>Ga0183097_10008_pt1 | contig 992293 bp, 947 predicted proteins | sample BioMet8_FD_128883 | JGI IMG/M metagenome (GOLD analysis project Ga0183097, IMG submission 128883) | Microbial communities from bioreactor (seeded with sewage sludge) at Lawrence Berkeley National Lab, California, USA - Biofuel... | ecosystem: Engineered > Bioreactor > Anaerobic > Unclassified ... | reverse complement strand
TCTGAGGCAGCACCTGGCACGGCTGGGACGGAAGTCGCTGTCGTTCTCAAAATCGGTGGAGCTGCATGACAAAGTCATCGGGCATTATCTGAACATAAAACACTATCAATAAGTTGGAGTCATTACCCCGCGACAATATCATCATTATTAATATTCAATTTGTTATCGCTATCCAGTTGGTTGATTTTATAATCAACAAACGCTGACATATTTTTGTTGAAATAATACGTAGCCCCGACATCGATATAATTGACCAGATCTTCATCACCGATACCTTCAATATCTTTCCCTTTCGATAAGACATAACCCAGCGAAGGACGCAGACCAAAGTCAAACTGGTATTGAGCGACCGCTTCAAAGTTCTGTGTCTTATTGGCAAAGCCGCCAGTTATTGGCGTCATTTTGCGTGTTTCAGAATAAAAAGTTGCCAGATAAATATTATTGGCATCGTATTTCAGACCTGTAGCCCATGCTTCTGCACGCTTGCCTGTGCCACGGCTTTGCAGGTTCTGCTCGTTGGTGCGATCTGAGTTGGTATAGGCCCCACTAATGGCGAAATCGCTGCCGCCAAAGTCATATGTCAATGACGTGCCGAAGCCATCGCCGTTTTGCTTTTTAACGTCGCGGTTTTCGTTTTTCCCTTGATATTGCAGGGTTAAGTTCAGGCCATCGATAACGCCGAAGAAGTCGGTGTTCCGATACGTCGCCAGACCGCTGGCGCGTTTGGTCATAAAGTTGTCGGTCTGCGCCGAGGAGTCGCCACCAAATTCCGGGAACATATCGGTCCAGGCTTCCACGTCATACAACGCGCCCAGGTTACGACCATAATCGAAAGAACCCAAATCTTTATATTTCAACCCGGCAAAAGCGAGACGCGTTTTTTGCTGTGCAGTATCACTCTCTGCTTTATTACCGGCAAACTCTGCTTCCCAACGACCATAACCAGTCAGTTGATCGTTAATTTGTGTTTCGCCTTTAAAACCAAAACGGATATAACTCTGGTCGCCATCTTTACTGTCGTTATCACTCATATAATGCATGGCTTTAACTTTGCCATAGACATCCAGTTTATTACCGTCTTTGTTATATATTTCTGCGGCCTGTACGGATGCAGATGCCACAATGCCCATCACCACTAATGCCAGAGTGCTCTTTTTCATTTTCATTCCTGATTTTAATTAACGCGCGAATATTCAGCGGGAGAGTCCCGTTGAAAACAGGAAAGTTTTTAACCTGAGATTGTTAAAGATATATTACAGATTAATAATATTCTTAAAATGTGGTAATTTAGTAAATCTGTAATAAAAGCGTAAACAACTGCCGCTAGGCTTGCTGATCCCGCGCAACAAAACGCCATGCTTTGCTCGCAGATGGTTGGCAACCGACGACAGTCCTGCTAAAACGTTCGTTTGATATCATTTTTCCTAAAATTGAATGGCAGAGAATCATGAGTGACAGCCAGACGCTGGTGGTAAAACTCGGCACCAGTGTGCTAACAGGCGGATCGCGCCGTCTGAACCGTGCCCATATCGTTGAACTTGTTCGCCAGTGCGCGCAGTTACATGCCGCCGGGCATCGGATTGTTATTGTGACGTCGGGCGCGATCGCCGCCGGACGTGAGCACCTGGGTTACCCGGAACTGCCAGCGACTATCGCCTCGAAACAACTGCTGGCGGCGGTAGGGCAGAGTCGACTGATTCAACTGTGGGAACAGCTGTTTTCGATTTATGGCATTCACGTCGGGCAAATGCTGCTGACCCGTGCTGATATGGAAGACCGAGAACGCTTCCTGAACGCCCGCGACACCCTGCGTGCGTTGCTCGATAACAATATCGTTCCGGTAATCAATGAGAACGATGCTGTCGCTACGGCAGAGATTAAGGTCGGCGATAACGATAACCTTTCTGCGCTGGCGGCGATTCTGGCGGGTGCCGATAAACTGTTGCTGCTGACCGATCAAAAAGGTTTGTATACCGCTGACCCGCGCAGCAATCCGCAGGCAGAACTGATTAAAGATGTTTACGGCATTGATGACGCACTGCGCGCGATTGCCGGTGACAGCGTTTCAGGCCTCGGAACTGGCGGCATGAGTACCAAATTGCAGGCCGCTGACGTGGCTTGCCGTGCGGGTATCGACACCATTATTGCCGCGGGCAGCAAGCCGGGCGTTATTGGTGATGTGATGGAAGGCATTTCCGTCGGTACGCTGTTCCATGCCCAGGCGACTCCGCTTGAAAACCGTAAACGCTGGATTTTCGGTGCGCCGCCGGCGGGTGAAATCACGGTAGATGAAGGGGCAACTGCCGCCATTCTGGAACGCGGCAGCTCCCTGTTGCCGAAAGGCATTAAAAGCGTGACTGGCAATTTCTCGCGTGGTGAAGTCATCCGCATTTGCAACCTCGAAGGCCGCGATATCGCCCACGGCGTCAGTCGTTACAACAGCGATGCATTACGCCGTATTGCCGGACACCACTCGCAAGAAATTGATGCAATACTGGGATATGAATACGGCCCGGTTGCCGTTCACCGTGATGACATGATTACCCGTTAAGGAGCAGGCTGATGCTGGAACAAATGGGCATTGCCGCGAAGCAAGCCTCGTATAAATTAGCGCAACTCTCCAGCCGCGAAAAAAATCGCGTGCTGGAAAAAATCGCCGATGAACTGGAAGCACAAAGCGAAATCATCCTCAACGCTAACGCCCAGGATGTTGCTGACGCGCGAGCCAATGGCCTTAGCGAAGCGATGCTTGACCGTCTGGCACTGACGCCCGCACGGCTGAAAGGCATTGCCGACGATGTACGTCAGGTGTGCAACCTCGCCGATCCGGTGGGGCAGGTAATCGATGGCGGCGTACTGGACAGCGGCCTGCGTCTTGAGCGTCGTCGCGTACCGCTGGGGGTTATTGGCGTGATTTATGAAGCGCGCCCGAACGTGACGGTTGATGTCGCTTCGCTGTGCCTGAAAACCGGTAATGCGGTGATCCTGCGCGGTGGCAAAGAAACGTGTCGCACTAACGCTGCAACGGTGGCGGTGATTCAGGACGCCCTGAAATCCTGCGGCTTACCGGCGGGTGCCGTGCAGGCGATTGATAATCCTGACCGTGCGCTGGTCAGTGAAATGCTGCGTATGGATAAATACATCGACATGCTGATCCCGCGTGGTGGCGCTGGTTTGCATAAACTGTGCCGCGAACAGTCGACGATCCCGGTGATCACAGGTGGTATAGGCGTATGCCATATTTACGTTGATGAAAGTGCAGAGATCGCTGAAGCATTAAAAGTGATCGTCAACGCCAAAACTCAGCGTCCGAGCACATGTAATACGGTAGAAACGTTGCTGGTGAATAAAAACATCGCCGATAGCTTCCTGCCCGTATTAAGCAAACAAATGGCGGAAAGCGGCGTGACATTACACGCAGATGCAGCTGCGCTGACACAGTTGCAGGCAGGCCCCGCGAAGGTGGTGGCGGTTAAAGCCGAAGAGTATGACGATGAGTTTCTGTCATTAGATTTGAACGTCAAAATCGTCAGCGATCTTGACGATGCCATCGCCCATATTCGTGAACACGGCACGCAACACTCCGATGCGATCCTGACCCGCGATATGCGCAACGCCCAGCGTTTTGTTAACGAAGTGGATTCGTCCGCTGTTTACGTTAACGCCTCTACGCGTTTTACCGACGGCGGCCAGTTTGGACTGGGTGCGGAAGTGGCGGTAAGCACACAAAAACTGCACGCACGTGGCCCAATGGGGCTGGAAGCACTGACCACTTACAAGTGGATCGGCATTGGTGATTACACCATTCGTGCGTAAATAAAACCGGGTGATGCAAAAGTAGCCATTTGATTCACAAGGCCATTGACGCATCGCCCGGTTAGTTTTAACCTTGTCCACCGTGATTCACGTTCGTGAACATGTCCTTTCAGGGCCGATATAGCTCAGTTGGTAGAGCAGCGCATTCGTAATGCGAAGGTCGTAGGTTCGACTCCTATTATCGGCACCATTTAAATCAAGTAGTTACCCCATATTTAAATACACCACGTTTCCTCCTGTGCCGTATTTGTGCCATTGTAACCCTGGCAATTAATCAAAATACTGTTCTGACATCAGGCAATGCAGGTGCAGACATTTAAGCCAATTGCTGCCGCCATTCCTTGACGTGGTCAATCAGGGCGCGGAGCTTTGGTGCAATATTGCGACGCTGTGGGAAATACAGATAGAAGCCCGGAAATTGTGGAAGAAAGTCATCAAGCAGAGATACAAGCCTACCGCTTTCAATATATGGCCTGAAAGTTTCCTGAGTGGCAATTGTTATTCCTCCGCCGGCAAGAGCCAGCCTCAACATCAGACGCAGATCATTAGTCGTAATCTGTGGTTCAATCGCAAGGTCGAAAGTTCTCCCGTTTTCTTCAAATGGCCAGCGATAAGGCGCAACCTCCGGGGACTGACGCCAGCCGATACACTTATGGGTATTTCCCCCGGAGGTGAGAAAGCGCTTTCCACGCCCGGCCGCAAGGATCAGGACGACGGGGGCAGGCATGAATCCTCCTCCTGATGGAGACGTACAGAGGCGACTTCTGCCAGCACGGAGAGTGCCAGAGTATGCGCATCCCGGGCTTTGGGGAATATCCCGACGGGTGCCCGAATTTGCGCTGTCTCCTCCCTGGACCATCCCAGCTCGTGGAGCTTTTGCAGACGTAACGTGTGGGTTCGATAGCTGCCCAATGCGCCGAGATAAAAGGGTTTTGCTTCTCGCGCGGCCTGCAACACTGGCAGCTCCCGGTTGAGATCATGGCACAGCAAAATGACCGCCGTATCGGTATCGATCTGAGCGCTGGCTGAGGCCGGAAAAAGATCGAAGATATGGCTGTCATAGCCTGTGGCTGCTGCAAGACTCGCGGTTGCCTGCGCCTCAAGAGAACGTCCGTAAATCATCAGCCTGACGCATGGCCTGAACCCCACCTCAAAGCCATTGAGATTCCAGCCCGTTCGGGTTTGCGTGGGCAGGCACACCAACGATTGTGCTTGCGGATCGTAGCGCAGCCCCGCCGGTTTTCTCTGTTCCAGGCGGTTCAGCACGGCGAGCAGAGGCTGTGCCGAGCGTAGTTTATGGAGCGTCAGCGTGATCCCACCGCCGCAGGGCAGAACGATGTCAAACCACGGCGAACCTTCGCCATAGCGAATTTCGCGATCGCAGCCTGAGCCCATCATCTCCAGCGCTTCAAAAGCGGCAGCGGCCTCCACGCAGCCGCCAGAGACAAAACCGCAGTAACGACCATCTTCGCGCACCACCATCTGCGCCCCGAGCGGGCGCGCCGCGCCGCCGCGTATCTCCACCAGCGTCACCAGCACCGCTCCTTTACCGGACATTAGCGCCTCTACGGCGAAGCGCAGAATGGTCCGGTGGTCATCGGTGAGAAACGCCTGCTCTGGCTTATGCCAGTGCTCGTCTTTGTCAAAAAGCGAGTATGACATTGTTCCTCCTTAAACCACATCCGGCAGTTTATCGAGCAGCTTATCCAGAGTGATGGGATAATCCCGTACCCGAATACCGGTGGCGTTATACACCGCGTTGGCGATAGCCGCGCTCACGCCGCACAGGCCCAGCTCACCGACACCTTTGGCCTTCATCGGGGAGGAGATGGGGTCGGTATCATCCAGGAAAATCACCTCCTGTTTTGGGATATCCGCATGAACCGGCACCTCATACCCCGCCATATCGTGATTAACGAAGTAGCCCAAACGGTCATCCACCGCCAGCTCCTCCATCAGTGCCGCGCCCATGCCCATAGTCATTGCGCCAATGACCTGGCTGCGTGCAGTTTTCGGATTCAGGATGCGTCCTGCAGCACACACAGCGAGCATACGCCGGACCCGAACTTCTCCCGTCGCGCTATGCACGCCGACCTCCACAAAATGCCCGGCAAAGGTCGACTGCTGGTACTCCTTGCTCAGTGTTCCGAATTCAATGCTCTCTTCCGCTATCAGTCTGCCGCCTGCGGTGGCCTCATGTAGCATGGCGCTTCGGGTACCGTTGGTAATCTTGCCGTCGGCAAACTGCGACTGCTCAGGATCAAACCCGACTGCCGAGGCAATCATTTCGCGAAGCTTCACACAGGCGGCGTAAACGCCGGAGGTGGAGGTATTCGCGCCCCATTGTCCACCAGAACCCGCAGAAACCGGGAAACTGGAATCGCCGAGGTGAACCGCAACCTGCTCCAGCGGTACGCCAAGCATTTCCGCTGCCGTCTGGGCCAGAATGGTGTAGCTGCCGGTGCCAATGTCGGTCATGTCCGTTTCCACGGTAACGGTGCCGTTTGGTTCGAGGTGAACCCGAGCCCCCGATTTTTCCAGCAGATTATTGCGAAAGCCCGCCGCGACGCCGTGGCCGACTAGCCACTCCCCGTCGCGCACCTGTCCGGGTGTGGCGTTGCGCTGCTTCCAGCCAAATTTATCCGCTCCGGTGCGCAAGCACTCGATAAGCTGACGGCGAGAGAAGCGGCGCGTCGGGTCGGCGGGGTCAACCTGAGTGTCATTCAGGATGCGAAACTCGACGGGATCGATGCCCGCTTTTTCCGCCAGTTCGTCGATCGCGATTTCGAGCGCCATCAGACCGGGGGCTTCGCCGGGCGCACGCATGGCGTTCCCTTCCGGCAAATCAAGCGTGGCGAGCCGCAGGCCGGTATGACGGTTTGCCCCGGCGTAGAGTAATTCGCTTTGCTGTACCGCCGTTTCCGGCGTGCCGCCGGGCAGGTTTCCGGACCAGCTTTCATGTGAGATAGCTGTGATTTTCCCGCTCTGGTCGGCACCGATACGCAGGTGCTGAAGGGTGGCGGGGCGGTGCGTGGTGTTATTGGGAATAGTGGGGCGGGGGAGCATCACTTTAACCGGACGTTTCACCGCTCGGGCGGCGAGGGCCGCCAGCAGCGCATCGCTTCTCAGGAACAGCTTGCCGCCAAACCCTCCGCCGATATACGGGGAGATAATACGCACATTCTCCACGGGCACTTTTAGCGTTTTTGCCAGATCGGTGCGGCACCAGTCAATCATCTGATTTGAGGTCCAGAGAGTAAGCTTATTTCCATCCCAGACGGCCATCGAGGCATGCGGCTCCATCGCCATATGGCTCTGGTCCGGGGTCGTGTAGGTAGCATCAATCTTCACCGCAGCGGAGGTGAAAGCTCCGTCAAAGTCACCGACGTTTTTGTCGGGCGTGTCTTCCGGCGGCTGACTGACGGCCTGTTTTTCGTCCGCCAGGGAGTAAGCTCCTTTATTACGGCGATAGTGCGCCTGCACCAGCGAGGCCGCCGCTCGCGCCTGTTCGAAGGTCTCGGCCACTACCAGCGCAATGGCCTGATGATAGTGCTCAATAGTGGGACCGCCTAACAGCCTGGCGGTGTTTTTGTCGCCTTTGCCGAGTGCCCCGGCGTTACTGGCGGTAATGACAGCCAGTACGCCCGGCGCTTTTTGCGCGGCGTCCGTATCAAGGGCGGTGAGGCGTCCTTTGGCCATGGCGGAACCGACGATATAGCCATAGGCGGCGTTGGGGGATTCTTCATGCCATTCGTAGGCGTAGCGTGCCGTGCCGGTAGTTTTCAGCGGTCCGTCGATGCGGTCATAGGGACGACCGACAACCTTCAGCTGATCGATCGGGTTTTCCCCTGCGGGTTTATCAAATTTCATGCTTGTGCCCTCGCTTCAGCCAGTACGGAGGCAAGCGTTCGCTTCGCCAACAGGAGTTTAAAGGTGTTTTCAGCGGTGGGATGGGCGCTGGCGAACAGCGCGTCATACACGGCCTGTGCCCCCTGGGATAGCTGAGCATCCGCAGCCTCAATGCGCCAGGGCTTATGTGCTACTCCACCCAGCGCGACGCGCCCGCTGCCGTCAGGCTGAATAATCGCTGCGACCGATACCAGGGCAAAGGCGTAGGAGGCGCGATCGCGCACCTTACGGTAGATATGTTTTCCGCCGAGCGGCGGAGGTAACGTCACCGCAATGATAAGCTCGCCGGGAAGCAGGGCGGTTTCAATGTGCGGCGTTTTCCCCGGTGGGTGATAAAAATCAGCCAGTGTGATACTGCGAGTCTTTCCCTCCGGCGTGATGGTTTCCACCACCGCATCCAGCAACCGCATTGCGACCGCCATATCGCTCGGATGGGTGGCAATGCAGGCTTCGCTTACGCCTACCACCGCGTGCTGACGGCTAAAGCCTTCAAGCGCCGCGCAGCCGCTCCCGGGCAGGCGCTTATTGCAGGGCTGATTGGTGTCGTAAAAATAGGGGCAGCGCGTGCGCTGGAGCAGATTACCTGCGGTGGTTGCCTGATTACGTAACTGACCAGACGCGCCAGCGAGCAGGGCGCGGGAGAGTACCGCGTAATCACGACGCACGCGCTCGTGAGCCGCCAGGTCGGTGTTCCGTACCAGTGCGCCGATGCGCAGCCCACCCGCGTCGGTCACTTCAATCTTATCGAGCCCGAGCCCGTTCACATCGATAAGGTGGGTGGGCGTTTCAATTTCCAGCTTCATCAGGTCCAGCAGATTGGTCCCGCCCGCGATAAATTTTGCGCCGGGTACGCGCTGAGCGCTAAGTGCCGCCTCGGCGGGGGTGTTCACTCGTTCATAGGTAAACGCCTTCATGATTTTATCTCCCCCGCAGCGTCTTCAATGGCGGCAAGGATGTTAGCGTATGCACCACAGCGACAGATGTTGCCGCTCATACGTTCACGGATCTCATCGGCAGTTGTTTCTGGAGCGGAAACCAAATCGACCGTGACGTGACTGGGAATGCCATCCTGAATCTCTTTTAGCACCGCTACTGATGAGCAAATTTGCCCGGAGGTGCAGTAGCCGCACTGGAAGCCATCATGCTTGATAAAGGCCGCCTGCATGGGGTGAAGATTATCTGGTGAACCCAGGCCTTCAATGGTGGTGATCTCGGCCCCCTGATGCATGACTGCAAGCGTCAGGCAGGCATTAAGCCTGCGACCATTGACCAGCACGGTACAGGCTCCGCACTGTCCGTGATCGCAACCTTTCTTGGTACCGATCAAATGCAGATTTTCACGCAAAGCGTCCAGTAGCGTGGTTCGGGTATCCACCTCAAGCTGCTCCGTTTTGCCGTTCACCTTAAGTGTCAGGGGCATTATCTCTGGCGCGGGTGTAGCTGCCGGAACGCTTGCCGCAAGCGTAGAATGAGGATAAACCACGGCGGTCGCCGCCGTTGCGGCGCTCACTTTAATCAGATCGCGACGGGTCAAACTAAAATCGTGCGGCTCGTGCTTCCCAACCCGATTATCTTCGGGGTATTCGCCTTGGTTGCTCATACCAGGCCTCCGGTATTCTAAAGGGGAAAATAAGAGTGCGTTGCGAGAGTGCTGATGCTTTTTTAAACGTTAAGCATAGTCGGCGACAGCAGGAGGATTATTCTTAAAACGCGAATGCAGCTATGAGCCCGGCTAATAAATTCATGTTCGCCGGGATGTTGATGAGGATGGGAGTTGTTTTATTGCTTTAGTTGTACGATGCAAAACCGATAAGGAAACCTGTGATTGTCAGCTCTGCATCACCCTGCAAATCTTTGTCACTTCTAATATAAAAATAGGGAGAAATGATGGTGCTTATATTCATTGGCGATTAGGAAACAATCTTGTTATACAAAACAATACAGTTCTTTACATTTGCCTTGTTTTATGAATACTCCTAAAGAGGTGTATAACATAATGGTACAAGCAGGGTAGATATGAATATATTTGAACAAACTCCACCGAACCGCAGACGTTATGGTCTTGCTGCATTCATTGGGCTGATTGCTGGCGTTGTTTCCGCATTTGTGAAGTGGGGGGCTGAAGTTCCATTGCCGCCACGTAGCCCGGTGGATATGTTTAATGCAGCGTGTGGCCCGGAATCATTAATCAGGGCTGCTGGGCAAATTGATTGCTCGCGTAATTTTCTCAATCCTCCGTATATTTTTCTTCGAGACTGGCTGGGGCTGACAGATCCCAATGCGGCTGTTTATACCTTTGCCGGGCATGTCTTTAACTGGGTTGGTGTTACGCACATTATCTTTTCGATAGTGTTTGCTGTCGGTTATTGTGTGGTCGCTGAAGTATTTCCAAAAATTAAACTCTGGCAGGGCTTACTGGCAGGTGCTTTAGCCCAACTTTTTGTTCATATGATTTCTTTCCCTCTCATGGGACTGACACCACCTCTGTTTGATCTTCCGTGGTATGAGAATGTCTCTGAAATTTTTGGACATTTAGTCTGGTTCTGGTCTATTGAAATTATTCGCAGAGATTTACGAAACAGAATTACTCATGAGCCAGACCCTGAGATCCCTTTAGGCTCAAACAGATAATGCATTGAATGATAAAAATGGCGCAAATACAGCGCCATTTTTACAGGTTAAAAACATTGCTTTTTATATTCTGATTCAGATAGTCAGTGAGTATATCGCGCTACTTCAGGATGATGTAGATCCGAAGAACGCTACAGAAGAGAGGCATTGTTGCTGGCAAATAGAAGAAGTATCGGGTTTTGTTGCCCCTAAAAACGAAGCCCCGCTATTACAGTAGGCGGGGCAGTGCAATTAATTATTGTATGTTTATAACGGTGTCAGCCCGTATTTAGCCCTTGCACGATTGCAAGCCTCATTGACGACTCCGTTCTCACCAGACATGGCAAATTCTCTGCATGTGGACGATCGATTTTTATATATCGTGCAGCAGGCATTTTTGCCCGGGGTTCCTGCAAGGGCAATACATCGGGGGTTTTTCTGATTGGTACCGCTCATGCATCGGTGAAAAGGGGATATTTGTTCAGTGAGCCTGGCGGGAATAGTACCGCCAGCATCGTCGGCTTCGGCCCAGTAAAAAGAGACGCGGAAAAATGCACAACAGGCACCACACGTCATGCATGGATTCAGATTGCTCATAATTCACCAGTACAGCTAAAAATCGTAAAGAGAACAGCGGTACATCGTATGTAAGAACGTACCGCGGTTGGCTGGGGAACTTTCGATAGTGTGAGTATTGAATGATTTCCAGCCGTTACCGATTTTACGTACTAATTCGTGATTAAACCACTCATTAGCAGGCTGCCTGATACCTTTCCGTGTCTCCTGAACACTATGGTGTGCATATGAGAAAGCCCATCGTTACAGGTGACATTGACGATCGCTTCCACATCATTTAAACGATTTTTGGAGCTCTGAGGTGGAATTCTTCCCTCGACCGATGGATAAGTCTTAGTCCGCCGAAGGGGGCTTAGCCGGACAGGAATCGCTAATCTTAATGAATTTGTCGTTATAGACCAGATAATGATTCCCCGGCTGACGTAACTCAGGCTGATGAACCACGTCTCCCGGACGTAGATACCAGGCATCGCCTTCCTCTTCGGTCGAATCACATCCTGGCTTAATCAGTAGCTTAAACCATGTGTTGCCAGTGTTACTTACCGTTCCTGTCACCTTGTCGAAGGACCATTTAAACTGAACCTGACGTGGTCGTACTACCAGAATGGTATCCATCACCACCACCGGCTCCGTGCTGACCTCGCCGCCGGTTGGGCTACGTCTTGTCTGGTTACGAGTGGGGACTTCGCGAAATGAGACCCGGTAGTAGCGCTCGCGGTTATCCTGTGGACCATGATAGTAAAATTTAAAATACTCGCTCTCACCAGCCTGCAACGCCAGCTGGCGGGGGGCGAAAAGCAGCTCACCATCCACCGGTCGGGTGCGCAATTCACTGCTGCCCGGGCTATCAATAGCACTGATGGCAATACGGTATATCCGTGCGCTTTTGTTGTTATTCACTACACGTTTGCTGACAAAGTCAGTCTCGGACGGCAGCGAAAATGTCAGATTGCCGACCGAAATCGCCTGTGTCAAAGGTGCCGCCAGCATACAGACCGCTGTCAGCAGGGCCTTAGTTAATGTTACGCCACGTCGCCTGAACATGAATCTCTCCTGAAGCGCTGACTTCGCCAAACCAGCCGTTATCATCTACCGTACGCAGCGAAATGGCGTTATCCATTGGAATCGAAAATTTGACTGTGGTCTTATCCATCTGCCCCACTTCGCCAGAGATATCAGTCCACGGTGTGGTCAGCCACAGCGCATCGGTCATATCCCGCCAGCTATCATCGCACCCGGCATCGTAGGTTTTTGTAGCTCCGTTGCGGGTAATAAAGGAAAGCGTCGCCGGGAACGGTACTTTCGCCTTACCGTCATCGGAGCTGAAGACACAATAGGAGCGCCCGCCAATCACCTGCGCGGGTCCGGTCACCTTGATCAGCACTTCGTCGGCAGCTGTTTTACCGCTGGTGGTTACGATATAACCGAAATCGAGTGCCGACTCGCCGCTGCCAACATATCCCTCCCGCGACGGTGTCTGAGTATATTCATCGGAGATAATACTGATGCTGAAATCACGGGGTTTGATAATCAGCGTGTTGGAGGTAGAAAATTCATACCAGCCAGACTCCGGTGATGTGGTGTTCTGAAAGCGAAAGTTGAATAGATCTTTGGTGTTGATATCGCTGATTCCCTGGTTCACCATCTGCTTAAAGAAGTTGCTCGAGAAGAAAACATAGATCGAGTCTGCGCTCTTCATCTCGTTGAAGGTGTAGTAATAGGCAGTATTGCTCACCGGTTTCCATGAACTGCCATTCAGACTGAACTGCATATCGTACGCCCCGACGGCCGAGGCTAACGACGAGTTGGCGATCGCCGGGAATATATGGATTGAGGTGTTGCTGAGTCCGTTTGTTTGCAGGGTATAGTTAACCATCTTACAACTTAATCCTGAACGGCTGCCGATGGTTTGCGTCCGGCAGTCGGCGTTCCCTTCGCCCAGAGTCGGTACTCCGTCGCTGTTGATAAATACTTCCGCCAGCGAGTGGGTATTTATCAACCGTAGATTTGCTGCTTTCGTATGGGTGACGTTGCGAACATACCAGTTGCCGGAGGCCTGATCCTTACAGCGTGCGCCGCTGCTGGCGTCATAGTTCACAGAGGTCTGGCAGGCATTGATGGTCATTGTAAAGCTGCTGCCGACGGGCATTTGTTGCAGATACTGGTAAAACGCGTCTGACAACATGCCGTGCATCCACTTCGCGCCGCCGCTGGTCACCGTCGCGCCATAAAATCCACTGGCGTCGGTGGTTTGCGGCAGGATAAGACTGGTGGTCATATTACACCCAGCGTACCAGTTGATGCAGCGCAAGCCAGTTAAAGGAGATGAAACTGGTGAATTTTCCAGCCACATATCAAACTTCCAGTTGGTATAAAGGCCGGTGTTGTAACCGTTATCAATGTAGCCGAGGCTTTGTTGATAAATGGTTCCTGAGCCAGTGTATTTTAAACCGGTCCAGCGGTTGGCACCGGTCAGGCGCGGATCCAGCGCCCCGCCAGGCGTGACGAAAAAGTTGTCGTCTGAGTTGTTTTCGACAAACACAAACTCGCGTGCCGGTGCATCCGCCCAGGTTGTTTTGCTCACTGCCGCTCTGAGCGCAGTTACTGGCCAGATTAGCGCGAAAATTATCATCGTTATTAGTAGGTTAACTCTCATTCTCTTCTCCTGTCTGCGTCACCGCCGCCCACGATGAGAGGCCGCTGCAGACCACATCACCGACCCAGACGGCACCGCGCGCCTGGTTGAGTTCCAGAGCCACTTCGCAGGTTTTATTGCCACTGTAGCGAAAATCGATAGTGGGGTATTTCTTATCCACGTCCATGACAAACTCGCCGTTTTCATCGGTTCGGGTTCGGCCGATATGGTTGTTAATCCGTGCGTTAGCCAGCAGTGTGCCGTCTTCCGCACGGATACGACCGGAGACGGTAACCATCTGCTTCACCTCTGGCTCAATGACAGCGACATTGCCTGGATAGAGAGTCAGATGACTTTTGCGGCCGCTGACGATATCGTAGCTGTCGAGGGAGTTTTTGCTGTTCTGTAACTCCACCTCATATCTTCCATAGGGAGAGAGTGGGAGATAGTTACGCTTGCCGTTAAGTGGGAAAATCCGCCCGTTGATTTTGGCGCTGATCTGACCGTCGTCCTCCAGCCCGGTGTTGAATATCACCCCAGCGTTGCCATCAGTCCGCCCGCTGGCAGCAATGTTTTTACCCTGCCAGCCGACGCTGCCATTGGCGGTCAAGTTGGTATTGACGTAGCCGTCCGCCGCGCTATTGACGTTCAGCGTTCCGCTGGCGTAGCGAGCGTCGAACTGTGCATACGCCCCACCACTGAGAGTTTTGTCATCACCGGTATCGCCGGAGATGGCTCGTGACAGATTGGCACCAACAGTGCGAATGGTCCCTTCATCAAACTGCTTGCGTGCTGACAGGTTTGCCATGGTGTAGCCGTTTTGATGAGTCATCCCTGCGCTAAACCAGTTGCCCAGTGGTAGCGAGAGATCGAGAGCGATATATTTCCCTGTATTGGCGTTGCTGTCGCCGTTGTTATAGCGCTGAATACCGGCCCGCAGGCCAAGCGAACCAAAGGGACCGCTGTAGACATTTTGATAGTAATCTGCCGTGTAATAATGGCTGTTGTAACGGCGGTCATCATTGTAGCTGATGCTGAATGTGCCCAGCTTCGACCACAGTGAGTTCAGGTTGAGTGTGCCGCCGATTGCACGGTTGTCGGCATCGCTACGTCGCAATTGATTGCCAATGCGGGTTTTTTCCTGGTTAACCCACAGCGAACTAAAGCCTCCCGGTAGAGTGGCGCTGATGCTGGCGATGTTGCTCCATGAGCTGTCACTGGCCAGCATATTTTGCAGGTTAACGTTGATCGCCCCCCCAAGCGGCAGCGTCAGACGGGTTTCACCCACCGCCTGATTATCGTATCCATATCCCGTTGCCGCCCAGCTAAGCGTACTCAGTGAGCCGGAGGTCGAGGCACCTGCCAGCCAACTCTCTTTAGCTGGTCGCGTCTTTTTCCCGTTTTCCGACCAGCGATCCATATGAAAGCTACCGCCCCATATCTGCCACGCCAGTGGTGCACCGACGCCGCGCCCCCGGCTAAACAGCTTATTGACCCGTTGAGTGCGTTTGCTGATCACGCGACCGTTAACGATCACCTCAACTTCCACATCGTAAATACCGTACGGTAGACCCCGGGTATCCACTTCATGATTGCCCATGGTGAAGTTCTGAACGCTTAGTAACCGCCCATCACGGGTGAGATGTACTTCGCCCGCCGCCGGTAAAAAGGCGATCACTGGCGTGGCTGACTGGCTGCTGTCGAAGATGGTGGAGCTGGCCTGGTTTCCCCAGGAAAGGCCGTAAATCTTCCCTGCTGAAATGGCGGTCATCGGCCCTAAGGACTGCAAGTTCCAGGTGTCGAGCATTCCACCGGCAAATCGGTGACCGGCAAAATCGCGTTCATACATCGCTTTATATAATTCACTGTCCTGTTGACCGCTACCGATCCCGTACAGCGAGCCGTCGAGCACCACATGATGTTCGCGCAGTGCAGTAACGTTATTCAGCGACAGATAGCTGGATGTGTTACTCCCGCCGTTACGCAACTGGTTGTTATAGATGCCGAAGTTATAGCTCAGATTACTGCTGAGGGTGTTAACACTGGACTGCCCGATGTCTTCGCTACGTGAGCGTAGTACGGTGCCCAGCGCTTCGCGCTTGACCACCAGCTGCAGCAGCAGTTGGCGCAAGCTGAGATCCAGCTGCGCGTTGTCAGTCAGGGGGATGGTAAGGGCCTCATTGAACGGGGCGTTCGCCAGAGCCATCAGCTGCTGTCGAGTTTGTTCGCTGACACTGGCGTTATCTTCACTCTCTTCCAGCTGTATTTTCCGGATGCGTAGCTGTCCATCATCCAGCCAGATAAAAGCGCTGCCGATTCGCTGATCGTCCTGGCGACCCTGGCTACCGGCGAGATGAATATAGAGCGGGACGCTCATGCCGTCCTGAAGCGCCTGACTGAAGGCCTGCGGAATAATCACCCCACCTATTTGCTGCGCACTTATGTCAGCAGCGCTGGCATCGGGCTGAACGAACAAAAAGACCATGCCGAAGGCAAACTGGGCTTTCAGTCCTGGGGAGAACCGTCGTAAAGGCATTGTCGTTATCCATCTGCACAGCTATCTATTTCACGGGAATGAACTTATCACCCTGCCAAAGTGCAACCCGTCCTTTGTTATCCGCCGTGTCCACGCGGGTAAAACGACGCGACTTGCCCGGCATCAGGTAGTAATTCTCTTTACACTCTTTACCATTGGCGGCTTTCAGGCAGGGGCCGTAGGCGAGGATCCGCAGCGTCGCATTTCCTGTATTTGTCAGGGAGCCGTTGGCGTACTGAAAGTGGTAGTTTGCCTGGCGGGGTGCGACGACCAGAATGGTGCCGATGCGGGCGGAAGCAGTGGCCACAGCGCTGCGGTTGGCATTATCGCGCTGCGCATCACTGAGGGCCTGATCAAACCAGACAATGCGGTAGTAGCGCTCTTTTTCATCTGCGGGTCCCTTATAGAAGAAGCGGATCACTTCGCTGGCTTGGGCGGGTAGCAGCAAGCTGGCGGGAGTGAGTAGCAACTCATCCGGCTTGTCCATTGCGATAACCTGCCCGTCGTCAAGCGGTGAAGAGAGCCGTTCGAGACGGATATTGATAAGGCGACCACTGTCGGTACTGTTTTTGATCGTTTTGCTCAGCGTGCTGCTGTCACTGTTCATAAACGATGATATATCGCCGACATCCAGCGCCTGGGCCGGAGATATTCCGGAAAACAGCAGAGCGAGAGGCAGAAGGTGCTTTTTCATAACAATTCCGTCCAGGAATAAAGCAGGGTGGCTACCCCTGCTGGTACATCAGAGAGATTAACTGGTCCAGGTCGCGTCGAACTGTACGCTAACGTCGCCGCTCCAGATGCCTTCCGGTAGAGTGCTGTAATCTGTTACTGCGGTGGTACCATTGGTGGTACCGCTGATGATGGAGAAGGTGAAACCATCCTGTGCGGTGGTACGATTGCTGGCATTGTAACCGTTAGCCAGCGGGCTAAGGTTGCCGCCCAGTACGCCGTTGGCGGTATCGATCATCACGGTATCGCCAGTTTTTTCGACTGCCGCGCCGTTATAATCCACGCCCACATTCAGTGTGGAACCTGAGGTATCCAACTGGGTTAATGTGTTGGTGATAAGACGTGAGGTCAGTTTAAAGGCGGTAGCCGTTGAGTCACCCTCGATAGCCACGTCAAATAGACCTTTCTGTGAGTTAAAACCTTTAATGCCTTCGGCATACTGGAACGCCAGGCTACCGAGTGGCGTCACAACCAGCTTACTGGTGGTGTCTTTTTTGGCTGTTGCCGACCAGGTCGCTACAGCCTGAGCTGTTACGTCAGCAGCCTGCGCCACACCCATGCCGGTAAACACCGTTACCAGAGCTATTGCCAGAACCTTTTTTTCATTGCATTTCTTCCCGAGTTGAATTGAGGACGTGATGTCCCAGTGAGTCATTTTTTAAAACTAACTTGCCTGGAGTTTACTGAACCAACTTATATATTTTTGAGTACAGCTTGGCCTCAGCATTACGCCGATGGGTATACACTGTCTTCACACTACAATTTTCAATTCTGGCAATCGATTTAGGTTGCATTCCCTGGGCCGTCATGCGGATAATTTCCATTTCCCGGTCCGTGATTTTATCTTTCTTAATATCTTTTCTCAGGAACCTGCCATTAATCACATAGACCAGTTCTTTTCTAATATCACGACTCAGTCCAGCGTATACCACGCCCCTAATATTGCTATTGTAATACCAATAATTTGCTAAGGCCTCTGACTTTCTGGCCGCAATCAATACGACCTGTTTCCCCTTTACCGCGGATAACCATTCATTATCACGGTTTATAAATTCAGATAAAGAATCCGTACTGAGATTGATAAACACGAAATCTTTTCTAATTTTCTCCAACGATAGATAAATTAATCTGTCGATATCCACAATCAGTTCAGATAGTCCTTTATAGAAGTAGGCGTCATGGGGAGACCAGATGTATTTATCAGAACGGTTTTGACATTCCATATGGTTTTTAACCTCATAGTCCCTACTGTAATCACTTTGCCATGTCACTACTTTCCAAACCTGTAATTTTTACAGGTGCATTCAGTTTCCTTAGTAAACCGGAAGTAAATAAGATACGTAGTACATATCAATAAAGGTTAAACGAGATTAAGTTTAATTATTTTCGATTGGGCTTAAATTTATGTTTTTTTCCCGATGAGTGTCAATATGTGAACGGAAAAGGAATTCAATGGTTAAGTCAATATTTAGAAAAACTGAAAATATTGCTTTTTTGATAAGAAGAAAAAGACATTTGGTTTCATAAGGTTATTGGCAATATAACGTTCAATTCTTACTTGCATTTTATATTGGTCAGGAACTTTGCCCTGAAGTGTTAGGAATAGTCTTAATGCGCTGTGTGATGGACTAGTAAAAAAACAAGTTTTAAGGGTAAGGGATAGAATATAAAACTATGATGAGCTGTCATTGAAGATGATTTGCCAATCAGTAAGATATTTTAATGGATTAACATGCCGCACAAAATGGTTACAGGTGTTCATTCCAATAAGTAATGGAAAATTGAACGGGCGTATGTACGTCATCTGTTCGGTAAGCCCCCAAGAGCCAGATTAAGTGAAGTTAAACGAAGGCTGCCAGCTGTCACAGGAACGATGGCCTTTTTGTCAGGGCACTGCATTCAGTTATCTGTGCGCGTTACTCTAACTGGCACTCGAACGTCGGCGACGGGGTTACCGGTGGATCAGACTGTTCCTGTGGCGTAAACGTTTTTATGTTAGTACCAACAGATTTACCACATTTATCATCTTAACAGTTTGAGTGAAAATGCAGGCTGCGCCGCAAAGGGAGGAGACTGAGTGGCGTGTTCAGTCTAAAAGAGGGTTGATGCCAGCATACAGGGGCGAAGCTGGTCAACAAGTCAACATTAAGATAATGGAATATTCGGAGAGAAACGTCAGGCAGTTGGCCTCAAATGAACAGGAAGAATATATCCCCAGGAAAATTAATGTTGGTGTTATAAACACACCAACATTAATCCGATCTGATTATTAATCAGACAAATATCGTTAATCCGTCGAATTTTGAATCAACGTTTTTTCTTACGACCCTGAACGGCCTTAAAACGTGGATTAGATTTACAAATCACATATAGCCGTCCTTTTCGCTTCACAATCTGACAGTCTGGATGGCGTTCTTTTGCGGTACGCAGAGAGTTAAGAACTTTCATCACGCCCCCTTTTTCGTGCTAACAAAACGACCAAAACGTTGGGTGAATCGTGCAACATTTCCTTCTGATGCCACTGTTCTCAGCTTCCCTGTATAGAACGGGTGCGATTTAGAAGAGACATCAATTGTCACGTATGGATACGTTACGCCATCCAGCTCAATCTCACGGTCTGTTTTGATAGTCGAGCCGATTTTAAAGTACTCATCAACACTGGTGTCGTGGAACACCACAGTACGATACTCAGGATGGATATTGGGCTTCATCATTTTTACCTGTTATGTTATAACATAACCATAAAGATACATGCTCATCCGGATCATTTCAACACTCAATCCCTGTGACTCTTTGTGGATGTGGAATTTTCGCAACGGGGAACTCTGGCATTGTTAGCAGCCATTGGTGACGCTCCCATAAACGCCTGGATGAGTGATTGATGATGGTTTTGCTGAGAGTATGGATTTTTCGAGAATGGAGGTTATCTCCACTTTACTGGCCGATGATTTATCGCAGTATGATTGATTACCTGACAGCGTGTATTCCTCTCCCACGGATATAATAATTACTTACAAAAAAGGGAGAGGATGCATATTTTAAATATCACTGAAGTGAACAGTTTATTTCCGTTATTAATAGAAATGGAGAAATAAATAGGCGTATTCTACAATTGCGACAAAAACAACGATATTAATCAGTTTATGACTGATTTGCTGTACTTTATTCTCTTTCATTGGTACTTCCTCGCTTTAAAAAAGAGTGCACTTCGTAAGTGCCCTTATATAAATAACGAGTTTGGTCAACCAATTTTTTGACATGTATCACAAATTTGAATAGATGTATTACATCAACTATCTTTTATTGCACCAACGTCATTGATATATGTCGCCTGAAGTCAGTTCCGGGAATGAGTCTGATCTCAAGACTGGCCCAGTCCGGGCGTTGATTGGTGCTGAGGAGCATATCGCATCTCATCATAATGTCGTATCTCCTGGGGTGTTATACAAGATATCGTTGTTGGTGACCTGGGAGAGGAATTGAGTTCTATTAAACCGTCAACTATGCCGGATACATACTGGATTACACTGCAGGCACGCCTTATGAGAGAACGTGCCGCAGTGACGGGTTAATTATCTGAAAGAATTTGTGAGGCTGTATCGGTTACTCATTGATTTGATAGTTTTACTCTCGGGAGAATAATAGATATTTAATCCATTAACGGAAACCAGCCAGTTCCTTTCGATGCCTGAATTTGATCCCATAGTTTATCCGGAATGGTTAATTCATGAACAAGTTGTGTTATCGTTCATGAGAAGCATAACGTAAAGGGAAAAGCTCGATTAGACGGCAGAATTTGTCAGGGGTTATGAACGAAATTCATAAATCTGTTTGAGTGTTGCGATGGGTAGTGCAAGTTCGATATCTCCGCAATTTACAGTCCGATGAAGGAAAATGAATATCCATAAAAAATATATTGGTTTATCCTGGCATATATACCTATTTCGACGTATTTCCAATAGTTTTAATTAAAGGCAGGTCATTGTTATTCACTCTGAATAGTGAATTATTCACTGTCCGCAGAGTAAGAAATATAACTTAGGTATCTATTTAATGACTTGCACAAAAAGCTAAATTTCCCCCCATAAATAAAAATATAATCCCGCGCCCAACCACCTGATGAGTGGCTACAGGCACTGGATATATTAGGTGGTGGTGCACTTTCTTACATAAAGGTATTTCCTTTTCTGCGGAAAAGGAAATCGGGAAATCCCCGGTTTTTCTGACAAGCAGACGCCATTATTTGTGTCTGCCTATGTTCGTTAATTCGTTCATCAGGAAATTATCTCAATGTCACATTATAAAACAGGTCATAAACAACCACGATTTCGTTATTCAGTTCTGGCCCGCTGCGTGGCGTGGGCAAATATCTCTGTTCAGGTTCTTTTTCCACTCGCTGTCACCTTTACCCCAGTAATGGCGGCACGTGCGCAGCATGCGGTTCAGCCACGGTTGAGCATGGGAAATACTACGGTAACTGCTGATAATAACGTGGAGAAAAATGTCGCGTCGTTTGCCGCAAATGCCGGGACATTTTTAAGCAGTCAGCCAGATAGCGATGCGACACGTAACTTTATTACCGGAATGGCCACAGCTAAAGCTAACCAGGAAATACAGGAGTGGCTCGGGAAATATGGTACTGCGCGCGTCAAACTGAATGTCGATAAAGATTTCTCGCTGAAGGATTCTTCGCTGGAAATGCTTTATCCGATTTATGATACGCCAACAAATATGTTGTTCACTCAGGGAGCAATACATCGTACCGACGATCGTACTCAGTCAAATATTGGTTTTGGCTGGCGTCATTTTTCAGGAAATGACTGGATGGCGGGGGTGAATACTTTTATCGATCATGATTTATCCCGTAGTCATACCCGCATTGGTGTTGGTGCGGAATACTGGCGTGATTATTTGAAACTGAGCGCCAATGGTTATATCCGGGCTTCTGGCTGGAAAAAATCGCCGGATGTTGAGGATTATCAGGAACGCCCGGCGAATGGTTGGGATATCCGCGCAGAGGGCTATTTACCTGCCTGGCCGCAGCTTGGCGCAAGCCTGATGTATGAACAGTATTATGGCGATGAAGTCGGGCTGTTTGGTAAAGATAAGCGCCAGAAAGACCCGCATGCTATTTCTGCCGAGGTGACCTATACGCCAGTGCCTCTTCTGACACTGAGCGCCGGGCATAAGCAGGGCAAGAGTGGTGAGAATGACACTCGCTTTGGCCTGGAAGTTAATTATCGGATTACCCTGATGGCGGGAGTCAATCCCGTAGGAGGAAGTATGTGGGTCGACATTGAGGCTCCGGAAGGAGTGACGGAGAAGGATTATCAATTCCTGCCGTCGAAGGCTGACCATTTCTCAGGTGGGAAAATCACGCGTACATTTAGTACCAGCAAGCCAGGTGTCTATACGTTCACATTCAACGCACTGACGTATGGCGGGTACGAAATGACGCCTGTGAAGGTGACAATTAACGCCGTTGCTGCAGAGACTGAAAATGGCGAGGAGGAGATGCCATAATTTGAATAGTATGAAAGTTACGATCTAATAAAGAATAATGGTGTTGAAATATTCAACGCCATTATTCACTGAATACCTTGCCTGATACTGATTAAATAGTATCAGGCAAGGATAAAACTCAATAAGAGATAGTGACCAACTAAACCGGACGAACGGGAATAAAAATTTCGCAAACAACATCATTGCCATCCTTTTCTACGAAATCTTCATTGTAATAAAAGCGCTCAATATCGCTGCCGTTCACTCTGGCTAACCCCCTGGCAGGTAACTCTATCAGATAGATGTTACGCACCCAGTCAGGATAATTTTCCCAGTTTCCTTCATAACGGAAAGAGGCATAAAGTCCTCGGGTCGTTGTCCACTCTTTTGGCATGTCAGCATATTCACATACCGTACCAGCAAAAGTTTCAACCGTGAGCAAATCGACCGATTTTGTTGACGGTTCAAACGTGGAAACGAAATAGATATCCGTCTTAAAATTCTTCATACATCTGGCTAAATGATGACGTCGTAGTTTGACTTCTTCATCCGGTGATTTATTCGACACTTCAATGTCATATTTAAATGAGTTGCCAAAAATAGGTGTCTCAGGAAAGTTGATTAATCTACACTCCGTCTTTTGCTGTTGACGTATTAAAAAAGAAGGGAAGATATTTGCGAGATCCCAATAATCACGGTGGCGGTATTCACGGGGAGAGCAGCCGAATAACTTTTTAAATTCGCGGCTGAATGACTGCTGTGAATCAAAATGCAAAGAGAGTGCAATATCAAGCATAGATTTCGCGGTGAGCCGGACAAGAATGGCGGCACGACAAAGCCTTCGTTTGCGAATGTATTCTCCCAAAGGCACATGCATGAAATTTCGGAACAGAAGCTGGATGTTGCGTCTGCTGTAGCCAGATTTCTGTGCGATATCTTCGATTGAAATAGGGTGCTCAAGATTGCACTCAATCCACTCCAGGAGCTGCTGTAGAATCTTCTGCCTGATCATCTCATTCTCCGTTAATTCTTTGTCATATCGCACATTTTCGTTATACCCTGGGCCCTAAGTGTATCAAAAATAGCAAGGGCGAAGGCAAAAGCACTGGTAGCGTCTGCTTCGTTGTCCCCGAAAATAGAGAGGTTTCAGTCCTACATTATTAATGAATTTTTTGCATAAGTGATATCAAAATCCACATACTACTTTGAGGTTACGTTTTAACGTAGACTCATTGTTCATGCCTAATGGAGGGACTGACAGTGGAATTTTCCGTATAGTCTGCTTCAGAGTATTGCAGATGCCCATCAAAAATCGATTTCTCACTGACAGATAAAGAAATGGCACAAATTAGTTCGCTTGATTTGGGTTATGTTGGGGAGTCGGTAAAACATTTTAATCCTGAATTTGTTCGTGGTTGTCTTGCTGTAAAAATACATGATTGATATTAATCATGTATTTTACCTAAGACGACAAAAACCTTTTAACAGGGGAGTGATATTGATCTTCACTCTGTCATATCTCCGGTAATATGGCGTCAGGCTTCATCATCAGAAAGGGGGCCTGACGCCTGAAAAAGTGAACAACAGACAGTGTTCGGATTATCAATATTCAGTTTTTAACGTTGAACTGGATTCATTACTGCGTTGTTTAAGAATTTCCCGCGCCGAATCTGCCATTATCATGACAGCACCTGCCAGCATCAGAGTATCTTTCAATACCAGGCGACCAGCACCGGATAAATAAGGGAAACCATGATGAGCGTCACCCAATGCGGGTACCCATGCCTCCGGGGTGGTGATTAAAAATGAGAGTGTTACCAGCGGCGTGGTAAATGCCATCAGTCCTCCCAATAAACCTAACCAGCGATTGACAGGATTAGCCAAAACCAGCAGAGCAATAATCACCTCCACGACGCCAAGACCGTTGGAAAAACCATAGGTATTATTGGCCGTTTGCCATGCCCTTGCTTCTGGTTTGTATTCGCCTTCGTGAGTCAGATACTGTTTATAGTCTTCCGGGTGTTCATAAAAGAACGACATTAGTGGACTGTTTGCGACGAATGGTGTAATGCTGTCTGCCTCGTAAGGGACAAACTTTAATAACCCAATCCACATAAAAACAATTGCAATACTCAGACGAATCAATGTCAGGCCAATTTTATCTCCCCGACTTAACAGGTGCAGGTATTTTTCCATTGTGAACATCCTTATTTATACAATACTGCTGTTGCGGTTGAATTATTATCAATTCGCATCGATGTGACTTTCCAGGATGAAGCATTATATTTTCTGGCTATATCAGCAATGGCATCCTCCAGAACTGTCGGTGATGCTGATACTGACGAGACGCTGATATGTTTCAGAATTATTTTATCATCTGCATTGGTGGAAAATGCCATAACGCCAGATAATAGCGTTGCAAATAAAACGGATTTTTTAAACATATAAAATACCATCAATGAAGTGATTAAGAAGTTATAGAGTAACAGGGAATTAATAAGATTCTTTTCTCTGAGACGCCAGAATATTTGTTCTGGCGTCTGATTTTGAGTTTATTTGACTAATGAAAATAGATCATTGAGTGATTCGCTCATCGACGGATGAGTAAATATCTGATCGCGTAATATGCTATAAGGCAGCCCGGCATCCATCACCATTTTCACTATATTGATCATCTCGTGGGAGTCAACACACAGCAGTGATGCCCCTAACATACGTTGGGTTTTATTATCAACAATCGCTTTTAATACCCCACGAGTATCATTCATCACTCTGGCACGCGGAATTGCAGCTACAGGCAATGTCACCACCTGAATATCAGCACCACTCTCTCTGGCTTGTTCTTCTGTCATACCAACCCTGGACAGGGGCGGTGTCATAAATACGGAATAAGGCACATTTTTCCGATCATCAGTACTACGTTTGCCTTCACCCAGTAACTCATCACGTACAATGCGGTAATCATCCAGTGATATGTAAGTAAATTGCAGCCCGCCGGTAACATCTCCCATCGCCCAAATATTGTCTGCGGTGGTATGTAATCGCTTGTCAACGACAGTTGCCCCGCGCTCGTTTACTGCGATACCGGCATTTTCTGGATGTAACGAAGCGGTAGCCGGTTGACGACCGGAAGCTATTAACAGTGCATCCACCGCCAGTTGGGCGTGCTCGCTATGCACTTGCACTTGATTTTCATGGTGACTGATTCGCTCCACATGGGCATTGAGGATAATATCGACGCCCTGATCGCGTAAAATCGTCGCGATATTATCAGCAATATCCCGATCTTCCCGAGGCAAAAACAGCGAAGCTGCTTCTAAAATGGTTACCTTGCTGCCAAAATTAGCGAACATAGAGGCGAACTCAACGCCAATATATCCGCCGCCCAAAATACCTAAATGCCCAGGCAATTCTTTTAGATTAAGTAATCCGGTGCTGTCATATACTCCTGGCGTGGTGGTAATTCCAGGAATTGGCGGAACCACGGTTTGTGCACCGGTATTAATAAAAATTTTCTCGCCATGAATTTCCAGATTTCCCTCAGGCCGATGAACACGCAGGCTATGATTATTGATAAACTCCGCCTGGCCGTCGATCACGTCGATATTGGGCATATCCGCAAGATTATGAAAATTCTTATTACGTAAAAAATTAACCACTTCATTTTTACGCTGTATGGCACGGACAAAATCTGTGTGCTGCTGTGCGTCATGAACCAATGTTTTGGTTGGGATGCAGCCGATATTAATACAGGTCCCGCCATACATTGCATTTGATTGTTCGATGAGAGCCACTCGCCAACCTGCTTTTGCCAGCGTGACGGCTAATGTTTTTCCAGCCTTGCCAAAACCAATAATCACTGCCTGATATTTATTCATGATGATTTCCTGTCGAAACGCGTTCATTTGACATCATGACTATAGACGCAAAAGAGCAAATAACATTTCTTCACAACGCTTGATATTTTGTCTTATCGTCTGATATTTTCTTTTTCTTAATCAGAATCACAAAACAAAAATCATGATTAACTATTTGATGGTATTAGATTAGTTATTTACTAAGATTGTTGGTGTTTGTAATCAAAAACCACTCAGGAGTCTGATATGGATGCCCTTAGCCGTTTGTTGATGCTTAACGCTCCACAAGGAACGATCGATAAGAATTGCGTGTTAGGAAGTGACTGGCAGCTTCCACATGGTGCCGGGGAATTATCGGTTATTCGTTGGCATGCGTTAACGCAAGGAGCGGCGAAGCTGGAAATGCCGACGGGGGAGATTTTTACATTACGCCCGGGAAATGTGGTCCTGCTACCACAAAATTCAGCTCATCGCCTGAGTCATGTCGATAATGAATCGACCTGTATTGTCTGCGGCACTCTTCGGTTGCAACATTCGGCGCGTTATTTTTTAACGTCTTTGCCGGAAACGCTGTTTTTAGCACCGGTTAACCACAGCGTGGAATATAACTGGCTGAGGGAGGCGATCCCGTTTTTACAACAGGAATCCAGATCGGCAATGCCGGGAGTGGATGCACTGTGTAGCCAGATCTGCGCTACATTCTTTACCCTCGCGGTGCGTGAGTGGATTGCACAGGTTAATACTGAGAAAAACATTCTCAGTTTGCTTCTGCATCCACGTCTTGGTGCGGTAATACAGCAAATGCTGGAAATGCCAGGACACGCCTGGACCGTCGAATCGCTGGCCAGCATCGCTCACATGTCCCGGGCAAGTTTTGCCCAGCTTTTCCGTGATGTTTCCGGAACCACGCCGCTGGCTGTATTAACAAAGTTGCGTCTACAAATAGCGGCCCAGATGTTTTCCCGGGAAACGCTCCCTGTTGTGGTGATCGCTGAGTCAGTAGGCTATGCCAGTGAATCATCTTTTCACAAGGCGTTTGTCCGCGAGTTTGGTTGTACCCCGGGAGAATATCGGGAAAGGGTCAGACAGCTTGCACCCTGAATAAAACCGCCAGAAATCAGGGCAAAGATAATCCGCATTCCGGGAGTTGTGAGCCTTTCAACTATTTCTATTTCCAACGGTGGTTTGGGCTTTATATATTTTTTCTGATGGACTCTAGCTCAGTTTTTAAATAAAAATGCAAACTAAATTGCTTCAATTAAATAAAATCCCGACTATTACTTGATACGTGATTATTGTCGGTGATTTTTTTGTACACCATCAGTGTATATCTCAATAACCCCTGAATAAGTAGCTCTGAATAGGTATAAGGGATGTAGCCATTTTTAAATGGATTTCTTATGCCAAAAATGATCGTCGATTTCCCCATAAAATGTGAGCGATGCCGAAAGAAATAAAATTAGTTATTGCATTTGACGTTTGGATGAAAGATTATCATTTGTCATACAAATGAGGGGTGGTATGTTGCTAGCCAATTAAAAAAGAACGCCATATTAATTGATGATTGATCCCCCGGTGGGGGGGAAACATCGGGCATAAATGGGCATGAAGTAATGGAGTATTAGTTGTGAATGTCAATTTCTTTGTCACCTGTATTGGTGACGCCCTGAAATCAAGAATGGCACGAGACTCCGTGCTGCTACTGGAAAAACTCGGCTGTCGCGTAAATTTCCCGGAGAAACAGGGATGCTGCGGTCAGCCTGCGATCAATAGCGGTTATATCAAAGAAGCGATTCCAGGGATGAAAAATCTGATCGCCGCACTGGAGGATAACGACGATCCCATTATTTCACCGGCTGGCTCTTGCACCTATGCCGTAAAAAGTTACCCGACGTATCTGGCGGATGAACCTGAATGGGCATCACGTGCCGCAAAGGTTGCCGCGCGTATGCAGGATCTCACCTCTTTTATTGTTAATAAATTAGGGGTAGTCGATGTAGGTGCCAGTTTGCAAGGGAGAGCGGTGTATCACCCATCTTGTAGCCTGGCCCGTAAGCTGGGAGTGAAGGACGAGCCACTTACGCTGCTGAAAAATGTGCGTGGACTGGAGCTGTTGACCTTTGCTGAACAGGATACCTGCTGCGGATTTGGCGGCACGTTCTCGGTCAAAATGGCCGAAATATCCGGCGAGATGGTGAAAGAAAAGGTTGCGCACCTGATGGAAGTCCGCCCTGAGTATTTAATTGGTGCTGACGTGAGTTGCCTGCTAAACATCAGTGGGCGATTACAACGGGAAGGGCAGAAAGTCAAAGTGATGCATATTGCTGAAGTGTTGATGAGCCGCTGAGGATATAAAGATGTCGATCAAAACCAGTAATACAGATTTTAAGACACGCATCCGTCAGCAAATTGAAGATCCGATCATGCGCAAAGCGGTGGCAAACGCGCAGCAGCGTATTGGGGCAAATCGGCAAAAAATGGTCGATGAATTGGGGCACTGGGAGGAGTGGCGCGATCGGGCCGCCCAGATACGTGATCATGTTCTGAGTAATCTCGACGCTTATCTGTACCAGCTCTCAGAAAAAGTGACGCAAAACGGCGGTCACGTCTATTTTGCAAGAACCAAAGAAGACGCTACCCGCTACATTTTACAGGTTGCCCAACGCAAAAATGCCCGGAAGGTGGTGAAATCTAAATCGATGGTGACCGAAGAGATTGGTGTCAATCATGTGTTGCAGGATGCTGGCATTCAGGTGATTGAAACCGATCTGGGTGAATATATTCTCCAGCTGGATCAAGATCCGCCATCTCATGTTGTGGTCCCGGCAATTCATAAAGATCGCCATCAGATCCGTCGAGTGCTACACGAACGTCTGGGCTATGAGGGGCCGGAAACGCCTGAAGCGATGACCTTATTCATCCGGCAAAAAATCCGCGAAGATTTCCTCAGTGCTGAAATAGGTATTACCGGCTGTAATTTCGCGGTGGCAGAGACCGGTTCGGTATGCCTGGTGACCAATGAAGGTAATGCGCGAATGTGTACCACGCTGCCTAAAACGCATATTGCAGTGATGGGAATGGAGCGTATTGCCCCCACGTTTGCCGAGGTAGATGTATTGATCACCATGCTGGCGCGCAGTGCCGTTGGTGCACGTTTGACGGGATACAACACCTGGCTGACAGGACCGCGCGAAGCTGGGCACGTTGATGGTCCTGAAGAGTTTCATCTGGTTATTGTCGATAACGGGCGTTCTGAGGTGCTGGCCTCTGAATTTCGGGATGTGCTGCGCTGTATTCGCTGCGGGGCTTGTATGAATACTTGTCCGGCATATCGCCATATTGGCGGTCATGGATATGGCTCTATTTATCCAGGGCCAATTGGTGCGGTGATTTCTCCGCTACTTGGCGGCTATAAAGATTTTAAAGATTTACCCTACGCCTGCTCTTTATGCACAGCTTGTGACAACGTGTGTCCGGTGCGTATTCCGCTGTCAAAACTGATTTTGCGTCATCGTCGGGTGATGGCTGAAAAAGGGATCACCGCAAAAGCAGAGCAACGGGCGATAAAAATGTTCGCTTATGCCAATAGTCATCCAGGATTGTGGAAAGTCGGGATGATGGCCGGTGCTCATGCGGCAAGCTGGTTTATCAATGGCGGCAAAACACCACTCAAATTTGGCGCGATTAGCGACTGGATGGAAGCACGCGATCTTCCTGAAGCTGACGGAGAGAGTTTCCGTAGTTGGTTTAAGAAACATCAGGCGCAGGAGAAAAAGAATGGATAATCGAGGCGAATTTTTGAATAACGTTGCTCAGGCACTGGGTCGCCCGCTGCGACTTGAACCGCAAGCAGAAGATGCGCCGCTTAACAACTATGCTAACGAGCGGCTTACCCAACTTAACCAACAGCAGCGCTGTGACGCGTTTATTCAGTTTGCCAGCGATGTTATGTTGACGCGCTGTGAGCTGACCAGCGAGGCGAAGGCGGCAGAAGCTGCAATACGTCTGTGTAAAGAGCTGGGAGATCAGTCGGTCGTGATTAGCGGTGACACGAGGCTGGAGGAATTGGGGATTAGCGAACGTTTGCAGCAGGAATGCAATGCCGTTGTTTGGGATCCGGCGAAAGGTGCCGAGAATATCTCGCAGGCAGAGCAGGCTAAAGTGGGTGTTGTGTATGCTGAATATGGTTTAACCGAATCGGGAGGCGTGGTTCTTTTTTCCGCCGCCGAGCGCGGGCGTTCATTGAGCCTGCTCCCGGAATATTCTCTTTTTATCCTGCGTAAAAGCACTATCCTGCCGCGTGTAGCGCAACTCGCAGAAAAATTGCATCAGAAAGCGCAGGCCGGTGAACGAATGCCTTCCTGCATTAACATCATTAGCGGCCCCAGTTCAACGGCGGATATTGAGCTTATCAAAGTCGTCGGAGTTCATGGCCCGGTGAAAGCGGTGTATCTGATTATTGAGGATTGTTGAGAGAGATATGAAGTCTGGACATAAACCTGAAGAAGGCATACGAGGTTGAAAATAGCGTTTAGGACAACCTGACTTAACCCCGTTCCGTCATGGTTATGCTGCTCTTCTGTAAATATCCTGGTATTACCAATGCCAGGATATTTACAGTGAAAAAGACAGGCATCCATTCCTGAAAACGGGTTCCCTTCCCGGTCATTGTCACTTCAGCTTTATACAGGCACTCTCTATCAGAATGTTGTTTATTACTGCCCAGAGTTTTGTTGGTATTCATCTACCATTTTTTTGACAAGGCAAAACATTACAGAAATTACAATGCTTAGAAAAAATCCCAGAGCCAGGCAAATGGCAGCAGGGTATTTATTTTTTATTTCTGGTGAGCTTATAGTTACACAGCCATCACCGTTCGGATACAATGACCAGTTCCTGGTCAGGTATATCATTTTTGTATAAAGCTCACTGTTAATTGCTGAAGGCGTTTGTATCTCATCGAGAACTTGCCTGCCATTATGATATTCTGACGCATACCATTTGATAATAGAGGCCTGCACGCGAGATATTTCCTCTTCAGCAGTTGGTAAAGCTCTCTTATCTCCTGACCATTCCAGCCTTATTTCTCTGTTCTTGACATCTGGGCTGGTGTGAAAAAATGTAGTAATTCGCTGAATAACATCTTCAGTCATTGTAGTCTGACAGGCAAAATTATTATTGCTATCACAGCTAACAAGTATACCTGGCGTTGTCTGGTTTATTTTTAGGCTGTAAATCACTTTTATATTGTCTTTATTGATATACAGAAACAACAGCACCATAGCCATACATATAGCCATAATAAAAAGGATAACACGAATCTTTTTCTTCAGATAAAATAAAATCTCAATCAGATCGATATCCTGTTTGATTTGTTCACGCATAATATATCCAGAGAATAAAATCTGTCGCAGATAAGGTTGTATTAATAGTCTGTATCAGGAATGTTCGGGTTAAATATCAGCAAAAAGCCCGCATCATGAATACTGGATATGAAGCATGAGAGTTACCTCAGTGTTTATATAAGGATTCGGTCCCCCTCTCTGGAACGGTAACTCTCAATCTGATCGGTTCCTGCGTTAGTTCACATCACGACTCATTTTTTCGCTCTCACCGGCATCCCATTTGCCACAAAATATCCCGCCGTGCTCCTCGGCAGCGCTTCCTGTCCACGAATCATATCCGCTATTTTCTCGCCAATCATAATTGTCGTGGCGTTCAAATTCCCGGTGATAATCTGCGGCATAATCGACGCATCCACCACACGCAGGCCTTCTAACCCGTGTACGCGGCCTTCGCCGTCAACCACGGACATCTCGTCGTAACCCATTTTGCAGGTACCGCACGGATGGAAGGCGGTTTCGGCGTGGTTACGCACGAACTCATCGAGCTGTTCATCCGTCTGGCATTCGACACCGGGGCTGATTTCGCGGCCACGATACTGATCCAGCGCGGGTTGATGCATGATCTCGCGGGTGATGCGAATTGCGTCGCGGAACTCCTGCCAGTCCTGCTCGTGCGACATGTAGTTAAACAGAATCGCCGGATGCTGGTGCGGGTCGCGGGATTTAATCCGCACATGCCCACGGCTTGGCGAGCGCATTGAGCCGACGTGGCACTGGAAACCGTGCTCTTTCACTGCATTCGAGCCGTTATAGTTAATCGCTACTGGCAGGAAATGGTACTGAATATTCGGCCACGCAAATTCCTCACGGCTGCGAATAAATCCACCTGCTTCAAAGTGGTTGCTGGCACCAACGCCAGTGCCGCCAAACAGCCACTCCGCACCGATTTTCGGCTGGTTCCACCACTGCAGGGCAGGGTAGAGGGAAACCGGTTCTTTGCACTCATATTGCAGATACATCTCCAGATGATCCTGAAGATTTTCGCCGACGCCGGGTAATTCATGCACCAGCGGAATATCAAACTCCGCCAGCAGTTCAGCGTTGCCGACGCCGGAGCGTTGCAGGATCTGCGGTGAGGCAATCGCGCCTGCACATAACAGCACTTCTTTGTTGGCCGTTGCGCGGGTTGGGATGGTGCTGTCGCCTTCCAGCCATTCGACGCCCACCGCGCGTTTGCCGTCAAAAATGATGTGATCGGTCATAGCGTGAGTACGAATGGTCAGGTTAGGACGCGATTTGGCCTGATCGAGATAGCCACGCGCGGTGCTGGCGCGACGGCCCTGCGGCGTCACGGTGCGATCCATCGGGCCAAAACCTTCTTGCTGATAGCCGTTGAGATCGTCCGTGCGCGGGTAGCCCGCCTGCACGCCCGCTTCAATCATCGCTTCAAACAGCGGATTGACGCCGGGTTTGGAGGTGGTGACGCTCACCGGGCCATCACCGCCGTGATAGTCGTTATCACCAATATCGCGCGTCTCGGCCTTGCGATAGTAGGGCAGGCAATCGAGATAGCTCCAGTTCTCCAGGCCGGGTTCTTTCGCCCAGTTGTCGAGATCCAGCGCATTGCCACGGATGTAGCACATGCCGTTGATCAGCGACGATCCACCCAGACCTTTACCGCGTCCGCACTCCATGCGGCGGTTATTCATAAACGGTTCAGGTTCCGTTTCATAGGCCCAGTTGTAGCGTTTACCCTGTAGCGGGAATGCCAGGGCAGCGGGCATCTGGGTGCGGAAGTCAAAGCGATAGTCCGGGCCGCCCGCTTCAAGCAGCAGCACGGAGGTATTCGGATCTTCAGTCAGACGGGTAGCGAGAACGTTGCCGGCTGAGCCGGCACCAATAATGATGTAGTCAAATTGCAAATAAACCTCCTGGTTAGAATATGGACTGGAATTTAGCCATCTCAACCTGGATGGACTTCACCTGGGTGTAACTCTGGAGCGTCATCACGCCGTTCTCGCGACCAATGCCGGAGTGTTTGTAGCCGCCAACGGGCATCTCTGCCGGGGATTCGCCCCAGGTGTTGATCCAGCAAATACCCGCTTCCAGCTGATGAATGACGCGATGCGCGCGGTTCAGGTCCGCCGTCACGATGCCCGCCGCCAGGCCGTAGTCGGTATCGTTAGCGCGGCGAATGACTTCGTCTTCCGACTCGTAGGTCAGAATGGACATCACTGGCCCGAAGATCTCTTCACGCACGATGGTCATATCGTCGCTGCAATCGGTGAACACGGTCGGTGCAACCCATGCGCCGTTATCGAAGTCATCGCCTTTCAGTACATCGCCGCCGCACAGTACGCGCGCGCCTTCCTCTTTGCCTTTGACGATATAGCGCAGCACGTTATCGCGATGCGGGAAGCTGACCAGCGGGCCGAAGTTAGTTTGCGGATCGAAAACGTCGCCCGCGCGAATGCGCTCAACGCGCGCCAGAATTTTCTGCTCAAATGCGGCTTTGCATTTCGCCGGAACGAAGACGCGGGTGCCATTGGTACACACCTGACCGGAGCTGAAGAAGTTTGCCATCATGGCGATATCGGCGGCGAGATCGAGATCCGCATCGTCGAAAACGATCAGCGGCGATTTACCGCCCAGTTCCATGGTCACTTCTTTCAGGGAAGAGGCCGCCGAGTTAGCCATCACTTTTTTGCCGCTGGCGACACCGCCGGTAAATGACACTTTGGCAATGCCCGGATGCTCGGTCAGATATTGCCCGGTCTCCGCGCCCACGCCCGGCAACACGTTAAATACGCCGTCCGGCAGGCCCGCTTCGCTGTAAATTTCAGCCAGCTTTAACGCGGTAAGCGGGGTGACTTCGCTCGGTTTGAAAATCATTGCGTTGCCTGCCGCCAGCGCCGGGGCGGATTTCCACAGGGCAATCTGGATCGGGTAGTTCCATGCGCCAATCCCCGCCACCACGCCCAGCGGTTCGCGGCGGGTATAAACAAATGACGTCTCACGCAACGGGATCTGGCTGCCTTCCAGCGCCGGGATCAGCCCGGCGTAGTACTCCAGCACGTCCGCACCGGTAACGATATCGACGGTTGAGGTTTCCGAATATGCTTTTCCGGTGTCGAGGGTTTCCAGTTTTGCGAGTTCGTCATTGCGTTCACGCAGAATATCAACGGCCCGACGCAGAATACGCGAGCGTTCCATAGCGGTCATCGCCGCCCAGATTTTTTGCCCCTGTTGGGCACTCTTCACGGCGCGATCGACATCCTCACGCCCGGCGGCCTGCACGGTCGCCAGCACGTTACCGTTGGCCGGGTTAATGGTCTCGAAGGTGCGACCGCTGGTGGCGGAGGTATAACCACCATGTATATAAAGCTGCTGTTCTGCCATTCGGGACATCACGTCTCCTCGGTTAATCGGTGGGTAAATGCTGAGTAATAAAGTGACGGGTCAGCGAGTGTGCGAGAGGTTTATCCAGCGGTTTGCCGCTCAGTGCCGCGCGCAGCCATAATCCGTCAATCAGCGCGGCAAGGCCGTAGCCCGCTTCCTGTGCCTGGTGGCGCGGCAATTCGCGGCGAAACTCGCTCACCAGATTCGACAGCAAGCGGCGGCTGCTGACCTGCTGTAAACGATAGAGCATCGGCTGATGCATACTGCTGGCCCAGAACGCCAGCCAGGCTTTCATCGCCGCACTGCTCACCTGCGTTTCATCGAAGTTTCCGCCAACAATCGCCTGTAATCGCAGCTCTGCACTGCCCTGCGGAAGTGCATGTAATCGATTCAAAACCGCGTCACGCAGCTGACTGGTGATATCGCGCATGGTTGCTTCCAGCAGACCATTTTTGTCCCTGAAATAGTGGCTGATGATCCCCGTAGAAACGCCTGCACGGCGGGCGATCTGCGCGATCGTTGCATCGTGCATGCCCACTTCATTTATTGCTTCCAGCGTGGCGTCGATCAGTTGTCTGCGCCGGATCGACTGCATCCCCAATTTGGGCATTTTCGCCACTCCATTCATCAGCGTTGTTTATCTATTAAAGCGGTTATTGATTGGACGTTCAATATAAAATGTGTCTTAATTGTTACGAATTTGATTTTAAATGGTAACAATAACAGTGGGGATACTGGATGACAGACCTTTCACACAGCAGGGAAAAGGACAAAATCAATCCGGTGGTGTTTTACACCTCCGCCGGACTGATTTTGTTGTTTTCCCTGACAACGATCCTGTTTCGCGACTTCTCGGCCCTGTGGATTGGCCGCACGCTGGACTGGGTTTCTAAAACCTTCGGTTGGTATTATCTGCTGGCGGCAACGCTCTATATTGTCTTTGTGGTCTGTATCGCTTGTTCGCGTTTTGGTTCGGTGAAGCTCGGGCCAGAACAATCCAAACCGGAATTCAGCCTGCTGAGTTGGGCGGCGATGCTGTTTGCTGCCGGGATCGGTATCGATCTGATGTTCTTTTCCGTAGCCGAACCGGTAACGCAGTATATGCAGCCGCCGGAAGGCGCGGGACAGACGATTGAGGCCGCGCGTCAGGCGATGGTCTGGACGCTGTTTCACTACGGCTTAACCGGCTGGTCGATGTATGCGCTGATGGGCATGGCGCTCGGATACTTTAGCTATCGTTATAATTTGCCGCTCACCATCCGCTCGGCGCTGTACCCGATCTTCGGTAAACGGATTAACGGGCCGATAGGTCACTCAGTGGATATTGCAGCGGTGATCGGCACTATCTTCGGTATTGCCACTACGCTCGGTATCGGTGTGGTGCAGCTTAACTATGGCTTGAGCGTACTGTTTGATATTCCCGATTCGATGGCGGCAAAAGCGGCACTGATCGCCTTGTCGGTGATAATCGCCACTATCTCGGTGACATCCGGTGTCGATAAGGGCATTCGCGTGTTATCGGAGCTTAATGTCGCGCTGGCGCTGGGATTGATCCTGTTCGTGTTGTTTATGGGCGACACTTCGTTCCTGCTTAATGCACTGGTGCTGAATGTTGGCGACTATGTGAATCGCTTTATGGGCATGACGCTCAACAGTTTTGCCTTCGACCGTCCAGTTGAGTGGATGAATAACTGGACGCTCTTCTTCTGGGCATGGTGGGTGGCATGGTCGCCGTTTGTCGGCTTGTTCCTGGCGCGTATCTCGCGTGGGCGTACCATTCGCCAGTTCGTGCTGGGCACGTTGATTATTCCGTTTACCTTCACGCTGTTATGGCTCTCGGTGTTCGGCAATAGCGCGCTGTATGAAATTATCCACGGCGGCGCGGCATTTGCCGAGGAAGCGATGGTCCATCCTGAGCGCGGCTTCTACAGCCTGCTGGCGCAGTATCCGGCGTTTACCTTTAGCGCCTCCGTCGCCACCATTACTGGCCTGCTGTTTTATGTGACCTCGGCGGACTCCGGGGCGCTGGTGCTGGGGAATTTCACCTCGCAGCTTAAAGATATCAACAGCGACGCCCCCGGCTGGCTGCGCGTCTTCTGGTCGGTGGCGATTGGCCTGCTGACGCTCGGCATGCTGATGACCAACGGGATATCCGCGCTGCAAAACACCACGGTGATTATGGGGCTGCCGTTCAGCTTTGTGATCTTCTTCGTGATGGCGGGGTTGTATAAATCTCTGAAGGTAGAAGATTACCGCCGTGAAAGTGCCAACCGCGATACCGCACCGCGACCGCTGGGGCTTCAGGATCGCCTGAGCTGGAAAAAACGTCTCTCGCGCCTGATGAATTATCCGGGCACGCGTTACACTAAACAGATGATGGAGACGGTCTGTTACCCGGCAATGGAAGAAGTGGCGCAGGAGTTGCGGTTGCGCGGCGCGTACGTGGAGCTAAAAAGCCTGCCGCCGGAAGAGGGACAACAGTTGGGGCATCTGGATTTGTTGGTGCATATGGGCGAAGAGCAAAACTTTGTCTATCAGATTTGGCCGCAGCAATATTCGGTGCCGGGCTTTACCTACCGCGCACGTAGCGGTAAATCGACTTACTACCGGCTGGAAACTTTCCTGTTAGAAGGCAGCCAGGGCAACGACCTGATGGACTACAGCAAAGAGCAGGTGATCACCGATATTCTTGACCAGTACGAGCGGCACCTTAACTTTATTCATCTCCATCGTGAAGCGCCGGGCCATAGCGTGATGTTCCCGGACGCGTGATTGTTATTGCATAAAACCGCGCCATGTCTGCATATGGCGCTGTTTCTCCTACCTCTTGATACGTTATATCTATACGGTTAAGCCCTTAGTATCTATTGATGATTACCAGACAACAGATAATAAAAAAGAAAAGAACTATTGCAGCCCAAAACCTACATTTGGGCTGTTGCGAATGTTCAATAAGTTTAGTCTTATTTAATGTAAATATTGCTGATCATTTGAAATGACGCATTATTCATGAGAAATGTGTATCGTAAATCAACTGAAATTAACGCAACCATTTGTTATTTAAGGTTTAATTATCTGTGTGTGATATTTTATTGAATGTTTTAAATATTGTTTTTATTGGCATTGCTATAATATTGGTTATCATTTGCTGAATGGATTCAGTCTTAATGAGTGGGTTTTTAAGGGACAGGCATAGAGTAATGATACGTATGCATAACCAACATCTTTACTCATTATGTCATTGAATGTTGACGCTATGTGTTTATGAGGGAGAGGTATTTTCAGTTGATCTGGATTGTTAAATTCATATAATGCGCCTTTGCTCATGAATGGATGCCAGTATGTAGTGGGAAATTATAAATATTGAAATAGTCCAACTACTTCTTTATTACCAAAAATGAGTATCTGAATTTTAATATTGCATTCTTGCGTGATTATCTCCTGAGTTTGACTTGTGATTACCTTTTTAAGGTATTTAGCGTAACTGTTTTTGAGCGAGCATCAGAGGTAAAGATAATCTTCTTGATAGTGATGTGGGATGTTATACGTATGGCATCGCTGATGTTTATGGTTACCCCTTATGTGTGCTCAGGAATCGACAGGTAATCACTCATACTGAACAGCGATAAAAGATAAAGGTGTGTTCATGAATTCATGTGATTTTCGTGTTTTTCTGCAAGAGTTCGGTACAACGGTTCATTTGTCATTGCCTGGTAGCGTATCCGAGAAAGAACGACTGCTACTCAAGCTGCTGATGCAGGGAATGTCTGTAACAGAAATATCACAGTACAGAAATCGCAGTGCAAAGACAATTTCACATCAAAAGAAACAGCTCTTTGAGAAACTGGGGATTCAGAGCGATATTACTTTCTGGCGCGATATTTTCTTTCAGTACAATCCGGAGATCATATCCGCCACGGGGAGTAATAGTCACAGATATATTAATGATAATCACTATCACCATATCGTCACGCCTGAAGCCATCAGTCTGGCGTTGGAAAACCACGAATTCAAACCGTGGATCCAACCGGTTTTCTGCGCGCAGACTGGGGTACTGACGGGCTGTGAGGTGCTTGTCCGCTGGGAACATCCACAAACGGGAATTATCCCACCGGATCAGTTTATTCCTCTGGCGGAGTCATCCGGTCTTATTGTCATAATGACCCGCCAACTGATGAAACAGACTGCGGATATTCTGATGCCGGTAAAACATTTGCTGCCGGACAATTTCCATATTGGCATCAACGTCTCGGCGGGTTGTTTTTTGGCAGCGGGATTTGAAAAAGAGTGTCTGAACCTGGTTAATAAATTAGGTAACGATAAAATCAAGCTGGTTCTCGAGCTAACGGAACGTAACCCTATTCCGGTAACGCCAGAAGCCAGAGCGATATTTGACAGCCTTCATCAGCACAACATTACCTTTGCGCTGGATGACTTTGGTACGGGTTATGCGACCTATCGTTACTTGCAGGCGTTCCCGGTCGATTTTATTAAGATCGATAAGTCATTTGTGCAAATGGCGAGTGTCGACGAAATCTCCGGTCATATTGTGGACAATATTGTCGAACTAGCGCGTAAGCCTGGTCTGAGTATCGTGGCGGAAGGGGTAGAAACCCAGGAGCAGGCGGATTTAATGATCGGTAAAGGCGTTCACTTTTTGCAGGGCTATTTGTACTCTCCGCCAGTACCGGGTAATAAATTTATCTCTGAATGGGTAATGAAAGCAGGTGGTTGATGTAAACCGCTATTCACAGCGCATCGGGAGGTTGGCAGCGATTAATTCTCCCGATGCAGTAAATCCTGATAGATCCCCGTTAATATGCCATTTGGCGCAAATTGTTTTTTAATCCACTGCGTCACCTGACCCGTAGCAGAATGCTGAGTCGCCAGTAACATGCGCGAATCCTGGCGCGGATTATGGATTTGTCGGGTAACCAGCAGGGATTGCGTCATCGCCTCACGGACCATGTAATCCGGCAAAAAACCAATTCCTTCACCTAAAATCTGGCACTGACATTTGGTGTTGAAATCTGGCACCAGAATTGACTCCTGCCCGTGCAGCAACCAGCCCACTTTTTTATTAATCGTATGCGCGGTGTCCTCCACCATAATATTAGGGTAGAGACGCAGTTGGCTTTCGGCGATGGGTTCCGGCACAAAGGCTAACGGGTGATCCGGGGCGATAGCAAAAGCCCAGCGAATCGCGCCAATTTCAGTGTAATCAATACCGCCGCCGTCCAGTAGTGTATCGGGTGCGCCGATGGCGATATTGGCCTGATTATTAATAATCGCATCCCAGACGCCGTTATACACTTCGGTGGTGACGGTAATCTGGCAGGTAGGAAACTGCTTTTTCAGCACCTGTAACAAGCGTGCGGTGTGTTTGGGCGTATAAAGCAGCTGATTAATACAAATGCGCACACGCGCTTCTATGCCCTGCGAAATAGTATCGATACTGCGTTTGATGGCATAAAAATCATTCAGCAGGTCGGTAGCTTTGCGGAAAAAATAACGCCCGGACTCCGTTAACTCAATGCTGCGGGTACTGCGAGTGAACAGCACCACATCCAGCCCCGTCTCCATACGCTTGATGGTGTAGCTAATGGCGGAAGTGGTTAAACCCAACTCTTCTGCGGCTTTACTGAAGCTGCCAAAACGTGCAGCGGTAGTAAATGCCAACAGATTCTCTTCGGTAAAAATTGAGTTCATTAAACCATTCTCGCCATTATCTACTATGAATTTCTCCAGCTATGACTGTAGAGGTATCGGTTAAAGATAGATAATCATTTTTGAATAACTTTTAATACCCGTCGCGTTTAGTCGTCGCTTCGCTTAATTTTTGTCCACCATATTCTGAAATTATCCCCACGCAGTTACCCGCCAGAAAACCCAGTAACGTCACCGTCCAGTTCATCCCGCTGGCAAAAAACAGCGTCATGCCGAGAAAGCCACCGGGAATAAAGGACAGTAACCAGAAACGCCCTTGCCAGACCACTACCGCCGAGAAGGGTACGGTAGTAATTACGCTCGCCCAGAACGCGGACAGTCCACTTACAGAGGCCAGCCAACCGGCAGCCAGCGCGGCGAAAAATGCCCACACCATCCCGGAATAATTAACCGCCAGACTTCTGATAAACCCCGATTTACCGCCGCCTGCGGCATAAAAACTGCAAAAGGCGACGAAGCCAATGGTTCCTAATAATTCCCATCCCTGAGAGAGCCCGACATGTGAAGACACTAACTGCCAAAGCCCTGCACAAATACCGACGGTGACACCCGTTGCCGTGAGTCCGTTCATCTTGTTCCCCTCTGGTTAGACATGGACGAAAGCTACTCTTACATGTGCAGACTATAGAGAAATAAAACCTGATTGAGTGAAAGGGTATCGGGTCAAAGAAACAAATATTGCACTACCGCACACTGCGAAAAGATTGTTGAACATCATTCAACAAAAAGGCGAAATACAGCGAATTAAATTTAAGCGGGTTCTTTTATCAGATTATCGTTGCTATTCTCAATTCATCGAAAACAGCCACAAAAACCAGGGGAATGTGAATGAGTATAAAAAATCTACCTGCCGACTATTTATTGGCTGCACAACAGGGTGATATCGATAAAGTAAAAACCTGCCTTGCGCTGGGTGTCGATATTAATACCTGCGATCGTCAGGGGAAAACGGCAATTACGCTGGCAAGTTTATATCAGCAATATGCTTGCGTTCAGGCATTAATTGATGCCGGAGCGGATATTAATAAGCAAGATCATACCTGTTTAAATCCTTTTTTAATTAGCTGTCTGAACGATGATTTAACGCTACTACGAATTATTTTACCGGCTAAACCCGATCTTAATTGCGTAACCCGTTTTGGCGGTGTCGGCCTGACGCCTGCCTGTGAAAAAGGCCATTTAAGTATTGTAAAAGAGCTTTTGGCGCATACGGAGATTAACGTTAACCAGACCAACCATGTAGGCTGGACGCCGCTACTGGAAGCGATTGTGCTTAATGATGGTGGTATTAAACAGCAGGCGATTGTGCAGTTATTGCTGGAACACGGTGCCAGCCCGCATCTGACCGATAAATATGGCAAAACGCCACTGGAACTGGCGCGGGAACGGGGCTTTGAAGAGATTGCGCAGTTACTGATTGCCGCAGGTGCATAAACCGGGAGGCTTGCTATCAACACACCAGAAAGACGGTGTGTGTGGGCGCTAACTGCGGATGCGGATTTTCTGGCGCAGCGGGGGCAAGGACAGGTTGAACAGGTCTTTGCCAGAGCGGTAAATATCGCACTCCCGGCTCGCCAGCAGTTGCTGACGCTGCTTTGTGAAGAGTACGACAATGCGCCAAACAGTTGTCGGTTGGCACTCACTCACTTTGATGATCTGTTCCGGCATGGTGATAAGGTTCAGTTTGACGATCAAGGTATTACGGTTGGTCAACATCTTCATATAGAGATGAGTCGTTGTCGGCGTTGGCTGTCCCCAACCTTGCAAATGACCGCTGTGAATTTTCACCTTATCGCCTGGCAACAGTGGCACGACATTATTCATCAGCACCTGGGGGAAAATGAAACCCTGTTTAATTATCGCGGCGATAATCCGTTTTATCAGGCGTTAAATAAAGAACTACATATTAAACGACGGGCAGTTATTCAGGCAGTAAACGAAAAACAAAATATCGCCGCAGCGGTCGCCAGTATGATGGGGTTAGGGATTGGCCTTACGCCATCAGCCGATGATTATCTGACCGGACTGGTACTTATTTTATTTATTTCCGGGCATCCGGCGGAAAAATACAAAGAGGAATTTTATCGCGGTCTGCAACGCGGCAGAAATAATACCACATTATTAAGTGCCATAACGCTGGAAGCCGCATTACAACAACGCTGCCGGGAAAATATTCATCATTTTATTCACGATATTATTTATGGCGTCCCTGGGAATTCAACTCAGGCAATAGAAAAAATTAAACATATTGGCTCCAGTTCCGGCTGCGACATGCTGTATGGCATGGCCGATGGTTGTGCGCTGAGCCAAACCTACGGAGGGAATTATGTCAGTTAAAATAGTCATTAAACCGAATACCTATTTTGATTCTGTCTCGCTGATGTCTATCTCCACGCGTGCAAATAAACTCGACGGCGTCGAGCAGGCATTTGTGGCGATGGCGACCGAAATGAACAAAGGTGTGCTGAAAAATTTAGGACTGCTGACGCCGGAGCTGGAACAGGCGAAAAACGGCGACCTGATGATTGTCATCAATGGTAAATCGGGTGCGGACAATGAGCAGTTGCTGGCGGAGATTGAAGAACTGTTCAATAGCAAAGCGCAAAGCGGCTCGCACGAGGCGCGTTACGCCACTATTGCCAGCGCCAAAAAGCATATCCCGGAAAGTAGCCTGGCGGTGATTTCGGTCAACGGTCTGTTTGCCGCTCGCGAAGCGCGTCAGGCGCTGCAAAACGATCTCAACGTGATGCTGTTTTCCGATAACGTCTCAGTTGAAGATGAACTGGCGCTCAAGCAACTGGCCCACGAAAAAGGGCTGCTGATGATGGGGCCAGACTGCGGTACGGCGATTATTAACGGCGCGGCGCTCTGTTTTGGCAACGCCGTGCGTCGTGGCAACATCGGTATTGTTGGCGCATCTGGCACCGGCAGCCAGGAACTGAGCGTCCGCATTCATGAATTTGGTGGCGGCGTTTCACAACTGATTGGCACCGGCGGGCGCGACCTGAGCGAGAAAATCGGCGGCCTGATGATGCTCGACGCCATCGGGATGCTGGAAAACGATCCGCAAACTGAAATCATTGTGCTTATCTCCAAACCGCCCGCGCCTGCGGTGGCCCGTAAAGTGCTGGAACGCGCGCGCGCCTGCCGCAAGCCGGTGGTGGTCTGCTTCCTCGGTCGCGTTGAAACGCCGGTGGATGAGCAGGGGCTACAGTTTGCCCGCGGCAGCAAAGAGGCGGCGCTAAAAGCGGTGATGCTCTCCGGCGTGAAACAGGAAAATCTCGACCTGCATACGCTTAACCAGCCGTTGATTGCTGATGTGCGTGCGCGTCTGCAACCGCAGCAGAAATACATACGTGGCCTGTTCTGCGGCGGCACGCTGTGCGACGAAACCATGTTCGCGGTGATGGAAAAACATGGCGATGTCTACAGCAACATTCAGCCCGATCCTGAATTCCGCCTGCAAGATATCAACCGCAGCATCAAACACACCTTCCTCGACTTTGGCGATGACGACTTCACCAACGGCAAGCCGCATCCAATGATTGACCCCACCAACCGCATCAGTCGCTTGATCGAAGAAGCGCGCGATCCAGAAGTGGCGGTGATCGTGATGGATTTTGTGCTCGGATTTGGATCGCATGAAGATCCGGTCGGCTCCACCATCGAGGCGATCAAAGAAGCGAAAGCGATCGCCGCCGCCGAAGGACGCGAGTTGATCATTCTCGCCTATGTGCTGGGCACCGATCTCGATACGCCATCATTAGAACAACAAAGCCAGATGCTGCTTGATGCCGGAGTGATTCTGGCGAGCAGCAGCACCAATACCGGATTGCTGGCGCGTGAATTTATCTGCAAAGGGGAGGAAGCCTGATGAGCCAGTCACTGTTTAGCCAACCGTTGAACGTTATTAACGTCGGTATCGCCATGTTTAGCGATGACCTGAAAAAGCAGCATGTAGAAGTGACTCAACTCGACTGGACGCCGCCGGGGCAGGGCAATATGCAGGTGGTGCAGGCGCTGGATAACATTGCCGATTCGCCGCTGGCAGACAAAATCGCCGCCGCTAACCAGCAGGCGCTGGAGCGCATTATCCAGTCGCATCCGGTGCTGATTGGTTTTGATCAGGCGATTAACGTGGTGCCGGGCATGACGCCGAAAACCATTCTTCACGCCGGGCCGCCGATCACCTGGGAAAAAATGTGCGGCGCGATGAAAGGCGCGGTCACCGGGGCGTTGGTGTTCGAAGGGCTGGCGAAAGATCTCGATGAGGCGACTGAACTGGCGGCCTCCGGGGAGATCACCTTCTCGCCGTGCCACGAACACGACTGCGTGGGATCGATGGCGGGCGTTACCTCGGCCTCGATGTTTATGCACATCGTGAAAAACAAAACCTACGGCAACATCGCTTATACCAATATGAGCGAGCAGATGGCGAAGATTTTGCGTATGGGTGCTAACGACCAGAGCGTGATTGACCGCCTGAACTGGATGCGTGATGTGCAGGGACCAATACTGCGCGACGCGATGAAAATTATCGGCGAAATCGATCTGCGCTTAATGCTGGCGCAGGCGCTGCATATGGGCGATGAGTGCCATAACCGCAATAACGCCGGGACGACACTGCTGATTCAGGCGCTGACGCCGGGGATTATTCAGGCGGGTTATTCCGTCGAGCAACAGCGCGAAGTGTTTGAGTTTGTCGCCAGCAGCGACTACTTCTCCGGCCCGACGTGGATGGCGATGTGTAAAGCGGCGATGGATGCGGCGCATGGCATCGAATACAGCACCGTGGTCACCACCATGGCGCGTAACGGCGTCGAGTTCGGCCTGCGGGTCAGCGGCCTGCCGGGGCAATGGTTTACCGGCCCGGCGCAGCAGGTGATCGGCCCGATGTTTGCCGGTTATAAGCCGGAAGATTCGGGGCTGGATATCGGCGACAGCGCCATCACCGAAACCTACGGTATTGGCGGATTTGCTATGGCGACCGCGCCCGCTATCGTCGCGCTGGTGGGCGGCACGGTGGAAGAAGCTATTGATTTCTCCCGTCAGATGCGCGAAATCACCCTCGGTGAAAACCCCAACGTCACCATTCCGCTGCTCGGTTTTATGGGCGTGCCGTCGGCAATCGACATCACCCGCGTGGGTAGCAGCGGCATTCTGCCGGTGATCAACACCGCCATCGCCCATAAAGATGCGGGCGTCGGCATGATTGGCGCGGGCATTGTGCATCCACCTTTTGCCTGCTTCGAGAAAGCCATTCTTGGCTGGTGCGAACGTTACGGCGTCTGACCTACATGTTCATGCCGGATGCGGCGTGAACGCCTTATCCGGCCTACGAATGGCGCAAGAATCTGTAGGCCTGATAAGCGTAGCGCATCAGGCATTTGTCACCATTGCCGGATGCGGCGTGAACGCCTTATCCGGCCTACGAATGGCGCAAGAATCTGTAGGCCTGATAAGCGTAGCGCATCAGGCATTTGCCACCACTGCCGGATGCGGCGTGGACGCCTTATCCGGCCTACGAGTGGCGCGAGAATCTGTAGGCCTGATAAGCGTAGCGCATCAGGCATTTGTCACCATTGCCGGATGCGGCGTGAACGCCTTATCCGGCCTACGAGTGGCGCGAGAATTGTAGGCCTGATAAGCGTAGCGCATCAGGCAGTCTGGCGTTGGTCATAACCCCATCACCCTCTGTAGCGGACATAACAACATGAAAGAGCTTGTGGTCGTTGCCATTGGTGGCAACAGCATTATCAAAGATAACGCCAGCCAGTCGATTGAGCATCAGGCGGAGGCGGTGAAAGCCGTCGCCGATACGGTGCTGGAAATGCTGGCTTCCGATTACGACATTGTGCTGACCCACGGCAACGGGCCGCAGGTCGGGCTGGATTTACGCCGTGCGGAGATTGCCCACGAGCGCGAAGGGCTGCCCTTAACGCCGCTGGCGAACTGTGTGGCAGATACGCAGGGCGGCATCGGCTATCTGATCCAACAGGCGCTGAATAACCGGCTGGCGCGTCACGGCGAGAAGAAAGCCGTCACCGTGGTGACTCAGGTGGAAGTGGATAAAAACGATCCAGGTTTTGCCCATCCCACCAAGCCCATCGGCGCATTCTTTAGTGACAGCCAGCGTGACGAATTACAAAAGGCAAACCCTGACTGGTGTTTTGTTGAAGATGCCGGGCGGGGCTATCGCCGCGTGGTCGCCTCGCCGGAACCGAAACGTATTGTCGAAGCACCTGCCATTAAAGCGCTGATCCAACAAGGTTTTGTCGTAATTGGCGCGGGCGGCGGTGGAATTCCGGTAGTGCGTACTGACGCGGGAGATTACCAAAGCGTGGACGCGGTTATCGACAAAGATCCCTCTACCGCGCTGCTGGCCCGTGAAATTCACGCCGACATTCTTGTGATCACCACTGGCGTCGAAAAAGTGTGTATTCACTTTGGCAAACCGCAGCAGCAGGCGCTCGATCGGGTGGATATTGCCACCATGACCCGCTATATGCAGGAAGGGCATTTCCCGCCCGGCAGCATGTTGCCAAAAATCATCGCCAGCCTGACATTTTTAGAACAAGGCGGCAAAGAAGTGATTATCACCACGCCGGAATGCCTGCCTGCGGCGCTGCGCGGCGAAACGGGCACTCATATTATTAAAACGTAAGGACGTAAGATGAAAGAAAGCAATAGCCGCCGTGAATTTCTGAGCCAGAGCGGTAAGATGGTCACCGCCGCCGCGCTGTTTGGTACCTCTGTGCCGCTCGCCCATGCGGCGGTAGCTGGCACCCTAAACTGCGAAGCGAACAACACCATGAAAATCACTGACCCGCATTACTATCTCGATAACGTGCTGCTGGAAACCGGTTTTGACTACGAAAATGGCGTGGCGGTGCAGACCCGCACGGCGCGCCAGACCGTGGAGATTCAGGACGGCAAAATTGTCGCCCTGCGCGAGAACAAGCTGCATCCGGACGCCACGCTGCCGCACTATGACGCTGGCGGTAAGCTGATGCTGCCCACCACCCGCGACATGCATATTCATCTCGACAAAACCTTTTACGGCGGGCCGTGGCGCTCGCTCAATCGTCCGGCAGGCACCACCATCCAGGACATGATCAAACTCGAGCAGAAAATGCTGCCGGAACTGCAACCGTACACTCAGGAGCGGGCAGAAAAACTGATTGATTTATTGCAGTCGAAAGGCACCACCATTGCCCGCAGCCACTGCAATATCGAACCGGTTTCCGGCCTGAAAAATCTGCAAAATTTGCAGGCGGTGCTGGCGCGACGTCAGGCGGGCTTTGAGTGTGAAATCGTCGCCTTCCCGCAGCACGGTTTGCTGCTGTCGAAATCTGAACCTTTAATGCGTGAAGCGATGCAGGCGGGGGCGCATTACGTCGGCGGCCTGGACCCGACCAGTGTTGATGGCGCGATGGAAAAATCCCTCGACACCATGTTCCAGATTGCGCTGGACTACGACAAAGGCGTCGATATTCACCTGCACGAAACCACGCCGGCAGGCGTGGCAGCCATCAATTATATGGTTGAAACGGTAGAGAAAACGCCACAGCTGAAGGGCAAGCTGACCATCAGTCACGCCTTTGCGCTGGCAACGCTCAACGAGCAACAGGTAGATGAACTGGCGAACCGGATGGTGGTGCAACAAATTTCTATTGCCTCGACGGTGCCGATTGGCACGCTGCATATGCCGCTCAAACAGTTGCACGACAAAGGCGTAAAAGTGATGACTGGCACTGACAGCGTTATCGACCACTGGTCGCCTTATGGTCTGGGCGACATGCTGGAAAAAGCCAATCTGTACGCGCAGCTCTATATTCGTCCTAACGAACAGAACCTCTCCCGTTCGCTGTTTCTAGCCACTGGCGATGTATTGCCGCTGAATGAAAAAGGCGAGCGTGTATGGCCAAAAGCGCAGGATGACGCCAGCTTTGTGCTGGTGGACGCCTCCTGTTCTGCCGAGGCGGTGGCGCGTATCTCGCCGAGAACAGCAACGTTCCATAAAGGGCAACTGGTGTGGGGGAGTGTGGCAGGTTGATGCGCATTTGAAACGCCTGCAACGGTGAATAGTAAGAGATTTAAGCCCCAGGGAGTGGGGCAATCTGAATATGAGTGTGTCGGCAGAAATGGACATTATCTTTGAGGAATATGCCCTTATTGACGTTGTGTAGATAACTATTTGTCTACGTGAAAAGATCATCAGTTTTGCCGATTTTAGTCTTTTACAGATAGCAAATATCACACTTACAGGCGCTCGCCTTATGGGGAACGTTGCTGCTCTGTTTCATTCAGGCTCGCGGCATGTTGGGGCTGGATCGGGTGGTTTAAATATTGGCTATATTCAATGGACGCGTTTTGCCGCGATGACATATCAGGCGTTGCCAAATACACATAGCTAATCAGGAGTAAACACAATGAAGATCAAAGCTGTTGGTGCATATTCCGCTAAACAACCACTTGAACCGATGGATATCACCCGGCGTGAACCGGGACCGAATGATGTCAAAATCGAAATCGCTTACTGTGGCGTTTGCCATTCCGATCTCCACCAGGTCCGTTCCGAGTGGGCGGGGACGGTTTACCCCTGCGTGCCGGGTCATGAAATTGTGGGGCGTGTGGTAGCCGTTGGTGATCAGGTAGAAAAATATGCGCCGGGCGATCTGGTCGGTGTCGGCTGCATTGTCGACAGTTGTAAACATTGCGAAGAGTGTGAAGACGGGTTGGAAAACTACTGTGATCACATGACCGGCACCTATAACTCGCCGACGCCGGACGAACCGGGCCATACTCTGGGCGGCTACTCACAACAGATCGTCGTTCATGAGCGATATGTTCTGCGTATTCGTCACCCGCAAGAGCAGCTGGCGGCGGTGGCTCCTTTGTTGTGTGCAGGGATCACCACGTATTCGCCGCTACGTCACTGGCAGGCCGGGCCGGGTAAAAAAGTGGGCGTGGTCGGCATCGGCGGTCTGGGACATATGGGGATTAAGCTGGCCCACGCGATGGGGGCACATGTGGTGGCATTTACCACTTCTGAGGCAAAACGCGAAGCGGCAAAAGCCCTGGGGGCCGATGAAGTTGTTAACTCACGCAATGCCGATGAGATGGCGGCTCATCTGAAGAGTTTCGATTTCATTTTGAATACAGTAGCTGCGCCACATAATCTCGACGATTTTACCACCTTGCTGAAGCGTGATGGCACCATGACGCTGGTTGGTGCGCCTGCGACACCGCATAAATCGCCGGAAGTTTTCAACCTGATCATGAAACGCCGTGCGATAGCCGGTTCTATGATTGGCGGCATTCCAGAAACTCAGGAGATGCTCGATTTTTGCGCCGAACATGGCATCGTGGCTGATATAGAGATGATTCGGGCCGATCAAATTAATGAAGCCTATGAGCGAATGCTGCGCGGTGATGTGAAATATCGTTTTGTTATCGATAATCGCACACTAACAGACTGAAAAAATTAATAAAATACCCTGTGGTTTAACATATTAACTTCGCTCTCCACTTAACTTTTTAGTTAAGGAGAGCGAAATAATATCAAAGTAGCAGTAAAACCTATAACGTAAATTTAAATTGTTAAATTAACGCCCTCCAGTACACAATACTTCACACGTTAGTTATGAGCGATTTCTGATAGTGCCTGGTTTAATCAGAGCTTTATTATCTGCGACGTTTATTTTTATTTAAGAGAGATCGCGATGATATCATTAAAAGCTCCGCACAATAATTTGATGCCATATACGCAACAAAGCATACTTAATACGGTTAAAAACAATCAGTTACCAGAGGATATCAAAAGCTCCCTGGTTTCCTGTGTCGATATATTCAAGGTTTTGATTAAACAATATTATGATTATCCTTATGATTGTCGTGATGATTTAGTCGATGACGACAAACTCATTCATCTCATGGCTGCCGTACGAGACTGTGAGTGGTCAGACGATAACGCACTCACCATAAATGTGCAGTTTAATGATTTCCCTGGATTTTATGACTGGATGGATTACCCTGATCACCCGGTTAAGTTTGTTTTTCACATACTTGAAAATCAAAAAGGGACAGTTTGGGTATATGACCAGGATGATGCGTTTCTTGATATTAAAGCAAACGTGCAGGCTGGACGCTTTACCGGGCTTAAGAAATTAGTGCAGTTTATCGATTCAGTGCGAACAGATTGCAAATGTATTCTTCTTGAATACCATATGCCTTTGCTGAGAATTTTCCCTAAAGGGAAAGAGTGTATGCATGTGGAAAAATGGCTTCGCGAAATGTCGTCTATTCCGGAGACAGACGCGCCCATTAAGCAGGCGCTTGCGCATGGATTATTATTACACTTAAAAAATATCTACCCTGTTTTTCCTGAATCACTGGTGATGTTATTGCTCTCTGTTCTGGACGTAAAAACATACAGAGATGATGCGCGATTAAATGAATGGATATCTAATAGAGTGCAGGAATTAGGTGACAGATATTATCCTGTAAATAAGCACGTTAAAATCCGCTACACTCTTTAGTTCAGAAAGGGTTCCACCTGCAAATTGTTATTCCACCTGAGAGTGAATCGCAATGCAGGTAATCATTTCATCTGTATATCTGTATGCCAACAGGCATTCCATCTCTTTTTTCGCCTATATTTTGTTGTGATCGGCGACACTTCGCTTAAAAAAGCACCAGTAGTGGTTTCGCAGCCATGCGGTGTATAAAAAATGATCTCATGCAGATGTTTTGTGAATGTGTGGGTTGACATTCATATGAAAAAAATCATAATTCCATCATGTTTGTGTGGGGTCTTTTCTGTATCTTACGCATCGCACTCAAGCCTGACAGAAAATATGCTGTAAGGCTCATATCAAAAACCGCCATTAGCTCATCAGGAAGAGCAGACGACAACCAGGATTGTTGTATGGTACGGGGTTCGAGGCCTCGATGGCGGTCCAACTTTTCAAAACTCTTCTGAATCAGATCCCCTTATTATCATCCCTGCAAAGTGGAACATTGCCATTGTTTGGCTATTCAGGATGGGGCAGACCAATGAAAAAAGCCCACACAGGGGAGAGTGGGCTGAAATGGGAAGCTAAAGACTCAAGTAAACTTATCGGAAATAAGGACCACGCATTACGGGGGCTATCATCGCCGATGGCCGTGATTCGGCAAATCAGGTTGATTACGTAGAGAGTAAATTATCTGCTCACCGCTGCGTCACCCCTTCGTAAATCAGGCGTAGCGCGAATACACCAATAATTGCACCAATAACCCGACTGGCAACGCGTTGCATACGCCCATAAGCACGACGCACAGCGGGCAAAGAAAACGCCTGACTAAGAAAAACTCGCCAGATAATTGATGCGAGCACAATCCCCGCCCAGGCCATTAAACGTGCCCATGTTGGTGTTTCGGCATTTAATGTTACTGAGAAAATACTGATAAAAAATAAAACGGTTTGCGGGTTAGAGAGATCGGTAATTAATCCGCGGCGAAAAAAGACATACCAGGGGGCGCTAATCGGTTGTTGTAGTGTGCTCATTTGCGGTGTTGACTGGCGGCGCATGCTGCACCACGCAAACCATAAGAGATAAGCGCCGCCGACGATTCTGATAAGCGAAAAAATCTCCTCACACTGCGTAATTAGCGTTGCAAGACCAAACAAACCCAACCCGGAATAAAATGCATCGCCCAGCGCCACGCCCAGCCCGGTCAGCACCCCTGCGCGTCGACCGGAAGCCAGGCTGGTTTGTACTACCACAAAGAGATTGGCTCCCGGATTAAAAAAAGTAATCACGAACAGTCCTACGGTCAGGTAAACGGCGTGCAAAGGATCCATAGTGATTTCATCCATAAATAAGTGAAGTAACTTCATCATATTTCTACCAAAAATAATCGGGTGCGAGAGAGATCACAAAGTGTCTTATTTCCGGTTACTGGCGTTTATGCCCTGACTGAACTAATTATTAATCAACCCAATAATGTGGGTGGGTGATAGTGTGATAACAACTCTGGAGCCGTAATATGAAAATAATCTCTAAAATGTTAGTCGGTGCGTTAGCGTTAGCCGTTACCAATGTCTATGCCGCTGAATTGATGACCAAAGCGGAATTTGAAAAAGTTGAATCGCAGTATGAAAAAATAGGTGATATTTCAACCAGTAATGAAATGTCGACCGCAGATGCGAAAGAGGATTTGATCAAAAAAGCGGATGAAAAAGGGGCTGATGTGTTGGTACTGACCTCCGGTCAAACTGACAATAAGATCCACGGCACGGCAAATATTTATAAGAAGAAGTAATTCTGAACCCTATGTAAACATGCCCGATGCGTAAGTTTATCGGTGATCATCTATTGAAATTTATGCCGGATAAAGTGTTCGCGCTGCATTCGGCAGTTCAGCTTTTCAGCCGCCGCCAGAACGTCGTCCGGCTGATGCCTAAATAATTCGCCGCTGCTGTTTTATCGCCATTAAATTTCTCCAGTGCCTGTTGTGGTGTCAGTAAGCGTGGAGCGGGAGTTTTCGCCGACTCGCGCGCCAGTTCCGGCAGTAGCAGCTGCAAAAATTGCGGCGTTAAATCCGGCGTCGGTTCCACACTTAAAAATAGCGCCAGTCGCTCCATCATATTGCGCAGTTCACGAATATTGCCCGGCCAGTCGTAGTGCACCAGCACGGTTTCGCTTGCCTGTAATCCCTGGCGTAATGCGGCAGAAAACGGGGTGGAGAGCGCCGCCAGAGACACTTTCAAAAAGCTTTCCGCCAGTGGCAGAATATCCGCCACCCGCTCGCGCAGTGGTGGCAATTGCAGACGCAAAATACTCAGCCGATAAAACAGGTCACGGCGAAACTGCCCTTGCCGCATATCTTCTTCCAGATTGCAGTGAGTGGCGCTAATGACCCGCACATCCACCGGAACAGGCTGATGCCCGCCGACGCGGGTGACCTCTTTTTCTTCCAGCACCCGCAGCAGCCGGGTCTGCAACGGCAGCGGCATTTCGCCAATCTCATCGAGAAACAGCGTACCTCCGTGGGCGATTTCAAACAGCCCGGCGCGACCGCCGCGTCGCGAGCCGGTAAACGCCCCTTCCTCATAGCCAAACAGTTCTGCTTCCAGCAGCGATTCGGCAATCGCCCCGCAGTTGACTGCAACAAACGGATGCGACTTTTTGCCCTGTCGCGCATCGTGGCGGGCAAAATATTCCCGATGAATCGCCTGGGCCGCCAGCTCTTTGCCCGTCCCCGTTTCCCCCTCAATCAACACCGCTGCACTGGAGCGGGCATACAGCAAAATAGTCTGCCGTACTTGTTCCATCTGTGGTGATTGACCGAGCATATCGCCCAGCACGTAACGAGTTCTCAGGGCGTTGCGGGTGGCATCGTGAGTGTTATGGCGTAACGACATGCGCGTCATATCCAGCGCATCGCTGAACGCCTGGCGCACGGTGGCGGCGGAATAGATAAAAATTCCGGTCATTCCGGCTTCTTCTGCCAGATCGGTAATCAGCCCCGCGCCGACCACCGCTTCGGTGCCGTTAGCTTTTAGCTCGTTAATCTGCCCGCGTGCGTCTTCTTCGGTAATGTAGCTACGTTGATCGAGGCGCAAATTAAAGGTTTTTTGAAACGCCACCAGTGCCGGAATAGTTTCCTGATAAGTGACAACGCCGATAGAAGAGGTGAGTTTTCCGGCTTTTGCCAGTGCCTGTAACACATCGTAGCCGCTCGGTTTAATCAAAATAACTGGCACTGACAGGCGGCTTTTCAGGTACGCGCCGTTAGATCCAGCGGCGATGATGGCGTCACAGCGTTCGTTTGCCAGTTTCTTGTGGATGTAGGTCACCGCTTTTTCAAAGCCAAGCTGGATAGGGGTAATGTTCGCCAGGTGATCAAACTCGAGGCTGATATCGCGAAACAGCTCGAACAGGCGCGTTACAGATACCGTCCAGATAACCGGTTTGTCGTCATTAAGCCGTGGTGGATGTGCCATAGCGCACCGCAAAGTTAAGAAACCGAATATTGGGTTTAGTCTTGTTTCATAATTGTTGCAATGAAACGCGGTGAAACATTGCCTGAAACGTTAACTGAAACGCATATTTGCGGATTAGTTCATGACTTTATCTCTAACAAATTGAAATTAAACATTTAATTTTATTAAGGCAATTGTGGCACACCCCTTGCTTTGTCTTTATCAACGCAAATAACAAGTTGATAACAAAGGATGGGCTATGTCTCTACACTCTCCAGGTAAAGCGTTTCGCGCTGCACTGACTAAAGAAAATCCATTGCAGATTGTTGGCACCATCAACGCTAATCATGCGCTGTTGGCGCAGCGTGCCGGATATCAGGCAATTTATCTTTCTGGCGGTGGCGTGGCGGCAGGTTCGCTGGGGCTGCCCGATCTCGGTATTTCTACCCTTGATGATGTGCTGACCGACATTCGCCGTATCACCGACGTTTGTTCGCTGCCGCTGCTGGTGGATGCGGATATCGGTTTTGGTTCTTCGGCCTTTAACGTGGCGCGCACCGTGAAATCGATGATTAAAGCCGGTGCGGCAGGATTGCATATTGAAGATCAGGTTGGTGCGAAACGCTGCGGTCATCGTCCGAATAAAGCGATCGTCTCGAAAGAAGAGATGGTGGATCGGATCCGCGCGGCGGTGGATGCGAAAACCGATCCTGATTTTGTGATCATGGCGCGCACCGATGCTCTGGCGGTAGAGGGGCTGGATGCGGCGATCGAGCGTGCGCAGGCCTATGTTGAAGCGGGTGCCGAGATGTTGTTCCCGGAGGCGATTACCGAACTCGCCATGTACCGCCAGTTTGCCGATGCGGTGCAGGTGCCGATCCTCGCCAACATCACCGAATTTGGTGCCACGCCGCTGTTTACCACCGACGAATTACGCAGCGCCCATGTCGCAATGGCGCTGTACCCACTTTCAGCGTTCCGCGCCATGAACCGCGCCGCTGAACATGTCTACAACGTCCTGCGCCAGGAAGGCACGCAGAAAAGCGTCATCGACACCATGCAGACCCGCAACGAGCTGTACGAAAGCATCAACTACTACCAGTACGAAGAGAAGCTCGACAACCTGTTTGCCCGTAGCCAGGTGAAATAAAAAACGCCCGTTGATTGTATTCGACAGCCGATGCCTGATGCGTCGCTGACGCGACTTATCAGGCCTACGAGGTGCACTGAACTGTAGGTCGGATAAGACGGATGGCGTCGCATCCGACAACCGATGCCTGATGCGCCGCTGACGTGACTTATCAGGCCTACGGGGTGCACTGAACTGTAGGTCGGATAAGACGCATAGCGTCGCATCCGACAACCGATGCCTGATGCGCCGCTGACGCGACTTATCAGGCCTACGGGGTGCACTGAACTGTAGGTCGGATAAGACGCATAGCGTCGCATCCGACAACCGATGCCTGATGCGCCGCTGACGCGACTTATCAGGCCTACGGGATGTACTGAACTGTAGGTCGGATAAGACGCCTGGCGTCGCATCCGACAACAATCCCGACCCTACAAATGATAACAATGACGAGGACAACATGAGCGACACAACGATCCTGCAAAACAGTACCCATGTCATTAAACCGAAAAAATCTGTGGCACTTTCTGGCGTTCCGGCGGGCAATACGGCGCTCTGCACCGTGGGTAAAAGCGGCAATGACCTGCATTACCGCGGCTACGATATTCTTGATCTGGCGGAACATTGCGAATTTGAAGAAGTGGCGCATCTGCTGATCCACGGCAAACTGCCGACCCGTGACGAACTCGCCGCTTACAAAACGAAACTGAAAGCCCTGCGCGGTTTACCGGCTAACGTGCGTACCGTGCTGGAAGCCTTACCGGCGGCGTCACACCCGATGGATGTTATGCGCACCGGCGTTTCCGCGCTCGGCTGCACGCTGCCAGAAAAAGAGGGACATACCGTCTCTGGCGCGCGGGATATTGCCGACAAACTGCTGGCGTCGCTTAGCTCGATTCTCCTTTATTGGTATCACTACAGCCACAACGGCGAACGCATCCAGCCGGAAACCGATGACGACTCCATCGGCGGTCACTTCCTGCATCTGCTGCACGGCGAAAAGCCATCGCAAAGCTGGGAAAAGGCGATGCATATCTCGCTGGTGCTGTACGCCGAACACGAGTTTAACGCCTCCACCTTTACCAGTCGGGTGATTGCGGGTACTGGCTCTGATATGTATTCCGCGATTATTGGCGCGATTGGCGCACTGCGCGGGCCGAAACACGGCGGGGCGAATGAAGTGTCGCTGGAGATCCAGCAACGCTACGAAACGCCGGACGAAGCCGAAGCCGATATCCGCAAGCGGGTGGAAAACAAAGAAGTAGTCATTGGTTTTGGTCATCCGGTTTATACCATCGCCGACCCGCGTCATCAGGTGATCAAACGCGTGGCGAAGCAGCTCTCGCAGGAAGGCGGCTCGCTGAAGATGTACAACATCGCCGATCGCCTGGAAACGGTGATGTGGGAGAGCAAAAAGATGTTCCCCAATCTCGACTGGTTCTCTGCTGTTTCCTACAACATGATGGGCGTTCCCACCGAGATGTTCACACCACTGTTTGTTATCGCCCGCGTCACCGGCTGGGCGGCGCACATTATCGAACAACGTCAGGACAACAAAATTATCCGTCCTTCCGCCAATTATGTTGGACCGGAAGACCGCCCGTTTGTCGCGCTGGATAAGCGCCAGTAAACCTCTACGAATAACAATAAGGAAACGTACCCAATGTCAGCTCAAATCAACAACATCCGCCCGGAATTTGATCGTGAAATCGTTGATATCGTCGATTACGTCATGAACTACGAAATCAGCTCTAAAGTGGCCTACGACACCGCACATTACTGCCTGCTCGACACGCTCGGCTGCGGTCTGGAAGCTCTCGAATACCCGGCCTGTAAAAAACTGCTGGGGCCAATTGTTCCCGGCACCGTCGTACCCAACGGCGTGCGCGTCCCCGGAACTCAGTTCCAGCTCGACCCCGTCCAGGCGGCATTTAACATCGGCGCGATGATCCGCTGGCTCGATTTCAACGATACCTGGCTGGCGGCGGAGTGGGGCCATCCTTCCGACAACCTCGGCGGCATTCTGGCAACGGCGGACTGGCTTTCGCGCAACGCGGTCGCCAGCGGCAAAGCGCCGTTGACCATGAAACAGGTGCTGACCGCAATGATCAAAGCCCATGAAATTCAGGGCTGCATCGCGCTGGAAAACTCCTTTAACCGCGTCGGTCTCGACCACGTTCTGTTAGTGAAAGTGGCTTCCACCGCCGTGGTCGCCGAAATGCTCGGCCTGACCCGCGAGGAAATTCTCAACGCCGTTTCGCTGGCGTGGGTGGACGGTCAGTCGCTGCGCACCTATCGCCATGCGCCGAACACCGGCACGCGTAAATCCTGGGCGGCGGGCGATGCCACTTCCCGCGCGGTACGTCTGGCACTGATGGCGAAAACGGGCGAAATGGGTTACCCGTCAGCCCTGACTGCGCCGGTGTGGGGCTTCTACGACGTCTCCTTTAAAGGTGAATCGTTCCGCTTCCAGCGCCCGTACGGTTCCTACGTTATGGAAAATGTGCTGTTCAAAATCTCCTTCCCGGCGGAGTTCCACTCCCAGACGGCAGTTGAAGCAGCGATGACGCTCTATGAACAGATGCAGGCAGCAGGCAAAACGGCGGCGGATATCGAAAAAGTGACCATTCGCACCCACGAAGCCTGTATTCGCATCATCGACAAAAAAGGGCCGCTCAATAACCCGGCAGACCGCGATCACTGCATTCAGTACATGGTGGCGATCCCGCTGCTATTCGGGCGCTTAACGGCGGCAGATTACGAGGACAACGTTGCGCAAGATAAACGCATTGACGCCCTGCGCGAGAAGATCAATTGCTTTGAAGATCCGGCACTTACCGCTGACTACCACGACCCGGAAAAACGCGCCATCGCCAATGCCATTACCCTTGAGTTCACCGACGGCACACGATTTGAAGAAGTGGTGGTGGAGTACCCCATTGGTCATGCTCGCCGCCGTCAGGATGGTATTCCGAAACTGGTCGATAAATTCAAAATCAATCTCGCGCGCCAGTTCCCGACTCGCCAGCAGCAGCGCATTCTGGAGGTTTCTCTCGACAGAGCTCGCCTGGAACAGATGCCGGTCAATGAGTATCTCGACCTGTACGTCATTTAAGTAAACGGCGGTAAGGCGTAAGTTCAACAGGAGAGCATTATGTCTTTTAGCGAATTTTATCAGCGTTCGATTAACGAACCGGAGCAGTTCTGGGCCGAGCAGGCCCGGCGTATTGACTGGCAGACGCCCTTTACGCAAACGCTCGATCACAGCAATCCGCCGTTTGCCCGTTGGTTTTGTGAAGGCCGAACCAACTTGTGCCACAACGCCATCGACCGCTGGCTGGAGAAACAGCCAGAGGCGCTGGCGCTGATTGCCGTCTCTTCGGAAACAGAAGAAGAGCGCACCTTTACCTTTCGTCAGCTGCATGACGAAGTGAACGCGGTGGCCTCAATGTTGCGTTCATTGGGTGTGCAGCGCGGCGATCGGGTGCTGGTGTATATGCCGATGATTGCCGAAGCGCATATTACTCTGCTGGCCTGCGCGCGCATTGGCGCTATTCACTCGGTGGTGTTTGGTGGATTTGCCTCGCACAGCGTGGCGGCGCGAATTGATGATGCTAAACCGGTGCTGATTGTCTCGGCTGATGCCGGAGCGCGCGGTGGCAAAATCATTCCCTATAAAAAATTGCTCGACGATGCGATAAGTCAGGCGCAGCACCAGCCACGCCATGTTTTGCTGGTGGATCGCGGGCTGGCGAAAATGGCGCGCGTCAGCGGGCGGGATGTCGATTTCGCGTCGTTGCGCCATCAACACATCGGCGCGCGGGTACCGGTGGCGTGGCTGGAATCCAACGAAACCTCCTGCATTCTCTACACCTCCGGCACGACCGGCAAACCTAAAGGCGTGCAGCGTGACGTTGGCGGATATGCGGTGGCGCTGGCGACCTCGATGGACACCATTTTTGGCGGCAAAGCGGGCGGTGTGTTCTTTTGTGCTTCGGATATCGGCTGGGTGGTGGGGCATTCGTATATCGTCTACGCGCCGCTGCTGGCGGGGATGGCGACTATCGTTTACGAAGGATTACCGACCTGGCCGGACTGCGGCGTGTGGTGGAAAATCGTCGAGAAATATCAGGTTAGCCGGATGTTCTCAGCGCCGACCGCCATTCGCGTGCTGAAAAAATTCCCTACCGCTGAAATTCGTAAACACGATCTCTCGTCGCTGGAAGTGCTCTATCTGGCTGGAGAACCGCTGGACGAGCCGACCGCCAGTTGGGTGAGCAATACGCTGGATGTGCCGGTCATCGACAACTACTGGCAGACCGAATCCGGCTGGCCGATTATGGCGATTGCTCGCGGTCTGGACGACAGGCCGACGCGTCTGGGAAGCCCCGGCGTGCCGATGTATGGCTATAACGTGCAGTTGCTTAATGAAGTCACCGGCGAACCGTGTGGCGTCAACGAGAAAGGGATGCTGGTGATGGAAGGGCCGCTGCCGCCGGGGTGTATTCAGACCATCTGGGGCGACGACGGCCGCTTTGTGAAGACTTACTGGTCGCTGTTTTCCCGCCCGGTGTACGCCACCTTTGACTGGGGCATCCGTGACGCTGACGGTTATCACTTTATTCTCGGGCGCACTGACGATGTAATTAACGTTGCCGGGCATCGGCTGGGGACGCGCGAGATTGAAGAGAGTATCTCCAGCCATCCGGGCGTTGCCGAAGTGGCGGTGGTTGGGGTGAAAGATGCGCTGAAAGGGCAGGTGGCGGTGGCGTTTGTCATTCCGAAAGAGAGCGACAGTCTGGAAGATCGTGATGTGGCGCACTCGCAAGAGAAGGCGATTATGGCGCTGGTGGACAGCCAGATTGGCAACTTTGGCCGCCCGGCGCACGTCTGGTTTGTCTCGCAATTGCCAAAAACGCGATCCGGAAAAATGCTGCGCCGCACGATCCAGGCGATTTGCGAAGGACGCGATCCTGGAGATCTGACGACCATTGATGATCCTGCGTCGTTGGATCAGATCCGCCAGGCGATGGAAGAGTAGGTTATTGTCGGATGCGTCGCGCGGTGCATCCGGCACTGTGTGCCGATGCCTGATGCGACGCTGACGCGTCTTATCAGGCCTACCCACTGTTTTTACACCGATAATTTTTCCCCCACCTTTTTGCACTCATTCATATAAAAAATATATTTCCCCACGAAAACGATTGCTTTTTATCTTCAGATGAATAGAATGCGGCGGATTTTTTGGGTTTCAAACAGCAAAAAGGGGGAATTTCGTGTCGCAAGATAACAACTTTAGCCAGGGGCCAGTCCCGCAGTCGGCGCGGAAAGGGGTATTGGCATTGACGTTCGTCATGCTGGGATTAACCTTCTTTTCCGCCAGTATGTGGACCGGCGGCACTCTCGGAACCGGTCTTAGCTATCATGATTTCTTCCTCGCAGTTCTCATCGGTAATCTTCTCCTCGGTATTTACACTTCATTTCTCGGTTACATTGGCGCAAAAACCGGCCTGACCACTCATCTTCTTGCTCGCTTCTCGTTTGGTGTTAAAGGCTCATGGCTGCCTTCACTGCTACTGGGCGGAACTCAGGTTGGCTGGTTTGGCGTCGGTGTGGCGATGTTTGCCATTCCGGTGGGTAAGGCAACCGGGCTGGATATTAATTTGCTGATTGCCGTTTCCGGTTTACTGATGACCGTCACCGTCTTTTTTGGCATTTCGGCGCTGACGGTTCTTTCGGTGATTGCGGTTCCGGCTATCGCCTGCCTGGGCGGTTATTCCGTGTGGCTGGCTGTTAACGGCATGGGCGGCCTGGACGCATTAAAAGCGGTCGTTCCCGCACAACCGTTAGATTTCAATGTCGCGCTGGCGCTGGTTGTGGGGTCATTTATCAGTGCGGGTACGCTCACCGCTGACTTTGTCCGGTTTGGTCGCAATGCCAAACTGGCGGTGCTGGTGGCGATGGTGGCCTTTTTCCTCGGCAACTCGTTGATGTTTATTTTCGGTGCAGCGGGCGCTGCGGCACTGGGCATGGCGGATATCTCTGATGTGATGATTGCTCAGGGCCTGCTGCTGCCTGCGATTGTGGTGCTGGGGCTGAATATCTGGACCACCAACGATAACGCACTCTATGCGTCGGGTTTAGGTTTCGCCAACATTACCGGGATGTCGAGCAAAACCCTTTCGGTAATCAACGGTATTATCGGTACGGTCTGCGCATTATGGCTGTATAACAATTTTGTCGGCTGGTTGACCTTCCTTTCGGCAGCTATTCCTCCAGTGGGTGGCGTGATCATCGCCGACTATCTGATGAACCGTCGCCGCTATGAGCACTTTGCGACCACGCGTATGATGAGTGTCAATTGGGTGGCGATTCTGGCGGTCGCCTTGGGGATTGCTGCAGGCCACTGGTTACCGGGAATTGTTCCGGTCAACGCGGTATTAGGTGGCGCGCTGAGCTATCTGATCCTTAACCCGATTTTGAATCGTAAAACGACAGCAGCAATGACGCATGTGGAGGCTAACAGTGTCGAATAACGCTTTACAAACAATTATTAACGCCCGGTTACCAGGCGAAGAGGGGCTGTGGCAGATTCATCTGCAGGACGGAAAAATCAGCGCCATTGATGCGCAATCCGGCGTGATGCCCATAACTGAAAACAGCCTGGATGCCGAACAAGGTTTAGTTATACCGCCGTTTGTGGAGCCACATATTCACCTGGACACCACGCAAACCGCCGGACAACCGAACTGGAATCAGTCCGGCACGCTGTTTGAAGGCATTGAACGCTGGGCCGAGCGCAAAGCGTTATTAACCCATGACGATGTGAAACAACGCGCATGGCAAACGCTGAAATGGCAGATTGCCAACGGCATTCAGCATGTGCGTACCCATGTCGATGTTTCGGATGCAACGCTAACTGCGCTGAAAGCAATGCTGGAAGTGAAGCAGGAAGTCGCGCCGTGGATTGATCTGCAAATCGTCGCCTTCCCTCAGGAAGGGATTTTGTCGTATCCCAACGGTGAAGCGTTGCTGGAAGAGGCGTTACGCTTAGGGGCAGATGTAGTGGGGGCGATTCCGCATTTTGAATTTACCCGTGAATACGGCGTGGAGTCGCTGCATAAAACCTTCGCCCTGGCGCAAAAATACGACCGTCTCATCGACGTTCACTGTGATGAGATCGATGACGAGCAGTCGCGCTTTGTCGAAACCGTTGCTGCCCTGGCGCACCATGAAGGCATGGGCGCGCGAGTCACCGCCAGCCACACCACGGCAATGCACTCCTATAACGGGGCGTATACCTCACGCCTGTTCCGCTTGCTGAAAATGTCCGGTATTAACTTTGTCGCCAACCCGCTGGTCAATATTCATCTGCAAGGACGTTTCGATACGTATCCAAAACGTCGCGGCATCACGCGCGTTAAAGAGATGCTGGAGTCCGGCATTAACGTCTGCTTTGGTCACGATGATGTCTTCGATCCGTGGTATCCGCTGGGAACGGCGAATATGCTGCAAGTGCTGCATATGGGGCTGCATGTTTGCCAGTTGATGGGCTACGGGCAGATTAACGATGGCCTGAATTTAATCACCCACCACAGCGCAAGGACGTTGAATTTGCAGGATTACGGCATTGCCGCCGGAAACAGCGCCAACCTGATTATCCTGCCGGCTGAAAATGGGTTTGATGCGCTGCGCCGTCAGGTTCCGGTACGTTATTCGGTACGTGGCGGCAAGGTGATTGCCAGCACACAACCGGCACAAACCACCGTATATCTGGAGCAGCCAGAAGCCATCGATTACAAACGTTGAACGACTGGGTTACAGCGAGCTTAGTTTATGCCGGATGCGGCGTGAACGCCTTATCCGGCCTACGTAGAGCACTGAACTCGTAGGCCTGATAAGCGTAGCGCATCAGGCAATTCCAGCCGCTGATCTGTGTCAGCGGCTACCGTGATTCATTCCCGCCAACAACCGCGCATTCCTCCAACGCCATGTGCAAAAATGCCTTCGCAGCGGCTGTCTGCCAGCTGTAGTTTATGCCGGATGCGGCGTGAACGCCTTATCCGGCCTACGTAGAGCACTGAACTCGTAGGCCTGATAAGCGTAGCGCATCAGGCAATTCCAGCCGCAGACCTGTGTCAGCGGCTACCGTGATTCATTTCCGCCAACAACCGCGCATTTATCCAACGCCATGTGCAAAAATGCCTTCGCGGCGGCTGTCTGCCAGCTATTTTTCCGCCGCAACAAAACCGCCGTTCTCTCCAGTAGTGGCGGGGCAAGAGAAATAGCTTTAAGCCCGTCATGTTGTGTGGCAATCGCTGCTGGTAACAATGTGGAAAGGGAAGTGCGGCGAATCAGCTCCAGAACCGCGCTAATTGAGTTCGCCTCAATGACCACCTGTGGATGTAGCCCCGCTTTCTCGCAGTAGTGGTCAATTTGCTCTCTGGTGGCAAATTCCGCGCTGAGCAGGACCAGTTTTTCATCATGCAAGCGACTCAACGCCACCTGTTCATGGACGGCCAGCGGATGATGTTGCGCCACGACTAACGCTAAACTTTCTGTCAGTAAAGGAATTGCCTCCAGCTCCGGCGAATGCACAGGCGCGAAGGCAATCCCAACGTCCAACTCGTCGCGGCAAAGCATATCCTCGATTTTCTCCTGCGACATTTCCTGTAGCTGGAGCGTGATGCTGGGATAGCGCGCATAGAAATCCGCCATTAAGGGGCCGATAAAGTAGCTCGTAAAGGTGGGGGTGACGGCGATACGCAGCGATCCTCGCGTCAGATCGGCAACATCATGAATCGCCCGTTTACCCGCCCCCAGTTCCTGTAACGCCCGGCTGGCGTACTGTCGCCAGACTTCTCCTGCATCAGTGAGACGAATCGTTCGCCCGCTACGGTCAAACAGCGGCACGCCTAAACTCTCCTCTAACTGGCGAATCTGCTGGGAAAGCGCAGGCTGGGAGACGTGCAACGCACTGGCGGCACGGGTGAAGCTGCCATGTTCAGCCACGGCAAGAAAATAATTGATATGTCGAGAGAGCATTCGCAACCTATAAGTAAATCCAATGGAACTCATCATAAATGAGACTTTTACCTTATGACAATCGGCGAGTAGTCTGCCTCTCATTCCAGAGACAGACAGAGGTTAACGGTGAAAGAGATTATTGATGGATTCCTTAAATTCCAGCGCGAGGCATTTCCGAAGCGGGAAGCCTTGTTTAAACAGCTGGCGACACAGCAAAGCCCGCGCACACTTTTTATCTCCTGCTCCGACAGCCGTCTGGTCCCTGAGCTGGTGACGCAACGTGAGCCTGGCGATCTGTTCGTTATTCGCAACGCGGGCAATATCGTCCCTTCCTACGGGCCGGAACCCGGTGGCGTTTCTGCTTCGGTGGAGTATGCCGTCGCTGCGCTTCGGGTATCTGACATTGTGATTTGTGGTCATTCCAACTGTGGCGCGATGACCGCCATTGCCAGCTGTCAGTGCATGGACCATATGCCTGCCGTCTCCCACTGGCTGCGTTATGCCGATTCAGCCCGCGTCGTTAATGAGGCGCGCCCGCATTCCGATTTACCGTCAAAAGCTGCGGCGATGGTACGTGAAAACGTCATTGCTCAGTTGGCTAATTTGCAAACTCATCCATCGGTGCGCCTGGCGCTCGAAGAGGGGCGGATCGCCCTGCACGGCTGGGTCTACGACATTGAAAGCGGCAGCATCGCAGCTTTTGACGGCGCAACCCGCCAGTTTGTGCCACTGGCCGCTAATCCTCGCGTTTGTGCCATACCGCTACGCCAACCGACCGCAGCGTAACCTTATTTTTAAACCATCAGGAGTTCCACCATGATTCAGTCACAAATTAACCGCAATATTCGTCTTGATCTTGCCGATGCCATTTTGCTCAGCAAAGCTAAAAAAGATCTCTCATTTGCCGAGATTGCCGACGGCACCGGTCTGGCAGAAGCCTTTGTAACCGCGGCTTTGCTGGGGCAGCAGGCGCTTCCTGCCGACGCCGCCCGCCTGGTCGGGGCGAAGCTGGATCTCGACGAAGACTCCATTCTACTGTTGCAGATGATTCCACTGCGTGGCTGCATTGATGACCGTATTCCAACTGACCCAACGATGTATCGTTTCTATGAAATGTTGCAGGTGTACGGTACAACCCTGAAAGCGTTGGTTCATGAGAAATTTGGCGATGGCATTATTAGCGCGATTAACTTCAAACTCGACGTTAAGAAAGTGGCGGACCCGGAAGGTGGCGAACGTGCGGTCATCACCTTAGATGGTAAATATCTGCCGACCAAACCGTTCTGACAGCCATGCGCAACCATCAAAAGACGTTCACGATGCTGCTGGTACTGGTGCTGATTGGTCTTAATATGCGACCACTGCTCACCTCCGTCGGGCCACTGCTACCGCAATTGCGCCAGGCGAGCGGAATGAGCTTTAGCGTGGCTGCCCTGTTGACCGCTCTGCCGGTGGTTACCATGGGCGGGCTGGCGCTGGCCGGAAGCTGGCTTCATCAGCATGTCAGCGAACGTCGCAGTGTCGCCATCAGTCTGTTGCTGATTGCCGTCGGTGCATTGATGCGTGAGCTTTACCCGCAAAGTGCGCTGCTGCTTAGCAGCGCACTGCTTGGTGGGGTGGGGATCGGCATCATTCAGGCGGTGATGCCTTCGGTGATTAAACGGCGGTTTCAGCAGCGCACGCCACTGGTGATGGGGCTGTGGTCCGCGGCTCTGATGGGCGGCGGTGGGCTTGGTGCCGCCATAACGCCCTGGTTAGTTCAACATAGCGAAACCTGGTATCAAACACTCGCCTGGTGGGCGCTGCCTGCCGTTGTTGCGCTCTTTGCCTGGTGGTGGCAAAGCGCCCGCGAGGTCGCCTCTTCCCACAAGACAACAACCACTCCGGTTCGCGTGGTATTCACTCCCCGCGCGTGGACGCTGGGTGTTTACTTCGGTCTGATTAACGGCGGTTACGCCAGCCTGATTGCCTGGTTACCCGCTTTCTATATTGAGATTGGTGCCAGCGCGCAGTACAGCGGTTCCTTACTGGCATTGATGACGCTTGGGCAAGCCGCAGGAGCTTTGCTGATGCCTGCTATGGCTCGCCATCAGGATCGGCGCAAACTGTTAATGCTGGCGCTGGTGTTACAACTGGTGGGGTTCTGCGGCTTTATCTGGCTGCCGATGCAATTGCCGGTATTGTGGGCGATGGTGTGTGGGTTAGGTCTGGGCGGCGCGTTTCCGCTCTGTTTGCTGCTGGCGCTCGATCACTCTGTGCAACCGGCTATTGCTGGCAAGCTGGTGGCGTTTATGCAGGGAATCGGTTTTATCATCGCCGGGCTTGCCCCGTGGTTTTCTGGCGTGCTGCGTAGTATCAGCGGCAATTACCTGATGGACTGGGCATTTCATGCGCTGTGCGTCGTTGGGCTGATGATCATAACCCTGCGTTTTGCACCAGTACGTTTTCCGCAGCTGTGGGTCAAAGAGGCATGATGCGACGCTTGTTCCTGCGCTTTGTTCATGCCGGATGCGGCTAATGTAGATCGCTGAACTTGTAGGCCTGATAAGCGCAGCGTATCAGGCAATTTTTATAATTTAAACTGACGATTCAACTTTATAATCTTTGAAATAATAGTGCTTATCCCGGTCGTTTATTTCGCGAATAACCCGACAAGGAACGCCAGCCGCCACGACGTTTGGTGGAATGTCTTTTGTGACGATACTACGCGTGGACCAACGATGCAGAGATCCAGAAGACTGCCGAGCTCGGTGGTGCGGTAACTACCCTCTGGAAGTACGCTCTTGAGTCAAAGACAGTCGATGCGGTCCTTGTCATCTCCAAAGGTAAAGACCTCTACGATGCAAAGCCGACCCTTGTGACCGACGCGGCCCAGCTCGCAAAGACCGCCGGTTCGCTCCACTGCGGTACCGTCCTCCTGCCCAAGCTCATCAAGAAGTATTTCAACGGCGCACGGGACATGAAGATCGGTGTCACGGTCAAGGGCTGCGATGCGATGGCGTTCTACGAACTTGCGAAGCGCAAGCAGATCAACCTCGACAACATCTACATGATCGGTGTCAACTGCGGTGGGTCGGTCAGCCCGGTCCTTGCCCGCAGGATGATTGCCGACAAGTACGGTGTCGACCCGGACAATGTCCACAAGGAAGAGATCGACAAGGGCCAGTTCATCATCGAGTACGAAGGCGGACACAAGGGCATCTCCGTTGACGAACTCGAAGAGCACGGCTACGGCCGCCGGACCAACTGCCGGCGCTGCAAGATGAAGATCCCGCGCCAGGCAGATCTTGCCTGCGGTAACTGGGGTGTTATCGGCCCGAAGGCCGGAAAGGCAACCTTTGTCGAGGTCTGCTCCGAGAAGGGCGCAAGCCTCATTGACGGCGCAGTGAAAAAAGGCATCCTTGCAACCGAGGCACCGAACCCGAAGGGCTTAGAGATCCGCGGAAAGGTCGAAGGCGCCATGTTCAAGCTCGGCGACAAGTGCCGGGCAAAGGACTTTGAAGGTCTTGGCGAGGGCAAGGACCGCTTAAAGAAGATCATGGAGGAGACGAGCCGCTGCATCAAGTGCTACTCGTGCATCTCCGCCTGCCCGATCTGTTACTGTGTCGACTGCACGACAAAGAACCCGGTCTACGTGAAGAACGGCGCAGTCCCGCCGGACTTCATGTTCCACCTCATCCGCTACGCACACATCGCTGATTCCTGTGTGAACTGCGGCCAGTGCGAGGAACTCTGCCCCGCAGAGATCCCGAACGCGCTCTTCATGCACGCCCAGCAGGTTGAACTCGAAAAGATGTTCGGCCACGTGCCGGGACGCGACATGGAACTGCCGCTCCACGCATTTGTCGAGGAGAGGGCAGAGCGTGCCCGTCTCGCAAACACCCACAGCGACATGATCTACGAGAACGTGTTCAACCCGGTCCCGAAGAAATAATTATACCTTTTTTCTTTTTTTTACCGGGAAGCCGGTGGGTTTGGTAAAAATGCGTTTTTGGGTTTGCCCTGCATAAAACAGGTAAAAATACGAGAATATATTCTCAATAAATTGCTGTTGTCGGTCTGCGTTGCATTTGTTACGTCGGGAATATGAAAAAGGGGGATAGCGAACACCCGCCCCCCTGCCCCCTCGCGCTCAACGGGTGGCACTGCCACACCCGTTTTGTCAGGGGGAGTACATAAAAAGGGGCTGATCGTTATCCTGACAATTTATGCCGGCACCATGATTGCGCAGCCCCAGCCGAGCCCGCGGTAGGTCTCGTACCCGGGCGTGCAGGCAAAAGCAACGAGGGTTTTTTTGCCGCCGACCCGTTCGATGGAAAATCCCTTCTCGCCGGCAAGCGCCTTTTTTATCCCGGTAATGGTCGAGACATCTTCCACGTGCTCTCCTTTCCCGTCGCTTGCAGCGATCACTTTCCCGCTGCTGTTGAAAAGAATGACCCGTGAGCCGGCCTTATCGTTCTCCAGAAGCCGGACATTTTTGACAATATACTCTGCCTGTTTCCAGTCAAATATCACGGCAAGGACGCCGGTGACCCGGCCGTTGGTCATGCCCCCTTCCCGTACCGCTGCAGCGTAGATAACGGCATTATCCTTCGTTAAGGTGCAGGGCCCGATGTCCTGCACGAAATATTCCAGACCGTTTGCCGTTGCAGCAGCTCCCGTGAACCAGGGCTCCGCTGAGACATTGTGTCCTTCCAGCGGGAACTGGCCGGGCCGTCCGTTCGCAATGATCCGGCCGTCTTTATCGGCAAGGACCAGCTCCTTGTAGATCGTGTAGTTTTTTAAGATAATGTCCATCCGTTTTACCGCAAGCCGGGCCCTTTCCTCACTGGTGTCGTCAGCACATGCTTCGACAAACGCGGATTCCGTTGCCCACCAGCGGACATCGGCCGTACGCTCGTACAGGTTGCGGTCCAGGATTTCGATCGCATTGAAGGCAAGGTCGCTCAACCGGTTCCCCCGGGCATTCAACTCGGCAGTTGCCATCTCGTGCTCTGTACCGCTGATCTCGCCGTCAAGCTTTTCCGCAGTCACCTGGATATCGTCGCTCAACCGTTTCATTTCTTCAGAGACTACCGCGAATCCCTTCCCGACATCCCCGGCCCGCGCAGCTTCGATGCGGGCATTTAACGAGAGCATCTTTACCGATGCGTTAATCTCACGGATGGCCGAAAGTCCGATTCTCATCTTGTTGATTGCTTCGCGGGAAAAATTATCTCCGCAGGTCTCTGACGGCGTCATCTAAGAAGCATATTTCCCCCGGGTAATTATAAAACTGCCTGTCTCTATAGTTCTTCATGATTTACCATTATAATTCGTATTTTCAAAATTGCCGTTTTTTAATGGTTTATCTGGTTAATTAAACCAGCCATAAAAACCCTTAAAAATTTGAATTATCTCTTTGTTATATAACTCACTAGTAAAATATAGAGATTATATCAGAGCCGGTGCAGTTCCCGGAGCCTGCCGACCCGTTCCCGAACCGCATCCGATGGGGCCGGTACCGGCTCCTGTTCCCGGTGTCCGGCCACTGCTTCGAGAATTGCCCGAACTGCCTCCGGGTGGGACTGCCCGTATCCGCCTTCGAGCACGAAGGCCGGAACGGTACCGGCATCGATCAGCATCCCGGCCAGGATCCCGTAATCTCCCGGTGCAAGGTTCATTCCCCCGGCCGGGTCGTCACGAAGGGCGTCCTGCCCGGCCGAGACAATCACGAGATCCGGGCCGAAGCGTTCGAGAGCGGGAAGGATGAGATCCGAAAAGACGCATGCATAATCCCCGAGCGTGCTCCCAAGCGGGAGCGGTGCGTTGAGCGTGTACCCTTTCCCGAGCCCGACCCCGCACTCGTCCGCATTTCCCGAGTGCGGGAAGATCCCTTCTGCATGGACCGAGCAGTAGAACACCCGGTTGTCCGCGTAAAAGATCTCCTGCGTCCCGTTCCCGTGGTGCACGTCCCAGTCCACGATTGCCACGCGGTCGACCGAAGTGAGGGCTTCTGCCGCTGCGATTGCTGCATTGTTCACAATGCAAAACCCCATTGCCCAGTCCGATGCCGCATGGTGGCCCGGGGGACGGACAAGCGCAAAGCAGCTCTCGCCGTCAAGGGCCCGGTGCGCCGCCGCGATTGCCGAACCGGCGGCAAAGGTTGCAACCTCGTACGACCGCAGCGTAAGATACGTGTTTGCGTCCAGAAATCCCGGGATATACAGGTTGCCGGAGAAATATCCTCCCGTACACCCGAACTCGTCTACCGTATCGTATGCGGAGCGGAGCGTACACTGCCGGTGCAGCCATGTGAGATAACCGGGCTGGTGCACCCGCAGCAGATCGATTTTATCCGCTGCGGCCGGGGCCGATACCGTAACACCAGCCGGAAGATCCCGGAGGACTGCGTCTATGCGATCCCAGCATTCGATATGGCCCGGGCGGTTGTGGTACTGGAAGACCGGCCCGGAAATGACGGAACACTTCATGGTAACCTGACTGGAGACGGATGACCGTGCAGTCAGGAGAATATCGGGCACGCCATAAGAAAGGCTTGCGGTTCAGTCCCGGGTCACCGGAACCGGGCATTATTTTTCGGTATATTCCAAAAAGGGAGAATCTGCTCTCGCTTTGCAGGATTTTTCCTGTTCGCAGTACGGACATACGGTCCGGCCGGTAATTCCCCGAACCCGTTTACTTTATGAAAAAGTAAAATACGGGCGTATTATTGCGTAACGGCAAAACGGGGCGCGCACCGTTCTTTTCCCGGCCGGACCGGTCCCTTAGGAGGTATGATCCGGCCCCGGTTTTCGTCGATCCACGCCGATCGTACCGCAGGATCCAAAAGCCCGTCCTGCCACCCGGTCCGTTTCCGTTCCGGCATCTGCCATGCAAATCCGATATCGCCTCTCCGGCGTGAACCTACCGGAAAGCATTTAGAAAGGATTAAGAGTGCAAAAAAAAATGATCCATTTGACCTATCTCGGGCAATGTTCGATTCTCTCTGTTGTAACACCAGATGCCCCCGGTTGCTTGAAATAGGTACCAAGTCGTTTCCAAAAAAGAGGTGTGTTAGAGAATGGTGTTTCATCCTCCGGTAGCCATCGTCGCAAAAGCCGGCGATGCCGGAAAATACAAGGTTGGCCTGCCCACCTGGAACATGCTCGTTCGCGGGTTCATGGCCGGGGCGTATATCGCAATGGGTGGTGCCCTTGCAACTGTGTGCAGCACGGGTATCCAGGCAAGCGATGCCGCATTGCGTTTTGGCACGGCAAGTGCAGGTTTTTCCCAGTTGATTCTCGGTGCGGTCTTCCCGGTCGGGCTTATTATCATCGTACTTACGGGAGCAGAACTCTTTACGGGCGATGCAATGCTCGCCCCGATGGCGGCATTCATCCACAAGGTGACCTGGGGACAGATCATCAACCTGTGGGTCTGGGTATATATCGGAAACCTTATCGGATCGATTGTCTGGGCTTACATCATGGCGTACGGGCCGTTTGTCTCATTTGACGCTGCCGGTACGGCCACAGCCACAGCATTTGGAACACGGGCGATGGCGATCGCCACGGCAAAAGTCAGTTATGTGGGAATGATGGGCATGTGGTCCGCGTTCCTCAAGGCGATTGCCTGTAACTGGCTTGTGAACCTCGCAATCCTGCTTGGTATCTGTGCCGACGACCTGATCGGCAAGTTCTTCGGGATCTGGTTCCCGATCATGGCCTTCGTTTCAAGCGGCTTTGAACACTGCGTCGCAAACATGTATTTCATCCCGGCTGGTATATTTACCGCGGGAGCGACAAATACCGCAACGACCGTTAACTGGATCAACATGTGGACGGCAAACATTATCCCGGTAACAATCGGTAACATCGTGGGCGGTCTGTTCTTTGTCGGTGTCGTTTACTGGGTTGCGTTCAGGAAAGAGATCGCAGCACTGAAGTAGACAGACATCCATATTCCTTTTTTACGATGAAGATCGGCAACATTGATGTGAAGATCTCGATTCTTGCAATCGGGGTCTTTGTGATATTCATGCTCATGCTGCTTACCGCAGCGGCGTACAGCCCGCTCGTGCGGTCGCAGCTGATCTGGATGATCCCGGCCCTGTTTTTGCTGCTGTTTATCCCCCTCACGCTCAATTACATGAGCCGGAGCCAGTATGCCGACCTAGCGCCGGTCTATGAAGCCGAGGCAAAGACCGTGCGGATCAAGCTCATCAACGAGAACATGATCGGAAAGCCGGTCCGGATTACCGGTGTTGTGGAGAAGATCCGGTTCCAGTTCCTCAACCGCCCGCAGTACATCGTTGCCGACCGGTCGGGCGAAATTTCCGTGAAAATGTTCACGAGTCCCGATGAGGAGATCCACGAGCACGATGTTGTCGAGGTAGTCGGGATGGTGATCCGCCGGTACATTGCGGCAGGCGATCCGGTGATCAACTGCGTCTCGATCAAAAAGGCAGAAAAGACTTCATCGTCCGCCCAGCAGAAATAGGTCTTTTATCGTACGGGGGTGCAGGCATGTCTTCCGATTGCAGTGCGGCAGCGCCGGGCCGGTCCCCGGCAGTTCTCGAATACGCCATACCCCTGTGCGGGTTTGGCGGCGCATTTTTAGGAATTCTCTCGTGGGCCGGCGGGGTTCCGGTCGATCTCCGGATCACGGCGGCAGGCTGCGTGATCGCGTCGGTTGTTCTCGCATATCTCGCGTGGATCCGGCCACGAAAGGATATCGTTTCGCTGACAACGCCGATCTATGCACTCATCTTCTTTGCCGTGCCGTTGAGCGAGCCGGTGGCAACCATCGTGCTCGAACTGCTCTACGCGGCAAGCCTCACGGCCCTGCTGGTGCGGCTGAAGTACCGGTTCGGGAGTGCGGAACCGCCGGGCCGGGCAGAGGCAGCCCTCCCGCCGGTGCTTGTCGGGTATGTCGAAAAGCTCCAGCCTGCCTGTGCCTGCCTTCCCCCGGCCGCGGCGCACTGCGCAGCCACGGCATTTTTGCGGTACACGGCCGGGGAGTATGGCGAAGTACGGCATGAGGCCGATGAAGGGATCCTCGCGCTCGACCGGTCAGGCTGTGCTTCGGCGTTTGTTACCGCCTTTGAGATCGTGCGGGAGCAGGCCGAGATCACGGAGAAATCCCGGCCCCGGCCGGAATGGTACCGGCATTTCGAACCCGCGGATGAACCGCTCCTTGCCCGGCCGCTGCCGGTTACAGAAAAAGGAGCGGACGGCTATGACCCGGGATACGATGCGGCGCTCGACAATGCCCTGCTCCTGCTCTTTGCCGGGGCATGGAATGCCGTGCCGGAAGACCGGAAATTCCTCCGGACTGCAACGGTGTGTGCGGCCCGGATCATCGGTGAGTAAACCCGGCAGGATCCGGGAAATGCTCCCGGATGACCCGGTTTTTTCCTGTTTTGCTTTTTTTAGACCGGTTCTTTCCGGTACAGGTACGCCATGATCAGCGGGGCGAGGATGTACACCGCGGGGCTCCAGCTGATGCCGGCAACGGCGATTGCGATCCCGGCAATGGAGAGCAGGGGAAATACCCAGCTCCAGGCAATCTCCCGGTCGATCCTGTCGATTGGAAGGCCGGGGAGAAGGACAGCACTGCGGTTCCGGAGATAATACCACTGGGCAATCGTGATAAGGCCGATCACAAAGATGTCGAGCTCAAAGATGATTGCGCCGAGCACATCGTAGGGATAATCGCCCGCGATATTGGTGGAGAAGGGAACAAGGCAGACGAACGCGAGCGAGGTCATCGTTGTGACAAGCAGGGTGCGGTTGAGGCCGGCCAGGTGGCGGAACTGCTGGTGGTGGAAGTACCAGAGGATGGCAAGAATCGTAAACGCAATAAAATAATGGAAAAGATCGGGAAGGACGCTTGTGATAATTTCATGGACCGGGCTCGCCACCCTGACACGCTCATACTTGCTCGGGACATCGATGGTGGTCACGAGCAGCGTCATGGAAAACGCATAGATCGCATCGATCAGGGTCGTGACCCGGTCCTTGGGGATAAGCGTGCCTGCAAAAGATACCGTTTCTGCCATGTTCCCCGGTCCCCCGTTTATGGTATTTCCTCTGTATGCTGTACTGGGGTTTAAAATCCGTGGATTTTCCGGTTTCCCGGACGCACTATCACTTACGCAGGAGTCCCGGTCTCGCGGAGAAGCCGGCAGATCTTTTCGGTAATGACGGGAAAAATGAGAGAAAAGCTGCCTTGTGTATTATCTCATCCAAATTTATTTAATAGAACAGAAATATTTAACAGATAAGAGAATGCCCGTACGTGGCAATATGCCGTATCCCGGTGTTTCTCTGTTCTGCAGATCATGACAAACAGGATCGATCGGTCGGGAACGCAGGAAAATCCCGATGCACATGGGAAACAGGATACCCGCGATTACTATCTCCGGCTCTTTGACGATTTCCCGAACCCCATCTGGCGTGCGGGCCTCGATGCAAAGTGCGACTATTTCAACCGGGCCTGGCTCGCATTTACCGGGCGGACCCTTGAACAGGAAAAGGGAGACGGCTGGGTGGAAGGCGTGCACCCGGAAGACCTCGACCGCTGCGTGGCCACCTACAGCAAAGCATTTCACGTACAGCAACCCTTCGAGATGGAATACCGGCTCCGGTTCCATGACGGCAGTTACCGCTGGCTCCTTGACACCGGCAAACCGTTCTACGATCCTTCCGGTACGTTTTCCGGATATATCGGCTCCTGTTACGATATCGACAACCGGAAACGGGCGGAGATTGCCCTTGCGGAGAGTGAAAAGCAATACCGCGAACTGGTGGAAAACTTAAGCGAGGTTATCGTCTCCCTCAACCGAAATGGCGAATTTATCTATGTCAGTCCGGTTGTTGAGCCGCTGTACGGATATGCCCCGGGCGATCTCATCGGGCAGCATTTCCTGCAGTTTATTCACCCGGATGATCGCGAACATGCAGTCCGCATATTCGGGCAGGAGCTTTCCGGGACCTATCCCACCGATGAGTTCAGGATCCTTTTAAAGGACAGTTCGATCCGGTGGTTTACCATTTCGCCCCGCCCCCTGTATCACGAGGGCCATGTCACCGGGTTTAATTACGTGCTGACCGACATAACGGAACGGAAACGGGCGGAAGTCGAAGAGCGGCTGACCCGCGAGAGGTTCGAGACGCTCGTGAAAGTTGCCGAAATGCAGGATGCAAGCGAGCAGGTAGTGTCCGAATTTGTCATGCAGGCCGCATGCCGGATGACCGAGAGTTCGCTTGCGTTCATCGGAACAATGACTCCCGATGAAACGGTGATGGATATTATTGCATGGTCTGCCACGGTCATGGAGGATTGCCGTGTGGCCTCCGCCCCCCTGCATTTCCCGGTAGAAAAAGCCGGTCTCTGGGCGGATGCCATCCGGGAGCACCGGCCAAAAATCGTAAACGATTATTCTGCGCCCCACTCCGGCAAGAAAGGAGTGCCAAAAGGGCATGTGAAGATTTCGCGGTTCCTGTCCCTGCCTGTCATTGAAAACGGCAAAGTCGTGATGCTTGCCGCGGTGGCAAACAAGCAGTCCCCGTACAACGATGCCGATGTGACCCGCCTCACCCTTTTAATGCAGGGCGTCTGGGGAAACATCCGGAAGCGGAGGGCAGAAGAGGCCCTGAAACAGAACGAAGCCCTGCTCAGCGAGATGGAAAAAACAGCGCAGATTGGCGGCTGGGAACTGGACGTGCAGACAAATGGCGTCTGCATGACCCCTGAAACCTACCGGATCAGCGAAACTCCAGAAAACGAACGGCTGGACATGGACCGGGCGGTGAAGCTCTTCGATCTTCCCGGCCGTACGCTCCTTGAGTCCGCACTGCAGCGCTGCGCAGAGAGCGGGGAACCATTCGACATCGAGCTCCCGTTCACGACCGCGAAGGGCCGGCATATCTGGACGCGGGCCATCGGGCGTGCGGTCCGGCAGGACAATAAAATAATCCGGCTTACCGGGACGGTACAGGATATCACCCCGCGTAAACGGGCAGAGGAAGCGCTGCGCCAGAGCGAAGAACGGTTCCGGACCTTAAGCGAAACATCCCAGACGGGGATCTATATTTTCCAGAATGGTACCATCCTCTATGTCAACCCCACGTTTGCACGGATTTACGGGTATACCCCCGAGGAGATGCTCGGAATGGATCCCCTGTCCCTTGTCACCCCGGAGGATCGGGCCTTTGTAAAGGAGAGGATGCAGGCCCGTCTTGACAAAAAAGAGAAGATCAGCGAGTATGAAAGCAGGATGGTGACAAAGGACCAACGGATCATCAATGTCCGTATCATGGGAGCAGTGATCCCGTTCCAGGGCCGGCCCGCAATTGCCGGCAACCTGCTGGATATCACGGAGCAGAAGCGTGCAGAGGAAGCCCTGAGGGAGAGCGAGGAACGGTACCGCATCCTGTTTGACGAATCGCCAATCTCCCTCTGGGAAGAAGATCTCTCGGATATCCGGTTCTGGCTGGATACGAAAAAAGAAGAAGGAGTAAACGATTTCCGGGCATACTTTGAGATGCACCCGGAGGATGTTCCCTCTTGTATCAGGATGGTAACGGTAACACGGATCAACCGTGCAACCGAGGCCCTGTTCGGTACTCATTCTCTTAAGGAATTTTCCGAAAGTCTCTCATCAGTTTTTACCCCGGAATCCTACAACTCCTTCCGGGAAGAACTTATTGCCATCGGTATGGGCAGGACCGCGTTTGAGGGCGAGGTTCCTCTCCAGGCCCTGTCGGGTGAAAAAAAGATCGCATTATTGAAAATGCTCGTGGTTCCCGGCTTTGAATCTACCCTCAGAAAAGTGTTCATATCGTTTATCGACATCACGGAACAAAAAAAAGTGGAAGACTCGCTTCGGCAGGCAAATAAGAAAATCACCATGCTCTCTTCCATCACGCGCCATGACATCAAGAACCAGCTCATGGGACTGCGTATTTTCCTTGAACTCACTAAGGAGAAGATCGATGACCCGGAGCTTCTCGACTTCCTAAAAAAAGAAAACGGCGCCGCAGATGCGATCGGCAGGCAGATCGAATTCACGAAATTTTATGAGGAGCTCGGTGTCAATGCCCCGGCATGGCAGGATATTCCCCGGATTATCGAGACGGCAAAATCCCAGCTGCCGCTGCCGGATACCATGGAAGTCGCTGTCGATCTTCCCCCGCTAAAAGTGTATGCCGACGGGCTGATTGAAAAAGTATTCTACAATCTCATGGAGAACACGCTCCGCCATGGGGAGCACGTTACCAGGATCCGGTTTTCCCTTTGCGAGACAGAGTATGGTGCGGAGATCGTGTACGAGGACAATGGCGTTGGTATTTCCCGGGAAGACAAGCAGCATCTTTTCCAGAAAGGGTTTGGGAAAAATACCGGCCTTGGCCTTTTCCTCTCGCGGGAGATCCTCGCTATTACCGGCCTGACGATCCAGGAATCCGGTGAGCCGGGGAAGGGTGTGCGGTTCGTGATTTCGGTGCCAAAGGAGGCATACCTGATCGGCGGAGCATAGTGCCCGTGCGCTTTTTTACTTACAGCGTTGGACGTCAGAGGTTATGAGAATCCCGTTGAGAGCCCTTCCCGCACGTCTTCTTTTTTCTCCTTGTTGAGTTCCGCGATGTAGGTCTCGTACTCGTGGATCCGGGTGCTGACCGGGAACGGGATGCCGATGGTCGAGAGGATTGCGTCGCCCTGGTCGAGCGTCTGGATCTCGATATCCATCTTGGTTAAGTCCTGCTTGGCGCTCCCCATGATGATCTCGCGGTCGCCCCGGTCGCCAAGGCCCATGATCACGAACGTGTTGATCTGGGCGAGCACTTTGGGATCCACATTCTTGGGCTGCTGGGTGATCACGCAGAGGCCCACGCCGAACTTGCGGCCCTCCATGGCGCACCCGGTCTACGTATAAAAAAGATAAATAATTCACCTTTCACAGTCAAGAGACGTACAGGAAATTTATCATTCGCAGTGTTTTCCCATGAAGATCCTCCATACCTCCGACTGGCACCTGGGCAGCTCGCTGTGCGGGCACAAACGGTATGAGGAGCTCGAAGATTTCCTTTCCTGGCTTGAAGAACTGGTAAAAAAAGAAGAGATCGATGCCGTGCTCGTCTCCGGTGATATCTTCGATACCGGCACGCCCGGCACCCGGGCAATGGAACTTTATTACCGGTTCCTCAACAGTATCACGGCCGTCCCGGGCCTCCAGGCAGTAGTTACGGCCGGCAACCACGATTCGCCATCGCTTATCGATGCCCCGCAGGCCCTCCTTAAACACCTGCGAATTCACGTTTTCGGGTCTGTCACGGATAATGTGGAAGATGAGATCGTGGAGATTGCGAGCCGGGACGGCAGTTCAGCGATTATAGTCTGCGCCGTCCCGTATCTCCGCGACCGCGATATCCGGCTTGCCGAGCCGGGCGAGAGCATTGAGGACAAGACCCGGAAACTGGAGGAAGGAGTCCAGGCACATTACCGCGAGGTTGCAAGGCTCGCGCAGGAAAAACAAAAAAGCCATGGGGGGAATGTCCCGATCGTTGCAATGGGCCACCTTTTTGTTTCCGGCGGAAAGACGGTCGATGGTGATGGCGTGCGGGAACTCTACGTGGGAAACCTCGCCCGGATCCGGGGGGAATCGCTCGCGGAAGGGATCGATTATTTTGCGCTCGGGCATCTCCATCTCCCGCAGAAAGTTGCCGGGAGAGAGACCATCCGGTACAGCGGATCGCCAATCCCGCTTGGCTTTGAGGATGCAAAGCGGCAAAAAGAGGTGGTGATCGTGGAGTTTGGTACCGGTGCACCACACGTTCGCACGGTTCCGGTCCCGAAGTTTAAGGAAATCCAAACGCTTTCAGGAGATCTTACGGAGATCGGGCACGAGATCGGAGCGCTGGTAAACCTGCACCGCCCGGTCTGGATCGAAGTGATCTTCTCTGACATCGGTTCGCCCTCAGCGGTACAGGCCCGGCTCCGCGAACTCACCGAAGGCAGCATGGTTGAGGTGCTCCGCGCCCGGCCTCTCGGGACGGAAACGTATGTCCTGTCCGCACAGGATGCCTGCGAAACGCTTGCCGATCTATCCGAGACCGAGGTCTTTAACCGTTGCATGGACGCTGCCCGCCTCACGGCAGAAGAACAAACCGAGCTTGCGGATGCCTTCTCCGAAATCCTCCAGGAGATCCGGGAAGAGGATACACCGGCCTGACCGGGAGGATTTTTTAAAATGCGTATCCGATCCCTGCGGTTCAAGAACATCAACTCCCTTGCCGGCGAGTGGAAGATCGATTTCTGCGATCCTGCATACGTATCGTCAGGGATCTTTGCCATTACCGGTCCCACCGGTGCCGGGAAGAGTACGATCCTCGATGCCCTCTCGCTTGCCCTCTACGGCCAGACGCCCCGGCTCGGGAAGATCACCAAAAACGCCGGGGAAGTTATGTCCCGCCAGACCGGCGAGTGCCTTGCCGAAGCTGAATTTAGTTCGGACAAGGGGACATTTCGCTGTACCTGGAGCCAGAAGCGTTCGCACAAAAAACCGGACGGAGAACTCCAGCCGCCAAAGCACGAGATAGCCGATGCAGCGACCAGTAAGGTCCTCGAATCGAAACTATCGGCAGTGCAGCAGAAGGTGGCGGATGTTACCGGCCTTGATTTTTCGCAGTTTACCCGGTCCATCCTTCTTGCGCAGGGTGAGTTCGGCACGTTCCTTGATGCGAAGGGAGACGAGCGTGCGCCGATCCTTGAAAAGATCACCGGCACCGAAATCTACGGAAAAATTTCGGAGAAAGTCCACGAGCGGTTCGGGAAGGAGAAGGCAGCGCTCGATGCGCTCGCAGAAAAAGCCGACACTATTGGAAAAATTTCTCCCGAACAGGCCGCGGCCTTAAAAAAAGAGCAAGCGCAGCACGAGAACGAGATCCGCGAAGTTTCGGGTCGCTGCAAAAAACGGGAGGATGCGGCAGCGTGGCTGGACGTCCTCGCAGCGCTCGAAAAGGAGATCGCGGGCCTTGAAGAACGGGCCCGGGCTCTCGCGGATCGTCGGGCTGCTGCGGAAAAGGATCTCGGGGCGCTTGCATCTGCCCGTAAAGCCCGCGACCTTGAAGGGATGTATTCGTCCCTTTCTGCCCTGCGGGAACAGCAGGAACGCGAGACTCAGGAGAAACATACGTGCGAAGGGAGTCTTGCGGGACTGTCCGCTGCATATACCGGCACGCTCGAAGCGTTTCGGCTGGCACAGGACCGGCGGGATAACGCCGCAGGCGATAACCAGCGGGAGGACGAGCTGTGCCGGCGGGTACGGGACCTCGATACGCGGATCCGTGCGAGCCGGGCCCAGTGCGATGAACGCACCCGCGAAAAACAGAGGCTCGAAAAGGATCGTGGGAAGTTGCAGGAGACGATCCGGTCTGCGGAAACAGAGGTAGAAGCGATCCGTGCGGAACATGCAAAAATCACCTGTTATCTTGACGAACATCCCCGTGATGAGAAACTGATCGCGTCCCTTTCGGGAATCGAGTCCGCTGCCCGGCAGATCCGGGCAACAGAAGACCTCTCGGAAAAGAAGCTGGCTGACCTCCGCAGCGTGGAGCAGACGCTTGCCGATGCCGAGCAGGTGGTTTTGCGCAGAAAGTCCGAACTGGACCGGGCCGCCGCCCGGGCAGAGGAGGCATGTGGAGTATCCGCCCGGATCGAAAAGGAACTTCTGGAGATTACGGGCGGCCGGGACAGTGCTGCACTTAGGTCTCCCGTTGATGAAGAGACTGATCGTGCGCACCGGCTTGAGGATCTTGGAAAACTGCTTAGACGGATTGCCGAAGAGGAGGCCGGGCAAAAGAAGCTGGCCGGCGATCTCGCGGCAGCCCGGGCCGGGCAAAAAAAGACCGGGGAGTCTCTTCTTGCGATCAGAAAAGATGCGGAGAGAGTGGCCGACCTTCTCAAAATCTCCGAAGAGAACCTTGTCTTCCAGGCCCGGATAAAAAGCCTCGAAGACGCACGCAGCACGCTTGAGGCGGGAAAGCCCTGCCCGCTCTGCGGTTCTACCGACCACCCGTGGTGCACGGGCGCTGCCCCGGTGCCAGGCGAAGCGGAAAAGAAACACGCGGCATACAAAAAGGAGAACGCGGCGCTCCAGGAAACGGTCAGGAAAAGCGAGGCGGAACTCGCGGGGATCGATGCCCGGATCCAGGCCGGCGAGGCAGCGCTGCGTGACCGCGAAGCACAGGCAAAAAAAGACCGGGCAGAACTGGCGGCCGGGTGCAGGTTGCTTGGCGTTGCGGCCGGGCCGGATCCCGGACCTGCCATTGCCGCTGCCGGTAAAGAGTGTGCCACCCGGCTTGAGCAGGCACGGACGATCCTTGCCCGGGCAGAGGAAAAGGAAAAGGCGTTTAAGAAGGCGGAGCAGGATGCAGCCCAGGCAAAAGATGGCCGTGCAGCGTTCCAGCGGGACTATGACAAGGCGTCCGGGTACCGGGACACAAAAATTGCCGAACGCGACCGGTTGAAGACCGAGATTGCCGCAGCCGGACAGGATCTCCAGCGGCAGAAGACGGCGCTCCTTGCGTCAGTACAGGAATACGATGTCATCGTCTTCAGCGTGCCCCGGATGACCGGGGAGATCCTGTCCGCGCTCACCAAACGCCGGGACGAGTATGTTGCCTATCGTGACCGCCGGCAGGAGTTACAGGAGAAACTCGGGCAGTGCACGGGCGGTCTCGACCGGGACCGGTCGCTTTTCTCTTCTACAGAAACAAGGCTTGCGGAACTCTCCGTTGTCCTTACCGGTATTGAAAAGGACTTCTCCGCTCTCACTACACAGCGGACGGAGCTCTACGGGGAAAAGGATCCGGGTGCTGAAGAGACCCGGGTTGCGGGGCTCTTAAAGGATGCGGAGACGGCCTTTGCCGCGGCGCTGGAAGCAAAGAATTCAGCAGACAGGCAGAAGGCCGGCTGTGAAGAGCAGATCCGGACTCTTACCGGAAAAATTGCCGCCCGGATCCCGGTCCTTACCGGGCGGGAACATGCATTTGCCGCTTCCTGTACAAAGGCCGGGTTCCCCGGCGAAGCGGAATTCCTGGCGGCCCGGCTCTCCCCGGCCCGGCTGGCAGGACTGGAGAGAATGGAAGCGGATCTCGTGCGCGAAGAGACGGAGACCGCTGCCGGCCTTCGGGAGCGAAAGGAAAAATTCGCAGCAGAACAAAAGCGGGCCCTGACCGCAGAAGACCGGGAAATCCTCGTGCAGGCAATCGGGAGCGACCGGAACCGGATCACTGCCCTCCAGATCGATCTCGGGCGGATCCGGACGCAGCTCGAACAGTACGACGGCCAGGTACAGCAGCAGCAGGTAATTGCGGAAGCGAGGGCAAAACAGCAAAAGGAGTTTGCGAAATGGGAGAAGCTCCATGCGCTCATCGGCTCTGCGGACGGGAAGAAGTTCCGGGTCTTTGCGCAGGGGCTGACATTCGAGACCCTTGTCGTGCAGGCCAACCGACACCTTCGGGCGATGAGCGACCGCTACCTCCTTGTCCGGGACAAGGCATCGCCACTCGATCTCGATATCGCGGACAACGACCAGGCCGGCGAGATACGCACGACAAAGAACCTGTCCGGGGGAGAGCGGTTCATCGTGAGCCTCGCGCTTGCCCTTGGGCTCTCGGGAATGGCCAGCCACAACATCAGGATCGATTCGCTCTTTTTAGACGAAGGGTTCGGGACGCTCGACCCGGAAACACTTGAAACGGCGCTCGAAACGCTCGCATCGCTGCGGCGCGAGGGAAAGATCATCGGGGTAATCTCGCACATCCCGTCGTTGAAGGAACGGATCCCGGTCCAGATACAGGTCGAAAAGATCGGCGGGGGAAGGAGCAGGATCTCCGGGCCGGGTTGTTCGGGGCCTGCGTAAACTTTTTTTTTTGTTCCCTGAGGGCTGTCTTTTTTTAAAACACGTTCCCCGCCCGGGCCGGATACAACAACACAGATTAGCACCGGTGACAGAGTATAGTCCGGAACAAACCCCTTGGATCCTGATGCCAGACACCATCCTCTTTCGCGGACTGCCCGGTGACGGGCTCGATATCTTTCTCCGGAACTACCGGGAGGCAGCAGCAGAAGATCCCTTTGCAGCCTGGCTTATCCTTCCCACAAAACGGCTCGTTACAAAAACCGTGCGCGAACTTGCCGGAGAACCGGGCTCAACGGTTCTCTCATCCCGTATCTGTACCCTGCAGGAGTTCTGCACGGAATATTTCCTGGCAAACCGCACGACAACCCGGCTGCTTGGCAGGGCCGAGTCCCGGCTCCTCCTCCAGCAGATCCTGCTCGCGAATAAAAAGGATCTCCTGCTCTTTTTTACCCGGGGAAATCCCTCGTCGGCAACACTCGAGAGCCTGCAGGAATTCATGCAGGTTGTCATAAGAAGGAAGATCGGGTATCCTTCCTGTCTTGGCGATCTCCAGAGTGAAAAGAGCAGGCAGATCGGGATGGTCCTTACAGCCTACCAGAAAATGCTCAAGGATCGGGATCTCGTTGACCCGGATACGGTTTTTGCCTGGACCCGCGACCATCTGGTATCCAACAATGTCCGGCCAAAGAAAGTGTTCGTATACGGGATCTATTCGCCGCTGCCGCTCGAAGAAGAACTCCTGTCGCTCCTCAAAAACGAGGCCCGGGAGTTTGTCGTTTTTCTCCCCACGGGATCCGATGAAAAGGTCTTTCGTGGCGGGAACGAATGGATCGGGACTCCCCGGAGAACAGAGGTCGTTCCCGTTTTGGATCCCGGTAAGGCCGGTGTTGCCGGTATTTTCTCTGAACATCCCGGGACGCTTGACGGATCGGGCATCCGCTGCGCAACCTTTGCAACACAATCCCGGGAGATCTCCCGGGTGGCAGAAGAGATCTGCCGGCTCCATGATCGCGGGATCCCGTTCTCCGATATCGCGGTCGGTTTCCCGGATGTGCGGGAGAACCTGGGACTTGTGCAGGATGTCTTTTCTGATTTTGCCATCCCGTGGAGCAGCGCGACCGGGATGCGCCTGAACCGGCTGCCGCTTGTCCAGGAATTCCTTGCCGTTCCCGGGGCAGTGTCACAGGAATTCTCCCGCGATGCAGTCCTCCGCGTTGTGCAGGGCCCACGCTACCAGTCCGCCCGTTCGGGAGCAGGCGGGTGCAGGGTTCCCGACCTCGATGTACGAGAGCTCGACCTGGTGTCGAGGTTTGCCCCGGTGGAGAAATGGGAAACCGGGTGGGAGCGGGGATTTGCGTACCTGGAAAAGCGGCTTTCTGAGCTCGAACTCCGGGGCGATCCCCTGCCGGTACAGAAAGAGGCGCTCGCCCGGGTAAAGACGGGGACTGCCGCATTGTTTCGCGCGCTTGCTCCCCTGCAGGGGACGCACGGGGTCCGGGAGTTTGTCCGCAATTACCGGGACCTTCTCGGCCGCTGGGGTTTTTTTACGCTCCTTCCGGCGCCCGATAAAAAAATTATGTCCGCTGAATACGGGGCGCAGGAAAAATTCCTTGCCTGCCTTGACCGCATTGAAAACCTTGCAGATACCCTTGCGCCCGGACCGGTAACCTGCGGCGAGTTTCTCCGGATCCTTTCCACGCTTGCCGGGGAGATCGATTTCCTCCCGGAAGATCCGGGAACCGGTGTGCAGGTGATCGGTCTCCGCGAAGCAGCAAACGACCGGTTCCCGTACCTGTTCCTTGCGGGGCTTACCGAAGGAAACCTGCCCCGGCTGACCACCCGCATCCCGTTTACGAGCCAGCTGGAAAATGCACGGATGGGAACCCGCAGCCTTGACGATGTGCTCCGTGAAGCCCGGTATTATTTTATCGCAGCGCTTCTTGCCGGAAAGCAGGCCGTGTACTTAAGCGCTGCACAATCGGACGGGGAAAACCCCCTCCTCTCCTCTGCATTCTTTGAACGGGTCAGGGCCCTGCAAGCGGAGGGGCCGTGGGCCGATACGGAGACCGAAGAGATCCGGCATTCAAAACGGGCCGATGCAGTCCGTGCGGGAAACGCTCTTGCTGCGCGGGACGTTCCCGCTGCGCTCCCTCATCTCTCTTCCGGACTGGTGCCCCGGGACATTGCAAAACGGGCGACGGTGGAAGAGTACGAGCGGGACGGCACCCGGACCTCCCCGTATGCCGGGTATCTTGCGGACGATCCGGCAATCCGTGCATATCTTTTTGATAAATTCGGGCCCGCCCATACCTATTCCCCGACCGTCCTTGAGACCTATGCCGCATGCCCCTTGTGTTTCTTTATCGAGAAAGTCCTCGAAGTCGAAGCGCTTCCGGAGATCGAACTGAACCTGTCGGCCCGGGACCGGGGGACGGCGGTGCACAATATCCTGAGCGCGTTTTACCGTGCGTGGAAAGGAGCGGGGAGGGGAAGGGTACATTTGTCCGAACTTGCAGAGGCCGGAGAGCTGATGAGCGGGATCGTTACTGCGGAACTCGGGCGGTACACGTTTATGAGCCCGGCCTGGGAGGCTACCTGCATCCAGATGACCGGCAGTCCCGCAACCGGCCCGGGGATCTTTACCCGGTTTTTGCACAAAGAGGCCAATGAGGAAGATTCGCCTCTTGTCCCGTCCTACTTTGAGTTCACGTTCGGGATGCGGCGGGACGAGAATGACGACCCTGCCTCGGTCCCGGATCCGGTTGCGATCATACCTGTGGGAGGGACAGAACCGGTCCGGATCAAGGGCCGGGTGGACCGGATCGATATCACGCCCGACGGGCGCTTTGCCATCTACGATTACAAGACCGGTTCGCAGATCGCCACCCGGAACGAGATCGCGTCCGGAAAAGCGCTCCAGATCCCGCTCTACCTGCTCGCGTACGAGCAGATCTCCCATAAACAGGGCGTCCTTGGCGGGTATTACCGGATCCGCCGCGAAGTTGAGGACCGGATTGTCCTCCTTGACGATGCCGGCCGGGATCTCGTTGTCTCCTCGAATCCCCGGGCGACAAAGGACTTCCGGGCCGCACTCCTTGCCTCCCTGAAATATTCCGCGGAATATATCCGGGGGATCCGGGCCGGGGAGTTCATGCTCCCGGCCGAAGAGAAATGCCAGAACCCGTACTGCGAATTTTCGACCATCTGCCGGTTCGATCCCTCCCGGCTCTTCTCGTCAACGGAGGGGACCTGAAATGGTATCGACAAAACGCCAGGACCTCGCGATCTCCACCCACGACCGGAGCATGGTCGTTACCGCGGGTGCCGGGACCGGGAAGACCTACGTGCTCGTGCGCAAATATATCGATCTCCTGGAAACCCGAAACGTCCGGGTCCCGGAGATCCTCGCGCTCACGTATACCGAGAAGGCGGCGGCCGAAATGAAAGAGAGGATCCGGGCTGAACTTTCCGCCCGGTCCGGCTCGTTCTGGGAGCGGGCAAACGAGGAGTTCCTTGTCGCGCCGGTCCAGACCTTCCACTCGTTCTGCGCCCAGATCCTCCGCGAGTTTCCCACCGAGGCCGGGCTCGAACCGGGCTTTGGCGTCCTCGACGAGCAGCAGATGGCCCGGATCCACGAGGAAGCGTTTGAAGCCCTTGTGACAACCCCGGGAAAAGGCCCGTCGCACGATGCACTGGTTCGCGTCCTTTCAATTATCGAATCAGGGACGCTCAAAGGAATGCTCCCTGCAATGTATGCGAAGCGCCGGGAGTACGGCGAGTTCTTTTCTGCGCTTGCAAAAAGCGAACCTGCGATCCTCTCTGCATGGCAGGAGAAGGTGCACGCGTTCCGCGACGAAGAGATCGCAGCGCTCCTTTCCGATCCGGAGTTTGCGGCGCTCATTGCAAAACTCACGGAATTTGCCATAGCATATGAGGGAGTAAACGACAGGGCCGCCCTGCACGCACAGGAGATCCGGCCGTTTTTAAAACTCCTGACACCGGCATCGGGGGCTTCCGCATTCTGCGAAGCGGTGGAGGGGATTCTCTCTAAAAAAATGGGGAACGTGGGGAGCAAAAAGAACTGGCAGGGAAACGATCTTGAGGAGTTTAAGGCGGCGCGGAAACGGCTGTTCTCGATTCTCGGACAAAAAGACTGGCTCTGCCGGCTCACGGTCGATCCCTCCGACCCCCTGGTCACCGGGTCTCTCCGGGTCCTGTCCGATCTCTCGTTTGTCTTTGCCCGGTACCGGGAACTCGTTTCCGATGCCAAATCTGCGTTGGGGGGTCTGGACTTTTCAGATCTCATCCTGCACGCACAGGAACTTGTTACGGGCGACCACCCTCAGGTGGCAGCCCAGCTGGCCCGAAGGTTCCGGTACATTCTCGTGGACGAGTTCCAGGACACGGACCCCGCACAGTTCGGGATCGTCCTTGCCCTTGTGGGAAAACCCGGGCCGGAAACGGATTCGCTGTTTATTGTCGGGGACCCCAAGCAGTCGATCTACCTCTTCCGGGACGCGGACGTGACGCGCTTTAAGGAAGCGCAGACTATCATCGATACGAAATGCCAGGGAACGGTCGTAAACCTGGACACGAGTTTCAGGAGCACGGGCCAGGTGCTCGGCCTTGCAAACTTCCTCTTTAGCCGGCTATTTGCATCGGCAGAAAAACCCTGGGAGTTCGGGTACGAACCGGTGAACTGTTCCGAGGCCCGCCGGGACCATGCGGGTTCTGTGGAACTGGTGCTTGTCGGAAAAGAGGACACCGGCCCGGCAACGAAACGGGCCGGGGCGGCGATGGTGGCCCGCCGGATCCAGCGCCTTCTTGTCGCCCCGGCCGAAGTGTACGAAGAGGGCCCGGACCACGCGTTTGTAAAACGGCCCGCCCGGTACGGGGACATTGCGATCCTTCTCGAACAGCGCACGAACCTCTCGTATTACCTTGCGGCACTTTCGCAGTATGGCGTCCCGTACTATGTGCACGGCGGGACGGGCTTTTACGGGCGCCAGGAGATCTTCGACCTGTACAACATCGTTGGGTTCCTGGTAAACCGGCACGATGACGTGAGCCTTCTTGGGGCGCTCCGCTCCCCGTACTTCGGGCTCTCGGATACGGAGCTCTTCTACCTTGCCCGGAATTACTGCGGGACACTCTGGGAGAAACTGTGCCGGTCTGCGGAAGGGAAAACGTCCGGCCCGGTGGTGCGGGCGCGTGACCTCCTTTTATCGTGGCAGGAGTATGCGGGGAGGATCGGGGTCCTGGCGCTCCTCCGGAAGATCCTTTCGGATTCCGGAATGTATGCGGTGTACGGGGCGCTTCCCGAAGGCGTGCAGATGCTCGCAAATATCGAGAAGCTTGCCGGGATCGTCCGGAGCCGGGAGGAGAAGGGACCCTACGCGCTCTTTGATCTCACGGGCGATCTGCGGCGGTCGATGGAGGACGAGGAGCGGGAGGGCGAGGCGCCGCTCGATGCCCTTGCAGCACATGCAGTGAACATCATGACGGTCCACGCGGCAAAGGGCCTCGAATTCCCGATCGTTATCGTGCCCGATATGGGGACGGGGTTCCGGGAACGTTTTTCGCAGATCATGATCGGGGACGATACCCGGCTCGTGGGGATCCGGGTGCCCGACCCGAAGGACGATTATTCCCCGGCCGACAGCCCGGTACTTGCGGCCCTTCGCGAGATGCAGCGCGAGAAGGAGCGGGCCGAGAAGAAACGGCTCCTGTACGTTGCGCTGACCCGGGCCCGGGACCATCTGATCATGTGCGGGACGATGCCTGAAGACCTGTCGGTGCCGGCGGCGTTTGCGAAAACCCGGATCGAGTGGGTGACCTCAGCGCTCGGGATCACCCGGGAGGCAATTGCGGCAGGAGAACAGCGGCTCGATACCGGGAACGGGACTTCGCTTACGGTTAGGATCCTTTCAAAGCCCGAACAGATCCCGGCCGAAGTTTCGGAAAAGGTTGTCGGGCGGATCGATCTTTCGGAGGAATTTACCGGTGTGCACGGGACCCGGCCGGACCCGGTACCGGAACCGGAGGCCCGGCCGGCTCTTGTTACGGTCTCTGCATTTGAAAAAGAGAAACCGGGCGGGAAGGCCCCGGCCCGGGCGGCCCGCGAGTCCCGGTACCTGCCCGGGATTTCGGGGGAGCGGAAGGGAACGATCGTCCATGAAGTCCTCCGGGGCCGGGACATACGGACCGTGCTCGAAGAGTTCGGGGAATATTCGGACGAGAATGCCCGGCAGTGCAAAGAGATCCGGGAAAAATTCTTTTCGTCCGCTCTCATGAAGCGGGCGAAGCGTTCGTTTGCCGAGCTCGCGTTCGTGGTGACGTACGAAGGCCGGCAGATCTCCGGGAAGATCGACCGGCTCGCTGAACTTGATGACGGTTCGTGGGCCGTGATCGATTACAAGAGCGAGGCGGTGGGGCCGGAGGAGTATGCAGCGGTTGCGGAGGAGTACCGGGTCTCGATGGCGGTGTACTGCGAGGCGGCAAAGGGGCTGGTGGCCGGGAAAAAGGTGGCCGGGTTTTTGTGGTTTACGGAGACCGGGACACTGTACTCACTGGAGGCAAAGTCCTCGCATATGTAAGGTTATAACCCTGCAGAAATGTCGTTTTGTGTAAGGTTACAATCCGACACGTTTTTACCGGGCTCTCATAGTATATACCCGGTTAAACCCATCGAATTCGATGGGATTGGGATCCGGTTTTCCCAAAATCTTCAGGTGCTGACCTGACGGGGCTGGCAAATAAGAATGTGTACAAAAGGAATGAAGAGTAACGGACCGGAGAAAAAAGGCGGACTGTTCACGGAGCCGGGACTTTTTTTCTCCGCGCCATAATGCTTTTGACAATTTTATCCGGATCTTTTTCAAGGAGATTCTTCCGGTCTTTTGTCCAGTCGCCGCTTCCCGGTTCATAAATGTTGAGGAAACGTATGGCATCGTCAGGTTCGGGTTTCCCGAACCAGGATGTTCAGGCCCTCCTGCCGGGTCTGGTGTAATGTTTTGGTGCTCATCTGTTCTTCCCCCTCAGTGCTTGCGTGACCGACCGCATCTTTAAGGTACCGTGCCTGGGAGCTTGCAACACCGGAAATCTTTGCAGGGGAATGCGTGTAATGCATCCGTACCGGCTGTTTTCTTTTTGTGCGGATTTTTGTAAATTCTTCCGCGCCAATCATGGATTCGATGAGTGAGTTATCAAAATCCTCAAGCCGTTGTACAAGGGGAGATTCTTCATTGATGGAGTAGATCGGGGTCCTTCCCTTTTTTTCTATCTTTATCATGCCCTGCTTTGCGAACTTCTTTAAGGCTTTTGCTATCGACTGCCGGGTCATCCCGATCTCATCGACAAGCTCGGTCATATCAAACCCAATCCCGTACATCGGCAGCAGGAACCCGAGGAGCCGGGTCTCGCAGGTATCCCCGAGTAATCCTTCGAACGGTAATTTCATCGCACTTCCCTCATCAGGGCAGATCTTTGTTGTGCGATCTATAAATTTGTTGTTAAAAAAAGTTAACAGAATCGGTTCTATCAGTCAAGGTGATGGACCCTGCCGCCACCGAGCGGAGTAACATTGAGACCGTACTTGGCAAGGACGGAATAGGTATTTTTGAGATCTGCGATGTAGTACTTGAGCTCATCTTTCCTGACTGCCGCAATAAAGCCGCGGTTGCCAAGGTTTGCGATGGCGGTGTCGAAATCATCCGTGTATTTTTTCCGCAGAATTCGTTTCAGCTTCTCGCTGTGATAACCGGCGCTGGCCCTGAAGTTCTTGTTACGGTAGAGGATATAGAGGATCTGGACCTCCATATCGGTCAGCTCGCCGGGCATGAGGAGTAGTATGTACCGATCTGATATATATGGGAATCATTATGAGAGAGACTCACGGGCAACAGATGCAACCGGCATCAAGGGACCGAGGGTCGGGGATACCGGTGAATTTTTGCCGGTGAAGTCCTGAAAAAATTTGGCCTGTAGTTTTTCTAAATCCATCGAATTCGATGTGATTAAAATTCCGGGTAGCCTGGGATAAGGGATAAACTCTTTATCCGGGTAGACCCACAAAACCGGCCTTCTTTTCAATAGCACGTGCCGGAGCCCGTCCGGGAAAAGATCGGCCGCAGGAACGCTGCTATTAGGTGCGTTTTTGTTCCGACGTGAAAATGCCCCCCGGACCGCGAATTCGTGCGTGTTTTGCATGAATGAGTGCGTGTTAGGGCTCATCCGACCCCCTCCATCTCCGCCGCCTCCGTCGGAGAATCAGGTGCCGGAGATCGTATCTCCCGGACTGATCCCCTGCCGGATCCGGGACTCCCAATACAGGCCCTCATTTTTTGCCATGTGCAGGGTATGTGCAGGTGCCCATCCCCGCTATTATCCTCCGCACAAACAAGCCCAAATACGCTTGGCCGGCCCGGGTCGTTTCACCGACGTAAGACCGGTTGTTTTTGGCATGACCGGGCCAGAAACTGACGTGGTTTTTTGCGAAACTGACATGTCTGATGGAGAAAATGGGGTGATCCGGGGCTTGTCAGGGCCCGGATTTTTAGTACTCTTTTACGGGTGATCGCATAGTCCTGAATCCGGTCCAGGCCCGGGGGCCCCCTATCGATCGTCCTTTCATTGGATCTCATGAAGCGGGCGAAGCGCTCGTTTGCCGAGCTGCCGTTTGTGATCCCGTGGGAAGAAAAACGCGTGACCGGGAAGATCGACCGGCTCGTGGAGCTCGATGACGGTTCGTGGGCCGTGATCGATTACAAGAGCGAGGCGGCGTCCGGGCCGGAGGGTTATGCAGCGATCGCGGAGGAGTACCGGAAATCGATGGCGATCTACTGCGAGGCGACACGACAGCTGGTGGCCGGGAAGAACGTGGCCGGGTTTTTGTATTTTGTGGAGACCGGGGAATTTCTGCCGATGAAATCGTGAACGGATTAGGATTTTTTTTCGGGCCCAAAGTAAATTTTTTAGAGCAATTCCTCTCCCGGATTAATACGATGGCCCTACAAAGTTATTGTGATAAATATGAGGGTTCAGCCGTTGACGGGAGAAAGGACCGACAGAAACCGGCTCTCTCATCCCCCCCATATATTAGTGCATTTTTCTTCTCGTTTTTTCCTCATCTTACCTGTCACAGGTCGCCGACCCGTCACGGGTTACTGACCTGTCACGGGTCAGGTGACCCGTATGAGGGACCCCTAAAACCAATCTCCAAAACCGCCCTTCTTTTCATTTCCCCGTGCTGGAGCCCATCCGGCCCTGAGAACTGCCTCCCAAAAGCGTACAAAAGCGTTTTGTACGTCCACGTAAAATGCCCGGATTGCCGTAAATCCCGATTATATGGCGATTTCAGAAAAAGTGTGTAAAACTGCACCCATTTTTGCACAAAATTCCGGAAAGTAAGGGTTTTGAGAGGTAATCCGGGGCCAGATCAGGCCCGGATTTACCCGGCAGATCTACGGTCTGTCAGGGTAGATCCTGATCCCGGTTCCAGGCCCCAAATCCAGACCTCAAAAAACCGTATCCCAACGAAGCCCGATTCAGCCCCGAATTGGCAATCCGGCGATCCCGTTTTTCGGTTCCACAGGAAATGGTGTCCACGCCCACGGAAAATTCGTTGGTTTGGGATTATTTTTCAAAACCGGGCAAAATTATGGCCACAAAAACCTGCAAAATAGCGGGCCTGTACTGGCCACGGTTTTCCGGAAGGGGGATTGGATGGGGCAGGGGCAAAGAAGGGCGATATTGGCTCCGGGATTTTTGGGGAGGGGATGCGGAGACCGTGTTCAAAGAATAGGGGGGAATTTTTCACTCTTTCAAGACCTGTTGAGAGCCAGATGATTTTATCAGCCCTTCAAAATTTTTTGGAGGATATTTCCTGAATTCCTCTTCACGTACCAATAACCATCGATAGGTAACTGAAGACTGAATTTTGTTGATATCCTTACACCATTGGTCTAACCGGGCAAGTTTTAATTCAACATCAACATCTTCGAGCCCTTTTGTCTCTACAACAAAAATCTCTTTTTCCGATTTTTTCACGATGAAATCCGGGTAATAGTTAGAGATATCGCCCTGGTGGTTCTGGTAATCTATCTTCAGGTTGACCGCGAAATAATTCTTGACATACGAGATAATATCATCGCAGTTCTCAAGGAAAGCAGCAAAATCCAGTTCTAGCTGGCTGTCTCCAATAATTTTGTTGAACACACTCTTTTTTGGCAGCAGGTATCCCTGATCTTTTGCCACGAATGGCCGGCACTGGCTGATCTTGATGTAATCCCGGATCTCTGCCTCTCCTCTCTCCCTAACGGTGAGTTCGTTAATTTTCGTTTTGAACGTTTCAATAATGGTCTTCGTGACTTCGATTTCAGAGAGGTTACGTAAGAGGTTCAGATCCTCTATTGAGACTTCGTGATCGAAGAGTCCGGTGCGGATGAACGTTTTGACTTTTCCATACAGAATATCATACCCGCTGACGAGCCGGAGTTCTCTCATAATAACCTGCGAGAAATAGCCGACAACGTTCTGGTAGTTTGCGACAATAGTGTTATCGAGCAGGGTTTTGTGGGTAATTTTTTCCGTGGTGATGTCCCGGAAAATGATCTCGCGCTGCTGTTCTTCCGTGAATTCTTTTACCGGGAATTTTTTGTTGCCAAACCGGGTGATATCGAGTTCAGAGAGATTTTTGTATTCCCGGAAAACTCTCGGCGAGAGAACCGGGATCTGGATATCAAGTCGATCAATATCTTTTTTCGTGTTTTCCCGGTCAACTTCAATCACGAGCGGAGCTTTGGGGGCCGTCCCTTCTCCCATCTTGCGCCGGTCAAGTTCGACACCTTCGTTCTTGATAGATTCAACAAAATCCATGAAGGCATCGGTACCGATCACGCTCACCATCTCTTCGAGATGTTCCTGACCCCGGTACATCAGCCTCAGGCCCCGGCCCAGTGTCTGCTCCGGCAAAATATTACTTTTCGAACTGTATGCACGCAGTCCTACGATGGTTGTGACGTTTTTCACATCCCAGCCTTCTTTCAGGACAAGGACGGATACGATTGCTTTGTACCGGTTATTGTCTGAGTCGACTTCATTGGCGGCTTTCCTGAGTTTGTCGAGTTCATCGTCCTTCTTGCCGGAACTTGATTCGGAGATGTACCCGTTATTCTTGGTATGGATGACGAGAACGGCACCGTTCAGCTCCGGATACCGGTTTTCCAGATAGGCTGCGACTTCATCACAGTTCTTGGTGTCATCGGTCATTACGAAGAGGACTGCTTTCTTCCCGAGTTTCTTGTGCTCATCGTAGACTTTTTTCCATTCGAGATAGCCAAGGTGGATGTAGTCTTCGTACTTTTCGGAGTACTTCGAGCTTTTCTTCTCGCTGAGTTTTGCCCTGCTCGCTGCATCGGGAAGGACCGGGTGCTTGACAATATTCTGGGAGATCGCTTCGACCAGCGGGTAATCAGATACGGTCTGGACAAAGATCGCCCCGTTCGTGTGACGCGGGGTTGCGGTGACATCGATCTGCATTGCAAGCCTGCTGTCTTTCTGGAGGAGCCGGTTGTGGATGTCCTGAATGGATTTGAACCACGCGAGTTTCTCGTCATGGACATGGTGCGCCTCATCGTTCATGACCAGCAGTTCGTCGATGTCCCGGACAATGTCGCCCAGATCGAGTTTTGAATCGGTGGTCGCGCCGACCGGTTTTTTCCCGAGGAAATATTCCATCGTGTCTTCATCATCGGACGAGGGTTCCCTGGTGTTGCTGTCATAAACCCGGTGAATATTTGTCAGGAAGATATTACCGGTCTTTCGGGTGATGTGAACATTGTCCTGGATGTGGAGCGTGAGCTGGAAGTCGTTTTTCCAGTCCTGCCCGGCATAGCCGTTATCCGGGAGGACAGGATCTTTGAAGAAAATTTTCAGGCCGTCGAAATCTGCCCGTATCCGGTCGAGTACAATGATGTTGGGAGTGATGATGAGGAAGTTCCGGGAGAGGGTGGAATCTTCTTCGTATGTTTTGTGGAAAAAACTCCACGCAAGGAGGAGGCCCAGTACTTTTGTCTTGCCGCTTCCAGTTGCCATCTTGATGACGTACCGGTTCCAAGACTCTTGAAATCTGCTTGCGGTAAGTATCCCGGAACTGTCGTACCGGAGAAGATCGTACTTGTCCTTGATCTTTGCGATCTCATAGAGGTAGATAATTGTCTCAACGGCTTCGCGCTGCGCGAAGTAATACCGGAACGGCGTTAAGGTTCCATCAGCCTGCTCTTCGTAGTGATCGGTTGCGAACCACCAGTTGAGGAGTGCGGCACTTGTTGCACTCGCACCTTCATACCCGCTGTCCCGCCAGGTCTTGACTTTCTTCCGGAGTTCGGCAACGAGCGGCGGAAGAAGTTTTTCCGCTCCCTGTGCCCGCAAGGTTTCATCGGCAGGGAACCACCGTATTGCCGGGTCGAGCACGACATAGGGATCGGCAGGGAAACCGGGATGGAGCGCCATGTTATTTTCCCCCGCTGATCAGTTTGACATTTTTGTCCTGCGTGAGCAGGGTCATCTGGTGGATGGCAATCACGTTCAGTTTTGCCAGCCGTTCGGCTTGTGGGAAATTTTCGCCGATGAAATGGGCGTTGAGGTTTTCAAGGTTGGAGAGGCAGACAAGCTGCGAGATGTCGGCAAAATCCCGGATGTTTCCTTTTTTATCCGGGTTGCTGTCCCGCCATTCCTTTGCGGTGAACCCGAAGAGCGCCATGTTGAGAAGATCGGCTTCGGATGCATACACCCGGTTGATCTGCGATTTTTTGAGTTCTACCGGAATCAGGTTCTCTTTGATCGCGTCCGTGTGGATCCGGTAGTTGATCTTTGCGAGATTACGTCGGATATCCCAGCCAAGAAGTTTGCGTTCATCATCCTTGAGCCGCTGGAATTCCTTGATGAGGTAGAGTTTGAATTCTACGGAGATCCACGAGGCGAACTCGAATGCAATATCCTTGTGGGCGAATGTGCCGCCATACCGTCCCGTTTTTGAGATAACCCCGATGGCATGGGTCTTTTCGATCCATTGTTTGGGCGTGAGGGTGAAACTGTTGAGTCCTGCCTGTTTTCTAATCCCGTCGAATTCGACGGGATTAAAATTCGGGTTGTTGAGCTGCTCCCAGATGCCGAGGAACTCGATGGTGTTGCGGTTCCGGATCCAGCTCCTGATAAGATCGTCCATGTTGTCGGCATTCTTATAGCGAGCAATGTCGGTGATGCAGATATAATCCTCATCGTTCTGAACGACAACGGTGACTTCCTTATTGAGGACATTGATCTTCGCCATTATTTGCTCCCAATATTCACATCGAGGATTTTCATGGTGTCGTTGCCGAAGATATCTACAACCTTGACGGCGATCTTCCTCCGGCCCGGCCGGCATTCTCGGTAGATGCTGGTAAGTTCAAGTGCCCGGTCTTTTCTCGTACGGAAGGACTGCCATTCGTTCTCAAAGATATAATCGCCGGACCAGGCCTCTTCATAATCGCCATCCGGGTTCTGGATGCGGATGAGCTCTTTCTTACTCTCGAAATCGAAATCCACGGACCAGTAATCGATCCAGTCTGTCCACGACTGCGTGAGTTTCTGCCGGTGGATTATGCTTTCCTTGTCCTTGAAAATCTTAATGATCTGGCCGTTTTCCACGACAAGTTTGCTTCCGGTCTTTTTGTCTTTGCTCAAGAGGGCTTCTGCATTTTCCACGGTGTCCTGGTTGTAGTGGACGGAAAAGTCGGAGAGCTCGATGGCAATGGAGTTGTCCTTGTAATGCGGAGTAACTTCGATGTAAGAAACATCGTGGAAGACCACCTGGTTCTTTTCAACGGCCCGCTTGTCAAAGACATCGCGGGGGATATACTTGAGCGCGAGATCGATGCCTTTGGTTTTTGCCTCTTCCTGCACCGCCGGGAAAAGTCCCATCTCGAACTCAAAGCCGAGGATATCCACCTTGGTGATATGTTTCTGCCGGCATTCCCCGATCACTTCCTCGACAAAGAGTCGGGTGACCGGGAGATTGACCGGGCCGACAGCAACGAGACGATTTGCTTTCTTTCCGTTGAACGTGGAGAAATTGCTGACCGGTTCTGCCCGGTAGGCCCGGAGGATGAGGCCAACAAATGCCTGTTCTTTTTGTTCGAGCTGTTTTCTTTTCTCTTCGTCACGGAGATTTTCATTGACGCCGATATAGTGCTGGCGTTCGTATTTGCCGAGGTTGAGGATCTCGAAGGCGCGGAAATCTTTCCCGGCATTTTTCAGTTTTCGCTGAACGCCGATCATCCTTTTTCTGGTGGTGTGGATCGCGAACTTGCCGAGATCGGAACCGATCCATTTCCGGCCAAGTTTCTCGGCAACGGCAAGGGTGGTGCCGGATCCGCAGAAGAAGTCGGCGATGAGATCGCCTTCATTAGAGGAGGCTGTGATTACCCGTTCCAAGAGTGCCTCGGGTTTTTGGGTAGGGTAATCAAGTCTTTCTTTAGATGATGATTGCAATGCTGAAATGTCTGTCCAAACAGTTCCAATTAAGGATCCTTTTGACTCATCAAGATATAACTTCGTAGCGGGACGTTTTGATTTATCATCAGGGTAGTATATTCGATTGGCTTGATCCAATTCTGCCATTTTCTCTTGAGAATACCGCCAACCAAATTTCGGCGGTTGAAAGCCCTTCCACACATAGATCATGTTTGGTCTAGGATGCGGGCTATCTATTGGTCCAAGCCGATAGCGACGACCCTCTGTATCTTTGAATCTATACCGTGTTTCGACATCTTCTTCACTCTGTTCTATGAATTGTGGATTCCAGATGAAATTTTCATCTTTAGAAAAGTGATATATTGTGTCGGCAATTGTGGCCCATGATGTTGCATCATTGTGTGTCCTCGTCCGTCGCCATGTGATCTCGTTGATAAATCGATCGTCTCCAAATATCTCATTCAAGACTAGCCGAATGAATGAATTTACACGCCAATCACAATGGACATAGATACTCCCATCTTCCGCAAGAAGATCCCTCATCAGCACAAGCCGCTCGTAGATCATCGAGATGAAGCTGTCCGCCCCCCGTCCCCACGTATCCCGATACGCAATTTCCTCCAGAATTCCTGGCTGTTTCGTGAGCGTCTCTTCTCCGATTTCAATGTTCATCGAGAAGTCCGCCCCGACATCGAACGGCGGGTCGATGTAGATTAATTTGATGCCGCCCTGTTTCTCGATCTCTTCCCGCAGCGGCCCATTTTTCAGACTGGAGAGGATCAGTTTATTGTCGCCCCAGATCAGCTTATTCGTCCAGCCCTTGATCTGGCGCCCCCGGTCATCGATATCAAAGAGCGTCTGCTGGATCTTCGTGTCCTTCTCCTTTCTTGGCTCATCGACCTGCTCGATCACCTGGAAAGGCAGGACAACATTGCAGACCTCATCGGTCTTCCCGTTCCAGACCAGTTCGACTTCGCGCTTGTCTCCGAATAATAAAAAGCGGTACGAATCCGGGAGCGGTTTTCCGGATTCGAGATACCGGTTGATGTCCCGGATTTCGTTATCGGTGAGTTTCATGGGGGTGTTCTCTTACGAGTCTATTGATTGATTTGACGAAAAGGGTTTTGAATGGGATTTGTCATTTATGAGAGAAGAAAACGAAGTTTGCGGTTCTCACGATACTGGAATATAAAACCCGGTTCGGTGAATTCCCAAACCATCAATCCTGTTGAGTGATTCTCTGAAAAATTTATTCCATACCTCAATCTCTTTTTTAGAATATCCTTGTTGTTGTTGTCGGGATAAATCAAAAGCGAACGCAGGTGCAAGGGGGGAACGGGGTTCATTTGTTAATTCGTCGATTAGTTGGATTCTTGTAGACGCAATAATTGAAATATAGTCAAAATTCTCATAAAAAGATATTGTGTTTTCCGGGAAATTTTCATCAAAATAACATTTCGAGATCACATTAAATTGTGGGAAGGCCATGTCCATCTCCCACAAAACACTAGGACTGTTTTTATTCATTTTTTGCAGAAACTGAAGACTCAATTCAGGACCTTTTACCAGATAATCAATTGTTGAGGCACCCCATATCAGATCAAAATACAGCCATTTCTGGATAAATTTTTCATCAAACTGTTTCGACACAATATAAATTTCAACGGTGTTGATGGGGCCTTTTACATCATCATCGAAATCAAAAATTACATGGTCATTTTTCTTTGTGTATGTTTTCGTACTTTTTTGGTTAATGGACAATTTTAACAAAGGAAGCGGGAATTCGGTGTTTACCTGAATGTCCGTTACTTTAGGAAAAGAGTACTGATAATTGATACATCCAAAGTCCTGACTTTTTTCATGAATGATGCCCGGCTTTAATTTACCCTTTGTTTTTGCAGAACTGTGGTAGGTAATCTCATTATGCGAACGATAATATTTCGGTTTTTGTAGCCCTAATGCCCAGTAATTAACTGCATACTCATTACCCAGCGTAGAGATCTTAAAATCAATGGTGGTTGGTACTTTTGTAGGTACTGGGATTATTCTCAATAAATCTTGATCGCCATTAATTATCGCAAATTTTAGCGATGACATTTATTAAAGCTCCAACGGGATTTTTCAATTTTATAACTATTTCATCATTTCATTAATACGGTGACCAGAAAAAGTTTTCAGAGAGGATTGACTAAAACCAACCTGGGTAAGCAAACAAAAAAATTCCGAGAGATGAGCCTTCCTCGCCCGTCTACTCCTTGATATCCCCACCGAGACGCTACATAATCATCGTCCCAGCCCAAACACTCCGAAAATCCCATTCAGCTTCTGCGGGTCTCCTATAAGATCTCCGGGGATCCTTCGACCCGGTGGAAAAATGGCCGCGGGTCGTCCAGCTCGCATGGTCGCTGTACTCCAGCGATGGCGAGCGTGAAAGACGGAACAGTTTCATCATTTACTCGGACGGACTTTTCCATTCCGATGGACTCTGCAAAGATTCACGGGAGCACGACCGAGCGGGCAAAAGCCGAGGGCGTGTCGCTCTACAAGGTGCTCCCGCAGTTCAATGCCGATGTGGAACGCGCGGAAACAGTCGTTGCGCATAACCTTGACTTCGATCTGCCGATTGTCTCAACGGAATTCCTGCGGTGCAGGCTTGAGACCGGTCTTTTGGGAAAACAATATTTCTGCACCATGAAAACTCCGCAGATTGTCTCTCTGTGTAAGCTTCCTTCAAAGTCCGGAAGAGGATACAAGTGGCCGACCTTAAACGAGCTGCACCTCCAGTTGTTTCAGGAAGAATTTTCCGACAGCCATAATGCCGGCGCCGATGTGGAAGCCTGTGCCAGATGTTATTTTGAATTAAGGAAGAGGAGGATTATCGGACAGGGCTAAAATTCTGCAAAAACGGGCGTTCTTCCACAAATCTTAATCTTACATAAAAAGTTAAAGTAGTGTAATTATTTTAGGACGACCTGTAATGGCAGAACTCCCGACAAAATACCCGTGGCTGGACATTGTCCGGTTTCATAAGGATTTTGTCCAGCTGGAGCAGGAGAACTTTTTCCAGATTCCGGTCCATCCCCCGGCCGGGAGACCGGATGCACTCAAGGCCTTTGTCTTTCCCGACACTGCCCGGGATTCCATCGACAGTCTCTGGATCGTTACGGATGATAAAAATGCCGGGGACGGGCTTCTTCTCGAAATAAAAAAAGGAAACGTCAAAGAAGGTTACATCGGTGGCCCGTGCTGGAACGGCCACTCGGAATCAGAAGGCAGATGGATCCCGTTCATCAGCCCGTTCCTCTATCAGCATGCCAAAGCCGAGTACGATCCGGAGAAAAAGGAATTCCTGTTTATACCTGATGAGGGCCGGTGGGAAATCTCTCCCGTGGTTTGTTCGCTGCTCGATAAGGATTTTGAATGCGTACCGGATGTTCCCTTGGAGGAACTACCGTTTACGCTCCTTGAATCAGCCCGACATAAATGCAGCGGGAACACCAAAGCCCTCTCAAAAAATCTTGTCGGTGCCATTACCGAAGCGCTCCCGCCCTTTGCCGGAAAATTCCGGGATCCGGACAATATCGCAGACAAATTAGCCGGCCCTAAAAGTCCGTGGATCTTTTTTGTCCCGCCTTCCGCTGAGCACTCTCAAGTTCGATATATACTGCCGGATTACCAAGCCCTCGAACAAAGGCTGGCACGTGATCCTTCCGACATCGGCGGCCTCAGGATCTTCGAATCTGATGTGAACGAATGGGTGGGGACCGGCCAAAAAAAAGATCTTGTCCCGGTCGTCCCGCTCAATGCCCCACAGGAGCGTGCAGTCCAGGAAATATTAGGAAACAAACCGGTCACCGTCATCAGTGGCCCGCCCGGCTGCGGGAAAAGCCAGGTCGTTGTCTCGCTGCTGGTCAATGCATGGAAAGAAGGAAAGACGGTCCTCTTTGCCAGTACCACAAAAGCCGCTGTCGATGTCGTGTACGACCGTCTCCGGGATTTCGAATGCGATTACCCGCTTGCCGTCCGGGCCGGGGCAAAGGACCGGAACACCATCGAATCCTCGCTTGAAAAACTCCGGTTTGTCACCCTGCAGGACCGGTATGTTTCCGGCCATGACCTCTCCCTCAAAAAACAGATCGATGAGCTAAGTGAAAAAAAGCAGGAATACCAGCAGTTCCTTGACAACAAAATCCCCCAGCGGATCACGCAGGCAAAACAGGCGGCTTCACGGTCATTCCTTGAATTTCGGGAAGTAACAGAAAAGATCGCCAAAAACCGGGAAAAATTCCAGATAGAAACCGGCAGTCTGGGGTACTCCGTTCCCATCGACCGGTTCAAAGACGAGGTCTGCGAACCAATCCGGCGCTGGTGGGATGAAAAAGGGAACTGCCAAAAAACGATCGGACGCGATGACGAGCAGCGGGAAGAATATGTAAAGAAGATCGCTGAATGCGAACGCGAGCGGGACCGGTTGCTTGGCGAACGGGGATGTGGCAATCTTTCACCAGACGGATATTCATGGCTTGTTACCGGTCCCGGCCCGGACCGGTTTGAAAAATGGCTTGACGATTACCGGGCCCTCCTTAATTCCGATATCGAACAGTATTATGCATCCGATCCCGGTGAAACCTATAAAAAATGGTCGTCGGAATCCGATGCCCGTACCTGGGTGGCGACATCGGAGAACCTTCTTTTGAGGATCAATAACCTCGTGAGCGTCAACAGGGAAAAATTTTCCCGGTATACGGCGCTTAAAGAGCAGTACGATAAAGCACGGACAGATCTGCTCGGCGCCGGGCTTTCCCCGGATATACCGTTTGCCCGGCCGACGCTTGTTTCCTGGAAACAATCCTATTCCTCCCTGCTCTCCATTCCCGACGGCATCCTTTCGTTTATGAAAAAACGGTCTGCCGAAAAAGGGCTGCGTGAAATCGAACATACCCTCCAGACCTACTACCCGTCAGAGGTCTGGGCAGTCTTCTCCCGCGATCCAGCCGCCGGGCGAAAGACGCTCAACGGTTTTATCGATATCACCATTCGGTGGATGGAGGTCTCGGAAAAATGGGAAGCCTCACCGGATCGTCAGCAGATCGAGAACGAACTCCGAAATATATCAGAGCTCAAAAACGGTCTGCATCTCCAGAACTTCATGATCAATTACCAGGACGATTTCTCGTTTGTCGAGATCGCACGCCGGATCCGCGACCTCGAACCCGATGCCCGCAAGGCTGTGGAAACCTGGTGCGTCCAGACAAAGAAAGATGAATTCCTGCACTCCCTGCGGATGCTCATCCTCCAGTTCGATCGTTTTACAATAAGTTCGCCACTGGTCAAGGCATGGAGCGAACACGAAGGTGCAGAACTTGCCGGCATTTTCCAGGCCTTAAAAGAGCAGCCTGCATTTGAACTGATCACACGGTCCTGGAACTACTGCTCGGCCGACCGTTTCACCCGGCTGCTCTCGGGCTGGAAACGATCGCGTGAACTGCAAACAAGCATTGACGAATATGCACGCCTTTGCGGGAACATCCCGTCAAAACAAAAAAGAATTACCGGCTGGTGGGCGCAGCGCCCGGCAATCTGTGTCATCGAAAATGGCGATTCAACATCGCTCCCTCAGGAGAATACTGTCATTTTCCGGCATCTTGAGGCCTGTGAGGATCTCAAAGCACGGTGGAACGAGAACTGCCGGACGGAGTTGCACGAACTGGAAAAACTACAGAAAGACTCCTTTGACCGGGCACTTCGGGACATGAAAATTTCTTCCGACAATATTCCCCGTTCGTTACGTGACCCGGCCCTCGATTCGCTGTTTGCATCCATCCTTAACCAGTCCATGTCGGCGCCGGTCTGGCTTTCGGATGACGACAACCGGCTCTTTGACCGGTTCGACCCGGCACGGATCCAGGCAAGCCTCAATTCTGTTAATTCGCAGCTTGCCGATCTCTCGTTTAAACTTGCAAAGGAATGTTACCTCAAACGGATCGCGGAGGGCTCGTATATCCTTGAATCCGTTGACAAACTCCGTCGGCAATTCACGCGGTCGTCATCGTTTTCCGCCCGGGGCTTTCCGAGGGAGACTTACCTGAACGCGTTAAAGGCGATCCCGGTCTGGGTCACCAATGCACACCAGACCCAGTCGTTTCCTATGGAACCGGATCTCTTCGATATCCTTGTTATCGATGAGGCTTCGCAGTGTACGCTCACCAATATCCTGCCGCTCATCTACCGTGCAAAGTCCCTTGCCGTGATCGGCGATCCAAACCAGCTGCCGGCAATTTTCAAGGATATCTCCCCTGGAAAAGAATCTGCCATTGCAGCAAAACACGGAATCACCGGATGCGCAGACCGCTTCGGCCACCGGAACAACACCCTGTTCCAGCTGGGTCTTATGTTTCTGCCCGGCGGAAGGAAAAATATGGTAAACCTGATCGAGCATTACCGCAGCCATCCGCTCATCATCGGTTTTTCCAATCTCTACATCTACCAGATGCACCTGACCCTAAAGAAAAAAATACGCCTCACCAACAGTGCATGCTCTGTCTCGGGTGTTTTCGGGCTTGATGTTTCCGGGGAGTGCTTCCGGGGCGGCAGAGGCCAGTCATGGGTGAATCCAAAAGAGGCCCAGGCGATCTGTGATATTATCAAAAGTATCCGGTCCGATGATACATTTTTTGGAAAAACAATCGGTATCGTGACACAGTTCCGGGGACAAAAAGAAAAGATCGAAGAACTCCTGTCCATGCAGGGACTCTTTTCAAAAGATATCCTTGTCGGAACGGTGGATACCTTCCAGGGAAACGAAAAGGACATCATGTTCTTCTCCCCGGTCCTTTCAAAAGGAATCGGTGAACCCGCCGCCCGCTGGTCCGATGACAAAAACCGAATCAATGTAGCTCTCACACGGGCCCGGGAACTGATGATTGTTGTCGGGGATTTTGCCTATTGCCGGAAGATGGATGCGATCTTAAGGAATCTGATCGAATATGTCGATACCATCTCCCTGTTAAGAAAGACAAGTGCTGCCGAACTCGAATTGTTCAGCCTTTTAATTACTGAAGGTAACGCTCTCAAACTCAGGCAGGATAACCTGCCCCGCGTTCACCAGAGAATCGGCAGTATCGAAGTTGATTTCGTTCTCCGGAACCCGGAAAAAGGTGTTGCTCTAATCATTGAGGTTGACGGGGACCAGCATTATTATGCAGAGATTAACGGGACCCGGTGCCAGGTGGAGTATGAAGGCATACGAAAATGCGTGAACTATTCCGGGAAAAAACTGTACGTGAATTCTTTTAAGGATGAAGAATTTGTGAATCTTAACAACCGTTCTTACCGGGTCACAACAACAAGTGAATCGGTACAGTCCGATATAAGCCGCGATGATTTCTTAAAAACGCAAGGCTACAAGATTCTCCGGATTCCGGCAAAAGATATCTTTGAAAAACCGGATGTCGTGATGCAGGAGATTGGCAGGAGCCTGGAAATATTGGAAAAATAATAACAGGATATCCGTTGAGATTCACAAGATCTATCTTTAAAAAAACCCGTCGAAATCAACGGGATTAAACATCATTCTCACAGGATATACCAATTATTGTCTGTCAGCCTCCGGACAAACCTCCGCGAACTTACAACTCATACACTCCCTCGCCGCAGGCCGGGCCGGAAAATCTGCAAACTCATACGAAGCATTCATCGCTGCAAACTCCCGAGCGATCCCCTATAGTTGCGTTGCCATTCCTTTACGTTTTTTACTCTGCGCCGCCAGCCGCACCCGTGCAGCCTGCACCGCAGCTTTCAGTTTTTGTTCCAGCACTTCGCGGGGCGGGAGATCGGTAAGATACCCGGAAACGTGAAATGGTAATGCAACCCGATCTTATTAGAAAACTGTTTGGCCGAAATTTGTCGCAGACAAATAACCGGGCCACCGCCTCGCGACCCCGTTGGTGTGACGGATGGCCGGTACGCCGGCCCCATATCCCGGTCTTATGACAATAAACTCTGGCAGCCTCGCTTCTTAACCGGCCCGATCGCGATCCAGCCTCCGCATGATCTCCCTCTCCCGCTCAATCTCTGCAACAAGTTCCTGCTCGCTCGGGAGATAGAGGGTATACCGGGATGCAAAGAGCTGGCGGCTGTCATTGAGAACTGAATAACGGACAACGGTCTCGTCTTTTTCCGTACACAGGATGATGCCGATGGTCGGATTATCTCCTTCCGGTTTTACCCGGTCTTCAAAAAGACGCACATACATATCCATCTGCCCGATGTCCTGGTGAGTCAGCTTCCCGGCCTTCAGATCGATGAGGACGAAACATTTCAGGATATAATGATAGAACACGAGGTCGATATAGAATTCCGAGGTTTCCGTACTGATCCGGTATTGTCGCCCGACAAACGAGAACCCTTTCCCCAGCTCCATGAGAAAGTCCCGGAGTTTATCGATAAGGGCCTGCTCAAGTTCATGCTCAAGGTACGATGCAGAAGAAGGAATATGCAGGAACTCCAGGACATACGGGTCCCGGATGAATTCATCCGGTGATTGGGGCCCCTCACTCCTTTTTTTTAAAACGGCGGGTTTTTCGATCTTCCGGTCCTGGCTTTTCAACAACCGTTCATAGGAGAGTGAATCGATCTGCCGCTCAAGAGTCCGCACACTCCAGTTCTGTCCGATCGCATCGCGCATATAATGACGACGGGCCAGGGGATTTTCCACCCGCATCAGGAGCCGGTAATGCGACCAGCTTAATCCGCTACACACTGTGTAGCCAATCTCATCTTCAGGAATGTCTCCTTCGCAATACCCTTTTGGAAAAACAAGATAGAACTGGCGGAAGTTCTTGAGATTTACCACAGAGAAACCACGGCCGAATTCACCGGTCAGACGGAGCGCAAGATCTTCAAGAAGATGCGTCCCATACCCTGCCCGGCTTTTTCCGGCCTGTTCTTCTTCTACGATTAATCGCCCTATGTTCCAGTAAGCTTCGACCATCGCGTGGTTTACGGACCGGTACGCCTGTGTCCGGGCATGGCGAATAATATCCCGGAGAGCGTGATACAGCTGGTCCGTGACTGCGGGGCTGGATATCATGAAATCAGATCCTTAGTATCCCTGTGAACGAATTGTCCTCATATAACGCGGGGCGTGCGCCGGGAAAGTGAAGAGACCAGAGAAAATGATCGGGGATTATGGACGTTTTTACCGGGGTCTGGCTGGAAAAAATTTCCCGGCTCTGATAAAAAAATTGTGAAAATACGGGTATTCCAAAAAACATTGTGAAGAAATATCTTATAATCCTCCAAACCCCCCACCCCAAATACCCTCCCCTACAAAATAACCCTGATGCTCCTCTTCCTAGACACCGAAACCACCGGCCTCCCAAAATATTCCGCAACCAACCCTGTTGAAAAATGGCCCCGGGTCGTCCAGCTCGCATGGTCGCTGTACTCCAGCGATGGCGAGCGTGAAAGCCGGAACAGTTTCATCATTTACTCGGACGGACTTTTCCATCCCTATGGACTCTGCCAGGATTCACGGGATCACGACTGAGCGGGCAAAGACCGAAGGCGTGTCGCTCTATAAAGTGCTCCCGCAGTTCAATGCCGACATTGAGAAAGCGGAAACGGTCGTTGCCCATAATCTCGATTTTGACCTGCCGATTGTCACGACCGAATTCTTGCGGTGCAGACTTGAGTCCGGGCTCGGGGAAAACAATATTTCTGCACCATGAAAACCCCCCAGATCGTCTCACTGTGCAAACTTCCCTCAAAGTCCGGAAGAGGATACAAGTGGCCGACCTTAAACGAGCCGCACCTCAAGTTGTTCCAGGAAGAATTTACCGACAGCCATAACGCCGGTGCCGATGTGGAGGCCTGTGCGAGATGTTATTTTGAATTAAAAAAGAGGGGGATTATCCACTAGGGATCCCCGGAATTCCGGCCCGGGAAAACTCTCCCGCCGGTTCTCTGCAGCTCCCCCTTTTGTGCCAGTCCGGTAACTCCGGGTATCGGGTTCAATCGCAATTATTATTGGGTGGAGACTGCCCGTATGGTACAAGGGGTTTTAAAGGGAAGCGCGATCACGTATGACGGCAATTAAAACAAGCGCGGTGTATAAAAAAGGTACACTGGTTCTGGACGATCCGGTGAACCTGCCGGAACAGGCAAGAGTGAAAGTGGTTATCCGGAAAAAATTTTCAGCATTTGTAAAAAAATTCGGGGAGCCTGAAGCAAAGGAAGATACGGATCAGATCCTACTTGCAACCCGGAGAAGAAGCAGGGATGCATAATTTTACCTCCTTGAGTGCTGGATACCTCTGTTATCATAAAAGCACTTTTCTCACCTTCACTCCGACAGGCAGGGACTACCTATTCCCGGGAAGTAACCCCTCACAAGACCTGCGCAGCATTCCTTGCCGCACTTGATGAAAAAGGAATAGAGGGGATGATTCCCCAATGCGGGATTGTTGAGATCGCTGCAGTATCGAGCAGACTCGCGGATGCACGTGCAGCAGAGGAAATCTGTAATGAAGTTGAAATGAGTTACCAGCTTGTTCCGGAAGAACAGATTATCCGGACCGCAACAAAGATCGCACGTGAGGATGGCTGTCCCGGGTTCGATACCTATTTTCTTGCGCTCGCAGAACAGAATGCAATTCCCCTTTTTACGGACGATGCCGGCTTATTCCACATCTGCCAGAGGAGATCCGTAACCGCGAGTCTGATGCGCGATCTCGATTTGGGATCTGTGCTGCCTTGAACCGGGCAACCTGCACCGCAGCTTTCAGCTTTTAATTGTGCACTCGTGCGTGCAGATTATCCGGGACATCTCATTGTTCACGGATCCCAAACATTTGTTCATAATATGTGAACCGTGGATTTCGGGCCTGTGAACAAACGACCGCTTGGATTGGCTCATTAACTCTCCGCGAGGGTTATTCTTCACGGAGTTTTGCTGGAATCTTTCTGTCGACCTTTTTCACAATCCCGCGGATGGTAAAATCGCTTACCCGGATTATGCAGGAAAAACATCGGGAGCCGAAGCCCGGATCCGTGACGAAATGCGAGATTCCCGCATCTGGATACAAAATGTATTCAATTGAGTAAAAAATGTATTCAGTGACTCAAACATTCGGCCCGTTTTTTTCATCAGCTAACCGGTCACGGCTCAGGAAACCCGTATGGGGATCCCTAAAACCGACCCCCAAAACCGCCCTTCTTTTCAGTCCGGGCGTCCCGGAGCCCATCCGGGAAAAGATCGGCCCTCCAAACGCTGCTATTTATTCCCCTATTTCTCCGACGTGAAAAGGCCCATTTTACCCTGAATTAGTCCCCCTTTTTTAGGAATTATTGCCTCAAAAGGGCCTTTTGAGGATCCCCCGATCCAGCATCTCCGTCGGAGAATCCCGATAAGGAAACCTGAGGTGATCCTGCCCCCTCCATTCATCCGGATCCCACAACAGGTAGAAAAACCGTATCCCAAATACGCCCGATACGGGCCCGGATCCCGGATTTCAGGATCCCGCCCCTCCCGGAAAACCCTGTAAAACGCCCCGTTTGGGTTCGCGTGGAAAATACCCTCAAATCAGGCCCGGTTTTCCGAAATACGCCCGATTTCGATGCCAGATAACGACCATTAACGGGCCTTCAGCAGGGGGTATTTTTGCCATATCCAGTCACCCCTGTGACCCCGGGATCGGCCAAAAGAACGCGGCTATTTTGTGCGTTTTTTTTCCGACGTGAAAATGCATTCCGGAACACGAATTCCGGTTGGTGGTGTAGGAAATGATTGGATCCAGATGATTTACGGGAATATTCCGATTTAAAAAAAGCAATTTTTTGGGGCAGTATTTTTTTGCCAACGCATGATCCGGACGTTATTTTCCGGCTCGGCAACCGGGCCGGACTTCATCATGAGCAATATATGCGTACTCGTACTGCCACGGGCACCGGATCCCGGTCCGGTGTTTCGGAAAAGTCCTGGCATTGGTTGTGACAATGAAAGGGTAAAAACCTCACTTATCGGCGCCATATGTCCGATCGCATGTTTACGCCCGTATCCCGAGCATATCCTCCGCGGACTCTTTCATGTACCGGTACGCATTGTCCACGCCCAGGTTGTAAAATTCCGGTGCCAGCTTTTCTATAATAAAATCGAGGACCATGCCTGCCGCAAGATCGCCGATCTCTTCTTCCCGTTCGGTTAAAAAATACGCTTTGATCTCAGCGATCATCTCTGCTTTCCGCTCCTTTGAAAGTTGTATGGGACTTTCCTTTCGCATACCGGATCAGCTCCAGAGAGATATATAAAACCCGGGGCTGATAAAATCCGGTGCCCTTTTCAGATCCATGAGAAATCGGTTATATCCAGACACGGAAACAAAGAGATAGAGAAAAATACTCTGAAACCTATCGGGCATGAGCCCGTGCAGCAGTATCCCGGTTTACCCCGACGGTTGGGGGGCCTGGCAGTGACCGGACAATGAGGTGATGACTTTTGACAGGAGACAGGAAAGATCCCTACCGCCAGTTCCGGTTCCGTATTGAGATAGGCGGGACCGCCCGGGCCGGGTTCCAGAAGGTTACGTTTTTTGATGCGGCCGCCGCCGTAACAGAATTCCCTGAAGAAAGCAGGTTTAAGGCATTACAAAAATTACCCGGGCTTGACCGGCACGCAAACATCTCTCTTATGCAGGGTATCACGGATTCGCTGGATCTCTATGACTGGCATAAACAAGCGACCGAGTCCGGTGCCGCCGCGAAAAAGAATATGTCGATCATCCAGACCGATGAGGCAGGGGCGGAGACGGCACGGTGGGAGATCGTGAATGCATGGCCGGTAAAATATATTCATTCGGGCTTCAGTGCCAAAGAAAATGAAGTTGCAATCGATGCCATGGAGATCGTCTGCGAAGGATACACCCGGGTAAGGTAAGGCCCGGCAGGAATTCCCGTTATCATTCTGTTCCCCGGGCCGGTTTTTCCCCGGTCATTAAAAAAACCGTAAACGTCCGCACGCCTCCGTCCGGCCCGGGCTTTTGCACGATCGCTGCCGTCCGGTTCCGGACATTGACAAACCCTGCGGCCTCGAATGATTTTCTCATGAGGTACCGGTCGAAACCGAAATGGAAGACGCCCTCGTTTGACTCGTGAAACCTTCCCTCATCGGAATCGAGGTCCGCAATGGCGATCTTCCCGCCCGGTTTGAGGATGCCAAAGATCCGTCCGATGAGACGGTCGGTGTCTTTGATGTGGTGGAAGGTCATGCTGCTCGCCGCAAGATCGAACGGCCCGGGGAGATCGTCTTTTTCCAGATCCACGCACCGGGTGCGGACATTGGTAATGCCCTGTGCCGCGATCTTTTTTTCCAGTTCGGCGAGCATGCCCGGCGAGCTGTCGATGGCTGTAACCGAGCCGGCATGCGGCTGGAGGGCAAGCGTCACAAGGCCCGTCCCGGACCCGAGCTCCAGCACATCCGTATCCGGTCCCGGGCGAAGTGTCCCGAGGATTGCCCGTGCCACATCGTTTGCCATCCGGACCCGGTGGGTTTTTGCGTCCCAGGTTGCCGCTGCGGTGTTGAAATCTCGTTTTTCGCCGGCCATATGTGACCGGAAGATACGTGCGGGAAACAAAAATACCCTGTGGAGCGGAGAGCCGGCGGGCCTGTCCTGTAGTCCGGGAAAACCGGGACGCGTTTTTTCCCGCAGGTCCATCCCACCGCAAGCCCCATCATGCCTCCCGCGAAATCAATCTCATCAGCACATGCGGATCGCCACCCCCACGTCAACACTCCGCGACTGGAGCACAGAGGATGCAGCGCGTATCGTGAAGTACGCGGACAATCCCCGGATCGCCTGCCACCTCCGCGACGCATTCCCCTCGCCGTACACGAAGGAGGATGCGGACCGGTTCATTGCGCTCGCCACCGGCCCGGGCCGACACCTGTACCTGGCGATCGATATTGGCGGCGAAGCAGTGGGCGGGATCGGCATCTCCCCGCTCGAAGACGTGAGGCGCCGGACCGCGGAGATCGGCTACTGGCTCGCGGAACCGTTCTGGGGCCGGGGGATCGCAACCGATGCCGTCCGTGCCCTCGTCCCGGTTGCGTTCGATCGGATGGGGATGGTCCGGATCGAAGCCGGGATACATTCGGATAACCCGGCATCCATGCGGGTGCTGGAGAAATGCGGTTTTACCCGGGAGGCCGTCCACAAGAAGGCGATCACGAAGAACGGGCGGCTTCTCGATGAAGTCGTGTACGTGCGGTTCGCAGAAGAGGAGTAATTTTTCACCCGGAATTATCCGGTTAGCCCGGCGTGTGCGCCGACAGGCACCGGCCCGGAAGTATTCCCGGGAGAGTATCGTGAATTTTTTTTAAGGATTGCCTTTCCCATTTTTTCCTGAACGTGTTGAAATTTACCGGGCGCTTTGTATTCCCTAAAAAAATATCCCGTTTTCATAGCAAGCGGGAATTAATTTGTTAATAATTAACTGGATGCAATATCTGCCAACTGCTGTTTCAATTCAGGAATACGTTGTCTTGTGGAATTAACCTGTTCGCGCATGTCGTCAAAAAGGTCATGTAACATAGTAGCCCGGTTCTCTTCCAATGCCGTATCGTTTGGATCTCTCTCAACCATCTTGTCATAGTACATGTAGATCTGTCGTTCTGTTTCTGCGGTCAGCACATCCTGATAAAATATCGAGAGACTGGAGGATAAAGCCGGACTAAATTTATTGATATCCTGCCTGTTTGAGTAATACATGCCCCAGTCCGGGTAAAGCGGAGTAATCCAGACGAAAGTCTCGTTAAAAAACGGGGAATCGGGATTACTATAATCCATGGTCGGGTCGTTTAGAGAATTTTCAAACAGGGATTCCTGGAGTTCGACATAGTCTATGTCATAATAAAATTCATTTGCCAGATGTTTTTGTTCATTTTTTGTATTTTGGGCTGAAGTATACTGGAACGTCAGATAACTCACACATACCGGAAGAATTATTCCCGAGATGAACAATGCGATTAATGCCTTGTGGGGAATTTTTGCGAGAAATCCCTCTGATGCAGCTTGTTTGTCCTGTGATTTGCGAAGAAAATGCCGTTTCTTTGGACGGTTCGTTGTTATAGTAAATTTTTTTCTATTTGCCATATGTGGATAATTTGTTTTTTTACGTTTAAGGCATATATTTTTTTAGAATTGATCCTGTTTTATGAGAACCAGATTGGTTTGTTTTTACGGTTGTTCTTTGATCCGGCTTAACCGGTGAATTACGAAAAGGACAATGGGGATGCCGATACCGAGCCAGAAATCCAGCAGGTATGTCAGCGTCCCGGAAAATGTGGGGATAATATGCGGCATGAACAGGACCGGCCCGAAAAGGTAGGCAAAATAGAGGATAACACAGGCTGTAATGAGTTCGATTTTTTCCCGGTATTTCAGCGCCAGCAGGGCAAGAAGGAGCGCAACAAAACCCTTGCAGAACAGGGAGATCCCCGCCGGCAGGCCGTCAAGTTTTATCCCCATGAACCGGTCTTCCCAGTTGATAATGAACACAAAAAAGGACATCAGCGCCGAAAGCAGGGTGATTATCACGATATAATTTGCGAGGACTGCATCGACAATATTGAAAATTTTTCCCTTTTCCACGATACACACCGTTTTTTTTATTTTTGTTTTTCCCCGGATAGAGTTATGAGGTACTTTCTGTCGCCCGTGGCGTTACCGTATCTTTTACGATATCGGACTGTACCATCCCCATCGAAAGGACCCGGCAGGGGATCTGTTCGAAACCATAGTCCTTTCCTTTTGCAGCAATACGGGCGTACATCTCGTCCATCAGGGTCCGGTTTACCGGCCAGCCCTGGTAGTAAATGATCTCGATGGTACCGGATGGCTCCTGCATGAGTCCAATCACCGGTCCTTCCGGATACAGGTAGGGTTCCATATCCTCCCGGATGGCATCGGTAACGGAGCCGGGATTGCCCGAGGTGAAGTTTATGCTTTCATTCCCGGGAGTCCGGTTCTGGTTCCCGTACGTGGCAATGACATTGTCCCCATCATAGAGCGAACTGTCTGCATCCAGAGCGCTTTCAAAACCGGCGGGAGCAGGCGGCGTGACTGTTATTTCGGGCAGAGCCGGGCCGGTCCCGCGATCCGATCCATGAGAGGGATCGAATGTCCCGGCGGGAATTATGTACAGGTTCGATACGCTGTGCATGCCGATCAGTACCAGGATCCCGATAACGATGACTGCGCCGATTGCCAGAAATGCTGCCTGCCGTTTTGCCACCATAGTCCTTGTCCCGTGAGTGTCCCGGACATACAGGGGAAAAATCCCGGGTTTTGTTTTTTATTTTCTCCCCACCAGTTGTCTGCAAAATTCGTTAACCTGCTATGAACGCCGTACCTTTTTCCGGCTGTGAATATGTTGAACGCGATATATATTCGATCTGGCCCGGATGTCTACCGGTCAGGGAAATCCAAAGGCAGGACTGGCATCAAGAATGCCCGGGCAAATTATCTCGAAAAACAGCACACACGCTTACGAACTACTTCCTCTTCGCAGTTTCGGTTTACCGGAATATTTGGGTAACTTCTATTATCCCCCGCTTCCAATACCCGGTCACCATGACCCTCACGGACTCCCAGAAAGCTGAAGTAAAAACAACCATGGAAACCTATGCAGCCGCCTACAAAAACAAGGACATTCTCGGTCTCCTTGCCGTATTCTCTCCCGACATCTGCGGATTCGGGAGCGGCCCGGACGAGGTCGTGACCGGGAGAGATTCCTTTGCCCGGCAGGTCCAGCGCGATATGAGCCAGGCCACGGTAAACGGTGTCGTATTCACGGACACGCAGATCTTTGGCGACGGCCGGGTTGCATGGCTGATGACAAAATCCGCGATCAGCTTCTCACTGCCGGGTGAAAAGATGCAGACGTTAGCGGGCCGGTCCACGATGGTGATGAGAAACACCGGGAGCCGGTGGCAGATCGAGCAGATCCATTTCTCCCTGCCCTATGGCGGGCAGCAGGCGGGCCAGTCGTTCCCGGGTGCGTGAACGTTCCCGTCACGTTTTCCCGTCCCGCATATCCTACCTTTTTTTGCCTGATGATACATACCTGATAAGGTAAGGTGTTTTGGTGCAGCAGGCCGCCACATTCTCGCAAAAAATCCGGAACGTGTTCACGTTCGAACGAACCTTCATTCTCATCCTGCTCCTTGCAATATTTTTACGGTTCTGGACGCTGGACCTCAAGCTCTTCCACCACGACGAGGCGATCCATTCCTGGTTCTCCTATACCCTCATGACCTCCGGGGCCTGGCAGTACGACCCCAGCTACCACGGCCCGTTCCTCTACTATGTCACGGCCGGCATGTTCACGGCCTTTGGCGCCTCGGACCTCGTTGCCCGGATCCTCCCGGCAGTATTCGGTACGCTGCTTGTCCCGCTCGTGTACTGCATCTACCGGCTCGGCTATATCACCAAAGCCCAGACGCTCCTTGTCGCGCTCTTTTTAGCCATCTCGCCGGACATGGTCTACTTCTCCCGGTTCCTGCGGCACGATATCTTCATGCTCTTTTTCACGATGCTGCTCCTCGTTGCCATCCTCTATTACTTTGAACGGGGCCAGAGCCGGTACATTATTGTCGGCGCCATTGCAGCGGCAGGGGCACTCTGCTGCAAGGAGGAAATGCCGGTCATCCTGTTGATCTTTGCTGCCTTCTTCCTCGTTCTTATCTGGAAAAAGCAGGTCACGCTTCCGGTGAAATGGAAGTACGACCTCCTGATGGGCCTGCTCCTTGTCACGGCCCTCATGGTCGCGCTCTATTCTGCGTTCGGCAACCACCCGGAGACGCTTGTCGGCCAGAACTTCCAGGTCAACACCACCGGTTGGTACCAGGCCGTAGACCACTGGGTGTCAATGCACGAACAACAGCGGCTCGGCGGCCCGTTCTATTTCTATATCCCGCTCTTCCTCCTGTACGAGCTGCCGATCTTTCTCCTTGCCATGCTCGGGACCGTCCAGTTCCTGGTAAAAGACGTGAGCTTTGGTCTTGTCGCAGCCCGGGTCAAGAACTGGATCCGGACGCGCCACGCCACCCTTCCGGTCGGCGACCTTGCGGCAGTCAGCATAAAGCAGATGGGATCCTCGCGGGCCCTTCCCGACAAATCGGATATCTTCTTCCGGTTCTGTATCTTCTGGATGATCCTTACCATGGCGTTCTACGCGTACGTGGGCGAAAAAGTCCCGTGGCTTTTGATCCACCAGCTGCTCCCCATGTGTTTTGTCGCCACGTACAAACTCAACTGGCAGAAGATCGCATTCGCGCTCATCGGCTGTATCTTTCTGGCCCTCATGACCTGGCACGTGGCCTTTGTGCCGGCCGACATCAGCGAACCCATCATCCAGGTCCAGAACTCCGAGGAGCTGCGACCGGTCATGGGTATCATCGACAATTCGAGTCACGTGGTCCTTGCATCGAAGGACTTAAACTCCGGGTTCTGGCCGCTGCCATGGTATTATCGGGGCGATCGCTGGAACAAGTTCACGTTCTATGGCGAGAAAGGGGAGATTGCGACCTTAACAGAGAACAATCCGGATACAATCATCCTCCACGATACGGAAAGTTACGATGAGATCCCCGGCTACGACAAGACCACGTACAAGCTCAACTACTGGTTCTCGTTCTACGATAACGACGACCGGCTCTTCGATTACTACATGCACCGCGACGGTACGCTTGGGAGCACCAATCTCGATGTCTTTACCCGGCAGAAGAGTGTATCCGGGACTGCCTGAAATTTTTTTAAAAAAACAGATCGGTATATCAGAAATACCGGCAAAAACCGGATAAAAAATTATTTTGTCAGGGACTTTCCCAGTTCCTCGGCTTTCTTGATCGTTTCCGGGTATTTTGCGAGGTCCCGGGGCCCCATGCACTGGTTCTGCCAGATAAAGCCGCCATCGACACAGCCAAGGTACCCGAACGTTGCCTTGATGTATGCGTTCAGCGGTGCGAGGGCTTCGGGCGGCATCCCGCCGAACGTGAGCGCGAGCACGATCTTCTTTCCCTTCGGCATATCGGTGGTAAAGTCCGGTTTCAGGTGTGCATAGAACCGGTCGAGGAAGGGATATGCCTGGGCGTTTAAGCGGCCCCAGTATACGGGCGAACCAAAGACGATCGCGTCGGCTTTTGCCATCTTCTCCCAGAGACTTTCCATGTCGTCATCGATGATGCACTCGCCTTTCTCCTTGCAGGAGTTGCAGCCGGTACAGGGAGCGATGTCGAGATCGCAGATCCGCACGAGCTCGGTCTTTGCCCCGGCTTTTTTTGCCCCGGCAAGAACGTGTTCTGTAAGCGACTGGCTGTTTGCCCCTTTGCGCGGGCTTGTTGCAATACCAAGGATTTTCATGAAGTGAGAGATACCGCTGGCGGGAATATATGCTTTCTTCTTTTCCGGGTAATGTGGTTCGGTGATTTTGGGAATTATTCTTCGCACGAAAACTCGATCTCGTCTCCCATGTGCTCGGACCCCCATTCGCAGAGTTCGTCAAGGATCGGGATAAGCGACGCTCCTTTTTCCGTAAGCGAATATTCTACCTTTGGCGGGACCTGCGGGTACACCTTCCGGGTGACAAGTCCGTCGCGTTCCAGCTCGCGGAGTTCCTTGGTGAGCATCCGTGGCGTAATCCGGGGCTCAACCTTTTCCACGATCTGGCTGAACCGCAGCGTCCCTTCTTTGAGCTGGTAGATCACCAGAGGTTTCCATTTGCCTCCGATCACGTCAAGCGTCGCCTCGATCGGCCAGCTGTACTTGAATTTCCTTGCCGTTTTTTTCATTAGTATCAAACCTGTGAGTATGTTACATAATTGTTTGTTCTGCCTATTTATGAACTACATCCAAAATGAATACTAAAGATGTCCGTATGGGTTCCGCCCCGGAACCGCGACAGGGTATATGCAAGGGTCGGATCAGATTCACTGCTGAAACCGGGCGATGCCGGATTGCGGAACCGGTGAGCGATGAAGAATACACGCATCTCTTATCGTAAGGAAAGAGAGCAAACCATGAAAAAGAACGTTATTATTATTTCAGCGAGTCCGCGAAGACACGGGAATTCCGATCTTTTGTGCGACCGGTTTATGGATGGAGCAAAAGAAGCGGGCAACAATGCAGAGAAAATTTTCCTGCGGGACAAAACGATCAACTACTGCCTTGCCTGCGACAGCTGTAAGAAAAACGGCGGCACGTGTGTCCATGACGACGACATGGCCGGAATTCTTGACAAGATTATTGCGGCCGATGTGCTTGTCCTTGCTACCCCGGTGTATTTCTACACCATGGATGCGCAGATGAAGACGGTAATCGACCGGACGTATGCAAAATATCCCGGGCTTGGGACAAAGGACGTTTATTTCATTGTCACGGCAGCAGATACGAACAAAAATGCGCTGGAACGGACAATCGAAGAGTTCCGTGGATTTACTTCCTGTTACTCCGGTTTTACCGAGAAAGGGATTATTTACGGGACCGGGGCCTGGAAAATCGGGGACATCCAAGGGAGCACTGCGATGGACGAGGCGTATGTAATGGGAAAGGGAGTGTAACCGGATGACAAAATCCCGGTCGGTCCCGTCTTCATTGCAGACGGGAAAATCGACATTTTAAAAGATAAAAGGATTTAACGGGGAATTTTCCACTACTGAACGGAACGAATTAAAAAAAGAGGGAAACGAGGATGCTGTACAGGAAAATGCCAAAGACCGGGGACGAGCTTTCTATCCTCGGGTTCGGCTGCATGCGCCTGCCGGTGAAAGCTGATTTCTTGATCGATGAGGAGCGGGCGACACGACAGCTGCGCTACGCCATCGACCATGGCGTCAATTACGTGGATACGGCCTGGCCGTACCACATGGGACAGAGCGAGCCGTTTGTCGGCCGGGCGCTTGCGGACGGGTATCGCGAAAAAGTAAGGATCGCAACAAAACTTCCCTCATGGCTGATCGAATCAAGGGAGGACATGGACAAATATCTCAATGCCCAGCTTGAAAAACTCCGGACGGATCATATCGATTATTACCTTGTCCATGCCCTGGTCGGGGATCTCTGGGACAAGGTCGAAGGGCTTGGCATTGCGGATTTCCTCAACCGGGCCAAAGCCGATGGCCGGATCAGAAACGCCGGGTTCTCATTCCACGGGGCCGGGGAGGACTTTGCCCGGATCGTAGACGCGTACCCGTGGGACTTCTGCCAGATCCAGTATAATTTCCTTGACCAGAAGAACCAGGCCGGGACAAAGGGTCTCGAATACGCAGCAAAAAAAGGTCTCGGTGTCGTCATCATGGAGCCTCTCCGGGGCGGGAACCTGACCCGGAACGTGCCAGCGGCCGTTCAGGCGATCTGGGATGAGGCAGAAACAAAACGGACGCCGGCAGAATGGGCTCTCCGCTGGATCTGGAACCATCCTGAAGTAACGGTCGTCCTCTCCGGAATGAGCGAGGAGGCGCATATAGATGAGAACCTCCGGATCGCGAGTGAGGCCCTGCCCCGTTCGCTCACCAAAGAAGAACTCTCGCTCATAACCCGAGTGGAAACAAAGTATCGCGACATTTTGAAAGTGGGCTGTACCGGCTGCCGGTACTGCATGCCCTGTCCCTCGGGCGTCAATATTCCGCTCTGCTTCGAGGAGTACAACAACCTTTACCTTGTCCCGAATGCAGAGGAAGAGAAGTTCATGTACGCTGCGCGGGTTGGTGGCGCGGTCGGTACCGGGAACCCCGAGTTTGCATCCCAGTGCGTGCAGTGCCGGGAGTGCATGGACAAGTGCCCCCAGCACCTTGAGATCCCGGACCTGCTCGAAGCCGTTGTCAGGGAACTTGAAGGGCCCGGCTTTACCGAGCGGGTGGCTGCAGCCCGGCAGCTCTTCAAGAGCATCTGACCGACAAAACGTGGATAATTTTTTTAGGTAATTGTAAAATATCCGCCCCCAGAAATAAAAGATGGGGCAGATGGATTTACCAGAACCAATCAAAACCTGCAAGACAGAAGAGCGGGCATTTAACTATCTCCTCAAAGAACTTCAGGAAACAAAAGGGATACGATGTCCGTCGTGTGGCAGCCCCGATTATTACCAGATGAACCGGAAGCGACTGCGGTGTAAAAGCTGTCGAAGAGATTATTCCCCGTTTTCCGGAACACCGATATCCGGATTGAAAATCTCCGTTGTCACCTTACTTCTTCTCATAAAATTGTTTGAACTGGAAATCAGTGCCAGGAAAGCAAGTACTCAACTTGAAATCAGTTATCCAACGACCCTCAAGGCATTTGAGTTATTTCGACGATCAATTGCCTGTCATCTCGCCGAGAATGACAATCTCCTGAAAGGAGAGATTGAAGCCGATGAATCCTACTTCGGTGGAAGGCGAAAGGGAAACCGAGGCCGAGGAGCGGGCCACAAGACCATTGTCTTCGGGATCCTGGAGAGGGGTGGAATGGTTTCCGTCAGCATTCTCACGAATGTAAAAGCAGAGGCCCTCATGAATGAAACGGTCAGGAAAGTCCGGAGAGGATCTATCGTTTATACCGACAAATGGCGTGGATATGATTCTCTCATGTTCTGTGGATACCGGCATCTCAATATTGACCATCGGTACAAATTCAAGCAAGGGAAAGTCTACATCAATGGGATCGAAGGATTCTGGTCTTTTGCCAAAGAACGTCTGATGAAACACCATGGTATCTCGAAAGAGAAGTTCCTCTATTACATCAAGGAAATGGAATGGAGATACAACAATAGAGAAAAAGGGTTATTTGTCGACTTGATTCATATCATTTTAGGGGCTGATCTTTGATAATTACCTTTTTTTAAATATTTTTAGTATCCCGGCAGACTGGGAATTTTTTTTCGTTCCTGCCGGTTACTCCCGCTCGCAGAAGTGCCCGAGCGCCAGGTGATTCTTTGCAAAGATCTCGCAGGCAAGGCAAAAGCAGCGCTGTTCTTTTATCTGCGTTGCATTCGATCTTCCGCGTGCGCAGAAGAGGTTGTCCGGCTGGTGGGACCCCAGGCAGTTTTTCTTGTAGTTCGGGCATATGCCGCAGTACTTCATACAGATCTGCCGGTTCTCATCGGTATCTTCAACGGTAACCGTGCCGATTGTCATAATCTCCGGATCGTACGGCCACAAATAAGAGGTTTCTCATGGCGGATCCAAAACGCCCGGGAACCGGATGGAAATTTCCCCATTCGGGTCGCAGGCATTCACGGATTATCCGGCTGTTCCTTTACCCCCGCTTTCGGGTGCCAATACTGAAATACGCGGGACGGCATAAGCTCCGGTCTGTCGGCTAATCATCCCCCGGTTTTCGCTTTGGGCTTCTCAGGAAACAGGACTTACTGCCGCTATGATGTGTATCAAAACCTGCGGGATGATGAAAACAACAAAAGAAAAAGAAAATTACTGCGGCTGGTTACCGCCGCACTCTTTCTGGGGTTATACCCTCACACCGTTCCAGTAATCGGTGGTGGTATTGATTGTGCCTGCAGCGTCAGAGTCGTTCGCCCACTTGCCGGTAAACGAGTTCCCGTCTGTGGAAAGGGTCAGGATAAGCGCACCGCTGTAGGTGGTGTCGGGATCAGTCTCCTTCCACGAGCCGGTAAGGATATTGCCTGCAACCGTGCCCTTGACCGAGCCGGTAACATTGGCATAGGAATAGGTCCCGGCAACAGAGGCATTGTCCTGCACGAGCGTCATTGCGGTGACAAGGGGTGTATCGTTCCCGGACTTCCAGGTCGTGTTCCAGTCACCGGCAAAGTTCGGGGCTGCTGCGGCAGCAGCTGCAGTTACGTTCGGCTGGGCAGTTGTCTCTGCAGCCGCTGCGGTCGTGGCCGCGGCAGTAACTTCAGTTGTTGCAGTTGAAGTGACGTTATCTGCACTGCCGGTGGACGATGTGCATCCGGCAACGGCGATCATAACAATGCAGGCGATGCCTGCAAGAACCATGAGCACTGTCTGTTTCATAATCAGATCCCCGTCATATTTGTAACTGAAACTAATTAACACTACTGAATTGGACCGACGAACCGGCTGAAAATTTGTGGGGAACAAAAAAAGCGTAGCAGGTCAGGCTGTTTTTGATACAGCCTGCGGTTGGGGGATCCCGAGATACGTGTACAGCGGTCCCACCCCGGGTTCGTGGCCAAGGAAGTTTGTGAGGAGTACTGTCCCGTCCTCCATATTGCCCCGGGACAGGACATCGTTCCTGAACCGCATCCCGGTTGTCGTGTTTGTCATGCCCTCATGTTCGAACGTATCGAGAACATTGAGCGCATAGACTTTACTCCAGAGATAGCCGTAGTACCCGGCATCGTACCCTCCCATAAGATGACTGAACGATGCGGGCTGGTGGGTACCGGTAACTGCCGGTCTGCCCTTGATCTCATAGTAGGTTTCGTTCCAGATCTGTGTCACGTTCACCGGCCCGGTTGCCGTGTGGAACCGCATGTCTTCGAGCGCATACGCAAGCTGGCTGCTGTACTGGATCCCGAGCCCTTCACTGCGGGAGGCAATCGCCCGGCGGGCAAGATCCGGAGGGATCGTTTCAGAAGCATTTGTGTACCGTCCGGAGAGCGATTCGAGTACGGCCGGATCGTTCACCCATTCTTCCATGGTCTGCGATGGCGTCTCAACAAAGTCCCACGATACGCTTGTCCCGGAAAGTGTTCCGTACGGGGCGGTGGTAAAAATATCGTGCATTGCATGGCCGGTCTCGTGGAAGAGCGACTCCATGTCGTACATGGAGAGAAGCGATGGCGTACCGTTTGCAGGCGCCGGGCAGTTTGCGACAACGGCCACGACCGGGACCGGGTACACACTATCCTTTACCCGTCCCTTGATGAGCGTGGATTCCATGAACGAACTGTACTTGCCGTCCCGCGGGTAGAGGTCAAGGTAGAGGTAGCCCACGGTCGCATTGTCAGTGGTGTTTGTCACACGATAGAGCCGGACATCGGGAGACCAGACCGGGGCATTTTGCACTTCTTCGAACCTGACTCCATAGAGCATGCCAAAGACCTCAAACATTTTCGGCACGAACGTGTCGGCCGGGAAATATGTCCTGAACTCCTCCTCGTCATAATCGTACTGTTGTTTTTTCTGGATATTTTCAAGATATGTAACGTCCCAGGGATCGACCGTCGCCGCTGACGGGGCCAGCTCTTTTTTAACACGTAAGAGCCCGGCCATCTCTTCCTTGTTCTTTTCTATGAGCGGGGTTTTGAGTGCATCCAAAAATGCCATCACGTTTGAGGTATTCTTTGCTGTTCTCCCATCGAGCTGGTAGTCTGCCCATGTTGTATAGCCGAGTTTATGGGCAATCTCTTCGCGGAGCACGATCGCTTCTTCAAGAAGCCGGGTGTTTGTTTCACCCTGCACGTCAAGGTCGGCGGCATACATCCGTTCCCGGCTCTGGTTGTTCGTTGCGTAGGTCATCACTGCGATGTAATCCGGGTATTTTGTGGTGACAAGGTACGAGCCGTTCGGGGCGCGGCCAAACGTGGCAAGCGAAGAGGCCGGGACGCCCGCAAGTTCGTCGCTGGTAAATGCAAGGGTCGTGTTGTCGCTGTTGAGGTTTGCCGAGAATTCCGATTCAAGTCCGGTCAGGTTCCGTTTCAGGCCAACGACCGCATCAAGCTCTTCCTGAGGGAGCATAAGCCCGTTGTGTTCGAACTCCTGAATCGTGACATTGTAGAGCCGAGACTCATCTGTATTCCGGGGCACCTGGCTTTTGAGGACCTCGTAGAGATCTTTTCGTGAGTACACCGAATCGGAGAAGATGGTTGTGGACTCTTCGGCTTCCATGCCCTCATTTGCAATGACCGGGTCCGGGAAGACGTACCCCATCAGCGAAGGCGTAAAGGTAGCGTCGGCATAGTCCGTCATTATCCGGTCGAATGCGACAAACGTGTTGTCGAATGTCCGCTTCTCCGGCGGGATCGCAACGATTGCAGCAAGCGAGGCGTTTGCCGTTTCTGTTGCATTCTCACAGATCCGGGGGATCTCCCCGGGCGTGTAGTTGCCGGTGTAAGGCAGGTTTTCGCTGCCGACAGGTGATGCGGCAGGGGTACTGTCCTGCTGCAGGCAGCCGGTGCTTAAGGAGAGGATAAGTGCCAGGGCCAGGACCCCGGCGATTATAGTATATTGCGGAACCGGACGGATAATCTTCATAGAACAGCACGTATATCTGCACCGGTCCTGTTAAACCCGTACTATTTTTTGCGGGGACTTTTTATGGTCGGCCCCGGTTCAAAAGTCCTGCAAAAAATGAAAACCTGTTTTTTTACACGAACAAAAAAATCCTGTTTTTGCTTTTTTTTCGGTATTTTATTATCTCCAACAAAAGACACGTGTATACCATGAAGGGTTTTTTTGTTTTTCTTTTGGCGTTGTTTATCGTCATTGTTGTTGCAGGTTGTTCGACCACAGCCCCACCGGAAACTTCGGTCCCCGATCTCACCGGGACCTGGACCGGATCCATGACCGGGTATATCAATGGCACCGGGTACGTCTCGTTTCCCAACGATACCATGACCATGGTCGTGGAGAACCAGACCGGGCGGATCTTCTGGGGCACCATGCAGTTTACCGAGGATAACACGCCCCATGCCGTACGGTTTGCCGGTGCCATTAGCCGTGACGGGAAGTCGTTTACGCTGACAAACGGGGATGGTGGATACGATACGGACTGTACTATCGTCTCAGCAAATGAGATCGAACTGGTGTATACGACCGATACTCCGCCGTTTATTGTCACCATCGACTCGCTGAAGCGGACGTGACAACCTTTTTTTTGGCGATTGCTTAATTAAGACCACTATCTTCGATCGATTGGCAGTTCCTTTGGATTGGATTGCGATGGAGCCACGGGTGCTCGCCTTCTTGTCGGGGCTCGCCCCGTGGAGCAATGCGGTTGACTGGGATCTTTATCAGTATTATCAGAATCGGGATTACCGGTAATGCGGAGGAATCGCATGCGCCCCCGTCCCGTCGGGGGCGGGCTGGCGCAAGGGGGGCGAGTCGCTCAGGAATAGAAATTTCCTCCAGAGTATAAGGATTGACGGGTGGCTCGTATTAAGCAATCACCTTTTTTTATTTTCCAAAAGACCCGGGCGTTTTTTGGTGTTTTCACTTTGGCTCACGGTTGCGTACAAAGCGCACAGAACCGTTCGACCACCGCATCGTTTCTGACCTCAGGGTGGAACATGACACCAAAGACCGGCCGGTCCGGGTGCCGGAAGGCCTGCACGCAGGTATCCGAGACCGCGGTTGTGATCCACCCGGCCGGTGGTTCGCAGGAAAACAAGTGAACTTCGTACGCGGTAAATTTTCGGGGTTCGCCAAGGATGGGATCCGCCTGTGTTACCAGAACTTCCGTCATGCCGATCTCCTCAACAGGCCGGAGACTGCCCCCGAAGACAAGGCAAAGAGCTTCCATCCCGGCGCAGATCCCAAGCACCGGGCATTTCGTATCACGGAGCCATGCAAGGTCCTGTAACCTTTCTGTGAATGTGTTGTCCTTAAGCGCTGTCCCGCAGAGAATAATCCCGTCCGAATCAGCGATCCCTGATGGAGGAATCTCTGAAAAATGAACTTCCTGCCATTTGTACCCGGCAGATGAAACGATCCGGGTGACCGGGGCTACGTACTCGTCCCGGGAGAGCGAGCCGGCTTTCCACGACAGATCCGCGAGGAGGATCATTTCGGCACCAGCTCCGCACGGGATATTCTCAGGACGCCCCGGTAGTTCGCGTATTCTGTTTCCGATTCACGGATTACGATCCGCTGCCGGAAGAACGGTGCATCGAGCACGAGCGTCTCGTACTCGCCACCTTCCCCGGTCAGCGTGATCCGGTCGGAGTATACATACCGGCGGAGATCTGCAAGTGCTTCACGGCCGATTGCCCGGCCCAGCCAGTCCCGGGTAAACGGGGCGGAAAAAACACCGGTGACAATCACCGAGAAACCGGATGAGATGAGATGCTCCATGTACGCCTCCGGGTCCGTGTACCAGAGCGGGTTGAAGCACCAGAGCCCGAGGTCACGGCAGATCCGCTGGACACGTGTTGCCTGGTACACCGACATCAGGGCACCGGTCACCACGCCTTCTATCCCGTACTGTTCCACCGCGAGACGGATGGCTCGCGAGAGATCGGCGAGCTCTTCTTCCTCAATTCCTTCGGTCTCAACGTTCACAAGCGGGATACCCGCCGCCTCAGCCTGAAGCGGGACAAGGTGGATATCCGGGGTATGGAACATGTAGCTCGCATCGTTTTTCGAGCGGATTGAGATGAGGCAGGCTACCTCCTCTTTTTCCCGTGCCAGGCTGCACGCGAACCACGAGTCCTTGCCTCCCGAGCAGAGCACGCCCAGTTTCATCCCGGTATACTCGGCAGTCAAGCCACATGAACCTCTCCATGAAGAGCAGGTGCCGGATCTGATGAGTCATTTTCCCTGCTGAAACGGTGAACGGGATTTTGTGCAGAATAAAAAAGAATAATCTGGTAGCCTCTGGAAGGACAGGGTAATGGTCGTCACACCTTCCGTGACCAATTACGAGAATTTTCCCCAGTCCCGGGGAACCGACCATCTGGTTTTCCCGTGTACGTGTTTTTCAGGCTCGAATGTTTCATCGAGCACGGTGAGATCGAGCAGCTGCGAAGGGAGGATCATGAACGGGTGCTCGCCGGTCGGGCTCGACAGGTCGCGGAAGTGGTAGCGGTCCGCCCCGTCATGTGGCCGGCCGCTCGGCCCGTAATCGAGCGGCACGCAGGTACGCTTAATCGTTCCCTTGTCATCAGTGCGTGCGGTCACAGCCACAAGTTTCTTTTCATGGATCGCCCGGATAAAATCGCTCTGGAAGCTCATGATCTTCCCTTCCCGTGAAAGGATATAAGGGATCGCACCGTGCATAAAACCCGGCTCATGGGGCAGGGATTACGGGCTATCTCTTACAGAAACCCGTTTACCGGTTTTCGGAAGACGGGGAACGGAACCGGCCTTCCCCGGTTTTCGGGTCCGTTACCAGTACCGGCAGACCGGTTATGCAAAGAGTTCTTTTAAAGAGATCCGGCACTGCCCGAGTTTCCCGTCAAAGTTCGAGGCACCGATATAGCGGACCTTCCCGGTTGCTGCTGCTGCCCGGATCCCTTCCCGCATTGCGCCGGCAACGACGGTTTCATCAAATCCGTTGATCACGATCTCGTACAGCGCGTTCACGCCTTCGGGAACGAGCGAATCCGGGATCTTTTCTTTGAGTACCGGGCACCAGCGGTGGTTCGTGCTCGCCGGCATCGGGAACCGGTAGTTTTTGCATCCGACTTTGGAGCCGCTCCCGACAATGCCGCCGGCAAAACTCATGATAATCCCGGGTGTCCCGGCAATCGTTTTCGCTGCCGCTTCAGCGCCGGCAAGCGCCGCGGCCCGGTTTTCTGCCATCACAAGGAAGTTCCCGCCGGCAATTCCTTTCACAAGGCCGAACCGCTCCTCGCCCGTGTACCATCCTTCCATCACCGGGATCTTCCAGCACTTCCGGTTCCCGACAATGCACCTCTCCTCGTACCGGTCGCCAAAGTAGTGCATCCGGGTATAGAACCGGTCTTTTGCGTCAGGGAGGCCGTCAAATGCGGAAGCAGTGGGAGTCGGGAGGATGCACTGGCTGATCCGGGCTGCGACCGAGGCTTTCATCGATTTTTTTTCCGTGCAGATGAGGATTGAATACCCGGGCCGCCCGTCCGGGGTCTCGCCCGGTAAAAGCGGCCGCTCGATCCCCGCCTCGCAGGGACAGTAGATCTTCGAAGTTGCATAACCGGTTGCCTCGGTTGCAGCAGCAAGGGCCCATTCCGGGGTATCGGCAGTCACGAGGACCCTGGTAATCCAGACCGGGAACGCCTCGGCAAAGGTATCGAGGATTATTATTCCGTCAGGCTCCATGGCGTTTCCCGCTGCCATCGTATACAACCCCGTCTTCTGTCACGATCAGGTCCATCCGGACATCGTTTGGATCGATCGGAAGCCCGTCCATTTCCTGACAGCCAAATGCAATGCCGATCTTCGTGAGGCTTGGGTTCTTTTCGAGGAACCGGTCGTAATACCCGGCCCCGTACCCGATCCGCCCACCAGCCCGGTCGAAACCGAGCATCGGGAGGATGATGGTGTCGACATCCTGAGGCTTTGCCGGGATCTCGTTTCCTATCGGTTCCGGCACGCCAAAGGTGCTGGGCACGAGCACCGACATATTGCGGATGTACGAGAGCCGGAGGCTGACGTCTTCTTTCTGGATGATCGGGACAACAACGGGATTTTTTTGTTCGAACAGGGCTTCGATCAGCGGTCGGGTATTGACCTCCTTTTCCTTGGAGGTAAATACCATCACCGTCTCCCCCTCGGCGATCAAAAGCATGAGGTGCCGGGCGATAAGTCCGCTCTTTTCTGCCCGCTCCTCCGGCGTCATTGCATCTTTTCTTTTCCGCAGGATGTCACGCACTCTGGCTTTCTCTTCGCTCATGGCCAGTAGTGGGAAGGAGGCATATTTATGGGTTTAGCTGCTTTTTTTAAAAAGCCGCATTACCCAAGAAGGAAAACAAAGACGATAAGGTACAGGGTAATGGTGATTGCGGGGATAATCCGGATCGACCAGAAATTGATCTCTCTGACTTTTTCTGTCTCGCCGGTATCCGTATATTTCAGGATCAGGATGCCCGAGATCAGCACCATCACCAGTGTTGCATACGTGATAATCATAAAAATATCCAGGAATGTAGCGTAGGCAACAAGCGGGATGTCGTCGGCAATCCGCCAGTGGATGAGCACGGCTGCAAGGAACATCGAGGCGTTCAGGCCAAGGCGGGCTGCAGTCTTCATCAGGAGCGATGAAAGGGAGACAATCACGATGAGCAGGATCGGAAGGAAGAACTTTAAGACCGTGGACGTTGCGTCGCGGGCGATCCCGTAATCGAATACTGCACGCGAATAGGGCGTTTCCCCACTGAGGTACGCCCGGTGAGTAACATACGCGTCCGTACCGTTGATTGACCAGCCCGGAAGGTCGGCTTCCGGATCGAGACCGGTATTTTCTGAGTCGATCGCAAGAATCATACGGCTCTCATTCTCGAATTTTGGTTCGATCTTTACCGAAAGGATGTGCCGGTCAAAAGGATACCGGGTGAGATCCGGTTCGGTTGTCAGGACCGCGATGATCCGGTATTCTTTTTCTGTGGGGGTATCGCGGGTCGTACTGACTGAGGAGATAACACCGTTCATCAGTTCGATATCGTCGATTGAGACCGGAGTGTCCGAGGCAAGCGTCAGATAAAAATCCGCACTAACCGTACCGGCGCCTACATCAACCCGGTTGAAGTCGACCATATAAACGCCGATCTTCACGGTTTCGTTTGCGGGAGCGGACGGCTGTGCAGCAGCGGCATAGGAAGGCAGGAGCACGAGAAGGAGTAGGACAAGGAAAAATGACCGCAGCCCGGATCGATCCATCAGTAATGAATGATATCGTGAATATTTAATTCACACGTTTTTTTTAGAAATCCGAAAGGGATACAGCCCTGTGGGTATCCTGACGGGGCCAATCTTTTTTTATTGCCCCGTGGATTTCGGCACAGGAATCAGTTATTCATGGCACCTTCAATCCGGTCGCCGATGAACGTCCCAGCCATGAAGATAACGACATAGATAAGAATTTCCACAATAACCCCGAGCGGGCCAAAATATCCAAATGCCGAACCGGCCGTAGCAGGCGAGAGGATGTACATTGCGAGAACAAAGACGACACCGGCAGCGATCCCGGCAATTGCCCCGTTCCGGAGAATGCCCATATAGTCCTCTTTTCCCCGGTGAAAAAATCCAAAAGCGATACCGATCACGAGATCGAGCAATTCGAACAGCACAGGAATTACCTTATGGTAGTGTAATGCCCACTGCCTTAATAGGTTCCCGTATTAGTTTGAGATAAGTAACGGGGTTCTGGCAGGGACACTCGTTTATTAAAAAGAGATTCTCCGGATATTCCTGCGACTTGTGTATTATTGTGGCATACAAAGATGTATCCGATTCATCAGTCTGTATCAGGAAAGCCCCGGTACTGGTCCCGTGCGAGCCCTTTACAGCGGTTGAAATACGTCTCTCCCCAGATCCAGGGCTGGTAGTTCCAGCACATCTCGGGTTTTACCCGGTGGATCCCGCAGATATACCGCTTTTTTGAGATCCGTTTCAAAAACGGGCAGACCGTAACATACTCCCCGGTTTCCGGATGGCGCATCTCGAAAAAAACCACGCTCCCGAGATCTTCAGCCAGGAGTCTGGTACACTTGACCGGCGGCTGGTCTTCCATGAATGCAACAAACCAGGAAAGAATATCGGTCCGGCCTTCTTGTATCCAGGCATAGACATTTTCCGGGGTCGGTGCGATACCAGGACCGAAGATCCGGCAGCAGAGTCCGCACTGCCGGCAGGGCTCGTTATCGGGTAGGGGATCTGCCATAGGCATTTATTTGCCGGCATCCGGGATAATACCTGTTGGCATAACGTGAAGGATCCCGGGATCGGCCGAGGTTTGTTGATATTTCATGGATAAAAAAACCAGACTGTTCCGATCCGGAAATACAGCGGTATATCCTCCCATTTCGATAATGATGTAGTCTGACATTCTGCGAAAGTACCGTTGACACAAGAACAGGTTCGCTCTTTCAACACAGGTTTCAGATTAAAAAAAAGCGAAGATGAGAAAATCCTTCAATCAGGTAACAGAAAGTCCGCCGGTACGCACTCCAAAGGAACCATCAGGGTTGGTCACCTTGACATCCCAGGTTCCGGAATACACCGGCTGGTTGATATTGGCGGTAATTGTTGTACCAGCAGTGCTTACCTGAGGATTGTAGACATAGATTGTGTTATACCCGCTCCGGGAGAGTGTTACCTGAAGGCCTGTACCTGTTTGCACCGCCTTGCTAGTAACGATGGTCAGTGTTCCCATCCAACCCGTTGTCCCGCCAACTGCCAGTGGGGACGCTGTTACGCTTGTGATGGTGAATGAGGATCCTGCAACTGTTGTTGCTGTAGTAGTAGTCGAACCTGACGATGTGGATGCGTGGATGGTGAAATAATTCGAATATGTTACAGACTGGCCGTCAGGGTTTGTGATCACGATGTTCCATGTTCCGGATGAAGTATCAGAGGGGATGGTAAAAGCACAGGTCATGTGCGATGTGGAGACAAGAGAAACACTCGTTGCGTTGATACTGGTGCTGCCGGACTTTGTCAGCTGGACGCTTGCCCCGCTCTGGAAACCGCTGCCAACAAGATCGGTGATCGAAACCGTAGTCCCTGCGTTCCCTTCATCGGGAATCATGTCCTTAAATGTGGGTTTCGGCGCAGTTGTTGTTGCCGTGGTACTTACCGTTGCAGTGGTTGTTTTGGCTGCAGTTGAGGCCGTCGTGGCTGAAGCGACTGCTGCGCTCTTAATCGTTACTGCGGAGACCGAGACCGAAGTTACCTTAACCGGGTACATCTTCTCGACCGATGCCCGTTCTGATGTCGTGGTATCCGAGTTCATGCGGTAGCCCCATGTACCGTCAGTATTCTGGTACACGAAGGCCCGCGTATACGTATCGGCTGCCGGGTCGTAACTGATGATCAGCCAGGCAGTGCCGGACGATGCCGAGGCGCTTTTTACAATATCTCCGGCAGAATAAAGGGCAGCTGCAGTTGTACTCGTTACCTCTGTTGTCGGAACAGTTGTGGTTGAATCTGTCGTGCCAGTCGAACTCGAACAGCCGGCACACAGGATACACACGATGAGAAGTATTCCCGGGATCAGCAAAAACTTCGCAGCATTTTTCATATACAACCATTGCCCGGCAGGATTAATAAAAACTGTTTCAACAAAAAAAGAATGGGAGTAATGCTGGTATAGTTGTCCCTTATTGCGATCTCATCTTTTTATTATTAGTCATCAGTATCTTCGCGGACAGTAAACTCGTTCTGGTACGTATAGGACTGGCCATCCGGGTTGGTGATCACGATGCTCCACGGTCCCACCGTAGCAGTGCCGGGAATATCGAATGTGGCTTCAATCTGCGTGTCTGAATCGAAGGTTACGCTCGATGCAGTGATTGTCGAAGAGCCAGAATTGGTCAGTTTTACCGTTGGTGTCTCGACAAAGTTGTACCCGGTAATCGTAGAAGTAACCGTCTCATTGATATATCCTTCATCAGGATCCATGTCCTTAAAGGAAGGTTTTGGCGCTGTTGTCGTTGAGGCCGTGGTGGTAACCGTGGCAGTGGTAGTTGTGGTCTTAACAGTTACTGCCGTGGAAGTTGCTGTCGGAGCTGCGGTCGGTACCGATGCGATCGTAACACTGGCGAGCCTGACCGTGTACACTTTTTCCATGACCGATCGTTTCGCAGTCTCGGTATCCGCATTGACCCGGTATCCCCAGGTACCGTCACTGTTCTTGTAAATGAATGCCCGGGTATAAGAATCGGACGACGTATCATAACCGGTAATCAGCCAGGCCGACGATGCCAACGATGAACTACCTACAACGTCACCGGTTGAATATTCCGGTGTGGCTGTTGTCGCTGTCGTTGTCACGTCAGATGTAGTTGTAGCCGTGTTTTCCGTGGTATTGCCAGTACATCCCATCAGGGCCGCACTGATAATAACAAGTCCCGCGAAGAGAATTGCGATTCTCTGTGGAATTTTCATGCAGTCGTGATGACCGGCCATTCATAAAAAATTGTTCAACCTGAACCGGATAATTATCCCATTCCGGTAAAAGAGATCAACGCGTTAGTCCGGGAAAAAATACCCTAAAAAGAATCAAAAAGGATTAGTTATAGTTTTATGCGTCTTTCTTTTCCGGCTTCTTGAAGGTCTCGACAAGGACAATCTCATTAATGCCGTTGACGAGCTCGAAGCCTTCATGGAGGATCCGGCCGCGCCAGAGAAGCCAGCGGCGGTCGTAGTTGATGCCCGACGGGAGAGTGACCGTTGCTTTGCCATCTGCGAGTGCAACTTCCATCACTTTACCCGCATAGAGGCGGATGAGACCCTTGAACTCATCGAGCGGATCGGTTATAACCTCTTCGACCTTGTAATGGTAGACAAGCGTCTGGCCGGCGAGCGGCGAGTTGAAGTCCACGATCACGCGGGCGCCAATGACATCGACAATCGTGCCTTCGCCCTCTTCGCCGACATTCACTCTCTGCCCGCGGACCGGCTTCTCGGGGAACTTGCTCTTTGCATACGACTGGACCTTCTTCGGGTCGCGTTCGCCAAAGGCCTTTTCCGGGAGAACCGTGACGTCAGCTTCGGTGCCGGCGTCTTTTCCCACCAGTTCTTCGTCAAGGCCGGTGATCACGTGTTTCTGGCCCACACAAACAACGATCGGGCCGTACAGGGCAGACGGGGTGTGGATGTTTGCTTTCTTTGCTGCATCCTCATCGGTGGTATCAAAGACCATGCCGTTTGCGCTGCCGGTATAACTGAGCTTTACGAAATCTCCATCTTTTATTGCCATAATCGTACCTGTCATATTAAATCACAACAGGGACAGATAAAAGTGTGGCACGACTATGCTTGAAATAGAACTCAAGGTGGCGGTTCCATCACTTGATTCCGTACGGGAGCGCCTCATAAAAAAAGGTGCAGAATTTACCGGAAGAGATCATGAGCACGATATCTATTACAATGCCCCGCACCGGGATTTTGGCAAAACCGACGAGGCGCTCAGGGTCCGGTATTACGGGGACCACACGCTCCTGACGTACAAAGGGAAAAAACTCAAAGAATACGGGCTCAAGGCACGGGAAGAACTCAACACCACGATAGAATCCGGCGAAGTCTTTGAAAAGATCCTTGTCCGGCTCGGATTTACAAAAACTGCTGAAGTAAACAAGTGGCGGGAGAATTACCGGCTGACAGACGCTGCGTTTGCGCTTGATATTGTCGAAGGTCTGGGCACATTTGTCGAGATCGAGATCATGGCTGAAGAAAACGGCGCAGGTGCAGAAGTAAAAATTTCAGCTCTTGCAAAAGAGATGGGAATTAGTGGCGAGCCGATCCTCGCCTCGTACCTCGAACTCGTCCTGTCTAAACAGTGAGGAGTTCGATTTTAATGTCTTTTGCCTCGGTCCCGAAGTGGAGCATGGCACAGTAGCCATCCATTGCCGGGCCGGGGTTGACGATTTTTGTCCCGCCGACTTCTTTTACCCCGCGCTGCTCGTGGATGTGGGCGCAGCAGATAAGGTCGAAGTCGTTGATGTGGCGGGCAAGGCTCTGGCTGCCCACATGCTCGCCGTTTGCGATATCAAGTGTATCGTAAGGCGGAGCGTGGCAGATGAGCACGTTGTGTACGGTCTTCTCCATCTTGGCCATTGCACCGGTGAGCAGATCGTCGATCTGCTTGTCGGTCAGTTCGAACGGCGTGTTAAAGGGCGTCGGGTTCGAACCACCGACACCAACAAGAGTCATCTTCCCCAGGTTCATTGCAGAACCGTGGAGACAGACTGCGTCCGAATGTTCGAGCGTATCGAGGATCTCTTTTGGATCGCAGTTGCCGGGTACCGCAAAACAGGGTACGTCAATACGTGAAAGCACGTCGTCAACAGTGTCCACAGGACCCATATTGGTGATATCGCCTGCAATAAATACAGCTTCCGGATTCAATTCCAGAAATGAATCAATTTTACCGAATTGACCATGGAGATCTGCTAATAAAAGCACATCTTTCATGGTATATTATTGCAAACGGCGTCTAATAAAACCTTACCGAGGGATCGTTCCACGAGCCGGTCAGCCTTCCTCCGAGGGCAAGAGCGCCGCAGGTTTTTTCCGTTGCACTAAGGAGCGATCGCGCATGCGTCCCGGCGAGGGGAGTGCCCGGGAGAGGGATGAACCAGTGGAGGTGGACGTTTCCCAGCCGTGCAACGGTTTTAACGACCTCGACGGTCTGTTCCTGCTCATCATCTGTTTCGAAAGGGAACCCGACAATAAAATCTACAATCGGTGTGATACCGGCATCGTGGCAGAGCTCCGCCGCCCGGATTGCATCGGCAACCGTGTGGCCCCGGTGCAGCCGGGAGAGGACAGCATCGCTCCCGGACTGGGCGCCGAAATGCAGTTTCGTGTTCGTGCAGTAATCGGTGATCAGGGCAAGAGACTCGCTGCAGATAAATTCCGGCCGGACTTCGCTCGGGAATGTCCCGAGGAAGATATCGTGTTCCAGCCGCATCAGGAGTTTTTTTATCTTATCAAACCTCGGGTGGATCCCGTCGGATCCATAGGCAAATGCATTCGGTGTGACAAACCGTACCTGTGAGTGCCGGTTTGCATATCGCACAACTGCGTCAATGGACCGGTGCCGCATGCAGTGACCGAAGATCTGCGGTGTCTGGCAGTAACCGCAGGCAAACGGGCAGCCTCTGGAGATCTCGATATATCCTTTTACTTCGGAAAATGCCGGGTATGCATCGAGCCTGACGCTGGTCCGAGCAGGTTCGTACCAGTCCTGCGCGGCTACCCCGGGGATATGCCCGTTGTGGCCTGCATCGAGTTCCCTGAGCAGCCGTGGGAGGGTGTACTCCCCCTCCCCAACGATAACGTAGTCAGCGTATGCGGCAATGTCTCGGTAACAGGCAGTTGCATGCGGGCCGCCAACGATCGTGATACAGTCTGCATCCGCGATCTCGTCACGGAAGCGGTGTTCGTTTATTGAATTGAGAGAATAGCAGGTGATATCGCGTTCCGGTGCGGAGACCGGGCAGAGACGCCAGCCGGCAGTTTCGCATGCGGCAGAGAGCACGGCAAAAGAGTTGTGTGCAGCCGTGATCCTGCGCCAGTTCACCTTCATGGTGCTGTACTTTTGCACAAAAAGAGAAAAAAGGGCTTGTCCCTTATGCACGGGACCGGTACTCACGGAGGACATCGGCAATCTTGTAAGTTTGGCCGTTCATCATCAGGACAGACACCTGTACACGGTCTGCCTCACCGGTGAGCGAGCCGGTACCCCGGGTCCCATCGAGTTTTATCTGGTCTCCCTTGTTGGAACCAAGCGTCATGGTCTGGGTCGTTCCATCCGCCCGGGTTAAAGTACAAGTGATGGTCTTTACTGTGGTCTGACCCTTGCCGCCATCAAAGGTGACCGGGATCTTGCCGAGGTAGTCCTTTTCCCCAACCGTAACGGTTACTGCGATGTTATCCGGCATCGCATCGGTCGGACTTGTCGTAAGGGTCGAGGATGTGGTAGCAGAAGAAGCAGCTGAACTGTCGGATCCTGTTTGTGCAGTTGAAGTCGATGAGCTGGTACATCCGGCACAGACAATAGCAAGGCAGACCAGGATGGCTGCCACGAGAAAACCAATCGCTTTCATATCAGAAAATATGGGGTCGCCATATTTGGCACTTGCGTTTTATAAAAATATTAAAGAAAAACTGCTGCAGCAATGACCGTTGTCCACAGCCCGTTCTTGTCTCCCTGTGCGGACTGGCAGACATGTTTTGTCCTGATGATCTTGCCGCTTGCCTTGTAGGTCTGTTCACGCTCCTGCCACGCGGCATTTGCATCGAACTCGATACCGAGCGTTGTTGCAAGCATCGTTGCCGCGAGATCCTCGGCATATTCCCCGGTCTTGTCCTGTGTCTCGCCAAATGCATGGTGCTCGGAGAGATATCCGTACTCTTCGACATCTTTTGGGAGCGCAAGACCTACTGCCGCAGAGACCAGACGGTTTGGTTCGTTTGTCTCGTTCCTTGCCATAACGCAGAACGTGATACCGCCGGACTGGAGTTCTTTCAGGCCGCTCCTTGTCGGGATCTGTTTGCATTTCGGCGGGAAGATACTTGACACGTACACGAGGTTGCATTTTTCGATACCGGCCTTCCTTAACGCCAGTTCGAACGATGCAAGACGATCCTTATGGATACCCACCCCCTTGGTGAAAAAGAGCCTCGTTGGAACAAACATGTTTTTTTAATGAAACCTGTTGCTTATTTTATTTTTTGGTAAAAACAGGCATTTTGGGTATAATTATACCAGCCCGGTAACTGTTACGGATAGATCCGGCCGCAGATTTTTAAAAACAGCCCTCCCGATGCCCGCATGAGCAGGGTAGAGCGCATAAACGGTTTTAAAAAAAAGCAGTATGCCCCGGATAGCGACACTCTTGTTGACTAACCGTCATTCATGCCGCAGGGCATCGATCGGGTTAAGGTTTGCCGCCTGCCATGCCGGATACAGCCCGCAGAGAAGGCAGATAACGATCCCAAACCCGACACCTTCGGCAACCGATAACATGCTCGCAACGGTGAAGAGATACTCGGTGGTCTTAAACATCAGGGAGCTTATCGCATAGCCCGCGACGATACTTAAAAGTCCTCCAATCACGCTCCCGACAACACCAATAATGACTGCCTCGAAGATGAACATGCTCATCACCTCCCTTTTCTGGGTGCCGATGCTCCGCATGATCCCGATCTCTTTTATCCGCTCGTTTACGGACATCATCATAATATTAAAGATGGAGACGCCGGCAACGATCATCGAAATCCCGCCAATGGCCGTGACAAACGTGGTAACCATACCGAATGTTTCGAAGATGGTTGCAAGGGTCGCCTTGCTGTCGATCACGGAAACCGTCTTGTCTTTCGTGTTCCGGTTGAGCTGTTTTTCGATGGTGGTTTTTATATCGGCGGTATCCCCGTTTGTCACCTTGACGACGACTTCGTTTAACTCGTCATCCGACCGGTCAAACGCGCTCTCGAACCAGTCTTGGGTCACGACAAGGGCGTTATCAGTGCTGATATCGAAGCTCATGCCCCGTTCTTTGATAATGCCGGTTACCCGGAGCGTACCGTATTCCCCGTTCTGCCCGATCGAGATCCGGGAACCTACCTTGATGTTATGGTCTTTTGCAAATGTTGTCCCAACAAGGCAGCCGGAGTTCCCGTTGCTGTAATCGCCGGCTTCGAGATCGGGAAGCAGTTTTTTCGTATCGTCTGCGGGAAGTCCGTAAATGGGCGCTACGATATCGTCGCTGCCCACGCCCACTTTCATGTGCGCGGAGGTTGACATGACGGGTATGGCCACATTCGGTGCAACCGACCTTTTTATCTGCTGGAAGTTCTGGTTGGTGAGGTACATGTTGTTTGAACCTCCGCCCCCACCGAATCCGCCACCCCCGCCGGCATAGGGAGTCACGATCACGCTGTCACCTACTGATGACAGACTGGAAGAAACCTCCTGGACGATCGTGTTTCCGAGGATTCCCATGGATGCAATGGCAACGACACCGATGATGATCCCGAGCATCGCCAGGCTCGACCGCAGCATGTGGATCCGGATATTCCGTTTCGAGATCTCCCAGAATATTCCGGTCATTCTGCAATCCTCCCGTCAACGATCCGGATCGTCCGGTCTGTGTACTCGGCAATGTTGGGATCGTGGGTGACCACGATGATAGTCGAGCCTCTCCGATGCAGGTCGCCCATGAGCTCCATAATGCTCGCCCCGGTCTTTGAATCGAGGTTTCCGGTCGGCTCGTCGCAGAGCAGGATATCTGGATCGTTGATGAGTGCCCGGGCAATCGCAACCCGCTGCTGCTGTCCGCCCGAGAGTTCGAGCGGCGTATGAGTATAGAGGTGCTCGTCCAGCTGCACGGCCCGCAGCACCTCAATGGCTTTTTTCTCATCTACCTGCCGCTGGCTCTTGAGCATCTGGGGGAAACTGACGTTCTCGATGATGTTTAAGAGCGGAAAGAGGTTGAAGTACTGGAAGATGAACCCGATCCGGTCCCTCCTTAGGTTCGTGAGCTCGACATCGCTCATGGCGCGGACACCGATCCCGGAGATATAGATATCCCCGTACGTGGGGGTGTCGAGGCAGCCCATGAGGTTTAAGAGCGTGGACTTGCCCGAGCCCGAGGGTCCCATGATCGAGATGAACTCCCCGTGCTCCACCTCAAAGGAGATATGGTCGAGGGCTACGACATCGCCCGACCTGAGCGGGTAGACCTTTACCACATCGGAAAACTGGATAACCGGCGGCATGACTGGGTGGTCTCTTACTGGTTTTTCCGCTTTCTCATGTAGAGATATCCGCCGCAGGCCAGTGCTATGATAAGGATGACCGCAACTATCGGAAGGAGACTGGGCTGGCTATCGGTGTCCTTGGTTAGTACCGCATCACCGAGATCGACCGGTTGTTCCGAGACGATCACGTTCCCGTCCTTGTCCTTGTAAGACACCTGGATCGGGACGCTGTCGGTTCCTTTTGGGGCGGCAAACGAGATCTCGAAACTGCCAAAGTCGTCCGGTTTTAAGGCCCCGATCACATAGGTCTGGTAGGGATCCTGTGGTTCTGCCGGGGCAAGTGACGTTACTGTTACCCCGTTTGCCGTAAGGAGCCCGGCATTCGTGATATCCCCGGTGACATGGTATGTCCCGGCAGTATTCTTGATGTCGATATTGCTTATGACCGGGTGTGCCTGCTGCTTGTCCGTGGTGAACGGGACCGGGATGGCCATGCCGACAGAGTGGTGGTTGTCTCCGTTATCGTAGTCCACGTTTACTGCAAGCGAAGTGGGTGTATCCGGAGTAACCGAGAAGTTTACCAGCTGACTTGTACCTGCTGTCAGGTTCCCGACGAACATATTTGAGGGCGTGAGCGTGGCATTTGCTCCCGCGACCGAGAAGATGACATTTTTCACATCGCTCTGGCGCGGGTTTGCGATCTGGACGGTAACGATGTCTTTCTTTCCTTTCGTGAACGCATCGGGTTTATCCTGAACGGTAAGGATGAGCGGGGTGTTATCGATCTTGACCGTATCCCGGTAGTTCAGGTTATCGGCATCCCGGAAACTCAAAGAGAAGGTGGGATAATAGGTGCCGTCGTTTGCAGTGGCCACGATTGAGAAGATATATTTGCGGCTCTGGAGGGGACCGAGTGTAGATGAGGAGTCGTAGGTCCCGCTGACCAGCTGGAAACTGGTATCGCTAAATGTTGCATGGTTAATGCTGACTGTGGTATTGGAGTTCCCGTTGGTGACGGTATAGGTTACGGTCCCGGTATCGCCCGTGAAAAAGGTGGCGGGGTCATAACTGATATTGGAGACATAGACATTGCCGGCTGCCACAATGGATGCAGGGCTCATCTCGGCCTCGGCAGCCCCGGCAAACAGGGCAAGGCAGAGTACGAACGCGCAAAAGAATATACGATAATGTTCCCGTCCTTTCAGCGAATGTGCGCCGAAAAGCGGTGTAAATGGAGACCGGTGTGCGGTCGGGCCGGCAGCGCGGGCTCTTCTTATAGAGGGAGTTTCGGGGAATTCCATGCGACCTTCTCCGGGTGTACTGTTCGTATACCCAATAATTGCTCCAGCAGTTTTCAACAGATCCTGCATTAAACGTTGTGGTCTCCGGCCGAATTGGTTTTTATAAATAATAATGAAGGATTTCCCTATACTGCCGTGAGGAGACCTCTGTTGTTGTAGCAGATACCCTGTTACAAAATCCTTGAGAGGGTGCCGATTGGGAGAACCAATCGGTGCGGTTGTTTCCCGGATCCCTGTCGTTTCTTTATGCCCGGCAGCCAATATCCTGTACATCAGGTGCCCGATGTTTCATTCTCCCATCCATGCAGATCTTTCTCACAATGCGGCATTTTCTGTAAAAGGACTGACCCGACATTATCCACTGCCCCCGGGTGTTCCGGAAAAGACCGCCCGCTGGATCTATGTCTCCGGGAACGGTGTTGCCATCTGCGGGAATAAATCCCCGAATGTTTATTCGGAGTCGTCCCCCGCACCGGGGCTTCGGGATAAATCCCGCATCGAATACCTGGGAGAGAGGGAAAGTGAGATCTATTTTGCAGCCGAACTTCCCGATGGTGCCCCGCTTCCGGAGGGGCGTGTCGTTTCCGGTGTGAGGGAACTCTGGGGACAAATCCCGGACGAGGATCTCGCCATTGCCGCATATGCAGTCCGCATGATCGACTGTGCAAAAGCAAACCGGTTCTGTGGCCGGTGCGGGACCCCGACAGAACCGGTGCTGACCGAGCGGGCCTGGCAGTGCCCGTCCTGTAAGCGTATTTACTATCCCCGGATTTCCCCGGCAATTATCGTGCTGATAAAAAACGGCGACAAAGTCCTGCTTGCCCGATCCCCCCGGTTCCCGAAAGGGATGTACAGCGTTATTGCCGGGTTTGTCGAACCCGGCGAGACGCTCGAAGAAGCACTCCACCGCGAAGTACGGGAAGAGGTGGGAATCTCTGTTAATAATATCAGGTATTTTGCGAGCGAACCCTGGCCGTTTCCCGATTCACTGATGATCGGGTTTACCGCGGAGTATGCCGGTGGGGAGATCGGGATCGACAACAACGAGATCGTGGATGCAGACTGGTTTGGCCGGGATAACCTTCCGCAGCTTCCGGCAAGGATGAGTATTTCACGTGCCCTGATCGAGCGCTGGATTTGTGACGAACCGTAAATGTCTCCGGAATTGTTACAATCGGAGAAAATAGCAGCTGATCTTAGTTGTCTGTTTTTTAAAAAACCCTGAAAAATAAGAGAGAAACGATAAATGAGGCCCCAGGATTTATTTCTTCTTGGGGGCTGCCTTCTTTACGGCGGGTTTCTTTGCTGGGGCCTTCTTTGCGGCCGGTTTCTTTGCTGCAACCATCTTCATCACACCTCCCACCGGAAAGGGTTATAATTTTGATTATTCTACCATTAAATAAATATTTTGGTCAAAATGAATATTCGGCGCATAGAATCACCCTAAACCGCTGATTTGTCCTGTGCAAAACCGGAGACTCCGGAATAGGAGCCTGTTTTGAGCCAATCGGGAGCGAAATGCGCAATCCTGCAATTCTGGCTCCAATTTGAGAAAAAGGGTATATTTAAGCTGCATTTTTACTGCGGTCATCGGATAAAACAGAGGATGGGCAGATGCGCAGGACAACGAATTATGAGTTGCCCGGGTAATCGCGCATGCGGTCTCTTCGACGGTAAACAATACTGTTACTATTGTTAGTCTTCACTCAATAACTTTTGATTACCCATTGAAATTGTGGTACCGGTAGCAGTTGTCGATGAACTCCTGCTTCCTGTTCTCGCTCCCGTCAACCGGGGGACGCAGGTACCCGACCAAGGGAGTCTGCCGCGCCGGGCAGAACGGGCAGAGGGCGGCATCCACATCACCGGCCTTCTCCCGGACCGGGCAGTAATACACGCCATCGATCTCCTGGACCCGGTCGCCACCGTGAAACCGCATTCCGACCGGGTGGCCCGGTTCCTGCCGGACGATCATGGCAAAGCCGCCGAGTAAAAATTTCAAAAACCGGAGCCGGATATCGCCCGTGCCCGGCCGGCACTGCGCTGCAACCATCACCCAGTAACTTTGCTCATGGGGGGTCACCGACGCTTTAAGGGTGCGGAATACCCCCTGCTGCGCCATGAGCCGGATATTCTGGTAGGTACCGAGCAGGTGGGCAGTGATCGCCTCTTCGAGCTCCTTTCTGTACTCCGGGGCAAGGTCCCGGACCGATCGCCCGAAGTTCTGCTCCATCTGACGAATATCACGGGGCGTATACTGGAGCACGACTTTAGAGAGCTCCGCCCCGAGATCGCCCCGGGTCTTTTGGGCCTGTAACGTGGTGCAGTCGGCCTGTATCACTGCCGCAATCTCGTCCTGCGTCCCCATATTTTTTCTAATGAGATTCCAGCCCATGTTTTGTCAGCACCGACCCGAAGATTCTCTGTCCGGGAATATGCCGGCCCGGAGATGTAAAATATTCCGATGCAGGACTTACCTCATCCTAACGTTTTTATATTCTCCTTCCTTACTCATGTAGCATGGTGTCTACTACCATGAGTGAGTGTTTTATTAGCCAGTAAACTGCGCTTTTTTGATACCACGTTACGGGACGGGGAACAGACCCCGGGTGTATCGTTAAACCCGAATGAAAAGTTCGAGATTGCAACCAGGCTTGCAGACCTTGGTGTCGATGTTGTCGAAGCCGGCTCGGCTGCGGCATCGACCGGGGAACAGGACGCGATCCGGCTGATCTCCAGTGCCGGCCTGCCCGTTGAGACCTGCACCTTTGTCCGGGCAGTAAACGCGGATATCGACTATGCCGCCGATAACGGTGCGGACTCCGTCCACCTCGTGATCCCGGTAAGCGACCTCCACATCGAAAAGAAGCTCCGGAAGACCCGGGAGCAGGTCAAAGAGATGGCCTGGCGCTCGGTCGAGTACGCGAAGAGCCGGGGGCTCATCGTGGAACTCTCGGGCGAGGACGCTTCGAGAGCTGACCAGGCATTCCTTGCCGAAGTCTATGCCGGAGGGGTGGAACGCGGGGCCGACCGGCTCTGCTTCTGCGACACGGTGGGGGTGCTCACGCCGGAGAAGTGTGCGAGCTTCATCCCGCCGCTTGCAAAGATCGCCCCGCTCTCCATCCACTGCCACGACGACCTCGGCTTTGCGCTCGCAAACACGGTCGCGGCCTTAAAAGCCGGTGCCTCATGCGCCCACGTCACGGTCAACGGCCTTGGCGAGCGGGCGGGAAACACCCCGCTCGAAGAACTCGTGATGGCGCTCGAAGTGCTCTACGGATACGACACGGGGATCAAAAAGGAGGGGATCTACTCCCTCTCCACCCTTGTCTCGCGCCTCACCGGCATCCCTTTACCGGTCAACAAGGCCGTAGTCGGTGAGATGGCGTTCACCCACGAGAGCGGGATCCACGCCCACGGCGTGCTCCGGGAACCGGCCACATACGAGTCCATCCGCCCCGAGCAGATCGGGAGGAAGCGGAGGATCGTGCTTGGCAAGCACTCCGGTTCTGCCTCGGTCGAGGCTGCACTCCACGAGATGAAGTATACCCCGAACGAGCAGCAGCTCAAGGCAATCGTATCGAGGATCAAGGATCTCGGGGACTCCGGAAAGAGGGTCAGCGACTCCGATCTCATGGCAGTTGCCGATGCGGTCATGGCAATGGAGTGCAAACCGGTGATCCGGCTCCGCCAGTTCACGGTCGTATCCGGGAACAGCATGATCCCGACCGCCTCCGTAACCCTTGAGGTGCGGGGAAATGAGATCACCGGCGCGGCAACGGGCGATGGCCCGGTCGATGCCGCCATGCAGGTGCTTGCAAAATCGGTTGCCGATACTGCTAATATCCGTCTTGAAGAATACCATGTCGATGCGATCAGCGGCGGCACGGACGCCCTTGTCGAAGTGACAGTAAGGTTAAGTAAAGACGGGAAGATAATTACTTCACGCGGCGCCAGAACGGACATCATTATGGCGAGCGTTGAAGCCATGATCGCCGGTATGAACCGGCTCTTGGAGGACAGACCATGAAAACCGGGGCAAAACTCCTCGTCGAATCACTGCAGCGCGAGGGTGTCGACACACTGTTCGGCTACCCTGGCGGGCAGATCCTGCCAGTCTATGATGAACTCTACGATTCACCATTGCGGCATATCCTTGTACGGCACGAGCAGGCAGCTGCGCACGCCGCGGACGGGTATGCACGCGCGAGCGGCAGGGTAGGGGTATGCATTGCAACCTCGGGCCCCGGTGCCTGCAACCTGGTCACCGGGCTTGCCACGGCCTACATGGATTCGGTCCCGGTCGTTGCCATCACCGGCCAGGTCCCGACGTACATGCTCGGAAACGACGCCTTCCAGGAATCGGACATCCAGGGAATCACGATGCCGGTCACGAAGCATAACTATCTCGTGAAGGAAACGGCCGAGATCCCCCGGGTGGTAAAAGAGGCATTCTATATCGCGGGGACGGGACGCCAGGGGCCAATCCTTATCGACCTCCCAAAGGATGTCAATACCAAGGAGGTCAGGGAGCCCCGGGTTCCCGATGTCGTAAAGCTCCGGGGTTACAACCCCACGTACAAGGGGCACAAGCGCCAGATCGAGAAAGCCCTTGCGCTGATCGCCGAATCCGAGCGTCCGCTCATCTACGCAGGCGGCGGAGTGATCTCATCGAATGCTTCGCCGGAACTCATTGAGTTTGCTACAAAGCTCGCCATCCCGGTCACGACCACCCTTATGGGTCTTGGCTGCATTCCCTGCGACCACTCTCTGAATCTCGGGATGCTCGGGATGCACGGCACCGAATACGCGAACTTTGCAGTCACCGAATGCGATCTTTTGATTGCCATCGGGGCCCGGTTCGACGACCGTGTCACCGGGAAGATCGACACCTTTGCCCCGCATGCAAAGGTAATCCACATCGATATCGACCCGGCCGAGATCGGGAAGAACAAGCGCGTGGACGTGCCGATTGTCGGGGATGTCAAATCGGTCCTCACGGACATGCTTGCGGGCATTAAAAAGGCCGGTGCCTGCGATGCCTGGAACAAGAAGGTCAGGTACTGGAAGCAGCACCACCCGCTCCATGCCGGCAGGGACGACGGGTGTCTCCACCCGCAGTTCGTCATAAAGATGATGAGCGAGATCCTCAAAGGCGATGCGGTCATTGTCTCCGAGGTTGGCCAGAACCAGATGTGGACCGCACAGCACTTCTGTTTCCGGCACCCCCGCACATGGATCACTTCCGGCGGCCTTGGCACGATGGGCTATGGTTTCCCGGCAGCGATCGGGGCACACTTTGCCCGGCCGGACGTGCCCGTCTTTGACGTGGCCGGTGATGGCAGCATCCAGATGAACATCCAGGAACTGGGCACCGTTGCACAGTACAACATCCCGGTGAAGATCGCGATCTTAAACAACCAGTACCTCGGCATGGTGCGCCAGTGGCAGGAGCTCTTCTACGACCGGCGCTACTCGTATACCGAGCTCCCGCCGGTTGAGTTCGTGAAGATCGCACAGGCCTATGGGATCGAGGGGATCAAGGTGGAGTCCTGCGACGAAGTCGTGCCCGCGATCAAGGCCTCGCTCGAACACGACGGGCCGTTCGTACTCGACTTCAGGATCGAACGCGAGGAGAACGTCTTCCCCATGGTGCCGGCCGGGGCTGCCATCAGCGAGATGATCGGGGGGCATCCGCGATCATGAAGCCGCACACTCTTTCGGTTCTCGTGGAGAACAGGGCGGGTGTCCTCTCCCGGGTCACCGGCCTCTTCTCCCGGCGCGGGTTTAACATCGAGAGTCTTGCGGTCGGCACCTGCGAGGAGCCGGACATGAGCCGGATCACGATCGTTGCCATCGGCGACGATGCGCAGGTAGAGCAGATCATGAAGCAGCTCAACAAGCTCATCGACGTGATCAAGGTCTCGGATATCACGGAGAACGAACGGGTCGAGCGCGAACTGGTCATGTTCAAAGTGACCGCTGACCAAGGCGAGACCCGTGCCGAGATCATGCAGATCGCAACGATCTTCCGGGCACAGATCGTGGACGTGGGCGCAAAGTCCGTGGTTCTCCAGGTGGTCGGGGACTCGGACAAGATCGATGCCATGGAGAAGCTGCTCCGCCAGTTCGGGATAAAAGAACTGATCCGGACCGGGCGGATTGCCATTCTCCGCGGCACCAAGACCGTGTCGAGCAGTAAGGAATAATCTTTTTTTGTTTTTTTCGTGCGGGAATACCGCAGTTCCCACAACATACCGTTATGACCGGGCAACCCGGTCGACCCGGAAAATAAAAAAAAGATCTGTTTTATGCCGCCGCGGCGGGTGCAGCTTTCTTTGCTGCAAACGAGGTCACGATAGCGGCAAGACCCAGAACGATTGCAAAGATGCCGGCAACGAACGGGAGAAGGACTGCCGAGATCAGGGGGAAGATCAGGAGCAGGAGGCCAAAGATAAGACTGAGTGCCCCGAGCACCCCGTTTGCTGCATCTTTCGTGGTGAATGCCTGGTACAGGTGTGCCCCTCCCGTAATGCAGGCCCACACGCCGACAAGAATGATAAAGAACGAGAGCAGGAAGAACGTGCTGTAGAGCGGGTATGCAAGAATGATGATACCTGCAATTATGCTCATGATTGCAAGGAAGATCTTCCAGCCCATGTTCGTCTTGTCAACGGCAAGGCTTACAATGGAGAAGATACCTCCGACAAGCCAGTACGCTCCAAGGAATGTAATGAATACCAGGGTGGTAATACCCGGCGACGCAAGGAACATAATCCCGATAAGCAGGGCAAGGAGACCCCAGATAAGAATAACCCACCAGGGATAGAGCCCGGTAACGTTGCATCCGCACAAGCATCCACTCTCAGGAGTAGCAGTTGTTTCAGCCATACCATACCTCTAAAAGTATATCTCAACTCTGACGCAGGGGTATTTGAACGCTTGCTTTTCTCGGTTTCACGGAACCGTTTCCATTCGGGTCTTTCAGGCCGATTCAGGTTCCCGGCAGCCCCACTACCGATCGGATAGCCTTCTGCGTATCTACGGGCGTTCCCGTTGTATTGACAAGGAAGCACGGGATCCGGTCGAGCAGGGCGGCCAGGTACTGCGCCCGCAAAAATCCTTTTCGTGCGTCTTTTACGAGAAGGTGTGGGTTGAAGTACCCGTTCCCGGTGATCAGGGCTGATGCCTCGTTCCTTTCGAGCCGCGTAACGATCCGGGCATCGGCAGGATCGCGCTTGAGAATGACGATGGCCGCTAGCGTTGTGAGCGGGAGGAGACGTCCTTTCCCGACAACCCAGCGGATATCGGCAACCGCCCTCCCGTCGGCATCGTACTCTTCTGCCGCCACGAGGCCCTCGTACTCCTTCCAGACTGCCGAGAGGTCCTGCCGGATGTAGAAGTTCTTCTCCGACCCATATGCAAGGATCTCGGGGCCGAAGACCCGGGTAAAGAACCAGTCGTCCGAGACAATCCTCGCCCGGGGATCGCGGAGCATGCCATAGGTCTGCGTGGTCTTTCCCGCCCCCGAGGTTCCGACAACGCAGATGCCACGGCCCCCGATATCGACACAGGCACCGTGGACCGACCCGATCCCGTGATCGTCTTCGAGGATATCGCCGCAGAGGCCGAGCGCGATCGATTTCACCCAGCCGTAGTACGAGACATTGAAGAGAAAGACGGTCTTTGTGTACGGGTCGAAGAGCACGGTATTTTCGGGGTACGTTGTCTCCGGCAGGACATACAGCCGCCCGTGCGAGCGGATGTCGGGGGAGATGGAAAAAAAGTTCTCCTGCCAGGTCTCGGCAAGGGCCCGGTTGTCGGACAGCAGTTTGATGCAGCACCCGAAGATGCCGGATTTTATCTCGTAACGGATCCTTGGTGCGCAGTTCCGGATGAGTTCTTCCTTTTTTTCGGGCGATATCAGGGTAACGGTATAGGGCATGAGAAAGTACCTGTGCAAACTTGTTATCTGATACTCTTCGCGGGCCGGGAAAGGAAGTTTTCGGTAAATCCGTATTGGCGGAACGGTGCGTGTTCAAAGCCCTTTTACGGGAAAAAAGACTACCCGGTTCTCCATGACTGGTACATCTGCTGTATTCGTGTGCGCAGTTTTCATCGTACTCCTTCTGGGAACACCGGCTCTCGCTGCAGAACCGGCCACCGTGAGCGGGGTACTCTCGAACGAGACAGTTGCCCCGGGCACACCGGTTACGTTTGTCGTATCGGTCCCCGACAACGCCACGCAGGTGCAGGAATGGACACTTGCCTGCTATAAGGTCACCGGGGTTATGTCCGTGCCCGCGAGCTGCGGCGCGGATGTTGCGGTAAGGAACGTACGTGCCGACCCGCTTGTTCTCGATAATCTTCCGACAGAGAACGAGGGGACATATACCGTGATCGCCGCGTTCCCCGGCCCTGACGGGACATTCGGGATCGGGTACGACAAAACCTCGCGGACGCTCTATTATGCGGCAAATCAGACAGTGATCGCAAACTGGAGCCGGGACAACCCGTCCGACCGTGAAGAGGCAGCAGCAATCACAAAAGCGCTGGAGAGCCCGGGGATCGAGAACCCCTCGGTGTCCGGAAGCTACACGGTCACCGGTTCAGCAAAAACGACTACAGGTGCCACGGAGACGGTGACGGGATCTCTTATACCGGAAGAGAGCGGCCTTCCTGAAACAACCGCTGCACCTGCCCGGACAACGGCCGCACCCGGGTTTGAGGGAGTTCTTTCTCTCACCGGTCTTATTGCAGCAGCGTTTGCCTGCACGTGGCTGAAACACTGATCCTTTTTTCCCCGGCCGGACAGTTTCGTTTACGCGGTTTCCGGTGCGATCACGAACCGGCAGTGGTCGTCGCCCATCGCATAGCAGGCAGTCTCATCCACCCGCTGCGGGCGCCGGAAGTGGCGGGTGAAGACTGCGCCGAGGACTCCGCAGTCGAACGCGCAGGCCGGTCTCCCGAGCTGCGGCAGGCTGCCGCACTCGAAGCAGTCATAGACCCTGACGACAAGGGGCGCGGTGCTCTCTACCTCTAGGACGCCCAGGCTGTTCCTCTTCCAGAATGATTCGGTGTTTTTCAGGAGTTTCTCAAGATCCCGGGCTGCGATGGCGGAATAGACCCGTTCGCCGACATGGTAACCGGCATTCCTGAGCACGGGGTCGATATCGATCCCCTCTTTTAAGAGCGATACCCGGATCGTCCGGAACATGAGACGGTAGAATTTGAACGGGTCCGGGCCGTCGACAAGCCGTGCTACCTGTTCCGCGCTGTCCCGGATGACCGGTTTTTGTGCGGCAAGCCCGCCGATATAGGGGGACCGGAGGAAAAAGATCTTCTTCCTCGAATCGTCAGCATCGGTCTTCTCCGCCACGATGCCGTCCCGTACCAGCCCCTGCAGGTGTACCGAGACCGTGGATTTGGCCTTGCCGGACCGCTGTACGATCTCATCGAACGGCAGCTCGCGCTCCGCAAGAACCGACAGTATTTCTGTCTGCGCTTTCGACTGGACGGCCCGCACGCCCGAGGGTGTCGCAAAGAGGCCGACACCGGCTTCTGCCGTTTTCTTGGTCCTGCCCGATCTTCCTGCCATAATGGTCCCCGTTTTCCCTGTATAATAAACGCAAACTAGATATATAATCTGTTCGTAAACAATAGAACGTTCGTTAAGTACCGAACAAAAAGGCGGTCAATTATGAAAGCGACAAAACTTGCAGAAGGCGTCTACTGGGTAGGCGTCATCGACTGGAACCTCCGGGACTACCATGGCTACACCCTGCCGGGCACGACCTATAATGCATACCTCGTTGTCGGCAGCGAACACGTTGCCCTGATAGATTCCGCATACCCCGGGCAGGAGTTCCAGCTGCTGGAGCGCATAAAGGATGTTATCGACCCAAAGAAGATCGACATCATCGTGGCAAACCACGTGGAAATGGACCACTCGGGAACGCTGCCGCTGTTGACAAAGATGCTCCCCAATGTCCCGATCTATTGTACCGAAGTCGCCGTCAAAGGCTTTGGCAAGCACTACGATACCACGGGCTGGAACTTCAAGCCGGTTAAAAGCCTCGACAAGATCGAACTCGGCGGAAAGACGCTTGTCTTTGTCGAAGCACCGATGCTCCACTGGCCCGACTCCATGTTCACCTACCTTGCCGAGGACAAGATCCTCTTCCCCAACGACGCGTTCGGCCAGCATATTGCGAGCTGCGAGCGGTTCGACGACGAACTGGGAAAAGAGGCTTCGCTTGCCCATGCCCAGAAGTTCTTTGCAAACCTGATCGTCCCGCTCGCCCCGAAGGTATTAAAGAAACTCGACGAGGTAACAAAACTCGGGATCCCGATTAACGTGGTTGCCCCGAGCCACGGTGTCATCTGGCGCTCATATGCCGCCGATATCCTGGGTGCGTACGTGAACTGGTCGCACGGGGTGGCAAAGAACAAGGTAACGATCGTCTACGATACAATGCACCACTCGACCGACCGCATGGCCCAGATGATTGCAGAAGGGGTCATGTCGGAAGGCGTGGCCGTCAAGGTCTGCCTGTTAAAGGACGGCAGGTACGAAGGCAACCACCGGAGCAATATCGTCTCCGATGTCCTCGATTCAAAGGCAGTTTTAGTCGGCTCGCCAACGCTCCAGGACGAGGTTTACCCGACCGTGGCAGACTTCCTTAGTTACCTGCACGGTCTCCAGCCCGGGCGTCTGACGCACAAGAAGATTGGCTGTGCTTTCGGTTCGCAGGGAGGACATGGCGGCGCTGTTGCGATCATCACCGAGGCCCTCAAAAAAGCCGGGATCGAGACGGTCAACGACGGGTTCGAGATCTATTACCGGCCCGACGGCGCCGAGCTCAAAAAATGCTACGAACTCGGACAGGACATCGCACGGCGCGTCAAGGCAATGTGATGCCCTTTTTCCTCCTCTAAAAAAGCCCCACGCTGTATTAATCCCCGGGTGCCGGTCATTTTTGGCAGGTACCGGGGAATCTTTTTTGGTTGGTTCGTTTCCCGCACAAAAACACGGTTTTACCCGTAAGACCCGCGTTTTTAGGGAAACACCACCGAGGCCGATTCGTCGAAGGGATTGGTCCGCATCGCAAGCGAGAAGAGATACGGGTAATGGCCGTGCAGGTATTCCATGTACCGGAGCCATTCGCTCACGAGTGCGCCATAGACCCGGTTGATGTCGCGTTCGAGATGGGCACGGTCTGCCGGCGGGAGCACCGCAAGCCCTTTTCTTGCCTTGAGCTCCTCGGTTGCATGGGTGAGGGCGAGCATTAAGTCGGTAAACGACTCGTGCTCGAAGATCATGGGGTTTTCCACGACCCTCAGGACAAATTCTTCGTGTGCGAAGAGGAATTCGCCGAGAAGGTTCACGTTGATCCGCCCGAACTCCACAGAGACCGGCTGTTCTTTGAGTAGGGTGTGCAGTTCCCTAAACCGGCTGTGCGTCCAGTCGTCGCGCACCACCAGTTCGCGCCTGAGCCCGTCCACATGAGGATCGGCAGAAGCCAGCATGGCAAGGAGCGGCGTTCCTTCGGTCGAGAAGAATGTCCCGATGACGAGGTTGAGTTTTTCCATGCGCTGCTGGCGTTCCCGCGATTCGAGCATCTGGTCGATTATCAGGGTGACGACGAGGACTTCGATGGGCAGGAACGCGATGTCGCTGACCAAAAAGATCAGGATATGCTCCGAATCGTGGAAGATGAAAAAATGGATAGTATAGAGCGCCAGGGAAAGGGTGACGAGCCCCAGCGCTGCAATGATTTTCCACCGGGTGTCTTCTCTCATTGATACTACCTTTTTTTGACCGTGCTATTAAGGTATGGATCAAGGGAGAGGAACAGACAGGGACAAAAAAGCCTCTTCGGACAGCCCGCCCGATCGCAGGAAGGACTGTTGTCGATGTCCGGCAGCAGTGTTTCCGTGGGTTTGGGGATTTAGTGCTGCCCGATATAGCCTTCGAGCAGGGAAAGGGCGGCAAGCTCTTTTTTCCCGCCGCACTTTTTCACGATATCGGAATGGTAATCGATCAGGTGCCGGAGTTTTGGTGTGGGGTTTGCCCGGTACCGGGTAGCATGCACGGTAGCATCGATGATGCTGTTAAATCCCCGGTTCACCGGATGGACCGCTACGTCTTCGATGATCTCTTTCTCCTCGGTGAGTGCGACAACGATCGCTTCTCCGGTCTTCTTTTCCACGGTCGCGGAGAATGCAATCCATGCCTCGGCCCCGGCAAGCCGGTACATGATCCGGTTCCCGATCGGCTCTTCCACGAATGCATCGTCCGGAAGATCCTCAAAAGCGGTCTTTACGTACAGCACCGGGTCGTGGACGATATTTGCGACCACCCAGCCGTCCCGTTCGATGTTTGCCGCGGTATGGCTCCCGCCAAAAAGGATCATCGTTGCCTTCCCGTCGCAGTAGTGGATACCTATCGGGGCAGCGTTGTTTGCAGTCGTGGCGATGATCTCGTTGATCCCGCCTTTTATGAGTCCCATTCCCAGCCCTCCGAGAGCGCGATGTAGATTGCCGCAATCGTGATATCCGCCAAGGATCCCGGGTTGATGCCGGCCGCGATGAACTCGGCATCGAGGGTTTCGAGCACTTTTTTGCCGTCCAGCACTTCACGGGCCTTCCTGATAACCTCTTCAGCCACAGCCCGGCCGTGCTTTTTGATGATAAACGTGTCCGGCTCAGTGGCAAGCAGGGTCAGGAACATCTCGACAATTGCTTCGCGGCCCGATCCTATCTGGTGCAGCAGGTCGGCCCCTCTCCGGGTCAGGATAAAACCGTTCATCCACTCCCGGGCGACCATGTCGTTTGGCGCCGAATGCTGCATCACGTCGTAGAGCGTCATGTTCCGCTCGCGGAGCATATCGAGGGCCTTGGGATCGTTGACATCGATCTCGTCGGTCTTGTTCATCCGGACATTTGTTAAGGCAAACGCCTTGTAGAACGCGACCGCGTCCGAGACATCGGTCTTTGCAACAGCCTGCACGGCCCCTTCGATCCCTCCGCCGTACACGAGCGGGATAAGGAGGATGAAAGCACCGAAATGGGTATTTCCCCCCTTGTGCACGTTCGTCTGCTTTACCGCGTGGCCGATGATCTCGCCGATCCTGCCTTTGCCGGTGGCGGCCTCTTCAAGCGCCGGCCGGGCAAGAATGGCAGAGGCGAGAAAGTGTTCGAGTTTCGTATCGGAATAATCGTGGCAGCGGTCAACGTTCCCCGGCTTCGGGAACGCACAGACCTCGAGCATCATTGCAAGCTGCGCCCGTTCAGCTGCACCGGTCAGTGGGGACATCATGGAAGATCCGGCTCATTATCGTTTCAGAAAGCTCGCGCTTGAGGCGCATATATTCTTTCTTTGGGAGTCCTTCCTGGGTGAGCGTCATGTCCCGGAACATGCAGGGAGAGGAGGTCTTGCAGCACCAGGCAAGGCTCCCGAAACAGGTATGGGGGCCGCCGGCAAGCGGTGTGCCCTGCACGGCGTTGAGCTTGAGCTTCGCATACTCTTCGTTTGTCATCCCGACTTTTGCGAGCGTGGGAATGAGCGGGCATTCCTTTACCGGCATGCAGCAGAAGGTGAGCGCCCGGATATCGCCGCCCCGGCAGAGCTGCTTTGGCGAGTTGTACCAGCCGTCGGTATCCGCGTAATTTTTGATCTCGGCATCGAGCAGGGCAAGCGTCTCCTTATCAGACTTTCGGGCCAGCGAAACGAGATCGGCGCCGTGGGAGAGCATGTCCCGCATCTTCTCGAACGTGTTTATGGAGTTGTTGGCGATGATGATGAGCGGGCAGGAGTTCCGGATCTGGCGGAGCTTTACCGCCCCGGAGTCCATGAGATCGACATGGATGATATCCGCTCCCGCAGCCCAGATGGCCCGGGCAAGGGCGCGGTCGTCGGCTGCGACCCCGACACGGATCTTTACCGAGACCGTGACGCCTTCAGCCTTGAGGGCCTTAATCGCTGCCACGAGTTTCTCCGTGTTTTTGAGGTAATACTCACCGGCCCCGGCCGCCACCATGGGCGCCTGCCGGCAGTGGGCATCGATCTCGTATACTGCTTTTGTCCCGAATTTCCGGGCAATGGCGGCAAAGGATTCCGGAGAGGCGCCGCGGAGGCTGATGCCAAAAACAACATCGCAGGATGCAAGGGAAGCGAGCTCCTTTTCGAGGACCGGTACCGGGTCGTCGTATAAAAATTCCTTCCTGTCCCCGCCGGCAGCAACCTCCTTTGCCGCTGCCATGGCCGGGGCATCGATCGCGTACCCGCCGATAAATGCGAGACCCGTGTGTGCCTGCCTCTCCAGCACGTACGCCGCATCCACGATCCCGGCCATGGACGCGATGGCGACCGGGGTTTTTACCAGCCGGTCGTTGATGATGATACCGAAACGCTCGCCTGCATCCGTCATTGGTCTTATCCATTGAGATTATCAGTTCAAATCTGTTTGGATCCGGTCCGACAGGCTGCCGTCCGGATCGTTTGGTAATAATTTTTAACGATGGTGGTAATACTATGTGATATATGGTAAAGAAGGGATTGTTACTTGTAGGCCACGGCAGCACGATGCCCTACAACCAGGAACTTATCGAAGCAACCGGAAAGATGATCGCCGCAAAAAACACCGGTTTTGTGGTGAAGTGCGGGTTCATGAATATCAACAAGCCTTCGATCAGGGACTCCCTTGAAGCATTCAAAAAAGAAGACATCGATGCACTTGTGGTCGTCCCGCTGTTCCTCGCAAAAGGCGTCCACATTGAAAAAGACATTCCCGGAGAGATCGGCCTGCCCGAAGGCACGAAAAAGGGCAGTTTTACCCTGAACGGGAAGTCCGTCCCGCTCGTCTATGCAGACCCGATCGGGATCGACCCGCTCCTTGCCGACCTGATGGTAAAGAATGCAGAAAAGGCGCTTACGCTGATCTAACCGGCTATGCAGGTGCTGGTGCTCGACACGATCCACGGAGGCAGGGCAATCGCTGCTGCGTATGCGGCGGCCGGTGCAACTGTCGATGCCGTGGACGTGTACCGCGGCACCACGCCGGAAGCAGAAGAACGGGCGAAACGGGAGCAGTACGATCTCGTGACCGCTCCCGTCCACCTCGACCCGGACCACCCCCTGCTCCTTTTACAAAAAGCACCGGCGATCACCCACCACGAGGCGGTGCGCAGGCTTTTGGGCGATTCACTCCCCCACCCGATGATCGAGATCACCGGGGCCCAGGGGAAGACCACTACGGCCCATGCCCTCGCACACGTCCTGCCCGGCCCGGGTATCCTGCACACTTCGGCAGGAACGTATCTTTTCCCGGGAAAACAGTTCCTGGAAAAGATGAGTATCACACCGGGTTCTGTCCTCTCTGCCGCTGCCCGGGCACGGGAGGCAGGGGGCTGGCTTGTGGCCGAGGAATCGCTCGGTGTTACCGGGGCGGGCGATCTGGCAATTATCACGTCCGGCAAGGACTACCGGTGTGCAAACGAAAAGAAAAGTGCGCTTGCGGTAAAACTTGCATCGGTCCGGGAAAGCCCCCGGGTCCTTCTTGCTCCCGGTATTGCAGCCCCGGATGCAGGAAATGCAGTACACCTCGATGAAGTTGCCGGTGTTTCCGGCAGGACCTGCACAATTCGGGTCAGCGGCAGGGACTACCGGTTCGAAAACACCCTGCTCCTGCTCGACGGCTACCGCACTCCGCTCGCCCTTGCCGGTACCGCTGCCGCCCTGCTCGGGTACGACCCGGCAGCACTCTCAACGTTCTCGGGTATCCCGGGACGCATGTCGGTCCGGGTTCTCGGGAATGTTACTGTTGTCGACAACTCGAACAGCGGGACAAACGCCGAGACAACGATCGAGGCAGCCCGCTATGCCCGGGCCTGCACGGGGAGAAAAGAACTGACGCTTGTTATCGGGCAGGCCGAAAGCGACGGTGCGGTCTGCGAGGGATTTGGCGAGGACGGGATCGCCCGGGCGATCCGGGAGATCGATCCCGACACCGTGATCCGGGTCGGCGGACAGCCGGCACCGGGCAGCACCCATTGCACAAGCCTTTTTGAGGCAGAAAAAAAAGCACTTGAAACAACCAGAGCCGGGGCAGTCGTGCTCGCGGTCAAGACCTGGAGATAAGAGATATGATGCCACCAGCACGGTTCATGCACCCCCGCCCGAGCTCCATCGTGGCGGCGCTCTATACGGCCCGCGACCTCGAAGTGGACGTTGCGATCCTGCACGGCCCCTCGGGCTGCTCGTTCAAGCATGCGCGGCTCCTCGAAGAGGACGGGATGCATGTTCTCACGACAGCCCTTGCGGACAACGAGTTCATCTTCGGGGGCCAGAAACCGCTCGAAGAGGTACTGCGCTATGCCGAGGAGCATTTTTCCCCGGAAAAGATTGCCGTGATCGGAACCTGCGTCTCGATGATCATTGGCGAGGACCTTGCATCGGCAATCGATAGTTCGGGCATCACGACCCCGACCATAGCGGTAGATATCCATGCCGGGTTCCCCGAGAACATTGCCGGCGTGCTTGCAACGCTCGATGCAGCAGCGGAGGCCGGCTGGATCAGCGCCGATGAACTCGCCCGACAGCACCGGCTCATGGAGAAGGCAAACGAGGTGGAGAAGATCCGGGGCGCCGCCTCGCAGGCTTACATCGAACCCTCGCGGGGCGACCTCAAGCACGTGGCGGCGGAACGGCTGCTCGCATGCGCAAAGAGCGGGGCTAAGGGAGTCGCGATCCTGAACGCGAAGAAAGAGACTGCGTACATGTTTGCCGACGAACTCCTTGCACTCCATGATGCCTGCCCGGGTGCCGATATCACCTACATCGCAAACCTCAACAACCGGGGCCTGCCCAAGGTCCGTGCGGATGCGAAGAGGATCCGCGAGCAGATGGAAAAGCGGGGCGTTGCGCCGGAACTGGTCGGAGCGCTCGACGAGTACGGGGCAAACGGCGATGCGCTCGGGAAACGGATACAGGAGATCAAACCCTCCTTTGCCCTGATCGCCGGTGTGCCGCACGCGATTCCGCCGGAATACACCAAAGGCGTAGAGTGCTTTTCGGTGACTAACGGCCCACGGCAGGTCGCCCCGCTTCACGCCATCGGGCACGAGCACGTGCTCGTCGAGATCGACCTCCACCCGCGGACGCTCGGTGTGCGCGAGATCGTGGAGAGCGAGTTCGGCGCTGTCCTGCGGAGTCTTGTGCGATGAAGTCGATTCTGGTCACCGGTGACCGCTCGGGCAGCGGGAAGACGAGCATCACGCTTGCGCTTGCCGCCCTTCTCGGGAAAAAATACACGGTCCAGACCTACAAGGCCGGGATGGACTACATCGATCCCTCGTACCTTGCGGCAGTCTCGCACCGCCCCTGCCGGAACCTCGATACCTATGCGTTGAGCGAGGGGCAGATCCGGGAGATCTTTGCGTTCGGGTGCCGGGGGGCAGACATCGCCCTTGTCGAGGGCGTCCGCGGGCTCTACGAAGGGGCCGATGCACTCGATGACATCGGCAGCACGGCGGCGGTTGCAAAAACCCTCGACCTCCCGGTCGTGCTCGTTGTCTCGGCCCAGAGCATCACCCGGAGCGCTGCGGCAATTGTGAAGGGTTTCCAGGCATTCGACCCCGAGATCCGGATCGCGGGCGTGATCCTCAACCAGGTAAAGGGCGGGTCGCACAAGGAGAAGGCAACCCGGGCCATCGAGTACTACTGCGGCGTGCCGGTGATCGGCGCAATCCCCCGGATGGAAGAGATGCAGCTTGCGATGCGCCACCTCGGCCTTGTCCCGTACCGCGAGGGGAGTGGCAGGGGCGACTTCGACAAGCGGATCGAAACGATCACCGAGATGATCGGGAAATACGTTGACCTCGACCGGTTCCTTGCGCTTGCAAAAGACTCGCCCGCTCCCGCGACAACCTATACGCACCTCGACCCGGCCCCGGAGCAGCACGTCCGGATCGGCGTCGCGCTTGACGAGGCGTTCAACTTCTACTACGCAGACCTCTTCGACGTGCTCGCGTCGCTCGGGGCAAAGACCGTTCGTTTCAGCCCCGTCCACGACCGGCTGCCCGATGCGGACGGCTACATAATCGGCGGGGGCTACCCGGAGCTTTTTGTTCCCGAACTCGAAGCAAACGACAAAATGCGGGAGGCCGTCCGCGAAACGGCTTCAAACGGCGTGCCCTTCTACGCGGAGTGCGGCGGGCTCATGTACCTCACGGAGAGGATGAACCTTGCCGCCGGCTGGCAGGGGCACGAAAATGCGATCTCCGGTGAGATGTGCGGGGTCTTTAAAGGAGAGACCCGGATGCCTGCCCGGCGCGTGGTCAGTTACGTGGAAGGCACGAGCAGGGCCGCATGCCCCCTCGGCCGCTCGTGCTTCCGGGGCCACGAGTTCCACTACTCTGAAGTCAGCCTCGCAAAAGAGACCATGTACGCCTACAAGCTCTCCCGGGGTACGGGGATCAAGGACAATCTCGACGGTGCCGTAGTGAATAACACCCTCGGGAGTTACACCCATCTCCACCCGGTGGCAAGCCGGGACATGTTCCGGAATTTCATCGACAACTGCATGAACCGGCACTAAGTGCCGGGCTCTTCTTTTCCGGTTCCGGCACCGTATCCGTTACAAAAATACGGATCAAAGAAAAAACTACAAGAATACCGGCGACACACAACACATTCATGATCATTTATCTTGATGGAAAGTACCTGCCGGAGGCCCAGGCAAAGGTCTCTGTCTTCGACCACGGCCTCCTGTACGGGGACGGTGTCTTTGAAGGGATCCGGGCCTATAACGGCAGGGTCTTCCGGTTAAAAGAGCACATCGACCGGATGTACGATTCGGCAAAGACACTCGATATCAGGCCGCCGATTACAAAGGACGAGATGGCGGAGGCGATCTGTGAGGTGCTCCGGAGAAACAACCTCCGCGATGCTTACATCCGCCCGATTATCACCCGGGGCGTGGGCGATCTCGGCCTCGACCCGCGCAGGTGCAAGAAGGCGTCGGCAATCGTGATTGCGGTCACCTGGGGTGCGATGTACGGCGACCTGTACGAGAAGGGCCTCAAGGCAATCACGGTCTCGGTCCGCAGGAACCCGCCGGAGTGCCTGCCGCCGAACGTAAAGAGCCTCAACTACCTCAACAATATTCTCGCAAAGATCGAGGCGAACTACAAGGGCGGCGACGAGGCAATCTTCTTTGACACGAACGGCTACGTTGCCGAAGGATCGGGCGATAACCTGTACGTGATCAAGAACGGCGAGATCATAACGCCCCACACGCTCAACAACCTTCGGGGCGTTACCCGGATGGTGATCCTCGAGATCGCCCAGTCACTTGGCATCACCGTGAAGGAACAGAACCTCGGGTACTTCGATATCTACACCGCGGACGAGCTGATCTGCTCGGGCACGGCAGCGGAGATCGCCCCGATCACCTGGGTGGACGGCAGAGTCATCGGCAGCGGCAAGCCGGGCCCGGTCACCCGCCAGCTGATAGCAGCGTTCCATGCAGTAACGAAAAATGAGGGCTACCCGGCGTTTCCAAAAGCCGGTGCAAAGGCCGCTGCGAAGACCTCAGGGAAGGCATCTGCAAAGGCAGCAAAGTCCGGGGTAAAGAAGACAAAGACCGTTGCAGCGGCAAAGGCAAAGATAGCGGCGAAGACCGGTGCAAAGAAGGCAGCGGTGAAAAAGCCGGTTGTCCGCAAGGCAAAAGCACCGGCAAAGAAGACCGCAGCAAAGCGGCGATAATCCCGTAATATCCAAAATACCCTGAATATAATCCGTTTTTTTGCGGGCCGGAGGACGCGGGACCGGGGAACAGGATCCTGCCCGGCAGCCCCCGCCCGTTCCATAACCTATTTATCAGGCGGCGTAAAATTAGATAAAGCACATTGCTTGCTGCTATAGTGTAGAGGCCAATCATGCGGGCCTTTCACGCCCGCGACAGGGGTTCAAATCCCCTTAGCAGCATTTCTGTTTTGATGGTTTGATGCTCTATTCTGAAAATTTTGATCAACTAGTGAAACCTCGGTCGGCACATACTGCCTTGATGTTTAAGCCGCTGCGTTTTTCTCTACTTCCTTTTTTCATAGCAGCAGCTTTACATCAACGGTTCAAATCTCTAGATCCCTATTTAGGGAGAATAATCGACGCAAAAAACAATATCTCAAGTGAATTGAAAATATTCTGTAAATTTATATTACTTGTAAAGAACAATGTAATTGAAAACTTATGGTTTTAGAAGGCCTCTTAGACGCAAGTGTAATTTTTATTTTTTTGGTGATTCTTGGGTTTATCGTTTCAAGTATTTTTCGAACGGGAAGGTACTTTGGAATCGCATCCATTCCCAAAACCGATAATGAGCGACTTCTTGAATATGTTTCAACCGCGATATTCTTTCTAGTAATTTTTTTCATTTTTCTTATAATGGTGCTAGATGCTCAAAGATCTAATTTTATAACGGCTATTATAACCCCTTTTTTCTTGGCATTTGTAGTTACTTTAGGTAAATTTTCTATAAGTCAAGATACGGTTACGGCATACTTAGCTCTACTTTTTTGGATTAGTGTGATTTTCATGTTTGTTTATATCTTAATTTTTTCGATTGGACGATTAATAATGTCATTCGATGAAAACTATATTGAGGTCGATTTTATAGACTCGAAAGATACGTACCGAAGTGTGCTATCTGAAACAGATGATTTTATTTTTTTTGAGACGATAAAAAAACCGTCGCTATGGGTCGCAATACGCAAAGAGAATATTAAATCAATGAAATCTATTCGGGGTAAATCGTCGTTTGATAAATTTTTGGTTGGTTTACGTATAGATATAGATAATATTTGGAAAATTGTCGCATCTAAAATCGATGAGGTACGAAAAAAACGTAAAAATTAAAGAGAGTCGGATCATGATCTCAGCATTTGTTCAATACCTTGATACAAATTTTTTCAGGATTGTTTGTCACATCGCCTTCTGGATATAGATCATCCTAATCAAGTTCGACATTCTGGATCGGGAAAACATTCAAATTTCCAATGATGCTTCCCCCTCCTCGCTTCTGCTCGGAGTCGCTCGGGCGCCTCGTCGGGCCCTCGCTGGGCAAGGATCTATATTGGGATTTAGGATCAAGGTAAGTGCGTAGCGCAAAACCCGACGAGGCGTTTTGCGCGTAGGGCATCGTTTTGTTTCAACAAGTTGGAGAAAGGAAAATTTTCGTGCTTTGTCACGGAGACAGTGTCCCTCGCTTTTCAGAATAAGTGGAAATAACCCCTCCGGGCAAAACCCCAAAAAGAGGGTTCCCTTCAAAGGCCGCTACCCCACCCCAATCATAACAGGGTTTTGCCTCCCAATAGCGTACATTAGGGTTTTACAGCGCTGCGTATTATGCCCGGTTTGCCTTAAATCCCTATAAATCGGCGTTTTCCGAAAAAGTGTGTAAAACTGCACGCTTTTTGTGCATTTTTTGAGGTTTGCTGAAAAGCGGGCTGACCAGTCTCCGACGAAGAATCCGGGTGGGGAAAGATAAGGTCCGGACACCATGTTTCACTCCCAGTGTTTCCTGTCAATAGTAGCGATTCTCATCATACCTATTGATGGGAACCAAAACCCCCCTCAAAAATTCCCACTTGACCCCCCACCCCTCCCCCAAAATGCCGGGCAGGGGGGGTGCCCTCCAAAAATGTTGCCACCCCCCTCCCCCCGGTTTTCTTTTTTCATGAACGGACCCCCACCCCCCTGTTCTGCACAAAACAGGGGACTACCCCTCCATTGTTCCAGTTCCAAAAGGTCTGTTTCGCGTGGAATGTCCGACAAGAGGGGGAGGGGGGACTACCCCTCCGGTTATGGACACGGGGGGTGGGGTACCTCATGGTTGGGGTGGGGGTACACCCTGCACCGCCCGAACCAGATATGCCCCCCACCCCCCTCCCCTCTTTTTTTAATGTGGGGGGGTGGGGGGGTAGTCTCCTGCTAAAAAAAATGGATGGACTGCTGGCCGATGGTTCCGGCACATCTTTGGACCAGTTGCCGGGTTTTTAAAAAAAGTCTCAATCCCTTTGTTGAGAGAAAAATACCCGGGCACGGACTTGGGAAATTAAAAAACGGCCGTATTGAAGGGTATTTTAGATACTCACTGTTCGGTACCGGAGATAAATAAAAGATTGCTCTCTCATCTTATCCCCGACTCTTCGTAAACCGGTACGCACCCTTCGGCACGACAATCTCGAACCGGGCACCTTTGCCCGGTTCCCCGGTTTCATGGATAGTGATGCCGGTAAGGGAGAGGATTTCCCGGGAAAGATACAGGCCGAAACCTTTCCTGCGCCCGTATTCCTGATCGAAAATCTTCTCCTTGAGGTTTGCCGGGATTCCCGGCCCGTTGTCTTCAAAGAGAAGGACAAGCCCTTCGTCTGTTTCCCTGCTCGTGAGGGAATATGCCGTTGCAGACCCTGCATGTTCGACAATATTTTCTGCCAGGGCAAAGAAGACATTTTCAAGCATCGGATCGGCATAAATTTCCAGGTCGTCGACTTCCAGCTTCCGCTCCAGCTGCGGGAGATTCATATGCGATATCCCCAGAAGGAACGACTGCTCGACATTTTGCCAGCAGGGCGGGGAAAGGCCCAGCGCCTGGAACGATCGCGCAAATTTCACGGATTCAGACATGGCCTGAAGGACCTGGCCCATTTTTTCAATATACTCCTCACATTTATTGGAATGCCTGGCAGAATCGGCCATCTGGAGATACGCGGAAAGCGAGAAAACCGAGGTCTCCACATCCTGGATTGAGATGGCATTAAGGACTGTCATCTTCTTTCGCGCAAGAGCCAGCGCCTCCTCGGTCTTTTTCCGTTCATCGAGTTCTTTTTTGAGTTCGCGGGTTTTCTCATCGACTGCACGCTGGAGAGAACGGTTCCAGGCAAAGATGATTATGGCAAGTATGGCAAGAATCGCAATGCACGCCAGAAAAGCCGTCAGGATCCGGGAATCAATCCCCGGGGACTGTAAGTGTGTCGAAACCCACCGGTCTACGATCTGGTCGCGTTCGGCAGGAGAAATAGCGGCAATTCCTTTGTTTACGATCTCCCGGAGTTCCGGTTCGTTGCTCCGGACACCGACCGAGAACTGGAACTGCTGCGGGCTTGAGGGGAGGTATTCACCGGATACCTGGAGATTGGTCAGGCCCTGGTGGTCGACAACCCAGCTCGACGATGCGAGGTCGCCGAAATACGCATCGGCCTGTCCGTACGAGACCATTTTCAGGCCGGTCCCGATATTGGGGACAGTGAGCGTGTGGATCTTCGGGTATTGCTCCTTTAGCAGGATTTCAGAGGTGTAATTATCTACGGCAACTACGGTCCTGCCCTCCAGGTCGTTTAACGTGAGGTTCTGGAAGGAATCTTTCCGGGTAATGATAACCAACGGCGGCTGGTAATAGGGGAGGGTATAATTCAGGTATGTCCCGCGGAGATCCGAGATATAGACCGCACCGAGCAGATCCGTCTGGTTTGTCTTGATCATCTGGATACAGGAATTCCAGTCGGACTGACGGACCACGGTGATATGCAGGCCGGTCTTTTCAGATATACGGTCGAGGAAATCCGCACTTATGCCGACATAGTTGCCCCGGTTGTCAAAATATTCAAACGGGGGGTAATCGGGATCCGGGCAGACGGTTATGTCCGGATGCGCAGAAATCCACTGCTGTTCTTCAGCGGTCAGCCGGACTGCCGCCGCTCCTTCCGGGGCCGTATTTCCCGGAATGGCCGGGACATTAATGAGAAGAATAAAAACCGATACGGCGGCAACTACAAGGACGATAATTGCAACAAACAGGATAATTGCATTTTTTGAGGGTTTGCCGACCGTCACGCATATCCTCTGTTCTTTACATCTTCCTGTACTTTGTTAATGATTCTTTCCATTTTGCCGGGTAAGAAGGATACCGGTCCACGGCGGGAAACCGTGGATCATCCAAACGGGCTCGCGCAGACAAATGTCAGTGCCATTCCCCCATATCATGCAGGTTTAAGAACAATCCTCGCAAATATGTAGAGAAAAAATTACATGGAGTGAACTATAATGGACTTTGGAAATCTGGGGGGACTCGGCGCTTCGGCTGCCGGTTTCCTTGCAACATCTGAAGGTCAGACTGCAGTCAAGAACTTCCTTGCAACGCCCGACGGCATGGCGCTCCTCAAGAATTTCGCATCAAGCTCGCAGGGCCAGCAGGTCATCATGAGCCTCCTTCCCTCGGTCGTCGATGGCATGAACCTGCCCGAGCCGGTCAAGGCCATGATCAAGAGCGCCGTTCCCGCAAAGCAGTAAACAGAATCGGCATTTTCTCATTTTATCGCTTTTTTATTCCTTTAGCCCGACCGGTTACCTTATATTGTTACGGGATAGAATCTGTATTCAGAGCAAAAGGGGGGCATAATTATCGAAGATATGATTCCTATTCCCGACGGGCAGGTCGCAAAGAAACAGCTGCACTTTTTCTGGCTTGCCGACTGTTCCGATTCGATGCGCGGAAAGAAGATAGCAACGCTCAACCAGGCGATCCGGGAAGCCCTCCCCGAGATCCAGAAAGCGGTTGCAGCCTATCCCCAGGTCGACATCCGCATGCGGGCCATCAAGTTCTCTGATGACGCTGCATGGCACGTTGGCCCGGACCCGGTTCCCTTAGCCGATTTTGTCTGGCCCGAACTCGAGACGAGCGGGCTTACCGCTACGGCAAAGGCGCTCCGTCTCCTTGCAGGCGAACTCTCCATCGAACGCATGCCCCGCCGCGGCCTTCCCCCGGTCTGTATCCTCATCTCTGACGGGTTCTGCACCGATCCCCGCGAGGAATACGATGCGGCCATTGCCGAACTCGGGAAGATCCCGTGGGGGATAAAAGCTGTCCGGCTCTCGATTGCAATCGGCGACGAATCGGATTACAATGCCGCCGAACTTCTCAAGTTCACGAACCAGGACGCCGTAGGTCTCCTGAAAGCGCACTCTCCCGAGGAACTGGTAACCTACATCAAGTGGGCCTCGGTCAGCGCATCGGTAGCCTCGTCACGCGGCAGGAGCCGGGGAGCACCCGCAGGTGACGAGACCTCGAACGTTGCCCTCGAATCCCCGCCACCGATGATCACGTCCAATACCGACCTGTTCTGAACCGATCATGCCGTTGCCGGAAGAGTTCTCCTGTACCTGCGATACCGGTCTCGGGTGGGCGTTCGGATGCAGCCGGACCGGCGCATCCCATATCCGGGCCGGCAAACCCTGCGAGGATGCCTACGGGCTCTGGAGCGGGTCGTCCGGCGCACAGCCCTGTATTGCCTGTGCGGTAGCCGACGGCCATGGAGACCCCCGGCATGACCGGAGCCGGACCGGATCGGCACTTGCTGTTGACGCTGCGATAAGCGAGATGGTGGCGTTCCACCGCTCGTATGCAGACGGGAACATCCCCCGCCAGCAGTTCCGTGCAGGATTCAAGACAGATTTCCCCCGACGGGTCACCCGGCGCTGGCGCGATCTCGTATCCCGCGATTACGAACGCTCCGATCCTGCGCCGTCCCCCAAAGAGACCGTGCTTCCCGATGCGACTTACTCCCGCTACGGGACAACGCTCCTTGCCGCCCTTGTCGTTTACGATACCATCCTCGTCGGCCAGGTTGGCGATGGCGACCTTATCCTCCTGCGGCCCGACGGCACGCTCGTATTTCCCCTTCCCCGCGACCCGGTCATTGCGGGAAACGAGACCCACTCACTCTCCGCTCCCGATGCCCACCTGCTCTGGAGGACGGCGACCATTGACCGGGGCGAAGGCGGTGTTCTTCTCGTTGCAACGGACGGCATCTCCGACTCGTTTGCCGGATCGGAGAGCGAGGAGTTTGCGCTTTTCGTCCACAGCCTTGTCGACCGGATCCGGACGTACGGGACCGATTCCGTTGCTTCGGCAATGAGCGGCTGGCTCGACCGCTACTCTGAGATTGCCAGCGGCGACGACATGACGCTTGTCTATGCGTCCATCAACCCGGAACACCACGAAGAACCGGACACCGGTTCGCAGGACAACGGTAAACCCGTCCCCGGTGAGGAGGCCTGGTAACACATGACCCTTGCCGTCGGCACCCGGCTCCATGCCGAACTTTCCGGGACAACCGTTACGGTCATACAAAAGATCGGGGAAGGCACGCAGGGGGAAGTATACCTTGTCGAAAGCCCGCAGGGCCGGCAGGCGCTCAAGTGGTACAAGCCCGAGCAGGCGACCCCCGACCAGCGAACGGCGATCTCCTACCTCGTCCGCACCGGCCCGCCGTTCGGGGCCGCGGGAAAACGGTTCATCTGGCCGCTCGATCTCGTCACTGCGGACACGGCAAAGCAGTTCGGGTACCTGATGGCAAAGATCGATACGCAGACGTATGCCGAACTCGGGGAGGTCTGGGCGCACTTAAAACCGGTTCCGGGCCTTGCAGCGCTCTGCGAGATCTCGTACGAGCTTGCGAACAGCTACCGGGCCCTCCACCTCTCGGGCCACTGTTACCGGGACATCTCTGCGGGAAACCTGATGTTCGATCCAAAGACCGGCGACGTGCTCATCTGCGACAACGACAACGTCGGGGTGAACCGCCAGTCCCGATGCCAGGTCTGGGGCACGATGGAGTACATGGCCCCGGAGCTCGTCCGCGGGGAATGCGACCCCTCGACCGAGACCGATCTCCACGCTTTGGCAGTCCTCCTCTTTTACGTCTGGGTCTGGCACCATCCCTTCCACGGCGAGATGGAATACGGATACCACTGCTGGGACATCCCGGCCAAAAAGCAGGTGTACGGGATCTTGCCGGTCTTTATCTTCGATCCCGACAACCCGGCAAACCGGCTGCCCGCTGATCCGGATTATGCCCTTGCCGGCAAACGCTGGGCGTTATGCCCTCCCGCACTCCGGGCCATGTTCATCCGGGCGTTCACCGAGGGACTCTCACAGCCCGCCCGGAGGGTTACCGAAGGTGAATGGCAGAACCTCTTTTTGTCACTCAAAGACAGCCTCATCTCCTGCCCGCACTGCCGGGCCGAGAACTTTTCCGATTCCAGCAGTTCCCCGCTCACCTGCTGGCACTGCCACCGGGAGATCCCGCCGGCCCCGACGCTTGTTATCCGGCGCCCGGGGGGATCGGTCACCCTTACCCTCTCGCTCGGGGCAACGCTCTTCTCCCGCCATATCCTGCACCCCAATGGAACGGACGACGGTTCCCGGGTGATTGGCCGCGTCGTTCCTCACCCGTCTATTCCCGGGGCAGCAGGGATCCGGAACCTCTCCGGACAGAACTGGAGCGTGGCCTTTCCCGACGGAACAACAGCAGATGTCCCCCCGGGCAGGGCAGTCCCCCTGAATCCGAAAACAACCATAACGGTAGAGGACGCATGCTGTACCATCCAACCTCCCCTCACCGGAGCCGAACCATGAACGATACCGCCCGTGCAATGCTCGCCCGACTTATCGCCCGCTACGGCGTTACCGTTGCCCGCGATGCGAACCGCTGCGAGGGACTGCTCCGTGACACCTGCCCGGACTGCACAAAGGAGATCTTCATCCTCACCAGTGCCGTGCGGCAGCGCGTTCCTGCCGATCTCCTCGCCCCCCGGCAGACGCTCCCGCTGCCGCTTGTCCAGGGATTTCTTGTCAAGCGCCTGGAAGACGAGCTCGGTTTCTCGGACAATGCAGCGCACTGGGCAGTCGCCAGCTGGTCGGAGGCGCTTGGGCTTTCCGATCCCGTACGGATGAAAAAACCGGTGGAAAATACCGCTTTGCCCCCCAAGGCACCGGCCGAAGTCGGTCCAACGGATCCGGCCCTTCGCGAACAGTGGGCATCCGATCTTGCCGGTGGCCCGGTTGCGGTCCGGCTCGGTGCGGTAAAAAACCTGGCGGCAAACCCGGATCCGGAAAATATCCGGCTCCTGGTACGGACGCTGGATAACGATACCGGTGAGGTACGCGCGGCTGTTTTCGATACCTTGTCGGATCCGGCACTGGGGGCGGCAGATGCCCTCATCGAAGCGCTGGGGGACAGGTCCGACGCCGTTGCCTGGAGAGCCGCACTTGTCCTTGCAGGATTACGGGAATGCCGGGCGTTTCCTGCGCTTGTTCCCCTGCTGGAGCGGCAGGGCACGGTACGGGAAGCTGCAGTCTGGGCGCTCGGCGAGATTGGATCCGATGAAGCCGCTGCCCCGCTCATGGAGCTGCTCGGCGATCCCGATACCGGTATCCGCAGTGCGGCAGAAGATGCACTCAAAAAGATCGGGTCGCCGGAAAAGGGCAGCTGAAATCAGCAGTGCCGCACCCGGCACCCTGTCTTTTCCATTCAGGGAGCTTTTATGTGCCGGCCCTGCAATACGGTAGTATAACCCCTTACCCCCCTGCGCAGGTACGGGAAAGACTGCCCGTTGCAGCAAAATGTGGATATGCATATGAACACAGGCCCCCTTTCCGAGACCTCCCGTCAGTTCGTGCAGAACCGGTTCACCCGGTACCTGGTGAGCATCGCAGTCGTTCTTTTCCTGGTTTTACTCCTCGAAATAATCACCCGGGGAAACCACGAGTTCTGTATCATTATTATCGAACTGATCAGTATCGCGGTCTCCCTTTCGATCTTTGTCCTTGTCTGGAACAGCAGGAAGATCGCCCCCGACACGTTCCTCACTGCCGTCGGTCTCTCGTGCCTGTTTACCTCGTTTCTGGACGTGCTCTTTACTCTTTCCTTTGTCAACCACCCGCTCCTTCCGGGAAATCTGGGGGTTATGGTCCCTCAGTTCTGGCTGGTTGCGCGGTGTTTCCAGAGCGCAACGCTCCTTGTGGCAGTAGTGCTTATCGGCCGGTCCATTACAAGGAATAAAAAATACGATGCCCTTATCCTGACCGTAACCTATGCCATGATCTGTTCCGCACTCGTCATAGGTATTTTTGGCTGTCAGTTTTTCCCTCCCTGTTTTTACCAGTTTGCCGGGCCTTCGCTGTTTATGACCGCAGGCGAGTTCTCTGTCACGGCAATTTTTCTCTTCACTGCCGGTTTTCTTATGATCCGGCACCCTGATATCGATCCCGAAGTCCGGACCTACCTCGAGATTACCCTGCTCTTCTTTGGCTGGGGCGAACTTGTCGTTGCTATCTCGGGCAATGGCTTTGAGCCCATGAATGTGGTCGGTTTCTTCCTTCGTTTTGTGGCAGTCTATTACCTGTACCGTGCGATTGTCACCGTGGGGATCACCAGGCCCTTCGACCTGCTCTTCCGCCAGGTTACGGAACGGGAGCACGACCTTCGCGTAAGCGAGGAACGCTACCGGAAGGTTGTCGAGACGCAGACCGAACTGATCAGCCGGTTCCTGCCCGACGGGACTCATATCTTTGTCAACGATGCCTACTGCCGGTTCTTCGGGCTTCCCTGCGACGAGATCCTCGGGAAAAAAGTTCCTGCCCACTGCAAGGTCGAGGACCTGGAAAACCTCCATACGATCTTTTCCGGCCTTACTCCCCAGAAACCGGTGGTGTCGAATACCTGCAAAGTCACCCTGTCCGATGGATCGGTGCGCTGGGTGGTGTGGAACGATCAGGCGGTTTTCGACTCAAAAGGAAAGATTATCGAATACCAGTCTGTCGGACGGGACATCACCCGGCTGTATACCACCAATATGGCGCTTGAAAAGGCTCATGAAAAGCTCGCCCTCCTCTCCGGCATCACCCGGCACGATATCCTCAACCAGCTGACCGCATTAAAAAGCATGATCTATCTCGTGAAAGAGGATCCCGGTGGCCCGGGAAGCTCCGTCCTGCTGAAAAGAATGCAGAATATTGCCGACGTGATCGAAGACCAGATCTCCTTTACCAAGGATTACGAGGAGATGGGGGTTACGGCCCCGGCATGGCAGAAGGTTACTTCAGGTATTCAGGACGCAGTCGCTGCCCTTCCGGTGGGGACGGTCCGGGTCATGATCGAGACCGGGGATGTGGAAGTCTTTGCCGACCCGCTTTTCGGGAAGGTGTTCTACAACCTGATCGACAATTCGCTCCGGTACGCCGGGAAGAACCTGTCGGTCATCCGTGTCAGCTCGCGTGAGGTTCCGGAAGGGCTGGAAATTATCTACAGCGACAATGGGGAGGGCATTTCCCCTGAAGACAGGATGAAATTATTCAGCAAGGGGTTCGGGAAACATACCGGTCTTGGCCTCTTCCTTGTCCGGGAGATCCTTGCCATTACCGGCATTCGGATCACAGAGTCCGGGACATTTGGGAAGGGAGCGGTATTTACCCTCGCGGTTCCCCGGGAAGGGTACCGGTTCCCAAAGGAAGAGCCATAACCGGGATCGAACTGTATTGTGCAGACATCTTCCCGGTACGAACTTTTTTTTAAAAGCTGTCGCTGTGTACCGGGGTTATTGCCCAAAAACCCGGTTCCTGTTTTTATAACCTGCAACCGGTTGTTCGTCTCGTCCGGCACAGGACACGGGAAAATGCATATGGCAAAATTTAAGGACTTTAATTTTATAAAAAAGCCTGATACTTATGGATAAACCGTGCCTTTTCTCCGTGTCGTGTATGATTGTCCTTATCGGCTGTATCTTCTTATCCGGGTGTACCAGCAGTACCGTACCGGAGACTACGCCAACAGCAACAGCAACACCGGTTCCGACCCAGACTACCCTGGTGGCAACTGCTTCAGCCACTCCGGTCGCAACGGTCACGACCACGGGACTAAAAACCTACCGGAATACCGAGTATGGTATTGCACTGTCGTATCCCTCCGACTGGGAGATCCAGGAGCCGGATACCCTTGCCATGCGGGACTATGGAAAATCCACCATCAATATCGTCAACTTCTACAGCCCCGGAAATGACATTTACGCTGTTTTCAGTGTCGATATCGACCCGACCGCCACGAGCGATCTCGAATCCTATTACAACCATGCGGTCCTTGCCCTCCAGTCCTATTATCCCCACTGGACAATGACCAAACACAACGCCCAGCTTGCGGTCTCGGACGACAAGGCCTACCGGATCGATTACAAGGTCGAGCACGAGGACAGCATAAAATACGATTATGCCTACCAGGTCTATACGATCGCGGACAAGACCCCGTATATCTTTACCTATCAGGTGCAGAACATTCCCCCAACGGACGAGACCTACAACGAATATCTCGATGAATCGCAGGACATGGTAAAAAGCGTTGTACTTACACCCGTTTCCCTGGCCGGCAAGAGCAGGTAATGCTTTTCACCGGTTCATCCGGTGTTTTTTCCCGGTAGCGGGAGACCGGATCGGGTTATACCGTTTCGGGCGGCTCTTCGCAGGGAGCGATGATCTTCAGGATAAGGCGGCGCTGGAACACCTTTTCGAATGCCTTCTTTTCTGCTTCAACGCCCCAGACTTCGAGCTGGCAGTCGTTCTCGGCAATGATGGCAAGGACGGCCTCGTTCTTGTCGGCAGAAACGAACTTTGTGTGCTGCACGAGCCCTGAGTGGCTGCGGTCGAGGCTTTCCCCGAGCCGGACAAACATGGCGAGCACTAAAACCATCTGCTGCTCGTCCGCATCGAGGTCAGGGATATCCAGGTGCTTTTTCCGCGGTTTCTTCTTCCGGTGGAACCGGGCGGTATTTGCGATAATGTCGATCTCTTTCTGGTCGAACCCGAGGAGCTCGGAATTTTTTATAATGTAATAGGAATGTGCATGGTGGTTGGTATAGGAAATGAACGAACCGATGTCGTGCAGGAATGCGGCATATTCGAGCAGTTCCCGTTCCGCGTCGCCATAATGGTGAAGTTTTGCCTCCTTTGCCGAATCGAAGATCTCAAGCGCCAGCCGGGTTACGGTCCGGGCATGCGCTTCATTGATCCCGCAGGAACGCCCCAGCTGGAGGACACTCGTTTCCCGCGGCGAGAGCGTCCCGAACAGCGGGAAATCCTCCATGCGCGAGAGGTAATCGGCAAGAAGGCCGTCCTGGAGGCCCCGGTTGGTGACGGCAACCGATTCAAGACCCAGTTCTTTCATGAATGTTTCGAGGATTACGGCACCCGCAATAATGATGTCCGCCCGTTCGGGGTTGATGCCCGGTACTTTCCGCCGCTCTTCGAGCGGGAGCGAACAGAGCATCTCGGTCGTCTTTTTTAAGTCCCGGTAGGTAAGTGTCCCGGCCAGGGCGGGTTTGTCCGGGGTGAAAGCTCTTGCCGCGATCTCTGCGAGGTTCATGATGCTGCCGGAGCTGCCGATAGCGAGGTCGAGCCGCTGGCTTTTGATCTTCTGGACGGTATGGATGATTGTGTTCTTTACGTACTGCTGGAGGTGCCGGTACTGGTCGGCGCGGACCGGCCCGGTTTCGTCTTTTGTAAAGAACTGGTTGGTGAGGCGGATTGCACCCAGCTTGAAACTGTCGAGGAACTGGTACTGGTGCTGGCCGCCAACGGCGATCTCCGTACTTCCCCCGCCGATATCGATAAAGAACCCCTGCTTTTCGCCAAGATGGAAACTGCCGGCGACTCCGAGATAGATGAGCCGGGCCTCCTCGCGGCCGGGGATGACCCTGACATCGAGCTGCGCCTCGCGTCGGATCCGTCCGAGCAGTTCGGCCTGGTTCTGCGCCTCGCGTGCAGCAGAGGTCGCGACTGCAACGAACTCTTCTGCTGCAAACGTCCGGGCGAGATCGGCAAACTTCCGACAGACCAGGCAGGCCCGGTCGATGGCTTCGGGAGTAATCTCCTCGTCGTCGAATTCTCCTTCCCCGAGACGCACCTGCTGTTTCTGCCGGGTAAGGATACTGTAGGAATGGTTCGGGTTGAACCGGACAACGAGCATGCGCACCGAGTTTGTCCCGATATCGATGAATGCGACAATCCGTCCGGCAGCCCCGACTTTTCTTGTTTTTATGGTATCACCAGCGGCAGCGTGAAGACTTTAGTGAAGAGATCGCTCTTTTTTATTGCCCGTTCCCTGCAGGGTTCGGTATTGCCGGTTCCGGTTGGTTCGCAGAGGATTTCAGTCTCGCGGATGGTGCAGCGGAGATCCGTAATGCAGCTGTCGTGGGTATAATCGAGACCGTCGGCGATCCGGAGCAGCGCGGCAAGGAGAAGAACGCGCTTTTTGTCCTCCTGCGGGAGGAGCCGGTAGAACCCCTTGTGCCGGACCGCGGCCTGGCTGCCGTGGAGCCCGGCGATAAGCGCGATCATGCCCTGCTCTTTTATGCTCACCAAAAGCCCGCTTTCCGCGAGGATGAGGGCCGCACCACGGGCCTGGTGACCGCTGCCTCCGCCCGCCCAGCCGATGTCGTGGACAATTGCGGCGTACCGGAGGAGGATCCGGTCGCGGTTTTTGAGGTTGTGCAGGGTAAGAAGACCGGTAAAGAGCCGGTCTGCAAGGTCGGCGACATGCAGGCTGTGCGCCCGCTGGTCCGGCACCGGATCCAACATACGAAGGAATGCTGCCTCTTCCGCTCCCTGCGTACCGGTCTTCCGGCGCCGGCAGGCAGAGCGCTGACCGTCAAGAGTGCAGGTTTCGAGGTCGTCCCAGAACTCAGCCCGCAATAGCGCATCCCAGCAGCGGACGAACTGACGGTAGAGCCGGTTGCGTTCCTTCTCCCGGTCGCGGAGCAGCTGGCGGAGGGGCGTGAGGTCGGAAATGTTGTTTCCCGCGGTGGTTTCACGGAAGGCTTTCCGCGACCGGGCGGTAAGGATTGCATGTCCCAGGTCATCGATCCAGACATCGCAGTCATGGATCCCACCGAGCAGGTCCTGGAGCCGTTTGAGCTGCGCGATCTGCTTTGCCATCCCCCTCCGGTAGAGCGGTGCAAAGGTCTCGATCGTGTACCGGAGTTTTTTTATTGCTATCCGGAGGGCATGGTGTTCGGGGACTGCGTCCGGGGAACGGATGAACGGCTCGTACCGCTGCGGCGATATCAGCCGCGCACCGATCCGGTCCGCTGCAACCGGGGGGACACCGGAAATGCAGTTCTTTTTTCCCCGGGCTTTCTGATCGGCCAGCGCACGGCAGGATTCCCGGAGACGTACCAGCCCGCCGCCCTGCTCGATTTTGTCAAGAACGCCGACCAGTTTTTCCTGCTGGGTTTTCCGCTCCCTGCGCAGTTTTTTTTGCAGGCGCACGAGAGGATCCATGCCCGTCCTTTCGGGGATCGTGCTTTCGGATGGTTTTCCCGGGGGGGTCTGGTGCCGGCCTTTCAGGTATTTTTTCAAAAATACGATCCTGACATCGGTGTCCCGGGCAGCCCCGAGGGCCCGGGTACACTCTTTGACTTCGCGGATCCAGAGACGAAGGTCCTTTTCCGGGAAGCAGAGGGGAAAAAGCGGCAGCGCTGCCCGGAGCCGGCGGGAGGCGACCCTGAGCCGGTGTACCGCTTCGGTGTCGTCAGAATTCCTCACGTGCCCGAGTTCGAGAAAGAACGTGTCGAGCAGGGGCAGGAGACGCGATGCCGCAAAGGCACAGGCGCCGGGAACCGGCACGATCGGATCAGGAGCCGGCATGGTACCAGGATCCCGGGTGTGCAAGGAACCATGCCTGGGAATCGACCGGGTTTTCTCCTTTTTTCGGGAGCCTGCGGGCGTACGACCCGTCCCCGGACATCAGCCGCAGCTGCTGGTTGTCCGCGAGTTCGGTTGCAAGGATCGTTGTAAGAAGCGCTTTTTTTATAGAGGGGTCGGTTACCGGGAAGAGCACTTCCACCCGCCGGTCGATGTTGCGCGGCATTAAGTCGGCGCTCCCGAGCAGCACCTCGTCCTTTCCGCCATTCCTGAAATAATAGATTCGGGCATGTTCGAGGAATCGTCCCACGATAGCACTCACGGTGATATTCTCACTTACGCCGGGAATTCCGGGGCGCAGGCAGCAGATCCCCCGGATCTGGAGATCGACTTTTACCCCGGCCTCCGAGGCCCGGTAGAGCGCGGCAATGCACTCCTGATCGACAAGCGCGTTCATCTTGAAGATGAGGTGGCCCCCGCCTTCTTTTTTATGGAGTGCAATCTCCCGGTCGATCCGGGAGAGCATCCCGCTGCGCAGGGTCACGGGAGCAACAACGAGTTTCCGGTACTGGTCGAACCGGGCATACCCGGTCAGGAAGTTAAAGAGGTTTGCTGCATCGTCGCCGATATCGCGGTCGCAGGTGAACATCCCGAAATCGGTATAGATCCGGCTCGTTGTCGCATTGTAATTGCCGGTCCCGAGGTGAAGGTAGCGCCGTATCCCGTCTTTTTCCCGGCGCACGACCATGCAGAGCTTTGCATGTACCTTGAGGCCGACGACACCGTATACCACATGTACGCCGGCCCGTTCGAGCGCCCGGGCCCAGCCGATGTTGTTCTCCTCGTCGAACCGGGCCTTGAGCTCGATCAAGGCCGCCACAGCTTTCCCGTTCTCCCGGGCCTCCATGAGCGCTTTTACGATTGGCGAGTTCGAGCCTACCCGGTACAGGGTGATCTTGATCGCAAGGACGCCCGGGTCGTGGGCGGCCTGCCGGATGAAGTTTATCACCGGGGTGAAACTGTCATACGGATGGAAGAGAAGGATATCCTTTTTCCGGATTGCCGAGAATATGTCCTTTTCTTCGGCAAGCTGTGGCGGGACGGACTGCTGGAACGGGGGGTCCTTGAGGTCGGGGCGGTCGAGGGAGAGGAGCTCCATGAGGTCTGCCATTCCCACGGGATAGCCGATCCGGTAGAGCATGTGGGGGCCGATCCCCAGTTTTTTCTCAAGCATCTGCACGGTGTTCTCGGGCATGGTCGAGTCGACCTGGATCCTTACCGGCGTCCCGCGTGCCCGCTGTTCCATGATCTCTTCGACCGTTGTTAAAAGATCCGATGCCTCATCGACCTCGATATCGAGATCTGCATCACGGGTGATGCGGAAGGGATAAGCCCCGAAAACTTCGAGGCCCGGGAAGAGGAGATCGAGATGGGCGGCGACAAGGTCTTCGAGATACACGAGGTGGACGTTCTTGTCGTTGTGGCTTTTTACCGGTGCCGGCACCCGTATGAGACGGGGGAAGAGGCCTGTGGGTACCTTGATCCGTGCGAAGAGCTCCTTTTTGTTCTGGTCGCGGACAACGATAGCAAGGTTGAGCGAGAGGTTGGAGATGAAGGGGAACGGGTGGGCGGAATCGAATGCGAGCGGGATGAGGACCGGGAAGATCTCTTCGACAAAGTAGGTGCGGAGCGCGTCTTTCTGTTTCTGGTCCAAATCCTGGTAGGGCGAGATGAAGATTCCGGCCTGCGCGAGTTTCGGGAGGATCTCGCGGTTCCAGCAGTCGTACTGGAGGGAGAGTTCGGGAAGAAGTGCTTTTTCGATTGCAACGAGCTGCTCCGAAGGGGTCATCCCGTCGGGTGGGGCCTTTAAAACACCCTGAGCTGCCTGGCGCTGGAGGCCCGAGACCCGGATCATGAAAAATTCGTCCAGGTTGTTTGCGAAGATGGCTAAGAATTTCACCCGTTCGAGCAGCGGGTGGCGTTCGTCCATTGCTTCTTCAAGTACATGGTGGTTGAACCGGATCCAGCTCAGTTCGCGGTTGATATAGAGTGTCGGGGAATCCGGCGCAGGCGGTGCATCGGTCATGCAATCATCCCGGGAGATGTTCCCGTATATCCCGGGCACCATCTTCCATAGCTTATACTGGAAAATAGGGAGGCACCCTTTATCAATCCCTCTCCTGAACAGAGACCTATAGGGATCACAGGAGGCTCACCCGTAAAATTTGGTAATCTGTAAATACGATCCTCGTAAGATGAATCTGGTATGAAGTACTGGATTCTTCCTGTTGTGTTCATCGTAATTGCATTTCTTGTCTGCGCCGGATGTACGCAGAGTTCCCCTTCGGCAACGCCTTCAGGAACCAATGCATCTGCACCCGGCACGGATCTGACAAAGAAAGTCTACGTTGTCGGCATCGACGGCGACTATTTCCCGTACACGTTCATCGACAAGAACGGGACCCCTGCCGGCTTTGATGTCGAATCGATCCAGTGGATAGCACAGGATCAGGGTTTTGACGTGACGATCCAGCCCATGGCCTGGGACGGTATCATCCCGTCGCTCCAGGCAAAGAAGATCGACATGGTCTATTCGGGCATGACAAAGACCCCCGAACGCATGGAGCAGGTCAACTTCTCCAAGACCTACTGGGTAGTCAACCAGGCAATCGCCGCACGGAACAGTTCTGCCGTTACTATGGCAGACGTCCTTGCCGGGAAAGTCACCATCGGCACCCAGCGCGGCTGTTCGGCCAACACATGGATTGAGAACAACCTCATCAGGAATGGCACGCTTGCGAGCAGCAATCTGACCCTGTACGACAACTTCCCGCTCGCGCTCACCGATCTTGCGAATGGCCGGACCGATGTCGTGATGTTCGATGAGCCGGTCGTTGTCCATGCAATCAGGGACCAGCCGATGAAAAAGATCGGTGTGATCGAGACAGACGAGGCCTTCGGTATCGCTGTCCGCAAGGATGACACAGCTCTTCTCGATACCCTTAACACCGGCCTCGACCACCTGATGGCTTCCGACAAGTGGAAAGAACTGATCCAGAAGTACGACATGCAGTAAACCGGTATCAATCTTTTTTTTGATTTTCCCGTACCTGGCGATCCTACGGTAGCGTGTCTCCGCCGGTGTTCCTGTCGGTATGTTTCATAACGGTTATAAGGTGAGAGCCGCAAACCTGCCAGTTGAATGAAAGCTCAATCAGTGTGTGTGCTTGCGGTGCTCGCGATACTCCTTGGCGGGTGCCTCCTTGCTGCGGGATGTACGCAGTCCTCCGGGTCTGGTGCGGCAGTGTCCCAGCAGAACGGTACTGCCGTGACAAAAACGTACGTTATCGGCGTTGACGGCGCGTATATGCCCTATTCCTACATCGACAAAGACGGAACATTCCATGGAATCGATGTGGATTCTGCCCGCTGGATCGCAAAAGACAAGGGATTCAATGTCGAGTTCGAGGCTATCGAATGGGACGGCATGATCCCTGCACTCCAGGCGGGAAAGATCGACATGGTCTACTCCGGTATGACTATCACGCCGGAACGCCAGGAACAGGTCAATTTCTCGACCCCGTACCTCAACATCAACCAGACAATCGCGATCCGAAACGACTCAGCCCTGACCGTTGACGACATCCTTGCCGGCAAAGCGATCATCGGTGCGCAGCGCGGTACCACCGGGGCAATCTGGGCGGAAAAGAACCTGGTCGAGGCCGGCAAGATGCCTGCGGATCACTTGAAAGAGTACGACAACTTTCCGCTCGTGATTACCGATCTCACGAACAAGAACATTGACGCATCTATTTATGACCGGCCGTCCCACATAAGCGCTATCGAGGGTAAGCCCATCCATATCGTATACGAGATCGATACCGGCGAGCAGTACGGTATTGCAATCCGCAAGGATAACCCGAAGCTCCTTTCACTGATGAACTCGGGACTTGCCGACCTCCAGGCAGACCCCTACTGGCAGGAACTGCTCACGGAATATAAACTGGCATAATCCACAAGGTATCTGACAATCGCGAAAAAAAGAGGGCCCGCTTTCACATGACCGATGCGCTCATTCCCATCCTGATAGAATGGCTCCCGTACCTGTTGCAGGGAATTATCCTCACACTGGTGCTCGTGGTGGCGGCTCTCGGGATGGGACTGGCCATCGGCCTGCCCATGGCGCTCGGACAGATCTACGGGAGTAAACCGGTCCGGTACGCCATTGAGGTGTATGTCTGGTTTTTCCGTGGCCTGCCGCTCCTTGTCCTCCTCTTTTTGTTCTATTTCGGTGTCTTCCCCTCGCTTGGTCTCGATCTCCCTGCATTTATCATCGCGATCGTTGTACTCGGTCTCCGTGGCTCTGCCTACCAGTCCCAGATCTTCAGGGGAGCAATCCTCTCCATCTCTGAAGGGCAGATGACGGCGGCGCGTTCGCTTGGAATGACCCGGTGGCAGGCAATAAAATCGATCATCCTCCCGCAGGCTATGCTCGTTGCCCTGCCCGGCTGGTCAAACGAGTACCCGACCGTGCTGACCGATACTTCGATCTGCTATGCAATCGGTGTGATGGAACTTTTAACCCGGACTTCGCAGATAGTCTCGCAGACGTACCTGACCATGCCGATCTACATTGCCTGCGCCTGCGTGTACATCGCGCTGAACTACGCCGGGATGAAGTGCCTCAACAAGCTCGAAGAAAAAGTGATGGTGCCCGGATTCGGCCACGCAAGTACGTGATACCATGACAGAAAGAGACTGTGTGTTAAAAGTCGAAAACCTCTGCAAGTCCTTTGGCGAGACAAAGGTGCTCTGTGGAGTCTCGTTTACCGTACGGCGGGGTGAGACGAAAGCCTTTATCGGCCCGTCGGGAACCGGGAAGAGCACGCTTTTACGCTGCATCAACCAGATCACCGAGCCCGACAGCGGCAAGGTCTGGCTTGATGGCGAAGAGGTGACAAACAGCGGGACGAAGATCAACTATTTCCGGCAGAAAATGGGGATGGTCTTCCAGAACTTCAACCTCTTCGACCACCTGACTGTCCAGAAAAATGTCGAGATCGCGCTCCTGAAAGTCAAGGGAATGAAACCGGAAGAGGCGACAAAGAAGGCACTCTTCGAGCTCGACCGGGTGGGCCTTGCAGACAAGGCAGACTGCTACCCGGCCCAGATCTCGGGCGGGCAGGCGCAGCGCGTCTCGATTGCCCGGGCGCTTGCCATGGACCCGGACGTGATGCTCTTTGACGAGCCGACATCGGCGCTCGACCCTGAGCTGACCCGCGAAGTGCTTGAAGTGATCCGGATGCTCGCAAAGCAGGGCATGACCATGCTTATTGTGACTCACGAGATGCGGTTTGCCCTTTCTGTCGCAAACGAGGTACTCTTCATGGAGAACGGGACGATTGCGGAACGGGGTGCGCCGGATGCAGTCCTCAAGGGAGAGGGATTCGAGCGCATGAAAAAATTCATCGGAAAAATCGAGGAGTACCGGTAACTTTTAGCGAGCCTGACTGCCCATGGACCAGATCACATTCCTTACCCAGATCATTGCCCCGGCCTTTGCAAGCGGCCTGTTGATGACCATCGCTCTCATCGCAGTAGCGGCACCGTTTGGTTTCCTTGTCGGGTGTGCCGTGGCAGTAGGCCGGGCCTACGGGAGCCCCTGGGTGAGGCTGGCCGCCAAGGGCTTTGTGATCTTCTGCAAGGGCTGTCCGCTCCTCCTTTTGCTCTTCATCCTCTATTTCGGGATGCCCTCGATCGGGATCGTACTCACGCCGTTTGTTGCATCTGTCATCGGTTTTATCTGCTGTAACGCGGCCTACAACTCCGAATATATCCGGGGGGCAATCCACTCGATAAAAGACGGCCAGATGACCGCAGCGCAGGCACTCGGGATGTCCAAGTGGCAGGCCGTCCGCTGGATTGTCCTCCCGCAGGCACTAAGGAAAGCATTCCCGGGCATCACAAACGAGTTCATCTACCTCGTGAAATATTCGTCCTTGGCGTACATGATCACGCTCATCGAGCTGACCGGTGCGGCAAAGATGATCGCAACCAAGTATTTCATGTACAACGAGACGTTCTTCTGTGTGGGCATCGTCTATCTGATGCTTGTAACCATCACGACCATTGCCGCGCACTTTATCGAAAAGAAATATGCGATCCCGGCCGGGCAGGCAGCGTGCAGCCCGATAGCATGACCGGGCGCGGCTCGCAATCTACCAATACTATTGACCAATCTTAAAATACTCTTTTTTTAGAGACATTCCTTTTCCAAATTTCCGCAGGAATTCTCATGTGCAATTTTTGTCTTTTGTGTCCGAAAATCTGTTTCAGGCACTCCCCCTGGCGAGACGGGCGTTGCCGTGCCGCCTGTCGAGCGCGAGGGGGCCGGGGGGCGCGTGTTCGTTTTACCAGGATATTCCCCGGTGAAGAGCTGCCATAAAAATCGCATAGAATAAAAGTAAATGTGTATTTTGACTTCCCTAAAAAAGGATTTTTCCTTAAATTAAACAGCCCCAAATCTCACGCATTACCCGCTGCCTTCCGCGGGTACCGAACAAGGGCAAAGAGCAGGCCTGCAACCAGTACCAGGACCGGGAAGAAGGCGAGGGTTGCAACAAGCCCGATATGATCGGCAATAATACCCGAGACCGAGACACCGATACCGCCGGCTCCCATGGCAATACCCATGAAAAGGCCGGAGATGAACCCAATCCGGGTAGGCATGAGCTCGTGCGCCATGGCAATCGTGACCGAGAACGAAGCCCAGAGTAAAAAGCCAAAGCAGAGCATTGCGATGACCTGGAGCGTCCCCTGCGTCAGGAGGATCGCGGCAAAGGCCGGGATGGAGCATAGGGTCGTTGCGACAACAACGGGTTTCCGGCCAACCCGGTCGGAGAGGTAACCCCCGGTGAGCTGCCCGACGACACCGGCAAGAAGCATGGCGCTGACAAGGAAGGTTGCGGTAAGGATCGGATACCCGGAGAGGACGAGGTACGTTGGGAGGAACGTCATTGCCCCGAACGTAACCCAGGCGCGGAGCGTTGAACCGGTAAAGAGGAGAATCACCGGTTTCCAGTTCTCGTCGCCTTTGGCCTCTTCATGCTGCGCTGCTACCGGGCAGGTATCGGGGATCGGGCGAACGAGGAGGAGAAGCGCACCAATAACAGCGGGTATGATCAGCCACGAAACTGCGGGAAGCCCCCCGGTCGTGATCACGATACCGCCAAGAATCGGCCCGAGCGCCTGCCCGAGGTTGCCGCCCACGACAAAGAACGAGGTGAGCCGGCCCCGGTTACCCGATGCCGCGATCGCGTCCACTTTGCAGAGCGCACCCGGATGGAAGGTTGCGTGGCCCACGGCCGAGATCGCAACGCAGCAGAGCATGATGGTATAGTGGTCCGACAAAAAGCCCAGGAATGCAATCCCGCAGCCGGAAAGGAGAATGGAGACTGCCACGCTGACCCGAAATCCCTTCTTGTCCGCAAGGCTCCCGAAAACCGGCTGGAGCGCAGACGAGATCAGGCTGTGCATCACCGGGAGGAGCGCGGCCTGGAAGTAACTGTACCCGAGCGTGGTGATAAGGAGCGGCTGGAGTGCCATCAGCACCGGAGCATAGATATCGTTGATGAGGTGCGCAAGCGTGAGCTGGGCAATCTCACGCATCCGCGACGGTGCATGTGCTGCTGCCGGGTGCCCGTCACGATCGGGAGTGCTTACGGTCATGCTGACGGCTTCCCGTTTTCTGCCATGCCGGTGAGTTCAGCGATCCGTTCATCGTAGACAGACTCGAACACCGAGAAGACCCGGCCAAGAAATGCCCGTTCATCATCGGTTAATTCGCCAAGACGCCCAGCAATCCTCTCGTACATCTGCCGGTGGGTTTTCTCATGATTGTCGTACGCGATCTTTCCCGCGGGAGTAAGAACCAGCGAGACCTCTTTTTCGTTTTTAATTCCCCGGACCTTCTTTACAAAACCCTTCTTCTTGAGCCGGGTCACGGTCTGCGATGCAGCGGATGGCGTCACCCCAAGGATTTCCGCAATGGTCCGGATATTGTTCTTTTTTGTCCTGCCGATTGCCTGGATGGTGTGGATCTCGGATAAGAAAAGCGGCTTTTCTACGCCAAACGTGCGGGGCATATTCTCCATGATGTTCATCTTGTTCCGGACCCGCATCCATATGCAGTATAGTTCCGGAAATTCAGGGGGATGATTATCAGGTTCAGACATTTGTGGATATAGTTAATGATTAAGATACTAATTAAAACTACCCGGCCGGTAAAACCAGCTTTTTTTTAAGATCTCAATTTTTATATCGGATGAAAGGGATAACAGGATCCATATGACAGGTGAGGAGAGACAAGACCACCGCGAAAAACGAAGACATCACCACGGCGGGACGTACATGTTTATTCCGGCCGGGATCCTGATTGGTCTTGGTGCCGGCCTGCTTATCGGGCATCCTGCTTCCGGTGTCCTGGTCGGCCTGGGCCTTGGCTTTATCGGGATGGCTCTTGCCCGAGCAAAGGCTCCCGCACCAGCAGAACCCGGTGCTGAAAATCCGGAAAGTCCTGACAACTATTACCGGAAATCCTCCCCGGTCCTCTTTGCCCTTCTCGGGATCTTTATGATCTGCCTTGGCATCGGGATTGTCTGGATGCCGGCAGGGTTCTGGCCGGTCGTTGCCGCGGCGTTCCTGATCCTGTTCGGGGTCTGGATCCTGTACCGGGGTTTTAGTACCGCAAAACCATAACATCCATTTTTATGTGGGCATCCTTGCTACCTGCCGGGACAGCCCGGGAAACAACCACGAACACCCGTGGTTCCATCACAACTTAAACACCCTCCCGCGCAGGTATTCTACAGAGCATTCTTACTAAAAAAAAGAGGTCTGCCGATCACTGTTGTTTTCGTACTCCGACGGCAATCAGGATAAATGCGAACAGGCAGGCAATAACTGCGATAACCGGTGACAGGGGCGCAGATATCCCGGGGATGATCGTTGCCGTTGGTTTCTGGAGCGCTATCTCGCTTGTTACGGTCTGGTTTGCGACCACCCGGATCTGGTCCTCAAAGGGGATGTATCCATCGAGCGTTGCATTCACCGTGTGGTTGCCGGCAGTAAGGCTATTGAGCGTTATCGGTGCTGTCCCAGAAGGTGTACCATCGATGCTGATCGCTGCTCCCGAAGGCGTGGTATTGATGATCAGGGATCCGGTTTTTGGTACGAGCGTTGCCGTAACTTCGGTGATCGATCCCGATTCTACCTTTGCCGGGGTGGAGAACTGTTCGTAGTCGAACTTTGAGAATGCGACCTGGTATGTGCCGGGATCGAGATCGGAGACAACAACGGGTGTCTTTCCCTTATAATTCCCGTTGACGGTTACCGAGACATTGTCCGGAACCGAGCGCAGGTCGAGGCTGCCCGGGACAACCGGAGTCGCAACGCTGATACTCGGGACACCGAGCGTGACCGAGATGGTACTGTACTCTGCCTCACTTAAGTGGGCTTTATCCGTCTGGCTGTTGACAACCCAGACCGTATAGGTGCCGGCATCGAGATCTCCCCCGGGATACCAGTCGTATTCCCAGCGATCGTTGCTGTCCACACTGACCTGTGTAAACCCGCCCTGATCCGTCCCGCGGTAAATGTTATCGAGGGCAACGCCGTTTGCCGGGAGGTTCGGGCCGGTGAGGAACAGGTAGACCGTCGAACTGCTCGAACTGTACCCCGAGAGTTTGACCGTGTTACCCAGGTACGACTGCACCGAACCACTGGCAGCGGCAAGTCCGACAAGAACCACAAGAAGGCAGCAGACTGCAAGGATATTTCTGGATTTCATCAGCGTATCACTAGGATAGGCTGGCTCTTTTGGTTATAAAAAAGGATCTGTTTATTATTTTTTTTGTTTTTTGGATTATGCCGTGCTGTTTGTTGTATTTACCGCAGCGGCAGTGGTTTTTGTAGTAGTTTCAAGGGTTGCAATTGCTTCCGGTGTCGTGGCGGTTGTCGGGAGCGCAACGGTAAACTGGAGATCGATAGTTCCCTTCGGGGTGGTTGTCGATGCGGTCTTTACAACCTCTCCTGCGCTGTAAACGATCACTTTGAGTTCGTCACCGGTACCATCAGTCTTCGTGAGCGTGATATCTACCACGCCATCCTTGGTGGGGATGATGTAGAAGTGGTCGCCGGTATCGGTTACGGTTACCTTGGAACCCGGTGTCCCTACCTGGCCGGTATAGGTCTTGTCGTAGATCACTTCGGCCCATATCCCGGTCTGGGGAACAAGCGGTGCGGCGGTAGTCGGGACCGTGGTCGTTACCGCAGTGGTTGCTACCGTGGTCGGGACGGTTGTATGAACTGTTGTGATCATTGTCGTTGGCACGGTAGTGGTAACAGCAGGGGTTGACGGGGACTGGCCGTTTTTCAGTACCATAAACCCGCCAATTGCGACAGCGATGATAACAATTACGATAATTGCTATGGGAAGAATCCCAAAGCGCTTCTTTTTCGGGGCTTCGGGGATAGGTGGCAGGGGAACAACGGGCGGAATCGATGGGGCAGGTTCACCGGTTGCGGCAGGAGCAGCAGGTTCCCCTGATAGAGCCGGGGCGGCAGCCGATGCAGTACTTTCCATTGCCGGTGTTTCGGAAGCTGCGGGAGTCGCAGGTAACGCAGGTTGTTCGGCCGGGGCAGTTCCCGTTGCCTCATGGGGAACCTGCGGTGCCAGCGAACCTTCGGGTTCCGGGACTGCGTCCATGGGCCCTGCGCGGGGAACGGAGTCCTCGATTAGGGGTTCGATCGAGTGAATGATCTGTTCTATGGGCCGGCTCTTGCGGTCACCGGAACCGGGTGCTGCCACCGGTACGGTTGTGATCTGTTCCGGTGCGGCTGCCGCCGGTGCAGGAGCTTCTGCTGCCTCTGCGGTTACCACCATTGTCCCGCAGCGGTTGCAAAACGTAGAACCGGGAGGGATACGGTTCCCGCACCGGGAACAGAACGTGCCTTCCGGCAGGGTCGAGGTCTCTACGGGTTTTGGCGGAAGGTGATCGGTATCCACCACGATCTTTTTGATCGGGCGTGAGACTTCGATCTTCTTTTTTATGCCGGACGAGCCCGCATAGTCCTGCCGGGGCGGCTGCACGGCAGGCTGGGACGCGGGCATCAGATCCACCGGGTAGGACGATGCTTCGGCAATGTATTTTTTTAAGGCCTTTACCCATTCCCCGGCTTCGCGCCGGCGCTCGCCACCGGTCTGCATCGCGAACGTGAGCGCAAGCTCGCGGGTGTCGGCAGTGTCGGTCAGGATTGTCAGCGTGATGACCGGGTCCCGTATTGCATTCTCCCCGATCATGACATTGCGTATCGTAATTAACGGGATCTGCTGTGTAGGGACAACGTTTTTTTCGCTGTCGATGATGATAAGGCGCCGGTTGGTCAGCACCAGTTCGAACGGCACGGACTTCACCTTGACGTGTTGTGCCGTCAGGACGATGGACTCGTCACTTTTCAAGTCGGGATAGCCCATAGTACCACATTCCCAATTCTAATAGTCAGTATACAGCCTTTCAGGCAAATACCTTATTCATCACATGTATAATTTCCGATGCTTATAAAGAAGAGGGGAGAAAAAGGAAATCCGGTCAGAGCAGTTCGCGGCCGCCCATATACGGGCGCAGGACTTCGGGGATGATAACCGAACCGTCCTTGTTCTGGTAATTTTCCAGGATACACCGCAGCGCCCGCGAGGTGGCAATGGCAGTTGAGTTGAGGGTGTGGACAAACCTCTTGGACTCGAAGTTTTCCTTGTCCCGGACCCGGATGTTGAGGCTCGTTGCCTGGTACGCGGTACAGTTGGAACAGGAGACTACTTCCTTGTACGCGTTCTCCCGCGGCATCCAGGCTTCGATATCGTATTTCTTTGCGGCGACCGTGCCGATATCTCCCGTACAGATGTTGACCACGTGATAGGGGAGGCCGAGTCTGGTAAAGACTTCCTCGGCATTTGCCAGCAGTTCCTCGTGGATCTGCCACGAGTCCTCGGGTTTACAGTAGACAAACTGCTCGATCTTCGTGAACTGGTGGACGCGGAAGAGGCCTTTTGTGTCGAGGCCGTGTGCTCCGATCTCGCGCCGGAAGCAGGGGGAGAGACCACAGAGGCGTAAAGGAAGGTCTTTTTCCTCGAAGATCTCGTCCTGGTACATGGCGGCGATCGGGTGCTCGCTCGTTGCAATCAGGTATGCATCGTCGCCATCGATCTTGTACATGACCTTCTCGAAATCGTCGAGATCGGTGACGCCCTCGTACGAGCTCCGGTTGATCATGAACGGCGGGACGACGGGAGTAAATCCTTTCTTTATGAGAAGGTCAAGCGCAAAGTGCTGGAGCGCGAGATCGAGCATGACAAGCGGGCCTTTGAGGAAATAGAAGCCCGCGCCCGAGGTCTTTGTCGCCCGCTCGAAGTCTGCCCAGCCATTATCGGCTGCAAGCTGGCCGTGGTTTTTGAGCTCGAAGTCGAACGTGCGCGGTGTGCCGACACGCTTGACTTCAACGTTCTCGGTATCGTCTTTTCCCTGCGGCACGCTCTCGTGCAGGATATTGGGGAGGCGCATGAGCCGGGTATGGATGACGTTTGAGATCTCTTCCTGCTCGGCATCGTTTGCCTTGATCTTTTTCGGGAGTTCGGCAGCCTCTTTCATTAAGGGCGCCGGGTCGTTTCCTGCCTTCCTGGCTTCGTTAATCTCCCGGGCAATCGTGTTCCTCCGGCGCCGGAGTTCGTCGGTCTGCACCTTGAGCTCGCGGGATCGTGCATCCTTTGCAAGTATCTCGTCCACCCATGCGATCTTTTCTGCGGCGTTCCGCTTGGTGAGATCGGCTTTAACGATCTCAGGGCTCGCCCGTACAAACCTGATATCCAGCATCTGGCACGACCCCGGGTGCGTCTCCCGGATGCCCGGGGACGTCTGCCCGTATTTGTGTTCCAGTATTATGTAGGCGCGTTTTCCTTTATTATGTTGCAAGGCGCGGACAGGACGTTATTAATCCGGGACGAAAAACAACAACACTGATTTGCCCGGGACACCCGTTTTTTATAAAGGAAAACCTGTAATGACCGCTCCTTTAGAAAATCCCTGGGAAAAGGAATATGCCCGGAAAGGCCGGGTCTGGGGCGGCGCGGTACATAACCTGCCGGCGCTTTCAAGCGGAGAAAATGTTCTCGAACTCGGCTGTGGGAACGGGAAGACGTTTGCCGCGCTGCTGGAACGGGGTTGCACCGTTACCGGCATCGACATCTCGTTATCCGCAGCAGTCTTGTGCAGGTCGCTGGCTCCTGTCAGAGCGGCAGGTGAAGTGGCGGTTGCCGATGCCTGCCACCTGCCGTTTACAGCGGGAGCATTAGATGCCGTGGTGGCGTTCCATGTTATCGGCCATCTCCGGGAAAAAGACCGGAGGATTGCCGTTGAAGAGATCGCCCGCGTGCTGCGGCCCGGAGGTACTCTGTTCTTCTCGGCATTTTCCCGACACGATTTTCGGGTCGGGCAGGGCACGGAAAACGAACCGTGGACGTTTGCGCGCAGGAACGGGATTGCAACGCATTATTTTACCGAAGATGAAGTGCGTTCGCTTGTTGGCAGCCGGTTTGACGGAGAGTGCACAACGCATACCTGGTATCTTACCGTGCGGGGAGAGCGTTTTTTGCGGGCTGAGATTATGGGTAGGTTCAGCCTGTTGCTATAATTTGGGACGTATTCGTTCTGACAGGCCGCCGCATCCAAAAGATGAGAATCATCGCTTTTGTTATGCAAACGATGGCTCCCGCCGCCCCCGAAGGGGCGCCCCCGCGGGGGCAATTACCTAATCGAGAAAAATAAATCGGTAGTCTGCCCGAGCAGAGGGCCCGGCAAGAAGCCCGGGCGACTCCGAGCTTCAGCGAGGAGTGGGAAGAATCGTTAAACAAGTACCAGGAATCCCTGCTAAAAAATTACCTGTCTCAAACAGCTTTGATTTTGAATTTTTAAAATAAAAAACAATTTAGTTATTTCCGACGCAGGGCGATTACTCCGCAGACCGCCACCACACCGGCAAATGCCCAAATCCCGGTTCCGGAAACTCCCGCCTTCTTTGTCGGCGTCTCTGCAAAGGTGAGCGATTCGAAGACCGTGGCGGTTTCGCTGGCATTAACATTCACGGTCTTTGTCGCGGTCACGTACCCGTCTGCTTCGAGCATTACTTCGTGCTGGCCCGGGGAGATCCCGGTAAAGGTGTCCGGGCTCTCGCCGGCATACACGGAATCGATGTATACATGGACCGTTGCCGGCGACGTGCTGACTTTTATCGCGCCAAGCGCCGAGGCGTTCACCGTGGGGACCGCCGCGGCTTTTGCCGGGTCGACGACTGTATGCTTGAGGCTCGGAAGTGCAGAGGAATCCCCAAGCGTTCGTGAATAGCCGTCAGGGAACGTGACTGTGATTGTTGCCGGGGAAAAATCGGCAGAGATTACCGTGCTTACCGCGGAATTCTGCAGGGCCAGCTGCGCGTTTTTAAAGTCCATTGGTGCAGTCTGGTATTCCGTCCCGGTTGCGACATCGTTTGTCACCGCGAAGTTCTTCAGGATAAGGGAAGCCTGCGATTTGTCAAAGGATACTACCTGCGGCGGATCGGAACTGGTGGCAAGACCTTTTACCAGTTGTTCCTGGAGTACGGATTCCGGAATTGCGTTCTCGATAACGCCTTCGAGTGTGAAACGGAAGACTGCCGAAGCGTCGCCGTTTTTATCTACCGTGATGTTGAGGGAGTCGGCTGTAAACGCCTGAACTGGCAGGATTAGGAAAAGGACTGCCAGGACAAGACAGGCCGGGACGCCCACACCCATAGGGGCATGCTGAAAGACAGGTGTCATGATACTCACTTCGGGAAGATGCAAAGGAGAGGGTACATCTGATCTGATATTTTTTTACCGATATATGTTTCACAAAATTAACATGTTTTCCGGTCTTTTCCCGTAACCAAAAAACGGTTGTTTCCCATCCATGTTGATATATGCTGTCGCCCCATTTACTGTACAAGCTATGATTGAGTCGATTCTCGGCATTGTCTTGCACCTCGACCAAAACCTCATATCGGTTGTACAGACCTACGGTATCTGGTCGTATCTCCTTTTGTTTGTCATCATCTTCTGCGAGACCGGCTTTGTCATCACGCCGTTTTTGCCCGGGGACTCCCTGCTCTTTGTCTCGGGAGCCGCAGCAGCGTCGGGGATCTTAAACCTCGAACTTCTTATTGCGGTTTACATTCTCGGTGCGGTTATCGGGGATACGGTCAATTACTGGCTGGGGAATTACATAGGCCTGAAAGTCTTTATGGAAAAGTTCCCGGGTCTTATCAAGAAAGAGTACATCGAACGTACGCATTGTTTCTACGACCGGTGGGGAGGAGCTACCATCTTTGTCGCCCGGTTCGTGCCCTTTGTCCGGACCTTTGCGCCATTCCTGGCCGGTGTCGGTTCCATGAAATACCGCAGGTTCCTGTTCTATAATATCCTTGGCGCAGTGGCCTGGACGCTGCTTCTCGTGCTCGGCGGGTACTACCTTGGCACCCTTTCCATAGTAAAAGAGAACATGAACCTGATGCTCCTTGGGGTCATGGCCCTGACCGGGGCTGCGATTCTCGCTATCATTGCCGGCCTTATCTCCTCGTGCCGGAGAAAAAAGCCGGAAGGGGACTAACGCCGTCCCGTTCGGGGATATCCCCACAGATTTTTTGGTTCTATAGAAATCCGTAAGTGACCTCCTGAATTTTGTTCGAGAGGGAACCACGGGTGCTCGCCGCCTCGTCGGGGCTCGCCCCGTGGAGCAAACCCGGGCACGGGAAGTACAATTAAAAAACTTTTATTCGGTTGGGTGGGTCAGGGGGGCTTTGTCCCCGTGGGGGGCCTTCTCTCCCGGGGAGAGGGAGTCGCCCTGGCAAATCCGGTTTGGTTCTGGAGAAACGATTTCTACAGAGCCAGTTTTTCTATAAAAAATCCCGGCCCCGAAAAATTGTCGTACCCGTGACAGAAAGGATCCCGGAATCTACTGTAACATTCCGGGAAAAAATTCCGGTTACAAACGGATCGTTTCAAAAAAAGATCGATCGCCCCGGCCTCCAAAAAAACCGGTCGCCCCCCTTCCCTTCATTGCAGCTCCGCAAAAAAACCGATCGGACCGATCGATCCCTGAGATCGGTCGGGGCGGCCTATTTTGTTCCAATTTCCCGGCCAGTATTTCGCGTGGAAGTTCAGACGGTACCGGGTGATCGGACCGATCGTTTTTACAATCGATCGGTCCGGCCGATCTCATACTCTCACCGGACCGACCCCCTCCCCCTCACTTGTTGAAGGTCGCCCCCTTCCTTCATTTGTTGTTCTCTAAAAAAACTGGTCGGACCGATCGATCTCTGAGATCGATCGGGGCAACCTCCTGCATCTGGACGTATTCGCTGAGGGCGTCTCTTTTGGGGATTTTCCAGAAGTGCTTTTTTTTATTTGCGGTGCGTGACTACCATACCCTTGTTATCGACATTTGTCTCGATGGCGATCTCAAGGCCAATGGGATTGAGGATTTTCTGAACGGCTTTTTTGTCCCGGTCGGTTATGATTGCTATTGCGGGCCCGACCGAACTCATCCCAACGAATTCGAGGCCGGCCTCGCGGAGCATGCTCATGTACTGGTAGATCCGGTAACTGTGGTGCTCGACCTCGGCGCGTTTCGAGCCCCGGAACTCGATCTCCCAGATGATATCGCCGGCTTTTTTGAGGTCCTCGCGTTCGAGCGCAGGGATAAGATCCATCATGAAAAAGTATGCCTTGAGCTCCCGGTCGCGGTAATCGAGCGTCCGCGCACGGTTCATTAAGAGATCGAACTCTTTTGTTCCCGCCGATGAGATATCTGACGGGGGGAGTACGATAAAGACGTTTTTTTGTTCCGCAAACGGGTGGTGGTACACGAGCACGAGCTCGTCGCCCATTACTGCCATGCCGCCGTACGTGCTCGCAGCCGGCCCGACACCGGTCTCAAAGCCAAAGGCAATTTTTCCATCAGCGGTCTCTTCGACATAGTTGTGGCCGATGAGCCGGCGCAGTTCGGCATTCGTGAGCGGCGCGCCGACAGCTTCGTTAATGGCAGTTGCAACCGCCATCATAACGGTACTCGTCGATCCGAGGCCGACATGCTTTTTCTGGTGGTCGGCAGCCTTGATCTTAAAACCGCCGGTATACCCCACGGCTTTTGAAAATACGGCAACAAAGTTCTCGATGATAGCCGCTCTGTTGTAATCGATCTCAATGCCCTTCTTCGTGCACTCGGCCTCTGCGGTGCAGTAGCACTGGATGGCAAACCCGATTCCGCCGCCTCCCGCATGATCCGGCGCGAACCGGTTCATGTCGAGGACCGAGAGGTGGATCCGGGCCGGTGCCTTTACCAGCACCTTGCCTTTTTTCGGGGACAGTTTGAACTTTTTCTTCTCAAACCCGAGCGTCTTTACTATCTCGCCCGGGAGAAACGACCGGAACTCGTATTCCACGAGATCCAGGTCACCGCCGCGTATCATCATGACCGGCATGGTCTGTCAGTGGTTATGACCCTTCCCGGGTAGAAAAGGTTTCGTTCTGATTATTTCAAAAAAGCCTAAAAAGAAAAATGAGGACTTATTTCCCGGTGCCGGCCTGGTTTGCAACCGAGGCGGTTGCCTTCGCTATCTCTTCTGGATCGCCAAGATAGTAGTGCCGGATAGGGTGGAGGTTATCGTCCAGCTCGTACACGAGCGGGAAGCCGGTCGGAATGTTAAGTCCCGTGATCTCGTCATCAGGGACGTGATCGAGGTACTTGACCAGAGCACGGATGCTGTTCCCATGGGCTGCGACAAGGATCTTCTTTCCCGATTTTACTGAGGGTGCAATGGTGCCCTCCCAGTATGGCACCACCCGGGCGAGCGTGTCTGCGAGCGACTCGGTTGCGGGCTGCGCCTCCGGGCCCATGCCGGCATACCGCGGATCGAAGCGCGGGTGCCTTTTGTCATCAACAGAAAGCGCTGGGGGGCGCACGGCATATCCCCGGCGCCAGAGCAGGACCTGGTCTTTCCCGAACTTCTCGGTAGTCTCGCGCTTGTCGAGCCCCTGCAGGGCGCCGTAGTGGCGCTCGTTGAGACGCCACGAGTGCTCGACCGGGAGGTACATCAGATCCATCTTGTCGAGCACGATCCAGAGTGTCCGGATTGCCCGGCGGAGCATGGACGTGTAGCAGAGATCGAACGAAAATCCCGCTTCAGCGATGAGCCGGGCGGCCCGTTTGGCTTCCTCGGTTCCTTTCTCCGAGAGATCGACATCGGTCCAGCCGGTAAACCGGTTCTCCTTGTTCCAGGTACTCTCGCCGTGGCGGAGCAGGACAATTGTATACATGGAAAATCCCGGTTAGTACTGGCGCTGCCGTACCATAAAAGGGCAGTTTTTCTGGGCAAAAAGAGATGGTGCTGTCCCTGCTCACTTTGGCCAGACCCGGTCAAAGAAGACATTTTTCCCGGTTGCGGAGAGCGGGATCGCGTAGGCAACCGTGCAGTCCTTCCCGAGCAGGCCGAGCGCCACTGCAATGGACCCGGCACTGAACATGATCCGGTTGTCTGCATTGTGGATCTGGGCGGTCTTTGCCGCAGAACCGACCGCAATCCCGAGATCGGCCATCTTGATCGCGCAGTTGGGCCCCCGGTACGGATGGCTGTCTTTCTTGGCTTTTGCCTTTTGTGCGGCTTTGATGAAATCCGCGCAGGTTGCATACCCGCACGCACCGCAGTTGATGCCTGCTGCGTCCCGCCCGGTGGCGCCGATCAGCACGCAGGCATCGCCCGCAGCGACATTTGCCGCATCGCGCAGGAAGAACCTGTACGCCTCGTGGGCCTCCCCGTACGCTTTCATCGCGGCCACGAGTTTCTTTGTCTGTGCTTTCGTGAGCACGGCAATGACGATCGAGTCCTGCCCTCTTCCCTTTGGGGCAGTCCGGGCCGCAAGCGCCATGAGCCCGGCAACCATTGCCACGGCATCCTTTTCCGCTGTCATACACAGGGTATGGGAAAGCTCTGGACAATAAACGAACGGTTACCGAAAAGTAAGGAAGAAAAGAAGGGAATTGGAAAAACGGCCGGTCCGTGACTTACGGGGAAACCCGGAACGCGGTGCCGTAAAAGAGCGCAACGGTCCGGCCCGGTTCGTCGCATACCGTTACGCGGAACGTATCGCAGGTGTCGTTTTTTGCTATACGTTCCGCAACCGCAACAAGCCGGCCCCGGGCCGGGAGAAGATACTGGATGTGTATGGAGATCGCGGTATACTGCACCGAGCCAAAGTTCGATGCAATCCCGAACGCGTGGTCTGCAAGCGAGAATACTGCGCCCCCGTGAGCTGCACCGTGCGGGTTGAGTTTGCCGCAACAGTCCATCTCCACCCGGGCATAGCCGTCGCGGGCTTCGGTAATGTGCATACCCAGCAACCGGGCAAAATCGTTTGCCTCAAAAATTTCTACCGGATCGGATGCCGGAGCTTCCGGCCGGTCAACTGTTGGGTTCACAGGATTCTCCGGATACCTGCGCACCCTTCATTTGTACTCTTTTTTTGAGTACGCATACTTCTTGGTCTCCCCGCCATGGGCAACGATATAGAACCACTCGTACAGCGACTGGACGGTCCCGAACTGCTGGTAGCGGCGCATGGAAAACCCTACTTTCAGACCCCCAAGGAACCGGACCGTGCCGACATCCTTCATCCGCATCGCTATTTCGAGATCGTCCCCCGCATCGATACAGCGGTACATACCGGCTTTGACAAACAGTTCTTTCCGGAACGCGGTGTTGCAGCCAAGCGTGTAATAGAACGTCCTGCTGTAATACCCGATCCGGGAGAAGGTGTTTGCAAGGAGTAGCGAGAACCGGTTCCCGATACTGTCCTCAATCGGGTACACCGGCCCGTACACCTGCGCAAGTTCCGGCTCCTTTGCAAATGCATTGCGGATCTGTTCGAGCCAGTCCGGGGGAAGGATGCAGTCCGCATCGGTGGTTGCGACAATATCCCCTTTTGCCGCCTCGACCCCGTCGTTTCGTGCCCCGCCGACTTTTTTGCTCTTCTGGATAAAGACCATGTCGGCATATTTCCGTGCAATCTCGCAGGTCTTGTCGGTCGAGCCTCCGTCAACAACAATAACCTCGTAGTCGCTCCTCGCAAGCGTCTGGTGAGAGAGCGAGACAAGGCACTGGGCGATATTTGTTTCTTCGTTAAACGACGGGACAATGACCGATATCATGGGGAAAAAGGACTCCTGTACTTTTTTTTGTGTTTTTCTGATAATAAGCGTGCGGTAAAAACGTGATTATGCCGGATACTGCCGGACAAAGTCGAGCACGCTCCGGAGACAGCCGTCCATGTTGAGGTACTCGAACTGGGAGAACCGGCCCACGAGCGGGATGCCGACTGCCGCACAGTACTCCCGGACTTTTGCAATATTTTCCTGGTACCGGATATCGTAGACCACGTAGGCGTACGGCTGGCGCACGACCGAAGTATAGGTAATATCTTTGGGCTTGGCAAGGCCCATGGCGGTAATCGTACCGGTAACTTCGCGAACGAGCTCTGTATCGCTCATGCCCGCGACCGCATCCCCGGGCTGGTGCGTGATCTCGGCAAGGATTGCCGAATGGCCCTGCGGTGCAACGTGCCGGCTGTACTGCGAGGGAAACGAGATCCGGTTGGTTTTCCCGAGCGCCGGGTCGGGAATATACAGCCACGAGTAGTCCGGGACACTTCCTTTCACACCGATATTGACGCAGACCAGCGAATTGTAGGCAAGTGCATCGCAGGCGGTTTTCACTTCCTGCGGGACACCGGGAAGGGCTGCAAGCAGGTGCTGGACCGGGATAGTGGAGATGATCCGGTCCGCCTCGATCGTTTCCTTCCCGTTCCCGATCTGCCAGCGGCTTTTGCTTTTCCTGACATCCGTGATCCGGAAGTTCGTCCGGATGAACGGTTCTACCGGCTTTGCAATGGCCCGGACAAGCGCTTCAATCCCACCATCGAGGGGATAGGAAAAGACTGCCTGGTGAGTGTAGCCTTCGGTCGGGATCCCGACTGCGGCTTTGATCACATCGTCCACCGGCGGCCGGGGGATCCGCCCGTCAACCCAGTGCAGGGACATCTGTTCGGTCGGGTATTTCCAGATCTTCTCGTTGTACGGCACCATGTAGCATTCGGCAATACCGTTGCCGAAGGTATAGCAGATCCATTCACGGAAGTTTTCCGGGGCCGGGACCTCGCCTTTCTCGACAGCGATCAGGTTTTTGACAAATTCGCTGATACAGAAAAACCGGTCTTCCGCGGGGAGATCGAAAAGGCCGTTCTCGAACGGGTATTTCACATACCGGCCCTTGTAAAAAATCTTCGTGTTCCGGTTGTTCTGCTGCTCGTTTCCCTCGATCATCCGCCGCATGAATGCAAGGACTTCCTTGTCCCGCGAAAAGATGATGTGCGAGCCGCCGATATCGAACGTAAAACCCTTTTCGGTCCGCGAACGGCACAGGCCCCCGTATTGTTCTTCTGCTTCGAGAACCACGACCTCGTCGCCCCGCTCGTGCAGGAGCCGGGCAAGAGAAAGGCCCGAGAGTCCGCCGCCAAGAATTGCCGTCTTCACGTCACAAATGTTTGCCGGGAGACGTAATAAAAACGTATTAGAAAAAGTTTAGGGTTTTGTGATATACCAGCCGGTCAGGGTCTCGTCAAGGATCTTCTCGTGGGTCTTTGTGGTAAACCTGCTCACGACCACCATTACTACAATCGAGATGATGAGCGGGATAAACGAGAAGTGGACCGGGAGATTGGCAAAGTTGTAGCCGAGAACCGTGATCTTAAAGTAATTCAGGGCCCCGAAGACAACCGCCGAAACAAGCCCGAGGGTCATGCTTGCAAGCGCCCCGTCTTTTGTTGCGCCCCGCCAGTACAGGCCGGCAAGGAGCGGGACGGCAAAGGTAGAGAGCATGATCCCGATGCCCATCCAGATGAGGCTTGCGAGCGCTTCGGGCGGGTTGATGGCAAGGATCATCGTGCCGATTGCGGAGAGAACGACAATTACTTTCGAGAGGAGCAGGACTTTCTTGTCGTCCGCATCGGGTCTGAGAATTTTCTTGTAGATATCCCACGAACACATGGCGCCGATGGTGAGCATCAGCCGGTCGGTCGTGGACATGACCGCGGCGAGCACGATCACGGCAAAAACCGCCCAGAGCGCCATGATCGGAAGAGCATACTGGATGCCGTAGAGGATTACAAAGTCCGATGCATTAGAAACGGTCGGCAGGGTGAATATCCCCTCTTTTACCATCACCAGTCCTGCAAGCCCGGTGAATTTTAAGAGGAACATGGCAACGCCGTAGATCAAAAATGCCACGAGCGGAGCCCACTTGAAATATTTCACGTCCTTTACTGCGAGCACGTTGTTGATCACGTGCGGGGCGCAGGCAAGACCGATCATGAGCATGATCGCAAACGAGACAACGTACGCGGGAGCAAATGCGCCCGAAGGCATCCAGGGCATCACCAGGTTCGGGTTGATACCGGCAAGGAACGTGTTCACCTGCGAAAACCCGCCGGCATAAAAGATAATGATTGGTGCCATCACGAAGATGCCGACAATGAGCATGATGGACTGGATGAGCGCGGCCCATGCAACGGCATAGAGCCCGCCGATGGTCGTGTATGTCATGGTCACCAGCGTTGCGATCACAAGTGCGAGCCAGAGCGGGATCGCAAAGAGCCACATGAGCACAATGGCGATTGCGGTGTACTGGCCGACAAGATAGATCAGCGAGACAATGATGCCTGCAACAGCGGAAAGCGACCGAAGGGCTTTCGGGCTTTCGTACCGGTGGGCGAGGTAGTCCTGTACGGTGACATAGCCCGCGTTCTTTGCAACGGTGTGAAGCTTGACTCCAAAAAAGATCACGCAGAACCCGATTGAGAGCGGGACAAAGATCTGCTCCCACATGGTGGGCCATGCGGCACGGTACCCGAGACCCGAGACCCCGAGAAGCGACATGCCCGAACAGACCGCGCCGATCATTAAGAGGACAAAGACCCAGAACCCGAGCGAGCGGCCGGCAACAAGGTAATCCTCGGTTGTCTTGATCTTTCTTGACGCCCACACGCCAATCCCGATCATCAGGAGGAAGTAGAGGGCAACGACAACAGCGGTGAGAATATCTGCCATGGTCAGTCATGCCCCTTGAAGGTCAGGCCCCAGTACAGCAGCGCGACAATGGCAACAAGAGTCACGCCACCGTATACTAGAATCGTAATATCAGGCAATCCAAACATGATACCCTGTTAATTTGTAGCATGCTAACATATAACACAATCGAAAATGATTTTGGGAATTGTCAGAGGATCCGGCGTGACACTATGGAACAAAAATCCACAAACCGGTTCCTAGAAAAATCCGCGATAACCGGATGCGTGTCTCCCCTTGGAAGGGCGCAGCGGATCTTAGGGAGTCCTGATAATCGGGAGGAGGTCCTGCATACGGTCGATCACGTAATCGGCCTCGATTTCTTGCCGGCTGTCTGCGAACCGGTCCCCATAGCGCGCATAAACCGTGCGGATCCCGAGTTTCCTGCACGGCGCAATGTCGCGCCGCAGGCTGTCGCCGATAAAGAGCACATCTTCCGGCCGGGTTCCCGTGGCATCGAGGGCTGCAAGGAACGGGCCGGGCGCCGGCTTTTTTACTTTCACGAGATCGAACGAGATCGTCCGGTCGAAGTATGATCCAAGGCCGCATCGGGTAAGGCGCTCGCGGGCATCCGGTGCCTCGGCATCGGTCACAATCACCATGGGAAGGTCAAGCTCCCGCACTGCTTTGATGGTCTGTTCGACACCCGGGTAGGGCACGATATGCCGGAGTTTCTCGTCCGCATAGATCCGGCAGGCCTCCCCAAACAGGCCGTCTGTTGGGATCCTGCGGTCCGCCATGTACTGCCGGATATTTTCCACCGACTCAAAGCCGTGCACACCGGAGAGAAAATACCGGAAGAGCTCGTTGTCGTCATCGTACCCGAGGTGATGTACTACCTTCCTGCAGGCTGCCACCTGCGCAGCGACAAGGTCAAAGAGCGTGTTGTCCATGTCAAAGAAAAAAGCCCGGACCGGTTCTTTTTCCAGACTCTGCTGCACATAACGACGCGGCTGCACAGGTTTATATTGGATTTTTGGCGCTAAATCCTGATCGTTTGCGGCAGGCCGCTCCCGTACCGCCACTATTTTTTAGCCGCTGTGCCAATACTTTCCTTATTAAAAAGGGCGGGCGTCATGGAAGAGACCTATCTTGTCGAGATCCGGCTTGCCCGGACCCGGTGGAAGATCAAGGAACTGACCCGGATTATTGCAGAAAAAGCAGATATCGGGGAGTTCCGGGAACGCCACCCCCACATCACCCTGTATGGCCCCTTCACACTTCCCAATCCGGGCGACGGATCGCGCCTGCTCGAAACGGTTGCCGCTGCGGCAAAAAACTGCGGGGCTATCCCGTTCATGATCGATGGCTGGGAATGTCGGGAGGGCATGCATGGCGGCGTTGTCGCGTTTTCCATCCGTCCCTCCACGGAACTTTCCGGTCTTGTGCGGGAGCTCGCCCGGACGCTTGCACCATTTACGGAAAGCCTGAATGCCTGGGACGGGCGGCCGGACGAGAAGTGGTTCCATGCAACGATAGCAAACCGGCTGCCGCCCGGAAAAGCAGAAGCGACCTTTGCCATGATGGAGCGGGAGGCCGCAGGATATTCCGGGCAACCGCCGCGTGCAACCGCTGCAGAACGCATAGTTTCCCTTATGCGCCGGGCGCTCCTTTTGCATCGGCATTACACCGTGCCGGTCCGGCCGGTCCTGCTTGACGATGCCAGCCTCCGGATCACGGTGATGCACAACGAAGATATCCTTGGGGAGTACGATCTCCAAGAGCAGCGCTGGCTTTCGGGAGACGAGATCAAAAGCCCGCTCTCATGGCAGCAGTCCATGGCAGCCTGCCGGAAAGCGGCCGGCTTTGAACCTGCCGTGCCGCTCCCGCACGCCAGGGACGATATCTTCCTCATCTCGGACTTTCATTTCGGCCACGCGAACATCATCCGGTACTGCGCCCGCCCGTTCGTGGATACTGACCCCGACGAGATGGACCGGGTCCTCATTGCCAACTGGAACACCTGTGTGGGAAAGAACGACCGGGCTTTTTTCCTTGGCGACCTCTCGTACTGGAAAGGCCGGACCCCCGGTTCTGAATATCGCAGAAAGCTGAACGGAAAGATCACGTTTGTTGCGGGAAACCATGACGCCCGACTGGAAGGCACGGTCCCATCATACCGGATTACGTACGGGGGGCGGGAGTTCCTGCTCGTCCACGACCCGGCCGATGCGGACCCGGCCTTTGGCGGCTGGGTCATTCACGGGCATTACCACAACAACGAACTGGCACGATATCCCTTTGTCGATTTTATTCACCGGCGCATCAACGTTTGTACCGAGGTTGTCGGCTGCGTGCCCGTGGGCCTTGCGGAGATCAGCCGGATCCTTGACGGGCCGGAAAGCGAAAAGGGTACGCCCCTGCTGCTGCGCTATCCTTACGTGCGATAGACTGCCCCTGTCCCCACGCCAAAGTATATACTACGTGGCGCGAGAGTTTCAGCAAAAGGGCTGAATGGTATGTGGTTCGAACGCATTGTCTCCGAAGGGCTTGCCCATAACTCATGGATCTTCGGGACCGGGGGTGTAGCAGCGGTTGTCGATCCCCGGCGGGACTGCGAAGTCTATCTCGATCTCGCGCGTCAGCACGATGCCGTAATCACGCACATCTTCGAAACGCACCGGAACGAGGACTACGTGACCGGCGGCCCGGAGCTTGCGGCACGGTCGGGTGCACGGATCTTCCACGGGGCCCGGATGGCGTTTCGCTTCGGTACACCGGTCCGGGACGGCGACCGGTTCATGCTCGGGACGCTTGCCGTCCGCATTCTTGAAACTCCGGGCCACACAGAGGAGAGCATCACGATTGTCGTGGCAGACACCGGGGTCTCGGATGAACCCTACCTTGTCTTCTCCGGGGACACGCTCTTTAGCGGCGACATTGCGCGGACGGATTTTTTCGGGGAGGAACGAAAAGCGGAGATGGCGGCAGTAATCCACGACAGCATCACCAAGAAGATCCTCCCCCTCGGGAATGGTGCGATACTCTGTCCCGCTCACGGCGCCGGTTCGGTCTGCGGCGGCGATATTGCCGACCTGCCAATCTCGACCATCGGCTTTGAGGAACAGACAAACCCGCAGTTATTGATCGCAAAGGAGGAGTTTGTTGCAAAGCGGATCACGGAGTCCCCGTACCTGCCCCCGTACTTCCGGCAGATGGAGCAGCTCAACCAGGACGGGCCGGCGCTCCTTGGCAGCGTCCCCTTCCCCCGGCCGCTCCAGCCCGCAGAAGTTCAGGAGATGATCCGGTCCGGCTGCCAGCTTGTCGATATCCGCTCCCCGACCGCGTTTGCCGGCGGCCATATCCCGGGCAGCATCTCGATCTGGCGCGAAGGGCTTCCCGCATTTGCCGGCTGGGTGCTCGTTTATTCCCGGCCTATTGTCGTCATCGACGATTTCAACTGCGAGATTCCGCGGGCACTCCCGCATTTTGTCCGGCTTGGGTATGACAATGTTACCGGCTGGCTTGCCGGAGGATTTCCCGCATGGTTCCGCGCCGCACTGCCGGTGGAGACCACCGGGGCCTGCACGGTGCAGGAATTATTCCAGAAACTGGGAGACAAGGATCTCTTCCTGCTCGATGTGCGGGACATCAAAAAGCGCATGGCGCAGGGCCATATCCCGGGATCGCACCATATCTATGTCGGGGAGCTCCCGGAACATATCAACGAGATCCCGAAGGACCGCCCGATCTATGTTTATTGCGATGCCGGCTATAAAGGAAGCCTCGCTGCAAGCCTGCTTGCCATGCGCGGGTACGATAAGGTAACCAATGTCCTTGGCGGGATGCAGGCCTGGATCCGTGCTGGCTTCCCGGCAGAACATTCGTGACTTCAATACCAGCAAGAATCTCGCGGGCATTTGAGAAGGTTTATCATCTCTCTTTTTAGAATGCAGATTGTTGTGAGTTTATGGAGATTGTGAAGATCCCCAGGATGGAAAAGGTGGAGTATGACCGGCTCATCGAGAAAGGTTACATCTGCCGAATTGCTTTCCAGGGCGAAAAATATCCCTACATCGCCCCGTTCCTCTATGTTTTCGATGGTTCGTTCATGTATTTCCTCTCGACAAAGTACGGTAAGAAACTGGAATATTTCCGGAAAAGTCCGCATGTCTCGGTGGAGATCGAAAAATACACGAAAGATCTCTCTTCGTATACGTTTGTCACGCTTCAGGGATACCTTGAGGAAGTCGGCGATTCGATCGAGAAGAAGATCATCCGGGACAAGTTTGTCGAATTGATTGTGGAGCGCAAACTCTCCTGCAACATTCTTGCAGCGCTCGGGCATTCGCCTGCCGATCCCCCGGCAAAGATTGCCGAAGAAGAGCGTTCCCTTGTCTGGAAACTGGTAGGCGTCCGCGATCTCGTGGCGCTGAAAAATCTGTAACTTTTTTTAGTGGGATTTTAATGCGAGGCAGCATTGCCTGCATAAGCGGGGGCTCATCGGTTTATGGGAAATTATCTGCAGGGCGAGCACTCGCCCCCCGCCCCCTCGCGCTCGACGGGTGGCACTGCAACGCCCGTCTCGCTAGGGGGTGTTCCCGGAGGGAGAACCTGGCAGGATGCAGTAAACCTGCGATATCCGCCTGATGGCGGGGCGGGCAGTGCTCGTGCCTTTAGCCTGCCCGCACGACATTACCGGAAAAACCCGAATGCCTTGAAATTCCTACTCGGCCTCACATGAGTGTCCCGGGACAGGTAATACCTCATCATCGTTAAGCGGGGATGCCCCAAGCGTGCGGGGGCGGCAGCCCCCAAGAGTGTCTGAATGATTTACAGACACTCTTTCACCAAATCCTGCTTTTTCGCATTATCAAAAAAGTTTAAGAAAACTAAATATTGGTCAATCTACCGCCTAATCTTCTCCAGCATCCACCGGAGTTCTTCGGAGTCCTGAACCGGTGGCCGGCAGGTATGGCCGCCGCAGAGATACGCGGTGGCCCGATCGGCAAGCATCGTACGGCCACGCGCAGCCGGGATAAGTTCATCGATTGCGTCCCCTGCACTTCCCGGTGGCCGGAGGATCGTGATGTGCCCGGGCAGGTACCGGCTGTCTGCCGCAGCGATCAGGGCCCGGGTGTCCACCGCAGCCGGGTCACCGGCGATCACGAGATCGATCCGCTCTGCATCATTTGCATACCGGACGAGTTCCGCAAGATACGCTGCCGTTGCCGAAGGGGCGCGTTGTGCCGCCCCGGCTAAAAACGATGAGCATGCTTCTGCTGACGCTGTAATATCCGGGTCTTTCGTTGTCCGGGCCAGCCAGGAAAGAGCGCTAAAGGCCGTCGCATTTGCTGAGGGATACGCGCCATCGTACCACTCTTTTTTGCGTGCAAAGAGTTCGCTGTCCTCTGTGGCGACCGTGAAAAATCCCCCTTCTACCGGATCCTCATATCCTTCTTGGAGGATGCGGGCAAACATCTGGGCCCTGGTGAGATATTTCGGATTGAAGGTTGCTTCGTAGAGCGCGATGAGAGCCGCGATCATCTGCGCGTAATCTTCGGCAAAGGCCCGCACCGCACACTCGCCGTCGCGGTAACGATGGAAGAGCGTCCCGTCCTTACCGGCAAGATTGTTCAGGAGAAAGTCCATCGTTGTTTCGGCTGCCCGGGTGTATGCCGGTTCGCCAAATGCCCGCCCGGCCCGGGCGAGCGCCTGGCAGAAGAGCGCGTTTGTGTCCGTGAGAATCTTGTCGTCCCGTGCAGGGCGGGAGCGCTTCTCACGGATCGCAAGGAGTTTTTCCCGGACCGGCTCCGGCAGGGCCGGGTCTGCCGAAACGTTCCGCGAGAGAATGAAGCGGGGCTCTCCCGTATCGTGCCCGTTTGCCGGTAGAGGTGTAAGGGTAAAGAGAGAACCGGCCCCGGCAGTGGCAAGCTCGTCCTTTGTCCACGTGTAATATGCCCCTTCGCCACCGGGGCTGTCCGCGTCCTCTGCGGTATAAAACGCTCCGCCCGGGTCGCGCAGGTCGCGGAGGACATACGCAATGCATTCCCCGACCATTGTCCGGAAGCGCTCGTTCTTTGTTGCTTCGTACGCTTCTGTGCACGCGAGCACAAAGAGCGCCTGGTCGTAGAGCATCTTCTCGAAATGCGGGATGCGCCAGCCGGCATCGGTTGCGTACCGGTGGAGCCCGCCGCCAACATGGTCCCAGATCCCGCCGGCATAGATCGCATCGAGCGTCCGTTCCGCCATGGAGTGGGCATCCGGGTTCTTTGCAGAATTCCCGTACCGGAGCAGGAATATCAGGGTGTGGGGCGCCGGAAACTTTGGGGCGTTCCCGAACCCGGCGTTTTTTGTATCGAACTGGGCCGCGAAAGCACGGTACCCATTCTCCACCAGCGCCCGGCCTGGTATACCTGATGCCGGCCGGAACGGAGGGGCGCCGGCAAACGTACTGATCTCTTCAGCCGAGCGGGCGATCTCATCGCGATTATCGCGCCAGACCTCTGCGATCCGTTCGAGGACTGCGATGAGTCCGGGCATCGTTGGCGTGGAGTCACGGGGAAAGTAGGTCCCGGCAAAGAACGGCATTTTCTCCGGGGTCATCACTATCGTGAGCGGCCAGCCGCCCTGCCCGGTCATCTGCTGGCAGACCTCCATGTACACGCTGTCGATATCGGGGCGTTCCTCGCGGTCGACCTTGATGCTGACAAAGTCCCGGTTGAGAATCGCGGCAACACCCTCGTCCTCGAAACACTCGTGCGCCATCACGTGGCACCAGTGACACGTGGAATAGCCAATCGAAAGAAAAACCGGTTTGTCCTCGTCTTTTGCGCGGGAAAATGCCTCTTCCCCCCACGGATACCAGTCTACCGGGTTGTGCGCATGCTGGAGAAGGTACGGGCTTTTTTCGCGGGCGAGCCGGTTTGCCGGCCGGGCCTTCTGATCCGGGATCGGTGCGCCGGGCATATACGTGAGAAAAGGAGCGCCCGCCCTATAATCCTGCCGGAAGGAGCACTCCGCAGGCTTTTTGCCTGCCGCACCTGACATATCTCCCGATGGATATTGCGGCACCCACCGGTACCATGGCATTTTTGGCGGTCATCGGTACCGGGATCGTGGTCATGGCCCTCTCACGTCTTCTCGACCACGTCTGGGCGCACGTGCTCAGGATCCCGTGGCTGTACCTGGCCGTGAGCGCCCCGGGTGTCATCATCCACGAATGCGCACACATCCTTGGCTGTTTTGTTACCGGTGCGCATATCACCAGAGTTGTTTTGATCTCAAAAGAGGGCGGGATGGTTTCGTACACGAAACCGAAGGTCCCGGTTATCGGGAACGTAATCATCAGCACCGCGCCGCTTTTTTGTCTCCCGCTCGTGCTTGCCGCTCTCACGTGGATCTTTGCCACGTACGCCGGCTGCCGGTTTTCCCTGTCGGTGCCCGGGATCGAATCGGTCTCTTCTCTTGTCCTGCTGTTCCGGATGATTGGGCAGACGTTCTACGATAATCTCGTTGTCGCATTCAACATCTGGTTCCTCCTCTACCTGTACCTGGTCACGAGCCTTGTGCTCTCGGTTGCGCCAAGCAGGCAGGACCTGAAAAATGCTGCTATCGGGCTTGCAGTTCTTATCCTTGCCGGATTCCTCGTCCTCTTTGCAGAAATCCCGGTCCTGACCGGCGCGTTCCTGGAACTGGTCGGCCTGCTCGGGACCGGGCTTGCCATCGGTCTTGCTTTCGAATGCGTTGCGCTCGTGGTCACTCTGCCGTTCCTGCTCTTTTATAAAAAACCGGCCTGATGACCCGCCCGATCAGCACGGTTAATCTCCCGTTACGGACAACAGTATGCTGATGAAAGGGACGCCCGGTTCCGAAGCCGGTACAACGGCAGATAACGACAGGAATCTCACCCCGGGGATGCGGCAGTACCGGGAGATCAAGGCGCAATACCCGGATGCGATCCTCTTTTTCCACATCGGGGACTTTTTCGAGACGCTCGAAGACGATGCGATCGTTGTCTCGCGCGAGCTCGATCTCGTACTTACCTCCCGCTCGAAAAACGGTGACCAGAAGATCCCGCTTGCGGGCGTACCGCACCATGCGGGCGAAGGTTACATAGCCCGGCTCGTGGCAAAGGGCTACAAGGTCGCAATCTGCGAGCAGCTGGAAGACCCGAAGACCGCCAAAGGTCTTGTGAAACGCGGAGTCGTCCGCATCATCACGCCCGGGACCGTGATCGATCCCGTGATGCTCCCGTCCTCCGCTGCGGCGTATCTCATGGCGCTCACCCCAAGCGAGAAAGGGGGCGACTGGGGGATCGCGCTTCTCGATATCTCGACCGGGGAATTCTTCGTGCTCGCGCTTCCGGCCGAAGGTGCGATCGACAACATCCGCTCCGAGATCGCCCGCTACCGCCCGGCAGAATGTATCGTCCCCTCGTCCGTTGACGAAACAATCCGGGACATGCTCGTAAAAAACAACGTTGTCGTGACACCCTACGCGGACGACTGGTTTCTTTTTGACCGGGCCGCCCGCACGCTCATGGACCATTTCGGCGTTTCGTCCCTTGAGGGGTACGGCTGCGGAGAAATGCCGGCGGCGGTTGCCGCTGCGGGTGCTGCCCTTGCCTATGCGGAGGAGACCCAGCAGTCTGCGCTCCCGCAGGTGAGTTCGCTTTCCACCCGTACCTCCTCGCAGGGCATGATGCTCGATGCCGTGACGCTTCGCAACCTCGAAGTACACGAGTGCATCCGGGCAGGGAGCAAAGGGGCCACGCTCTTCTCGGTGCTCGACCGGACAAAGACCCCTATGGGGAGCCGGCTGTTGCGCCGCCAGCTCACCCGCCCTCTCACGGATGTCGCGCAGATCGATGCACGGCTCGATGCCGTTGAATTTTTCGTAAAGGACACGACCCTGCGCCTCTCGCTCAAAAGCCTCTTCTCCAAACACGCGGACATCGAGCGGATCACGGCCCGGATTGCGTACGGGAATGCCGGGCCCCGCGACCTTGTGGCGCTTGCCGATTCGCTTGCTACGTTCCCGGAGGTCAAAAAAATTCTGTCCGATCCTGCAGCCGGGACGCTTCCGGAAAATATTGCTGCGGCCCGTGACCAGATCCGGGAGCAGCCCGAAATTATCGGGCTCCTGAAGCGGGCGATCGTGGACGAACCGCCCGCACATGCAAAGAACGGCGGCGTCATCCGCCCGGGCTACTCAAAGGAACTCGACGAGATAAACGGTGTCCTGCACTCCGGGAAGAGCTGGATCGCAGAGCTCCAGGCACAGGAGCGGGAGAAGACCGGGATAAAGTCGCTCAAAATCGGCTACAATCGGGTCTTCGGGTACTATATCGATGTGAGCAAAACAAACATCTCCCTTGTCCCGGAGCGGTACGAGCGCCGACAGACCACGGCAAATGGCGAGCGCTATACCATCCCCGAGCTCCGGGAAAAAGAAGCGCTCATCACGAACGCCGACGAGCGGGTGCTTGCGCTCGAACGTTCGCTCTATGCGGACATTATCGACAAACTCCGCGAAAAGATCCCGGAACTCCAGCAGGCTGCCGCCGGGATTGCAGCGCTCGATGTAACCGCTGCCCTTGCGGACGTGGCGCAAGCATACGATTACTGCCGCCCGCAGCTTGACCGCGGCGACGAGATTGTCTGCCGCGATGTGCGCCACCCGGTAGTCGAGCAGTCTCTGCCCGGGGGCTTTGTGCCAAACGACTGCGATCTCTCGGGACGCGGCACGCAGATCATGATAATCACCGGTGCGAACATGGCCGGGAAATCCACGTACATGCGCTCGGTTGCCCTCTGCTGCATCATGGCCCAGGCGGGAAGTTTTGTCCCGGCGCGTGCGGCACGGATCGGGATCATCGACCGGATCTTTACCCGGGTAGGTGCGTTCGACGACCTTGCAAGCGGCCAGAGCACGTTCTTTGTCGAGATGCTTGAACTGGCAAACATCTTAAACAACATGACCGACCGGAGCCTCGTGATTCTCGACGAAATTGGGCGCGGGACGAGCACGGCGGACGGCTGTTCGATTGCAAAGGCCGTGCTCGAATACCTGCACGGGAAAACGGCTGCCGGCCCAAAGACGCTCTTTGCCACCCACTTCCACGAGATCATCGAGGCCGAGGGCGAATTAAAACGGGTAAAGAACTACCATTTCGCGGTGCAGGAGACAAAAAAAGAGGTCGTTTTCTTACGTAAGCTCATCCCCGGCGCAACCGACAAGAGCTACGGTATCCACGTGGCCCGGCTCGCGGGGATCCCAAGGAAGGTGACCGAGCGGGCCGATGTGCTGCTTGAGGAGTTCCTGAACCGGGCAACCGGCCCGGGCACAAAAGCTCAGCGCTATACCCAGCTCCTGCTCGTGGACGACAGCATGTCGGCCCGCGAAATGCCAAAGGGGCCGGACCCGGTCCATGAGGAACTTGCCCGGCTCGCCCCGGATGAGATGACGCCGATGCAGGCCCTTGCAAAACTTGCCGAGCTCAAACAACTGGCAAAGGAAAATGGCGGGGAGGAAAAACAGCCATGAGCGGAGAGGCCGTCCCGAAGATCCGCATGCTCGATACCGCGACTGTCAACAAGATTGCGGCCGGGGAGGTGGTGGAGCGCCCGGCATCGGTGGTAAAGGAGCTTGTGGAGAACGCAATCGATGCCGGTGCCCGCACGGTAAAAATCGATATCACGTCCGTGCAGGGCGGGATATCTGCGATCCGCGTAACCGATGACGGCTGCGGGATGGCGCCGGCCGATGCGGAGCTTGCCTTTGCACCGCATGCAACGAGCAAGATTGCAACAATCGACGATATTTTTTCGATACGAACGCTCGGGTTCCGGGGCGAAGCACTTGCAAGCATCGCCGCGGTGGCAAAGGTGACGCTTGTCACCCGGGAGCGTTCGGGCGCGGCACTTGCCGGGACAAAACTCGTGGTGCTCGGCGGGAAAATAATCGAGAAGGGAAGCACCGGGGCACCGGAGGGGACGGGTGTCCTTGTCGAGGAACTCTTCTATAACACCCCGGCCCGGAAAAAATTCCAGAAGAACATCAACACGGAACTCGCCCGGATCCACGCAATTCTCGAAGGGATCGTGCTTGCCTATCCGCAGGTCGCGTTCCGGTTCTCGCACAACAACCGCGAGCAGCTCGCAACCGCACGGGCAAAAACCCCTCTCGACACCATCGCCCGGCTCTTCGGGAGCGACTGCGCCCGCGAACTCGTACCGGTTGTCTGCGAGATGCCGCTGGTAAAGATTGGCGGATACATCTCCCGGCCCGGCCTCTCGCGCAAGGGCCACGACCGGATTCTCGTTTCGATCAACAGCCGTTTTGTCTCGACTCCTACAATCACGGCAGCGGCAAAGGAGGGATACGGCACGCTCCTTCCCCGCGACCGGTACCCGGTTGCGTTCCTCTCGCTTGAAATCGACACCCGACTCGTGGATGTGAACGTTCACCCAACCAAAAAGGAAGTGCGGCTTTCCAAGGAAAAAGAGATCACAGAAGCAGTGCGCGAGGCGGTACGTCTGGCGCTCAAAAACCAGGACCTTATTCCCGATGTACGGGCCGAAACGCCACGCGATCATGTCCTTGAAAATGTCGTGGTACCGGTTGAAGAGCAGTTGCCTGCCGTGGCCGAACCGTCTGTTGCGTACTGCACGGGAACGCTCTCTCCCGGTCCCGAAACGGTGACCGCGCCGTTAACCGAGCCGACCCATGCCGGGACAGAAGCAACAGACCACCGGCTCCGGCAGACCGAGCTTTCGAGTGGCGTTCCCCCGGTCACTGCGACCGTGCCCCCCCTTGAAGTGATCGGGCAGGTGGGCGGGTGCTACATCCTTGCCGCGGCGCCGGACGGCGAACTCATCATCATCGACCAGCACGCTGCACACGAGCGGGTCTTCTACGAGCAGGTGCAGAAGAGTACCGCAGCCCGCCACGCGCAGGAGCTCCTCGTCCCCGCGGTGATCCACCGTTCGCCCAAGGACTCGGCAATCCTTAAGGACCTCATCCCGGTCCTCGCCCGGGAAGGCGTTGTCATTGAGGAGTTTGGCACCGGGTCGTTTCTGGTCCGGGCCGTGCCTGCAATCATGGGAAAGATCGAAGGCACGGAGCAGATCGACGACCTGGTGACCGATCTCGTGGAGAGCGATCCCACCCGGCCGGTGACTGACCGCGAGCGTATCACCCGGATCGTTGCCTGCCGTAGTGCGATAAAGGCCGGCACGGTCTGCACGCTCGAACAGTGCCAGCGTCTTGTCGCCCAGCTCCGGGCAGCCGAGTGTCCGTTTACCTGCCCCCACGGCCGGCCCACGATGATCCGGTTCTCCCGGGCGAAGCTGGACGAGATGTTTTTGCGGACGTAACGTTTGTTAACCCGAGTACGTCATCGTAAAAAAAGAAGAACCGGGAACCGGTTCGCGTCCGGGAAACCACGACAGCATTCCTTTCCAGTCTCAGGAAATTTTCCTTTTCCTGCGGTACGCACACGTGCTTCTCAATTTTACCGGATACGGTTTCTCCTGCCCGGCATATCTGGCCGAAGCGGGAGATCGGTTGCAAAAGCCGGGTGCCTCCCGGAGCCCCGTATCCGCGTTCCTTTTGGCCCCACATACTGGAGCACTACCCCAAAAATTGACGCCGCTGGAAGAGTGCTATTAGGTGCATTTTTCTCCGACGAAAGATTCCCGTTTTTGCCCGAATTCCTGCGTGTTTTGCATGAATTAGTGCGTGTTTTGGAATTTTGAAGGGTAATCGGGGCCTGTACAGGGCCTGGAATACCGTATCTCACGGGTAAAGGATCAATGCCCTGTCCCCGGGGCATTTCGGGGTCTGTTCCTTAGTTATGTCTGTTCCTGTCCGGTACCAGCAGGATAGAGCCGGGCCAGCACTGCATAATACACAACGGCGATAATAAAAATTTCCAGGTAAAACCCGCATGCCCAGAGTGTCCTGTACACATGGGAGTAATACGCATACACCGTACCCTGGACCTGCAGGAGGTTTGCCAGGCCGTCAAGGATCCAGCCGGTCAGGGGAAGCGAGGAGGAAAATGCCGACCACGGCCTGCCCGCGTAGATCTCACCCATGGTTGCGATAAGGAAAAGGGCGGTTCCAATAAACGCTGCGAAGGGGAAAAGTTTCCAGGGATTTTGTATCCGGATCTTTTTTTCAAAGAAGGGGTAAGGACCGATCACCGCAAACGTTGAGATCAGGAAGATCAGGGCAAACAGGATCAGATTGTTTTCATAGGCATTGTCGCTGGAAATGATACCGGTGTACAGGAAACCAAGGACAATGACCGCAAAAAGCGGGGACACCCAGAGCGGGACCGGATCGGCGATCTTTTTGAGTGCAAGGTAAAGAAGGGGCGGGAGGATAAACACAAAAAGGATGAACAACACGACGAGCTCCGGGAAAATGCCCAGAAACCGCATCGCTACGGCGATCAGCGCTATCCCGAGCACAGGTAAGAAAATCCTCTTTGCGATCGCAGGTATTTTTTCCGTAGTTGTTTCCTGAACCATGGATATCCGCACACTTCCGCCCGGGATTGCATATCCCCCGGGTCTTTTTACAATCGTGGAGCGTTCCTGTCCTTAACCTTTCTCGCCCGATCGTTTACCGGTCTGCAACCAGGTGCTGCCAAAAGGAAGCGGTTATTTCCCGATTGCCACACCGGGTCAGGGAAATGAACAACGATCCGCAGCCCTGCAATTTATCCATATCCCGGGAACCATCATTCCGGTATATTGGTGCCGGCTCGGGCATCCGGTTCCTGCGGGAGGTACCTGCCGAGCGCAAGGAAGGCCTCCGGTGTTATCGTATACCGAACCCGACGCCCGGACTGTTTCACGGTCAGGATCCCGGCCTCGCGGAGCCGGTTCGTATGCCATGTTACCGCGGCACCGGATATCCCCAGTACCTTTTCGAGATCGCTTCTCGTTGTAGCCGGGTTTTGGATCACGTACTCGCAGATGAAGCGGTCCCTGCCATTGTGCAAAAGGGCGAGGATCTTCTGTTCGGTCCCGGAAAATTTTCCGGAGTTCTCGAAGTATCGGACATCGGAACCCGATGAGAATGCCGATATTTTTCCCATCAATTTCAGGAGCGCGAGATGATAGCGGAGCGTGCTCCGGGCAGTTCCGGTTTTTTCGGCGATACTGGTAAAATAAATACCGGGGCATGCTGCAATCGTTTCGTAGATTTTCCGACGCGTTGCGTTCGTGAGTACGCTTGCAGCAGTAATTTTCCGGTAACCGAGATACCCGAACATTTTGACAAAAAAGAAGAGTTCCAGCGGGTAGAGAAGGAGTGGTGAGAGAGACAGGGCTACAGCGGTCAGCATCACCCGGGGCGGGAGTTCCCAGAATGTGACCTCTACGGGATCCGCACCGGACATGTCCGTATCTGCCGCTGCGATATCCGCATCCGTTGCCGGCGTTACTACATACCCGTTGTTTAAAAGGCCGGACATGGGCACGGCAAAAAAGAGGAAGATCAGGCAGGCTGCCGTGATGATAATGCCGAGCCTGTCAGTGTCCATAAAAGAATATGTGTGGGGAGGGGGTCTTGAGGATTATGATCTGTGTTTGCGGCCCGCGGGTCGGAACAGGATTTCCAGGATCAATCATCTTTTACAATAAACGCCTTGAGCCAGCAGTATATGCCAAAGATGACACAGACCGCAGCCATGAAAAGGAGAATGGACATTCCGGATCTCAGAGCCGTAAACAGGGAAAATGCTCCCGACGTGTAAACGCCCATAAAGAAGAGGACGGTTGCAGCCAGGAGCAGGATCGCACCGGAATTGAGCAAAGCCTCGCGGTTTGTTACTGCCATAGTTTTTCCTGTTTACCGGATCGCAGTTCCCGGGCAATAAAACCCGGGCATTCGCGATCCGGACATTTTGGATACCGGTAATTTCCTTCTGTACGTTTGAGAGAAAAACAATTCACCATTTTTATCTTCACCTGCGGCCGATACTTTGTTCATGGGGGAAATATCCCGTTACCCGACGCTCTGCATTGTCCTGATCTGTACGGTCATCCTCATTACCGCTGCGGGATGCATATTCGATCCCACGCCCCGATCCTTCTCCACAAACACGGACTACAAACTTCAAATCCTTTCGACCGAACCGCTCTACAATGTGACGTTCTACCTCCCGCTCCCGCAGAAGAACGGCGTACCTATGGCAGGGCCGCTCGTGCTGACAGAGGAGTATTTTGCATCCGAAAATTATTCATCGGAATTTGTCCGTTCCCCGCCGGGTGCGGACCCCGGCTGGAGAGTGCCCGGGATCGACACCGAACCGCTCTACCTGAAAGTAACGGCCGACCGGCTGTACCCGAACGAGACATTCGGCGCCCCGTTCTTCTTTTTTTATGAGAACAAGACCGTGCTCGCCTCGCCGCTCGATTATGCCGATACGGTAACCCCGATAGGTAACGAATCCGTTATCCTGCAGAAAGTGAATTTCACTCCGAAAACACCGGCCCTTGTCTCCTCAAAAGATCCAACGCTGCTCAGATATCACTCCTTTGTGATCAAACAGAAAACGGCAATTTATGCAAATTATTCCGCATCGCCGACTGCATGGGTAAACGTGTATTCGCAGGATCTTATCATGAACCGGTGGGAGGCCGGCGGTCAGCAGCGACAGAATGAGTATGCTGACACGTACACCTGGTTCAATACCGGGAATGCGAACGGCTGGCAATATGCAAACGGGTTCTTTTCCTCGGGCAGTGGCCCGTACCCGAACCTTTCAAGCCCGGCCTGGCAGGACGTACTGAACGCCACTGCCCGACCGTAAAAATGTTGGCGGCCTGTAGCAGTCACGGATCCAATTGGTAAACAAACGGGCGAGAGATTGTAAATACCCCGGATCAGAAAAACCTGTCCGGAAGCCTGTTCGCGATGACCGTTCATTCAAATGCATGTGCGTTTCTGGAGGGAGGTCTCATTCCGCAAATAGATCCTATGCAATACCGGGCAACAACTGTTCGGGCCAGCCGGGCTACGGAGGGCGCGTGAGGCCGCATGTATAGTAACAACAGGCAATACCGGCGCTTTGCGATCACTTTCCTCTTCCTTGTAATAGTTATCCCGGCTGTAACGGCAGACGGCATGACGTTCCTTGGCGACCCTGACATGATGCTTCTCCAGCCGGAGAACGATCAGGCCGGTGCGATCTTTTACGAGAACGGATACGAGAACCTGCTCCTTTCCGTATCGCTGGACTGGCAGCAGCAGGGCAACCAAAGCGTCTGGATCTTCCCGGTCCCCGCTGATCCGCAGGATGTGAAAATTGATGTGATCGGAGGATTTCCCACTTATGACGGGACTTCCCTCTCCGACAAATATGCGATGACGGTAGGTACTGTTGCTGTTGCATCGGCATCGTATGCCACGTTTCCGCTCACAACCCCGGTTTTCATTCTTGCTGCCGCGGGCTGGCCGTCAGGATTTGCTGCCGGTGCCCCTCCTTCAGCTTCCGGCGATGTCGTTGTCTGGGAACAGGTGGATAAAAGCGGATTGCGATCGGAAGTTGTCTCTGCAAAAAACGCCGGTACCCTTGCCGGATATCTCGCCTCGCAAAACCTTTCGCTCCCGGACGGCTCCCTTGCGATGCTGGACGACTACATTGCAAAAGACTATTCCTTTGTCGTTACGTCCGTAACGAACGTGACAAAATACCGGGAGCAGTTTCCGTCACGATCACCCGGGATCTCCGGGTCGGTCTATACGGAAAGCGGATCGGACGACGCGCTTGGAGTTTTTGTCCGTTTCCCGACAGACCGGATCTATTTCCCGCTCAAACCCACACGGGCGTACGGGAACCGCACAGTACCGCTCATCCTTACCGTGAATGGTTTTGTCACGCCGGTTTTCCCGGGGAACACCGGCTCCCGGGCAACCGTGTCGTACCTGGAGCAGGACACGTACTCCCCGCCGGCATCCCTTAAGAATTTCTTCAACGGGGATGAGGATAAAAAACCGTTTACCTACACCAAGGTCCTGCTAGCCGTGCCGGCCGAGGAATACACAGACGATCTCTGGTTCGACAACGCTGCCCCTCCCGAGGTCTCGATCCTCTCGCAGATAATTACGTATTACCCGCTGATCGGGATCGGACTGTACATTATTTTCTCTGTTTTCGCGGCGCTCTTTGCCGGGCTTTTGGTCTTTTCCCGGGGAGCGTGAAGCCGGCCCGGCTGCTGGAGCACGGACTCTGGAACTGCGCGACTCTTGTCGGTTTTGTCTATGCAACGCGCAGGTATCTTGTCCTGCCCGAAAACGAGAGAAAGAAGCGGGCCCGGTTCGTTGGCGTATTTATCATCCTGTTCCTTGTCTTTGTGACTGCTGCTGCCATTGCGTTTGAACCGTCTTTTGCCGCGCTGCTGCCGGTATCTCCCCTCATCATTGCCATGGTGATCTTCTCCGGGCTATTTGACTGCGCTGAAGCTCTGTTTTCCACATTCACCGGTCACGCGGCATACCTGCCGTACGACAAACCGGTTCTGGGGATAATGACCCTGGTGGGATTAGCACTCGCTGCCATGATCTGCGTGTATGTTGCGCACCGGATCGTGAGATATCTTAACGATTAAAAAGAGGATTGCCGATGGAAAAAGAAAAGGATAACCGGATGAACGCAGCCGGACTGCTGCTCATTTTGTGTGCGATAGCCGTAACCGGGGGACTCATCGTCTTTTTAGCGCCCGTTCTTACCGGCACGACAAATTCCGGGCCGGATCCGCTCCCGCTCTACATGATAGAAAATCAGGATCCCTCCAGAACCCATTTTGTCCGGATATCCGTTTCAAATGCCACAGCTCCGGATTATTTTACGGAATCGTTCAACCTCTCTCCCCGCGAACAGGTATCTTCTGTACTCCCATCACCGGATTCGTACCAAAAGTTTACGTTCACAATTTCTGTTGACGGTGCTGGTTCATCGCAGGAAACAATGGATCTCGGTCCCACAACCGTGGCAGTCATTGACATTCATTCTCCTTTGGATCCCGATGCAGTGTCCTGTTCAGTAATAGATCTCACACCGGTCAGTAGCCGGGGGGCGGGTTCATGAAAGGGTATCTGATGTCCCACGGGAATATCCGGATTGCAGTGACAGCCTGTGTTGTTATAGCCACGCAATCCGGAGTGATAAAAAGTGCCGTGCCGTTTGAAGAACTGCCAAAGTGAGAGGGCCCCGGTTATCATGAAAACGTTTGCACTTGTCATTGTCTTCGTCATTGTAACCTTGGCACTTTCCGGAACTGCATGTGCGGCAAACACTACGCCGGTCTACCCCGGCATGGGCGGGGCGCCGGAAGAAGTCCTCACGAACATGTATCCGACCGTGAAGGACAATACCGAAATCATGGGATTTATCCGGGAATGCGGTGTCGGCACCTGGCACGAAGAACAGATGGATGCAGAGTATAAATCCGCTCACCTTGCCCCGGCAGATTCCTGCGGGAAACAACTGGTCTTCTCGATTCGAAAATCCGCAGGACGCGAAGATTCGTCGCAAATTGCCGCTGTCTGGATCATCGGCGCGAACGAGACCTGGTCGCGTTCAATGGACCCGGTGTATTATTTCCCGTTTATTAGCCGCGATTACGGTGCCCCGCTGCCACCAGAAGGTACCGGTAACCTGATGAATATTTTTGCGGCGGGAATAGTTATTGCCCTTGCACTTACCGGCATCGGATATATCGCCATGCGCAGAAGGAAGAAGCAGTAGTAATGGATACCGCACGTAAACAGACAGTATCGGGGACTGATCTTCACCAGTTGGGATCTCTCCCGGAAAACCGGCCCCCATTCCATCCGGCATACCGGAGCCCATCCGGTAAATTATCGTGGGCCCAAACTCGCCCAAATAAGCTTGGGAAGCATTGGCAAGTTTCCGGCGTGAATTTCCAGAGAAGTTGATAATACTTCCAAAAACCTGCTTGCTTTTTTGCGAAACTGGCATGCCGGACCGGGAAAAACCGGGATCCTGATCCGGAGTTACCGTCGGAGAAACCGGTATGCCGGATCGTAAGTCTCCTGCCGCCTGTGCTGCACTCCCAAAACAGGTCATCATCTCTTTGCCACAGGTATAGCGCCGGTCCGGACTGGTGGTACTAAACTCTCGTCGCCACAATATTTCCAAATGGGTCGGCAGCTTTAGGATGCTGCAAGGAGATGCCGCTTTCCTGTACGGAAATCCCTCCTGCCCCTGCAAAATTAATCGGGATTTTGATTTTCGTGTAAAGAGAATGGTCAGAAATCATTTATAAGAGCGGGATAAAAGGACAGATCTCGGATATCGGGAGATCTTTTACGTGACAGAAATACCGATCCCGATGAAAATCTGATCGCATATCCATATCCGGGAGGTTTGCATACCCATGGAACGTAACCGGCTTATCGCTCTCACGATCATCTGTGCGATGATCGCCCTGTTCGGAATAGTATCATACCAGTGGCTCCTCGGAGTGTGCATCATCGCAGTTTTTCTCCTGATCCTTGCTGCCTGGTACGTGATCGAAACACTGTCGGCAATCCGGCAGAGTGTTGAAAAGATCGAACGGCAGCTGGAAGAGATGAGAGAACACAGGCCGTAAGCATAAGAATTGGCCCGGACGTATTGTTTCTTGCCAATAGGTAGATCCTGCCCGACAGGATCCACAGGATATTTGCCGTATTATGGGGCAGGAAAAATCCGGCAGGTGACCCGGCCAAACAAATCCTGTACGGAAAAAACAGTCCAATAGTTTTGGTTTCGGCCATACCAACGGAATCTTCGATTATCCCCTTTTTTTTTACGATTTGTGACGTGGCTGAAAAGCTCAGACACTTTCCGTAAATGTTTCCTCATGAAACAACCGGTAAACAAACAGGCCAGAGCCGATTTATAATATCGTAGCAAATCCCGGAAAAAAGAAATCGTGTGCCGTGTTTTTTTATGAAGCTCCCAAAAATTACCCCCGTCATCGCAATCGGAAGCCTTGTCATTCTTGTCGGGCTTGCGTTCCTTATCGCGATCTCTCCCGTCCCATGGTTGCTCTACACGTTCCAGCACCAGCCGGATCCCGATGCCGTCTGCATTGCTCCCCCGGCAGATGAACGGATGATGGACAAGCTCTGGGAAACGATCGTTACCCGGACCGGCATCGATAATAGTTCGGCTGCATTGGACGACATGCAGGTCCGGCTCAGCCCGGATGGATCCATTGAAAGCCTCGTGTTCTCGTTTTATGCGACAAAAGACCGGAACTGGGGGAATTACTATGCAGACCTGCGCTACGATCCTGATAACTGCGGCATCCTGAGAGTCCATTCATACCCGGTTGAACCCCCGGTATACGCCACCGCGAATCCCCGACACCCAAAAGAGATTCTTTCAGAACTTCCGGCACTCGACCTTTCGGCATTCGGCTTTTCGGGCCGGCCGGTATTTCTCATGACCGGGGCCAGCAGGGAAATAAACGTGACCTATGAATCCCTGCCCTGTTCCGATATCTTCCTGTTAAAAAACGGCACCATCATCCCCCTCGGGCGGGTCGTGCGGCACGATACCGTGGCCGATGTCACGCACTGGACAATTTTCCCGGAGAACTGCATTGATATTCCCGGGTACGGCCGGGACTGTACCGGAGGCAACGGCATCATTGTCTTTTCGGCGGACCGGATGGAAAATGCCGAATACATCCCGAGTGCCACCGGAGTTACGCAGCCGCTCACGCTTCACGAATGTCCCCGCGGATCCGTAACGGGTGAGTCCTGCTCGAAAGAATTGTGGGGGACAAGCTGCACCAACTGGACGATAGATGTCCCGGATAATTGTCCCGGTTGCGCCGTATCCGGGCAGACTTGCAAAAGTTCTCCCTGGGGAAGTACGGATTGCAGCAACTGGACAATAAACGCATCGGGGAAGTAATTCGGACTCCGGGACGACCTGTAGAGGATCTGGCTAGAAATCGTTTATATAATAAGATTCATACGACGAATATTGATAAAAACAGGCGATGTAATGAACCCGTCCCTATCAAGAAACCTGGCTGCCGCCCTGCTGCTCTGCACCCTTGTCACGATATGTACCGCTGCCGGATATTCCGAAACGTCAGCACATCCCTCGACCGCTGTTGCGATCGCGTTACCGGTGCCAACACCTGTTGGAGATTCGGTGGGCAATTACACGAAAATCGACATCGTTCCCTCGTACGTGCATTTTATGCTCAAGCCGGGAGCGGACGACGAACAGGTGATTTCTGTCAGGAACCGGGATGACAAAACGATCTCAGTTGCCCCGGTCATCCGGCAGAACCCCTACAACGGGCCGTACCAGCTGGAAACTTCGTGGATTTCCATCTCCCCCACCCGGGCGGATATTCCTGCCGGCCAGAGCGCAAAATTTACTGTCCGCGCTGCGATCCCGAACGATACCCGGAGGGGATCGTACAATACACAGCTGGCATTTACCGATGAACAGTACCCGTCTCCCTATCCCCAGTCCTCCCCGAATTATGTGCATTCGGCAAGTCTCTCGGTCGATGTGGCGGCGGGCCCGGTAATCCGGGTGGACCCCACGTATATCAACGACCAGCTGGAAGCGGGAAACGTGTACCGGTACTCGGTCAATATCACCAATGCCGGATCGTTGCCGGTAATCCTCTCACCCAAAGTCAGTGACAATGGCTACTGGGTCTATTCGTCTTCGGGCCCGGTAGAACCGGTCTTGAACGCCAGCTCGTTTAGCATTGATGCGCCGTCAGCCATCACGCCGAATGGCACTGCAACCATGACCGTGACTGTACATGTTCCTCCCGGCAGGAGCGGCAACTATAACGGGTACATCGATCTCGGCATCGATGACCCGTCATTACAGGAAGGCGAGGGCCGGGTCTCACTCTCCTTTACGGTCTGGCAGCAGCCGGCGGGAGCGTTTACCCGGCAGTTTTCCATGAGTTCGTCAGATCCTATCACGGTAAAGCTCACCGCAACGCCCCAGAGTTACCCCACCCCGGCTGCAGCACAGGGTTCTCTTGTACGCGAACCTTCGTTTGATGTAACTCTCACCGGGCCCTCCGGGAATGTAGCGGTACAGCAAACAAACAAGGAGATCCGGGGGAGTGTCAGCGTCGGGATGGATTCTGTAATCTACGGTTCGGGAAAATCCGGGGAGTACCAGCAGGTCAGCTCCCAGTACATCTACACCTTTACCGCGCAGGGAAGACCCGGCACGTGGACGCTTGCCGTGATGCCGAAAAACACGCAGACCTTCGAGTATTCGATCGGTATCGGGAACGATCAGGACCAGTCCATCTTCTCGTTCCTCCAGCAGCCGGGTTTTTCCGGGCCACGCGGAACGAACCTCGAATAGTGCGATAACCCGGGGTACGTGATATGGGAAGGGCAACGGAACCTGGTTTGCAAGGGCAGCAAAAATTTCATCGGTATTTCCTGGTGAAATGCCGGACGCCCAATCACCTGCCGCAAGACGCTGATGCCGCATGAAAGCACGAGATTTTGCCATTATCCTTTGCGGGATTTTCGTTGCCGTATTTGCCGGGTGGTGCCTGATCGCTGGTTTCGGGGCGCTTGGGATCGCTGGTCATTATACGGTATACCCCGCTCCAGACAGCGATGCGGTTGCTGCATATTCCCGCGGGATCACACTAGAAGTTCCGCTGCCCTCGTCACCTGCCACGGTTCCGCAGTACCGGGTGGCTGCCGTGCTGCAGGATGCAGGTGGAAATAGTACGGGAGTTGGGGTCAGAACGCAGAATCCTTCTGTTGAGGATGCACCCGCGCTTGCCGGAAAAGCGCTCGAACCGTACAGTGGTCTTCCCTCCGATGCAGTCCTTGAGAAAAGCGAACTGGTGTTTGGGTATGAATACGACACCAAAACCGGGACGGCCATAAAACAATACCCGCAGTATACCCAGGTGATGTACCGCCAGTACGTCAACGGTTCGCTGGTTATGCCATCGCAGGTTTCTGTTGCGCTTGGAGAGAACGGGACGCTTCTGGATTACTCTAAGGACTGGTACGTCCTGGAACCTGCCGGTGAAATCCCGGTGCTCTCCGCTGAAGAAGCGCTGGAAAAGCTAAAAAAACAGGATCTCTTCATCCCTCTCCAGTGCTGTATTACCGATAGATCCATAACGCAGGTCCAGTTCGGTTATTACATCACCGTTCACAGCCCGTATATCCGTGAAGAAAAACCCGTGGACACCTGTACACCGGTCTGGGTCTTTTACGGAGTTAAGCCGGGTACAGGTAACGCGGCCTTTCCCCTTTATATCAATGCCACGAGGGGATAAACAATGCAAAACTCTTTTTTTCCGGGACTTATCTGGGGAATTGTCTTTTTATTGTTCTGCACAGTCTTTGCCGGTTGTACTACGGTCAGTCCGCAGGATAATCTCACCGCTGCCGAGATCAGGACTGCCTTCCTTGCCAGTTCCGATAAAATAATCGACTATAGTTCGGAATATTCGGCAAAAACTACCGGACTTGTCAGGTTCGACTATAAAAAGCCGGGACTCTACCGGATGGAATATGTTATCTCGGAAAATCCGGTCTCCGGGACCATTGAGGTCATGAACCGGACAATGGCCGTTGCGTACAATCCCTCAGAAAAAACCTATCATATCGAACCCGATATGCGGGATCTTCCCCTCCACGATTACCAGAAGATAGTTCAGCAGATTGTCCGGGACGGGCATTTTTCGGTAACCGACAGAAGTATTCTTGACGGCCATGTCATTTACCAGATCGAGGGCCTCCCGGATAACTGGCAACCAAAGGATATGCCCTATCTCATGTCCGGAATCCGGGCCTGGATCGATCCTGTATCCGGGCTGGCCAAAAATATCACCACATATTACCCGGCAGGTACGGTAAATAACCAGATCACCTATTCCCGGCTCGATGTCAATACCGGTATCCCGGACGATCATTTCGCATTCATTCCGCCAGACAGTGCAGTAGTTGAGTGCGGATATAATTCCGGGATATCCGACCGGGAAAAATTCAATTCGGAAAATCTTCCTGTTGCACTTGAACCGGGCTGCATGAACTGCACCGGTGCCCTGCTGACCCGGCCGGTCGGCGGTTTTTCCGGCAACCGCCTTCTGGTATCCCTGTACAATTACACGGCATCGGGCAGGGAACCCGATCCAGATCCCCAAAGATCGATAAATTATACGTTCTATGCCCGGACGATGAACCCGGGGAAGGTCAGGTATACTCTCTCCCGTGTTGCCGGCCTTTATGGTATGGATCCGCTGCCCATGCCGGGAAATATTACCGTTGGTATCGAACCGGACGAGTATTTCGCAGAGCCGGACCACGAGTACACATCGACAGTCACCGCCCACGTGAAACCGGCTACCGTTCTTCGTGAGAATTTCTGGATCCACATCCACGCTGATGTAGAAGGAGTATCAGATGCGATCACAGACGACTGGGTGCGTCTTGCTATCGACGACGGGTCGCCCATGAGCGGCATGGGCCTGTACCATTTCTACCAGGGCGGCGGCGGATACTGCCAGAAAGTCCTTGTAATCCCGCAGGGCGGATCCATGCAGATCCCGTTCGCAGTCCGGACCGGCGAACTCGATACGGGAAACGTGACGCTTGCCCTGATCCCGAGCCCGTGTATTGTCGATCACGGGCCGCTGCGGCCCGACGAACGGCCTGCATGGCCAGCGGGTATCCGTGCTGCGATCACTCCGGATCGGTTTACCGGCAGGAGTTTTGCCTCGTACCTTCCGGAACTGTCGTTTACGGTCGATCCTTCGGTAACACCGGGCGATTACTGTTTCAGCGCAGTCCTCCGGACACCTACCGGGGGGAGCGAGTACGCACCGTTTACCGTCCGGGTGATATCGGATGAATTGTGAGGTTATCGGAGATGGTGGTATGAACGGGAATCGGAATGGCAGAACGTCGGGTAAAAGAATACCCTCCTCCTTCAGAAGCGTGACCGAACATGGATAAAGTCCTGTGGCTGAACAAACTCCTGTGGCTCATTACCGCAGTCCTGGCAATTATTGTTATCATTGGACTCGCCGGCCTTACGACCGATACCGGAACCTCCGGTGAACAAACAGGAACCGACACGATAACGATTGCCACAACCCCTGCGGTACAGGTATTGCAGCAGAACACCAGCCCGACCACCGTTCCGGTAAAGACCGCATACAACCGGACGCTTGCGCTGTTCTGGAATTTTGCACTTACCGGCCCGTATGCGGCAAATCCCGACTGGTCTGATGCGGTTCTCGATCCCGAACCGGTAACGCTCTTCGATGTCAATGGCGATCCCCTGTTTTACGAGTTTTATCTTGAAAACAACGGGACGGTTCCCGGGTATTTCTGGACAGCGGCAGACAAACGCGTAGGTGCGGGTGTGTTCCGGATCTACGAGAGCCCACCGCACGCAGATTATGCCCGGATCGCACGCACGGCGGAAACCCTTGTGAATGCAGGGTATCCCGGCTGGGAGGTTATCGCGGAAAAACCCGGTCTCTATGGCAGCGGCTACCCATACCTCTGCACATTTGTTACCGTCCAGAACACGACAAATGCGGTGCGTGAAACAATCGTTGTCGATGCGTATACAAACAGAACCGTCCCCATTCGCCCGACAGAGGGATCCCCGGGATATGCAGAATCGTATCTCGATGCCATTCCTCCCGGAGATCAGCCGGGCCAGGTTGCCCGGTGGGAATCGGATTATTCCCCTGCCGAAAAGATCGTTACTTACGCACTCGCACATGGTATCGATCCTGCCCGCCCTCTTTCGGAACAGAATACGAGCGTCATCACGGCATATTATGCAACAGAACCGGAGGATCCGGCAGTAGGTTCCAACAACACCTCTCCAGACGAATCCGAGTGAGGATAAAAATGAAAAAATCCCCGCGGCTTTTAGTGCTGTATACCCTTGTGATAATCTGTTGCTGTACCCAGATTGCCGCTGCAACGCCGCCGCCTCCGGAATACCGGGTCGCATACCTCCTGCCAAATCCTGTCGGTCCTTATTACAACCAGTCAGTCAATTTAGGATTTCTGGTGAGTTCGCCTCATAATAGCACGGGCACTTTCCCGGCATTTCCCCAATTGTCAGAATACCGGGCTTCTCGTAATTTCACTTATGCAAAAACCGGCGATCCCTATTTCTCGGAGGTCTGGTATTTCAATAACGGAGATTCGTTTGCCGCCGGCCGCAACGAACTGATGACGTATGTGCAGGAACACGGAACTAGTTCCCCGGTTATTCTCGACCTGTCTGAAGATCTCGCACGAGCCGGCGATCCTTACATTGCCGGGCTGCACGCAACCCGGGTCAATGCCACCGCTTACCGGGCAAACGACACTTCCGGGTATTTTATTGTCTTTTCCACGGATTTCTTCCCGGGTGAGAATTATTATATCGCGTATTACGGGACGGTCGGGAGATCCGATCCGGGCAATGCAACGCCACAAATCAAGACCCTGATCGTGTCCTGTTTCCCGGGTTTTGTGGAAGGCAGGGCGTATACGTTCGATCCGGTTTTACCGCTAACCACCACTACATCCCGGCCGGCGGGCCTGTCTATTTTCGCAGCAGCTTTTGCCGTTGCGATCTGTGCAGCCGTATGTTTCTTTGGGAGGCAGTAACATGAACAAAAAACCTGTCCGGGAAACCCTGATGGCCGCACTCTGTGCGTACCTGGTGTTCTTCCTCTTCCTTTCCACCCTGAAGTTCTCCTTTGTATTTGTCATAAACTGGGAGGCGTGGTTCTTCGGGATCAAGCTGGACGGGTGGCCTGCGGGACTATACCTGTCCGCAACAGCACTTATCGCGGTGCTCCTGGTCGTCCTGTTCCTGAAATATCCGCACAGATCGTTTGCGATCAGTGCGGCATCTGTCGCCTACTTTGCATTTGTGTATATCCTGCCGGTCTTTTCCCCGCAGAAAAATCTGCGCAGCGATCTTGGCTGGAGCATATTCCGGGCCGAACTGGTTCTTTATATCGTCATTCCGTTGGCCGTTCTCGGGACCTGTGCGACATTGGGCCGCACACAGACCGGGGGATCCGCATGAACGCACCGGGACGGGAAGCTCTCCTCCCTGAGTATTCCCCGGAAAATAATCCCTTTGCAGGTGATGTTGCGTGAAAGCTTTTTCAAAAATTCACCTGCAGTACGCAGCAGTTATCGTTGTATATACGGCGATTGCCTGCACGATAGCCGCACTCATGCAATGCGTTGAGACCGGCGGGTGGAGCGGGGTCGACGCGGAACGGTTCCATTACATGGCCCGCATGATCGTCAACGGCTTTGCACCCTATGTCAGCTTTGTCGACCCAAAGCCGCCTTCCATTTATTTTGTCGTGGCGGTCATGGACAGTGCCGCAGCCCCGGGCGTGCTGGATATCCCGGTCGTTACCGGCATCAACGTTCTCTGCGCACTCCTGATCTTTTACATCGGGAACCGGGAGTACGGCTATATCTCGGGATTTTTTGCCGGGGGATTTTACCTTGTCGTGGCCGTCTTTGTCCAGGGATATTTCCTGTTCTCCGAACAGTTCGCGGTTCTCTTCCTGCTGCTGGCCTGTATTGCCACTAAAAAAGAGGAATATATCGTTGCCGGGATCTGTGCCGGCCTTGCGCTGGGGTTCAAGCAGTACGCGGTTCTCGGGATAATTCCCCTGCTGTACCTTATGCATGCGCAGGGGGAGAGAAGGTATCACCGCTTCCTTGTCCCGGCTGCCGCTGCAATGCTGGTACCATTTGCCGCACTGTGGTTGTGGTACGGGAATGCCACATTCATGAGCGCGGTAAACTGGACATTCTCCATTGCCCCGGCATATGTTTCCGGGCAGTCCATTGCCAGTATCCCGAATTACCATACTTCCGATCTTTTCTCGTACGCGCTTGCCCTTGCATCGAGCATCCTTGTCATGCTGCCTGCCCTTTTGTTTGCCCTGGCAAGCGTTATCCGGCGGGGCCTTCGGTCGCCTTTTGAAAAAGCCCTCTTTTTGTTTGCGGCTCTTTTCATCGGGACGCTCTTTATCCGGCAGTACCTGCATTACTGGATACTCGCGCTCCCGTTCCTTGCGCTCCTTGCCTGCCGGGAATTTTCCGATAACCGGGACCCCGGGCCGGACGGAACCGGGGCGATCCCGGGAAAATAACCGGTCTCATACAGGAGTCCCCGTATCGGGCTGCAAGTCCTGCTGTAATTTCGGACATGCAGCGATCCGCACTCTTATTTTCCGGCCCGAAATACGGTACTGGAATATTTTTGGATTCCCTATGAAAAAATCCGTCCAGCAGCCCCTTGCCCCGCCCGGCCCGGAGCGATCGGAGCCGCCGTCCGATGCAGAGATAGCCGCATTCAGGGGCCGGGTGAGAGCGTTCTACGAAAAGCACGGCCGGCACGACATGCCCTGGCGCCACACGGACGACCCGTATCGAATCCTTGTCTCTGAGATCATGCTCCAGCAGACTCAGGTCGGACGCGTTATCGAAAAATACCCGGAGTTTCTTACCACCTTCCCGGACTTTGCCGCGCTCGCGCAGGCCCCGCAGAGTGCGGTCATCGCCGCGTGGCAGGGCATGGGATACAACCGGAGGGCCATCTCACTGAAAAAATGCGCGGAAAAAGTTGTCAGTGAATATGGCGGCACGCTCCCCCGCGATCCGGAGGTGCTCGCAACTTTCCCCGGTATCGGCCCGGCCACTGCCTCGTCCATCTGTGCGTTCGCATTCAATCTCCCGGTCGTATTTATCGAGACCAACATCCGCCGGGTCTTCATCCACGCATTTTTCCCGGGCGAGATCAGCATTAACGACCGCGTAATATTCCCGCTCGTGGCGCGTGCGCTCGACCGGGAACATCCCCGGGAATGGTACTGGGCCCTGATGGATTACGGCACCGCGCTCAAGAAAACGGTGCCGAACCCGAACCGGCGGAGCACCGCATACGTAAAACAGGCGCCGTTTACCGGATCGGACCGGCGGATCCGGGGCCGGATTTTAACAATGCTTGTCGGACGCAGCGGGGTTCTTGAAGAAAAGATCCTGGCAGACCTTGGCGAGGACCCGGTGCGGGTACAGCGGATCCTTGCGGTGCTCGAAACCGAAGGCTTCCTTGTTAAAAACCGGGGCAGGTACCGGCTTAAGGAATAATCTGAAAACTCCGGCGGTACAGGCGTTGTCACGCTCAGAAAGCATTTAACAGAAAATGTAAAATATAGATTACGTGGTGCCTTACAACAGGAAGGCACCTGCAGGAACAACAAGAAACAACCGGAGAAGATCAGGAATGAAAACCCCGATGGTATACTATGCCGCACTCTTCATCTTCAGTTTCGCGGCACTTTCGATCGGGATGGCCGCGGGGATCCACTAAACCGTGCGGCCCTTTGCAGGCTCCGGTAAGCAAAGAAAAACTGACAAGAAAGGGGATGATAAAAAAAGAAAACCAGAACGAAATCACCATCATGTTTCCTCTGGCCTGTCCGGAATAAAAAAAAGACAGGTCGCAGACATTTCAAGGACTATGTGCCCCTGTCCTCTGTTCCCGGGAAACAAAAAAATACAGAACCTGGCCGGCATACCACCCCGCTGGCAGGAACCTGTAAAAACCGGGCAAATAACGGATCCGGCAGGAGGGCCTTGTCCGGATAATGCAGGAAATCAGGACCTTCCCGCATTATCTTCTCATAAAGACCCCAAAAGAATCCATCAGGAATCCACCACCTCTTCAAGGGAGCATTCATGCTCCCTTCAACTTTTCTTTTTGTCCTTTGTTTTACCGATGCGATAGTCGGACTGCTGCTTAAAATGTCTTTATCACCAGATTGATTATCCCCCTTGTACAAATCCCCGTACAATCATGGCGGACAGAAAAGAGATCCCCGACGGGGCAAAATGGCGGTTTGCCTCGCAGTGCGCCGCGACCCTGCCGGCGCTGTACGATATTGCTTTCCGCGAAGCGCTCAGGGAAAAGTACGGGCCGCTCGAACGCGAGATCTGGATGGAACTTGCCCGCTCCATTGTCACGGTCGCACACGACTGCTCGCTTCCGGTGCGGAACGCTGAAGAGACAGGAAAGGCAGTGCATGCCGGGCTGTACGTGCTCTTTGGCCCGGATCTCGGTGCCGAAACGATCGCGTTCTCGGACGACCGGGCCGTGATTGTGGTCAAGCGCTGTCCGTTCCTTGTCCACAGCTGCACGCTTGCAACTGATTGCGAACACTCCTTTGCCCGCTGCATGGCCCTTGTCCTCACTGCCGTCCCGCTCCTCAATAAAGAGTTCGAAGGCCGTTTCGTGCGGGCACTCTGCACCGGTGACAGGCAGTGCGAGATAAAGATCGAGAGAAAGCCACCGGCAAAAGAAAAGCAAAGCAAGACTCCCTGAAAGAGTCCCTGTTTTTGAGTCCATCCTAATGGTTATGGAATATCCGTTACCGGGAAAATGCCCGGTAACCATTTGTTATATCCTATGAAAAACCATTATTGAAGTTAAAAGTACCGGTCGGGAAAAGGAAACGATACCGTTCCCGACGGCAGGAAAACTCTCCTGTGCAGTTCAGGATGACCGGTTCCTGTCGTATTCCCGGTATCCGTATTCCGGCAAAAGTACGGACACCTTTTTGCACAACAATAAACCATGGCGTGAAACAGGAATTGAGGCTACAGAATGGCAGAGAGTGAAATCACCGTCAACATTATCACGTGCCGGACAATCCAGCAGGGCGTGGGTGTGGAAGCAGGCAGGACTTCCCAAAAATATTTCGATGCCTGTACGATCGTCCAGCTGCATTCCATGGATTTCAAGCGGCTGGGAATCAGGGAAAATACCAATGTCAGGGTCACAAGCCCGGTGGGAAGTGTTGTCTTAAAAGCGGTAAGGGCCCGGGAGGATCTCGTACCCGGCCTTGCCCATATCCCGATGGGCCCGTGGGCAAACCGGCTTGTCCCTTCGTATACCTATTCTACGGGCGAACCATCGTTCAAGGGTTTTCCTGCAAAAATCAGGGCCGCTCCTGCCGAACAGATCATGGGTGCAGTAGAGGTAATCCGCGATGCCTGCGGATTACCCGGGAAATGAGGACAATGCAGCAAAAAGAAAAAACCCTGCCGGTCAGTTCTTCCTGCGCAGCTGCAGGAATGAGTGTATACCGGTACTCCCGGGAAAATATGCAGGGTTTTGTGATTTCGCTCATATCCCCACAAGAGGACGGGAATAAATCCGGGGCACGTACAGAAAAACTTTTCACCAGAGGCGGGATGTAAATGCCAGAATTCCTCATCAAAAACGGACACGTCTTTGACCCGGTCCAGGGTATCCGGGGCGACAAGAAGGATATCGCCATAAAAGACGGCAGGATTGCCGAAACGGTCGGGCCCTCGGCAAAAGTTATCGATGCTTCGGGTATGACGGTCATGGCCGGGGCGCTCGATATCCACTCCCACGTGGCAGGCCCCAAGGTAAATGCCGGCCGCTGGTACCGCCCCGAAGACAAACATTTCGATTCCCACAAAGTACCGGGCATCACCCGGATCGAGGGCGGCAAGTCCATCCCGACGGTTTTCAAGACCGGATACGAATATGCACGGATGGGATTTGGCTTTGTCATGGAGGCCGCAATGCCCCCAATGTACGCCCGTCACGTGCACGCAGAGATCCAGGACACTCCCATCATTGACGAAGCGGCCCTCCCGGTTTTCGGGAATAACTGGTTCATCTTAGAGTACCTGAAAAACCAGGAGATCGACAACGCGGCAGCATACATTGCCTGGATCCTCCGGCAGACCAAGGGGTACGGCATCAAGTGCGTCAACCCCGGGGGCACAGAAGCATGGGCGTGGGGTCTCAACTGCTTAAGCATCCACGACCCGGTGCCGTATTTCGATATCACCCCCGCAGAGATCGTAACCGGTCTTATGAAGGCAAACGAGTACCTCGGCCTTCCCCACTCGTTCCACGTACACCAGAACGATCTCGGCAATCCCGGGAACTATGCGGTCACGCTCGAAACTCTCCGGCTCGCAGATGGGATCCGGCCCAAAAACAATTTCGGCCGCGAACAGGTCCTCCACTCGACCCACCTCCAGTTCCATTCCTACGGGGGGGACAGCTTTGCCAACATCTGCTCAAAGGCAAAAGAGGTCATGGACTACGTAAACGGGCACAAGAACCTCACTATGGACACCGGGAACGTCACGATGGACGAGACCACCACGATGACTGCCGACGGCCCGTTCGAGCACCACCTCCATGCATTAAACCACCTCAAGTGGTTCAACGTGGATGTCGAACTCGAAACCGCCGCAGGTGTCGTGCCCTACATCTACAGCCCGAACATCACGGTCAACTGTATCCAGTGGGCAATCGGCATTGAGCTCGCGCTCTATGCAAAGGACCCGATGCGCTGTTTTATCACCACCGATCACCCGAACGCCGGCCCGTTCACCCGCTACCCGCGTGTGTACTCCTGGCTGATGAGCAAAAAGATCCGCGACGCGTACCTGAACTCGTTCAAACACGCAGACAAGGTTATCGATGCAACGACCCTTGCAGAACTCGACCGCGAGATCACGCTCTACGAGCTTGCGCAGATGACCCGCGCCGGCCCGGCAAAGGCGCTCGGCCTTTCCAAAGAGTACGGCGGCCTTGCCCCGGGCATGATTGCAAATGTCGCAGTCTACCATATTGACCCGGACAATTTCCCTGCCACCGGCCCGGAGATTGAAAAAGCCTTTGCCAGCGCCGCGTACTTCATCAAGGACGGCAGGCTCTGTGTCGAGAATGGCAAAGTTGTCGATACGGGCCGCAAGCAGACGTTCTGGGTCGATATCAGGATGCCCGAAAACAAGCAGGTTATGCACGATGTCAGGGAAAAATTCCTCAAGTATTACAGCCTGAGCGAAGCAAACTACCCGGTTCCCGAGAGTTACGTTCCAAACCCGCACGTCATCGCAGTGGATGCAATGCAGGGGCAGGCGAATTAGGATGAACACGGTTACGCTCACGGTAAAAAAACAACCGGACCTGTATCTCGAACTGGAAAATTTCAATCCCGATACGTTTGCAGGCAAAACCGCAGCAGGAATCGAAAAACTCCCGGTCTACCTGGGAAAAGAGACCGATACCATCGGCGATTTCTTCACGGTCGTCGGGGATGCCGGCATAACACCCGCTGAGACAAAGATTGTTGTCAACGGCGACTGCACCCGGATGAAGTATATCGGCGCAAAGATGACGGCCGGCGAAGTGGTCGTCAACTCGTCCTGCGACATGTACACCGGCAGCTGGATGCAGGGCGGCAGGCTCACGGTCAACGGGAATGTCGGTGCTTTCTGCGGCCTTGCCATGAAAGGCGGCGAGTTTACCGTCAGCGGCAATGCCGGCAACTACCTCGGCGCTGCATATCGTGGAGACTGGCGGGGCATGAGCGGCGGCGTGCTCCGGGTCATGGGCAATGCCGGTTCTGATGTCGCGAGTTTCATGATCGGCGGCACGCTGATCGTTGAAGGCAATGCCGATATCCACCTCGGCACCCACATGGAGGGCGGCACAATTATTCTCAAAGGGAATGCGGACCGCCGGGTCGGGGGCCAGATGGTCAGCGGAGCAATTTATGTCTTTGGCACCATCGGCCTCATGATGCCGGGCTACAAGCCGGTCGGAGCTGTCGAGCTCGAAGTTGACGGAACGAAAGCAACGTTCACCGATTATATCGGCGACCTTGGCGAACGACACCCGAAAAAGAAAGGTGAGATCGTGTACGGCCACCTTTACCTGAAAAATTCCTAAAAATCTAGTTCTTCGCCTACCGGGCACTGCGGAGCCGCACCCCCGGCATCGGTAAATTGATCTGCCGTTTCTTGTGATTAAAAAAAAGGAACGTGTCTGGCACAGCGGATATGTGTTATCTCAGCCAGTAGCCGATGATCACGCAGACCAGTCCCGGATAGAATATTACCGAAAAGTACTGGCGGACTTCGTACGGAATAAACCCGAGGCCATTGAGCTCCGGGATAAGCAGCATAACGATACCGGCAATGAAGAATATGTAGCTGAACTGGGTCTTTGTTGCCTTGTCCATATGAGTATACTCCTTATCTAAGCGTAGCCGTGCGGAAAAGAAAAACCTTTGTCGGCAGTATGAGAGAGAAACAAAACGTACCGGGCCTTAAATCTTTTTCGGGACTTCAAAGCTGCCAATCATCAGGGCATAGAGATCCAATGCCGGGAGGGGCGGTGCGATAAGGTCGCCGGTCTCAATCCGCTCGTCCGGATAGCCGAGGTTCTCGCAGGCTGCAATGGTTGTGGACGGCGAAAGGCCGTTCTGACCCAGGCGCCGGTAGAGTTCCGGTACATCGAACTTCGGGTCGGCAATCAAAAAGACGATCCGGTCGCGCCGGAGTTCCTCGACCGTGTCGTGCATTGCCTTCTCGTGGCCGCGGCCGTGGGCAACGATAACGGCGATGCGTGACAGCGGGACGTGGAGCCGGGCCGCTGCAACCTGGAGAGACGAGATCCCCGGAATCACTTCGCCCTGCAGGTAGCCGAGGCCGGCAAGCATCGGGTCACCGGTCGAAAGTACGACTGCGCTCTCGGGAAGCTGCGAAAGGTTCCGGTAATCCGAGATCGAACGCACCGTACAGTTCTTTGGGATGATCTTTTGCACGAGCTCGATTGCCCGGCCCGATCCGTAGATGCTCTTTGCCGATTGTATTGCACGGGCCGCTTCTTCCGTGAGCATGCCCGGCCCGCACCCGACTCCGACAATCTTCATGGCGATTCACCGATCACTGTTCCGTCCCGGTTCACAAGCACCACCCGAATTTCCGGGTGCTGCTTTTTGTATGCTGCAAGGACCCTGCCGGAAATTCTGGTAAAATCCGGCGATGCCGAGAGTTCTTCAACGGTGGCATACCCGGTTCCCAAAAGAATATCGGGCCTGATATATTTTAAGATCAGCGCCGGGAGACCGCAGAGGACGATCTCTTTTCCCTGCGCTGCAGAAAGTGCCTCTTTGATCTTTCCCCCGGCGAGCACCACCTCGCGGTCGGGGAAGAGGAGGCGCGAGTACCGAAGCCCGACCCGGCCGGTAGTGACGACAATGTTTTTTGCCCCGGCAATCCTCGCCTGCACCGATTCCTCCAGGTGGTCGTCCCAGGGCTCGACAAGCCCGGTCGAACCAAGCACCGAGATCCCTCCCTCTACCCCCATCCGGGGATTGAGGGTCTGTTTTCCAATCCGCTCCCCGTCCGGGATTTCGAGCGTGACCGTTGCACCGGGCTGACCAATTGCAGCAAGCGCCTCTTCCATGCCGACAAGAATGCAGGCAAGCGGTGCAGCACTGATCGCCGGTTCGCCTTTTTTATAGCGCGGCGTATCTCGTACGAACCGGCCTATGCCGGCACCGGGAACGAGCCGGATCCCGCCAGGTGCCGGGACTGCTGTAGCAATAAACTCGATCCCGGCCGTTACATCGGTCGGGTAATCACCGGAAAATTTTTTGCACGAGGCTTTACCGTTACGGGCGGTCACCGGGACTTCGGCCACAAGACCGCAGGGGAGACGGATTTCCACGTAATCGATTGCCCGGTCGAGCGAGAGTACCGCCGCCTTGCAGGCTGCGGCCGCGGTCGTCCCGGTCGTGTACCCGCGCTTAAGGACCGTACCGGATGAGGTCAGGATGGCAAATCCCCGCTCTGCGAGTGCCAGCCCGGCAGGATCGGAACACTTTGCAATCCAGTCCGCGGGATACACAAAACCGGTGACCGGGTCCCTCATTGCGCGGATTCCCCAATCAGGATCGTGATGCACTCGTTGAGGGCGGCAACCGCGATTGGTGTCCCGCCCCGGGTCCCCTCTGTCGAGATCGAGGGAATATCGATCGTGCGCAGCAGGGCCTTGGACTCGGCGGCGTTCACAAAGCCGACCGGTGTGCCGATCACAACCGCCGGGCGGATGCCCTCTTTAATGAGATCGCAGATTACGAGAAGGGCTGAGGGGGCGTTCCCGATGACGATAATCGAGCCGGGGATCCGGTCGCGGAGCGCAAGGATCCCGGCAGAGCTGCGGGTGATCTCCTGCGACTTTGCGATATCGCTGCCGAAATCAAGCGCACAGAGCACTTCGGAGCGGTGGCCTTTTTTCTGGATGCCGATCTGCACCATCCGTATGTCGGTGATGACCGGTGCACCGGCTTTGAGCGCCGCAATGGCAGCACTGACCGGGTCGCCGGAAAAACGCATCAGGTCCGCCATTGCAAAATCGCCGACTGCAATCGAGCAGCGCTGGCGCACCCGGTCCTCGGGGGTTTTGTTGCCGATCTTTTCCCGGGCAAGCGTCCGCGAGGTCTTCGAGATTAAATAGGCCTCTTTTGTCGTTGCTCCCGGGTCAATATACGTACTTGCGCTGGTATCCGCGCGGCGTGATGATTCCTCTGGCATTGTCTCCCATCCTCCAGATCCTGCTCTCTGTCCCGCCAATGATGACGGTCGTGTGCATGTCGATGATATCGATCGACTTCTCGATCTCACCGAGCGTTGTTATCACCGGGTCTGCCTGTCCCTCCCGCAGGGCATTTTTTACGATTGCAATTGGCACGGTTGCCGGGTAGAACTTCCGTGCGTGCTCGACTGCAAGCGCAAAGTTGTGGGGCCGGCCCTGGCTCCGCGGGTTGTAGAGCACGACCGGGATTCCCACGGAAAAGACCGCGTCGAGTCTTTTTTCGATAACCTCAAGCGGGGTCAAAAGATCGGAAAGGCTGATGGTGGCATAGTCGCCCGAGAACGGCGAACCAACAAGCGAGGCTGCGGCCTGCGCCGCGGTGACGCCGGGCACAACCTCAACCGGGATTTTTGCGCCCGAGTGTTCGAGTACTTCGAGCACGATCCCCGCCATGCCGTATACGCCGGCATCACCACCGGAAATAATCGCCACTGTGTGCGACTGTGCAAGCTCGATCGCTTTTTTGGCCCGCTCGACTTCCTTTCCCATCGAGCTCCGGATCACGTTCTTTCCGTCAATAATCGATCCAAGGGGCACAAGGTACGTGTCGTTTCCGATTACGTAATCAGCCCCGGCAAGGGCGGCAATGGCCCGGCCGGTCATGTACTCCTGCTTTCCGGGTCCGCACCCGACAATCCAGAGGCCGTTTTTGGTATTTTCAGCGGGCAATGGCAATGGTCACCTTCCCGAATACTTTCTTTGGTACAACGAGCTCGCGGTGCCGGGCCGTTGCAAGCGCACACGGCTCGGCTACCCCGACAAGGCCGATCCGGCCCGCCTTCGACGGCGACTGCGGGGACTGCGCGTTAACAGTATCGTCATCAAGGAATATTAAATTGGCAGGGATTGCGGCAATCCCCTCAACAAGGCCGGTCTCGCCGAGTTTTTTTGCGGTAGTGGCGCAGCACAGGAGATCCTTTTGATCGATTCCTGCTTCGGCAAGGGCTGCCCGCACCGCGGCTGTGACTTCCTCTGCCTTCACTCCCTTCCGGCACCCGATGCCGACCGTGTAGGTACCGGATTCCAAAAGAACCGAGACATCCGGACCGGCGATTACGATGCCCGGTCCCGGGACCGGGTATACCTTGGTTGTACCGTCAAGGATGCCGGCATTGACTGCGCGGGTCGAGGCCCGGTTGACGATCTCGCAGCCGTTCCGGTCTGCAATCGCCTCAACCGAGTCGCGGCCGAATGCCTCGGTTGCAGTTGAGATGACCGGGACAATCCCGAGACCGGCAAGTTCCTTTGCAAGCGCGTTTGCACCATGGTGGCCCCCGAGGACCGGGATCGCGTAGGCAAGATCCGGGGTAACAACAACGACTGCCGGGTCGTTCCACTTATCCGAGAGGAGCGGCGCAATGCTTCGCACCACAATCCCTGCCGACATCAGGGCAACGATCCGTTGTGCCGCGGGGAAACACTCTGCAAAGAGCTCCTTGTGATATTCGCGGAACTCTCCATTGAGGAACGCAGCGATCCGTTCCGCCTCGGGCCGGAACCGGGCAAGGGCAATAACAACGGTGTCGGTCATGAATAGAGATGCGACCGGGTATGGCCTTCCTTTTTATCGCCAGCAATGCCGCCTATCACGAGAAGGGCCGTGTGTTCGATGCCGGCCGCCGCCGCTTTTTGTGCGATATCGGCAACCGTGCCCCGGACAATCTTCTGATCCGGCCATGAGGCATGGTAGACAACCGCTGCCGGGGTATCCTTCGGGCATTCGAGTTTTCGCGTGATCTCGTTGAGCTTCTCGGTCCCGAGGAACACGACCATGGTCTGGCCCATGCGGGAGAACTCCGGGATCTGGTCGGCCGCAAGGGTTTTTCCCGCAGGCCGGGTGACAATCACCGATTCCGATACGCCCCGGAGCGTAAGCTGCGTCTTTAAGGCTGCCGCTGCCGCAAACAGCGAGGAGACCCCGGGCACGATCTTTACCGTAACGCCCTGTGCTTCGAGCAGCTCGATCTGCTCGACAATCGCACCGTAGAGCGAGGGATCGCCCGAATGGAGACGGACAACGTTTTTCCCGGCCCGGGCTTCCTTTACCATTATCTCTACCATATCCGGGAGGTGCATGCCCCAGCTGTCGAGTTTGATCTGTGCTTTGGACTGCGCCACAAGGTAGGGGTTTACAAGCGATCCCGCATAGATGAGGACATCGGCTTCGGTAACAAGGCGCTGCCCTTTAACCGTGATAAGCTCCGGGTCGCCCGGGCCGGCACCGACAAACCAGACTTCGGGACCGTGCGTTTCGTTCCTTATGGATTCTGTCATATCAGCGCCTCGCGTACAGCACGCTCATGTAATCGGTCTTCTCCGGGATCTCATCGTCTCGGTAGATTTTCATATCGGAAAAGAACATCCGTTCGACAAGGACAAACTCGCGATAACCCTCGCGCTTTAAATCGGATACGATCTTTTTTGGGTGCCTCGCCTTCAACCGGATCAGGGCTGACGGCTGTTCGCTCCCGTCAGAGACACCAAAACTTCCGGCAAGCGGGACATTTGCTGCAGCGGCAAATGCCGTGATCGAACTGATGCCGGGTTCTGTCCGGCACTCGATACCCGGGTGGCGCTCCGCAAGGATCGCACAGAGCCGGGAAAACGTGGAGAAAAAGTTCGGGTCGCCGAGGATCCCAAAAACCGCAAGACCGTCCTTTGCCACCGGTGCGATCTTCTCTGCGTTTGCTTCAAGGCAGGAGCGGATCCGGTCCTCGTCATCGGTCATGGGAAAGTCAAGCATCACGGATTCGCAGTACGGGGCAACAAGATCGGCCGCGATCCGGCCCGGGACAAAGACCGTATCCGCTTCTTTGAGCAGCCGGACGGCACGAAGCGTGAGAAGTTCGGGATTACCCGGTCCAAGGCCCAGGCCTACGAGCATGCCGTTCCCCTCCCCACGATAATGTAAACCGGGTCAATCGGGACGAACATGAAGCTCTTCCCGAGCGGGTGCGAGCGGGCTGCCTGGATATTTACAGCCCCGGAAAAGATCCCGAGCGTCTGCATGGCGTCTGTTACCGTGGCAAGCGTGGAGACAAGAACTGCGTTTACCACGATCGTCCTTTTTACGTTTTTGGCAAGTGCCGGCAGGAACGCTTCGATCTCCCGCGACCCGCCCACAAAGGCGCAGTCAGCAACCGGTGCAGCCTCAAGAAAATCCGCTGCTTCGCCGCAGACAAATTCGATATTTTTTACACCGGCCTTTGCTGCCGCATCCTTTGCATACGCGATTGCTTCCGGGCGCCGGTCCACTGCCCAGACCTTCTCTGCCCGGGCAGCCATGGCAATGGCGACTTTCCCGGTACCGCAGCCGATATCGAAGACCACATCCCCGGATCGGATCCCTAACCTGAACAACGAGACGGCCATGATCTCGTCCTGCGTGGGACCGCCGGCAAGTGCTTTTTCTCCCATCTTCTCAACTCTTGTTGCGTTAGGGTATTAAGACTTGTTTTGGGTTCCCGCAGAGTGATGAGGGAGGGTATCTTTCCTGCCCGGATCCGGGCCCGTTTCAGGCCCCGATTGTATACTCCGCAAATGGATTTTCCCGTTCCACAGGAAATCGTGTCCACGCCAAAGGAAAATTCTGTTTTAATCGCGTATTTCCTGAAAAACGTTCTTTTAACGCCATCCCGATCCTGCAAAATAGCGGGCCTGTACGGGAGGGGAAAAACAGGGACATGCAATCACCCGCGCCCCTGTACGATCGGCTGTTGCAGGGCCGATATGGGGCCCGGACAAATTCGGGGGATTTTCGGGCATTTTTCCGAAACACGTGCGTTATCCGGTGAATATTCACAGGTAATAATATATGGTATACTTCTCCGGGAAATCAAGATGGAATCATTAGGTATATCAGTGAATTTTGCGCATATGTGCAGTATGAAATCGTTGCGAAGTATCGGCATTCTTGCCATCCTGGTTGTCTGCCTGCTCATCTGTGCAGGCTGTACGTCGACTTCTTCCGGCACCTCCGGTGCTGCGGCCAGCCCGACAGTTACCTCAACTGCTGCTGCATCTGCCGGAACCTCCATCCTTGTGTACGCCGGCGCCGGCCTCAAGGCCCCGCTCGCCGAGCTCGGCCCGATGTTTACGAAAAAAACCGGTATCGATGTCCAGTATACCTGGGGCGGTGCAGGCACGCTCGTTTCGCAGATGAACCTCACTAAAAAGGGCGATGTCTTCATGCCCGGCTCGACCGTTGAGTTCGGGAATGCAAAGAAGCAGGGGCTTGTTAACGACAGCAAATACGTTGCCTACCACATACCGGTGATTGTTGTCCAGAAAGGTAACCCGAAGAACATCACCTCGCTTTCTGACTTTACCCGGTCCGGTCTCAAGGTAGGTCTTGGCGATGCAAATGCAACCGCCATCGGAAAAGCCGCAGCAAAGATGTTCAACGCCCTCAACATCACCGCAGCAGTCGAGAAGAATGTCGTGACCCGGACTCCGACCGTTAACGAGCTCACGACCGCGGTAAAGACCGGACAGGTCGATGCCGCAGTCCTCACGCTCGACCAGTACGACCCGGCAAAGATGGACAAGATCGATATCCCGCTCGATTTAAACGTCGTTCTTATCACTCCGATTGGCGCGACCACGTTCTCGCAGAACACCGATGCCGCGAACCAGTTCGTAGACTTTGTCGCATCCGATGAAGGCAAGGCCGTCTTTGTCAAGCACGGCTTCCCGTCCTACCCGAACTCGACCTACGCAAACGTCAAGCCATAACAACGGGGAACCAATGAACGTTGAATTTGTTCCCATCGGTGTTGTCCACAGCGGGCTGTGTACGCCCGGGGCCCCGCCAATCCAGAGCCGGTTTTCCCGGTGCAAAGGAACGGTCGAGGTTTTCCCGGAGTATGCAGCGGGCTTAAAAAACCTGGAGGGCTTCTCCCACCTTATTTTGATCTGCCATTTCAACAGGTCAAAAAAGCAGGCGCTTTCCGAAAAACCGCTCATGGACGGCAGTATGGAACACGGCATCTTTGCCACCCGCCACTTCAACCGCCCCAACCCGATCGGGATAGGGTACGTGGCGCTCGAACGTATTGAGGGAAACATCCTGCACGTACGCGGCCTCGACCTTCTCGACGGGACACCGATCCTCGATATCAAGCCCTACATCCCGGCATTCGATTCCATCCCGGATGCAAAGACCGGCTGGGTAACCGAGGATCACCTGTCAAAGCTGGCGGAAGCTTCCGCGCAGGTACAGGAAACACCGGACGGGGCCGCACGCCACGCGTGACCGGTTATCTTAGGGGAGGACTATGATGAAACGATGGTTCCTCGCCCTCACCGGCCTTGTCTTTTTTATTATTGCATTCGTTCTTGCCGAACTCATTCTCTACCCGCCGCTGCCGGCACTGGCCGCAAGCCTTGCCAGTCCCGAGATCGAATTTGCAATCTGGCTGAGCGTGATAACGAGCACGGTCTCGACTGCAGCCTGCGTTGCGATTGCAATCCCTGCAGCCTACGCACTTGCGCGGTATGATTTCCCGGCAAAAAAGATCGTGAGCCTTCTTCTTACCGTACCACTCGCGCTCCCGCCGCTTGTGGCCGGCATTGCACTATTGATCTTTTTTGGGACGACCCCATGGGGAAAGGCGCTTGACGCAGCGGGTTTTGGCGTTGTCTTTACCCCGCTCGGGATTATCGTTGCGGAAATTTTCGTGAACCTGCCGTACATGATCCGGATCTTAAAAAGCTCGTTTGCCGCAATCAATCCCCGGTACGAGAACGTTGCAAAAACGCTCGGCTGCACGGATGGCAGTGCATTTTTGCAGGTAACGCTCCCGCTCGCCCGGCCCGGGCTTGCCGCAGGGACGGCAATCACGTGGGCAAAATCCATGGGCGAGTTTGGCGCTGTCCTGATGCTTGCCGGGGCTACCATGATGCGGACCGAGACCCTGCCTATCGCACTCTACTTAAACATCTCGACCGGAGATCTCGATCTCGCGGTCGCGGCGGCAGTAATCCTGATCATCATCTCGCTGTGCGCTCTCTTTGTGGTCGAACACTTCGCCGACGAGTCCCATGTCTTTTAAAAGGAGGCAACGATGACACTGACGGTCGAATCGGTTGGAATAACACTCGGGAACTTTTCCCTGAAAGGGATCAGTTTTACCGTGCAGACCGGGGAATACTTCATGCTCCTTGGGCCGACCGGCGCGGGAAAGACAATCGTGCTTGAGACGATCGCAGGGATCCACAACCCGGATGCCGGGCGGATCTGCTGGGACGGCGAGGATCTCACGCATGCCGAACCGCGCGACCGGAACATAGCTGTCGTGTACCAGGACTACATGCTCTTTATGCACCTGACCGTCCGGAAGAATATCGGCTTTGGACTCAAACAAAGGAAACAGGATCGGGCAACGGCCGGAAAAGCGGTCGGAGAGATGGCGGAGATGCTTGGCATCGCTCACCTCCTCGACCGGTACCCGGGAACGCTCTCGGGCGGGGAGCAGCAGCGCGTTGCCCTTGCCCGGGCACTGGTCTTAAAACCCCGGGTGCTTCTTCTGGACGAGCCCACGAATGCCCTCGACACCGCGATGCGCGAGCACATGCGAACCGAACTGGCCCGTATTCACCGGCTTACGGGCACGACTGTAATCCAGATCACGCATCATTTCGAGGAAGTCTTCGCGCTTGCCGACCGGGTCGCGGTGATGCGGGACGGGCAGATCGTCCAGACCGGGACGCCGGCCGAAGTATTCTGGCACCCTAAAGACATGTTTATCGCAAATTTTGTCGGGATAAAAAACCAGATCCGGGGAACGGCGCGGCGGGCCGGCGATCTTACTGAGGTTGTCACGGAATCGGGGACGGTCATTGTTGCGGCTGCGGGAGAAGAAGGCCCGGCGGTTGCCACCCTGCATGCAGAGGACATCATTGTCTCCCGGGAACCGTTTGTATCGAGCGCGAGAAACCGACTCAAAGGAACGGTCACCGGGATCGTTCCCGCGGGGAGCACGGTCCGGGTGATGATCGATGCAGGCTTCCCTCTCTGTGCACTGCTCACCCGCGAAAGCGCAAGCGAACTTGGTCTTGCAGAAGGCTGCACGGTCTATTCAACGTTCAAGGCATCGGTCGTTCACGTGATCCCGGAAAAAGTGTCCTGATTTTTCCTGGCAGGAACGATCTGAAACCTTAATCATTCCCGGCAGGGAAGGTTCCGGCATGCAGATGACCCTTTCACCCATTGGTTACGTACGCTCGCCATACAAGGTACCAAAAGACGCTCCCCGCCAGGGCCGGCTCTCGGATACGGTCTCGGAGATCGTGATCGATGAGAAATACCTTCCCGGCCTCCGCGACCTTGCAGAAAAAAAGCACGTAATCGTTCTCTCGTGGTTCGACCGTGCCGACCGCTCCACGCTGGTCGCAACCCCGCCCGGGAGCCGGGTCGATCACGGCGTTTTTGCAACCCGCTCGCCCAGCCGGCCCAACCCGATCGGGATCTGCGTGGTCGACCTTCTCAAACTCGAGGGGGCAGTTCTTACCGTCCGGGGCTTGGACTCGCTTGACGGCACACCGGTCCTCGACCTCAAGCCCTATTCACCCGGGATCGACTGTGTGCAGTAACCGAATATTTCCGGCAATATTCAAACGGGTAAATACCGGAATAAAACTTCCAAGCCTATATATTACATGCGGCCATTAATCTAGGAGACGAATGTGAGGGACCCGGGTGAACGGTAAGCAGATCAATACGCCGGCCTGGTGGCAGGACATCGCCACCCAGCCGCGTTTCTTCCTTTTTGCAGGTTTAATATTATTCGGGCTTTTTTTAGAGATTGTTCTCCACTTCTGGTACGGAATTTCCGTTGTCTATACGCATTTCTATTACCTCATCGTTGTTGCAGCCGGAGCCTGGTACGGGAAAAAAGCGATCTGGGTCGCACTCTTCTTTGGCGGGCTGCATGTTGCGGTCAGTTACTATCTTACCATGGCATTCCCGGTCGATGCAGTGCTCCGCGCCGGGATGCTCCTTATCGTTGCCGCGGTGATCGGGACCGTGGTCGACCAGATGAACCTCTACTATAACGAAGTCCTGGCAAAAAACCGCGAACTCGTCACGATCAATGCGGAGCTCGATACCTCGCAAAAGGCGGTCGTGGCGGCAAACAAGAAACTCAACCTGCTCTCCGGCATCACCCGGCACGATATCAAGAACCAGCTCACCGCCCTTCTCGCATACATCGAACTCACAAAAATGATGGCAGCGGACGAGGAGGTAAAAGCCACCATTGCAAAAGAAGAGATCGTGGCGGGAAACATCCTCCGGCAGATTGAGTTCACAAAGACCTACGAGGACATAGGTGTCAAAATGCCCCAGTGGCAGAGTGTGGCAGAAGAGATGTCCGGGTTAAAACCGATGCTCGAAGGGACCGGTATCCGCCTTTTGGTCGAGACCGGGGATCTGGAGATCTGTGCCGATCCGCTCCTTAGAAAGGTCTTCGAGAACCTTATCGACAATTCTCTCCGGCATGGCGAACATGTCCGGCACATCGCGGTCCGGTACGAGATGCGCGGGGATAACTGCGTGCTCATCTATACCGATGACGGGGCGGGCATCCCGGCAAAGGACAAACAGCGGATCTTTGAGAAAGGTTTTGGGAAGCATACCGGTCTTGGCCTGTTTTTAATCCGCGAGATCCTTTCGATAACGGGTATCACGATAACCGAGAACGGACTCTTTGGCGGGGGCGTACAGTTCGAACTGCTCGTCCCGGTCTGCTCCTACCGGTGTTAATACGGAAATGAGGTATTTTCCCGGTGTCAAGTCCACGGGTTTTAAATGTTTTTTGCGCATATGCGTAATATAGGACCGGTCCTCTCTTTGTACCCCGGTACGGAACACGAGGCACCGGGAGGCTGTACGTATGGACGAACCCTCCCCCTTCTTCCCGGATCTGCTTGCACGCTTCATGCATACGCAGGATAAGCCGGAATGCTGGATCACCGTCGAGGAGTTCCGCGACCTGTTCGATCTCGACAAATCGTTCTCCCCGGCACTCTCCGGATTTTTCCGTCGGTTATACAACAGCCCTTCTATCCCCGGGCCGTATACGGTCGTGCGGATCGAGACCGTAACGGCTCCAGAGATGACCGGGCGGACAATACGCCGCTACCTTGTCAGGGTCCGGCCGGTAAAACGCAACCGGCACAATAATGAAAATACGGAAGTATCCACCATCCCGGCCACGGCTACTGTTAAATCCCGGCAACGGGGAATTATATAATCACGGGATATATGGATACAGACGGGGCTCTCCCTCCTGAAGGATGCCGGCGGCGGGGCCGGCCGCGGGTAAAAAGAACTATTGAAGGCTGTGCCAACGCCCGTTGTTACGAGCCGCGGTGCTGCCCGGAAAAAGACGGCGCAATCATCACGCTGACACCCGAGGAGATCGAACTGCTGCGGCTGATCGATATCGAGGGACTAGAACAGGAAGAGGCTGCTTTGCGCCTCGGCGTCTCACGCAAGACCACATGGCGCGACCTGCACGAAACCCGGAAAAAGATCACCGATGCGCTCGTGAACGGCAAGGGGATCGAGATGACCGGCTGCCAGCGGGCTGCAGAGGGCCGGTGCCCGTTCTGCCCCCGGGCACACGAACAGGATAACAAATAACCTGCAGGAACAGTCCGGTTATCCGGGGCGTGCCCGGATCCACCACCTTTTTACTAATTCTGCGCATATGGGTATCTATGGCCCGCCCGGTTTCGCGGCGGTGTCACGAGGCAGTACGATGACAGACGCACCCATGAAGATCCCCGTGGACTATAAGGAGTCCTCGGAGGTTCTGCAAAAATATCTCGGGATCGATGGCTCACCGGTCGCATTCAAGTTTGCGACAAAAAAAGAAGACATCCCGGCCGGCATGGAAGAACTCGACAAGACCATCCGGCACTGCATGATGGTTACGCTGGCGCGTAAAGAAAAAAAGGCATTCTATGCAACCGCGGACAAACACGAGTGTAACGGCGGCGCATGGGCGCTCGGCCTCAAGGAACTCACGCCGAGCTTAAAGACCGGCGAGTTCTACTTCAAGCTGGGAAAATTTGCGAGCGCCCCGGCCTGCCGGCGGACCATCGAACACATCCCGCATATTGCAACGGGCGAGACTTTTGCTACGATGTATGCACCGCTCGAAAGCACGCCCTTCACGCCCCAGATCGTGATCGTTGTGGCGAATCCCCGGGGTATGCTCAAGCTCGCCCAGAGCACGCTCTTTACGCTCGGGGGCCGGGTGCATTCGGAATTTTCCGGCATCCAGTCGATCTGTGCCGACACGACCGCGCAGACGTTTATCACGGGACGCCCCAACTTTTCGCTTGGCTGCGACGGGTCGCGGAAGTTCTCCGGCATCGCGGACGGCGAGATGGTAATGGGCTTCCCCGCCGAAATGCTGCCCGAACTTACTGCGGCAATAAAGGTCGTTGTCGCTGCACCGGGTTCGAAGTAACCGGTTAAAATTTAAAAAAAGGTACCGGCCGCTTCAGCCGGTCCCTTACAATCCTCATTTTTCCGTCGCATTTATCGTCGGCCTATGGCTATGGCACGGTCAAAAAGGGTTTATACTATCCTTAAAAGAATACGCCCTGTTCACATGCCTGGTGTGATATACTATGGGAGACGAAGAACCAAAACCCGTACTGGTGCGGGAGAGGCTCGATGTCTGCGAGCTTGACCGTGCCCGAATGTCCCTTTTGAACCCGGCGCTTGTCGTGCAGAAACGCGAAGAGCGCACGATTGACGAAGTCGCCAAACCGATTATCGAGATGGCGTTAAAAGAAGGTCTCGAAACGGTCTGGGACCGGTACGAGATGCAGCAGCCGTCGTGCAAATACTGCGAAGCCGGCATCTCGTGTGCCCGATGCACGATGGGGCCGTGCCGGATCATCCCGCCCCACCGGATCCGCGGCGTCTGCGGGGCCGACGCCGATCTCATAGTTGCACGGAACCTGCTGGACACGATTGCAACCGGGGCCGCTGCCCATTCCGACCACGGCCGGGATATTGTCGAGACGCTGTACCTGGTCGGAAGTGGGAAAACCTCCGATTACGGCATCGCCGATCCGGAAAAGCTTCGCCGGCTTTGCCAGGAGTACGGCATTAAAACCGAAGGAGCCGACGATAAAAAATGTGCCGGCGAACTCGGGCGGGCCATGATCGAAGAGTATGGCATGGCAAAGAACATGCTCCAGCTTACAGGCCGTGCCCCAAAGGCAACCCGGGATCTCTGGGAGGCTGCCGGCATAACTCCAAGGGGGATCGACCGCGAGGTCGTGGACTGCATGCACCGGATCCAGATGGGTGTGGGTGCGGACTATGTCAACATCCTGCTCCAGGGCCTGCGCTGCAGCCTCTCCGACGGCTGGGGCGGGTCCATGATCGGAACCGATGTCTCCGATGTCCTCTTTGGCACACCGGAGATCCGTACATCGTCCGTGAACCTTGGGGTACTAAAAAAAGACTACGTCAATATCGCCGTCCACGGCCACAACCCGGTGCTTTCCGAGATGATCGTCCGGGCGGTTGCCGACCCGGAGCTTGTCAGCCTTGCCCGGGCAAACGGCGCACAGGGGATCAACCTTGTCGGGCTCTGCTGCACGGGAAGCGAACTCTTAATGCGCAAGGGCGTACCGATGGCGGGCAACCACCTCAACCAGGAACTGGTCATCATGACCGGGGCGCTTGAGGCAATGGTCGTGGATTACCAGTGCATCTTCCCCTCGCTCCCGCGGACGGCGAGCTGTTTCCATACGCTTGTTATCTCGACCAGCCCCAAGGCAAAGATTCCGGGTTCCTATTACTTCGGCTTTACCCCGGACAACGGGTATGCCACGGCAAAGGCAATCGTAAAAATGGCGGTTGAGAATTTCAAAAACCGCAACCCGCAGCGCGTGCTTATCCCGGGCGAACCGGTACCGCTCATGTCCGGTTTCTCGAACGAAGCAATCAAAAAGGCACTCGGCGGATCTTTTAAGCCCCTCATCGACCTCATCGCTGCCGGGAAGATCCGGGGCGCGGTCGGGATTGTCGGCTGCAACAACCCGCATATCCAGCACGACTCCGCGCACGTGGCGCTCACAAAAGCGCTGATTAAGAAAAATATTCTCTGCGTAGAGACCGGTTGTGCGGCAATTGCCACTGGCAAGGCCGGCCTGCTGGTGCCGGAGGCAGCGGCCCTTGCCGGAGACGACCTGCGGGCAGTCTGCGAGTCGTTAAAGATCCCGCCCGTGCTCCACATGGGCTCGTGCGTGGACAATTCAAGAATCCTTGTCCTTGCAGCAGAGCTCGGGAACGCGCTCAACGTCCCGATCCACAAGCTGCCGATAGCCGGCGCTGCCCCGGAGTGGTACTCGCAGAAGGCGGTCTCGATCGGTGCGTACTTCGTTGCTTCGGGAGTCTACACGGTGCTCGGCGTGATGCCGCACATTGCCGGGAGTCCCCCGGTCGTCTCGCTTTTAACAACCGGTCTCGGGAACGTTACCGGGGCAAATTTCGCAGTCGAACCAGACCCGGTAAAAGCTGCGGACCTGATCGCAAACCACATCGAACAGAAACGGACCGGGCTGGGGATATGAGCCTGCCGAAAAACGGCGGGGCCGGCATCCGGGTCGTTATCACCGGGAAAGGCGGGGTGGGAAAGACCACGGTTGCCGCCCTGCTTGCCCATATCTTTGCCCGGGAGGGAAAACGGGTGCTTGCCGTAGACGGTGATCCCCAGCAGAACTTAGCCGCAGCGCTCGGGCTTTCCCCGGATGCAGCTGCGCGAATCGTCCCGGTAGCAGAGAGCCGGGACTATATCCGGGAAAAGACCGGTGCGGGTCCCGGGGTCACGCCCGGAGGGTTCTTTGCGCTCAACCCGGATGTAAGCGACGTGACCGACCGGTTCTCTGTTGCCGTCGCACCCAACCTCCGCCTGCTCGTGATGGGGAGCGTGAAACAGGCCGGGGCCGGGTGTCTCTGTCCCGAGTACACGCTGCTTGCCGCCATCCTCCGGCACATGATCCTCTCTTCTGACGATGTTGTTATCCTCGATACCCCGGCCGGCCTCGAACATTTCGGGAGGGCGGTTGCCGACGGTTTTTCCTGTGCGGTAGTGATCGCAGATCCCTCGTTCAATGCGGTCTCGGTTGCCCGTGAATCGGCACGACTCGCCGGCGAACTCGGGATCCCCCGCATCATCTTCGCGGTCAACCGGATCCATAGCGATGCGGACGTGGCAAAGGTCTGCGGGAGCGACAGCTGCCGCCCCGCGTTCCCGGCGGCGGTCTTCCTGCCGTACGATCCGGAAGTAATGGCAGCCGATCCCGCGGTTATTACGATCCTTGACGCCGACTCCGCGTTTGGCACCGGAGTCCTGGCGCTCGCCGCTGCCATATCAGAGATCCCCGGGACATAAGCGCCGACCGGGATCCGGCACTGCCCCGGGAATAACCGGGCCCCGAATTTTTTCATCCAAATCCGCACCTATTTATGCTCATATGGGAAATAATTCCCTGCAATACGAGGTTGATGCGAGATGCCAGACAGCGACGGGACCGGTCCTGCACAGCGTGGCCGGGCCACCATACAAAAAACGGGGCCCTGCGGGATAACCGGTAATGATTACCCAAAAACCGGAGCGGCACTCCCATAACAAGCGGCTGATACCATGACCCTTCCCTTTGTCAGTGTACGCAATCTCTGTATGGACTACAGCGGCACCCGGGTGCTCGACCATGTCTCTTTTACGATCCCTGAAGGCGAAATTGTCGGCATCATCGGGCGGAGCGGTGCCGGGAAAAGCGTGCTCATGCACCTTTTGCGCGGTGTCGAAGACCCGCCCACCGGAGGTTCGATTGTCTACCATGTGGCTGCATGCCCCAACTGCGAGTACATGGATGTTCCGAGCCGGGCGGGAACGGCATGCCCCAAATGCGGCGGCAAACTCGCACCGCTCGATGTCGATTTATGGGACCCGAAAAAAGAGATCCTGAAGTCCCGGGTGATGCGCCGGACCGCGATCATGTTCCAGCGGACGTTTGCGCTCTATGGAGACGACCGCGTTATCGAAAACGTCCTCCATGCGCTCGACGATATCAATTACCCGGCCGATAAGGCGGTCAACCGCGCTGCAGACCTCATCGACCAGGTCCGGCTCTCGCACCGGATGATGCATATTGCCCGCGACCTCTCGGGCGGCGAGAAACAGCGGGTGGTCCTTGCCCGGCAGCTTGCAAAAGATCCCGCGCTCCTCTTTGCAGACGAACCGACCGGCACGCTCGATCCCGAGACCGCAAAAGTAGTCCACGCAATGCTTTCCGAGGCCGCAAAGGCAAACACGATGGGCATGGTCGTTACCTCGCACTTCTCGCAGGTGATCGAGGACATGGCGCATACCGCAATCCTTCTTTCGGAAGGAAAGATCGCGGCAATAGGCGAACCAAAGAAGATCGTAAAAGAGTTCGTGCGCGATGCTGCGGAAGACGAACGCGAGGAAATCCCGGAGTTCGGCAATACGATCCTGTCCGCCCGGGACGTGGCAAAGCGCTACATCTCCGCCGACCGCGGCGTTGTCCGGGCGGTCAACGTTGTCTCGTTCGATGTAGCAGAAAAAGAGATCTTCGGGATCATCGGGAAAAGCGGCGCCGGTAAGACCACGCTCTCGCGGATCATTGCCGGGATCATCGAGCCCACGAGCGGCGAGATGAACGTGCGGATTGGCGACGACTGGGTGGACATGACAAAACCCGGTATTAACGAGCGCGGCCGGGCAAAGGAGTACATCGGCCTCCTGCACCAGGAGTACGACCTCTACCCGCACCGGACGGTAATCGATAACCTGACCGATGCAATCGGGCTTGAGTTCCCCAAAGAACTTGCCATACGAAAAGCCATAATCACGCTCGGGATGGCCGGGTTTACCCCGGAAAAATCAAAGGCAATCTTAAACCGGCTCCCGGCCGAGCTCTCGGACGGGGAGCGTCACCGCGTCGCGCTCGCCCAGGTGCTCATCCGCGAACCGCGCCTCGTCATCCTCGATGAGCCGACAGGAACGATGGACCCCATCACCAAAAAGGACGTAAAGCATTCGATCCTGCACGCCCGTGACGAAACGGACGAGACCTTTGTGATCGTCTCGCACGATATGGACTTTGTCGGGGAGATCTGCGACCGCGTCGCCCTCATGCGGGGCGGAAAGATCGTTGCCATCGGAAAGACGCCCGAGATTCTCGCGCAGGTCACCGCAGAAGAGAAAAAAGACTAACCTTCACATAAGTTTTTCATGGACTGACCCGTTATGGATTCCACTACCGACTCACAAAAGACCGCACAGAATGCAGAATGCAGCGGGAACTGCGACAGCTGTTCCTCCACACAGAAAACCGCCCCGCAAAAGGGGCTTCCCCCGAAAGTCAAACTCGATGTAAAGCACGTCATCCTTGTCCTCTCCGGCAAAGGCGGCGTAGGGAAATCTACCGTTGCCGTCAACCTTGCGACCGCGCTTGCGAACCACGGGAAGAATACCGGCCTCCTCGATCTCGATATCCACGGCCCGAGCATCCCCAAAATGCTCGGGATAGAAAAGGAACACCCGGCCGTGCTCGCACAGTGCATCCAGCCGGTCATGGTTATGCCAAACCTAGCCGTAATGTCGATGGCGTTCCTCCTCCCCGACACGAGCACACCGGTAGTCTGGCGCGGGCCTATGAAGATGGGCGCGATCCAGCAGTTCCTGGCCGAAGTCAACTGGGGTGCGCTCGATTATCTCGTGGTCGATCTTCCCCCGGGCACGGGCGACGAGGTGCTCTCGATCGCGCAGCTGGCCCCGAATGTCCGCGGCGCGGTGATTGTGACGACCCCGCAGGACGTTGCCGTACTCGATGCGACAAAGGCCATCGAGTTCATCAAAAAGATGGACCTCCCCGTGATCGGTGTTGTCGAGAACATGAGCGGCATGGTCTGCCCCCACTGCCATGAAGTGCTCGACCTCTTCGGGAGAGGCGGCGGGGAGAAGGCGGCTAAAAAATTCGGCGTCCCGTTCCTTGGCGCAATCCCGCTCGACCCCGCGATGGTTGCTTCGGGCGATGCCGGGAAACCCTTCATCACCGCAGATCCCGAATCGCCTACGGCAAAAGCTGTCGAGGCCGTTATGGAAAAAGTCCTTGTCATAGCAGAAAAGGACGCGTAAAACAAACCGCGAAAGGAAATGCCCGTCAGATGACAAAATACGCCGCAGTGCCGGAGCTGGTTGCCGCATTCATGGAGGAATCGGGAGAGTCCGAACGGTGGATGACCGTCCGGGACCTCAGGGAGCGGTACGATCTCTCCCGCTACCAGTCAGGTACCATTGCCGGGTTCCTGCACCGGCTCGAATTTTCCTCATACGGGCAGTTTCCCTATATTGTAAAAAAGGTCGAGTTAATGGAACGCGAGGGCCGGTCTTCCCCCCTGCGCTACCGGTACCTTGTGGCACGGCGCACCGGCCGTTCCGCACACCGTTCCTCATACCGGGATACCGACAGGATCCCTGCTGAAACAGTGGCAATTGAGTTCGGGACAGGAAAAGCCTGATATCCCCGAAAAGAGAGAGAAAAAACCATGAAGATCACTGCTGTTGCAGATGTTCCCCCGGGCAAAAATCCCCATAATGTGGATGTCCGGAAGATCTATGATTCCCCGCATGCCATGGCTGTTGTCATCACGCTCCAACCCGGCGAGTCGTTAAAAAAACACATCACCCCGGTCGATGTCTTCTTCTATGTGCTCGAAGGATCCGGCACGGTCGAGATCGGGAGCGAACAACAGACCGTGGGAAAGGACTGTCTTGTCGAGAGCCCGGCAAGGATCCCGCACCGCTGGATAAACGGGAGCGGTGCGGTCCTTCGTATCCTTGTTGTCAAGGTGCCAAAACCAACTGAAGAGACAAAACTGCTCTGAACCTTTTTTAGGCATCTTTTAAGTTCCGGCAGGACAAGGAACAACCGATGGTACCAAGCCGGGTCGATCCTGACCGGATCAGGATTGTCTGCGATGCACCGCTGCGCACGAAAGACTATGTCCTGTACTGGATGCAGTCCTCGCACCGGGCAGAGGAAAACCCGGCGCTTGCGTATGCGATCGAACGGGCGGATGCCGCACACCTCCCGGTTGTTGTCTACATTGGCTTTTTTCCTGAATATCCTGAGGCAAACCTCCGGCACCTTGCGTTCCTGCTCGAAGGTCTTGAGAGTGCAGCCCGGGCGCTCAAAGCGCTCGGGATACATTTTATCCTCCGAGCAGAAAATCCGGCAGCCGGTGTCCTTTCGCTTGCCCGTGATGCAGCGCTTCTCGTTGCGGACCGGGGCTATCTCCGGCCTGAACGGGCATGGTACGAAAAGGTTGCGGCCCGGTGTCCGTGCCCGTTCGTGCAGGTCGAGGCAAACGTAGTCGTCCCGGTAGGGACTGCATCGGAAAAAGAGGAATATTCGGCAGCCACGATCCGGAAAAAGATTACAGGACAGCTCGACCGGTTCCTCGTTCCTATACCGGTCCGGGCCCCGGCCCGCTCATCGCTTGCTCTTGATATCCCCACCCTTGCCGGTGGACCTGCGGAAACAATTCTTGCCGGCCCCGGGATTGACCGGAGCGTTCTCCCGTCACCGGGGTTTCGGGGCGGGACAGACAACGCCCTGCGCCGCTTTGAGAAATTCCTTTCCTCCGGTCTCGACCGGTTTGCTGATAACAGGAACGATCCCGGCACCGGCATCGCGTCCGGCATGAGCCCGTATCTCCACTTCGGACATGTCTCACCGGTTACGCTCGCGCTCCGTGCGCAGGAACACGGCGGCCCGGGTGTCCCGGCATTCTTTGAAGAACTCATCGCGCGCCGGGAACTTGCGGTAAACTTCGTAACGTACAATGACCGGTATGATTCATACGCCAGCCTCCCCGCGTGGGCGCAGCGGACACTCGCTGCCCATGCCGGCGACCGGCGTGAATTTCTGTACACCTTGGACGAACTCGAACATGCCGCCACTCACGACCCGTACTGGAATGCGGCGCAGAACGAGATGGTCCGGACCGGGAAGATGCAGGGCTATATGCGGATGTACTGGGGAAAGAAGATCCTCGAATGGTCGGCGACTCCGCAGGAGGCATATGCAACTGCCCTGTACCTCAATAACAAGTACGAGATTGACGGACGCGATCCGAACGGCTTTGCAGGTGTTGCATGGTGCTTCGGGAAGCACGACCGGCCCTGGCAGGAGCGGCCGGTCTTTGGCATGGTGCGGTACATGAATGCCGCCGGGCTGGAGCGGAAGTTTGCGATGGAAACATATCTGGAAAAAATGAGATGACGGGTGAATTGCACCGCCAATCCGGGCCTGCCCGTCTTTTGAGAGATACCGGTTACGGCTCTATTTTTTCAGGAGGTTTTTCCTTTGGCGTCCCGATCGTAAAGCCCGCTTTCCTCATGAGATAATAGGCTGCCGCAAGGCCGATAATGATGATACCGATACCGATCAGTTCGAAACCGTTGGTCTGTGCGGGGTCGAGCAGGATCACCTTACGGGCAATTGCAATGATCGCAAGGAGCACCACGATCTCCACGTGGATGACGTTATCCTCGATGTATGCCTTCATGGTGTCCAGGAGCTCGACTGCGATGAGCACTAAGAGGAACGTGCCGAGCACCGAGGTCAGTTCGTGGTTTTCGAGAAGACCTATGGGCGTGTTTGTTACGGAAACCCACAGGTACCAGAACATCTCGCCCAGCGCAAAGATAAGGACAATGACCAGCAGTCCGATGAGCAGCATGTAAACAAGTCGTTCAAAACGGTTGATGAATTCCAGCATCATCTGCCTCCGTACGGGATAAGATCGGGACGGTTTTTGTCATAGAGCCGCACGACATCGCCGATCACGATGACTGCGGGCGGTTTTACGCCTACTTTAGCGGCGATGGCACCAATCTCTCTTAGCGGGCCGGTCGTGACCCGACGGTCTTTCCTGAGGCCCCGCTCGATTACCGCCACCGGGGTACCGGCATCCTTGCCGTTTGCAATCAGGGCCTTTGCAATACCGGGCAGGTTTGCGACTCCCATCAGGATCACAATTGTGCCGCGGCCCTGTGCGAGGAGTTTCCAGTCGAGCGCGGATGCAGCTTTTGTCGGGTCTTCGTGACCGGTGAGGATGGTCACCTGCGATGCATACTTCCGGTGCGTGACCGGGATCCCGACCGATGCCGGGACGGCAAGGGCGCTTGTTACGCCCGGCACCATCTCGACTTCGATCTTTGCCGCCCGGAGCGTTTCGAGTTCCTCGCCGCCCCGGCCAAAGAGGAAGGGATCCCCGCCTTTGAGCCGGACAATTATCTTTCCCTCTTTTGCCCGGGCAACCATCTCGTTTTCTATCTCGTGCTGTTCGAGCGTATGCTTCCCGCCGAACTTCCCGCAGTCGATCTTCTCTGCTTTTTTTGGCAGGGAAGCAAGGATCTCCTCGCCCGGGAGCTGGTCGTAGAAGATCACGTCCGCCTTTTCAATCAGGTCGGCTGCACGCTGGGTTAAGAGGCCGGTACCGCCCGGTCCCGAACCAACAAGGTATACTTTTCCGGTCATAATGAGATCCCCAGTTTCCGGTATGCTTCTTCGATCAGGCTGCCCGCCTTTTCGCGGAGGTCTTTCCCGATTGCCCGGGCCTCCTCGATGGTCGCAACATCCCGTTCGATGCGCTCGATCCGTTTCCCGTCAAGGGAGAGTACTTCGGCGGTGAGGTGGCCGGCCTTACAGTAGATCCCCATGGGCGTGAAACATCCCGCCCCGACCTGCTCCATCACGGCCCGTTCTATGGCAACGTCTTTTCGCGTTCCCGGGTGGTCGAGCACCGAGAGCACTTCCATGAGCGAAGGGTCGGCCCGGCTCACGACCGCAATCGTTCCCTGGTTGGGGGTTGGGACGAACTTTTCCGGGGGCAGGCGCTCGCCCGGGATCCGGAGGCCGAGGCGCTGGAGGCCGGCTTCTGCGAGCACGATTGCATTGTACTGCCCTTCGCGGAGCTTCCTCATCCGCGTATCCACATTCCCCCGCAGGTCACTGATCTCGAGATCGGGATCGTGGCGGAGGAGCTGGGCTTTCCTGCGTGTACTCGATGTCCCCACGATCTTTACCGAAGAGACCGGGCCGAAGTACGCAAGGAAATCGGCAGGTGAATCGCGGGGAAGGATCGCGGCGATCACGAGACCCGATGGCCGGATCGCGGGGATGTCCTTCATGCTGTGGACAGCGCAATCGATCTCTTTGTTGAGGATTGCATCGTCGAGGGCTTTGACAAAGACGCCCTGTTTTCCTATCTCATGGAGCGGGACATTGGTCACTTCGTCCCCCTGCGTGCTGACCGTCTTCTGCTCGACCTCGATCCCGAGACCTTTGAGTTTGTTTGCCACAATCTCGGTCTGGGCAAGCGCGAGCTTGCTTCCCCGGGTACCGATCCGGACCGTCATGCGAGGTAGCCCCCTGCAATCGTCTCGATGTCCTGCGGCGTGTGGGCAACGGACAGGAAATTGGTTTCGAACTGTGAGGGCGGGATAAAGATGCCACGGTCGAGCATCTTCTGCCACAGCGCGCCAAAGGCCTGCGTGTCGCACTCCTTGACTTCAGTATAATTATGCGGCGCTGTTTTCCGGAAGAAGTACTTGAACATCGAACCGAGCCGGACAAAGGAGCCGGATTCGAGTTTGTCGGCCGGGAGCGACTCTTCGATCAGTCGGGTCTTCTCCGCGAGATCCTGGTAGATCCCCGGGTGTTCGTGGAGCCAGCGGATGGTTGCAATACCCGCGGAAAGCGAGAGCGGGTTTCCCGAGAAGGTGCCGGCCTGGTATACCGGCCCCTGCGGAGCGGTAAGCGACATGATCTCGCGCTTCCCGCAGAAGGCGCCTATGGGGAGGCCGCCGCCAATGATTTTTCCGAGCGTTGTAAGATCGGGCCGAATGCCGAACATCTTCTGCGCCCCGCCGATGCCGAGCCGGTAACCGGTAATAACTTCATCAAAGATGAGGAGCACATCGTGGGCTTTGGTAATCTCCCGCACCGCTTTGAGGTACCCGTCCTGCGGGATCACCGGGCCGATGTTCCCCATAACCGGCTCGATAATGAGGGCGGCAATGTCCTTGTTTTTAGAGAGAAGTGTTTCGAGTGCCTCGGCATCGTTGTAAGGCACCTGCCGGGTGTGGGCAACGAGATCCGGGAGCACGCCGGCCGAGTCCGGGACGCCCATCGTGGTCGCGCCCGAGCCGGCCTTTACGAGCACCGCATCGTGGGCTCCGTGGAACCCGCCTTCGATCTTGACGATATCGGATTTCCCGGTAAAGCCCCGGGCGAGCCGGATCGCGGCCATCGTTGCTTCCGAACCGCTCGAAACGAACCGGACCATGTCCATCCCCGGGTGATCGCCTGCAATGAGCCCGGCAAACTCCGGCTCCTCCGGGATCGGCGTGCCATAGAGCCAGCCCTTTTCGAGCCGGTCCGCGATTGCCGTTTTGATCTCCGGGCGGGCGTGGCCCAGAAGTAGCGGGCCGTAACCCATGCAGCAGTCGATGTAGGTTGCGCCGTCAACGGTCGTGAGGTGCGATCCTTCTGCCTTTGCCGTGTAGAACGGGTACGGCTTTATCGCCCGGACCGGGCTTGAAACCCCTCCGGGTATCAGGGTCTTTGCCAGTGAGAAGAGTTCCTCGCTCTTCATTTAGAGCCACCCGCACACGTCGCGTGCAAAATACGTGATGATGAGGTCGGCCCCGGCCCTCTTGATGCAGGTGAGCGTTTCAAGCACAGTTTCTTTTTCTTTTATCCAGCCATGTTCTGCCGCAGCCTTGATCATTGCATATTCCCCGCTTACCTGGTACGCGGCAACCGGGATCCCCAGCGTCGCGATATCGGCCAGCACGTCGAGATACGGGCCGGCGGGTTTTACCATCAGGATATCGGCTCCCTCCTCGTAGTCGAGCTGCGATTCGAGATACGCCTCGCGGCCATTGGCCGGGTTCATCTGGTAGGTAGTGCGGTCCCCGAACGAGAACCCGGATGCCGCCGCTTCGCGGAAGGGGCCGTAGAGCGCGGAGGAGAACTTGGTCGAGTAGGACATGATCAGCACGTCCTCGTAGCCTTCCTTGTCGAGCGCTCCCCGTATCGAAGCAACCATGCCGTCGAGCATACAGGACGGGGCGACAATGTCCGCACCCGCTTCCGCGTGACTCACCGCAATCCGGTTCATCAGGAGGAGCGATTCATCGTTTAAGAGATCCTTATCCCCGCACCGGGTGCTGCCCACGATCCCGCAGTGGCCGTGGCTCGTGTACTCGCAGGCGCAGACATCGGTGATGACCACCATCTTCGGGTATGCGGCCTTGACTCTCCGGACCGCCTGCTGGACGATCCCGTCGGGGTCGTAGGCGCTTGTCGCGGCCTCATCCTTGAACGCCGGGATCCCAAAAAGGAGCACGGCCCGGCAGCCCCGATCGTACAGGTCGCCGGCAACGCCCGCGATCATATCGACCGGGTAGCGCGACTGGCCCGGCATGGACTCTATTGCCACGGGAGTCTTTGCAGTCTCATCGACAAACAGGGGGGCGACGAGATCGTTCTTGGAAAGCGTCGTCTCGCATAAAAGGGGCTGGATCGTGCGGGACCTGACCCGCCTCATGCGTCGCTCGGGAAACATACGCACCGTACCTCGGAGATTAATGATTACTGTTTGCTGGTGCATCCTATAAATGATTATATCACCCGGACCGGCCGGGGAGAACAATCCTTTTTTTTAAGGTTTGAAGGGCTAACGGGTACGTCATGAAGATCCTTTCCTTACCGGTCCTGGCCATTGTCGTGGCCGCGCTCCTCCTGTGTGCCGGGTGCACTTCGGCTCCTGCCGCAACGCAGGCTGCGGAAACACCGACCCCGACAAACGCTACGCTTTCCGCATACGCGCTCGCCCCCTCCGACCTGTCCGAAGGGTGGACCCTAGTCACGTCCCGCGAGAAGACCACGGCCGAGATGAGTCCGCTCGCCCGCGATCTTGGCTGGCAGGCCGGGTATGTCGTGGCCTATACGCTGCCTGCCAACAATTCGGCCGGCACCTGCACCCTGACCCAGACCGTGACACGTTATTCGGTGCAGAACATGTCGGATCTCGTATCCGTTGTTGCCGCAAACGAGCGGAAAGTGGGCGGCCTTGCCTTTACCGATCTCCCGGCACCGGCAACCGGGCCCGATACCCGGGCGTTTTCCGCAGTACTGGTGAACGGGACGCCGACTGCAACCCCGACCGGCGGCATGGAGTCAATCGCGTTCGAGAGCAGCGCACCCGTGGCAACGGACGGATATGTCGAAGTGATATTTGCGAAAGGCGATATCCTTGATGTCATCCGGATGAGCGGGACGTGTCCGCCCTACGACACAATTCCCTACGAGACACTCGCGTCCTTGGGAAAAACCGCGTATACGAAACTGGAATAACTCTTTTTTAGCAGGTCCGCTTCATCACGAACCGGTCCTCGTCCTCGCCGAAATACGCAGGGACGAGCGATTCCCGGGTAAATCCTTCGTGCGTGTAGAGCCGGACTGCCGGTTCGTTTTTGGGCGAGACCGTAAGATAGATGTCCGTTATGCCCCTGTCGGCAAGCACCCGGCATATCTCGCGCAGGAGCGCCGTCCCGATCCCGCAGTGCCGGAACCCGTCGCCGACCATCATGCGGAGGATCCATGCCTGTTGGGAATTATCGTGAACGACCGTTGCAACCGTGAAACCGACGATCTTCTCTTCTTCCACCGCAACAAGGAACGTTTGCGGCGAGAGGACTGCCTGCTGCCGGACAAAGACCGCGGACCGGTACGGCTCGTGGATGCCGGCAATTTCAAGTTTTGTGACCCCGGAGAAATCCCGGTCTTCGTAGGGACGGATACACAGGTCTTTTAGGGGTTCCGCGCTCATGTGCCGTCCCCTCCCGGTTACTGCCGGGTCTCTCCCTTCTTCTTTGCCCCGGTTGCCGTGCCCCGGGTAAGGGCGGCAACGATCGCTTCCGCTGCAACCCGGTCGCCGGCCTGCGCGTTCTCCCGGATCGATGCGGTTGCATCGGCAAGGATCTTTTTCGTGAGCACCCGGGAGAAATCGTCGAGGATCTCGGTTGTTCTTTCATCGCATGCGCCAAGCCGGGAAAGCGCCTTGTCCCGTTCCCGGGTCCGGACTGCCTCGGCCCATGCGTGGAGGGCGGCGATACAGTCGTCGGAAGATCCGCGCATGAGCTGCCGGGTAAAGACGCCGAGTTCTTCCTCGACAAACGCAGATGCCCGCTCTGCCTCCTCCTTGCGGGTCGCCATGGTCTTCTCGTTTACCTCGCGCAGGTTGTCGATGGTAAAGAGCCGGACACCGGCAACGGTCCCCGCTTCTTCTTCCACATCGCGGGGCTGGGCAATGTCGATGATGATGAGCGGTTTTGGCAAGCCGTCGGGCATCCGGGGGCGGGTACTCACGGCTTCGGCTAGTTCCGCCGTACGGATCACCGCGTGCGGTGCGGCAGTGCAGGAGATGACGACATCGGAGATTGCGATGTAGCGGTAGAGCTCGGAGAACTTCACCGCGTTCCCGCCAATCTTCTCCGCGAGCTGGACGGCGCGGTTGAAGGTACGGTTTGCCACATACATCGCGGTGAGCTGTTTTGCGGCAAGGGCCTGGGCCACGAGAAGGCCCATCTCGCCGCTCCCGACCACGAGAATGTGCCGCCCTGCAAGCGACCCGATCTCGGACTCGGCAAGGAGCACGGCTGCGGAACCGACCGACACGGCGCCCCGGTTGATCTGCGTGCGCTTCCGGGCCTCGATACCGACATGGACGGCCTTTGTCACGCACTGCGCGACAAAACACCCGGCGCTCCCGGCCGCCTCGGCATCGGCAAGCGCTTTTTTGAGCTGTCCTATGATCTGGTCTTCGCCCACGATCATCGATTCTATGCCGGCAGCAAGCGAAAAGAGGTGCCGCAGCGCGTCGCGGCCGTTAAGCAGAAAGAAGTCTTTCCTGCCCTGGCCGACCAGGAAATCGCGGAGGTCTGCCGCATCGCCTTCGACCAGAATTTCGACTCGGTTGCAGGTCTGGAGGAGGAGTACGCCGCTAAACTGTTTTTTTGCAGCGGCAAGGAATGCAGCCTCATCCGGGAACCGGAACGCTTCGAGCGCCGCGATATCTGCGGTCTGGTGGCTGACACCGGCAATGGCAAGTCCCGCCTCCCGGCCGTTCATGCAAGGTACCTCTTGGCGACCCGTTCCCAGGCCTGGTCCGGGGATTTGCTAATAAGCGACCAGACCTCTTTGTCGTGAAGCACCTCCCAGAGGATTCTGCGCCTGCCGGCCGGGGTGGTGTCCCGCGTCTTTAACTCCTCGCGGAGCCGGTGCTGGAGGGCGATCATTGCGTCAAGCCCCGGGTAACGTTTCTCGATGTCCTCGCGGATGAACCGCGAGATCGCCGGGCTCTTGCCGAGCGTGCTCATCGCGATCTCGTAGTGGGCGCCGACAGAAATGGCCGGGATGATCACGTCCCCGGATTCGCCGTTTGCGTTGTTGAAGAGGACGCCGAAGCCCCGGCAGATCGCACCGATCCGGTCGTTCTGCTCCTTGTCCGAGAGGGCTCCGATAACAAGAAACGCCGGTTCGATGATCCGTTCGAGTTCCTCGTCGCCCGCTTCGCGGGTGTCGAGCGTCTGGATCTGGACCGGGAGCGCCTTTGCCTCGGGGATGAACGACTTGCTCACCATGAGCACCTCGGCCTCGTTTGCAAAGTGCCCGGCTTTTCGTGCCGCTACAACTCCCCCTCCGAAGATTACAATCTGCTTGCCCGCACAGTCTACGAACAGGGGTATCATTGATCCATTATTAGGGTGGAGGCGTTACTTTAAGATATGGCATTTGGATCCGGGATGAGAGAAGACAAGGCCCGCACCCGCTGGACCATGCAGCGGAAATCACCGGGCAACACTATCCGGAAACCGCACAGAAACCCGCAGAAATGCGAGGGGGAATGCGGTGCCGGACTTCTCCGACGGAACCTTCCGACAAATGCGCCCGTTTCATGCCTGAAAGCACGATATACTTAAATCGTATGAGTGCTAATTTTGTAGAGCACACTGCGCCGATAGTGTAGTGGTTATCACTAGGCGTTGCCAACGCCTAAACTCGGGTTCGAGTCCCGATCGGCGCATTTTCTTGTTTTACTGGGAATGTTCAATTGAACCATTTCCCAATCTTTCCCATTATAAAATTTTAAAGAGATTTTTTGTCTAATTTTTCAATAAAATTGATTAATCCTGCAACATATCCTAGCGATTCATTTAAATCGGGTTGATAGGGACTGGGGTGTGCACATTCATTTCTTCTGGATAAATCCCCATGTAATCTTTTCATTTCAGCTTTAGAGATTAATCCCATCTCTTTTGCAACGGTAATTAATTCATGTTCTGTTCCAACAGTATCCCGGATCTCATCTATAGATTTGTATTTTGCCCATGCGGGTCTTATCAGTTTAATTTTTTTGAGCCCATCTGAAGTTATTTTATATTCTAAATAATCAATAAAACCCGCCCATGCCATAACAATAGAGGCACGGTATAATTTTTGTTCAATACATAAGAGAGATTCTTCAAATAATTTTGATTGGTGCAAACTTAAATGTTGCAACTGCTTTCTCGATTGATCCACATGTATAATTCTTGATGGAGAAGTTTCATATTTTGAAAATAAAGCATGAGACTCTGATTCAAATCTTTTAGTGTTAGTTAATATATCTAAAAAAAATTCTTTCATTAATATCAAGTCTGAAACAGATAATTCTTCATCGCTGCAAAAAAGTTATCATATACTTTAGGATCTGTCGTATCAGGCAATGTTAATTGAATATTGATATTTACTGTTACACCTGATCCTTTAGTTACTTTTTGAGTTGATAAAATTGAGTTATCTTTTGCTGATTGAGAACCATTAAAGTTAGAAATATTATCATTGGATTGATCTAAATCAACACTTCCTCCATTAAAATCGGCTAATTCACACAATGCATTGAACGTAGAAATCATGTAATTTATTGCCGATTTACCGGCTGATGATTTCGATGTGAAAAAGTTATTTATTTCTTTAATAGATCGTTTATTTGCATCAGGATAAATATTAAAAAGTTCTTTATATCCTTCTCGGATACCTTTAGCCAAAACGGTTCTATAATTATCAGTTCTATATTGCCGCCAAAGATCGGTGGGCTTACTCGAAGAGTCAATAAATTTAATATATTGCATTACTCTCAAAATTGGTCGATCATTACTTGATTTAAATCCAATTTGTTGAAACCAATCTTGTGTAGCTCCACTAGGGACACCAATTGTTCGAATTGTGCTTAAAAAATCTTTTAATTTTCCTGTGTTTGAAGTGTAGGGGATTTCTGCCATTTTCGCCACAATATCCTTCTTAATTTATTCAAAGGATAAATGTTTCTATAATGCTGTGAAAGTAAAAATGGGTGTGGTGTATTCTCATCTAAAACGAATGTCTGGATCTATTCCACAACCCCGCGTTCCACCAGCAGCGCAAGATATTCCTCACCGGAAAGAGGGCATGCAATAAGATTCTCAAATTCTTTTCCCGAGAGGTGCAACTGGGTCCGCATCTTTGCCAAAAGATCCGCAGGATATTCCCGGAGTCCGTGGCTCATGAACGTATGAACACCGGTGATCTTCCCGTTTTTCGTAAGATAAAACAGTTTGTGGTGGGAATCCTTTGCCTGAAACCCTTTCTTGAGTAACGCTGCCTCGATGTCCCGGGCCTTGCAGGTCTTCACAGGCTGACACCGGCCGGCACAAGCGATGTCAGGTTGCTGCGGAGCCGTAAGGCATCCGCGGTAAGGTTTGCCGGGTCTGCATCGACATAGACTTCCCAGAGTGTTGCGAGCTCTTCGGAAATTCCGGCAATTCCTTCCTCCAGCGTTTCCGCAGAGACCACGAGTCCGAACTCTTCATTGGAAAGCGTAAGCCGGTCGTTTTCGTGCTCCACGGTAACGAACAGCTTCCGGGCCAGACGGCAAACGCGGCCGCCAATCCTGATACGGTCGAGACTGATGGTCTGGTCTGCCATCTTGAGCATAATATACATACGTTCCGTTTCCGGGGTAATAGTGTTTCCGTTCAGGGAAAAACGGGGGCCTTTACCGTCCCGCTCACAAGAGATGTCACCGAATTGTTTCCCATCCTCCCCTCCACCAACCACAATTCCAAGCGTTTATCATGGTCTGTCCTAAACGATGAATCTACAGACCCCGAGGCTGAACCGAAAATGAAACCAACCTCCGTCCCTATTGTGCTTGCCGTCATTGCGATCATGGTATTTTCTGCCGGCTGCACCAGTACCGCACCGGCTGCTGCCAGCCCGTCACCATCGACCCCGACCATTCCGCCGCCGGTCTCCATTGCCAATACTCCCGTCCAGTACAAGGATGTCAATGGCGTCCGGCTCGCGTACTGGGAATGGGGATCCGGCGAACCCGTCCTCCTTATTGAGGGATTCTCAAGCGAGGTCGCAAACGACACTCCCACGCAGGCCCCGTGGAACGAGACCTTCCTTTCGATCCTTTCCTCCAAATACCATGTCTATGCCTACGATCACCGGGGAATGGGGTACAGCAGCATGAACAATGTGACCCCCACGATCCCCATCTATGCCGATGATGCGGCAGGGCTGATCAAAGCTCTCGGGTACGACAGCATGAACGTGTACGGGGAGTCCATGGGTTCGTCGACCGCGCAGCAGCTGGTCATCACCCACCCGGAGGTCGTGCGGAAGCTGATCCTCGATTCCAACTCATACAGCGCAAACATCCCCGAGTGCCAGACCCTGCATTCGACCCTCATCGAAGTCGCAAACGACACGACCGCGAGTCCGGGCCTCCGTGCCGAAGCAAATGCGAACCTTGCCTTTAACGGGACCTGGAACGGCCTTGCCGGTATCAACAAAACCGTCATGCTCGTGGTAGGAACCGGCGACGTGATCACGCCCCAGGCAGTCTCGGCCCGGATGGCCGGGCAGATCAACGGCTCCTGGCTCGTGCGGTTCCAGGGGCTCCCCCACATCGGGAACCGGAATGCACCGGTCCAGTATGGCGAGAACGCGGTGTACTTCCTCGATACGAACGAAGCCCCGCTTGCGTCCCCGTAACGGTACGGGGAATCAGACTTTTTTTTACCCAGCCGTTCCGGGCCTCCGGCCCGGGTGCCCCGTAGGGAGTGGAGGCGTTCCCCGCTCTTCAGAATAAGAGGAGATACCCCAATCCGGGTAAACCCACAAAAATGGCGTTTCCTTCAAAGACCATGGCCCACCCCCTGTTATAGCAGGGTTTTGCCTCACAATAGCGTACATTAGGGTTTTACAGCGCCACGTAAAATGCCCGGTTTGTCCAAAATCAGGGCAAATCAGCGTTTTCTGGAAAAAATGGGTAAAACTGCACGCGTTTTGTGCATTTTTTGAGGTTTGCTGAAAGGTGGGCTGACAAGTCTCCGACGAAGAATCCGGGTGGAGAAAGATAAGGTCCGGATACCCTGTTTCACCCCCAATGTTCTCTCTCAATAAGAGCGATTCTCATCATACATAGGGATTGGAGACAAAACCCCATCAAAAATCCCGGCCTCATGACCCCCCACCCCTCCCCCAAAAGCTCAGGGTAGGGGGGTGGCCTCCGGAATTTTAGTAACCCCCTCCCCTCAGTTTTCCATTTTCGCAAATAGACCCCCACCCCCCCTGTTCTGCATAAAACAGGGGACCACCCCCCATCTCTTCCAGTCCCAAAAGGTGTGCTTCGCGTGGAGTGTCCGGCGTGAGGGGGAGGGGGGACTACCCCTTCGGTCACGATCAGGGGAGGTGGGGTGATCGCATGAAGGGGTGGGGGTACCCCCCCTCTCTGCAAAAATGGAGGTCACCCCCGGCCCCGGATCAAAAAATTGTTGGCCGGCCCCCCTCCCCTCCCGCTCTGGTAAAATTGAAGGGGGGTGGGGGGGTTTGGTCTGGCAGGCCGGGTCCTCCTAATCAGTTTTGGGTACCTGAACAATTCCGGAAATACCTGATGGGACAACCAGCAGGATTACCGGATGTTCTCCAGGATGTCCAAACCCAAAGATCCAGGTATCCGGAGTCTGTACTATGCAGCATTTTCATGTACAACCCGAACAGCAACGAACATCTATCTCGTATGGCCGCCAACACCACACTGATAAGCCATGAAATACTGTCCCGAATGCGGCAAGCCTCTCGCAAACGAGGCCGCGAACTTCTGCGACAACTGCGGGGCAAAACTTTCCGCTTCCCCTACGATCACGGTCCAGCCGCCGGAAGGTCCGGCCGGCTCATCCACGCAGGGACCCGTGACCCTCGTACAGCCGGTCGAAGAGAAGAGCACGGCAGTTGCGGCCATCTGCTCGCTCGTCATCCCCGGCCTCGGCCAGGTCTATGACGGCAAGCTCGAACGCGGTTTTCTGATATTCTTTGGGACCGTTATCGGCTTCTTCCTCCTCATCATCCCCGGCCTGTGCGTATGGGCGTTCGGGATCTACGATGCTTACGATATCGCGTGCAAAATGAACAACAAGGAGATCCCGTTCCTCCCGACAAAAACCGCACACCTGATCCTCTTTGTGATCCTTGCCATTGCCACCGTGGCTGTGGCCGTTATCCTCGCATCGCTGATGCTGGTCGCTGCAATCTTCAGCCCTGCAATGATGCACGTGGCATGAGCCGGCGTTCACCGGCAGTAATTTTTATGGGATCGTACCGGGAACCGCAATCTCCCGCATTCCCTGGCATCATGCGGTACAAAAACGCTCCTCTGCCAAAAAACAGCAGTTTATTGCAGGGAAATGCACCCGGCCCGAGCCGTTTTCCCGTACCACAAATCCTGTAAAGACCAGATCTAGTAAAAACAAAAAAAGGGTTTTATGCCTCCCACAAAAAAGCACCGGTTTTTTTATGGCGACAAGAACTTCATGACTTCGGTGTCGATGTCCCCGAAGTTCTTCGTGTTGAGCAGCTGCACGTGCGACCCGGTCACCTGCTCATAGGTCGTGGTGTACAGATCGCGGAAGGTGATATGGGGATTGTCCCGCAATGCTTCAAGGACATTTTCGGTAAACTCGTCCGAGAGCCACTGGCGGATATTCGAATCGTAAACTGCGCCAAGAGAGGGTTCGTTTTTATTTGCGCCGGTAAAGTACAGGAGTCCCTTTGCCGTTGCATTGGCAGCAACGCTCTCCCCAAAGCAGGTATCCACGAAAAAGACCATCTGCCGGTATTTCCCTTCCCGGGCCATCGTATCGGTGAGAGCGGTAAACTTTTGGGCCGATAACGAGGTGTCGGGTACCGGGAAGACGATACTGCCCGGCGAACCGTGGCTGGCAATATAGACAAAGACATCGGTACTGGCATTGGACTCAAGGACCACCGGGGTCTGTGCGGTCCGGTTACCGGTAAGAACTGCCGCAAGCGTCTCAGCGGTCACGTTCGCGCCACGGTAATCCACCTGTGCACCGGACCGGAGGTTTGCTCCCCCGACAATGTTGTGGACATCCCCGCGCACCGGGTTCTGCGAGGAGGAAGGAACATCATCGTACAGCATAAGGATGATGTGGTCGTCGGAAACGCCGTTGTCTTTCAGGAGCGTGTACATTGCAAGGGCATCGGACTCGTGCCGGTAGTTTGCCCAGCCGGAGGATGGCCCGACAATAACCGCCTCAAAACCGGTCCGGTTTACCGGGGGAACATAGTTGCCGTTTTCGGCACCGGGAGCATCTGCCGTAGAGCTCAGGGTCATGAACTCCTGCGAGGCCTGCGAAAGCCCGCCGGATTCCGCGATCAGCTTGGACTCGCCGGATTTTTCCGAACCAATAACCCCGAGCGACTCATAGGTCCCGTTCCGGATTGCCCAGTGGGAATAGTAGGTGATCACCGGGTCCACCCCGTATTCCGTATCGTAGATGAACGGCTGGCTGGCCCCGGTAACATACGGGCTCTGGCCTTTTAAGAGGCCGGCAATTGCATCGTGTGACTGCTGTGCAGTCCAGTCCTCCACGGTATCGTTCCCGTCTACCACATACTTAAACGAGTCCGGCTGTGACTCAAACGGCGCTGCTTCCTGTCGTGCCGTGGTATAGGCAGCAAGGAGGACGGCATCGTACGCAGGCGCTGCATAATCCGTGGGTGCAGTCCCGAATTTTTCCGTATACGCTTCGGTAAACCCGCTGGTCGGGTCTGCCGTTGGCGACGTTCCTTCAAGGCCCTCCGCGCTCTCCCCAAGCGTTGATACGAGCACCGGTGTTGCCGCAGCATCGGCAAGGATCAGTTTCGTGGATGACCCGGACCGGTCGATGGCTTTCTTGATGGTTGCAGCGTCCTCCGGGCCGCAGGCCGCAATGATATATTCGGGGTTTGTTGTGAGTGCGTCGCTGACAGCGGAATCCAGCGTTGCCGAGCCCGGATCGAATTCCTGGATTGAGGTGAGATCGATACCGGCCTCCGTGGCAAAGAACCCGGTCCAGTCATAGAAGGTGCTGCCATAGGTCGTGTTCTCGGTAATTAGCGCAGCACGTTTCACTCCTTTTTTATGGAGGATGTCGACAATGGCTTCGTCCTGTGCCACATCGCCCTGTACGGTCCGCCAGAAGTACCCGGTCTTCCCGAATGCCCGGATGATATCGCCCGAGGTTGTAAGCGGGCTGATGAGAAGCTTCTTTTTCGCGGCAAACTCCGGAGCAAGCGCGTAGACATCGTCGCTTGTCGGCGGCCCGATTACGATATGGATGGAATCGTCGGCAAGTAGTTCGTTTGCTAGCTCCGATGTGTTGCCGGCACCGGTGTCTTTGTACACCAGTTCGACCTGCCGTCCCCCGATGCCTCCCTGGGCATTGATGGTATCCTTTGCCCATTCCAGCGGATCCTTGAGGTCGACATCGCCGGTTACCGGGAGCAGGACCCCGATGCGGACCGGCGTATGGAGATGGATCCAGGTATATCCTGCCCAGCCTGCGACGATTGCGAACAGGACTATCACAAGAATTATTGCAATTTTTTTCCTGTCGATGGTAATCACCCGAAAGAAGCGTCATACTCCGGGTTTTGCGGATTTTACCGGAGAGAGGTACACGTACCTGTACATTTTAATAACCATTTTTTTCCATGGATTATGAAAGAAGCGGAAATGATCCTGACCGTGTGCCGGCTACAATCCTTACGGGAGCAGATTGCGGGGATTTATGAGGGATTATGCCCCATCTCCCGGTATCCTGTCCGCCAGGACAAGGGGGAGATGAGTTCCCTGTCATTATATACCAAAAAATCACCGCTTTCTGCACTGGTATTATTTATGGTCTGTCTTGGGATCGCCGGGAGCGTTATTTGCGGAGCATACTATACTGCCGTCGACCTCCCTCAACAGGAACAGATCCAGCCGCCTTCAAACAGTATGAGTGAGTGCATAAGTGACTGCATGCAATATGAGTATAAGGGATATCTCGACTGCGCGATCGAATGTCATGGACAGGGTCAATGAGGGAATAAAAATCACCCTGATTTTATCTTTTGGCATTTCCTGACCAAGAGAGAAAAACCGTTTATTTAATACGTGGCCGGAGAGCAGCGCTTCTTAAAAAAAAGCAGTTTGCAGATAACAGCCCTTATACGGGAACAGTTCCTATCGGAAAAACCATGCAAAAGGCCGGAGCTATCCTTCTTTTCCTCTGCATTCTTGCCGCATGTGCCGGATGTACCGGGACAACTCCTGGCACCCCGGGAACTCCCGCACCGGTCACTCCCCTGCCCTCCCTCCTCACAGTGAATCCCGTTGCAACCGCGAACTTCATACCCGCCCCGACCCTCAATAACCTCTCGGTCTTTTTCATCCCGGTCGGGCAGGGCGACTCGATCCTTGTCATCACGCCTCATCGGAAGACCCTGCTGATCGATGCCGGCCTGCCGGATGCTGCGCCGACCGTGATCCGCCTCCTGAAGCGTGAGAATGTCACAGCGCTCGATATTGTCCTTGCCACCCATGCGCATATCGATCATATCGGAGGCATGCCGGAGGTGCTTGAAACCTTCCCGGTAAAAGAGTTTGTCTGGAACGGGCACCCCCGCAAGGCGTCCCCGTACACGAAGCTGATGGCGGAAATAGAAAAAAAGAAGATCCCACTGACCGCGGTAAGCGCCGGTGACACGATCAGCCTCGACCCGGCACTTTCCATTGCGGTCCTCAATCCGCCCAAGCCGGGCTTTAGCGACCCGAACAACAACAGCATCGTCCTGCGCATGACCTGCCGGAATGTCTCGTTTTTATTCACCGGCGATACAGCGCAGGCATCCGAAGCCTCCATGCTTGCGGGGAACATGACACTCTCTGCCGATATTCTCAAGGTCGGCCACCATGGGAACATACACTCCACAAGCGCTGCATTCCTTGCCGCGGTTCACCCGACGCTTGCCATTATCGAAGTCGGGGAAGCTGCCGAAGGCCACCATCCGTCAGAGAAGACGCTTGCCCGGCTGGCAAAAGAGAACATTACAGTGTACCGGACGGATCATGACGGGATCGTTGAAGTCTCGACAAACGGGACCGGGTATACGGTTGCGACCTTCCCGGCCGTTTCCGCTATACCGCCGGCACAGGCATCAGCGTAACGAGGAGAAGCAGATCGCTCACTGCTTTTTGAATTCTATCGCCATTTTTATCCTGCGGGCCAGCTCGGCAAACTGTGCTTTTGAGGCATCGCCTTTCTGAAGATAAAAATCCGCACCTGCATTAATTGCTTCGATAATAAGCTCTTCCCGGTCATGTCCGGTAAAAATAATAAAGGGAACCGGGTTGCCGGCAGCTCTGATCTTTTCAAGGAAGGTAAGGCCGTTCATTTCCGGCATCTGGTAGTCAGAGACAACGGCATCAAAATTCTGTTTTGCCATTTCAGTAAGCGCACGTTTGGCAGAACATATCGTGGTAACGGTAAAGTCTCCCGATGCTTCAAGGAAGATCTTTCCTATATCGAGAAGCGCGGGTTCATCGTCAACATAAAGAACAGAATACGTCACGGAAGATTCCCCAATTCTTTTGAAAAACTAATATCTGGAAATATTTTAATCGGCGAATCAGATCATTGTGATATACATCTATAAAAGGATTGTTTATTTTATCTGATAACAAATCGGGCCCCTTTATCCAAAGGCTGAGATATTCTGATGTATTTGCCCCATTATTACTAATGCACAAGGCCCGATTTGATCCGGAACGGTTGTTTCATGGTTTCTGAAAGAAAGTTCGCCATGCAACCACTGCCCGGCCCATAAGAAATTTATTATAAAATTATTATGCCGGTTTTGAGACCGCATTTCGGCAAATCTGAAAAAATCGCGCGAACGGGGCCGGCGGCATGTGTGAAGTCCCGTGGCGGTAAGTCCTGCTTTAACCGGAAAATTTCCTAAAAAAGTTGGGGCGGAAAAATCCCGCACGAAAAAAGCCTAAGGCGAGATTCGAACTCGCGACTTCCTCCTTACCAAGGAGGTACTCTACCGGGCTGAGTCACTTAGGCATTGTTACATTCTGCATATATGAGGACCCGGGCATGTTTCCCTGACAATGAGAGAACGGCATTAACCGGATTATTGCTTCACAGGCAGATTGCCTAGATACATTGTAGGTTTACCTTATAAAATATTACGGAAACTCCTGTATTTTTCCGCGGGCGGCAGGTATTAACCCGGGGGTGCCGCGGGAAAAATCAGGGTTTCATCTTCACTTCGAGCTGCGGGAACGGGATCTCGATACCCTCTTCCTTGAATCTGCGGGCAATTCTCGTATTGATCGCGTCCTTGACCTCGTCGGGAATATTGTAGGCCTTTGCCCAGATATAGATCACGAATTTTAACGCAGAGTCCCCGAATTCCTGGAAGAATACCTTCGGGCCCGGTTCTGCCATGAAATAGTCCGTATTCTTAATTGCGTCGCTGGCAACATCTGCAAGGATCGCTTTCACCTTCTCAATATCGGATCCGTATGCAACCGTGATGGGGATAGTGTACCGGAGCATCGGGTCGGGTTCGGAATAATTCATCACGCTGTTTGAGGTAATCTTGTTATTGGGGATTGTGACCAGTTTCCCGTCAATAGTCCGGATACGGGTGCTCCGCGTCCCTATCATGAGCACGTCGCCATAATAGGTATCGACCATGATACGGTCGCCTACCTTGAACGGCTTGTCTATCGTTATAACGACGCCGCCAAGGAAGTTGGAGAGGAAGTCCTGCGATGCGAGGGCGAGGGCCGCACCTGCGATGCCAGCGCCGGCGAGGAATGGTGTGATGTTGATGTCGAGATTGACAAACACCAGCATGATACCGGCAAACCAGACAACATAGCGTGCCGCCAGTTCGAGCAGATCGACCAACCGGTCGTCCGCATCACCTTCCGTCTTCTCGGCCCATGCATGGCCGTAGATCCGGATGATATCGTGGAGGAGCGAGGAGACAATCCAGGTCCCGAGCAGGATATAGATCGAGTTGAGCACATCGTCCGAGACGATCACGGAATATTGCGCCGGGACAATATCGAAGTACTTCAGCGCAATGTAGATAGATACCGCGATAATGCCGACCTGGACCGGCGTCCCGATAGCGGCAACAATGATGTCGTCCCACTTGGTCTCGGTGGTCTCGGCGTACTTTTCCAGCCACCTGACAATAATCCGTGCGACCCCGGCAATGGCAAACCCGATAAGGATCACCGCGACCGCAAACAGGAGGTTGTCACTCATATACGTATACTTATGACAGCGGGCAGTAAATAAGTATGAGATAACATGGCGACGGGAAAAGAGATCGCGGAGACGCTTCGCGGACTGGTGGACCGGGATATGACCTTCATGCACATCTGCGGGACACATGAAGCCGCAATCGCCCGGACGGGCCTTCGCAGCATCCTGCCGCCGCAGCTCAAGATTGTCATGGGCCCGGGCTGCCCGGTTTGTATCACGCCGCAGGGAGAGATCGATGCGGCGCTTGACCTTGTCGACAAGGACTGCATCATCGCAACGTACGGCGACCTCCTCCGGGTGCCCGGTTCGAAAGGTTCTTTAGAGTCCTGCGGCGGCGATGTGCGGATCGTGCAGGGCGTCCACAAGGCTGTCGAAATCGCAGAAAAGACCGATAAGGAGGTTGTCTTCATCTCGGTCGGCTTTGAAACGACCGCACCCACCGTTGCCGCGGCCATCCTCTCCCATCCGCCAGAAAATTTCTCGATCCTTTCCTGCCACCGCCTCGTCCCGCCCGCGATGAAGTGGATGCTCGCACAGGGCGAGGCAAAGCTCGACGGTTTCGTGCTTCCCGGCCACGTCTGTGCGGTCATGGGGTACGAGGAGTACGAGCAGTTCCCGGTCCCTCAGGCTGTTGCCGGATTCGAGGCGGACGATATCCTGCTGGGTCTTTTGATGCTCGTCGAACAGATCCGCGAAGGGAAGCACCGGGTCGATAATGCCTACCCGCGGGTTGTCACCCGTGAGGGAAACGTCAAGGCAAAGAAGATCATGTACGAGGTCTTTGAACCCGTTGACGTAGAGTGGCGCGGCTTCCCGGTTATCCCGAAGTCGGGCTTACGGCTGAAAAAGGAGTTCGAGCAGTACGATGCGCAGAAGAAGTTCGATCTTGTGTACAGGAAAGTGAGCAAGAACTCGGCCTGTATCTGCGATAAGGTCCTGCGCGGCATCGCACAGCCGACCGACTGCAAACTCTTCGGGAAAGTCTGCACGCCCCGGACCCCGGTCGGTCCCTGCATGGTCAGCCACGAGGGCGCCTGCAAGATCTGGCACCTGTATCAGGTCAGGAAGTTATAATCTTTTATACAATACCGGGGCCGCTTTTTTTAACGGGTTACCCCGTAAGACATTCCCGGATCATTTTTACAACCCGGTCCCTACAGCCCGGGATCTCCCGTATATCGCCGGACCGGTCCACGCCATCGATAAAGACTTCGCCTGAGGGCCGTATGCCCGCGATATTCATGAAGGGCATGAGCACTTTTCTGGTACAGGTAAAATTTTCCTGCCCGGGCCGGCCGGATACTGATAGTATGACTCCTTTTGCCTTTACGGGGGCCGTTGCTCCGAGAGACTGCGCTGCATAGTGTGCCTGGAACCGGTCGATGAGCACTTTAAGGTTCGCCGGTACGGTGTTTGTGTATACCGGCGTACAGATAACGACGAGTTCTGCCCCGGCAATGGCTTCAAAAACTCCTGCCATATCATCATCGAAGATGCAATAACCGGTGTTGAAGCACTGGTAACAGCCGATGCATTCGTGGATATCCATGTCGTGCGGGTACAATACCGTACAGCTCCGACTGGCATCCTCCGCAGTTTCCTGCACCCACAGTGCGAGCCGGCCGGAGTTCCCGCCGGCGCGGGGGCTCGCCTGGATAATAACCACGTCATGGTACAGGTGTGGGACATTCTGTCTAACAGGGAGGGTGTTCCGCTCGAAAAAACCGATGGGATCGCTCTGCAGATCCTGCTCCCACTCCGAAGCCTTTGCAAGGGCCGCTTCTCCGGCCCGGAGCGGGACATCCGGTTCGTATTCGTAGGTATTGGTGCGGAACAGGACGGGATCGGAACCTTCCCGCTGCATGCTTACCGTATACCGGGAAAAACCCGGATAAAGATGAGACAGGTCTTCCTGACTGACGATAAGATGGAACACCGATCCGCCTGCTTCGATATCCCGAACATATAACGGTTCCATAACCCTCGTTTAATTGACAGGAGTGGGAGAAAATAAGGGTATTGCCTGCTGCCAGCCTGCTCTTCCCGCAGATGATATGGAGAGATCCCCCTCCCTTCCAAAGGTTTAAACGCATTGATAACGTTATTAATTTGGCATTTCGTGCCTCGGTAGGGTAGTGGACATCCTAGAAGCCTCCGGAGCTTTTGACCCGGGTTCAAGTCCCGGCCGAGGCGCTCATTGCTTTTCCGGATTTTTTATTGCTGTTTTTGTGCAAGCGCCTGTATATTTCCATGGCGGCCGATAGTAAAACCGACAATCCATACACCAACCGACAAGTCCCACAGGTGTATTTCCCGGCTTCATTAAAGCAACCGAAACAGACTCCTGCCGGGTCTTCGGTTCGTGTAAACTTTAAATTACATTAAGTTGAATTATTGTTACAAATGCGCCGGTGCTGCGCAAGGAGAGGAAACGGGATCCGGCCCGACGGGAACGGGACACATGACCGGCACAAAAAATCAGCAGGGGCTGTATCACGGAAGCCCCTAAAAAACTGCCCTGTCCTGAACTGCGTGAAAGACTGGTGTTCCCGGATATTTCTCTTTGTGCAATCTACCGGAGTTCATTGTAACCAAAACGTGTGCTGGGCAATCCATGTCGTTGTATCCATAAATTACCGGAGTATCCCATGAAGGCAAAGATCGCACTTTTGTGTATTTTCCTGCTCGTCCTGATGGTTCCGTTTGCCTGTGCGGCAGACAGCACTTCGGGCAGCAGCAGTACAAGTTCGAGCAGCAGTTCGAGTACCAGTTCGTCGAGCACCAGCCAGAACACCGATGCTTCATCGTTGGTGTACGTCTCCAACGTCACCATGGAACCGGAGGTCTTTTTCCCCTACGAACAGGGCACCATCTCGGTCACGCTGACCAATGCCGGTACTTCGGCAATGGGACTTTCGGGCCCCGATATCCTCAGCGACAAGGTGCACATCGTAAAACAGGTTGACTGGGGAACCATGACGTATGTCGGTGCGGGATCGACAGTAACCTACAAGTTTGTGGTAACGGTTGACCCGCCAGACGGAACCGATTATGCACTCTTTACTATCGGTACAAAATCCGGAAATGCAATCCATTATCCGTTGACGATCAAAGTGGATTCCGATCCCCTCATCGCGGCCATTGCCGATCAGCCCGACACGTTTTCCCTTGACGGCACCGCAAACGTAACCCTCCGGCTCATCAATACCCGGGGCGGGACCTTAAAGAACATCGTCGTAAGTACGGAAGGCGACGGCATTGAGGTTACCCCCAAGCAGGAATACCTCCAGGCGCTGGAGGCAGACAATTCCGGGGATCTTGTCTTTACCATCACCACCCACAAAGAATCCAACCTCACCTTCGATGTGGATTACCAGAATGGTGACAACGACCATACCGTCAAAGTCGTCCTCCCCATAGAACTGGGCAGCGACAAGACCATTGCGGTACCGGTCTTAAACAATGTTGAGCTCTCCAGTAAAGGGGCCTATTACGATATCACCGGCGATATCACCAATGCCGGTATTTCGGATGCAAAAGGCGTTGTCGTTACGGTCGGCGATCCGGCAGTCCCGGCCGGGACATACCCGGAGTACGGCATCGGAAGTATAGCCTCCGACGATTCCGGAAGTTTTGAGGTCACATTCTCGGCCCGGAACCTTTCCGCAATTCCGGTGGTCATAACCTGGAAAGATTCCACCGGGAATAATTATAAGATCACAAAAACTGTCGACCTCTCGAATTCAGCCGGAGCCTCGATTGAATCCGACGGCAGCAGCACCGGCTCTGTGGGCCAGAGTGCCGCTGCAGGTCAGAGCCAGTTTGGCGGAGCATATCCGGGAGGCATGAGCCGCAGCAGTTACAGCCGCAGTTCCCCCTCGATCTTCTCCGGAAACGGCCATGGTATCAGCTCGTTCTATCTTCCAATCGCAGCCGGTATCATCGCAGTCGTCTGCATTGTCCTGTATACCAAGCGGAAATGGGTCCTTTCGAAGATAAGAAAACAGCAGTAAGGGGTGCGGCATGACCGAAACCCCCCTGATCCAGCTTGTCGGCGTGACCAAGACCTATCATCTCGAGAGCGGCGATTTTACCGCGCTAAAAGATGTGTCGCTGGACATCCCGGAAAACGATTTTGTGGCAATCATGGGTCCGTCGGGATCCGGGAAATCGACGATGATGAACCAGCTCGGTCTCCTGGATATCCCGACATCCGGGACGCTGTGCATCTCCGGGAAAGACGTTTCCAAAATGTCGAACCTGGAACGGACCCACATGCGGCGGGACCTGATCGGATACATTTTCCAGAAATTTTACCTGATCCCGCTTCTTTCAGCGTATGAAAACGTGGAGTACCCGCTGATCCTCAAGTACAAGAAACGGGACACTTCGGGAAAAGCTGCCGAACTTCTGGCCCGGGTCGGTATCGACGCCGGGATGAGCTCGCACCGCCCGACCCAGTTATCCGGCGGCCAGCAGCAGCGGGTCGCCATTGCCCGGGCACTCGTAAACGATCCAAAAATCCTGCTCTGCGATGAACCGACCGGGAACCTTGACCGGAAGACCGGGCTCCAGATCATGGATATCCTCTGTACCCTCCATAACGAGGGAAGGACCGTCATCCTCGTCACGCATGACCCGAAGATCGCGGAATATGCAACAAGGACAATACGGCTCGATGACGGGCAGATCGTGGAGGAATCATGAAGTTCGGCGATATCTTCTTTGATCTCTCCCTCAGGAGCGTCCGACTGAACTTTACCCGGTCCATGCTTGCCGCCATCGGGATCGTCATCGGCGTTGTTGCGATCTCCTCCATGGGAATGCTCGGCACCAACATGCAGCTAGAAGTAAAAGAGCAGCTCTCGTCGAGCGCCAACACCATCGTCATTACTCCGGACTCGGTACGGATGGGTCCACCCGGCACGGCGCCGAGTTCGTCTTCGGACTCTGCCATCTCAAAGACACAGTTAACAAAGATCACTTCTGTTGTCGGCCAGAACGGGACGGTTATCCCGATTTATACTACTTCATCGCAGTTTACCATTAATTCCCTGCCCGGGAGGGGCATGGTCTACGGGCTGGATCCGGCAGATATCCCGGAATTTCTGACCCTGAATACTACCTACGGACAGGGAACGACAAACCTCGGCGTAAACGAAGTCCTCGTGGGATCGTCCATTGCCTCGAATTTCGGGGTCACGGTTGGGGACCGGATCAAGATCGGTTCAGTCACGGCCTCCTCGCGCCCCCAGCTTCGGATTGCCGGAGTTCTCAATGCCCGGGGGACCGTAGCCGATGGCGTATCAACGGACAATGCCATTGTGGTCAACAGCAAGTGGTACACCAACCAGTACGGCGGGAAAGACGAGTACAACCAGGTCAATATTATTGTAAAAGACACCGACAACATCCCCGACATCGAAACAGCGATTGATGCAAAGATCAATACGAACGCCAAGAGCCCGGCAATCCGGATCCGGGACGCCGAGTCCCTGCTGGCGACAACCACTTCAACCCTTGGCACGGTGACTACATTCATCATGGCCATCGGGGGCATCTCCCTTGTGGTCGCGGCCGTGAGTATCTTCAACGTGATGATGATGTCGGTGAACGAGCGGATCCAGGAAATCGGGATTTTGCTCTCCATCGGTACGGAGCGCGGGGAAGTCCGCAGGATGTTTTTGTACGAGGCATTCATTCTCGGGCTGCTTGGCGCCACCATTGGAGGGATATGCAGCCTGATCATCGGGTATTCTGTCGTGGATTCAATGATTGGGACAACGCAGTATTTCTTCATGTTCGACAGCATCGTTTACGTCCCGCTGGGAATGGCCATCGGGATCGTGGTCTGCATTGTCTCCGGAGTTTACCCGGCTTGGAAGGCTTCCAACATGGACCCGATCGATGCCCTGCGGAGCGAGTAACAGATTTTGTAAATTTACGGGTAAATTCCCGTCAATCTTTTTTAATTCGTAAATGGGGCACAAGGTCTCCGAAGAAAATCTTTCCTTCGCAGATTTACAAAAGTCCCTTGCGGGTCGGTTTTAGACACAGCAAAACCTGGCAAAGGCATATGATCCTGACTGCTTTTTCCGATGAAAAAAGTTAAAAGACCAATGTTGGCAGGACAACGGCAATGACGGCAAACACAGCCGCCATGACACAGAGCCCGGAGATCATCGCATAGTCCCCGCCGCAGAACTTCCGTTCGCGGATATGTGTCCGCACACCGGTACGGTATCCCCGCATATCGATGGTAAGGCCGAGCACGTTCGAGCGCAAAAGGGCGTTCGATACCAGCGGGATTACAATGGGGGCGACGCTTCGGACTTTCCCGAGCATGCCGGTCCCCGGGTTGTAGCCCCGAGCAAGCTGTGCTTCGTGAATCCTCTGACCCTCAATCTGAAGCGTAGGGATGAACCGGAGCGCGATGATGAACATGAGGATGTAATCGATGGGCATGTGCAGTTTCTCCATCGCATGTACGAGATCGCGGGGCTGGGTCGAGATCAAAAACAGCTGGAATGCGAAGATCAGCACCATGAACCGGAGCGCCAGGATCAGGCCGACGCTGATCGCACCGGTCGTGATGGGAATGGCCCCGCCGATCACCGACACTCCCTGTGGGATGACGTGCCCGATCGTCTCGCCGCCGGGCATCGTGATCACCGTGATGATGACAAAGACTACGCTCATCACGAGCACGAGTTTGAGCTGCTGGATCACTTCGCGGTGGAGGTCTCCGATGAATGCAAGGACGAGCAGTGCCGCGACCATCAGGACAAGGATCGGGATGCTCGTAACAAGGATACAGATGATGCTTGCAACAATGATGAAGAGGATCTTCGTAAAAGGGTGGAGCCGGTGGAAGAACCCGTCCTTGTGGACATACTGGAGGATCTCGGCCATATTAGCTCACCATCCGCGTATCCGAAACAATGCAGCCCTGGTCCATGGCAACGATCCGGTCGGCGCACTGCTCCGCTATCTCCCGGTTGTGGGTGATAACGATCACCGTGTGCCCCTGCTGCTGGAGTTTCTTTAAGGTTGCCATCACGAGACGCGCCTCGTCGCCGTCAAGCCCGGTCGTGGGCTCGTCGAGTACGATGATCTCCGGCTGCATAGCAACAACGCAGGCGATCGCCAGCCTCTGGCGTTCGCCCCGTGAGAGCCAGCGGGGATAAAGATCTTTTGTATGCAAAAGGCCGACCTCATCGAGCGCAGCATCGATCGCTTTTTCGCCATCGGTAATCCCGAGATTGGTAAGACCGAACGCGACTTCATCGTGTACAGTGTCGGCAAAGAACATATGGTCAGGGTTCTGGAAGACAAGGCCGACATCCTTTGCCAGTTCGGCAATGGTACAGGTTTTCGTATTCTTTCCGAGAACTTCGACATCGCCCGCCGAGGGCACAAGAAGACGGTTGAACTGCTTGACAAGCGTGGTCTTCCCGGAGCCATTCTCACCGACAACCGCGACAAACTCGCCGCGACTGATCGTGAGGCTGACGTTTTTTAGCGCACAGACTTCTTCGTAAGAGTACGAGAGGTTTTGGGTGACAATAACAGGCGCCGGGGGGAGGGTCGCGGCTGCGTTGTCGCGGATCCCGGAAAAGTCCGGGATAACGATCCGCTTTATCCGCTCGTCACGGAGCACCTCATCCGGTGCGCCGATAGCCGAGATTGTGCCATGTTCCATGACCACGAGCGTATCGATGAGCTCGCGGAAATGGGCATACTTGTGCTCGACAATCAGGAGCGTCTTTCCCTGTTTTTTGAGACCGGCAAGGATCTCGACAATCCTCCGGGTTGCGTGCTCGTCGAGTTCCGAGGTCGGTTCATCGAGGATTAAAATGTCGTTCCCGAGCGCAAGCGTTGCGGCAAGGGCGACACGCTGTTTCTGGCCCCCGGAGAGGTGGTGGGGGGAGCGGTCTTTGAGCGCGGAAAGGTAGGTCTGGTCTAGGATCGATGCCAGGCGCTTCTCGATCTCGTCTGGAGGAAGTCCGCGGTACTCGAGCGCCGAAAGGATCTCTTCTTCCACGGTCGTGAAGATCATCTGGGCCTCGGGATCGTCAAAGACGATCCCGATGTCTTTTGCGATTTCCGACAGCCCGCTGTACGCAGAGACGTCGCGGCCATTGATAGTAACGATCCCCGCCTTCTTCCCGCCGTACTCGTGGAAGAGAATCCCGCATGCGGCAAGGCAGAGCGTGGTCTTGCCGGCACCTGAGGGGCCGGTCACCATAACGCACCGGCCCGGTGCGAGCTCAAGCGAGAGATCGTGCAGGGCTTCCTGCACCGTATGGGGGTAGGTATAACTGATACCGGATAACTCGATCATTCCTGTCCTCGTACAAGAACCCTGCTGGAGGGGAGGTAGAGGATCTGGACGATAATTGCATTAAATACTGCCGTTATGACGACAATCGGGACAAAGACGATGACGAAATCCCCGAGATTGCCGTTGTACTTGGCAAGGATGGTGGCGCCGACGCAGAGAATGGCGATTGCAGCAAAGGAGAAACCGCTTACGAGCGTCGAAAGGAATGTCGTAACCGTCGGGGCGAGCTTTGTCCTTGATTTCAGGAGGGCATAGATCCCGAAGCAGGCAAGCGCCCCGAGAGGTTCGCTGATCAGGTTCGCCGGCGGGAACATAGAACTCGATATCAGCATCGAGAGCAGACCGGCAACGATACCGATCCCGAGCGCCTCGTAGACTTTGGGCTGGATCAGGATGATCGCAAGGCAGTAAAAGGCGATGATCATGTTGGGCGTGAGCGGCGTATGGAGCATTGCAAGGAAGTACCGCAGGATCGCACCGACAGCAAGAAGAATTCCGACTATTGCTATGTCTTTTGACTTCATGAGGATATCACACCAGTAATCTGTAAGGAGGTATTGTGAGAGAGCACAGCAGTGCCCGGATCCGCACCGGGGATCTTACCTTAATGTATAATTCTGTTCATTGATGTATTAAAATGTAACTTTGTTTGGGATATGAAGGAACCTTAATTACCCCATGCTGTAACCTCCCACATACAGGATCTGGTCCATGAAACACGTATCCGGCAGCGACGATATTTACCGTGAGGCCCTCGCGCTCCATGCGCAACACCGGGGAAAACTGGAGATACAGCCGAAAGTCCCGGTCCGGACCCGGGCTGACCTTTCTAAGGCTTACACCCCGGGCGTTGCCGAGGTCTGCCGGAGGATTGCAAAAGATCCCGCGCTTGCCTACCGGTATACCCTCAAGGCCAACACGATCGCAATCGTAACCGACGGCTCGGCGGTGCTCGGCCTCGGTAATATCGGGGGCCATGCCGCGATCCCGGTGATGGAGGGTAAGGCTATCCTTTTTAAGGAATTCGCCGGGATCGATGCGTTCCCGATCTGTTTTGAGAGTTACGAGACCGATTTTACCGACCAGGTAAAAAATATTGCACCGGTCTTTGGAGGGATCAATCTCGAAGACATCGCTGCCCCGAAATGCTTCGAGGTCGAGGATGCCCTCCAGGATATCGGGATCCCGGTCATGCACGACGATCAGCACGGCACCGCGGTTGTTGTGCTTGCCGCACTCCTGAATGCCTGCCGGGTGACGAAACGGAAGTACGAGGACCTCAACATCGTTGTCTGCGGGGCAGGTGCGGCCGGGTATTCCATCTCCCGGCTCCTCCGCTGCATCGGATATGACCCGGCGGTCTGTACGATGGTGCACGAGATTACGGTCTGCGACACGCAGGGGATCATCCACCGCAGGCGGGAAGGATTGTACACTAATAAGTACAAGTTCATCTTAAGCGAGGAGACCAACCACGCGGGCCGGACCGGCACGCTAGCTGACGCGGTAAAAGGAGCAGACGTGGTGATCGGCGTCTCTGCGCCCGGGATTATCACAAAAGAGATGGTCCGTTCGATGGAAAGGGATCCGATAGTCTTTGCCATGGCAAACCCGGTGCCGGAGATCTGGCCGGATGAGGCAAAAGATGCTGGGGCTGCCGTTGTCGGGACCGGCAGAAGCGATTTCCCCAACCAGATAAACAACGTGCTCGCGTTCCCAGGGATCTTCCGCGGGGCCCTCGATGCGCGGGCAAAACGGATAACGGACGAGATGAAGATCGCGGCAGCCCATGCCATCGCAGATTATGTGAAAAAACCGCACCGGAACCGGATCATGCCCAGCATCCTGGACAAAGGGGTAACCCGGGCGGTTGCCGCGGCTGTTGCACAGGCTGCAACTTTGTCCGGAAGATAAACCTGATTCCGGATCCACTCTTTTTCCGGGTTTAATGTAGTACATAGAGTAATTCCGGGTAACCTGTTCTGATTTTCTTTTAACAATTTTTAAGTACGGTTTTTTAATTACCGGGCACCCATTTTGTAAACGACGAAGATTCAACACTTTTTTATGCAATTTCACAAGGTTTATTAGTTATAGTAAACCACAGGATCCTTAGTTAAAAATTATTTTAACAAACCGTCAGAGTGTGATGTGTGCATGGCGTTTTCAATGCATGTAAACATGAACCGGTGCACCGGGTGCGGGAACTGCGTGGTCTCCTGCCCGGTCAACGCCCTTGAGCTGTATACGCTGGATCCGGTGACAAAGGAGAAGATCTACCGGGTCGTGAACGGAAAGTCGATCAGTCTTGACGTGAACATGGAGCTTTGTGCCGGGTGCGGCGTCTGCGTAAAGGCCTGCCCGTACCAGGTTATCTCACTGTCTGGCAGGGGAGAGATGGAAGCTCTCGCACCGATCTGAGGAGAGGCCTGTCATGACAAAGATCAACCTCAACATGATCACCCAGCGCTCTGTTGAAGAAGGCGCTGCAATGGAGAAGGGGAAGACCAATCCCGATTACTTCGAGGCGTGCTCGATCATCGAGATGAACCCCGAGGATATGAAAAAGGCCGGCATCTGGGTGAACTCGAACGTGAAAGTCACCAGCGAGTGCGGCACGGTTGTCGTAAAATGCATCCATGCAACGCAGTACTGCCCGCCGGGCCTTGCCCACATCCGCCAGGGTGTCTGGGCAAATCAGGTTGTCCCGCCACGGACCCAGTCCACCGGTACCCCCCAGTACAGCGGGTTCCCGGTTACCGTAGAACCAGCATTCACTGAAGAACGCAAGACCGCTCTCCAGCTCGTCCAGGGAGCGGTCGGCCTCTGGAAGAAAGGAGGGAACTAACCATGCCCAAGCTGATTACTCAGGTAGGATGCCCGTATTGCGGGTCGTCCTGCGACGATATCGAAGTGCTCGTTTCCGACGACAACAAGAAGATCCTCGAGGTCCATAACGCGTGTATCATCGGGACGAACCTGTTTATGCATGCAAACGACCCGACCCGGCCCAAGCTCCCGCGGATGCGCCAGACCGACGGATCGATGAAGGAGATCACCTATCCTGAAGCCATCGACTTTATGGCAAAGACGATGCTTGCAGCGAAAAAGCCTCTCATCTACGGTTTTGGTTCCACCAACTGCGAAGGCATGGCAGCAGTGGCACGGATCGCGGAGAAATCCGGTGCAGTACTTGACAACTGCGCAACCATCTGCCACGGCCCTTCATTCCTGGCAATGTTCGATAACGGTTACCCGAGCTGCACGCTGGGTGAGGCAAAGAACCGTGCCGATGTCGTAGTCTTCTGGGGCTGCAACCCGATGCACGCCCACCCGCGGCACACCTCCCGGTACTCGATCTTTCCCCGCGGTTACTTCACCAACAAGGGCCAGATGCAGAGAACAATTCTTTCTGTCGACCCCCGCCAGACCGATACCGCAAAGCTTGCCGACATTCACCTGATGCTCGACCAGGGCCACGATTACGAACTCTTCGATGCGTTCCGGACCGTGCTCAAGGGCTACGACATCCCCGATGTTGTTGCCGGCATCAAGAAGGAGACAATCGTAAAGGCCGTAGATATCATGAAGAATGCCCGCTTCTGCATGATCTTCTTCGGTATGGGCTGCACGCACACCGATGGCCGCAACCACAATATCGACCACGCAATCAGCCTGACCCGTGACCTCAACAATTACACCAAGTGCTCGATCATGGCAATGCGTGGACACTATAATATCGCTGGCCCCGGGCAGGTCTGGTCGTGGATTTTCGGATTCCCGTACTGTATCGACCTATCTAAGGGCACCCACGCTCACATGAACCCGGGCGAAACCAGTTCCGTGGACCTTGCGATGCGCGACGAAGTCGACTGCTTCGTGAATATCGGGGCTGACGCAGGTGCGCACTTCCCGATCCAGGCAGTCCAGCACTTAAAGAAGCACCCGTTCATTACCGTCGACCCCAACTTCAACATGGCAAGCGAGATTGCCGACCTCCACATCCCGGTCAGGATTGCCGGTGTGGACGAGCCGGGTGTCGTCTATCGTATGGACAACGTCCCGATCCAGTTCAAGGCAGTTATCGACGGCCTGCCGGGCGTTCCGAGCGATGAGGAACTCTTCGACATGGTGTACGAACGCATGTGCGAACTGACCAAGACCCAGCCGATCTGGGTTGCCGCAAAGGAAGACCGGAAACACCCCACGAACATTTCGGCGGTGAACGAAGCATGAGCGAGATCAAAGGCGAGATTTTAATCAAGGGCGGGTTTATCATCGACCCGGCCCAGAAAATCGACGGGGATGTTGGCGACATTGCAATAAAAGACGGCAAGATCGTCGAGAAGGTCAGCAATGCTGCAAAGGTCATCGACGCGAAGGGCAAAGTCGTCATGGCCGGCGGTGTCGATGTCCACTCACACGTAGCAGGCCCCAAGGTAAATGTCGGCCGGCTGATCCGGCCCGAAGACAAGCTCTTCAAGAGCGGCGTAGCCCACGCCCCGACCCGTATGGAGATGGGATTCTCCGTCCCGAGCGTGTTAAAGACGGGATACGACTATGCCCGTATGGGGTACGGCTTTGTCATGGAAGCGGCAATGCCCCCGATCCATGCACCCCACGTGCACGAAGAGATCCACGATACTCCGATTATCGATGAAGCAGCGCTCCCGGTCTTCGGGAACAACTGGTTTGTCATGGAGTATATCCAGAAAGGCGAGATTGAGAACACCGCTGCCTACATTGCATGGCTGCTCAAGGCCACGAAAGGATACGGCATCAAGATCGTCAACCCCGGCGGCACCGCTGCCTGGGCATGGGGCATGAACTGTCTCGACCTCGAAGACAAGGTCCCGTACTTCGATGTCACGCCCCACCAGATCCTCACCGGGCTCATGCAGGCAAACGAGTATCTCGGCCTGCCCCACTCCATCCACGTCCACCAGAACGACCTCGGCAACCCCGGGAACTACCCCGTCACCCTTGCCTCGCTCAAGCTCGCCGAGGGCGTCAAGGCCAAGAACAAGTTCGGGCGCGAACAGGTCATGCACTCGACCCACCTCCAGTTCCATTCCTATGGTGGGGACAGCTGGGCGACATTCTGCTCGAAGGCAAAAGAGGTCATGGACTACGTCAACAAGCAGAAAAACATCACCATCGATCTCGGCTGCGTAACCCTTGACGAGACCACCACGATGACAGCCGACGGCCCGTTCGAACACCACCTCCATGCATTGAACCACCTCAAGTGGGCAAACGTGGACGTCGAAATGGAAACTGCCGCAGGCGTTGTCCCGTATATCTACAGCAAGGATGTTGTCCCGAACGCCATCCAGTGGGCAACCGGTCTCGAACTTGCGCTGTACAGCAAGGACCCGATGCGGACCTTTATCACCACCGACCACCCGAATGCCGGCCCATTCACCCGGTACCCGCGGGTCATCAAGTGGCTCATGAACAAAGACTCGCGTGAAGCGGTTCTTGCCTCCATGAAGAAGTCCGACAAGGTCATCGATGCGACGACCCTCCACACCATCGACCGCGAACTCAACCTTTACGAAATTGCGGCCATGACCCGTACCGGCCCGGCAAAGTGCCTCGGCCTCTCCAGTTACTACGGCAGCCTCAAGCCCGGCATGATTGCCGATGTTGCAGTTTACGATCTGAACTACAAGGACATGCCCAGCGACCCCGAAAAGATCGAGTCCGCGTTCCTGCGTGCAGCAGCATTTGTCAAGTCCGGGGAAATTGTGGTCCGCGACGGCGAAGTTCTCGGCCACGGCCACAAGAAGACCGTCTGGGTCAACCCGAAGATGAAGGAGAACCCGCAGGTAAAACGCGACGTGACCGAGAGCTTCACGAAGGGCTTCTACACGGTGGGCATCACCAACTACCCGGTCCGCGAGTACCTCGCGCCGCATCCGTTCGTGATCGACGTCGATGTGGAGGCTTGAAGGAGCAGGTGCAATCATGGCAACCGTAACCTTAACCCCCACAAAGACCCCCGAGCTGATGCTCGAAGCAAACTCCGTTACCCCGGATGCATTTGCCGGAAAGAATGCAGAACAGATCGCAAAACTCGAATGCCGCGAAGGAAAGACCCACGTCACGATCGGCGACTTCTTCACCGTCTCTGGTAATGGCGGCGCAACGGCAGCCGAAACCGATATCGTAATCGCAGGCGACTGCACCCGGGTCAAGTATATCGGCAGCAAGATGACCGCAGGCACGGTCACCGTGAACGGCAACGCCGATATGTATGTCGGCGGCTGGATGAAAGGCGGCAAGATCCACATCAAGGGCAACGTCGACTCCTTCTGCGGTATCGCAATGGAAGGCGGCGAGATCCTTGTCGATGGAAACGCACAGAACCATGTCGGCTGCGCATACCGCGGCGACTGGAGAGGCATGAGGGGCGGCACGATCCGGATCAAGGGCAATGCCGGTAACGATATCGGGACCTTCATGCTCGGCGGGACTATCATTATCGAAGGGAACGCCTTTATCCATGTCTCCACTCACGCAGAGGGCGGCACGGTCATCGTCAAAGGCAATGTCGATGGCCGCGTCGGGGGACAGATGGTCAAGGGCACCATCTATGTCTTTGGCGATATCAAGTTCATGATGCCCGGCTTCAAGAAAGTCGACAAGGTCGAACTCGAAGTTGACGGCACAAAGGCTGCCTTCGACCACTACATCGGGGATCTCGGGGAACGCCACCCCAAGAGCAAGGGCAAGATCGTCTTTGCCGACCTGTACGTCAAGGCATAACCCACACTCTTTTTTTAACACGAACCGATCGTTTATCGCCTGAAAGGGCCTAATTCTGAACTATCACTGAATCACTCAGGGCAGGAAAAACACTATGGCAGATATCGGCACTGAATTCATCACAGGGACAAAGTACCCGGATTTTTCCACCGTTGACCTCGTCCTCCGCAAACCCGAACCCCCTGCAGAACTCCCCCTTCCGGAAGGGGTTAAAATCATTGCTCTCCCGGATCCAAAGAAGGCAAAGGTCCCGAAAAAAGCCGTTACAGAGATCATAAAGACATGGGAGCCAACGGCATTTCTGGCCCGTTCGTCAATAACGCTCGAACAGCTTTCGGTGCTGCTCTGGTACAGTCAGGGGTTCCGGCTCCGGGTAAACGAGGCACAGGTATTAAAAAACGTACCGTCCAGCGCATCGCGGTACCCGCTTGAGACCTATTTTGTCGCCGGCGAGGTGGAAGGCCTGGAATGCGGGGTCTACCGTTATATTCCCAGTACGCACAGCATCGCAGCACTTCGGGAAGATTCCAGCCTGCCTCTGGAAATGGCAACGGCAAGCATGAACTTCAAGGTCGTCACGCGGGCTGCAGTCACGTTCATCTGGGTCGCCGTCCCTTACCGCTCGGTATGGGCCCTTGGGAAACGGGGCTACCGCAGTATCTTTCTTGAAGCCGGCCATACCTGCCAGGAACTGATCATGGTAGGCAGCTGTTATGGGCTGGATGTCCAGCCAATCGATGGGTTCCACGACGATCTCATCACGCAGCTCACCGGCATCGATCCCGAAAAAGAGTGGCCGGTCTATCTTGCAGCTGTCGGACAGCGCCAGCGCGAGATCTAAACCCGGGTTATCTTTTTTGTTTTAACGTATCCATGAATATAATCGAATCCTTTATTGGGGATTATCGGGAAACGGTACGTTTCAGGTTACTGAACGCTAAAAACTGCCCGAAGACAGGCTCATCTCCCAGTCAGGTAAAAAAGCAGTCTTTTCATGGTGATGCAGGCAATGGTAAAACGCTACCTCTCGTTATGCACGTTCGACGAGGCACGGCACCGGCTCTATACTTCATTTGAACCGCCCTGCCGGAGCGAGACCGTCCCGATCACCCGGGCTCTCGGGCGCGTTCTTGCAGCCCCGCTTTATGCGAAGTATTCCGTTCCCGAAGTCAACCTTGCCGCCATGGACGGTATTGCCGTAAAAAGCCGCGATACGATAGGTGCATCCGATCAGAACCCCGTTGTTATACAGGACTATGCCCGGGTAAACACCGGCAATATCGTTCCCGATTCCTTCGATGCCGTTATTATGATCGAGGATACCTGGGAAGACGGGAAGGCGTTCCAGATCCGGAAATCCGCTGCCCCGTGGCAGCACGTGCGGCCGGCCGGGGAAGATATCCGCAAAGACCGGCTCGTCCTTCCCAAAGGCCACGTGGTGCGGGCGTTTGACATCGGCGCCCTTGCAACCTACGGGATCGGGGAACTGACCGTAATGACCGCAAATGTCGGGATCATCCCCACAGGAAGCGAACTCGTCCCGCTGGGCGAACGGCCAAAACCCGGACAGGTCGTGGAGAGCAACACGATCATGGCCCAGGTACTTTTCGAATCCATGGGTGCGCATTGCATGCGGCTTCCCATCGTGCGCGACGACCCCGGGCTCATAGAAAATGCCCTCAAAACGGCAGCACGGGAAAACGACCTTGTCGTCATCTCTGCCGGCTCATCAGCGGGAACGCGGGATTATACCGCAGGCGCGATCGCAGCGGTCGGAGAGCTGCTCTTCCACGGTGTTGCGGTCAAACCGGGAAAACCGATGATGCTCGGGAAAATCGGGAAAACGCCCGTAATCGGTCTGCCGGGCTACCCGCTCGCTGCCCAGACCGTTCTCCGGGAATTTGCCGTGCCGCTTCTCGAACACTGGGACCTCGCCCCCGTCCCGAAATATCCGGTCCGGGTAAAACTTTCAACTCCGCTCAGTTCCGATCTCGGTTTTGACGAGTTCGTGCCGGTATCGGTCGGGAGGATCGGGAGCCAGTACTGGGGAATAACCCGCTCGCGGGGCGCGTTTGTCCAGATGGCAACGGTCCGCTCGAACGGGTATACGCACATCCCCGCTGCAATCGAGGGATACGAGGCCGGACACGAGCTCGATGTCTACTTAACGACCGATCCTGCAAATATTGAGCGGACGCTCATCTTCTCCGGGGCAATCGACCCGATCCTCGAAGAACTGGGAAACATTGCCCACGACCAGGGGCTCTTCATCCACACAGGAAGCGCCGGCAATACCGGGGCACTCCTCTCGCTCGAACGCAATGCCTGCCACGCGGCCCCGATGAGCCTGCCGGCGTTTTCGTCCCTCCGGGAATGCAGTTTTATCCGTCCGTTCCTGGACTCGCTGGACCTTGTCTTTGTCAATGTCGCATCCCAGGAGCAGGGGATTGCAGCGTCACGGGAAATTTCCCAGGACGCCCTTGACGAGGTCTGCTGGATAAACTCCCGCCGCGATTCCCCGGCACGGATCCTCTTTGATTCCCTGCTTGCATCCCGCGGGATTTCCCCCACGCAGATCCGGGGCTATACCAACGAAGCCGCAACGCCCGGGGCCATTGCCGCAGCCATAAAGGCGGGCCAGGCAGATGCCGGCATCTGTTCAGAGGCCCTTGCCCGGTCTCACGGTCTCCGGTTTTACCCGGTTTCGCAGGAGCATTACGAGCTGGTGATGAGGCGCACGATGCTTGCCGACCCGCGGATCGTTACCCTGATATCCCTGGTAAAAAGCCCTGAATTCAAAACCCACCTCGACCGGTCGGGTGCCTACGATACGAGCCTGACCGGCCAGATACGGGGGATATCACCGGGATCGGGCAATACCGTACCCGTTGAACTGTGATCCAAAACGTCCCGATAAAAAATTAAAATGCCCTGCTGAACAAATCTGCCACGATATCTTTTGTATTATACGTTACTCCAGCGATCTGGAACTCGGTGCTTCCATCCGGAACAAGTGCAGATCCTCCGCTGATAATGGATCTCATTATGCCTTCACAGAGGGCCGGGGTAATGAGGGCAAACCAGATCATTGCGATCAGGATTAGGACACCCAGAAAAAACCCGATGGTACCGGCATCGATCTGCCGGTTTTTCGGGCGCTCCAGCCAGTCACTCTGATCCGGAGCCAGGAAACTGTACTGCTCCACTTCCATGACACGTTATTACACAACAGTTCTATTTAAAATTAATTCAAATAAGATGATTCCATTTTGTCCGTTTTTTAAAAATTGGGAGAATATGGCTGATTATGCCCGATGAAAAGACAATTTATGGAATTACCAGCATGTCCTGCCGGAGATATGCAAAAAGAAAAAAGGAAAAAGTGTACCCTGCATGACCCGTCACCGCTGTCATTTTATACCGTGCCGACGGACAGTTGCACAGAAAGATAACCGGTAAACGGGTGTGAAATAATGGACATGCTCATCAACGGGACTGCCTCACATGCAGCGGACGATACCTGGATCGATGTCACCAACCCGGCAACAGGAGAAAACATTGACCGGGTCCCAAACGGATCGCAGGACGAGGTGAATGCCGCAGTTGAGGCTGCCGATGCGGCATTTGCAGGCTGGTCGGATAAAACGATGAGGGAACGCGGCATGTTCCTGTACCATGCCGCCGGCCTGATCCGCCGGGACTATAAGGATCTCGGCCGGCTCCTCACGACCGAGCAGGGAAAACCAATCCGGGAAGCCACCGACGAGGTCCGGGGCTGCGCCAATATCCTCGAATATTATGCTTCCATTGCCGGGCAGCCAGCCGGCGAGTCAGTCTCCCTTGGTAAATCTGGCGACTGTATGGTGAACCGGGTGCCGCTCGGAGTCTGCGGGGCAATTATCCCGTGGAACATGCCGGTGATCATCATGGGCTGGAAAGTCGGACCGGCGCTCCTTGCGGGGAACACCCTTGTCCTCAAACCAGCATCTGCAACACCGCTTACGAATCTGAAAATCGCCGGCCTTCTGCAGGAAGCCGGCCTCCCGGCTGGAGTGCTCAATGTAGTCACCGGAAGCGGGGAGTCCGCCGGTGCTGCGCTCGTCCGGCATAAAAAGATAAAGAAACTCTCCTTTACCGGGAACTGTGCCACGGGAAAAAAGATCCGGGAGATGGCAGGCAGCCATCTTTCCTCGCTCACGCTCGAACTGGGGGGATCGGATCCGATGATTGTCATGGCCGATGCAGACATAGATAAAGCGGTCGAAGGGGCACTCCGGGGCCGGTTCTATAACGCCGGCCAGATCTGTACGGCGGTAAAACGGCTGTTCCTCCACGAAAAGATTGCGGATGAGTTCATGCAGAAGCTTACTGCAAAACTGGAGGGCATGAAAGTGGGAAACGGGCTTTTGCCACACATCGACATGGGCCCGCTCAACAGCAGCGAACAGCTCGCAAGGACGGTATCCGTTGTAGACTCCACTAGGGAACGGGAGGAGGGGACCGTCCGTTCGGGCGGGTGCAGGCTTACCGGCACCGGGTTCGATAACGGGTTTTTCTATTCCCCGACCCTGATTGCAGATGTTGCACCGGATGCCGCAATCTTACAGGACGAAGTCTTCGGCCCGGTCCTCCCGGTCGTGACCGTCCCTGACCTTGCTTCAGCGATCCGCGAGGCAAACCGTTCGAAGTACGGCCTCGGTGCCTCGGTCTGGACAAAAGACCTCGGGACGGTCAAACAGGTGTACCGCGATATCCACGCCGGGATCGTCTGGGTCAACCGCCACCTCACGGTGCCGCCGGAAGTCCCGTTCGGGGGGACGGAAGAGAGCGGGATCGGACGCGAGAACGGGTTCAAAGCCATCGACAGTTACACCCAGTCAAAGACGCTGTACCTGGGATGGTGATATTCTTGTTCTTGCCGGATAAAATTCGGTGCGAAAAAAGGTAATTAGTTAACTAATCGATTATCAGATAATTATCCGATAATTAGATGTACAATTTATTCATCTTTTCTGGTTTCGATGTGAATTTTCTGGCGGTATTGGAATTATTTGCTCGGTAGAAAACCATCACAAGAAGAAATCGTAAGAACATGTGAAAGTTACAGACAATCCTTTTAACAGTAGTATCCCTTATCGGATTGGGGAACCTCCGCACTTCGAGATAAAGAATCCGGTAATTACCTGTAGTTCGGCATCTATGGATATCGAAGTATTCAGGAACTGTTTTCGGAGTTCTCGGTTCGTTCTGAAAAAATAGAGGCTGCGGTACTCGTTGGTAAATTCATCTGAGTTTATTGAAAGGGTTGAGAGATTCTGGAGTTCCTGAAACTGTTCTATATTTCTAACATCTTCAATGAACTCATGATAATGCTGGTTTTGGTAATCCTTGAAGAGGACAAGAAGTTGATTCTGGGCATAGGTCTTCTTCAAGTACTTGCAGAAATATGGCTTGATGCGTATCGATTGTACGACCGATGTGGCTGTTTAGGTAAACATGATATTCCAAGATCGCTGGTTTCTTTTTTTATCTCCTTACAATTTGAACACACATTCTAGTTAGGAAACAGTCTTTTTTAGATCTTCAGTTATCGGTAATCCGATTTAGCTTAAAATTTCTATTAAACACAAATTACGGTTCAATAAAAAAAGGAGAGTTAGTATAATGCCTGAATTTTATTAATTCCTCCTGGGACGGTTCTTGAAATAGAGAGAACCGATCCTACTGCAGGCTGGAAATTAATGGTAATTTTTGTGTTGGGAGTTGCAGTAGTGGGAAGTCCTATCGCAAGGATCATCTGTGCATTTGGTTCAAGTATCGTACCCGCAGTCTGGTTGTTGATCGTCTCCGCGATACACCAGTCCTGAGGGCTCGAACCACCAGCCATTGCCTGGCTACAATCGGTAGGATTAAACGTCAGGTTCGCGTTATGGCCTCCGTTATTATCACTGTAGGATACTACCATCTGCGATAAGTCAACGGCTGTCCCACCGGCAGTAAGGGCAACAGTTACATTGGCGTATAATAGATTTGCTGCACTTGTTCCAGAGGCAATACCATATACATTTCCAACATTTTCAATGCTCGAACTTGCCTGTGCCACGCTGGTATGGACTGTTGTCTGGGCCGTCTGGGTCGTGAAGAACCCGGCACCGAGTACCACATAGGAGAACACCGCCGCAACGACAACGAACGCAATCAGCACAATCGCTGCTTCAAGGCCGGTGAATGCATTTTCTGAAGAGAAGTGTTTCATCTTTTTCACCTCTTTAATATACGTCATACCATTTATTTCCGGTCATTCCTGCGGGTACGGTCCGTGAGATCGGCAGAGCCGCTCCGATCGGGGGCTTCACTTCGACAATAAACTTGGTGTTGACACCCATGTCAAAGCTTGGCGAAATTATTACAAGTACCATTTCCCGGCTGTTCAATAACCCTGCATGTGTTGTCTGACCGAGGTCTATGGGTGTGTTTTGTTTGACCCACGAATAGTTGACTGCATTGGCATCATAGGTATTCATATTCGCGCTATCTGCCAAGGTATAGGTCACCTTACTCATATCGACACCATTACCTCCCGCAGCAAGCTGCAGATAGAAGGTCACATTGGAAATCGCTGTACCATCAGCATTTGATTCAACACTTACCGGCCCCGACAATTCAACGGCCGAAGTGGTCTGCTGTACACTCGTGTGCACGGTCTCTTGTGCCTTCTGGGTCGTGAAGAACCCGGCACCGAGTACCACATAGGAGAACACTGCCGCAACGACAACGAATGCGATTAACACAATCGCTGCCTCAAGGCCAGTGAACCCATTATCGTTATTTTTATGCGAACTCATGAATTCACCTTCGTGATTTTAGTAGACACTAGTCGGTACCAGCGTCTCTACACTGTTAAAAGGTATTATTTGTATATATAGATTTGTGAAAAATCAGAAATCCTTTGAGCAGTTTTTTAAATTTTTAGGAAGGATATGTGATTAGATGAGAGTTAAACCGTTTTTAGGGCATATTCAAGAACCCCCTAAATCCAAACGTACACGTCATCCATTTTAATGTTTGAACAATCCAATACTAAATTACCTGCCTTATGGATAAAAAAGACATCACCTATATCGTTGCGGCTTTTTGTATTATTCTTGTTATAGCGTTTGTGATCAAGCCATTGGCAACCGGCCAACCGGTCAATACTGGTATTCCAGTGGAAGCGACTACAGAGCCCATTATAACTGAAACTCCTCTGGTTGTGTATGCAAATACTACCAGTATTGTCGCAACCCCTTCTCCGACACCAAAACCGACAACGTGGAACCAGAAAGCCCAGACAATTGGTTTTGTTAACCCGGATACCTACCATCTCTCCACAAATTCATCACTCCCCCAAGGAACCCGGATCAACGCAACCCCTCCGGACACTAACCGAACCGTATATGCAACGATATCAGGGAAGTACAGCGGAACCACACAGATCATTAATATCCCCTTCCCATACTGGGAATTATCTTATACGATTGAGCCGGCGATTGGCCCGATGTCCGGACCTGCTATCGTATCAACGCAGATTACTCCCACATTAGGTAAAGAAATCTCGCGTAGTGGCATACAGGGATCCTATGGCGCTGTAAACCCGGTGTTTTCCATACAGGTTATGGATGCAACTGACCCTAACCGCATTGTACGAAGTATCACACCCCCGGGGGGAATTGATCCTGATCTCTGGGCAGGGATCACACCGACAGCACCGGCAGTTACCAGTACTACCCGCCCTAAATACGCTGAAACCGCAGCGACACCAACGCTTGGCAATATCGATCCGCGACCATGGACAGAAAAATTCTATGAAGGACAACGGAGTTATTATTTCGTCATAAATTCGCAGTATATCGATTCCTATACCATCAGGATCCTTGTCCCGACAAAGTATATCGGGAAATATTAAAACAAGATGAAGGTTTCATTCTCCCATTAGGGATTAGTGAATATAATATAACAGTTAAGGAAGACAAATACGATAAGGATCCCACACACATTTTCTTTAGTACAACACCTGCGGATTACTTAAAAAAGACCTACTTCACAAGAAGAACAAATCCAATGAAAAGTATTTTTTGTGCTTATTAACCGCACTATTCTGATCTTAATCGAGTTTCCGTTTCCCCATGGACTCGATGTACATGATCTCTTTTCCAACCTCAAGGGTTCCTTTCTTATCCTCGGGAATGGCAATCTCAAAGTTGGAATAATCTTTCATGTCCATGAGCTGGGCCATGTCACCGGCAATGGAGATGACCTGCCCGCTCTTTCTCTCGACAACCGGGACATAGGTCTTTGCGGAGACCGGCGAGACAATGGAACGCTTGACACCGTCAAAGAGCCCGACCGCATCGATCCGTGCTTTTGCCGCGCCGTGTTTCCCCGGCTTTGAGGTTGCAAGGCCGACAACCCTGCACGGTTCATCATCGATGACGATATAGCGTCCTTCCTTTATCTTTCCTATTTCAGTCTGTTCCTTCATTTACCTTCACATCCGTTAAAACGTAACCATATTGTAAGTGCAGAAGTAATTTATCTTTATTGCCTTACATAAATACAACGCTGACAGCATTTAGAGGTTTTTATCACTATGGCCTTCCTTTCTGCCTGTAAGGAAATTGCAAGCCTTGTCCGTGAGAATATCCGCCCGCTGGTGGGATCGCCGGAAGGAGGGAAGGTTCTCCACATGGGAGCGGACCGCACCCCTACCGAGAAGATCGATCAGGTTGCCGAAGACTGTGTGCTTGGGTATATCCGGGAGCATGAAATGTGTTCCCTTGTCATCAGCGAAGAGGCCGGGAAGGTTCCGGTTGACGGCGGGGAAGGGACGATATTTCTCGATCCTGTCGATGGGACCTACAACGCCGTCGCCGGCATCCCGTTCTACGCACTCTCCCTTGCATGGGCAAAAGATGGTATCGTGGAGCAGGCATTCGTGCAGGATCTCGCAACCACAGAGACTTTTACCGCAATCCGGGGAAAACATGCACGCTGTAACGGCAAATCCATCCATGTCTCGTCCACGTCACGGCTGGACCATTCCGCAATGAGCGTGTACGGCAGGAAATTCGACCCGACCCGGATGATGCAGCTTGGCCACAAAATCCGGCGCTGGCGCCTCCTCGGGGCATCTGCACTCGAACTCTCCTATATCGGTGCGGGTCGGATCGACGGATTCGTCGATCTGCGGGGAACCCTCCGGATAACCGATGCAGCGGCCGGGATGCTGATCTGTACCGAAGCCGGGGGCCAGGTCTCCGATCTCAATGGCGATCCATTAGACTTTCCCGAGGAAGTAACCGTGGGTCGGTGTATTATTGCGACAAACGGTGTGCTCCACCACAAGGTGATCGAGTATCTGCGGTGATATATCGTGAAGTGCCTGCTTGTTTCACGTATCGACCTGCCCGGGGCAATCTCCTGTGCCCGGCAGATAAAAAAGGCGCTCCAGAAATCCGGCGTTGAGGTCATAATCGAGAAAGATACTGCTGTATTCCTTGGCGAACCCGGAGTTCCGTGCAGCGAGGCTGCGGCCGATGCAGCTGTGGTAATCGGTGGCGACGGTACGATCCTGCGCACCGTCCAGCAGCTCACAAAACAGATCCCGATCATCGGGATCAACCACGGGGAAGTCGGTTTCCTTGCGGATCTCGAACCCGAGGAAGCATGGGAATTTATACGGACGCTTGTCTCCGGTTTTGAAGTGGAAAAGCGGATGCGGCTTTCGCTGTTTATGAACGATCAGCCTCTCGGGGATGCTTTAAACGAGGCGCTTATCGTTACGACACGCCCGGCAAAGATGCTCCGGTTCTCGATCATCATCGACGGCAGGATCTCCGAGCAGTTCCGTTCGGACGGACTTCTCGTCAGCACTCCCACGGGATCCACTGCGTATGCGATGAGCGCCGGGGGACCGATCGTGGATCCCCGTATCGAAGGGTTTCTCGTTGTCCCGCTTGCCCCGTACATGCTCTCGTCCCGCCCCCACTTCATCGGCAGCGACCGGAGACTTGAGATACGACTGGAAAGTTCCAAGCCGGCAAAACTCGTGATCGACGGGCAGAAGACCGTGGAACTGGGAAGTACCGCCACACTTGCGGTGAAACGATCGGAGCAGCCGGCGCTCTTTATCGACGCCTACCGCAATTTCTTTGAGAAAGTAGACGAAAAACTGCGGAAACTATAAGACCGTGTGCATATCCCTGAAAAAAAGAAAGAACAAGCCTTTTCTTTACCGGCGTCCCCATTCTTTGTTACGAAGGTGGTTTCCCGTGCAGGTCTCCATGAAACTCGAAATGAAGGATTCTCCCGGACAACTGGTCGCAGCACTTAAACCGATCTCGGATGTCGGGGGAAACATCATCGCGGTCATCCACCACCGCGAGCCGGATTCAGGTACCCATACGTTAAACGTGCAGATCGTACTCGCCCTTCCGGAAGGGCGCCTCGACAAGCTCGTTACTCTTTTAAAAGAACAGGGCGTCCATATCCAGCGGATAGGAAAGGAACGCCTGCTCTACAAACGCACCGTGATCCTGATCGGCCACCTGATGCACACGGACCTTTCCGATACGGTTGACCGTATCGATTCCACGGGGTTTGCGGAAGTCTGCGAGATCTCGATGAGCATGCCTGCCATCAATGAACGGTCAACCTCGCGGGTAACGCTCAAGGCTACCAACCGGGTGGATATGGAGTCGGCGCTTGCCGTACTCAGGAAGGTCGCAGCCGAGAAATCGCTCCTGTTGATCGAGCCGCTGGAGGAGACCGCATGAAGGTTGCGTTAATCGGCCTTGGTTCGGTTGGACGCGGCGTTGCAGAGATGATCGCACAGAAGAACACCGGTATCATCCTCACGGGTATCGCAGATTCAAAGAGCGGGCGCATCTGCAATGAAGGGATCGATATCGCCGCAGTGCTTGAGACCAAACGTACCACCGGATTCTGCGGCGATACGGCAGTCTCCGCACAGGACGTGATCACAAACGCAGACTATGACGTCCTCATCGAAGTAACCCCGACAAACGCACTCACCGGGGAGCCGGCACTCGGGTATATCCGGGCGGCCCTTCTGCGGAAAAAGCATATCGTTACTTCGAACAAGGGGCCGATAGCCCTTGCCTACAAAGAACTCTCGGCACTGGCAAAAAAGAACGGCGTGGCACTGCGGTACGAGGCAACGGTCGGCGGGGCTATCCCGATCATGCACACGCTTGAGGACGGCCTGTGCGGGAACGAGATCGTTGCAGTCCGCGGCGTGCTCAACGGAACCTGCAACTACATCTTAACACGGATGGCCGCAGAAGGGCTCACCTACGAGCAGGCGCTCATGGAAGCACGGGAGATGGGGTATGCCGAGGCAGATCCCACGTACGATGTGAAGGGGATCGATGCGGCAATAAAACTGGTGATCCTCGCAAATACGATCTGGAGCAACGGGACGAAACTGGACGATGTGGCTGTGACCGGCATCGATCTGCTCACACCCGATGCCCTGAGGCTTGCAGAAGACGGGGACTGCACAATCCGGTTGATTGCCGAAGCGATCCCGGCAAAGAAGATCCTACGGGTCTCCCCGCGATTGATCGCAAAAGACCATCCGCTCGTTGTCGAGGGATCGCTCAATGCAATAACCCTTGAAACCGACATGGCAAAAGAGATCACGCTGATCGGGAAAGGAGCCGGGTCGGTTGAAACGGCAAGCGCTATCATCGGCGATATCCTGTACATCCGCGACCACTATGACCGGCGTACTTGAACACCGGAGAGAATACCTGCGCCTGATGCGCCAGTTCACGGAGGACGCCGGTTTTTTTACGGTAACCGATATCCAGAAGGCAGCCGGTATACCCCGGAGTACTGCACAGGACTGGGTGACCCGGCTTGTCCGCGAAGGTTGTGTCGTGGTCCGGAAAGAAAAATCCGGGCGGGCCGCTGCAAAGTATGCTGCGATTTCTGCTGTTTTACAGAGCACATGCCGGCGTATCTTTACAACAACCGATGGGGACCGTGTCGAGATCTTCCACGAATGCCTGAGCGGTGCGTGTGCGGCATTCTGCGGTTTTCATCATGCCCGGGCGGGTGGCATCCTCACCAGCGTCCGCCGTGACGGATCACTCCTGCGCGAATGCGCCCGGGCCGGGAGTGCAAAGATCGAGATCGGGCTACCCCCCCGTGCAGCAGTAGGGGTTGCCGGTATTTCCATCGAGGGAGACCGGATTGTCCAGCGGCTTCGCAGCATCGGGGGACCGGCGTATTCGCTGACGGACATGATGTCCCGGGCCGACGGGGTTATCCAGGTCAGATCCGGTGTCCGGGACGGGATCGTGGAAGGCCTCGTGAGTACGCAGGCACTCACTCACCTGACCCTTGGTGTTGATGATACCGACACACAGGAAGGGGGTGCAACGTTTGCCCTTGCCCTTGCCCTCCTCACCCGGCTGACACTGGAAAAAGGAGTGATGCCGATCAGCCACCATGTCGTGATGCTCTGCGAGAGGATTACCGGAAAGACTGCCGGGAATTCGGCGAGTTACATCGAACTTGCAGTACCGCCGTCACGGGTCGATCGGGTGACGGCAAAGGCCCGGGAGTTTGTAGAAAACGAAGCCCTCTCTGCTGAATGGGGCATGGCGGTTTACCGGGGAATGGCGATCCCGCCTGCCCTGCGCGAATTCGGGAAGCAAGTGCGTGAAGCCGAGGTAAGCAGAGGCAGGGCAGAAGAAGTTGCAGGGAAAACGGCGATTACGCTGTACGGTGGTAACGGGGTGATCGGGGCGCTGGGTGCTGTTGCGCTGGCCCGGCTGCCGCACGAGATCCAGCTGGATCCCTCGCGGAAGATTGCCTGAGTAAGGTGATATCTACTGTTGTTTTAGCCCCATGCAACGGAGTTCTCTGTACTTAGTTAGTAAAGCAGACTGGTTTCTGTAAATTGATGGGGCTGCCTCTTTTGGTAAGCTGTCGCCCCGATTAATCTCTCCAATCGGGCAGTCCGACAGTCTTTTTACGACCCGGCAAGTGGAGTGAGGGAACTACCGATTTTTTGGAGGTCGGGTTTGTCTTCGGGATCTTTTCCGTAATTGCCGGATCGGGCTCTTTGCGGTTTTTGAAAAATCCTTAACCGCGAGACTATGCTTTTTAGAAAATCCTCCGCAACTCAATCACGGTTTTTCTGAAATTCTCAGCAACGCGATCGCGGTTTTTAGAAAATTCGCAGCTCTGGACCCGGGCATTTCTCGTGAAAAACTACACAACCCGGGAAGTCTCCATCGGGAAGATGCGATGATTATTTGTGGGCCGAGTGTTTTGGGGGAGGGGGTGATGCCGATCTTTTTTAAGAATTGCCGGCATCTGTATTGCGATTTTTAGAAAATCCGGAGCAACGCGATCGATCATTTTTGAAAATCCTCAGCTCGCGGATTGATCTTTTTCCGGAATTGTCCGCTCGCGACCCGGGGTTTTCTAAAAAAAACCGGGCGGCTGTATGGAATCGCGGGGCTCTGAAAACGAATCACGAAGATGGGGGCTGTCGCTCCCCCATACCCCCATGGACGAGGAATGCCTCCTCCTCCAACGAGATGACCCCTCAGCGGATCGGATGATCACGCCCATACACGCACTTACTCGGCGAGGAGGGGGTGGAATTGTTTTTCTTAAAAGACGAGACGGCACTTAACGAAAATAAAAAAGATCCTTAATTTCCCAAAAAAAGGAAAATTCTTACAGCTTCTTCAGCGCCTGCACCAGCTTCCCGACGGTTTCCTGCGCATCGCCGTAAAGCATCCGGGTGTTGTCCCGGTAGAACAGGTCGTTCTCGATACCGGCAAAGCCCCTGCCCTGCCCGCGTTTTAAAACGATCACGTTCTTGGCATGCTCGACATCGAGGATCGGCATCCCGTAGAGCGGGCTGCCTTCGCGGTGCGATGCCGGGTTTACCGTGTCGTTTGCCCCGATCACAAGGACAACATCGGTGCTCTCGAACTCCGGGTTGATCTCGTCCCGGTCAAAGAGGTGGTCGTAGCTGACCCCCGCTTCGGCTAAAAGGACGTTCATGTGGCCCGGCATACGGCCGGCGACCGGGTGGATCCCGAACTTCACCTGAACACCACGGCTTTCGAGCAGGTCCATGAGTTCCTTGACCTTCTGCTGAGCCTGCGCGACAGCCATCCCGTAGCCCGGTGTGATGATGACCTTGTCGGCGTACGCGAGCATGACCGCGACATCGTCAGCCTCGATCGGCTTCATGTTACCCTGGATCTTGACGTCCGATTCCTCGGTCGCACCAAATGCGCCGAAGAAGACGTTTGAGATCGAGCGGTTCATCGCTTTTGCCATGTTGATGGTCAGGAGCGAGCCTGCCGCCCCGACAATGATACCCGCGACGACCATCGCGTAGTTGGGGGTTACAAAGGAGAACCCGTCAAGCGCGACCGCAAGACCGGTGAACGCGTTGTACATCGAAATGACAACCGGCATATCTGCGCCGCCAATCGGGAGCGTCATGAGGAGGCCAAAGCCAAGGGCGAGCACAAAGAAGAGCGGGAGGAAGACCGCAACTCCTGCCGGTATCCAGGCCGGCTGGAGAATAATGCAGATACCGGAGAAGACCGCGAGCACCAGCACCGCCATGTTGACGATCTGCTGGCCGGGGAAGGTGATCGGCCGGGGCCGGAGCCATCCCTGCAGCTTCATGAACGCGATGATACTGCCCGAGAATGAGATTGCACCGATCAGGCCGCCGATGATGGCAAGGGAGCCTTCCGCTGCCGTGGCCGAACCAAGGAGCGCAATGGCAGAGATCGCCGCTGCCGCACCGCCGCCCATGCCGTTAAAGAGGGCTACCATCTGGGGCATCCCGGTCATCGGGACGCGCTTTGCGGCAAAGTACCCGAATCCGCCGCCGATGACAATAGCGATTGCCATCAGGGCAAAGTTCGTGAGGTTCGGTGTGAGGAAGGTGACGAGCGTTGCAATGAGCATCGCAGCGCCGGCCCAGACAATGCCGCTTCGTGCGGTAAGCGGGTGGCTCATCCGGTGCATGCCGATGATAAAGAAGAAGATCGTCACGATGTAGATCGGGTCGATAAGCCAGGAAAGGTCGATCATTTCCTTGCCTCCTTTTGCGGCTTCTTACCTGACCGGTCGAACATCTGGAGGATCCGTTCGGTGACCACGTAACCGCCGGTCACGTTTGCAGCGCCGAGAACGACCGCGATAAAGCCGATGAGCTGTTCGAGCGGGGTCGTGGCAAGGCCGAGCGCGACCATGGCGCCGACAAGGACAATCCCGTGGATGAAGTTCGAGCCGCTCATGAGCGGCGTGTGGAGAAGCGTCGGGACCCGGCTGATGATGACATAACCGGTAAATGCGGCAAGCATCACGATGTAGACCGCGGTCCAGAGCGTAGTTGAATCGATCATGACTTTCCTCCGTTTATGAGATCGGCGGCAGGTTTGTAGGTGACCTGTCCTGCATGGACGAGCATGCTTGCTTTGAGGATCTCGTCAGCGTAATCGGTGACAAGTGCGCCCTCTTTTGTGAAGAGGAGGCCGAGGAAGGCCTGGAGGTTCTTTGCAAGCATCTGGCTCGAGTGGTATGGCACCCGGGCCGGCAGGTTCCGCGGCCCGATGATGGTGACGCTGTTTACCTGTTTTGTTTTTCCAGCCTCGGTGAGTTCACAGTTGCCGCCGGTCTCTGCTGCCATGTCGATGATGACCGCGCCGGGCTTCATCTTTGCAACCGTCTCCTTTGTCACGAGCACGGGGGCTTTCCTGCCCGGGATGGCTGCGGTCGTGATCACGATATCCGCACGGGCGACTGCGGCCGAGACCATCTCCTGCTCTTTGACTTTTTCCTCTGCCGTGAGCTCGCGGGCATATCCGCCCTGGCCTTCAGCGTTAATTTCGAGTTCGATGAACTTTGCCCCAAGGCTTCTGACCTGTTCGCCGGCAGCGCGCCGGACATCGTAGGCCTCGACAAGGGCACCGAGTCTCTTTGCCGTTGCAATCGCCATGAGACCCGCCACACCGGCCCCGAGGATGAGCACGGTTGCCGGGCGGATGGTGCCGGCAGCGGTGGTGAGCATCGGTAAAAACTTCGGGCAATTGTTCGCCCCGAGGACGGCTGCCACGTACCCGCCGGCAGTTGCCTGCGAGCTGAGCGCGTCCATGCTCTGGGCACGGGTGATCCTTGGGACCAGTTCGAGAGCAAAGGCGGTGACGTTCCGGTCGCGCATCTTTGCAATCGCATCGAGGTTCCGGGTCGGGTTCATGAACCCGACGGCAATCGTTCCCTCGGAAAGTGCTTCTGCCTCGGCAACGGTCGGGGGCTGGACAAAAAGCACGATGTCGGCGCCGGAAAAGAGTTCGTTCCTGCCGGTGACAACAGTGGCCCCGGCAGCAGTATAGAGTGCGTCGGGGTAGAATGCGGCGGTTCCCGCATCGTGTTCGATCCGGACAACATGCCCGGCTTTGGTGAGTTTCTGGACAACCTCGGGGACGGTTGCCACGCGCTGTTCCCCTGCCACCTGTTCGTTGGGGACTGCAATGACGACCGGGTGTTTGCCCGGGGCTTCGGTGCTGGCGGGAGCGGTCACGATACCCACGCCCGCGTTTCCTGGCATATACGATACAACAACGTTTTCACTCCATTTCAGGAATCTGGGATTGTATCGTATACTTTAAACGGCAAACTTCTTTACTTTACGCACCCGCACGGCAACCCCGCGCTTCGATCGCTTCATCTCTGCGGATGTCATCGCGGCCCGGCCGGTTGCCAGGGCCATCTTTCCGACCACGAGCACTTCGTCCCCTTCCCGGATCTCCGGGTCGGCGTCCACCACGCCCGGGACAAGCACATCGCCCTCGGGGACAAAGTCGCCGATTGTCACCCGGTAACACTCCGGGATGAGGTCCCAGCCCTCAAATGTCGGGCGGAGGAGGCCGTTTCCGGTATCGATGGAGAAGAGCTGCTGGTTGTTGTGCGTGTAGAAGATCTCCGGGAAGTGGCCCCGGAAGAGCATGCCTTTCGTGTCGACATCGCCACCGAACTGGTACGAGAGCATGCCGTGGAGCCGGTCGTCCTTTACCTTTCGCTCGCAGTCAAGCGCATGACTCAGCTGCGAGAGCGCTGTATCGCTCGTGGGATGGTCGCGACAGGAGTATTCGAGTGTAATCCCGCAGGTCTCTGCGGCCATCTCTGCCACTTTGAGCGCCCCGCCTTCGAGATGGGCGATCACCCGGTCGTATTTATTCTTTGCAAGGTACTTTGCAAGGATTCCCGAGATGTACGCGCACTCCTCCGCGTCCCAGTAGCCGGTGACCGGGACATCGTAGTGCATTGCCGGGTACACGCATTCGAGCTCCCGGGGGACAAGGCCGAGCGGGGAGGTGACGATCAGTTCGTGGGCCCGGCCTGCGATCGCCATCTGGAAACGGCGGTGACTCTGGGAGAGCGAGTAGGGTTTTTTGGCTGAGCAGGGCAGAAGGACGGCGACCGTTGCCTTCGGAGGCTTATACCGGGAAAGAAGCCTTTCTGCAAATCTCCTGACCTCGACCCGCTCCATCGATTCCCCGGAGTTTGCCCGCATGACGCCGCTCCGGGCTATCGGGGAGTATGGTTCGGACCAGGCATAGTCACGGTCGATGTGGCGCATGATGGCAACAAAATTCGCGTTCATCCGGCACCGGGCCTCGACAAGCTCGCGGAGCTTCGACTGCCCGATAAAGTACCGGACAAGCCCGATCTCGCCTTCGAGCGCGAGCCGGTTGTGAAGCTTCAGGTCGCCAGACTTACAGCCTTCACAGGCGCAGATACCGGCTTTCTGTGCATCCGCCGGGAACTCTCCTTCGGGCGTGCAGAACAAGCCCTGTGCCGATTTAAGGTCAACGGCCGTGTAGTCGAAGAGGCCAAATCCAGAGTAGCAGAGGATATGGACGTTCGAAGGGAGGGCAGCTCCCGGGGCATACCAGAGCGTGTCGGCCGGTGTCTTCTCTTTCAGGGTTTTGAGCCACGCGACGTACTGCCGGGGGTTTGCAAACGCCGTGTGCCAGTTTGCCGGCATCACAACATCGCCGTTCTCTGCCGGATTGTCGAGCGCCGGGTGGATTGCGACCGGCTGGTCACGGCCCCGGGGAACATACGTCTTTACAAATTCCGCAGGGGCGCCGAGCGGGACGTTCGTTCCGCCGCGTGTTGCAAGCGAAGGAAATGCCGTTTCCGTTTCGAACACTGCTGGGAACGGGAAGGTTTTGTCATCAATGGATACCGTGCCAGACCGGGCAAGGCCGTCGCGCTTCCGAATATCGATCTTTATCATTCGAGCAGCTCCGCATAATCCCCGGTCTCTTCGGCAAAGATCCCTTTCCACTCCCGGTGGAGGCCGGCCACCCGGATCCGGCTCTCCCGGTGGCTTTCGCAGAGGAGCCGGATACCCCGGCAGGCCTGCCGGACCATGGCAGCGTCCCACTCGGGGATCTCGCTCTGGCCGATGGGAAATGTCTCCTTTAACGCATCCGGGTACGGGCCGAACGGCGGCTTGAACGAGAGCACCGTGTCGTAGCCCTCACGGACGCCGTTGTCGCACGCGACCAGAACCACTTTTCCAAGCCGGAGCCGGGCAAGCTGGTTCTGGTAGCGCAGCACCTCGGTCCGGGCGCAGGTCTCGTCGCCCCGGTAGAAGAACCGGCGCTTGGAGACCCGGTCGTAGCGTTCGAGTTCGGCATTATGGGTGAGCAGCCTCCGGTATCCCGAGAGCATCTGCGGGTGGTTCCGGCACCGCTCGTCCACGAGCTCCCAGAGCGTGCCGGCCGCGATTGCCTGCCGGATCCGTGCGATCTCCGCGAGGGTGACGGCAAGGTTGTGGAGCGCGAGGAGGCGTGTCCGGTCCTTTGCCTTCCGAAGCTCTTCGGCCGTGTGGCTCCGACAGACTGCACAGGAGCAGGGAAGATCGGTAAGTTCATCGATCTTGAAACTCCCGTGGCTGGTGAGGTAGCGGCCTTCCTTCGCGTAGAGGGCATAGGCCGCGGAATCGAAAAGATCGCAGCCCATTGCCGCAGCAAGCGCAAACATGGCCGGGTGACCGGCTCCGAAGAGGTGGACGCAGGCCGAGCGGGGCAGCGTACGCTTTGCGGCCATTACGACATCGACAAGGTCGCGGTACCGGTAGGACTCCATGAGCGGGACAACGGCGCCGATCGGGCAGAAGGAAAAACCGAGATCCCCTACTTCCTTTGCAGCCTTCTCGCGGAGATCCTGGTACAGGCTTCCCTGAACCGGCCCGGCAAGCGGTGCATCGTTCCCGAAGATCTCTTTTGCCTCGCGGAGCCGTTCCATGGTGATTGCAAGCTCCCGTTCCGCGGTTTCACGGTCGGCATCCGGGGATGTGGGGATATCGAGCGGCACCCAGATGTCGCTCCCGATCGCTTTCTGGTACGAGAGCGTCTGTTCGTTTGTTATCGAGACCTGCCCGTACACCGAGAGCTGGAACGAGCCGGAATCGGTCATGATCACGCCGTCAAAATCGAGAAGCTTATGGAGCCCCTCTTCCTTTACCCGCTCACTGTACTGCTTACTCTGGGAAAAAATGTAGGCGTTGGTGATCAGAGCCTCGACGCCCATCTCCTTTAGTTCGCGTGGGGTAACAAGCTGGAGGTGGGGGTTTATCACCGGGAGGAGCGCCGGTGTCTTTACCACCTTTTTGTTCACGACCAGTTTTCCGGTCCGTCCTGCAATATCGCTGTCCAGACTCTCGAATGCTATTGCCATGCCGCGGGAGAATCCTCCTGCCTTATGGTATGCACTGCTCGGGTGTTAAACCGATCCCCCAAACGACCCGGTAAAGATCTGGCCCTCGAAGGTGAGGATCTCGGTGTTCTTCTGGTGCCAGCAGAGGGCGGGAAGGCCGGCCTTCTCGCAGGTATAATCGAGGAAGGTTTTTGCGTCCCAACCGTACTCGGGTGCCACCTGCGGGAGCAATAGTCCGCTCGTGCCAAAGCCGCGGGCAATGAGCCCGTGCCGGCCGATTTCGATATGGTTTGGCCGGTCCTCGGGATCGCATTCGAGCGGGACCGGGGTGGTCAGCACCGTCACCTCGAAGTCAAGGGAATCCAGTTCGTCCCTTCTCACACCCGGGAACCGCGGGTCTTCGAGCGCAGCGGCGACAGCGGCATTTTCAATGGCATCGCCAAGCGGCATCACCGGGTAGGGAAAGCCGATACAGCCCCGGAGCTGGCCGGCCTTATTGAGGGTCACAAAAACCCCGCGTTTTTCCGCAAAGACCGGGGTAAGCGTAAGCCCGGGTTTTGCTTTTTTTGCGATGATGTGTTCTATGGCCCCCCGGGCGAGCCGGGTTGCAAGCACACCCTCTTCCTCGGTCAGAAGCTGCATGGCAGATCTTCTCTCCAGTGAAACTCTTTTGTGCGTGACCTGTTTAAGTATTTATCTTCCGTTACACTCCCCTGTCCCGGCACCCGTCCCCTTATTAAAGATCGTTTGCGCATATGTAGTGGTTGAGAGGGAGAGAGCGGCTGACGGTAGCCCAAAAAGAGGCTGCTGAGGAAAGTCCCCCCACCCACCGGGCACGCAGCCGTACGCAAGTACGGGTGGCGAGAGTCACGGCAATGGCACAGAAACGACACGGCCTGTCCCCAGTTATGAAGCGGCCGAGCCTCACGGCGAGAAGTGCGGGAAACCCTGCACGAGTAACCCGCTGAGCGTTACAAAGGGACAGGATACGATGAAACGGCGAAACCCTGCGGGTGCAAGCCAGAACAGGGCAATGGATCGTCCGGTATCCGCCCGGGTTTGGCGCAGAGCTGAATGCCGCACGAACAAAAGGAGGCTTACTCCTCCCACTCAATTCTTTTGGCAGATTAAAATGGATAATAATACTTCCATACCGCTTCTCGATCTAACTCATTCCCCCTTCCCGGTCGCCCCATGCCCGAAGCACCTTGTTGTCTCGCACCCGTGTCGCCCGCCCCTCTGCCTGAGTACGGGTGAGCATACGCCCCTGCGAAAAATCGTATTCGCAGAGGATCCGTGAGTTTTTCAGCAGTGTTGCACGGATCGGGTGGTACCGGGGGCTGACCGGCTCCTGGTTCCGAAAATGCCATTTGATCCGCAGGAACGTGAGCCGGTCCAGTTTCATTGCAAGCGTCGAGTGAAATCGGAACTCCTCTGCGGAAACCCGGTCGTACTCCCTCAGCGTACAGTACTGGGCAATTGCCTGCGCGAGCCGGTACCGGAACTCTCGGAGTGCTTCATCTGGGGTGATCTCCACAAACACCACCCGGGTCTTTTCAAAAAAGCCGTAGCCGCTGACTTCATAGTGCGGTGCCTCTTCCTGCCCGCCGCAGACCTGTGCAAAATCATGGACGAGACGGTCTTCGTCATCCGTGGAGAAAGGGCCGGCGAGGGTGATATGCGGGACGACCAGCATCGTTCCCAGATCAAAAGTTTTCTGGAGATCCCGGCTTAAGGCACTGATCTGGCGCTTCACTGCTCCCATCTGGCGGATATCGATCAGGTAACGGGTCATGACTCAAACCTTGTCCGGAAAAGCCGGCGCTTTTGCCCGGGCTGCACTGCAGGGATAGTATTCCGGTTTGCACCCGATACAGGAAATAGTTCCGGGCCTGACCAAAAGAACCGGTATTTTTGGCAATGAGAATATATTCAGGAATGTCAAAAAAGGTGGTAAACAAGTGCCCGAGAGTATTTTTACAAATAATGTGGGTGGAGCTATGACCAATATCGTCCTCATCGGTATACCCGGCGCAGGCAAGAGCACTGTCGGGGTCATCCTTGCAAAAGTCCTCAGGATGAACTTTATCGATACCGATCTTGTGATCCAGGAGCGAACCGGGCTCCGGCTTCAGGAACTTATCGATCGCGACGGGCCTTCGGAATTCATGAGGATCGAGGAGGCTGCAGTCCTCTCCCTTACGTGCCGGAACACGGTTATTGCCACCGGTGGCAGCGTTGTCTTAAGCCCCCCGGCCATGGATCACCTGAAAGCTGGGGGAACGGTCGTTTACCTTAAGGTACCGTTCGAAGAGATCGAACACAGGCTCGGCAATATCTCGGGCAGGGGAATTGTCCTCATCTCCAACCAGACACTCCGCGCGATGTATGACGGGCGCGTCCCGCTGTACGAAAGGTACGCCGATGTAACGGTCGATTGTGCCGGTCGGGATTTCGAAATCGTTGTCGGTACTATCCTTGCCTACCCTGTGCTATCGCAGTAAAACGGATGTTGTTATCCCAGGACACCATCAGGGAAAGGATAGTACTGGTCGATGACCGTGTACTGGTCGCCCGAGGTCATCGTGAGGGTGACAATGACCCGGTCGGTAGCAGTCGTCCCCATGAGCGTGATGCTCCTTCCCATCGTCGGGTTATTGGCATGACCGGTCTCCGTGATCCCGTCTGATCGGATGACGGTCATGTCCATGCGCTCGGTCATCCCGAGGCCCATGCCCCCGTTGAATGTGGCGGTGATCGTCGGGTTTTCGGTGATGGTATTGCGCTGGACAGTTACGCTGACCGATTCGTACTCCGGGACTGTCTGGGTCGGACCGGGGGTAGATGGATAGGTCAGTGTGGGTGTTGCATTCAGCAGGGTGGGGACAGGGGAGGTGGGTACTCCTGTCGGAAAAATTGTATCTTGTGGCGCGGTACAGCCTGCTACAGCGAGAAAGCCTAAAAGACCGATGACAAAAAACACAGGGAATCGGGAAAGCCGGTGCATGACAGTATTTTGGGAAATTCCTTCATGAATCCTTCTTTTTTACCTTGGTCCCGGATTTTACTTTTCCGGTTTTCCTCTTTGGGGTCTTGTTTTCTCGCGTATTTTCCGTTTCAGGTATGATCAGACCGATACCCCGGTATCCGGTAAATGTGCCCTGTGGGTCGAACATAGGAATGCCCGTGGTCTCGAAACAGATACTACGGCCGTCTTTACTCATCACCCTGCTATGGAACGACCGGAACGGTTTGAGCGAATCAAAGATTTGTTCTGCTGCTGCCCTGAGTTCAGTCTTCTCTTCTGCCGGGAAAAAGTCATAGTAGTGCATCTTTCCAATGACCTCTTCCAGCGTATACCCAAGGATCGATTCTATTGTCGGGCTGCACTGCAGATACAGGCCGCCTGCATCCGTTTCCCAGATCAAACCGCCAATAGTCGCAGCTACATTACTGATCCAGTTGGCCCGTTCCCTGAGTTCCTGTTCCGTCCTTTTTCTTTGGGTAATGTCGCGCGCAGAGGAATACATCATCTCTTCCCCGTCTATAGTGATACGGGTGGCGCATACCTCAACATCTTTGATGATTCCATCCTTTGTCCGGTGGCGGGTTTCGAACCGGAACCTCTGGCCGAATTCATGGTTTCGGAGCGTGCTCAGGAGATCCATTGCATTATCAGCATCCCAGTCTCTGGCATTCAGGCTTGTTGCTTCTGCAGCGGTATATCCCAGATGCTCCAAAAACGCATCATTCCATTCCCTCAGGTTTCCCTTTTCATCGACTACATGGATTGCATCCGAAGATGTTTTGAGCAGCTGCTCGTAGTAACGACTCTTCTTGAGCAGTTCAAGTTCCATTTCCTTTTGTGCGGAAATATCCGTAATCATGATAAAGGAACTACTAAGAAATCCGCCGGTGTTCAGTAACGGGTTTGCGGATATCAGTACCCAGCACGCACTGCCATCTTTCCGACGAAATTTTCGTTCGTATGCGTCACGTCTGCCCTGTGCGCGGTCGGACATTCTCTGGAGATGGTCGGGGAGGTCTTCCGGGAAGATGAAACTGCTGAAGTTCCTGCCGATAAGATCATCCGGGTGTGTATATCCCAGCATCTCGGCTGCTTTCTGGTTGCAGGCAACTATGGTAAACGATTGATCCCCTACCCAGATTCCCTCGTTTGCTGTCTCAAAAATACGACGGTATCGCGCCTCGCTTTCCCTGAGTGCGGAAAGGGTCTGGCGGTGCTCCTCGATCTTCCTGATGAGCTGTTCATTCACACGGGTAAGTGCATCGGTCCGCTCTTTTACCTCTTTTTCAAAAGTAAACCGGATACGTCTTGTTTCCGTTATATCTTCAAAAATGATTGCGGCACCCGGTTTGCCTTCCCCGAAAACCAGCGGGATAAACCGGGATTTGAAATAATAAAGGTTTTCCTGCCGTTCGAAGGTGGTTTCGTAAATACTGCCTTTTCCTATAAAAGCCTGGTTAATTGCATCATAAAACCGGCTGGACAGGAGGCTGTTGAGCGGTGTCTGGTCAAGACGCCTCCTTATTAAGTCTGTGGCGGGGATCCCAAACCAGTCCTGCAGGGCGCTGTTTGCTTCAAGGATCTCAAGATCACGGTCAAGAACGAGGATCTGATCTGAGAGAAGATCGATTATCTGGGGAAGGGGAACCCTCCGGCTCAGGGAGAATACTTTCGCCCTCCCGAGAGTGCGGAGTTCTGCATCGCCGGAATTGACCAGGGAGTTTAAGTATTTGGCGGCTGTTGTCCGGTTCATGGCCAGCCGTTGGGAGACCTCTTCAATAGAGAGTCCTTTGGGATTCTCTTTCAGAAGAGAGCAGATACGTTCTGAAGGAGTCTCACCCATACGGCGGTCTCACCTGTCTCAACCTATGGGAAACTAGTATAAAAACCGGATAGTAATGCTGAACAAAAATGATGATTATTAATAATCATCATAAATCAAAATGCATATATATAGGTTTAATAGAATGAGGATATTGTCCATATAAGCTAACTTAAAACTTTGCTTGATGCAGGTGATGAGAATAACGAGACACCGTTACGGACAGATGTACACGGACAATCCTTCAAATGATCTGTTCCTTTTTCTCATAAAACCCGGGATTTTCCCATCCGCATTACAGGCAAATCCTTTACAGGAGCGTTCCTGATGGACGGGCAAATCTCCTGTAACGGAGAGGACAGGTCCTGGCTGAGATATGCCAAAATCCTTGTAGAGACACCGGCATCATTGATGACTGGATTGTTTATCGCAGAGATGATGCATCGAAGAAAAAGTAATGCAAGTAGATCAGTGAGGTTTTTTCATGAGTGAAGATATTGCAGAGATGAAACGGCGGATAACTGCGCTCTTTGAGCAGAACCCTTACCCGTCAATATTATGGAATAAAAATCTGAAAATTGCGGATTGTAACAGCGCACTTCTCGAACTTACCGGGTATCCCCGGGACCGTCTGCTGTCAATGACCTTTAAGGATTTCAAGGTCACGTCTGCATCCGGAGAGGGGTTCGAAGAAGCAGAACGGTTCAAACGGCCGGTAAAAGGCGAATGCGTGTTTGAATTCCCGAGTGGCCAAAAGACCGTTGATCGTAACACAATCCCGATCTTTGACGATGCAGGAAATATTGAGAATATTCTCACCATCTACCGGGACGTGACCCAGGAGCGGATCACAGAAAAAGAGATCGAAGCACGTCAGGCTGTGACTGCAAAAGTCTACGCATACCTGGAGCAGGAAATCAACAGTCTTGCTGTAGTGTATGCCAAGGCTGCAGAAGGCGATCTTACCGCTCATTACGAGCTGAAACAACCGGATGAGAATACCAAAGCGGTCTTTGAACTGGTCAAGAAGTTACAGACCGGAGTCCGGGGAATTATCGCAGCCCTGAAGGACAACCTTGGGGATGTCAACAAGAAGATGACGACCCTGACTGCGACTGCAGATACGGCAACGAGCAGTATCGAAGATGGTTCAAAAGGCGTCCAGCAGATCGCCCAGAGCACCACAAAGGTCAGCGCCAATGCGGAGAAGGTTGCCCAGGGTGTCGACCAGATTGCAAAGGCTATGCAGGACATGAGCGCAGCGGTTGAAGAAATCACTTCGAACATGGAGTCTGTCTCGAACCTCGCAAAACAGGCAAACGATCTCTCCCATTCCGGTGCTGCTCTGGCAGGAAATGCCGAAAAGAGCATGCAGGGAATCTCAACTTCGACGAGTAAAGTCTACGAGATTGTCTCAGATGTCGAGAAACAGATGAGTGAGATCACAAAGATTGTGGTGATCATCCGCGAACTTGCAAACCAGACAAACCTGCTTGCTCTCAACGCAGCAATTGAGGCCGCGCGGGCCGGCGATGCAGGCCGCGGTTTTGCTGTGGTCGCAACCGAGGTCAAGTCCCTTGCGCAGGAGTCCCGCAATTCCGCGGAACGCATTGAGGAGATGATCTCGGTTCTCACGAAGAGTACCCAGCAGGCTTCGCAGGCAATGGACGAGGCCCGGAGCACCGTAGAACAGGGTTCGGGCATGGTCACGGAAACCCTGCATTCGTTCAACAAGATCGCCGATGCAGTCGAAAAGGTGACATCGAGCACGAGCGAAGTTGCAGCGGCTACCCAGGAACAGGCAGCAACAACCGAAGAAGTAACCGCAAGCGTAAGCGAGGTTTCATCGCTTATCGAACAGACGGCAAAGGAGGCCGGGGACGCTGCGGCGGCAACCGAGGAATCTTCGGCTGCTCTCGACGAGATCACGCGCATGATCGAGAACGTCGACAAGATTGCAAAGGAAGCCATGGAAGCCAACCGCAAATTCAAGGTTGACTAACACCTGCCAGGAAAAAGGAGTAAAAGATCATGGCAGCAGGAAGCACATCCCCCTCCCCGGAAACAAAAGAACGGGCACAGGGAGCAAGGAAAGGGAGTATCCAGGTGGTCGAGTTTGCCTTGGGCAAAGAGTTCTTTGCCATCGATCTTTTCGATGTCAAGGAGGTCGTGGAGTATACTACGATCACCCGGCTCCCCAATGTCCCCGATTATGTGCGGGGGATTATCGATCTCCGGGGAGAGATCACCACCATTATCGATCTCAAGCACCGGCTCCACATCACCGATGCCAGCACGGTAACTGCGGAATCTTCACGGATTATCGTTCTCGATGAAACGGTGACCAATACAAAGATCGGGATACTTGTCGACGATGTCACATCGGTCTCGACCTTTGAAGGAGACCAGGTGGATTATACCTCGGTTTCGGTGAGCAACGAGGATACCGCGATCATCGGCATAATCAAACGGAAGATCAAGGTAAAAGACAAGGAGAAAAACGAACTGATCATCTGGATCGATATCCGAAGGCTGCTTGCCGGTATTGAAACAACGGCCTGACGGCTGCGGGGGACTGTGAGGAGCGTTTTGATCTCCGCACTGTATATCGATGATTGTTATCCCCTTCTCGGGATAGTCAGCCGTTTTCTCACGCGCAATGGCGATATGACGGTAGAAACGGCAACGTCGCTACAGGATGCCGGAGAAATGGTCAGGAACCATCGGTATGGAGTAGTGATCATGGATTATAACCTCAAAGACAGCAGGGGACTGGACTTCTTCCGGCAGCTCCGGGGCGAGGGGATTACGATCCCTGTAGTTTTCTTTACGCTCGATGCCTGCCGGGAGATCGAGGACGGGATCCGGGCGCTTGGCAGGGTCTGGTTTGTCCGGAAATGTTCCGGGACGGTTTCCGGGATTGGCGAACTTGATCGGATAATCCGGCAGGAAGTCTTTTCCCCGTAACGGAGGGCGAATGGTTACTATCCTCTATATCGACGATGAACCTGCCCTCCTTGAGATCGGGAAACTGTTCCTTGAATTGCAGGAGGATTTCCATGTCGAGACCCTCTCATCCGCAAAACTGGCACTTGAAAGACTTGGCCGTACACAGCGTTACGATGCAATCCTGTCCGATTACCAGATGCCGGAGATGGACGGGATTGAATTTTTAAAGGAGGTACGCAGGCTGTACGGGGAGATCCCCTTTATCCTTTTTACCGGGAAAGGCCGCGAGGAGATCGTGATCCAGGCAATCAACAACGGTGCGGATTTCTATGTCCAGAAAGGCGGGGAGCCACGGTCCCAGTTCATCGAACTGGCGCACCATATCCAGGCAGCGATAGAGCGGCGGACCGCGATTGACCGGCTCTGCCATTCCGAGCAAAGGCTTTCCGATATCATCGATTTTTCCCCAAGCCCGATGTTTGCCATCGATACGCGGGGAAAGGTGATCCTTTGGAACAAAGCGATCGCCGAGCTTACCGGAACCCCTTCCGACAAAATTCTCGGGAAAGGGAATTACGAGTATGCAAATGTCCTGTATAACGAGCGCCGGCCAATGCTTGCAGATTTGATCCTTTCAGGAGATGAGGCATTCGAAAAGGAGCGGTACCTGTACACCGCCCGCGAAAACCGGACGCTCACCGCAGAGGCGATCTTTAAGAAAACTGACGGAACCGAGGTTCACCTCTGGGGGAAAGCCAGCCGGCTCTACGATCCGTCCGGCAGCCTTGTCGGTGCCATCGAAACCCTCACGGATATCACCCGGCTCAAGGAGACCGAGGCAAAACTGAAAAAAGCATACGACCAGCAGACCCGTATCCTTGAAGAGTTCCAGAAGAAGGTGACCCTGACAAGAGAGAATTACCAGTCCGTGATCAGGAGCGAAGATGTGGAAAAGTCCTATGAGATCTTTCCGGGTAATCTTACGTTAACGGGTCTTTTTGGATCTCCAAAAAGTTCGCGTAAAGAATAACCTCCGCGTGTGCGGAAAAAATTTTTTTTTAGTATTTTTCCTGTTCCAGCACTGCATCGGCAAGCACGAGCGCGAGCATCGCCTCTGCCACCGGAAGGATCCGGGGAACAATGCAGGGGTCGTGCCTGCCGCCGACTGAAATCTCCGTTGCATTCCCGTGGATATCCCGGGTCTGCTGTGGCTTTGCGATCGAGGGCGTGGGCTTTACTGCGATGCGCACGACAATGTCCTGCCCGGACGAGATCCCGCCGAGGATTCCCCCGGCGTGGTTGCTTGCAAACCCTGTTGCGGTCATGCCATCGTTGTTCTCGCTCCCGAACCGGCCGGCAACCGCAAAACCATCGCCGATCCCGACCCCTTTTACCGCGCCGATCCCCATCATCGCGCCGGCGATTGCTGCATCGAGCTTCCCAAAGACCGGATCCCCCAGTCCCGCCGGGCAGCCGGTGGCGGCGATCTCCGCGATCCCGCCGACCGAATCCCCGGCTGCCTTTGCCGCAAGGATCTCGTTTTCGATCTCATCCGGTGCAGTCTTACCGTGGACCGAGACAATCCGGCCCGAGACCGCGATCCCTTTTCCGGCAAGGTACTTCATCGCAACCGCACCGGCTGCGACCCGGCCCACGGTCTCCCTCCCTGAGCTCCTGCCACCCCCGCGATAATCCCGGATACCGTATTTTACCTGGTAGGTGAAATCGGCATGGCCGGGCCGGAACTTCTCTATAATCGTCTCGTAGTCCGCGGAATGTACGTCACGGTTCCGGACAAGGAGGGCCACCGGCGTCCCGGTAGTCTGCCCGAGAAAAACCCCCGAAAGGATCTCGACCGTGTCGGCCTCGTCCCGCGCCGAGGTCAGGGGGGATGCCCCGGGCCTGCGCCGGTCAAGGAGCGGCTGGATGTCGGATGCCGAGAGAGCGAGCCGGGCCGGGCAGCCGTCGATCACGCAGCCTACCGCGGGGCCATGGCTCTCGCCGAATGTCGTTACCCTGAAATTACTGCCAAACGTGTTCATGCAAGGATCTCCCTGATGGCTGCATCGGGAACATCGATCCCGAAGAAGAGCCGGAACTGGTCTTTTGCCTGGTACACAAAGACCTCGGTGCCGGGGATCGTGGTGCAGCCGGCCTGTTGTGCTGCGCGAAGGAGCGGGGTGAGGGGCGGGGTGTACACAAGATCAAATACGGTCATCTCCTTTTTGAGCTGATCGGCCCGGAGGGGGCTTGTACAATCCGGCTGCATCCCGAGGGGCGTTGCGTTCACGATAAGATCCGGTTGGAGCGTGTCAAAGGCGTTCCATGGTTTTGCCGTACACCCGAAACGTCCCGCAAGCTGCACCGCCTTCTCGTACGTCCGGTTGAGGATCGTCACCTCCATCCCGAGATCGACAAGCGCGTAGGCTGCCGCAGCGGCAACCCCGCCGGCCCCGAGAAGGACCGCCTGTTTGCCCTTGTATGCGGCAAGCGGTTTTTCGATCCCGATCCAGTCGGTGTTAAAGCCCCTTGCGATCCCGCAGGAAAAGACCACGGTGTTCACGGCCCCGATCTGCTCGGCGGCGCGGTCGATCCTGTCGAGGTAGACCATCACATCCTTTTTGAACGGGATCGTGACCGAAAGCCCTTTTGCATCGATGTCCCGTGCCACGCGCATGATGGTCTCGATGGACGAGTCCTCGAACCACGTGTAGTGGTAGTTGAGGCCGTACTGTGCAAACAGCCGGTTGAAGAGGTGCGGGCTCCTGCTGTGGGCGGCCGGCCAGCCGGCGATGCCGAGGATCCGGGTCTGTACGTCGCGCGCGGGGCCGGTGAGGATCTCTTCGATAGTGCTGCGCTCGGCGTTCGGGACCTTTCCGGCCAAAAACCAGCGGCAGGCGGCCTCCCGCTCGGGCGCTGCGGCAGACCCGTTCTTTAAAAGGAAGAGGATTCTTTCTGCTCCCTGCTCGGGAGTGGTCGTGCTGGTGTTCACACAGAAGTCCGCCGAGGCTGCGTACTGGCGCCGGCGTCGTTCGATCACCCGCCGGATCTCCTCTTTTAAGGGAAGATCCGTAAGCGGGGGTCGGGGGGTGTGAGTGAGCCGGCGCTCAATGGTGGCATAATCGGATTTGAGGATCACGCAGACGCTGCCTTTGCGCAGGCGCTCCATGTTTGCCGGGTCGTTGACCGAGCCGCCGCCGGTGCCGATGACGGCGTTTTCTTCAGGGAGTCCGGCGATCACGTCCCGTTCGAGCGCACGGAACGCCGCCTCTCCCTCGTCATGGAAGATCGCCGCAACCGTTCTTTTGGCATGCTGTTCGATGAGTGCGTCCGTATCCACAAACGGCACGCCGAGTTTCTGTGCGAGGACCGTGCCGATCGCCGTCTTGCCGGTGCCGCGGTAGCCGGTGAGCACGATCCGCTTCATGGCATCACCTGCTGAAGTGTGTCCCAGAACCCGGGGAAGGACTTGGTTGTGCAGTCAGCGCCGGTGATGGTGACATCGCCGATCCCGAGGCCGAGCACGGCAAAGCTCATGGCAGTCCGGTGGTCGTTTGCCGGGTCGATGCTGCCGCCGTGGAGCGGGGCTGGTTCTATGACGATCCGGTCGTTGTCCGTGGTCACCTTTCCCCCGAGATGCCTGAGCCGGTCGGCAGTTATTGCTACGCGGTCGCTCTCCTTGTACTTCAGGTGGGAGATGCCGCTGATCACGGTCGGCGTCTTTGCAACGGCTGCCACCATGCAGAGGGTCTGGACGGTGTCGGGAGCGGAAGACATGTCGATGGTGATACCTTCCAGCGGCCCCTCGTGCGCCACGGTCACCCGGTCTGCCGCATAGGTGACCCGGCAGCCCATCATTTCGAGTGCATCGAGGAAGCGCCGGTCCCCCTGCACGGAGAGGGGTTTTAAGCCGCTGACCGTGACTTTCCCTTCGCAGATGGCGGCAAGCGCAAAGAAGTACGATGCCGAGGAGTAGTCGCCCTCGACAACGTACGTGCGCCCGGTATACCGCTCCTTATTGCTCACCACGAAATGCCGGTAACCTTCGCGTTTGATCTTCGCGCCAAAGTCGGTCATGACCTCTGCGGTGATATCGAGATAGGACTGGGAGGCTGGCGTACCGGTGATCGTGAGGTCTACCGGGCCTTTTGCGTAGGGGGCAATCATCAGGACCGACGAGGCGTACTGGCTGCTTGCCGAGCCGTCGATCGTGGCGTATCCCCCGAGGAGGTGCCCGCCGATGGTGACCGGGGGATATCCTTCGTTTTTCGCAAACACTACCATACCGCCAAGACCGTGGAGGGTCTCCGCAAGGGGCCCGAACGGCCGTTCCTGCATACGGGCGCTTCCCGTGAGGGTCACCGGGTGATCGGCAAGGAGGGCGGTGCCGGCGAGCAGGCGCAGCGACGTTCCCGAGTTGTCGAGGTCGAGGACCGTGCCCGACGGGCAGGTGAGCTTCCCCTCGCAGCCGGCAACCGTGATGCTCTTTGCATCCCCGTGGATCCCGACACCCAGTTTCTGCAGGGCCGCCGCGGTGAGTTTTGTGTCGTCGGCAAGGAGGGGGCGGACGATCGTACTTTTTCCCTCGGCAAGCGCCGCGGCTATCAGGGCACGGTGAGTGTAACTCTTTGACGGCGGGGCGGTGATGGAGAGATCGATATTCCTTCTCTCTGGCAGGGTGACAATCATGCCGGAACCTCGATCTTAGGATAGCAGCCAAGTCTTTTGACCGTTGTGATCTGATCCAGCTCGGCGAGAGCCTCGTCGGTTTTATCGGTCACGGCATAGTCAAGGAAAAAGACATACGTCCCCATGCCGCGCTTTGTGGGCCTTGACTCGATCCGGGTCAGGTTGATCCCGCGGCGGGCAAAAACACCGAGGAGCTCGTAGAGGAGACCGGCCCGGTCGGTGTCGGGGTCGATTAAAAGGCTGCACTTTCCGGCCCGGCAGCCCGGCCCGGGCTCTTTTGCTATCCGCACAAAGCGTGTCGTGTTCTCCCGGTTGTTCTCGATGTTGGTCTCCACGACCGGGATGTGGTAGATCGCTGCCGCAGAGAGAGGGAGGACTGCCCCTGCATTCGGGGTCTTCTTTGCTTCGAGCGCGCTCGACGCATTGCTGCTCGTGTGGATCACCGGCACCCCAAGCTGTTCGAGGTACGCGCTGCACTGCTCGTGGGTCTGCGGGTGGACGTAGACTACCCGGATCTGCTCTTTTGGCACGAGCGAGGCAAGGTTGTGGTGGACGGGCAGGTACATTTCGGCGGTGATCGAGAGGGAGAACCTTATCAAGCAGTCCATGGTCTCGCCGACCGCGCCGGCCTCGGAGTTCTCGATCGGGACAAGCCCGTCGCCTTCTCCCGCCGCTACCGCGGCAAAGACGCCGTTGATGGTGGGTTTGAGGACGATCGGGTCGCAGCCGAGACGACTTGCAAGCTCGTGGGAGAACGTGCCCTCGGGGCCGAGGGTGATAACCGTCATTTGCGCACCATGCACTCGATGAGCCGGTCGGTGAGCTCCTGGCCGCGGCCGCAGTAGTCGCCAAGGTGCCGGCTGTCCTCCCTGAAGAATGCCTCGAAGGCTTTCGGGTCGCCGGATTTTACGATTGCAGCAAGGTTGTCGGCTGCTGCCCGGCAGGCGTCGATGACCTCCGGTACGTACGGGTTCTTTTCGAGGATGTCGGCATAGAGCGCGCCGTCCTGCGAGAGGAGCCGTCCCACGAGGCCGAGTTCGATCTGGTACACCGGGCTCATGTACGGCTCGGTGGTTTTGATATCGCAGCCGGCCCGTCGCATGGCATCGGCCATGCAGATCGTGACAAAGTGGGTGAGTCCCTGGACGACTGCCATCATCCTGTCGTGCTCCTCGGGAGTCGTGGTGGTGCAGATCGCGCCCTCGCGGGTGAAGATCCCGGTGAGCCGGGCTGTGGTCTCGTCCGAGGCCCGGGCCGGGCAGACAACAATGGTCTGTCCTTTGATCGACGAGACAGTGGGCCCGAACATCGGGTGGAGGCCGATGACTTCCGCCTTTGATGCGAGCATGGCGTTCACGGGCGCTACCTTGATCGAGGTGAAGTCGCAAAGGAGCTGGTGTGGCTCCATGAGCGGTGCGATGTCCCCGATCACCTTCTCCGTCTCGCGGATCGGGACAGAGACCACGACAATATCGCAGGTCCCAGCAATGTCCTGTGCGGAGACTGCCGTAGTGCGTCCCGAGATGAGCGTCTCGTATCCTGCACGGGTAAAGACCGGGGCAAAAAGCCTGCCCATCTTCCCCGTGCCGCCGATGATTCCTGCCTTCATGCTCACTTCTCGCGGATCGTCTCTTTGACGGCCATGCCGAAATGCCGGCCGCCTTCGAGCACGCAGCCGAGGATTGTATCCCCGGCCGCGAGGTTCACGACCGATATGGCGTTCCCGCCGGGGGCTACAAGCCGGATCGTCTCCGCGTTCTGGAGGATCAGGCTTGCCTTTGCCCCGCCTTCGGCTTCCGCATCGACAAGGAGGAGCGGCCTGCGCTCGATCTTCGTCCGCCCGACAATCGCGGACCGGGCCTTCCCCTTCTCATCGGAGACGAGCACCTGGCCGCCGATGGCAAGGTCGGCAAGGTACGCGGTCTTCCCGTCCGGGAGGAGCGTGTAGGCATGGACTGCGCCGGCGTTTACCCGGAAGGGCCGGGGCGCAACGTACGGGTTTTCGAGCGTCTCGGCGTGGACAAGGAGCATAGCCGAAGAGGTGTTACCCATCAGCATACCGTCGCCGTCTTCGAGCATCGAGCAGGTGTCCACGCAGACCCGGTCGCCCATGCCTACGGGGCGGATCCTTGTGACCGTGAAGGGCACGAGATTGACCGCACCCGCGGCGTTCTTGACAAGGCCCGCGACTTCCTTTACCACGGCCGGCTTATCGGTCCGGAGCAGGATCCCGTACACACCTTTTTCGAGCACGGTGAGCGCGAGCTCAGCCTCGTGACGGTTCTTTACTGCCGCCACGATCTTGTCGGACTGGGCCACGAGGTTTTCGAGCGGGATCACCGTCCAGTCGCTTGTCTCGACGATCACGATCAGGTTCTTTCCCTTCTCTGCCGCCGCGTTCTCGCTTGCCTTGTCCGTGATCCGGCACTCGATCACATCTTTGCCGGGGACGAGGTCGCCGTCGGGGGCTATTGAGGTGATCCTCCCGAGCCGTTTTACTTCCGCGGCATTCTCCGCCACGATCGCGTCCGCGCCGCTCTCGATTGCGGTGGTGACCACATCCTTGTTCCACGGCCGGGCGTCCACCCAGAACTGCTTCATTTACTGCTTCTCCAGGGCCTTTTTCGGGTCAACGTTGTGGTGCACCACGCGGCAGATGGCGTGCACAAATGCCTTGGTGTCCTCGCGCTGGAAGGCGTTCCTCCCCATGCAGACCCCGGCGCCGCCTGCTGCGATCGCGTCCCGGATCATCTCCAGGGATTCGAGGTCGGATATCTTCTCGCCGCCCGCGACAAAGACCGGCACCGAGCAGGCCTTGGTGATCTTTGCAAATGCCTCCGGGCTCCCCGGGTAACTGGTCTTGATCAAATCCGCGCCGAGCTCTTCAGCCACCCTCACGCAGTGGCCCACGGTCTGCGGGGAGGTCGGGTCGATGCCCTTCCCCCTCGGGTAGATCATGACAAGGAGCGGCATACCCCAGCGGTTGCAGTCCCGGGCGATCCTCGCACCGTCGGAAAGCATCTTCGATTCGTTCGGGGCTCCGAGGTTGATGTGGATCGAGACCGCGTCGGCGCCGAGCGCAATCGCTTCCTCGACCGTGCAGACCAGCACCTTGTCGTTCGGGTCCGGGTTGAGCGAGGTGCTGCCCGAGAGGTGGACGATGAGTCCGATATCCCGCCCGTGCCTGCGGTGGCCGCGCTTGACCATGCCCTTGTGGAGAACGATGGCGTTTGCTCCTCCCTCGCTCACATCGGTGATCACTTTTGTCATATCCAGAAGGCCGTCGATCTGGCCCATGGAGAACCCGTGGTCCATGGGGATGATCACGGCGCGGCCGGTGTTCCGGTCCATGATCCGTTCGATCCTGATCTCTTTTCCAATCATGATACTCATCCCTGGAGGACTTTGAGCGCCTCTTCCACGCTCTTGTTCTGGTGCACGATGCAGGCAGCGGCCCGGACAAACTTGTCCGGGGTCCGGTGCTGGAAGGCGTTCCTTCCGATCGAGATCCCGGCAGCACCGCCCGCCATCGCGCCTTCTATTAATTCCAGTGTTGTGCGGTCATCCGTCTTTGAACCTCCGGCAACCACGACCGGCACCGGGCAGCCCCGGGTGACTTCGCGGAAGGACTCCGGGTCTCCCGTGTACACGGTTTTCACGATATCGGCGCCGAGCTCGGCTGCCACCCGGGCCGCGAGCTTGACCTGGTCGACATCGTTATTCTTGGTGATGTTCTTCCCGCGGGGGTACATCATGGCGAGAAGCGGCATCCCCCATTCCATGCACTCGACTGCGACCGTGCCGAGATCGGAGAGCATTTTTGCCTCGCTCTCGGCCCCGATGTTCACATGGATCGAGACTGCATCGGCGCCCATCTTCAGCGCGTTTGTCACCGAATTCACGAGCACCTTCTCGTTCGGGTCCGGCGCAAGCTTCGTGCTTGCCGACAGGTGCAGGATGAGGCCGATATCCCTTCCCCCCTGCCGGTGGCCGTGCAGCGCAAGGCCCACGTGGCCGATCACCGCATTGGCCCCGCCGTCGGCGATCAGGTTCACGGTCTGGCCCATGTCGATCAGGCCCGGGATGGGCCCGTCCGAGACCCCGTGGTCCATCGGCACAATGATGGTCTTCTTCGTATTGCGGTTCATGATTCTTTCCAGACGGATTTCCTTTCCTCGCATGATTTTTCCTCTCCTGTTAGTGAATTCTGTAATGATCAACAACGGTTACCTGAAAGTTCCCCTAAAAAAGCCCCTTGTGCAGTGCAGACACGAACAACGGGTCAGCAGGCAAAGGGGCTTACCGGTACCAGGGATAATACCCAAAGCCGGGATAGCCAAAGCTAAAACCGCTAAAACTGTGAAAAGCACCAAGAGCATCAGAGCCAGTGCCCGCAACGGAGCTGCGGCTCGAAGCGCAGATGTGTTCAGAAACGCTAATGCCTATGCTACGGACGGATGCAACGCTCTCAGAGATAAAGACATTCACGAGGGAAAAAACCCTCACGGGTGCGGACGCATCCTTCCTGCATGCCAGTTAAGTGGGCGGTGCTTGTATTTAATGTTGTGTGCTACAGTGTAGCATTGTGGGAAGAAGGAGGAGAATACTAATTTAAAAAATTGATCGATGTAACTCTAATTACATAAAAGAAAAATCCAAGTTGCTATGTGTTGGATGTTTTATTTGTCTCGTCTCTCTTAAATTGAATGGGAGTTAAATTAGTTCAAGTGCTTTAAGTATTTTTTTTGAGGCAATATTAAGTTTTGATTGATCACCTTCCCTACAATCAAGATAATTTCGGTATTTCATGTATGTGGGAAGATTTGGAGTTGTATATAGATAAATTGGGAAAAGTATCTCTTTATTGGTTTCTCGACATCTGATCCATGCGATGTTGAATTCTTCTTTACAAACTTTTGAGGCTAGGTAATCCGGAGATAACAATGCTACTACTTTTCTACATCGATCAAGATTTTCAAGAATTTCAGGTTGCCATGGAGATCCAATATCGATCTCCTTATGATCAACAAAGATCCTAATATCAGGCCAAGTTGCACGAAGTGCTTGAGCTAGAATTTTACACTCCCTTATATTCTTTCTTGAGTAACTGATGAATACATCATAATCAATTTGACTTGTTACGGGGATTGGTGAAAATCCTAGGTAATCCTTTTTTTGTTGTGTGAAGACGTTCAGTGCTTCTGTCACTTGTGCTTTTGAATGAATGACAATTTTTATACAATTTAGAGGCAAGCCAGTTTCTAACCAATGTAAGGATGCATCTAACAGGGGACTGAGCATCTCGCCCAATTTATACCCTTGATATCCCGATGCGACCACTGGTAGAGCCACCGTTTTAATATCGGGTCGTTCTGCGAGTATTGCTGTAAGTGCTCTGAAAATATCTCCCACAAGTTCCGGGGGTCGACCTCGAATAAATGGCTCGAAACACAGTATTCTTCGGAAGCGGAGCCTTGGATCACGGGGTTTGAATTCTCTGGATAACCAACAGGAAAATGCAGATCTTAAATCAAGTTCTTTATGTTTTGCTAATTCCTCTACAGACAACCCTTTCTGGTTTAAAGCTCCAATTAATGAATGTGTAGCAGGAGTGTATTCATTCGGAAATGCAGACACAATGAGAAGATCAAACGTTTCTGCCGTAGTGAGTGAAGTAAGATCCCCATAATAAAGCTCGATACGGCTTTGATTTCTATTCTTAATATTAATCGATTTTAAGAGTTCCATTTCTTACATCCATATCAACATTATCTTATTGAGTATATTTCTTAAAAATTTCTCAGGATTACTCTTCCTTTTATTATCTTTAGATATTCGTTAATTTATCTTAAGGGTAACCAAAAAAAGTTGAACAATATGTGATTTCGATATAAAAAAAACAAACTAATCTGAAACCATAAACGGATGTTGAATAGTCCATACAGATATTGAATGATTCGCAAAATCCTCTACTCTAGCAAATCCTTGGTTCGTCCACGTGAGATTAAGGGATGCATTAGTGAAAGGGGTCCAGTTGGATCCATCAGCCGTATACATTTTTAATTTAATTTGAATGGGTGATTTTTCTTTTGGGATGTCATTTTCAGAATATGTCCAATATACTTTACTAGAACTGCCCCTAACGGTAAAATTGTCCAATAAAATTTTATTTAAGGTATATCGATCTTGTGTAACAAAAAAACCATAATTTGTTTCCCAACGAACTCCCATTTGTTTGTAATTGGGGTACAATGATTTGGTATTGGTGCCATTTGTTGGATATAATTCCAAACCAACTGCAGACGATCCCGTGGGGGAATAAACTTCTTGGTCTGTTAATATCACAACATCATGTGGATTTTTTGGAGATACTATATAATTTGTCACAGGTATTGCGATGAAATATACTACAATTGCTAATACAATGATAGTCACAAGAATATGTTTAATAATTTTTGTCGTTCCCTTTTCATGGGATCTATACTCAATTATCGTTTGATATTCTTTGTTAAAAAAGTCATAATAACTGTAAATTACAAAAGATCCTAAAAGAATCATTGCCAATATTGCTGACAATAAAATAACAGGATAATTTGGAATTAAAACAACTGCCATTAATATAAAGTAAAATGAACCCGCCATCATTAAAACAAGAATTGCATATAATAACAAGCGTTGTGGATCTCCAGCTTTAATTTGAAAGCCTATTTTATGGATATTGTATTGTTTTAAAATTGATTCACCCATACGATTATTCCAAATCTTTTTTAATAAAATAAGGAAGCTAATAAAAATAAGTAAACCGCCTGAAAAAATAAATATTGCAAATGCTATAGGAAGCATTCCAAAATCATTTTCCAACCATCCAATCCCTATTATCTTCTCTCCCAAATTAGGAAGTAATGCAAGCATTGTGCCAATCACACCAATAATTGCAAAAAGATGAAAGTTTTCTTTTACAAAAAAATCGATAGTAAAGGGAACATTTCGGATGATTGAATCGGGAAATTTTAAAACAATCCGATGGTTTAGTAATCTTGCACCACAGTACGCACATGTCCAATCGTTATCATCATTTAATAGGCCACATTCTGGACATTTACGAGTCATTGTATGATACTGTATCTAACAAATTAATAAAATAATCTTGATGTTACCTGGAAATTTTTATAATAATAAAAGGAGTGGATATGCAAACTAATTGAAGGAAATAATCTCCAATAATATGTTTCCCAACATCTGTATTATATACTCCGATTCACCCCATCTCCGCTGTTGTTCGGAGGCTCTCGGGAATTCCCACAGCCCCTATGCTCAAGCCGATTACCTATTTGAGATGATAGGGTAATTGATCCGCCGCGGCGGCGGTCCTCGCTCGTGGTGGTATGGCGGCGGTCAGCCCCCATCTGCATGATCCATAATCCTGCCCGGCATCGTGATCGATCACCCCGACCTCCAAAAAAACCGGTCGCCCCCCTCCCCCAACCTGCCGCTCCGCAAAAAAACCGGTCGGACCGATCGATCGCAGGGATCGGTCGGGGTGGCCTCTTTTGTTGCAGTTTCCCGACCGGTATTTCGCGTGGACGTTCAGACGAGACCGGGGGATCGGACCGATCGTTTCCAAAATCGATCGGTCCGGCCGATCGTATCGATCGATCGGGACGACCCCCTCCCCCACACAGATCAAAGGTCGCCACTTTCCTCCGGTTGCCGCTCCGCAAAAAAATTGATCGGACCGACTGATCGTGCATGTTAGCCGGTCCGGCACAAGATACTTGAAGAATTACACCCGAGATTATGCAAAGGATACCATGCCAGCTGGACGCGGGACCCGGGCGAAGGTCACAAAAAGCACAAAAAAATCCGGAATAACCTATACACCGACCCCCCAAAATACCGGGACCCTGACACCCTCCGGCGTCTGCGAATCCTCCCCCGATGCAGCCGGAACCCGGAAGATCGAGACGCTCCTGTCCGACATCGTGACAAGGCTCGATCGGATCGAAGAGAAGATCGATGAAAATACCTATCCTCCGGAATCGGCAATCCGGCCGGAATATATCCGTAAAATCCAGAAGATCCAGGCAAAACCGTCAAAGGGCCGGGCCAAAACTTATGCATCGATGGACGATTTCATCGCGGCCCTCAAACAATGACCTACTCGGTCGCGCCGGAACCGGATGTCGAAACCGCATTACGGAAACTGGCAAAAAAGGATCCGGTCCGTTTCGGACAGCTTGAAAAGAAACTCCGCGAGCTTGCCGATAACCCGGAGATCGGAAAGCCCTTGAAAAAACCACTGAATGGCAGCCGGCGACTGCACATCGGGCATTATGTCCTCATCTATAAAATCGATCCCAAAAAACAACTGATCGTCCTCACTGATTATGCGCATCACGATGAGGTATACTAAAATATTGGTGCATGCTGGTATCGTTAATGGTAATGTCCGGTTCTCATTCTGAAAAGTCCCCCGCTGCCTCTCTTGATGTTTATACCGACGGGGCCTCGCGGGGAAATCCCGGGCCGGCAGCATACGGGTTCATCTTCGTCAGGAATAACGAGATCATCTTTGAAGACGCCGGAACCCTGGGAACGACCACGAATAATACTGCGGAGTATTACGCGATCCTCTCCGCACTCAAAAAGGCACAGGAATTTGCCCGGGAATCCGTAACGGTATATTCCGATAGCGAGCTCGTGATAAAGCAGATCAATAACCAGTACCGGATTACAAAACCCCATCTTGCCGAGCTCAGGGCAGAGTTGGCAATAGTTGAAAAGAAGTTTGCGGCCATTCAGTTCCGGAATGTTCCCCGGGAAAACCGGTTCATCCGGCGCTGCGACGAACTCTGCAACCAGGCCCTGGACCGGGAGACCCGGGGGTGAGCCCGGGGTTTTGACGGGACCAGATCCCGGGGGCGTCCCCTTCCTCGCCCTTGGAGGTGAGGTGCGACAGTCCGTCCCAAACCCCGTACGGGATACGGTATTCCGAGCCCGAAATGGGCCCGGATTCCCTGTTCTTTGCAGTAAACCGACTGCGATCCTTCAAAAACCGACATGATTTCAGGCTTTTTGAAGGGTTTTACCATCGGAGAAAAATATCACCTAATGGCAGCGTTCCGGTGTCAGGGCATTTTTGAGATTGGCCTCGGGAGGGGGATATAACAGAACGAAGATATGGGACTCCTGAAAGTATTCCCGACGAGACCCCCCATCTGTATAATCCGTTTCCAAAGCCCGAATGATCCATACGAACTCCCATCTTTCCTAAAAATCCGGGGGAGAACCTATAATGTAGGAAAAAAAGCAACATCTGATGATTATGTCAGATGGGGAAATCCGGCCAGTCGATGCCGATCTTTCGCGGTTTGTGGACGCCGTAGAAGTGGATGTCGAAGGGTTTGGTGATTACCATGAGTTGCGCAGGAAACTAAGGAAACCCTGCGACTCATCGACGCAAATGCCGTTGTCCCTGCGATCCTAAAACCCGGGATTTTTCCCACGCTGCTGTTTTAAGTGGTGAAGTTACTGCCCCATTCGGATACGCCGGTCCCTCCGCACAGGTCTCTTGCCTCAGGTTAAATGCCGGGACAACCTATAGATATACATACAAACGGTTTTGAGCATACATACGATCGCCCCCGATCCCTCGTGATTACGGGACTTTGCGACCTATGACCTTCTCGGTAAAACCTATTTTGTAGCAGGAATTGATTAAAACCCGGGGTCAGCAGTATGTACTCCCGGAGAGCTTCGTATATCAAAAGAGTAAACAATGGCAAATCAGACATTAAAACCAGTAGTTGCAGGAACACCCAGCGGATATATCATCCGCTGGACCTGTCCCGAATGTTATGCAGAAAACATCATTATCAACAGGACGCCCGGGGAGTTTTTCAAGCCAGCCAAGGAAGCCACCTGTAAGAAGTGCAGGAAACGATCGGTTGTATCGACAACCCGTTTTCATATGTAACCCGCACGTTCCGGGAGATTATCGGTCTCGGGAGGGCAATTCCCAAAAAATCCCGGCCCCAGACCCCCCACCCCTCCCCAAAATTACCGGACAAGGGGGGTGCCCCCCGGAATTGTTGCCACCCCCCTCCCCAAGGTTTTCTTTTTTCGTAAACCGACCCCCACCTCCCCGGTCCGGCAAAAAATGTGGGGACCACCCCCCATGCCTTCCAGTCCCCGAAGGTGTGTTTCGCGTGGAGTGTCCGGCGAGCGGGGGAGGGCACCCCGCCCCTCCAGTGCAGGACAAGGGGGGTGGGGGGATCGCATGAAGGGGAGGGGTGGCCCCTTTGCGGCCCGGACCGGGTATGCCCCCCACCCACCTGCCGGACATTTTCTTGTGCCGGCCCCCTCTCCCCGGGTCATGCAAAAAGGGGAGGGGTGGGGGTCGGACTTGAAGCGGAGGGGTATACCCCCAACCTAGTGGTCCGCGAAAAAATTTGAGCGTGCAGGATCTTCCACATACCGAAATGAAACCGATCAGAACTTCGGTTAACCCAAAGAAGTATACCCGACGGTTGCAGGAATCAGAACGAATTTAAGCAGCCGTAAAAGAACGGATGCTTGTAGTCCTGTACCAGCAGGAGGCCCCTCTTAAGAATGACAAAGGCAATCGCAGACAGCACCGGTTCCGGGTATGAATACACCGGGGACGAAAACCCGCGGTATGCACTGAAAATCGGGGAGAGATACGCGGTAATAAAGCCCAATCCGGAAGAACCGGACAGAAAGCTTATCGTACTTTTTACCAAAACCGGCAGGAAAGTAATTTTCAAACACTCGGTGGTTCCCCGGGGAACTAAGGCAGTAGCATTCTTTTTAGAAGGAAATCCCCCGATCATGGTAAAATGCGAGGAAGTCCTTGACAAAGAGCCGGAAGGAATGCCCCTGCTCGACATGCCCACAGTAAGTTCCGGCCCGGTAAGGATCTGGCTGGGAACTAAGTAACGGGGTACCGGACGTCAATTTTATGTCGGTATAAAGACGCGCCGTTAATGATCCGGCCCAATCCCCTCATTGCCCCGTTCGCTCGATGGAGTGTCAGACATCCACCGCTCATAGTCCGGACCGTCCACAGCCCTTCTCCGGTATTTCCTAAAAAAATCCTCACGCGAAACGGTGGCTCTTGTCGTGCAGGATAAACCCGGTTTTTATGTCCCGGGAGAATTGGGGGAGATCGTCCTGCCCACATCTTCTTTTTATCAGGAAGGGATTGTCCACCCCCAGGGTTCCACACGACAGGAATTTCTTATTCCCGGTTTTTTAAAAACCGCAACAGTCCTCCCCCGTCATCGGCCGGAATGACCCGGATCTATATGGTATCTCCCGCAGCCTTACTGCCCGGCCTGCGGGCCGATCCTCAAAAGCCGTTCCACCCCGTCAAGCCAGATCTCTTTTTCCCGGGAATCATCGATCTTTGCACTAAAAAGGGAAGTAACGTGAAGGCCGAAGGTTAGCGCATGGATGAACCGTGTGGTAGTGTCGAGGTCAAGTTCTGCCGGCATCTCTCCCCTTACCTGTGCACTGGCAAGGCACCTGCGGATAACCATCGTACTGCTCTTATACATTGCGGCGATATTCTCGCGCTGGACAGGATCCTGGAGAAACCTCACCGGCATATTCAAAAGAACCCGGGCATACTGTGATTTATGGACAAAGAGCAGGCGGGCATAATCCTCCAACACCTCGCGGATATTTTCCCCATGGGAAAGGGTTGTTTCTATCTCCTCACGGTTGTTCTGGAGTGCCCGGATCATGACTTCGTCCTGCAGCGCGTCCCGGTTTTTAAAATAACTGTACAGCGCGGGTGTCGTGACCCCGATCTCCTGGGCAATGGCATCGAGGGTCATGGCATCCCATCCCTTGTTAATTACGATAGTAAGCGCTGCATTGACAATCCGCTCTTTTGCATCTTCCCGGTACTCCCTGTTCACGCGTGCCATTCCGATTCCTGCCCTGTCCACCTGTTGAAATATCTATTTGCCTTCTTTCTATTTAAACAAACTTAAGAAACGTTAAAACAAAATAGTTATTCTTAATAAGATTTAAGTATACTTAAAACACATTAATTATAGTGATACAAACCCGTCCCGAAAAAGGGAGAGGATGAATATGACCTGTACCAGAAAAGCAAACCTGTGCGGTGCACCCGGTGCCCGAAACAAACCGCGGTACCGTGACTGCCATTCCCCGGAGGGAAATGTACGGGCTATCCCTGTCGTGCAGGGGTGTCCGGCCGCTTCCCGCAGGGCAGTATCCAAAAAAAGGAGCGCCCCATGATCGCGTACGAACATCTTGCCGCACTTCCCGGGGCGGTCGCCCTTGCGCCGGCTTCGGTCTGGATTGCCTCGATCGGCCTGGCAGTGCTGGCCGTGGTGATTGTCGTTCGGCTTTGCCGGGAAAGGGAATCCCCGGTAAACAGAGGAACGGGCGTACGGGAGTACACGTTCCTGCCCGGCATTCTCTGTAGTGCGGACAAGAACGGCGGGCCGGAGAAGTCCGGTGAAAAACGCAACCCGGAAAATCTCCCCCGGGAAAACAGGTCCCGTTGTTCCCGGGAGCATCTCCCATGAAACCCATCGGAGGTAACGGGAGCGGTATTGTCCTGCTTCCGGTTCCCGCACATACAGGCGCCTGCACGGACGTGCCCGACGGGAAGAACCGGCGGGGAAAACGCTCGGGCAGTTTCAAAATGGGCCCCGTCCTCTTCCTGAACATGACCCACGGGGATCTCTATATCCGGGGCGACGGGGTCTCGTGCCTCTATGTCAGGAAGGGTCCCGATGATCCGGAAGATGTGCACTGATGCCGACCGGGAAGGCATGTGCCGATGAAACGCTAGTCCCGCAATACATTGGGGCGAGAAAAATTCTTGGAAATCCTTGAGTTACCCCCACTTGCTACCCTCTCACCTTCCAGGGGATTGCGGGGGCGAATTTTCATACAGCGGGGTATATCCAGTCACTGCACCAGGAAATAAATCCCTGTCTCTTGGTTCCCGCTTGAGAGGATCGCTTCATACAGATAACCAAAAGATTAGAACTGCCAGCAAATCTCCCGTTCTCCTCACTCATCGTCATGGGACGGACCGTCGATCTCTTCCTCGTACGTGAACACGTCGTCGATCCCGACCCCGAACACGTTCGCGATACGGAACCCCAGCTTTATCGAAGGGCAGTACTTCCCTTTCTCCATGGAAATGATCGTATTCCGGGTAACCCCGATCAGCTCGGCAAGCTGCTCCTGCGTCATATCCTTCTCTGCCCGGAGTACCCTGATGCGGTTTTTCATGGTTCTGGAGTGTTTAGTACTTTTTGTTATAATACAAATAAAAAGCGCCATATGTGACGAGGATCACAGCAAGAATAGCTCCGATGGTCATACCCACGAGACCTTTCTGCTCATTCTCTAAAAACGCCTCGTTCCGGAACTGGCAGTATACCCGTGCCTCGTCCTCGTTCATGGCGTGGATGTCCCGGATCGTAACCGTACGGATCAGGTTTTCGGGCGTCTCGGGACTGCCTGCCCTGTAGAGGTTGATGACCATGGAGTCCGTCCCGTTACCGCTGGAGTACACGCTCCCCGTGATCTTCGGGGTTAAGGTATCGCTGACGGTAAACGACAGGAGGATGACGGCTGCAATTGCGCCGGCGATAACGGCAACTTCGAGGGTGCGGAGCGCGGCCTGCGAATAGATCTTCCTCTCCCGCTCATCGGCGATCACTTCCTCCACGTTCCTCCGGCAGGCAAGGACAACGATCACGCCAAGCGGGATCGCGACTACCGGGACAAGGAAGTTCCCCGCTGCTATCGACCATCCGATCATGGCAGCGACCAGGATGGCGACAAGGAATATACAGATGAGGCTTGTGAACCGTTTCATGGTGCATCATTCCGAATGGAAAATATCTTCGAACTGGACAGATTCCCGTAGATCACAGCATGCTTTGCCGGATCATAGTCATTATTGCTGACATTTATCTGGTACTGGCCCGGGCTGAACTTATACGTTTCAAGCCTGAATGACCAGAGATTGTAGTTCCCGCTCCCCTTCGTAACAGGTACTCTTCCTGTTGCTCCGGCAAAGACTGCGGCCCCTGAGAGAGAACGGTTCATGTCCGTTTCCCTGGCATCCGTGGAGAAACTGTATCCCGTTTCAAACGATTCGGGGTAAACCTCCACCAGAAGGCCCCCTCCCGCCGGAAGGCTCGTGGTCCCGGTAATGACCGTGATGTTGTTTATTGTAATATCGGGAAGCGCATCGATCGTGATAAATCCCGGGGAAGTCCCTGCACTGGTTGTGTTGGAGGATATATCGAATTCAGCGGATGCCGAGAGTGCCCCGGCAGGAGACGTGTTCCCGTCAGGATTTCCGGTGACCCTTATCTCGTACCGGCCCGGCGGGATCATACCGGTATCGGGCTGGATATCCCAGCGGTTGACCCCTTCCGTCCCTTCGGTGACCGGTGTCGTGCCGCTGTATGCCGCGGTACTGCCGGGAGTCCCGTTTGCCAGTGAATACATGCTCCATGCAAGCGGCGTGCCGGGAGCGAGGCTGGTTATCCCGGAAACGGTGAGGTTATCCTGCATTTGCCCGGAAGGAACCGGGTTTATCCGGATGAACCGGGGCACAGGCGGGGTTTTTTTGTGGATCGTTCCTGTCCCGGCCTGTCCGTCACCCAAGGTGAAATATGCTGTTGCTATTGGGTCGCTTAAGATCCAGGTGTAGTTTTTAGCGACGGTAAACGTCACGAGGCTGACCTGGTAATCCCCGGGCTGCAGGGTGGAGATGCCAAATACGCTCCTCCAGCGGTTCCGCCCGCCGTCCCCGGCAGTTATCGCTGCATCGGTCTTTACTGCCAGTTCGCCAGTATTATTCTCCCGGGAGGAGGCGGTGCTGGCAAACACCAGTACCCCCAATTGTGTATCTTCCGGAAGTGAGGTTGTCCCGGTCAGGATCATCATGTTGTTCTGGTCGACGGTCGCTTCGGTGATGGGATCGATCGTTGTTGCAACGGGCACGAAGGGGAAGGGATACGAACTCGTGCATATGCCAATAAAGATGACAACGAGGAGCAGGGCCGAGACGATCCCCGCATAGGTGAGGTATTTCTTTTTCATGGTCTTCTCCGGTAAGATGTGTCGGGTGGGGCAGCGGCAACGGGGCAGGTACCTTTCCTGCGGGCAGTAACATCCGTGTCCATAGGTTACGTCCCCGTGCCGGCCGGTACGTCCTGCACGACAAGGAAGGATGAACCGGATACGTTCCCGATATCGTACGTTTTTGCCGTCAGGTTTTCTTTTGTCGTTGCAACGACCACTTCATACCGGTCGGGGATAAACTCGGCAGTGTCGAGGGCAAACGACCAGGTGTTGGAACTTCCCGTTCCCGGCAGTACCCCGATGATCCCTGATCGGGTGAGACCGGCCTGCGTGGCCTGCGTGCCGGTCTTAGCGTCAATGGTAAAGACCGAGATATCGGACTGCTGGACAACCATATAGAGGAGTTCGGTATCGTTCGGGAGATTTGTCGTCCCGTTTACGAGCAGCTTCTCCCCGCGGACGACCGTGCCGGGCGGGTTCACTGAAATGTATTCCGTCCGGTTCGCGTTACCGGCAGAAACCTGCGATGGGAAAGAACCTGTTCCGGTCAGCCGGAGCCGGGAGGAGGCAAGGCAGCTTCCTTTCGAAGGGGCCGGGTTTTCCGTGGCTGAGGGACAGGCATTCACGATATAATCCCCCGGGGGGAGCCCGGAGGTATCCAGTGCTCCCGACCAGGTATTCGAGAGCCCGGAGCCCCGGACAATATACGCGTCGGTCAGGCCGGCACGGACGGATTTATGAGAACCGGAGGGGAGTGTGAAAATATTCAGGTCGAGCCTTGTACCAGGGGGGAGATTTGTCGTTCCCGTGATGACCACGAGGTCCCCGACGGCATGATCGGGAACGGGGTCGATGGCCGCTGTGGGAAAGAGGGTGAAGGTGCCGGTCAGGAGGATGCAGATAAAAATGACTGCAAGCAGTACCGCAGAGACGATGCCGGCTATGGTAAGGTACTGTTTTTTCATAGGTTCCTCATGTAATGTATTTTGTGCATATGGCAAAAAAGTTTTTACCTTTTTCTCTGCCGCACCGTGTTCCGGTCTATCCCCACCCTTTGATCCTGTAGGTGAACAACAAACCTTTATCGTGGTCTTCGAGCACCCATTTGACCGGTACCGGTACACCATCTGCAAACCAGTACGTGATCGTAGTATTTTTACTATAGTCCGGATCGTCCGTGATTTTTTTAGTATATTCCATTACATCCGGGTAAGTTCCTGCAGGGACCGTAACGGAACCGGTGCCGATGTAGGTGTATACCGGCGAAAATATCGTGCCCGTACAGTCCGGCGTTCCCCGGTTCATGTCCGCCGGGGGATAATCCCGGTCTTCCAGGAAGTTGCCGTCCTTAATTACCCGGCGGTGCATGGACTGCATGTTCCCATAGGTATCGTAATACATATCGTCCATCGTAGTGCCCCATATCCCGGTAGTATCTCCCCCGATGTGAAGCCCATAGGTATGGTTCTCATGAATGACCGAGAGACCGTTATTATCTTCTACGGTCATTTCCACTCTCGAAGTGCCATAGGAATCGGGAAGACCTTTGATCTGCTGGGAATACTCGTATTCCTCCCAGTTCAGGGACGGCGTACCGAACAGGTCTGCCTTACTCACGAGTGTCCCGGGAGCCGGGGGTAGTGTTGTTTTCCCTGATGACGAATACGATTCCGGCACCCATGTCCACGGGTTGAGCGGAGGGTAGGCGCAGGCCGGGGTGGTGGGGACCGGGGATATCGTACCTGTCTGGAGGGTAGTCGAAAGTACGGTCGGGGGCGTTACCGGGGATTGTCCGCCCTGCCCGGCAGATGGTGTATCCGTACAGCCTGCAGCAATCAGGGTCGCGATGACGATAATCAGGAGAAGGCAGGTAGTGCCCTTACGGAATTTCTGTTGTTGTTTCATGGTGTCCAACGGGAATTTTTTTTGTTTTCATCACGGGAAGGAGAAACCGGCAGATCTCTACAAAAATGACAGGGTGCCGGGATACTGGTACCGACTCTGTTTCCCGTATCCCCGTCATCGGGAAAAAATTTCAGAGGTAGCTTACAGAGGTGTGCATGGTGCCTAATTCAGGGTAAAGTACGTGTATCCTGCAAGAGTCCCGGTGGACGGGTCATCATTGCCGTTTAAGGAGGCAACGATGACAACATACTTCCCGGCTTTCATGTCTTTTGTATCCACATCCAGCGATACCGTGTTTGATGCCCCATTACCTTTCAGGACATGATTGTTGGCCATGATACCGATCTGTGCGTTCAGGTCGACACCGGTGGGAGTTGTTCCCGGATCCGGGATGATCTCCCAGAACAGGCCGGTATCCGCGGCAAGGGTCGTGGTTCCGGTTATGGTAAATTTGTCCCCGGCTTTCTTGTCGCTGATGGGATCAAACGAGAGCGTTTTTGCAGAAGATGCCTGCGTGAGTACAGGCTGTGTGGTAGCCTGCGATACCGGTAGTGCGGTAGTTTTTGCTGCCGTGACCGCAGCCGCTTGTCCGCCCTGCGGGCTGTTCGTAGATGCAGACTGGCTTTGTCTGGCGGATGCCGAATCCGTACAGCCTGCGATAAGTATGGTCGCAACAGCGACGATCAGGATGAGGCTGGCAACCCTGATCCCGGTTTTCTGCTGAAGTTTCATGAGTTCTCCTCAAGGGATTTTGTGCGTTTTTCTCCTCCTAACACACAAGGAGAGTATCCGATGGATCGTTCCTGCAAGTATGGCAGACAGGACCATTCGGGCCGACGCTCTTTTGCATCGCCGTACCGGCCGGTTCCCGCGTGCCCGTCTACGGGAAAAACGGGAATGGTGTCTTCTCGTGGTGTGCATACCCGGCCTACATTACGGTAAAGTACGCGGTTGCGATCGGTTTCTCCACTTCGAATTCGCCATCTTTCATGACCCCGACAAGGGCTACCCATTTTCCTGCGGGCATCTGGTTCATGTCCGCGGCAAACGAGACACGGTTTGCGGTACCGCTGCCTTTTGTGACCATGTTGCTTCCCCCAAGGCCCATGGCAGTCTTGTTGACACCGGTCGGGGTTGTTCCCGTGTCCGGCATGATCTGCCAGAGCAGGGTAGTGCCGACTGGCAGGCTGGTAGTCCCGGTTATGAGGAACTGGTCACCGACAGACCGATCACCGATCTTATTCACGGCAATGAAATCGCTGGCAGCCGGGGTTACCTGTACCGGTGTATCCGATCCCAGGAAGGAACCGCCCAGAACGAAGGTGGTCGTTCCATGGACCGATCCCTCCACGTACGTCCCTTTTGCCGGGTCGCCGGTCATTTCGGTAACGTTAACGGTCAGGGTGCCCGGGTGAAAGGCGGAGGTATCCACCGGTATGGAGTAGCGGTTCACGCCCCCGGTACCTGCATTCACGAATGCATTGCCGGCGAAATTTCCTGTCGTGACCCCTACGCTTGTCCCTGCGGCAAGGCTGGTCGAACCACTAACCACGAGGAGATCGCCGGTTGTCTTTTCCGGGATCGGATCGATCCGGATGTATCCGGTGCTATCGGTGCCGGATAGGATGTTGAAGATCGCTGACCCGGTCCACCCGCTGTCATCGGAACCGGTGCCGGACCCTTTGGATGAAACAACGATGATGTGTTCCGCCGGGGAAAGGGTCTGGGTGTCCAAAGTCACCGAGAAGCGGTTGTCAGTCCCGTCTCCTTTAATAACGTTAATTTCCGTGGATTTTTCCGGGTTCTGGTAATCGCTGAGGAACGTTTCCGTATCGGTGGATGCGGGAACAACCTTCACGATGAGATCAGTCCCGGCCGGCAGGCTGGTCCTGCCGGTCACGGTAAGGGAAGTTCCCTAGGTCGTGTCGGATATGGGATCGATCACGATGCCATTTACCGCAGATGTGCCTGCAGTACCGGAAAGGATGTTAAAGATCGCCGACCCGGTCCACCCGCTGTCATCGGAACCGGTGCCGGATCCTTTGGATGAAACAACGATGATGTGTTCCGCCGGGGAAAGGGCCCAGGTGTCAAGAGTCACCGAGAAGCGGTTGTCAGTCCCGTCTCCTTTGACAACGTTAATTTCCGTGGATTTTTCCGGGTTTTGGTAATCGCTGAGGAACGTTTCCGTATCGGTGGATGCGGGAACAACCTTCACGCTAAGACCCGTCCCGGCCGGCAGGCTGGTCCTGCCGGTCACGGTAAGGGAAGTTCCCCGGGTCGTGTCGGGAATCTGATCGATCACGATGCCGTTTACCGCAGATGTACCTGCTGCCGCTGACGAGGCGGTGGATTTACCTGCTGCTGCATGGAGGGTAAACGTGGTGGAACCGAATGTGTCGCCCGTGGCAAAATTCCCCTTCTTGATATCCCCTTTGGGGACGGATGCGTTCACGAGATATTCCATCGGAACGAATACGGAGGTGTTTACCTCCATCGACCAGGTGTTTACCCCGCCAAAGCCGGACGTGACATCCGCGGTACCGATGGCGCCGCTGAACTCACCGGTATCGCTTACCTGTTCCTCGAAGGACTTCGGATAGATCTCTACCATGAGTTCTGTCCCGGCAGGAAGGTTCGTTGTACCGGTAACGGCAAATACATCGCCGGTATTCCTATCGCTCACCGGGTCAACGGAAATATACTGCTTGAATACAGAGTATCCGCTGACCATGCCAACGCATATAACGATGGCAATAACGCCGACAGCAACAACGCTGCCAAGTGCAAGGGTCTGGTGTTTCATAAGACCACATGCACAATATATTGTGCATTGTGTATAAACTTTTTGGCATTTTGCAAAAATATGTTTGCGTTTTGTGCAGCAGAGCGTCATTTCGGTACTTCCCCTCATTTGAAAAACAGAAGGTCCGGGTCCTGTTGTCGCCCGGCCCCTGATGCTGCACCACTATCCTAAAAAAACCGGTCCCGGAAAAATCCCTGGCTCTGGTAGAGCGCCGCGATGGGGTTATGGCCGAGGGCCCGGTCCTTTACGATGAGCGGTGTTGTCTCTGCCCGGCTGTATCGGAGGAACAGGATGTCGTGCCCTACGCAGAGCCCGATCATGATGTTTAAATCCGTCTGTTCCCGGTTGAGGATCTCGGCCTGAAGGATCGGGTTGCAGAAGATCTCCCCGGGCATGCCCAGTTCCTGCGGGTTTACCTCCCCGCAGAGACAGGAGAGGGAGACGACTTCAAACCCGCTGTGTTCAAGGATGTCGGACAGCAGCTTCGCTTCCGGCAGAAGGGAATAACACGTGGCGATTCCCAGCCGTTTCATCTTTCGGATCTTTGCGTATTCAACGATCTCGTGGATCCGGGTCCACGTGTATTTCTCCTTCTTTTTTTCCGGGTCGAGCACCGTTCCCATTAAGGCCTGCCACCCGGAGATGACGGCCCGGTTTTTTGGGAGCCGGTACTTCTCCGTTGCCTCTTTGACGAGATCCGGGTATTTTTCTGTGGGACACGTTGCCGGGACACAACCGGTCTTCTCCTTTGAACCGCACCGGCGGACGGGACATTTTACGCACTGCGGACGTTTCGATGCCATAGACAATCTCCGTTATCCGACAAGCACCGGTTTCCCGCATGGTTACAAATACCCTTCAGACGGAAAAACGTAACATTATTGCCAAAAAATAACTAATGGGAGAACTATGCCGGAATCAAAAATACCGCCCAAATGCCCGGTGGAATTGTTCTGCGAGGTCATGGGGAGCAAGTGGAAGATCCTCATCATCTGGAACCTTAAGGACCGGAAGCTCCGGTTTACCGCGCTCCAGAAAAAGATGCATAACGTGAACTCCAAGACCATCACAACGCATCTCCGTGAGCTGGAAGAACTGAAGATCATCTCCCGGGTCATGTATCCCGAAGTCCCGCCCCGGGTCGAGTATTCCCTGACCGGGTACGGCAAAGACCTTTTCCCGGTATTCGAATCCATACGCGCCTGGGGCCTGCATTACCTGGAAAAAGAAGGAATCCCGGTAAAAAAATGTTAGGCGGGAGGATAGACGATAACGATTCAGAAGCGGTTTGGATAACTCACCTCCCTGCAACCCAGTTTCCTCCGGACTACTGCTCACTCTATTACCCGGGCACGAAAAAGAGGAGATTACGGATAACCTCCGCAAGAGGGAAAAAATGAAACTCATTGCATTCAACGGCAGTCCACGGAAGAAGTGGAGCACCGCAACGCTCCTCCGGCACGCCATGGAAGGAGCGGAATCAAAAGGCGCAAAAACCGAACTTGTCCACCTTTACGACTTCGATTACAAAGGCTGCACCAGCTGCTTTTCCTGTAAGAGGCTCGGCGGGAAGAGCTACGGGCACTGTGCGGTAAAAGACGGGCTTGCACCGGTCTTAAAGAAAACAGAGAAAGCCGACGCAATCCTGGTTGGTTCGCCCATCTACTACTCGCTTACCACCGGCATGACCCGATCGTTTCTCGAACGGCTGATGTATCCCTACTCTGTCTATGACAAGCCGCGTTCCACGCTCTTCCCAAAAAAGATCCGGACCGGGTTCATTTACACGGCCGGGGCCGCAGAACCGATGGTACAGGAAATGGGGTACGACAAGAACGAGCAGGTAACCGAGCTGGCGATGGCCCGGATCTTCGGGGCCTGCGAATCGCTCTGGGTCACCGATACGGTACTCTTTGACGATTACTCAAAGTACGAGTCCTCGCTCTTTGACCCGGCAGCAAAGAAAAAACACCGGGAGGAGCAGTTCCCGATCGACTGCAAAAAGGCGTACGAACTCGGGGCCCGGCTGGTCCGGAGCAAATGATGCGGGGGATTTTTCCTCCTTATTTTTGATTGAATACCTTTGTCACCCGAGAGGATTTTTCCCGGGAGCTGCAGCTGTCCGGGGGCGTTTCCCGTGAGAAAACCATTTGTAGTTCAGGAGAGAATGTAAAAATCAGATATTGTGCGTGATTATTATGACCGAAGCAAAAGGACATTTTGAGAATGGGTGCTGGGTGGAAGAGAAGGCTGCACCTGCCGCTGCAGCCCCGGCACAGGAAGAGACTTCCCTTGACGGCCGTCTTGCCGCTGCAACAAAATCGGTCATCTCCGCGGTCGACGATCTTGCAAAGGTCTCCCGCGATCTCGTTGCAACGGAAGAGGGCAGGAAGCATATTGAGAAGTCCGTAAAAGCGACTACCGAGAACGTCAAAAAATCCTTTGACGACATCTTTGCAAAGGCAAAAGCCGAAGTAGAAAAGGCAAAGGCAGAGATGGAAAAAGAGCAGGCAGAAAAGGGCAAAGGACCCGGGCAGAAGAAGTGACCGGGTAAACCAGAGAATACCCGGGAGGGGGGCAGGGAATCCCGGCCCCTTTAAAAAAATCTTTTTTAGCGTGCAGTTTTCGCGATACTGCGATACGATGGTCCCTTCACAGCAGTAGGCCGGCAAGGGCAAGTACCGGCAGCATCGTAACGATAGCGAGATGGGCGCTGTACCCGGGCGAGGTCTGGAAGCTGTCCTTTAAGGTCGTTACAAGCTGGGTATATGCGGTGATGGTCACGATGAACTGCAGGACAACGGCCGCGTATACAAATAAGGTCATCCCGGTCACAACCGCTGCGAGTGTTGCGATGAGCGCTAAGATGATCGCTACAAAGTGCGCCATCAGGTGCATCCCCTGCATCCGGAAGATGATAAAGCCGGTTGCCATGGCCGAAACAAGGATCGCCAGGCCAATTACAAGATAGGTAATGTCCATTGTTTCCCTCCTTCTAGAAATTCACCACGGCATTGCCCGGATCGGAAAGGAGCTGGATGAACGTTGCAGCCCCGGCAAGCTTGACCCCGGGCACGAGATCGGCTTCTTTGATTCCCCTAAACGATGCCGAGAGTTCGCAGGCATATACCGTTGCCCCGGCCTTGATCACCTCGTCCATTAACTGGGAGAGGACGGGAAACGCCGGGTGCTTCACGGTTGCGGCATTTCCCTTCCGGGCGATCCCGACGCCGTCCATCAAAAGAAAGATCGTCACTTTCTTTCCCATGGAGAGCGCGACTTTCGAGAAGATGAACGTGGCATAGGCCCGTTCGGCGTTCCCGATCCCGTTGCTCTGGGCTACTACTACCCGGTCCTTTGATGCGAGAGCCGCAGTTCCGGCCGCAACCGCCTTCTTCTCGGCTTTTTCCACGATAATGAAGTTCCGGTCGCCCTCTTTTCCCTGGCTGAGGATGAGCGAACCCGATGCTGTCACCGCAGCAGAGACGTCGGCAATCGTGTCGGCGCTTGCGCTCTTGACTTTGAGCCGCTCGCCGATGCCAAGGGACGAGAGTTTGTCGCCCACGATCATGACCGGTCCCGGGCAGGTCTCTCCCGTTACATCGATCTCTTCGGTGGTTTTTCCCGAAGGTACCATGCGGACCTCCACTTCCTTCTCACCTTTTGCGATCTCTGCCGTGTACCCGTACTTCCGGGCCATGGTATCCATGCCGGCTTCTGCCCCGGGGCTCACGATAAACCGGACTTCTTCGCCCGGGGTCTGGGGGTTTTTGAGAACGTTTGCGGCAAGGAATCCCGCATTCGGGGCCCTGATGCCCAGGGCCTTGATGGTTCTGACCATATTACCCCCACTTTTCCCTGAACGTCTTTAATGCCGCGACGATATTTTCGAGATCCTTTACCGGCACCCCGAAGATCACTTCGTCCTCTGCAATCCCCGAGTACTTCCTTGAACCGTTGCAGCCAAGTGTCACATTGGGCACGCCCCGCTCCCGGACCGCGACCACTGCATCGGCGCAGAGCGACTGGATCCCCGAGTAATCGGCAGCAAACCGGCCGCCGGTGGCATGGAGATAGGCCTGCGAGAGCCGGAGTACCTGCCGGGGTGTCGCAACAATAACGACAACGTCGGGATCGAACTCCGCCTTTTCAAGCGGCGCATAGACCGATGCATAGAACTGTTCACTGACTTTCGGGATGGCGCTCACGGTCTCAACGGCGCCCTCGACGGTCTTGAAGTTCCCGAGTTTCTGGTAGGTGGTCCCGTCGGCTACGAGTTCGGGCGATGGTTCGATCCCCATGACTGCAGCCCCGCCCTTACAGAGATGCTCTGCTTTGGTTGCGTATCCGATAGTACCTTTGAGCCGTGCGTCCTGCACAAACTGGCAGTGCCGGTGCTTCTCGCTCATCTTCTGGTAGCCCTGCGGGATATCCGCCGGGGTCTTTGCAAGCTTTACCGCGACCGGGCTGCCTTTGAGTCCCAGGAGTCCGATCAGATCCGTTGAGAGTGATTCATACTTCATGGTTCAATCTCCGTGCTCCCGGCGGGGCCGGGAGTTTATACTATATTGTCTAAATATGTTGATCCATACGATACAATATAAATGTTTTGACTGTATCGTCTTTTTTGAGTTCCATAAGATAAACGCCTAATAGAATTACAGTCATGCAAAACGGAGATAACCTTATCTGGGAAGAGTTAGACTATATAGTATAGATGTCCCCCGCAGGCCCCGGGCCCGAACCATTAACCGAGACCGAGCAGCTGATAGTCTCGTACCTCGGAGCAAATCCCCCCGAAGAAGGGATGCTCGACAAGATCGCTCTTGGCACGGGAAAGAGCCGGGCAACCGTGCTTAAATACCTCAATACACTCCATGAAAAGGGCGTCCTTGGGTACCGTATCATCGGGAGGAACAAGCTCTGGAGGGTAAAGAACGGCCGGGCCACGGAATCTTCCCTTTCCCCGGCTGGTACTTCCGCAGGCATTTCAGAACTTGCTTCCCGCGCCTTTGAGCTGCATGCCGCGCTGCTCCACCGCGCCGGGCTGGAGGCCGGGCTCGATACGCCCGGTACCGTTGTTTTCACCATCCTTGCGGATACCACGATCGTTGTCAGAAACCGGCCTGCAGAATCGCTCTTTTCCGGTACCACCACCCTGCGTGACCTCCTGCAGTCCGAAGAAGCGGCGCTCCTTGCAGCAGTACTTTCGGGGAAAAACAGTGGCGGCGAACCGGTCAGCCTCGACCTTGCCTTAAAGGAGCAGACCGGCGTCCTGCGCAGGTATCATCTCTCTCTCTTCTTCCCTCCCCCCTCGGGGCCTGCGGGCTGCATTGCAGTGATCGGCGAGGATCTTGCCGGCTGGAAACGCACAAAAGGCGATCTTGCATCGCTCCTCTACATCATCCGGGCGGCCGGGGCAACGCGTACCGAAGAGGAACTCCTCCGCGTGGCAGTCAAAGGGATCCGGGAACGGCTGGTGCCCTGCCGGGCGGGTATTGTTTTTCTCGATGCAATAAGGGTCGCGTACTCGGACCTGCCGGTCCCGGCTGCGGCACTCCCGGTGCTTGCATCCATCGCAGAACGCTGTCGGAAATCCCTTGCAACCGCAGCCATAGGAAAGGACGACCCGGCATTTTCCGTACTTGCTGCGCTTCCCGGGGGAAAGGAGATTACCGGGGCTATTGCAGTCCCCATTCTTGAGGGTGAAGAGGCGGTCGGGACGATCCTTCTCCTGACCGATGACGAGGTCCCCGCTGCGGATATCGGGAATATCGAGATCGTGGCCGACGAAGTAGCAAGCGTCCTGAAAATGCAGCGCCTTGACCGCGAACGCAATGAGTACGTCAACACGCTCCTTGCCCAGAACCGGCTCTCGGCAATCTTAAACGACGAGCGGGACGAGGAGGCGCTTCTCTCCCGGAGCATCGGGGCCGTGATGGAGACACTGGGCTTTGAGATGGGCTGCGTGTATATAAAAGACGAAAAAGACGTTATGGTCCCCCGGGTGAAAAAGAACATGCCCGAAAGCCTTGAAAAAATGTGCGTCTCCGGCGTATTCGACACCCTGTTCGAACAGGCGTTTGCCAAAAAGACGGTCATCTACCTGACCCAAAATTCCCCGGCCTTTGCCACTCTCGATCCTGCTGTGCAAAAAAGCAGCGTCCGCACGATCCTCATCATTCCCATTCGGATTGGCAACACAGTCGAAGGTCTGCTCAACATGGGAAGCCCAAAAGAGAAACAGTATCTCCCGGCAAGCCTCGACACCATTGCGGCACTCGGTCTCCAGTTGGGAACGGCACTGGAGCGGTCGCGGTTTGCACGGGCCCTGGAAGACCGGAAAACCTGACGCGATCCGGAACTGCCTGCAGCTTGTCACTACATCCCCTGCCACGAGCCGTAGGCATCTGTCACCCGGTAGTTGAACCTGAAAAAAAGACTCCCTAAGTATACCCCTCTTGTCCCTACAGAAACATTGATTACTCCTTATTGAGGATTGGAGATCATGTACCAAATCGCCATGAGCCGGAAGATGGAGAACGGCATCGTTGTATTCTGGGAAGAACGCGGGGATATGAAGTACGAATCGTTCAATTACCAGGAACTCCATGACGCGAACATCAACGCGCTCGACCTGCTCGACCGTCCCACGTCTTACCGCGTCGACCCGGGTGCCCACAGCATCATTGTAAAGAAATAACCGAAAATCCCGGAATTCCCCTCATTACGGGGAGAAAAAGAATTTTTAAAAATCCGTTTTTCCTTATTTCTTCGCTTTCCTGATGATCGTGAGATCGCCCAGCGTCTGGGTGATCTTTGCCTGTGCCTTGCTCTCTGCATCGCCGGCAATGGTGTCCACGAGTTTGATCCCGAGCACTTTTTCGAGTTTCTTCCTGACTTCTTCTTCCGGGATGAGTTCGCCTTTCTCGATCTTCTTGATTAAAAGCTCCCGGACCATCATCTGGAGAGCCAGATCCTTCTGGGTCAGGCCCTTTTCCATACGGGCGTTTTTGATCCGGGCTGCGTAATCGTCGACAATCTCGCCTTCCATGTAATCGAACATGTCCCGTTTACGCTGTCCGGGAACCGGTACAGCTACAGGCCGGCCTGCCATGCCGGGCCGTGCAGCAGGGCGGGGCACATCGGTCCGGCGGGGCTGCTGGACCTCGGTGCCGAACTTCCCGCAACGGGCGCAGACCTGGAGTTCTGCACCTTCAACGCGGATCAGCTTCGGGGCGCCGCGGATTGTTTCGCCACACATTTCACACTGCATATTCTCACAAACACTTTATATGGCGATTTCCCTATATACCTATTTGAGGAACGGAATGGGCGACATTCTCCGCGATACGGCCGAACCGCAGACTCCGGAAGAGCTCTGCCGCCTGTACCGTACGATCTCCGAACAGCTCCGGGACCAGCTCCAGCAGATCGAAAACGACAAGCACGAACTCGAGACCCAGATGATCGAACGGGTCAATAACTTAGAGTCCCGCAATCTCGAACTCCGCGAACAGCTCCGCCAGGTAGAGGCGGACAAGCGCTATATCGAGACCCAGAAGATCCGGTTCGAGCGTGAGGTCAGGAAACTCAAGAGCGAGAGCGAGCAGCTCCGAAGCCCGCCGCTTATTGTGGGAAACGTCGTGGACGTGGTCGATTCGTCCCGGGTCATCGTGCGGAGCAGCGCCGGGCCGAAATTCCTTGTCCGGAGTTCGCCGAACATCAAGCCGGACGATCTCAAGGCCGGTGCCCGGTGCACGCTCAACCAGCAGTCGCTTGCCATCGTTGAAGTGCTCCCCGGATCGTTCGACGCACAGGTCTACGGCATGGAGCTCGTGGACTCCCCGCAGGAGAATTATTCCGATATCGGGGGCCTTTCAAAACAGATAAACGAGATCCGCGAAGCAGTCGAGCTCCCCTTAAAACGCCCCGAGCTCTTTACCCGGATCGGGATAGAGCCGCCGAAGGGCGTACTGCTCTACGGCCCGCCGGGGACGGGTAAGACGCTCCTTGCAAAGGCTGTCGCCCACGAGACAAACGCCCACTTCATGCGGGTCGTAGGAAGCGAGCTTGTCCAGAAATATATCGGCGAAGGGGCCCGGCTTGTCCGCGAGCTCTTTGACCTTGCAAAGAAAAAAGCCCCGACCATCATCTTCATCGATGAGATCGATGCGGTGGGGGCGAGCCGGACCGAGGCAAATACCTCCGGGGACCGCGAAGTCCAGCGTACGCTCATGCAGCTTTTGGCAGGCATGGACGGTTTTGAGACCCGGGGCGATGTGAAGATCATAGGCGCCACGAACCGGATCGATATCCTCGACAAGGCGCTGCTCCGGCCCGGCCGGTTCGACCGGATTATCGAGATCCCTCTGCCCGATGAAGAGGGCCGGCTCTCGATCCTAAAAGTCCATACCCGTTCGCTGACAATTGACGATTCGGTTAACCTTGTCGAGGTCGCATCCCTGACCGAGGGCAGGAACGGGGCCGACCTTCGGGCAGTCTGCATGGAGGCCGGTATGTTTGCGATACGAAACGAGCGGGAAGCGATCACACGCGAAGATTTCCTGGCAGCAATCGAGAAGGTCAGGCTGGATTTCTCCAAGCCAGTCGCCGATCTCGAAGGCCGGATGTTTGCATAACCATCCGACACGGTTTTTGCAGTTTTTCCCGTTTTTGTTCATTATTTGTGCACTTTAAAAAGAAGTGGAATAAGCCCGACACCGGTTTTTCTTCACCTCCAACCGGGCGACCAGCATACTTTTTTCCCTGGAGCGCGAAACTCTGGGGCAACATATTGTCAAAGGAGGGTTACAAAATGACCGATACCGAAAAACCGGCCGAGACAACTGTGCCTGAAGAAAAAAAAGAGAATGTTCCCGAAAATAAGGGTACTGCGGGTACAAAAAAGGGGCCTGAAAAAGAGACTGAAAAGAAGAATCACCGGAAGGAACTGGTAATGACCGTCGGGGTTGCGGTGGTACTGATCCTCGCAACACTGGGTGCCTATTTCCTCCTTACGCCGCAGATTGCAATAAAAGGCGATATTGTTGGCGTCTATTATACCGGGACGCTCGACAATGGCACGGTGTTTGATTCAAATATAAATTCCACAGAACCGCTGGTGTTTACGCTCGGCAACTCGACGATCATGCCCGGGTTTGAAGACGAGGTTTCCGGCATGGCACTGAATTCGGAAAAGACCGTGACGCTCCCGCCGGAAAAAGCCTACGGGACCTATGACCCAGGCCTTGTTCAGGTCGTAAACCGCACCGGCCCGCTGGAAAATGTTACGTTTGTTGCCGGCCAGGAATACATTATCCACGACCGGGTTACCAATTCCAACAGCAGGATCACGGTTGTCAACGTGACGCCAAAAACGGTGACGATCGATGCCAACAACCCGCTCGCCGGCCAGAACCTGACCTTTACGATAAAACTGGTCAACGTTACCAGGGTCCAGAACCAGTAAACGGGTTTCTGGTATCATAGTTCCTTTTTTTTGTTTTTTAGACCAATTCCGGTTGGGCAAAACGTACCTGTCCGTCGGGACCTCTGATGTTGTCTGAACAGGATCCCATCAGGATTAAAAAAAAATTATCCGGCACCCTGCCCGGACTTTTTTTTAAATTGCCCGGTCCGGACCGGAGGTTTAAAAAAAATCCTTGGCCGCGGGACCATGATTTTTTGAAAATCCGAAGCAACTCAATCAAGGATTTTAGAAAATTCCGAGCAACCCAATCATGCTTTTTATAAAATCCTCAGCAACGCGATCGCGGTTTTTAGAAAATCCGTGGCGCTTGGTTCGTGCATTCTCCGTGAAAAACCCGACAACCCGGCAAGTCTCCGTCAGAAAATCGTGATGATTATTTGTGGGCCGGGTGTTTTTGGGGAGGATGCGATACCGATCTTTTCTAAAAATTGCCGGCACCAGCAATGCGCTTTTAAAAAAATCCGGAGCAACGCGATTGGGAATTTTCGAAAATCCGGAGCAACTGGATCAAGGATTTTGGAAAATCCTTCCCAACCCAATCAAGGATTTAAGAAAATCCTCAGCAGGTCGTGCGATCCTGCAACAGCAGTATCCGGTTATTCGTCGTCTGCCGCGTAATAGTAATATTCGCCGGTGCTCTTCTGCTCCCGGTCGAGGAAAGAATCGGGCTTGTTGATCCGGGGCCGTCCGGTCTGGTCGCGGCGGAACGTGACGTCGAGCTCTTTTAAGAACCGGTTCATGCCGTCCCGCATTGCAAACGGGCCGACAGCCGTACCTTTAATCCCCGGCTCGCCCTCAAAGACCAGGATCCGCTCGCTGATCATATCGATGAGGTAAATGTCGTGGTCGATGACCATGATCGCAACCGCCTTTCCTTCCGCATGGTGCTTGATGAGCCGGGTCACTTTCACCCGTTGTTCGACATCGAGATGTGCGCTCGGCTCGTCGAGGATGTAGAGGTCTGCATCGCGGGAGAGGCAGGCGGCGATGGCGACTCGCTGGAGTTCGCCGCCGCTCAGGGAATCGACCGGTGACTGGAGAATGGTGGTAAGCGAGAGCGGTTCGAGGATCTCGTGCTGGTAGTACGAAGTATCGAATTTGCTCGTGCATTTCCGCAGGTACATCTCGACAGAGTCCGACGAGTCGGGCTTGATGTACTGCGGCTTGTACGAGATCCGGAGCTTGAGGTCCATGGTGCCGGTGTCCGGCTTCTCGACCCCGGCAAGGAGCTTTGCGTAGGTGCTCTTCCCCATGCCGTTTGCCCCGATCACACCGAGAACCTCCCCGGCCTTGATCGTCCCGCCATCAATGGTGAGGTGGAACGTATCGTAGCCTTTCGTCATCGCCGGGATCTCCACGAGATCCTCGCGTTTCGATCCCTTCTCGTGGGCCCGCTTCTCAAAGACAACCTGCGAGTCCCTGAAACGCACGTTCTCTTCGGCAAGGAACCCTTCGAGGTACTGGTTGATGCCCACCCGGACGCCTTTTGGCCGGGTGATGACACCAAAGACCGCCGGCTTGCCATACCCCACATGCACGGTATCTGCGAGCATGTCGAGGATTGCAAGGTCGTGCTCGACAATTACCACCGGGCGTTCGGCGGCAAGTTCCCGGATCAGTTTTGCAGCCGAAATGCGCTGGTAGATGTCCAGGAACGGCGTGATCTCATCGAGGAAGTAGAGGTCGGCGTCCCGGGCAAGGCAGGCAGCAATTGCAACCCGTTGCAGTTCGCCGCCGCTCAGCGTATTGATCTGGTGGTCGAGGATTGCATCGAGCTTGAGGACCGGGACGATCTCGGAAAGTTTCTGCCGCTCGTCCGTGGTCTTAAGAAGGTCGCGGATCGTACCGGAGAAAACCTTCGGGATGAAATCGATGTACTGCGGTTTTACGGCAATCTTTTTGCTCTTCTTTGAAACGGACTGGAGGTAATCGAAGAGCTCGGTGCCCGCGTAGCGTTTTAAGATCTCGTCCCAGTCCACTTCCGCATCGAAGTTCCCGAGATTGGGGCGGAGCTGCCCGGAGAGGATCTTTACCGCAGTGCTTTTCCCGATACCGTTTGCGCCGAGGATACCGGTCACCTTTCCCTGCACCGGGATCGGAAGGCCGTACAGGGCAAACCCGTTCTGCCCGTACCGGTGGGTGGGGTGTTCGAGCTCTTCGGGCAGGCTCACGATATCGAGTGCCTCGAACGGGCACTTCTTGATGCAGATACCGCAGCCGACACAGAGCTCTTCTGAGATCTTTGCCTTGCCGTCTTCGCCAATGACTACGGTCTCGTCCCCGGTCCTGACCCGGGGGCAGTAGATGATGCACTCGGTCCCGCACTTCTTTGCGTGGCAGCGGTCCTTGTGAACAATGGCTATTCTCATGGATATCAAAAATTGCGGGGGATTTTTATACGGTCATCGTGGAGAGCAGGATGGTCCAGGTCATGAACCAGAACGCAAAGGTCATGAAGCCCTGGTAGAACCAGTCTTTTGCGCCCAGTTTTGTGGCGTCCATATGCATGAAGATGAAGATGTGGCGCTGGACAACCACGCCGGCGAGCATCAGCATGAACGCGAGAAGGCCGATGTCGCTCTGTACGGTGATCTGGAGATAGTAGGACAGTATGCCGACAAAAATACCCATGAGACAGGCAGTGAGCGTCCGTTTGATCCGCTCGATGTGGTCGGCCTGTTTCTCCAGCTTGGTTTTCTGCTTCTTGGAAAGTGCCGGTTGTTCCGTTGTTTGTTCCTGCACTTCGCCGTGGACTTCGTCAGTCATCCCGTTCACCTGGTAGTCTTATTTTTTAGTGCGCAAGCCATATGTATCTTGGTATAGCCCATGGCAACAACGCAGGGAATGAGCGGGATCGATCTCCGGGCGGTAACCGGTGAACTGAATGCGAAGCTGCCGCTCTGGATCGACAAGGTGTACCAGTTCGAGAGCCGGACGCTCGGCATCCGCTTAAACGGTGAGAACCATGCGAGGTACCTGCTCCTTGTCGAGGCCGGGAGGAGGGCGCACCTTGTTTCTGCGTTCCCGGACGCCCCGAAAAACCCGCCGCAGTTTGCCATGTTCCTGCGCAAGTATATCTCCGGCGGCAAGGTGCTTGCGATCCGGCAACATGGCCTGGAACGGATCCTGACGTTCGAGATCGGGAAAGGAGAGACCACCTACCGGCTCATCATCGAACTCTTTGACGAGGGAAACGTAATCCTCACCGATGAAGAGGGGAAAATCGTCAAACCGCTCCGCCACCACCGGTTCAAGGACCGGGACATTGTTCCCGGTGCTGTCTATGGCATGAGCGGGACGGATCCGACCGGATCTGAAGAGAATCTTGCCGCTGCTCTTGCTGTCGATGACCGCGATCTCGTGCGGGCCCTTGCCGTTGCCTGCATGCTCGGCGGTACGTATGCAGAGTATGTCTGCCGGACGGCCGGGATCGACAAGTCCCTGCCGGCAAAAGAGGCCGACTCAAAAGCAGTCTACGCGGCAATACGGGAACTTCTGGATCGTGTGCACCAGTCAGTCTGCCCGGTGGTATCGGCAAAGAGCTGCGAGCCGGTCGCGCTCACGGAGGGGGCGGGGGTGGAAAGCAGTGCCGGTAAATCTTATGCCGGATATTCTGCTGCGCTTGAAACGTTCTACCCGATGACCAAGGCCGAGAAGGTCAAAGTTGCCGCAAAACCGAAACTCTCCGAGGAAGAGCGGATCCACAAGTACCAGGAAGCCGCTATCAGAAAATTCGATGAGAAGATCAAAAAGAACGAAGAGCTGGTAAATGCGATCTACGAGAACTACCAGTTCGTTGCACAGGTCATCTCGTCGCTCGATGCGGCAAGCAAACAGCTTTCCTGGCAGGAGATCGAGCGCCATCTCAAAGGGACCGCTTCTGCCGATGCCAAAAAGATCGTGGCATTTTACCCGGGCGAGGCAGCGGTCAGTGTCGATATCGGAAAGACCGTGAAGATATTCGTCCACGAGAGCGTGGAGCAGAATGCGGGCCGGTACTACGATACCATAAAAAAATTCAAGAAGAAGAAAGAAGGCGCCCTCATTGCGATGAAGACGGTCAGGCCAAAGAAGAAGGCGGTCCATCGCGACATTGTGCCCTTGAAAAAACTCTGGTACCACCGGTTCCGCTGGTTTGTGACAAGCGACGGTGTCGTGGTGCTGGGCGGCCGTGATGCCTCACAGAACGAGGAACTGGTCAAAAAATACATGACGGGAGGCGATCTCTTCCTCCACGCGGACGTGCACGGGGCCAGTGTCATTCTCGTGAAAGGAAAGACCGAAAAGATGGACGAAGTTGCGCAGTTTGCCGCGTCCTACTCCGGTGCATGGCGGAGCGGGCATTTCTCGGCCGACGTGTTCTCAGTACGGCCTGACCAGGTGAGCAAGACGCCGGAGTCCGGGGAATACATCAGCCGCGGTTCGTTCATCATCCGCGGCGAACGCACGTATTACCGCGATGTCCCGCTTGCGGTGGGTATCGGCCTTATGCTCGAACCGCAGGCTGCCGTTATCGGGGGGCCGCCCGAGGTCATCCGTTCGCGGACAAAGACCGTTGTTGAGATCCGGCCCGGGCAGTTCGAACCGAACGATGTAGCAAAGAAAGTGCTCCGCTCGTTAAAGGAACACATCTCCCCGGAGGAACAGAAACTTCTCAAGGGGATCCTGAACACCGAATCGGTTGCGGCATTTGTCCCGCCCGGCGGTTCCGATATTACCGGGGCGTCATGAAAGCGGAGTGCGGGGAGTTAAAGGAAAACTACGGCGAAATCCGGTTCATCCCCGAGACCATCGACGACCTCTGGCACTTAAAGCACCTTGTCCTCCCGGGATCCCTTGTCTTTGCCACGACATTCCGGAGCGTTGAATCTGCAACCGACAAGATCCGCCCCGAGAAAGTGGAGAAACGACCGGTAAGGCTTGGGGTCCGTGCCGAAAAGATCGAGTTCTCCGAGCACGGGATACGGCTCCGGATCACCGGCATCATCGAGCACGGGATCGACTGCGGGGCATATCACACGATAAACGTGGAGACCGGGTACGAGATCTCGGTGATCCGGCAGTGGCGCCCGGTCGATCTCGAACGGATCGAACGGGCAAAGAAGTCGTCGCTCTTTGGCGTCATCCACGTACTGACCATTGAAGAGGGTGAGGCCGAGCTTTTCCGGATCCGGCAGTACGGGCCCGAGAGCGTGGTCACGGTCACCGCGGGGAGCGGAAAGGGTGGCGAGTCCGACAACCGGGTGGCGTTTTTCGATGCCGTGACAAAGTGCATCACTGAAGTTACCGGGCCGCTCGTCATTGCCGGGCCGGGTTTTATCAAGGACGATTTTGTCCGGCACGCGAAGAACCGGAACTGCCCGCCTATGGAGCGTGCGGTCGTTGTCGAGACCCGGAGGATCGGAAGGGGTGCCGTGCAGGATGTGATCGGGACCGGGACGCTTGAAAAGATGATCGGCGATCTCCAGCTCTCGCGCGAGGTGCGGCTGATGGACGAAGTGCTCCTGCGGATTGCACAGGACGGGGCGGTGGCATACGGAAGGGAGCAGGTTGCAAATGCGATTGAGTACGGAGCGGTTGAAGAGGTACTGATCGCCGACTCGCTGCTGCACGATCCGGCAACCGCCCCGCTCCTTGAACGGGCCGAACGGATGCAGTCCCGGGTCGTGGTGCTTTCGACCGAGTTCGAGCCCGGTGAACGGCTCGTGGCACTGGGCGGGATTGCAGCGCTGCTCAGGTACAAACTCTGATCCGTATCTGATCCGTACCGGTCCGATAAGGAGCCCGGTTAACTATATGTGTATGACCTTCCGAGCCCGGTCTTTGTGGAATTCCTTAAAAAAACGGGCCAAATTGCCATTGGCAGAACCCCGGGCGATATAAACATAGATATAATATAAGACCTTTAGTTTGTGTAAGAGCGCAAATGGCGATGAATTCTGACCCATCTGGCACAGATGCAGACAGCCCGTCCGTTTCGGACGGTGAACACGTCATCGACATCTTCATTCTCTCCAAGGATGCCCGCGATTCCCGGCAGCTCGTCGGGCAACTGACCGATCAGGGATACCGGATCACTCCCTTTTCCGAATCTTTTGAACTGCTGGACCGTCTCCGCATGGGAAAACCCAATCTCCTCATCTGCAACGCCTCCGGCCCGGATGAAGAAGGATACCAGGCCTGCCGCGAGATCAAGGCGGATGCAGATCTCTGGAACATCCCCGTCCTTTTGATCACGGGTGTTTCCAGCCTCGGAGACCTGTTGATCGTCCTTGACAGCAATGCGGACAACTTCATCGCCCGGCCATGGGATGCCCAGTATCTTGGTTCGCTCATCGAGCTGATGCTCGCATCGCCCGTGGAAAAACCGGACCCGGATAAGATCCGAACGCAGTTCAAGATCCGGCACGAGGACCGGGAATACGTTATCACGGCCGATCGCAGGAAACTTCTGGAATTTTTACTCTCCTCGTTTGAGATCGCAATGAACCGGGCCTCCGATCTTTCCCGGGTTGCGGACGAACGCGACACGCTCACATCCACGCTCGAAAGCCGGGTTTCGGACCGGACCCGCGAACTTTCCACAGAAGTTGCCCGGCTCCAGACCGAAACGAGTGGGAAATCCCACGAGCTGGACGCGGCTACAAAGGCGCTTGCCGCTGCAAAAAACGATGCGGAATCCCTGCGCACCCGTATCGGTGAGAACGAAAAAGCGTTTGCGGCAAAAGCCGACGAGCTTGCCCGCGTAAACGAGGAGCTGGAGTCCACCCGGTCACACCTTGCGGAGGAAGAAGATGCGGTGCGGACGCTCGGTGCTGAAAAGGAGGAACTCGAGCATGCCCTCCGCGGCGACGTTGAATCGGTAAATGCCGATCTCGAAAAGACCCGGGCTGCACTTGCGGAAGCACAAAAGGAACTTGCCGCACTTTCCGCGGAGCGCACGGATCTCGGGCAGCAGCTCGACACGCTTGGCGGCGAGCACGAAGGCGCCAGGAAATCCCTTGCAGCCTCAACAATCGAGATCGGGCAGCTGAAAAGCGATCTTGCCACAGAGAGGAACCGTGCTGATACTGCCGAGCAGGAAGTAAAATCCATCCTCCAGGAGAAGGCAAAATCCGAAGAGGAACTCCGGCAGATGATCGGGGACATCACGGCAAAGGCAACGCAGCAGTCCCAGGAAGTCATGCGGCTCTCCGACCAGCTTGGCGCGGAACAAAAACAGCGGGAGAGTGTCGAACAGGACTTTTTGACATTCCGGCAGGAATCCGAAAAGAAGGAAGCCGGGTATGTTGCCGAGCGGGACTCGTTTCTCGGGCACCATGACGAGCTCCAGCAGAAATACGATGCGCTGACCACATCGCTTGGGGCAGAACGGGAGAAGGCTGCCACCCGCGAGGGGGACGTAGAGCGTCTTGCCGCGGAAAAGCGGCAGCTCGAAAACGATCTTCTCTCGGCACGGGGACAGATCGAGGCGATCTCGGTTGTCCTTGACGAAGAGAAACGCCTGCGGGCCGCAGCCGAGCTCAACGCGAAAAACGGCATCGAATCCAAGAACGACGAACTCCGGGAACTGGCTGCAACTATCGATGGGCTCAGGAGTGACCTGGATACACGCGGGTCCGAACTCTCCCTTGCCGGAAAGGCGCGGGACGAGGCGCAGGCAGCGTACAAAGACGCGAGCGACCGGCTCGCCGCAATGGAACTGGCAAAGGGCCAGTCAGACAAGGTTGCCCGGTCCGCCGCAGTGGAAATGGAACAGGCACGCGAGCAGTTAGAGACGGAACGGCGCCTGCGCCACGGGGCAGAAGAGAATGCTGCTGCTGCGGAGCAGGCAAAGGAGAACATCGGGCAGAACCTCCGTGCAACACTCGAAGCGGCCGAGTCGGCGAAACGCGAGCTCCAGAAAAGGATCGATGAGTTATCCGGGGATCTCGAAAACGAACGCACAGCCCGTAAAACCGTAGCAGAAACCTTAGGGGAAACCCGGTCGGGCCGTGAGGAACTGCAGGCCAGACTGGCAGATGTATCCCGGGAACTGGAAAAAGAACGTGAAGCCCGTGAAACTTTGTCAGGAAAACTCGATCAGGCTATGGCAGGGCTTACGGAAGCTGCAGGGCTGGCCGACCGGTTCAAAACCGTGGAGCGCGATTTTTTAACCGCACAGGAGAGGCAGAGGTCGCTTGAAGAGCAACTCCGGAACTCCGAGAGGGAGCAGGCCCAGAAAGAAGCTGCTCTCCAGTCCCTGACCGAGGATCTCGGGCAGATCTCTGCGGCTCTTGCATCGGAAAAGGACCTGCGCCGGGCGGCCGAACATGCGTACGAGGAAATAAAAACCGAACTTTCAGCGGTTAAAAACAGGGCCGGGCAGGACCGGTCCGCTGCCCCGGTCGCCACAGATGCGGACAACCTGCCGGTAGTCCCGGTTCATGAAACAGTATCCCCGGTGGTTGTGCCGAAGGCGGTACAGCAGGCGCTTGCCGTACACGAAGCTGCCGGGCATTCCTTAATGACAATGGAAGATTTCTTTGAAGAGCCAAAAGAGCTCGACATCGGGGATCTGCCGGATGCGGCAGCGGTACCGGGGCAACCTCCCTTGGAACAGGAAATACCCGGGGCAGATGAAACACCGGAAATGCCGGTGATTCCCGGGACTATGGAAGTTCCTCCGGTGCAGGGAGAGTTCGGGATTGCGGTACCCGTACAGGAAGCCGATCTATCGGGAAGCGGTGAAGAGCCGGAGAGTCCTGCAAGCCCCATGGAAGAACAGGTACCTGGTGATGCACTGTCAGATGCAGATGACCTGCCCGAAACAGAAGAATCCCCGGGTGAGTCGGATGAAGTGGATACCGGGGAAGGGGAAGACGAGGAAACCCCGGAAGAACCAGAAGAGGATGTTGAGGAGGATACAGAACATACGGTTGGTGCTGCATTCGACCGCAGGCAGTGGCTTGACCTGATCAAGTGGGCACATCACGCAGAGTTGCTCAAGCGCGAAGACCGTATACGGATTGTCAAGCTCGGGCGGCTGATCCAGAGAGGCCGGCGCCTGACAAGAAAACAGGAAGACCAGCTGGCCGGGCTCGTGGCCCTTGCCGAAGCAATGGGTTACCGGCCAAAAGAGTAACTGTATTCCCGACCGGGAAAAATTTGTTTTTCTCTGTTCCTGCCCGGTTCGCGAAAACTTTTGTTATTGTTCTGTTGGTAATGGCAACCGCTGTTCATCAGTGCCGGGTTTTGCCGGACGGATGGCAGCATCGGAAAACCAGATCATCGTTGCAAGACAGACCGAGAGGCCAAGAACAGAGAGGAGCATAAAGAGGGGCGGGGCAAGGAGCCCGGTGCTGTCGAGCCCGAAAAAGACCAGAAGCACCGTGCAGTGCTGGATGTGGTACTGGCCGATCCGGGGATCGGTCTTGTCGCAGGGCCGGATAGAGCCGGCAATGGTCCACAGGGAGAAGGGGAATAAGGGGAAGATCCCTTTCCTCGTGCAGAGGTCTTCGATCATGTGTAGGGAAATGCCGAGAAGAACTCCAGAAAGGAATACAATGACCGCGCTGGTAACAAACGAATCTCCTGTGATATATGCCGGGATTAGGAGAAGTGCCGCTGTGCATGCAAAGACAAAGAGTGCTCCCGGAAGGGAATGGATTAACCGCTTGTCACCGGGATCCTGTACCGGGTGATGCGTATGCGCATAGATCCGGCAGAGGAGCGGCGCGCAGATCCGGCGGGGGAACTGCACGATCAGCCACGCGATGGTACGGAGTTTGAAATGTTTTGGCCGGGTCATGTGGATATCCGGAAGCAGGACGCCGATGCAGGTACCGGCCGTGACAAGGAGCATCAGGCCGGGATTTGAAAAAAAGAACGCGCTGCTCACGATCAGAGCACACATCAGGGCAAGGGCCAGATGATGACGGGTGATCATGGGCGGGTCTGTTCCTCCACACAGGGTCGGGAAATAATAATCCCCGGCCGGACTGCCGGTTTGTGCAGCAATATTAGGGTAGTAGCAGGATATATGGATTGTTATTGTACTTATTTTTCGGTAAAATTAAAGTTGTATATTTAATCTGTAAACTGCCAGTCCCCGATCCGAGGCAGTATTTCGCTGAATTACGCTGATAACCTCTTCAAAAAGACGTTTTTCATTTTACCTGATTGATCATTATTTATTATCGGATCATGATAGAAGGAATGTTCTTACTACCAAATATAAATATTTGTAAAGTAATGATCTAGTGTAAAAGGAGGAATGATGCGACAGACCAGATTGGCCTTCACTTTACGGCCGCACGAGAGGAGTGCACCTGTACTGCGGCAGAGCGAGGCAGGGAATTGTGGGTCGCTCCAGGGCGATCCATATGGCGTTGCAGAAGGTCTGAAGTCGCCGATCTACTCTTGGGCGGAATGACGAAAAGGCTCACATGCGGCAGAAGGGATGTCGTGTCAATTCACGCGCCCTGTAATGCTGTATGAAAAGCCCACTGTCCCGAACCGGGAGTTGGACGAAGGCGGCCAGCGGGAGACGGGATCACCGATCTTCCTGAAAGGATTACGGAGAGGATCCGATAAACATCGGGTCTCCGGTAATCGCTGCACGCGGTAAGGGGAATATGAAAAACACCGGATCCCCGGGTAAAACCGGCGATTTTGGGAACCTATCAGGCAAGAAAAAGTGGAACGGAGGGATTAAAGAAATGATACGACAGGTAGCAATTTACGGAAAAGGCGGTATCGGCAAATCGACTACAACGCAGAACACGGTCGCAGCACTTGCGGAGGCCGGAAAAAAGATCATGGTCGTTGGCTGCGATCCGAAAGCCGACTCGACCCGTCTTCTCCTGCACGGGCTCTGTCAGAAGACCGTACTCGACACGCTCCGTGACGAGGGCGACGACATCGAACTCGATGCGATCTTAAAACCCGGGTTCAAGAACACGATGTGCGTAGAATCGGGAGGCCCTGAACCCGGCGTCGGGTGTGCAGGCCGTGGTATTATCACCTCGATTAACCTGCTCGAATCGCTCGGTGCGTATACACCGGATCTCGACTACGTCTTCTACGATGTGCTCGGTGATGTGGTGTGCGGCGGGTTTGCGATGCCGATCCGTGAAGGCAAGGCACAGGAGATCTACATCGTTGCATCCGGGGAACTCATGGCCCTGTACGCGGCGAACAACATCTCCAAAGGTATCCAGAAATATGCGAAAAACGGCAAGGTCCGGCTTGGCGGGATCATCTGCAACAGCCGTAAAGTCGACAACGAGCGGCCGCTCCTGGAGGCCTTTGCAAAAGAACTCGGATCGCAGCTCATCTACTTTGTCCCGCGTGACAACCTCGTGCAGCGTGCAGAGATCAACAAGAAGACGGTTGTAGATTTCGATCCGGAGTCCGGCCAGGCAAAAGAGTACCGCAGCCTTGCAGAAGCTATCGACAACAACAAGATGTTTGTCATACCGACCCCGATGACCCAGGACCGGCTCGAAGAGCTCATGATGCAGCACGGGTTCCTGGATGCGATTGCCTGAAGGTACCAAAAAAAGACTGTTCAGATGCGTGCATGAAAAAAATTGGCGACAACGAGGCTGAGACATGTTACTGATACGGGCAATTGTACGACCGGAAAAGAAAGACGAAGTCCTTGCAAACCTCTCGGGAGCCGGCTTTAATGCTGCAACGATGGTCGATGTGGTCGGCCGCGGCAAGCAGAAGGGGATCAAGATCGGCGGCATGGTCTATGATGAAATCCCCAAGGTTCTCATCATCATGGTCGTTCCCGATGAAGACAAGGACAAGGTCATCAAGATTGTTCTTGAAACGGGACGGACCGGGGCGAACGGGACCTTTGGGGACGGCAAGATCTTCGTGAGCCCGGTAGACGAGGTCTACACGATCTCACGGAACGCCAAGGGACTATAAGCTGGAGGAGATGGCGATGAAAGAGATCATGGCCATTGTCCGGATGAAAAAAACAGGCGCAACCAAAAAGGCGCTCGTAGAAGCCGGTGTTGCCGGCTTTACCGCGGTCAAAGTGCTTGGCCGGGGGAAACTCATCACGGACCCTGCAGTCATCGAAGACTGCAGGCAGAAACTCCTCTCCATGGGAGTCGACGATTTCAGCGACAGTGACGAAACCGAGCGACAGGTCACTGCGTTCCTGGACGGATCGCGGTTCTTCCCACGGCGGCTTTTTACCGTCCTTGCACATGACGAAGATGTCCCAAGGATCGTCGAAGCGATCACAAAAGCCAATCACACGGATCACGGTCTCGGGGACGGGACGATCTTTATCCTGCCGGTGACCGATGCAGTCCGTGTCCGTACCGGGGAGACCGGCGAGGCTGCCATCTGGTAAGGAAAGGAGGTGAAAAACATCATGGACGGAATAGAATCAACCATTGAAGAACTCTATACGCAGTATCCGGAGACGGTAAAGAAAAACCGTAAAAAACACCTTGTCGTCAAGTCCGTTGCGGAAGAATCCTGTCCCCAGATCGAGGCCAACACCCGAACCATCCCGGGTATCATATCCCAGCGCGGCTGTGCGTATGCCGGGTGCAAAGGTGTCGTGGTCGGCCCGATCAAGGATATGCTCACGATCACCCATGGCCCGGTCGGCTGCGGGTACTACAGCTGGGGAGCCCGGCGGAACAAGGCGCGGGCGGATGCAGCGACCCCCAAAGACAAGATCTACGGGCAGATGTGCTTTACGACCGATATGCAGGAACCGGATATCGTCTTTGGCGGCGAAAAGAAACTCGCAAAGATGATCGATGAGGTAGTCGCAGCATTTCACCCGCGTGCGATTAACATCTGCGCAACCTGCCCGATCGGCCTTATCGGCGACGATCTTAACGCCGTTGCAAAAGCCGCACAGGAACGCCACGGCATCCAGGTCCTTGCATACAACTGTGAAGGGTATAAAGGAGTCAGCCAGTCTGCAGGCCACCACATCGCAAACAACAACATCATGCAGAACATCGTGGGGACCGGAACCGAGAGAAAACCCGGCAGGCACGTGATAAACATCCTCGGTGAGTACAACATCGGCGGCGACGGCTGGGAGCAGGAGCGCATCCTGAACGACTGTGGCTACACGGTCAACTGCGTACTGACCGGGGATTCGAGTTATCTCGACATCAAAAACCTGCACCTCGCAGACTTAAACCTGGTCATGTGCCACCGCTCGATCAACTACATCGCCGAGATGATGAATACCAAGTACGGTATTCCCTGGCTCAAGATCAACTTCATCGGTGTCGAGGCCACAAACCAGTCGCTGCGCCAGATGGCAAAATGTTTCAACGATCCCGAACTGGAAAAAAGGACCGAAGAAGTCATTGCCCGCGAAACCGCTCGGATCGAACCGGTGCTCGAACAGTACCGCAAGATCTGCCGGGGCAAGAAAGCATTTGCCTTTGTCGGCGGATCGCGCAGCCACCACTACCAGCACCTGCTAAAAGACCTCGGCATGGAAGTCGTTGTTGCAGGCTATGAATTCGCCCACCGCGACGATTATGAAGGCCGGCAGGTCATCCCGACCATAAAAAGCGATGCTGATTCGAAAAACATCCCCGAGCTGCACCTCACACCGGACGAGAAACTGTACAAGGAAAACCACGAGTACCTCAACATGACAAAAGAGCAGTTCGAAGCGCTCAAAAAAGAGGTCCCGCTCGATTACTACGAAGGGATGTATCCCGACATGAAAGAAGGGGACATCATGATCGACGACTGCAACCATTACGAGCTTGAGGAACTGGTCAACAAACTCAAACCGGACATCATCTTCACCGGTGTCCGCGACAAATATATCGCGGAAAAAATGGGCGTGCCGGCAAAACAGATGCACTCGTACGATTATGCAGGTCCGTATGCCGGGTACGACGGGGCGATTAATTTCGCCCGCGACGTTTCCCATGCGCTCTCTACGCCCGCATGGAAACTGATCGTTCCTCCATGGGAACGAAAGGAAGAACCGGAACCACAACCACAGGACGGTGTGACAAATGCTTGACTGCGTACCGGAAGGTCACGTCGAACATACAGTCGGGAAAATCAACCCGGCAAAAACCTGCCAGCCCATCGGGGCGATGTATGCGGCACTGGGGATCCATGCCTGCCTCCCCCACAGCCATGGCTCGCAGGGCTGCTGCGCCTACCACCGGATGCACCTGACCCGCCATTTCCGCGAACAGGTGCTTGCCTCATCGAGTTCTTTTACCGAAGGGGCCTCGGTCTTTGGCGGTGCCAGTAACCTCAAGACCTCGATCAAAAACATCTTTAAAATCTACAACCCGGACGTGATTGCCATCCACACAACCTGCCTGTCGGAGACGATCGGGGACGATGTTTCAACCATCATCAAACAGTCGGAGATCCCCGAAGGGAAGGTCGTCATCCACACGAACACCCCCAGTTACGTGGGCTCGCACATCACGGGCTTCTCCAACATGTGCAAATCGATGGTCTCGTACCTGGCACAGGCCGATGGCGAGACCAAAAAGGAGCAGGTCAATGTAATCCCGGGTTTTACCAACCCCGGCGACATGCGCGAGATCCGGCGGATTGTCAGTGCCCTTGGGATCAAACTGATCATGTTCCCGGATACGTCCGGTGTGCTTGACGCCCCGCTCACGAACAAGTACCAGATGTACCCGGACGGCGGGGCAACAGTCGCAGAGATCCGGGACTCGGGCAACTCCGAGCTCACCATCGCGCTCGGCTCGTTCGCATCGAACGCAGCAGCCGATCTCCTCCAGGAGAAATGCGGTGTCACCGGTATCCCGTTAAAACTCCCGATCGGTCTCAAGGCTACCGATGATTTCATTATGGCCTTAAAGGACTGGTTCGGTGTCGAGATCCCCAAGGATCTTGCTGTCGAACGCGGCCAGGTAATCGATACGCTGATCGATACCCACTTCCATTACCAGGGAAAATCGGTTGCGATCTTCGGCGATCCCGACCACGTGATCGCGATGACTGAATTTGCCATCACGATGGGCCTTGTCCCAAAATATGTGCTCACCGGTACGCCGGGGAAAGAGTTCGAGACGATCGTCCAGAAAATGCTCGATGAAGCCGGCATAACGGGAAGCAAGGTCAAAGCCGAAGGCGACCTCTTCGAGCTCCACGAATGGATCCGCGAAGAGAAAGTCGATCTGCTGATCGGCACGAGTTACGGGAAATACATTGCACGAAAAGAGGACATCCCTCTTGTACGGTTCGGGTTTCCCATCCTCGACCGGGCAGTTCACCCGCTCATGCCGGTTGTCGGTTACCGCGGATGCCTGCGCTTGATCGAGCAGATCAGCGATGCGCTTCTCGAACGCCGCGACCGTGACGCCCTTGACGAGGACTTCGAACTGATCCTGTAGACAGGTAAAAATCCAAAAAACATTTCACACGAACAGGAGGTGAAAATCACATGGAAGAATCGTGCACCCTCGCGAACAACGCGACCGCGTGCATTGCCGAGCGCCAGGACTCCATCCAGACCGCAGGTACGGGCCGGACCCGTATCCATTGCACCACGGACAGCCTTGCCGGGTCAGTCAGCCAGCGGGCCTGTGTGTTCTGCGGGGCCCGGGTGGTATTAAACCCGGTCACCGATGCAGTCCACCTGGTCCACGGCCCCATCGGTTGTGCGACCTACACGATGGATATCCGCGGAAGCCTGTCGAGCGGTTCGGAACTCTTCCGGACCAGTTTCTCGACCGACATGAAAGAAAAAGACGTGATCTTTGGCGGCGAGAAAAAGCTGGCGGCCTGTATCGACGAGCTGATGGCAAAATACCACCCTCCCGCCATCTTTGTCTACGCCACCTGCGTCTCGGGCATGATCGGCGACGATATCGTTGCGGTCTGCAAAGCCGCTTCTTCCCGACACCACACCGAAGTAATCCCGGTCGAGTCGAGCGGGTTTATCTCGGGAAACAAGGTGGTCGGGTACCGTGCGGCAGCAGAAGCCCTGCTCACGCTGATCCGGCCAAAAGAGGGCGAGATCATCGAAAAAACCCGGAAGGTCAACTTCCTCGGGGAGTACAACCTTGCCGGGGAGATGTGGCTTGCCCGCCGTTACCTTGCCGAGATGGGTATCGAGATCAACGTGGCCTTCACCGGGGACTCCACGGTCGCCGCGCTCAAAATGGCGCCGTCCGCGTGCCTCAACCTCGTCCAGTGCACCGGATCCATGCACTGGGTGGCCCAGAACCTCGAACGAACATTTGGCATACCCTACATGGACGTGAACTTCTTCGGGCCCGAGAACACTGCCGAGAGCCTGCGCAGGGTCGCAGCGTTCTATAACGACCCTGCGATTACCGAACGCACCGAGGCGCTGATCGCCCGGGAGATGAAACGGATACGGCCTGCGATCGAGAAATACCGGGCGAAACTGCGGGGCAAACGCGCCGCGATCTACCTGGGCGGCGCCTACAAGGCCATTGCCATCATCCGCCAGCTCCGCGGTCTCGGGATGAAGATCGTTCTCTCCGGTACCCAGACCGGTAATGTTGACGAGTACGAGAACATGAGCCGGATCCTTTCGGAAGGAACGATCATCATCGATGATGCAAACCCGGCAGAGCTCGAAAAATTCCTGCTCGAAAAGAAGGTCGATGTCATGATCGGCGGCGTCAAGGAACGGTTCCTTGCCTACAAACTCGGGATCGGCTTTGTCGACCACAACCACGACCGGAAAGACGGCCTGTCCGGCTTTAGCGGTGCGGTCCGGTTTGCCCGCGAGGTCTATGTCACCACCTGTTCGCCGGTCTGGAAATGCCTTCACACTCCAGCTCCCGGAGGCGATACCCATGGCCAGTGACGCAGCTGTGCAAGCCCCGGTACAGGGACGGGTAAAAGAGACTAACGAGAACCAGTGTAACATGTGCATGCCGATCGGCGGGGTTGTTGCGTTCAAGGGGATCGAGAACGCGATGGTGCTCATCCACGGCTCGCAGGGCTGCAGCACGTACATGCGGCTCTTCAACGTCGAGCACTTCAATGAGCCGGTCGATATCGCCTCGTCCTCCTTAAACGAGAAACAGACCATCCACGGCGGGGAGGCAAATCTCAAAAAAGCGATGGACAATGTCATCCGGGTCTACCAGCCAAAAGTGCTCGGGATCCTTACCACCTGCCTTGCCGAGACGATGGGCGAGGACATCGACCGGATCGTTGCGTCCTATATCGAAGAGAAAAAAATTACCGGGATCGATATCGTCCCGGTGCCGACACCGAGCTACAGCGGCACCCATGCCGAAGGTTACTGGGCGGCTGTCCGGGGGATTGTTGCCTACTATGCACGTCCCACAGAGTCCCACCGGCGCATTAACGTGATCGTGCCCAACATCAGCCCGGCCGATCTCCGGGAGATCAAACGGATCCTCGGCCTTATGGGACTTGAGTACACGCTGCTCCCGGATATCTCCATGACACTCGACCGCCCCTATGGTGGGAAGTACCAGAAGATCCCGACCGGGGGGACTCCGACCGCGGCGATTGCGGAGATGACCGGCGCGCCGGTAACGATCCAGTTCGGTTCGACATGCCCGGACAATCTTTCGCCCGGGAAGTATCTCGAAGACGAGTACCATGTCCCGCTCGTGAACCTCCCGCTCCCCATTGGCCTGAGAAATATGGATCTCTTCCTGGAGACCCTGCATAAAATCAGCGGAAATCCTGTACCGGACGAGCTTGTGATCGAACGCGGGTGGCTCATGGACGCCATGGCCGACGCGCACAAGTACGATGCGGACGGTGTGCCGGCCGTGTACGGCGAACCGGAGCTCGTGTACGCGCTTACCTCGGTCCTGGCCGAGAACGGCGCAATGCCGGCAGTCATAGCGACCGGCTCGAAAAACAGCCTGCTCGCAGAAAGGCTCGCACCGCTCACAGAAAGCGCGGATGAATCGCCGGTGATTATTGAGGAAGCGGACTTTGCGGCAATTGAAGATGCCGCGATACGGGCCGGGGCAAATATCGCGATCGGCCATTCGGGGGGCAAAATGCTTTCCGAGCGCCACGATATCCCCCTCCTCCGCATAGGGTATCCCATCCACGACCGGATGGGCGGACAGCGAATCCTGTCCGCGGGGTACCGGGGCACGCTCGCATTCCTCGACAGTTTCACCAACACGCTCCTCGCCCACAAATACGCTACGTACCGCCAGAAGATCAAACGCGAATTCTGTATCCCGGAGGGGATGTAAAACCATGCAAAAACCAAAACACCACATCTTTGTCTGTACCAGCTCCCGCGCAAACGGGCAGCAGAAAGGATTCTGCCACTCAAAAGAAGGCGTCGACATCATGGCGCGCTTCATGGAAGAGATTGAAGAACGGGATATCGGCGGCGACGTGTTCCTCTCAAACACCGGCTGCTTTGGGATCTGCGACAAGGGCCCCATCGTGGTCGTGTACCCGGACAATGTCTGGTACGGTGCCGTGACGCCAGATGATGTGACCGAGATCATGGACGAGCACATCGAAGGTGGCAAAATCGTCGAACGATTAGCGATCTAAAAAAGCAAAAACGGAGGCGCACTATTGGCAGAAGAGATTGCAGTCATCCTCGGAGATGACGGGACAACGGCACGACTGGGCGACCCGGGGACGCTTGTGGTCTTTGGCCGCAGCGCCGGCACCTGGTCCCGGGCGCGCGAAATGCCGGTAGTCCTCGATCCGTCTCAGGGCCTCAAAGGGATGCGCACGGCTGCGGCCGGTATCGCCGCGTTCCTTCGCGACTGCCGGGTTGTGGTGACCCGGTCGGCAAGCGGGGCCCTGTATTTCGAACTGGAAAAAGCAGGCTGCACGCTCTGGGAGATTGCCGGGAAACCTGCGGAGTTCCTCGATTCCGTATGGACCGATGAAGAAAAGGCAAACGTCCCGGTAAAAAAACCCGAAGCGGCCGGAATCCCCGGGCCTGTAGAAAAAACCCCGGGCAACTTCTTTATCTCGATAAAGGAAGTCCAGGGAAAACGCCCCGACATTTCGAGCAAGCAGGTGCTCCAGCAGTTTGTACAAAGCGGCGGCTTTCTCGTCCTCGATATCGTATGCAGCCATGTCCCGCCCTGGATCAAGGTCGAAGCCGAGCGTCGGGGATATACCCTCGAAACCGAGCAGATTGACAAGGATTCTGTAAAAGTCAGGCTCACAACAAACACCGGGCGGTGACCAGTATAAAAATCCGGTTTTTGCCTGCCTGGAGAAAAAAGGGATATGATTCCGGCAGGCAAATATACCGGCAGGCAGGATATTTCCGGACGATCAGCGGGATTTTCCGGGAAATGGTATACCTGCGCATGCGAGGTGATCCATCCAGAAACAGCTCTAATCCCGCCCAGGTTATCCGGCCGGGCCACCACCGGCACGTTTCGTGCCGGAGCACTCTCATCTCTCCCGGATAGGACCGTATACTTTTTTGTATATCCCGGGCAGGTAATCACTACTGGTTACTTGCCCCGGCCAATAAAACATAATTTTTAACTACTTTTCGGTGGAAGGTAATTACAATAAAGGAACTTTTTAACGGATTGTGAAAGTTATGAACGGAAGATTGACACCCAAAAGACTTGCACTCATCAGCATGATTTTTGCGCTCCTTCTTGCAGCGGCACTCTTTGCCGGCTGCACCCAGAGCACAACCAGCACTACGCCGGCCACAACGGTTGTGACAACCGCTCCGGCAGCACCGGCAGAAACCGCCGTTGCAACTGCCGCAGCAACGGCAGCCCCGACAACGGTCGCCCCGACCGCAACCCCGGCCGCGGTGTACACGGCATCGTCCGGCAACATCATCGCTTACACGGCTGCATCCCTGACCGGTGCATCAAAGACCATCGGCCCCTCGTTTACCGCAGCCTACCCGGGCCACAACGTTGTCTTCAACCTTGACGGCACCCAGGCATTAACTACTCAGGTCGAGAACGGTGCGTACTCAGATGTCTTCATCTCCGCGAGCCCGAAGTACACCAAACAGCTCACAAACGAAGGGTTCTTCGTCAACAGCTCGGTAAAGACGCTCTGTTACAACTACGTGATCGTCATCCTCCCGGCCTCGAACCCGGCAAACATCCAGTCGCTCTCCGATCTCTCGAAGTCCGGTGTGAAGATTGCGATGGCCGCTGACACGGTACCGGTCGGTATCGCAACGAATGCGGCAATCGCGAACCTCGCAAACTCGACCTACGGTCAGGACTGGAAGACCGCGACCATGGCAAACGTTGTCTCCTACGAAACCTCCGAGCCGTCTGTTGCAACCAAGGTATCTCTCGGCGAAGTCGATGCCGGCTTTGTCTATGAGTCCACGGCAGCGGCAGCAGCGAGCGGAACCTACCAGACCATTACCATCCCGAAAAAGGACAACTACCTCCAGACCTACTCGATAGCGATCCTCAAGGACGGCACGAACAAGGCAGTGGCCCAGGAATTCGAGCAGTTCATGCTCTCCTCGGCAGGCCAGAACATCCTGCAGCAGTACGGCTTCAGGACACCGTAAATTAACAACTTTTTTTATTTTTACTAAAAAAAAGAGAGAGTATTGTTCCTTAACAGAGAATCATGATTGTCTGGAAACCGCGTTCGGTGCAGATTAAGAAAAAGCTGGCCCTTGTAGGTGCCGGTATCCTTATTGCCGCAGTAACGCTGTACCTGTTTCTCCCGATCCTCGCCGTCTTCCTCCGGATCACCCCGGAACAGTTTTTCCAGACACTGCAGGATCCCAATGTCATCAGCGCCCTCTGGCTGAGCCTTTTTACAACCGCAATCACGCTCACGATTGTCATTCTTATCGGGACGCCGTTTGCCTATTTCCATTCGCGGTACTCGTATCCGGGCAAAGTGATTGTCGATACCCTCATCGACCTTCCTCTTGTGCTGCCCCCGGCCGTTGCCGGTGTTGCGCTCCTCATGCTCTACGGTCGGGTCGGCCTCTTAGGCAAGTACTTCAACATGGTCGGGATCCAGATCGCGTTTACCACGCTTGCCGTGATCATGGCGCAGATCTTTGTCGCATCGCCGTTTTATCTCCGTCAGGCAAAATCGCTCTTCGAGCAGATCGACCCGGCCTACGAGCAGACATCGCGAACGCTCGGCGCATCCCCGGTGCGCACGCTCTTTCTGGTTACGCTCCCCATGACCACGAGCGGCCTGATATCCGGAGCCGTGATGACGTTCGGGCGGGCACTCGGGGAATTCGGCGCAACCATCATGTTTGCGGGAAATGTCCCCGGGACTACCCAGACCATGCCGCTTGCCGTGTACGTCGGGATGCAGGGAGACTTCTACGTAGGACTTACGATCTCGATTCTGCTCGTGATCATCTCGTTTGCCATCATGATTGCGGTACGCCTGATCCAGAAACGGGAGGAACAGCATGCTTGAAGCGGTACTTCAAAAGAAACTCCGCGATTATTCCCTTGATCTTGACCTCACGGTAAATTCCGGCGAGATTATGGTTCTGATGGGAATGAACGGATCGGGGAAATCGACTACGCTCAACATTATCGCCGGGCTGCTCGAACCGGACCGGGCGTCGATTACGTTAAACGGAGAATTGATCTGCCGGACCGATGATGGCATCGATGTCCCTGTCGAGGACCGGAAGATCGGGTATGTCCTCCAGAACTCCGCGGTGTTCCCCCACATGTCGGTAAAGGAGAATGTGGCATACGGCCTCAAAGCCCGGCATATTGCAAGCGATGAGATTGTCCGTCGGGTGGGCTACTGGATGGAACATATCAATATTACCGATCTTGCGGAAGTGAGGGCGGGCAATCTATCAGGGGGACAAAAACAAAGGGTGGCTCTTGCCCGGGCGCTTGCAATCGAGCCGAGCCTCTTAATGATGGACGAGCCGTTTACCGCGCTTGATGCCGAAAGCACGCAGACCGTAAAGGACCTGACAATAAAATTCATAAAAAAACTGAGTATTCCCTGCCTCGTGGTCACCCACCGACTCACGGACAGCACCGAGATCGGCGACCGGGCGTGTGTGCTCTGCCACGGGAAAAAAGAGTGGGAAGGCGTCCCCTCGGAGATGCCCGGGTTCTGTTCGGTCTGCCACTGCAAGGACTAAAGCAGATCTGCGGCGAAACCCGGATTTACTTTTTTGGCACGTGATTTCTTTAATACGGTCAGTGACACAGGAGAAGATCTTCCGCTCCCGGTTTTTTTGTTCGGGAAAAATCCGGCAGGCTTAAAGGGCGCGGTCACCCACATGTCAGTATTGTCCGGTGTCTTCGTGCTGTTGCTTTTGCAGGGCCGCCGGCAGAATAGAATCTGTGGAGGGTCTTGCCATGAACCAGAAAAAAAAGCCGGTGAAAAAAGAATCTGACGGACGGTTCCTGTTTGTCCTTGCCGGCGCTTTGATCCTTGCCGTTATCTTTATTGCCGCGATCGTGCTGTCGACTCCCGCAGAACCTGCCGTCGCCGGGCAGTCCGATACGATCCGGATCGGTGCGATCTACAACCTGAACGGGTCGCAGTCGTCCCTGGATATCCCCTCGGCACAGGGTGCCCGGCTCGCCGCGGAGATGATAAACGAACGCGGCGGTATTAATGGCAGGCCGGTTGTCCTGACCGTATACGATGGAAAGACCAATAGTACGGAGATCGTAAGAACCGCAAAAAAGCTCGTGGACGAAGACCATGTGCAGGCCATGATCGGCATGAGCGATTCCGACATGGTGCTCCCGGCCGCCCACGTGGCGGCAGATGCGCATATCGTCTTTGTCACCTCCGGTGCTACATCCCCGGTCCTGCCGTCGCAGGTACCGGGTTACCTGTATCTTTCCTGCTTTGGCGACAACACGCAGGCCGCAGCAGCCGCAGAATTTGCAGCATCCGATCTCAGCGCGACAAAGGCCGCGGTCGTGATGGATAATTCAATGGAATACACGCGGCTTCTCTCGAAATATTTCATTGAGCGGTTCACTGATGGAGGGGGACGCGTGACCGCGGTCGTGCCCTATGCGGACGGGTCGGGCGTTTCCTCCCTTTCCATGAGTCTCGGCGATGCGGCTGCCTCTTCACCGGATGTCGTGTTTGCCGCATGCGGCCCGGAAAACTGTGGTGCGGTAATCCGGGCCATACGATCGGCAGGGATCACGGCTCCTGTCATTGGCGGGGACTCGATGGACTCGCCGCAGCTTGCCACGGCCGCCGGGCCGGATGCGGGGCGGATTTATTACACAACGCACGGGGATATCAGCACATCTTCTGCCGATCCGAACGTGAGCGCGTTTATCAAACGCTATTACCTTGAGTACGGGGAGATGCCAAACGCGTTTGCTGCACTCGGATACGATACCGTAAACGTGGTGACACGAGCAGCAGTTGAATCGCCCGATGATATCCAGGCAGGTCTCCTCTCCATCAAAGGGTACGACGGCCTGACCGGCAACATTTCGTATCTCAACGATTCGCAGATCCCGGAGAAATCCGTGACCCTCATGAAGCTGGAAAACGGAAAAGTGCGGACTGTTGGCGAGCGGATGCCCCGGATCGTACCGGAGCCATAAGGATCCGGTCCTGCCAACTTCTCACCCCCCGCTTTTATACGATCGATTGCTTGTGACGTTCGGACCATAACGCCCTTTTTACTCTTGTCGCGTATTACAACCCTTTTTAAAATACGGGCCTCGTACAGGCCCGCTATTTTACAGGATCGAACGGCCTTCTTTTTGGCCGGATTTAAAAAATAATCAAAAATTGCTGATTTTTCCTTCAGCGTGGATACTCTTTCCTGTGGAACCGGAAAACGGGTCCGTCCGATTGGCAATCCGGGGCTGTATCAGGCTTGTCTGGGATACCGTTTTTGGGAGGTCTGAACAGGTACCGCGAACCGGATCTGCCCTGACAGACCATGGATCTGTCGGGTAAATCCGGGCTCGATATGGCCCCGGATTACCCGTTTGGATCCACTTTTCCCGGAATTTTGTGCAAAAACAGGTGCATTTTTACACAGTTTTTCAGAAATCGCCGTATACTCGCGATTCGCGGAAATCCGGGCGTATTACGCGGACGTACAAAACGCTTTTGTACGCATTTGAAGGGCAGATCTCAGGTCCGATCGACCTGGGGGCACAGGGAGATGAAAAGAAGGCCTGTTTTGGGCGGTTTACACCTGATGGGGAAAGGTGCAGCATCTGGGGTTCATTGTCCGCGGTATTGCCGCAGATCGAAGCAGCCCGGCAAAATCCCAGGAATTATCATCTCAAAGGATGCAGTACCTTTTTGTCAAGGCAGTTATGAACAATAAAAACCGGATTCTCCTGCTGTGTGCCGCACTCGTATTTTTCCTGCCGTTTTTTATCGCGATCTCCCGGATGCCGGACCCGGTACTGGATAACCTGGTTCCGTTCATTATTACCGGGCCCTCTTTTTGCAGTGCGGCACTCTTTGTTATCAGAATAAAACCGGTTTTCGAACGCTGGTACCGGGGACTTTTCCATGTCGCAATGACAGGGATTGTCTTCCTGATAATTATCAGCCGGTTCTTTTCCCTGTCGCATACAACCGATTACCTGATCCTGTCGCTTGCGTTTCTTTCCCTGACATCTATCGGATTTTTCATGATGTTTCCCGGGGACCGAGAAGATATCCGGTCATGTATCCTGGTTTCCTGTGTGATCGGGCTTTATGGTGTTTTTCTTGCAATCCTAATGATTATGGGACTTGTGTATCCCGGGCGGACCTCGTGGAACGTAACCGACGGACTTTCTGCAATCTACCTGCTGCTCCTCATGCCGGTCATGGGAATCTGCCATATTATTGTGGCATTAAAAGAGATGTCCGTGCCGAATCAGGGAGCTCCCTCTGCCTGATCCCCGCTGGACAGGGCCTAGTCTTTCCTGAATACCGCCACTGCCAGTACGAGACCGGCTATGCCGATGACTGCCGGCAGGGACGCCTTCTGCGTGGTAACCGGGACGGTTGTCTGCGGGAGGGTACTCAAAGTTTCCATTGTCATCGCTGCAGTCTGATTCGCGGTGACTGTCGCTGCCGTTGTTATCGTGGTATTGGTCACGGACGGCAGGCCGCAGGTATCACCGCTGCCAGCGCAGAGGACATTAAACGTGGTCGATGCTGTTGCGTCCTGCTCCACACCCGAGACTTTCACGATATATTCATCCGGAGTAAACGTGGAGGTATCTACATCAAACGACCACGTGTTTTTCCCCCCGCTGCCGGCAACGACTTTGACCATGCCGCTCGCCCCGGAGAAGCCCGATGGCTGGTTCTTACTGGTGGGCTGGTAAGATGACGAGGTTATCTCTACCAGGAGGTTATCGCCCGGGGCAAGGTTTGTCGTCCCGGTTACGGTGAAATTGCTCCCCGGTGTCTTGTCGCCGATAGGACTGATCGTAAGTCCGGGCGGACTCACGTAGAACGAAACCGTGGCAAACGTATCGTCGATGTTCTGGCTCCCGACAGCCTGGATGAGTGCAGCCGCAGCGTTCGTGCCCTGGAGGCTGCTGCTGCCGGTCATCTTAAAGAGCGTCTTACCGGAGATCTCGTTTGTCACCGAACCGGTGGCCGAATCGTACGTAACATCGAACTGCCCGTTCATCATCGGGTGCTGGATGAGGACAAAGTACTGGCCCGAGGCGAGGTTCGCGGTATCGGCTTTTGAGAGTTCGTATTCATACGAATTGTCGTCGTTGACCTGGATGGTGGAGAGCTTGACAAAGTTGTACCCGATAAACCAGATCTGGAGGCCGGCCTGCGGGTGGCCGGTGGCAATGCCCCGGATATAGACCGGGTCGCCCTGCGAGATCGTGGTTGTCGTGGCAGAACTCCCCGGGGTAAGGGTGACCGCAGAGACTGCGGGAATGCCGATTATTGTACAAACGAGCAGCAGACAGATCAGGAAAACGGTGTGTTCCTTAACGATGAGACGAACCATATGAACACTTCCATGTACAGGAAGTATGGCGGGCTGTTTAAAAAACGTGCGGGTTTTTCACGTACACCTGCTGGCAGGTATATTCGTCATGCCATTCGCGTGAAATTCTCTACAGTGGCAGAAAAAAAGAGGATATTATTTCGGGACCGGGTTGAACACGTTCTCGTAGATCATGTCGCTGTGGGTGTTTGCGAGACGGGCACGCTCTGCCTTCTCCTCGACAAACGCGTGGAGAGGCAGTTCCATGTCTAGTCCCGGCACATGACCGAACATCTTTTCGAGTTCGACCTGCTGGGCATGCATGAAGAGTGCGTTCGGGATCTCCGCAGGACAGACCTCTTCGCACTGGCCGCAGTTCACACAGGAGTCTGCGATGTGGGCGTAGCGGATGAGGTGGAACATGAAGTTGACCGGGAGTTCGCCCGGCGGGACATAGACCGGGTTCTTCGTGGTGCAGTCCACACAGTAGCAGATCGGGCACTGGTCGATGCACTGGTAGCACTTGATGCACCGGGAAGTCTCGCTCATGATCTTCTTTAAGCGGTCCTTGCCCTCGCCAAGACCCTCGAAGTCCTTCTTGCGCCACTTGTCGCCGAGCTTGAGCATCGCACCCTCGACTTTTCCGCGGATCTCGATACCCTTCGGGTTCGGTGCTTCGGTTGCAAGGATTCCTTTCTTGACTGCACCGTCAAGGAGAGCTGCACCCTTTTCCGAGCAGACTTCGACAAAGGTGGCCTTTCCGGCCTTCGGGCCGATGACACCCCAGTTACCGCAGGCAAGATCTGCCTGGCGCGGGATCTTCATCTTGCAGCGCCGGCAGTTGGACCGGCGGCCGAATCCTGCGTCTTCGAGCTCGTCAACGGAGATGCCCTTGTGTCCGCCTTCGTACTCGATGATGAACTGGCCCTTGTCGATCTCTTCCTTGTGCACGACATTCGGGTCGACACCGTACTTCTCGGCAATCATCTTCCGTGCGATTACCGGGCTGACCGAACCGCCGCAGTTGACACCGATCATGATGATCCGGTCGAGGTCGAGCTGCTTGCGCTTGGCAAGTTCGTAGAATGCCATTGCATCGCAGCCCTTGACCGTGACGCCGATCTTCGTGTGCTTCGAGCCGCCCAGGTACTTTTTGATAAGCTTGGGCATCAGGAGCGTACCGCAGTGGAGCGAACCGGCGGTCTTGACAAGATCCTTTGCATCGGTAATGATGACCGGCTTTGCATCGTAGAGGTCCACCCCTTTTGTAACGGCAAGAACTGCATCGACGGCCTTTGACTCGAGCGCATATTTCCAGAGCGCCGTGACCGCACCGCCGAGCTCGGCTTTCTTCTGGATCTCAGCATCGGTTGTCCATGCATAGAGCATGTCGCCTTTCTTTGTCATGTTTTAGGCCTCCGTGATCTTCTCGACAGCAACCGCACTGTGCTTGAGCTCCGGCATCTTCGAGAGCGGGTCAAGAGCAGTGTTTGTCAGGTTGTTGGCTCCGTCCTTGAAGTGCATGGCCATGTAGAGGACCTTTGGCGCAACATCCTCGGTCACGCGTGCCTTGGTGATGGTCTCACCGCGGCGGCTCCGTACCTTGATCTTCTCGCCGTTTTTAATACCGAGTTCCTTTGCATCCTGCGTGTTGATCTGGATGTACGACTCTGGTACCTCGTAGTGCAGCACTTCGCAGCGATCAGTCTGGGTCCGGGTGTGGTAGTGGAAGATCACACGGCCGGTCATGAGCGTGAACGGATATTCCGCATCGGCAACTTCCGCCGGCGGGCGGTACTCGATACCGAAGAAGTTCCCGAGGCCGTCTGCACAGGCGAACTTCTCGCAATGCAGGATCGGGGTCCCCGGGTGATCTTCCGCCGGGCATGGCCAGTGTACGGATTCGGGTTTTTCCATCTTCTCGTAGGTCACGCCGCGCATGCTGGGCGTGCAGGCACGCATATCGTCCCAGACATCTTTCCCGGTCTTCCAGTCGAAGCCTTTGAGGCCCATCCTCTGCGCGAGTTCGGCAAAGACCAGGTAGTCGATCTTCGACTCGCCCGGTGCATCGACTGCTTTTCTCACACGGTTGACGCGCCGCTCGCCGCTCGTAAACGTGCCGTCCTTCTCGGCAAAGCACGCGCCGGGGAGGACAACATCCGCATATTCGCAGGTCTCGGTCCAGAAGATATCCTGAACTACGAGGAAGTCGAGCTTCTCAAGCGAGGCTTTGACATGGTTCGAGTCCGGGTAGGAGACGACCGGATTGAGGCCGAGGATATACATCGCCTTGATCGGGTCGCCGCACTGGTTGATCTGCTCGGTTAAGGTCACACCATACCAGTCGGGCAGACTGCCTGCCGGCATTCCCCAGGATTTTTCCATGCTGGCCCGGAGGTCAGGAACCTCGCACTTCTGGTAACCGGAGTACACGTTCGGGTACGCGCCCATATCGCAGGCACCCTGCACGTTGTTCTGGCCGCGGAGCGGGTTGACCCCGGTGCCCGGGCGCCCGATGTTCCCGGTGAGCATCGCAAGGTTGCCCATCGAACGGACATTGTCGGTACCGGTCGTAAGCTCGGTGATGCCGAGGCAGTAGATGATGACCGCGCTTTTCGCGTTTGCATACTCGCGGGCGAATTCCTTGACCTTCTCTGTCGGGACACCGGTGATGCTCTCAACATCAGCATACTTCTCGACCGTCTTTTTTAAGTCCTCAAAGCCCTTCGTGCGCTTCTTGACAAACTCCTTGTCTTCAAGGCCTTCCTTGATGATCCAGTACATCATGGAGTTTGCAAGGGCAATGTGGGTCGACGGGTTGAACCGGATCCATTCATCGGCAAGGCGTGCCGTCGGGCTGTACCGCGGGTCGACAACAACGATCTTGACGCCCTTCTTTTTAGCCTGCATGACACGGCGTGCGGCGAGAGGGTGTGCTTCGACAGCGTTCGAACCCCACATCACGATCAGGTCGGAGTTGAGAACATCCTCGAAGGGATTTGTGGCTGCACCCGACCCGAAGCAGAGCGATAGGCCGGCGACCGAGGGGCCGTGGCAGATCCGGGCGCAGTTATCGATATTGTTTGTCTTAAAGGCAACGCGGGCCCACTTCTGCATCGCGTAGCAGTCCTCGTTGACGGTACGGCACGAGACCTGGAAGCCGAGCGATTTGGGGCCGAGCTTGTCGGAGGTTTCCTTGAACTTCTTTGCGATCAGGTCGAACGCTTCGTCCCAGCTCGCTTTCTCGAACTTGTCTCCCTTCTTGATCAGGGGGGTTGTCAGTCGGTCGGGGCTGTGGACGAATTCCCAGCAGGTCGCACCCTTGGGGCAGAGCTTGCCCTCGTTTATCGGGCTGCGCTTGTAGGGTTCGACCCCTACGCACTTTCCATCCTGGACAACCAGGTTGAGCCCGCAGCCTACCCCGCAGTAGGGGCAGGTGGTGGGCACATATGTCAGTGTCGGAATTTCTGCACTCATCATTTCACCAGTATTTCACACAAACACACGTTCATAAACATCGGGCAAAACGGCTTTCCGGGGACAAACGTGGTGTAAAGGGGGACTCTTTTCCTTCGTGATATAAAGGTTCTGGAATTTTTGTAAAAAATGCCTAATAAAAGTGGGTTTTCGACGGGGTTTACCCCGGACTGCGACGTAAAAATTGCTCGCAAGAAACAAAAGCGGTTTGGGTTTTTCCTTGCTGCATTTTACATGTGTTTAAAAAAAAATCCGGTTAATAAAATATAGTAAACATGATCGAATTACCTGCCGCACTATTAAACTCCTTCCCAAAATAACGGATTTTTGGGGAGTCCGGATGAAATTAACTCTCCATAAGGGATTTGATAAAAACAGAGAGATCCAACAAACGGTTTTGCCGGGAAGAATAGTTCCTTTTCATGTGCGGGAAGAGATACCCGGAATTTGCAGGTTCGCGAAACCTTTCATTGAACCGGTACCTAATAGTAGGACACTGACTTATCATGACGGATCCTACGTTTGGGGCGAAACTCCAGAAAGACGGAAAAACCTACGCGATCCAGACCCGGATCCCGGCCGGACAGATCACACCCGAGGCACTGGAAACTTTTGCCCGGGTCGCCCGTACCTACCATATCCCGCTCGTGAAGATCACCTCGGGCCAACGGTTCCTCCTTGTCGGAGTAAAAGAAGAGGACATCCCGAACGTGCGCAGGGAACTCGGGGATCTCGGCACCGCATCGATCACCCCGGGTGTCCGCTATGTCCAGTCCTGCCCGGGCAGTGCATACTGTAAAAACGGGACGCAGGACTCGCTTGCGCTCGCACAGCAGATCTCAAAAGACTTTGCCGGACAGGAATTCCCGGCAAAGATCAAGATCGGTGTCTCCGGCTGTCCACGGTGCTGTGGCGAAAGCAAGGTCCGGGACATCGGGCTCATGGGCTCGGCAAAGGGCTGGACGGTCTTTTTTGGCGGGCACAGTGCTTTTCATGTCCGCGAAGGAACCGAGGTAGCATCCGGCCTTTCATCGGAAGAGGCCCGGGCGCTGGTCGGCCGGCTGCTTGCCTATTACAAGACACACGGGAATACAAAAGAGCGGACAAGCAAATTCATCGAACGGGAAGGATCCGGCTGGCTCAAGGAGATCTAATCTCCTGAACTTCGCATTTTTTAATAATTATTATGAAAAAGAGTACAATTTGAATTCCCACTAGTATTGGAATAGTCATTGTTAAGGGTGCGGATATAATCAAGAACGGCATTAATAATAAGTTATTTATTATACCTTATATAATTATATTTAGTTTACAATAAAATACAACGATAAGTTTTTTTGAGTTTAAAAAGATTTCATAATTTAATTTGTCTTTTTAAGAATATATTTAACAATACAATCGGAATTTTAAAATCCTAATAATGGATCGAGTTATTTCCGCATCCGTTTCTAATTACCCTTAATTTTCTGGAAATGATGGAGAATCATTTAGAATAGCTGACAAAATAGAATTAATCTTATGATTGGACATTTTAATCATTCATGATTTAAAAAAACAATGGATATTTTAAAAAGATTAATCGTATTGTCTCCACGTGTGCCCGCACTCGGTGCACCGGAAGAACCGCACTTCGCTTTCATCGGCAGCACGAAGCTGGCGGAGCCACCAGAAAGCGAGGTTGTTTTCGCACTTCGGGCATTTGATCTGGATGGTGGGGAGGGTTTTGATATTCGTCTCTTCATCGTCAACAATCGTGATCTCGTTTTCCGTACACTTTTTCTCCCGGGTCAGCTGCTTGTGCTCGTCCGCCTCGATCTTGCGGACATACCCGCACTTGCGGCACTTAAGCTGGCCACCGGAAGAAATGAGCAGGGATTTACATTCCGGACAAAACATCGGATATCAGTATTGGCCCTGCTACAAGATTAACCTGATTATCTGGCAAAACGAGGCACCGGAACACGCTTTTCTTTTTTGACCGCCCGACCCGGCCATGGGCCGGCCGGGTTTGGGGCAGAAGAATCCTTTTTTTTACTTAAGCGCCGATACATCTATGATGATCGAGTATCTCGTCCTGATCTCCTGCCTGGGATTTCTGGCATTCCTGATACCCGGTCGCCACCGGAAATACGCTGCCATTGTCGGCTGGGTCTTTATTGTCCTCTTCCTCTTTGCGACCCTGCCCGAATACTTTGCCGAGAATAACTTCCTGTATCCCGTCATGGCGGTCCTCTCGGTGCCGTTTTTGTATATCACGATAAAATATCTCCTCGCTGAAGACATCCGCGTCCATTACCTGTCAAGGGCCGCAGCCATCGCGTTTTTGATCTACTTCCCCTTCGCGATTGACGATTACACACAGGTAAGCGCCCTTGGTACCTGGCTTATCGGCACGGTTGTAGGCCAGGTTGTCTGGCTGCTCCAGGCCTTTAACTACCCCGTCACGCTCGAAGCCTGGAACATCATCGCCCACAACGGATTCCGGGTCGAGATTATCCTTGCCTGCACCGGCATCCAGAGCATCGCCATCATGCTCGGGGTCGCTGCCGCCGTCCCGACAACGCTGAAGCAGAAGATCTACGCGTTCCTCCTCGTTGCCCCGACCATCTACATCCTCAACCTGTTCAGGAACGTCTTTGTGATCATGGCCTACACGGACCAGTGGTTCCCCTATTACCCGGATATTGCCGGCAACGGGGAGATCGGGTACGAGAGTTTCTTCTGGGCCCACAACGTGATTGCCGAGATGCTCGCACTCGTCCTTCTGATCCTGATCGCGTACGGCCTCTTTACGCTCATCCCCCGGCTCGGCACCTTTGCAGAGGAACTCTTCCAGCTGTATTACGGCGAGATCATGGTAGCATTTGGCCGCAGTGGCGGGAAGAAAGGGCCCGAAAACAGCAGCCCTGCACCTGAAACCGGCGATATACCGGCAGTAACGGGAGAAGTCTCTTCCCGACAGGAGGAACGGGCGGGATAATTCCTTTTTCTCCGTCAGGAACAGATGCAATGCCTTAATATTTTCTAAGGTATATTTTCGGTAATATGCGTGATTACAAGGGCAATACTCTCGGTTTTTCGCCAAAATCACGAAGACTCTTCTTGTACCTGTCCCTCCTCATCAGCATCTTTGTGATTGGATCGCAACTTATCCTCTGGTACCTGCGATACCATCTGAGCCCGGTGGCAGCGGAAGTATGGGCAATCCTGGTTGCGGTTGTCTTTGGCATCTTTGTGGTAGCACTTACCATTCTCGCTTTCCGCGATCGGAACTGGAAGGATCCCTACCTGGAACAGACATTTCCGCAGGTTCCCTCACAACACCTGAACTCCGACAACGATGCAATGATTTCTCCCAGGGATATTACTCCTCCCGCCCAGCCATGGAAAGAAGTTCTTCTCACCCTTGGGTATAACGATGCATATGATCTTTGTACACGGGCCGTGGCATTGCTCCCGTTTGGGAGGGTAGAAGTGGCAAGTAGGGATACAGGTACCATTCACGCATCATCCACAGGATCCATGGGAGCCGACTCGGATTTTTCAGCAATCACCATTTTCCTGGTACGGACGGGCCCTGTACAGACGAAGGTACAGATTTCCTGCAACCGCACGATCTCCGGGGGAGGCTGGAGGTTTGAGCCTCCAGTCCATGAGACGAAGCCGGATATGGTGGCTGTAGACACCATTGCCAGTTTCCTGAGGGATGCAACTCCCCAAACAGGAACTGATTCATCTGGCATCTTGACGCAGGAAAGTCATCCCGAAACAAATACCCACATTATCTCAGGGCACTCCGGGAAAAAGTATTTCACAAAGAGCCCGACCCTTGCCGCCTTGCTCTCAATTTTCCCCGGCCTTGGAGCAGTTTATACCGGCAAACAGCAGGAAGGGGTAATCATCGCCTTTGGCGCGTGGTTCGGCCTGCTCCTCTGGTATATCCCGGGCATACTTATCTGGCTCTTTGGAATACATTATGCCTGGTCAACGGCACGCAACATCCGCAATGGAACGCTCCCGTATTCCACAGTTACACAAGTATCTATGATTGTCTGGGCAGCAGGGACAATCCTTGTGTTCATTACGTTCCTCTTTGTTGCATACACGGCCATCAGTGTCTTTCGGTACCCGGGAATGCCCGGGATAGTCATCCCGATGAGACCAACGTACTTTTCTTTGAGCTGAAATCCGGTAAGCCACTAACCAAAAGAGAGAATACCACAAAAAACAGAACGCGGGGATACTGCCCCCGACTTACTTCAGCGCCCGGTAGAGGTACAGGATCCGCTGGATGGCCGAAAGGTTCGTGCAGACCGCGATGATGATCACCGAGACCCAGATAAACCCGGTCACACCGCCGATGATCAAAACAAGGAACGTCTCGGGCCGTCCGAAGAACCCGACGCCTTCGAGCGGATCGTCGATTTTCCCCTCCACCTTTTCCCGGTACCCGATCTCCGCATATACCACCGGCTTGATGAACGTGTTCATCAGGGAACCCGTCATCGCGAGGCCCACTACGGCAAAATCAGCGACCGGCGGGACCGGCAGAAACCCGCTGACGATCGTGATCCCCGAGAGCCCGATGCCCAGAATGACCAGGGAATCCACGTACTTGTCCACGATCCAGTCAAAGACCGCCCCGAAGTTCGTGTGGGAATTTGTCTGCCGGGCGATGCTGCCGTCAATGAGATCGAAGAGAGCGGAGAGCACCAGGAGAATGCTCCCGACAAGGAACTGGCGTTCCACGAAAAGCGCCGCGGCGGCGATCCCGGCCACCAGGGCAAGAAACGAACACTGGTTCGGGGTGACACCGCACCGGACAAAGCCCCGGGCAACCGGTTCAAGGTACTGCTTGAACCGGGGCCGGAGGGCGGTAATATTCATGCTCCCATGATAGGTATGCGAACCATTAATAGTTACGGGACTTGTCGTGGCGGGGAAAACCGGTAACTCGGGGGGGATTATTACAACCCGCGGGAATCAGCATATTCTTTACATCCTGCACCAAACATTCTGTCAGGAGTCAGATAGCATGTCAGCACCCACGGCCCGCCCCCATGTCCTCATGATGTCCGAGATTACTGCGGACGGCAAACTCACGCTGAAAAAAGGAGCCTCCAGCAAGATCCTCATGAAGTACATGGCGCACGAGACCGAGATCCTGCTCCACGAAACCCGGGCTGCGTACGATGCGATCATGGTTGGCGCGAACACGATAAAAATCGACAACTCGTTTCTGACTGTCCGGCTTGTGCCCGGCAAAAGCCCACTCCGGGTCATCCCCACGAGCATGGCAGACATCCCGCTCGATGCAAACGTGCTCGGGCCGGATGCGCCGACCGTGATTGCGGTCTCCGAAAAGGCGCCGGCCGAGCGGGTCGATGCGATCCGGGCAAAAGGGGTGTCCGTGGTCGTTGCAGGAAAAGACCACGTGGATCTGCCGCTCCTCATGCAGATCCTTACCGAAAAATTCGGGGTGAAAAAACTGATGATCGAAGGCGGGCCGACTTTAAACTGGCACATGCTCCACAACCAGCTCGTTGACGAGATCCGCCTCATCCACCTTCCATTTATCGTCGGCGGTTCGGACACACCGTCCCTTGTTGGGGGAATGCATATCAATTCGGAAGATGAGATGATCCGGTTAAACCTCAAGAAATTCTATATGTGCGGTACCAACCTCGTCTCCGAGTTCGACGTGCTGTACATATAAGAGCGCACTTATGGCACAACTACCCGATAATTCCCCGGCATATGCGGCACTCGGGCCGGCCCCGCAGTCTGCCGGCCTGAAATGGTTCCTTGTCATTACGTTCGGCCTTATTGTTGTGATCGGGGCTCTCGTGGCCTCTTTTTACTTAAGCGACAACACGCACCCGGGTGTCAAGGTCATCCGTATGGAGGGCACGCTCTCGACCGGTGATTTTTCCGATGAATCCGGCGTAGGCAGCGAATACGTGGGCGACCAGCTCCGGGAGGCGGCTGACGATCCGATGGTCGAGGCAATCGTGATCCGGGTCGACAGTCCCGGCGGGACACCGGCTGCTGCTGAAGAGATCATCAGCGACATGGAGTACGCAAAGGCAAAGAAGCCGGTGGTTGTCTCGATGGGGGATATGGCGACGTCTGCGGCATACTATGTAAGTGCCCATGCGGACCGGATCTATGCAAGCCCCGATACTTTTACCGGTGCGGTCGGGGTTATCTGGACATTCTCGGATCTCAGCAACTGGATGAAACAGGAAGGGTACAATGTCACGGTCGTAAAGTCCGGGGACAAAAAAGACATGGGATCCTCTTCCCGGCCGATGACCAGTGACGAGCGGTCTTACGCCCAGCAGATCGTGAACGACAGCTTCGAGCGCTTCATCACGGACGTGACCACGCAGAGGATGATTGCCCGTTCCGATATCGAAGACGGCCGGGTGATAACAGGAGAAGATGCCCTGCGGTTTAACCTCATCGATAAGATCGGCAACCTCAACGATGCAATCGCGGGCGCAAAGGAACTGGCCGAAGAACGGCGGAAATAATTCCTGTCTTTTTGTTTGTTTTTAACAGGAATTTTTTGCGATTTGTTGGGAAAAGTTGTCTGCGGTTTTTTTCCGGTAAAAACGGGTGAATGGAGATTTACTCTTTTCAGGAGTTTGCAGTAAGTCTTGCATTGGTGTTTTTTGGCTCTGTAGAAATCATTTTCCCCGAACGAAACCGTATTTGCGAGGGAGACCCTCTCTCTTCCCCTGAGGGGGAGGCAGTCCAAGGGGACAAAGCCCCCTTGACCACTCACCAAAATAAAAATTTTTCCAACTGTGCTTCCCGTGCACAGATTTGCTCCACGGGGCGAGCCCCGACGAGGCGGCGAGCAACCGTGGTTCCATCTCAAACAAAATTCAGGATGTCTCTTACGGTTTTCTACAGAGCCTGTTTTTTTAGAGAGAAATCCGTAGATCGGCAAAACAAAAGCGAGCACTCGCCCCCCGTCCCCCTCGCGCTCGACGGGTGGCGCTGCTTCACCCGTCTCGCTAGGGGGTGTACGTAAAAACCAAAGATACGGAGGTTATTCCATCTGCTAAAGGTGGTTTTGGTTTCACGCATTTCCGGTATTCTTTGAGATACGCGCTACGGGAATCTCAAATAAAAAAGTTAGAAGGTCTTCCCCGCAGTCACACCATCCGGATCGGGTTCGCCTTCATGTATTCCCGGCAAACGGTTGTCGCATAATGACCGGGTGGGAGGGTGAATTTCAGGTGCACGTTTGTCCCGTCAACCGAGGACTCGATTGCGGTTTTGAGCGCTATGGGCCGCCATGCTCCTTCGAACTTTGTCTGGACAAAAGACGCGGCCCGCCCAAAGTCCTCGGGCGTGATCCCTTTTGCCTCTAATAGTCCGCGAATCGCATCGTTTCCTGCCGATGAATCGGGGGCGTTCTTTCCCGGCATGAAGAGCGCGATATTGCACCGGCCCCGGGCGAGATGGATCTTAACTGCCGGGATATTTGCCGCAGTCACGGTATCTGTCCGGCCGTTAAGAAAGATTAGCCGGTCGCCGGGCACCGGCTCTGCCAGGCCATGACCCTGAGCGAGTCGGTCCGAGAGGGCACAGTTGAAAAGGTAGGACTGGAACGCGGAGACAAACATAGAGAGGAGCTTGGGCGGCAGCTCTTTGAGGGCGCCGGCGTAATCGCCCGGGTGCGAATGAAGGTACGAGAGCATGGAACGCTCGAATGACATCTGCGGCGGCATCTCCTTGAGCGCAGGGAGCGGGTCGCGGTTCTCGGAAAAATGCGTCCGGACCGCCTTTACCTGTTCCGATTCGTGCGGGAATGCTTCGCCCACGTAGGTGACAAAGGCCTGCTCGTATTCGCCGTGCAGGATCAGTTCCCCGATCCGGTGGGTCAGCGGGCGGATGACACCGAATCGCTGGAGCCCGAAGTAATTCGGGAGTGCCCGGCCCGCCGCTTCAGTCACGGCCGCAACGCGCTCCGCGAGATCGCCGCCCTCCGCCTCGCGGATCACAAGGTCGAAGCGGTTGCCCGAAAGATCGCCAAGCGAGAGCTGCTCGTTCGCCGACCCGACAACTTCGAGCGTGATATCCTTTAGGGAAAACGCTGCGATCTGCTCGGGTGTGATTTTGTAAAGCGAGATAAGCTGCGAGGTCTTTGCGTTCTTGTCCTTGGTTCCCGCCCACCCGATCCTCCGGTGGCTGATAGCAAGGCGCTTTGCGATCTCTTTTACCGCGTGCTGGAGCTCCCAGTTGGTTTTGGTGAGCCGGCAGATGAGATACGGCCCGGCGGTTCCACCTTTTCCTTCGATCGGGATCTCTTCAACAAGAAAATCCTCCGGTGTTGTCCGGAGCTTTCCCCCGATCCCCGGGGTATCGGTTACATAGTACTGCATGCCGAGCTCGCGTTCGAGCGCATACGGGCTTTCCATCATAAGAGCGAAAGGTTCCCGGTAATCTTATCGAGGTCTTCGGACTTTGCCGGGCCAAGGCCGAGAGCCGTGATTGTCCCCGGAGGGATCTCGGTCATGCCGGCGTCCTGGATGAGCGAGGTAGAGATCCCGGCCCGTTCCGCGATCACCTTGAGCTCGAAAAGCGCCCGCTCGCTGTCGGCTTTTAAGACAACCTTCTTCTGGCCTTCCGCCTGCCACATCTTACGCAGGTTCTTGTCCGCGTTCTCGAACGCTCCCAAGGATGCGTGGGCTGCCTGTGCGCACTTTTTGCCGCAGCTCATCTTGACATCGTTTCGGAGGACAAGGCACTGCTTGTATCTGAATACCGGCTCCTGTGCCATTTCTGCTCATACCGTTGTCCGGGTCATGCAATATAGGTATGGCATAACAGGAAACCGGTGCCGGTTTACTCCGGCGCAAAAGAGATCACAAAGACTTTAAGCCCTTCCCCTTAATTTTCATAACAATGCCGGTTTCGGGAAACGGCCGTTCCCGGGTCATCAAGTCCCTGGGCCTGGTCTTTGGCGATATCGGGACCAGTCCCATCTATACCGTCGGTGCAATCCTCTTCTTTCTTCTCCCCACGGTCGGGAATGTGCTCGGCATCATCTCTCTTGTGATCTGGACGCTCTTTACGATAATTACCGTCCAGTACGTCTGGCTTGCGATGTCGCTTGGGACAAAGGGCGAGGGCGGGACAATCGTGCTCCGCGGGATTTTGTCCACGCTCTTAAAACCGGGCATCACGCTTTCGGTCGTCACCATCCTTACCGTGGCGGGAGTCGCGCTTTTTATTGGCGACGGCGTTATTACACCCGCGATCAGTATACTCTCCGCAGTCGAAGGTATCACGCTTGTACCCGGTCTTTCCGGGCTTGCAGGTGGCGACGTCCTGCTGATTGCAGCGTTTATTGCCATCGGTCTTTTTCTCATCCAGAAAAAAGGCACCGAGCATGTAGCGTGGATGTTCGGGCCTGTCATGCTTGTCTGGTTTATCGCACTCGGGGTAACCGGCGCGATTGCCATCCTTGCCGCCCCGCAGGTGCTCCTTGCACTGAGCCCGACCTATGCCTTCGCTTTTGTGATGGAAAACGGCATCACCTCGTTCTTTGTGATGTCCGCAGTAATTCTCTGCGTAACCGGGGGCGAAGCGCTCTATGCCGATATGGGCCACCTGGGCAGGGAGCCGATTGTCAAAGGCTGGTACTGCGTCTTTCCGGCGCTCGTGATCAGCTATCTCGGGCAGGGAGCATACGTCATGGCCGGCGGCGCGACAAAGAACGTGCTCTTCTCGATGGTCAACACGATCTTCCCGCCCGGTTACATCCCGTTCCTGCTTTTGAGTATCTGCGCCACGGTTATCGCATCGCAGGCAATGATCAGCGGCATGTTCTCCATCGTGTACCAGGCCATGAACACCCGGCTTCTGCCCCGGATGAAGATCGATTACACCTCGGCCGAGCTGCGTTCACAGATCTATATCGACACGATCAACTGGCTGCTCATGATTGCCGTGCTCGTAGTGATGGTCGGTTTCGGGTCTTCGGAAAACCTCTCGTCCGCGTACGGCCTTGCGGTCGCCGGCACGATGCTGATCTCCGCTATCCTGATGCTGTTGATCTTCATCCTGCAGGCCGAAGCCATCAAGGCCATGGTCTGCGGTCTCTTAATCGAGGTGGATATCCTCTTCCTGCTCTCCTCGTTTGTCAAGATCCCGGCAGGAGCCTACTGGTCGCTTTTGATCGCGGCGCTCCCGTTTGTGATCATCCTTGCCTACATCCGCGGCCAGGAGCGGCTCCACGAGATGCTCAAACCAGTTCCCCTCGACGAATTTATTAAAAAATATACCGCGGCCTACGAGACGCTTCCCAAGATCCACGGCACGGCCCTTTACTTTACCGGAGACGTCTGCCGGGTCTCGCCCTATATCCCGCAGATCTTTTTCCAAAACGAGATCCTGTACGAGAACAACATCCTCGTTTCTATTGTGAGCCAGGACAAACCGTTCGGGATCGAAACCGATTTCGATACCAACCTTGGACCGGGCCTCCAGGTTTTTACGATCCGGTGCGGCTACATGGAGATCGTGGATATCATCCCGCTGCTCCGGGCGCAGGGAATTGAAGAAAAGACGATCTTCTACGGCATCGAAAACATCGTGAGCGACCGGTTCTTCTGGAAGATCTACTCGATCATCAAGAAGGTCTCGCCGCCGTTTGTCCAGTTCTACACGCTGCCGCCCGAGAAGATCCACGGCGTTGTGACGCGGGTCGTAATGTAACCGGGAAAAAGGGAAAAAGTCCCGGTCCTGCCTTACGGTCCCGATACGTCCGGCTCCTGCAGATCGCCCGAGCGGTCGGAAAGACGGCATATACGGATTTTTGCGATCCGCTTCCCGTCCATCTGCACGATCCGGAACTTGAAACCCGCGGCCTCAAAAGAATCGCCCTCCACCGGGATCCGCTGGAGCCGCGTCATGACAAAACCGGCTAGGGTATGGAAGTACCCGTCCTCTTCTTCGGGAAGCGCATCGATCTTCACGAGATCCTTGAACGTAGCTGTCGAGAGCGTCCCGTCCACCAGCCAGGAACCGTCCTCCTGCTGCAATACCGGGGCTGTTTCGGGTTCGTTATAGAGCGGCTGGTACCCGACGATGACCTTGAGGATATCGGTCATGGCGATGATACCCTGGACGCTCCCGTATTCGTCCAGCACGATCGCGATGTGCTTGTGCGATTTCCTGAACGATTCGAGCAGCCGTAGCATCGACATGCTTTCAGGAACATAGAAGGGTTTCTGGAGAACTGACGCAAGATCGGCCTGCCTGCCGTTGATCATTAGAGTCCAGAGATCTTTTACCGATACTATCCCGAGAAGGTTGTCGACAGTATCCCGGTACACCGGGAAATACGACCTCCCGCTGTCCTGGATCTTTTTCCAGTTTTTCTGCGGGGGATCGTTGATGTCGAGCCCGATGATGTCGAGCCTCCGCGTCATGAGGTCTTCGGTGCGGAGGTTGTCCAGGTCAAAGACCCCGGCAACCATGTCCGCTTCGGATTCCTTAAACACCCCGGCTTCGGTGCCTTGTTCAATGAGCACCCGGATCTCGTCCTCCGTTACCGGGGATTCCGTGTATTTTTTTATGCCAAAAAGGCGGAGCACGAATTCGGTGGAATGACTGATGACCAGCACGACCGGGGCGGTGACGAAGGCAAAGAACCGCATGGGGCGGGCGATCTCTGCCGCGTATTTTTCCGCATTGCTGAGCGCGATGCGCTTTGGCACCAGTTCGCCAAAAACGAGCGTCAGGTACGTGGTGGCAAGAACGATGATCGCCACACTGAGCCCCGTGCTGTAGGGGGCAAGGCCGTTAAACGATGCGAGATTGTCTGCAAGGGGACCCGAGAGCGTTGCAACACCGGCTGCACCGACCAGGATACCTACGAGCGTAACGCCGATCTGGATGGCAGACAAAAATTTTGTCGGGTCTTTTCCTATGGCAAGCGCGGCTGCCGCGCCCGGGTCGCCCCGGTCAGCTTTCTGCTGGAGACGCGCCTTTTTTGCAGAGATGATCGAGAATTCGGCAAATGCAAACAGGCCATTGATGAGGATCAAAAGAAAAATCGCGATGCACTCGATTACCGGAGTCATGGCAGGGTACCAAGAATGGATCGTGAAATGAAATGAGGTTTTTCTCCGATTCCTCCAGCGTACCGGGACGATTATGGGCCGGTGACAGGAGACAAAACCTGCCGAACGAGAAGACCTGTTTTATACCGGGCGTTTGAAAAAGTACCGGATAAAGTGTGCGTGATATATGGCCTGTCCAGTTCCCGATAAGATCATCCGCTCCCGGCGCCGCACGATCTCGCTTGAGATCACTCCGGATGCAGCGCTCGTTGTCCGCGCCCCGTTGCGGACGCCCGAATCCTATATTACCGGCCTGATCCGGGAAAAGCAGGACTGGATCGAGAAAAAGATGGCCGAGATCAGGAACCGTCCGGTGGCAGGAAAGAAGCAGTTCGTAAACGGCGAACGGTTTCTCTTTTTGGGAGCAGAATACCCGCTCGTTGTCCTGCCGGGGAGCGATGCGCCGGTCAGCCTCGGGGGATCTTTTTTTATCGGGGAGCGCCGTCTCCCGCAGGCCCGCGAACTCTTCCGCGCCTGGTACGTGGAGAGGGCAAAGGAGATCGTCCCGGCCCGGGTTGCCGGTTTTGCAGCGATCCTCGATTACCGCCCAAAGAAGATCCGGATCTCGGACACCCGACGCCGCTGGGCCTCGTGCAGTACGTCCGGTACGCTCTCGTTCTGCTGGCGCCTGATCCTCGCACCGCCAGAAGTGACCGACTACGTAATCGTCCACGAGCTCGTCCACATGCGCCAGCCGGACCACTCCCCCCGTTTCTGGGAGAAGGTCGGGCAGGCAATGCCGGACTACAAAAAACACCGGGAATGGCTGCGGACAAACGAACGCCTGCTCGATCTCTAAAATACGGTCGGACGGCTCGCAGTCCGGCAGGGTATATTCTATAGGATCCGGATGCAATGAGTGATTAAAGGGACGACGGACATGTCGCACGTGCTGGTTTCGCCGCTGAACTGGGGGCTCGGCCACGCTACGCGCGATATTCCCGTTATCCGTACGCTTCTTTTGCACGGGCACGAAGTCACGATCGCGGCCTGCGGGAATGCGCTTGCCGTCCTCTCCCGGGAGTTCCCGGAGTGCCGGGCAATCGAATATCCCGATTACCCGGTGGCCTTCAGCTCCGGTCACTTTTTCATTCCCCGGTTCTGTGCGTCGGTTCCCGCCATGCTGCGCGGGATGGCACAGGAGCACGCAACGCTTGAAAAGATCCTCTCCCGCGAAAGGTACGATCTTGTGATCAGCGACAACCGGCTCGGGGTTTCTTCAAGGAGCGTGCCGTCGCTCTTTATCACCCACCAGCTGCGCTACCATATGCCGCTCCTCTACTGGCCGGCCGACGTCCTTACGATCCCGGTCAACCAGTACATCCACGAAAAGTTCGAGCACATCATTGTGCCCGACAACCCGCCCGGGCCGGCCTCTCTTGCCGGAAAATTATCGCTCGCCCAGACCGACACGGCGCGGGAACGTATCTTTTACACCGGCATCCTTGCAAGCGTTCCGCAGATTGCCTGTACAGAAGATCTGGACTGCCTGATTGTGCTCTCCGGGCCTGAGCCGCAGCGGACAATCCTCGAAGGGATCGTACGGTCAAACCTCGAACTGACCGGTGGTTCCGGCACGGTCCTCCTGGGAAACCCGCGAGCGTCTGGTGCAGTCCCCCGGATCGGGGACTGGGAATGTAAAAGCTACGTTTCCACGGATGAGAAGGCGGAGCTGATGAACCGGGCAAAGACGATTGTCTGCCGTTCGGGATACACGACGCTCATGGAGCTTGCCGAGCTCGGGAAGACCCGGGCGCTGCTCATTCCTACACCCGGGCAGACCGAGCAGGAGTACCTCGCTGAGTATTATGAGGAAAAGAACTGGTTCCATTCGACAGAACAGGCAAAACTCGATCTTGCCCGCGACCTCGACCTGTGCCGGCACTACCGGGGATTTCCCCGCGATATGCCAAAGACTGCAGAGAATACAAAAAGGCTGTACAACGAGCTGCTGGCGGGATACCTGGAATGAGGTCCGATTATGGATGAACTGGTTGCGTACGGGATCGCGGCCCTTGCGATCTTTTATGCCGGCATGGTGATCGTGGCGTACGGGATCTTCCTTGTCCTGCTGACACTCGTGCAGGCATTCCTTGCCGGAAATTTCCTGCTCTTTTCCGGCATTCTTGTTGGAATCCTTGCGGCAGTTTTTGCATATGCGGTTATTGGGATTTGGCTGAGGAAGGCCGGGGTTATCTGAAAAGCAGGGTAATTTTAAATCACAGTAATTTGTTTTTATCGTATCATCGATCTCGGACAAAAAAATTGTTAAAAATATTGATCTGTCCCTCCACATCCTTATAAAAAACGGGTTCTGTCGGAGGTGACTGGAGTAAGCGTACTTTTTTTATTATGCACCTGCGTATGTTAGGTCAGAGAGGAAGAGAGCGATGAAAACCAGGTATCTTTTCGTCATAGCGGGCATCCTTGTCCTCGCCGCCCTGTTTGCCGCCGGGTGTACCCAGACCACCCAGCAGCAGGTCGTTGTCACGACTGCCCCGCCAACAACAACGGAAACTCCCACAGAAACCCCGACCGTTTCTGCCTGCGGGATCGAGAACTGCCATGGATATACACTCCAGTGCGGTTCGAATATTGCCACGGCATGTACAAGCGATATCGATGCCGGGGACCGGTGCAGGAAATATGCATCCTGCCAGGTAGTGAGCGGCACCTGCCAGCTTGTCAAGGAAGATACAAGATACGACAAGTGCGGTGCATGTGTCCAGCAGTGCGAGAGCACGTACTACAACAACCCCAACCAGCTCAACGATTGTGCAGACCGGTGTACGTAAAGCATTCGGACGCCACCTTTTTTGTTTTCTTATTCAATCGTGAACCGACCGTATTACCCTAGGGATTATTCTGTTAGGCCGGGCGGTCAAAAAAAGCAGCTGGCCTGCCGCTAGAGAAACGACCGGATCCCGGAGACGAGAAGCGGGGAGAAGAACCGGATGAGCGAGGGGTTTTTGAAAAGGAGCCCGGCAAGTTTTCCCGGCCGGTCCATGTCGCCATGCCGGACAATGGTATCGACAATCTCCGGGGCCGCCATCGCTTCGATCATCCGGTCGAGCGTCTCCGGGGAGATGTGCCGGCGCATTAAAAAAAGGCGGTACCCGAGCGCGAGTTCCTTTCCCATATCCTCCTGCCACCGTTTCTCGTATTCCGATAACGCCTTGTCGGAGAAATCGTCGCGCTCGCAGCAGAGCGCCGCTACCGCCGCTGCATGACGGGCCGTACGGATACCGGTGTAAACGCCGCCACCGGAAGTCGGTTTGGCAAAGCCCCCGGCGTCACCGGTAAAGAGCGTCCTCCTGCAATAAGTCCTTGGCATGACCCCGAGCGGGAGCGTTCCGGTAACCATGTGCAGATCGGAGGAGAGGCCGAGCCGCCGGACAAACGCAGCAAACCGTTCGGGAACCTGTTGTGTGCCGCACATCCCCGCCCTCACCCGACCATTACCCGTCGGAATGACCCAGCCGAAGAATTCCGGCGATGCATCCGGGTAGAGTTCGACAAGCCCGCGGTCACGGGAGAGCCTTCCTTCAGCCTGGATACCGGCAAGGTATGTCCGGGCCCGCTCCATCCCGTACAGGCGCGCAATCGTACTCCTCGGGCCATCGGCAGCGATCAGGACCCGGAATCGGAACTCTTCGCTCCCGTTCATCCCCCGGGTGACCACCCGGTTTTCCTGCACATCGCAAACCGCGGTCTTTGTCATAAAAACCGCCCCGGCATCGGCTGCCGACTCCGCTATCTCCCGGTCGAGGATCCCCCGGTCGACCACATGAGCTTTCGGGATCTTTGCATCGATCTCAAGAACCCGCCCTGTGCCGGAGATCACACGGGCTCCCGTTACCGTATTCAGGATCGACCGCGGCCCGGTTTCGCATTCGGCAAACGCGGCAAGCGAGAGAAGGCCTGCGCACTGGACCGGGTACCCGATCGTCCCCTGCTCCTCGATGCAGAGCACGGCCAGGCCGGCCTTTGCACATTCCCGGGCAGCAGAACTCCCGACCGGTCCTGCTCCGGCAACGATCACGTCATATACCGGGGACATGGTATCTCGGACACCTTAAAAAAAGAACGAGAAAGGTTACTGGGGCGGCTTTTCATCCTGCGTTGTCGCGGGTGCAGTATCCTCTGTCGGGGCCGTTTCCTCTTTGGGTTTTACCGGGAACTTGCAGGTCTTGAGAATAAGGACATGGGGAGGAACCGGCACGTCTTCGTCTTTTTTTATGGAAAAGCCCATTATTATCGCAAACAGGCCGAACACAAATGCGAAAGTCCCGACGATAGTCATGATAATATAATTTGTGGCAGCGGGGACGTACCAGACGAGCACGCCAAGCAGTACAAGGCTTGCTGCGATAACTCCTCCGACAAGGTAATATTTACTCTTCGGGCGGGAAAGGGCAAGGGAGATCCCGGAGTAGGCGGCATAGAACGCCAGCACGGCTATTGCAATAACAAAGAGCAGCGCGATGCTGTCGGGGAATATTGTCGCCACGATACCTACGAGGAGAAGGGCAGCAGAGCAGATAAACCAGAAGAACGACTCTTCGGCAGGCGAGGTGATCGCAACCAGGACACAGAGGACAATACCAGTGACAAGGATTATCCAGAATATTCCTAAAAAGAAAGCGAGCAGGGGGCCGGGCATGGTCAACGCAAGGCCTCCGAATATGACACCTATCAACCCTTTCAGGAGGCAGGAGAGTTTCGCATCCATAGAATTACGTCACTGTCCTCGCGTTAATAGTTTCGCCCTGCCGTAAACCAAAAGGAAACGGATTTTGCGGACCAGCGCTGCCGGGCATTCCCGGGACATCCGGTATTTGTCCCCGGCCCATCCACTCCCGTTTCGTCATGTTTATCTCCAACCTTGGCGATGTATTTCATCACGTGTTTGGCAGATACCCGCTGGACTATTCCACTACCGGCCCCGATATCAGCATCAGGCTTTCCGATGCCGGCAGCCTGCTGAAGTACGAAAGAGACTGCCGGGGCAGCCGTGAAGAGCGGTACCTGGGAAGATCCTTTTCCGCCATCCATATCTACCCGGTCGAACCGGTCAACCTGCCGGAACCGCTCACCCAGTACCTGGAGATCGCGTTTCCCCCGGTTGTCCTGCCGCCCGGCGCAGAACAGACTGTTTACGTAAAGTTCCCGGTAGAGATCGGCGTGTTTCTCGAATCCGAAGGAAAGCAGTCCCCGCTTGATGTCTTCTCCCTTATGCCGGCAAAATTCTCCCTGTACGGGCTGCCAAGTTCCGGCGTGATCACACGGTTGTACAAAAGCGATCTGTTCACTGCAATTCCTACCGTCGACCTGTACCGCGAAGGGGTCATGGCCCTGACCCTCAAAAACTGCCGGACGGAGAATGCAAAAGTAAGCCGGGCGGTCTTTGACAGCAGCTCGATGTGCCTCTATTACGGCAGCCGGGTAGCGATGACGGCTACCCTCGAAGTCTTCTCGGAATACCTTGCCCGCACATCGTTTACCGATACCGCCCCGTCGGATTGCCCGAACCGGGCCATCGACCTGTACCGGACGAGTTCGTTTGCGCTTACCAGTACGAAAGGCTATTTCATGGAGGCGGGCACGAGTTGAGCATAACCGATATCTTTAGCCTGGCCCTGTCGAACCTGACCGGCGCCGAATCCGAGGTTACCTCGGAAAAGGATTTCTTTGCAACGATAAGCCCGCGCGATGTCCTCTTCTTTGTTATCGGGATCGTCATCGCCTGGGTCCTCGGTCTCATCATCAGCCACCATCTCCGGATGCGCATGAGCCACCGGCTCAAAAAAGACCAGCTGGACATCCTGACCGGGTTTATCCGGGTCATCCTCATCATTATCGCGGTGGGTATCTCCCTGCCGGGCCTTCTCGACTTAAGCGTCACCATCATCATCATCTGTATCGCCGGCGTGATCGCCATCATCGCCCTTTCCAGCCAGAAGGTGATCTCGAACATGGTGGCAGGCATCGCGCTCCTGTACGAGAGCCCGTTTGCCACGGGAGACTATATCAGTACCGGGGGTGTCGAGGGAACGGTCGTGGCGGTTCGGCTCTTCTCGGTCCGGATCCGTACCGGCGAGGGGGTGTATGTCCATATCCCCAACGACCAGATCTATTCAACGGCTGTTTCAAATGTCCACGCCAATGTTGCCCGCAGGTTCGAGTACCGGGTAGGGATCCGCTATCAGGACGATACCAACCAGGCCATCGCTATCATCCGGCAGCTCCTGGAGGAGAACCCGTACGTCCTTGAGAACCCGGCGCCGGCGGTCTATGTCAGCGACATCTCTGCGGACAGCGTCGTCCTTTCGATCCGGGCGTGGTTCCCCTCGAACTGGCAGCTCACCAAAGACGATATCTCCCGGACCACGGCGATCCTCCCGAACGTCAAGGATGCTCTCGAAGCAGCGGGGATCGAGATGCCCTATGCCCAACGGGTGATCTGGTTTGCAAACCAGCCCGGTCATGACGAGAGCGCGGCATCCAAAAATAGATAAAAATAAGAAAAGTCAGAGCCGTTTAAAGTCGAAAAAATTGATCCCGAGGAACCGCTCCATCAGGTAGAGGATGCCAAAAAAGAGTGCCGCATAGAGCACGAAACTGACAAGGATTTCCACCCACCCGGTGATCCCCGTATAGGACATGATGATATTCGAAACCGCGTTTGCTATGATAATGGCAACAAGGATGCCCAGGAAAAAAACAACCCACTTTTTGATGTCTGCTGAATCCATGCCAGTACCATAGGCATCCCCGGGTATTAAATCTCTCAAGAACGCCTGTTTTTTAGATCCCTGCGAAACGGTTATAGGTTCGCCGGATGGAGTATACGAGTATGGATGAGGCAGAAGTCCCGGAGCCGAGGAGTCCTTATACCACCTTTTTCCTTCTTGCACTGGCAGCGATCGCGATTGTCGTTGTCCTTGTCTTTTTTTTGGGCATGACCTCCCAGCCCCAGGTACTGCAGGAAAGCCCGAACTGGACCCTTGTCTCATGCCGCGATACCACCGGGATCCTCATCCCCGCGATTAACTCCGGCGAGGTCACCGCACAGTTCGGACGCGACGGCAATATCACGGGTTTTTCCGGATGCAACCGGTACGTTGCGGCATTCATAAAAAATAACGACCGGATCCGGATCACCTATCCTCTTAATACCGGGTATACCTGTGACGATGCCGGTATCATGCAGCAGGAGGCAGACTTCTACCGCAACCTTGCGGAGGCGGCCTCGGTAAGCACCGGCCCGTCGGAACTCGACATCTTCGATACAAAAGGGGCTACTCTTCTCGTATTCCACCGGCAGTGACCGGGAGCGGTGCGGGTACCGGGAAAGTATTTCCCCTTATCCTGTCATACACCCGTAAAGGAGACAACCGGCAGGTATTTTTCAGGCAGGCCAGACAAGCGTCCCGCTTATGGCGCCCGGCACGCCATGGAGATGATCGCTATATCTTCACACAACCTTCGCGAACCGCTCAACAGGATCCTCAAAGAAAGCGCTACCGTAGCAGACTTGGTGAGGGACAAGACATTCGAGGAGTTCCTGCAGGACCCGGCAACCTATGAAAAAGTCGTATCCTGCATCCAGAGAATCGACGAGGCAGCGCATGGCATTCCCACGATTGTCAGGGTGAAATACGTCCTTTTGCCCTGGAAGGAGATCGCCGCGCTCAAGACCGAGTTTATGGAGGCGGACGCACACCTCCGACCCCGGGTGGTATGGAAGATCAGCACGGAAGCGCTTCCCCGTATCCGCCCGCTGGTCCAAAGCCTCATTGAGGAGATCGAAAGCTAGTTTCCTTTTTTAGAGGGATAATCCCGGACCTTCTTCGGGATCCCGCGAACGCTTAAAAAAGCCCGGGCCGATGAATATAGGTATGGACGAGCAGGCTCCCGTTCCGGGCGAGGGATCGCCCGAAGCCGAACAACTCCCGATAACCCCGCCCGCCCCGGCACCGCCCATGGGCTGGAAGTTCTGGGCGGTGATGGGGCTCATTGCCCTTCTTGTAGGGCTTATCGTATATTACCAGGTGGAGATCGCAGCCCGCCCGGTGCCGTCCGGCCTTGCCGGGACAAGCTGGACCCTGGCATATTATACCGTCGGGAACGGCACGCTGGTTCCCGCGAACGCTGCAACTACGGCCGCTCTGGACTTCGATCCGGGAAATGTTACCGGCCTCTCCGGGCAGTCCGGCTGTAACCGGTACTCGTACAATTATACGATCCATGCTTCCTCGTTTTCCCTGGACCCGGGATCGGGAACGATCACAAAGATGAACTGTCCGGAACCGGGTGTCATGCAGTTCGAGTCCGCCTATCTGGGAAACCTGGGAAACGCAACCTCCGTAACTGCCCGAAACGACCGCCTGTATATGTATGGCCGGGATAAGACCCTGCTCCTTATATTCACAACAGCGTCCCCGTAATTCCCGGTTATCCAAAAATTTTTCGTCCCGGAATTTCCGCCTCTTTTGGCACGGCTTTGCCGATCCGTTTGCCCCTCGCTAACCGGGAGCACGAAACGCATGCCAACATTAAAAAATCCTGCCGTAAACACTTTATCAGTTCATAAAGGAGTCCTGTGGCATGGAAGCAAAGAGCGAGAGGAAAGAGGGGGTGCTGGTCTTTTTCATCAACGGCCGGCTGGATGCATTCGGGGCACAACAGCTTGACGAGTGGATCAAGGGAGCGCTGCACGACGACGACAAGGAACTGGTGCTCGACCTTACGGGCTGCACATACCTCTCCAGCGGGGGACTCCGTACTTTTAACATCCTCAAAAAAGAGATGAAGCGGCGGAACGGCCGGTTTGCCCTTGCCGCCGTGGGAGAGTACCCGAAAAAAGTGCTCGACATGGCCGGGTTCTCCACGATCTTTGACATATTTCCCACAACCGGGGACGCGATAGAGGACATGAGGAAGAAACGTAAGGACCCCACGCTCTTTAACGAGATATTCTATAAAAAGATCGAAGCCGAGGGGGTTTCCTTAACCATCGAACCCGGCTGGATGACCGCGCCCCCGGTCCTCCGCGTTACCGGGGACTTAAACAAGCTCCTCCATGCCCGCCTCAGCGAGGACGATATAAAGACCCGGAAGTTCTCCGAGATCACCTACTCGCTCGGTCTCGGGGCTCTTGGCGCCGACAAGAAAGAGGCGATGGCGCTCCTTGGCGAGATGATCACCCTGTACGGCTCGATGGTCTGGCTTCCCACGGACGGGAACAATACGCCGGATTTCATGACCCCGCTCGATGCCGATGCCGACGTTCCGGTCTACACGGGATTCAACGTAACGCTCGACGGTCCCTTTAACGAATACCTCACCCTCGACACGCAAAAACCGGAAGGCGTGGCCGTCTCGGACATCTACCGCATGATCCTCACCGGTGCGGCCGACCGGGTCCGGAGCTACAAGGGGATCGTTGCCGTGACCATCTGGGGCGTGATCTCGGGACTTGCCAGTTCCGGGATCAAGAAAGCACCGGTTGCCGGTTCGGGCCTGCCCGACGGGGCGTCCATCATGGACCCGGCCCAGTCAGGGATCTGGATGGCCTCGGATACCGGCATGGCCTACAAAGGAGATACCCTCGTCAGTTTCGGCTTTGGAATCGACCTTGCCAGGGCTGCTTCAGGGTACCCCGCTGAGCGCATCGCCGACCTCTGCTCGGCAAACGGCGAGTCCAAAAAAGCGATCTCGCTCCACAACCACGGCGTAGTCTTCCGGGGCATCCCCTATAACCCATCCCTCGACCTCAATTCCCAGGTCAAGAAGATCGTAAGCGAGGGGACGTTTGTCGATATGCGCCACCTCCTCGACAGCACCCGGCTCAAGCGGGCAAAGATAGGCGTTGCCTATATCCAGGACATTGTAAAAGACCAATAAATCTTTTTTAAAAACAACGATTATCCTGCCACAGGCCCTGACGGGCATTTCTTTTTTGTCAGGGTGAGGATATTTTTCTCCTGCTCGTACCGGTAGGTTGCACTGTCGGTCACCCTCCGGATGAGAAAGATGCCCAGCCCGCCGATCCCACGCTGGTCGATGTCTGCCGAGGTATCGGGTTCCGGGACACCGAGCGGGTCAAATGCCGGGGCACTGTCGCTAATCTCTATAGTGATCTCCTCCTCGCCGGACGTGCACCGGATGGCAATGGTGCCCGGGGTTTCTTCGTACCCGTGCTTGATAACGTTTGTTATCGCTTCTTCGACTGCCAGCTGGAGGTCGAGGATCTGGTCGTCGGAGAAACCCATGGACTGCATGCACTGCTCCAGCTCCGCGGAAATTTTCGGGATCTCCTCAAGACGGGAGGGGATTACGATATCGAGCGGTGCAGTCATGAGTCCTCCACCAGAATGTTACCAGCTATGGTTTGCATTCCCACGTACATAAACAAGTCAGTATCTTCCAGGATGAGAAGGATTATCTCGGCTTGTGTACGATACTTAAACGAATCTTATACCATAAATCAGTCGTTTAGAGGACGGTACATGGAGATTACAGTAACTGCACAGGGCGGGGCTTCGGTGCTCGCTGTTTGCGGACGTGTCGACACCGTAACGGCAGGGGATCTCGAATCCGCCATCAACGGCCTTATTGAAAAAGGCAACCGGAAACTGCTCCTCGATTTCGGGGGGGTATCCTATATCTCCAGCGGCGGCCTCCGGGTCCTGCTTGCAACCGCCAAGAAACTGCGCAACGATGGCGACCGGTACGCGCTCTGCCGGCTTTCCCCCGAGGTACAGAAAGTCATGAAACTGGCAGGATTTACCTCGATCTTTTCCATCTATGCTTCCCAGGAAGAGGCACTTGCCGGCTGGTAACAGCAGCGGGCCGCTGGCATCCCGGACCTGGCAGCCTTTTCCAGGTGTGCCGGAGGCAGAGATTTTCCCGGAGATCCGCAAGGCCGATGTGATCTCTTCCAACTCCTACCTGGTGCGGACCGGAGACTGCCTGATCCTTATCGATCCCGGCGGTCTTGCGTCGCAGGCAGAGCTCCTTGCAGGGGAGATCGCCCCCTGTCTTGCTGTGGGAGTGCCCCTTGTCGTGCTCCTGACCCATGCCCACGTCGATCACTTCGCCGCGATGCAGGAACATCCCCTGTTTCTCAATACCGGGCGCGTAATCCTTGCAGTCCACGAGATCGGGGCTTGCGCCATCGAGACCCACGATACCGCACTGACGCAGGCAGAGGTCCTTGGCCGGGAGTTTGTCCCCCTGCCGGTCGGCATCCGCTTCTTTGCCGGCGATCCATGTCCCTCCGGGACATCCGTCCGGACGCTCGGACTACCCTTTGGTTTTTCCGCCACGCTCACCCGCGACAATGCCTGCCCGGCACCCGGCGTGACCATGGAACGGGAGGTTCTCACATTCCCCGGGGGGGCCCAGGCCGAACTGTACCATACCCCGGGCCACAGCCCGGACAGTACCTGCATCCGGATCGGCAGGATGCTCTTTATCGGCGACCTCCTCTTTGCCGCAAACCCCGGCGTTGCCGGGCTGCACGGCTGGGACCAGGACGCGCTGATCGAGTCGCTCGAACGGATGCTTGCAGTCTTAAAAAGCGGGGCGGTGGATATTGTCTGCCCGGGCCACGGCAGGATCATTTCCTCCGCACAGGCATGCACGATGCTGGAAGGCGTCCTTGCCGATGCACGGGCGCTGACCGGCATTGCCGAACTCAACCGGGAGCGGGCAGAGGAGACTGCACGGTTCGCCGAGGACTGCATGGAGGAGATAAACGAGCTCTTCACCATCCTTGCCGGCCGGCTCTACTATGTCGCGCACGTCATGGACGAGCTGGGCGAGACGGACATGGCAGCGCAGGCGGGTAAACTGATCGATGCCGGCGAGCTCGACAGCCTCCTTGACAGTTTCCAGGAGTTCGCCGATGCCCACCATGCACAGGACCATGTCTCGATCCACCTGGCACTCAAGGCCGGGCAGGTGATAGGAAAACTCGAACGGTCGTTTATGAAGGACGAGCTCGTTAAGATCGTCGATATCTCCCTCGTGCGCCGGGCAGAACGGCTGCTCTCGTCCTATTCCTCGATGCTCCGGGGATTTACGCCGCCGCAGGAGCGGGAATCCTGCGAGCTCTGCCCGCTTATCGAATCGGTCATCATCGGCCTTACCGGCCCGTCCTGTTCCGACGACGACATCCTTGCCTCGACCGACGATGCCGAAGCGTTCTGCCGGCTGCTCGTGGCCCGGCTCGGTACGCGCCCGCTCTTCGAGGACGTCCGGGTGTCCTTCGAGCGCGGCACGGGCGATCCCTGCGTGCTCGCCGACCGCAACCTCTTCTCCGATCTCCTGATCTACCTCTTCGAAGATCTGGTGGGGACCGGGGCAGAGGAGATCGCGGTGACGGTAGCAGGCAGCGGGCCGGCCCCCCTCATGGTAACGATTGCCGGGAACGGCAGAACGATGGACGCAGCGAGCGCGGGAACCGTCAGGGGATTTTTTACCCGGCTCTGCGAGCGCTCAGGCGGACACCTGACCGCGGAACACATGCCCGGTGGGCGTTCGTATACGATTGCGCTGGGTCCTGCGCTCTGACCCGCGTAAACCAAGAGCCGGCCCCAACCCCTTTTTCCTGTACCGGGACTGTTGTCAGGCCCGGTCCCCGCCGCACTTCCCGACCGTTGCAAGGTAAATCAACACTTGAGTTGTCCCATCGATCCCGAGGAGTCCTGCCATGGCATCGTCGTCGAATGCGGCAATGGCGCAGACCCCGCAGCTGACTGCTTCTGCTGCAAGGTACAGGTTCTGGCAGACGTGGCCGGCGTCGAGATGCAGGTCGCGGTACCCGCGCTCGCCGTAGCGCCAGGTCATCCGGTAGGGGACTGCCGTCCAGAAAAAGACTGCATTGCACCGCATGACAAAGGACTGGTCGAAGCAGGCGTGGGCGGCTGAGATGTGGAGATCCGGGTCCGCTTTTACACAAGAGAGCCGGTGGGAGAGGGCAAGGTACCGGTAGAGCCCGGGTTCGAGGCCGTCCACATCGTTTGCGAGCACGTACGTCTCAAAGGCGTGACGCGCCCCGGCCGAGGGGACAGTCCGGAACGTGGCCTGTGTCCCGTGGACGCTCTTTACTCCCTGCGTACACCAGAGCAGAAACGAGAGTTCTTCGAGAGAAAGGGGCTCCCGTTCGTACGACCGGACACTGTGGCGGCGCTCAATGGCGGTCCGGAGATCGAGCGGCGGGACGCGGATCTTCTCCGGGGGAACGAGGTCGATGACCGGCAGGGTCGGGTCTGCGGGGAGTTCGAGGGGCGGCTGGGGCAGCCCTTTTTCCTGGTCGGACCGGTTGAGGTACCGGTACTTTGTCCGTTCCATGAACTCCCGTCCCGCACCCTGCTGGTCGGAGATGTTTTCATCCATATGTGTCCGGATATCTGCCCGGGACAATAGCCTTATGGGTCGTGCCATGAGTGCCCTGCGGGGACGATCGATAGTCCGCTCATTCTTTTTTTGGTTGGGGGGGTAGTGGGCAGGGGGTACCCCAGATTTTTGGAGAGGGGGTGGGTACCCCCACCCCGCCATGCTGGTACCCCACCCCCCCTGATCGTAACCGGAGGGGTAGGGTCCCCTCCCCCTCTCATCGGTAACTCCACGCGAAACATACCTTTTGAAAGTGGAAGCAAGGGGGGGTAGTCCCCCCTTTTTTGCCGGACAAGGGGGGTGGGGGTCGCGACACGAAAAAGCAAAAAGGGGGGCAGGGGGGTGCCATACATTCTGGATGGGTGGGGGTACCCCCCTCCCGTTTTTTTTCGGAACGGACCGGCTTATGAACTTTTTTATTATTCCGGATCGTCCGGACCGGTCGGTTTTTCAGGAACTGATATCTGCCGGCAGCAAAAAACAGTGTAAACCACCAGTACACCGGTGACCTCCATGTCCACCCCCTCCGTCCCGAAAAACTCCCCTGCACCTCTCCTCGTTGAATTCGCAAACGTTACCGTCATCAAGGGAGAAAACCGGGTCCTCGACAATGTTTCCCTTGCCATAAAGGAAGGCGAGAACATCGCTATCCTGGGGCCGAACGGCGCCGGTAAATCTTCTCTGATAAAAGCTATCACCCGGGAGTATTACCCGGTAGTCTCGGACCTTCCGGTGACGTTTAAGGTCCTCGGAGAGGAGACCTGGGATGTCTTCTCCCTCAAATCGATGATCGGGATCGTTTCAAACGATCTCCAGTACACCTTCACCCGGACGATCACCGGCCGCGAAGTGATCCTCTCCGGGTTCTTTTCGAGCATCGGCCTCTTCAACCATGTCGTGACCCCGGAGATGGAGAAAAAAACGGACGAGATCATGCGGTTCCTCTCCATCGAACGGCTGGCTGACCGCCCGTTGAACGCTATGTCCTCGGGGGAGGCGCGGCGGTTTTTGATCGGGCGGGCGCTCGTCTTTTCTCCCGCAACGCTTATCCTCGATGAGCCGACAAACAGCCTCGACCTCGAAGCCCTCCATGCATTCCGGGAGATCCTCCAAAAGATTGCACAGTCCGGCACCTCGATCATCCTCGTCACGCACAACCTCCACGACATCATCCCGGAGATCACCCGGGTCGTGATGGTAAAGAACGGGCGTATCTGCGGGGACGGCCCAAAAGAGGAGATGCTCACCGATGCCGCCATCGGGCGCCTCTTCTCTGTCCCGGTCCACGTTGTCCGTGAGAACGGCTGGTACTATGCCACGGGATATTAGGCTCACACCTCCCCGACCTGAGCGGAGATTAATACTCCCCAAACGCCAATACCTTCTTTCGCACCAGGCAGGGCATCCGGCCCTGCCGTAAAGAGACCAGAACCATGCTTTCGCGCGAAGAGATCCGTGAGTTTGCCGGTGGAGAATCGGGACTTTCCACCCCGCAGGTACAGGCCAGTCGGGAAAAATACGGCGCCAACGTCATGACGCCCCCGCCCCGGGAACCCGCCTGGAAGCAGTACTTGGAAAATTTCAACGACCCCATCATCAGGATCCTGATCTTTGCCGTCGCAATCTCCGCCATCGTCTCGCTGCTCGAAGGAAGCGGGCTCCTGGATACCATCGGGATCATCGTTGCGATCCTCCTTGCCACCGGCATCTCGTTCTACAACGAATACCGGAGCAGCCGCGAGTTCGATGTCCTCAATGCTCACCGCGACGAGATGGCCGTCAAGGTCATCCGCGACGGGAACCCGGCAGCCGTGCCGGCAAAGGATCTTGTGGTCGGCGATCTCGTCCTCCTCGAAGCCGGCGATGCAATACCTGCCGACGGCTGGCTGGTCTCTGCGGACGGGCTGTTCTGCGATGAATCCGCATTTACCGGGGAGAGCGAACCTGCCGCAAAAAGTACCGGGAAAAAGGTTCTCAAGGGCAGTTTTGTCACCGCGGGAAAGGCACAGATGGTTGTCGGGGCGGTGGGCGACCGGGCCGAGATGGGCCTTATTGCCGCAACGCTCGGGATCGACCATGCGACAAAGACACCCTTAGAGGAGAAACTCGAACGGCTCGCCTCCCTTATCTCGAAGTTCGGGTACATGATGGCAGTCCTCATCTGCAGCACGCTTGTGATCCGGGGGTTCCTTGTCGGCGATCTTGCCGGCCTCAACCTTGCGACCGCCCACCACCTGCTCGATTACTTCATGCTCGCGGTCGTGATCGTGGTCGCTGCCGTGCCCGAAGGACTCCCGATGAGCGTTGCCCTCTCGCTCTCCCTTGCGATGCGCAAGATGACCCGCGCAAACTGCCTTGTCCGGCGCTTGATTGCCTGCGAGACGATCGGGTCGGCGACCACGATCTGTACCGACAAGACCGGGACGCTTACGAAGAACCAGATGACCGTTGCCGAGGCCTCGGTCGCAGCTCCCACGTGGACCGGCGCGCTCCCGGCAACCCCGCAGGAATGGATCGCGCTCAATGCAGCGGCAAACAGCACCGCCCATCTTGAGAAAGCCCGGGACGGGAAGATCATCGTGATTGGCAACTCCACGGAAGGGGCGCTCCTGCGCTGGCTTGCAGATCACGCAATCGGGTACCGGGAGATACGAAAAGCATTCCCTCCCATCAGGCAGTTCCTGTTCGACGGGAACCGGAAGAGGATGTCGACCGTTGTGGAAATCAGCGGCAGGAAATTCCTGCTCGTCAAGGGTGCGCCGGAGATCCTCGCCGGCCTCTGTACGGCACAGCCCGATTTAGCGGGCGTGGATGCATATGCCGCCCGGGCCATGCGGACCCTTGCCTTTGCCCATCGGGAGATCACGGGGAGCAACGAGAGCGAGACCGGCCTTTTCTGGGACGGGTACGTGGGCATCCGCGACCCGCTGCGGGAGAACATCCCCGAATCGGTAGCACGCAGCCGCGGGGCAGGGATCCGGGTGCGGATGGTTACCGGCGACAAGCCCGAGACCGCCCGAGCTATTGCGCATGAGGCGGGAATCCTCGCCGGGGGAAATGTCGTGACCGGGAAGGAGTTCCGGACGCTTTCTCCGGAAGATCAGGTGACGGCGGCGCAGGGCCTTGACGTGATGGCCCGTGCAGAACCCCTCGACAAGCTCCTCCTCGTGCAGGCCCTCCAGAAGACCGGTGCGGTCGTTGCCGTTACCGGCGACGGCACGAACGATGCGCCGGCGCTTAAGAACGCCGATGTCGGCCTTGCCATGGGGATCGCCGGCACTGAGGTCGCGCGGGAGGCAAGCGACATCATCATCCTCGACGATTCGTTTGCCTCGATCACGAGCGCGGTCTGGTGGGGCAGGTCGCTCTACGAGAACATCCAGCGCTTCCTTCTCTTCCAGCTCACCATCAATGTCTGCGCCTGCATCCTCGTCTTCCTCGCGCCGCTCCTTGGCTACCCGGAGCCGTTTACCATCATCGAGATCCTCTGGATCAACATCATCATGGACACTCTTGCCGCGTTCGCGCTCTGCTCGGAAGCGCCGCATAAGGGCCTGCTTGCCCGGCAGCCGGTCCCCCGCGATGCCCCGATCATAACGCCGTTCATGTGGCTCTCGATCGCCGTGCTGGGCGTCTTTATCATCCTCGGGGGACTTCTCCAGCTCGGGACCGGAATCCTCGGCGGCACAACGGAAGCGGAGATCGGCACCGTCTTCTTTGCCGCGTTCATCTTTGCCGCCGTGGCAAACGGCTTCAACTGCCGGGCAATGGACGGGAAGATGCCGGAGTTCTTCAAGGGCAACCCGACCTTTTTTTTGGTAATGGGCGGGATTGTGCTCATCCAGATCGTCATTATCCAGTTTGGCGGGGCTGTCTTTGGTACCGTGCCGCTTGCTCCGGTAACCTGGTTTACTATTGCCGCGGCAACGTTTGTCCCGGTCCTTCTCATCGGGTTCGTGCTCCGGCTGGCATACCACGGATACCAGCACCGGAAAGCGATTTCCTCAGAGGCCTAAAAAAAGATAAACAGATCGGCTCTGTAGAAATCAGTTCCCCAGAACCAAACCGTATTTGCGAGGGGGGACCCCCTGCCGAATAAATTTTTTTCAATTGTACTTCCCGTGCACGGGTTTGCTCCACGGGGCGAGCCCCGACGAGGCGGCGAGCACCCGTGGTCCCCTCACGACAAAATTCAGAATCTCACTTACAGTTTTCTACAGAGCCAAAAAAAACCTCTTTTTGTTGTTCGCACGTTCGCGGCGCTCTCCAGCTCACGGCTGTTCCCCGGCAGATCAGGGAGCCAAGTTTCGGTCAGGGGGATTTCTAAAGAAAAGCCCGATGATGATGAGGGGGACAAAGTAGAGGATATCGATGTATCCCCAGCCAACTGCGGCAAGAATGATCCCGACAATTGCAACCCCGAGGGGGACGAGGAATTTTTTTGAAAGGAATGCCGCTTCATCGCCGGAGAGGGCCGGTTCGAGCAGGGTCGGGTGCTTCTGTGCGTACTGCCAGGCAAGGATGAGCAGGCAGGCGAGGATGAAGTAGTTGATCTGGAAGAGGACTTCTAATTCGGGGATGCTTTCGGTACTGTTGGCAAGGCCCTGCGTGAAGGGGACAAATACGACCACCATCAGGGAGAGCAGGTGGATATAGATGAACCGGGAGTCCACCGATTTTATCCGGTGGAAGATCTGGAAGTAAAAGAGCCAGAACATCCCGAGGATCAAAAACGCCCCGACAAAATCGATCACCGACAGGCTCGTCGTTACAAGGTAATTGTCGAGGGATGCGGTGCCGGTGAGCGTCCCGGAAGAGGGCAGCTGGATGTTCCGGATCATAAGCGTCATCGTAAACGCATAGATGCCGTTTGTCAGGCGTTCGAGGTTGACCTTGCTGATCGGTTCCATGGAAACTGTCTTTTGGGTCTCGCACCGTATGCCGGTTCTGGTTCACCGGCCTTTTTTGAGCTCGTCTGCGTACAGGTGGAGGAACCACCCGTTGAGGCTGTAGGATAGGTTAAGGGAATGGTAGAAGTTCGCAAGCAGCCTATCCCTGACCTTGTCTGACTTTACCTGCCCGATCTTCTCCAGTTCCTCGTAAAGACGGATCAGCGTCTCGCGGGGCAGCGTCCGAATCCGTTTCTCGAAATAGCGGATCTGGAGATCGGTCATGAACTCATCGTAGGACGACGATTTTTTCACGTAATCGGCAAAGTTGGGGCCGGTCTTTTGAATAAAATCGCCGCGGAGACCGTCCATCCGTTCGCTGCTGATAAAGAAACTCCTGAGCTTCCGGATGAGTTTTCGCTGAAACGTATATTCCTGCAGCTGGGCGCCGATGAACCCGGCATATTCTTCCTGTTCTTCCCGGGACAGCATATCCGGTATTATGAACAGCCACGGGAAAAAGGTTTTTTTTTATTTATCCGGCAGGTCCGGCGGTTTCAGGGGGTTTTTGTCCGGCCCGGGCGGGTCGCCGTTCTTCTCTTCGAAAAGGTGCCCGACCCCAAGGATTGTGTTGAGCCAGCGGAGGTCGTCAGAAAAGTGGAAGAGGATACAGACCAGCAGGGTGAACGGGACGGAAAAGAGCATCCCGGCAAGGCCCAGGAGCCAGCCCCAGAAGATCACCGAGAGGATCACGACAAGCGCCGGGATCTCGAACTTCCGTGCCGCAAGCCAGGAAAAGACCGGGTTCTCCACGATCAGGTTGAGGATGCAGACAACGACAACCACCGCAACGACCCCCCACATGCCAAACTGGAGCCAGGCAAAGAAGAGCGCCGGGATCGCGGCGATGATGAGGCCGATGTAGGGGATGTAGCCAAGGAGGAACGTCAGGGTGCCCCAGAGGATCGCACCGTGGACTCCCATGAGGGCGAGCGAGCCCCCGAAGAGTACGCCGTGGACGAGGTTTGTCTCCGTGCGCACGACAATGAAATCGATGATGTACCCGCTCATCCGCGAGAGCTGGCGGAGCTTTTCCGGCGAGTCTTTGAGCAGCGTCTCCACCCGCCCGATAAACGCCGGGGCTTCGAGCAGCATGAAAATGGTCGTCACGGCAATAAAGAAGAGGTCCATGAGGGCCGCGCCCACATTGAGCAGGGAGGAAAAGATCTGGGGGACGACGGTTACAAGTCCGGGTATCTGTGAGGTCATCTGGGTAACATCGATCCCGTGGGCGCCAAAAAACGCAGTCAGCCCGGCCAGCCGCTCGGCAAGCTCTGCCTGGTATTGCGGCAGATCGGTAAGGATCATATCAAAAGACTTGACGACAAGGAACAGGACGAGCAGGATCACCAGACATGCCACAACGGTTACGATCCCGACTGCCCCGACAGTGGGAAGGCCCCGTTCGCGCAGCCATCGGGTTGCGGGGTATAAAAGGAGCGTAAGGATCAGGGAGACAAGGACGATGTTTACGATCGATGCGCCTTCTTTCATCCCGAAGATGACGATTGTTGCAAGCCCGAGGAGGAGCAGCGTTCGCTCCGTACGGGTCAGGGTCGGGGCAAAGGTCATGATCGGGTATCTGTCGCCCGGTCATAGAAAGGTTGCCGTTCCGGTTTTAAAAATGGAGAAAATCAGAAGCCGGGCTGTTCGCGGGCCTCCCATTTTGTCATGGCAAGCCGGATAAAGACCGCAGCCGGGATAAGGAGGAGGACGGCACCGAGCGCGGCAAACGGTTCGGCAAAGGCGATTGCTGAGAAGACCAGAAGTGCCGCCCCGGTCAGGACAAGGTAGGTGACCATGACCCGGACATCGTACACGAGAACGCTCGGGGAGAGGCCGGTCAGCCAGACGGTGATCCCGAGGCTGTAGAACGAGACCGAGAGGCAGAGGACAACGGCAGGGAGGGCATAGAGGGCCTGTCCAGAGAGGACGGCAACGGCTGCGACAAAGACCGCGGGGATCAGCTGGAGCACCGCAAACGTCGTGACCTTGCTTTTGATGAGGGTGCTGACGCTGACCGGCAGGCAGGCATAGGCCCCGAAGGTGTCAAACATCGTGATCCAGGTGTACATAGTGGAGGCGATGATGCCGGCAACAAGGGCAAATTCCAGAAGCACCCCGTATGCCGGCAGGTATCCCGAGAGGAGCGAGAGGAAGAACCAGATGACGACAAGCGGGATCACAAACGAGAACAGGGTCTGGCCCACCATGCCCCCGCTCCGGTACATATCGATGAGGTCCTTTGCCGCAAGCGGCGGTTGGGGGAAGAACGAGAGCTTCGCCATGAGGGGTGTGAGGAGATCCCCGTGGCGCTTCTCGGATCCGGTCGCGGACTCCGGAGAGAACAGCCAGATCGAGACGAGAAAGAGGACGAAGATTACGGCAAGGGAGACGACAAGACCCGTCCATGAGAACGAGAGGAAGAGGTTTTCCGGCGGGAAAAAGACCGCCGGGTTCTGGCCGGTAAGAATGCCGATTGCTGCAGCTGCCAGGGCAAGGAGGCAGAGCACCGCGGCAAGGGCAGGTTTCGAGCGCGTATAGAGCGACGAGAGGAAGAAGACCCCACAGAGCCCTGATAAAAACGAGAGCGAGAGGGTGAGGGTAAGGAGCAAAGGAAGTGTGAGGGGGATGCCGATAAAGGGCGAGGCGAGAAGGAAACCGAGTGCGAGCGGCAGCACCCAGAGGACAAAGTAGTACAGGGTGTCCTTTACCACGAAGTTGGCAAAGATGAAGCGTTCCGACAGGGGCAGGCTCCGTGCTGCATAGGCAAGGAGGCTTGCCTGCCCGAAACGGCGGTTCATTGCCTCGTTTCCGAGAAGGCCGAATGCCCCTACCATGAACCCGAGCATCAGGTAGTTTGCGTGGAGGACAAGCGAGAGTTCTCCTGAGGGGAGGGCGTCACGCATCAGGGGTAGTAAAAACGAGCCCATGAACGCGATCCAGAAGATGAGGATCGGAAAGAGCGCAAAGGCAATGCTCCCGAACATCGTCGAATGGATCCGCCACTCCTCTTTTACCATCGCTATAAAGAGCTCAAACATGGCCGCCCTTCTGCACGAGCGAGAGGAAGAATTCATCGAGGTGCCGGTCCTGTGATTTAAGATCCGCAATGCTTCCGGCGTGCAGGACATTACCCTTATGCAGGATCACAAAGCCCGAACAGATCTCTTCGGCAACTTCGAGGATATGGGTGGAGAGGAAGATCGTGTTGCCCTTGCCGACATACTCCCTGAGGAAATCCTTTACCTGGTGCTGCATGATGGGGTCGAAGTTGATGAGCGGCTCGTCGATGAGGGCAAGTGCGGGCTGGTGGATGAACGCCTGCGCAAACATCAGCTTCTGCCGGGTCCCCCGGGAAAGGTCCTTGCAGAGCACGTCCTTTTTGTCCGCAAAGTCGAGATAGTCAAACCACCATGCGGCCTTTTTTTCAATCTCCGGGATCTTCCGGATCGCGCCCACGAACCGGAGGTACTCTGATGCAGTAAGGAAACTGGGAGGGGTCTCCTGCTCGGGGATGATCCCCACTTTCTCCCGAACCCCGACCGGGTCTTTCTGCACATCGACGCCGAGCACCGTTGCCGAGCCCCCGGTCGGCTGGATCTGGCCGGTGAGCATCTTTATCATCGTTGATTTCCCCGAGCCGTTCGGGCCCAGGAGTCCGTAGAGCGCTCCCTTTTCCACCGCGAGGCTGGCGTGGTTTACCGCGATGAGGTCCCCATAGACTTTTGTGAGGCCGTTGGCCTCGATCACGTACTCTGTCATTTCCTGCTCCTTTGAGATCTTTTTACGTGTCCTTTTGTGCCGTCCGTTTGTTCAGTGTTTTTCGGTGTCCTGTCTGCCGCCGGCTTCATTGCTATCCCGTTCCAGATGATGGCGAGTCCCTGCCGGGTCAGCTTCACCCGTTCTTTTTTATCCGGGGCAGCCATGATCCGTGCCGCAAGGCCCGAGAACGAGGATGCGAGCACCGAGCAGAGCAGCCAGGTATCGCACTCGCGCAGGGCCCCCGTGCGGATCCCTTCCTGCACGAGTTCTTCCAGAAAGAAAAAGTGTGACATCCCCTCCTCATGCGCGGTCGTAGATACAAATGGCGAGTGGGCGAACTGCTCCATGAACCGGAACTCGTCCGGGTGGGCGATCGCCCAGGAAAGGGTGTTCTCCCCGACCCGTCGGATCTTGGCCTCAACGGTCGGCTCGCCGCCGACCCCCTCCCTGATAGCCGCTGCCGCCGCTGCCTTGATCTGGCGATATAAGGTATCGATGAGCTCCTCTTTTGTGGGAAAATAGAAAAAGAGCGTGCCGGTCGCCACCCCGGCCTCTTTGGAGATCATCGCCGTCGGCGTACCATAGAACCCCCGCTCGGTAAAGAGCGCAAGCGCGGTTTTTAAGATCGCTTCCCGTTTGTCGGCTGTCGTGTCCATAGGATCACCGGATAAGGGCCTCCAGGTCGGCACCGGTAAACGGCCCGCCGTGGCCGGTATAGACAATAGAAGGCTGTTTTTCCGTAACGATCCTGATGCTCTTTTTTACTGCGTCAATATCCATGGCAAAGACCGGGAGCCGGGCACGGTGCGCAGGGATCCCCATAACGAGATCCCCGATCAGGGCCTCGCCGGTGCCAAGTATCACCGAGAGCGATCCCGGAGTGTGGCCCGGTGTCAGGACAATCTCACCGTCGATCCCGAACGCATCGAGCCGGTACGGGGCGTCGACCCGGATCACCGGGGTTACGGCAAGCTCCGGTTTCGGTACAGGTTTCCCTATTATAAGGTGCATGAGCCTCCCGATAAGCGAAGCAGGCACTGCGGGAAGGGTCTCCCCGCGGGAAAGTGATCCTGCCTCTGCTGCATGGACAAGCACCGGGGCGCCGGTTGCCCCGGCCACTGCTGCTGCACTCCCGAAATGATCGTGGTGCACATGGGTGATGATGATGAGGGCAAGGTCCCAGGGATTGTATCCTTCCTCTTTTATGACCGCGAGGATCTTCGGGGCGCTCCCGGAGAGGCCGGTATCGACAAGGACCGGGCGCTTTCCCCGGATGAGGAAGGCATTTGCGTGGCCGAGCGGGATCTGGCGGACGAGCGCACCTTCGGGAGCGACCGGTTCAGTCACGGGTCTTTCCCCCGGAAAAGAATGCACGTGCCTTTGCCGCTTTGTTCATGCACCAGAGTCCTCCTTTAAGCACCGGGACAACGACCGTCATCCCGCCCTCCATCTCGGACTTCACGTCCTTTAAGAGCTGCGGGACGGGCAGGTGCTGGGGACATGCTTTCGCACACTTCCCGCACTGCCGGCAGAGCCCGGCATACGAGACATCGCCGATCAGGCCCCCGTGCCGCCCGAAATAATGGAACTTCGTGCTCCGGTCCTTGGGGAAAAGGTGGCGGGCATTATAAAGCGCAAAACAGCCCGGTATATCGACCCCGAACGGGCAGGGCATGCAGTAGCCGCAGCCCGTGCACCCGACTTTCATGAGCCGTTTGTAGGTATCCCTGACCTGTTCGATCCGGGCCCGGTCGTCCGGCGAGAGCGAGCCGGGGAGGGCGGTGCCTGCCGCCCGGATGTTCTCATCAATGTGGGCCTCGTCGTTCATTCCCGAGAGGACAGTCGTGACCTCAGGGTGGTCCCAGACCCAGCGCAGGGCCCACTCGGCCGGCGACCGCTTCTCCGGGGCACCTGCCCAGATCTTTTCAATCTCTTCCGGCACCGGCCCGGCAAGATTGCCACCCCTCAACGGTTCCATAATCATCACGGCAAGGTTTTTTCCGGCCGCATACCTGAGCCCTTCGGTCCCAGCCTGGACGTTCTCATCAAGGAAGTTGTACTGGATCTGGCAGAACTGCCAGTCGTAGGCGTCTACGATCTCCTTAAAGTCCGGCAGTTTCCCGTGGAACGAGAAGCCGGCGTTTTTTATTGTTCCCTCTTTTTTTACCCGGTCAAGGAATGCGAGCACGCCCAGGTCCCGCATCTTTTTCCAGCTCTCGCCGGTCATGCTGTGGAGCAGGTAGTAATCGATGTGATCGGTCCCGAGCGTTGCCAGCTGGCGGGCAAGGATCCGGTCCATGTCGGCAGCGTCGCGGACCTCCCAGTGGGGGAGTTTCGTTGCGATCCGCACCTTCTCGCGGTAGCCGTCGCGGAGCGCTTTTCCGAGGATCTGCTCGCTTTTGCCGAAGTGATACGCAGGTGCCGTGTCGAGGTAGTTTACCCCGACATCGATGGCATGACGGATCTGGCGGATGGCCCTTTCTTCGTCAACCCGGCCGGACTTTGATGGTAATCGCATGCAGCCGAAGCCGAGGATGGAAAGTTTGTCGCCGGTTTTTGGGACGGTACGGTACAGCATCATCTCACCTTTTCATAAATTGACTGGTCAGTCAGTACGTCCGCACGCCCGGTATTTAGCACCTGCGATCGGGTTTATCACGCAGATTTCCCTTTGTCCTGACTTGTGTTCCTTCGTGCGGCCAAATGAAATTGCGGGAATCCTGCCTGCATTAGTAAACCCTTACGATTCCTCCCGCCGCCCCCGAAGGAACGCCTGCGCGGCGGGTAATTACTGAAGAAAGGGCATGCTGGAATCTGCCCCGCCGTGCCCCGAGAGGGGCCCTGAGGCGGGGAGGAATCACTCCCGTTTCGTGAATTCCTGACTCTTCAGTTTCAATACAAACTCTTTCAAGTCTAATCAATGGTAAGGGGCTACCCTCCTTTACGCACACGAAAGGGATGTCTCCCTTTCACAATCCTGCGACATCCCCACGGGCTCCCCTCCCCGCCCGCGAAAAAAATTACCGCCCCGCTCTTTTTGTAAAGGGACACCCCCTACCCCCCTTGCCAAATCCATCCGGCGTGACAACACGGATTTTTGTCACATAGCAATGTGATAATCACATCGTCATGTGATAATCGCATGTACATGTGACAACCGGATCCCGGATTTTTTTCCCAAAGGCCACCCCCCCTGCCCCCACCCTCCGCTCACAAAAAAATGCCGGACCCCCCCTCCCCTCAGGAAAACAAAAAGAGGGGGTCCCCCACCCCCCATACAAAAATCGTCCGGCGTGCGATGCCGGATTTTTGTCAGATGATCAATTGATAATCAAGTGTACATCTGATAATCAGATGATCATCTGACAACCGTTTTGCCGGCTTTTTTATGAAATATGGGGGGTGCCCCCCTTCCCCCCAACTCAGTACCGAGGGATATTTGTATTCCGGGCCCGTTCATGGATATATGAAAACCGGGTGCCTCTGCCTCGCTGTCTTCATTCTTGTTGCGCTGCTTGCCGCGTGCGGGTGTACTGCACCGGTCTCGTCAGAAAAGGGAAACACTGCCAGTACACCTGTCGTTACGGCAACGGATGCCAGCCTCCGCATTATCACTGAGGAACAATACCCGTTCAATTATGCAGGTCCAAACGGGACCGTGACCGGGCAGGCTACCGATGTGGTCAGGGGGATTCTCTCCCGGTTAAACCAGACCGCAAATATCACGATCCTTCCCTGGAGCGAGGGCTACAGCCTTGCCCGGGCAGGCCCTGACGTGGCCCTGTATTCAACGGTAAGAACCGACGAGCGGGAGCACCTCTTTAAGTGGGTGGGCCCGGTCTCGTCCTATGATTACATCATATATGCCAGAAACGACAGCATGTTTAAAATTAACAGTCTCGAATCCGTAAAAAAGGCCGGACAGATCTGCGTGGTAAAGGATGACTTCAGGCACCAGTACCTGCTGGAGAACAACTTTACCAATATCACGACTACGGGAAGCGATGCCGGGTGTATCCGGCAGCTGATGGCAGGAACAACCGACCTCTGGCTGGGGAGCAGTGTAAATGTACAGGAGATTGCAAAAAACGAGGGGATAAACGCCTCCGCACTCAAAGGGGTCTTCCACGTCAGGACCGTCCAGACCTATATTGCATTCAGCCCGGACACGCCCGACAGTGTCATTGATGCCTGGCAGAGTGCCCTCGATGCTATGAAGAGCGACGGTACCTTTGCGGAGACCGGGCGGCAGTACGGCATGGCAGGTACAGGATCGGCAGCCGCCCCTGCATCAGCTGATGCGGTGGCTGACCAGGCGGTGACCACCCTTGTTGCAGTAACCGACGGCCAGATGAAAGCCATCCTGCGTCCCTACGAGGTGCTGGCACTGACCGACGAGGCCCGGTCCGGGGAATGGAGCCGGATCCAGCCGCTGCTTGCAGCGCTCACAAATAAGGAACCGGATACCTGGCTCTGGTATGCCCGGCCTGACGGGTCCTATTATGCCGTGGCCGAGGGGTTAACAAGTTCCAATCTCAAAAGCAGGTCGTACTTCCCGACCGTGCTTGCCGGGAACGAATCGGTCGGTACTGTGGTCATCAGCCATAATACCGGGAGAAATGCCGGGATCGTTGCGGTGCCGGTGGTAAAAGACGGCACGGTAACCGGTGTGCTCGGTGCATCGGTGTATCTCGATACCCTGACCGACAGCCTGCGGGAAGATATCCCTGAGCCGTTTGTGTTTTACGCAATAGATTCCGAAGGCAAATTCGCCCTCCACTCGGAGAAGGGACAGATAGCCCGGGATATCTCGACCATCGGGGCTGACACCTCGTTTGGGAAAGCGATTGCAGTGATACGCTCAGGAAACTCCGGGCGGGTGGAATACGAGGACGGGGGTGTCCGGTATATCGCAAACTTCCGGACTGCACCGCTGACCTCGTGGAAATGTGTGGTTGCATGGCCTGTGGCTGACAGTACGGCCGGAGCCTGACCGGGCATTCCCTCTTTTTCCCGGGCATTTCTTTTCGATAATACCCTCTGCGGTTCACGGATTTACCGGGTAACTACCATCCTTCACGGGATCCCCAAAACCCTGCTTTTCTCCCGATACATCACTTTAACATCCGGCTGATCGTATCTTTCCCGGGAAGGGACTCAACTCCCGGTGAACTAAAAAACACAATGCGATCATGAGGCATCCTGTGACACCCTCCCCTGTACCCGGACCTTCCGATACTGCCATTGCCGTTGACCTCGGGGCAACGAACCTGCGGGTAGCACTGGTCACAGGCACCGGTTCTATCGAACGTGTGAGGGTATCCCGGCTCCCAAAAGATCTCCCGGCTGCACAGGTCATCACCGATCAGATCGTCCGCGAGATCCAAGCACTGGCACCGGCAGCAGAGATCGCAAACGCGGCAGGAATCGGGATCGGGGCGGCGGGCCCGGTGGACAGCACACGCACCGCAATCGTGCATCCCCCCAATATCCCGCTTGAGAGCGTCCCCCTCGCAGGCCCCCTCTCCGATGCGTTCGGTCTCCCGGTGTATGTGGCAAACGACTGCTGCACCGGTCTTTTAGGGGAGGCGTACTATGGAGAGGGTGTCCAGACCGACAACTTCGTGTACGTGACGCTTTCGACCGGCATCGGGGCAGGGATCCTCTCCAAAGGGCACCTGGTCCTCGGCCGCGACGGGAATGCCGGGGAGATCGGCCATGTCTTTGTGGACGAAAAATACGATCTGGTCTGCGGGTGCGGAGGGAGAGGGCACTGGGAGGGATATGCTTCGGGCCGGTTCATCCCCCGGTTTTACCGGGCATGGCAGGAGAGGAACGGGATCGATCCCGGCAGGGAACCGGTGAACGCTGCGGAGGATATCTTCGCCGCGATACGGCAGGAGAAAGATCCGGAAAACCACCCGTTTGTCACCGAACTGGGGAGGATCAATGCCCGGGGGGTCTCGGATATTATCGTTGCCTACGACCCGGATACCATCGTCTTCGACGGTTCCGTTGCCCTCAAAAACCCCGACCTCGTTCTTGGGCCCATCATCCGGTTCATGGACCGGTACCTGCCGGAGCCGAGGATCGTGACAAGCCCGCTTGCCGGGAAAGCCCCGCTCCTTGGCGCGGCGATCATTGCCCGGGGATACGAGACCCGGTTCGGGTCGGTGGAGTATTGATCGGTATTAAGGCCCGAGTCCCAAAACCAAAACAGATTGCAGGCTTTTTTAGGACAGGAATGGTAAAAAAGAGGATTCGGGGGATTGTGCAGGAACCTTAAAAATTATTTTGGAACTTCCTTTGCATGTCCCGCTGCTTCCGCCTTCGGGACGCTCTTGAGCATCTCCTCGCGGAAGGTGGAAAATTCCAGCTCGTCGAGCTGCTCGGAAAGCAGCCGCCCGCTCCATGCCCTGCGGTAGACCCAGTCGATAATCTTGTTGACGGCATAGAGCGCCTGTTCCTCGGTCTCCACGGTTAACAGTTCCCTGCCCACTTTCGGGTGGCGTCCCCGCCGGCCGCCAACCGTAATGAGGTAGTGGGTGTGGAGCGATTTGAGCAGGTTGAACGAACAGGACTTGACGCACATCCCGCACTGGACGCACTTGTCTTCATTGAGTTCGGAGATCCCGTTCCGGATCATGATTGCCGATTCCTTGCAGTAATAGACGCAGGAGCCGCACCCGGTACAGAGGCCGGGCGTACGGATCGGGCGGATCCTTCCGATGATCCCGATCTCGTTTAACATCGGGCTCATGCAGGCATTCGGGCACCCGGAGATCGCAATGCGCATCTTGACCGGCATTGCCTTCCCGAAAAGGCTCTCATCGAGCTTTTTTGCAAGCGAGCCCGTATCGATATTGGCAAATTTACACCGCTCGTTTCCGGGACAGGCAATGATATTGACGACCTCGTCTTTTTCCGACCCTACCGGGGTTCCGTTCTTTTCGAGCTGGACTGCCATTCTTTTGAGCTTTGCCGGGTCGACATGCGGGATCTCGATTGTCTGGCGGGTGGTACAGTGAACCACACCGGTACCGTACTTTTTTGCGATCCTCGCGATCCCCCGTAGCTGCTCGGCGGTCAGGAGACCGGCAGGTGCACGGACTCGGACCGTGCTGAGATCGGGGTTGCGCTCGGTGATCACCCCGCCCCTCATATGGATGCCAAACTGGTATTGCATTACCAGTACTGGTGGAAATACTAGGGTATTAAGGATCGGATTTTACCTAAGCCGGATTCGCTGCATTCACCCGGAATCGTTTCATTACCCGGGTCGTTAAAGCAGAGATGATCTCCACTCATGTGGGATCTTCGTGTACCTCCCGTGTCCCTGACTATGGCGGACAAAGCAGACCGGTCTGTTTCAAAAACAAACCCTCATATCCTCCATAAGGCAATCGTTGATCCATGAGCACGATCCTCCGGCGGCAGATCCTCAGGAAGTGCGGCGGCATGGACATCCCGCTCGTGGGATTTGCTCCCGCGGACCGCTGGAACGACCCGCCCTTTGAACCATGGGTGCCCGAGGCTTTTCGACCGGCCAGTATTTTTCCCGGGACAAAATCGGTGATTGTTATTGGCTTTCCCGTCAGCCTGCCGGTAGTCGATACCGCCCCGTCCATCTGGTACCACGAACTCTACCGGACGATCAACGCCGAACTCGATTCCTGCGCCTACCGCCTTGCCACGTTCCTTACCGAAAAAGGCTATCCTTCGGTTTCAATACCCCGCGACGGCTACGGTTCGATAGGAGTGCTTAAGGAAAAACCGGTTGCGTTCTTCTCCCACCGGCATGCCGCGTACTGTGCCGGCCTCGGGAACTTCGGGGTCAACAACATGCTCCTTACCCCGGAATACGGCCCCCGTGTCCGGTTCACGTCCATCCTGACAACCGCGGAACTTCCCGCGGATCCTGTTCTCGGGGAGACCCTCTGTACCCGGTGCATGCGGTGTATGACCGTCTGCCCCGTCAAAGCGATCCCCAAAGGAGATTACCCGCAGGAAATTACCGACAAGAAAGCCTGCGCCGCCCGGTCTGAAGAACTCTTCAGGCGATCCCTTTCCCCGTGCGGGTGCTGCATCAAGGTCTGCCCGGTCGGAAAAGACCGCGGGCAGTACGGGCGGGAGGATATGAAAATGTATGACGATAAAAGCCCGGTCTCCGTGCCGTACCGGCGCATACGGGACCATGTGCGGTCCTATGGATCGAAGTAATAGGTTCACTCAACCAAAAAAAGGCAAACGCCGCCTGCCCCTGCTCTTGGGGATTATGCGGTCTCTCCTTTTGGCATGGCCCGAAGGGACATAACAAGGAAATACCCGACCACGCCGAACGTGATGATCGGCGATACGAAACTGGGGATCCCAACGCCGAAGCTGTCGAGGATCATGATGATCCCGAGACAGAAGATCGAGTACATTGCACCGTTCTTGAGGTACTTGTATTTCCTGATCGAGTCAACGTTCCGGACCGTGATCTCCCGCACGATCAGCGCACCGATGCCGTTGCCGATAATGATGAGCGGGACTGCCATGGTAAACGCGAATGCCCCGAGCACCCCGTCGATCGAGAAGGTCGCGTCAATGATCTCCAGGTAGAAGATCTTGCTGATGTCCGAAAGGTCGCCCGATACCATTTTGCGTTCCTGCTCTTCGGCGTTCTGCCGGAACCCGTGGACGATAAAGAACGCCGTCGATCCTATCACCGCCCCAAAAGCCATCATCGGATCCCGGCCCAGAGCCAGCCAGACGATCGCGGCAAGGATTATGGAGACGATGGCAAAGAACCAGACGCCTTTTGTGGCAAAGTAGCGCTCCCCCCGGAGACCGAAGTTCTTGTCCTCCAAAAAGAGCCAGTGGAAAAAGAGGAAGACCAGGAACGTGCCGCCGCCGACAAGGAGCATGGGGGCGGACTGTTCGATGGCAGCAATGACCGCGGGATCGCTTGAGAAGGTCGCGGTGAGCGCCCCGACCGGCCCGAGCGCCGGAGTGGACATCCAGACGATCAGCCACGGCAGGACGCCCCGGATCACAAAGACGGCAAAGAGCAGGCCCCAGAGCAGGAACCAGCGGCGCGCTTTCTGTGACATGGTCGAGAGGACTTCGGCATTGATGATGGCATTATCTATGCTTGTGATCGTCTCGAACAGGCAGAGGCCGGCGACAATGAGGATGATGGAGAGGATATCCATGGAACATAATCCGTTTGTCGTGTACCGGTATATAACCTTACGAACCCGGTCGGTCTTGCCGGGACATGATCATAGTATAAAAGGGTGGACTGCTCACCGGATCGATACTGCAAATATTTCTCTTGAGATGACCCTGTTTGCCTGAAGAAAAACAGTCCTTTTCTGCGTCTGTTGAATCGGTGAGGTGCCGGATCTTCGATATCATCGAGGAGAGTCCGCATCCGAGCGTGTGGGCCCCGCGCTTCAACATTTTCATGAGCCTGCTCATTGTCGCCAATATATCGGCGGTGATCCTTGAATCCGTGCAGAGCCTTGCCGATGCGTACAACCCGGTCTTTGTAGCAATCGATGTCGTGTCCGTGCTGATCTTTACCGTCGAATACATTCTCCGGCTCTGGACCTGTACGCTCAATCCGAAATTCCAGGCAGCAGTGACCGGCCGCGTACGGTTCGCACTCACCCCGATGGCTATCATCGACCTGCTCGCCATCGTGCCGTTCTACCTGCCGATGTTCATCCCGGTCGACCTCAGGATGTTACGGGCCCTGCGGCTCATGCGCCTGGTGCGGATCCTCAAGATCGGACGGTATTCGGAAGCGGCAAAGACTTTCCAGAAGGTGATTGTCAACAAAAAAGAAGAGATCCTCCTTGCCCTCTTAATCCTGCTCATCGTTCTTGTCTTCTCATCGAGCCTGATGTATACGGCGGAACACGATGCCCAGCCGGACAAGTTCCCCGATATCCCGCATGCAATGTGGTGGGGGATCGTGACGCTTGCTACCGTAGGGTATGGCGACGTGTACCCCATAACGCCGCTCGGACAGTTCCTTGGCGGCATCGTTCTTATCGTGGGGATTGGCGTTTTTGCCCTGCCAACCGGTATCTTCGCCTCCGGGTTCATCGACGTGATCAACGAACGCCGGCAAAAGACGGTGTATGTCTGCCCGTACTGTGGGAAACATCACGATGCCGAAGGGAACAAGGTGGATCCCGACACCCCGCCGTCCAATAAACCGGACGAATCGCAGGAGCCGACATCACCGTCCGACCGCTGACCCCTTCTTTTCACCCATTTTTTCACAGCTTCACGATATATCGTAACCGGCTGGCTTATGAGGCGGGAATGTCCATCCCCTTATAACAGAACCGGTGCACCATGGGCTTTGAATGCGAACAATGCGGGGAATGCTGCAGCCATCTCGGGCTCGTCCACAGTATCACCGAGGACCGAGGGAACTACGAATTCGTGGTCTTCAACCGGTACACGAACGAGTCGGATGTCGTGACCGTGGACCCGGACAAGCATGCCCTCTACGATGACAAGAACATCTTTGCCGCACTCCCCGAGGCGTGCCCGTTCTTCCGGCACCAGCCGGGCTCGGATAAAGCGTTCTGCACGGTGCACCTCACCCGGCCGGATATCTGCCGGGACTATGGCTGCTGGCGGATGCTGATCGTAAACAGGGCCGGACAGCGTGCCGGCCGGATTATGTTTGCACGGTACCTCTGTTCGGAAGACCCGCTCGTGACGAGAATTTTCGAGAAGTGCATCGACCCGGTCAAAGAGCCGGACGATGCAAAGTGGGACGAGCTGGTTATCCGTGTGCTGACCGGACACGGGTACACGGTCCGGAAGTGAGAGCTGGATACCGGGACCCTGTGGGGAGGGGGGGGTAGGGGTCACCCCCCTCCCCCATTTGCCCGAAAAATGCAGTATTTTTTGCATGGCCGGAACCAGCGGTTCGCGTGGAGCTATCGTTGTGAACATGGGGGTTAGCGGAGACCCGGGGCGTTTTCGCGCCCGGCCCGACCGGGATCATGAGGGGAGGGGGTACCCCCCACCGGCCCGGCACAGGGGTAGGGGGGGTGATCCCCCCTTGAGAAAAAAGATGGTGGGGGGGTAGGGGGTACCCCCTCCCCCGCATTGCTCCGCACCGCACACCAATCTCATCCCATTGCGGCCGGCAAAGGCTGCCGCATTATTTGATGACGTCCCTCCGGATTCGGGGTCTTATCAGGTCAGGGAAAAACCGACAGAAAAATAATACCTAAAAGAGGGAAAGCAGCCTGCTTATCCCTGTGTATATTCAAGGACTCCCTTATCCCCGTCAACGGTCACCATCGTGCCGTCATTCAGGCTGTCGAGGGGAACCTCCGGCCGGTCGATCATGGGAATGTTGCCGATGATCGCACCCGTCGCAATGATGGCCTCTGCTTCAGCATTTACGATTGCCGCCGGGGCATGGCCGTTTTTTGCAAGGGCATAAAGCACGTACGAGCCTACGGTCGAACCCTTCCCGAAAGGAAAAACAAGCACCGTGCCGGCAACCGATTTTCCTTCGAGCGGATGGCCTTTTTCCACGACAATCCCGGTCTCGGGATCGACCCCGGATAAGAACGAGATCGGGGCCGGGCTCACGAGCAGCCTTCCCGTTCCCTTTCCCCGTGAGATGCTTCGTCCGCGGACTATCAAAATCACACCACATAAATGGTTGAAGATTCAGATATAAGAGTAATATGGAAGAGACCTCGGTTGACAATGCGGCGCCCTCAAACGAGCTCAAATACCAGATACAACTCAACGAGCTCGAGGCAGCGCTTCTCGAACAGAAGGTCAGGGCCGAAGATCTCCAGAAGGAAAATGCGCAGCTGAAAAGGGAGAACAACCAGCTCAAGCGCATGCCGCTCTTTGTTGCGGTCGTCATCGACATCCTCGAAAATAACGAGATCTATCTCCGCCAGCAGGGAAACAACCAGGAATACCTGACCCATGCATCGGACGAGATCCGGCCGCTGTTAAAGCCCGGCACCAAGGTCGCGGTCAACAACGCCCTTTCGATCGTAAAAGTGATCGGGAACGTGTACGACTCCCGGGTCCGGGTCATGGAGCTGGACGAGTCGCCCGCGATCAGCTACGCCCAGATCGGCGGCCTGACCGACGAGATCAAGGAAGTGCGGGAAGCCGTGGAGTACCCCCTCACAAAACCGGAGATCTTCAAGCGGATCGGTGTGGAGCCCCCCAAGGGTATCCTGCTCTACGGTTCGCCGGGAACGGGAAAGACCCTGATAGCAAAGGCTGTCGCCCACGAGGCAAAGGCCACCTTTATCCGGATGTCGGGGAGCGAGCTCGTCCACAAGTTCATCGGCGAAGGTGCCGGTCTTGTCCGCGAGCTCTTCGAGCTTGCCCGCGAGCGTGCTCCCGCAATCGTCTTCATCGATGAGATCGATGCGGTCGGCAGCATGCGGACAAACGACGGCACGAGCGGCAGCGCCGAGGTCCAGCGCACCCTCATGCAGCTCCTCGCTGAGATGGACGGTTTTGACAACCGGGGCGAGATCCGGATCATGGCCGCAACAAACCGGGTGGACATGCTCGACCCCGCCCTCCTCCGGCCCGGGCGGTTCGACCGCCTGATCCAGATCCCCCTGCCCGACCCGAAGGCGCGGCTCGAGATCTTAAAGATCCATTCAAAGAAGATGCACCTGTCCGATGTGAACTTCGAGATAATCTCATCGATGACAGAAGGATCGACCGGTGCCGAACTCCAAGCGATCTGCCGCGAGGCCGGGATGATGGCAGTGCGCCGCGATGCCACTGCCGCAGAGATGGCCGATTTCACCGCGGCCGTCCACAAGGTCAAATCCGATGCACTGCCCGACACCCGCATGTATACCTGATCTGCCCGGGCATACCGTGGTGACCGGCAGGAAAACAAACGGAGCACCCGGATGAACATACTCCTGATCCAGCGGGAGGGTATCGATCTCCACCATACCCTCTTTTCATCGGAGACGAGCAGGCTTGCCCTGCGTTTTTACCATCCCAAAAAGATCCCCTGCGGCATGTACATCACGGTCTCCACGCTCGGGAGCGCCCTTGCCCTCACCTCCGAACTGCGCTGGTACATCCGTCGCTATGTCCGGGAACCGCTCTTTAAGATCGAGCACGGGATCTTCTGCACGCTCACCCTCGCACAGGACATCTACTACGAGCGGACACCACTTCCGGAAAAACCCTGGCCGTTCCGCAGGCTCTATGGTTTTTCCTCCGGGAAGATCCGGGTCCAGCTCGTCATGGCGCCGGGAACCGCAGCTGAAAATTACCCGGATGATCTCCGCGGTACCGACGAGACAATTGAGGTCTGGTGCAGGGAAGACGAAGTCGAGGATCTCGGGGAACCTATTCCCTTAGAAGAAGCCGGGGAAAAGCCCGGTGAGGGCTCCGGGAATAATTCGCCGGATAATCCGGGTTCCGGATAATCTGCATTCCCCGCCCTTTTTTGCCGCTTATTTTTGTGCCGGCGCGGTAAACGGCAGCAACCCGGAAAGGAACTGGATAATCCCGTCGAGGGGTGAACCGGCAGGAGTCGGAGTTGGTGACGGGGTCTGGGTTGGGGAACTTACTGCGGAAGCGGGAACCGGAGTGGGCGGGGTAGTGGGCGTTACCGTTTCAATGGCGATGACCGGTGCCTGAGAGGCGGTTCCCGTATAATACCCGACCTCATCCGGTGTTGCAAACCAGAGCCGGTTTTTCGCATCGAAAAATACGGTCCGTACGCTATTGGTGGTGCCAAAGCCCCTGAACCGGTTATACACGTCAACGACTCGGCGATCGTTCCATACAAAGATCCCATCGTCAGTCGCAATATACAACGAGCCGTCGGTTCCTCCGGCAACATCGTTGATCTGACCCACACCGCCCCCGAGGTCAGAAGTACTGACTGTCATGACAAACCCGTTGTTTGCATCGTAATGTGCGATATGGGTGGCATTAAAGAACCATACACCTCCGAGCGGGTCCTGGCGTACGTGGGATAACTTCCCAAACGTCCCGTCCTCCTTTGCGATCTGCCGGAACGTTACGGTATCGTTGTCCGATCTTACCGCGGCCCATGCTCCCTCTTTTGGCGTTGCGACAAGGAGCATATCGTCCGCACTGTCAAGTGCGAGGCTGTCGGCTTCGTAAAAACCCGATCCATGAGGGAGCGCGGGAGGATACCAGGTCCATATGCCATCCCGGTACTGGTGGATACCGGCATTTCCCGTGGCAATCCACATCTCATCGTCCCAGCGCTGGAGGGCCCGGATCTGGGTACTTTTCAGGAGTTCCTGATCGCGGATCACCGTATAGTCCTGCCCGTTGAATACCTGGAGTCCGCCACTGTACCCGATCCAGAGGTTGCCGCCGGCATCGTATTCAACCGCAGTCACAAAATCGTCCATCAGGCCGGCAGAGATGTTGTTGCGGTTGACGTGCCGCGTACTCCACTTCCCGTTATACGCCGAAAGGCCATATGCCGTGGCAATGAGTACCTCCCCATCGGGTCCACGGGTATAATCCGTGATCTGGGTCGAATGAACGGAGCCTGCCGCCGGGCGGAAAAGGAAAATTCCCGACGTGTCGGAAGGATTGTCTGCACCTGCCGGCAGGACGAGGCAGGTACAGATCAGGAGAAAAAGAAAAAGATTAGATCTCGTGTGCGGCGCCATCAGCGCTCCTGACCGTGACCTTCCCGCTCTCTGCCGGGTAAAATGCCACGGTCCTGCCGGCCTTCCCTCCGATTTCCTCTGCTGCGAGTTTGATATGGTTTTCGGCGAGGACTGCCCGTACCCGCTGCGCGTTCCGCTCGCCGATATTGAGATTATTGCCGAAATATTCGAACATGCACGCCCCCCCGGCCATCTTTGCCACGAGCGAGGCCTTGTGGCAGCCGGCATCGGAGAGCTTTGTGAGAAGGAGCGGAATGGCGGTATCGGCATATTTGCCGGGACGATCGGTCCGTCCGGAGCTGTCCGGCAGCATGATATGCACCATCGCCCCGATATGGCGGTCCTTGTCGTAGATGGTCAGGCCTATGCAGGAGCCAAGGCCGATGGCCATCATCGGTTCGGTACCCACGTGGAATTCGCCAATACCGATCATTACCGGTATCTTGTTCTGCGGTGCAGGTCCCATCATGCCAGTTCCGTCTTTACATGCCTGACTTCATCAGGTTCTCAAGGCGTTCGACCAGCGTGGCAAGGGTGGATGCCTCCGGCATCATGATAATGTCGCTGTCGATTTTGTGTTCCTCGCAGACAAGCTCTGTCGAGAACAACATGACCTCGTCGATCTCCTCCTGCATCTGCGCGACGAGGGTCTGCATGGCGGCGTGCGCCATGTCGATCGTGAGGGCCGGGGGAGAGGGAAGCATGACAAAGCCGAGCAGCTCTGCGGTTGCATCGAGAAATGCCGACGCCATAATGTTCCCCACTTCAAGGAGGGCACTCTCATCCATCTCGTTGAGCGGCCGGTCCGGGTCGGTCAGGCCGAGCATGGTGTTTGTCAGGTGAACCGCAGATTTCCGGGAGATATAGAAGATAATGTACCCGCCGTGCGGGATCTCGCCCTGAAGTTCGAAGACAACGAGCGCTGCGGATTCTTCACCCATGTGGTCTGCAAGGTTCGAGATATCCACAACGGTTATCCTCGGAACGCTCATCTCGACCGGGCTCGACAGCATCTGGGAGAGCGTTGTCGCAGCATGGGCGGCCCCGATGTTTCCCAGTTCCTGCATCGCATCCATCTGAACTGATGACAATTTCATGGTTCGATCATTCCTGCATTGTGTTGATATCGAGAACCGGCACTACATCCCCGTCCCCGAGGATGGTCACGCCGCTGATCCCTTTTGTGGTTCCGATAAAATTGCTCAACGGCTTTACGACAACTTCCTGCTTGCCCTCGACAGCATCGACCGGAATACAGCATTTCCTTTTCTGGTACTGGACGACAATAAGGATCTCGCACCGGTCCGAACTCCCGACCATCTCGTTAAGCCAGAGGATCTGGAGCACTTCATCCCGAAGCATGGTCACGTCGCCTTTGCCGATACGGTGCATGCCGTCCTTTTTGAAATTTGCCACTTCCACAATGCTGCTGATGGGTATTGCAAGACGCCTGTTGCAGATACGGACAATCATCACGTCCACAATTGCCATAGTGGGGGGGAGGAGCAGTTCAAAGGTACTGCCTTTTCCGGGAACAGTGTCCACCTTGATCGTGCCTTTGAGCGACTCGATGGACCGTTTTACCACGTCAAGGCCGACACCCCGTCCCGAGATATCCGTGATCTTGTCCGCAGTAGAGAAACCCGGCTGGAAGAGCAGATCGATGGCCTGCTCTGTGGAAAGGGTTGCCGCTACGTCAGCGGGGATCATCCCTTTTTCCACGGCTTTTTTCTTGACTTTCTCTATATTGATGCCGGCGCCGTCATCGGTCAGTTCGATGATAACGTTGTCCCGGTCGCGGTGTGCCGAGAGCCGGACAGTACCTTTCCGGGGCTTGCCGGCTTTTTCCCGGACCTCGGGAGCCTCGATCCCGTGGTTCACGGCATTCCGGATCAGGTGGAGGAGGGGATCGTTGAGACCGTCCATCACGCTCCGGTCAAGCTCGGTCTCCCCGCCTTCCATGATGAACTCCACTTCCTTGTGGTCGTACTGGGCGACATCGCGGACTACCCGGGGCAGGCGGTTGAAGATGTGGGAGAGCGGGATCATCCGGATCGTCATCATCAGGCTCTGGAGTTCGGAGACCGAACGCTCCACCATGCTGATCGCCTCGTCCATTTCCTTGATCTTATGCTCTTCGGCGATCTGTTTGAGCCGGCCGCGGTTGATCACCAGGTCCTCGACAAGGTTCATGATATGGTCGAGCTGGGTGATATCCACGCGGAGGTTTTTTATCTCCCGGTTCTTGTCCGCCGCTGCCGGGGGCTGCTTTTTCTCCGCTTCCTGCGGCTTTTTTACCGCCGCAGCTCCGGTTGCCTGCGGGGCAGCCGGTGCTTCTGCCGGTTTGATATCCACGGATGCAATCTCGGTCCCGAGAGCCGCTGTCTTTAAGGCTTCTTCCCCGGCTTCGCTTGCCAGGGTAAGGGTGACGGTCCCGTCAAATTTTCCCTCGTCTATTGCCTCCTTTGACGGCTGCATGGTATGGATCGTACCGAGCGCTTCCAGGTTCTGGATTGCAATGAGCGCCCGGACATCCTTCATCATGCAGTCGGGGGCGACCACGATGGTCATGTGGTATTCCGGCCCGGCATCAAAAGAGGAAGTTTCCGGAGATGGTTCGCATTCTTCGGGAGCATCCGGGATTTTTTGGGCCACCGGGGCTTTTTCCTTCTCCGGTCCGGCTGTCCCGTTCTGTCCGAGCCAGTTTTTGAGTTCTCCGACCAGCTCGTCGGGATTTTTCGACGACGAATCCCCGCCGGATTCGATATCGTCCAGCATCTCTTCGATCAGATCGGTACAGGAGAGGAGGGTATTGCTGAGCTCCTTTGTCATCACCGCGCTGCCGTTCCGTATGAGCTGGAATACATCCTCCATGGTATGGCAGAGACGCTCCATGTCGGCAAACCCCATCGATGCAGACGAACCCTTGAGCGTGTGGATGGACCGGAAGATCTCGTCGATTGCATTCTGGTCCGTTCCTTTTTCCAGTTCCAGCAGGTAATTGACGAGATTCTCATGGTTCTCCCGCGATTCTGCCACAAAAAGAGACCGGTATTGTTCAAATTCAGACATGTCAGTTCTCCGCCATATGCCTCACGATGCGTTCGACTGCATCCGGGATCTTTGCCAGGGGCAGGACCTTGTCAACGGCATTTTTCTGGATTGCCGAGCGTGCCATTCCGTATACAAGGCAGTCCTTCTGATCGCAGATAATACTTGTTCCTCCTGCCTGTTTTATGGCATATGCCCCTGCGCCGGCATCGTTTCCCATCCCGCTCAAAACAACCGATACGATATTTTTCCCGAACACCTGTGCTGCAGATTCAAAGGTTTTGTCCACGGCCGGACGGACGGCATGTACCGGCGGGGCGCTTGAATGGATGATCCTGCCGGTTTTTTTGCCGTCGGTTGTCAGCGCTGCACCGACCATGGTGTGGACACCGGCTTTTGAGACAAAGATCATCCCCTCTTTTATCGTATCTCCGTTCTCCGTCTCTTTTACCGGCATATGCGAGATGCGGTTAAACCGTGCAGCAAGCGGTGCGGTAAAACCTACCGGCATATGCTGGGTAATGATCACGCCCGCCGGCAGATCTGCAGGAAGTTTCGAGACCAGCTGGTCGAGCATGGGCGGACCGCCGGCAGAGGACCCGATAAGGACAACCCTTTCTGCATTCCCGTTCTGCGGGACAACCCGGGGAGATTCTTCCCGGGTTGCGGGGAGGTTATCCGTTGCCAGGTGCCGTATCGTTGCAATGAGCTCGTCCGTGGTGAGCCGGAGTTCCGGGACATCCTTTGGCTTGAGCATGAAATCGTCGGCACCAAGCCGGATGGCCTCGTTTGTCATCTCGGCACCTTCAGAGGTTAACGAGCTGAACATCAGTGTCCGGGGATGCCAGGATGCGGTTTTGAGTTCACGCAATACCTCAAGGCCGTTCATCTTCGGCATTTCGATATCGAGCGTGATCAGATCCGGTTTGAGGGAAGTGATCTTCTCAAGCGCCTCGATCCCGTTCGATGCCGTTCCCACTACTTCGATGGAAGGATCATTCTGCAGCATGTCCCGGATGACGGTCCGCATCAGAACGGAGTCATCCACGATGAGAACCTTTACCATAACCGTCAGGACGCAAGGACGTTTTTAATCTCTTCGAGGACTTTGGGGGCCTGGAATGGTTTGACGATGTACCCTTTGGCACCGCTCTTTATAGCGAGTTTGACCATCTGTTCCTGGCCGACAGCGGTACACATGACCACCCGTGCAGCAGGATCGAGCTGTTTGATCGTTTTTAAGGCCTCGATCCCGTTCACCTTGGGCATGACCACGTCCATTGTGACAAGATCGGGCTTGAGTTCCTTATATTTCGCAACGGCCTCTTCACCGTTTGCTGCCTCGCCGGCAATGGTATGTCCGCCGGAGAAGAGGATGTTTTTTAAAAGGGTTCTCATGAAGAGTGTATCATCCACGATCAAAATGGTTCCCATGGAGTATCAGACAGAGTATTGGTATATTATGCTATAAATGAATAGTGGAATAAAACAGGGTCGGATTTTAGTTTGTTTGGGTTTTTGTGGCGTCAGAAATATACCGGACGCCTTTTGTTGTCAGCTGGACTTCCCTGCGGATCGTAACCACTTCTGCGATCCCCAGCTTGATGATCCGGTCATAGATTTCGTCAAGCTGCTTGTGAGGGATATTGAGCATGTTCTCGATTGCATGGGAATCCATCCCGGAGTAAACGAGCATGGCTACCTGCTGGTCGAGTGCGTCCAGCTCGGTTCCCTTCATATCCATGCCTTTTGTGGCATCTTTTAAGAAATTCGCAAGTACCTGAAGCGTCGAGAGCGGGCAGAGGACAAGGCTTGACACTACTTCCCCCGACTCCACGTGATCGATCCGGACCACATCGGTCTGCTTGCCCTGCACGTCCCGCTTTGTCAGTTCGATTGCCGCTACATCGGAGAGGGGGACACAGACCTGTTTTACCGCACTGACAAACCAGATGCCGGTTTTTACCACGACGATACTGCCCTTCTCCCACTGGGCGTTCTTGATCATGACACCGCCGCGGATAGCCGGCGACATGAAGTATGCCATGAGCCGGTATGCGTTACAGTGGGCAAGGAACAGCCGTTTTAAAATAACGAGGACTTTTTCCACGCTGGCAATCTTGGCAACGGTTTCCGGGTTTCCCTTGGCAGAGACGATAAGGATACTCTTGCGTTCGTCAAGGTCGAAAATGGTTTTAAAGACGATCTCTTTATTGACAGGAGCGGGAAACGTAATCCGGTCCTCTCCGACGGCCGCCTTGACAACGATCCATTTGCCGTCATGCTCGATTTTTACAGGAACTTCTTTCATGGGATCTCACGGGAATAACATGCAGGAGATATTTTCTTTATAGTATTTCCTCCGGACAGGTTTATTTTAATCCCTGTACCGGGGCTTTCTTTTTCTTTTGCTTGTCGCTCGCAGTATCGAGCTGGCCGGCCATTTCCTGGAGTTCTTGTTCGATATCTGCTGCCGGCGCTTTGAAATCCTTGAGCTCGCGGAGCAGGCTGACATCTTTTTCTTTTTTAACCTGTTTGATGTCCGATGCGAGCGAACTCAGCATATCGTCGTCGGAACCAGGGCCGCTCCCGGCAGCAAAGGAGGAGATGTCCGACTGGTCCATGGCAGGTTCCGGCTCTGCTGCCGGTGTAAGCGGGGTCGCCGGGATAAGGCTGCCGGACGAAGTGGCTGCGGCAGGAGAAGCAGCAGGCTCCGGCGAGGCTGCCGGTTCATCTGCGGTACTATCGTCACCCAGATCGATATCGTCGAGATTTATGTTGTCCAGATCGCCGAGGTTTTCATCGATCGCATCCCCGCCCTCAAGGTTTTCAAATTCTTCCGTGCCGGGCTCCGCATGTGCTTTTAATATTGCATCGGCTTCGGCATTCGTGTCACTGTCGGGAAGGTCCGGCATATCCAGATCCGGCATGGAAAGGTCAGCAGAGGTATCCACCCCCTCTGCACTGTCAGGAGCCATTTCGGCAGGTCCCGTTGAGAGTCCGTCCAGTTCGGCATCGTCAAGACCGTCCAGCAGACCCGTTTCCAGCTCTTCCCCTGATAGCGACAGGAACGGATCCGTTTCATCGGCATTTTCCGCAGGGAGTGCTCCGCCACCACCGCCGCCCCCGGATCCGGATGCTGTCGGGACTGCCGCAGCGCTCTCAAGCGCAGACCCCCGGCTGACCTTCTCTGAAATGGTACGATCGAGGAGTTTATTGATCTCCTCCGGCTTTTTTACCGGTTTTTTACGTTCGGTAAGAATGCTTTTTAAGGAACCGATCGACGATACCAGCAGGGAAAGATGTCCCTTTATTCCCCCGGTTTTTTCCGTGATTTTTGCCGCAGGAGATTTCACCGGCTTTTTCTCTGTCGTCTCTTTTGGAGGCGGCACTGAGGTCTTTTTCCCGCCACTTTGGGTCGAATCCTTGCGCTTGAGCAGGGAACGCCCCCGAAGATTTTTCAGGGAAAGTTTTGCAAACGATGCTTTTATTTCAGCGATAGTGACTGCACCAAGGACGATAAGCAGGATAAGTCCGACCACCACCACAAGGGGCAGCATATAGATAAGGGGCAGGTTTGCAAAGATCAGGACAGAGCCCAGACCTACGATCGAGATAAACAGGACCAGCCGGCGGATACTCTCTTTCATGTTACACACTCGTCCCGGTTACACCGCTCCCGATACTTGTCAGTGCTTCTGAACTGAAGAAAAGCCCCACTACACTCGGTGCCAGAAGAAGGACAAGACCGGTCAATGTACAGAATATTGCCGTATAGAAATAATACATGTATCGATCCCCTCCGCCTACGATACGTGCGGCGATGATATTCGATATCGTCAGGATCGCAAGCGTGATGGTCACGTACGTCTGCATGGCTTCTTTGGGGAAGTTGGTAAAAAGACTCATCCCGCCGCCAAAGACACCGCTCATCGATACACCGGAACTCATCCCGCCCGATGAAGCTGCCACATCCTGGAACTTGGTCATCATGGTCGACACAGAATCCGTCAGTACGACAAGGATCTGGTAGAGTGCGACAAAGAGGCCGGTCATGGCGATATGCATGGGTATGAGAAGGACGATGAATCCCTTGGAGAGCATATCCTTTTTCTCACGCAGGAGGGTCTGTTCGAGCATAGACGACCCTACCACCGTTCCGATAGGCTCGGGCGGTCCGCCAAGCGCAACGGTATCCCGGTAGATGTTGAGATATTTGTAGATGAGATTGCTTCCGGACTCACCGATAAACTTGTCCCAGACCTGTTTTTCATCGAGCCCGAGGTTGAGTTTCGAGTACACAGAATTTACCAGGGGTTCGAGTGCGGTAAGCGATTTCCGGTCTATGCTTGCCAGTGCGTAAACGGCGGTGGTTCCCTGCCCGCCCATGATCGCTCCAAAACTCCTGATAAAAACCGAAAAATCGTTATCCCGCAGGGTGATATTATTGTCGTCGATAAACCCGATAATACCCAGCGGTGCCATCAGGATACCCGCAAGAATAAAAATCAGGCTGGAGGCAACGCCAAGAAGTGCGAGGATAACGACAACCGCAAACGTAAGGGGAACGATGATCCGTTCCATGGCGTGGATGGTCTCCTGCTCTTTTGACATGCGGTCGACAAGCCCGTGACTTTTCGGGTCATCGGGAACAGTCGTGTACATCAGCGTGATCCCAAAAACGCAGATGGCAAGGATGATCCCATACGACATGTTGAAGGTGGACTGGAGATCCGATGGGGCATAGATAACCACCGAGATCATGATGATAACGGCAATGACAGTCCCCGAAAGGAGCATGGCAACATAGGCATCCCCCCATTTCTGCAGCATGGACATCCCCTGTTCCAGCTGGTTTCGGTATACACTCCGGACCGTCGAAAGTTCGTTACTGAGGAAATCTTCGTCAGGCACACCGGAATCGATGGAGTTTGCATACCGGTTGAGCATGCTCCGCAGGATATCGTTCTGCGTCCGCTCGGCAACAATGGTCAACCCTTCAGCGTAACTGTAGTTCCATTTTTTTACAAAAGTGTCCACTTTGGAAATGTATTTTGCAGAAATATACTCGTGCCGGTTGGACGCAAAGGAAAAGATCTCGGGGCGGGTTGCATTGGCAATCGCAAGCGATGCCATGTACGTTGTCATGAAAAGAAGATCCGCACCCATCTTCTTCTTTTCATTGACAGCAGCTACTTTCTCCTTGATGCCCGTTACCATCGAGGCAAACGGGATCTGCCGGGCAGGTTTTTCTTCCTCTTTATCCTCCGGTGGAGGTGCGATCGCGTTAGGCATGATTACGATCCGATGGTAAGGAGCCCCTGTTTCTTGATCTTTGTTATCATATGGAAGAGATCCCAGAATTTGACATACCCGGCCTTGTGCAGGCGTTCAAGGATCTTTGCCCGTTTATCCACCTCAAGATAAATTTCTGCTTTCTTGCTGTCGGGAAATCCGAGCATCGTTGCAATCTTGTTTTCCAGGAGGAACGAACTGCCTTTTCCGGACCAGACAAACGTATCGGTGACCGGTTCCCAGGTAAACATCTGGACAAAGGTGAACCCCCCGGTTTCCGCATTGTAGCCGACCAGTTCGTTGCAGCTGATCATCCGGCGCACGGTCTGCCCGTCCGGCCGTTTTACTGCACTCTGGATCACGACAAGGTTGAGGTTATCCACGTACGTCTTCGGGATATTGATGGGATCCCCGCAGAGACGCTGGATCAGTTTCTCCACGGATGCGGCGTGGAATGTGCTCATCACCGGGTGGCCGGTCTGCATTGCACCGAATGCCACGCTCCCTTCTACCCCTCGTATTTCCCCGACAAGGATCTGGTTGGGACGCTGACGGAGAGCAGCCTTGAGCAGGTCGAACATGGTGACCTCGCCACCCGCGCCGCCGCTTTCGCCGCCTCCTTTGGCAAGAGCAACTTCCCGCACCCAGTTCCGGTGCGGGACGTTGAGTTCAGGGGTATCTTCGATAGTGACGATCTTGTTCTCCGGGGGAATGAAGGTGGTAATGGCATTCAGGAGCGTCGTCTTGCCGCTTGCAGTCTCGCCGCTCACAAACATCGACATACCGTATTCAACACAGATCCAGAGATACGCTGCAGCAGTATAGTCGATCCCGCCGCTTTCGACAATGTTAAGGATAGAAAGCGGAACCTCGTTGACCTTACGGATGGTGAAGTTGCTGCCGTGTTTGGAGATGGCCGTACCATACACGATGTTGATACGGGAACCGTCCGGGAGAGTGGCATCGACCACCGGGTTCCGGTAGGTAATGGGGCGTTTGATCCGTTCGGCTACTTTCACGACAAATTCATCGAGCTCGCTTGAGACCTTGAACTCGACAACGGATTTTAAGCCCTTGAAAATCTTGTGCTCGATGAAGATCGGACCGACACCATCGCAGGAGATATCTTCGATGTTACTGTCCGAGAGGAAGGGCTTTAGGACACCCATATCGATCTTGTCCCGGATGAGGAGATATTCGATTGCCTGGTATTCCACCTTGGTAAGGATGATCTTTCCGTCCGGGGTGATAGGGATGTTACGGCTCACCTTGCTGGACTTCATCTTTTTCTGTGCGGTAAAATCCGTGTTAAGGAAGGTCATCAGTTTTGACGAGCCACCAGCCGATCCCTCCTTCTTTGTCATGCTTGCAATATCGACACCCGGCGGTTTGACAATGGCAATAGTTGCCAGCATCTTTTTTATGACATCGGCCCGTTCCTTATCGGTAGTCGGATCCGTTTCAAGGCCATCAATCAGATCGATCAGTTTTGTCTCGACATACGGCAGCAGGTTGCTTACACTGTGCAGGAACGAGGGCTCGATGGGGATATAGAAATTCCTCACATCATCCGGATCGGGAAGGATATGAACAAAGGTGGTATCGTTGACCGGGTAGATAATATTCGGGTTTTTGTTGTTACGGAGATCTTTTTTAAGCTCGGATAAAAAAAGCGGGATCCCGTATGTATTGACCGGAAACGTGTGGAGGTACTCGAGCAGGTGCGGGCTGTTCTGCACGTATTCCTTTGCATTGGCCGGCAGCATCTTGTATAATGCATCCGACTCGAGATCCGCATACAGGTCGACATCGAGATCGACCGGTTCGGGCTTGAAGGGCAGGTTGATCGCAACGGACAGGGATCCCATGGATCAGATCCTCGCAAAACTCATCGGAATGACTTTCATACCGTATCCCGGATGGACTTCGAAACTGACAAGGTTTCCGGTAGTCTTGCGTGCTCCGCGTACCTTGATCACTTCCAGGACCATGACATACTTGTCTCCCACGAGGGCCTTTTTCATATTGAGGTGCGCATCGCAGATGGAACGGATCCGGACAAGCGTATCTTCCTCAAAAGCATAGGTATGGAGCGTTACCAGAACTGTTTTACCATGGTCCACGAGGGATTTGCAGTTGGTAAAAAAGGTAAGGATGGTGTCGGTCTCTGCGTATTCAGTAAACAGCGTCAGTGAATCGACAACGGCCACCTGCGCCTTGCTGTTCTGGATATAGGAAATCAGCCGTGCCAGGATACCTTCCATCTCTTCTTTTTTCCATTCAAAGCCCACGACATGAAGGGGAAAAATCTTGAGATATCCCCAGGCAAAATAATCGGAGATATCAAGACTCATCGATTCCATCTGTTTGATGAAACTCTTGCTGGTGTTTTCCGTGGTGAAAAGGTCAACGGACATCCCCTGTTTCATTGCACCCCAGATAATCTGCTGGGTAAGCACGCTTTTCCCGGTATCGTTCTCGCCTTCGATGAGGGTCAGGGAACCAACTGGCAGGCCGTCGGCTATCTTCTTGTCCAGCTCGCTGTTGCCGGTCGAGATGATCTGCCTGTCCTCGCCACCCATAAGATCGGAAAGATCAGCAGCCATGGACTTTCTCCCCGTCAGAATAGTTTCGATTCATAGATACCATTTCCTGTCGTAATCTGGAACCATTTCGGAGAGGTTCCCAGTGGTGTCGTGATCTGGAGTATGTAAGATTCACCGGGATCGAGTTCCGACAAATGGATAACCTCATTGCCCCGGTTGATTATTGTCCAGGTTCCTTCGGCGCTTACGCTGCTGCTGTACGGGTATAACACATAATCCTTGGAATTGTTGTCATAGACAATAACGTCCATGTGCGCAAAATCGGAGATAATTTCCGAGCCGGTGTTCTGGATTGTGCAGTTGATGATTGACTGATCGGCTTCAACGTATGCGTACGCATTAACAATAGTAAAATCGGTCCGCATCTGTGTCTGATCCTGCAAAGCAACAGCTTTCTGGGCATTTGTGACGATCTCGGCAGTCGAAATAGTACTCCCTACAAGGAGGTATGCAACGATCACCAAAAGCATTACCCCTACCGCCGCCCCGATGAGATCTGCAACTGCCATACCGGCTCATCCTCCTAGGGAGCATTTGATGTAAACTGGTTCGACCTCCAGATCCCATCGGGGAGGGTAAACTGGAAGTAATTCGGACTTCCGTCTGTATTAAGGGTATTGGTTTTTACATCGATCTCCAGTGTTTCACCGGGATCCCAATACGAGTTAGCTTTTGACTCGCTCAACGTGTATATCCAGTAACCGTTGGGCAAAGTAGAACTTCCCGAAGGCACCAGCGTCATCCTTCCAAAATCTCCTGTACTGCCACAGATTACATCGGAACGTTCGATATCGGCAACCGGCACCTGTTCACTCCCGGTATTTTTTATCCAGACACGGGCATACTGGCTCTGGTTCGCAACGGCAAGGACAATCTTGAAATCTGTACGGAGCCGTTGGTCGGCTTGATGGCTGGCTGAAGTAAAAGTACCTGACATCTGGTAGACAACCGGGAATATGGCGCTGATAAGAACGCCTGCTGCTATAACAGCCGTTATCAGAAAGAGTGCGGTCGTGAAGGTATCGGACGACATTGTTTATATCCTGTCAGGCAGGTTCATCCACTCTTCGTCTTTCCGGGTATTCCGCGATACCACTCTTTCCTTTGAATTCTCTTCAGTTCCCTCCTGATTTTCGTTTATGGGTAAAAGCTGCTGGCGCTGTTCCATCATGACTTCGATCATATCGCGATCGAGTGACGAATCATTGGGCGACAGGATCCGGTTGAGCGAATACAATTCGGAAACAAACTCGTCCGGTCCGACTTCGTGCTCATCTCCAAGATTTGCCGGCATCAGTCTTGAGATCTCTTTAATCTCGTCACACGATTCCCTTGAAATATACCCCATAATCCGGTAGGATTCGAGAATAATATCGAGTCGGTCGTGCCCGAATTTTCGTATGGCACCGTTTGTCCATTTGAATAATTTGTACACTTTCTGGAGCCGGAGTTTTTCACTGGCAAGAGCATTCTGGCCGGCCTTGTGCCCGGTTACCGAGGGCATCTGTGCTTTTAACAGTGCCATCATCTGTTCATCGGACAGGCGCTTTTCTTCATGTGATTCCGAAGCAGGCATCTCGGATTTTTGTTCCGGCTCAATTTTCTTTGGTTTGTCTTTTTCAGATTTTGTTTTTATTGCGTCGGCTGCATCCAGCGTGGATTCCCGGGCATCCAGAGCAGCTTCTTTTGCGTCCAGTGCGGCCTTCTTTGCTTCGTCGGCTGCGTCTGCATTTCCATCGGCGGCGGTAGTTCCTCCTGCTGAAACTGCCAGGGTGAACGGATTCTCCAGTTCGTTCATCCGTTCCCTGATATCCATCAACAGGCGCTTGATGGATGTTTTGATCAGGTCGACTTCCCGTTCGAGGTTCTGGAGCTTAACCTCAGGATCATCCTCGGAAGCTGCGGTGATGATATGATCGACCTGCGCCTGATTTACCGCCATAGCATTGCATTATTATCCTGTTTTTCGTTAATATACTTTGCCCCGGGGAACCGGTGAAAATGGGGATTTTTCTTTTTTCTACAGATAATCTAAAAATCCAAACCATTTACAATTTCGTTTTTTATATTAAAATAAAAAAATATATGTGCCATTTCTATGATATCTTATCCAATTAGCAATATTGAAAATATTAACGAACTGAATGTAGATAAATAAAAACACTCCAATTCATTTTTAGCTTTTAATAAACTATATTAAGCACTAAAAGATTTAATAAGACCATTATTTTATAATTATGAGCTGAAAAAATACCAATATTCAAAACAATGACCTAAAGAGAAGGGTTTTAATTAAACCATTAACTTACTATTCTGTAATGGTTGTCAATGAGAAAGTGGATACTCGAAGCATAACTCTTTTAAACCAATATAATATATTTTTATCACATATAACAACTGGCCAATATTTATACGCTGCGAGATATCTTCAAACATTTTTTTCAGGATTAGTAATACTGTTCAAATTACGTTTTCAAAAGATATTTTTCATTACAAAATATATAAAATTCTCTTATGGCAATACCTGAAGGTTAATTTCAGTTTTCGTTTTCTCCCGAATAAGGATATTGTTATTAAAAGGAGTAATTAATCCTCTTTGATAATTTATATTTAACTATAATAAATAACAAGAATAGTATGTTTTTTCACACCGGTTCGTCGTCAATCCTGTTCGTCGACGCAACGGCCTGGACCGGCGGTTCCGAGAAGAGCTCGTCTTTTATTCCCTTGCTGATCCCCATCACCATAATGATCACCGGTACCACTTCGAGGCGCCCCAGCCACATCAGAACAATGAAGACCCATTTGATGGCAAACGGGCTTGCCGCGGTGATGAACCCGACCGTGATCCCCGAGTTTGAGAGTGCGGAGATGCATTCGAAGACCACCTCATCGAGCCGAAACGAGGTGATGTACAGGTGCAGGCACAGGAGCGTGGCCGTAAAGATCGTAAAGACATAGAGCGCGATAACGAGCATGTTCTTTGAGATCTCCATCTCCGACATCTCCCGGGAGAGCATGCGCCCCTCGTACCGGAACGGTATGAGGACCCGGCTGCTCGCAAAGAAGCGGCGGAACCACCATTTTACCCCTTCATAGGCAAGCGCGACCCGGTTGACCTTTATGCCCCCGGCCATGCTCCCCATCGCCCCCCCGATAAACACCAGAAGGGAGAGGACCGCTAGGGGGATTGCCGCCCATGCATGGACATCCGAGTTCTGGAGCCCGCAGGTGCACAGTCCCGATACGGAGACAAAGACACCCTGCCGGAACGCGGTTGTCAGCGCAAGGTTGTTGAAGAGATAGAGTTCCATCGATACGATCACCGATCCCGCGAGCGCGATAAGGAGCAGGAGCCGTACCGTCCTGTCCCGGAAGAATGCGTCCATCTTTCCCCGGTACATCAGGAAATAGAGTTTGAACGGGATTGCCCCGGCAAGCATCACGGGGATGAGCAGGATTTCGAGCCACGGATTGTTGTAATAGGCAAGCCCTGAAGAGTGGAGGGTAAATCCCCCGGTGGCGATCGCAACCATCACGAGATTAAGGGCGTCCCAGAGGGGAATGCCGGTGAGCATGATAAGGCCGGTGAACATACAGGTCAAAAAAATATAGATCTTCCACATGCGCCAGCCGGTGGACATGAGGTTTGGCATGAGATCCTCGGGTTTTCCCTCGGATCGGAAGATCTGGAAGAGGGTTACCTGGGTCCTGCGGCGCATCGAGATCCCAAAAGCAATGATCCCGATACCGCCGATCCACTGCATGAACGTCCGCCAAAAGAGGAGAGTTTTCGGAGTCAGGTCCACCGCATTTATCATGGTAAACCCGGTGCTCGTCCAGCCCGACATCGCCTCGAAGACACTGTCGGTATAGGACATGCCCAGGCCGAATACGAAGGGAAGTGCGCCGATGAGCGCGAGCAGGAACCATGCGAGCGCCACGGCGACAAGGGCAATCGAGATCGGCGGCTCGTAATCGCGGGCAGGGACCAAAAGGAACAGGTAGCCGACCGCGAGGAATGCCACCGGGGCCGTGGCCATCGGCAGGATCATATCCCATTCCTGGAAGATCGCCAGTACAAAAAAGGGTACCAGCGAAACAAAGCCGAGGAACCGGCAGATCCGTCCCACATCGTGGACGATCATGGCAAGGTGATCGAGCCGCTTCATGTCAGATAGAGAAGATATTTGGCGCTCCGGTATTGTTATGGGTTGTGCTGGCAGGACGAAAACCCTTTACCGCATCTATTTAGTGGATGCCGGGCAAACGTGTCTGATTAGCATGGCCCGCATCGACAGGGATATGTACCCGTTCCTGATTGTCCTCGTTCTTACCCTTATCGCACTGGCCGTTTTCTGGCCAATGCTCGATATGGTCGTATTAGGGGGATCGATTGCCGTGGTGCTCTTCCCGGTCCATACCCGTCTCTCCCAACATATGCGGCCCGGCGCCTCGGCTGCACTTCTCACGATAGCGCTCTTTGTGGCAATCGCGGCAACCCTGTTTGTGACCCTTGCGATCCTTCGGGAAAACGCCGGGGTTCTTGACCAAATCTTCGGGACGATAGGCAACTGGCTCGCAAACCCGGCGACCCAGCCCGGTGCTTTCGGGATACCGGTCGCCCGGGAAACACTCGCGTCGTGGCTGGCAGAAGGCGATGCCCTCTTTGTTAATTACTGGGGCACGATCACCGCGAACCTGACGCTCATTATGATCAAGGGGGTCGTCTTTTTCGGATCGTTCTTTTTGCTGCTCATAAAGGGGAAAAATCTCTACGACCGTGTTGGCAGGCACCTGCCCGAACCGGTCAAAGCGTATTATACCCAGCTCACCCCGGTCGCGGTCGACACGCTCTACGTGATCTACGTTGTCCAGATCGCAATAGCAGTCCTGACCTTCTTTATTGCCATCCCGGTCTTCTACCTGCTCGGGTACGGGAACATCCTCTTTTACTCGTTCCTTGCCGCTTTCTGCGAACTGATCCCCATCCTCGGGTCGTCTGTCGCCTTTATCATTCTCGGGGCATACGCACTGGCACTGGGCGACATGCAGGGTGTCCTCATCCTCTTTATCCTGGGGTACATCGTAGTCTCGGCGCTGCCCGAGATCTATGTCCGTCCGGTCCTTGTCGGCAGGAGGGTAAAGATCCACCCGGTCATCATGTTCATCGGTATCATCGGCGGCATCTTAACGCTCGGGCTTACCGGGTTTGTCCTCGGGCCCCTTATCATCGTGCTGCTGCTCCGGAGCTACCGTATCTGGACCGACGAGCACAAGGCGCAGGAACCCGTACCCGGTGCATAAGCGTACCGGGAGGGCTTTTCCGGGCGTTTCTGGTGTTTTTGCACCCTGACAAAGAGAAACTAATATACCCTATATGTCCCCACGCGTAAATCAGAAATGCTCAGGGATCACTTGGCGATGCCCGGGGTCGTCAAATCGATGGGCCTCGTATTTGGCGATATCGGGACGAGTCCAATCTATACGCTCGCCGCAATTTTTATTCTGATTCCCCCAACCCCGCAGAATGTGATGGGGATCCTTTCCCTGATCTTCTGGACGCTCATGATCCTTGTCACGGTAGAATACACATTCCTTGCCATGCACCTTGGGAAAAAAGGTGAAGGCGGGACAATCGTGTTAAAAGAGCTCCTCCTGCCGATGCTCAAATCCGGTAACCAGGTGGCGTTTGTCTCACTTCTTGCCATCATCGGCATTTCGCTGTTTATTGGAGACGGCGTGATAACCCCGGCGATCAGCATCCTCTCTGCGGTGGAAGGAATTCTTTTGATCCCGGGTTTTGAGAGTACCTCCCAGATTTACCTGATCCTCATCGCTGCTGTTATCGCCATCTGCCTGTTCTCTTTCCAGGCCCGGGGCACGGAAAAAGTAGCGTGGGCGTTTGGACCGGTCATGGTGATCTGGTTTCTGGCGCTTGCGATATCCGGGTTTGTTGCGCTCTTCTTTGCCCCGCAGGTTATCTTTGCCGTCAACCCGATGTATGCAATCAACTATCTTACGCACAACGGGCTGGAAGGATTTTTGATCCTCTCGTCCGTAATCCTGTGCGCAACGGGGGCCGAAGCACTCTACGCGGATATGGGCCACCTTGGCCGCGAACCGATTGTGAAGGCCTGGTATATCGTATTCATCGCTCTTGTGATCAACTATTTCGGCCAGGGTGCGTTCCTTATGGCAAACCCGGGCGCCCATAACATCCTGTTCGAGATGATCTTCTCCGAAGCCAAACTGCTTTACATCCCGTTCCTTCTCTTAACTATCGCTGCAACCGTGATTGCCTCGCAGGCCATGATCTCCGGGATCTTTTCTATTGTGTATCAGGGAATAACGACCCGCATCCTGCCACTTCTGCGTATCGAGTACACGTCTCCCCATCTCAGGTCCCAGATCTACATCGATATTGTGAACTGGATGTTACTTTTTGCGGTCCTGATGGTCATTCTTATCTTTAAGAGTTCCAACAGCCTGACACAAGCATACGGTCTGGCGGTCTGCGGGACGATGATGATCACAAGCATTCTCGTTACCTCAATTTTGATCCGGCGCGGGGAAATCCTGCGGACCATCATTGCGGGATTTGTTTTTATCGTGATTGCAGCCTTCCTTATCTCAAATATTCATAAGATACCCTATGGAGGGTACTGGTCTCTCATCATTGCAGCAATTCCCTTTACCATCATTATGATCTACACAAACGGCCAGCGGCGCCTGGCGCGTTCCCTCACTCCAGTCCCGCTCGACGAGTTCCTGCCAAAATTCAACGAGCTCTACAAATCGGTCAACAAGATCTCCGGCTCGGCGCTCTATTTTGCCCGTGACTTCCGGCTGATCCCGCAGTATATTCCCCGGACGATGTTTACGAACAATATCGTGTACGAGGAGAATATCATCATCTCGATCATTCGTACGGAGCAGCCGTTCGGTGTGACTTGGGGGGTGACGCGGGAGCTGACCCCGGGGCTTTCGATCTTCGAAGTCTATCTCGGGTACATGGAGATCGTGGATATTTCGACTATCTTAAAAGAGGCGGATATCGATGAGAAGACCATCTTCTACGGCATGGAAGATATCGTGACCAACCATGCGGCATGGAAGATCTTCGGCGCGATAAAGCACCTGACGCCTTCGGTGGTGCAGTTCTATCGGCTGCCGTCCGACAAGATCCACGGTGTCGTGACCAAAGTCGAGATGTAACGGTGCGTACCGTAGGATCCGCCTGCTGCACGATATCCTCTTAATTCCTGCCCGACAAATATACCCGGCAAGGCGAGGGTTGCCAAGCCCGGTCAAAGGCGCTGGATTTAGGGTCCAGCCTCGAAGGAGTTCAAGGGTTCGAATCCCTTCCCTCGCATTTTTTTCTTGTTATTCGGTATACAAATCGGGTGTTTAATGCCGGATCTTTGATAGCGATCTCTCCTAATCTTTCCTTCATATTCTTTTTACGAGTCCTCCCCGCCTCAGGACCCCTCGCGGGGCACGGCGGGGCAAGTGAGTGTCCGAGAGCTATCCTCCAGATCCGCCGCAGGGGCGCCCCATTGGGGGTGGCGGCACTTCTCGTTCGTGGGGGTATGGGAGAGACAGCCCCCATCCTGATGTTCAGTATATTCCCGCTCTTTTCCGGGAAACCTCTGGTCGCGGGCTGAGGATTCTCAAAAATGTTCGCGCGACCTGCTGCGAATTTTCCAAAAACCTTGATTGAGTTGCGGAGGATTTTCAAAAAACCTCAATCGCGTTACTGAGGATTTTAGAAAAACTTCGATACAGGTGCCGGCAATTATCAGAAAAGATCTGCATCGCGTCCACCTCCAAAACACCTATCCCACAAATAATCATCACGGTTTCCCAACGGAGACTTGTCGGGTTGTGCGGTTTTTCACGAGAAATGCCCGGGCCCAGGGCTGCGGATTTTCTAAAAACCGCGATCGCGTTACTAAGGATTTCAAAAAAAGCGTGATTGAGTCGCGGAGGATTTTCTAAAAACCGTAATCGCGTTGCTCTGAATTTTCAAAAAATCGTGGTCGCGCGGTTATGGTTTTTTTATAACCACATGTTCCGGACCGGACAATTCCAAAAAAGTCCGGGCAATGTGCCTGATAATTAACAAAAATTGAGGGGATCACGGGCCGGCAACATGCAATAAAAGATCAAAACCCCTGCCCAAATCATAAAAAACCGGTCACCCCTCTCCCCCCATTTGTCACTCCGCGGAAAAACCGGTCGGACCGATCGATCTCAACAATCGGTCGGGGCGGCGTTATCTGTTCCAGTACCAAAACCTTCTTTTCCACTGCAAGTTCAGACGAGACATGGGATCTGTCCGATCGAATTCATTGACAGGTCGGTCCGACCGATCACCATCATTGGCCGGACCGACCCTCCCTCCATCGGGGATCATGGGCCACCCCCTACCCCCCACATACCACTCTTTAAAAAAAACGATCGGACCGATCGATCTCAGTGATCCTTCAGGGGCACACGGTGCATTTGAACGTATCCAGAGCTGCGTCTCATTGAGGATTTTCTAAAAAGCCGTTTTACACAGAAACGTTATTCAACAGGTTGAACCCCGCCAGCTGCATCATGCATATGGTCATGCTCCTTTGAATGGGCGTGCAGATGCTCGTGGAGGAGTTTGCCATGGCGGTGCATGTGGCGGTGGATCAGGTTTGTGGACATCAGGAGGTCCAGATCGTTCATCACCGATGCACTGGCGGTGTCTGCCTTAATGGTATGATCCTCGCCAACAACAATCGCCCGGTTGCTGATCTGCTGGACGATATCCAGATCGTGAGTGGCGGTAATAATGGTTTTACCGGATTTGGCAAGATCCTGAATCAGTTCGATAAGCCATATCTGGCTCCGGGGATCGAGACCTCCCGTAGGTTCATCAAGCAGCAGGACATCCGGATTCGTGGATAAAATCGACGCGATACAGACTTTCTTTTTCTCGCCGCCGCTTAACATGTGGGGTGCACGGTCGGCAAGGTTTTCGATCCCCAGCATGCTGATGATATCCTCGGTTCTTTTTTTGACATCCTCCGGTGGAAGGTCAAGCTGGAGCGGCCCGAACGCGATCTCATCGTAGACCGTTGAAGAGAAGAGCTGGACATCCGGGTTCTGGAACAAGAACCCCACTTTTTTCCGGAAGAACCGGTTGAACTCGTTATCCTCAAGGGTATCGAACAGCTCTTCTTTTACCGGGTTCCCAAACGCATAAAATTCTCCGGAGGTCGGGTAATTCAGGGCATTGAGGATCGCAAGAAGCGTCGATTTGCCGCTCCCGTTTGCACCGAGGATAGCAACCTGCTCTCCGGCATTGATAGTCAGGTTCACCTCTTTGAGGGCTTCAAACCGCCTCAGGTAGGTATAGGAAACATTACGCAGATCAAAAATCGAGTCCACCATACTATCGGTGCTCCGGTTCCATTAAAATGTTATCAGGTTTCTCGATGCAAGCATCAGGACGATGCTTAATGCAATAACGCTGACGCATGCCACGTAATCCCGGCGGTGTATCGAATACCGGTGCAGCAGTTTGATATCGCCATTAAAGCCCCGGGATATCATTGCACCGTGGACTTTTTCACTCATGCTCATGGATTTTACCAACGTGTATCCGATCCGTCCGCCGACCCATCGCTGCTCTTCACCAAGCGGCATAGTCTTGATCGAACGGCTCTTTTTTGCGGTGTAAAAATCCCGGATCATATCGGTAAAGAGGAAGATATACCGGTAGCACATGTCAAGTGTCAGGACATAGACTTTCGGCACTTTGAGGGCACGCAGCGACTTGAAGATGAGATCGCGGGGAGTTGTGAGGAACAAAAGGACTGCCGCCGAGACACAGGTTGCCACACGGATCATAAACACGGCGGCGAGCATCAGACCCTGCGAAGTTATCCACAGGTACTGGGGCAGCTGGACCGATCCGATGCTGGTCACTAACGGTGTGCCGGGCATAACCCCGTAAAAGAGGATCGGGATCATGATGATCCCGGAAAATATCGGGATGAATACCCAGACGCGGGTTATAAAGAACCGAAGTTCTATTTTGCTCGCCCATGCACAGACAAGGGTCAGGAAATAGACAAAAAGGAGGAGCCGTATGTCGTGGGTCATGGCGATGCCAAAGATGAGCACAACAATCGAGATGAGTTTTACCCGGGGATCGAGGCTCTGGAGCAGGCCTTTTCGTTTTGCATATTCTTCATTCACCAGGCACTCTTCAAAAAACCGGAAGATATCGGACAGTGCCTTCTGGACAAAACTCTTCTTCTTGGCAACGCCGACCGTGCAGCAGGGGCAGGGAGAGATATTGCATTCTTTCATCCAGTCGGGTATCATACGATCCTCAAAAATACGGGCAACCGAATTATTACGTTTGTGATATTGTGTGATATCCAGTGGTTAAAATGTATTGGTATTTACGATTGTGTCTGATCGATTATATCAATCACATTAAAATAATCGCAGAATGTGAAAGAGAAAGAATAATTTCGCCGTGTATTTTTATAGGCTTTTTTTTCCTGCATCCCGGGAGTTACCGACAGGTGAAAAGAGTACCGACAAAAAAGAGTGATGCCCTGAAGACGGGATGCTGAAAAAACCTGCATCACGTAATGAAAAAGACAAACATGATCATCGCGGCGAGCAGCAGGAGGATGCTGTGCTTGAACCCGGCAAGGATACTGTTTGAAGAGAACTGGCCGGCCATGATCCCGGAGAACGCCCCAAGAATGATCCCGATCCGGAACATCTCCGTAGTGTTACCCGCTATATCCATTGTCACGTTCTGGTCCTTGAAACTCGCAAGGAACGGCACGTTGAGCTGGTAAGCGGTATAGAGGTAGATCCCAAACGAGAGGTAGATGATCATCACGTACACGATGGTCGTGTTCTCCCGCTCGCTCTTGAGTTTGAGATAGTGTTCGAAATCGGAGATTGCGATCATGAAGATCTGGCGCAGGTTCGTGGTGATCTCGCTTGCCCGGACCAAAAGGGAGATCGCACGTTTGACCGAGACCAGGCCTATACGCTCTTCCATACGCACCAGCGCTGCGTTCACGTTGGTCCCGGCACTGATATCACGGGATGCACTGGAAAGCTCGGAACTGAGCAATCCCAGTTTTGCACCCGAGATCCGATGGATGGCGTCCTGGATGGTCAGGCCGATATCTTTCATATCCGAAAGTTCGCGCAAAAATTCCGGCAGGTGCGCTTCGACGTTCCTGACATACCAGCGCCGGCCTTCGTAAGCAAGCGCTACCGGTGCCATAAAGCCGATGATGAGCAGACAGATTACGGATTCAAAGACGTTGTGCGGGAAGAGAGGATCGAACACACCTGTCATCCAGAAGAGGACAAAGATAGCATCGATAAGTCCTCCCGCGATAATGCCATAATCATAGGTTGTGATGTATGCCCGGAGCGGGTGGCGGATGATGTTGTAAATGCGGTTCCGTTCCTTCTGTGCCTTGATCCGTTTGAAAAAAGCTTCATCGTCCCGGGTCTTTTCCGGGGAATCCTCTGCAGCTTTTTCCGGGATCGAAGAGCCAAAATCGTATTCCGCGATCTCCTTGTGGGTGACTTCGAGGTTTTCCGGAGGGAGCATGATGGAGAGCAGCCAGATCATCACGATAGCGCCGGCCGGGATGGCGATATACATCAGTGGAAGAACCCAGTCCATGCTGCTCTGGTTGGTCATGCCCTGCGCCACGATCATGATGATAAGTGCGATCGGGCCTGCGACAAATGCCGAGACATATACCTCGGCCATGATCTCGATAGTCTTTAAGACCAGTTCCAGTTCCCGCTTTGCCTGTTCCCGGTAAAAGTCGGTCTTTGCCGCAAGATACGAAGAGACATCGCCACCGCTGTCAAAGACAATTCCCAGGTCGTTTAAGAAATCCCGCAGGTTGTTTGAAGGGGTAACATGCTGGAGATCCCGCATTGCCGTGATCAGGTCGTCGCCAAAAACTTCCACGTTCCGGACAATCACACCGAACTCCTTTGAGACCTCCCCGAACATGTCCTGTTCTTCGTAGACCTTGCGGATCATCTCGAACGGGGGCATGGTCGTGGAAAGGGCCTGCATGAAGGAGATTGCGTACGGAAGATCGAGTTCGATCTTGCTTTTGCGGCCCTGCGCCACGATTGCCGGGTGATAGATCTGGATTACGTAAATGCCCGGGACAAGAACGCAAAAGAGCAACAGCCAGAAAATCGGATCGCTTGTCGTGAACGGCCCGAGGTTGAGCGTGAATCCGGAGACTGAAAAAAAGATCACAAGAACGCAATAGATAGCAAGCGATGCGGCAAGGTTGAGATGGATGGAATGCAGGTAATTTTCAAGAGTTACCGGCATATGGGCGGCCCGGAGGGATTTTCGCAGGTCTGCACCAAACGAGACTGTCTCGTATGAGGCTATCCGCTCTTCCAGCCGGGCGAGCGGAGGAAACGAGAGAGCCCTCATGGTCAGTCACTCATGTTATGGATTGCGTTTGCAAGGTCCTGGATATCCGGCGGCCGGACTTCGAGGGCCCAGGTAAAGAACTCCTGCCGTTTCTGGAGCTGTGCTCTGACTTCCTCATCAGACCACCCGCGATGTGCTGCGATATCGGCAAGCACGCGGGATTTTTCGGTCTTCTTGAGGAACTTGTCGCTCTCCATCTCCCATTCGTAGAGCGGGGTCGACTGGATCTCCCCGTTTTTGTCCACCTCGATCTCGTTAATGGAGACACAGCGCCGGATACGCGTGTTTCCGAACGAATAAAGCGACTGAATGACGATCAGATCGAGCGCGGTGAACATGACCGGCGAGACGTTGATCGGGTCGTGGGTGAGCCGGTTGACCGCTTCCTGAACGCTCCCTGCGTGGATGGTCGATAGCGTGGCATGGCCGGTGTTCATGGCCTGAAACAGGGTCTGCGCCTCCCGGCCCCGAACCTCCCCCACAATGATAAACTCGGGGCGCTGCCGCATGCAGGCTTTTAAAAGCGAGAAAAGATCGATATCGTCCCCTTTGACGCCGCTCGCAATGAGTTCCCGGGTCTGGGTCGGCAGCCAGTTCTTATGGGGGAGCTGGATTTCACGGGTATCCTCGAGCGATACGATCTTTGCATTCTGCGGGATAAAGAGCGAGACCGCGTTCATGGTCGAAGTCTTGCCGCTTGCCGTGCCTCCTGCAATAATCATGCTTTTATGATTCTCGATGGCGAGCCAGAGAAATGCAAGGAGTTCAGAGTCATAGGTTTTCAGGCCGATGAGATCGAGCGGGGTCATGGGCTCCTCGCGGAATTTCCGTATGGTAAACGAACTTCCTTTGGTGGAGACAACCTCGCTGTACGTGAGCTGGATACGCGCACCGTCCGGGAGTGTGGCATCGACCATCGGGTTCGAGAGCGAGACCTGCTTGTTGGCCTTCTGGGCGAGCTTTAATACAAACTGGTTGAGCTCGTTCTCGGCAAAAACAATACTTGTCGGGAGGCTGCCGTAGATGCGATGGAATATGAAAACCGGCAGGTCCTGGCCGTTGCAGCTCATATCCTCGATTGCAGAATCGTGCATCAGGACATCGAGCGGCCCGTAGCCGGAAAGATCGCGTTTGAGGTAATAGTACAGGATGCCCAGCCGCTCATCGGTGAGCATCGGATCGAACTGACGGAAGATCGGATAGATCGTCTCCGGGTTGATATGTTTGTCAACGGTATTCCCCGGATCATCATAAATGATCACATCCCGCAGGCGCCCATAAGTTTCCCGAAGAATTGTTTTTTCACGGGCGGTAATCGGAGGTTCGATGATCGTATAGGTAAATCCGGCATTACCCACACGGATGATCTTGACCGATGAATAGGGAGGCGAAACCGCGTATTTCGTAAGCAGGCCGTGTTCGGGCTTTTCCGTACTATCCTGTTCCTGCTGAAGGGGGACCTCTTCTTTGTCTTCTGCATGCCGAAACTCTTCATACGGTTTTTTCTCCGGCACCGGTTCTGCTACCGACGGGGGTTCGGCAGCCGGGACAACCGGGCGGGAAAAAAATCGTACCTTTGTTGCGGCTATTCCGGTTATTAAGGTTGCAAGGGACACGGCAGATAGGACTATCACAAGAACGACCGGCATATCCACGAACAGGACAAGCGTGCCGGTTACAAGGGCAATACAGAATACACCATAAAAAAGGATCTCGCCCGTTTGCCCGGGACGGGTAAGCGCATACATCAGTTTCCGGAACGGTGCCTGTAACCTCTCCGGCATGACAGCGGATAATTGTTTTTTGGGAGTCGCGCGGATTACAGCGTCTTCACGAGGCGTAACCCCGGTATCTTTACCTTTGAAAACCCGGGACAGGCGCGATGCAATGCTCCCCTGGCATATGATCAATACCCCGATAATTCCCCAGATAAGTATCAGTCTGTTTTCCCCCGACAAATTATAGATTATCTATCGAAACCATCAGTGCCGTTCTGCGTTCTCCCCTTAAAACGCATGGTTATCCGGCAGATATACACATTCTGCGTGGCCGATAAAATACCATTCGTTTTTACTTCGCAGTTTGTTCAGTTGTTATACTTTACAAAATCTTTAAATTAAAATTTTGACATTGATTTAGTACATCGTTTTTTTAACCATAAATCAAAAATTGCTCTTACTTGATATTACATAATTATGAATAATGTACCATTTAAGTAATTAAGATAACGATATTTATCGGCTTATGATAGCACCGATTTAAAAGTATATACATCGATCAATAAATAGTTTACATTACCGGTTTTTTCCCATCCACGCACTGCTTTCGTACGCCGCTTCGACGAGGTGACGGGTATAGGTATCATTGGGATTTTCCAGGACATCGCGCGTCCTTCCCTGTTCAACGATCTTTCCTTTATGCATCACGGCCACGGTATCGCTCATCTGCCCGATCACCTGGAGATCGTGCGAGATAAAGAGAAGCGTAAGACCGGTCGATCTCCGGATCTTTTTTATCAGGGTAAGAATCTGGGCCTGCACGGAAAGATCGAGCGCTGCGGTGGGTTCATCGGCAACAATAAAATCCGGTTTTAAGGCAAGGACCCGTGCAAGGGCCACCCTCTGTTTCTGGCCTCCCGACAGTTCGAAAGGATAGCGGTCGATCAAATCCGGCTGGAGCCCCACAAGATCCATTAATCCGACGACCCGTTCCTTCTGCTCCGCAGGCATGGCAAGACGCCAGACCTTCATCGGCTCTGATATACAGTCCTTTACGGTCATCCTCGGATCGAGCGCGGTGTCCGGGTCCTGGAACACGATCTGCATCCGGGGTCGGGTGCGTCGCAACTCCGAACGGGAAAGGCAAGAGAGATCCCGCCCATCGAACCGGACTGTTCCGCTGGTCGGTTCGATCAGCCGAAGTGCGAGCCGCCCGAGTGTGGATTTTCCGCTACCGCTCTCGCCGACAAGCCCGAACGACTCACCTTTTTTTACCGAGAGAGTAACATTGTCGACAGCAACGGTCTGTTCCCGACGGATAAAGCCCCGCGAATAGATCTTTGAGACTCCTTCAAGCTCAATCATAATGGAAACACCTGACCTGCCGCCCGCATTCAGTGAGAAAAAGATCCGGGTGATCACAGTCGCACCGGTCAAGCGCTGCCGGACAGCGTTCGCAAAACCTGCATCCCCGGGGCAGGCTGGCGGGTGACGGGCTCATGCCCGGAATCGGGTGAAGGCCCGCAGATGGCAGCGATGCAATCAGGCCCTGAGTGTACGGGTGAAGAGGCAGGGAAAGCACCTCTTTTGCCAGCCCGCATTCCACGACCTCGCCGGCATACATGACTGCAATCCTGTCGCAAAGGAATGAAGCGGCACCGAGATCGTGGGTGATGAGAAAGAGCGTTCGGTTACCGGAGATTTGCGACTGTATCAGCTTGAGGATCCGAGCCCTGACCTGTGCATCGAGCCCTGCGGTCGGTTCGTCCGCAATGACCAGATGCGGACGGCAGACAAGGGCAAGCGCGATAAGGATGCGTTCCCGCATACCTCCGGAAAATTCATGGGGATACCGGGTCGCCGCCAGTTCGGGGTCATCAAAGCCCAGTTCAGATAATACCCGGATTGCTTCCCTGCGTGCATCCGGTACAGGACAGAGGCGGTGTATCACGAGCGGTTCGGCAATCTGGTCGCCAATTTTCATCACCGGGTTAAGGGAATTGCCTGAGTTCTGCGAGATCATCGCTATCTCGTTTCCCCGAATCTGCTGGAGTGTGCGATCCGGCGCGGTCAGGAGATCATGATCGCCATACCGGATCGTCCCGCGGATTTTTGCATTGACCGGCAAAAGACCAAGGATTGCCATACCGGTTACGGTCTTGCCGCTCCCGGATTCTCCAATCAGGCCGATCCTCTCGCCTTCACGGAGGATAAGATCCACGCTATCGACTGCCCGGACCGGGCCGGACCGGCTGGAAAAGGTAACTTTGAGGCCGTCAATATGGAGCAGTGCCCGAGGGCTTTGTGGCTGCTCCTGAACCCCTGCCACACCATCCTTCGTTTCGGTCATATCCGGTTCACACCCACCCGGGGGTTGAATTTCTCCTCGAAACTATACCCTATCAGTGCAAGGGCAAGGGAGATGCCGACGACTGCAATACCGGGCGGCAAAATCCACCACCAGAGTCCCAGGGCAACACCGCCGCCAGAGTACGCATTCTGGATCATCGTCCCCCAGTCCACGGTCGAAGTATCCCACATCCCAATGAAACTTAAACCAACGCCCATGACAAGCATGTGCTGGGAAGTAGTGACAAATTTTACCATGACTAGGGGCATGACATTGGGGAGGATGTGTCGGAACATGATATGGAAATCCGAGGCACCAATTGCTTTTGCACCTTCTACAAAACTGGTCCGGGCAACCGAAAGTACCTGCGAACGCATGATCCGGATACCATGGACGCTGCCCAAAAGACCCATAAGCAGGCTGACCTGAAGGACTCCCGGGGAAAAGAACGTGGTAAGGGCGATTAAAAGAACGAACATCGGAATGGGCATGACCACGTCAATGGCCCTGCACACAATTTCATCCACAATACCGCCATAATACCCGATGATAATCCCAACGCTCGTGCTGATTACTACGGCAAGCAGGGCCGAGCAGAAACCAAAGAGAAGCGTGATCCGTGCCCCGTACACGAGCTGGGCAAAGATATCCTGCCCGACTTCGTTTGTCCCGAACAGATGATCGCTATCCGGGGCCTGGAGAGGTTTGCCGGTGATTGCATACGGGCCGGCCGGAGCAAGAAGCGGGGCGGCAAGGGCAACTGCAATAAAAAGGCCGAGGATTGCGACGCTCACCCAGAGGACGATCTTCCTACTCATCGATACCTATCCTGATCCGCGGATCGATTGCCGATGAGAGAACGTCAGCGACCAGCATCGCCCCAATAGTGATGAGGGAATCCAACAGGAAGATCCCTTCAAGGAGCGGCAGGTCGCGGTTCGTAAGGGCCTGGGTGGTAAGGTACCCGATACCCGGCCAGGAAAAAACGGTCTCGATAAAGATATTTCCCATGATGATCGCAGCACACTGGAACGTGGTGATGGTGATCATGGGAAGGAGGGCATTTTTTAGGGCATGACGCCAGAGGATTGTCTGCTCATCAAGCCCTTTTGCCCGTGCGGTGGTGATGTAGTCCTCCCCGATGACCGCAATCATGGAGTTGCGCATCACGTAGTAATTGCCGGTGGCGATAAAGAACGTCATAAGGATAATGGGGAGGAGCGCATGATGGAGGACATCAAAGAAGTCAAGACCGGTGGAGAGGACACTTATACTTGCATACCCTCCGAGCGGGAACCACTGGAGATAAAAAGCAAAGATCATGACCGCCATGATCGCCCACCAGAATTCGGGAATCGCCCGGATCACGATCATGATATTGAAGATGGCAAAGTCTTTTTTCCCTCCCGATTTCCAGCCGGACCACGCACCGATAACCGTCCCGATAAGTATCCCGAGAATCGTTGCCGGTATAAGCAGCACCAGGGACCAGCAGAGTTTATCAAAAATCATGGAGAGGACCGGCTGGCCGTATGCATAGGAGTACCCCCACTGACCGTGGAGGATGTTTTCAAGATACAGGACATACTGCTGGGTGATCGGGAGGTTAAGGCCGAACTGTTCACGGAACTGGGCAACGGCTTCTTTTGGGAGAGTGTTTGAAAGCGAGAGGAGATAGTTTGTGATATAATCCCCAGGCATGAGATGGAGGAGGAAAAACGTGATGGTGACGCAGACGATAAACGATGCGCCGCTGTAACAGAGACGCAGCAGCAGGTATCTCCTGCTTATCATAGGGATCTCCCGTATAATCTGCCGGATGGGCGATGCTTCCCATACCGGCCCACAAAACAGCGTGACCGTGGGTCAACCGTTGATATTTCCGGTTTCCAAAGAAGCGTCCCGTGCAGCTGCATCGCAGTCCCTTTTAAAAAAATTATGTGCTCTGGACGGGAGTCAGGTTTTCAAGAACTCTTGGGTCGGTGATACTATGGAAGCCCGGGCCAACATCCCAGCCGGTGAAACGGTCGTTCCGGTACGCGACAAGGGTATCGGTTGTAACAGCAGGAACGGTCGGAACATCCTGCGCAAGTATATCCTGCATCCGATACCCGATCTTCATAATCTCAGCAGGATCGGTAGTATTGCGGAGCTGCGCGACAAGAGCGTTGTACTCAATATTGTTATAGTTGTAGTAGTTGGTCTCCTGCAGGGGCGTAACCGCAAAATTGCCCAATGCGTCGGGATCGTCATGGAGGGTAACCGGGAATGCATCGATAAAGACCGGGTACTGGTTGACTGCCTTGCGGTACTGGGTCTGGTCATCGTATGAAACGGTAGTGACGGGAATCCCAAGGCTTCCCCAGTCGTTTTTAAGGACGGCAATCACTTTCTGGTTGCCGGAACCTCCCTTGGAACCCAGAGGGATGGTGACGGAAACGGGTTTGCCATCAGGGCCGATCAGTTTTCCGTCACTATTTTTGGTAAAGCCAGCTGCTACAAGCATCTCCTGCGCTTTGGTCAGGTTGTAATCGTACATCCCGGTATCGGCCGGGTTTACATAATCCCCGGCAAGACTCGGGATCAAAAAGGTGGTGTCGGTCGGACGACCGGTACCGAAGATAGAACTAATGGTCTCCCGGTCTACCGCGTGGCTCATGGCATGCCGGAAGGCAGAGATATTTGCCGGGTACTGGGCCGTGTTGAACGCAACCTCGTAAGCCCCGGTGTCGTTGATCGAATAGACCGAGATATTCTTATCACCGACAAGGCTCTGTGCCACCGCCGGAGTGAGATCGGTGACAACATCGATCTCGCCGTTTTTCAGGGCCAGTACCTGACTGTCGGCATTGGAGATCGTTTTTAAGACAATCCCTGTTACCTCAGGCACTTTTCCATAATAGTTGTCGTTGCGTTTTAGTTGTACATATCCCGGAGCGGTCTGTACGTATACGAAAGGCCCGGTTCCTATAAACTGCGAGTCCTGGTAGTGTTGGGGATCGGTCACATTTTCCCAGATGTGTTTTGGGGAGATGGAAAGACCCGGCTGGCGCGAGATCTGGTCAAGGAAGAACGAGTACGAGGTCTTTAAGTGGAAGACCGCCGTGTTGTCGTTTGGACAGTCAATGGACTGAACATCTTTTAACACGTAGCCCATCGTGAGATTGTTTTTCTTCATGTAATCGTTGGTGAATTTCACGTCGGCACAGGTGAACGGGACACCATCATTCCATGTGGCATTTTTTACCAGATGGAATGTCCATGTCCTTGCATCATCAGAAACATTCCAGCTCTCTGCAAGGGCCGGGTCAAATTTCCCGTTCCGGTTCTTGACGACAAGACCTTCCATGATCCCGGTCGGCGTTCCTCCTTTCTGCATACTGCTAGTGTACGTGATTGAGGAGGTATCTTCGACCGGAATAATAACGTCCGTGGCAGATACACGGGTCAGGGTTGCATTTTCCGGTGCAGTACTGGAAGTACAGCCGGAAACGGCACAGAATATCAGAAGGGCAGATACGCACAGTACACAGAAAAGAGCGGTGCTGTGTGATCCCGACGGCAGTGTCATCTTCATGGTAATCACCGGGACTTTTTACTTTTTTTAAAATCCAGTGATTAATCGAACCCGGCGTTATTTAACAATTGTTTTTTAATATTGGAAAATAGTATACCATAAATTGTTTACTTTCTTTAAAGAGGTTTTTCCCGGATTTTACCGTTCACCCGTTCCACAAGAACCTGAATTGTCTGGAGAATATCCGGGAAATACCGGAACTCTCTCCCGGGTTTCACTGGCCCGGGAAAAGGGCAAAAATGGGTCAATTTAAAATTGTTTACTTACTTGATATATCAAACAAAATTACCAAAACTTATATGGGTGCAGGTACTATTTCAGATTGATATCTATGGGATCCGCACAGGACATCATGCAGACATTTACCGATAAGGAGATCCGCGCACGTTTCAGCCCGTTCGATGGCTGGGAATGCCAGAGGGCACCGTCGCCCGCGACACGCGACACGATCTTTCTTCTCACCAGGGACGTACGGGGGAAGAAGGAAACGGTCGCCCTTGCGGTATCATTTGACGAGGAGCCCTCGGTCACCGCACTTGCAGGAATAGCGGCTGGGCATACCGGCCGGCATGCACTCAAAGGACAATACCTCCTTGTCCCGAAGGATGCAAACGTATCGTCAGTTCCCGGGCATATCCGGATTCTCCCCATGAGCGCGTTTGGATTCAGCGATGGCGAACTCATCTGGCTTACGAAAAAGAAGGGCGTGAAACACTACGCACAGACAGAAATGCCGGCAAAAGCGGTAGCTGCCAGTACTGCCTGCGAGCCGCACGCAGCGTAAGAGCAACCCTTCCGCTTTCCATACTTTTTTCCGGTATTTCACACGTGATTTTCAAAACAGCTGAACGTTACCTGATCCTGCGTTCATGGAGGATTTCTTTTAAAAAAATCCAGAGCCTCATTTCAGCCAAGGATAATATCAATAACATTCAGATAAATTGTTGTAAATGTAATAAATTTAACTTACATTAATTATCAAATGATCATAGTTAAATACCGTTTTTTATAATGAATATGATGGCATGGTGGTTTGATCCCAGTGAAATCGATCCGCCACTGCACACAAAGCCAATTTTCTGTACCAGAGGAAAGAACATGCATTATCTGAAACGTATGGCAAGAAAAAATGGCGAAGATGCTATCTCACCGGTAGTTGGCGTGATGCTGATGCTGGTCGTGACAATCATCATCGCAGCGGTCGTCAGCGGATTTTCGGGAGGCCTTATGGGTGACCAGAAAAAGGCCCCTTCACTGACAGCGGATGTAAAAATTGTTAACAGCGGGTTTTATGCTTCCAGTATTTTCCAGATGGATATACTTTCTGTTACAGAACCCATCTCGACCAGCGATCTTAAACTGGTGACCATTTGGTCAAACAGCGCTGGATACCAGGGCGGCGCAGAAGTAACCAAAGCACATAATGTCTTTAATTGGAACGGTGCGGGTTTCCCGGCTGCAGCAACGGCCCCTTGGGGATATGGACAGGGCGTTAAGAAGTTTAATACAGGAAAGCCAATGGAGGCCGAACAGCAGTTTGGCAACTACACACTTATCGGAGGAACCACTATGTTTGCTTATCCTGCCGGCCAGTCAGGAGGATATATGACAGGAAATAGTACTGCCGGTTATGGTGTCGTGACCAATGGTGAGTATTCAAACTGGGTCTACAACACAGATCCGACAACCGGTCATGTTGATGGAATGCAGGCAGTCCTCGGCAACAACTGGGAAACCCTAAAGACCGGGGATCTTGTGACCGTTAAACTGGTCTACGTACCAAGCGGTATGACGATATTTAAGAAAGATGTGGTGGTGAGCTGAAATGACGACCAAGAATTCAATGAGGAATGCTGCAGTTTCACCGGTTGTCGGGGTAATGCTGATGCTGGTCGTAACGATTATCATAGCAGCACTTGTATCGGCATTTGCCGGAGGGATGGCAGGGTCACAAAAAGCAACACCATCGGTTGTTCTCCAAGGAGAATACAGCCAGTCAAGCGGAATGACCATAACACATGCTGGTGGTGATCCGGTTGCACTGTCTGAAGTAACCTTTGTAACTGTTCCATCCGAACTCATGGGATCAGACGCGGGCAAATTTGCCTATGCATTCCCCAAATATATCCTCCGGCAAAATGATCAATCCAAAACTCCTGTAGTTAATCAGACAACTGGTTTCTACCAAAAGCCATCATTTGCTGCCGGAGAAGTACTGCTGATCAATCAAACGGATTGCAATGATTACGCTACGGATGATCAATTATCGACATCCTCCAAGCAAAACCAGGTTGTTCTTGGCAAGGTGAATGTCAACGCGCAGGACAATTGGGGCGCCGTAGTTTCAACTGATCCGTCCGACAAGTCGGTCTACTTCCGGGCCTACGAGTTTTCGAACCCGAGCAACATCGGGAAGTATTTCTATCTTGAACTGCACGATGCCAAAGGGAACCTTATCACAAAAGCAAAGATCCCTATCTCTGCGTGAGAAAAACCAATACCTTTTTCCTCTTTTTAACCGTCCACCAGGATCTATTAAACTGAAGACACACCTAAATTATTTTCAGATCGTGGTTACAAATGCAATGAGTTTGAGAAACTCCGATATTATCTCCCACAGGTCAGACTCCTGTAATGGCCCTTTATAAAAGCATTCTCCATTTCCCTAGATCTCTTGGTGGGGGGGCATCAGGCAAGCAGATCCCCGATTTGTTAGGGCCATATTAGCGCAATATGACTCTTTCTCATAAAAACCAGAATCCGGGGCAATATAACCCATGTTTTTTTCATTTCCGCAGGTAATCCGTATGAATTCCGCAGTTTTTCGGGTTTCCGAAAAATGATAACCGAAAGATAAAAACCCCAAATTACTCCCTGTTTGCCAAAATACGCCCGATTTGAAAAGGAGGCAGGTAATGGGGGATGCACTCTCCCAAAGGATACACCCTCCGACGAAGGATGATCGGGCAGTTCAGTCCGGGACAGGTTCTTTTTGATCCGTCCCCTCAGCACCCGGCCGTTCTTTCTCCCGTATCACCTCCTTTTTTGGGCACGGAGATTTCTGTAAAAGGATTGTCCCGTCACGGTCAAGCTCGCACAGGCCGGTATCGCAGACCTTAAAAACCGCCAGCAGTAATCGGGAGAACAGATCCAGAGCTCGCGCGAGATTTCCGCTGATGATGGATACATTTTCAGGCCGGCAAGCTCACCGTATGCTTCCCGGTCCAGCCACTGCGGGGTACAGCGGATGTAGCGCATGCGTTTGATCTTTACCAGAACCAGACACGAGGGGACAGAAATAGAAAAATCGGCAAGCATCCCCGGGCCGCGCTCGTAATACTGAATAAGCCCGCGCTTTTTTGCAATCGGCTCCGCTTCCTCCAGGGCTCGGACCGGGTGCCGGCCCCGCGTCACGCTACTCCTCCGGATGCCCGGTTGAACAGGTACATGAGAAAAATTTTACATACAAAATGAGAAAGCCTTTCCAGTCGGACCAGAATCCAACTCGGGACAACCCAATCCGGATACAAAAAACGTAAGCTGACACTCAGCGCAGAGACCGTCTCCCTCACAGGGTTTGGTTCGATCCCTGAAGAGACCCTAGCCAAAGGAAGATCCGGGCATCATTTCTTCAAATAATCCGTGGAGACGATAACAATTCTTCGCCATGAATCCTGATGGAATCCGAGTTAGTTAAAAAATGTTAACAAAATACAAAGTAAATCTGTCGGGTTTATTATCGGAGTAATACCATACCGGTCTGTCACGTCACAATAAGAAGACCGGGACCTTCAGATACAACGGATCCCGTGAAAGGAAAATTTCCATGAGATGCAACTATTGCGAAAGGGCCTGCGATATTAAGGAAGGACAAAACGGGTACTGTCGGATGTACCGGAACAGCATGGGAACAATTGTGGAGAACTACCCGGACCGGTACCTCAACATCTACCCGGTCTCTGCTGAGTCAATCCCGATGATCCACTTCTGCCCGAACGGGATATTTTTATTGATCAGCACCGTGGGCTGCAACTTTGCCTGCAACGGGTGCATCTCGGAGTTCCAGACCACCCGGCCCGGCAGCCTCCAGGAAGTCCTTGTCCCGCACACACCCGAAGAGATCCTTACCACGGCCCGGGAGTATTCCTGCCGGGGCATCACCTTCTGCCTCAACGAACCCGCGGTCTCGTTTCCCACGTTCCTTCGCGTCGCAAAAGCAGCAAAAGCGGTCGGGCTCCTTGTCGGGTGCTCGAGCAATGGCTACATGACACAGGAAACGCTTCAGGCACTGATCCCGTACCTTGACTTTGTCAACATCGGCCTCAAGGGCTCTTCCGATGAACGCTACCGGGAATGCGGCGCAAGATCTGCCGTCCCGGTGTACCGTAACCTCAAAACCCTGTACGAAAACGGTGTGGCGGTCGAGGTCTCGGTCATGTACATCAACGGGAGGGAACAGGAAGTTATTGGGGCAGCAGAACGCGTCCGTGCAATCTCGCCGTCAATCCCGTTCCAGGTCATGCGCTTTATGGCAACGCATGAAACGCTCGAATCCATGGCACCGATGCGGGCACAGGGCGAGGCGCTCTGTACTGCCCTGCGAAAATATGTCGATCACGTCTACCTGTTCAATACCCCGGGGACTGCCGAGCTCGATTCGCGTTGCCCTGCCTGCGGCAAAGTCCTCATCCACCGGGTCTTCTTCGGACCCATGGCTGCCCGGACCCTTGCCTGCCCATTGGACGGGACATGCAGCTGTGGGTACCGGTTCCCATACAAAGGGACAATCGACCCGGTCTTTGAAGGGGATGTCCAGACGCTCGGGGGCTACCGGTCCATTATGGGGGCACAGGTAGTGAGCGGCATCCTTGCCACGCTCGGCGTTACCGATGAAAAAGTGATCGACCGGGTTGCAAATATGCTGATCATCAACGGGTACCTCACCGATTTTTCCGCGCACTCCGGCAGCATCGGGGCCTGGCTCGACATGGTCCGGTACCTGGCCACTCTTGTTCACCGGGAAGATCCGGCAGACCGGATCTGCCGGTATGTCCTTGGCGTCAAAGACGATGTGCAGAAAAAAACGCCGGCAACCGGTAAACCCCGGGTCTATACGGCATTCGGCCATCCGCTCTTTCCGGTATACGCAACAAAACCCATCAACGAACTTGTGGAGATTGCCGGGGGTGTCAGCATCAACCGCGAAGAGAACTTTACGGAGAGCAAAAATGCCGAATACACCGTTGAAGAGCTTAACCGGCTAGACCCCGAGGTTATTCTTGTCTCAGGCATGTTCAATCCCACGGACTCCGATTTTACTGCCACCTGCAGGGATCTCGGGGTCCACTGCCGGGCCCTCGATACCGGCCGGGTGTATATCCTCAATGGCGGTCACGGGGACGGTACCGTCAGCTGGGCACTTGGTCTCATGGATGTGGCAAACTGCCTCCATCCGGACCGTTTCCACTACTCCCTTGAGACCGAACAGGAAAAATACGAGCGTACGAGATGCGACCCGGTCTGTACAGGTGCTGTTGCACCGGAAGGTGTACCGTGACGCGATCCTCGGACAAAACGCCCAAAAGAAAAACAGTGCTGCCGGACCGGGATATCAAAAACTGGATCGACTGCTATCGGGCATGGACAGGACCGGAGGCCGGGGTTCAAAGGATTGGATCGGCTGGCTTCTGGAACCGGGCATGGAAAGAGCGCACAACCGAACGGCCAGAAAAGCCCGAAAACAAAGCGGGCAGGAAAGCGGATAACCGGGCAAAAGCAGTCCTCAACCTGCTCAGCGATTCAGGATTTGGCGTTAGAAATGCCCGTATCCTTGATGTCGGGTGCGGCCCGGGTCCCCTTGCCCTTCCCCTTGCACGGGCCGGCGCAAAAGTAACTGCCCTTGACATATCGTCAGAAGCTCTCCGGCATGTACGGGAGAAAGCAGAGGACGAAGGAAATACCATCGAGACGATCGAGTGTTCCTGGTGGGACACGGATATCGATGAACTGGGACTGCGGAACCGGTTTGACCTTGTGATTGCGTCCATGACTCCGTCTGTCAAAGATCTCGAAACCTTCAACCGGGTCGCGGAATGTTCCCGGAGCCACTGTTATTACAGCGGGTCCCTTCCCGTTGGGAGAAACAAGGCCCTTCAGGAGATCTACAAAAACATTCTCGGCCCGGACTTTCCCCCCAAACGTGAGGGCGGTCCATGGTTCCTGTATTATTTCATGTACCTGTACCTGAACAGTTACCAGCCGCTGGTCCGGATCCATCATCACCGGCAGAGAAAAGAGGTAGAATGGAGGGAGGCAGCCGACCAGGCGATCCGGTACGTCGACAGGATAGAACCGTGCACCGCGGCAATCCAAAAGAAAATCCGAAACTATTTCCAAAAAAAATCGGTTAACGGCAAAGTCCCGGTGCGTTCCGACGGGTATATAGGGATGATGGTCTGGGACAAAAACGTGCGGCGGAAGTGAGCCCGCTCACGGAAACACTCCGGGATGCCCCGTCCATGCTTCACGGGAATCACCGGGCGTATTGAATCCCTTAAAGATACAAAACCGTACCGTTGAAACTGAAAAGGGAAATGAATTGGAAGAATTAAAAAAATATGTTCAATCATTGTATTTAATAATTACACAAGTTAAAATAAGAGGATAGACATGGCTCCGGACATTAATTCGCCCTGTACGGGGACACCCGCCAAGGTACCTGGGGGAACATACTGGCGCGACCGCTGGAAAACACAGCGTCTCGCCCTGCTCGAATCGCGGAAAGACGAAGGAAAGAGTTTCTGGAACGATAAAAAAGCAATAAAAAGCCATTTCATCCGGAACCTGAACGAATGGCGGGAGTTTGCCGAAGCCCGGATCAACGGTATGAGGATCAAAGACGGATCGCGTGTGCTCGACATCGGTGCTGGCACCGGCACCTTAAGCGTCCCGCTGGCTGCCCGAAGATGCACGGTTACGGCAATCGAACCATCGCCGGTTATGGGAGGTGCCCTCCTTGAATACCGGGCGCAGCAAAACACTCCTGAAATTACCATTATCCGGAAGCGCTGGGAAGACGTATCCCTTCAGGAACTGGGAGAACCTTACGATACCGTTGTTGCATCTTACAGTCTCATGGTCAACGATATTGGGGAAGCGGTCGCAAAAATGCAGCAGTGCTGCCGGGGCACTGCTCATATATTCTGGTTTTTGACCCAGCCGCTCTGGGCACAGGTTAATCTAGGGGTCTGGAAACAGATCCACGGCACAGAATTCTGCGGCGAACCGACCGCTGATTGCCTCTGGCAGGCCCTGTACGAGATGGGGATCTATGCAAACCTCGCTGTCGAACCCGGCTGCGACCCTGCACTCTATCCCACAATCGAGGATGCGGTAAAAGAATTCCACGGTCGGATGAACTGCACGACACCGGAGCAGGATGAGATTCTCCGGGACAATTTCACCCGGACGCTCAAAAAAAGTGGTAGGGGATATTTCGTGGACGCTCCGGCACTGGGGGCCCACATCTGGTGGGATGCCAAAAAAAGCAACAGCCCTTCCTAACCCCAAGCTCGTAACGATTCCATAAGAACCACATAGAATATTGCTCTCATAAAGGAAACTAAAAAATGAGAAATAATAGGATTTATATCCCAATCTGCCTGCTCTGTATTCTCCTGCTTGGGGGGGCCCAGGCAACAGGAGAAACTACATCCTGTGTACTGACCGTGCAGTCAATCCCAGACCGTGTTGCGGTCAGCATCGACGGGACACTGATTGGGGTAACACCGCTCTCTGGTTACGAACTGTCCTGTGGCAACCATACGGTTCTGGTCAGTGCAAACGGCTATGCGGATTTTGTTGCAGAAAAATCACTTGAACGAGGCAATCCCGAAGTTGTTATCGCAAATCTCCAGAGGTTAGACGATCGGGGAACAGTTTATATCACTTCAGATCCTCCCGGGGGTAACCTGTACATCGATGGTGTCCCGAAAGGAAAGACGCCGATCCTCATCGATGCGCTTACCCCCGGCCCCCATGCAGTCCTCATCCGCAAGACAAACTACGAGGATTATACAGATACGGTCACTGCAGATCCGAGCAGGATCCCGGAATACCATGAATCCCTCATCCCACTCCCACAAACCGGATTTCTCGGTATTGTTTCGGTCCCGAATAATGCAACAGCATACATCGACGGTGCAGTATTCGGGACGACCCCCACGAGGCTTTTGAGGATATCGGCAGGAAACCACCAGCTCCTTATCCAAAAACCCGGTTACAGGAATTATACACAGACTCTGGCAATTGCAGGGGGAAGTTCCGGCCTTGTCCAAGCAGACCTTGAAAAAGTTCCGGATGACGGGACACTTGTCGTGGATTCGGCCCCTTCGGGGGCATCGGTATACTTAAACGGCATCTACAAGACAGTGACACCGGTCACCTTCGAGAATATGCCGGTGGGGAATTATACTCTGGAGTTTCGGAAACTCAATTACACATCGCAAAATATCACGTTCTCCCTTAATGGCGGTGAGACACGCGAAGCATATGCGTGGCTTACAAATGGCCCACCGGACCCAAGCCAACCTTTCATGCAGGTCTACAATGAGGGCCAGAACATATCCGACGATGTAACCGGGGGTGAGCCGGCCGGATCTGTTATCGGGAAATCCTATCAGTGGTACGCACAAGGTCATTTCCAGTCCATTACCCTGCATATTCCGGAGAGCCTGTACACGTATTACAAGAGTCAGCCTCACTTTACCAATATAACCTCATTAAAACTGTATACCTTAAGTGACGAGGACCAGGTCTATCTCCATGATCTGATCGGACAGCTTAAGGATACGAGCGGGAACAAAAATCTTGCAGCCCGCAATGACTACCACAATGTGGTGACGTTTGTCCAAGGAATACCCTATGCACTGCATACGGATCCGGCAACCGGCCAGACTACGACAGCAGCGAACGATTATTGGAAATATCCGGTTGAAACTTTAGCAGAGGGAAATGGTGATTGTATTGACGATGCAATTCTTGCTGGTGCACTCCTCAAAGAGATGAACTATGATGTCGCAATCGTGGTATTACCACAGGTCAGCGGAACTTCTGCCGGTCACGCGGTTGTAGGGATTGCATGTGAAAACTGCAATGGGTATTACTATCCTGTCGATGGCAAGAAATATTATTACCTCGATCTTACCGCATCGGGACTGCCTCTCGGCAGTATGAATTATCCCGGGCAGGCCGACACATATGCACATACTGCAGCGCAAGTCCTTGTGCTCTGATTTGACGGGGTATGGTGAAAAATGAAGAATACGACACGGGAATATGGGAAAAATAAATGTAAGAGGAGTGCGAAAAACATGAATTTTTCGGGGACAATCGTCATCGTACTCCTTTTTTTGCTCGGCACAACGATCATTTCAGCCGGGTGTATTAAAAATGCCCAGCATCTCATAGGTGATGAAGGATCTGCAGCAGACATAGATTCCGGGGTTAGTGAGGCTGCAATACCAGACGTTACAACAACTCCCACACCCATTCCAATTCCTGAGATTACCCCGGCAAAATCGGAGATTGTTCAGGAAGTCACGCCATTTACAACCCCGGACCCCTACCCGATTATCCACGGGACACGAATCAATTCCACACCTCAGTACGCATTCCAATACCGGCAGCCGGAATTTTCAAAGACCTATACGCTGACGGGAAATGCCTACGGCCTTATGGTAAATGTTGTCCAGGGTCCGCTCTATATACGGTATACGATTGAGCCAAAATACGACTGCCTTAAGGATCCGGACACTTGTCGGGGAACTGTTCTTGTCCCGGTCAACCGGCCATACATGACAATTACAGTTCGGGATAATCAGACCCAGCAGATCGTTGCAGAAGATGGTTACGGCAGGGAATACAGTTCAGATATAGGACACTATCATTTTACGGGCACAGTCTCCAGTGAGGACAGCTCAGAAACCCAACCGTATGATTCTTACCCGGGGCCCCGTTATATCCCGGTATACAAAGAAGGACAGTTCCAAATTACCATCGAAGGTAACTATCTCGATACAACCGTAGCGATCATCACCGGTACTTCCCCCAATCCCCTTGATGCAATGGAAAAAAGTTCTGCGGGAACTACCTCTACAACCTCCGATGATGACGAAGATTGGTAAATACTTTCTCTTTTTACTATTCCATGTAAAGCAGCACCCATCTGAAAATCCAATAATCCAATGAATTCCCCAGTTGCGAAAAAATCATAGTACGCAGGATTTAAGCTCTCTGAAAGAATCCAGACAAATACCGTTTTCCCAAAGATAAAATGTATTGATTAATACATAAAGAAAATTTAAAACATTAAGTAAATATGACCGCACCCCCCATGCATCACAAATATGAATAATTGTGCTCTGTAGAAAACCTTCCAGATAACAAACTGTAAGAATCTGTGGAGGTTACAGACAATCATTTTGTTAGCAATTTCTTTGGTCTGACTGAGGAACCTCCGCGCTTTAAGATCGCCATTGAACTTTCTTTTCAGAACGGAGAATTTGGTTTCCACGAGTTGACGTCGTGGATAAACAACGTGATTGAACAGTGTAGCCATTTCCTGACGGTAGGTACCTCCAACGATCTCGTTATTCCAGGAACGGATTGGGATAACTGAATTGGCGTGAAGATATTTGCGAATCAGCCGGTGAATAGCTTCAGAATCGTATCCTTTGTCCATGACGTAACACTCGGATTTTCGGAGTTTGTGACATTGCCGAAGTAATTTCTCCGCATGTCGGGTGTCATGGACCCGACTGTTCGAGGAGATAAAACCGGTAATTACCTGTTGTTCGGTATCAACTGAAATCGACGCTTTCAGGAACTGTTTGCGGAGTTTCCCGGTTCGTTCTGAAAAATAGTGGCTGCAGTACCCACTGGTAAACCCGGATGAATCTATTGCGGTTATCGGAATTTTAGCGTCATTGGAATAGAAAAGGTTCACCGTTTTCTTGAACGCCAATCGAAGATACAGAGATTTGATCCGGCAGAGGAATTTCTGGAGCGTGGTGAAGTGAGGGATGGTTGAAAGGGTCAGGATTTCCTGAACTTGTTCCATGTCCCCGATATCCTCGACAAATTCCCGGTAATGTTGGTTCCTGAAGTCCTTGAAGAGAACGAGGATGAGAAGCTGATTCTGGGTATACGTCTTCTTTGAGTACTTGCAGGAATATGGCTTGAGGTGAGTTGATTGTACAACCGATGTCGCGGCTTGGATAAACCTGATATTCCGGCTCGCTGATTTCTTTAGTGTCTCCTCTTCCTTTGATTGCACATCGAGAAAAAGGAGACACTGTACCTTAGATCTTTCGGTCACCGGTACAAGCTCTTTTGGATTAGGATTTCAACAGAGCAAATAATTGGATATATTCAATGCAGTTCTACTCCGATCCGTTTTTCTGGAGAGAACGCTGGCGTCAGCTGAAGCTCGCTCACTGCGCCGTGCCAAACTACGGGAATGCAAAAGAATTCTGGGCGGACAAAATGAGAATCCAGACCGTATATATGAAGGACCATGCCAAGCGGAAACAAAGCGACACCGCACGGCTGAACGCAATGAAAATCCCCAATGGCAGCCGCGTCCTCGATATCGGTGCCGGGCCGGGAATCTATGCAGTACCGCTTGCCAGACGCAACTGTCGGGTAACCGTTGTCGAACCATCACCGGCTATGCGAAAAGCACTTAAAGAGAACATGCAGGAAAACGGGGTTACCGATATTACGATAATTCCCAAACGCTGGGAAGATATAACAGTAAAAGAACTGGATGGACCGTTTGATGCTGTCATTGCATCGTATTCGCTGACCATGATGGACATTGGCGATGCGCTTGCCAGGATGCAGGCATGTTGTACCGGGACCGTTCATCTCTTCTGGTTCATGACATCCCCTGCATGGGTGCAGGTGAATCGGGATCTCTGGCCATTGCTCCACAGCGGAGAATTCCCGGGAGAGCCGACAGCAGACTGGCTCTGGCAGGTCCTCTGCGAAATGGGCATCTATGCAAATGTAGAGGTAGAGACAAAATTCCCCGCACCCGTGTATGCAACCGTTGACGATGCCATAAAGGAATTTTCCCGGCGCCTGAATTGTACGACTGCAGCGCAGAAGGAAATTGTCAGGAACTATCTCCAGTCAGTCATGCGACAGGAGGAGAACAGCCTGATCCTTGGGAGAGACACATTCGGTGCACATATCTGGTGGAATGCAGGTATAATGTTATGATAATCGGTGAGATGTATCGTATAATGCCCTGTTGAGTGCACGGGAACGACCGAACTATGAAGGATGAACGATATGAGTGAATTCGACGATCTGTTTGCAAAAGCAAAAGAATTTCACGGGCACATCTGCCCGGGCATTGTTCTCGGGACGCGGCTGACCATTGCAGGGATGAGGGAACTGGGCATGGACCCGAAAAAAAGATCGAAAAACCTGATCGTTTACATTGAGATCGATCGTTGCGGTGCCGACGCAGTGCAGGCAATTACCGGCTGTTCACTCGGCCATCGCAGTCTCAAGTTCAGGGATTACGGGAAGTTTGCCGCAACATTCGTGGACACGCAAACCGGGAATGCCGTACGGGTTTCTATCCACGAAAAAAACCGGGCCGAACACGACAAGCTGCCCCCCGCCGAAGTCATCCGCGTACTATCAGAAGCCCCTGAACCGGAGATCTTAAAAATCGAGCATGTCCGGCTCACAATCCCCAAAGAAGACCTGCCGGGTTTCCCGGTAGGAAAAGCCATATGCAGCAGGTGCGGGGAACAGGTATCCGACAACCGTCACGTTACCGTAGAGGGCCATGCGTTATGCCGGAACTGTGCCGGACAATCCTATTACGTTGTAATGGAAAATGAGCGCCAATGACAAAGCCGGAATGATATCCTTTTTAATTCAGGCAAATAGGGTATCTCTGGAAAGATACGAATTATCTCCAATTACCTAGATCATCAGGATTATTTCCGATTGACGGTATAGTGCAAATATACAGGAGGACTTTTCACTGTCTGCAAAAAGACTGCCGCCATCGTGCCAGGTCTGCCGGCATCTCGCTCCATCGGAGTTAGCCTGCGCAGCCTATAAAGAAGGGATACCACAGAAGATCCTGTCCGGAACTATTCTTCATACGAGATCGTATGCGGGCGATCACGGAATTACGTTCGGGAAAGCTTCGCCCCGTCTCTCATATTTTATGACCGCTGATCCTCCGGGGGTATGCCTTTTCCGTATTGCTGCAGAGGGTTCCTGTGAGCGATATGTACCGATTATGGATGACTGGGAGCCGGACGAGGAGTTTGTCCGTGACCTCCTTACCGGCGATTTTGTGTTTTGTGAAGTGGAAGGCTGCGAAGCAGAAGCATTCATTGAACAGGCCCGAAAGCAGAAAGATACCATCAACCCATGTACGCTTCAGTTCCGGCAGATGATGTATCAGCATAGCAAGAAAGAGTCCTCGGATTCATCTGGCGAAGATCGCGTAGAGTAGGCCCTCTGCCAAAAACAGGGCAAAAGACCCTGTTCTCATATTTTCAGGAAGGTGCGAAAAGCACATGCAAACTGTTTTAGTACTCCCGGAAAAATCATTTATGGAAGATATACATAACATAAATAGAACTACAGGTGCCGAACGCCATGAACAACGCTCCAGCCTGCGATGAGGGTTTTACCGGCCTTGAAGCAGCGATTGTGTTGATTGCTTTTGTCGTTGTAGCTGCAACATTTTCGTATGTGGTTCTTGGAGCCGGGTTCTTTACAACCCAGACCGCACAGTCTACCATCCACTCGAGTATCGCCCAGGCCAGTTCAAGTATGGAACTGGTCGGAAATGTGTATGGGGTGAAAGATACCGGTGCCAGCAATAACTACCTCAACTATGTTAATGCCACCGTTTCCCTTTCCGCAGGAGGGACTCCTGTTGACGTATCCCAAATGGTAGTATCTTACACAGATGACAATGGAGGTCACAACGCAAACCTGGCGTATGGGGGAATCGGAACTGATGGTGGCACCTGCCCGATAAATTCTGTAACCAATTACGATACATACTGGTGCATCGGACAAAAGATCAATAACGAGACGCAGGGAACCATGCTGGAGAACAATGCACAGATGACTATCATGGTGGGATTACCTCCCACTGCAACACCCAATACAAGATTCACGATTAATTTCCAGCCTGCTGTTGGTGCAGTCCTCCCGATTACAAGAACCATTCCGGGCAGCCTGAACGCTGTGCAGATACTCTATTGAACATTTTTTCGTTTATTTTCGGGTTAACGAACAATATCATAGAAATTGCCCACAGGAAAATACTGCCATCCCGATTTTCTGTTTTTTAATAAACCGATTTCATTACCGGCAAATCATGGGCAGCGGTTCTCTTGGAGTATTTACCTACACACCCCATATCAGGAAACCGAATGCCTACGTCAAGATTACAACAATGAAACGATTTCGGGCTGTTCAAAACCACGCTGGCAAACAGGCCCCACTGTGCCAAAACTACATCTTAAGTAAGAGAAACCGACACCGGGCCGCAATCTGAGGATGATGCGACAGTGCTCATGGTTGATTTTGTCGGTTGTGCGGCCCGATTTGTGTCGTATTTATTACGGTAAACCAATTGCCGTTTCGAGCGAGACTCTGATGTTTCTTCCACGTATTCTTGTGTTTGTGTGCATGTGTCCGCTTGGTGCGTGCTTCTCCAAAGGGACAATACATCGTTTGTCCCGCCATAATATAATATTTTCCCTTTAACTTTTCAAGTTGATTAAATAAAATTATTTATCTTTTGCAGGAAAAACTGTATTGACCCCCCATGAACGACGTTCCGTACGTACGATTTGCTATACAGGAACCGGCTCCCCGCCTTCTACCGGTACTTGAGGCTACACTCAACCGCTTACGGCAGGCATATAATAAACGGCAGATACCGCCCGGCACGATAGAACGGATATATCTTCGAAAGGGATGGATTGCGGTAACCGGCACAAATCTCGAATGCGGCATTGCTCCCTGTCACGGCAATTTTCCGGAAAAAATGCCCGGCACGGACACCCCGGTACTTCGGCAGCTGCAATCGCTGATCGGGATACCGCTCCTTGTCCTTCCCGACCTGAAACTTCCGTTAAGCCCCCGACTCGATTCTTCAGTAAAACTTGCCGCGCTTTGTGCGCTGTCCCAGCCATTCCTCGGTTGTCCCACCATACGAAGGAGTGGCTGGCATGCGGAATGCTGGAGAGCCGGAGACCCGTTTATTCTCGATAACCCGGTTTTTTCCCGGCTGATCCGACCAGACGATATTGTCGCTGTTGCCGGTTTAGGGGTCGGATGCCGCAGGTTATGGGAGATCTGCCGCGAACTCCATGTTATCGTACCGGACCCGGCTCTGATCTCCTGCAGCCTTGGAGTGGGTAATACGATCTCGGTCGGCCCGACCCGGATCCATTGCCATGCACCGGAAGAGCAAAAGGAAGTCCTCGGGAATGCGGATGTTGTCCTCATATCTTCATCGATACTGGCCGACGGCAATTTCGAACAATGTCTGGGAGAAGCCAAAAATGCACGGTTGACCGGCCTCGTGGGACCGGGCGCCTCCCTTATTCCGGATGCCTTCTTTTCGCAGGGGTTTGATTTTATCCAGTCCTGCAGGATTATCGACACACAGCATTTTGAAGACGACTTCATGAACGATCCCGATCCCCTGGTGGGCTTCTCTGGTTATCAGAAGCAGTACCTGTTTGTCCGAAAGGACAGAGCCGATTACCGGGATTCTGGAACCATATATACAGATTGCCAGAATGGGGAACTGTGCAGATAAGGAAATACACGGATCCGGGGACCCGTGTAAAAAATGCGATATGGTTAATCTACCGCTACCATCACTTCGCTGGACTTGATCACGGCATACGCTTCCTTGCCGACTGCAAGGCCGAGCGATGCCACGGATTTCTTCGTAATAATCGAAGTGAGTACCTGTCCCCCGGGAAGTTCAATGATAACCTCAGAGTTTACGCTACCCGGGGTGATCGCCTTTACTTTTCCTTTCAGGATGTTACGTGCACTGATCTTCATCGTGCTCACCAAGGGGAACTGGGGATGGTAAGTATAAGTAGTTTATTATAGGCTGTGCAGAGGGTATGCTCACACATCCATATCAAATAAAGAATACCTTAAGTCCTCCCATTTTTGAATCGATGATTTCGATGTTACTGAGCACTTATGGTAATATTGGTAATCCGCTGGATCACAGTAACATTGGGTATTCCGATCATAACGGTGACCGTCCCATCCGAATCGGCCCCCGTCGAATATGTGACATCTTTAATATTGGAACAGGCAGGTTTCAGACCATTTGTGACCGTATCGTTTACGGTTCTGTACATAACCCGGGGAAAACCGTCAATCTTCCCGGAAGCTGGACGAATGACGGATACATTAATCTTTGTAATATTAACAAACGTATCGGAAGAAACTGTGCTGGTTAACGACAATGTCCCCATACCGTTTCCGCTTGTTGACCTGCCGGTTTCTGCTGGGATAATGTTTACCCCTTTAATGACGAGGACTGAACAGTTGCCGCCGCTGCTATATGCCCCAATATCTGTACTAAAAAGCCCCCCGGTAATGTTATACGGTACATCTCGCATAGTGGCATATTCCAATGGTACCGATGAGTTGGATGATCCTTTTGTGACATTCACAAAACCGTAAGACCAGAAATATCCCTGATCCTGCCAGAAATTGCCCACCGGCTGATAGGTAATATTTGAGAGGATAAACGTTCGATTCCCGGATACTTCCGGAACATTGGGGGAAGTGACATTATAGAGTTGTATTTTCATATAGGATTCATCTTCACTTTTCACATCAATCACTCCCCCCGATTTTGTTGAACTGTAAAGGATCTCCCCGCCACCCAGGGGAATTCTTTCCGATAGTGTCATGCTGGAGGTGGTGGATGCGGCAGTATCAATATCCGATGAGAACCGGAGGATGCCGGATTCGACCTCCTGCAGGTGGGTGACCTCTGACTGCGCCTTCATGGAGGGAATGGCCGTTGCATTCCAGACTGCAAAAAAAGTAACAATAACCGCCAGTACGAGCATCGCAGCAATAACCGGAGCAACTGCTTCGTCCGTCTTCATACAGCAACTCTCCCGGTAAAGACACGTGCACTGGGTGTGACAAGCGAGATCGTTTCATCCCCGTTCAGAGAACCGGATGTTACGTTGATGTAACTCCCCACGTCAAAAACCGTTGTGTGCGGATTGTCAGCCACCATTGTAAAATCAGAAGAGCAGTCCTTTCTCTGGGTGTTATTATAGCAATATTTCCGCGACAGGGTATCGTTGCTGATAACCACCGTCAAATCCTCCCGTTTCACCCAGTCCCCGCCTTTATGCCATAAGGTAATATTGTGGGTATCGTTTGTCATCAGGATCGTAACGCTCGGGTCCCGGGTTGTCGGAAGAAAATTACCTAAGGCCGCGGCAAACACACCGATAAGAACGATCACGAGACCAATCATCAACATTTCGCCGACCACTTCGGATACTGCATTGTCATGCAAGATAGTATTCACGGATTGTACTCCCTTTTCTGCCTGTAGCAGACCTTCGTGTTTTGTATGTGCCGATTCAGGACCTGTCATCCGGAATACACCATGTGCCAGATTTAGAATAGTCAATATTTCAGCGCAGCGTAATAAATCACTTTCTTTTTGTAATAATTTGGTTAAAACAATAACTCAAATTTTTAATAATTGTTAATAGTAATTATTGGATTTTTAGTATTCACAAGAAATTTTTTCATATATACTGAATAACACGATCAAATAAGAAAATCTTAATTATGCAATCCGTCAAACATAGATAATCGAGAGGGAATAGGCCAGATGGATTCAAAGGACTCCGGGGTTTCACCGGTGGTAGGGGTCATGCTCATGTTAGCCGTGACCATTATGATTGCCGCGATCGTGAGCGCAACAGCCGGGAATTTTTCCAATACCGAAAAAAAAGCCCCTAGTGCCATTCTCGATGTCAGTATTTATGCGCACAAGTATTATGACGGGGCAGGGTTTTATGCGCCGGCTATGATTATCCGTCACATATCGGGAAACGTCCTCCAGACAAAAGACCTCCAGATTGTAACGTATTATTCTGTTCCGGGAACCAGTAACATAAGTAGGGGATCTATTATCGGGGAGAAACCGGTTGAAGTTCACACCACTTCGGGAACCCGTGATTACGGGGTTTTGTATATCAGTGGCAACAACACCTATTCCGCTTCCGATCATTCGAACTGGTTCGGAAATGCATCGGCTGTTTTCAGACCTGGGGATATGCTGGTGACACCGGCACAGTCATGCGATAATGATAATTCGGCGTACACATACACGATCGAGTCTGGACAAACAGTACATGAGAACCCTGCCATGGAAGAGTTGTTCCCAAATCTGATTTTTGGGACCGATGAATTCAGCCCGGGCGGAGTGGTCTCCGTAAAAATCATTCACACTCCGAGCGGCCAGATCATCTATGACAAAGACGTGGTGATCAGCTGATGGCAGCGTACGGGCGCGACCGGGCAGTTTCCCCGGTTGTCGGGGTCATGCTCATGCTGGCAATAACCGTCATGATCGCGGCAATAGCAAGCGCGTTTGCAGGAAGTTTCAGTGACAGTGGGGAAAAATCACCACAGAGTTCCATAAGTGTGCCTGCGCATTTTGAAGATGCAGGCGATAACTACCGTATCTATTTCGATCATACCGGAGGGGATCCGTTCTCTCTCAATTCTATTCAGGTTGTCTTCCGTTCCGATGAAACAGAAAATAAGACCCAGTTAACCCGACAGGATGTAAGTGTAAATGGAAACTGTCAGAACTTTACTCTTATCGGTGAGACCGGCCCGGCATATAACGATACGACCGTCAGGGCAGGGGACCGCTTTTTCATTGATGGTAAGCAAGTACATGTCACCAAGTCAGGCCAGGAAAAAGACGGGATTCAGTTGGGGAATGTCATTTTCTGGAAAAACAAGGAACTCACCTGGATGGTAATCGATTCCCGCACCAGTAAAACGATTGCAATGGGATCCATCTTCCCGCAATAACCCCTTTTTCTGGAAACAAACCACGGATTCATACCGGATTCTATTCCAAAACCAAAATGCAGCCCACATGAGATTCTCACACCAAGTATTACTCAACTCTCTCGTTTTTCAAAACCTTAAAAAACAAGCAGCAATGATAATCTGATAATATGACCTTCGAAAACGATCTCTCCCGTATCGGGATCTCGCTTCCCAAAAACCTCCTCGACAAGTTCGACGAAATCATCAATGCACGGGGATATTCCTCGCGTTCTGAGGGGATCCGCGACGCCATACGCACCTATATTACGTATTACAAATGGATGGCAGATGTCAAGGGAGAACGCGAAGGCGTAATCACGATGGTATACGATCACGACCAGCGCGGCCTTCTCACGACAATCACCGATATCCAGCACGACCACCACGAGATCATCAAGGCCTCGCTCCACTCCCACGTGACCCATAACCGCTGCCTCGAAGTGATCCTCGTTCACGGCGAAGGTACCCAGTTAAAGGAACTGGCAGAGCGCCTGATGTCCCAGAAAGGTGTCGAATCGGTCAAACTGACCACGATCCAAATTGAAGAGTAACTCCATTACCCCGACATATTTTCCCGCCAGATAGGTTCGCGAGATACTAAAAAGGGAAGATCTTTGTCGGTAACCAGAGTGTGCTGCTATGTGTACATTCTCCCTTTTTTCAAGGCACTTCTTTTTTTACCGCGTGCAGGATACCCATGACCCCGAGCGCTGAATGAACCGGGGATCGGTCGATAGCAAAGGTGAAATGCTCCCCGATAACGTCAAGCAACAGGGGATTTATTTTCGGGCAAATCGGGGGAATGTGCAGTTCCATCTCGATCCTCCGGATCCCGAGAAGATCTTCCGGATGGATCTGCCATTCCGCACCTTCGCAATCGCATTTTAAAAAATCACAGCCTCCGGCCATGGAGATAAGTTGTCCCAGGGTCCGGGTTGGCACGCTCCTGTAAAGATCGTCCCATGAAACAAGGCATTCGGCTCCATCGCCAAGAGCTCCTTCGATTACCCGGACTTCTGCATTGTTCAGCCGGATATTTTCTTTGAGCGGCCCGGTTGTCAGGGGTTCCACGGCGGTTACCTGCGATGAAAGACGTGCTGCCCGAATACAGAACGCCCCGACATTTGCACCGATGTCAAGGACACGGTCGCTCCGCCGCATATCCGAAAAACGGTACTCGGGGACTTCGGTGATCTGCCGGCAGGGAAGGTGCATTAACCGGAACCGGACTCGATCCGCAGTGACGATTGTTTTTTCAAAAGAAAGATCCGTACAGAGGCCGGGACGATCCACCACGCACACTCCCTGACATCCTATTGGGGATACAAATACCGATGAACGTATTTTGGTAAGTCAGTAAATCCGATAAAGGTGAGCACGGAGTTGCCGGGATTTCCCCACGCACAACGGTTTACCCTGGCGGGTGCCCATACGCTCTTCAGATATACCGTATAGCCGTCTGGAGAAGATCGTGCAGTGACTTTCCCAAAAAAAGTCAGTAAAAGAAGAAAAGGATCCACGGTTTTGAGGAAAACAGATCCCCAAACTCAGGAAAAATGAATGGCCGGGTATTTACGGACTGCCAAACCGGCTACCGGTCTTATTTCCCTGCATCGGCCTGCGTATTCTCATCATAAGAGAATACTTCTTCGATATTTACCTTGAAATGCCGGGAAATCCTGAACGCAAGATCGAGCGACGGAACATATTTCCCCTTCTCTATTGCAAGGATCGTCTGCCGGGTTACGCCGATTGCACGGGCAAGGTCTTCCTGCGTGAGATCGTGCATTGCCCGGTATACCTTGATCTTATTCTTCATCGGTCTCCCATTCTCCGTATTTTTTGGCGTAATAGAACCTGAATCCCACGTACAGGAAGATCATCAGGCAGAGAAGTCCCAGCTGGATAAACCCGATCATTTTCGGCGACATGATCTCCAGGGATACCGGCAGGGACTGGCGGTCGAACCAGTGTTCCCGGGAAATGCGTGGCATATAGAGCATGTTCATGACGGCCATGATCGAAAATGTACAGAAGCAGACCCAGAATACCTGAAACGTCCGCAGTGCAGCTTTTTCCGTGATCCGTGCACTCCGTTCGTCTTCGATATAATCCTCGACCCTCCGGTATGCCACATATATGACGAGCACACCAGCGATGAATGCGACCATGGAAAACAGGGGCGTAAAATTTTCGACAGAATACCAGAAAACTGCCAGGAGCAGTAACGCAACAAACCCAATGATCAGATAAAAAATATTTTTCTTCATGGCATCTCTTTGCTGTAACTTTACCCAGTACCGTAATATAAACATAAGCTTTTACCGGGTAAACCGGTGGTTTTGGCAAGGGAAATCCCCAAAAATACCGGTTCCAAGGATTTATATCGGCAGATTGAGAATGCATGTTGTATGTCTGAAAAAACGAGCACACCTAGTATCCTGCGCATTGCAGCTGCGGTGTTCCTGGGACTTATTGTCGGTTTCATCCTGTTCCTTGTTGCCGCCCTTTTTATCGGCATGTTCAACAACATGATGGGGATGAATATCCCGGTCGGCATGGATATTGCCGAGAACATTCTCAGTGCGGTTCTCCTCATCATTTTTGTTGTCGGATGCATCGCCGCATTCTGCTGGAAGGTCTGGGTTACCCCGTCAACTGAAGACTCCGGCGACCAGGGCTCAAACGGGGAGTAACCCCGCCTTTTTTTTAGTGATTTACCACTCAGCAGGGTCTCACAGTTCCCCCGCTGTGTAATCCAAAAATTCAACCCGTTACTACATTACCCGCATTCTTTACCAAAATGAGATAAATGACGACCGGATATCTCCCCGCTGAAATGTTTCATGAGGTTATCCGATCCGGATCACCACAAGGGTGATGTCATCGGACTGCGGGGCACCACCGGCAAATTCCCGGATTGCTGCGATTATCCGGTCGCGGATCGCTGCTGCCGGCATGCCCCGGACTTTTTTAGCAACCACTGCGAGACGTTCTTCGCCAAACGCATTGAAACCGGCATTGAACGCCTCCGTTACGCCATCGGTATAGAGGATCATGAGGTCGCCCGGTTCTGCCGCTATGCGTTCGGCAGAGCTTTCCATCTCGGGGATAACTCCCATTGCAATGCCCTGCGCCTGCATATACCCGGCTTCCCCGGTACTGCCTTTTACATTGAGCGGCGGATTATGGCCCGCACTGATGCACTCGAATGTCCGCTGCACCGGGTCAAGAACTGCCACAAAAACCGTAACGAACATGGACGAAGGGGCGTTTGCTGCAATCATCCGGTTTGTTGTTTTGAGCGCCGCCGCAGCGTCCGTTGCCCCTTCGAGATTCGCCCGGAGCAGCATCCTCGACATTGCCATAAAGAGCGCAGCGCTCACGCCTTTCCCGGACACATCGGCAATAACAAACGCCCAGCGTCCCCCTGCAAGCGGGACCACGTCATAGAAATCCCCGCCCACCTCCATAGCCGGGATCATGACCGCGGAGATATCGTATCCAGGCAGATCGGGCATCGATGCCGGCAGGAAACTGGTCTGGATCCCCCGGGCGATCTCCATCTCTTTTGCATACCGTTCCTTTTCCGCGGTGGTCTTTTTTAAGGTCTCGATATTCTGCCGGAGTTCTTCGGCCATTGCATTGAACGAACCGGCAAGGTCTTCGAACTCATCGCCGGAACTGATGCGGATCCGGTAGGTGAGGTCCCCCTCCCCGAACGCACCTGCACCCTCTTTGAGTGTTGCAACCGGTTTTGTGATGATCCGGCTAAGAAGGAGCGAAACGATGAACACGAACAGCAGGATGGCGATAAACAGGAGCACGAACACCGTCAGGAGCCGGTCGGTCTGGGTGGTGATGTGCTGCCCGGTATCCTTTGTCGCGCTGTCGATCTTGCCGGTAAAGTTTTCGACCGGCTGCGTGATCTCGCTGACCGGAACAGAGATGGCGAGGCTCCAGCCCATCGAACTGACCGGTGCGTATGCAACATACACCTCTTTTTCATTGAACCTGACTTTCCCGATGCCGCTCCTGCCGGCGGTCATGTTTGCCGCAAGGGCAGCAAGGCCGGGATCGGAAGTCCCAAAGGCGTTCTCACCGGAAAACGGCTCGTTCCACCGCACATTGCCGGCAGACATCCCGGGGCGGCTGATGACACTTCCGTTCCGGTTCAAGAGAACCGCGTATCCTCTCCCGCCAAATGTCGGGCCTATAATATTTTCATCGATGGTTCTCGTAGATATATCGGCACCGATCACCCAGTGACCGTATGCCGGGCTTGTCACTGCCTGCGAGCAGGTCATCGTCAGCCCGTTCTCGCCGGCATCTACGTACGGCAGGTCCGACCATACCCGGGTATCCCGCGCTACTGCCTGTGCGTACCACGACCGGGTCCGGGGATCGAACTTTTTTGGCAGCATCCCGTTTCCCGGGTACATCAGCATCATGCCGGAATCGGTGGCGATATAGATACTGGTCATATCGGAATCTGACTGGTAGACCGCCTTGAGCGCCCCGGCAAGTCCGGCAAGGGTCTTTGCCTCCGGGGAGTCCGGGGTAACTATCGCTGTCGGCGCAAAGATAAGCAGCGCCCCGCTGTCGGGATCGGCGGGGGGATTGTCTTCAGGATAAATCGGGACAAGCGATTGTACCGGGGGATTTTGCTGGAGCTGGGCAACCTGCGCGGAGAGGATGTCCATCTCGCTGTCGGTATCCACAAAAACAACATCTGCAATCGCGGCCTGGTCGTCAACCGTACTGACCAGGTAATCCTCGGCAAGGGAGAGGAGGGCTGCCGAGCTGTCGTTAACCACACCGGTACCGAGCGTCTGGCTGCTCTCCTGTGCGTAGGTTCCCACATCGGAGATTGCAGAGAACGCAAAGTAACCGGTAATTGCGAGGGCGGCTACGGAGAGTGCAAGGAAGAGGACGAGGATCTTTGCCCTGATGGAGAACGTTATCTTCGGGGATTTGAGGTGATTCATGTCCATCTTCCGTTAAGGCAAAGAGCCGGTATGTTCTCTTACGCGGGGATTCCTATAAAAGTCCACCTTTCGTAGAGAAATTTCGGTACCGTAATGATACGAATACCGGGATCGTGCCGGAAAAATTCTGGTAAAAAAATTTCAGCGCGAAAAAAGGTTGTCAGTTAACTAACCAACAGTTGGATAATTATCCAACTGTTAGATGTACAACTAACTCATCTTTTTCGGTTCCGTCGTGAATTTTTTGGCCGTTTCAGAATTTTTAAAAAATCCGGATCGACCGGGCCGGCAATTTTTTTTCAAGCCAAAAAAAATTTGGGTTTTTTCTTTTCACGCGAGAAAAAAAACGGGCTGGAACATGCGTACAGCTGTGGCCATGTACAGGTTCTTGCGTTTTTGGACGGATCGCAGGAAAAAGAGAGAACGGGATTATACGTTCACGTTGAGCACAACCCGGATCAACAGACCAATCACGAACGAGATGGCCGCGATCCCGAGGCTGATAACCGCCATTTCCGCAAATCTCTTGTAAAACGGGAGGTCTTTTGCAACCGAGATATAGAACGTGAAACAGAAGATCACACAGACCGCACCGGCAAGGGTGCAGACCAGCGCGATATAGGGGCTGGACAATACCAGGAATGGCAGGATGAGGAGGGAGACCGTGACGATATAGGTAAGGCCGGTATAGACTGCGGCCTTTTTCGGGCTGGTCCCGTCCGTGGCATCGGACCGCTGGGAGAGATATTCGGACGCAGCCATCGAAAGCGATGCAGCGACCCCGGTGATAAGGCCAGCCACCGCGATTATCTGGGAGTTCTGGATGGCAAAGGTAAGACCGGCGAGCGTCCCGGTAAACTCGACAAGTGCGTCGTTGAGACCGAGGACCACCGAACCGACATACCGCAGCCGTTCTTCATCGATCAGCGCGATCAGCTCCTGCTCGTGCTGGCCCTCGTCCTCAAGCATCGCCGGCATCTCGGGAATCCCCAGCGTATTGGCCCGGTCGGTCACCTGCGCCCCCTGCTCCACCCCCTCCATCAGTTTGACGGCAAAGGTAAGCCCCAGAAGCCGGGCAATAAACGTATAGAACCAGATGCGGAGCAGATCCGGGGCTATATCCCGGCCGGTATACTTCTTCCAGATAGAATAGTGCTGGAGTTCTTCGTTTGCAATCCGTTCCAGGACTTCGCGGTTATGGGGGTCGGACGTCCTTTTGGCAATGCGCGAGTAGATATGGTACTCGGTGATCTCGTTTCTCTGGAACACCAGGGCTTTGGGTAATGTCTCCCCGTTCAGCTGCATGCAAACCCACCGGAACTTTTCTGCCGGGTACTATAGATGTCCCCGGTTTATCCATTTTTGCGGGGACCGTTTGTGAAAAAAGGTTATTCCAGTTTCTTTTTGATCTCGCGGATATCCTGGCGCATTTCCTCTGAGTAGGGGGTAAACCGGTAACTGAGATTGTTTTCCGTCTGCCAGAAGCCGACCTTCTCGTCAAAATGCCCGATCAGGTAACAACCGACAATATAACAGGGGATTGCGATGGCAATAACCATCGGCAGGGTCAGTCCCAGGTGGTAATAGAAAAAATCCTCGAACAGTTTGGCATTTGCCGTGATAATCCCGAAGTTGATGAGGATCTGGGTCCATGAAGCCCCCCGGGCATACTTCTGTTTGAAGACCGCAAGGGAATAGATCCAATTTTTCTGTTCTGACATATGGGGATCAGATTGAGATACCAAGAAGAAATCCTTTCTCACCCTGACAACGTCTTTGCGGGATACAAGACCTCATCCAAAGTATATGCCAAAGCGAATAATCCAGGCATCTTTCCCGCTCACCCTCAAAAAGAAGAAAGCTGGTTTTAACCCCATTCGAGAATGGCCAGCAGGTTACCTGCAGGGACCTGGGTCGCAACTTCATGGATATGCCCCTCCAGCACTGCCCGATCCACCTTTGAACGCTGGCGCACCTGCTTTTTCGAGAGCCGGATCCCTTCGGCAAGCTCCTCGTCCCAAAACGAAGGCTGTTTTAAGCGGCAGGACGTGAGCGCGATGTTGAATGCGGCATTCACATCGGCATGGGCGACAAACCCGCAGTGCGGGCATTCGAAATGCTTCCTGCTCCGGCGCCCCATGGAGCCGCACCGGCTGCACCTCTTCGAGGTATAGGCCGGGTTGACGTACATGACGGGGATGCCCTGTTTTAATGCACGTTTCTCGACAAGACGCTGGAGCGAGAGAAACGAACCGTTCCCGAATGAAAATTCCACAAACCCGGCGGGATCGCGGGAGTGCGAGTAACGGCTGGAAAAGAGCTTTTCGAACTTGATGCCCGAACCGAGGGTCTCTGCAAAGGAGACGATCTGACGGGAGATTTTGTTGATTGCTGCCTTGAACGCCTTGCGTTCACGGCTTTTGTCCCGGGAAAGTTTCCAGAGTTTTCCTTCCCGATAGAGTTTGGTACAGTTTTTGATGGAGTTGCTGCGGACGTAGTGTACGTTTTTTCCCAGTTTCAGGACTTTCCCGCTTTCCGGATCTGCAGCCACGGCCGCATGTCCGGTCGTGTTGAGGTCAACACCGATCCAGCGGGCAGGTACATGTTCGGATGGATGAACTTTTATCACCTGTTCCTTACCATGTTCTCCTGCGGTACATTTGTGCCGTTACACAGTGCTCATGTCTTTTAAGGTCTGACTCCTCCTGTCGTTATTCGTGAATATACACGGCCCATGGGATATATCTTGCGGTAGAACGCCCCGATTTTAAAAAGAGACGATTAATCATGAAGGTTTTTTTCTGTATCGGGAGTAATAGGTAAAATTACCGAAAGGGAATATGTCTGCAAGTTCGGGGAACAGGATTGTCATAGGATCGCCCAGGGTTCATCTGTTTTCCGGCATTATACCGGAAAAATAAAAAGGAATCTTTAAACGTGTGGATTGTCCCAACGTGTATTGATGAAACGGCAGTTCGTTATCGGTGCTATAGGGGGACTTGTGGGGATTTTCACTGCGATCTACGTAATAGCAGTCTCGGGATCGGCCGACATGACACTCTCCGGTGTGCAGGCTGCATTGTTTTCCAGCCTCGGGCTGATGGGTGCGGCAATTGCAAACACCGAAACCCGTTTTGCCGGGTGGATGCTCCTTTCGTCAGCGGTATGGATCACCCTGTCCGTCCCCCTTGCCGGGACGCTCTTTCTCCTGTACTGGTACACACCGGCAATTCTTATCCTTGGAGCAGCAGCAGTCCTCTGCTTTTTGGAACCTGACGAAGAAGATACTGACGAAGTAGCAGAGGCCGTCTGATCTCTCCCGGTCATCCCAAAAACAAACCGATTCTGCCAGATAAAAAAAAAAGGAAAGATTACTCTTTTTTATCGAGCTCTTTATCGTGCTCTTGTCTGGCGGTACCCGAAGACCAGGCACCCGCACAGACGATATCTGCCGCCTTTTGGTTCAGAACCACCACAATGCCGAAGGCAATGACGGAGATAAGGACAAAAACAAGGTACTGCATTCCTCCGGTAATGACCCAGGAGAACAAGCCATAACAGATCGCAGCTGCGGTCACAAGTGCGATTGAAAGGATGCCGGCCCGCAGGCCGGTAAAAGACCGGCTCCGGATATCCGGGAAGATGAGCAGGCCCATCAGGCTGATCCCGCCAAACCCGATGGCTGCAAGGAGCAGGATGGTAAGGAGGATATCCATCAGGAGATCCATCATGGGGCATCACCCGCCCGGGTTTCAGAGACACGGATCGTTACGGCAAAAACAATGCAGGCAACAATGATGGCAAACACCGCGACGAGCAGGTCCCCGACAGAGACCGTAAGGGAGAGCGCCCCGGCACATCCAAGGGTTACTGCGACATTGGCGGCAAGCAGGCGGTCCGGCAGGGAATGGCAGGCGATGATCCGCAATACAGCGCAGCATGCAAGGACAAAAAGACAGAGTGCGGCGATAAACCAGATATCTATGGTCATACGATTCACCTTCACGGGTTCCTTGAGGGGTTGGGGAGGACCGGAGACTACCTGCTGCACGTGAACGGGCCAGGCTCACAAGGGGGCAACTTCCCCTTTAACCGGTTCCTCCTAAAATGCCGTGATTCTTCTCGATATAACAATAGAGAACCTACCCTTATTATACCTCCCGAAGGAGTGCCAAACCTGCTGTCAGGCCATCGGATTTGCGGCACGGCGAATAAAAAACGCGCCCACCTTTTTATTTTCCGGGTGCGAACAGATGAAGGAATGCGCCCGACTTACCTGGGGAAGATCCTGCTGCGGTGGTGCGACCACTGCCATGTCCCGGTATTGGGAAAGACCTGTGCCTGCGGACAGGCAACCCGGGAAGTCCCGCTCACACCCCCTGGCGATGCACGGCCGGCGTTCCCCCACGATATTGCTCTCATCAACCGGATCTACGGGGAGCACTTCGGCGCCCCGCTCATCGCTCCGGGCCAGCTGGTCCTCTTAAACAAGGTCCCCGATGACGACCGTATGGAAGAGATCATTATTGGCGGAGGAAATGCCGGATCAATCAGGTACCTTCCAAAGGAGCGACGCTGGGAACCGATCCCCCGTCCCGAGGCCTATGCCCTGTTCCATCCCACAAAGCGTGTCGTAACCGTTGAGGATGGCGTTGCACCGTTCATCCGCGACAAGAGCATGAGCCTCCTCCGCCCGGGAATGATCGCCATCGACGATTCGGTGATGGAAGGAGACGAAGTCTTCATTGTCACGGAAAGCGGCGAGTGCATCGGTGTTGGCCGGGCAAAGGCGAATGCTGCAGAAGCGCGGGCCATGGAGAAAGGCCAGATCGTGCGGACCCGGAGAAACGTTTCCTCGACCATCGTGCCGGGAACGGCAACCTGGGACAATGCGGTCAGGGCAAACGCAGAGATCCTTAACCAGGCAGAAACAGACGCGATCCGGTTTGTAAAGGACGTATCTGCCGCCTATCCCATCCAGCCGACGATCTCGTACTCCGGGGGAAAGGACAGCCTTGCAACATTGTTAGTTGTACAGAAAGCGCTCGGGAACGTGCCCCTGCTCTTTGCCGACACCGGCCTCGAATTTCCCGAAACCTATGAAAATGTAGAGGCAGTCCGGGAAAAATACGGTGCAGAAGTAGTTCGCACAAATACCTCGGAAAAATTCTACAAAACCCTCGAACGGGAAGGGCCGCCTGCGGTCAACGCCCGCTGGTGCTGCAGTGTCTGCAAGCTCCTGCCGGTGGCAGAGACCATCCGCAACCGCTGGGGAGAGTGCCTCTCCTTTATCGGCCAGCGCAGGTACGAGTCCCTTGCCCGGGCAGAGAGCGACCGCGTGTGGAGGAACCCGACAGTAAAAGTCCAGGTGTCCGCTGCTCCGATCCAGGACTGGACCGCACTCCACGTCTGGCTGTACCTCTTCCGGGAAAAGGCACCGTATAACGTCCTCTACGAGCGCGGGCTGGACCGGATCGGATGTTTCATGTGCCCGTCCAGTGATATGGCATTGATCCATATGATCGAGGCAGACTTCCCCGGGCTCTGGGAACCATGGAAGGAAAAACTCGATTCGTGGCGAAAAGAGAAAGGTCTCCCCGACGACTGGATCGGAAGCGGAGCCTGGAGGATACGGGAGGGAGTACATGCACAACAAAAACGTCGTCATCATTGACTATGGCCTCGGGAACCTGCGCAGCGTTATGCGCGGGCTCGAAGCGGCCGGTGCCCGGGCAACCATAACCGGTGTGCCGGAGGAGATCGCAGCGGCAGACTGTATCGTACTGCCCGGTGTCGGCGCGTTCCACGAGGGAATGGAGCAGCTGGGCCCGGTAAAAAATACCCTCTCTGAAGCGGTCAGGGACAAGGTTCCCCTCCTTGGGATCTGCCTTGGCATGCAGATGCTCATGGACTCAAGCGAGGAGCACGGCACGTACCGGGGGCTCGGCTTTGTTCCCGGGTCCGTGCGCCGGTTCCCGCAGGAACCGGGAAAAAAGGTTCCCCACATGGGCTGGAACACTGTGCGACTTGCGCAGCCGGAGAATCCCCTCTTTGCCGGCATTTCTGCGGAACAGTACATGTACTTCGTCCATTCCTATTATGCAGAGACGACCCCGGAATACACCCTTACCGAGACCGAATATATCCTCCCCTTTGCCTCCTCGGTGTTTTCAGGAAATGTGTACGGCGTCCAGTTCCACCCGGAGAAGAGCGGAGCTGCAGGATTAAAAATCCTTAAAAATTTTGTCGGTCTCATCTAGGCAGGTATGCCGGCACCCGGGCATTCCTGCCGGGATAACCCGATAACAAAATAGGGAACCTTTTTAATTTCGTGCAATCGACTTTGTAGTCATGAAAAAGTTTCTCCCACTCATACTCCTGCTCTCCCTCGCTCTCGTGGGATCGGCATCAGCATACGGCATGTACCTGAACTGTTCTGATTCTGTTCCTGTCGGCCAGATGATCAAGTGCGCGGTAGATTCCGATTTCCCGGCCGGAACCAGCTTCGATCTGGTATTCTATCAATCCCAATACACTTCGACCGAGATCGACCGTGAGTCGATGACGATCCAGCCCAGTCAGGCAACGCAGTACAAGCTCTTCGATACTACGGGCCTGAAGGGCGGTCAGTACAAGATTGAGATCCAGTTCGATGGGCCGGTTCCTTCGATGAGGTCCGATTCAATCTCGAACGAACTGGTGACGGTTGTCGATCGTTCAAGCGAACTTACGATTACATCCCCGATGACGCAGGACCTTTCCAGTGCGCTTGTTATTGCCGGGACGTTAAAAAAGGGTGGGAACGAGGGGATCCAGCTCCAGGTTGACGGCGAATCCGCCGGGCACATCTGGGGCCCGCAGTACATCAAGACCACGAACCTGATCCAGAGCGGCGACGGTTCCTTCTCGCAGACGGTTCCGGTGACCCAGGCAGATAACTACAAGGTCACCTTCTCCGATGCCAAGGGCCAGATCGGTACCATAACATTTCAGGTCACTGCCCCGACAACCGTTACCACGGCACCGGTAACCACGGTAACTACAAAGATGGTGACCACGACAAAGACCGCGGCGCTGACACCTATCCCGACCACGACAAAGTCCCCGCTCCCCGCAGTCATTGTGATGGGAGCTATCGGGATTGCAGCACTTCTTATTTTCCGGATGAAATCCGGACGAGAATAACCGTCAATACCTTTTTTAGGTTCTCTTTTTCAAACGGGAATGCTTTCCTTTCGGACTCTTAAAAATTCTGATACCGAGTGGATCTGCTGCTGAGAAATGCGTTGCGCAGCCCGATTACGGACGCAATAATTCAGAGATAGAATACCCCCAATCCTAAAAAAGAGAGAACGCGTCTGGATAAAATCCCGTTTTCCAACCAGTGGTTTTTAAAAAGACTGTACCCGTATTAGCGGCGTTTTTTCCAGAGATATGCTTCGTAGCAGAGCAGGACAAAGATGACAAATATACCGCCGCAGAAAAATGCAAGCGCAAGGTCCGGGGAGGGGGCTTGAACCTCCCATGTATCGGCAACGGCTTTTGCCGCATAGACCTGGTTTTCTGCTCCTCCGGTTGCCGGGGCCCGGATCATCATCGTGGAAGATGCTTCAGAGAGGGAAACCTGCCCGGCAAAGAGCGGTGCAAGGCCGATAACCGCAAGCGTACCTGCCACGACGATCCCAAAAAGCGATGCGTACTTCAGGAGAAGGGACCGTATATTGGTCTGCTTTGGCGCGACGATCAGGAGCTGATCGGTGAGCGCGTACATCTTTACCTCACGTCCCTTCACGCTGTATTTGGTCTCCGCTACTGTGATTAACCCGGCGTCGAGCAGGTTTTCTGCATGGTATTTCGTGGTGGTCAGCGGGAGCTTGAGCTCCTCGGTGATATCGGTGAGGCTCTTTGCACCCGTGGCAAGGAGGGTGAGGATATCGTTAGCCGTCTGGCTTGCCATCGCTTTTGCGATTTTCTGGGCTCGTTCATCGCCCGGTTCCAGGACCACCACGCTCTCGGTCATGATCTAACTCTTCTGAAGTGCGGAAATGATGCGCTCACGCCCGACGTTTAAGGCAAGGTCGAGTTTTTCAAGTTCCGGTCCGCCACCCTGCGCCATCGAGAGTTTCCCGCCGCCCTTGCCGCCAAGGAGGCTGCACACCTGGCCGATGATCTCACCGGCGTTTACCCTCTTGTCCCCCGATGAAAGGACGACGCGGGCGGTCTCGCCGGCTGCGGCAAGGAGCACGACACCCCCGTTTACAGAAAGGGTGGTCGCAAGCGTCGAGAGCTCGCGGGGGGCAAGGTCCACGCGCTTCACGATAACCGGGATCCCCCCGATTGTCTCGGGCTGTATGGTCTGCGCTTCCAGTTCCACGAGTTTCTGGCTCAGGCGCTCGATCTCCTTTTTCTGATCCTTCCACTCGGAGAAGAACCGGGTAACGGTCGGGGGCAGGTTTTCGAGCTGGACAGAAAGCGTGTCAGCGGAAGAAGTGGCGATCTGTTCGAGGTGCTGGATATAAAAGATCGCCGCATTCCCCGCCGCGAACTCGATACGCTCGATCCCGTCCTGGATATGCTCGACACGAAGGATCTTGATTGCCCCGATCTCCCCGGTGCTCCGACAGTGCGTCCCGGCGCAGGCTTCGACATCGCCGGCAACCTTCACGACCCGGATATCTTTCCCCTGCGGGACGCCGCCCTGGTACAGGGAGAAACCATACTCCTGTTCGGCCTTGGTCCGGTTCTCGACCGTGATCTCGACCGGCTGGTTTGCCATAACCATCCGGTTTGCCGCAACCTCGATCCTGCGGAGTTCGTCGGGGGTGATATGCTTGAAATGGCGGATATCGATACGCGAGCTCTCCGCCCCTTTCTGTGCCCCGGCCTGGTGGATATGGGCGCCGAGCACCTCCTGCGACGCGTGGAGGAGGATGTGGGTTGCCGTGTGGTGGCGCATCAGCGAGAACCGCCGCTCCTCATCGACCATTCCCTTGACCCGTTCGCCGCGCTGGAGAATGCCGCCGCTGATGTGGTGGAGGATCACCTCGCCGAGCTTGATGACGTTATCGACCCGGGCCATGCTCTCGGCGCCGACAAGGCTTCCCGTATCGGCCGGCTGGCCACCGCCTTCGGGATAGAAGAGGGTCTGGTCGAGCACTGCGTAACCGTCGAAGAAGTCGAGCACGACCGCTTCGAACTCGACATCCTCGGGCTGCTCGTAGTACAGTTTCTTGGTTGCGGGCAGTCCCTGTACGCGCTCGGCGTACTGTGCCGTTGCGTCCACAGCCGCCTCTTTCTTGGACTCTGAATGCATGTCGGCAATCTGGGAGTAGAAGTTATCCGGCAGGTCAATGACCGCACCTTCCTTTGCGGCGATGTCCTTGATCATCTCCGGTGGGATCCCATGGGAGTCGTACAGGGTCACAATCTCGGAGAGCGGCACGCGTTCGCTCTTTGCCTTGTAGGTCTTTGCGACCTTCTGGACGATCCGTGTGCCGCGTTCGAGCGTGTCGGCGTACTTGTCCACTTCACGGTCGACAATCTCGCGCACGATGGTAATGTCCTGCTGGAACTTGCCCATCCCGATGATCTTCATCTGCTCCTCGATGAGGTCGGCAAGGGAATCCTGCATTTTGAAATCGTTCATCATCCGCAGGGTCCGGCGGATGACAAGCCTTGCAAGATAGCCTTCGCGGACATTCGAGGGAACAATGCAGTCGCCGAGCATGTACGCGAGGCAGCGGGTGTGGTCGACGATTGCGTACACCTTTTCTATCGGCGTCATCATCTTGTCGAGTTTCTCGGGCGAGATATCGATGGCGGCTGCAACCTTTTTACGGAGGTTAAACAGGTTGGGGCCGGAGATATCCATAAGCCCGGCAAACTTCGCATTCAGGGCAAGGATCTTCGTATAGTCCTTGTTGTCGAGCAGGTGCGAGATGCCGGCTGAACTCATGACCCGGCTCACCATCTCCGGGAAGACTGCATCGTAGATGGTGGGCGATCCCTTCGAAGCCCAGACCAGGCGTTCGAGGCCGTACCCGGTATCGACGATCCGGAGTTTAATCGGGTAATACATCGTTCCGTCGAGGTTGTAGCCGGGGTGATTTGTCTTCTGGCGGCCGAGGCTCATGAAAACGAGCGTTGCGACTTCGAGGCCCCCGATCATGACCTCCACACTCGGGCCGGCGTTCCCGCCACCGATCCACGGGTGCTCCTTGTAGGTGACCTTGTTCAAATCGCCGCCGATGGAGGCAAGGAACTGGTCGCAGAGTTCTACCGTGTGGTCTTTCCAGTAGATCTCCTCGCCCGGGCTGTTGAAGGCATGGTGGGCGAGCATCTCAAACGTGGTCAGGTGCCGGCCGGATCTCCCGACAGAGTCGAGGTCGTTTAACCGTATGCAGGGCTGGGAGATGGTGAGCGGGTTTGCCGGCGGGGGAACGATCCCTGCGGTGACAAACGGCTGGAAATCGGCAATTGATGCGATGGTGAGATAGATATCGTCCCGCCAGCGTGCGGCCACCGGGTAGCGTTCGATGCGGGTGTGACCGTTCTTTTCAAAAAAGGAGAGATAGGCCTCGCGCATTTCGTCGATCGAATGCCCCTTGAACACCGGGTTGCCGATAAACGTATAGGGTTCGCAGGCCGCGTCCCCGCAACTCTCGCGGGAAGGGTCGCGTGTCCAGAACGGAGAACCACAGGATTTACAGATCTTCCGGGTAAATCCCTGGTCCTTGAAATATTCGAGCTGGTATTCTTCTTCGAACATGTGAAAACCACGTAAACTTGCCTGTTAGTATTCTAAGGTACCGGGATAGTTATTGTCTTTGTTCGCACTTATCCTTTCCAGTTTTCCTGGTACCATTCCCCGACCGGAACAAAACTGTCCGTGGCCCGGGCTATCCGGACGGCAAGGATATGCCAGCAGGGCTTCTGCCGGAAGGCAAAGTCCCGGCAGGTACATACATCCTCGTCAATCACGTGGTCGCCGGTCGAGCCGGTGACAACAAAAAAGTCGAGATATTTCCTGACCAGCCCCCGGTCGACCGCATCGAGAGCCTTTTTTCCCCGCGTGCCGTACTCGGCTATCAGGGAGGCACGGATCTCCTCGTCAAGCGCTTTTCTTTCGGAAAGCATCTGCCAGGGATCGTTCATGGGACTATGCGGAGCTTTGGCGTGTCGTCAATATACTGCCAGCCTTTCTGCATTGCGAGACGTTTCATGGCAGGAGCTTCAAGGGCATAATGGGTCGATTCAAGGCAGGGAAGCGGTGCCGCCCGGGCAACCGAGTGCTTGAGTTCTGCCGACAGGAATGCATCCGCCCCGAGATCCCGTGCTTCTGCCATGATAAGGGGATCGAACCCGCTCCCGGCGACAATGGCAAGCTGGTTTACAGCACCGCATTCTCCCCATACCCGGAGGGGGGCCCCAAGCCGTGCGGCAATCTCTTCAATGGAGAGCGTGCAGGTCCCGACAAGGCCCAGGGACATTGGCCGGCAGCCGGAAAGACCAAGCAGCTCCGCGAGCGCATCGTTAACGCCGCCCGGTGCATGATCGAAGTTCGTGTGCATTGCGTACACGTTGAGGTGCCCGGCAAGGATATCGCGCATGAGCGATGCCGTGGGGCCGACGAGTGTTGTAAGCGGCGTCCAGATGGGGGTATGGTGGACAACAAGCATGTCTGCCTTTGCATCGAGTGCTGCCCGGACAACCTTGGGTGTTGCATCGAGCGCACAGCATACGGTATGGATCTCCGGCGCCCCCTCGACAATAAGGCCGATCCTTCCTGCATCGAACTCCTCGGCAAGGGACGGGGGGGCAATCAGCTCCATCTCTGCGGTAAAGTCACGCACGTGCATATAATAAGGGAATGTGCCGGACAGGGATATATACCGTATATTACTTGAGGTAATAACAATTAGTATAAATATTCATAAAACGATATTTTGCCCCATGCACAAGTCCATCGAAACGATCAACGAGCGCATCCATGACGGCAGTGCCCGCGTCGTCACCGCAGAAGAGATGCCCGCGATCGTGAGCGAACTGGGTGAAGAGGGGGCGTTAAAAGAAGTCGATGTCGTTACTACCGGGACCTTCGGCGCAATGTGTTCTTCGGGAGCGTTTTTGAACTTCGGACACTCCGAACCGCCGATCCGGATGGAGCGGATCTGGCTCAACGATGTCGAGGCCTACGGAGGACTTGCCGCGGTCGACACGTACATCGGGGCCACACAGCAGTCAGATACCCTCGAAGACCAGTACGGCGGGGCGCACGTGCTCGAAGACCTCGTCTCGGGTAAATCCGTGGAGCTCAGAGCAACCTCGCGCGGCACGGACTGTTACCCGCGGCGGACGATCACGACCGAACTCCTGCTCGAAGACTTAAACCAGGCGATCATGTGCAACCCGCGGAACGCTTACCAGCGCTACAACGCGGCAATCAATACCACGGACCGGCTCCTGCACACCTACATGGGCACGCTCCTCCCGGATTCCGGGAACGTGACCTACTCGGGCGCAGGGCTCTTAAACCCGATCACCAACGACCCGAAACTCCGGTTCATCGGGAGCGGCGTCCCGATCTTTTTGTGCGGGGCAGAGGGCATGGTGGTCGGCGAGGGAACCCAGCACTCGCCGGGCGGGGGATTCGCGACACTGATGGTCAAGGGCAATTTAAAAGAGATGATACCCGATTACCTCCGGGCGGCGACCATGACCGGCTACGGCGTCACGATGTATGTGGGCCTTGGCGTGCCCCTGCCGGTGGTCGACCTCGACGTGGTGCGGGCAACGGCAGTCCGCGACGAGGACATCTCGGTGGACCTTGTCGATTACGGTGTCCCGAGCCGCAGCAGGCCGGTAATCCGGAGCGTTAATTACGCAGAGCTGCGCTCGGGTGCGGTCGAGATAAACGGCGAGCAGGTCAGGACCTCGTCCCTGTCGAGCTTCAGGAAAGCGCGGCAGGTGGCAGCCGAACTCAAGGGCTGGATCGAGAAGGGCACGCTCCAGCTCGCCCTGCCCACCCGGCCCATCGACACCACGAAAACAGTACACCCGATGCACGAGAAGAAGAAGGGGCCACGGGTTCTCGACATCATGGACCGTCAGTTTGTCTCCATCGGAGAGTCCGAGGAGATCCGGGCAGCGGCCCAGAAGCTCCTCAAAGGAGAGACCAATCACCTGCCGGTGATCGCGGACAACGGAAAACTCGCGGGGATCGTGACGACATTCGATATCTCGAAAGCCGTGGCAAACCCCGGGAAAGCCTGCACGGTAAAAGACATCATGAAAAAGAAGGTGGTGACGACCACGACCGAAGAGGCAGTAGATATCGCGGTCCGCAAGCTCGAACAGAACAACATCAGCGCGCTGCCGGTTGTGGACAAGGACCGCCACGTGATCGGGATGCTCACCGCAATAAATCTCGGGAAACTCTTTGGCGGGAGGTGGCTGAAATGAGGCTTTTAGTGAACTTCTCGAAAAAGAAAGGTACTGCGCCCATCATCGCACAGGCAGTCAAAGACACCGGCGTGCTCATCAATGTCGAGCGGGCCGTGATCGATTCCTCGGAAGGCGAAGCGCTCATCGAGGTCCCCGACGACCAGTGCAAACTGATCCGAAGCACGATGACCCGGCTCGGCGCAACGGTCAGGCAGCTCGAACACGGGATCGGTGTCGACCAGAGCGAATGCGTTGACTGCGGGGCCTGCATCTCGGTCTGCCCCCGCGAAGTCTTCTCGTTCGATGCGGACTTTAAACTCGTGGTTGCCGAGGACAAGTGCGTACTCTGCGGCAAGTGCATTCCCGCCTGCCCGCACAAGGCGCTCACGCTCCCTGTATGATCCGCGAGCCGTTCCGGTTCCGCGAGACCTTTGCGGCAATCCTCGCGGACGAACCTGCCCATATCGAAGCGGCAAAGACCGGCATGATGGCAGCCCGTCAGGCAATCGAGGGCTATATCGCCCGCGATCCTTTTTTCAAGAGCACATTCTTTCCCTACGAACCGGATACGGACGAGCCGCTGATCCTGCACATGGCACAGGCATCGGCAGAGGCCGGGGTCGGTCCCATGGCATCGGTTGCCGGGACGGTTGCGGCGGCCGGGATCGATGCGATGATAAAAGCCGGTGCATCGTTCGGGGTGATCGACAACGGGGGCGATATCGCGCTCGTGAGCGACCGACCCGTGCGGGTGGGCGTACACGCCGGGACCTCGCCTCTCTCGGACAAAATTGCCTTTATCGTCCCGAAAAAAGACCGCATCTTCGGGGTCTGCACCTCGTCTGCCACGGTCGGCCCCTCGGTCTCGTTCGGGGTCGCTGACGCAATCACGATCTTTGCCGACGACCCGGTCCGGGCGGATGCGTGGGCGACCCGGGTCTGCAACGATCTGCGGACCGATGACCGGGAAGTACTGTCCTCCATCGACCCGGCAACGGTACGGGGAGTGTATGCAATCCTCGGCCCCGATGTCATTACGTGGGGAGAAGTCCCCCCGGTTGTTTTGGCCCGGGTGGACGAGCAGAAGATTACCGCCGGCGACCGGTTATAAGGTTGACTCGATATAGGCCTGACTGTCGGCAACCGCACTTGTCCCGGTAAAGGTTTTAAGCGTCTCTTTCCCATCGGTCACGAGGATCTCGGGGCGGTTCTTTGTGACCCGGAACACGCGCTCCAGGAGATCGATCTCATCGATGGTAACACCAGCGGGCAGCGATGATGCGGGTTCGAGTTCGAGGCGTTCCTGTATGAGCTCGTCCGGCTCAATACGATAAAAGTAATAGAAGACCTGCCAGGCGTTCAGGAGATCGGAGACAAAAAGTTCGTCCCGCACCGGGGCGGGAAGTTCTTCGAGCCGGCGCATAAGCGCGTCGTCGTCTTCGCCGCTCTCTTCGAGCAGGCAGTCGGCAACCCGGACCAGTTCGGAAAAAGACGGTCCGGAGGGTTCTGCATCCATGAGGATTATTTGGCGGGCAACTACAAAAACCGCGTGGAGGAAAAGGCGGTTTTTTCACCGGCAACAAAGTATAATCGGCACGAACGGGAATGAGTACAGGTGAAAGATGAGGACGCCGACTGGCTGATCTACCACAACCTCCCGCAGGACAAAACGATCGCCCCGGAGGAGATCCAAAAAACGTGCGGGCTCGACGCAGCAGTTGTCGATGCCTCGCTTGCCCGGCTCGAACGCTACCTCCTCGTTGTGCGTAAAGACGGGCAGGTCCGGGTCCTCTCGGTAGGAGAAGCGCTGATCGCCTGCCAGGTAAAATACGACCAGTCCCTACCCTACACGATAGAAAACGGCGTCATTAAGGCACGGAAAGAACAGCCATGACAGAACGGGAAATTGCAATACTTCGGATCGGCCACCGGCCCGAGCGCGACCAGCGGGTGACTACGCATGTAGCACTCACCGGGCGGGCGCTCGGCGCCTCGGGAATGTACCTTGCGGCAAGCGACAAGGGTGTCGTGGAGAGCGTGCAGGACGTTGCCGACCGCTGGGGCGGGAAGTTCTTCTGCGAGGACAACGTCAAGTGGCGTTCCTGTATCAAAGACTGGAAAGCAGCCGGGGGAAAGGTCGTCCACCTCACGATGTACGGCATCAACCTGCCCGATGCCATCGGGGAGATACGGCCGTGCGAAAAACTCCTTGTCGTGGTCGGTGCCGAGAAGGTGCCGGGCGAGATGTACGGCCTTGCGGACTTTAACGTAGCCGTCACCGGCCAGCCCCACTCGGAGATATCGAGCCTTGCGCTCTTTTTGGACCACCTTGCGGAGGGAGAGGAGTTCAAACGGGAGTTCCCCGGGGCAAAGATCCGTATCGTCCCCTCAAAGGCCGGCAAGCATACGGAGGAGTTGTGAGGGGGAGGGTCCTTGTCGCAGGATTTGCCACGCGGCATGTCGCCCAGTCGGCGGCCCGGGCCGGCTACGAGGTCTGCGCAGTAGACCATTTCTGCGATCAGGATCTGTTCTGGTGCACACAGGACCGGTTCAGATTCGAGGAACTCGACGAACTCCCCGAGGCCATCGACCGAATGTGCCGCCTGCACAAATTCGACTTTGCGGTCGCGACTTCAGGTGCCGAAGAGATTGCATTCCCGATCCGGTTTTTGGGCACGCCGCGGGAGACTGCTGCCCGGTTTCTCGACAAGCTCGAAACGGAACGGTTCTTTGAAACGATCGATGTCCCCGTTCCCCGTATTTCCGGGGAAGGCACCTATCCCGTGATGGGAAAGCCCCGCCACGGAGCCGGTGGCTGGAGAAATGCCATACTCCATTCCGCAGACGAGGAGCGGGAATGGGCTTCCCTGTACCCGGAGATCCCCTACATACGGCAGGAGATTGCTAAAGGCGTCCCGGCAAGCGTCTGCTGCATTGCCGACGGTCATGCAGCGCGGGCCGTTGCCGTAAACGAACAGATCCTCCGGGGAAGCGGGGAATCCGCGTTTGGGTTCTCGGGCTCGGTCACCCCTTTTAACCACCCGCTTGCAGGGCAGATGCGGGCAATCGCCGAGAAGATCGCGGCAGCGAGCGGATGCGTGGGTACGCTCGGCATCGATTTCGTTGCCGGGTCCGGCACGCCATCTGTCATTGAGGTCAACCCCCGTTTCCAGGGAACGGTCGATACCGTGGAAATGGCGTACGGGTGCAGCCTCTTCCAGTACCATGTCGATGCCTGTGCGGGCAGGCTCCCTGATGTCCCGGAGGCCGGGGAATACGCGGCCCGGAGGATCCTCTTTGCCGACCGGGACACAACGATCGGCGCCGATCTCAAAAAGCTCGCGCCGGTCGTCTCCGACATTCCTTGGCCGGGCGCGTTCTTTGAAGAAGGGCAGGCACTGGTGAGTATTTCCGGGACCGGGGCAACCCGGGAGGCGGCGCTCTGCGCGCTGGATAAGAATATTAGCACTGTCCGACAATATCTGGGGTGATGGATCCAGTGGAAGACGTGCTTAACGATCCGGCGATGCGTGCTTACATCCACCGCCTGATCGGCGACGAAGGTCTCGACCTTTTGGAAAAATTCCCAAAAGATGGCGAGCACAGTGACGAGGACCTGGCGGCGAGCACGGGGATCAACCTCAACTCGGTGCGCCACACGCTCTATACGTTATACGAGAAACGGCTTGCCGAATACCACCGGATCAAGAACAACGAGACCGGGTGGCTCACCTATCTCTGGCAGCTCCGGATCGACCGGGTCCCCGACGCGATCCGCGAGGACATGGAGACGGTGCTCGACAAGCTCGAACGCCGCGCCCGGTTCGAGGAAGAGAACGACTTTTACATCTGCAAGAACTGCCACGACCTCTTTACCTTCAATGTGGCCGTAGGCGGGGACTTCAAGTGCCCGAACTGCGAGGAGCCGCTGGGCCACTTCGATAACGATCTCCTGGTAAAATCGCTCCGCGAGCGTATCGATGCCATCAAGAAGTCGCTCGGCCGGGCCTGAACTCCTCGGACCCGACGCCTGCATTGCGCTGCTCGAAGAGGCCGGTTGCGCAAAGAACGTTATCGCCCATTGCAGGGCTGTCTGTGCCTGTGCCGAAGAATACGCTGAACGGTGCAGCCTTGCCGACCGGACGCTCGTGATGCAGGGTGCACTCCTCCACGATATCGGGAGGAGCCGGACGCACTCGATCGGGCATGCACAGGCCGGTGCCGACCTGCTGCGGGAGAAGGGTTTTCCCGAGCGGCTCGTACGGATCGTGGAGTGCCACACCGGGGCCGGTCTCTCCGCGGACGAGTGCACGCTCCTCGGTCTCCTTCCCCGGGACAGTATGCCGCAGACGGTGGAGGAGAAGATCGTTACCCACGCGGACAACCTGCTCGCCGGGACTACCCGGGAAACGATTGACGAGAGCATTGCGTGGGCGGTTCACCTCCCCAGAAAAGCGCGCCACCGGATGTACCGGCTCGCAAACGAAGTGGAACTGCTTGCGCAGTAAAAACAGTATTTTTATCTTTTTTTCAGATGATGACCTGGCGCACCTGCGGGAGGGCGCGGATCTCGCTTACTACCTCTGCGGGAAGCGGGCTTTCCACGATGATGACCAGTTTCGGATCCTCCGAGAGCTGGGGATCGGTGACGAAGATCTGGCGGATCGCAAGCGAGTGCTCCGAAAGGACGCTGACCGCGGCGCCGATGATATCCTTCTCGCTTGCATCCCGGGGGAGGACGGTGATGACCGCAAGGCCGAGGGGTTCGGCAACCCGGCTTAAGTCCGGGGTTGCCCGCATGTTGAGGAAGATGTCGCGCAGGGCGGGGCGTTCGAGGATGCGCTTTGCCGTGGCGTCCACGACACGGCGGTCGGACCCGATGGCCTTTGCAACCGCGGTCGCAGGGATCTCGATACCGTTGCAGCAGATCCGCGCCTCATCGTTCACTCCAAAGCCGTTTTCGAGCAGGAATTTTACTACCCGGCCCTGCGACGGAGAATCGGCAAATTCGCGGATGATATCAGCCCACATATATGCACCGGGTAAAACGTATGAAAATATACATGTATGCCCGTTGCCTGCCATCGGAGTACCAGATACCGTCAGGCAATGCGGGCCGGTGAAACCGGATCTTTCCCCGAAAAATCCTGTAAAACCCCTTGTCGGATATACCGCAAACACCCGGGTTGCCGCGGGTTTCCGAGAGACAGGCACCGCCAAAGCCATCTGCGCCCAAGCCGCCTAAGGTACGGAATTTCTGACGTGACAATCCCGTGTCATGCCATAACATTCTTTTAGATAGACAACCTCTTTGTTATGGCACAGAAGCAGGGCCTGACGGGAATGTCCGGCGTTGCAGATGCGCACGATTGTATCGGGCGAGGGTAGCCAAGCCAGGTCAAAGGCGCTAGGTTGAGGGCCTAGTCTCGTAGGAGTTCTTGGGTTCGAATCCCATCCCTCGCACTAAACGCGATATTTCAAAATTTTTTTACAAGAGTATTTTTTATTTTTAAAAATCTTGATCGAGTCACTGATGGTTTTTTTAGTCTCGATGCTGGTATTGAGAAGTTCAAAAAAAGTTTGACGGAATTGCCAATGGTTAAAAATCGCAATTCTACTTTTGTGAATCTCAAAAAAAATCGCATCACGATCCGGCAACACTTCCAAAAAATCCCGCCCCATGACCCCCCACCCCCAAATAATCCGGGCAGGGGGGTGCCCTCCAAAATTATTGCTACCCCCCTCCCCCCGGTTTTCTTTTTTCATGAACAGACCCCCACCCCCCTTGTCCGGCAAAAATGAGGGGACTACCCCCCACCGTTCCAGTTCCAAAAGGTATATTTCGCGTGGAATATCCGGCGAGCGGGGGAGGGGGGACCACCCCTCCGGCACAAGAGAAGGGGGGTAGGGTGATCGCATGGATGGGTGGGGGTACTCCCCTCTCCGCAAAAATGTTGGATGCCCCCTACCCACCCCCTCGGGATTTTTTTACCAGCCCCCCACCCCCCACTAAGATAACAATTGGCCGAACCGACCAATCTCCAGGTATCGCAGCATTCGGATAACCCCTTGGTTGTCGGGATTCGAATACGTCAGGAAAGCGTCGCATTCTTCTGCACCGCACGTTTCCCCGGCCCGTCCCACGGCCGGGCCGGTGCTCTCCCCGCGGGTGCTTCCGAAGGATAAGCTGCAAGGATCTCGTCACGGGCACGTTCGAGCAGCATTCGGTAAAAGGCCACGTCAAAGGTTGTCGCATCGCGAACAGGAACTGCACGGTAACGCCGGGCGTCCTCCACCACGTACCGGATCCGCATCCCCGCAGCGACTTCTGTCCCCTGCTCCCGGTACGCCTGCACCGCGGCCCCTTCGAGGCATCGGTGGCGGTACGCGGTCCGGCCGAGCTGGCGGCAGATTGTCATCTGTTCCGGGGAGGCCGCAGCAAGCCCCACAACTGCATCCCGGTAGATCTCTCCTATCCCGCTCTTTGTCGTTTCCAGTTCCGCAATGGTCCGCGCCCGCTTCATCGTTCCGAGCATCCGACACTGCATCTCCTTTACGTACAAGGGAGTATCGTGTCGGCGTGCCGCGATCCCCCTCACCCGTATACTCCCATCAGAAAGCCGGCCGTAGTAACGGTTGTACGCGCCAAAGCCATCCGCAAGAGGCAGGAAAACGATCCAGTCGAAGTGCTCTGTTTCGAGAGCATATCCCAGCTCCCGCTCGACCCTCTCCTTAAGCGCCCCGACCGGCGCTCCCTGCACCCAGAGGCTGTCCACGATCCCGTGGAGGACGCTGTATCCCATATCCTCCGCGATCTCCTTTGTGCGGACCAGGATCTCCCGCGCCGCGGCAGTAATTGCCTCATGCACCTCAATCCTTCCGAACTTCGCGTTCCGGTAACCCGTGTACCCGAAGCAGGTGACAAGCATCCACTTGAGGATCGCATCGGGGCCGGCAAGCCGGGGATCGGTCTTTTTCTGCCGCTTTGTCCGGATGCGCAGGTCGAGCACCGGCCTGAGCGCGGCAGGCAAAAACCCCGGGCGGCCGGGATGGCCGAGCGTCTCGGGCGAAAGGTTCTCGTGTGCGATGATCGAGGGGTAGAGAGAGGTAAAATCGATCTCGCCGACATCCTCATACGTCCCCGGGACCGGCTGGAACATCATCCCGCCCCGGTCGGCTGCCTGGAGCGCGGCGAGCGTGCGCAGCTGCTCGGGTTCGCTCTTGCGGAACGGCACCGCGATCCCCTGCCGCACGGCCTCGCGGATCTCGTAGCTGCTGATCAGCGTGCCGGGCGTGAACCGGGCCGCGAGGTTGGGGGAGAGCCCGGAGAGCCGGGCTGCCATGAGCACTCCGGAGAGCCCGCCTTCCTGGTACACAAACGACTGTTCCGTATCGATCAGGATGCGCCCGTCAGGAATGAGCGCCGAACCCTTGTGCTCCATCTTCCCGTAGCTCCAGTACGAGCGGGAGGACTGCCCGCGGTAGTTCCCGTTCCGGGAAAAGGGCAGCGTAATCCCGTGCTGCTCTGCCCGTGAAAGGAGCCGCGGCTCCAGCGTGTCACCGTCAGGCATGAGGATCGTATCCGGGTCGCACGCGGCAAGATACCCGGAGAAGTCGTCCAGCACGTCATGGATCGTTCCTGCGAACCGGCAGGATTCGCCGGCATATTCCGCAGCGATCTCAAAACCCTGCGCAGACTGCCCCAAGTCACCCTGTACGCGTATCTCCATAAGGGAAAGGCCGTGATCTGCCAGCGGTGAAAACCGGTCCTCGCCGTCCCCGGTGCACGGGACGATGCCTTCTTCGGCCATGAACCGCTGGTCCTTCCGTACGTCCACGTTGTAGAGATCGACACCGTACTGTGCCTGCCGTTCGATCGCTTCCGCCACGGCCCGGCCGGCATACACGGCATAACCGGGGTCCTCCCCGAAGACCGTGCGGATGGTGCACTCCTCTGCCCCGTACTGATCCCCGAGGGCTTCGATCATTTCGTGGCAGGCGGTCGGGTCGTGAAACCGGGCAAAAAACGGCGGGTCGTAGGAGGTGCGGACCCGCTGTACCGTCCCTCCGTCCTTTACCCAGAGATCAACACATCCGTCACGGTACGTGGAGTCAAGGATCCACACGGCGGTCTCCCTGCCCTTCGGACGGGTCCTGGTGCTTTAAAATCTCGACAAGCACCGAGAAGACCACCCCTTCAAGGGCATCGTCGCAGCCGGCAAACGCTTCGCTTGAGTGCATCTTTGCCAGTTCGGCAAGCCGTTCGCCGTACCGGCGATCCTCTTTTTTGAGCGCCCGGGCCGACCGGGCCCACCGCTCCGCGATGGTGTTTGCCCCCTGCCGTATGCTCACCACGCTCCTGCCCGTTTACGACACCTCCAGCGTCCGCTGCCCGGCCGGTCGCATGCCGGACTCCCGGGCGCTGCGGGGGATGTGGTATGGCGGGTGCAATTCTTCTTCGGTACAGATCTCAACGAACCGTCCGGCCCGCCGGGCGAGCGCAAAGAAGGTACGGTCGGGAACCGGTGTGTAGAGGATCACGAGCGATTCGCGGCCGGCATCGGCAAGCGCTCCTGCCACCGGTTCGACCATCGCTGCTGCCCCGTCAAAGAGTTCGGGGTCATGTTCGACAAAGATCACCGTGTGACCGGTCTCCCGCAGGATGGTAAAGAGCTGGTGGGCGGTGAAGGCCCGGCGGACCTCCAGATTTTTCGAGGTCCGGTCCAGGCAGGACAGGATCCGCGAATAGTTCCCGCCGACATAGAGGAAGAGGAACCGTTTGAGATCCGCGGTGCTGTTGAGTGCGGCAGCCATCGCCTTCTCCGGTACGACAACAGCGGCAAATGTTCCCGGCTGGAGAGCCAGCCCTTTCCGGATCTCGATCTGCATGGCACCGGATCACTGCTGCTGAGTGGGGGATAAAGGGCCGGCCGCGTGGAGGGTGAAAGTGAAACCGGGGGATGACCGGAAAAGACGAGTATCGACAGTCTGTACCAAAATCTGTGCCAAAAAAGAAAAGAAAAAAACGGGAGGCTCACCCCCTTTCAGAAAGCCAAAAGAGTATGAGTTGAATCCTAGCAGACCCGGGGCACCGGGTCGCCCATGGGCGGCTCGATGAACCGTTCGCCGCCAATCGAGGTCTCCATGATCACGTGCGAACCGCTCACGACCTTCCCGATGACCGTGGCATCCTTCCCGTACTTGTGTGCATGCAGGGCCGCAAGGATCGCCTCTGCATCCTCTTTTGGGACACCCATGACTACCTTCCCTTCGTTTGCCACTTCGAGCGGGTCGATACCGAGCATCCCTGCCGCACTTCTCACGCTCTTTCGAATGGGGATAAGCTCCTCGCTGATCCTGACCTGCACGCCGCTCTTCTTGGCCATCTCGTTGATGGCGTTCGCGAAGCCTCCCCGGGTCGGGTCCTTCATCGCATGGATGGTCCCGGCATCGAGCACCTTCTCCATCATGCCCCAGAGCGGCGCCACATCCGAGTGGATCTGCTCCCCGAGATCGAATCCCTCGCGGTGAGCCATGATCGCGATCCCGTGGTCGCCGAGCGTTCCCGAGACGATGATCACGTCGCCCGGTTTGAGGCCATTGTCCCGCACGACCTTCTTTGCAACACCGATCCCTGCGGTATTGATCGCTATCCCGTCAAGAGATCCCTTCTCGACAACTTTGGTGTCCCCCGTGACCATGCAGGCCCCGGCCTCACCAAGGGCCTCATCCATCGAGCGGACAATCTTTTCGAGGTTTGCCACATCGAACCCCTCTTCGATGATCATGCCACAGGAGAGCGCGATTGGCTTTCCACCCATCATGGTGAGGTCGTTCACCGTTCCGCTCACCGCAATCCTCCCAATGTCCCCGCCGGGGAAGAAGATCGGGCGGACCACGTGGGAGTCTGTGGTAAAGACGATATTTGTCCCGTTGATCGGGATCACGGCACCGTCGTCGAGAGATTCAAGGCCGATACCTCCGGCGTTATTATGGGTAAACTTCGTGAGCGTCTGTAAAAGTTCGCCCATCACTTCCCCGCCGGCACCATGCATCATGTTGACTTTCATGTTAATCTGCAACCTCGATCTCCACGTTGGTAACTACGATCTCCCGGCCCCGGACAACCTCGGGGAGTGCCCCGCATTTCGGACAGACATAGATCTCGCTGCCGGCGTACCCGCACGGGCACCGGGTCTCGGGATCGACCTCGGTGCAGACCAGCTCTGCCGCGGCAAACAGCGGGTCGTCTTCCTTTATTGTATCGAACAAAAAGATCACCTGATCGGGATTGACCATCGCCATCTTCCCGATATCAACGTGGATTTTTTTTACCTTTGTTGCCTGATTGTCAAGTGCAGCTTTTCTGGCCGTCGCATACAGGTCGTACGCGATGCTGTATTCGTGCATCACTCCTCCAGTGCGGCATAGACCTGCCTGAACACCTCGCGGGTCTCAAGCCCTTCTTCGCGGGAGAGGCGCTGGATGGCAAAACCCACATGCACAAGGACAAACTCCCCGACCTTGACATCCACGAGATCGAGCCGGACCTCCTGCCTGAGGTCGCCATAGTCCACAACGCCGATATTTCCCTCTTTGATCTCAAGAACTTCTGCCGGAACTGCAACGCACATCGGTGATTCACGCTCGTATCAGGTAACAGAGATTTAGGCGTTCCATCCACTTAAAAACAATGATATCGCATGCAACCGGCACTGCCGGATCATCTGTGCATGTACTCCCGTCACCGGATACAAAAATAAAGTTCCTCTGCCCTCCCCAACAAGAAACGGCAACCTATATGGCTGTCGGAAATGATTCATGGCTATGCGGCTGAAAAATATCCTTGTCGGGGGAATCGCAGGGGGTTTTGTCCTGCTCGTTCTCGTAACGATCTTTTCGGAACTTTCGGTCCTTGTTGCCCCGTATAATATCGCAACGCTGGGCGGGATGCGTGCGATGGACGATCCGGTTATGATGTTGTATTTCCTGTACCCGTTTGTCTTTGCCTTTGCTGCGGCATTTGTTTTCGATATAGTACAGGGCTCTCTTACGGGAAAGAACCGGACACAAAAGGGGGTTTTCTATGGTGGCCTGCTCTTTATGGTGGTAACGATACCCTCGGTCTTTGTGATGGCAAGCTCGATGACCTACCCGATCGGGTTTTACGTGGCACAGGTACTTGAAGGGATCATCGGGTATCCAGTTCTGGGAGCGATCTTTGCGTGGCTCTGGAAACTCTAAAACCGAGTTCAACAACCAACAGGAAGGAGGGGCATCTGAAGATCCCACTCTGTAACCAGATGCGGAAGGCACTGCTGAAAAACAAAAAACGTAGAACGCCGGGGAAGAGATTTGAACTCTTGAGGTGCAGGGCACCAGTGGCTTTCAAGGCCACCGCCTTACCGGACTAGACTACCCCGGCCCTATGTGTTTTTACTCTTTTGGCAGCAAAGCATAAAAAAACCTACTGTACGGTGCGGCAGCCCGTCGGTTTTTAAAAAAAATGGGTCCTGCCCCGCGTCCCTCATGAGCGGCGTCGGCAGAATACAACAAGGGCAATCCCTGCAGCACAGATGACAGACAGAGTTCCGGTTGGCGATTTTTGCGAGGTCGTCTCTTCATCATGAGGCGCTGCCAGCTCGGTACCTGCCACAGATTCTTCTGGCACCGGCTGGAATGCTTCCGGCAGAGTTGGACTGACCGCCACGGACTGAACATTGGCAGCATTAAGGGCAACCAGCGCGCTCACCGAATATTTATAGGGGTAAACCTTGAAGTAGAGGGGACCTTCCGCACCCGCAATCTCGATCTCTTCGGCACTGACATCCCCCTGATCGTTGACCGTGTGAAGATCTCCTTTTGCATCCATATACTCGACAACCCAGTCTACCGAAGAGGAGGTAGTCACCGTTACCGTACCGTTGTTCAGCGGTGTGACTATGAAATATGCAGGGTTATCCCGGGAAGCCTTTGTCCGGGCTGACATGATCGCAGTCCCCGTTACGGAGGTTACCGGGATGATCGTCTCTTTCCCGCTGACAAGTGTGATAATCCTCGAACCGATATAGCCGTGAGAGTCGGTAAATGTCACGTCGTAATCACCGGTCTGGCTGACCGGAACCTCGATCGAGAACCCACCGAGATTATCCGTATTGACATACGAAGGACCGAAGAGAACACCATTATCCGGGCCGATAACCACAACCTGGATGCCGCTGCCGGCATCGCCGGCAATCTTCCCGGTGACAACCATTTTACGGGACAGTACCTGGGTTGTCTGGGAGGTCAGGACGATCTCGTCGGACCTGTCGATGAGCTGCACCTGCCGCATATTGACCGAGTCGCCGGTTCCGATACTAGGGACCTCTACCTTGTAGGTTCCCTTGGGCAGATAGGTCGTATCGAAGATCACCCGAAACGTATTGTCTGCCTGGACATAGGCAATCTTACGTTTGACTTCGGTACTGGTCGTCACCTGCTGGTAGAGCACCACATCGATGGGCGTGCCGATCCCAAACGTGGTCGTGCCATTGACCACAAGAGGCATCCCGATTGTCAGGGTCTCGGGCGCGGAGATAAAGACCTGGTACGCCGGGACTCCGGAGACAATAAGACAGAGCCCCAGGGCCAGCAGGACGATCTTCTTCATCTATGTACAAGATCAACTATGAGGCTGTTAATGATTTCTGAAACGATCAGAAAACCGCTTGCCTGCTGGGGTGGAAAAGAGCGGTACGCGGGAAACCCTGTCGAATGCCTCACGATCATTCTTGAATCCGGGGGGTGTTCGTGGGCGCGCTGCCGCATGTGCAGTTACCGTCACGAGCGGTACAAACCTGCGTCCTGCGACGAACTTGCCGCCCACCTCCGCGCCCAGCTGGCATGGGTGAAAAACGAATACGATCTCACAAAATACGCGATGGTAAAACTGTTCACCTCGGGCAGTTTCTTTGATCCTGTTGAGGTTCCCCCTGCATTTCGGGACGAGGTTGCGCGGACATTCCGAGGAAAGATCGTTATCGCGGAGAGCCGACCGGAATATATCACCGCAGAGAACCTGGAGGGTTTTATCGCGGCCCTTGATGACGGGACGCATAAGACTCCCCTCTACTGTGCGGCAGGTCTCGAAACAACGAGCGACACGATCCGTGAGAAATGTATCAACAAGGGTTTCTCGTTTGCGGATTTCAGGGATGCCGCTGCCCGCGCCCGACAGGCCGGTGCAGGAATGAAGGCATATCTCCTTTTTAAGCCGCTCTTTCTGACCGAAGCAGAAGCAATCGCGGATATGAAATCCTCGTTTGCCGGGATATCCGGACTTGCGGACATGGTCTCGATGAATCCCTGTACCGTCCAGAGGCGGACCGAGCTCGAACTCTACTGGAAGCAGGGAGCATACCGGCCTCCGTACCTCTGGAGCGTGCTTACACTCTTAAAAGACGCCCCGTTCCACATGACCTGCGATCCACTGGGCGGCGGCCAGAAGCGTGGGCCGCACAACTGCGGCGCCTGCGATTACGAGATCACAAAAGGCATCCGGGACTACTCGCTCTCCGCCGACCGGGATCTCATCGGGGCGCTCCTCGATATGGACTGCCCCTGCAAAAACGAATGGGAGTACGTGCTCGAAAACGAGCGGCCGTACTGCATGCCGCTCACCCGGTAAGCCTCATAAAAAAGGGATCCGACCGGATCCAAACGATCTTATTTTTTCCCGGCGCTCTGCTTTTCGATCTGTTCGGCAAGGAGCGGGAAGAACGTGCCGGCATCGGAAACAATCCCGATCGCCTGGGTTGTGCCCCGGTCCATGAGTTTGGTCACCGAGGCCGGGTTGATATCCACGCAGACGGTCTTTACGCTCGAAGGCAGGCAGTTGCCGACCGCGATGGAATGCAGGAGGGTTGCTACCATCAGCACCATTTTGCAGCCGGGGATATGCCGGCGCATTGCATCCTGCGCCTCCATGGTATCCTGGATCACATCGGGCAGGGGGCCGTCGTCACGAATCGAACCGGCAAGGACAAAGGGAACGTTATTCTTTATACACTCGTACATGATGCCCCCTTTAAGGACGCCCTGATCCACGGCATTCTTTAACGAGCCTGCCCGCATGATCTCGCTGATGGCGTAGAGATGGTGCCGGTGGCCGCCCATAACGGGTTTGCCGGTCTTTATGTCCATGCCAAGCGATGTCCCGTAAAGGTTGCACTCGACATCGTGGGTGGCAAGGGCGTTCCCGGCAAACAGGACATTGATGTAGCCTTTTTTGATGAGACCGGCAACGGCCTTGTCTGCCCCGGTATGGATGATTGCAGGACCGCCGACAAGGATGATCTTACCCCCGGCTTTATGGACCTCGAGGATCTCCTTTGCGATCTGGGCAATCAGGGTCTCGCTGGGGCGTTCTGATGAGACCGTTCCGTGCATGAACTCAAACGTGCTGCTCGTACGGGGCCGGGCCGGGTAGTTTACCATGACTCCTTCCTCGCCGACCACCACAAGGTCGCCTTTTTTGATCTTCCCCAGAGGCATACATCGGGCATTCTTCTTTTTGGGGTCGACAACGATTAAAAAGTCCATCTCGATCCCGGCTACCGGTACCCACTCATCCTCCAGCCTGACCTGTGTGGGGTGATTGGTGGTAGTGTAGAAGTCCTTCGGGACGTTCTTGTCCCCTGCCGCAGGCTCGTAATGGACCGATTTTACCGGGGGAAGCCGGGCACCGAGGCGGTGGAGTTCAGAGAGGATCGAGCGCAGTTTCTCCTTGTCCTGAGCTACGATCTTCAGGCGGGCGTAACTCGTATCGGTCTTCTTCTTGCCTACATCGAAGACAAGAATCTCGAAATTCCCGCCCATATCCATGACCCGGTCGAAGAGCTGGGTCATAATACCCGAATCGATGATATGACCCTGCAGCTCGATCTCCTGCGACTCCACCATAATATATTATTATTAGTCTTGGAACCTTAATATGCGTTCTTGTTAAATTCGAAAGCAGCAGCCGTCATTTTGGCAGAAAAGCATGATTTGAGCCCAGTTGCCCATGAAAAAATCTGCAGGATCCTGCAAAAACTGAGCACTTGCGGCTTTTATGGTGAGATCCGGGCCCGGGACTCCAGAAAGTGCTCCGCGGCACGAAGGTCCGCTTCCGTATTGACGTTTATGCCAAGCCTTGAATCGGCAAGTACGAGCCGAAACTCATCCTGGGGTTCTGCTATGCGGCTCCCGAGAAGGATGTTGAGACCGGTCGGGCAGGCTTCCACAGCGTCAATTGTCTCCCGGTAGTTCAGGCCGCCGCGGCAGGACCGGACGATCTCTGACGGGATCCAGACCGAGCATGCCTCGCGGCCGGATGCAGCGTGGGCCGCTCTGACCGTTGCGATGACCTCCGGATCAATGCAGGGGATATCGGAAACGCATACAAACAGAGATCTTTCCTCCCCAAGTGCTTTCACGGTTTCCACCATGTCCTGAATATAATCGATCCCGCCGGCCGTGTATGATTCGATACCCTGTGCCCTGCACCAGTTCCGGGTCATGGGGGTTTTTTGTGAGGTTGCGACAAGGACATGGCAGCCGGCAGCGGAAAATGCATCCGTAATATAGGTGAGCATGGGTCGGTTGTTGATGAGGACAAGCGGTTTTTCCCCCCGGTTAAGACGGCTGCCTGCACCCCCGGCCATGATCAGGGCATACATGCAGAAAGGGCCTCCACGAGCTGTTTGTTCTCGGCATGTGTCCGTACGGCCACCCGGATGCTCGTGGGGAGGCCAAACGAGGTGCAGTCCCGGACAAGGATCCCGTACCGTTCCTCCAGAAGTCCGGCAAGTTCCCCGGCGGGGCAGGCGCAGTCGGCAAGGAGATAGTTTGCGGCTGACGGGTGGTACCACAGGCCGATCTCCTTGAACTCCTGCTCCAGGTACTCACGCTCCTTTTGGATATATGCACGGGAGGCTGCCAGTTCATCGAGATGAGGAAACGCGGCAAGGGCAAAGGCCTCGGCATAAGCGTTCACGCTCCAGGGGGGACGGGCGGTCTCGATCCGGGCAATGAGATCCGGCTCCCCGAAACCGTATCCGAACCGGAGACCGGGCACTGCAAAACTTTTCGTAAGGGACCCAAGGACAAAGAGGGAGGGATCACGATCCGCAGAGAGGCTTGCAGCCGGATTGGCCAGATCGATAAATGCCTCATCTACAAAGAGGAGATTTCCCGATGCGGAGACCCCCTCAAGGCAGGCAATCATATCAGCACGGGTGCGAAGAGTGCCTGTCGGGTTGTTGGGGTTGCAGACAAACGAGACTGCGGCACCGGATACAGAAGGTGTGGCTGTCGAACCGGCAAGTCGGGCAGAGAGCGAATATTCACCGAAAGTCGGGTTCTCAATATGGTATTTCGATCCTTTGGAGAGCGCGACGGAACAAAAGAGGCGGATTAGTTCGATGGATCCGTTCCCTACGCATATTTCCTCGGTGTCCCGGTGAAACGCCCTGGCAATACACTCCTTGAGCAGGGCATATTCGTTATCCGGATAGAAGGCAAGGTTCTCTTCAGGGCATGCCCATTCAACCCGGGGCGGGAGGGGATTAAGGCTCGCGCTGAAATCCAGCAGGTTTTTTCCCGTTTTTTCCCGTTTTTTCTTGCCGGTCCCGCCATGCACAACGGGTCGTGGCTCATCAACAACCATCGAAACGTCCGTATTTTTTCAAAATACTTGGCCGGGCAGTGTTAAATGCGTTTGGAGAGGGGGCCGAGAATCAAATCAGAAAATTTATATAGGATTGTGATTCATTTTGGTTTATCTGGTTAAGTCAGACACAAAAGTTCCCCTTGTCTGACATATGTATGACAAAAAGCCGACATATGTCAGAAATGGAGATACAATGATGCAACGAATCACGCTCCGGCTCCCCGAACAGCAGATCAGCCTCCTCCAGCAGATGGTAGACGCAGGTGAGTATCCCAATGTTTCCGAAGCTGTCCGGGCAGCGGTTCGTGACCTTGTTGAAAAACGAGCGGGCCGTGTCTTAAAAGAAAATGACCAGGTTTCATTCAAGGTATGAGAGGGTAGAAATGCAGAGCATTATCAACGATGCACTAAAAAATTCCGAACTTGAAATGGAAGTGAAAAAGTCCGGATCCGATGCACCGGAAGACGATTTTCTGGGGAACCCCCGGATTGTGATCATCGGCTGCGGTGGCGGCGGTAACAACACGGTAAACCGTATCCACCACATGGGTGTATCTGGCGCAGAGACCATTGCGATCAACACGGACAAGCAGCACCTGGACATGATCCAGGCCGACAAGCGTGTCCTCATCGGGAAATCCTTAACCCGCGGCCTTGGTGCCGGCGGTTACCCCGATGTAGGTAAGCGCGCTGCCGAGATGGCACGCCCGACGCTCGAGGCACTGCTCGAATCCGCCGACCTTGTCTTCATCACGGCAGGTATGGGAGGAGGTACCGGTACCGGTTCCGCACCGGTCGTTGCCCAGGTTGCAAAGGAACAGGGAGCTATTGTCGTCGGGATGGTCAGTTATCCGTTCCAGGTCGAAAAAGCCCGCCTGATCCGCGCAGAAGAGGGTCTTGAGGCACTCGCCTCTGCTGCGGATTCCGTTATCGTTCTCGATAACAACCGGCTCAAGAACTTCGTCCCGAACCTCCCGCTCGGTCAGGCATTCTCTGTCATGGACCAGCTCATCGGGGAGACCGTCAAGGGTATTTCCGAGACCATCACCGAACCGTCGCTCATCAACATCGACTATGCCGATGTCCGGGCCATCATGTCCAAGGGCGGCGTCGCTTCGATGCTTGTCGGGGAAAGCAAACAGCAGAACAAGGCGGAGAGCGTTGTCCGCGAATGCCTGAGCAACCCGATGCTCGATATCGACTACCGCGGCGCGACCGGCTCCTTAATCCACATCACCGGTGGTACCGACCTGACTCTGCAGGATGCAGAAGAAGTCGCAACCTCGCTCACCTATGAGCTCGACCCCCACGCAGATGTCATCTGGGGCGCCCGCGTCCGGCCCGACATGGAGGGCAAGATCCGTGTCCTCGCAATCATGACCGGTGTCAAGAGCGCGCAGATCCTCGGGACCCGCCAGTCCTACAAGACCATGGTCCAGGAGATCGACGCCAAGAGATCCAGCCCCAAGCAGGTCGAGATGCCCGTGGCACGCAAGGTCGCTCCCCGGGACCAGACCAGCGGCGGCGGCGTCCTTGAATGGGTCGGTTAAACACTAAATAAAGATCCAGTCCATACCATTTCCGGAAAAAAAGCCGGCAGTATCCTGCCGGACCCCGGAAACATTTTTTCCATTCTGTTATTCCATTCCGGCCCTTTTGTGAATTTATTGCCAAATTACCGGCGAAATGCTTAATAGTACTCCCCTCCTTTAACATATAGTACATTCGACCGATCGCCTGAAGGGAGAATGGGGAACGATGCCAGGCGCGATGGCGGAGTTCTGGTATAGGGAGTTGAACATCATGAACCGTGTGTCGAACAAGGACTTCGATGCGAAGTCTTGCAATCTTTCCACGCAACGATCCTTTTCTGATGTTTTTCATCCTGCATCCTGCATGCAGAGCTTGGATATGCCCGTAGTGCATCTCACCGTGCATACGTACTTATCCGCGACTGCTTCTGGCACAAGCGGCACATGCAGATCCCTTACAGGAAATACGATGGAGGAGTGGTAACGCATGTTGAATGACCTCATGGAAAAGAGAAAGAAAGTTCTCACCGAGTCTGAACAGCACAAGAATAAGAGAAACGAGCTCAACGCAACGGCCAGCAAGTCCGCGCGGGAGCGTAACTCACTCAACAACCAGACCCGGGAATTCGTGGAAGAAGCACAGAAAAACAAGGACCTGCGGGATAAATACAACCAGGAAGTCATCGCCCTCAAGGCGGAGCGCAACGATTTCAACAACAAGGCAAACGTCCTGTTTGAAGACATCGAGGCCTTTAAAAAAGAGCACGGTAACCTCAAAAACCGCGGGATCAAGGAACTCCAGAAACAGATCGAGTACATGGAGTACCGCCAGCAGACCGAGGTCTTTACTACAGATAAAGAACGCGAGCTGATCGAAAAGATCAAGCAGATGAAGGGCCAGGTCAAGGAACAGGAGGCAGAACTCGAACAGAACAAGGAGATGCGCACTAAGATCACCTCCGCACGAGATTTCCGCAAACAGGCCTCCGATCTCCATGCAAAAGTGACCGAGCTTGCCGAACTCGCCCAGAAGCACCACGACCTGATGGTTGAGTCCTATCGTAAGGCAGACAAGTCGCGCGAAGCAGCAGATGCAGCCCACAAGAGCTTTGTCGAGGCACAGGAGTCTGCCGACGCCGAGCACAAGTCATTCATTGCCTGCCAGAAAGAACTGCGCGATTACGACAAGGTCATTTCCGGCCTGCGCAAGAAGACCAAGAAAGTCAAGGTCACAAAAGAGCAGAAGGCAGTCCGGCAGGAAGCCGAACACCTCTTCAAGAACTTCCGCGCCGGCGAGAAACTTACCACCGACGATATCCTGCTGCTCCAGCGTTCAAAACTCATCTGATTTTTTTTTACAACCTTTTTTATCGTCTCGTCCGGACCTGCAGGTATTGTCTACAAAAACAACCGGATGAATTTTGCACCCCGGGTTATTATTTAATAGATTTACGGCGATTTTATTGTACCAATGACAGAAGGACGGACACTCGTCCTGAGTGTTGACCGGGACGACGACATAGGGTGGAAGGCTAAGATCGAAAGCCCGGTCGTCGGAAGGCAGGCGTGCCTGAAAGCAGCAGATACGTTGGCCCTTGCCGATCCCGAGGATTCCGATGTCAATGCGATCTTTTCCGCGGTAAAAATTTACGACGAGCTTATTGCAAAAGGCGAGGAGGCAGTCGTTGCCGTGATTGCGGGCAACCACCTCCATATGATCGAAGGCGACCGGAAGATCGCAGCAACGCTCGACGATGTCATTAAAGAGACAAAACCTACGAGCTGCATTCTTGTTTCTGACGGGGCAGAAGACGAATACGTAGTCCCGATCATCCAGTCGCGGCTGCCGGTGGCGAGCATCCGGCGCGTGATCGTCAACCAGATGCCAAACCTCGAAGGCACGTATTACATCCTCAAAAAACTCCTTGACGATCCCAAGATCTCACGGGTCGTCTTTGTCCCGCTGGGCCTTGCAATGCTGCTCTATGCAAGCGCATTCATTCTTGGCTATCCAGGGACGGCGACCATCATCGTCATCGGTGTGATCGGGATGTACCTGCTCTATAAAGGGTTCGGGCTGGACGAGTTCATCCACGGCATTGTAAATGCACTCCGCGCATCGATGTCGCGGGGAAAGTTCTCCTTTGTGACCTATTCGACAACGATTGTCCTTGTAGTCATCGGATTTGCCAGTGGTTTCATCACCGTCCTGAAATATTATGCATCGGACGACAGCATGGGAATTCTCCTGTACGTGACGAGTTTCCTGTACGGGGCGATTATGTGGCTGATCGTTGCCGGGCTGGTAACGGCTATTGGCGTGATCATCGATGTCTACTTCAACGAGCGGGAGAACCTGCCAAAAGTGAGCGTCTTCCCGTTCTTTGTGACCGCGATCGGGCTTATCCTGTACGGGGCAAGCGTCTATATCCTCGCGGTAAACGGTGTCCCGGATTTCCCCATCAAACCTGCAGCTGGCGGAGCATATATCATGTATTCGACGCTGGTGGGTCTTGCCTGTGCAATCGTAGGAGTTATCATCCAGTACTTCCTTGTCAAGCAGCAGTCTGCACAGGAAAAAGAAGCCATTATCGAGACGATCTAAAACAGTCTCCCGATAAGACCGCTTTCTTTTTTCCAGCCATGGATTCAGGATATGCGGTCAGGACATTATATCACTCACAGGGATTCCTGCCGGCATATTTTGCCTGATAAATCCGGGTTTTTTTAAGCGCTATTCCCGGTAAACCACGGATTTTGCCGAATACGATGACCTCAGGATATCCTCGCAAGTAACGGATGAGATGCAGACAATCTCCGGAATTGTCGGGTCTGGCCATTACAATCCCCGCTTGTAGGGATTGTTTAAAACCGGTTGCTAAAAAACAGCATTCCTGTTTTTAGGATCCAGCAAGTCATGGAGTCGCAGCAGTATGATCCCCGTTTGTGGGCTGGTTCTCGAAATATCCCACGCCCTCCGGGAAAACATTGGTATTGGTATAGGTTCTCTCGACCTGGGGGGAGATGACCGTAAGCTTCGGGATGACCACATTGAACTGGTGGGAGGGATACCAGTAAATCCCGCTCCCATAGGAATACGAAGCTTCCTGTACTATCATCTCCGCGCTGGAGAGATCAAGGTGCTGGACCTGTGCATCGTCATAATTGAGGATCTTGAGCAGCTTATTCTTCAGGTCCTGCTTTCCCATTAAAAAGAAGATAATCCGCGTGCCTTCGTCCACGGAATAGTGCACATCAACCAGTGCCGTATCGTTCTGGAGCTGCACCTGGACGGATTCTACGGTAATGTACCCGTACCGCTCATCGTTTGCTGCACTCACAGGTACCATAAAGAGTCCTGCAAGAACCAGACTGAGCAGTGCGACAGCACATCGTCTCATGGCATTATAAGTTCGAAGGAACCAGTTAAATGGTTTACGGTTTTGGGAGTGGAGAAAACACACACCTTGTCGGCAGGCTAAAAATTATTTGTGGGAGATCAGGGTGATCTCGATACTCGACACATTGGTCTTGCCAGTATCCGTGTCGATAATCTCGGTAGAGGTAACGATATCCTTCTTTGTGACTCCTTCAAGGAACCGGTTCAGGGCAATCTCTGCCGTATCCACAGCCCGGGAGATTGCTTTTCCCCGTGCCTTGATTGCAACTTCGCTTGCCCCGTTGTTGAACTGCGTGACAACTGCAAGCACGTAGTTCATCACCGGCTTGTTCCCTACAAACACGGTGTTTTCTTTCATCGTCTGTACGGTGGGTTCCATAAACGATCACAGGTATTTCTTCTTTATGATGAGTTCTGCATTCAGTACACTTGCTCCCGCTGCACCGCGGATGGTGTTGTGGCCCATTGCAATGAACCGGAGGCCGGGCCGTATGCGCCCGACCGAGACCGTCATACCGCGGCCCCGCATCCGATCAAGCCGGGGCTGGGGGCGGTCCGGTTCGTCCGTGAAGAGGTGGACAGACTCCCTGGGCTGGGTCGGGAGACCCTTGATGGGCGGTTTGTAGTCGAGGTATGCCTTTTCGACCTTCTCGACTGATTCTTTTATATCCACCCAGACCGCCATCGTGTGCCCGTCGATAACCGGAACACGGTGGCAGCTCGCGCTCACCTTGAAGGGAGCGTTGGCGATCTTTTTGCCTTTTAAGGTACCCATAATCTTGAGGGTCTCGGACTCCATCTTCTCTTCTTCTTTTCCGATATACGGGATGACATTATCATAGATTGCCATCGCGGCGACCCCGGCAAACCCGGCGCCCGAAATTGCCTGCATTGTGGCGACACGGATATCGGTGAATTTGAACTTCCGCAGCGGTGCAAGCGCTGTCACCATCATGATCGTGGAACAGTTCGGGTTGGTCACAATAAACCCGTCCCTGCCGGCATCCCGCTGGACATCGATCAGGCCCAAATGCTCCGGGTTGACTTCGGGCACTACGAGCGGGACGGTCGGTTCCATACGGTGGGAACTGGCATTGCTGCAGACCGCGATCCCCGCATCGGCAAACTTGTTCTCCACGTCCAGCGCGATTTCCGCAGGGAGGGCCGAGAAGACAAGGTCCACATCCTTCATCGCGGACGGCGTGATATTTTTGATCTTGATCTTGGCGATTTTTTCCGGGAACGGCGTTTCAAGGCGCCAGTTTACCACGTCCCCGTACGGTTTTCCCGCACTGCGTTCCGAGGCCGCGAGTGTTGTCAGGTTGAACCATGGGTGATCCGCCAGAAGTTCGACAAATCGCTGACCAACCGCGCCCGTAGCTCCGAGCACTCCTACATTTATCATAAGTGACAGGTCCTGTGTGTGTGTTTTGTCTTTCCCGTTTTTTTAATGATGGCGGGTTGTAAAATCCCATTTCATCTGTGATGATAAAAACATTGTTTTCCGATGCGTACCGTAAATTAAAATCTTTTTGAATAAATCACAATTAATTAAAATAACCCGTAAATGGAGATACTTTGCGAAATACCTGCAATATGGAGGTTAATTCATGGTGCCCGTGAAGTACGGGCAGGCACTCGTTCTTAAAAAAACACAGACTCGAAGCAGATTTTAGGATTTCCGGAAAAACGGATAGGAAAATTGACCGGGATTTGAGAGATTATTCCATGTGGATGGCTTCTGACGGGCAGACATCCACGCAGGTCTCGCAGTCCACGCACATGTCCTTGTCGACCTTGGCTTTTTCGTTATCCATGGATATTGCGGATGCCGGGCATTCGCTCACACAGGTTTCGCAACCGGTACATTTTGTCGTATCGACAACTGCTACCAAAACAATTCACTCCATCGTTATTATGCAGCCAAAGACAAAAAATAGGTTTCGATTTGGATAACGGTATCAGGCTTTGGGATTTTTCGGGACAAGGCCCAGGACATCGTTCATGCCGTAGATACCCGGTTCTTTTCCCGCAACCCAGCGTGCCGCCCGCAGCGCCCCGCTTGCAAAGACCGAGCGGTCATAGGCGCGGTGGGAGAGTTCGATAGTCTCGAAATTTTTCGAGAACATGACCGAATGGTCGCCCACAATATCCCCGCCACGGATCACGTGGACGCCGATCTCGTTGCCCCGCTCCATCATGCCTTCCCGGCCATAGAGTTTTTTGCGGGCCCCGACTTCCTCGTCAAGGATCTGGAGGATTGTCTTTGCCGTGCCGCTCGGGGCGTCCTTCTTGTTCCGGTGGTGCGCTTCGATCACCTCGATATCGTAATCGGAGAGCAGTTTTCCCGCTTCGCGCACGAGCTGCCAGAATATATTAACACCGACCGAGAAGTTGCTGGAAATCACTGCAGGCACGTGGCCTTCGATCGCAGCAGCCATCTCCCTGCGCTGTTCCGGGGTAAAGCCGGTGGTCCCGATAACGAGCGCGACATTATTCTTTGCTGCGGCCTTCGCATTCCCGACCGCTGCCTGTGCAACGGTAAAATCGATTAGCACATCGGGTTTTTTGCTCTTTAAGAGGGACTCGATATCCTGCGATGCAACGATATCGGCCCCGAAAAATGTCCCGGGCCGGAGATCGATCCCGCCAACGAGTTCGAGATCCCCGGATTCTTTGACCATTCTTCCGATGGTCTGGCCCATGCGGCCGGAGGCGCCGCAGACAACAACCTTTACCATGACCGTCTCACCGCCGGCTCTTTTTTACCGGGGCCTTTTTCTTTGCTCCCGCTGATTTTGCCGCCGCGGATTTCTTTGCAGCCGGGATGGTTGCAAGGACTTTTTTGAGTTCGGCGGTCTTTTTCTCATCGAGATCTGCGAGAGGCAGGCGGAGCGGGCCGCCGGCCATGCCCACCAGTTCAACCGCTTTTTTGACAGGTATCGGATTGGTGTCGATAAACATCGAACGGAAGAGCGGGGCGAGGGCATAGTGGAGGGACAGCGCTTTTTTCCAGTCGCCTTTCTCTGCTGCCTCGCACATGGCAACCATGCGTCGGGGATCGACATTTGCCGCTACCGAGATCACGCCCGTGCCGCCGAGCGCCATGATCGGGAGGGTAAGGTTGTCGTCACCGGAGATCACGGCAAAGTCCTCGTCCTGCGTCATCTCGATGATCCGCGAGACCTGGCCGATGTTGCCGCTCGCTTCCTTGATCCCAACGATGTTGGGGTGTTTCGCGAGCTCGGCGATAAGGTCCGGTTCGAGATTCTGTCCTGTCCGGCCGGGCACGTTGTAGATAATGAGCGGGATATCGAGATCCGCGAGTTTCGTGTAGTGCTTGATGAGCCCGGCACGGTTGGGCTTGTTGTAATACGGGCTGATGACGAGCACACCATCGGCGCCGGTGTCCTTGGCCGCCTTAGTGAGGATGACTGCTTCCGCCGTATTGTTCGAACCGGTGCCTGCAAGAACGGGGATCTTCCCGTTGACGGTATCAACGGTAGCGCTGACGACTCTCTCGTGTTCGGGGATGGAGAGCGTCGCGGATTCCCCGGTCGAGCCGCAGGGCACGATACCGTGGATACCGCAGGATAGCAGGTAACGGATGTTTCGTTCAAGACCCTGGATGTCAAGGTCCATCGCGGAATTGCGTTTAAAAGGGGTTATGATTGCGGGTAGGACACCTTTGAACATAACCTACGGTTATGCGTGTCTCTTTGTATTAATTTTTCTTGTTATGTATCCGGCGACGCGGTTCCGTACGCGCTTGCTGTCGATCGAGGCCGAGGTTGCAAGCTGCTGCTTGTTTTCATCGAAGTTATTCGAAAAGTTCTCCCTCTGCTTGTTTACAAGGGAGGTACCGATGGTCTTGATATAGGACGGCTTTATTCCCATGGAATATTCCTCTAAAGTTCTATACGTATAATGCGGTTCGACAACATAATAATATTCCCCGCGACATCCCCGGGCCCCTCGCCAAAAAGGTAGATGGCTGCCGTTTCCGGGGAAACCCCCGGATCGACGATCGCTTCCGGTACGCCATCCTTACAGCAGGATGCAATACCCCAGTCCATCGTGCTGATCCCGGGGGCCTGACGCTGCCTGTCCACGGTGCAGCATTCGAGGAACATGTCGTCGAGCACTTCCTGGATCCGGGCAGCATACCGGATCGTTGCCGCACAACGCATTGCCGGGTCGAACTTCATCGCAGAGAGGACGACCTTTGCCATCTGCGGATCTGCACCAAACCCGCAGGGCCCGGCCGCATGCAGTTTTTTGTCCCGGATGACAAGCCCCCCGTCCACTGCAGCGATACCGTTGCTGTCGCGGGCGCCGGTAATGGCATAACCCAGGTTTGCCGGGACACCGGCGGCAAGTCGGGAATCCATTGATTCTTCCAGGAGGCTTACTGCCTGAGAGAGCCGGGAGAGCACCTCGTTTCTCTGCTGTTCCGGGCCGATCATAACTGTCAGGTACCTCTGTTGTCCGGAGGGCACTTATGTCCTTTCACGCTAAAGAAAATCAGGAAAGCCCCAGTTCGCCGTGGATCTCCATGAGCCCGCCAATGGCGACGGCATAGAATTCCGGCAGGGGCAGGAGCGGTTCGATCAATGCGATCCTGGATCTATCGCACCCGGCGGCAAACGATTTCTCCTTTGCCTTCTTTGTCACGGTCTTGACCGTCACTTCCGACAACCTGCCGCCTTTTACGAGCGCACATGCGGTAATAAGACCGGATGCGCTGTCGGCAGCCTGCAGGGCGATATCGACCGGGTCCGTATAGGTCCCGGCAAAGAGGTGGTGGTTGTGCCGTTTTACCACAGCGGCAATCTCCGGTCCGATCCCCTCGCCACGGAGGATCTCATCGCCTTTTATCCCGTGCTGCTCCATGTCGCCCCCGATAAGCTCGAAGTCGATGTCATGGAGGATACCGATTGTCTCCCATTCTTTCTGATTGCCGCCGAGGCGGCCTGCCAGCGCCTTCATGACCGCACCGGTTGCAAGGCAGTGTTTCGTGAGGCCGGGTTCATGGACGTAACGGGAGAGAAGTGCGATTGCAGCGGAACGTTCCATATTGGGAGATATGCGGTTTTTCCCTCATCAGCATGACGGTCGCAAAGATATGCATATAACAGAACAGTGCGTATATGGATGGGATGGACGCACGTCTGCTTGATGTCATTATCGGCGTTGCCGGGTTCATTATCATGACCGTCTTACTGGCAGTACTTCCGCTTGCCATGCCGGGCGCGGTCGGGCCGGCATACATTATTGCAATTACCGTCTTTGTCCTGTTCCTAGCCTTTGCAGGATACAAGGTCAACGAGCAGATTACCTGAAAGGCAGGTACCATTTTTCTTTTTAGTTCTGGTAACGAGCGGATGCTTTTTGTACAACTCCGGTTTGACCGCACCCTGTCCTCATATAATTAAAAAAAACTGCGGATCCGGGTTGTCACATGTACATGCGATAATCGCATTTTCATGTGATTATCACATGGCTATGTGACAAAAATGTGTCCTTCCTCTCCTGACATGGTATGAGTAGGGGGGTGGGGGGACCCCTTTTAAAAAAATGGAGGGGGGTAGGGCCGGGTTTTTTTACCACCCCCCCTCCCCCCATGGGGGGTTATGGGGTTTTGGGATCCGGGGCTTCATTTCCCGGGCCACGCGGTTTTGCCGGCGCGGGCCTGAAGGGACGGGACTTTTTTACTTTATAGTAACTTAACGGGTGGCTGACTTTCTCGCAGAGCGGATCGCGGTGGACGCAGAGCCCGGTAGTCTGCATTGCGGCGCAGGCCGGTGTCGTGTATTCGGTCGAGGTACCCCCGCGGCCCGTGATATGCTCGACCTGGTACATCGTCTTTTCCACATCGAAATCGGGCGAACGGGCGTAGAGTGCGGCGATACCGGCAGAATCCATTCCGATATTGTGGAGGAACGCGGTAAGGGAGAAACGGCCGGCGTGCGTGAGGTTGATACCTGCTGCAAGCGCGGCAATGAGCGCTTTCATGCACGGGGGAAACGCACCTTCCTCGACCTTCCCGAACTGCCGCAGCATCTGCTCCTGGTACGCGGCCTTGATCTCCGCGGCACACGGGGCGAGCCGTTCGCAGATATCCTTTGGCACCCGGTGGGGAAGGTCCCGGCGCAGCATGACCCGGACCCGCTCCCGCAGAAGTTCGTACCGCTCGTTCTTGTTAATCGCTACAAAACCCTTCTCTACGCGCCGGTTGATGAGCCGGAACCGGTCATCATGCAGCGGGGCGACGAGCTCCACATAATCGGGGACCGGCATCCGGTCCCTTTCTATCCTGATACCCAGTTCGTCCGCGATAGCCGTCCAGAGCCGGGAATATTCGCCATCCGCCTGCATGTACCCGCGGTTCCACTCCTCTTCGCTCACAAGGAAATAGTATGCCCGTTCGGACTCGTACCGGGTGAGCCGGTCGATGAGCTGCCGGTCGTTGATGCAGGAAGCAACGATCCGTGCGAGGGCATAGGCCGCGATCTCGTCCTCTGGGCTGTCGCTCACGGTCGGAACGTGGTTTTTCCGCGGGGCAGAAGCCTCTTTTATCCGGGCTACTGCCTTATCGACAAGGGCCTGCCCCTTTGGTGTCGAGAGCAGGGTGCCAAGCGATGCGAAACGTGCCCGGATGGGATCCTGGGCTTTTTTTAAAAAAGGAAAATGTGAGAGTTCCTTGCCTGAGGGCACAAAGTCCATTCAGTCAGCCTCAATGCGGGGAGCAAGCAGGTACTCGACGTGCCCGTTGCCGCCCGCGATATCAAAGGAGAACCGGACCGGGTGGTCGACGCCAAGGCAGACCTCGACCTCGGCAGCCTTTGCCATGACCTTTCCCATGTCCCGGAGGTAATCGAGGGAGAAGAGCGACCGCACGTCGGCGGGAACGAGCGACTTGAGCTCGTCTTTCCCGAACTCACGCTGGATGTGATCGGTATCTCCTTCTGCGACCATGAAAAAGGTCTGGTCCTTGGTATTGATCCCCATCGCGATCTTGTCGGAGATAACAGCCGCAGCCTTGATCGCGTTGTTGAGGTCTTCTCCCGAGATAACGACCTTGCCGGGCAGGTTGATGGTCGGGGAGTTAGGGTCTTTTCTTATGGTATTTGTATCGAGCAGGGTGATGGAATAGTGATAGCCGTGGACGCTGACCGCCATCTTCTGGGCGTTGTCTGCAAGTTCGAGGCTGATAAGGTCGCCTTTCCCACCCATGTTGAAAATATTCTTCATCTTTGAGATGTCGACCCCCAGTTCGCTCGCTGTCGCCTTGAACGTATCGAAGGCCTCTTTCTTGAGCGTGAGGGCGATCATCGCGACATTGGCGGTATCTACTGCCCGGGTGGAGATGCTGTCCTCTGCGGTATGCAGCCGGCACTCGGGAACGAGTGCCGAGATCGCTTCAATGGCCTCCCGGAATATGTCTGCGTCAATGGTTGCTTTTAACATCGCGTTCCCCTTAACAACTGTCTTATACAGTATATCGTCATACTTTAATTATAGCGTTTTGGGTTCGTTTCAGGGATTTTTTCATCAAGAGGAGCATTCATGGGGTCGCAATGGTCGCAGGACAAGGTCTATCTTAAGGCAAAACACGAGGGCTTCCGGTCCCGTGCATCCTACAAATTAATCGAGATCCAGAAAAAATTCGAGATCATCCGGAGAGACGATAACATTATTGACCTCGGGGCGGCACCGGGAAGCTGGCTCCAGGTTCTGCGGACCCTCACGGACGGAAGGGTGCTCGGGATCGATTTAAACCCGATAGCAGCCCTTGAGGGAGTCGGAACGATCGAGGGGGATCTTACCGATCCCGAGATACAGCGCCAGGCACGAGAGATGCTCGGCACGGTCAGCATCGTTGTCTGCGATGCAGCCCCGAAACTCTCGGGCCACAAGAGTTACGACCAGGCCCGGGCCATTGCGCTTGGGGAAGAGGCGCTGCAGTTTGCCTGCCAGGTACTCAAGCCCGGCGGGAACTTTATCATAAAATCTTTCCAGGGAGAGGATTTCCCCGAACTCCTTGCAATGATCCGCGAGCATTTCTATGCCGTAAAACCCTACAACACCAAGGCTACGAGGAAAGGAAGCACAGAAATTTATATCATTGCAAAGAATTTCAAAGGTTGAACGCTGCCCATGACCGAGACGCTCAAGGATTCTTACGGACGACCGGTGACAAACCTCCGGATCAGCCTGACTTCCCGCTGCAACCTTTCCTGCATCTACTGCCATGCCGAAGGGGAGAAGAACCCCGAGGCCGAGATGAGCACGGATGAGATCATTGCGATCATGCAGACTGCCGCGAAATTCGGGATCCGGAGCATTAAATTCACTGGCGGGGAACCGCTGATCCGGCCGGATATCCTGCAGATCGTCCGGGCAGTCCCGAAAGGGATCGAGGCCTCGATCACGACAAACGGGATCCTCCTCGCCGATATGGCCGCAGATTTAAAAGCAGCAGGGCTCCGCAGGGTAAACGTCAGCCTCGACAGCCTGAACCCCGAGACATACAAAAAGATCACCGGCAGCGACCGGCTGGGGGAAGTTCTTGCCGGGATTGATGCGGCACTCAAAGTCGGCCTGACCCCGGTCAAGCTCAACATGGTGGTCCTTGCAGGCATCAACGACAACGAGATCGATGATTTCCTTGCCTATGTGAGGAACAACCACAATCTCGTCCTCCAGCTCATCGAACTTATGCATTTCAACGACTGCGAGTACCATGGGGATTTGAATAATCTCGAAACCAGCCTCGCTGCACGTTCCGAGCAGATCCTCACGCGCCGGATGCACCACCGGAAAAAATACTGTCTTGACGGTGCCGAAGTGGAAGTAGTCCGGCCCCTGCACAACACCGAATTCTGTGCATTCTGTAACCGGCTCCGGGTGACATCCGACGGCAAGCTCAAGCCCTGCCTCCTCCGCACCGACAACCACGTTGCGATCCGGGGGAAAAAAGGCGCCGAACTCGAAACCCTCTTCCGGGAAGCCGTTGCACGGCGCGAACCGTTTTTTAAGTAGGATGTAATCCCGGTCCCCACACTTTCTTTTTTGTCGGCCTTTGAGGGGAAGATGGCAATATATTTACAATTCCGGCATCCACTAGAACCGTATGAATGCGGATAACGATTACCTCTCCACCCTCCGGCATCTCTGGGAAAAATCCCTGATCCTGCACGACACGTCCCTCTTTAACAAGACCCTGTATTTCTATTTCCTCGATTCCCTTGCCCATATCGATTATACCTGCAGCATCTACGCGTTCAACTACCAGTCCCCGAAGAACATTATCGGGGGAGAGTACATGCGCTGGCGCATCGACGAGGAAAAAAAGGGCGACCGGGCGAAGTTTCCCGCATTTATTGCATGGCTCAAGGAGGAGCACCCGGAAAAGTTTGCCACCCTTCCCTCACTCTGGCAGATGCTGTACGACCCCGAGGACCCGGCAGGGTACCGCAGTTTCCGGATCGTGCTCGACCCGGACAGCCGCCAGCCGATACCGCCCGAAGTCCTTGTCGCCATTATCGAGGAATTTTTCGACCAGGACTTCTTAAAGAGCCTGTACGAGGATGCATCACTCTCGATACTCTTTACGACATATCTTAACGGCTGCAAGGCCTGAAATGCCATGGATGTTGCCCGGCTCTGCTCAGCGCTCGTTGCGATAAAAAGCGAGAATCCTCCCGGGGATACTGCGGATGTCATAGAATTCATCAGGGATTTTCTAGACGCCCGGGGCATCCCCTCCACGGTCACGGATACCGGCAGCGGCCGCTGCAACCTAGTGACAAAGAACCCAAAAAAGCCGCTCCTTTTCTGCGGGCATGTCGATGTCGTGCCGGCGGCACAAGACGGGTGGACACACCCGCCGTACTCCGGTGTTATTGAAGACGGCTGGATCTGGGGCAGGGGAGCGACCGACATGAAAGGAGGGTGTGCGGCAATCCTTTCCGCCTGCGACTCCCTTGTTCAGGAGGGCCGGAAGCTGCCTGCAGATCTCGCTTTTGTCTGCGATGAAGAGGCCGGGGGAGACCACGGGATCCGGCACCTGATCCGGGAGAATATGCTTTCTCCATGCGACTGCCTTATTGCCGAGCCCACGCCGACACGCCACCCCTGTATCGGCCAGAAAGGGCTCTGCCGGTTCACGGTCAATTTTGCCGGGATGCCGGGGCACGGCTCGCTCTACCCGGTTGTCGGCGTCAATGCGATCATGGAAGCAATGGGGCTCCTTACCTATGTCAACAGCCTCCATGACAGAAAGTTTCCCGTAAACGGGGATCTCAAAAAACTCGTCGAGGCATCGGCCGGGGTATTTTCCGAAGAATTCCACATACCTGACGGCAGCAGGATCCTTGAACGGATCACGTTCAACCCGGGGGTGATTGAGGGAGGGGAGAAAGTCAACATCATTGCCCGGCACTGCTCTCTTGGTCTCGAAATGAGGATCCCCTGGGGATGCAGCATTCCGGATCTTGTTGGCGATATCCGCAGGCACGCACCGAACGGAACGGTGAATGTCGATACCACAAGCGATCCCACACTCACCGATCCGACGGGAGATTTTACCTCCATTGTCTGCCGGGAAGTGGAACGTGCCTGGGGCGGGGCAGTCTTTCCCATCCTCCAGTGGGCGGCAAGCGATGCCCGCCACCTCCGGCGTGCGGGGTTCAATGTCATAGAATACGGCCCCGGGGAACTTGCCACCCTCCATGGGATCGACGAGCGGGTTTCCGTGGCGTCGCTCGAAAAAGCCGTCGGGATCTACCGGGGCATCCTCGACGCCTACAGCACCGGGAAAAAAGCCCCGTAACCCTGCGGTGCCTCTGATACAGGAACCGTCCCAGCAGTCTGCTTCTTTAAGTCCTGCATTACGGGCTGAGGAAAAAAGAGATTATTTTTTTCCGTGCCTTACACCGGCACAGGCAATCCCTGCCACAACAAAGGCTGCAAGGGCGCAGAACGGCGAGAGCGGGGTGAACGTGGTCGCGGTCGCAACCGGGGTCTCTGTTGCAGTAACCGCAAGGGAAGATGTAGGTTCCAGGGTCTGAGCTGTAGTCTGGATGGCAGGTGTTGTAGTTACCGCTGTTGCCGCCGTGGTTGTCTTTACCCCGCCAAGAACCCACGCAGCTTCAGTTGCTGTCGCAGTAACATTATACTGGTAGACCTGCCCCTTTCCCCTCACCGAGTCCAGATTGCTCTGTGCATCGGCATAATTCGGGCTGAGTGACAGTGCCGTTTTGAAACAACTGCTGGCATCATCGTACTGTTCGAGCGCTGCATAAGCCTCTCCCTTGTTGTTCCAGATCTCTGCATTCTGGGTGGTCTCCTGTGTTGCCTTGTTGAACGCATCGAGGGCATCGCTGTACTTCTGCTGCGACATATATATCAGGCCGATCTGGTTCCAGGTATCTGCATTATGGGGATCGATATTTGTACACTGTGCATACGATTTGAGCGCTGCATCCGGGTTCCCGGTCTTTGCATACGAGTTCGCGAGGTTACAATAGGTCGCTGCAGTAGGAGTTCCCTGTTTGGTCACATTGACATAGGCAGCAACTGCCTCGTCGTACCTGCCGAGCTGGTAGAGTGCATAGGCCCGGGCGTTGAGGGTATCGGAGCTCGTCCGTATCGCAAGGGCAGCGTTTGCCGAATCGAGCGCCGCAGAATACTGCCCGAGCGCATTCAGGGCAACGGCTTTACCCGAAAGGGCCAGTGCATACGACGGGTCCAGCGAGAGCGCGTTATTGTAATACGTAACTGCATCCGCATAATTTCCCGCGGTAGCAGCATTCTGGCCTTTCGTATACCATTCAAGGGCATCCTCTGCTGCAACGGCAGGGACAAGAACGAGGATAATTAAAAGGACGATACCGGCCTTTGCGCTCTTCTGCATACCCGAAAATTCTCTTTTATCGCAGATGAATGTATTGTTTCCAATAAACCGCCGTGGAACTATGCTGATGTTTCGGAAGACCGCCCCAGTACTCCGACTGTGGCTATCGCCACCGTCACCCCAAGGATTGCCGCAAAGGCAAACGCCATCAGAAATCCCGCAGAATCCGCGATGAACCCGGCAAGGAGGGGAAGAACTGCCATCCCGAGATAACTGGATGTCGAGAACAGGCCCATGAGAAGGCCCTGGTGACCGGGAACCTGTGCAAGAAACGCCATCTGGGCGATCATCACGATACCGGCAAGGGCGCCGAGGATAACAAACGAGACGGGTGAAACCGGGATAAGAAGAACAGCCCCTGCCATAAGGAGTGCTGACCAGAAAATAACCCGTCCGCTGATAAGCCGGAAGCGCGATGCAACAAGGACCGTACCAATGGTGGCAATACTCATGGATGCGATCCAGAAACCGACGATATCGGGAGTGCCGTCTGAAAAGTCAGGGTACAGCGACGATGCGACACCGGTGATCCCGACGAGGACAACTGCCGAATACCAGAGCCAGGGATTTGTGCGGATAAACAAATAAACACGTGAAGTCTCGCGCTTTTCCGGGGGTGAAATCACCGGCCATCCGATAGCAGCGCTCCCTGCAAGCGCAATGATGGTGAACACGGTAAAGAGACCGATTGCAACGACCGACGATGAAAAGAACACGGCAAGCCAGCCTGAAAGGAGAAGGCTCGCGACCAGCCCGAGATTGAGCATCGCCATGTAATACCCGCTCATGCGGACATGATCGGTACGGGAATTTACATAGGCCAGGGCGGCTGCGACAAAGAGGCCGGCCCCTATCCCCTCAAATGCCCGGAGGAAAACCATCAGTACTGGTGAGGCTGCAACAAAGAGAAGAATACCGGAGATCACGGTCATGAAAAGACCGCTGCGCAGGACCGGTGAAGTCCCGTAACGATCGGTCAGGACCCCGCCGGGAAGCGTTGAGACAAAGGCACCAAAAAAATAGGCTGCGTAGATTGCCCCCTGCCATGCGGATGTTTCGGCAAACTCAGGCAGCACCGGCACAATCGCATTCGAGAGGGCCATGACCGCAAAGATCCCAAGGCAGACTACAACACCCTGCACCAGGGATTCTGCCATGGGTATCAGCACATGCGGTAGGTTTCGAGGTTCATCGGAGAATGTGTCTGGATATGGTAGCGCTTGTAGATGGAACTGGCGAGATCGATGGTGTTATTCTCGTCGCCGTGGATGCAGAATATTTTCTCCGGCCGCGGCTGGATCTGCCCGATGTAATTCATCAGCTGGCGGCGGTCCGAGTGCCCGGAGAACCCGTCGACTGTAACGATCTCGAGGTTGATGGTGATCGTGCCTTTGCGTCCCATCGGCACCTCGCGCCAGCCCTTCTGGATGCGGCGCCCGAGCGTACCGTCTGCCTGGTACCCGACAAAGACAAGGGCGTTCTTCTCATCTTCTGCAAGGTTTAAGAGGTACTCCATGATCGGGCCGCCACTGAGCATCCCGCTCGTGGAGATGATGACACACGAATCGCCGTTAATCACTTTCTCCCGGATCTCAGGGGAATCGACCTGCTGGAAACATTCGGCGAGGAACGGGTTGTGCCCTTCCCGGAAGATCAGGTTACGGAGATCGGTATTGAGGTACTCCGGGTAGGTTGTGTGGATCGCGGTGGCTTCCCGGATCATACCGTCGATATAGATCTTGACCTGCGGGATCTTGCCAAGGCGCATCCCCTCTTCAAGGGCTAGCATGACTTCCTGTGACCTGCCGACAGCAAACGCAGGGATGATCACCTTGCCGCCCCGCGAGAGCACCGTGTTGATGGTCTCGTAAAGTTTCTGTTCCGCATCGGAGCGTGCGGGCTGGAAATCGTTCGAGCCGCCGTACGTGCTCTCCATGAAGAGGGTTTCGAGCCGGGGGAACTGGTTGACCGCCGGGTTGAAAAGGCGGCTCTTGCTGTAGTTGAAGTCCCCGGTAAAGGCGATATTGTACAACCCGTCGCCGACATGGAAGTGTGCGATGGCCGAGCCGAGGATGTGGCCGGCGTTGTGGAACGTGAGCTTGATATCCGGGGCGATATCTGTCACGCTGCCGTAATTGAGGGTAATGGAATGCCTGATGTAAGTCTTGACCTCGTTTGAACTGTAGGGGATCTTCCGGCCTTCCTTGTTGATGACATCCAGGTAATCCAGCTGGAGCATTGCGGAGAGGTCCCGGGTTGGCGGGGTCGAATAGACCGGCCCTTCGTAACCGTACTTATAGAGCAGGGGGATGAGTGCACAGTGGTCGAGGTGGGCGTGGGTGAGTACCACGGCGTCGAGCTGGGTAAGCGGGTGGATCTCCGGCACATACAGGTAGGGGGTGGCACTCGCGTTGTCGGGTTTCTCCCCGCAGTCAATGAGGACCCGGCTGTCCGGGGTGGTAAGGAGGAACGCGGCCCGGCCGACTTCCCGACAGCAGCCAAGCGTGGTAACCCGTACCCACTGATCCTTTTTAATAGCGTTGCCGGCCTCGTCCCTGCCGATAATATCCCGGTGGATCCGCCGGCCGATGGTGCGCAGGAACTGCTTGCGGTCCTCGTTGACCGCACGGAGGTACTGCCGGACCTGCTTGACGGTACTGCTCTCGATGGGGGGAGTCCGGACAACCTTTGGCGTCCATCCGATATGGCGGGTGATATCCCGGAGCGTGATGCCGTTCTTGCCGATGACGACCCCGGGCTTTTCCGCTTCGATTAAGACTTCCCCGGTATCAGCATCAAAAAAGATATCGGTAATACCGGAGGATTCGGGAACGACCGCCCGTATCTCGACGGCAGCCTTCTCGGGGTCTTCGAGGATGGTCGGGCGGACAACGATCCTTTTCCGTAAGTCACGCGCGAGGACCCGGATCAGGTCGGCCTCGTCGGCAAACCGTTTTGGATCGTCCGTATAGATAACCAGTTCCGGCCCTTCGAATTCCACCTGCTGCACGGTGATGCCCGCAGGCACCTTCTCGTTGATCTTATCCTTAAGCTCTTTAAGCCGATCTTCGATTAACATGTTCCAAACGTCCTAAAAAAAGATTATGCAGGAATTTTGGCGAGGTATTTTTTGAGGTCGTCCCCGTCAAGTTCCTGGAACTTGTCTTTGGTAATGACGACGACATGCATACCCTCGCCGGATCCTGCATCCCGTTTCATCGCCGATTTCAGGGAACGGGCCGCCAGTTCGATCGCCTCGTCCTCCTTTATATCCGCGTGGTACCGGTCTTCGAGAACACCGTACGCCATGGGGGAGCCCGAACCCGTGGAGACGATATCGTTCTCCTTTGTTGCCCCGCCGAGTGCGTCGACAGAATAAACGCTCGGGCCGTGCTCGTCGATCCCGCCGACCAGCAGCTGGACGTAATACGGCATGTACCGGTTCTGGTTCAGGTAATTGGAGAGCAGGGTTGCGGATGCACCGACCGTGATTGCCCGGGACCGGCGGATCTGATACAGGTTGCATTCAACCGTGATGATCCGGGCCAGCTGCTGGGCATCCCCAACGCCTCCCGCAATGGTCATGCCGATCCGGTCGGCAATCTGGTATACCTTCTTTGCACGCTTGCTGGCAATCAGGTATCCCATGGTCGCACGTTTTTCTGTTGCGAGGATTACCCCTCCGTCAAACACCATGCCAACGGTGGTAGTCCCTTTCATGGACTCCGGGTATTGTTCAGGCATATTGCACCTCAAAAACAAATGAACGCTAAAAATTATGTTAAAAGCGTTTATGGTATTAGGGGATATCAGAAAATTTAAAGGTTATCATTTACGCGTCATCTTTACAGAGGACGCGGATGAGTTCGCGGTCGTAGAGCATTGCAACCAGGCGCTTGTCGCCGTTTACGACAGGCAGCTGGTCGACCCGGGACCGGCGCATTTTCAGGGCACATTCGCTGACCTCAGCGTTCTTCGGGACCGCAACGACGTTTTTCACCATCGCGAGTTTTACCTGCCGGTTAGGCAGCTGGACCCGGGAGATCCCGAAGCTGATCGTGTGGTTGTCCCGGATGCTCTCCCAGGTCCACTCATCATCGTCGGTGCCGTTCGAGAAATCGCTCACACCGACCGAATCCTCGATACTGGAGTTCCGGATAAGGTCACGTTCCGAGATGATGCCCTGCAGGACGCTGTCTGCGTTCAGGATGGGGATGGCGTCCACACCGGAGATCTCCATAACCCTCCCTACCAGGGGCAGGGGTGTCTCTTCCCAGAGAGCAAAGGTCTTGCTCGTGTAGACCTCCTTGATCTCTTCCTTGATCTTCATCTGGGCAATTGCGTGGATGAGATCGGCTACGGAGAGCAGGCCGATGAGCTTGCCGTCCTCGACGACCGGCAGCCTCCGGATGCGGTGGGCGACCAGAAGCTTTGCCGAGGTCCGGATGTCCTCATCGGGCCCGATGGTCACCGGTTTTGAGGTCATCAAAAGGCCGAGCTGTGTCTCTTCGGGTTTGCGCAGCAGGTCTTTCCGGGTAATGATACCTACCAGTTTCTTGTTCTTGAGAACAGGAACCCCCGAGATGCCGGTCCTTTTTAAGATTTTTAGGACATCATCGCGGTTGCCGGGAATATCGACGTGGACAACGTCCACGGTCATGTAATCCTTGACAAGCATATCCGTTATGATCTCACCACCATGGTCGTTACCGGGCTGTGGGCGGTGATGTATGTGCTGACGCTCCCGATCAGCAGTTTGTCGGTCTGGCTTTTGCCATGGGAACCGGCAACAATCAGGTCCGCCTTTTCCTGCTCTGCAAGACCGATAATTTCGGTCCCCGCGTGGCCCTGCTTCATATGGGTGATAAGGGCAACCCCGCTGGTTGCAGCAGCCTTCTTTGCCTTTTCAAGGACTGCATTTCCCTCGGTCTCAAGGACACGGTACATGATCTCGACCGTGTTGTCCGCCGGGAGAGATGTGAAAAGGCCGGTCTCTACTACATAAATGGCGTGAAGCTTTGCAGTCCACACCTTTGCCTCGTCGACAGCCCGCTTCAGCGCAAGGTCGCTTGCTTCCGAACCGTCGATAGCAACAAGAATGTTAGTAAACACTGCCATCACCCAAAACAAACATGCCAATTTTATTGAATTTACAAATTAAAAACGTTGTTCCTGATTTGGCTGACCGGCGCCCGTTTTACAATGGACGCTACAGGATCGCGGCTGAATTCGAGCGCGGATTTGGATGGATCGAGCGTAAAAAGGGTCGCGCGTTCACCTTTACGGATGAAGAAGCCGCTCCCGGCAAGTGTTGATCCGGCAATCGCGGACCGGAGCACGGTATGGGGGTCGAGGCGGTACACGATCGCGGTAAAAGCCATCTCTGAGAACATGTCCGAGGGAACAAACATCACGTTGTCGGTTCCGAGCAGAACTGTACATCCGAGCTCCAGCATCTGAAAAACCGGGGGATGCCGGGACGACGCCGTAACCCCGAGAATCCAGTTCGAGCGGGGGCAGACTGCAATGGGGATCCCGCGGTCGGCGCATTCCCGGAGCTGTTTTTTCGTTGCATGGGTCATATGGACGAGCAGGTCGGGATCGAATGCAAGGGCTGCATCGATATCTTCGTTGTCCTGCTCTCCTGCATGGAAGGCAACAAGCCGGCCGGCTCTCTTTGCCTCTGCGACCTGTTTTTCCACATCCGGGATATCCCGGGTGCTGCTGATCCCGAGCCCGTCTGCAACTGCATCCCCGCCATCGCGGCCGAAGATCACCGGGGTAAAGTCCAGTCCTGCCGAGGCTTCCTTAAGGGCCTCAACTCCCGCTCTTCCCCCTTCGCGGAAATCCGCACATCCCGCAGTACCGGCGTTCATCATCCCGCCAATGGACCGGCGCATGGCACGGACCAGATCCCCGCGGGATGCCTGCGCAAGGAGCCGGTGCTTGAGACCGTTTGGGGGGGTGACGAGGCTTGCGAGATCGCCCGTGCTGCCGCAGTCCATGGCTATCGTATCTGCAAGATGGGTGTGGGCATTGAAAAATGCGGGGCAGATCCAGACATCCGGGGCGCGGGGGTTATCCTCGATTGCCGTTACCCGGCCCTGCTCGATTACGATATCGACCGGCTGGAGTGCGAGATCCTCGCCCAGCAGGGCATGGCCGGAGATGGTTAACGGGGCGTTCATAACCTGTCGTGACTCTCCTTTATATATCGAAAAATGAAATATATTTGCATATGGCAAAGAAACAAGGCGGAAGATTACTTTCCTCAGCGGGTCTCGTCAACTATTACGAGAGTGAGGACCGGCGTGCAATTCACATCAGCCCCATCACGGTTATGGCGGTTGCCGCAGTCATCGGTATCATCACTCTTATCTTCAACATTCTCTATGCAACCCATTAAGGATAAAAAATCTTTTTTCTTACTTCGGACACTGTGCCTTGAGCAGCCGCCGGGTAATGTCCTCTGCCGCTGAGAAATACAGGTTGTCGTGGCCGGTCCATTTCGGACAGTTCCGGAAATGGACTGCTGGAACGCCATTGTTGCTCTCGCCCATCACGAAATTTGCAAATCCTGCAATCTCATCGACAACCGCTTCTTCCGTGATCTTGAGCTCATGACCGAAGAGATCCGTGTCGCCGCGGAAGTCACGGATCGCGGTAAACCCGCTCCATCCGATGGCATGGCCGGTCTGCCCGCGCCGGAACGACCGCCCGCAGGTATCGGTGATGATCACGCCGACCTTCTTTTTGGTGATCTGTTCTATGCGATCCCGCACGTCCTTTGCCGCTTTCATGGGATCCGGCGGGAGGAAGATCACCATGCCGTCATCGATGTTGCTTTGGTCCACCCCGGCCCGGACCCCGATGTGCCCCCACGGTAGTTCGGACATGATAAACGGCTGCTCAAGGATGATATCCTTCGATGCATCGAGCACGGCCTGGACAAACCGGGGGTCTTCCCCGTTGAGTTTCCCTAGTCTCTTTGCACGTTCCGTTGGTGTGATCCCGGACAGGGCCCGGGTATGCCCCTCTGCCTTTGAATATACCGTTGATGCAATGGACAGGATATCGCCGTTTTCCAGACTCACCTTTTCACTGATCAATGCGGCAATATCGTCTCCCTTTTTTATGAGCGGCAGGCCCCGTATGCCGGTAACAATAATATTTTCCATATTACCGGTTCTATGAGGCAATCGCCCGATATAGGGATTTCGTTTGGCTTTTTTCCGCAATCCCGGGGATATTTCCCGTGTACCTGCATAAGGTTCTGAAGAAATCCCTGTCCGGGAAAAACATTGGATCACCAATAAAAATCCCGGGGCCTGCCGTACTGTTTTGGGGAAAGTTTTCAGAGCTAACCGAACACTGCTAAAAGAGAACACTCGATCGCCCCGACCTCCAAAAAAACCGGTCGCCCCCCTCCCCCCGTTTGCCCATCTATAAAAAAAACGGTCGGACCGATCGATATCAGAGATCGGTCGGGTCGACCTCATTTACTCCAGATCCAAAACCTCCGTTTCCATTGAACGGTCAGACGACACGGAATGATCGGTCCGATCGTACTCAATGATAGGCCGGACCGACCGATCCCGATCATTGGCCGGGGCTACCCCCTCCCCTGAATTGATTGAAGGTCACCCCCCTTCCTCCACTTGCCGCTCTGAAAAAAAATTGATCGGTCCGATCAATCTCACGGATCTTTTAGGGTTACCCCTCATTACACGTAACCCGCGGGCATGTCTCTTTTGAAGTTGCGTGCAGAGCTCATGTATCCATATATTTTTATAATGGATACACGCATCACCACTTGTTTATGTACCTCATCCTCCGGTGCCCGGGGTGCAGGACGTTTACCTATGTAGACCGGTTCCAGAAATGGAAGCTCTGCCCGGTATGCGGACATGCCTACGAAGTGGCAAAAGTGCCTGCCTATCTCGACGTGGAGGATTACCGCGATGCGGAGCATATCATAAAACAGATGGAAAAACACCTCCACACCCATAAAAAGAAGGATTTTTCCCCGGAGGAGTCCGAAGAACTGCGCCGGCACTATGCGGAATGGTTCCGGACACGGTGCCACTAACCTGCCAAGCGTTGAGGTATTCTGATATCCGTTAAAAATGACAGGCTTCATTACCCTGTGGATGGAGATACCGGGTATTTACCTTTACCCGGCAAACAGGTCCGGGGATACAAACCGGCCATAGTATACCGGCTTTGCCCACGGACCAGGGATCACCATGCAGGCGCAGACATCTTCTTATGATATTGCCGTAACCGGGGCAGGCCCGGCGGGCCTCTTCTGCGCCATCCAGGCTGCGGCATCCGGGGCAAAGGTCGTCCTCCTTGAAAAAAACCCGGAGCCCGGGGAGAAACTCTGCATATCGGGCACGGGCCAGTGCAACATTACCCACAGCGGCAGCATCAGGGACTTTTTTTCCCGTTACGGGGCCAACGGGAAATTCCTCAGGCCGTCCCTCATGGCGTATACAAACAAGGACCTCATGCGGTTTTTTGAGGAGAGGGGGATCGCAATGGAAGTCACCGATGGCGGGAAAGTGTTTCCGGCAAACCGCAGTGCGGCCGCTGTCCTAAAAGTCCTTGTCGATGAATGCCGCAGGTGCGGTGTCGAGCTGAAATGCGGGGAACCGGTAACGGAAGTCCGGAAAACCGCGTCCGGTTTTGTCCTTCATACGGACGGACACGAATATCCGGCAAAGACGCTTGTTATTGCCACCGGCGGCATGTCGTACCCGAAAACGGGATCGACCGGGGACGGGTACCGGTTCGCGGCCGCACTCGGCCATACGATAACAGAACCCGGGCCTGCACTGACCCCGCTTGTCATCGACACGTACCCGTTTTCCTCCCTTGCCGGCATCTCGTTTCCCGGCCTTTCCTTTTCAATCTGGAGGGATTCCCGCAAGGTCATGGAACGGAGCGGCGATGTACTGCTGACGCATACCGGCCTCTCGGGACCGGGCATCCTTGACTGCTCACGGGACATACGGGCCGGGGACGTGATACGGCTCGCATTTGCCGGGCCGGTACAGCGGGAAACCATGGAAAAAACGCTCATCGATCTGGTGCAGAGAAACCCGACCCGACAGGTAAAAACCCTTGTCTCCCAGACGGGGATTTTTGAGCGCCTGGCTGATTCGCTTGTCTGCATTGCCGGCATCCCCCCGGATTGTACCGGCGCACATCTCAATGCAGCCTCACGGAAAAAACTCTCCGATCTGCTGACCGGGTGCCCGCTTACCGTGAAAGCGCTTGGGAACTTTTCTGTCGCTATGGTGACCCGGGGTGGCGTAGCCTTAAAAGAAGTAACCCCAAAGACCATGGAATCGCGTATCGTCCCGGGACTCTTTTTTGCCGGGGAAGTGCTCGACATCGACGGCGATACCGGGGGATACAACCTCCAGGCGGCATTTTCTACCGGATACTGTGCCGCACGGGGATGCGTGGAGCGGTTAAAAGAGAAAGAGTAAAGTCCGGCCAAACCTTATTGGAGCGACCGGATCACCTTTCCGAGGCGCCGGACTCCTTCACGGATGCGCTCCGGGCTCGCATTGGAAAAGTTCAGGCGGAGCGTATCGGTTCCCCCGCCATCGACATAGAACGGGATACCCGGCAGAACGGCAACCTGTTCTTTTAATGCGGCAGAAAAAACGTCCATGGCGGACATTCCTGCCGGGAGCGTAACCCAGACAAACATCCCGCCTTCGGGGCATGTCCATGTGATACCGGAGGGCATCTCTTCTGCCAGTGCACCGACCATGCAGTCCCTCTGCATGCTGTATGCAGCACGTATCTTTTTGATGTGTGCATCGATATCGTTCGTTTCCAGGTATTGCGAGGCGATCCTCTGCGAGAGATAATTCGAATGAAGATCCGATGCCTGCTTGGCGATCACCAGCTGCTCCATGATCTTTTTGGGGGCACAGACCCACCCCATACGCATCCCGGGGGAAAAGATCTTGGAGAACGAGCCGGTAAGGATTGTCTGATCCGGCAGCAGTTTTTTTATCGGGGGATACGCGGTTCCCGAAAACTGGAGTTCCCCGTAGGCGTCGTCTTCGACAACAATTGTACGGCGTCCTTTCAGGATCTCCGCACATGCCTGCCGCTGTTCCGGCGAATAGGTTATCCCCGACGGGTTCTGCGAGTTGGGAATGCAATAGAAAAGTTTTGGTGACTCGCCACACACCGCAGCCTTAAACGCCTCCGGATCCGGACCGTCGTTCCGGAGATCGATCGGGACAAAGACCGGTTCGTACAGGGAAAAGACCTGGATGGCACCGAGATAACCGGGTCGTTCTATAGCAACCCGGTCCCCGGGACTGATGAGGATCTTGCCGATGAGATCGAGGCACTGCTGCGACCCGTTCGTGATCAGGATCTCGTCGGGGGATATCTCCATTCCGAGCCGTTTTTTGTACCGTTCTGCAATAAACCGGCGCAGTGGCGGGTACCCTTCGGTCGTCGAATACTGGAGTGCAGTCCGGCCGTCATTTTCAAACACTTCTTTTGCCGCCCGGGCAATCCCGTCGACATCGATCAGTTCGGGATTGGGCAGCCCACCGGCAAACGAGATAATATCGGGATTTTCCGTTACCTTGAGGATCTCACGGATAAATGACTTCGGCGTCTTCTGCATCCGTTGGGCAAATGCGTATTCCGTTCCGGAAACAAGCGGTGTTTCCTGCTGAAGAGTTGTTGCTTTTCCTGCCATGAGATCACGGGCTTACCAAATACCGGGTACTATATTGAAAAAATGGGGATAAATACACAACAGGTTTTGGCGATGGGTAATCCCGGACACCGCAGTTCATAAAAAAAATCTGTCAGATTACACTTCAAAAGACTTTTTACCCATACCCGCACACCGGTTCACAAGGTGTAGTTACATGATGGAAATCAAGAGTGTTGAAATCATGTCATGGGCAAAGATCCATGCATTGTTCGGTATTATCTTCGGCCTTATCTATGGCATCCTGTTTGCCATTCTCGGTTCTGCCATCGGGGCTTCCTTTGATATGCCGGGAGCAACGACCCTTGGCCTGCTCGCAATTATTGTCTTCCCGATCATCTTCGGGATCATGGCGTTTATCGGCGGAGCTATCCTGGCGTTCCTGTACAACATCTTTGCCGGCAAGATCGGCGGTATTGAAGTCGAGCTGGTCGAGAAGAAAGCCTGATCCAGGTAATTTCCTTCTTTTCTCATTTTTCAGCACCGTTTGCCCGGTACCCGAATGTCGGTATTCAGGTATTTTCATGGATTGGTTACGGCAGGATTCCTATTGTCCGCTACCGGTCCCAAAGAGCATGCTGTTAAAAAAGGATACGATATCCGGTCAGCCGGTTAATGCCCGCACGATGTGGGGAAGAAGCACGGTGATGTTGTTGAACGTTACCGCCGTATACATAACGATCAGGATTGCATAGAGTGCAACACCGGTTCCCCGTACTTTTGACTCTGCGATCAATGCAATCGGGATAACCAGCAGTAAAATCCCGCATTTAATGATTATATGGAGGAGCGGGAACGTTACCACTCCTGCCATAAGCGGATTGAGTTCAACCCCGCCCATCCCGAGGATTGCCTGAGTGGTGGTGATATCCAGCAGGAAGAGAAATGCAAGGACACCGGTGAAGATAAGCACCTGCAACAGGGTCAGCTCACCATACCGGCCATGTACCGGGAGATACGGTGCTCCGTTCCGGGCTGTCCCTGAAATTTGCATATCTGATAATTATACTAATTATATAAATGGTTTTGTACACTGACAACGCAAGATCCTTGCGTTTTATTGAAAAATACCAAAGGATTACGCATATTTTATGCAAATCTGCAAAGCTGGTATGAACAGATTTACTTTTGGTAAATGTTCACGAAATTGGATTATAAAAAAGATGCCCGGCACGGGTGATATCCTTTCCGAATGCCCGATTTTCGAGGCAGAACCCTTGAACGGATTACTCTCGGGAACCGGTATCGGAATCGCTCGTGACAGGGGTAACGCAGATCGTTGTGCCGCTCTCTTTGCAGTACGCCTCAACCCGGGCTCCGACCCTGGCTGCCATGGCATTTGTTGTCAGGATCAGCGAATCCTGTCCTCGCAGGGCACGAAGAATGCATTTGTCGATCACGCCGTAGGTGAATGCAAGGGAGAGGTTCTCCTTTGCTGCGCACATCTTTGCCCGGGTGCCCATCGCCCCTACACAGATGTCGGGCCGGGCCTGCATCCACGCTGAAACGGACGAGAGATCGCCCTCATCCACATTGAAAACCGAGATTGTTCCCGGCGACGGATGGCAGCAGGTCTTATGCTGCAACAGGTTTTCAAGGATGTGGATCATGTCAAGAACGCTGCGGGGTTTTTGTTCCGGCTGGGCAAACCCGCGACGCCCGAGCTCCTGCGATAGTTCGAGGAGGATCGGCACGGAAAGATGCGCCTTGCGGACCAGTTCGGGGTCCCCGAATGCCACTGCCGGGACATTCTCTTCTAAGATCTTCCCGTCAAGAAGAAGGATGACCCGGTCCGCCCACGGGTAAGCGAGCTCGACATCGTGGGTCGAGATAAAAATGGTCTTGCCCTCGTGGTTGAGCTCGTCGAGCAGTTCCATGAGGTCTTCCGAACCCGACGGGTCCAGCCCGCTCGTGGGTTCATCGAACACGAGAATATCCGGGTCCATGGCAAGAACACCGGCAATTGCCACCTTCTTCTTTTCGCCACCGGAAAGATGGTGGGGCGGGCGCCGTTCGAACCCGGCCATACCGACCTGGCGGAGCGCCAGTGCGACTGCCTCGCGGATGGCCTTTTCATCGTAACCGAGGTTAGCCGGTCCGAACGCAACATCCTGGTACACCGTCGGGGCGATGATCTGGCGGTCTGCGTTCTGCATTACGTAGCCCACCCGTTTCCTGAGCTGGCGCAGGGAGGAGGAATCGTACCGGATTGGCTCGTTGTCGAAAAGGATCGTTCCTTTCCCCGGACGGATCATCCCGTTAAACATCTGCAGCAGCGTGGATTTCCCGGCACCGTTGGGGCCCACCAGGGCAACTTTTTCGCCTTTTTTCACATGGAAACTGACGCCCTTAATGGCCTCGCGGTCTCCCGGGTAATGGTAACTCACATCCCGTGCTTCCAGTATGATCTTCATGAAAAAACCACGATTCCTGTTATTACTACCACTAAGATCGCGCAAAGCCCGGAAAGGTACAGGACAACCGGGATAAAAGACTGCATCCGTACCGGCTCCATCGGATCAAGCGATGGCATGATCCCGTTATAACAACGGCAGTCCATAGCACGGACTACGTCCTCACCTGCAATCCAGCTGGAGATAAAAAGCATCCCGCAGAGCATGGAAAACGAGTGGATCGATTCCTTTGGCCGCTGGTATCCCAGCCGCATCTTCTGTGCCTGCCAGATCTCCTTTGCCTGATCGTAGAAGATGAAGATATACCGGTACATGATCATCATCAGGTCGATGAGTTCGACCGGGATCCGGCATCGCTTCATCACGTTGAAGAGATCGGTCATGGGCGTTGTCAGTGCGATAAAGAACAGGGATACCATGCACCCGAAGACCCGGGACAGGATCAGGACTGACTGATGTACTGCGTTTGTTGTGATTGTCAGGTGTATCCACGACACCGGGGAAAACTCCCAGACCACATCTCCGCCGCCTAGCATGAATAACAGGACAACAATGCTGAAGACGGAAAATACTACCGGTGCCAGAAGAAGTTCCCCGTAAATCCTCGCGGGAATACGGGCGGGGACCAAAAGGACCATACTGAGTATGAGGCCCGACAGCACCGGGACAACCGGTGTCGGCGATACAAGACAAATACAAAGGGAACCAAGTCCGAGAAGGATCTTGGTTCCCGGGTGAATGTGCCGGAACGCATTGTTCTGTGCGGCATCATCCAGCAGTGTTTCAAACATCGGGTTTCAGGCACGCTCCGGACGTTTTTTCTGGCCCAGCCAGTACCCAATCACGAGCCCGACGATAACTCCCCCAAAGGTTGCTTGGAGGGCAAAGAGGGTCGATTCGATCTCGCCGCTTGGCGGTTCGTACTGTGGGATTAAGGGGGCAAACGAATCGACCGGCTTACCGGTCAGTTCCGCAATCTTCTCGGACCCGACATCGTCCGATCCGGAAAACTCGTGTCCCGACTGGCTGCTGACGTACATGAAAAGGGCGACGAACACGATCACGCCAATAAGCGTGAGTATCTCCAGTTTCCTGTGTTCGAACATGGTTCACACCTTTTCTTTGGCTGCATCGGATGATCCGAGCGCCTTGTCGATCTGTTCCTTTGAGAATACACCCAGTTTCTCGATGACATCCGGTTTTAGTTCGAGGATATACTTAAAGACCAGCGCAAGGACAAGGCCTTCGAGAATGGACAGCGGCACCTGGGTAATTGCAAAGATCGCAAAGAATGCAGCAAACGATGCAGCGATACCTCCGACTGCGGCCGGGTAGGCGACAGCGAGCTCAAACGAAGTGATGACATAGGTGATAATATCCGCCACGGCTGCAACGCAGAATACCGTGACAAATATATTGACCGACGTGTTCTTAAGCAGTTTGTATACCAGGTACCCGACAATCGGGCCACCGATTGCCATCGAGACCATGTTTGCCCCGAGGGTTGACAGACCGCCATGCGCGAGAAGGAGCGCCTGGAAAAGCAGGACGACAAACCCTATCACCGCAGTGATGTACGGCTTAAAACACATCACCGAGAGGCCGGTCCCGGTCGGGTGGGAACAGCTCCCGGTAACCGAAGGCAGCTTGAGTGCGGATAAGATGAAGATAAACGCACCGCAAACCCCGAGCAGCGGGAGATATTCCCGGTCCTGTTTAAGCAGTTTTCTTAGTTCGAGTACACCCAGGACAATGAACGGGATGGCAATAATCCACCATACGAGGCACCATTGCCATGGCAGGAATCCTTCCATAATATGCATGATTTATCGCACAAATTTACTTGTTTAAAGTAAATATAACTTACTTATTTGTAGCAACGAGTCTGTTTTATTTTGACGGTAATATCAAGAAAATTGTTTTAACCCGGGAAATTTTTTAGGAAACCATATCGGGAAATTTGGGGATATACCAAACCTTATTTCCCCATCAGGACAAGAATACTATCATGGAGATCGGTGACGGACGGGAACTGTCGGCACAAAAGGTCAGGTATCTCAAATTCATCGCAGAAAAAGGGGGTCGCGTAAGGACAACGGATCTTGCCGGTGAATTCGGCGTCGATCCCTCCACGATCACAAAAACGATTGCGGAGCTTGCAAAGACCGGGCTCCTCTCCCACGAGCCGTACCATGGCATCTGCCTGACTGTAGAAGGCCAGAGGTATGCGAGATACCTGGTCAAAAGGCACCGCATCCTCAGTCTTATGCTTACGCACTACGGTTTTTCCCACGAGCAGGCATGCGAGGAGGCAAAACGGTTCGAAAGTTATGTGTCAAAAGATGCCGTGGACCGGATCTGCGCGGCCATGGGACACCCGGGCCAGGGAGTATGCGGCGAGATAACGCATGACGATGGGTGCCTTGACCGGGAACCGGTCGGTTGATCGTTTTTGAGCGGGAGCATATTCCGTACACCCGGATTTTTTCAGGGAAGGATAGATTAGAAAGACCTGTTTTTGGAGTGCCCCCAACTTTTTCATAACCATTATAGGATTACCCTGCGATACTGCATCGCAGATTAACCCGATAAATCCATCACGAGTAAACCTTGAGGAAACAAGATGCAGCCATCACCTGATCGAACCCCGAAAGATATGCCGGATAAACGAAACACTCTCTATATTGCCATTGCGGTCCTTGCAGTGATCGTCATTGCCGCGGTCGCGTATGTTGCGCTCAGTCATCCTGCCGGATCGTCATCAGCATCCGAAAACAGTGACGGCAGGCTCCAGGTCGTCACCTCGTTTCGTCCCATCACGCTCCTGGTCAGACCGGTTGCCGGGGACCATGCAGTTGTGACCCAGATCCTTCCTGCTGGCGCCGAACCACATGAATACGAACCCACACCCAACGATGCAATAGCACTCCAGAACGCAAAGATCCTCTTCTACGACGGGCCCTTCATGGAACCGTGGGCAGACCGCCTCGCTGCGGCAGCAAACCCGGGGATCGTCCGTGCATCGTTTTTTGATGCCGTCCCCTCATCGGTATTTGCGCAGATGAAAGCGAACGACCCGTCGTTCCCGGACCCGGAACAGGATCCGCATATCTGGCTCTCCCCGCAGCTCGCTGAATACTACGTGGAGGATATTGCAGAAAAGCTCTCGGCAGCAGACCCGGCAAATGCATCCGCGTACCGGGCAAATGCGGAAGCATATGAAGAGCGCTTAAAAAAACTGGACGAAGAATACAAGACCGGGCTCTCGAACTGTACGACACGGACTTTCCTTACCTCCCACGCATTCCTCAACTACCAGGCAGCGTCCTATAACCTGACTGCGCTCTCTATCACGGGCCTGAGTCCTGATGCCGAACCCTCGGTCCAGCAGATGGCGGCAATCCTTGGCACGGCAAAAGCCGATAATGTAAAAGGAGTCATTGCCGAGACCGACGAAGTCGAGGCGCTGAGCCAGTCCGTTGCAACGGAGCTCGACCTGCCGCTCTACCCGTATACCACCATGGAAGTACTGCCTGCAGGGACACTCTCCGATGAGGACAACGATTATGTGGCCATAATGGAAAACAACCTCCAGCAGATGAGGCAGACCCTTCAATGCCAGTAAACACTACGGACAGCAGGCCGGTATGCCTGACGGTAAAAAATGTCAGTTTCTCGTACGGCGCGGATCCGGTCCTTGAGGACATCTCGCTTGATGTCCGCCAGGAAGAGTTTGTAGGGATTGCCGGGCCGAACGGTTCGGGCAAGACCACGCTCCTGAAGATCCTTGTCGGCCTGCTCCCCCCGTCAAAGGGAAGCGTGCAGTTCACCTGCCACATGGGAGAATGCCAGGGAAGATCGCCGTGCCGGCCCTGCATCGGGTATGTCCCGCAGCAGCCGGTGCTCAGGCAGCAGCAGTTCCCGGTCACCGTCCGCGAAGTGATCGAGATGGGGACGTACGGCCAGAACGGCATCTTTGCCCGGCCGGGCCAGAAAGAACGGGACTCCGTAGAAAAGGCAATCGGGGAAGCCGGCCTCACCAAAATTGCCGGGGAACTCTTCTCGGATCTCTCCGGCGGCCAGCAGCAGCGGGTGCTCATAGCCCGCGCTCTCGTGGGAAACCCCCATATCCTTGCCCTCGACGAGCCCACGAACGGCGTGGATGCAAAGAGCAAGCAGGAGTTCTACGCCCTGCTCTCCCATCTCCACAAAACGCACAGGATCACGATCCTCATCATCCTCCACGATCTCACCGAGCTCTCGCAGATGATGGAACGGATCGTCTTTTTGCACCACCGGGTCATGTACGACGGGCCGGCCCGCGAGCTTGGCGCGAAAGGGCTCTGGGACCTGATGGTACAGGCAGGAAACCAGTGAGGCGGTCATGGTGTTAGAGTTTTTGATGTTCAAATTCGGCATGCGGGCGTTTGTGGGCGGACTTATCGTTGCCGTCACCTGTGCAAGCCTCGGCGTCTTTATCGTGTTGCGCCGGCTCTCGCTCATCTCGGACGGCCTCGGCCATGTCGCATTCGGCGGTATCGCGCTCGGGTTCTGGACGGGGATCTACCCGCTCTATACCGCAGTGGCATCGGTTATTGCCGGGGCGTTTGGGATCCATGCTCTCGAACGTCTCCGGGTGGCATCGGATGCAGCCATTGCCGTCCTCTTCTCCGCAGGGCTAGCCATCGGTGTCGTCCTTATCAGTATGGCGCAGTCCGCCCCGGCCGACCTGCTCTCCTACCTGTTCGGGACGATCCTCGGGATCACCGATACCGATGTCTACCTTGCCGCGGGCCTGGGCATCCTCGTCCTTGCAATTCTCATCCTGCTCTGGAAAGAGTGGATCGGGATCACGCTCGACCCGGATTTTGCCCGCGTTGCCGGGATGCCGGTAACGGCTCTTGAGATCCTCTTTACCGTTCTTGTCGGACTCACGGTAGTCGTGGCAACACGTCTTGTCGGTGTCCTTTTGGTCTCCAGCCTCATGGTGATCCCGGCGATTGCCGCACTCCAGCTCCGGCTGCCGTTTAAAAAGACCATCCTTGCCGCGCTTGCCTTTGCCGTGGTCTCGGTTGTCGTGGGACTCCAGCTCTCGTTCTCGTATAACATCGCCTCCGGCGGGGCAATCGTGCTCGTCACCATCGGGATCTTTATTCTTGCGGCACTTGCCGCCCGGTTGTGGCCCCGGTTCAAAAAGGAGCTTCCGGTGGGAGACTGGACCCACCAGTGCAGCGAACCGGGGTTTTCGGGACTGGTTCCGGAAGAGACCGAAAAAGGGCAGAACTAACACTTCCCGCCCGGTCCTTTTTTTAAAAGATAGAACCCCGTAACCGGCCACCACACCCATTAAACAGGATAACAACCCAGTACTGATGAAATACGGTGACAGATGGCTGAGTTAAAGATCGTCGGAACCGCACACGTCTCCCAGAAGAGCGTCGATGAAGTCCGGGCAGCAATCGAGGAGTTCAAACCCGATGTCGTTGCCATAGAACTCGACCCCGGCCGGTTTTCCGCTTTAAAAAAACAGGCACGCGACCCGACCGTAAACGATGTTCTGGAAGTAAAGAACTTCAACTCGCTTCTTGTCCAGTGGCTCCTTTCCTACCTCCAGCGCAAGATCGGCGTCGATGTCGGCGTTGAACCCGGCGCCGAGATGAAAGCGGCGATTGCCGAAGCCGAGAGCCGCAACATTCCCATTGCACTCGTGGACCGCGATATCCGGCTCACGCTCCTGCGGTTCTGGAAATCGATGGGCATTATCGAGAAGATCAAGATGGTCTTTGCCCTCGTCTTCTCCATCGCGGAGGTCAGCAAGGGTGAGGAGCTCGACATCGAGTCCCTCAAGGAACAGAACGTGATCGATGCGGTCATGGAAGAGTTCCGGAAGTTCTCCCCCAACGGCGCCCGGGCCCTGATCGACGAACGGGACGCGTTCATCGCCCACCAGCTCATCCTGTTAAAAGTCCAGCGTCCGGAGAGCCGCATCCTTGCAATCGTCGGCGCCGGTCACCGCCACGGCATCACCGGCTACGTGGAGAATCCGACCACCCTGCCGCCGTTCGATACGCTCAACCGCGAACCGAAGTCGTTCCCATGGGGGAAGCTCTTTGGGTTTGCGGTCACCGGGCTCTTTGCATTCCTGCTTGCGGCCATTGCATTCTCCGGCGTCGGCTGGACCGTGCTCCTCTATGCCCTCCTCTTCTGGGTCTTAATTCATGGCGTGCTGGCCGCAACTTTTACCCTGCTTGCCGGCGGCCACCCGTATTCGGCCCTGACCTGTTTCGGGGTCGCATGGATGACGTCGCTCAACCCCATGCTCCATGCGGGCTGGATCGCCGCTTATGTAGAAGCACGGGTAAGAAAACCCCCGGTATCGGATTTCCGGAAGATCTACGAGGCGGAGTCCATCGGCGAAATGGCACGCGTCCCGCTCTTCAAGGTCGTCCTCGTGGCAGCCCTCGCGAACCTCGGAAGCCTGCTCGGGACGATCCTGTACTTCATCTTCATCTTCCCGCTGCTCCATATCGATCCGGTTGTCGTCATCTCGACCGGCGTCCATAACATGTGGACCTGGGCAACCGGCTGGATATAACCAAAAAAACAGAAACAACCCCTTTTTTAGCAGTCCCCACAGGGAAACGACTCATTGCGTATGGTATTTCTCCGGGAAAACAGGTCGGGCAGTTACCTGAGTTCCCGGATCTCCCGGTCGATCCAGTCCTGAACGATGCACTTCATCTGTGAGGAGGTCGTCTCCTGCGTGCACTTCACCCGGATCTCGATCTCCAGCATGTCGAGGACCGGGTGAACTGTCTTAAAATAGGCTTCTGTACCGGTAAAGCCGCCGGATCGTTCCAGCCTGAGCAATACGAGCTCGTTTAAGTGTTCGAGCTCCCCGGTCATCTCGATAACCTGCTCCAGTGTCAGCCCACGGGAAACGGGATCCTTCCCGGGAGAAGCAGCAGACTCATCGGTCGGTATTCCGGACAGATCCGGGGAATTGCAGTTGTCCGGTGGCGGGGTATCTGGCATCATGGCGACGAATGTTCCCGGTTGTTTACATAATGCCTCGCTTTTAAGGCAATAAAAGAATGCCACGAACCGGGCAAAAATACCTGTATCCGGGGTTTGCCAAAACAGGTGCGGACAGATAACAGGCTTGAAGTATAGTTAAAACAATATCCCCGTGAACAAACCGGGGATGCAGGACACCGGGCCGGCAACCGGTATCCCGGTAATCCGCGGAGGTGAATACTGGTGAGCAATACTGCATTGATGGTGATTGAAGGATTATGGTGGACTCCCGAACAAAAACCCAAACGCCCGTCGGTCCTCTCGTTTTTGGAAGGGCTGGAAAGTTACCGGGGCGATTTCAATATCTACTACTCGAACTTCTATGAAAAGAACGGTTTTAAGCGGGCGCTCTCCGACGACCTCACCAACACCCGCGAGGACCGGCTGTTCCTCTATGTTGCCGCGCACGGGACCGGCAAACGGATCGGCGGGCTCAAGGCAAAGACGGGCATGAAGATCCCCGCGATGTTCAAAGCCGTGCAGACGGCGGCGAACTACTCCAATATCGAAGGTGTGGTCATCGGTTCGTGCAGCGTGGGCAACAATATCGAAGATTTCATCTCCACCACAAAAAATTCCCGGATTGCATGGATCTTCGGGTACACCTGCGAGATCGGGTGGATGGCCTCGACGCTCATCGATCTCTCGCTCTTCGAGCACCTCATGAAACTAAAAAAGCGCGACCTCTGCGACCGGGAAAAAATCGTCAACACCTTTGTCAAGGCGCTCCACCGTTTCAACGGCGATTATATCCTCTGCAAGGGCAGAAAAGGCGCGCCGGGTATCGCACTTAAGGACGCACTGACCATCGTGATCCAGCCGCGCCGGCCCGGGTGCGAAGCGCAGGACGAGACACAACACGTGAAAGAAAAACTGGGCTGGATCGGGAAATAAACCGGTTCGCAGCAAAGCCGGCCCGGCATAGCCCGGATGATCCTTTGGCCCCGGGTGCCCGCACAAAAACAGCAGTGGGGGGGTGGGGGTCACCCTCCCCCCACAGGAAAAATTCCCGCGGGCCGGATTTTTTAAAAAGGGTATACCCCCCACCCCCCTCCCAAAAATCGTCCGGCGTGAACGGCTGACTTTTTGTCAGATGTACATCTGATAATCAAATGATCATCTGATAATCAGATAAACAACTGACAACCGGATTTTGCCGGTCCGGTCCAAAAGACCGGCCAATCAGACACCCGCGCCGCGATCTGCAATCTGACAGCCACTCTGCCGGTCCATAAAAATAGTATTCATAAATAGCGGTGTACATATAAATACCGGAAAGAGTATATGCCGCGTTTTCAAAACGCATATATACTGTCGTCAGGGGCCGGATGAATATTCACGTTAACGAGGGAGCGATAACTATCTATGAGCAGGAGTGATGCTGAAGCACTGATGCGGCAGGGCATCGAACTCTACGATCTCGGCAGGTACCAGGAAGCCGTGGTCATGTTTGACCGGGCGCTTACCCTGTTCCCGAGACTGCCCAAGGCCCATTATTTCAAGGGAATCGCCCAGTACGATCTCGGCAAATATGACGCAGCCGTGGAGTCCTACGACAACGCGCTGGCGCTCGACCCCTCCGATATCAATGCCTGGTACAACAAGGCCGCGACCTTGGCCCAGATGGGAAAGAACAAAGAGGCGCTCGAAACCTGCGACCGGCTGATCGCGCTCAAGTACGATAATGCCGAAGCCTGGATCCTCAAGGGTATCTCGCTCTACGAACTTGGAAGGTTCCAGGACGCCATCTCCGCGTACGACCATGCGCTCACCATCGATCCCTCCCATGCAAAAGTCTACTACAACAAGGGGATCGCCCTTGCAGACCTCGGCCGCCACGAGGACGCGATCCTTGCCTATGACAAGGCCATCGAACTCGTTCCCGATTACTCGAAAGCCTACTATAACATGGGGATCTCCCTCTACGAGATCGGCCGCTTCGACGACGCACTCGATGCATTCGAGAAGGCATATTCCCTCGACCCTTCCGATGCATGGGTCTGGTATTACCGGACCTTCATCCTTGCAAAACTCGAACGGTATCCCGAAGCCGCCGAGGCAGCACAGCACTTCCTCGATGCCGAGCCCGACCATGCCGACATCTGGATCATCAAGGGCATTGCCCAGTACCGCGACGGCAACTTTGCCGATGCCGTTGAATCGCTGGACCAGGCAATCTCCTTAAACCCCCTTGCGGCAGACGCATGGCAATACAAGGGGTTCTCGCTCTTTGAGCTGGACCGGTACGAAGACGCGGCGTATGCCCTCGACAAGGCTGCCGAGATCGACCCGGCCAATATCAAAGTCTTCTTTACCCGGGGAAAATCCTACCAGCACCTGGAAAAGTTCCGGGAAGCAGCAGCAGACTTCGACCGGGTGATCGCGGCCGAACCGGAAAACACCGATGCGCTGTACGGGAAGGCTGTCTGTTGTATCTCCTTAAGCGAGTACGAGGAAGCGCTCGACATCTTCTCCCGGCTCCTTGCACAGGATGACAGCCATGCCGGATCGGCGTATTTCAAAGGCATTGCCCTGTCCCGGCTCGGCAGGCAGGAAGAGGCTATCGATGCCTTTTTGCAGACGCTGGAGATCGATCCCGGGTGCGCCTCGGCTGCTTTCCAGACCGGTGTTGCGTGTGCAGGCCTCGGCAGGTTTGCCGATGCAGTCTCCGCGTTCGACCGGGCGCTCACCATCCGCCCGGATTATGCCGATGCCGTGTACCAGAAGGGGTTTGCCCTTGCAAAACTGGGAAAGAACGAGGACGCGATCCAGGAATTCGACCGGACGATCAGCGAGGACCCGGGGAATGCCGAGGCCTACCACCAGAAAGGCCAGCTCCTTGCAAAAGTCTCCCGCTACGAGGAAGCACTCGAAGCGTTCAACAAGAGCATCGCGCTCAAACCTGACAACGCCCAGGTGTATTACGACAAAGGGTCGGTCCTATTAAAGGAGGATCAGTTCCAGCCGGCGATTGAGGCGTTCGATCAGGCAATCGGACTCTACCCGGATTACGTTGCTGCGTATTACAACAAGGGCATTGCCCATGAAAAGTCCGGGGAGCTCGATGAAGCGCGCCACTCCTTTGGAAAGACTATTGCGCTCGATCCCACCCATGCGCTTGCCCTGTACCACCGGGGATTTGTCCTGTACAAGATGGAACAGTACGCCGATGCCGTAGAAGCCTACGATGCGGCGCTCGCGCTCTCGCCCCAGAACACCTCGGCCCTTTTCGAGAAAGGGATCTCGCTCTCCCGGCTCGGGCGCTTTAAGGAAGCCACCGGGGCATTCGAAGAGGCCGTGGCACAGAACCCCGGGTTTGCCGATGCATGGCTCTACAACGGCATCTGCCATTCCCGGATCGGGAACTTCGAAGAAGCCCTTGCATCGTTTGACAAAGTGCTGGGCATCAATCCCAGGAACAACGAAGCGCTTGTCCGGAGAGGAATGGCGCTCTTCTCGCTCGGCCGGTACGAGGAAGCCATCACCGGGTTCAACCGGGCGCTCGAAGAGTCGCCAAAGGACGTCTGGGCATGGTATTACAAGGGAGTCTCGCTCTCCGAGCTCTCGCGTTTCGAGGAAGCGGTCAGGTCGTTCGAACGCGTGCTCGAACTCAACCGGCGCTGCGCCCGGGCGTTCTACGAGAAAGGCAATGCCCTGTCCCGCCTCGGAAAACAGCTCGAAGCGGTCATCTCCTACGATCAGGCGCTGGAGATCGAGCCGGACAATGCAAAAGCCCTGTACCAGAAAGGCATTGCGCTCGCCCAGCGCGAACGCTACGACGATGCGATAAAGACGTTCGAACGGATGCTCACGCTCGACTCCGACAATGCGCAGGCGCTCTACTACCTCGGCATTGCCTATGCGGGACGGGAACGGTACGACGAGGCCATCCATGCATTCGAGCGCTCGCTCGAACTCGAGCCGGCAAACCCCCTCACTCTCCATTACCTGGGGATTTCCCTGCTCCAGCGCGAGCGGTATGACGACGCCATCAGGGCATTCCTCGAAGCTCTCGAACACGACAAGTCCAATGCCGCTACGTATTACTACCTCGGGATCTCGTACGTCCACGCCGGGAAATACGAGGACGCCCTTGCAGTCCTTGCCACTGCGGTCTCGATGAACCCGGCGCTTGCCGATGCGTACACCTACCAGGGTATTGCCCTTGCCCGGCTCAACCGGCACGAAGAAGCGGTTACAGCCCTCAACCGCAGCCTTGCCGCCAACCCGTCGCAGATGGAGGCCCTCATCTGCCGCGGCTCTTCCCTCATGGTGCTCCAGCGGTACGGGGAAGCGGCCGAGACCTTCGACCGTATCCTCTCGCTCAACCCGAACCTCGTGGATATCTGGATGCAGAAAGGGACGGCACTGGACAAACTCGCAAAAAAGCAGGATGCCCTTGCCGCGTATACCAAAGTACTCGAAATCAACCCGGAGAATCCCGGGGCGTGGATCAAAAAAGGCGTCATCCTTGCAGATCTCGGGAAGATCGGCGATGCGGTTACGGCATTCAACAAAGCCCTCGATATCAACCCCGCCCTTGGCGACATCTGGATGCGCAAAGGGGATGCCCTCAACACCCTTGGGAGGAGCGAGGAGGCTGCCCATGCCTATGCCCAGTCGCTCAAGCTCAACCCGGAGCAGGAGCACGGCTGGATCAAGGAGGGCCGGACGCTGTACGATCTCGGGAAGTACGAGGACGCGATCGAAGCGTTCGACAATGCGATTACCATAAACCAGCGCAGCACGGAAGCGTTCCTGTACAAGGGATTCGCCCTGGAGAAACTGAGCAGGATCGACGAAGCCATCCAGGTATTCGAGGTCCTCCTCGAGATCGATACCAACAACAGCGAGGGCCATTTCCACATGGGCCTCGCCCTTGCAAACTCCGGGCGACAGAAAGAGGCGCTCGCTTCCTTTGAAGCGGCACTCCGGATCCGCGAGAACTTCGCTCCCGCATGGTACAACAAGGGGAAGATGCTCCTCGACCTCGGGAAGTACCAGGACGCACTTGCAGCGTTTGACAAGGCGCTCGAACTGGAACCTGCATATACCGAGGTATTCTACTACAAGGGTTTTGCCCTCCAGAAGATCGGCCGGTACCAGGAAGCGGTCGAGGCATTCGAGAGAAATCTCGAAAAAGACATGAGCAACTCCCCCGGCTATTATTTCAAGGGTATCGCACTCTCCAAACTGGGGCGCTACAAGGACGCTCTCGAAGCTTTTGACCGGGCGCTGGTCTATGACCCGGAAAACGCTCTTGTCTATTACCAGAAAGGCCGGGCCTTCGACGGCCTTGGCCGCCACCAGGAAGCCGTAGCGGCGTTTGAGAAGACGCTCTCCCTCAAGCCAAAATACAGCGAGGCGCGGATGCGCAAGGGCATCTCGCTGTACGAGCTCGGAAGGTATGCCGAGGCAATAACGGACTTCGAGCGGACCATCACTGAAAATCCCCACAACTTCCACGCATGGTACCAGAAAGGGCGGGCACTCTTCGACATGGGCCACTGCGACGAGGCGGTCGAAGCATACGACCATGCGCTGGAGCTCGAATCGAACTACCCCGAGGCACTCTACCATAAGGGTGTCGCGCTATACGACCTGGGCCACTATGAGGAGGCTATCGTCTCGTTCGACCAGGCACTCGAACACGACCCGCACCTCGACCAGGCAATCTACCGCCGCGGCGCAGCGCTTTTAAAACTCGAACGCTACCCGGAGGCGGTCCAGGCGTTCGACAAGACGCTTGCCGTCCTCCCCAGGTATGCCCCGGCCCACCACCTCAAGGGGGTCGCTCTTGCCGCCCAGGGACTGTACCAGGATTCCATCGATGCGTTCGACCGGGCCCTCGAATGCGATCCTACGAGTGCGGAATCGGCCCTGAATAAGGCAATCTCCCTTCACAGCCTGGGCCAGGAAGAAGACGCACTGGCAGCGGTCGGGAAGGCCATCGGGATCAAGGAGAACTTTGCAGATGCCTGGCAATACAAGGGACTTATCCTCTTCCGGATAGGTAAATTCCCGGAGATTGCCGAGGCCATCGATAAAGCACTCGGGTACGACCCCGGCAACGCCCGTCTCTATTACCTGAAAGGCCGGGCGTTCGAAGCGCTCAAACGCTACAACGAGGCAATCCTCGCCTACGACATGGCACTTTCCACGCAGTCTGCGTGCACGGAAGCCCGTATGCACAAAGGCACCTCCCTTTTCGCACTCAAAAAATACCGCGATACGATACGGGAAGTAAAGAAGGTCATAAAAAGCCACCCGGACAATGCCGAAGCCTGGTTCCAGGAAGGCAGGGCACTCTTCGAACTGGGCAGTTACACCGAGGCGCTCGATGCGTGCAGCCGCGCACTCAAGCTCCGGGATACGCACGCGGAGGCGTACCAGTACAAGGGACTGGCGCTCTACGAGCTCGGGCGCCACGATGAGGCCATCGATGCATTCGACCGGGCCCTCCGGCTCGACGAGCATCTCGACCGGGCGCAGTTCTACCGCGGGGCAGCGTTCCTGAAACTCGAACGCTACGATGAGGCCATCGAGGCCTTCAACAAGGCGATCTCCCTTAAACCGGACTCCGCGCCGGCTTACCACCTCAAGGGTGTTGCGCTTACGGCACAGGCAAAATACCAGGAATCGATCGAGGCATTTGAAAAAGCCCTCGAATACGATCCGGCGCGTGCGGAATCCGCCTTCAACAAGGCGATCTCGCTGCATAACCTCAAAAAAGACACCGAGGCCGTTCAGGCAGCCGACCAGGCCCTCGGGATTCGGCCGGATTTTGCCGAGGCATGGTATTACAAGGGTGTCGCACTCTCCGCGCTGAAACGCTACGACGAGTCCGTGACCGCCTTTGGCCGCTCGCTCGAATTCGATACAACAAACGCCCATGCCTACTTCGAGATGGGGCTCGACCAGATCGAACTCTCGCGCTATGACGATGCCGTTGTTTCGTTCGACCACGTCCTTGCCCAGCTTGCCGATTACCCTCCAGCATACTATAACAAGGGGCGGGCGCTCTCCCTGACGGGAAAGAACGAGGAAGCGGTTGCCGCATTCGACCAGGCACTGGCTATTACGCCAAACGATATTCTGGTGCTCCCGGCAAAGGCCCGGGCTCTTGCCTCGCTGAAACGGTTCAAGGAAGCAGCGGTTGCATACGAGACTGCCTGTAAGGCGGATCCAAAGAATGCGGATAACTTCTACCAGCTCGGCCTTGCATACGTTGAGCTCACAAAAGACGAAAAAGCCCTTGCCGCATTTGCAAAGACCGTAAAACTCGCCCCGGAAAACACCGAGGCGCTCGAACAGGCGGGCCTTGCCCTTGCCCGGCTGGAAAAATATGAAGACGCCATCGGGATCTTCGACCAGTGCATTGCCAAGGGAAAAGAGACGGCACGGATCTGGTACGAGAAAGGGTGTGCATTCTTTGCCCTGAAAAAATACGAAGACGCAATTACTGCCCTGGATCATGCGGTCGGGCTGGACGGCAGCCATATCGGTGCGCTGGTCAAAAAAGGCCAGGCGCTGTACGAGCTCGGGAAATACGACGAGGCAGTCGGCCTCTTCGACCGGGTGACCGCGCTCGATCCGGAAAACGCCATCGCGCATTTCACCAGGGGATCCGCATTAACCCGGCTTTCCCGTTTCGAGGATGCCATCATTGCGCTCGACCGGGCGCTCGAATACGATGGCAACAATGCCCGGAGCTATGCATGCAAAGGCTATTCGCTCTACCGGCTCGGGCGGTTCAAGGAAGCAGCGGAGTCTTTTGCCAAGGCACAAAAGAGGCAGGGAAAAGATCCGTTCACCCTTCTCTACCGGGGCAAGTCTCTCCTGCATAACGAGGCCTGGGAAGAAGCCGTTGCGGTATTCGACAAGCTCATCGCGCTGGATACGGGGAATGCCACTGCCTGGTACTACAAAGGATTCGCATATACCCGGCTGGGACTGCATAACGAGGCGCTGGAATCGTTCGACCAGGCACTTGCAGCCGACGAAGTATGTGCGGTGGCATGGTACCAGAAAGGGCTCGTGCTCTTTGACCAGGAACACTACAGCGATGCACTGCCTGCCTTCGAACGGGCGCTGGAGATCAAACCCGATGTGCAGGACTATGCGTTCCGGAAAGCGCTCACGCTCTTCATGGTGGGCCAGTTTGCCGATGCGGTCGTCTTCTTCGACCAGGCACTTGCCCACGGCCCGGCTACGTCCGCAATCCTGTATTACCGCGGGCGTTCGCTCATGGAGATCCAGAAGTATGCCGAGGCGCTCGAAACGCTCAATTCCGCCATAGCGCTCGATCCGGAAAACTCCTTTATCTGGCTGGCAAAAGGCGAGGCACTCTTCCACGAAAACGACGGGACAGCGGCAGTCGCCGCGTTCGACCAGGCACTTTCTCTCGACCCGAAGTCGGTAGAAGCTGCATTCTACAAAGGCGAGTCCCTCGCGCTCACCGCAAGCGACGAGGACGCAGTCCATGCCTACGACATAGTGCTCGGTCTCGACCCGTCCTATCCCGATGCTGCCTACAAAAAAGGGCTCGCACTGTACCGGCTGAAGAAGTATACCGAGGCCGTTGCGGCGTTCGACCAGGCAATCCAGTACGTGCCGGACCATGCCCGCGCCCATTACGAGCGCGGGCTTGCCCTCTCGGCGCTCGGCAGCTACGAGAAGGCAATCCGTTCCTTTAAAAAAGCGCTCGAACACGATCCCTCCCTGCAGGATGCACTGTTCCAGTCGGGGCTCGCGTATGCGAACATGAGCAGGTACGTGCAGGCGCTTTCCGCGTTCGACAAACTGCTGGAAGTCAGCCCGCAGAACGCAGGGGCGTTGTTCAACAAGGGCCGCATGCTCGCAAAGCTGCAGCGGGCCGACGAGGCACTGACCGTGCTGGATGCATCGCTCGAACTTGAGAACAATGTTGCTGATGTCTGGGTCCTCAAGGGGAACGTGCTCCTCGATCTCGAACGACAGGAGGAAGCTCTTGCCGCATTCGACCGGGCCCTTGCCCTTACCCCGGACGACACCGATGCATGGTACCGCAGGGGTCTCGCCCTTGCAGGGCTCCACCGGTACAGCGAGGCGTTGCAGTGCTTCGACCGGGTCCTTTCAAGCGACCCGAGTTGTGCCCCCGCCCTCTTCAGGAAAGGCAGCGCCCATCTCTCCAGCGGCGACCTGAAATCCGCCACAGATGCGCTCACCAAAGCCCTGGAACTCAGGCCCGACAATGCCAACGGCTGGTACGACAAGGCTGTCGCGCTTGCAGGACTTGGCAGGTACGAGGAAGCAATCCCCTCCTTTGACCGGGCGCTCAAGCTCAACCCGAAATACACGAGCGCCTACTTTGACAAGGGAAACGCGCTCGCAAAACTCGGGCGCGACAAGCAGGCCATCGAATCCTTCGAGATGGCCTCGGCCGTAGACCCGGACTTCTCCGCAGCGTATTACGAGAAAGGCCTTGCCTTCCTCCGGCTCAAAAAGAACAAGGATGCGATAGCTGCCTTCGATGCAGCAATAGCGATCGACACTTCCCGGGCACCGGTCTTCCTCAACAAGGGCCGGGCGCTCACAAGCCTCAGGAAATATGCCGATGCCGTCAGCGCTTTCGATACCGCCATCAGGCTCGACCCCAAAGAATACGACGCCTGGTTTGCCAAGGGCAGTGCGCTCGCCCGTCTCGAACAGTACGACGATGCCGTTGCAGCTTTCGACCAGGCACTTGCAATCGATGCCGGCCAGTATGCCGCCCATTATGAAAAAGGCGTGGCGCTGGCACGCCTCGGCAGGTTCGGGGAGGCAATCGATGCGTTCTCGCAGGCGCTCGAACGGGACGAGAAGAAGCCGGAGTCCCACTACGAGAAGGGAAGGGCCCTTTTAGAACTCGGCGAGAGCGAAAAAGCGAAGGAAGAATTCAGCCGGGTCCTCGAACTCGACGGGACATTCGACGATGCTGCGTATTATCTCGGTATCTCGCTCGAACGTCTCGGGAAGTACACCGATGCGATTACTGCCTTCGACCATATGATAGCCAAAAAACAGGACCACTTCGATGCATGGTTCCACCGGGGCCTTGCCTCGGTCAGGCTTAAAAAAGACGACGAAGCTGTCCCGGCTTTTGAGAAGGCCCGGCAGATCGAGCCCCATGATATCGACCTGCTCTTCTCCGAAGGCGAAGCATATTACCGGCTTAGCCAGTACGAAGAGGCAGTCCACCTCTTCGATATTGCCCTTGGAAAAGAGCCCGGCAACGGCGAGATCCTGTTTGCGAAAGGAAAGGTACTTATGAGCCTGAACCGGCACGAAGAGGCGCAGGATGTCCTGCGGATGGCCTTTACCCAGCTCTCGGACAATTACGAACCGGCATACCTCCGGGCCCGGTCGCTGGTTGCGCTCGAACGGTTTGAGGATGCGGACATGGCATTCGATGCGGCGCTCGCCCTCAAACCGAACGATCCCGAAATCTGGGCCGGCAAAGGCGCAGCCCTCCTGCACACCGGTCACTACGATGCAGCGATCGATGCCTACGATCATCTTATCGCCTTGACTCCGGACGACCCCGCCGGCCCGATGGAGAAGGGCAGGGCACTTGCCGCAGTAAAGAAGTATACCGAAGCAATCGCGTCGTTCGACCGGGTCCTCGAACTTGTACCGTCCGATCCCAATGCATCCCTCGAACGGGCACGGGCGCTCTATTCCCTCAAGCGCTACGACGAAGTCCTTGCAGCACTGGAAATTACCCTGTCGGCCAACCCGAAAGAGACCGAAGCGCTCTATTTCCGGGCAGCATCGCTCTCCGCTCTCGGAAGGGACACCGAGGCTGCCGCCGCGTACGAGCGCCTGCTCGTGTACCTGCCCGACGATGCAGATGCATGGTACGAACAGGGAAGCGTACTCTTCAGGCTCAGGCATTACGATGAAGCAATCGCTGCCTTTAACCATACCCTGATCCTCAGTCCCCGTCACTTCGAGGCACAATTCCAGAAAGCCCGGGCTTTGGATCTGCTGGAACGCTACAGCGAGGCTATCGGCACGTACAACGAAGCACTGGCGATACGGCCGGCAGATGCAAAGACCCTCTACTACAAGGGGGTTGCGCTCGCCCGGACCGGTTCTTCCGAAGACGCGGTCAAGGCCTTTGATGCAGCGCTTGAAAGCGACCCGGTCTTTGCCGATGCGCTCTTCGAGAAAGGAAAGGCCCTTTCCGCCATCGGGATGTTCCGCGAGGCGGTAAAAACCTTCGACAAGACGCTTCTTCTCAGCAAGAACTATGCGGGAGTGTATTTCCACAAGGGGAAAGCCCTCGCAGAGCTTGGCAGGCACGACGATGCAATCGTGGCATTCGACAAGGAGATCGATCTCGATCCGGCCAATACCGAGGCTTTCTATAACAAGGGCCTATCCCTCGCGGCAACGGGACGGCTCGACAACGCCATCGAAGCATTCGACCGCGTAATCCAGCAGACCCCGGAATCGGTCCCGGTCTGGCTCCACCGGGGCATGGTCCTGTACGACCTCGGGAAGTATTCCGATGCTCTCGAATCCTATGAAAAGACCCTGGAGATCGATCCGTCCAATGCCGAAGCCTGGTACCTCCGGGGCAGGGCACTTCTCGCCCTCAAAAAGTATGACGAGGCGGTCGGGGCATTCGACAAGGCGCTCGACTCCGATACGGAAGCAACCGAAGCTTACTATTACAAGGGGCGCACCCTCTTCGAACTGGGGCAGTATGACGATGCAGTTGATGCATACGACAGTGTAATCCGCCGCAAGCCGCGGCATGACGAGGCATTGTACCACAAGGGCCTTGCCCTGCTCAGGCTCTCCCGTGCCGATGATGCGATACCGGCATTCGATCTCGCCTTAAAGATCCGGCCGAACTTTGCCTACCTCTGGACCGGGAAAGGCATGGCCCTTGCAGCCCTCGACCGGCACAAGGACGCAATCACCTGCTTCACGAAAGCCATCGCCCTCGACAAGAAAGATGCCGATACCTATTACGAATACGGCAGATCCCTTAATTCGCTGGGCAGGTACCAGGAAGCGATCAAGAACTTCGATGCCGCACTGGTCCAGCGCCCGAAATGTGCACCGGCGTTTTACGCGAAGGGCCGGGCCCTCTGCGGGATTGCCATGTATCCCGAAGCAATCAATGCATTCGACCGGGCCCTTACCGAGAAAGGCGACTTTGCAGAAGCCTGGCTCCACAAGGGGATAGCCGAGGCAAACCTCGACCGGTACGATGAAGCGGTTGACTGCTATAACCATGCACTCTCTATCAGCCCGTCCTATGCACCGGCGCTCCTCAACCTCGGCCGGGCCCTCATCCACCTCGAACGCATCGACGAGGCAATCGCGGCTCTCGACAAGGTAACTGCACTCCTGCCGGAGTCCGCCGAGGCTTATTACTACCGCGGACTCGCGCTCTTCAAGCGCAACCACGACGAGGAGGCGCTCGACGCGTTCAACCATGCCCTTTCCATCAACCGGCAGTACGCAGAGGCGCATTACTATAAGGGCGTCACGCTCGGCCGGTGCGGGAAATACGAGGAAGCGATAGCATCGCTCGACGCTGCCCTCAGGATAAAGAGCGATTACCCGGATGCCTTCTACGAGAAAGGGGCCGCCTACCTGCACCTCGAAAAGTACAAGGATGCAATCGCCGCCTTCGACCAGGCACTGACCGCAAACCCCGGGTATGCGAACGCTATCTTCCAGAAAGGACGGGCTTACCTCGCGCTCCACAACCCGGATGGAGCGATCCGTGCATTCGACCGGGCGCTGGAGCTCGATCCCTCCTGCTACCAGGCACACTACTGGAAAGCCCGGACCCTGTACGATGAAGGGAGCTTCGATGCCGCGATCACCGAGTATGACCGGGCAATCGCCATCCAGCCGGGCCGTGCCGTAGTGTACCGCGAACGGGGCCTTGCCTATGCAGCGATCGAACAGTACCGGGACGCGATAAAATCCTACGACCGGGCGCTGGAGCTCGATCCGGCCAATGCCGAGACCTTCGCCCACAAGGGTACGTCGCTTGCCGAACTGGGACTGTTCCGCGATGCCCTGGAAGCGTTTGACAAGGCGCTCGAACAGGACCCCGGGCTTGCCGTTGCATGGTTCGGGAAAGGAAACGCCCTGTACGATATCGGCAAGTTTGCGGAGGCACGCAATGCCTATGACAACGGTCTCAGGATCGATCCGGAGAATGCAGTCGGGTGGACCCGGAGGGGCATGAGCATTGCCGGCCTGCAGGACCAGCGGGGCGCCATCGAGTCCTATGACCGGGCGCTCGCCATCGACCCCTCGTTCTCGATCGCCTACTTTACCAAGGGAAGCGCCCTTGAGGCGCTCGGGCAGTACGAAGAAGCAGCCGAGTCCTACCAGGCAATGATCTCGCTCCAGCCTGAATTTGTCGATGCCTGGATCCACCAGGGCCGGGCCCTCCAGGAGCTGGAGAAATACCAGGAAGCACTCACCTCGTTCAAGCGGGCCATAGAGATCGATCCCTCACGAAAAGAGGTCTGGAACGATATCGGGGCTACCCTTGAAAAACTCGGCAAGCAGGAAGAAGCAAAGATCTGCTACGAGAAAGCCCAGTAAGGTTACTTTTTTTTATCTTTTAAAAAAAGGAAATGCCGTGAGGCCTAGTATTTTTTCCGCACCGCAAGATACCAGAACACCGCACCGATAATGGCGATGATACCCACGACAATCCCGAATGCATATTTGATATAGAACGGGGTCTGGGCGGCTGCCAGTTTCTCGGCATTCTCCAGGTTTCCTTCAAGATACGGATAACTGGGATCGAGCTGCTGGACTTTTTTGAAATCTTCCACGCCTTCGCTGCACCGGCCCATGCCGCAGAGCGCATAGGCACGGTTGAACCATGCATCGGGGTTATCGGGTTCGAGTGACGTTGCTTTCTCGAATGCCGAGAGCTGGTCGTTGAAATATTTTGCCGCGGTCGCCTCATCGCCGGCCGTATCCTTGTAATAATATCCGATATTGTAGAGGATCTGGCCGCGGTTGAGCCAGAACGGTACCGATGTACTGTTCAGTGCAATGGCCTTGTCCGATGCATCAAGGGCGAGGTTGAGGGTTGAAAGCGGGTCCTGTGTCTTCTGGTGGACCCGGTTGAGGATGTCCGCCCGGCCGTTCCATGCATCTGCAAACGTCGGGTCGAGCGAGATTGCCTGGTCGTATGCCTGAAGGGCCAGGGTATAGTTGTTCTGTGCCGTCAGGTCCTGTCCGGCCGCATACCATCCGGCAGCATCGGTAGGATCTGCTGATACCGGGGGGATCAGACAGGCGCAAAGCACCAGGAGGAATGCGATAGGTGCAGCATACTGGTATTTCATAACAGCAAGTACATGGGGCACGGGTCGCACTTAAGAATTTTCACCGGATTCTGAGGCACTCACCGCTTCAGGACAAGAACGTGCCGGGTGAGGCTCTTGTGCACCCGCTGGGTATGGTGCTGGAGAACAGTCATGTGCTGCCCGGCAATGGCGGAGATATCCCGGTGCGTTACCACGATTGCACGGTGGCCGGGTTTGAGGACACGGTGCATCTCGTCAAGAGCCCCGTGGTAGAGGTTCTCCATCGTATCCTCTTTTTTAATGCATACCGACTGCCCGTACGGGAAATCGGTTGCAACAGCATCGATGGATGCATCCCGTACCGGGAGCCGGGTAGCATCGGCAAGCATCAGGGTTCCCTGCACCAGGTTTTCCCGGCAGCCGCCGATCATCATCGGGTCGAAATCGCTTCCGATCGTCTCCATCCCGAGCATCTGCGATTCGATCAGGGTCCCGCCGGTCCCGCAGAAGGGATCGAGGAGTTTTGCGCCCGCACCGCACAAAGTGAGATTGACAAGCGTCCGTGCCATCCGGGGCATCATAACCCCGGGATGGAAGAACTCGCGTTTCCCCGGGTTCCGCTCGTTATACGCACCGCGGGCGATCCGGTAGATGACCTTCCCGAAATAGCAGCGTTCCCCGGAAAGGATCGCACGGAACTCCACCGGGGGATCGATCAGTTGCACGGGTCCTTTGACCATGGTGCCGATCAGCCGCTCGAACTCCCGCTGGGAACAGGGGTTGCGGTCGTTACCGGCATGGATGAGTTTTACCCGGCCGGCAAATGGCTGTTCCGTTGTAAGGGAAAGATCCAAAAGCAGTCGGCGGAACGAGGCGGGATCCGAGTCGCACTCGCCCAGGTACTCCATCACCACGTGGGTCATGGCGAGGCGTTGTGCAGCAGAAGGATCCGGGCATTCCGCAACGGCAACCTGCGGGCGGGCATCTGTTACCGTCCCAACACATTCGAGCTCGGCAGTGGGAAGGGTCCCGTTCTCACCCGAGAGCTCGAAGATCAGCTTCATTGGACTATCATATGAGGCGGGGTTCCACAAATACCTGCGTGAAACGGGAGGGATAGCGGGAATATCCTGCTCCGGAAGAATCCCCGACAGTGCGTGACGCGGATATCAGGTCTGTATACCGCTCTCCCCGTCAGGGAGGGGTAATCCTGCTTGTGGAGAAGAAACCTGCGTGTCCTCCCAGAGCCAGACCATCCGGTCCAGGAACCAGAGTTTCCCGCAGTAGACAAGAACCATTCCGAGAAGGGTGGGCCAGACTCCGAATACCAGCAGGCCAAAGAGAACAAACAGCAGTCCCACAGCGGAAACCGCCGAAAGGACATGGGGAACAGTCCTGTGATGAAGCGGCACAAAAACAACGTCGCGGTTCATCCAGATCCGCTCGCCCAGCACAGCCTTCGAAGCCCATGCATCATACGATGCCGGGGCGGGAAAGATGCGGGGGTTGTACCAGATCCAGAGAAGGGAAAGAACCACCAGGACGATAGCATACCATCCCAGCCAGAACCGGCTCCAGGCTGCAAGGACAAAGAATGGAAGGGCAGTGTTGCGCAGGACTACGCTCCAGGGATTGGCATGACGGCGCCATGTTGCGTCATCCATCGCAAAGGTCTTTGCAATCTTCCGCTCAAGGGTCATTTTACAGCGGTAAGCGTTGTGCGTTTAATATCCTCCTGTCCGGAGAAGGATCACAAAAAAAGTAGTTTTTTTAGAGAGGGTTTTTCAGAGCAGTAATGTAAAAAAATTACTTCTTCCCTTTTTTCTTTCCCATCAGGCCGGAGAAGATGCCCCCGCCCTTGTTGCCGTGGCCTTCGAGTTCGGCGATCTTCACGTAAAGATCTTTCTGCTCCCCGGATACGCCTTTGGGAGTAACGATCTTCACGCGTACAAGGAGGTCGCCGGGTTTCCCGCGCCGTTTCACGCCTTCGCCGGCAATCCGGAGAGCCGTGTTGTACTGGATGCCGGGCGGGATCTTTACCTCGATATGGCGCTTGTCGATGGTCTCGACGTCAACGGTCGTCCCGAGCACCGCGAGCGCGGGCGTGATCTCGACCGTTGTTTCGAGGTTGTCACCCATCCGCTCGAAGCGCTTGTTCGGGAGGACGTACATCTCGATATAAAGGTCGCCGTTTGGCGCCCCATAATCCCCGGCCTCGCCATAGCCTTCCATGCGCAGGCGCATGCCGCTGTCGACACCGGCCGGGATATGGATAGAGATCTTACGCTTCACTCTTGTATGGCCGGACCCGTGGCAGCTCTTGCACTGCTTCTCCGGGATCTTCCCCCGGCCGCCGCACATAGTGCACGGGGTCATCCGGACAAACTGGCCAAAGACCGACTGTGCGGTCTGGCGCATCTGGCCGCTTCCGCCGCACCGCGGACAGACATTGGTCTTTTTCGTCTCGCTGCCCGAGCCCGCACACGTGGGGCACGGTTCACTGTGGAGCACATCGATCTCCTTGTCGGTCCCGGCAACCGCTTCTTCAAGCGAGATCTGCATCCGCATTAAGACATCGTCGCCGGACCGTGGCCCGGAACGGCGCTGGCCGCCGCCAAAGAAGTCGAAGATATCGCCAAAACCGGAGAAGTCGGAGGAGAAACCTCCCCCGCCGAATCCGCTGGCCCCGGTATAGGATCCCTTCGAGGCGTTCGTGTAGGTCTCGTGGCCCATATTGTCGTACTGCGCACGCTTCTGGGCGTCGGAAAGAACGCTGTACGCCTCGTTGATCGACTTGAACTTCTCTTCGGCTCCCGGGTCCTTGCAGACATCCGGGTGGTACTTCCGGGCGAGATTGCGGTAGGCCTTCTGGATCTCCTTTTCATCGGCAGTCCTCGGTACTCCGAGGGTGTCATAGTAGTCGCCCGTAGCCATCAGCGCTCACTCGTCTTTGACTTTGTAATCCGCGTTAACGACGTTGTCGTTCTGTTTCTTTTCCGGTTCGGGTTCCTGCTGCGGACCGGCACCGGCAGCGCCTTCCGCTCCACCGGCTGCTCCCTGCTGCTTTGCGGCGTTCTCCGCCTGCATCTTCTGGTAGATCTTCGTGGTTGCCGCGTACACTGCTTCGGTTAAGGTCTCCATTGCCTTCTTGATATCGTCGATGTTCTCGGCAGCAAGAACCTTCCGTACCTCGGCTACGCCGTCCTCGACTTTCTTCTTGTCGTCGGCTTCGAGCTTGTCGCCGCTCTCTTTGAGCATTTTCTCCGCAGTAAAGACCGCAGTGTCGGCCTGGTTCCGGATCTCGATCTCGTCGCGCTTCCTCTTATCGTCCGCCTCGAACTGCTTTGCGGCGTCCATCATCTTCTTGATCTCTTCATCGGAGAGCTTCTTGTCGCCCTTGATCGAGATCGCCTGCTCGTTGCCGCTCCCGAGATCCTTTGCGGAGACGTGGATGATACCGTTTGAATCGATATCGAAGGTCACTTCGATCTGCGGAATGCCGCGGGGGGCCGGCGGGATACCGGTCAGCTGGAACTTGCCGAGCGTGAAGTTATCCTTCGCGAGCGCCCGCTCGCCCTGCACGACATGGATCTCGACACTTGTCTGCCCGTCAGCGGCAGTCGAGAAGATCTGGCTCTTCCGTGTCGGGATCGTGGTGTTTCTCTCGATGAGCTTCGTTGCGATTCCGCCCAGCGTCTCGATACCGAGCGTGAGCGGCGTCACATCAAGGAGCACGATGTCCTTGGTCTCACCGGTGAGGACGGCACCCTGGATGGCTGCACCGAGGGCAACGCACTCGTCCGGGTTGATGCCCTTGTCCGGTTCCTTCTCCAGCAGTTTTTTCACGGTCTCGACAACGAGCGGAATACGGGTCGACCCGCCCACGAGGAGCACGTGGTCGATATCCTTTGGCGTCATCTTCGCGTCGCTCAAAGCCTGTTTGACCGGCCCCTCGGTAGAGCGGACAAGGTCCCCGATCAGCTGCTCGAGTTTCGACCGGGTGAGGTCGATGTTGAGGAACTTGGGGCCCGTTGAATCGGTGGTGATGTAGGGCAGGTTGATGTTCGTGGTCTGGCGCTGGGAGAGCTCGATCTTCGCGTTCTCGGATGCATCGCGCAGGCGCTGCATGGCGTAGATATCGTTCTTGAGGTCGATGCCCTCTTTCTTCTTGAATTCCTCGACAAGGTAATCGGTGATGAGCTTATCGAAGTCGTCGCCGCCGAGGTGGTTGTTCCCTGCCGTTGCCTTGACCTCGAAAACACCGTCGCCGAGGGTCAGGATCGAGACATCGAACGTACCGCCGCCAAGGTCGTACACGAGGACGGTAACATCCGCTTCCTTGTCGATGCCGTACGCCAGGGCGCTTGCCGTGGGCTCGTTGATGATACGCAGGACTTCGAGACCGGCGATCTTCCCGGCATCCTTTGTTGCCTGGCGCTGGGCGTCGTTGAAGTAGGCCGGGACCGTGATGACTGCCTTTGCGATCTTCTCGCCAAGGTATGCCTCAGCATCGGTCTTGAGCTTCTGGAGGATCATCGCCGAAATTTCCTGCGGCGTGTACTCCTTATCGCCGATCTTTACTTTTTCCGTGGTCCCCATCCTGCGCTTGATGGACTGGATCGTGCGCTGGGGGTTAGTGATAGCCTGGCGTTTTGCAAGGCTGCCTACGAGGCGCTCGCCCTCTTTTGTGAATGCAACGACCGATGCGGTTGTCCGTCCGCCTTCGCTGTTGGGGATGACGATGGGTTTTCCCGCCTCCATGATCGACATGCAGGAGAAGGTGGTCCCAAGATCGATCCCTAAAATCTTCTCGTTTGCCATAAGAGTTTCAGTCCTCCTTTTTTCGTGAATCACAATTTGGTTTCTGATCTTCGCTGTTCGTTTTTCCCTTCGATACTGCGACTTTTGCGTACCGGATCACTTTCTTGTGCATCCGGTATCCCGGGGACACGACATCGATGACCATTCCTTCCTTTTCATCGGAAGGAACATGGGCGATCGCTTCGTGTTCGTTCGGGTCAAATGTTTTTTCCAATGCGTCAATCTGGGAGATACCGTGCCGTGCAAGAATATCGGCAAACAGGCTGCGGATATGTTCGACACCGGTGCGGAGATGTTCGTCGTCTGCCTTGAGGGCCCGCTCCAGGTTGTCGGCAATCTCCAGCACATCGACCGCAAAGCGTTCGTTTGCGTGGTGCACCAGGGATTCCTGGTCCCGGGCAACCCTCTTCCGGTAGTTTTCGAAATCCGCGGCAAGCCGGAGGTACCGCTCGTTTGCATCCGCCAGCAGTTTCTTCTGTTCCGCGAGTTCGTCGCGTTCAGGAACCGGGCTGGCTGCGGATTTTTCCGGCTCTTTTGCCTTGGTATCCGGCACAGGGGGGGTATCGTGATCTTCCATAACACATCCCATTCGATGTTCCATTATCTATTGAATTGTGGTTCTATATAAAGTTTCAGAACGCTCCAACGACTGAACGGCCACACCGGGAGGTTTTTTACAAATATCTGCCGGCAAAACCGCTGGGAAACTTTCAGGCTCCTGCCAGGGATCGTTTTTCATAAGGATGCTGTGCATACCCCCACCGCTCTTTTTTAATTTTCCCCCAAAGACCCCCTCACGTATCATTTGCGGGTTTTGCTTTAGGTTATCTTCGTAAAAATCCCAATATTGCGTACGCTATACTGCAATCGTAGCAGGGGGTCATTGGGGGAAAAAAGTAATTGTCAGTCTTACCTGCCATGAATAAAATACCGCGGTACCGGGTGCTTCCCGGTAAAAACGGGCCGCCCGGTCCGGGCCGGTTTCCCTATGGGCAAACACCGCTTCCGGCAGACGGGTGTGCGGCGTACTTTTTGTCCTTTCCAAGCATATAGGAAAAGCATGAAATGGGCGCTACTTTCGGTATGGGATAAGACCGGGATCGTGGAACTGGCACAGGCACTTGTGAAAAACAAGTTTTCCCTCATGAGTTCCGGCGGCACCGGCAAAGCGCTGGAGCAGGCAAAGATCCCGTTCACGGAAGTCTCGAATTACACCGGGTTTCCCGAGATGATGGACGGGCGGGTAAAGACGCTCCACCCCAAGGTCCACGGCGGCCTCTTGGGCCGGCGCCAGATCGACGATGCCGTGATGGCGAAGTACGGCATCAACCGGATCGACCTCCTGGTCGTCAACCTCTACCCGTTCGAGAAGATGTCCGGGCAGTCCCTTCCTCTCGACAAGCTGATCGAGTACATCGATGTCGGCGGACCGGCCATGATCCGGGCGGCGGCAAAGAACTTCAAAGACGTTGCCGTTGTGGTCGACCCGGCCGATTACGAAGAGGTTGTCCGGACTGTGGAAGGCGCAGGATTCACCGAAGAGCAGCGGCTGAAACTCGCAAAAAAGGCGTTTGCCCGGACCGCTGCCTACGATGCGGCGATCAGCAACTACCTCCAGGCCCTCGATGCTCCGTTCCCGCCAACCCTCTCCCTCCAGTTCACTCACGGCAGGAAGCTCCGGTACGGCGAGAACCCACACCAGCAGGCAGCCGTGTACGGCACTTCGGGCATTGCCGGTGCCGAACCGCTCCAGGGAAAGCAGATGTCGTACAACAATTACCTCGACGTCAACGCAGGGACCTCCCTCCTTTGCGAGTTCGAGGAACCGGCAGCGGTAATCGTAAAGCACAACAACCCCTGCGGGGTCTCGGTCGGCTCCGACATCCTCGACGCCTACCTGACCGCCCGTGAGGTAGACCCGGTCTCTGCCTACGGCTCGGTCGTCTCGCTCAACCGCGAAGTAGACAAGAAACTCGCAGAAGCAATTGACTCCACCTTTGTCGAAGTCGTTGTCGCCCCCTCGTTCACAAAAGACGCCCTTGAAACCATGAAGAAGAAGGAGAACATGCGGGTGCTTGTCCTGCCGGAGAGGGTCAATGCCGATGAAGTCCGTACAATCGACGGCGGGATCCTCGTCCAGCGGACACCGGCCTACCAGGAGAACTGGCAGGTCATCACCGACCGCGACCCGACAACCGATGAGATGGCGGCGCTCAAACTTGCCTGGAAGGTCTGCAAGCACACGAAAAGCAACACGATTATCTTTGCCGACCAGAAGCGTACCCTCGGGATCGGCGCCGGGCAGATGAGCAGGGTGGACTCGGCAAAGATCGCAATCGAGAAGGCCTGTGCACCGCTTGCCGGTTCTGCGGTCGCGTCCGATGCCTTCCTTCCCTTCCCGGACACCCTTGAAGTGGCAGCAAAGGCCGGGGCAACGGCGCTTGTCCAGCCCGGTGGCTCCATCCGGGACAAGGAGGTCATTGCTGCGGCAAACAAGCTTAACATGGCAATGATCTTCACCGGCGTGCGGTACTTCCGGCACTGACAAAATTACCGGTATTTTTCTTTTTTGGCCCGAATTTTAGGATAGATATATATTCTGCGAAGTTTTGATAATTGCTTAAATCGTTTGTGGCGGAACAGTCACGGATGGTTTAGCTGCATTTGTGTGGTGAAGGAAAAATGGATTACGGAAATGTTCTTGGCGAAGCCTTCGGCTACGCAAAGGATGGCCTTGTCGGAAACCTGATGAAATGGATTCTCTTACTCGTCCTTGAGATCCTGCCGGTTATCCCGATTATTGCATGGGCATTTGTGTTCGCCGGCTCCCTGATGAGCGGCGGAACACCCGACTTCATGTCCCTTATTGGCGGGTTTGTCGTTGCCCTCATCATCGCGGTTCTGCTCGGAGCATTCTATGAGGGATACATGCTCAAGATCCTCCGGGGCGACAAACCGCTGCCGGAGATTACCGATCTCGGCAAGCTCTTTGTTGACGGCATCAAGTACATGGTCATCGAGATCATCTACATGATCCCGGTTCTTATCGTCCTCGTTGCAGTTGTCGGGGCAGTTGCCATGACGGCAATCGCCAAAGGTATCACCGACCCCAAGATCCTGGCGGCGGCAGCGATGGGCCCGGCCCTCGTCGGTATCCTCATTGCGGTTATCCTTGCGATCATCCTTACCCTTATCGCAATCATTGGCGTTATCCGCTTTGCCCGGACCGGGAAGATGGGAGAAGCATTCAACTTCGGCGAGATCTTTGCTACCATTGGCAAAATCGGCTGGGGCACCTATATCCTTGCCCTGATCATCCTTGTCGTGATCTTCGGGATCATCTACGTTGTCCTCGGGCTCATCCCGATCGTCGGGGCCATCATCGAGTTCATCATCGGCCCGTTCCTGATGGTCTTTGCAGCACGGTACATCTGCCAGCTCTACGACAGTGCCGGGACTGCATAATTTAATCCTTATCCCTTTTTTGTCGTAAGAGATCTCATTACAGAAATCTGTGTGAATAACACGTTTCAGGCAGATAACTGTTCAAAAACTGATTAATCCCGATACTTTCGGGAATCCGACAGATTGAAACTTTAAAAAAAGTAAGCGGTTTTCCTATCTCTGCACTGCGCCGAGGTTTGCCTGCTCTACGGTCTTTGCATACCGGGCAAGGACACCAGAGAGCGGCTTATTGACCGGTTTCCATGATGCCTTCCGGGCTGCAAGCGTCTGTGCATCGACCAGGAGATCGATCTTCTTTGCGAAGAGATCGACAGCGATTTTGTCCCCGTCATGGACAAGGGCAATCGGCCCGCCGACCGCTGCCTCGGGCGCGACATGCCCGATGCAGGGACCGCGGGTACCGCCCGAGAACCGCCCGTCGGTGATAAGGACCACATCTTTGTAGCCAACACCCATCAGCGCCGATGTCGCGGCAAGCATCTCGGGCATTCCCGGCGCTCCCTTCGGCCCTTCGTTCCTGATGATGACCACATCGCCCTCTTTTACCTGCCGGGAGAGGATCGCTGCCATTGCCGGTTCCTCGCCATCGAAGACCCGGGCCGGGCCGGTGTGCTTCCAGATCTCCTTTGACACGGCAGCACACTTCACGACCGCACCATCCGGTGCAAGCGAACCAAAGAGGATCTTGAGGCCGCCGGAAGCATTCACCGGTGCATCGAGTCTTTTTATGACCTCCTCGTTTTTGATGACCGCTGCATCCGCGATCTGGCGGACAGTCTTTCCCGAGACGGTCGGGAGATCGTCGAGATACTTTTCCAGGCGCTTCATGACCGCCGGGATCCCGCCGGCGCGGTTCAGGGCCTGCATCGAGTAGGGACCTGATGGCATCATGTAACAGATATGGGGGATCTCTTCTGCAATGCGGTTGAAATCCTCAAGCGTAAGCGGGACATCCGCCTCGGTTGCCACAGCCATGAGATGGAGGACGGTGTTCGTGGAACCGCCAAGAGCCATGTCCATGCGGATCGCATTTTCCAGGCTCTTTTTCGTGACAATGCTGCGGGGGGTGATGTTCTGTTTTACTGCCGCCACTGCGGCCTCCCCGGTTTCCCGGGCAATCCGTAACTTGGCGGCATCGACCGCAGGTATCGTTGCGCAGCCGGGCAGGGACATCCCGAGCGTCTCGGTCATGCAGGCCATCGTGTTTGCCGTATAAAGCCCCTGGCAGCTCCCGCAGCCGGGCATGGCACAGCACTCGAGTTCCTTTAGGGACTCATCGCTCATGGTTCCGGCTGCGACCTTTCCTACCCCTTCAAAGACATCGGTCAGCGAGAGATCCTTTCCCTCGACATTTCCGGGGAGCATCGGTCCGCCCGTAACAACCACGGTCGGGACATTGGTCCGAACCGCCGCCATGAGCATCCCGGGCACGATTTTGTCGCAGGTTCCGACACAGACAAGGCCGTCGAACCGGTGCGCCTGTACCATGAGCTCGATGGAATCTGCGATATTCTCCCGGGATGGCAGGGAGTAGCGCATCCCCTCATGGCCCATGGCAATGCCGTCGCAGATGCCGATTACGCCGAATTCAAACGGCACTCCGCCGGCCGCGGCAATGCCCTCGCGGACCCGTTCAGACAACTGCCGCAGGTGCATATGGCCGGGAACAATCGTATTGTAGGCATTCGCGATCCCGATAAACGGCTGCTTCATTTCGCGGTCGGTCACACCCAGTGCACGCAGGAGCGAACGGTTCGGCGCCCGTTCGTATCCCTTTTTTATCCTGTCGCTTCGCAGTTCTGTCATTAGCAGGGATGATTGCCCGCCATATGCTATGAAACTACTGTCATTGCAGGATTCCGGGCAGGACTGTTTTAACAAACCCGTTCCTGAGGGAAACGAAAAAGGAAACAAAAAAATTACTGGCGTTTTTTCCGGAAATAGTAGAGGGCGTATACGATGCCGATGATCACGGCAACAACAATGGAGAGGTATACGGAATTGGAGAGAATTCCTGCGATACCGGTAAGATTGTTTACCTCCACCGTGACCTTCATGGGGTCCGAGATGGAGGTAGTATTCATGTCGTCGAGATAGCGTATCTCGGAATCGAGCCCGTATTCCTTTACAGTTGCATCGCTTGAAACCGTAAGCTGGAACGAGGCTACCGCAGACTGGCCCGGCGCGAGGTCGCCCAGGTAGGAGATATCCGAGCTGCTCGTAAACGGCTTGACTGCGCTTATCCGGGCCTCGGCGCTCCGCACGGACGTACTCCCGGTATTTTTATACACCACCAGGATGGTCCTTTTGCTGCCCGGGCTCATATCGGCCGGAGGAGACAGAATAGCAAAATCCACCTTGCTTCCCACATCCACCCCGGCGGTTTCCGTGCGGGACGTAACATAGTCGCCCTCACTGTTCCGGTAGACAACCACCACATCGACCGGGTACGATGCATTCTGTGCGGTCTCTGCCACGCTTACTTTGTATCGGCAGGATACCGTGCTCCCCGCAGGGAAATCCCCGATATAGACGCTGCTGTCCGCGGGAGTTACCGGGCTGTTGTCGTTCTGGAGGACTTTTATCGTGGCCTTTGTCCCGTCAAGGGTTCCGTTATTTTTAATGACAAGGTTCAGGTACCCGTCCGCACCGGCGATCAGGTGATCCGGCACAGCAGAAACGATCTCCGGGATTACCTCTTCCTTGATGACGATGGGGACAAAGACCGTGGTATTATCCGAGACATAGTAATTCCGGAAGGAATCCACCTGGTACTGGATGACGGAATCGATCCGGGTATAGGTAAGATTCACCGGGACCAGATAGGTTCCTGCCGGTGCATCGCTGTCGATCTTTGCCTGGACGGTCACGGTCTTCCGGGTCTGGCCGGGAAGATCGCCGATCATCTGGGGATCCGATTTAACAACAAGCGGTACGTCACCGGGAGATACCGAAACCGTGACAAATTTTGCAGTCGCCGGGAGGTCCGTCCGGTCGATAACGGACGATGCAACCTCTTTTTGTGTACTCATGCCGTTATTCTCGACAACCAGCAGAATGGAGACATCGCTGCCGGCTGAATACTCGTTGGTACCGGAGACCGACACGTTCAGGTCCGGGCTGCCGTCAAGGTATTTTGTCCCGGCAGAGACCGGTACCGCAACGCACAGGGTTACTATCAGCAGAATCAGGAAGGTTCGTATCGGTGCCATCAGGATCACCCGGTTCCGGATAAAAATGCGTTCTACTATTGTACATTACCGGATTATGTAGTTTCCCGGAAACCTGACAGCTGCCGGTCACACCTGGAAAATATCCATGAATGCCTTCACCGACCCGATCCTGTACATTCACGGTCTCTGTTTCATGAGAAAAACCGAAAACAGCGCGATTTGTGATTGTTCAGGAACATCATTTTATACAAAGGGGTGTGACTGCCAGGGAAAGAACCTCTATATCCGCATTTATTTACGTACACATAAATAAAAGAAAAAACTGAAACACATCTGTAATGACAAAACAGATCTACCTGACCGTTTCTTTCATCCTTATCATCCTGCTCATTGCCGCTGCCGGATGCGTGACACCTCCCTCAGGGACGACTTCGTCCGGAACAACGGGGGGTTACTATTCGACCGAGACCGGGACCGCAGAAACGACCGCGCCCGAACAGTACGTGACGGTTGTTACCCCGTATTCAGTCGGTACCCAGGAAAGTTCCACCTCTGCATCGGGAGCAAATCCCTATGTAACACCCACGCAGCCCCCGGAGGACCGGTCCTGCCTTATCTACATCAATACGCAGAATTATGCATACAATACAACCGCCATCACCTTCGATCTCAAGAACCCGCCGATGTACATCAACTATACCGTAGTGCCCACGAACGTCACCGTGAACAAGTGGGTTCAGGAGAGGACGGGATCCAAAACGGATGTTACGTACACTTACTCCGATTACGCACCATATTCCTGGTTTGAGGTGACGGTAAGAAATAAAACCTCGGGGCAGGTCTATCTGGATGACGGATTTGGTCAGGCAAAAGGCTTATCCACGTACACCAGTGCAACACTTAAAGTACTGAAAACTGATGATATTCTCATAGAATTTAAGGGTCAAAGTATCACAGCAACTGTCGGTGTATGGGTAAAACCAATCGGTAATTTCGACGATCCGGAGAACAAGACCTTCACCGAATGTAAATTCTGGACATCGACGCAGAACTCCCTGCCATTTGTAACGGCAACGACCACCCCCTCTTGGACACCGGAAAACCAGAAAAACGAAAGACCCAGTAACTAACATCAAATTTCTTTTTTCTCGATCAAGAATACATTTAGGAGTTAACCCTGCAAAATTCGTCACTTAATTTACACGGTGAGATATTTAAGCGATGAAAACGATGTAAGTAAGGCAGGCATACCCAGAGTAACAGGTCCCGGTAGGGTAGTGGACATCCTAGAAGCCTGCGGAGCTTTTGACCCGGGTTCAAGTCCCGGCCGGGGCGTCATCCTTTTTGAAATAATGATTCTTACGGTTTTGTCCTGAAAAAACCCGTGCTTTCGCCACAGAGCAGAGCGTGCTTTTCCCTCATTGATTCTGGGAAAACTAAAAATAATGCGCAGATCTGCATAACGTTAACAACCGGTTAAAAAAGATTAAAAAGCAGGTTTTGTTTTCAGTGCCGCCACCAGCAGGCTGACACCCGCCTCGACATCTGCTATATCCAGCACCTCGACCGGCGAGTGGATGTACCGGGTTGCCGGGCTGAGCGTGGTGCTCGGGATCCCGCCCTTCGTGAGATGGATGGAGGTCGCATCGGTAGTACCGCCGTTTCCGACTTCGAACTGCACCGGGATCTTGTTCTTTGTGGCTGCATCGCGGAGCCACTTGACAACCCTCTTGTCGGCAATAAGTCCGCGCCCGGCAGCATCGACAATCGTAACTACGGGGCCTTTCCCCATCTCGACTGCCGCATCCTTCATGTCAATGCCCGGGTGGTCTCCCGGGATAGTGACATCGGTGGCGATTGCCCAGTCGGGCTCGATGGTATATGCGCTCGTCTTTGCGCCCTTGAGACCTACCTCTTCCTGCACGGTAAAGACCGCATAGATCGTGAAGGGGGACTTGACCTTCTGCATGGTCTTTATCAGCATCGCGCAGCCGGCCCGGTTGTCGAATGCCTTGCCGGTCACCCGGTTGTTGGCAAGTTCGGTAAACTCGCGGTCGATGGTGACCGTTGTCCCCACCTCGATTCCCATTGATTCGGCGTCTTTCTTGTCCTTTGCCCCGACATCAATGAACATGTCGTCGGCCTTGACGCCTTTTTTCCGCTCGTCCTCGTCCATCATGTGCGGGGGCTTCCCGCCGATGACACCTATTTTGTCCCCCTTTGCCCCGTGGACAATCACGCGCTGGTTATAGAGCGTGGGCGCATACCAGCCGCCGAGCATGACAAACCGGAGGAACCCCTTGTCATCGATATACTTGACCATAAGGCCGATCTCGTCCATGTGGGCGGCGAGCATCACTTTTGTTGCATTGCCTTTTTTCACCGCAATGAGGTTGCCCATCGGGTCCTCGCGGATCTCGTCAACACAGCCTTTGAGTTCCTTTTTTATGACAGAAAAAACGCTGCCTTCACTGCCCGAAACACCGTGGGCATTGGATAATTTCCGTAAAAGTTCTTTTACCATATTATTCTCCTGTTGCCTTTTCGATCCTATCAAGGGCTCGCTTGAGGTCGTCACGCGATGCCGCATAGCTGATACGGGCATAGTCGGGAGCATTTGCCCCGAATGCTGAGCCGGGGGTGAGGATCACGCCGCTTTCGATGATTTTGTTGACAAGCGCCGGTTTCATCGGGACGAAGGCATAGAACGCGCCTTCGGGAATCGGGAACGAAAACCCGATCTTTGCAAGTCCCGAACAGACAAGATCGCGGCGGGCACAGTACTCGTCGCGCATCTTTTTCACCGGGGACTGGTCGCCGGTATAGGCTGCCAGCGCTGCGTACTGCGAGATCGAGGTGGCGCAGGCTTGGCAGTACTGGTGGACCTTGATGCACTGGCCGACGATGTCATCCGGTGCTGCCAGGTACCCCAGCCTCCAGCCGGTCATCGCATAGGTCTTGCTCGCTGCATTGATGGTGACAACGTTGTCCCCGAAACAGGCAGCGCTCCAGTGTTTCTTGCCGTAGATGAAATGCTCGTACACTTCGTCGCTGACAATAGTGACCCCGGCGTCCTCTGCATACTCCACGAGTGTCTTTACCGATTCCTTACTCTCGACTGCACCCGTCGGGTTTGCGGGAGTGTTCAGGACAAAGAGCCGTGCCCCGTCCATGAGGGATTTTGCCTTCTCGATATCGATATGGAACGTCTTGTCCAGCGGAACGCCAACGGGGCGTCCTCCCGCAAGAGTGGCAAGCGCTGCATAGGATACAAAACCCGGGTCCGCGCAGAGGACCCGGTCGCCAACGTTTACAAGAGCCTGCATCACGATATGCAGCGCCTCGCTCGCTCCCGCCGTCACGATAATCTGGTCGGGGGAGTACGCCACGTGGTTCTCGGTCTTGAGCTTTTCCGTGAGCGCGGTCCGGAGTTCGGGTATCCCGTTATTCCCGGTATACCCGGTCTTTCCCGCCCGGATGGCGGCAATCGCCGCGTCCTTGATGTGCTGCGGCGTATCGAAATCCGGCTGGCCAAGGCCCAGGTTGATCGAACCGGGCCCCGCCGCCTCGAAGATTTTACGAATCCCCGAGATCTCGATATCTTTTACCCGTGATGAAAACGGTCCTGTCATTATTCGTTTCCTTCCCAATACGGCTCTCCGTATCACTCCATGTTCGCATGACGGTTCTTGAGCGCAGACTCGTCGGTCTTGGTGATCTCCATGAGCCGTGAGATCACGGCATCTGAAAAGATGAGCGAGGCGGTTTCAAAGAGCGTGCCAAGCGGGGCAAAGGACTTGTGATCGCCGAGCATCTGGCGGATCTCGTATTCCGCAGCATCGTCGCGGACATCGTCCCGCTGGCTCTCGATGATGACCCTGCAGTCAGCAATGTGCCCGATACGCGAATCCGGGTTGGAGGTGATCAGGCAGATATGAGCGCCGATCTCCTTTCCGGTTTCCGCGATGTCTGCAATGGATTTGGTCTTTCCGGATCCGGAAAAGACCACGATTGCATCCCCTTTCTGGACCGCCGGTGTGATGGTCTCCCCGACAACGTACGACTGGAGACCGAGGTGCATCAGGCGCATGGCAAAACTCTTTGCAACAAGGCCCGACCGGCCGGCTCCCATAACATAGATCCGTTTTGCCTGCAGGAGCTGGCCGATAAAGGCATCCACATCCTTATCCGATATCGCGTTTGAGATGGCCCGGATCTTCGAGGCCATCAATTGCATCATTTCCTGAACCCTGTGGTTTTCCATCCTTCTCAACAGGAATGGTGCTATCCCAAACTAGAAGAGAATTTCGTACAATGGCACATTTGGGAAACAGGATTGCCCGGTTTTAAAAAAAGGAGAGCAGGGATTAATTTTCTGACGGGGTATAACGGATAACTTCCCCGCAGGTTGCAAGTTTCCCGTTTTCCAGAACAGAGATAGTACCATGGCCCCCGCAGATCCGGCACCTCCTGCCATTTTGGGCAAGCGTCCGGTCTGTCTCTGCTGCGAGTTCAAGGAGCGCTTTTCGTTCCTTGCGAGCAAGTTCGCTGTCAACGTTTACCGAAGTGACAAGGAAATCGGCAAGGGAACTGTAGTCCGCCCGCTCCTTTGTCAGGCTCGAAAAGTTGATGACCGCATCCGCGGTAAACAGGATGCCATCTGTAGCCGAGAAGAGATAGATCTGCCCGTAGGTATGCCCTCCGAGCCCTTCAAGAATCTCAAGTTCCAGGTCCCCGATCCGGATCGTATCGAGCACCGGGAAGATGGATCGCATTTTTGTGCCGGCGGGAGGGAGGCAGGCGATCTCTTTTGAAGGATTGAACTGCGAGAAACAGTTGATCATCTTCGTGTAGAATGCTTCGAGAACCGAGTGCTCGTTCCGCGAACCGCAGGCACGGTTGTTGGTCTTTATGATATCGCGCGTGCCGGTGTGCATGATCCCCGGGACCGGAAAAAATCCCCCGCCACCGCAATGATCCGCATCCGCATGGCTGATGATCACCCGGGAGACGGTACGTTCCGGCCCGATCCCGAACCGGGCAAACATCTTCATGATATCAGCGTGGTAAATGCCATACCCGGTATCGATCATCAACGTTTCACCGGGAGCAGCGATCACGTAGATGCTGCCACCGCAGGGAGGCTGGAAGCAGTATACCGTTGTTTTTTCGGTAATGGCAAGTTTCTGTATGTCTGCATAAAAGCCGGCCCCGGTTGTTGCCCGAAGGGTCCGCCCGGTCTGTAAAACGCTGTCGAAAACTTTGCGGGGATCGTTTCCCCGGTTGGTAAGTTCCTGGGCGATATGGTTGGTGTCGGCCAGAAACGAGAGAATGAATTCGTTCTCCGATGCCCCGATCAGGTCCCGAAATTCCTGTGCCAGCCGCACGTAAAAGATAGTGTCGTCCAGGTGCCTGCCCGTTGTATCGTATTCGAGAATTTCGAGCTGGTAGCGGGACTTGAGCTCGTCGAGAAGGTGCTCGATCGCAGCCGGGTTGTCCAGATTCAGGCTGACGGTGAGCCGGTCCGGGTACCTGCCCGAATCGTCAAAGTCGATATACCCGATATTTGCCCCGGATACCGTGATATATTTCAGAAAAGTGCTCAGCGATCCGGATACGTGGGGCAGGTGGACAAAAAACTTCAGGAAACTAACGGGTTTTAGCGATGTCTGGAGGTATCCCACGCTTTTTAAGTCGCCGGTGATCCGGGCATAGGCTTCTTCCGATGCCGTAACTTCGTAAAAGACCGTACAGGGATCGATTCTCCGGTCGTACTGGATGCGGTTGATGTTGCCATCGTATTTTTTGATGATATTGGCTGCCCGTTCCAGAGAACCGGGTTCATCCGGCATATGAGCAATAAATCCAAATTTTTTCACGATTCCATGCCCCGATTGCAGGATCAGCATTGGATGTAAGATCATTATAATTTATGGCCGGGCCGGGAAAATGGGCCCCGCCCGTCCGCATATCAGATGCTAAAAAAGTGTCGGGTTATTTCCTGTGCGAGCGGACAGCAATGATACACAGGGCACCGATGATACAACCAAATACTGCTGCGAGCGGGGAAAGGGGAAGGCTCGACGGGGATTTTACCATCTCCGGGGATATTTCCGTGGCCTTTCCTTCAGAGACCGTGATACCGATCGAACAGGGCATGTATCCCGGGGACCGGATCTCCACGGTGTGTGTACCCGGGCTCACCGCATTCAGGGTCAGCGGGGTCGTTCCCACCAGTACCGAATCGAGATAGACGGACGCACCGACAGGCTTTGAAGATACAACCAGGGATCCCGAAGGGGTCGATGTTGTTTCAGCGGGAGTTATTCCGACAGGTGTCGTAGTGGTTGTTACCGTACTGTTCGCCTCCGCGATTTCGCTGCCCTCTTCGGATGCGGTTGTATTGGTTTTTGCTGCCGTAACGATCAGGGTCTTTGTGCTGCTCCGGGTCATTGACGGGCTGCCGACATTCACGGTGTACTGGCCCGGGGCCAGATCCACATGGAACCCGTAATTGAAGTCCCCGCTTGCATCGGTTGCCGCGAGATACGTATGGACTTTGTTTCCCTGTGCATCGAGCACATCGATCTCGATGTTCTCTGCTCCTTTCTCGCTGTACCCGATAATCGTGACATAATCGTCCAGAGTCGCCGGGTTCGGCGTCATCGAGACATAGAACTCGGGTTTCTTGAGCATGACCGCAACAGATGCAGTGACATCCGGGTGATCTGCATCATATGCGGTAAGCGTATACTTTGCAGTGTACAGGTGGTCGACACCGGCAGCACGGGATATGTCCCAGTAGAATGCCCATGAGTGGGTGTCGTCAACTACTGCGGTATTGCCTGTTCCCGGTGTACCGGTAAGGTTATAGGGCGGCACGCCTTCCGCGGGCAGTCCCGGGCCGGTAATCCGTACAACCGTAGTATTCCCGAACGTGTTTTTCCCGTCAAAGGCAATGGTATCCCCAACGTAGTAACCCCCGGCCCCCCGGTAGGTAATCGTAACCGCCCCGTTGTCTGCCGAGACCGGGACCATACATACTGCGATCAAAACCAGGAACAGAATACCGGAAAAGATTTTTGGGACCTGATGCGAATGCATTTCTTTCCCTCACCTTAAAGAGAATATTCATGTACAGGAATAAATATTGTTCTCCAGAATTCCCGCGTTTTTGCCTAAAACCGGCCCCGTATTTCGCGTAATCCAACAGTTTGACCCATTTTGCACAGATAACGAAACTATATGTATGGCGGCGCAGTAACCCATACATTGAAGGGATATATGTCCGACGTTACGCTAGCCATAAAAACCGGGAATGAACAGCTGAAAAATAAAATAGCGAAATTATCCGGCGAATTTTCGTACGAAGATACCGCCTATCACCTCCCGGTATCCTATGCACTGACCGGCACCCCCGTCCACGCACCGCAGGCTGCCGCGGAAGTTTTGACAAAAACTGCAGATAATCCCCTGGTTGCCGCAGAATGCATCCTTGCAGGAGAGACGGCAGCGGCCGGGAAAGAACCCGCGCCGTATACGGGATTTATCAGCGATACCGTGATCCGCAAACTCGGGTATTCCCTTGTCGATGGCAGCATCCTTGGCCTGGCCCTGATTGTGGGCTCGCCGAAAAATGCGGAAAGCGCCGCTGCCATCTGCCGCGAACTGCAGGAAAAATACATGCTTACGTTCCTCTCCGGCGGCGTCATCCCGACCCTTTCGGAAGCGGGAGTAAAGCTCGGGCTCGATTACCGGCTCATCCCTCTCGGGTCAAAACCCATCCATTCCGTCCATTTCGTAGACATTGTTGCCCGGGTAGCGATGATGTTTGGCGGCGTTGCCCCGGGTGATATCCACCGGCTCCTTGCCTATGCTGCCGAGCGGGCAAAGGCGATCGTGATCGTCTTCCCCGGACTCTCGGACGAGGACATCGCATTCGTGGACGGCATGCGTGTGCTGGGATTTCCGATCCTGACGCTCGGCGGGTACGAGGGCGGCGACTGGATAGTGTCGAAACCCGAAGATGTTGTGCGGACCGGCATGGACCAAAAAGGCATTCGGGTTACGGTGACCGCAATCCCCATCCCGATGAGCTGCTCCCCGGCATTTGAGGGAAAGAGCATACGAAAAGAGGAGATGCAGGTCGAGTTCGGCGGCGGGCGTTCCCCGGCCTTCGAGCTCCTGCGCATGAAAGATGCCGGCGAGGTCGAGGACGGGAAAGTGACAGTGATCGGCCCCGAGATCGATGCCATGAAAGAGGGAGGCGCGTATCCTCTCGGCATCATCATCGATGTGGCCGGAAAAACGATGAAGAAAGACTACGAGCCGGTGCTCGAACGCCGGATCCACAACTTCATCAACTATGGTGAAGGCTCATGGCACGTAGCGCAGAGGGATCTCATCTGGGTCAGGATCTCGAAAGAGGCGTACGGGAAGGGTGTAAAGGTCGAGCACCTGGGCAAGCTCCTCGCGAGCAAATTCCGTATGGACTTCCCGCAGCTGCTCGACGCGGTCTCGGTTACGCTGATTACCGATCCCGAGAAAGTGCTTGCCGCAAAAAAAGAGGCAGAGGAGATCTACGCGGAACGGGACGCCCGGATCAAGGGAATGCGGGATAACGATGTCGATACCTATTATTCCTGCACGCTATGCCAGACGTTTGCCCCGAACCACGTCTGCGTGATTACCCCGGAGCGGCCGGCGCTCTGCGGGGCGATCAGCTGGCTGGACGGGAAAATTGCCTACGAAATCTCACCATCCGGCGCAAACCAGCCGGTGGAGAAAGGAGCGCTCATCAACGCCCAGAACGGCGAGTTCGAAGGCGTGAACCGGTTCGTGAAGAAAGCGAGCCACGGGGAAATCGAACGCTGCTCGCTCTATAGTGTCATGGAATACCCCATGACCTGCTGCGGGTGTTTCGAGGCAATAGCCCTGATGCTCCCCGAGGTTAACGGCATCATGGTGGTGAACCGGGAATACAAGGGAATGACCCCCTCGGGCATGACCTTTTCCACGCTTGCCGGCACAATCGGCGGCGGTGCCCAGACCCCGGGCTTTGCCGGGATCTCTAAAAACTACATCCTCTCGGACCGGTTCCTCCAGGGCGAGGGCGGGATTGAACGGCTTGTCTGGATGCCGGCGCAGCTCAAAGAAGAGCTCAAGTCCCGGCTCGTGCCGCTGCTGGAGAGCAAGGGGCATCCCGATCTTTTCGACAAGATTGCCGATGAGACTACGGCCGGGACCATCGAAGCCCTGACAGAATACCTTGCGCGTGTCGGCCATCCGGCGCTTGCCATGAAACCCCTGATGTGAGGCACGACCATGGAACCTGACCTGAAATTCGGCTGGACAAGCACGGTGGGAACAGTCGTCCTTGGCGCAACGAAAACCGATGGGGGCACGCGGTCGAAGTCCTACACGATTGGCGGGGGAACGACCCTGCCGTTTATGGAAAAGGACCGCTCGTTTCCCGCGCCGCTGATCGCGTTTGAGATCTGCGACGATTCCCGGTACTGGTCGCCGATTGTCAACGATTTCTGCGGCGACCTGGTAAAAGATCCGGCTGCATGGGCAAAAACCGCGGAGAGCACCTATGGTGCCGATCTTGTCCGGCTCTGCCTGACGAGCACCAAGCAGCGGGATTTCTCGGACATTCCGGTAATAGGGAAAACGGTCGAGACCGTCCTTGCCGCAACCTCGCTTCCGCTGATCATCGAGGGGAGCAACGAGCCAAAGATCGACAGCGAGGTTTTCCTGAAATGCGGCGAGACCGGGCAGGGAGAAAAACTCCTGCTCGGGACGGCAGAAGCCGGGCGGTACCGAAGCATTGCGGCTGCAGCTCTTGCTTACAACCACTCTATTATTGCCCAGTCTCCGATCGATATCAACCTCGCAAAGCAGCTCAATATCCTCCTAAAGGAGATCGGAGTCACCCGCGATCACATCGTGATCGACCCTTACACGGGAGCGCTCGGGTACGGTTTCGAGTATTCATACTCGGCAATGGAGCGGATCCGGTTCTCGGCATTAAAAGGCGACACTGACCTTGCGATGCCGCAGATCTGCGCACCCACGGATTCCCTCACGATAAAAGAGGTGCGGGAGGCGGAAGGGCCGGCCCGGGACAGCATGGCGGTAGAATGGGAATTTACGACAAGCCTTGCCGCAGCGGTTGCAGGAGCGGAGATCGTCTGCGTCCGCCACCCGGAGACGGTCAAACGGTTGAAAGCGGCATTTGCCGGGCTCTCTGCCCGCACGGAGGTGTAAGATGGCACTCAAAGCCCTCGATATCTACAAGCTCCTCCCGAAAAAGAACTGCAAGGAGTGCGGCGATCCCACCTGCCTGACGTTTGCGATGAAGCTCGCGGCCGGGAAGGCCGATGTCGAGCTCTGCCCGTACCTCGACGACAATGCAAAGAACGTGCTCGGGGCAACCACCCGCCCGCCGATCAAGCTTGTCGGGGTCGGGGTCGGCGAGCGCTCGTACTCGGTCGGCGAGGAGTTCGTGCTCTACCGCCACGACAAGACCTTCTACCACCCGCCGGGCATCATGTTTGCTGTTTCCGACACCCAGAGCGAGGCAGAGATCGCGGCAGTGACCGCACGGGTCAAGGACGAGACGCTGACCCGGGTCGGGGCCGACCTGAAATTCAACGGGACGGCGATTGTCAACACCAGCGGTTCGGCCGAAGCGTATGCAAAGGCGGTTGCAGCAGTGGAAAAGACCGCGGGGCTTCCCGAGATCCTTGTCTCGGAGAACCCGGAGGCGCTCGAAGCTGCCCTTGTCCTGTGCGGGACCTACCACCCGGTGATCTGTGCAGCGACACCGGAGAACTACAAACCGCTCTGTGCCATTGCAAAAAAGCACGGGTGCCGGCTCGTTGTGCGTGCGCCAACGCTCGAAGCACTCGCGGAACTTACCAAAAACTGCGTGGCCGAGGGAGTGAAAAACCTCCTTGTCGATCCCGCCCCGCAGACGCTTGGCGATTTCCTTGTCCGCTCAACGGCGATCAGGCAGCTGGCCATCACCCGGGCCATGCCCGATCTCGGGTTCCCGGTGTACCTTGACGCAACAAAATTTGCCGATGAGGACGCTGCGATTTCCCTTGGGATCGTGAAGTACGCATCGGTCATCGTCTGCCACCCGCTCTCGCCGGCCTCGGCTAAAGCCGCGCTCACGCTCCGGCAGAACATCTACACCGACCCGCAAAAGCCCATCCAGATGAACCCGGGCCTGTACCGGGTAGGGACGCCCGGAAAAGACGCGCCGGTGCTTATGACGGTGAACTTCTCCCTGACGTTTTTCACGCTCCAGGGATATCTCGAATCAACCCGGGTCCCCTGCTTCATGCTCATTGTCGATACCGAAGGCCTCTCGGTGCTCACGGCCGTTGCAGCCGGGAAACTTAACGAGGGCCTTGTCCGCGATGCGCTCAAGAAATTCGCGGTGGAAAACGAAGTCTCCCACAAAAAACTGATCATCCCGGGCTATGCCGCCCCGCTCTCGGGCAGGATCGAGGAAGCGACCGGGTGGAAAGTGCTTGTCGGCCCCCGCGACGCCGCCGAGATTGGTGAGTTCATCCACCAGGAGTGGAAACCATAACCATGCGCACCGTTACCTTCCTTCCCAGTTACCGCAAGATCGAGGCCAAGCGCGGGACAACGGTTCTCGATGCCGCGCAGAGGGCCGGCATCAACATGAACGTTGTCTGCGGCGGCCAGGGAAAGTGCGGCAAGTGCATAGTGTACATCCAGTCCGGCAAAGTCGAGTTCGACCGCCAGAAATACGGGCGGTTTTTCTCTGACGAGGAACTTGCAAAGGGCGCCTGCCTTGCCTGCGAGACGATCATCCAGGGCGACCTTCAGGTTGTCATCCCGGAGAGCACGCTCATCCAGGAACAGAAGATTCTCGTGAACGGCATGGACTCCGAGATCGAGTTCCACCCGTCCGTGAAAAAATACTATGTCGAGCTCCAGCCGCCGACCCTTGCCGATCCCTCGCCAGACCTCACCCGCCTGCTCTGGGGGATCCAGAAGACCGGCGGCCCGGTGGCCGAGAAGATGTACGCCCCTCTCGAAGTGATGCGGGAGATCCCGGCCATTCTCCGGCACAGCGACTGGAAGGTGACCGGCACCATTGCGCTCGTTCCCGGAGGATACCGGCTCATCGACCTCCAGGAGAACAATACCTCAAAGAGGCTTTACGGCGCGGCCGTCGATCTCGGCTCGACCACGGTAGTCGCATACCTCTGGGACTTAATCACCGGGAAAGTGGTGGCGGTTGCCTCCAACTACAACCGGCAGATCAGCTGCGGGGAAGACATCCTTGCCCGGGTCAACTACGCCCAGAAGAACGGGATCGAAAAACTCCAGGACCTTGCCGTGGACAGCATCAACACGGCGCTGACCTCCGCTGCAAACACTGCCGGGATCGACCGCGAGGATATCTACGAAGTGGTCGTTGCCGGGAACACGGTCATGACCCACATGCTGCTCGGGATCGACCCGGCGTACATCATCAAGGAGCCGTACGTCCCGGTCGTCCAGCGGGCGCTCTCGGTTGCTGCCGCACGGATCGGGATCACCTGCAACAAAAACTGCGGCCTCTTCGCGTTCCCGGCCGTGAGCGACTTTATCGGCGGCGACATCATTGCCGACATCCTCGCGTGCGGGATGGGAGACCAGGAGGAGATCTCGCTTCTCGTGGATATCGGGACCAACTTCGAAGTCGTACTCGGAAACAAGGAGTGGATGTTCTCGTGCGCAGGAGCGGCCGGGCCGGCGCTCGAAGGCGGCGAAGTCCTCTTTGGCATGCGGGCAAACCCGGGGGCGATCGAGAAGATCGCCATCGATCCGGTCACGCTCGACCCGAAATATTCTACGATCAACGGGGTCAAGCCACGCGGCATCACGGGTTCCGGTTTGATCGATACGCTCGCCGAACTCCTTTCTGCCGGTGTCATCGACCGCACGGGCCGGATTAATACGGAGATCAAAAATCCCCGGATCCGGACCGGCGCCCATTTCCCGGAGTATGTCGTTGTATGGGCAAAGGAGACGGATATCGGTAAAGACATCGTGATCACGGAAAACGACATCAAGAACCTGATCATGAGCAAGGCGTCCATCCACGCGGCCTGCGTGACATTAATGAAAGAGGCCGGTGTCACGCACCTCGATATCGGCACCATCTATTTTGCCGGGGCATTCGGGAATTACATCAACAAGAAGAACGCGACCATTGTCGGGCTCATCCCGGAGATCGATCTCGAACGGATCAAAAACATCGGGAACGGCGCGGTGGCCGGGGCAAATCTCGCGCTCGTCAACCGGAGAAAGAGGAAGATGCTCGATGGTATCGCAGGCAGGATCGCCTACATCGAACTCAATGCCGAGCCCTCGTTCATGGACGAGTACACTTCGAGCGCATTTTTACCCCACACCGATCTCTCGCTCTTCCCGCGGGTGCAGGCGCTTTTAGAATCCATCCGCGAGAGAAAGGAGGCACACTAAATGGCAAAGATGATTCCCCCGCCATATTCCCGGGCAACGGGGGTTGGCGGACTTCCGCACACGGATCCTGTCCAGGCATGCAGCGATGTGCTCGCGGCATTCCCGGACATCCCTTACGTACCGACCCTCCCTAACCGGGGGCTCCTTGAGAGCATTGTCTTTTGCGATTCCGAGCAGCTCCCGGGAGGTTTCATCCGCGAGGGCAGGCTCCTGTACGACAGCACGAAGGACAACACCGCGGCAATGGAGCAGGTGTACATGGACTTTGTCGAGCAGAACTTTGCCCGTTACGCCCTCCACGAGAACTATGCCTCCGGCTTTTTCGAGATGGCAAAGCGCCCGGTGGGCGGTGTCAGGGTCCTCAAGTGCCAGGTGACCGGCCCGGTGACGTTCGGGATGCAGGTGGTGGATGCGGAAAAACGGCCCATCTACTACGACACCCAGCTTGCGGACGTGCTCTCGAAGATGATCGCGCTCCGGGCCCGCTGGTGCGAGAACGAGCTGCGGACACGGACGGGCGTTAAGGAAACGCTCGTTGTCTTAAACGAGCCCTACCTTGCATCGCTCGGGTCGTCGGTCGTCCCCATCGACAAGGAGAGCGTAAAAAGCGGCTGGCAGGACATCGCGTCCCTTGTGGAGGGCGGCCTTGGCGTCCACTGCTGTTCGAACACCGACTGGGAATTTGTGATGGGTCTCGACCCGGCCGTTATCTCGCTCGATGCCTATGCAACCGCAAAAGAATTCCTGCTCTACGCCGATGCGATCCGGGCCTACATGGAACGCGGCGGCGTTGTTGCATGGGGGATCGTGCCGGCCGAGTACAAGATCTTTGCAACCGAGACGGTCGATTCGCTCTACGCAAAGTACCGCGAGATCCGCACCCAGCTCACAAAGCAGGTACCGGCAGAACTTTTCGATGCGCAGTCCCTGATCACCCCGAGCTGCGGGGTCCGGTTCGCGGATATCGCCGGGGCAAATGCCATCCACCATGCGGCAGCGGAGATCTCCCGGAGGATCCGGGCCGAAGAAAATATTTCGCAGTAATTTGTTACCTCACGAGGAAATCATGGCACAACATCCGTTTACAATAGCGCTTTCAGGAAAAGGCGGGACCGGCAAAACAACGGTCAGTTCCCTTCTGGTCCGTGCCTTCATTACTGCCGGCCAGACCCCGGTCCTTGCCGTTGACGCCGATCCGAACGCAAACTTTCACGAGGCGCTCGGGGTTACGGTCAAAGAGACGCTCGGGAGCATGCGGGAAGAAGCATTCACAAGAAACATCCCGCCGGGCATGAACCGGCACGATTATATCCGGTTCCGGTTCCGGAAGGCGCTTGTCGAGGCAAACGGTTTTGATCTTGTCGCCATGGGCCGGCCCGAGGGGACCGGGTGCTACTGTTTTGCAAACGATCTCCTCTCGGAGTGCATGAAGCAGCTCGAACGCGACTACAAGTTCCTCGTGATCGACACCGAGGCGGGAATGGAGCATATCAGCCGCGGCACGATCGGGAAACCGGATGTGCTGTTGATCGTGAGCGACCCCGGGGCCCGGGGCCTGCGGACGATTGCCCGGATCCGGGAGATCGCCACCCAGCTCGGCCTTGAGCCGGAGAGGATCCACGTGGTCTTTAACCGGTACAAGACCAGTGCAGCGCCGGTGGATATCGGGAACGAGAAGCCGATTGCGGTGATCCCGGAGGACCCGGCGGTCGAGGCGGCGGACCTTGCGGCGACGCCGGTTTCCCGAATTCCGGATGACAGCCCGGCATGGCAGGCGGTACGAGAGCTTGCCGGGAAGCTGATTGTGATGGCGAGGGAGAGGAAGGTGGAGGGGAAGTAAACCGAGGAGTTATATTTTTTTTAGGGTATAAGATCAGTCAATCATTTCGGTTTTGGATCTTCAAACAAATCATCCAAGGTAAGTAAAGACAGATTCTTTATGACGGTATTATTTGAGCCGATTAATGGAAATTGTCGAATGTTGGAGGTTAGGTCATTGTCTTTGAGTGAAAGGCAATCTTTTTGTTCAATATCCAATGGGAGAGCTCCTTTTGGTTTAGGATCTTCAAACAAATCCTCTAAGGTAAGCAAAGAAAGATCTCCCAGTTCTTCTTTCGGAGAGACATCTTCATTTTTGTAAGGATTTCTTTGAAGGAGATCCCTATTTTTACCGGGACCCATTGGAATTTCTTGAAGTGTTTCAAGTATCTGTCGAATATTGTTTTTTGATAACGTTCTCGTCTGTTTTAAGTCCTGACCGGACTGATTTACATCGTCGGATTTATGATTCAACGACGTATTCGATGAGGTGGTTGCCTGCGTATTGGCGATCTCAGTTGCAATCTCAATTATGGCATCCTCAAAATCATCATCGGAGACAACGTCTTTAGCCATAATTTCTCATATTTTTATAATTTTAACAACTTCTTAAGAGTATTCTCCATTCTTAACTGCTTCATAGAATGGAATAATTTTTAGTCGAGTCACCTCATCCGAATCATTCAATGATTTGGAAATGGCATGGAATACTTTTTGTTTTGCAATATCCGTTTGAAGTTCTTTTGCGGTTTTTTGCGAACACGCAAGGAGATCTTGTACAGCTTTTGTGGAGACTCCATCACATTGAAAGATAAATGAAAATTCCAACAATTCTCTAAAGTCAAATGAGGGTTGATCATAGTCATTGGGCGACTGGGAGGCAAAAAATACCGCAATCCCTTTAGAGCGGCCTTCACGAACAATTTTTTCTAAGAAGGGATTCTTCTGCGAGAGATAATTATGTGCCTCATCGATAACAAGAACCGTTCTAATTTCACGATAACCGTCTTTCACTTTACTGTCGGGAAGTCCGGCCATCTCTTTATATAATCGTTCAATTACAAGGTATGCAACGAGTTGTTTCAAAACGGGCAATTCATGAAGATCAATTATCATTGTTTTGCTCGACACGGATTCAAGGGGAGCATCCGAATCGCCATGTTGCCAGAAAAGATGAAATTGTGCAAGATCGTTTAAAGTTTCCATTAACGTGTCCCGTTTCTTTCCATCTGTATCGTAAATCTCTTCAGCAATGTAACTAATTTCTTTGAAATCCGGATATCTGACACTTAATTGGGATCGAGCTTTGTAGCCTTTTTTTATAATATCTGTCAAACATCCTTTTTGGACGGGACCAAAATGTTTGTCAATAGATGCAAATGATTCTGTTTTCTCACGCGATGATAGCAATACAGAATTTTCTGAATAATCGGGAATAATAAAGGGATTGATGGGCAGATGGTCGTGGGGAAGATGAAACACTTCTGCCTTTGTGATGGATAAAAAATCCTTGTTTTGTGAGACATCTCCCTTATAGTCAAAGAAAATAAAATTTGTATTGTAATGTGAACTGTTTCGTATATCGGATAAGATCTTCAATAAGAACTGGGTTTTCCCGCCACCAGGTTTCCCTACAATCGCCAGATGGGGATTGACATGCCGTTCGGTTTTGTTGAGCTCAATAATAATACGCTGACTTGTCTCCTCATTAATACCCAACCCCAGTTTTAATGCATCATAATTTTCGATATCCTTTGCACGGGAATCTGCTTTTATCTGGGAGTACAAGATTTCAAAAAAATTTATTTCATCCTTATTACCTTTCTGAAAAATTTCGTCGAGTAAGATACAGCCATTGTCAATATGATCCTTGATCACAAGTAATCGGGAATAGGAAAAATCTTCATCCTCCACTCGGTTCCCATAGATGGTAAATAGGAGAGTTTTAATGAATAATTCATCATCGCCAAAAAAACTACCCCGATAAATCTGTTTGCCAGAAGTATCTTCAGATCGTAATACGGTCTTTCCAGTTTTCTTTAAAGACAAACAAAAGGCAATTCGAGCGAGTGTGTTAATTTCCAACTTGGTGATATAACGGAGGTTTTCAAGGATTTCTTCAGCTCTTTTTGAGGTATATATTCTGTCCGCCATTATTCAGACCTCCAGAAATACCCTTCTTCAATTGTAGTTAATTTCTGCTCGGGACTATATTTTAAGTGAATCGCATCTTGGAGATGATTTTCAAGGATCGAATAATATTTTTTATCGACTTCCGTATCTGTTGAAAGTATAATTACCTGATGCCCTGCGTTGGGAAAATAGTTGCTTACAATTCTATCTCTGTGGGTGCTATCAAGTCGGGATAACGGGGTATCGATAACAATGGGTAATTTTAACTGGGAAGTCTGCGCCAATCCCCATAACAAAGAGATAGCAAAAATTTCTTTCTCCCCAGCCGAAAGTGCCTCTTTCCGTATCACATGACCGGAATCATTTTTTATCGTTATCAAGTAGGTTTTAGGATCGATTGATAACTGAACTACAGATTCCCCTTTGCTTAATAATTGTTTAAACATTGTGAAAGTCGATAACTCCAACTGATGAATTTTTGCAGCTCTCAATTGATCGACGTATTCCGTCAATAGTTGCGAAATATTGGTGATCTGATTTAAGAACGCACCTTTTTTTGTTGTCTTCTCTAATTTGGAATAATCCTCTTCCAAATTGCGTTTTTTCTCATTAATTGTTTGAGACAATGTTTCAAGCTCGACATGCATTTGTTTTAGTTTTTCATTCCTCTCACCAATATCGCGAGAAACCAATTCTATTCTAGATTGAATCTCATTAAACCGGGTTAGCCGTGCTCCCTCGAAATTTCTTTTACTCAAGTCCTTCTCAATTAATTCCAAATCGATCTGAGCTTTTTGTTTTTCCTGAAGCAATTGAATAAATTTATCGGACACTCCTTTTTCAATCTCTTCCATCTTTATGCTGATTTTCTTTCCGTCATCATCAGATAATTTTAGTATTTCCGGAGTATTTCCAGAAGTGCCCTTTATTTTAATGTATTTATGAATAACTGCTGTAATTTTGTCCTGAAGAATTTGAATTTCCTCATCCGTTAGTGGTTTTTTCCGCGAGACCGCTTCGAAGTGTCTAATCTCATTTAAAATTTCTCGGGGGATTGTATCTGCAATACCCTGTTTGGATCGTTCAACCCGCAATTTTTTCTCATTTTGGATTTGTGATCTAACATTATTAAAGAAAGGAATTAACAGTGCAAATGCAAAATTTGATTGAACAATATTTTTAATTTCTAACTCAATCTCCGATAAACGGGATAATAATTTAACTTTGTTTTTTTCATTCTGCTCTTTTAGTTTAATATCATCAGATTCAAAGCCAAATTCCTTTCTAAAAAATGATCGGCTTTCAGATAACATACTTTTGTATTGTTCCAATTGCCCATCTATCTCTTCGGTTTGACTTTCCAATTTGACTTTTTTATTCTCTAATTTGGCAATTTCCATCTCTTGAAGTTGGATATCTTCATTTGTTATTCCGGGAATATCTTTTCGTTCATCTCGTTTGACATGATCCAAGTCATCAATTAATTTGTGAATATTTTGAATCCCAAGAGCGGCTTCCATTGAATTTTTCAAATCCATTGCCGCATATTCGTCAGCTGCAATTTGTTGAATTTTTTCTCCGTCAAAAAAGAAAAATTGGGTAATTCCTTCAGGGATCTCTGTTTTAATATAATCCAAAAACGACTGTTGCTCGATTTCTGAAATAACCTGTTCATTCTTTTTTATTGTCACCTTCTCTTTGAGATCAGCAGCCGTGGGAAATTGCGTGAAACAATAAGGTACAGTCCATGACCGATTTAGACAAATTTTATCACGATTATCCATCGTAAATTGCAGTTCAATGGTGCAATTATATTTTCCATTTTCAAATTCGTATTGGTTAATACTTTTAAAAATATTGTCAATTTTTCTATCGCCATATAAGCAAAGATTAATCGCGTCCAGAATTGATGTTTTTCCCGAACCATTCATCCCACCAATAAGAAGGACATTCCGATCAGGAGTGGAGTTATGACTATTGTGAAAATTAAATTCTGTTCGGTTTCGAAACGTTTTGTAATTTTGAATTATTAAATTGTCGAACCGCATGTTTACCTCATTTTAAAAATTTCGTATCGGAATACCAATATTACGCAATCATTATTTGTCCATGTTCATTTTGATTAGTTCTGTAATTTGTTGATAGATTCCTCGTCGTTTGGCATGATCTTGATATCCTTTTTCAATCAAAAGTAATTCATGAATAAGTTCCTGTTTAACACCGTATTTTATACACAGATTTTCAAGGATTTTTTCCTCGGGCGTAATTATTGTATCATACATGGATTAACACCATAAATTATATCGTATATTTGGTGTTTTGCCTTTGTCAGATGATAGTTGTTTCTAAATGTTTTGGCCGCAATTATTGCATTAACCTCATGGTTGCCCATCCGTGCATTTTTTTACAAACCTAACGCTCATACATTTATTCTGCACCGACCAGACCGAGAAATAACCCCGCCAATCCCCCCTATATATTAGTGCATTTTCCTCCTCGTTTTACCGGACCTGTCACAGGTCGCCGACCCGTCACGGGTATCTGACCTGTCACAGGTCGCCGACCCGTATGAGGGGGCCCTAAAATTCGGTCCCGAATGACAGGTCCTACCGATCCGACCTGGCAGACCGTATCCCAAATACGCCCGATCCGGCCCCGGATTCCTTATTTCCTGATCCCGCCCCCACCCAGAAAACCCCGCAAAACGCCCCGTTCGGGTTCGCATGGAAACCCCCCTCAAATCACGCCCCGTTTGCCGAAATACGCCCGCTTTCGATGCCCGTTAACGGGCCACCATGGGCCTGCAGTAGGGATGATTTTTGCCACATCCAGGCACCCTTGTGACCCCTGGATCGGCCGCAGGAACGCGGCTAAATGCGCCGGTCCGGATTTGTGATTTCTCCGACGTGAAACAGTGTCAAAGGTGGGGAAAAAGGGGTGAAACTGTCCGGTGGGAGGGGGTGCCCCCCATTTCCGGCCAACAAGGGGGGGGTGGGTACCCCCACCCCCTCCCCCCATACGACCGTTTCCGGCACGCACGTTTCCGCCGGAGGTTCCGCACAATCACACGGCGCTCATCACCACAAATTCCTATGCGATCACCCTTGCTTGCGTTGCCATACCTTCATAATTTTACTCCCTGCGCCGCCAGTCTCTCCCGTGCAGCCTGCACCGCAGTTTTCAGTTTCTGTTCCAGCACTTCGCGGGGCGGGAGATCGGTAAGGTACCCGGAAACGCGAATGCCGGATTTATCCAGCTGCAACAAACGGATCTGTTCCTGATCTGCACCGGCACAAAGAATCAACCCGAGGGGCGGTTCTTCAGATGTTTCTTTCTCGTGCTGCTCAAGCCACCTGAGATAGAGTTCCATCTGCCCTTTGTATGCTGCCTTGAAATTCCCGATCTTTAATTCTATCGCAATCAACCGACGAAGTTTCCGGTGGAATAAGAGCAGGTCGAGATAAAAATCCTCATTACCAATCACCATGCGGTACTGCCGGGCGACAAAGGTAAACCCAACGCCAAGTTCAAGCAGGAACCGTTCCATCTCCCGCAGTATTGCAGCTTCGAGATCGTTTTCACTATAAGCCTCCCTGAGTCCGAGGAAATCTAGGAAGTAGGGATCGCGAAAGACCAGATCCGGAGTCATACGATCCTCTGTCCGAAGAGCGGAGAGTTCCTGCCGTGCGAGAAGTTCCGGCTTCTTTGAAAGTGCAGTCCTTTCAAAAAGCATTGAATCAACTTTCCGCTGCAATGTCCGGGTACTCCATCGCTCGATCCGGCACATCTCCGCATAAAAATCACGTTTGAGCGGGTCGTCGATATAGATAATCAGCCGGATGTGTGTCCAGCTAAGTGAGGAAATCAGGGATCTCACGACATTTTCGTCAGGAAAAACTTCCGCGAAACGAATCATATTGAAAAGATTGCGTGTACCAAATCCATCCCCAAACTCAAGTCTTAATTGTGCACTCAGTGCGTGCACAATCTGCTCGCCGTACCCCGCACGTTCATCTCCGAGAATTTCCCGATGGATCCGCACACCCACCCGCCAGTAGAGCAGAGTCAGACCGGCATTGACGGTAACCGCAACCGCAGACCGTGTTTCCGTAATCAGATTCCGCAGATCTGTAAGCAAATCTTCCTGGTCGGATGCCGGCGCAGGAAGGGTCCGCTCTACCCGGCGGGGCAAATCTCGTTTCCGGTTCGAAGCAGCCATCGCATATCTCTCACAGACTGTCCACTGCTTCTTTCCAGTCCGGATCGCTTTAATAGCATGCCGCAGGGCGTGAAAGTAAACAGTGCATCACACCCCCTCCCCTCGTATCCCGCAATCGGTCATTCTGTTTTCTGGCATAGCCCGCGCCTATCCGGCCTGGCAGACTGTATCCCAAACAAACCCGATACGGTCCCGGATTCCCATTTCCCGATCCCGCCCCCTCCCGGGAAATGCCCTAAAACGCCCCGTTTGGGTTCGCATGGAAACCCCCCTCAAATCAGGCCCCGTTTGCCAAAATACGCCCGCTTTCTATGTCAGATAACGGCCATCAACAGGCTTGCAGCAGCAGGTGTTTTTGCCACATACGGCCGCCCTTGCGACCCTGAGATCGGCCAAAAAAACGCGGCTATCAGGTGCGTTTTCTCCGACGTAAAAATGCACTTTTTCCCCTGAATTCATGCGTGTTTTGCATGGATGAGTGCGTGTTTAGGCTCGGCCGATACACGTGGTAACAGACTCCTCAAGAGTCAGGCGAAGATAAGCAAAGAGGATGGAACAAAAAAGGAACGAAGGAACCGGACCGGAAAAAAACCGGCTGATTGTTCAGGGAGCCGGGACTTTTTTTCTCCGCGCCATAATGCTTTTGACAATCTTGTCCGGATCTTTTTCAAGGATTGTCCTACGATCTTTTGTCCAGTCGCCGCTTCCCGGTTCATAGATGCTGAGGAACCGGATGGCATCGTCAGGTCCGAGTTTCTCGACCAGGACGCTGATACCCTCCTGCTGGATCTGGTGTAATGTTTTGGTGCTCATCTGTTTCCTCCGGAAAGCCACGGAACCGGGTTTTCTCTACGTACCTGTAATCCCGATATCGTTTTATTGTGTCTTTCTTATAAGAGGGAATAATCATTTGCCTCTCTTGATCGCAAATGGTCCACGAAAATTCTTTCATTCGTCCCGGCCGCCTTCCTGCCGTTACGCTTAAATTTCCCGGTATCAGAATAGAACGACATCGATTAGCAATGAAACGAAACAGACCATGAAAAAAATTCACCTGGCCCTCATAATTATCCTCTGCGGTATCGTGCTGTTCGCAGGGATCGTTCTCATACAAAACCCCGGCGCCGAAAAGAAAAATGCAACCGCTGATCGCCCGGTGCTTACAGTAGCCCTGTACCCGTACCTGGAGGATGTGAACGGCGATGACCACGCCACGACCATCCGCCTCATTGAAGAGCGCTACCACCAGTTATATCCCGATGACGACCTGGAGATTTACATCTCCGATGAGTACAGCACCTATTTCTCCGACAGCAGGAATTTTTCCCCGGTCTTTGGACCGGGCGGACCCGATATTGTCGAAGTCGAACAGACCGAGCTTGATAATCTCATAGAGGACGGGTATATCCGGCCGTTTGTTCCGGTCTCTCCCGATGCAGCCCGGATGCTCAACGAGACCCGGGAGGATGTTGTCAGCCCGTATAAGGATCTGGGGACTGTCGATGGCAGCGTGTACTTTGTCCCGACCTGGCTCTGTGCGCATTACACGTTTACCCGCAATCCCCCGGGCACGGCACCGGAATCCGGGGATTTCAGTGGCAACGGGACGCTGCCCGACCTGTACCTGTCTGCCTACGCGTCAACCTATGGTTCCGACCCGGCCCTTCTGGATGGCGCTGTCCGCGATGTAGTGAACGGATCCCCGGATCCGGAGGTGACTGACTGGCTCGCGTCCCGTCTTTTGGCCTGCACCGGTACTGACGGCAGGAACCGGTGCCTGGACGGGGATTATGCTGCAAAAGATGGCGGTCTTTCTGAATTTGTCTCGGGAAAGACCGACCGGTACGTCGGGTTTTCCGAGATGCTGTACGGGATCCTCAAAAAATCTCCCGAAAGGTACGATAAGAATCTCACGATCTCCGGCACGGTCTATGGAAAGGGTACGTATCCCTCCCTTGCCTGGACCGACGGCTTTGTGATGAACAACAATACCGGCACGGAAAAAATGGACGAGGCGATCCGGTTTATCAATTTCTACAACAGCCCGGAAACAAAGGAGATCATCGCGCTCTCGCTCGATACCCGAAAGGATTCTGTCCGCGTGCCACGGTACCTGCTGCCTGCATCGGAGGACTTTTACTCCCTCCCGAATGTATCTTCGGACAGGTATTACCAGCAGTTTTCCCCGGTCATTCACGCCATGGTCCCGTTTCCCACGGGCGGACTCCGGGGGAACATGGATGCTATCTACTGCAGTGTGACTGTGGCCCTGCAGGAAAACGGGATGGATGTGAATTGCCCGGCCCGATGCACGCTCTCTTCGAAAACAGCGGTTCCTGCCTGAATAAAAAGAACTCCTGACCGGAATCCGGCAGGAGAATATTTTTTTTGTAATTGTGTAACGTCCGCAACGAAAGGAAAAACCGGGCAGGAGGGGGCCTCCAAAACGTTTACCATCCCCCATCTACCTTCCGGTCGAACGTGAAAGATTCCTGAAAAAAGTAACCAGATACCGCAACACTTCAGCAGCAAAAAATCAGGATGTTATCCCGAACAGGCTCTTGAACATCCCGACGATCTGGTCCCATAACCCGGTCTGCTGCTCTGCCTTCGGCGGTTCTGTTGTCGGCAGGGACGTGGAGGTTGTCCAGACAGCGTCCGAGATATCCGCAGCCCGGGTGAATGCAGAACCGGTGACAACCGTCCCGGTCTTGTCAACTTCGTGGACATCAAGAATCGTGATATTTGCGGGCACAGCTGCCGCAGGAGCTGTTCCCGCGAGCGTGACGCTCATCACCTCGCTGCCCGGATCTTTGTAGGACAAAAGAACGCTGCTCAAATCCAGGGTCTGGTTATAGACCGCGGGTGTCGTGGACGACCCGCCATCACCGGTGGTGATGGTGTACGTCCATGCGGGTTTTGAAAGCCCGGTGGCCAGGATGAGATCGCTTCCGGCAGGGAACGTCATTTCGGAAGCGTTGGCCGGGAAGTCAACTGAAAACGAGATCGTTACCGGGGCATTCTGCGGCAGCGGGCCCGAAGGATTTATTGTGTAACTCTCCACGGTCCAGGCCGAGGCGAACGGGATGCATGCGGCGAGAAGTACGAGTGTAAGGATGATCGGTCGTAGTATTCTGGTCATGAGAAAACCTCCGGTAAAACAAAAGACTCGTTGTATCTCTTACTGTCTTCATCCGGCCCCAGATAAAAATTGCCGTCCGCGGGAATAAGAGGAAAACCGCATCGGAAAAAAGTGCAGGAACCAAAACAGGAAGCTTAGGTACGTCCACTAATCCCGAACGGTCCTCCCTCTCAAAGAGACGGACAGTTCCCAGGTTATCCGTGAGTAACCAGCGTCCGAAATTGTCTCGGACCAAAAACAAAAAAAAAGATTAGTCTACCGCGACCATGACTTCGCTCGACTTGATGACTGCATAGGCAGTCTTGCCTACTGCAAGTCCGAGCGCTTCGGTGGATTTCTTGGTGATGATCGAGGTAATGAGTTGTCCGTCAGGAAGCTCGATTACGATCTCGGAGTTGACAGCTCCAGGGGTGATCGTTTTTACCTTGCCCTTCAGTATATTACGTGCACTGATCTTCATGGTTCTCACCAATCCATCATGTGGGATACTACTATAAAAACAACTGTGTCTGCGCAAAACCGGGTGCAAAATTTTCCATAACCCTGCATTCTGGAGAGATTCCTGCTTCACTCATGTCAGCCCCCACGCCAGCCCTGCCCCAAAGGAGGCGGGGGCGTATGCGATGCCCGGGGATTACCCGTACACGAAAACAACCTGTCGGGCAATTCAGGGATACAGGTAATACAGCATCATCGCTAAATGGGGGATGCCCAAGCAGCGGGGGCGGAGGCTTGCCGGAGACCTAAAAGAGCGTTTATTTTATTTTTTGGCTCTGAAGAAATCTTTTCCCCTGAACCAAACCGTATTTGCGAGGGTGACCCACCCTGCCAAATAAAAATTTTTCAATTGTGCTTCCCGTGCATGGATTTGCTCCACGGGGCGAGCCCCGACGAGGCGGCGAGCACCCGTGGTCCCCTCGCAATAAAATTCAGGAGGTCACTTACGGTTTTCTACAGAGCCTATTTTTTTAAAGATTTCCCAAAAAGCAGGAATTTTGGTAAGACAACAGCATCGCCAGCCGAGGGATGTCGCAAGCGCTGTCGGGATGACCACTTCACAAAGTGCGTTGTCCAGTTTTTAAGAAATATTGCAAAGCACCCAATCATAATATTGCCATCAGCAGCTGTGCCGAAGCGCATGGCGGCGGAGTGCCGGGCCTTCGGTCTCCGGTTACCTGAAGAAAAGAAATTATTACCGGATGGCGCCTGCGCCGGTTCTACACCAGCAGCACGTATGCCGCAAACGAGAGCAGGAACGCGAGGAGCAGCATGGCAAGCGAGAGCGGCGCCACAAAGATCAGCATCGCGTTTACCGTGCTTGCCAGCTGCGAGATCCGGTTGGACCCGAAGACCACCACGTGTTCGCACTGCGCCGTAGTTGCAGCGCACTCGGCCCCGTCCAGATCGGCGATGGCCTCGCGGACAGTGTCCATCACCAGCGGGAGAAATTTTTCTACCGGGATGTTCAGACCGACCGGGTTCTTTCCGGTGATCGTGTTTACTACATGGGTATCGGTTGTCATCACTTCGGTCTCATCGACCAGCGTGCGGATCTCCCTGCATAAGATCTCGCGGACGCCTCCTGCCATGTTGTTCCCGTCAAAGAGGACGTATGCGGTCTTCTGCCCGGCCGTTTCCACGACCATCACCTGCACGCCGAGGTCCCCGAAACCCTCATCGCGTGAGTAGGGCAGGTGCTTTCGGGCATACCCGACCTTAAAGGGCGCGAGTGTTTCCGTGCTGCACGATTTCATGGCCTCTATCGCACCGTTCTGGTACTCGGTGGCCGTCAGGGTTGCCGGGAGCACGGCCGAAGAGAGATCAGTCATGCAGTTGTGCGCATCGACAAATGCCACGTGCGGGAACCAGCGGTGGCCTTCTGCCATGATCGCAAGGCCGATGGAATAATCGAGGTCCTCGGTCATCTCGGGCGACCGGGTCGAGATCATCAAAACGGAATTCCCAAAGCGCTGGTACAGGATCCTGACCGTTCCGCAGGTAAGCGTCTTTGACGGCGTTGCACCGGGATCGTAGGCACAGTCCTTCTTCGACGCATTGATTGCCTCGATCACCTTCTCGATCTCGGTTTCCGATACAAGATTGAAATCGTGCGAGGCGCACCCGTGGGGAACGAGGGTCTCCTCGTCACTCATCTTATCGTGGATGAGTTTCGGGAGGTTGCCGCCGCCAATCTCGCCCATGGGGCCAGGGTGGAGGTTCGGGACCGTGAAAAGGACCGGGCGCTTGTTCGTCCGCTTAAAGAAGAGGCAGACCTGCGGCACGTAGATCTCCTCCCCGATCTCCCGGAAGAAGTCCTCCATCTCCTTTTTCGAGCCGTCGGTCATGTTTGCCACAAACGCGTTCACGAACGCAAGCCCGCGGATGCGGAACGCACGGTAGAGCGGGCGTTCGATCAGCCAGACAAGAATGGCAAACCCGAGGCCGAATACGACATGGAGGAGGAGGGCAAAGGCGGCCCAGCCGGGCGAGAAGAGGAAATACCCGGCAATCACGCCCACGCCGCTCTGCGTTACCGCCGGCAGGATCATCCGGGGGACGCGGTAGTCAGAGATCGCGACAAGGACAAAGAGGCGCAGTCCGAAGACAAACCCGAGCGAGATCCCGTAAAAGAGCGGCAGGTAGCGGATCCCGCCGGCAATCGAGGCAAAAGTGATGATAACGCCAAAGACCGTGCAGGAGAGCGCAAGGAGCGCCGACCGGTTCCAGGTCATAGTCTTGCCGGAGTAATCGATGATCGGCTTGGTGAGCACGAATGCCGCTATCGCCGGGATAGTAAACGCAATCGTCCCCGAGAACGGGAGCTGCTCCCAGATACGGGAGCTGGCACCGTCGATGACAACACCAAGGACAATCAGGATTACGAGGGAGACCGGCCACGAGGGAGCGCTGAACAGGTATTTTGTGAGCTGTCCGAGTTTGACATCCCCCGGCATGGTCATGGAAGAACACCCCCGTACGGATACCCGGCCCTGCCGGATCCCTCCTGTTTCCCGGAACCGGTGACCGCACGGTCACCGGGTATCCCGAACGCTCTGCCGCTCATGGCTTACCTCCGCGGCCCCGGTTCTTCCAGCGTTCCGAAATGCTGACGGTAGCGTTCGAGCATCTGATCCCACGTGGGCAGGTGCGTCTGGCAGCCGGCGTGTTCGACCACATAGGACGCCGTTACCGTTCCCACCCGGCAGCAGGTAAGGGGCTCGTAGCCCCGCACGTACGCGGAGAGGAAACCGGCGCGGTACGAGTCGCCGGCACCGGTGGGGTCGCAGAGCGTGACCGGGATTGCCGGGACGAAGTGTTCGCTGCCTTTCGTATACAGCATGCTCCCGTCGCCGCTCATGGTAAAGACCGCCATTCCCACGCTCTTGATGAGCGCCTCTTTTGTCACCCCGAGCGTCTCGCACATCTTCTTTACCTCGTGCTTGTTTGCAAAGAGGATGTCGGAATGGGAGATGATGGATTCGAGCTGTTCTTTTGAGTACCAGAAAACGTCCTGGCCCGGGTCGAACGAGACAAACTCGCTCTTTTCCGCCACCCGGCAGTTGAACTCGGGATCGGCCGTTGCCATGTGGACGAGGGGAAGCACCGGCGCTTCGGAGGAGGCAAAGGCCTTTGAGGCGCCCCACTCAAAAAACGTCATCTGGTCGCCGGCATCGTCGGTGAACATGAACGCAGTCGGGGTATGCGTGCCCGGCACGGTAAAAAACTGCCGTTTGATGCCGAGCTTGTCCATCCACTTCTCGTAATCGCTCCCGGCAAAATCGTCGCCAACGCACGAGTGGAGGGTGACCTCTTCGCCAAGGACCGCGATTCCTGCCGCGATATTTGCCGCCCCGCCGCCATACGAGATCCTGCGCTCGGTTATCGAGGTGGACTGGTTCTCCTTGGGGAGGTGGGGCACGCGGGAGATATGGTCGACCGCAGTGTGCCCGACGATGTGGATCATATCTCTTCCACGTCCAGCAGCTTTAACGGGACTTCGCGGAGGGCTTTTCCGATAACGGACTTTGCGATCCGGCCCGCGTGCTCCTTTGACTCGGCCCGGAACACTTTCATTTCGAGGATGAGGCCGACGAGCGCCGTATCCGCGACAACGATCGCACTCGAAAGCGGCTGGTCGCAGAACGGGCAGGCGAGCATCCCCGCTTCGACTTCGACAAACTTTGCCGAGGGGTTGAGGCGCTTTCCTGCTTCGCTGATTGCAATCCCGATCGCATCGTCAAGCGATTTTGCTTCCTTGATATACCATGCAGATTCCAGTGTTACCAGGTAGTCCGTCATTTATGTTCCCTCGTTTGTGGTGTTTGCCCTTTTTTACCATTCATTGTAATGGATGTGGTTTTCGCTGTCCATGCGCTCCGTCCGCTGTACCGGCGCCTGGCTTTTTCCCACCGCCAGTATTGCAAGCGGACGGATGTGGGCGGGGAGCCCGAGCACTTCCCGCACATCGTCCTCTTCGAATGCCCCGGTCCAGCACGACGAGAGCCCGCGGGCGTGGGCGGCAAGCATCATGTAGGTGCAGGCGATGGTCGCATCTTCGACCGCATAGAGGATCCCGCGTTCCCCGTACTGCGACATCGAACGGATGTAATTTGCACAGACCACAAAGAGCGCTGGTGCCTCTGCCACGTGGGACTGCCCGAACGCTGCATCGGAAAGCGCAAGACGGGCATCTTCGTCGGTTACCACGACCACATCCCATGCTTCGAGGTTCCCGGCACTCGGCGCCGACCGGGTGGATGCTATGATCGCGTGAATGTCTTCGTCGGCCAGCGGTTCCGGCTCGTATTCCCGGACCGAACAGCGGCGCAGGAGAAACGCGGAGAATTCAGAGAAGTCCATGGTCCGATAATTCCTGCCACGCGAGCTGCGCCGGCGTGGTCGATGCACTGATGGCCATGGCAAGTTTCTGCGAGGCCTCGTCCGGCTGGTCGCTCTCCACAAGCGAGATCGCTTCGTTTACGAACTGCACGGCCCGCTCGAACTCCTTATCCCCGGTGTTGTGGACGGCAAAGAGGAGCTCGGACCGGACCTGTTCCATGAGGAGAAGAAGCATTTTTTTTCCGCCGCCCTTCTGGGTATCGGCAAAACCGGTCAGTGCCTGGCAGAGCTGGGAGACGATGATGAGTTCCGACTTTGCCCGCTCGCCGAACTGGTAGGATTTTACTGCGGTTGGAAGATCCATATTCACCATAGTCGTCACGGATAGATGATAATTATGCTTTTTGTACCGCCCTGTAAAACAGCCCCCGGATTTATGAATTTTCTTTATAAAAAATGCCTGTGGGGCGGGGGTATGCCCCATTTTTTACTGATCACGGATCAGGCACAACGAGGAAAAATTATTTGGATGATTTTGCCTTTGCTCCGAGAGCAGAGACTTTCGCCCGGCGCATGCGCCTGCGGATGAGCGGGCTTGCCGTTGATTCGTTCATGCCCGAGCCGCCGGAACGGTCGCCGCCGCGCCGTCCACCGCGTCCGCCACGGCCTCCGCGCCTGCCGCCGCCGCGTCCGCGCTGCTGCTCTTCGGCTGCTGCCTGATCGACTTTGCGTAACGTGATAGTTGATTTGAACCGCTGGTTGGGTCCCGGGCTCTTGCGTTCGCCTTCTTTTTTCGGGACCAGCCTGATCTGCCCCTTGACTCCCTTGACCTGTGACCAGAGGGTTGTTCCTGTCTTACCCATATTGTAAAACTCCTTATGTAATTCTGCCGTGTGCCTGATAAATGTTGGGGAGAGGCCAGTCGGTCAGTCCCGCGGTTTTTTCGCATCCACGCAGATATTGTAGGCAAGCTGGGGGATGCGGCGCTCGATGAAGGGTTCAACCCGTTGTGCAAGGGAAAAGAGCGGGTCGATCATGTCGATGTGGGCAAACGAGCACCAGCTGACCGAGATATCGCAAAAACCTGCGTCGGCAAACATCCGGTACATCTCGTTCTCGTCATAGTACCGTTCCCCGAAATCCTTCATGACAACGTGGCTGACCCGGATCTTTTCGCTTATCTGGTAGATGGCCGGGATCCCCGAGGTGAGGAGTTTTTTGCCGAGCGTGCAGATGGAGATCGATCCGCCGGGTTTTAAGACCCGGTATGCCTCGTCGAGCATGGCCTGGGGGTCTTTGAGGTAGGTAAAGACCAGCAGGCTGGAGACTGCATCGAACGAATCGTCGCAAAACGGCAGTCCGTCCCCGTTCCCGAGAGTAAAAAGAGATCCCGGGCACCGCACGCGGGCCTTTTTTATCATGTTGCGGCTGATATCGATCCCGATTGCAGTCCCGCCTTTTTTTACGTATTTCTCGACAAAGAGGCCGGTACCGCAGCCGATATCAAGGAGCCTGCCACCTTTCGGGAGGGCATCCATTACGTGCGTGCTGATATGGGTATGGTAGCACCGGCCACGCGGGCGGTCGTAATGGATGTCGTAGATGCCGGCGATTGCATCGTAGTGCTGCCGGATCTTCTCGACCTTGACATTGCTCATGAAAAGATCTCCCGGATCCCCGTGGCAAACGCATCGATCTGGATGTACTCGCTGTTTGCGTGGCCGAGGCGCGCGTCTGCTTCCGCCAGCGCCCGGGCAAGGGCCGGGTCGTTGTAGTCCCGGTGTGCGGCTTCGCGGATTTCAGCGAGCACCTCGCGGCCCGAAAGGCCGTAATCGATCATCAGGGATTCGAGCTGCCGGATGCCTCCTTTCATGTCGCCCGACTGGATCAGGCGCAGAGCAGAAGCTGCCACATTTGCGGTCTCGGGCTGCGATAGTGCGGCAAGGTTCCGGCACGAACCGGTCTCGCAGGCAACCTGGAGCATCAGGATCGCCCGGCGCATGTCCCCTTTTGCAGCGGCTGCGATCAGTTCGAGGTCGTCGTCCGTGCAGGAGACTGCGGCCCCGCCCTGTTCCTTCCCGCCGATCTCCTGCAACTGCGCGATGAGGAGATCGGTGGGGATTGGCGCAAAGAAGAGGGGCAGGCACCGCGACGAAATGGCCGGGATGATCGCGCTCGGGTTTGTGGTGGTAAAGACAAACCGGCAGGTGCTGCTGTACCGTTCCATGATCCGGCGCAGGCCCTGCTGCGCGTCGCGGGTGAGGGCGTGCGCGTCCTCAAAGACCATCAGCTTGAAGTCCGCGTCGAGCGGACGGATCGAGGCATACCACTTAAGGATATGCTTGAAGTTCACGATCAGGCTCTGGCCCTTCTGGTACAGGTGCGCGTAGCGCTCGTCCTCTTCGAGCAGTTTCTTTCCCTGGGAAAAGACGTCCGAAGTCTGGAAAACCGTGGTGTTGGTCTCGTAGTTTTCGCCGTACAGTTCGCGGGCAAAGCAGCGGATCGCCGCGCTCTTGCCGGTCCCGTGCGGGCCGGTGAGCATCAGGTGCGGGACGGTTTTTGCGGATGCGCAGGATGAGAGAATAGCAACGATCCGGTCCTGGCCTTTGATGTCGCGAAGTGCTGCCGGGCGGTATTTCTCAGTCCAGAGCATGCAGAAGCCTCCGTGCCATCTCCTCTTTTGCCTCCTGTAAAAAGACGCGGTTGTCCAGTGCCGCAACAAGGCTCCGGCATTTTTCGTCCGAAAGCGCGGTGCAGGCTTTTGCAATTTCGGGAAGCGCCCGGGTCACCTCGTCGACAACGGTCAGGGTCGCGGTCTTTGCCGTCCGCGAGAGGGGATTTAGATCGATGGCGATCACCTTCTTTCCCATTCCGACGAGCACCTCGCAGCGGTCGCCATCCTCAAGCGGGACGAGTACGACATCGGCAGCAAACATTCCCTCGCGCCGGCACCAGGCCCGGTCGTGGGAGAGCGGGAGCAGGCGCTCGGCTTCTCCCGAAAAGACGTCCGCCCCGGCATCGCGAAGAACCGTCTCGATCTGCCGGACTCTCTCCGGGGTCCGGTGGAAAAGGTTCACCTCCACGAGCGCACCGCTCGCTTTCTGGAGGAGCGCAATTTCGCGTGCCGCGAGCGCCGCGGTGTTGCCGTTTACGGAAAGCACCGGGTGTTTTGCCAGACGGAGCAGGGCCGCCGCCGTCTTTTCCGCCAGAAGCGCACTCTCGCTTGTCTTCTCCCCAAGGAGGTAATCGAACGCCTCGCCCCGCCCGTGGGAGGTGAGCCCTTCGAGGGAGACAATCCCGGCACGGGCACATTCCGCCAGGTGTTCGCGGGTGACAAGCGATTTGTAGCGCGGGTGGTCTTTGGGGATCATTTTTTCACCTCAAGGATCTGTGTCCCGGATTTTGCCATCTGCATCCCGTACACCTCGCCAAACGGCCGGAGCACCTCTGCGGCACCGGCCCCGTACGCAAAGACGCCGTCGCCGAGCATGGTCATGGCTGCCGGGATATTGTTGCGGTCGCATGCGGCCAGCACTTTTTTTACCGACGCGGTCTCAAGCCCGCTTTTTTCTGAAAATTCCCGACAGCAGGAAAAGAACTCTGCGGCGGTTTCCGGCTGCTTTGCCGGGAACGCCCCTGCCACCCGCGCCATCTGCTCGGGCGACCCGAGCACATCCGGCGTATGGATCGGCCCGAAACAGACCGCACTGATCGGTTCGGCAAGATCGAAACTGCGGCGGATGGTGCCGTGGATGCCGGGACCGGTCCGGACGACCCGGCCGCCTCCCTGGCACGCGGCAACGTCACCAAGGCCGGTCTTAAACTTCACCTCGGTCTCGTGGGCGATCTCCGCGATTTCGTCGGCGGCAAGCCCGAGACCGAGAAGCCGGTCGGTGGCCGTGAGCGTGGAGAGCAGGGCTGCTGCCGAGAGCCCGAAACCGGCGCTGATGGGAAGCCGGCAAACGGTCTCAACCGCAACCGTAGCCCCAAGGCAGTCGAGCGCTGACGCAAGCGGCGGGGAACTGCGGGAGATCTCGACCGGGGCGCCGTTTGCGGGCTGCATCCTGACAATAACCGAGACCGCATCGGCCGGCCTGACGGTCGATGTCACGCCCTCGCTGATGACAATGCCGGCGCCAATGCTCCCGGTGGTGGCCGGGTCCCTCCCGTCCACTCGCCGGAAATAACCCGATATATGGCCGGGGCAGAATGCCGTAACGGATGCCGGTATCATCGCACCAGGTACCTGTTCCTTACTGTTTGACGCGGGATTTTTTAGGAATTGTGCTCTTTTTTTTCGCGATTCCGGTACCCGACAGGATCTCGTGCCAGAATGCAGAGGCAATCTCCTCTTTTGTCCCGGCAAGGGCTTTTCCGGCTTTGTCTTTTGCGGTCACAATCCGGTAGGAGCCGTCGGTCGTGCCCATACTCACGGGAGTATTCGTCATCACCATCCACGCGCCCTTTGCAATGAGGGCCTGCGCCTCCGGCAGGGGGTTCCTTCCGATCTTAAACGCAATCACCCGGATCTCCTTGTGCGTAAGGACGCTGTCGAGAAGTTTCGGGAGGGGCCGGAGATCGAGCGTGACCGGTTTTCCGCTCGGGATCTTCCCGGCAATTTTCTTTGGGGCAAAGTCCGAGACCGCCGCCGCGCCGATGTAGTAGTCGGGGATCGTTTTTTTCAGGTACGCGCCGACCGCACGGGACATGTCGGCAGCGGTTTCGACAGCGGTGTTTTCCACGAGAGGAAGATTCCCGTTATGGACAACGGTGACATCGGCGCCGAGCCGGTAAGCTTCGAGCGCGATCTCCCGTCCCATCTGCCCGCTCGACCGGGTAGTAAGCACCCGCACGTCGTCCACCGGTTCGCGGCAGGGGCCGCTCGTAATAAGCACCCGCTTTCCTGCGAGGAGTTTTCCCAGGACCGCCCGCTCGCACATGAGGACGATCTCGTCGGTCCCGGCAATCTTTGCCTTTCCTTCCTCGATCCGGGGTTCGGCTACCTCCACGCCCCACGATTTGAGGGTTTTAATATTTTTTACCACCGCCGGGTGACGGTACATGCTGTGGTGCATTGCGGGGACAACGATCACCGGCAGTCCGCTCCCGAGCGCCGTTGTCGCGCAGGTCGTGACCGGTGTATCGTCGATCCCGCAGGCAATCTTTCCAATCGTGTTTGCCGTGCAGGGGGCAATGAGGAGCAACGCAGCGCTTCCCCCGTCGCCGCAGAGGGTCACGTGCTCCACGAGTCCCGAGAGCCGGGTGATGGTCTCGTTCCCGCTCGCGTAGGTGAGGGCATCCGGGTGGACGATCCCCTGTGCCGCTGCGCTCATAACCGGCCGGACCGTGGCGCCCTTCCTCCGCAACGCATGGACAAGTTTTACCGTCTCGACCGCCGCGATACTCCCCGTTACCCCGATCACGATCTCTTTTCCGGCAAGGGTTTTTGTCATGAAAGCATCACGTCCTGCACCACGTGCCATGCGTGCGGGCGGTATTTCTTAACCTTATGTACCTGGATGCTAAAAGAAAAACCTGCGCCTTTGAGGGCTTCCCCGATCTTTTCCGCCTGCTCCCCGATGCTGTGGACATGGAGAACGCTTCCTGCATGGACGTGGGAAAAGACCGCCGGGAGCATTGATACCGCATCGAAATGTCCCATCACCACCCGGTCATAATCGCCAGAGAGGAGGTTTCGGCAGTCCCCGCAGGACGCCACGACCTGTTCCTCAAGATGGTTTGCGGCAATATTTCGTTTCAGGTACCCGAAGGCAACGGGATTGATCTCCATTGCATGGACGATGGCGCCGCTCCCCGCCATCGGGACCGTGAAGTAGCCGATGCCGGCAAACATGTCGGCAACGCGCTCCGGTTTTCTGCCAGCGGACACGAGCCGGGCCATCCGCATCTTCTCGTCGCGGTTCCCCTGCGCGAACATGACCTTCTGCGGGTCAAGGTAATAGGTATACCCGCTCTCGCGGTGGCAGACCTCGCCGCATCCGCCCCAAAGGATCTTGGTCTCCGGTGTCCGGGTCACGTCCGCAAGCGCTTCGATCCAGACTACCCCGCGCGGGCGGCGGAACCGGACGATCTCTTCTACCTCCTTGGGATCCGGACGGGATCCGTGGATAACCGCGACATCGCCGAGCATAAAATAGCCGCGGCCCTTATACTCGTGCCGGTCCGGGATCTCGGATTCATAAGGAAATCCCTCGCGCACCGGCACCCACGCGGTATCGCCTTTCACATACGGACGCCGGTCCGGGTCCACCCACGGCTCGTCCCGCACCGCGAAAAGGGCGTCTTTTTTTACCGCACGGACCCGCATGGATGTGTCCCCGGCACTTACCGCATGACCACGAACGTGTCGCCGTCACGGAGCACGCGGACGTTCTCACCGGCTCTTGCCCCCTGCCACGGAAGGTTCCGGCACTCCTTTGTTTCCCCGGACAAAGGATCGAGAATTCCCATCATCCCGCCCGAGATATACGCAACAAGGGCGGTCTCTGCGCTCCGGGCATTGCCGATCTTCTTCTGGATCTCTTCTTCCCGTATCGCCCGGCTCCTGCCCTGATCGAGGTCGAAGACCTTGATGTTGTGGGATTCCTCCTGCTCCACCTCGGCATAGCCGCGGGAGAGTTTTACCACATCGTGGCGCTGGTATTTCGGGAGCCGGACAAGGTAGGTAATCCTGAAAAGCTGACGTCCGTTCTTTTCCCCGACAAGCTTCGGGTGCGTGGTGTAGTGCCCGCCCAGAGCCCCGGTGATATTCTGCACGATCAACAGGCCGATGTGCTGCGAGCCTACCGTGATATCGAGACCGTCGCGGCTCTCGGTCATGTCCGATACAAACGAGAGGCGCTCGCCGCCCTCCTGGAGCGAGTTCTCCGTCTGTTCGGCAATATTTGCTGCGGCCTGCATCTCAAACGGGCTTATGGTCCGCCCTTCCGCCCGCACCTGCACAATCCCCTCGTAGTAACTGCCGGTGATCCGGTTGCAGCGGTCGCACTGCTCCTTGTGCCAGGCAAGCTCCACCGTGCAGGTCTTTTCCACGGGCTCGCCATAGAGCGTCCCGGTGATCGTAAGCTTTGCGCGGGAGCGGTTCTGGCTGATGTCCCTGACCTCTGCCTGGATGTCCCGTTTTTTTACATCGGGATGGAAATGCACGGCTTTTCGTGCAAGCTCCGGAGCAAGGTCATCCTTTTCAAGGTCCGTGTCCGTCCAGGTGTTTCCCTGTTTTGTCGCACCGCAGCCCGGGCAGTGGGTGCTCGTGACCCGTGCGTCGCATACCGCCCACTCCGTCTCTTTTATCCGGCAGCTCACGCAGAGGCCTTCGGCATTTAAGGGGCCGCCGCATTTCGGGCAGAACCGGTCCTGGATGGATGTCATAACTGGTAGATCTGGGCGTGCGGGATATCGCCGATCATGATGCAGTCGGCCCGGGAAATAAGCCCCAGTTTTACCGCAACGGCAACGGAGCGTTCGCCCATCAGGTTGATATTGCCCCCGGTCCGCAGCGCTTCGCATACGGCCGCCTCATCGGCAAGGGTGGTGCCGTAGAACCCCTCGGTTACCGTAACCGAAAGTTCGCCATGCTTTATCGTGGTATTGAGCAGTTCGCGGTCGCAGACCGCGACCACGTCGCCGATATCCGGCGACCGGTGGATTTTCAGGTACATTGCCGGTAATCTTTGCGGGGACACCAGATAAAAGATAGGACGTGGATAAAAAAAATTACAGCGATATCTTCACGCCGTAGACTTTTTCCACGGTGTCCCCATGGATCCGGTAACAGTCCTCTTCGGTGATCTCGCCGGCCTCAAAGAGCTTCTTTGTGATCCGGGGAACGGACTTCGGGCCCGTGACCGCGCCGGGCCGGGAATTTTCGTCCATGAAATCGCTCTCCATGGTAAACGGGCGGCGTTCCTTTGCCATGAGCGGCACTGCTTCGTGCCGGGCAACAAGCGAAGGGTGGAGCGGGGTGTCCGGCGACCCGTAGTGCTTGATCACCCGGCCCGGGTTCATCCCGGCAGCCTCTGCCATCGCCACCACATCGGCGCACGGCCCGCTCTCCGCATGGATCTGGAGGGCGCAGCGACACCCGGCGGCAAGTTCGAGCGCATGGGAGAGGACCTCGTTCGATGCTGAAAAGATCTCGGGCGAAACCTCGTAATGGGGCCTCCCGCTCTTGAGCGCAACTGCCCTGCCGTCCCGCACGTATTCCGCGGCGCAGTCGAGCCCCTCTTTCATTACCTGTGCGGCAGCCGCGAGAGGCATGCGCTCGGAGAGCCGGGTGATCTCGGCCGGGTGGACCCCGAGAATCGGAAAGACCACGAGACCGGTCTCGCGGATGGCCGCTGCTACCCGGAGAGTCTCGTCAAAGACTTTCCGGTAGTCTTCTCCGCATACGGGCTGGATCCCAAACGACCACGAGGGTTTCGAGACAAGGAACATATGCGTCCCGCCCGCGTGCAGGAAATCCTTTGCCGCTTCCACGCCGCGCCCGTTTTGTGGGTCGAAGTGGATATGATCGTCAGTGATCGGAAAGAGGCGCGATCTCATTGCATTCAACGATCTTCATTAACGGATAGCCGTTTTCCGGTGTGAGAGCGGCCCGGCAATAGGAGTAGCCCACCCGGGTCACGATCTCCACATCAAACATGAGTCCGGAGAGTTCGCTGTACCCGAATACATTCTTTTTCATTTGGGACCGGTCCAGCCTCACCGTGATCTCCTCGACGAACGGCTGGAGGATCACGGCCTTTTCAATGGCCGATTCAACGCTTGCCGCAGATTCCTGCGAGATGGGCGTTCCCACCCACTGGTGGTAGAGTGCCCCGAGCTTGATCGCGGCTTCGAAGATCGCGCGTTCGCGATCGCTTGGTCCTGACGATTGTGTCCCTTCCATCCCTGCACCCCCTAGATCAACTGGATAATTCCCTGTTTCGGCTCCATTGCCTCGCCGTGCCGGAGCAGCATGTCGATTCCCTCGCGCACCTTGTCGCGCGGGAAGCCCTTGCCGGTGACCGATTCTATCACCTGCTCGATTGCTGCGCGCCGGCCTTCGCCGCCGATATCGCGGATGGCGTCCTTGATGAAGCGGACGAGATCGCGCTTCTCTTTCGAGATACCGGTCGCCACCTTGTCGATATCGAAGGTCCCGGTCTTTGCATCGTAGGCAATCTGGCGCAGGCAGGCGTCCACGATGTGGATCACGCGCTCGGCATCCGAAGCCTCGATCTTGTCCGAGAGCCGGATCCGGGCGCTCGCCTCGGCGAGCCTGACGAGCGCTTCGAGCTGCCGGGCAGTGACCGGGACCGCCTTGTTTGGTTCGGCGATCCCCCGCAGCCTGAGGTAATACCCAACGAGCGCCTCCTTTGCCTCGGCCGAGAGGATGGGAAAACAGGTGCGCTTGGAGTAGGCAACGTATTTCCTGAAAAGGGACGGCTCGATATCCGGCATGACCGGTTTTAACTGCTGGTCGATGAACTCCTGCGTGACGCCGGGGATCGGGTTCTTCTTGTGCTGGACGATCAGTTCCCCGACCCCGTGGGTTTTCACTATGTGCTCGGCAATCGCAAGGTCGCGCTTCTGCTCGGGCTGGTCGGTCATGATAAAGATCAGGTCGAAACGCGAAAGAAGCGAGGGCGGCATGTTGATCTGGTCGGAGATGTCGCCGTACATGTCGAAGCGCCCGTACTTCGGGTTTGCCGCGCCAAGAAGCGCACAGCGGGACTTGAGTGTTGCCGTGATGCCGGCCTTTGCAACGCTGATGGACTGCTGTTCCATTGCCTCGTGGAGGGCCGAGCGGTCCTCTTTCTGCATCTTGTCCATCTCATCGACTGCGGCAATCCCCATGTCGGCAAGCACGAGCGCGCCGGCTTCGAGCGTCCAGCGCCCTTCGCCGAACTCGTCTTTGACCGCGGTTGCCGTGAGACCGGCTGATGTCGAGGACTGGCCGCTCGTGTAGATCGCACGCGGCGAACACTTCACGATGTAGCGCAGCAGCTGGCTCTTTGCAATACCCGGGTCGCCGATCAAAAGCACGTGGATATCCCCGCGGAGGTGGCTGCCGTCCGGCATCTCCTTTGCAATCCCGCCGAAGAGCTGGAGGGTGATCGCTTCCTTTACATCGTCGTTCCCGTAGATGGTCGGGGCGATCGAGTGGGTGCACATCCGGTAGATCATCGGGTCGCAGGAAAGTTTTTTGATCGCTTCTTCGGCCGCCTCGTCGATCTCGACCTCCTCGAACTCTTTTTCCGCAATCTCGATCGAGTTGCACTCTAAAAAGATGTCAAAGACCGTGTGCTTCTCCCCCCTGACCACCCGCTGCATGGAGCGGAGGATGCCGTTTATCACAACGCGGTCTCCCGGGGAGACTATGCCGGTGAGGTCGTCGGTCACATCGATGTCGAGCGTCTGGGGCTGCTCGCCGCCGCGCAGGCCCTCAGGAGACTCCTGCACCCGGAGTTTCTGGGAATCGACAAACGTGGAGCGCTTGGGGATCAGTTCCAGCTTCTTGAACGTGCACCCGTCCGTTGCGCAGCCGTCGGGCTCGATGAACGTACCGTACTTCTGGATCTTTTTGGTGAAGTGGCCGGCCGGGCACTTGAAGACCGCTTCTACGATCCGGGGCCGGACTTCCGTGGTCTTTCGGAGGATCCCTTCAACCGAAATAAACCGGTTGATGTCGTTTGCCCGGATCTCCCGGATCGCGGTCTTTTTCGGGAGGTTTGTGAACCGGATGTTGATGCCTTTTGGCTCTTTACCGTCTTTTGTATGGACCAGCTGGTTGTTCCTGATCGCGTCCCAGACATCTTCGAGCACCTTTCCCGGGTTCTCTAAAAGTTCGTCGGCAAGAGCAATGCCGGCCTTCCCGAACCGTTCCACCTGTCGGTAGTCGATAAGAAGGGAGCGCTTGTGGGGGTAGAGGCGTGAGAGCTCGCCGAGCTCTTTTTTGTACCGGCTTTTGAGGAACTTTCCCCAGTCGTCGGCCCGGTCGCCTTCGTGCAGTTCGGGTGCCCTGTCCATTCTTGTTTCACCGTTTACCCGCGCTTGCGAGCACGAACCGGGCGATCAGCGCTTCCATCTGGATATCGCTTCCCGCCCCTTCGGAAAGCCGGAAGTCCGTCTCGCCGAGCGCATCGATCAGCTGCACTTTTAAGGCCCGGTCCATCTCCATCTTCGTGAGCGCCCGGTAGCACTGGTTGATCAGCTCGTTTGGCGCTATTCCCCGCTCGTGGAGGAGTTGGGAGAGAAGGGACTCAGCCCCTTCGAAATCACCGGCAAGCGAGACCCGGAGAAGTTCCTTGATCTCCTCGGGCCGTGCATTGCTGGTGATCGCATAGACCATCGGCGCTTCGATCTTCGCGCTGATGATCGCCGCGCCCTGAAGCGCGTTTATCGCCTTGCGCATGTCGCCCTGCGCGATGTACACCATTGCGTCCATTGCTTCGGGAGTGACCGTGAGGCCTTCCTTTGCCGCGATCCGGCCGATCTCCGTCTTTACCGCGTCCGCGGCAAGCGGGCGGAACCGGTAGATCGCGCACCGGCTCTGGATCGGGTCGATGATTTTAGAGGAGTAGTTGCACGAAAGGATGAACCGGCAGGTTTTTGCGTAACTCTCCATCGTCCTCCGCAACGCTGCCTGCGCATCGGTCGTGAGCGCATCGGCCTCGTCGAGGAACAGGATCTTAAACGCTGCATCTTCGGCAGGGCGGGTGCGGGCGAACTCCTTTATCTGGTTCCTGACCACATCGATCCCGCGTTCGTCGGAGGCGTTGAGCTCCCGGAAGTTCATCTGCCACGATTCGCCAAAAAATTCCCGCGCAAGCGTGACTGCCGCCGTGGTCTTCCCGACACCGGCGCTTCCCGTAAAGAGGAGGTGGGGGAGGTTGCCGGACTTCACGTACGACGAGAGCCGTTCGACAATCTCGTCCTGGCCGACAATATCCGCCAGTCTTGCCGGCCGGTATTTTTCAATCCAGATGGTGTGGGTCTCGTCCATGCTTTTGTCGCTCCCGGGTATCGAGTACTGATCAGGTTATGCATCCAAACTATCTTGCTTTGTCTGTGGTTCCAAAGGATCCGCCAGACACGCATCGGGTAAAAAGCCGGTATCTCTGGAAGGTCATAATGTTTATCATAAGCGTTTTTAAAAAGTATTCTCTATGAAACTGAACCGGCTGGTTCCCGTCCTCATTCTCCTGTCTGTGGTTATCGCAGGTCTCCCGGTCTCGGCAAGCCTTTCCAAGGTCGCCGCCGGGGCGCCGGTCTTTATCGGCGAGCGCAATATCGACATCTCGTCCGGGATGAACGGCCATACCGTGATTGCCTGGTGGCCGCAGGGGTCTGACCGGAGCGGAGAGCCGACAAAAACCGTGAATGTGGGAACAAGTGCAACCTCGTTTACGCTTGACCCCGCCGTGTTTACCGGATATACCGGCACCTGGTACACCCATGACACGAAACCGGATATCCCGGTCTTTGTCCTGTACGAGCCAGAGTATAACCTCTCGGTCTGGGATGTCGACAGCGACAAGGATATCACCGGCCAGTCTGTCCCGATGTCGGCAAACATCACCTACCGGATCGAGACGAACCTGTACATGGCGCTGGATTATGCAAAGCGTCCCGATTACAATCCCTCCGACGGGTTTTATACGGTAAAACTTACGTCGCCTTCCGGGACAAATCTTCCCCAGATCTATACCGGTGACATCGGCGCATCGACCACCCAGATCCTCAAGTTCGACAGCTCGCCGTTCATCAAGAGTTCCCCTTACACGTGGGCAAACGGGCCGGCGTGGGACCGGAATGCAAAGAGTACCGATGGCAGCGCGGTCTATTTAACCGGCACGTACACCTTTACCGCAACGCAGGACCTTAACCACATGAGCGAGAGTTATACCGGAACCGGTGCGATCGGTACAGTCACGAGCGGAGACAGGAAGGTTACGTTCATTGCCGATGCCTTTACCACCACTCCGACCGTCATTCCCTCCCTGACGGCACCGGCAGAGACTGCCACAACCATAACAACCGCGACTGCCACACAGCAGCAGACGGAAACGCAGGCGACCGCAACCACGGCCCCGGTAAAAACCACCTTTACCCCGCTGCCGGCGTGGATTACCGTTGCAGGCCTCGGGATTGCAGCCATCGCACTGCTTGCGGGACGGAAGTATTAATCCCCTAATCCTCCTTTTTTACTACAGATGAGTGATAAGTCGGGAAAGAACCGGGATGCCGACCGGAAAAAGACCACGATCTCAAAGAAAACGCTGATCGTAATCGGTGTCGTTATCGTTATTGCAATCGCTGCCATTGCAGGATTCGTGCTCTTAAAAAACGGCACGGCAACAGATTCTTCGGATCCTTTCACGAAAGCCGGCGCATTGTACTCCCAGAGCGTTGACCTTGCAAATGCCGGGAACTATCAGGAGGCCCTCGATAAGGCGGACGCTGCACTTGCGCTGAACGTCAGTTCCCTTAACCCCCTGATCCAGTCCAACCGTGCCGGGATCCTCGTGATGCTGGGCAGGAACAACGAGGCGCTCGAAGCAGCAGACGTAGCGATCAATGCACCCGGGAACCTGACAACCCTGCGCTCGATTGCGTGGTACAACAAGGGTAACGCCCTTACCGCACTCAACAGGACCGCCGAGGCCAACGCTGCCTATGCCAACGCCACCGCGCTCGACCCGACACTGAAACACCAGTAATCTTTTTTTTCCACAGTCTTTGGCGGAATTATCACTGCCTATACCTTGAATACCTCTCTTCTGCAAATATTGATCACAATCATGGAAGGTGCAGCGCGGGTATTTGCCGGCGATTTAACCCGGTCGACACTCTCAGTTCCGGACGAGAACGAGAACCTGTCATGGGTCGTGACCCCGGGCGGGGCATGGTGCCGGCTCGTGTACCTCTGCGGGGCGCTCACCGAGGTCACAGAATCGGCAGATGTGCTGTATTGCCGGCTTGCGGATCCCACCGGGGCATTTACGCTCGTCTCCGGCGGGAGAAAGGCGCTACTTGCCGAACAGATCCGGGCGCTCCCGGTCCCTTCCTTTATTGCCGTCACGGGAACCGCACATCTCACGAAAAGGAACGGCGGGTGTGACATCGTTGTCAGGCCGGAATTTATCGCAGCATCCGACCGGGCCGGGCGGGATCGCTGGATCGTAACAACGGCCGACATGACGATCTCGCGCCTCGGCCTGCTGCTCAATGCAATCGATGGGAGGAATGCAGACGGGCGGGACGGGACGGTTGTCCGCCATTACGCACTCACCCGGGAACGCATCCGGGAGATGGCAGGAATGGTGGATGGTGCCCTTGCCGGCGTCCGCACCGCACCGCCCGTACAGGAAGCCCCTGCCGATATCACCGGGCTTGTCATGGAGATCGTAAAGGAAAAGAGCGGGCCGCGGGGCGTGTCTGTCGATGAGATCGTTGCAGAGGCCGGGGCAAAAGGCTGCACGCAGGACGCCGTGATTGCCGCGATCCGGACACTTGTGGAAAACGACGACTGCTACCAGCCCCAGAAAGGATACGTAAAACCATTATGAGAATGGAGTTTGTCAAAGACGGCCCGGCGCTTGTTATTGAAAACACCGAGCGCCTGCTCGTGGTCGCCGACCTCCACTTCGGGATCGAGGCCGACCTTGCCGCGCACGGCATGCATTTCAGGAGCCACAGCGCCGAACGTCTCGACCGTCTTTTAAAAACCATCGATGCCGCCCGCCCGGACCGGCTCGTCCTCCTTGGCGATGTCAAGCACAGCATCCCGTCCCTCACCCGGCAGGAGTGGGCGGAGATCCCGGGGATCCTCGATGCGATCCGAAAGGAGATCCCGATCATCGTCTTTCCGGGAAACCACGACATCGGCATCGAACGGTTTCTTTTGCCCGGCGAGCTCCAGCCAAAAGAGGGGGCGGTCATTGACGGCGTTGCGTACCTCCACGGGCACACGTACCCGTCGCCGTCCCTTGCCGGCCACCTCATCGTCACCGGCCACCACCACCCGCAGGTCAGTCTCAGGGACGAGGTCGGCTGCGCCCTCCAGGCACCGGCATACCTGCGGGTACCGGTCGATGCGGCAGCGCTCGGTCTCGCACCATCCGGAGACAATGCCTCGCCGGCCCGGGCCCTCTTTGTGCCCGCGTTCAACGAGCTCGCCGGCTACGACTTAGTAAAGATCGCCCGCGATCCGTTCTCGCCGATCTCGCGCTGCATGAATCTTGAAGGCGCAGAAGTGATCCTCGCGGACGGGACCTACCTTGGCCCGCTCGGCCTGCTGCTGGACGAGGACGATAACGATGACGAGGGGGCGCCCTGACCATGGTCGTCGAACAGCTCGATCCGCGGGTCCGGGCCTGCATAAAGAAACGGGGATTTACCCGGCTCTCCCCGGCGCAGGAACAGGCAATCCCGATTGTTCTTGCAAAAAAGAACCTCGTTTTGATCGCCCCGACCGGCACCGGCAAGACCGAGAGCGCGATGTTCCCGGTCTTCGATGCGCTTCTTAAAATGCCCGCCGGTGGCGGTTTCAAGGCACTCTATATCACGCCGTTGCGCTCGCTGAACCGGGACATCCTCTCGCGGATGGAGTGGTGGTGCCGCGAGCTCGGCCTCACGGTGGGTGTTCGGCACGGGGACACTCCTATGGCCGAGAGAAGGAAGCAGGCGCTCTCCCCGCCGGACCTCCTCATCACGACACCGGAGACGCTCCAGGCGCTCTTCATGGGCAAGCGTCTCCGGAAACATCTCGAACACGTGCAGTTCGTGATCGTGGACGAGATCCACGAGCTGGCGGCAAGCAAGCGCGGGGCGCAGCTCGCGGTAGCCCTCGAACGGCTCGCGGAGTACTCGGGAGAGTTCCAGCGCATCGGCCTTTCCGCAACGGTCGGGAACCCGGAAACGATCGCGACCTTCCTCTGCGGGACCCGGCCCTGCGAAATTGTCCAGGTGCCGGTCGCAAAGCAGCTGGAGATCACGGTCTCGTTTGTCGGCGATGTGTTCAAGCACCAGGTACAGGCGCTCGAACGGCTGCTCAAGAACGAGGGCTCGACGCTCGTCTTTGTCAACACCCGGGTGACCGCAGAAGCCCTCGGCCATGCGCTCTACTCCCGGGGCGACGTAGAGGTGCACCACGGTTCGCTCTCAAAAGAGATCCGGATCGATGCCGAGGAGCGGTTCAAGAAAGGCGAGATAAAGACCCTCATCTGCACCTCATCGATGGAGCTCGGGATCGATATCGGCCGTGTCGATCACGTGATCCAGTTCGGCTCCCCGCGCGAAGTTGCACGGCTGGTGCAACGTGTCGGCCGGGCCGGCCACCAGCTCAACACCATCTCGCGCGGAACAATTCTCGCCACGGGTTTTGACGATCTCCTTGAGTCGCTCGTGATTGCGCGGCGGGCAAAGGCAAACGAGATCGAACCGGTGGTCCCGGACACGAACGCTGCCGATGTGCTCGCCAACCAGGTTGCCGCCATTGCCGTGGAGTACGGCGAGATCGATCGTTCGCGTGTCCGGACGATCGTGGAACGCTCGTCGCTCTTTGCCGGGTGCGGGAAACTGCTTGACGATGTCTGCGCCCAGCTCGAAGAGCACCGGGTGATCCGGATCGATGGAACCCGGATCATCACCACCGCCCGGGCCCGCCGCTACCTCTCGGGCAACCTCTCGATGATCCACGACGAGCGCAAGATCCCGATCTTCGACATGGTCTCGCGCCGGACCGTGGGGACGCTGGACGAATCGTTCGTGGTCGGCTGGGTGCACACCGGCGCGGTCTTCATCACCAAGGGCCAGCTCTGGCGCGTACTTGACATCGATGACGGCCGGCTCACGGTCGAACCCGCAAAAAAAGCGATCGGCGAACTCCCCTCGTGGGAGGGGGAGCAGATCCCGGTGCCCTTTGCGGTTGCCCGCGAGGTCGGCGCGATCCGGCGCGAGCGCACCACGAACAAGTACACTTCGGAAAAGGAGAGCATCGCATTTGCCGCCCACGTCCTCTCCGAGATGGAGAAGAACCGGTGCAAAATCCCCACCGACCGGCTCATCACCTTCGAGAACATCGACGACGGCGTTGTCTGCAATGTCTGTGCCGGCCACAAGGCAAACGAGGCGCTGGGCCGGGTGCTCTCGATCCTCATCTCCGCCCGGTTCGGGACAACGGTCGGGATCGAACTCGATGCCTACCGGATCCTGCTGCGCCTCCCTTCCGCAATCCGCGCTGCCGATGTCCGTGATTTCCTGTTGTCGCTCGAACCCGCCCACATGCCGGGAATCCTGAAACTCGCGCTCAAGCGGACGGCTCTTTTCAAGTGGAAACTGGTGCAGATCGCAAAGAAGTTCGGGGCGATTGACCCGGACGCAGATTACGAGAAGATCAGCATCCAGCGCCTGCTCGATTATTTCGACAACACGGTCGTCCAGCAGGAGGCCTACCGCGAACTTTTGTCCGGTTACATGGACATCGATGCAGCGGCACAGATCGTGGGACTAATAAAGGCAAAAGAGATCGAAGTAGCCATCGGTCCCCACTCGATCATCGGCGCGGACGGGATCCTCTCGTCGCGCGACCAGATCCCGCCGCCCACCGCAGACCAGGCCGTTATTGCCACCTTAAAACGCCGGCTCGAACAGGACGAAGTAGTCCTTGCCTGCATGAACTGCCGGGACTGGAAGAGCAAAACGGTTGTCTCCCGGGTGCCCGACCAGCCGCAGTGCCCGAAGTGCGGCGCCCGGTTGATCGCGGCGCTCAAGCCGTACGAGGCCGATGCGTACGATACCGTGATTCGGAAAATGAAAAAAAACGAAGAGGAACGCGCTCTCGAACAGCGCCTGTTGCGGAACGCAAACATCGTGCTTTCGAGCGGGAAAAAGGCGGTCATTGCGCTCTCGGCGCGGGGCGTAGGGCCCGAGAACGCGTCCCGGATCCTTGCCACGCTCTCGGACGGCGACGCGTTCTACCGCGAGATTTTAAAAGCCGAACGCACGTTCATCCAGACACACCGGTACTGGGCATAATGCCGGACGCTCCGGGCATCTTTGTCTGAAACGGGGGTCCTCCCGGCCGTTTTAAAAATAATGTACAAAAAAAGTATGCGATGCTGGTACGATGCCTGCATCCGGATTTACATTATACTTTCAAGTTTCTGTTCGAGGAAGTCGAGACCCTTCTTGATATCGTCGAGGTTCTTGCCGCCGGTAAGGATGATCTTCCCTGAAGAGAACAAAAGCGCCACGATCTTCGGGTCCTTGATGCGGTACACGAGGCCCGGGAACTGCTCGGGTTCGTACTCGATGTTTTCCAGGTTGAGCGTGACAACGACCTTGTTGAGGTTGATGTACTTCCCGATATCGTAGGAACAGACGATATTGGTAACTGCGACCCGGGGAACGTCAAGCGTATCGACACCGGCTTCCTTTAAGGATTTGATAATGATCGCAAGGCCGTCTTTTAACGCCTTGTCGTCACGGATACCGGTCAGGACAACCTTCCCGGAGGAAAAGATCAGGGATGCAATCTTCGGGTTCTCGATACGGTAGACCGCACCGGGGAACCGTTTGGTGTTGAGCTCGCAGCTCTTGATCTTGCTGGAGACCATGTTTAAGTCAATAGACTCGGCAATCACTCCGGAAGCTACGACATTCTCAATTTTCAGTGAATCGTACCGTTTTTCAGCCATCTCTATACTATGCAGTGTGTCGAATCATAATACTAATGGAGAATCTTTATGTTCCGTCCGGATTCTCTGACGGGAACAACGGGAAAGCGGACAACATTGAAATGGATATACTGTTTAATACTCCGGCTGATTCTATGGGCCAGGAACAGCATAACATGGAGGATTACGAACAGACAAAGGCGGCGTTTAAGATCGATGTGCCCGAGTACTTCAACTTCGGGTACGACGTTGTCGATGCCTGGGCGAAAAAGGACCGCAACAAGCTCGCGATGATCTGGACAAACCAGCAGGGAGAGGAGAAAAAATTCAGTTTTCTCGATATGGCAAACCTCTCCAACCAGGCTGCAAACGTACTTTTGAAATACGGGATCAACAAGGGCGACCGGGTACTTATCATGCTGCCCCGGATCCCCGAGTGGTGGATCTTTGTCGTGGGCCTTATCAAGCTCGGCGCGGTCTATTGCCCCTGCCCGACCATGCTTACCCCCCGGGATATCCAGTACCGGGTGAACCAGGGGGAGTTCAAGATGGTGATCACCAATCTTGAAAACACATCGAAGATCGAGGAGATCTGCAACGAATGCCCCACGCTTTCCTGCCGGTTTGTCGTGGACGGGGAACTTGAAGGCTGGGCGAGCTGGCCCTACGAACTGCTCTACCCTGCGCCGGTCTCCCACAAGTCCGTAAGCATCCCGGACGAGCAGCGGACCAAAAGCACCGATCCGATGCTGATCTATTTTACCTCCGGGACTGCCGCAGAGCCAAAGATGGTGCTCCATAACCATGCCCACCCGCTCGGCCAGATCGTTACCGCTAGGTTCTGGCAGGATCTCAAATCAAACGACCTTCATTTTACGGTCACCGATACCGGCTGGGCAAAATGCGGATGGGGGAAGATCTTTGGCCAGTGGATCGAAGGGGCATGTCTCTTTGTCTACAACTTCCACGGGAAGTTCAATGCAACCGAGCTTTTGCCGCTCCTTGAAAAATACCAGGTTACGACATTCTGCTGCCCGCCCACGATCTACCGGATGCTGATCCTCGCAGACTTAAAGAAATTCGATCTCACGTCTTTACGCCACTGCACGAGCGCCGGGGAACCCCTCAATCCCGAGGTCATCCGGGTCTGGAAGGAAGGGACGGGACTTACCATCCGCGAAGGCTACGGCCAGAGCGAGACCTGCTGCTGCGTTGCCTCGTTCCCCTGTCTTGAAGCCCGACCCGGCTCGATGGGTAAGCCGTCGCCCGGCTGGACCGTGGAACTCCACGATGAAGACGGGAAGCCGGTCGGTGTCCGTGAAGAGGGAAGGATTGCAATCTCCGTTACTCCTCCGCCGCCGGGCCTGATTGTGGAGTACGTGGACAATCCCGAGGAGAACGCAAAGTCGTTTGTGAACGGCTGGTATTATACCGGGGACAAGGCATACAAAGACGAGGACGGTTTCTTCTGGTTTATCGGCCGGGACGACGACGTGATCAAGTCGTCCGGTTACCGGATCGGGCCGTTTGAGGTCGAGAGCGCCCTTATCGAGCACCCGGCCGTGCAGGAAGCGGCAGTGGTCGGGGCGCCGGACCGGATCCGTGGACTGATTGTCAAGGCCTTTGTCGTGCTCAACAAGGGATACACGCCATCGGATTCCCTGGTTAAAGAGATCAAGTCGTTTGTGAAACGGACGACGGCGCCGTACAAGTACCCGCGGGCGATCGAGTTTGTGACAGAACTCCCGAAAACCCACTCGGGAAAGATTCGCAGGGCCGAGCTCCGCGAGCGCGAGCTGCGGAAGTACCGGGAACTTAAGTGAGAACGGGATCGGTTTTTTTCCGGGCAGCTCAGTAACGGATCCGTATTTTTTTTAAGCACAGCTCCGCGATCGATCTTTTTTTAAAACTGCCGGCCTATGACCGGAATTTTTTTAGAAACGATGGCTGGCCGATCGATCCAGGAAAAACAATGCCCAACGCGGGAAAACGCCTCGTCGGGTTTTCTCGCTACGCACTTACCGTGATCCAAACGATCAGCCGCACCTGCCCGAGCAGAGGGCCCGGCAAGAAGCCCGGGCGACTCCGAGCAGAAGCGAGGTGGGGGAAGAATCTCACGTATGTGAAGGGGATCCAAAAATGAAAACTGGCTTGTTTCAGGTATCAATCATACCCCTCCCACCGGCCGGTTTTGCCCATTTTCCCCTGCCTTCGACACCATTTCACGTCGGAGAAAGCAAAAATCAGGACCGACGCATTTAGCCGCGTTCTTTTGGCCGATCTCGTGATCGCGAGGGTGACTGGATGGGGTAAAAAGATCCCCTGTCCAGACGCGATTAGACCCTGTTATCTGGCATCGAAATCGGGCGTATTTCGGCAAACGGGGCATGATTTGAGACGGTTTTCCATGCGAACCAAAACGGGGCGATTTACGGGGTTTCCCGGGAAGGGGATGGACCGGGATGGGGAAATCCGGGGTCGTTTCGGGCGTATTTTTGCATGGGGGATCCTACCTCCCGGGCCATGGATACGCAAAAGTGAGTGGGGATCCATCGATCTGACCTGCCCTTTTCCGGGCCTGAAATGAACCCGGATTACCCCCGGCATCTGCCAAACAGGCACTTATTCCTATAAAACCAGCAGTTATTCACGGCCCGAAGGGCTTTTTCACGTCGGAGCAAAAAGGCAGCTAATAGCAGCGTTCTTTTGGCCGGGATTTTTGGGAACGGGCCTGTGGACAGGGATCGTACAGAACGAAGATATGGGGCTATTAGAGGCATCCGGGAAGATCCTGTTTTTTCCGACGTGAGTCTGCGGGGTTCTGGAGAGGGATTGGGACATACGAAATACTATAGAATCTCCCTGGCTGTTGCAGGCAGGGAGTCTCCGTCGGAGAAATGATTCATGAAGCCCTGACGAAATGGCTGTGGATGCAAAAAAGTGCACAAAACCGGTGCAGTTTTACCCAAAATTTTACAATTCGGCAGGATTGTCCCCGGATTGCCGAATTTCGGGGTAAATCGGGATTTCCTAAAACCTTAACAGACGCTTTTGGGAGGCAAAACTCTGCCCGGATCATACCATGGTATGGGGAAATGAAAAGAAGGGCTGTTTTGGGTGGAAAAAAATTCGGGAATTGCTGTTGGTGAATGATGCAAAAAACAAGCACAGATCCTTTCCCCGGGAAATCAGCAAAAGCGGAAACACCGGCCGGTTTTAATCCCCCATTGGTTGGGTAAGACGGAATATCCCTTCGATCCCGTCAAAATCCGAATCAAATGAATAAATGCGGGAAATATCCATGTCTTTCATGCATGCGACGGTGAGCGCATCGACAAGGGACAACCGGGGGTATCTTTCAAAGCAGGCTTTTCCTGCGGAAAACTGGTCGTCGGTTACCCGGACAATCGTAATATTTTCTGCCGCTTCCAGCGCCCGGAGCGTTTCTATGGCTGCGGCATGACCCGCTTTCTGGTGAAGGAAATTGAGGACTTCTGCAAGGATGAAATCAGTGATAATGGCACGGTCTGAGCCGCTATCGATTTCACTGATGATGGGGGCAGCCTGTATATGCCACTGGTCGCTCCGGTAAAATGCGCCAATGAGAACTACGGAATCAACGAACGCATCCATTTAATGCATTCCAGTAAGATTGTGCGTTTTTACTGAGTCCGTCGTTTCTCCGCTGAATTTTCCCACAAGCGAGGCCAGGTTCCCTTTTTTCTTTTTGATGACCACTGCGACCAGGCGGTCACCTTCGTAGGTCCAGCGTATCCGGTCGCCTTCACGGATGCGGAGGCTATCTTTTATTTTTTGCGGGATATCGAGATGATCGCTCTTGCTGACAACGGTCTCCAGCGTTTCCGTCATAGGTACCAGTTGTTATTTATCCCGGATTATTTAAACGTGGGGGCTCCCCGGCCCGGGGGTAATCCGTATCCGGGGGCGAATTTTGGGAGCGGATTCTTGGCACAGGAATAGGAAAAGAAGGGCGGTTTTGGGTGCCGGGCCGGAGTTTATGAAATGTCGTTTTCACTTTCACGGTGCGGAGAGGCAGGTTTATGGTGAGGGAGGGTGAAGGGTTGATCGTTGAATAATAATATCGAGATAATTGAGAGAATTAAACGGGGATTGTGATACATTTGAGTGAATCATCTATCGAAGTCCATTTTCCAAAGCTCAATCATTTCTGGATGGATGCCGGGTTACTCGGCCTTTACCGGATTTCACAGAAAGAGCAATCCGCAGAGTCCGGCGTGGAGATAGCCCTTAATGATACCGGTGTTTCTTTCAAAGGATCGGAAAAAAACGTCCAGTCATTTCTACAAAAAACCTACGACCGGTTGCTCAGGGATTATTACAATACTTCTTCACAAACCCAGATTGAAAAAAAAGAGGGATTCTATTACGATACAAAAAAGGATCAATTTGTCCGGTTTCCCAAAGTAAAATCCATGGGAATTGCCGGGTTAATTTTCAACAAGGCCCCGCGTCCCACGAAGGGGGAAATAAAATATGACAAATCTCAAACAAAAAAAGGAATCCTTCCCCCGGATCATCTGTATCTCCAGGACCGTTTGGAATCATTTCTTTCTGAAAATAAAATAAAAATCGGTTCCTCCAGTCTGTTGATTGATGGCCCTAACGCAATTCAGCCAAAAGTTGATATTCGGATCAAAACCGGCAAATTAAAAGGAAATTGTTTCCTGTGTGGCGAACCCTCATCGTCCTTGAGTGAAATAGGGGGAACAGTTTTTCCAATGATCACGGGATCTGCGGGGGTTCTTTCATTTAATACGCAAGGAGGTAGCCCGGAAAAAGTCTGCTGGAAATGTGATTTTATCGGAAAATTTGTTCCGGTAACGGGTTTTTACAGCATGAATAAGGACACATACCATATTTATTTCCCATATTCTGCAAGTCTTGAAAAAATGAACGATGTGTTCAGAAGTCTGGAAACCAGTAAAATCAATGATCCCTCGTTCCTCCGGAATTTTGAGAACCGTCTTGGCGGATATTTCCAGAAACCTTACGAGCAGTTTTTCACATTCCTGTATTCTCTCTATCGTGTAGTCATGACAAAAAAAGTCTCCGCAGCCACGGATGGTGAGGAGGAATACGAACTTGATTACGAAAAACTCTTCGAAGTAAACCTGAATAGAACGCCTCTTGATTTTGTTGTTATGTACACTGAATCTCTTGGGGATGCCCAGATGGGAAAGATGATCTGGTCTTTTCAGGAATCGGTATATGTTTTCCGGTTATTTGACTATCTTGAACGGAACAAACTCGATTTGAAAAGAATCATGACGTTACTTGTGGATTTCGATCAACCAAAAACTGAAAGCAAAACAATTCTTCGAAACCGGGTTTGTGAAAATATCCTGAAAAAAAAGAGCGTTGTCGATCAGATTGAGCAGCATGTATTCAGGATTAACAAATCCAAAACCCAGAACATCAGACCCTTGTATGATTTTGTAATTTTATATGAGAAAATTATCAGAGATGGCGGTAGTACCATGGAGCAGGAAACAATCGACATTGCAGTGAGTGTAGGAAAGACGATCGGAATGAGTATCGCCCCAAGCGGCAAGAAAGGCAAAGGAGATCTCTTCCGGTTGAGAAAAACCAGAAAACCTGAAGATTTTCTGAATGAGATCAATCGTATCCAGATGAAATATGGCACAAAAGTAAGCGCAGATTTGTATAACAAAGGTCAGAAAATGGAGGAAAACTTCACTGAATTTAAGCAGTTCTGTATGATCGCAGCATTGAACACATATAACGCAGGGAACCCGTCACCTGCCGAAACCAGCGGTAAAACAAAAGCGGAGGCATAATTATGAAATCAGCAAAGGCATTGACCTTAACATATCTTACACCAGTATCTTTTGCATCATTAAATGGATCCGACAAAGAAGCAGATAACATTTCGAGTATCAAGAAGATCAAAGTCGGAAAAGAGGAATATCCCTATGTATCCTCACAGGCTGTGCGAAGGGCATTGAGAAACCAGCTCGAAGTTTTGGGAAGGACACTCTCTGAAGGAGAAGCAGCAAAAATTGCAAAAGGTGCTGCCACCACCAAACAGGAACCCGCCAATTATATCGATGACGACCTCTTCGGATATATGGGGACCGAAGAAGCCGCGGAGGGGAAAAAAGGTAAAGCGACCAAGCGTACATCGGTTGTCCGTGTTTCGCCCCTTGTCGCTCTCAATCCTTACTTGGGCGATCTTGATTTTGGTACAAATTATATGGCGACCAAAGCCGGGGGAGATCCCAATATCTTTGAGACAGAGATCCATTCGGGACTTTATCGCGGATCGATTCTTATTGAACTGGATCGCGTCGGGTCCGGTGACGGATTCGATAAAGAGCTGAATAACAAGGAGAAAGCCCAGCGGGTAAAGGATCTGCTCAATGCGATTAAAAATTTGTGGGCCTCCGGACGCCAGACCAGGTTTTTGGCGGATATTGCACCGAAATTCGTAGCCGCTGCGATGCTGAAGACAAAAAATCCGATTTTTCTTGAGAGCATCCAGGTGGAGGGAAAGATTCTCAACACCGGTATGATCAAGGAAACCCTCAAGGATTACAATAAAGAAATCGTTGCATCAACAATCGGGATGCGTCAGGGATTTTTCGAGGGGCCTGTTGAAGGCGCGAAGTCCATTGGCGATGCCTTCAATGAAATGACAACATGGGTTGATGAATATTACTCCTGATTAAGAGAGTGAGCATGTTCTCTTTCTCAATCACGGCAAAAGCAATAACTGCATCTTTCAGAGTCCCCGAGACGCATACGTTTCACCAGACACTTCCACTTCCGCCGAAGACCGCTATTGTTGGCATGATCGGCGCGGCATTGGGAAAACGTCTGGATGAGGCGTACGTGTTTGTTGAGCAGAATGACATCCTTGTCAGCGTGTACGGCACTCATGAAGGTCTCATGAAAGATCTGTGGAATTACCGGAAACTAACGGGAAAAGAAAAATCTTTCACGCAGGAGGATATCAAGAACCGTCGCCAGTATAGTATTCTTATCCGTGAGTTCCTTTTCTCTAATGAGTTCACATTTTTCTTTGCTGCAGAAAAACCGGAACCTCTTCAACAATTAAAAACGGCATTTGGTTCTCCATATTACGCTCTTAGCGCCGGAAACAGTGATGATCTTCTCAAAATATGTACGATTTCCGATATCAGGGAAATTCAGCAGGAGAAAATATACCGGTTTAAAAACACAGTCCTCCCCGGGGATGTCTCACGATCCTATAAACATGACATTGATTTGAGATCGATACCGATTACTCAAACCCTCTATACTCCGCAGGTTTATCTCCTGCCGACAAAATTTGAGTTCACCGGAGAAGAACGTCGGGTCATCGAACGAAAACCGTTCACGTTCATCAGCACACCGGTTACACTATCAACTCCCCTTAATGGATATAGCATGGATGGCAAAGCGGTTGTCCTCCAATGACCCCGACCATCTTTTGGGCCAAACCCGATCAAACATACGAAGAGCACATCAGAGCTGCATACGCTGCGTGGAAAAATACGGTTTCTGCAAAACGGAATCTGATCCAACGACTCGGCAAACTGTATGGATTTAGTGAAGAACGTTTTTTAAAAAGTTCACTCCTTACAGTTGTTCTTCATGATATTGGTAAGAATATCGAACCATTCCAGCAGATGATGATCGCTAAACGAGAGGGAAAATGTTTTGATTACCGGGAAAACTACCGGCATGAATTAGAATCCTATTGTTTTGTTTTTCGGGGAGCGATGACATTAGCCTCCCAAGAGGGGGGATCGCTTATCGGGAAATTGCCTCTTGAAGCACTTGCAGTACTGGGACATCATAAGAGAATTGATCCCTCCCTTGATTCATTTCACCGGGAAAGTGTGAGCGTAAAACCCCCGATCTGTGAAGAGGGAATGAACCTCGCGCTTACCCTTGCCAGGCAGATCTTCCAGAGCGAAGGTTACCAGTTTCCAGAAATTTCGGTTCATGAATATGACCCGTATAAAGAAGTGAGTAAACTCATAGGTTATGAGGGGATTTTTACAAAAATTTATGATGGTGAACCGGATCACGAGGCTGTCCGTGCGACCTATTCCCTGTTAAAAGCAATCCTTCATTACTCCGATTGGCTGGGCTCTTCAGGTGAAGAATTGCCCTACTCGGTAAAACTTGATGCCGATCAATTGTTCAAGGAGATCGAACAACGGTGTGCCGCAAAACAGATTGCCTTTACTCGGTTACGGCCGTTCCAGCAACAGTGTGCCGACACGAAAGGGAACGTTATTGCGGTTGCTCCTACGGGAAGCGGAAAGACGGAGGCGGCACTTTTCTGGGCACTGAATAATATCCGCGAGATGCATGATGCAAAACTCATCTATCTTCTGCCGACAATGGTAACTGCCAACAGCATTTTCCTGAGACTTGAAGAGTACTTCGACAAAGAAAATGTAGGATTGTCACATTCAACGGCCACGTTCCTGCGCGAGAATGAAGAAGGAACATCTCAGGAAAGAACTGTTCTCTTTGACAAATCCTTTATTAAACCCGCCACTGTTGCAACAGTTGATCAATTACTGACAGCAGGATTTAATACCGGTAAATGGACCCTTATCGAGGCAAACGCCGCAAACAGTGTTGTAATTATCGATGAAATTCATTCGTATGATCCATGGACACTCGGGCTCATCATCGAATCTATAAAGCACTTCTCAAAACTGGGAACCCGGTTCATGCTGATGAGTGCAACAATGCCCCGCTACCTGATTGAAGTATTCACCCGCTCGCTTCCCGATGTTTCGGTAATCCGTGATGAAACGTTACTTTCTTCTTGTCGGAATCAGTATCTGACGTTTGACAAACATATCGATGATGCTATCGCGGAAATTGAAACGGAAGTTATGCAGGGCAAAAAAACCCTGGTTGTCGTAAACAATGTGGCGAAATGCCAGGAACTGTACAAAAAACTCGGACATCTCAACCCGCTTTGTTATCACTCAAAATTTACGTTTGAGGACCGGAGAACCAAGGAGGAGCATATCGATGATGCTCAACTGTTGATAGCAACGCAGGTTGTCGAGGTGTCTCTGGATATAGATTTCGATGTAATGTTTACCGAGTGCGCTCCCCCTGACGCTCTTATCCAGCGGGCCGGCCGGGTCAACAGGAGACGGGTCAAAACAGGCAGCAGGATACTTATTTTCCTGCCATCAAAAACATCTGAAAAAATATATGATCCCGATTCAACGGGCATACTGACGCGCTCATTTGAAAAATTTAAAAAATCTCACCCGGCTCTAACTGAATCAGATTTGATTTCTATTGTCGAAGAAATTTACATGGGGCGGGATATCGAACAATCTGAAATTTTTGTCGATGCAAGCAGGCAATACGCAGAGATTCAGGATACCCTTATGGAAATCTTTGATAATCCAAATAAATTCGAAGATCAGATCAAGACCCGCAAGGAAGATTACCTTCAGGTTCCGGTTATTCCTCTGCAATTCAGAGATCGGATCACATCTGCGGATTTCTCTCCTTCAAAGCGCCGTTTATACGAAGTGAAGATGCCATACTGGTATGTTCGGAAGCACAAAGAAATGCATGACGAGATCCTGTTCTGCAGAATGAATTACGATTCTGATATTGGTGCATCTTTTGCAGAGGACACAGAAGTTTCGAGTATGATCATATGATCCTCCACACCTTCACCCTGACCCTCGGCTCGACCCGTCCGATCCATGGCACGGCTCCCGAACTCCGGGGATTCTTTGCCACGAAGTTTACCGAGTACACAGAACTCCACCAGCACGACGCTGACAAATTCATCTACCGCTATCCGGTCGTGCAGTACAAGATGATCAAAAATGTCCCGACCGTGATCGGCATCAACGAAGGCGCAGAAGTCCTCAAAAAAATCTTCGATGAATACCAGGAGATCCGGCTGGGTGCCGAGACCTACCAGATCGTTGAACGCGGGATTTCAATACGGGACGAGGAGTTCGGGATCTCGGACACGATCCGCTCGTACGAGTTTACGACCCCGTGGCTCGCGCTCAACCAGGAAAATTACCGGAAATTCTACACCCTCAAGGGAAAAGAGGAGCGGGACGAGTTTGTCAGAAAAATCCTGATCGGCAACCTCATCTCCATGTCAAAATCGCTGGGGTACGAAGTTCCCGCGCCGATCAAATGCGACACGAACCTGCATTTCCAGAAAGACCGGCTCAAAAATACGAGTGTCATGACATTTGCCGGGAGGTTCCATGTCAATTTCCTGATCCCGGATTACCTTGGCATCGGCAAATCGGTTTCGCGGGGATTCGGCGCGGTAAAACAGATCACCCCCGGATAAAAAGGGGAGCATCATGCAGCTGGTCATCAACACACGGGGCGCATTCCTAAAAAAAGATAAGAACTGTTTTCTGGTGAAAAACGACGAGAAGATTGTTGAGGTCTCTGCCGACAAGATCGACAGCATCCTCATTACGACCTCTGCGACCATCACGACCGATGCCATCGAGTTTGCAGTCGAGAACAATATCGACATCATCTTCCTTGATTATCACGGCAACCCGTTCGGGCGCGTCTGGCATTCAAAGCTTGGGAGCACCACGCTGATCCGGCGCCGGCAACTCGAAGCAGAATCTGCTGACACCGGTTTCTATCTCGCCCGGGGCTGGATCGCGGAGAAGATCCAGAACCAGATCGATCTCCTAAAAGATCTCAAGAAGAACCGGCCCGACCAGAAAGACCAGCTCGAAATTGCGATTGCAAAGATCGAAGGACTACATGAAACGCTCCTTGCCCTTAGAGGATCGCTTGATGCCCGGCGCGGATCGATCATGGGTGTCGAAGGCATGGCATCAGGAGCATATTTCGATGCGATTGCCGGCATCATGCCCGAGCAGTGGAGGTTCAAAGGCCGGAGCCGGGACCCGGCAAAGGATGCGTTCAACTGCCTGCTCAACTACGGGTACGGCGTACTGTATTCCCGTGTCGAGCGCGCGTGCATTATCGCCGGCCTTGACCCGTACGTGGGGTTCCTGCACACCGACAACTACAACAAGCGCTCGTTTGTCTTCGATCTCATCGAGATATTCCGCGTCCATGCTGACCGGACCGTGATCAATCTCTTCTCCAAAAAGCAGGTTACGGCGGCACTCTTTGATCCGGTACCGGGGGGACTGTATCTCAACAAGGAGGGAAAGGCGGTTCTCATTGCAGCGCTCAACGAGATGTTCAACCGCGAGATCGAGTACCATGGCAGGAACGTGAAAATCCAGAACACGATCCCGATGGAATGCCATCGCATTGCAAACAGGCTGATCAAATCCGGGTAGGTGAATGAGATGACAATGGTCTGGGTGGTGTACGATATCGGAAAGAACCGGGCAAGGAGCCATGTTGCGCAGATCTGCCAGGACAAGGGGCTGTACCGCGTCCAGAAAAGTGTGTTTTTGGGCAACCTGAATGCGAACGAGCGGGATTCGCTTGCGCTGGAATGCGAGCAGGAGATCGATCCGAAAGTCGATTCGGTCTATGTGTTCCCAATGGATGACGACTCATTCAGGAAAGTAAAACTGCTCGGGCAGGCGTTCGACAAGAAACTGGTGAGCGATGAACTGCTCACGAAATTTTTCTGATACGTATGGCAGACAGCGAGACGATCATTACCATTTCCGATGTGCTTGAGTACCTGTTCTGTCCCCGGTTCATCTACTTCATGCACTGCCTCGATATCCCGCAGCACGAAGAAGCCCGGTTCAAGGTGATGAAAGGGCGGGAGGTGCATGAAAAGAAACTGATTACAAATCCTGATTACCTGCGCAAGAAACTGGGTGTCGTAAAGAAGGAGATGAACGTATTTGTTGCGTCAAAGCAGCATCATATCAAGGGCATCGTTGACGAAGTTCTCATTCTTGATGACGGTACGGCCGCCCCCTTCGAGTACAAGTATGCGGAGTTCAAAGACACGATCTTCCAGACTTACAAGTACCAGCTGGTACTTCATGCAATCATGATCCGGGAAAATTACAACCTCGATGTGAACCGGGCATTTATCTGTTTTACCCGGAGCAATAACCACATCGAGAAGATCGATTTGACAACCCGCGATTTTGAGAAGGGCGTAGAGATAGTTAACGAGATTCTGGAGATTATCGACAAAGGATTTTATCCGACCAAGAGCAAATACAAATCCAAGTGCATCGACTGCTGTTACGGCACAATCTGCACCTGATTCTTATCTTTAAATAGGAATCAATACTTTTGCATGAAGAATTTCATGCGGAAAATCTGAGCATTTTACGTGAGATACAGCCGAAAAGGGCCGAAATCGGGCGGCCTTCGAGAAATTCATCCAAGAGAACAAGGATTGAAACTGTTGAATTAAAAGATAAAGATACTCTTGCAGTTTTCTTCGAGAAATTCATCCAAGAGAACAAGGATTGAAACTACCGGCTTTGGGGCAGATGAACAGTTCCGGCTCTCTTCGAGAAATTCATCCAAGAGAACAAGGATTGAAACATTCATATTCAAGTGGTTGTGTGTCATTCAACATTCTTCGAGAAATTCATCCAAGAGAACAAGGATTGAAACTGGATAGTTCCCCCCCATCTGTGGCAACATCTTTCTTCGAGAAATTCATCCAAGAGAACAAGGATTGAAACTGACAGCACAGTACTACCCGGCGGCCGGTCCGCTGGACTTCGAGAAATTCATCCAAGAGAACAAGGATTGAAACCCCGGCCGGATGAGCGGGCGGTTGCCAACCTCTCTGCTTCGAGAAATTCATCCAAGAGAACAAGGATTGAAACTTTTAACGAATTATTCCGGATATCAAAGAACCAGACTTCGAGAAATTCATCCAAGAGAACAAGGATTGAAACTGCTGGTTGCGGGCCCGGCCACTCCATCAAGGTAAGCTTCGAGAAATTCATCCAAGAGAACAAGGATTGAAACCAAGCGTCCATGATCAGCACCCCGCCCTCATCCCTTCGAGAAATTCATCCAAGAGAACAAGGATTGAAACTTAGGACGTGGCCCGGGTTTCACCATCGGACTCACCTTCGAGAAATTCATCCAAGAGAACAAGGATTGAAACCCGGCGCCAGAGCGATCCTTTGGGCGGCTATCAATGCTTCGAGAAATTCATCCAAGAGAACAAGGATTGAAACTCCTTCCGTATGACAACGGCACCGCCGTGTTTCACGCTTCGAGAAATTCATCCAAGAGAACAAGGATTGAAACAGGGCACGTTCACGATCAACAGCGTCTCGCAGATCTCTTCGAGAAATTCATCCAAGAGAACAAGGATTGAAACCAGGTCGCACACCCGGTTGGGCGTTCCCCGCGCTCTTCGAGAAATTCATCCAAGAGAACAAGGATTGAAACTTCGGAAATATCCGGGCATGGATTTGGAACGGGCCAAGCCTTCGAGAAATTCATCCAAGAGAACAAGGATTGAAACCAAGATCAAGCCGTTCCTTGATGAGACGATCCGGCTCATCTTCGAGAAATTCATCCAAGAGAACAAGGATTGAAACAGGTCCAGGTATCTGATGTGATGACACCCGATGTCCGGCTTCGAGAAATTCATCCAAGAGAACAAGGATTGAAACTCCCGGAACAGCCATTAATCCGAACACCTTCGCGGAACTTCGAGAAATTCATCCAAGAGAACAAGGATTGAAACACCGGTTCATGGAACTGATGCGGCAGAAAGGATTACTTCGAGAAATTCATCCAAGAGAACAAGGATTGAAACCGATGTGGTTGTCGTTCTGGTGCCGGCTTGCCGTGGCTTCGAGAAATTCATCCAAGAGAACAAGGATTGAAACTTGTACTCTGTGTGTCTTCGGGTGGCGTGTGCGCAGCTTCGAGAAATTCATCCAAGAGAACAAGGATTGAAACCCGAACGCACATCGGAGCGTGCGCGGCCCTGCGATGCTTCGAGAAATTCATCCAAGAGAACAAGGATTGAAACTTAAATCTTCCTGTTTTGTGTTTGTAGGTACCTACTTCGAGAAATTCATCCAAGAGAACAAGGATTGAAACCTGCCCGGGTACCCGGCACACTCCCTCTGAAATCCTTCGAGAAATTCATCCAAGAGAACAAGGATTGAAACAGACAGGAGATTATACCGGTGTAAAAGTCACGCGAAAGACTTCGAGAAATTCATCCAAGAGAACAAGGATTGAAACCAAACCGGAATTGAAAAACCAGAGTTATACAGGGGCTTCGAGAAATTCATCCAAGAGAACAAGGATTGAAACAATACGGCGTCTTCATCGGCGATAACAAGTAATTGCTTCGAGAAATTCATCCAAGAGAACAAGGATTGAAACGGGTATTACGGGGGGTACGTCCAGGGGTTTGGCACTTCGAGAAATTCATCCAAGAGAACAAGGATTGAAACGGTAACAATCCCCGCAATATACCGGAAGTTCTATCTTCGAGAAATTCATCCAAGAGAACAAGGATTGAAACCCTGTCAGTTTGCCTGGATAATATCCGGCGCCTGCTGCTTCGAGAAATTCATCCAAGAGAACAAGGATTGAAACAAAAAGACGGCGAGGTCTGGATGCCCTGTAAGGACTTCGAGAAATTCATCCAAGAGAACAAGGATTGAAACCGCAACATGGGCCATAATCGGCACTCAGATTCCTCTTCGAGAAATTCATCCAAGAGAACAAGGATTGAAACTGCAAAGATTTGTGCAACTCCCATGCATGCCCGAGGCTTCGAGAAATTCATCCAAGAGAACAAGGATTGAAACCTCGCCGAATTACCGCTATTCAAATTGCAGCTCTTCTTCGAGAAATTCATCCAAGAGAACAAGGATTGAAACTCCGTGCTTCCATGGGATACGGCTCAACTGTCGCCCTTCGAGAAATTCATCCAAGAGAACAAGGATTGAAACTGTACTGGAAAATAAAGGACAGATCGCCTCGGGAACCTTCGAGAAATTCATCCAAGAGAACAAGGATTGAAACTCTCGAAATGACACGGCAACAGAAAATGGCGAGATCTTCGAGAAATTCATCCAAGAGAACAAGGATTGAAACGTCTCCTTTCCGTAACATTAAACGCGATATCCCGCACTTCGAGAAATTCATCCAAGAGAACAAGGATTGAAACTGGTAAGGAAGGCCGATATTCCAAGATGCAAATTCTTCGAGAAATTCATCCAAGAGAACAAGGATTGAAACCACCAGTATGTTCCGGTACTGCGATACGGTGCCCCACTTCGAGAAATTCATCCAAGAGAACAAGGATTGAAACGATAATAGGTGTGCGACACAATACAAATCCATTGCCCTTCGAGAAATTCATCCAAGAGAACAAGGATTGAAACTCGCACTATTGGGGCTGTAATTATGGCGTCGTCACTTCGAGAAATTCATCCAAGAGAACAAGGATTGAAACTTGAGATTTACAACTCGGGCAAGCCTGACTTTTCCCTTCGAGAAATTCATCCAAGAGAACAAGGATTGAAACTTAAGATCCTCTCTCTCTTTTTTTCAGGCCATAAACTTCGAGAAATTCATCCAAGAGAACAAGGATTGAAACTACTATTTGACCTCACATATGATCCGATTTCAGAAACTTCGAGAAATTCATCCAAGAGAACAAGGATTGAAACAATATTCGTGCCGTTCAAATACGGGAAGATATGGCCTTCGAGAAATTCATCCAAGAGAACAAGGATTGAAACCCTTCAAGTGCGAGCCGGGATTCCAGATTATCCGTTCGCTTCGAGAAATTCATCCAAGAGAACAAGGATTGAAACTGGAACTTAGCGCACCGGGTCAATCTCGCACCTCTCCTTCGAGAAATTCATCCAAGAGAACAAGGATTGAAACTCCCGGATATCGTCTCGTATGTCGATGGGCTCTTTCTTCGAGAAATTCATCCAAGAGAACAAGGATTGAAACTCGTCTCCTTTGCCCCGGTATACCGTGACGTATTCACTTCGAGAAATTCATCCAAGAGAACAAGGATTGAAACTTACCGACGAATGGCGGCCGATCACAACGATCGCCTTCGAGAAATTCATCCAAGAGAACAAGGATTGAAACCTGCCATCTCTTCCGGGGTTTTCCCATGTGATTTTCTTCGAGAAATTCATCCAAGAGAACAAGGATTGAAACACAATCGAGGCGGCTTCCCGCGAAGAGGCACAAAACTTCGAGAAATTCATCCAAGAGAACAAGGATTGAAACACTTGTCTGGGAAGGAATCTATTGCCATACGAACTTCGAGAAATTCATCCAAGAGAACAAGGATTGAAACCTGCTGATAAAATATCATCAAACGGCCACATTACCTTCGAGAAATTCATCCAAGAGAACAAGGATTGAAACTCAGCCAGCCCAACGCTTCCGGATTCGCTCCGTTCATGCTTCGAGAAATTCATCCAAGAGAACAAGGATTGAAACACGTGTTTTTCGACATATTCTTTTTTGATACCCAACTTCGAGAAATTCATCCAAGAGAACAAGGATTGAAACCCCGGAAATCGGCACGGTAGACCCGGGCCCGGGTAACTTCGAGAAATTCATCCAAGAGAACAAGGATTGAAACAGAAGCGAATGGGTTTCGGCTTCAATGTGCTGCGCTTCGAGAAATTCATCCAAGAGAACAAGGATTGAAACTCGATTTCTTTTTTGAGAGTTTTTTTTGGGCCTGCTTCGAGAAATTCATCCAAGAGAACAAGGATTGAAACCCGCAAGGAACTAAGGGAATCTAATAACGCTGAACACGACTTCGAGAAATTCATCCAAGAGAACAAGGATTGAAACATGGCGGTCTGGAGTGTTCAAATTGCCCTCACCGCCTTCGAGAAATTCATCCAAGAGAACAAGGATTGAAACTTTTGAAATTATCGACAAACAAAAGGGATGGTTAACCTTCGAGAAATTCATCCAAGAGAACAAGGATTGAAACAGGAGTTACTAGGTGGCGGGACTTCGGCGGGGTATGACTTCGAGAAATTCATCCAAGAGAACAAGGATTGAAACCCAAAAGCGGCGGGATAATCTCATCAGTGAAATGCTTCGAGAAATTCATCCAAGAGAACAAGGATTGAAACTACGAGTTGTAGCCCCCGAAGTAGTTACTTTGCGTTCTTCGAGAAATTCATCCATGAGAACAAGGATTGAAACTTTGCCAGGTAGATGAGCATATCTACCAGCATACCCTTCGAGAAATTCATCCATGAGAACAAGGATTGAAACAAATTAAGCCTTGATTTTTCGCGTTCTTCCGGTCTTCTTCGAGAAATTCATCCATGAGAACAAGGATTGAAACAGTCACGTGCAGATGTAGAAGCAAAAATGAAGGACTTCGAGAAATTCATCCATGAGAACAAGGATTGAAACATGATCCGGGCGACACGCGCGTCAGACATCAGCTCCTTCGAGAAATTCATCCATGAGAACAAGGATTGAAACCTTCCATCATGTACTCCTCAGGAATTGATCGTCCTCTTCGAGAAATTCATCCATGAGAACAAAGATTGAAACCCCTCGTTGTTGATTTCATCAATGACCCTCTCTTATAAACGCCCCCTGGCGAGACGGGTGTGGCCGTACCACCCGCCGGGCGTGAGGAACAGGGGGCGCGTGCTCGCTCTTGTTACATAAGCGAGGGTGAAAACTCCAAAACGAATTCGATTTACAACGAAAGATTTTGCAAAGATAAAAATCCCAAAGAAAAGTTCTCTCCCTCTTTACCGCTCAATCAGCCGGATATGCTCCACGGTCTTTCTCTCCAGCTCGCCCTCGCCCTGCAGCCGTGAAACATCTGCAATTGCTTCAAGCACATGGACAGACTCTTCCAGGAACGAGAGGATATCGGCAGGGAACACCTCGATCCCGTACTCGTCCGAAAGATAAGCAGCGATCTGGCGGTGGTCGAGGCCGTTCTCGCGCAGCTCGATCACTTTTTTGGCAAATTTCTTTTCGGGGCAGCCGCACAAGGGAGAGTTCTTGCACTTGCACCGCAGGAAATCATCGAAGAACCGGAGGAGCTGGTCGCGGATAGCAAAATCAAGCGCGTCAAAATTGAATCGTGAGGTGATGGTCTCAAGCATCACCGGGGAAAAGGCGAACTCGGGGACCCGGTAGCCGCAAAGCCGTTCGATCTTTTTTGCGTGGCGGAACCGGGCCCGGTCGGCGATCAATCGTCTTCTCCGGTCGACTCGTCAAAGTTCTTTAACGAGCCCATCGCCTCGAACATCCGCTCGCACTCGATGAGCCACTCGTCAAAGAGGGTCGGGTTTTCGAGATCGTCTTTCACGTACTTCCCGCAGCACGCAGCACCATCGATCACGGCAGCGCCGATATTTGCGGCAGTCTCAAGCGCACCTTCCATATCCTTCTCGATCTGCCCCTTTCCTTTCTTCACGAGCGTCTTGATGTCCTTGTCAAATTCGCCGTTAAGGTACTTGCGGCAGGATGCAAAGAGGACGAGTTTTGGGAGCTGCAGGAGCTCGACGATCTCTTCGAGATCGCCCGCAGGTGCGGCCGCCATCACGATGGCTTCGACCTGTGCCAGCTTGTCAATCGATTCCTCTTTTGAGAACCGCTTGTTCTGGTAGAGTTTAACGATCTTGAGCACCGCAAGCGTGATGTCCACCGAGAAACTGTCAAGCACCCGGAACCCTTCGGGCATCTCGTCGCTTTTCGGGTCTACCTCGAAACTTGCCTCGCTTAAGGATTTTAACCAGTTGTCCCAGCGTTCCTGGTTGTAGAAGATATAGAAGAGCTTCAACGGCTCTTCTTCAACCTTTTTGCTCGCCTTTTTCGCCATTTCATTACACTATTCTCTCTCCTGATTAAAGGATTTCGTTGTTGCAAGGACAGAACCGGTGTTTTTCCATAAGGAAAAACCGGACCGGCACCGCAGGTTCGCCTGTCGCATCCTTAAATCTCACCAGCGACAAAAGATACGTGCATGAAACTGCTGCTCGTCTCTCTTGTCGTTCTCGTGTGTGTCGCATGTGCGGGCTGCACTGCACCGGAAACCCCGGCCTCTGCACCCGTTGCGGTCCCGGATCTTACCGGCAACTGGACCGGATCCCCGCAGGGCTATATCGAGGGGATCGGCTACATCGGCAGCAGTGGCACGATCGCAATGCGGATCACCGGGCAGCAGGGCCGGATCTTCAATGGCACAATCTCGATCGTTGAGGCAAACGGCAGCATCTCGACCCGGTACATCGCCGGCGCCATTGGCAGAGACAACAGGAGTTTTACCGTTGTGCAGTCCGATACCGGCTACGACATTGGCACCATCGTCTCCGATAACGAGATCGAGCTCGTGTACGTGAGCGATAAAGATCCGGTAAAGGTTGTGATCGATTCGTTCGTGCGGAGCGCCTGACCGCCCGGTGATTCCGGCCGGCACCGCCAACGGTTATCATCGTTGACCGAGAAAGTATCCGGGTACATTTATGACAGCAGGAAAAAAGGATCCAGTGACCGTCGTGATGGTCCGGTACGGGGAACTTTTCTTAAAGAGCGATCCGGTAAAATACCATTTCATCGGCCTGCTGTTACGAAACATCCGGCAGGCGCTCGAAGCTGCCGGCATTGACTCGCGCTTCGAAAGTCCCCGGGGCAGGATCTTTATTTTCACCGACAGGGCCGAAGAAACCGCACGGATCGTCTCGCGGGTCTTTGGGGTCGTGGACACAAACGTCTGCCAGCTTGTCGCTGCCGAACCGGACGCGGTACGGGACGCTGCGCTCGCCCTCGCTAAAAAACACCTCCGCCCGCCCTGCACGTTTGCGGTCCGGGCAAAACGGCAGTACAAGACCGGCATGAACAGCCAGGAGCTCGGCGAGTATGTGGGCTCGGCCATCTACGATGCGGTGCCCGGTCTCACGGTCGATCTCACGGACCCGGAATACGAAATATTTGTCGAGATGCGGGAGTGCGGGGGGATCGTGTACGACGAACGGTTCCCGGGACAGGGCGGCCTTCCTTTAGGCTCGCAGGGAAAAGCGCTCGCGCTCCTCTCCTCCGGCATCGATTCGCCGGTCGCTGCGTGGCTTGCGATGAAACGCGGCTGCGAAGTCGCCTTCGTGCACGTTGATGGCGGCCGCTGGGCAGGAAACGATGTAAAAGCAACGGCAATGGAGAACCTCTGCCGCCTCTCGCTCTGGTGCCCGCAGCAGCCACTCCCGATGACAGTCGTATCGGCCGAATCTTTCTACGATACCATGCAGAAAGAAAAAATCCCGCCCCGGCTCCGCTGTGTTCTCTGCAAACGTTTCATGCTCCGGCTCGCGGCCCGGCTCTGTGAGAAAGAGGGCGCACTGGCAATCATCACCGGGGAGAACCTCGGGCAGGTGGCATCGCAGACGCTTGCAAACCTCGCGGTAATCTCGGATGCCACGGTCGTCCCGGTGCTCCGGCCGCTCGTCACCTACGACAAAGCAGAGACGGTGGATCTCGCCCGCAAGATCGGGACTTTCCTCGGGAAACAGGGCGATCTTGCCTGCCGTGCGGTGCCGAAGATGCCGGCAACCGCAGCAACCGCAGATGCCGTGCGGGAGGCTGAAGAAAAGATGGATATTCCCGGGCTGCTCGATCTCGTGCTTGCCTCCGTTGAGTATGTGAGTGCGGAGAACGGGAAGATCCTCACAAAGGAATAAAAAAGGGCCCGACGGCTGCCGGAGACACCGGTGATTTCACGGGAAACCGGGGTCTCACCCCCAGGGGATCCTGGAAGTAATTTTCGGTTCCATAACGACCCGTCTATCGGGATCCATCGGGACAGGACACCCGTGACCGGTTCCCAAACCGAGAGTATAATTATTACAGGAAACCAGTACACTCTCAAAGGTACGTTATGCAGGTCCAGTACGTCTATGATGAACAGGGAAAAAAGACCAGCGTGATTGTCCCGATATCCCTCTGGCAGAAAATATCACGCCAGAAAAAGGTAGCGCCGGATAACCGTGCATTTGATCCGGCCCGGTACCGGGGGATCTACCGGAACCTCGGGATCGATATCGAGAGGGAACTCGGGGCCCTGCGTCAGGAATGGGAACGGACGTGAAACGATATCTTTTCGATACCAATATTCTTATTTACTATTTTGCAGACACGCTGCCGGAAAAGGAGATTATAAAGATCGAACGTATTCTGAAAGAATCGTTCTGCATTTCAATCATCACCAAAATTGAATTTTTCGGTTTTGAAAAGTACTCCACTGATGAATTTTCCCGCGAACTAGAGTTCATCGGACATGCAGACGTGATCCCTCTCACGGACGAGATTGCAGAACGGGTAATCGACCTTCGCCGGAATATCCGGATAAAAATTCCGGATGCAGTCATTGCTGCAACCTGTCTTGAGGGGAAGTATACCCTTATCACCCGAAATGAAAAGGACTTTAAGGAAATACCGGGGCTTGCGATCTACAATCCCTTCGCAGAACATATCCGGTAAAACAGCCGGGTCCCTTTTTTGTCCCATCACGATAATTTTACCACGCCGGATTTTCGGAGATCCGAAAAAAGTGATTGCACGACACTCTTCTTCGGCGATTGCCCCTCTCATGCCAAGGCATCTCACCGGTTGACAATGATGAGGTAGTACCTCCAATCAGGGCTGCTCCCGACATGAGATAATCCCGAGTGCACCTCAATTGCGACCCGTTCTTTCATGGGATGTACTGGCGCGAAAAGGGAGATTATGCTCTGTAGAAATCCTAAAACGAGACAGACCAACGCTCTTTTAGGTCTGACGCCCCCGCACGCTTGAGGCATCCCCAATTGCGATAGTGCTGTATTACCTGTACTCAGGTCAGCCCCCCCACTCAGGTAATACCGCATCATCGCATACGCCCCCGCCCCCCACGGGGGCAGGGCTGGCGTAATGGGGGTTGTATTATTATGAAATGCGGGATTTCTACAGAGTAGGAGATTGCATATTTTTTACCGGCGTTTGGAGATTATTTCGAGAGGCAATTACTTCAACAACTTCTCACAGTACGCAACAACCGTCTCCAGCGTCTTTGTCCGGGCGTACCACTTGTCATCGGACTCGATCACCGTCCACGGCGCATGCTTCGTGCTCGTCCGGGCAAACATCTCGTCGATTGCAACGCCGTACTCCTCCCACTTCTCGCGGTTGCGCCAGTCCTCGTCCGTGATCTTCCACTGCTTGAGGGGATCGGTCTCGCGCTGGCGGAACCGCTTGAGCTGCTCTTCGGGGCTCACTTCGAGCCAGAACTTCAAAAGCCCACCGCCCCAGGCAATGAACTCCGCCTCCATCTCGTTTATCTCGGCATACGCCCGTTTCCACTCGGGCTTCGTGCAGTAGCCTTCGACCCGCTCGACCAGCACGCGCCCGTACCAGCTCCGGTCGTAGATCGTGGTGTGGCCGGCGGCCGGGTAGTTCCGGATGAACCGCCAGAGATACTGGTGCTCCTTTTCGTAGTCATTTGGAACCCCGACCGGCATCACGCTGTAGCCACGCGGGTTGAGATCGGATGTCAGGCGCACGATCGTCCCGCCCTTTCCTGCCGCATCGCGCCCCTCGAAAACAATCGCGAGCGGGATCGATCGCTTGTAGAGGAGATACTGGAGATCGCGGATTCGTTTCTGGGCGGCGGCGACACGGGCCTCATACTCCTTTTTTTCGGCTGCATCGGGTGCTTCGGCCCTCCGCACAACCGGGACAATGGCCGGGCAAAAGACCGGATGAACCTCCTTTGGGTGCTGACGCAGTTCAAGGATTTTTTTCTCGCCCGCTTCAATTGCCTTTACCACCGTTGTATAACAGGCAAGGAGCGTATACTGCGGGTCGGTCGCCCCCACGACCGTCCACGGGGCGTACGGGGTACTGGTCTTTTTAAGGATCGTATCGATGACCGGGTAATACGCCTCGTATTCCCGGTGGAAGTCCCAGTCGCCCTTTGTTATCATCCATGAGACGAGCGGGTCGTTCTCCCGGGAAAGGAGCCTTTTCTTCTGCTCCTTTTTGCTGATATGGAGGAAGATCTTGATGATGATCGTCCCGTCGTCGGCAAGCTGCCGCTCGAACCGGTTGATGGAGAGGATCGCCCGGTCCATCCGGTCTTCCCAGCCGGGTCCCGCGATCTCCTCGGCAAGCGTCCGGCTGTACCAGCCCCGGGCAAAGATCCCGATCCTCCCTGCCGCCGGGATCCGGTTCCAGAACCGCCACATGAGCGGATGCCTCTTCTCTTCCACGGACGGCGATCCCATCGAAAAGAGCGTGCAGCCCCGGGGGTCGAGGAAACGTATCAGTTCCTGGATCGACATCGTGATCCCGGAGGCGTTCCAGCCCTCGACAATGATGACAACGGGGATCTTCTCGTCCCGCAGCTGCCGCTGGAGTTCGCCGAGGCGCTCCTGCAGGGGGGCGGCCTTTTCTGCAAACGTTTTCTTGTCCACTTTTTTTGCGAGATCGCATTTTTTGAGCATGACGGCGTTCCGGCCTCCCGGTATTTTTTTATGGCATCCGATACTCTCGTTTGGTTGGCGCTTATTGATAAAAATTGGTGCCGGGAATAATTCCGGCAGGCTCCCCGGGGATAGCGGGACCTGCGGGAGGATCGCAAACACTATCTGCACGGGTAAAAAAAGTAACCTTCCATGATTGCCCTGGGACCGGGAAACCTGGTACTTGCCATCTTCATTGCCCTGACGATCGGTCTTCCCGCCGGACTCCTTGCGGCAGCGATCCGGTTTGTGCTCGAACGGGTCCCGCAAAAACCGGTCCGCTGGCTCGTCCCGGTTATTATCGCGGTTGCCGCTTTTATCATCTCACTCGTATTTTTCAGCCATCCCGAAACACCGGCATCGTACCAGCAGCACTGGTTGCCCATGATGATCACCGGATTTTTGGCATATGCCTCGTTCCTGCTCGTCTCCTTCCCGCTTTTTGAGAGATCGTATACGAAGAGATCGCAGTACGCCGTGATTATCTTTGCCGGTATTGCAACCTTCTTTATCCTTGCCGTGTTTGGCATAGTCGGCGGCGAGCGGGCCTATGCGGGCGATGCCGGGTCGCAGATGATGCTTAATACCATCATCACCGATACCGGGCTGCTCGTGGTCCCCGCCATTCTCTACGGCGCAATCGCGTTTCTTAAAACAGCACTGCACGGGGAACAGGATAAAAAATTGTCCTGACCGGTTCTACGTTTGCGGCGCAGCACCAGCAGGGACGGGGCGCGACGTTACGACCCCGGTTTTACTTCCTTACCGGCAGCCCGTTCTCCTCTGCCACTGCGACAAACGCATCCGCAAGGTACCGGGCCTGCTTTGCCGTGATCCCGTAGGTGTTGAACTTCCAGACCCGGGTTGCGCCGGGGATGATCCCGAAGATCCCCTTGTCGTTTAGCGCAGACGAGAAGTAGAATCCCTTTTTCGGGTGGTCCCCGGCAATCGTGTCAAACGATCCGAGGGTATCGACCCGGGTGAGCGTGTGCTTCCGCGGGTACTCGGAGAGGATCTTTGTCCCCGTAATCGAGAGCAGGGCCTCCATCACGACCCGGTTGTTTTCAAGCTCCGCTTCAAAGTGCTTCACCCTCTCCTTTACGTGGGGAAACGAGGCCATCATCCCGACAAGCGTTGCGCCCATGAGCGTGCAGCCCATCATCTCGGGTTCCTTTACCCCGAACCGGCGTTTCGTGACATCGCCTTCGATCTGCGTTGTCCGGAAAACTTCCTTTGCACGTTCGGAAGTAACCGCAAGGACACCGGACGGCGCCGGGGCCGCCATGCTCTTGTGGCCCGAGCCCACCACGAAATCCGCACCGAGCGCTTTCCCGTCCACCGGCAGGATCCCGACCGTATATGCCCCGTTGTAGAGGACCGGTACCTCCGACTCGTGCGCAACTTTTGCAATCCCAAAAAAATCGTGCAGGTTCCCGTACTGGTAGTCCACGTGATCGATGAAGGCAAGCACCGGAGCCCTCCCGAACTTCTTTTTTACTTCATCGATCTTTGCCGATGCGGCTTCGGGCGTGATCTTATGGTCTGCATCGGCCGGGATCTCGCAGGGGACCCCGCCGGACTCTTCGACCGCCAGAAATTCGGTGTAGTGCGAAAGCGCGGTGAGGAGCACCGGGTCGCCGGGCTTCACGTACGTGTGGGCTACCGCCTGGAACGCCCGCCGGGCCCCGGGCATCATCCGGGCTTCGTCCATATTGAGCCACGATGCAACGTCCTTATGGAACTGCGCAATCGGCGGCTTTGCAATACAGTCGAGGCGGTTGGGTTTCCTGCAGTTGTCGCAGACCGAGTAGCCGTCCCCGTACGCGATGATCGCTTTTATCGCGTCGCCCGTGAGCTTCCCGCCGGCCTGGATCGGGTCGATGTTGATGGAGAGTTCGTTTACCTGCCTTGCATCGATCCCGTTCCCGCACTTCATTTGAGCATCTCCGCTTTAAGCGACCCCACCTGTCGCTCGAGGTTTTCGAGCAGGCGTGCCGCTTCTGCTCTCTGCTTATCGGATAATTCGTGTGTCGGTGCCGTCTCGCGCAGGATCATGCGGAGATCGACTAAAAGATAGGTTGCGGAAAAGACCAGGTCGACTGCCCGTTTTGACATGGATAACACCTGACGGTTTTTACTTGTAATAATGCCCCCCCGTAAACATAAATACGCTCTTTTTCCGGCATCCGGAATTGCAAGGCCAACCGGATCGGATTGCTGTCCCGGCCGGCCCTACCCAAAGAACGTTCCGCGGGAGACAAACGTAAGGACGAGGATCAACAGCACCAGGATCAGGAGCACCCAGAGAACCCGGCGGACGACGCGTTGCGCTGTCAGCTGGGCAAAGAATCCACGGGGCCGGATCCGCAGGATGAGAACGGCGCCGATACTCCCGGCAAGGAGGCCGACAACGTTCTGGAGGGTGAGGGTGAGCGCGGCAACGGCGGACGCGGGCACGAGATAGAGCGAGATCCCAAAGACCACGGCCGGCGGGAGCAGGGCGGCGGCCACTGCGACGCCGGCAACGCCTTCAGGAATCTTTTCCGAGAGCGCAAAGATCGTGGCAAACCCGAGCAGGAACGCCATGAGGATGTAGACCGGGTTTGCATCGAGCCGCGAACTGATCTCGGACGTGATAGTAAGCGGGATTGCAAAGGAGAGCAAAACCGTGGCCGCAAAGGAGATCGCGATCACCATGACGAGAAGGACGGTCAGGATCTTCACGCAGTTAATGACGCTGCGGGTATTGCCGACCGCAGTGTTTACGGCAAACGCGTAGATGGGGCCGAGCAGCGGCGAGATAAGCATGGCGCCGATAACGATCCCCACGTTGTTCAAAAACAGCCCGATCAGGGCTACTACCCCGGCGATCGCGGCAAGGATAATCTTGCTTGTGTCGAGATCGGTGTGGCGCTCCGCGGATTCGAGCAGGTCCTCGATGACCGGCCGCTCCTCTGGCTTCTCTTTTGGTTTTTCTGCGAGCCGTTCCCTGATTTCGTCAAGGACCGGTGAGATCACGAAATCCGGGGACGAAACTTCGATGAGGCTCTCGTGTGCGGAAATGTCCGGCATCTCTTTTACTTTCGAGAGCACGCTGTCGAAGAGTTCGTCCGGGACAAAAAGGGTTGTGACGGTCGGGCCGGTCATGCAGGTGTCGGTGATGTTCGGGCAGGGATTGTCCTTTAGGTATTCGGCAAGTGCCTGTGCGGTCCTTTCGGTGCCCCGGATAACGATCTTTTTCACGCAGATTCCTTCGTACCGGGGAATGCTTTCCGGTACCAAAAAAAGGTTCCTTTTTTTCGTACAGGCAGGAAGAGACCGCCATCCCTAACCGCTTGCGATCTGTTCCCGGATCGTGATTTTTGGCACAAAACAAAGAAAACGGGGTAGTTTGCAGCAGCGATCGTGCGCGTTTCTGGAAAAAATTCTCCCCGAAACGCCCGCCCTGCTCATCAGTTTATAACTGTACACTGCGTAAAATACACATTATAGAGAAAAACCCGGGAGGGTATAGGATGGACTTTAAAAACAAAGTACTTATCATCGGTTACGGAGCGGTGTCCAAGTGCACGCTCCCCATCCTTGTTCGGCATGTCAATATACCGCTCGAGAACATCACGCTTGTCGATTTCAAAGATAAAGCGCAGGATCTCAAAGCGTATACCAGCCGGGGCCTCCGGTTTTTAAAACGTCGGATAACCCCGGAAAATCTCGACGCGGTACTTTCGGAGTCGCTTTCCGATGGCGGCCTCTTGATCGATCTTGCCTGGAACATCGATGCCGGCGAGATCGTCCAGTGGTGCCACAACCACAATGTTTTGTACGTCAATACTTCGGTCGAGGCATGGGATCCCTTAGGCGAACGTTATACCGCAAGCCCGTACGAGAAATCCCTGTACTACCGGCAGATGAAACTCCGGGAGCTCACCAAAGACTGGAAAGGTTCTACTACCTGCGTGGTCGACCACGGGGCAAACCCGGGCCTTATCTCGCACATGACCAAGCAGGGCCTTGTCGATATCGCACACCGGATGATCGCAGACGATCTCGCAGCAGACCCGAAACGTTTCGAACAGCTCATACAGGAGCAGCGCTTTGGCGAACTTGCCATGGAAGTCGGGATCAGGGTGATCCACTGCTCCGAGCGCGACACGCAGATCTCCCGGATGCCAAAGAAGGTGGACGAGTTTGTCGGTACCTGGTGCATCGAGGGCTTGCTCGAAGAGGGCACGGCACCGGCCGAGATCGGCTGGGGCACGCACGAGAAGGAACTCCCCGACCATGCGCAGGTGCCTCCCGAAGGGCCGAAAAATGCCATCATGCTGCCCCACATGGGGATCAACACCTGGGTCCGCTCATGGGTACCCGAGCAGGAGATCGTGGGCATGGTGATCCGGCACGGCGAGGCGTTCGGGATCTCCGACCGCTGGACGGTCTGGAAAGACGGAAAAGCCATCTACCGCCCGACCGTGAACTACGCGTACCTTCCCTGCGATGCAACGATCGCATCGCTCCACGAGCTGCGCGGCCGTAACTACGAGCTCCAGCCAAAGCTCCGGATCATGACCGACCGCGAGATCTCAAGCGGCGCTGATATTCTCGGGGCGCTTTTGATGGGCCACCCGTACAAGTCCTGGTGGACGGGGAGCATCCTCTCGATAGACGAATCAAAGAAGCTCGCACCGGGCCAGAACGCAACCACGATCCAGGTCGCGCTCGGTGTGGTCTCGGCCGTGATGTGGATGATCGAGCACCCCAAAATGGGCTTCTGCCTGCCCGACGACCTGCCCCACGAGTACGTGTTAAACATCGCAAAGCCGTACCTCGGCGAGTTTTACTCGGGGCCCTCGGACTGGACGCCGCTTAAGGACCGGACGGTGTACTTCAAGGAGAACCCGGAAAACGACTACGACCGTGAGGATGTCTGGCAATTCAAAAACTTCTTATTTGTCAGATGAACCACTCTTGTACCAAATAGTGAATCCGAGGAAGTGACGTGACCACCACCACACCGTTGTGCGGAAACGATCGCCCGGCCCCGCAGAAGGACCGGGGAAGTCGTCAGTTTTTGGAAGCGCTTGCCCGTGAGCACGGGACACCTCTTTTTATTATCGATCATGCAAAGATCCGGGAAAATTACCGGGAATTCAAGAAATACCTGCCAAAGATACAGGTCTATTTTGCGGTAAAGGCAAACTCGAACCCGGCAATCGTAAAGACGCTCTTTGACGAGGGGTCGAGTTTTGACGTGGCGTCTATGCCCGAGTTCATGATCGTGTACGAGTTTATCAGGGACATGCCGGCAAAAGAGCGCCAGGACTTCATCTGGGACAGGATCATCTACGCAAACACGATAAAACCGATCGAGACCTTGGAGGAGCTCAACCAGTACAAGCCGCTTGTTACCTTCGACAACATCGAGGAGTTAAAAAAGATCCGGCTCCACGCCCCGCAGGCCGGCCTCGTGCTCAGGCTTCGGGTGCCAAACACCGGTTCCATGGTCGAGCTCTCGTCCAAGTTCGGTGCCGACCCGGGCGAGGCAGTAGATCTTATCAAGGCGGCCTTTGAGCTCGGCCTCGTGGTCGAGGGCCTTTCCTTCCACGTGGGCAGCCAGTGCACGAACTTCGAGAACTATGTAGGCGCTTTGGAGATCTCCGCAAATATTATCGAGGAATGCGAGAACCGGCTCGGGCAGAAGATCCGGATACTCGATATCGGAGGGGGTTTCCCGGTCCGGTACAACCCGGACGTCCGCCCGCTCGTAGACCTTGCAGACAAGCTTAATTCCGAGATCGCCCGGCTCTTTCCCTCCGACATGCAGATCCTCGCGGAGCCTGGCCGGTTCCTGGTGGCAAATGCCTGCACGCTTGTCGCAAAGGTCGTGGGAAAAGCCCACCGCGATGGCAAGCCCTGTTACTACATCAACGACGGCGTGTACCACACCTACTCGGGGCAGGTCTTCGACCACTGTACCTACCCGGTGCTCTCGCTTACAAAAGAGGGCCCGGCCCGGATCTCGGCGGTCTTTGGCCCGACCTGCGATGCGTTCGATACGATCACGCTCTCGGCCGAGCTTCCTGAGCTCGAGATCGGCGACCTCGTGTATTCGGAAAATATCGGGGCGTACTCGATCGCATCCTCAACGTATTTCAACGGGTTCCCGCCCGCAAAAGTCGTGCATATCAACAGATAACTTTTTTTTACCGGGGGCATATCGGTTCCCTTATACCGAAAGGCGATCCAATCTCCGGTTATGTTCACGTTGTCGTTCCCGCGTATCGCACCGCCGGCCCGGGCCTTGCCTGGCCTTGTTCTGCTGATCCTTCTTCTCACCGTCATGCAGCCGGTGTCAGCGGATGCAACCAACTGTACCAGCTGCACGGTCTGGGACGACCCGTGTGCCCTCTTTGAAGCAGGAAACGAGACGGCATACAACGCGGCGATGGATGCCACGTTCGCGCCGATCGCGGCAAACATGACGCCGGTTGCCGATTACCGCAACATTTCGTGGACACAAGCGTTCATCTCGCTGAACCGTCTCATGAAGGAGCGGTACGCATTTACCCAATGGCGCAACGTGGACTTCGATGCGCTTAACCGGACCTGGGAACCGGTGATTGCCGATGCGGAGGCACACAATAACAAGGCCGCGTACCTCCGGGCGCTCAGGGGCTACCTGTTTTCGATTCCCGACGGGCACGCGAATATGTTCTCCGAGTCCGGTGATTACGGGGCAAAGGACGCGGACATTGGCGGGGGATTCGGGATCGCGCTCGTGCAGATCGATTCGGGCGACGTGATCGTGAGCTATGTGGCAAACGGGAGTGCAGCGGAAAACGCCGGCATTGCCGCGGGCGACATGGTGACAGCATGGAACGGGAAGGAGATCCACGATGCAATCAATGCAACGCCGTACATCTGGGCGACCAAAAAACCCTCCACGCTCGAAGGGATCCGGCTCCAGCAGACACGGATGGTGACCCGGGCGCCGGTGGGGACAACGGCAACCGTGACCTTTACCGGCGGCCCGGCATACGAGAGCCGGTCGGTGAACCTGACGGCGTACAATGACTCGTACGACAGTCTCATCAAAAGCAGTTTCTTTGTAGGTAAGCAGATCAACGATATCGGCGCCGCTGACCCGTTAAACGGTATCACGCCGCAGATTGCGAATGCAACCGTGACTTCCCGGACACTCCCCGAAGGATACACGTATATCCGGATCCTCGGGGAATCGTACGATGCCTACCCTGCATTCAGGGCCGCAATGCAGTCCGCGATTGCGAACAACTCACCCGGCGTCATCCTCGACTTCCGGTGGAACGGCGGCGGGGAAGACAACCTCGCGGCCTGCATGGCCGGCTGGTACCTGGACCGGCCGGTCTTTTTCGAGCACGCTACGATGTATGACCCCGGGATCGGCCGGACCGTGCCCCTCACTACCACATGGTCAAAACCGCAGCCGGTCCGGTACAATGGCCCGGTAGCGATGATGGTCTCCCCGGATGCGATGAGCTCGGGCGAGGCCGTTCCCATGATGCTCACGAAAACCGGCCGGGGTGCGGTTATCTCCTGGTACGGGACGGACGGAGCATACGGGATAAACGGCTTCCAGGCAATCATGCCGCTTGATTTTGATATTCTCTTCCCGGCCGGGGCATCGCTTGATGAGAACTACGCGATCCTGGTCGACAGCAATGCCTCGCTTACGGGCGGCGTTGCCCCGACGATCCGGGTGCCGCTCAACCGCGATACGGTTGCCCGGGCAATGGCGGGAGAGGATGTGCAGCTCGCGTACGCAACGCAGTGGCTTGCCGGGCAGCAGGGGTTCAACGCGTCCGCGGGATCGCTGGTGAACGCAACCGCTTCCCAGACACCGGCGGCCGGGGTTTCGTCGTTTCTGGTTGCAGCGGCTCTCGGGCTTGCGGGGATAGCCGGGGTGCTGTGGCGCCGGAAATAAATTCTGGTTCAGATTAAGGAATCTTCTTTTTTCCCTGTCGTCCCGTTCACACGAGTCCTGTCGATCACCATCGCTTGCCTCTGGCAGAAGATATTTATCACGTTACAGGGAATCTGAAGAACTAGGAAACCGGCTGCCAAAAATACCGGCAGCAGGAAGCGTGCATACCCCATGTTTTTCTTTAAGGCCGGGCAGAAAAAATACCAGATCGGCAGAGTTTCGATCGGCGGGCAGCCGGGCGAGGTCCCGACCGTCCTTGTCGGGAGCATCTTTTATTCCCGGCATAAGATCGTGAGCAACGAGCGGGCCGGGATCTTCGATAAGGACGCGGCAGATGCTTTGATCAAACAGCAGGCCGAACTCTCGGACAAGACCGGCAATCCCGCACTCCTCGATATCGTTGGTTCGACCCCGGAGGCGATAAAAAAATACATCGACTTTGTCGCAGGCGCAAGCGAGAAGCCGTTTCTGATCGATTCGCCCGGGGTCGATGTGAAGATAGCGGCAGTCGAGTACGCAAAAGAGGCGGGTCTCTCCGACCGGATCATCTACAACTCGGTCTCGATCGAGACAAAGGACGCGGAGTACGAGGCGCTCAAAAAGAATGGGACAAAATCCGTGATCCTGCTTGCGTACACGAAAAAGATCACGAGCAGCACCGACCGGGTTGCGGTTGTTGAGAACCTCGCGCCAAAACTTGAGAACCTCGGGGTTACAAATGTCCTCATCGATACGTTTGTCATGGATGTCCCGAGCCTCACCCCTTCGGCAAAAGCAGCGCTGGAGATAAAAAACCGGTTCGGGTACCCTACCGGTTGTGCGGCCCACAACGCGATCTCGACCTGGTCGGGAGTCAAAAACCTGCTCGGGAAAGAGGCAGTGCGCTCCGCGGACGTTGTCGCAAACCTGATGCCGGTGATCCTCGGCTCGGACTTCCTGCTCTATGGCCCGGTCGAGGACTCCGCATACGTCTTTCCCGCGGTTTTTACCATCGACACCTCGTACCGCTACGCGTACCGGATGAAAGAATACGTTGCGCTCTAGGCCGGGGAACTTCATGGCTGATACGGTCACGCTTACGTTCGAACCCGACGGAAAGACCGTCACGGACGAGCCAAAATCGATCCTCGAAATTGCACTAGGAGCCGGCATTGCGCTGCGGGGCGAGTGCGGAGGGAAAGGGGTCTGCGGGAAGTGCCGGGTGCAGATCACGAAATCCTACGGCACCATCTCGCCCGTCACGGAAAAGGAAGAAAAACTCCTGACCGCGGCGGAAATATCAAGAGGTTTGCGGCTTGCCTGCCAGGCCCGGGTGCTTACCGGGAAAGCGACTGTCTTTGTCCCGCCCGAAAGCCGGAACGAGGCAAGGGAGATCTCGGGGACTGCGCTTGAAGGCCATGCCGCACTCGAACCGGCAGTGACAAAAGTCCGTTGCAGCCTGCCGCGGCCAACGCTAGAGGATACCACACCCGATCTCGAACGGCTCGCAGCGGCGCTCGGGCGCGACCTCTCAAAAATCCCGCTCCCGGTTCTTTCCACGCTCCCTGCGGTCCTCCGGGCCGGTGACTGGACGGTGACCGCTGCCTTTTGGAACAGCGAACTGGTCGCGGTCGAGCCGGGCGATACGACCACAGAGATGTATGGCCTTGCCATCGATGTCGGGTCATCGAAGATCATCTGCCACCTTGTCGATCTTCTCACCGGGAAGACCGTTGCACAGGAGCACGCCGAGAACCCGCAGGTGATGTACGGCGAGGACATTGTCTCCCGGATCACGTTTGCGGCAAAAGCGCCGGAGAACACCGGCATCCTACGGTCGCTCGTGATCGGCACGGTTAATACCCTCCTCGCCCGGATGTGTGAGAGCACCGGGAGTTCTGCGAACCGGATCTACGAGTGCGTCTTTGACGGGAACACCGTGATGCACCACCTGTTTCTCGGCATCGACACGAAATACATCGGGATTGCGCCGTTCCTCCCTGCCATTAAATCGCCGGTCAGCGTCCCTGCCCGGGAGATCGGGCTTTTGATCTGCCCCGAGGGAAAGGTCACGAGCCTTCCGATCATTGCCGGCTACGTGGGCTCGGACGCGGTCGCAGACCTCATGCTCACCCGGATCTACGAGCGAAACGAGTGCAGCCTTGTGATCGATATCGGGACAAACTCGGAGCTGATGCTCGGGAACTCGCAGAGGATCGTGGTCTGCTCTGCTCCCTCGGGGCCCTCGTTTGAAGGGGCGCAGATCAGCTCCGGCATGAAGGCGGTTGGCGGTGCGATCGAGACGTTTGCGATCCGTAACGGCGAGGTCTCGTACACCACGATCGGGGGAAAAAAGCCCAAGGGGATCTGCGGGAGCGGGATCATCGACCTTGTTGCCGAACTCTACTCGGCCGGGATCATCACCAAGAACGGCAAGTTCACCGATCTCTCCCATCCCCGGATCAAAACGGCGGACGGAGCGGTGCCGGTCTTTATTGTGGCGCCGGGCAGCGAGACCGAATCCGGCCGGGACATTACGATCACGGAAAAGGACATCAACGAATTTTTGCTGGCCAAAGGATCGCTCCGGGCCGGCTGGACGATCCTTGCCGAAAAGTACGGGATCGATCCGAAAAACCTCGACCGGGTATTCCTTGCCGGCTCCTTTGGCACGCACATCAACATAGAAAACGCCATGGCGCTCGAACTCCTCCCGCAGGTGCCAAAAGAACGGGTTGTGCTTGCCGGGGAGACCGCGGTAGGCGGTTCGAAGATGGCGCTTTTATCTGTCCGTGAACGCAGGGCTATTGTGGACGTGCTGAAACGGGTGCAGTACGTGGAGCTCTCGGTGGAGAAGTCATTTAACCGGGAATACCTGAAATCGATCCCAATCTATCATGCGATTACCCGAACTTCGAAATAAATGATGCTCTCTCCATAGAGACGGACATTCGCAGATTCAATGTAAATTGTTAATATAAAAATATCAGATCTTGGGATTATTGATAGGGCGGCTCTTTCCCAAATATCTGTTTACTCATTTTGAAAACTCATGAATTCACAGAGAGATAGATCCTAGTTTACCTTCTGAAATCAACCCAAATATATTCTCTGGCATATGCTCAAAATATAGATGTGTGATGAAAAAATGCGATATATTGGGGTCTGGAAAGGTTGATCATCTGTGAGATAGATCCTGTTATAGGTTTTTAATGATAACTAAGCTTTTTTTCAAGGAATATGATCTTATTAGTTTTGGCCCATACCCCCCCTCAAGCATCTATTTCAATTACAACGAAAATGATACGATTTTGCTGGAAAAATCGGATATCGCAAAATGTGAAAAAATCCTTCAGATGGAACTTCGTTCGGGCAAAGTGATTGAAAACCATCCATTATACCGATATTTATCCTTATATGAGATTTCCAATGGTGTGGTATTTAATTTGGGCCATACAAATTTTAAAGAGTATCTTTTAACAAATTTTGGTCACCCAGAGTGGAGTTCGACAAGTTTTAAAAGAAAAATGTCAAATCCTCTATCAATATCCTCAATTACAGTATCCCTAGATCATAAGATATTATTCGGTAAGAGAAGTTCAAAAGTAGTGAGCGAGCCAGAAAAAATCCAAACACTTCCCGGGGGATACGTCCATCCCCCGGACACACTATTAAATACCGTTGAAAAAGAACTCTATGAAGAATTATTGATTCGCCGATATGAAATTGCCGATATAACGGTAAATGGGCTAGCACTAATTCATCCTTCGGGAAAACCTGAAATACTCGTCGTTGTTCATCTTAACATTCCCTCATCAATTGTCCGCAGAAGGCATGGAGTGGATGAATGGGAATTTTCCCAAATCCAGTTATTTACGGAATCACGGGAAGGGATTATTCAATTTTTATCGAAAAATAATGAAACACTTACAAGAGCAAGTCATGCTTCTCTGGTGAATTATGCAATCCAAAATTTTGGAATTTTGTCGATTAGTCATATTTTAGTGAAAAATATGAAATAAAAATCTTATGAGCCAATCAGTGGATTCAACAGAAAATGATACCCAACAAAGGAACGTGATCTGATAAAAGAGATACGATATTCATTAATCATCTAATTTTCTAGATTCGTTTAAGGTAATACAATGCTTAATGATGTCACAAACACCGGTAACATCTTCATATTCCGATAAATAGTCGACATAATGTTTGATAACAGGTGTAGCATTTTTTGGAGCCGCGGATAATCCAACATTTTTTAATAAAGAGAGATCCCCTTGGGAGTCTCCAATACCGACGATATCTGTGCAATTCAAGGAGATCTGATCAGAAAGAAATTGAAGACCCGACCATTTATCGATGCCTTTTGGTGTTATGTCAACAGCGCTTGCCGAATGGGATATGGTTAAGGTATTATCAAAATCGGACAAGGTTTTTCGTACATTGTCAAATAATGTTTCAATCTTCATGTTCGATGGGGGGTTGATGCTAATTGAAAACTCCTTCCCCCATTCAAATCGCGCAGTACTGTCACGAATGATTTCATTAAAAATCAGCTGTTTTGCCTGAATAATTACCTCTTGTATTTCAGATATCTTAGATGAGATCAAGGGATGTACTCGACATTCCCCAGTTCTTGGAAAATAGATGCCCACACCATTTTCGATAATTGCAGGATAATACGCTTTGATAGCCTGCATCATTACCTCAACATAGGGCACTGATCTTCCACTGCACAAAGTAATCGGAGGAATACATCCCTTGTTTTTTGATTCATCATTGAAATTTTGGATTATCTCCAATGCGTTTAGATTGAGGGCTTCACCTTTTCCTGAGGATAGACATCCATCAATATCGGAAACAACCAGTTTTATCATTCACTATTTCCCGGGTATCTCTTATATGAAATACTACGCATTTATGGTTTATCCTAACTCACACACAGATCCTGTACGTTCCCATACTTCGAAGTGTTCTTCTCAAAATTTTTTTGATCCTTATGTAATAAGATTTGGAGTATATACTGTAAATACTGTAAAATTAGGATAGTTTAAGTATTGATTATTACAATATTAATTATATCTGGATTGAGATATGCCACATTTAGATTCTAATCATCCTTATTTAAACTTTAAAGATAATTTCGATCGAATCCCTTTATGTGGATCTATATCTAATGATCATTTAAGAAATGAATTAAAAAACATATTAACATTTTACAACAACGATACTGATGATGTCTATGCACCCCAACATATCACAAATTACGTGGATCATGGTGTATCACATCACCGTAATGTCTGGATAATAGTAAACAGAATGGTTTATGACAATAAATCATTACTAAAGGATTTTAATAATTACGAAAAATATTCACTATCTTGTGCGATTTGGTTACATGATATTGGAATGTCAAAGCGTCTTGCTCCGATTTATGAAAGAGCCGAAGAATCCACAGATGATAATAAATTTATTGGACATTTTTTGGAAAAATTTAAAGTTAATCCCGAGGATATCGATTTAATCTTGGGATCGGATGATGATCATATTCGAGCATATCATTCATTGATTAGTGAATATTTTATTGAATATCCTGCCGAAATTAAAACTGAAGAGGGGACAGCTTATCCAGGTGTTGCAATAGTAAAGCCAGGATTAAGGAAAATTATCGGATTAATATGTAGATTTCACCAATCTAAATGGAAATTAGAAGATTGTCCTGAAGAAACCAACTATGATAATATTTCCATAAGAACTCAATGTTTGTCAGCAATTTTACGTTTGGCAGATAGTTTGGATCAATCAAAAATTAGAGGATATAAGGATGGACGAATTAATGTCATAACCCAAATTAACACTCAAATTCGACAAATTGTGAGTTTATCAAAAAATAATATGTTCGTAATGTCCCTCGTGGATCAAATTAAAACGGGTAATGTGAACGCCGAATTACTTGAAAAAATTCAAAAATTTATTTCGACGGACTTTGCCGAAGATACAGTGAATCGAAAAATAGCCAATTATTTTCTCAAAATCTATCCATCTCTTAATTCCATTCCCCACTACACAAATAAAATAGTTCAGGACATTAATTTTAATGATGGAAAAATACGGATAAAATATGATAATACTACTCCATTAAACGATTCTGAAAAAGCTGCCCTTAATAGATATAAAAATGATATTTATATGGATATCAAATACTGTTCTCCATTTATCCGAGACAAGTCTTGCAAAAAAAATAATACTTGTCTCAATATAGATAAATATGCAACTAATTACGAAGAGCAATTTCAGGAGGGAACTTTTTCTTTTGAAGATACATTGTTACCTCAAAAAAAAATTTCCCTGACGGAAAAAACGCCCCTTACGATGAAGAATAGTAAAAGTAGGAGAAAAAAGCCTAACGTTGAAGCAAAATATGCAATAAGGCCAATTTTTAAAAATACGAAGGCCGGGAAAAAAATAACAATATCCTGTCCGGATATACCTCTTGATCACCCCACTGCAAATGATCTGGAAACTGCCACCGATTTAATCACTAGGGCAAAGGTCATTTTTGAAAACCCGAATAATACAGCAAATTTATCTGCAAAAATTACAATTGAAAATAAGTATTTTATTGCCAAAACCCGTAAAAACAGAAAATTGTTAGCAAAATTCTCTGATGATGCAGGAGTTACCCATCCCGCATGTGAATATATATTTGAATTATTGAAATGTCGGGATTCGTATAACGATATTTGGAAAGTAGAAACTGATGCAAGGTTTTCAGCCGGAGGGGGCATCCCAATTATAATTCATAACGGGAAAATGTGGATTCTGGTAATCAGGCGTGATCAAAACGCCCCAAATTATCCTGATTTTTTCACTGCTGCAACAGGAATCTCTCAGCCAAATGTGGAGGATCGTCCCAATAAAAATGAGGACCCAGAAACGACCATTATTCGAGATTGGATTGACCCCCGCCGACTTATATTATCCGAAGTTGCAGAAGAGATATTACTTGTGGATAAAAAGAATTCGAAATGGATACGTTTTTTTGCCGATGCTAAAAAGATAAATTGGGGAAATTTTAGTGAAAATATAAATGAACGAATGGATAGTGATTCAATTGAAAAAAGAAAGATGTGGATACAATATTGGGCTGAAAATGATTATGGGGAAAAAAATGGATACTCGTTACCTCAAAATAGAAAAGAAATTAGAATGGGTGTAAATTATCATCCCTTGGGTGAAGATATCCTTAAAATACAATGGAATGGACGAGGAGAAAACGGAAAAGCCCTTGAGAACAGGATATCTCCTGTCTTAATGGTGGTCGATCCGAAAGAAGCTGCAATAGATATTATCGGTGCTGTGATTATCGAATTAAATTATATTAAACTTGAAGATCTCATAATATTGTGTGGCGAAAGCAAGCCCAATCCAATAAATATTGAAGAGGAAATCCCAATTAATCGCTATATTTATGGATTCCCGGTAGAGGAATTTATTAAACTGTATAGTATCGATAAAAATGGGAACTATACCGAGATTGCAAAGCCAGACTTTGTTTTTCATGATGGTGAAAGAGTAAGTTCTGATTACCCTCAGATCCACCCAAAATTAACTATGACGCCGGTTTTACTACAGGGGGGATTTGCGTTACTAAAAAATTATGGAAAAATATTAAATGAAATCCGAAAAAATTACGGATTAAATCCTTTAGAGAAATCCCTGTTCAAAAATATTCCAAAACGACTAATTTCTGATAAGGACGATCTAGGACTCATTCAAAAATGCGATTGTAAAAAATCTATCAAGCTAGACAAGGAATGAATGGTTTGTCCTGTTATCATGATAGAGGGCGTACTTAAAAGATAATTTTACGTAGATCGGACACATGGTGATTTTAATTAAATTAGGATATGAAAAACTTCAATAACATCATTTTCCGATCAATTGCATTTTAACCAAATTTTCAAAACACAACATCCAATCTCAAATAGGATAATGCCCCGGTACGAAACCTATTATAACCCCCGGTCATAGTATTGCATTGTTAAAACCCACATTCTTACGGGGTGTACCATGACAGACGTACGAGAAACTTTTGTTAACGCTCTTGTCGATCTCGATGAGACAACCTGTATCGACCTCCTTAAAACACGGATCGCGGCAAAGGAAGACCCGATGTTGATCCTCGAAGATATCCGCAAGGCCACCGATATCGTAGGCAAGCGTTTCGAAGAGGGCCGGTACTTTGTCTCCGACCTCATGATGGCCGGCGAGATCCTCTCGCAGTCCATGGCTCTCTTAAAGCCGGTTTTTGGCGAGCACAAAGTTGCCAGCCGGGGCACGATCCTTGTCGGCACGGTCGAAGGGGACGTGCACGATATCGGCAAGAACATTGTCTCGGCGCTTCTCGAAGCAGACGGGTTTACGGTCGTGGATGTCGGTGTCGACCAGCCGCCCGCGGTCTTTGTCAAGGCGATCCAGGAGAACCATCCGGTGGTCGTGAGCTTAAGCGGCCTTTTAACCGAAGCCATCGAATCGATGAAAAAGACGGTCGATGCGATAAAAGCAGCCGGCCTGCGCGATCAGGTAAAGATCATCATCGGCGGCGGCCGGTGCGATGAAGAGGCAAAGGAGCACACCGGTGCGGACGACTGGGCGGACGATGCAGCGGTCGGTATCCGGAAGATCAAGGCCATGGCGGGGGCGTGAATCTTATGGACGGCGCCAGCATCTACCGCGAGAAACTCACCCGGCTTGAGACGGCGGTAGCGGGAAAAGAGCCGGACCGGGTCCCGATCACTGCGATGTCGAGCCTCTTCCACGGGAGGTATGCGGGATACACAGCGCAGGAGATCTATTTCGATTACGCAAAGAACCACGATGCGGCGATTAAAACCGCACAGGACTTTGACTTCGATTCCCTGCTGATATTAAACGGGCTTGAAGGGACGAACATGTCGCTCACCTTCATGAAGAACCAGCCGCAGCTTGCAGCGGGCGCCCGGTTCATGCTCGCAACGTATCACACGATCCTAAAAGACGTGTACACGAAGTGGCCCGGCGCCGAGCTCGAACCAACGTCCCACCCGCAGTTTATCGGGAAGGAGATCATGAAGCCGGATGAGTTCGGCCAGTTGATTGCCGATCCGTCCGGTTTCCTGAACCGGGTTGCGCTGCCCCGGATGTGCCCGGCACTTGCCGATCCCGGCTCGCCTGCGGCAAACGCCGCGATGCTTGCCTATGGCGCAGAGATCGCAAAGGCCGGCGCTGCATCGGGAGCACTTATCGGGGATCTGGGAAAGATGGGCATCCCCACCTTCCCGACATCGTGGGGCTATGCGCCGCTCGATGTGGTGAGCGATTTCCTGCGGGACATCAAAAACATCGTGCTCGATATCTACCGCAGGCCGGATCTCGTGAAGCAGGCGGCCGATGCGCTCGTGGATCCGCTGATCGAGTCGGCACGGCTCACCGGCGCGGTCCCGCCCGAAGTCAAAAAGGCGCTCGGGACAAACGTTGTGGAGTGCTTCTTCCCGCTGCACTTAAACGAGTACCTCAACCCGAAGATCTACAACGAGTTCTACTGGCCGAGCTTAAAGAAAGTCCTGAACGCAACGATCGACATGGGCCAGACGCCGTACATCCTCTTTGAGGGCCGGCACGATGCGCATCTCGATACGCTTCTCGAACTGCCGAAAAAGAAGATCGTCGCGGTCTTCGACAAGACCGATCCGCGGAAGGTCCGGGACGTGCTCGGCGACCACGTGATCCTGGTTGCAGGCCCGCCAAACTCGCTCCTGATCGGTGGCACACCGCAGAAGGTGGACGATTACATGAAGTCTTTATTGAACGATTGCAAGGACGGCGGCATGATGATCTACCCGGGTGCGGACGGCGGGATCTCGGGCGATGCAAGGCCGGAGAATGTGAAGGCTTTGATTGATGCGGTGAAGAAGTACGGGGAGTATTGAAAAATCCTGGAACTTTTTTTACCTGAAGGTCCAGACCGGGCTGCTCCATGACAAAGAGTGGCACCGCAGATCTCTTTTTTAGAGGAATACAAAAAAATTACGGGAAAACCCGGTAGATCTCTTCCCGGCTCTTTACCCGGAAGAAAACAATCTCGCTGTCAGATGACATCTTACAACCGATCCGGTAAATTCCGGTCCGGATGCGATAACAATTGTCATAACCTTTCATCTTCCGGATATCAAAATCATGAAAAATATTTTCTGATGCCGGAATCTGATCAAATACCAGCCGTTCTATCCGGGAACGGTGACGTTTGGGTATTGCAGCGAGATCTTTTAAGAATATTTTCTTATATCCGCACGCCGGCATTTCAATCCTTTTTTAATGTGCGGTAGAGTTTCTTTGCTTCATGAACAGAAAGAGTCTCATCCTCCTCTGCCTCTTCCATAAATTTTGCAAGTCCGTTGTCTTCGATGATGGATTCCATCCGGTTGAAGGTTTCCAGATCGACAATCACCGCTTGTTTTTGGTTTTTGGCATCCGTGATATATTTTCGGGGTATTGCATTCATGCCAGTATCATTCCAGTGTTTATTTGGGAGAATATAAAGGAGCTTGTGTGGACCGGCCACATTCACTCCAGATTTCCTCCCCCCACAATCCCACGTCAGAGGACTACCTCCCTCCGGCCGATCACCTCTACCCGCCTTCTTTTAGCCGATCCCATGGTCTCAAAGGTGATTGGATGTGTCTAAAATAACCGCGGTCCAACGGCCAGGAAAGCTGGTTATCTGCCATCGAAATTGGGCATATTTCGACAAACGGAACGTGATTTATGGCGGTTTCCCATGCGAAACCAATCCGGGCATTTTGCGGGGTTTTTCTAAATGAGAATGGATCCAAAAACGGGAATCCGGGCTCGTATAGGTCGTATTTTCGCGTGGGTAATCGTACCTCCCGGGACCCGGGTATGCAAAGATAACCTTGTGATCCCGGATCTGACATATCCTTTTCCGGGCCCAAACTGAACCCGAATTGCCCTGTTTTTCCGGCCGTGAGGTAATAATTCCCCAAAAAGAGGGAATAATTCGGGTCCGATCAAGCCTTTTTCCGTCGTAAAAAGTGGGGGAATAAATAGCAGCGTTTGGATGGCCGATCTTTTTTAAAACGGGCATGTGGACGTGGATCGTACAGAATGAAGATACGGGGCTTTCAGGGGCAGCCCGGCATATCCCTACCTTGCCCCTCCGACTTAACCTTTTCCGGGCCCGAATTGAACCCAAATTACCCCCGACATCTGTCAAACACGCACTCATTCATGCAAAACACGCACGAATTCGGGGGAAAAATGGCATTTTTACGCCGGACAGGAACCGCAGCTAATAGCAGCGTTCTATTGGCCGATATTTTCGGGCAAAGCCTCCTGCACATCCTGCACTTCCGGGAATGAAAAGAAGGCCTGTTTTGGGGATCGGCTACCGGGTGTCCTGGATCGCACTGTGCAGATCGTTCGGGGCTGCTGCACCTGTGGGATTGACAGGGGTGTCGTACAGCACGGCAATGACGACCCCGCAGAGGATCAGGATTGTTCCGATATACCCGGTTACCGGCAGTACCTCGTGCAGCACGAAAAACCCAAAGACCGCGGCAAACACAGACTCAAGCGAGAAGATGAGACCGGTCCGCTCGGGCGTAGTATATTTCTGCACGATTGTCTGGGCCACGTAACCGACAGCGCTGCAGAGCACGGCAAGTTCCAGGATAACCATCCAGTCCTGCCCGGTTGTCGGAAGGACCGGCGACTCGAAAAGAAACGTAAACACCATGCCGAACAGGCCGGCAAACCCGAGCTGGAGGATTGACAGGGGGATTGCCGGCTCGGTCTTCACGTACCGGGCGGTAAGGATGATCTGGCATGCGCAGAAAAACGCCCCGACAAGGCAGAGCAGGGCGCCAAGGTCGAGGACAAATGTCGTGCCGGCAGTGAGCAGGAAGATCCCGGCAAGGGCAAGGACAATCCCGAGAATGACCGGGGGCCGGGGGATCCGGGAACAGAAAATTGCCTCGATGATGGGGACGATGACAACCGTTGTCCCGATCAAAAATCCCGCGCCGGTCGTGGATTCATCGTTGAGCCCGGAGAGCAGGAACGCGAACCCGCAAAAGACCATAAACCCGAGCACCGCGGCGCACCAGACCGTACGGAAGCGGATGCCGGGAAATACTTCCCGGAAGACCAGCGCCGCGACAAGAAAGGCGATGCCGAACCTGAGCGCGATAAGGTTGAAAGGCGCAAACGTCTCCATCCCCTGTTTCATGAACAGGTACGACGATCCCCACAAAAATACGGTGAAGACAAGGAGCAGTTCGGCGGTCAGCTGTTTCATGAGTATCGGAGGATTTTCATTTATGTGCAGGCCACAGGGAAAATAACTGTTGATCTCTTATCAGTTATCCGCGATCGGGCAAAAACACGCCGATAAGTGAAAATATTTTTTCCATGAACGCTGGCAGGGATCACCGGCAGGCAGACACGGGACACCACGGGGCGGTTTCGTCCCGGCTTTTCCCATCACTGGCTCCTGCACACCACCAGTCGGGGAATGAAAAAATGTCGGGGTACCGATCGCCCGTGATGCCGGTCCCGCCCGGGTTATCGGGACTTCATTAAGCCCGATCCATTCGGTAGCCGGCTTCTGTCACCGCACCTTCAATTCCCCCGGCATGTTCTTTACCCCGGGTCTCAAGCTCGATCTCCACCCGGGCCATCATCACCGGGACATCGCCCTCGCCCTGTGCATGGTGGATGGAGACAATATTACCGCCCTGCCCCGCAATAACAGAAATGAGCCCGGCAAGCGCCCCGGGCCGGTCGTCGAGCAGAACGGAAAACCGGAGGATCCGCCCCTGCCGGGCCATTGCCTGCCGGACGAGCCGGAAGAGCTGGGGGGAATCGACATTGCCGCCGCTTATCACGGGAACGACCGTGCTCCCCGGCGGGATCGTCACCCTGCCGGAAAGGAGCGCCGCAAGCGGGGCCGCCCCGGCGCCTTCGGCAACGATGTGCTTGCGTTCGAGCAAAAGGAGCATCGCATCGGCGATCTCCTCCTCCGAAACAAGCACGACATCGTCGATGAGTTCCCTGAGAACAGGAAACGTCAGAGCGCCGGTCTCTGCCACCCGGATCCCGTCGGCAATGGTCGGTTGTGCCCCGACCCGCACGGGCGATCCTGCGGCAACCGATGCGGAAAGTGACGGGCACGCAGCGGCCTGCACTCCGATGATGCGGATACCGGGTTTGATTGCCTTTGCTGCGGCTGCAATCCCGGCGGCAAGCCCTCCGCCACCCACCGGCACGATGATGATACCGGCATCCGGGAGATCGTCTAAAATCTCGGTGCCGATGGTGCCCTGCCCGGCAATAACCTCCTCATCGTCGTACGGGTGAATAAAGAGCCGCCCTTCCTGTGCCAGCGCCTCTGCCCGCACAATGCTCTCCTCAAGCGACGAGCCTTCGAGAAGGATCTCCGCACCGTAGGCCCGGGTTGCTTCCTGTTTTGCGAGGGACGCCCAGACCGGCATCACGATCGTTGCCCGGACCCCGGCGGAATGGGCCGCCACCGCCACACCCTGCGCATGGTTGCCGGCAGATGCGGCTACCACGCCATGCTCCCGGGCGGTGGCGGTATTGATGAGGATCTTGTTTGTTGCGCCCCGGACCTTGAAGGACCCGGCCTTCTGGAGCGACTCCAGCTTGAGATAAACCCGTGCTCCCGTCCGTGCAGAGAGGGACGGGGAAAATACGAGCGGCGTGCGGATGACATGCCCGGAAATTCTCGTTTCCGCTGCCCGGATATCTGCAAGGGAGACCATGAAGGAAGAACCGCTCTGTGGGCATATGAGGGTTGCGGCGGAGCGGGCGGAAGTAACAGCTGTTTTTGAGGATCGTTTCAGGATCTCATCGTCCCTCTCCCAAAAGGGACGCCGGATCTATTTAAAAAAAAGAGAGATTGTTCCAGGCCGATCAGGAATATCAGTCGTACTTTCGGAACAGGGCCGGGTTCTGCCTGCGGATCCACCAGCGCCGGAGAATAAATGCACTCCCGGCAATCACGAGCATGATGCAGACAATTCCTGCAATGGTCCATGCAGAAATGCCGGCCGGGGCTTTCGGAACTGAAGGAATTTCGGTTGTTGCAGCAGATACCGGGGCCGTGGTCACTCCCTGCCGGACAGCAGGAGTCTCCTGCAGCGCAGCAGATCCGGTTGTCTCTATCGGGAATGTCGGGGTCGTACCGGAAGCAGACGATGATGTGACTTCAGGTGTACGCGTTGCTGACGGTTCCGGGGACTCCACGACAACGGCAAAGTACGAAAAGCCCGGCGTTGTTGCCTGGTAGGAATACGTATCCCCGTTCAGACCTGACTGCGTTGTCGGCAGGGCAGTCCATTGCGTGTCATGGTTCCGCATCAGGACAACGTTTGCTGGATCGTAATCATGGTCGAGAAGCCACTGCCGGCTTACCGAGAAAGTGATGACGCCGCTGCTGACAGCGTTCTGGTTGACGCCCACCGGTTCTATCCGGAAATACCCGACAACGGTCTGACCCGGCGGGGAACCACCGTCCGTGACCGGCAGGCCGGTTACATCAACGGTTCCCGGGCTCTGTGAGAAGGTGATCTGTACCGTGTCCAGCGCAACCGGCGCGGTTGTTCCGGGATTCTGGTTAAAGGAAAAGGTTGCCGGCTGCCCTGCAACAATACCGGAGACGGTTGCTGCTGTCGAACCGCCGACACCGGAACTACCGGAACCGCCGACAAGATCCTCATCCGATGTGGGTGTAACGGTTGCCGAAGTATATGCCTTTAGGCAGATATTGCTGTTGTTAACACCCCACCCGGTAACAACCGTCTTCCAATCAACCCACCCGCTGCTGCCAAGGACGTACGACTGGCCGGCAGACGATACAATGCCGCTGGTATAGTTGGCACGATTTATTTCCGCCGGGATATAGTAATTATATGTCGGGTTTGTTACCGTAACCACAACCGAGAAACGGTCCCCGTCAGTTACCGGGACCCGCATCCCGTTCGGGATATCTACGGTATTGTACCCCATGTACGGGAGGGTTGTATCGAACTCTGCAACGGGGGTATTGCCTGTCGGCCCGGAGGGCGGGTTTTTGTACACGGAAATGGTACAGGGCACATTCACATCGGCGGTATAAAATCCGACCGCAGAAACCGTGCCCGGCGTTGTTGCAGTAAACACACTGGCAAACGATCCCGTCTTGTTGGTATTATAGGAATAATCGGTGACCTCGCCCAGCCGGTCGTAGGAATAGATCGCATTGTAATCGGATGTATCTTCGCCAAATATCACGGCACTGTCGTAATACGATTCTGTCCGGGAGTCGAGGGCGGAAGCAAAATACTTGTCATAATACGACACGTAGAAGTAACCGCCGTCACCCCAGCCGGTTCCCCAGCTGTTTTTTACAATCCATGCACCGGGCCCGGCCGGGGTATCAGTGAAATTTCCTGCAGCATAGGTGTCGTCCCAGCCGACAATGGTGACGAAATGTCCTCCACCCTGCACGGGATTCGATACGGTCGCGGGTTCGTAATACGACGCATAGGTGTCATTGTAAAATGAATCGTCCCAGAAAAATCCCGTGGCCGCTGCTCCCCACGTGGTCAGTGCGTATTTCATATTTTCCGTATCGGTCCGGTCGGTGCGGATGGGAAAAATGACAACGTCCTGGACGTGTTTTACCGGGGGATACGTCCGGGACGATGTCCAGCATACGGACGGGTAGGGATCCGTTGCTTCATCGACCGGCCCGTTCCATCGCGTCAGATATGCTGTGGCCATCCACACCTGCCCTCCGCCAGCCGGGATGGCGAAATCAAACCCCGCCAGGTTAGCAAGATTTTTCTCGGAAAAATCCGGTGTCGGTGTGACGGGCATGAGCGTGGATTCAAGGGAGGCAAGCGATGCAAATGCCCAGCACGCGCCAAAGTTGCCCTGGTTTTTGACCGGGCTTACTTTCCCGTAGTTCCGGAGATCGAATTTTGTTTCGTTCATTGCATCCGCGGGGATACCGGAGCCGGTTGAATACGAGGATAACCGCGTTTCCGTACCGGATCCTGCCATGGGGATGTTACTGAGTTCGGGACGCCATACCGGGGACGGTACCAGGCCAAGGGAATGTTGCGGGGCTGTCGTTGCCGTTGTTGTTACCGCGTACGACGACCGCAGCAGTGTTTTTACCACCGGGTGGAGCCCGTCCACATAACTGACAAATGCCGGGTTGAACGGCGCCTGGTTGAGTGTGTCGAGCGTAGTAGTATTTGCGGTAACATTTTCGGTATCGTCACTGGAGAGTGCAAAGGCCGGAACGATGAGACAGATGCACAAAAGAATGAGCGCCACGCCGGGCATCAGGAATTTATGATCCGGGGTCGTTCCATAGATATCCTGCTTTTTTTTATCCATGTGTCTCATCGCGGATACTGTTTTTTTTGGAGATTCCCCGGGCGCAAACTCATGACAGTATTTTTACGGTTTTTACCGCACATACTCTCTTGGGCCTGAACCCGGACCCGGGAAAAACCCGGAAGGGAATTTCGTGTACTGGCGACAGGCCGAAAAGATCTTTTCACTCGGGATATTAGGAGGATAATCTTTACTTCCGTAAATTTTGCGCGATTTGTTTCCGGAACCTTGCCGGTTTTTCTCCCGCCCGGTTTTACGTACTCCCTTGGGGGTTTTGCGGGATGAACCGGAAAAGGATCCAAATCCCTGGGGGGAATTATGCCCGACCGGAGAGTCTCTTCCTGCCTAAAGGGCTGCCAGCTCCCCGATCTCCACCGGCCGGCAAAGAATCTTCCCCGGCCCGGCTTTTTCCAGCTCCGCCCGGCTCCCGTAGCCCCAGAGCACGCCCACTGATGCAAGTCCGTTTGCCCGGGCAGCAAGGATATCCACGGACCGGTCGCCGATCATCACCGCGGTTTTGTCGATCGCACCGGATTGCAAAAGTCCGCCGAGCTGCTCTGCCTTCCGGATCCCGACATCGCCCCCGCTGACAAACGAAAAACAGTCCCGCAGCCCGAACATTGCAAGGATCTTTTCCGCAAAATCGGCACGCTTTGAGGTACAGATCCCCATCCCCACCCCGCGATCAGATAGACCCGTTATCGTTTCGGAAATCCCGGGATACAGCGTGTTCTCCGCATAGCCGGCGCGGCCGTAGCGCTCGCGGAACCGGGCAATGATCGCAGCAATGCGCTCGTCCGAAGTCTCGCCCGTGATCTCCCGAAACGTACACTCGACGGGCGGGCCGATGTAGTGCGATACCTGCCGCTCGGTGAGGGCCGGGTACCCAAACGCCTCAAGGGAGTAGTTCATGCTGTGGCATATCCCGGTGACCGGGTCGCTGATGGTGCCGTCGAGATCGAAAACGAGGACGCGGCGGGTTTGCATGAAATAGGGTTGGTGCTGTTCCCCAAAAGAGGTGATGTCCCGGATCGCAAAGGTGGGATCAAACGGAGTCCGGCCCGGGGATACCGGCACTATTATCTTGGATATACCCGGAATCTACCAATAATACAAGGAGCGGTGTTTGTGAAAATTACCCTGCGCGATTCCTGTAAAGAAACTGACTGGCCGATTGTTGTCGGGATCCTCAAAAGCGGCGGCATGTCGCACTATACGCCGGAAATCCATCGCAGGGCATTCGAGAACAGCCATGCGGCCGTCTTTACGTTTGACGGCAACAGCCTTGTCGGGTTTGGGCGGGTGATCTCTGACGGGACATACCAGGCCGGACTCTATGATATCGCTATCGCTCCTGAATACCAGGGCCGGGGAATCGGTGCGGCCATAGTAAAGGCGCTGCTCGGAAAAGTCAAAAACTGTAACGTAATTCTCTATGCCTCGCCCGGGAAAGAGAAGTTCTACGAAAAGACGGGGTTCCGGAGAATGAAAACCGGGATGGCGCTGTTCCTTGATCCGAAGAAAATGGCAGAAAGCGGATTCACAGAATAGCATCTGCCGCAGGACAAGGAACCGCCCGGATACAATCCCCACCCCTTAAATCCCCGTCCCGCCAACACCACTAGCACGGAACACCCCCATGGCAGATTCATTCCTCTCCCTTTTCCTTGCAATGATCCAGCTGATGTGCGTGATCGTTGTCGCCGCATACCTGCTGACCCGGAGCAAATTCTTCGTAAGCGTACTCGAAGGCCATCCCGCGATTAAGATCCAGATCTTTTTGATCGTCTTTTTTGGCGCCCTTTCCATCTACGGCACGATGGGCGGAGTCGAGATCCTGGGCGCGGTCATCAACGTCCGCGACCTCGGCCCCATGGTCGGCGGCCTTGTGGGTGGCCCGGTGGTCGGGCTCGGTGCCGGTCTCATCGGCGCAGCCTACCGCGCCTCCCTTGGCGGGTTCACGGTCGTCCCCTGCGTTATCGCCACGGTCCTTGCCGGGCTTTTGGGCGGCATCATCTGGCTTGCGAACAAGAAAAAATTCGTCCCGATCCTCATTGCCGTTGCCTTTGCCGTGCTCATGGAGAGCCTGCACATGCTCTTAACGCTCATCATCGCGCAGCCGTTCTCCGCAGCCCTCGCCCTTGTCGAAACCATCTGGATCCCGATGGTGCTCGCAAACGCCATCGGGGTTTTGATCTTCGCGTTCATCATAAAAAACCTGGAAAACGAACGGAAAATGCAGGCAGAAAGAGACACGCTCGTCAAGGATGTGGCAAAGAAGAATACGGAGCTTGCGATTGCCGCCGAAATCCAGCAGAGCTTCCTCCCGAAAAATATCCCCAGAGTCGAGGGCTTTGATGTTGCCGGGAAAAGCGTGATGGCAAAGGAGGTCGGGGGAGACTTTTTCGATGTAATCCCGTTCGAGGTTGTTTCGCTCGGGAACAAACGGATGGGTATCCTGATCGCCGATGTCTCCGGCAAGGGCGTGCCCGCAGCGCTCTTCATGGCCTTGTCCCGGATCATTGTCCGGGTCAGCGCCACCTGGCACCGCGACGAACCGGCGCAGGCAATCTACCAGGCAAACAACCTGATCGCAGCCGATGCAACGCAGGGGATGTTTGTCACGCTCTTTTATGGCATCCTCGACCACGACAAAAAGACGGTCACCTGCGTGAACGCCGGGCACAACCCGCCCATCCTGTACCGTGCCGCTGACGGTTCGCGTGTCGAAATCGAGGGGACGGGCATGGCCCTTGGCGCAAAAGAGAACTCCCCCTACACATCGAGGGAATTCCCGCTTGCCGCCGGCGATGTGCTGGTCCTTTACACGGACGGGATTACCGAGGCTAACAACGAGCAGGGGGCAATGTACGGCGAGCACCGGCTCCGTACGGTCATTACCTCCTCTGCCGGCCGTGCGGCAGGCGAGATCCTCGATGCCATCCTCGCGGACGTGAAAACATTCAGCGGCAGCGCTCCGCAGTACGACGACATCACGCTCATGGTAATCAAGGTGGGATAAGGATCAACCATTTCGATATCCTCGTGCCGGCAAAGACCGAAGAGATCGTACGGGTCACGGACGATCTCGCGGAGGTCATGGCCACACAGGAATTTTCTCCCGCTGCCATCCGGGAATTCTCTTGTGCGGTAAAGGTGTGCATGGAAAACGTGATCCGACACGGGTACCGCGGCAGGTCCGGGGAGATCGGTGTCCGCTGCACGGGAACGCCCGAGAAAGTTACCGTGGAAATTTCCGATACCGCTCCGCCGTATAACCCGCTACAGTCGGTCGGGAGAGCCGGAGAGCCGGGCATGGCATTTGTCCGGCTGGCAGCCGACATCGTGACCTGCCGTCACCAGAACCACCGCAACATCCTGACGCTGGTAAAGATCCACAGGGAGTAACAAAGACACCTTTTTTTCCGGGGAAAGCCGGGCCGGCATCCTGAGCTGCCCCATGCCGAACGTTTATGAACTGTGACCCGTCATACTCTTTCGCATGACAACCCGCGAAAATTTACAGGCAGCCTTTGCCGGCGAATCGCAGGCAAACCGGAAGTACGCGGCATTTTCCGTGCAGGCAAAAGAAGAGGGATACCCCATTATCTCGCGCCTCTTCTCCGCTGCTTCCCAGGCCGAGGCGATCCATGCACGGCGGCTCCTCGACCTGCTCGGCACGGCCGGTCCCACCAAAGATAACTTAAAAGAGAGCATAAAAGGCGAGACCTACGAGTACACGGAGATGTACCCGCCCTTCCTTGCCGGTGCTGTAGCGGAAAAGAACACGCCGGCGGTACAGATCTTTACGTATGCAGGAAAGGCTGAGGAAGTCCACGCCGCGCTCTATAAAGAAGCCCTCGACGCAGTCTCGGCCGGTCATGACCTCGACACCGGGAAAGTGTACGTCTGCCCGGTCTGCGGTTACATCGCGTTCGGGAAGCCGCCGTTCAAGTGCCCGATCTGCTCGGTCTTTGCAAAGCAGTTCCGGGAAGTTGTTCTGTAAAAAAATCTTTTTTTTGCCGGCCGGACCAAAAAGAAAAATTATATCGAAATTTTCCGGAACAGGTACGCCCCGGCAACCGTCATTACCGCTGCAAACCCGGCGATCACCGCACCGCAGAGAAGCGGATTTATCTGGGAAACGCCGGTCAGGCCGTAGCGGATCCCCTCGACCCCGTACGTGAGCGGGTCGAGCATGGTGATCACCGTCATCCAGCCCGGAAGCGAGCTTATGGGGAAGAGCGCTCCCGAGAGCCCGAAGATGGGGAAGATGATAAAGTTCATGATCAGCTGGAAGCCGGTCATGTCCTCCATCCGTGAGGCGATCGCAATCCCGAACGCGGTAAAGGCGATCCCGATCACGACCATGAAGGCAAATGCAATTAGGAACCCTGCAAGGTTTGCGACCTTGAGGCCAAGCAGCACGGCAAAGACCATGAGGATGATCCCCTGGATCACGGCCGTTGTCGCCCCGCCCGCAGTCTGGCCGAGCATGATCTCCAGGCGGGTTACCGGCGCAACGAGCGTCTCTTTTAGAAACCCGAACTGCTTGTCCCAGATGATCTGCGTGCCGGCAAAGATCGAGGTGAAGAGCACGCTCATCGCGATCATGCCGGGCGCTAAAAAGAGGATATAGTCCTGCCCGAGCGAATTCGTGCTCACCACAGAGTTGAGGCCGAAACCCAGGAACAGGAGCAAAAAGAGCGGCATGGCAATGCTCCCTACAATCCTGCTCTTCGAGCGGATGTACCGCTTCATGCTCCGCAGCCAGATAGTGTATACGATCTCCATGATTAGTGCCTCATCATCCGAAAGTGCATCCGCATTGCGTCCTTGCCGTCGAGCTCTTCATCGCGGATCGATTTTCCCGTAAATGAGAGGAAGACGTCTTCGAGCGTGGGCTTGTGCACCGAGATCGCATCGATCGGGATCTTCTCTTCGTTGAGCCGGGTCACGATCCCACTCAAATGCTGTTCTGCATGGTGCAGGCTGATGACCACTTCATCTCCCCGCGTCTCAACCCGGTTGATCCACGGTGCGGAGAGCGTCGGGGCGATCCGTGCCGCTTCGGAGGAACGGATGGTGACAAGGTCGCCGCCGAGCGAGTCCTTGAGCCGGTCGGGCGTGTCCAGAGCGATGATCTTCCCGTGGTCGATGATCGCGATCCGGTTGCAGAGCCGGTCGGCCTCGTCCATGTAGTGAGTGGTCAGAATGATCGTGATGTTCTTTTCTTTGGCGAGATTATCGATGTAGTTCCAGAGGTGATTACGCGTCTGCGGGTCGAGGCCGATCGTGGGCTCATCGAGGAACAACACCTGCGGGTGGTGCAAAAGGCCGCGGGCGATTTCAAGGCGCCTGCGCATCCCTCCCGAGAAGGTCTTGACAATGTCGTCTTTCCGGTCGTAGAGCTCGACGAGTTTTAAGAGCTCCTCGGCACGGCGCTCGCGCTCCGCTGTGGGGATCCGGTAGAGCCGGCCGTGGAAGTCCATGTTTTCCCACGCGGTGAGTTCCTCGTCAAGGCTCTGGTCCTGGAAGACGATCCCTATGGATTTTCGAACGCCGTCCTGGTCTTTTGTGATATCGACTCCCATGATCTCGGCCGATCCCGAAGTCGGATCGAGCATGGTTGCAAGCATGGAGAGCGTTGTCGTCTTCCCGGCGCCGTTCGGGCCCAAAAGCCCGAAGATCTCGCCCTGCTCGATCGTAAAACTGATCCGGTCCACTGCGGTAAGAGTACCGAAAGTTCTTGTCAGCTCGCTGACCTGCACTGCGGTCGTCATCTCATTTCACCTCGCGTAATTCGTCAAGGCAGCGCTGGAGGATTGCTGCCGCCTTTTGCTTTTTTTCCTTGGGCATTTCGTCAAGGACCATCTTAATCTCAAAGAACAGGTTCATCTCCGGGCGGAGGGTATCGCCAAAGATGGCGGCGATCACCTCGCGGTACTGCGCCATCTTTTTGTGGTGCTCGCTGCTGTGGGCGCGGATACGCCGGAGCGTCTCTTTGCCGACCGGTGTGAGCGTAAAAACGGCACGGGCCCGGGCGCCGGTTGTCTCTGAAACAGAGACGATCTGTCCTTCTTCTTCGAGCTGGTGGAGCAGGGGGTACAGCGTCCCCTTGCTTGGCACCCATGCGCCTTCCGTGAGCTCCCCGAGTTCTTTTAGGATATCGTACCCGGATTTTTCTCCTTTGGAGAGCGAGTGGATCACGTACAGCGCAAGCAGGCTTCGTGCCCTCTCGTTTTTTTTGCAGGTAAATTGTAACAGGCGTGTCATGGTAATAGTACGGTTCCGAAATAGTTCTTTTTCGCAATAGTTCGATTTCGCACTATCCGGTTTTCCATAAAGCAATATAATTGTTTTCTTTTTGGCAGAGCGGCAGGACAGGGAACGGCAAATCCCGGGCCGGACCGATAAGACAGGAAGAAGTAATGATGGTCAGTACGCTAAATGCATTCGGTGATTACCCGAACACCGTAACAAAAACAGTACTAAAAAGAAAAACTATCCAAAAAAATCAGAGATCCGGAATAACCCGGAGCATCCGCACTTCCACCTCGTCCCCTTCAGACCGGGCTGGCGATCCGGCTGCGCGATGGAGAACTGCGTCCGCCCTGACACACATCATCTGCCCGAATCCCCGTCGCACCGGTGCGATAACGGTGGTATCTCCCTTTTTTTCCACCGTTACCATCATGAAGACATCAAATCCTCCCATGGAAGGAACCGGCCGGGCCAGCACCCCCCGCACCAGCATATCCGGTGGAACCGGTACACCCCATTGGATAAGCAGCGGACGGACCAGTTCGTAAAACACAGCTAGTGACGATATGGATGGCCCGGGCATCCCGACTACTGGTTTTCCCGCTACCCGGGCAAACGTTGCAGGTTTTCCCGGGCCCATCGCAACACCGTGAAAGAGAAGATCGCCGCACTCTTCGAGTGCATCGACCGTGAAATCCTTTGACCCGGCAGACGAACCGCCAAAGACAAGGACCATGTCGCATTCTCCTGTGGCTTTCCGGACAGCCTCTGCAATAGCAGCACGGTTGTCCGGAACAATTGGATACACAACCGGGATAATTCCGGCCTGCTTCAGGAATGCGGAAAATACGGTAGAGTTGCTATCGACAATCTGGCCGGGGACCGGTGTTGTATCCGGGGACACAATTTCGTCACCGGTCGCGATCAGGCCAACGGTCCACTTTTTCACTTCGACCTGGGAAATCCCGTACGTGAGCAGGGCACCGAGATCGAGCGGGGTGAGGATATGCCCGGACGCAAAAACGGGATCGCCTTTTTTGGCATCCGATCCCGGGGGAATGGTATTCTGGAAGGGGGATACTGCCGTGTGGATCCGGTACCGGTTCTCCAAGACCGGTGTAACCTCTTCTATGGCGATAACCGCATCGTACCCTTCCGGCACCGGCATCCCTGTATTGACCCGGCGGGCTTCTACCTCAATGGGCGTGCTCTCCCCCGCGCCGCTTGTTTCGGTACTTTTTACGGCAATGCCATCCGGCCCGCCAAGACGGACGGGGGGACAGGTCCGGTCCGAGCGGACCGGTCCGGCAAGGACGCGGCCATCCGCTGCGGGAACCGGGACGGTCTCCCGGTTATCCGGGACCGGAAACGATGCGAGAACGATCTCCTGTGCCTTTACCAGAGGCATCAGGCGGGCTGGATTTACGAAACGCGGAATAAAAATCACCGTCAGACCGATCAGGTTTTGCCTGCACCTGCGATAAATGATACTTTTATTTCACAAAAAAAGTTAACACACACTGGTTATCCCCACGGGGAGCCGGATACCCTCATGCGGACACAGGAAAAGACCAAAATAACAGTCATACGTTTTTTGCTCTCTGGCAGATCCACCTGAAGGATTTTTCAGTACTAGTGCCTGTACCTTATTTGATCCCGGATACAACGGGTTAGTGCAAAACGGGCCGGGCAAATTCCGGCGATCCTACACCCAACAGGAATTGTTATGATCCAGGTCTACTGTATCGGCCATCGCCAGCCCGACACGGACAGCATCGCGAGCGCGATCGGATACGCGGATTTTAAGAACCGGTCCGAACCGGGCAGGTACGTTGCCGCCCGCTGTGGCGAGCTCAACGCCGAGTCACGGTTCGCGCTCGAACACTTTGGTGCAAAAGAGCCGGTCCTTGTCGCATCGGTCGAGCCCCGGCTCTCGGATATCACCTACAAGCCGGTCTTTGCGCTGTCGGAAAACGTCCCGACCTACGATGTCGCGGCCCTCATGGCAAAGGAGGGGCTCCGCAACGTTGTCATCACGGATAGCGAGGGAAAACCCACCGGGATGATCGGCGAGCACGCGCTTGCAAATGCATACATCGAGACGCTCCATTTAGCCGAGCTCGCGGTGAACCCGGTGCCGGTCGAGACGCTCGCCCGGGTGCTCCAGGCAGAGGTCGTGGTCTCGGCCCACCCGGTGCTCGAAGGCCGGGTCTATATCGCCATCGATGCGCTGCACGTAACACTCGCAAAGATGACGGCAAAGGATATCGCGGTCGTGGGCGATAACGAGCCGGCCCAGCTTGCCCTTGTCTCGGCCGGGATTGCGGCCCTCATTATTGCGGAGGGCGCCCCGGTCGGCGAGCGGGTAAAGGCCGCCGCCCGGCAGCGGGGCGTCTCGGTCCTCTCCACCGGCCTCGACGCGTTCGGGGTCGGGAAGATGATCAACCTCTCGCTCCCCGCAAAGGAGCGCATGGAAACAAGCGTTCCGATCCTCACCTGTTCGGCAACCATTGCAAAGGCCCGGCAGGTTGTTGCCGGCTCGAAGTTCCGGGCCGCGTGCGTGATCTCGCCCGAAGGAAAACTGCTCGGGATCCTGACAAGGACTACGCTCTTGGACGACGTGCGCCGGCAGGTCGTCCTCCTCGACCACAACGAGGCATCGCAGGCTGTGCCGGGCATCGAAGAGGCCGACGTGATCGGGATCATCGACCACCACCGGCTCGGTGCGATCACGACCCTAAAGCCGATCCGGTTCGAAAACGAGCCGGTGGGTGCCACCTCAACCATCGTTGCCCGGATGTACATGGAGTCCGGCCTTGTCCCGTCAAAAGAAGTTGCGGGCGTGCTCCTCTGCGGCATCCTCTCCGACACGCTTGTGCTGCGGATGTCGACAACCACCCACCAGGATAAAAAAGCCGTGGCGTTCCTTGCAAAGATCGCGGGCGAAGACTATGAGAAGCTCGGCGTTGCCCTGCTCGAAGCAGGAATGGACCTTGCAGGTGTCCCGCTCGCAGAGCTTCTCAAGCGCGACACAAAAGACTTCGAGCTCTCGGGAAAGAAGGTGCTCATTGCGCAGGTGATGGTGCCGGCATTCTCGTGGAACCGGGAACGCAGCGCAGCAATCGATCAGGAGCTCGAAAAACTCCGGGCGGCAACGGGAAACGATCTTGCGTTTGCGCTTTTTACCAATGTCGTGGAGAACGCAAGCGAGCTGTACGGCGCCGGGGATACAGGGATGCTCTCCGCACTCTATGGCCCGGAACTCCCGGCCCGGCTTGCCGGGGTCATGTCCCGGAAGAAGGATTTTTTGCCGGTGCTGGGCGAGAAGCTCAAAAAAATGGGACGGGCATAAAAAACAGGCTGCCCCGTACGGGAATACCTCCATCAGGGCCCGGAAATTTTACCGGCACCCTGACAGGACAAGGGAGTCAATCCTTTGCAGGGAACCGGTACGCACCGGCAGGGACCACAATATCGAACCGGGCCCCTTTGCCCGGCGTCCCGTTCTCGGCAATGGTGATCCCGGTAATCCCCAGAATCTCCCGGCTTAAAAAGAGGCCAAAGCCGGTGTTTTTCCCGTACCCCTGCAAAAAGACCTGCTCTTTTTTATCGCTCGCAATACCGCAGCCGTTATCCTCAAACGTAATATTCAGCCGGTCTCCTTCCTCCGCAACAGAGATCGTGATGGCATTCATCCCGTTACCCCCGTGCCGCAGGGAATTGTCGAACAGGTTAAAGAGCACTTTCTCCAAAAGGAGATCGGCAAAGATCTCCACCCGGGAATTCCCGGTAACCTTCACGCTCGTCCCGGCAAGATCGAGACCTGCTTTTGCTTCTGCTATACAGGATGAGAGGTCCTGGAAGGCTGGCTGTTTCACCCCAAGGCTCTCATACTCCCGGGTAAACTCCAGCTGGCGCTCGATCGTTTTGGTAATCTCCCTTCCCTTTGAGAGGTATTCCGCATACTTTTCTGGCTCGTCATGGACCTCCCGGTACAGATCCAGGTAGATCCTCATGGCAGTGAGCTGGTTGTTGATATCGTGCCGGGTAATGCTCGACAGAAGGTGGAGCTTTTTGTTGGTGATCCGGAGCGCCTCCTCGCTGAGCCGGAGGCTGTTTGCCATCTGCGCAAGTTCCTGCTTCTGCTTTACCATATAATACCGGGTAAGAAACGCGGCATCGGCGATCACAAGGACCAGGAGGAATGTCGTGGTAGCAAAGGCAAACTGTTGGTCCGGGCGGGTCAGGACTTCCCGCGACCACATGACGGCAAGCCCCCAGTAGGGCAGGAGGACGACAAGGAGACCGACCGCAACCAGAAATGCCTGGATATGGGGAAGGCAGATGACAGAATATATCCGGTGAGGGAGGCTCTGGGAGGTCGTACGATCACTTCGTTTTTTTTATAAGCGATTTCGGTGGACTCATATACGGTTCGGGGTAATATTATCATTACGGATTGTATGACAGAGACCGGTTCCGGCATTCCTGCACATGGCGCAGCACGCGTTCCATTCTATGTACGGATCGCCCTGCTCTTTCTCCTCATCTGCCTTGATGCCCTTATTGCCAAGTTCGTGGTATTTTCCTTCACAACGGGTCCCGGTACATCGTTTCTCTATATTGTCGTTGCCGTGATGATCATCACAACGCTCTGGTTCGGACTCTACGGGGCGGTTGCCGCGTATGCCGGCTGCTGGCTCGGGGCCGGCGTCTTAAGCGGCCTTTCTCCTGAAGTCAGCCTGGTCTGGTCCATTGCCGATCTCGTGCAGGTGCTCATTCCGCTGTTCGCATTCCGGCTGCTCGGTGCCGATGTCTCCCTTAAAACCCGGCGCGATCTTTTTGTCCTTATCCTGTTCGGGATTATCCTCAACAACCTGGCCGGGGGAATTCTCGGAACGCTCACCCTCTTCCAGGCAGGTCTTGTCACGGCCGCCGATTTCACTCTGGTATTTTCCGGGTGGTGTATCGGGAATATCATCGTCACACTGGTCATTGTCCCGGTCGTGCTCTGGCTATTTACCCCTGTTGTCCGCAGGCACGAACTCTTTGTTGCACGGTACTGGAACTGACAACCGGCCCGTAAGGGAATAACAGGATGAGCCGGGGAAACTCACACCGGAAAATAAAAACAGATTTTTGAGAATTTTCAAAAAAAATTCTTATTTTCCTTCAGGCCCGCTCGACTGGTTGCTGGAGCTCGGTTAAAAGTTCGGTCTCGGGTACGAGCACCGGGTCATTGTAATAGACCTCGCGTCCCGGCCCGGTAATCGTATACTGCTTTTCTTCGACAAACGAGAAGACCCGGCTCCATGCCTCATGGAGATTTGCGTGGGGTCCCTTGTACACGAGCGAGAGGCATGTCCCGCCGGGAAGCGTCCGGACCTCCATTCCCTCTTCCTTTACCGCCACTTTTCCGGCAACAGGAATCGCACACTCCATATCTGCGTCTTTTTCCTTATACTCGTTGTCATGGTAGATGGTCATGACCGGGCCGGTGACCTTAAGGCCGGCCTGGATGTTTTCGGGAAGCGCAACCGTTTTGCAGAGAGACTCCAGGAGCCGGCAGATGGTCTCGGCATACGACCCGGTTCCCCGCAGCGCGATCACACGCATCGGTGCAAGTTCTTTTATTACGGGTTCTGATAACGACATGTACAATACCTCCAGAGGCGCATCCTGCTGCACGAGGAGCGCCTCGATCTCTTGTAACCGCCGGACCTCGGACCGGATCTCCCCGCGCCGTTTGGTAAAGAGCCGCTGGATTGCTGCTTCTTCACCACGGTTCCGGAAAGTGAGCAGATCCCCGATTTCAGTTGGGGAAAACCCGAGCGTACACAACGCCTTGATCGAGACTCCGCGGGGGATCTGCGCAGTCGTGTAATAACGGTACCCGGTACAGATATCCTTCGTACCCGGGACAAGGAGGCCCAGCTCGTCATAGTACCGCAGCGCTTTTGGCGAGAGCCGGGTGATAAGCGAGAACCTCCCCAGGGGGATCCGGTCGGTGGCCATAGTTACCATAACCTCTCGTTTGGTAAACGATATAGGGCATCGTTCTCTCCCCCGGGGAAGAGTTCGGTAGAGCAAAAAAGAAAACTGCGGGCTTACCCGACCGTCAGCCCCTGTACTACGGCTTCTTCCGGCACCGCGAACTCTTTGCCGGTGCCCGCGATCCGGTATTTTCCGGTTGCCGTTACCCCGCCGGTGCTTCCGCTCGTTACATAGGGCACGATAAACTCGCCATCAACACTTTCCTGCCGGTACGTGAAGTTCCGGCCGGTATTGGTGACGAGCGGCAGCTCGATGACCCCGGTCCCCTTAATATGCGCCCCATTGACGTATTCAAAAACCTTGACGTATTTTATATCGGGCGTACCGGAACTGAACACATTGGTCGGCGATTCGTGAACGAGCCGGTAATGGCGGAGGGCAGGGACGGTCACCGCAGGTTTTGCGATCGAAACCCCGAAAACACCGGCATGGTACCCGGCCGGGGCATTCCTGTTGTATTCCTCTGCCCGTTCCACCGCAGCGGTGGAATTGTCCATCGGTACCGCCCCGGTGACTACCGGCAGCGACGCATTTGCGGTCTTCCCGTCTGCATATTCGATATAGATGCACCCGGAGGCATTTGTCATCGAACCATCGAAGTTGTGGAGCCGGGAGACCATGGTCAGGTAATAATCACCGGTAAAGAGCATCGCCGGTTCGTACCTGCCGGTTGTCGACTGGTCCGGGACGTACATCGTTGGCATGTACGGCGTTTCGGCAAGGGTCTGGTTATACCATGTCGCCATTGCCGGGAACTTGCTTATATCCATCAGGATATCCGTAACAACATACCGGGTCCCGTCGTGATCGCGGATCGTATCTGCCGTATCTTCGGAGGTCGTGACAAAAAACGCCGCCGCCCCGTCAGGCCCGGACACCCCGGACTGGAACGGGTTTGCATTCGGGATCCTCTTTGCGATGTACGTGATTATGTGCCCGTAGTCCCACCACGACATGACGCCGTACGACTGCTCAGGGTAGGCAAAGGTCTTTTGATCGTACGGCCCCAGGTACGGCACGCCCGGATCCGGCGTGTTGTTGCCCATCCAGACAAGCGATTCCTCCCAGTCGGGATCGAGCCGGATGCCCCCCAGGGATGCACTGGCATAGATATCGGAGACCGAAGTGCCGACAAAGAGAACCGCGATAAGGACCGCCACGGCAAGGAACCCGAGCACCGGGTAATCGGATGCGGCAGTCCCTGCGGCAGCCTTTTTTGATTTTTTCGACGGTTTCTTCCGGCCTTCCAACGGAGATGTGTTGTCTTTTGATTCGGCATTCCGTGAATTTCGGGCAGCACCTATGGCCCGGTGAACTGCCGGCCATGCCTGTTCTATAGCAAATCCCATAACGACAGCAGAGAGCAGTGCGATGTTTATGGCAAGGTAATACTCGTACCTCACGTGCTGCCAGGTGGCAAAAAAGATCACCGCAGACCATGCAAGAAGAAAGATCTGATGCAGGTGGACATTTTTGAAATTTTTCCAGGCCAGGACGAGAAATCCCCCGGCAAAGAGGAGCAGGCCGTAATTGAACGAACTCCAGGCATCTCCAGGCGACCAGCCCCGGGCCTCGAGAACGGTCTGTGTAACCGGTGCCTGGCCGAAAAAGGCAAAGAGCGATGCGATGAGCAGGCCGTAGATCTGCGGGACGGCGATGTAGAGGATCAGAGCACCGGCCGCAGCGCACCCGGCAAGCGCGGCGGGGAAATACCACCGGTTTTTCCCGGAAAAATACCGGGAGAAGAGATAGAGAATGACCGTTCCTGCGACAAGGCCGATATATGCATAGATATGCCCGATGGAATAAGTCGAAAGGTTCAGTGCCGGATCCTTGATCCCGAAAGTGAGCAGGCCGATGGAGGCCGTGACAAAGACAATGCTGTTGACCACGAGGAGATATTCCCCCGAATGCCCGCGGTACGCATCGATGACGAACTGCACGACCGTGTACACTCCCGCGATCAGCGCAAAAAGGATCATGGTCGGCATGACAAAGAGGCCCAGGAGATAGCCGATACCGGCGACAAACGCTAAAAAGAGGACTTTTTTCTGCGCTGCGATCTGTTTTAAATCGATTGCGGCGTCACGGGCCGATACGAGGGCATAACAGTACAGCAGGCAGAACAGGGTCGAAAAAAGTACCTCCGCAATATGGTGATCGATATACCCGTACAGGGAGACGGTATAAAACTGCCCGGAGACTGCTGCAGTAAAACCGGATGCCAGGATACCGGTCTTCCAGTCGCCGAAGTACCGCCCCACATAGTACATGAGCACGACAATCGCGGCGGCAAAAAGCGGGGTGGCGAGGAGAGCAGTCCCGATAATCTCAGGACGCGTGGCGGCCCCGGTGATCAGGCAGCCCGTGGCAATGATCGTGGGGAAGAGCGGGCCCCAGTAGACCACCGTTCCGTGCGGGTAATAGGACATCGGATCGAACCAGTCGTACCCCGGGAAATGGGTGAGGATCAGTTCGACCTGCCGCAGGTTATAGAAGGGATCGTCCATGGCCACCATGCTCATGATGTCCGTGGTCCCGGTCGAGAGACCGGGGAGCAGGCGCAGCCAGAGGGCAAAGAGGGCAAAAAATGCGACAAGGCCGGCGATCAGGTAGTTCCGGCGTTCTTTGAAAATGGGGGGAATCATTATAAAACCACTCGTGCGGGAAAGGTCATGCAGGAAAAAGCATGGGCCGTTATTCTTCCTTCTTTATCTCCCGCTTCCGTTTCAGGATATACCACGCGCCGGCCCCCAGCGCGAGAATCACGATAATGACTACCGCAATGAGTTCCGGAGTGATCGAAAATCCGATTGTCCGGGGCACTGCCGACATCTCGCCTTTTGGGCCGCCAAGATTCGTATCGTTGGTACTGACACCGATTTCAAGCGGGGTTGGCGTTGCAAGATATTGTTCCGGGATCGTTGCATTCGCAAGCGAGGCATTGGTCACATTGAATTCCTGCACAGTCACTACCGGCCCGGTTTCCTGTGCGGAAGGGACCGCAGCTCCGGCCGGGGGCAGGCAGAGACCGGCAAGCATGAAGATAGCAAGTACAAAAATTACCGACCGTTTGCTCATGGGAATCAGGCTCTTGTAAACAGAAATTCGACCGGACATACTATGAGGCTTGCGGTCAAAACAGCAACGTTTTTCGCCGATGACAGCCCGTTACCGGGACCGCCTCCGCAATTCCTTTTTGTTAAAATTTCCGCCCTGACAGAGAGGGGATTCATAACAGAGTAATGAGATACCTAAAATATGACGGGTATATGGCAGCACTTCCTCTCATTCCGATCATACCGGCACGGCCGTTTTTAAAATGGGCGGGAGGCAAGTCGCAGCTTCTTTGTGAGTTTGGAGGCCGCCTGCCCAAAAAAAAGACCGGGGACCGGAACGTTACCGGTTTTGTCGAGCCATTTGTCGGGGGAGGGGCGATGTTTTTTTATTTTCGCCACCATTTCCCCGCCGTAGAGAGCACGATCTGCGATATCAACCCCGAACTCATCCTTGCATACCGGGTCATCAGGGAAGCGGCAGACGACCTGATCGCGGAACTCGGGAGCATCGATTCCGCGTTCCGGGTAAAAGACGACCGGGAAAAGGAAGTGTTTTACTACCGGATGCGGGACGCATTCAACGAAACGAAAACTGCGATCGGATCGGTCATGCCAGACTCGGGAGAAATACGGCACGTGGCACAGCTCATCTTCCTCAACCATACCTGCTACAACGGCCTGTTCCGGGTCAATAAAAAGGGACGGTTCAATGTCCCGTTCGGCAGGTACAAAAAACCCGATATCCTGAACTGTGACAATCTCCGTGCGGTATCTCATCTTCTTGAAAAAACCCGGATTCTCGAAGGGGACTTTACCGTGTGCCGGAAGTACGTGGATGACGAAACCTTCGTGTACCTCGACCCGCCCTACCGGCCGCTCAGCGCCACGGCATCGTTTACCTCCTATTCCCGGGCCGGATTTTCCGACCGCGACCAGGAGCGGCTCGCACGGTTTTATAAGGCCCTCGACCGCAAAGGGGCGATGGTGATGTTGAGCAACTCCGATCCACGGTCTGAGTGCAGCGAAGATTCGTTCCTTGAAGATCTCTATGCCGGGTACCGTATCGAGCGGGTGCCGGCGCGAAGGATGATCAACTGCAAAGGCGGCCGGCGCGGGGCGGTAAACGAGCTCATCGTCACCAACTATTAACCGGTAGTTTTAGTTTCATGCCGCAAGCGCGATCTCTTTTAATATCCCCCCCGGATCTCTAAGCACCGTGACAGGATTCGAACTCGTATCCGCGTTTGCCCCCGCCGGGTCCCAGCCGGAAGCGATAGCAAAACTCAACGACGGGATTGCCGACAATGCCCGGTTCCAGACGCTTCTTGGCGTCACCGGATCCGGCAAGACCTTTACGATGGCAAACGTGATAGCAGCGGCAAACAAGCCCACGCTTGTCATCGCCCATAACAAGACGCTCGCCGCCCAGCTCTACCAGGAGTTCTGCGACTTTTTCCCGAAAAACCGGGTCGAGTACTTCGTCTCCTACTACGACTACTACCAGCCCGAGTCCTACATCCCGGCAAAAGATCAGTACATAGAAAAGGACTCGTCCATCAATCCCAAGATCGAGATGCTCCGGCTCTCGGCCACCGCGTCGCTCTCGTTTCGGCGCGACGTGATCGTGGTCGCCTCGGTCTCCTGTATCTTCGGGTTAGGCAACCCGGAAAATTTCCGGAACATGGGCTTTGACCTCTCGGTCGGCCAGAAGATCTCCCGAAACGAGATCCTGGGCCGGCTATTGGATATCCAGTTCGAGCGAAACGATATCGAGCTCGGGCCCGGGAAATTCCGGGTCAAGGGGGATACCATCGACATCGTGCCCGGGTACTTCAACGATATCATCCGGATCGAGCTCTTCGGGGACGAGATCGAACGGATCCGCGAAGTGGACAAAAACACCGGGGCAAAAAAGGAGGAGATGAAATATTTCTACGTGTATCCCGCCCGGCACTTCGTCACTCCCGAGAGCGCCCAGAAAGCGGCGATTGTCTCCATCAAAGAGGAACTCGATGAAGTGCTGCCCACGCTCGGGCTTGTCGAGGCGCACCGGTTAAAACAGAGGACGAACTTCGATCTCGAAATGATCGCAGAGACCGGATCCTGCAAGGGGATCGAGAACTACTCCCGGCACTTCGATGGCAGGAAAGCCGGCGAGAAACCCTACTGCCTGCTCGATTACTTCCCCGAAGACTTTTTGATCATTATCGACGAGAGCCACCAGACGATCCCGCAGCTCCACGGGATGTTCAACGGCGACCGTTCGCGAAAAGAGACGCTTGTTTCCTACGGTTTCCGGCTCCCCTCGGCGCTCGACAACCGCCCCTTGAAATTCCACGAGTTCGAGCAGTACATGCGGCAGGTGATCTTTGTCTCGGCAACGCCGGGTCCGTACGAGCAGAAGCATTCCGCGCAGGTAGTCGAGCAGATCATCCGCCCGACCGGGCTTGTCGACCCGGCAGTCGAGGTCCGCCCCATCGAGGGGCAGACGCTCGATGTGATCGAAGAGGTAAAAAAGACCATCGCACGCGGCGACCGTGTGCTCGTGACAACGCTCACAAAAAAACTCGCCGAGGAACTCTCCGAGTACCTTGCCGACCGCGGCATCAGGACCCGGTACCTCCATTCCGAGATCCAGACACTCGAACGCACCGAGATCATCCGCGAGCTCCGGCTCGGCAAGTTCGATGTGCTCGTCGGGATCAACCTCCTGCGGGAAGGTCTGGACATCCCCGAGGTCGGGTTCATCGGGATCCTCGATGCGGACAAGGAAGGGTTCCTCCGCGATGCCCGGAGCCTGATCCAGATCATCGGGAGGGCGGCACGGAACGTGAATGCCAAAGTGGTACTCTACGCGGACTCGATCACCGATTCGATGAAGGCTGCGATCTCCGAGACGCAGCGCCGGCGCGAGCTGCAGATAGCGTACAACGAAGAACATCATATCGTCCCGCAGACGATCGTAAAGCCGGTAAAAGAAAAGGAAGTCGAGGTAAAGGATACCAAGTATCTCCCCAAAGCGGAGATCCCGAACGTGATAATCGATCTCGAAAAACAGATGCGGGACGCAGCGGACAATCTCGATTTCGAGCGGGCAATTGCACTGAGGGACCAGATAAAAAAGTTAAACGAGCGGTTAAAAGTGGGCGGGAAACACCCGTAGTCTACCGGCGGCCCGGCTATTTTGCCAGAAACTCTGCGGGGACACCGGCATTCTCCCCGTCGCGCACGCCGACACGATAATAGCGCTTGATGAACTCCCGGACCTTCTCCGACTCGATCCAGCCCTGGTCGAGCTGGGTAACGATCCGGTCGATCTCCCGTGCCTGCAGCACGATCTTGTCGGTCACATCGCCGGGAGTAAGGCTGGAGAGCCCGACGATCACGGCAAGCGGGTTTCGTATATGGTCGCCGAGGATCGCAAACTGTTCGATGTTCTTTTCTATCTGTTCGAGGGCCTGCCTCTTTACCGCCTCCATCTGTTTTTTGTCGGTGATATCTATGAACGAGGCCATGATACAGACCGGGCTGCCGCGTTCGTTTTTCACGAGATTAATCCAGAGGAGGACGTAGAACGGTTTTTTGTTTGTCTTATAAAGACAGATTTCACCAAACCAGCTCCCCTTCTTTTTCAGCGCTTCCTTAATGGTCTCCGCAATCTCTTTCGAAGCCACGTAATCCCATATCGGTTTTCCGGTGAAATCCACCGCTCCTTTTGAATCCATCAGGGAATGGAGGGACGAGTTCACGTAGGTGATGGTATAATCAAGGTTCATGATCGCGATCGCGTTGATGGACGAGCTGATCGCGTGGTCCTTGATAATTAATGCTTCTTCTGCCTGTTTCCTCGCAGTGATGTCCACGACCGTACAGACGAACTGATCGTCGGCCAGTTGGCCGGCGGAGAGCAAGACCCACCGGGGCGAACCGGCTTTTGTAATAAACCGGGTCTCGAGATTCTCGACATTTCCCTGGCCCGATAACAGGGAGAAGAAGTGCTCGCGGTCCGATGGGTCTGCCCAGAGCCGGTCGAACGGGACGGCAACTGCTTCTTCCGGTGCATACCCGAGCGTTTCGGCAAAACGCCTGTTTACTTCGACAACCGATCGGTCGGAATCCCTCACAAGGCCGATCCCGGCTTCGGAATGGTTGAAGATCCCCCGGTACTTCACCTCGTTTTTGCGCATGTGCGTTGCAAGGCTCGAAACGACTGCTGCGACGCCAATTACGACAAAACAGGTGACTGCAGAAGCGGCAAGATCCTGGACGGCACCGTTTGTCAGGAGCGCAACTATCCCGATATAGAGTGCAGCGACTCCGACTGCGTAGATCACGCCCCACCGGGGATACCAGTAGGCAGCGATCACGATCGGGATATAGAGGAGATTGGTAGCAACAGCGGCAGTACCGTAGTGGAGGGCAAGAATATTGATCAAAAGCGCAACAATTGTCGTGTTGACGATGATAAAGAGCCAGAGATCGACGAGACTTTCCTCGCGTTCCGGAAACAGGGATCTCTTCTCCAGCTTCATGTACGACCGGTCCTGCGCAGCCTTTGTTAAAAAACCGGGGAACGGCCTTCTCGCTTTTCCCGTGAATATCCCCGCTTATGATTCCTCATTGCACAAACCTCAATTAATACTTTTTGGTTGACGTTCCCCGGGTAACGCGAAAAAACCCGGCGATCAGGGAATAAACGCCACAACAGTCCCGGTTTGATTTTTCGCGTCCGGTATTCCTTAAAAAGGCAGAGTCACACAACGACATACCTGCCGCATCTAAAAAAACAATAAACGGGAGTCCCGCCGGCTTATCCGAATCCCCACTGTGCGAGCGTGGTGTGCGAGGGATCGACGTCCTTCCATGTCCAGCCGAGTGCTTCGATGATCCTGGAGATCGGCTGCTCGATGGTCTTTTCAAGCATAAGCTCCCAGTCGGGCAAAAATTCCTTTGGCACCTGATCGGCATATTCGAAACAGAGCACATCGGTCTTCGGGTATTTTGCGGTGACCGCCTTGATGTAGATCCGCTTTGGCTTGCTGCCTTTGCCGAACTCCGTGTGCAGGTACTTGTTGGCGTAGCGGGCGCCCCGCACCTGCGCATCGTCGGTCTCGTAATCGTCCAGGGACTTTCCGATCCCGCCGGGGATCCCGATCTCGTCGAGCGAGTACTTCCCGGCCCGGTACTTTGTTATGATCCCGCCGAGGTACGCCTTGATCTCGGGGTATTCCACACCGGCAAGGATCATCTCCATCACTTTTCCCTGGACGGCTTTGGTGATCTGCGGGGTGTCGCTCCTCTTTGTCTCGAAACCCACGATATCGATCTGGTCGGCATCTTTCCCCTCTTTCCAGACGAGCCTGCCGGCATAGCGCTTCTTTTTCCCGGCCTGGAAAAACCGGGCATAGATCTTCTCGAACTTGATCGAGAAGTAATGGGTGTCTGCGTGAAGTTCGCTCTTCGCAAAGTCCTGGTAGCTCGCGTTGAGCATTTTTTCAAGCATCCGCGCCGTCTCGATCGTCTTCTCCTGCGGCATCGGCGGGATCTGCACCATGCAAGAATCCGTGTCGCCGTAGATCACCTTATAGCCCTGTTTTTCAATAATGCGGCGGGTGTGCTCGATGATGGCCCGACCGACCGAGGTCACGGCAGCGCCGATCTCCCGGTCGAAGAGCCGGAACCGGGTGTAGCCCGAGACACCGTAGTAGGTGTTCATGATCACCTTGAGCACGTTCTGTTGCATATCGTAGAGAAGGTACTGCGGCGAGCCATAGGGGAAGGTATTGCGGAGGTTCTTTCGTGCGTCCCTTTCTTTTAAGAGTTCCGAGAGGATACTCCGGGTCAGCCCGTCCGGCTGCTTCCTGAACCGGATCCCGTTCGGGGCAACGAGCTCGCCGTTCGGATCCTTTGTCTCGGGCGAGGCATTGATCGTCATCATCGCCATCGGGTAGAGCGATTTTAGATCGAGCACGATCACGTTCTCCCGGACCCCTTTGCTCGGCTCGAAAACGGTAGCACCCTCGAACTCCTCGGCATTCGCAAATCCCTTCGAGGGAAGGACGTACTTGCCGTGGGCTTTTCTTAAGATGTAGACATCGATCACGCTTGAGGAGTTGAGGGTCTTGTCGAGCGGGCAGCCCACGTACCGGGCGATCTCCCGGTAGAACCCGACGATGTTGTCCTTTTTGTCGATCGCAACGCAGAGCTCGACATCCTTGAAGTTGTACTCGACAAGAAGCGCCGGCTGTTTTTTCCAGAGATCGGAGACCGTGCCGGTGTAGCGCACCTTGCGCTCGCCTACTTCCTCTTCTGCTATCGCGTCGAGACGGTAGGATTCCTTTAAAGTCGAATGCATTTTCTTGTAGCCGCTGAGGAGATCGAAAAGGGCACGGCCGCGGAGCGCATTTCTCTCGGTCATGCCGGGAAGGCGGGCAAGCATCACCGGGGAAAGGCCGAGCTTTTCCATGCGGTTCATGATATAGGGGATATCGAACTCGACAAAGTTCCACCCCGAGAGGATATCCGGATCGCGCTCGGCAATGTAGGCTGCAAATGCCTTAAGCATTGCAACCTCGTCGGCATACGTGCAGATCGTGTGGGCGCCGGTCTTAAAGCAGCCGTTAACAAGTCCGCCGGCTGCAACCTTGTCCGTGATCTCCCCGGGCATGTTCGATCCGCCAAAGAGGAACGTGACATAATCGTCGTCGAACGAATCGTGGCAGGTGATGCAGATGATGGAATCCCGCTGGGGGTCCGGAAACCCGCGCTCGTCCTCGCACTCGATATCGATCATGCAGACCCGGGCCGGGGCGTTCGACTCGGCGGGGACGATCGCCCGGTAATCTGCCGGGTTTTTCTGTGCGGTCACGGCGCCGGTAAGCCTGCAGTCGATCATAAAACGGGTTGCGAACGGGATGTCGGCCTCGAAGTGGCGGTACCGGTCACGGATATTTTTCACATCGCCGGGCCGGACCGTGTAGAGGCGCCGGAGTTTTTCGCCGCGGATCGAACGGTACACCGTATCGGGCTCGATCGTCACGTTCGGAGGAACTGCCTGGCCCACCTGCTCCTCGGGCACGTAGAAATACGGGAGGAACCCGGTCACATCGATCCGGTGTGCCATTCCTCCCTCGTCCCTGCCGAAGATGTGGATGACCGGGCCGTCGGGGGCGTTGCTGTACTCCACCTGGTTGATCGCGATCGTCACGGCGCTGGTCTCTTCGTCCGTTGCCGGGAGGGTAAGGGTCTCTGCGGACCGTATCGCCTGTGCTGGCATGGTTTTTTAAGTCACCACCTTCCGGCAGAGATCGGAAATAAACGTCCCCGCCCGGGCCATTGCCGCCGCTTCCCAGGGATCGAGGTCCCACCGTTCGATCTCCCGTATCCCCCCGCTCCCGAGCCGGACCGGGACGCCAAGAGAGCAGCCGTCCTGGCCATATTCCCCATCGAGGACTGCGGAACAGGGAACCGTCTCCTGCGTGCCGGAGAGCAGGGTCTTCACAAGCGTTATGATGTGATACGCCGGGCCAAAAACGGTCCCGCCCTTCCCGCGGATCACTTCCATGCTTGCGCCCCGCAGCCCGCGGAGGATCTCGTCGCGCTTTTCCTCTGCAACCTTTACGCCAAGCCGGGAAAAGACCGGCACCTGGTTCTCGCCATGCTCCCCGAGAACAACGGCCGGTCCCTCGATCCCCTGCCGGGATAGGGCGTGGAAAAACCGCGCACTGTCCAGCTGGCCGCCAAAACCGATGCACCGCTCTTTTGGGATACCGGTGAGCCGGTGAAGGAGGTAGTTGTTTACGTCCATCGGGTTTGTCACTGTGACAAGAAGGCCGGGATAATCCTTTAAAAGCGCTCCGCACTGTTTTGTCACCGGGAGATTTGCCGCAAGCAGGTCGGCACGGGTCCGGATATCCGGCGTCCTTGGCAGGCCGGCGGCAAAGACACAGACCTCCGCATCCAGGATATCCCGGGGCGAAGTGAGGATATCTACGGGAAGGCCGGTGTGTTCTATATCGAGCACCTGGGCACGGAGCAGGCTTTCGGTGCGGTCGTAGAGGGCGAGTTCGTCAACGATCCCGGTCAGGGCCGCCAGGTACGCGACCTCACCGCCGATCCTCCCGACACCGATCACCCCCAGACGCGTCATGGTCTTTCCTGTAACACTAGGTATACATTTCCAAAACTTAAGTGACTACCGTCCAGAGCCGCCCCTGTACCAAAAAGATGTCCTTTATTATTTCCGGCGACCATTGTGTGATGAAATGGTTCAGCTCAGATCGGGCCCGGTTACGGTCGGGGGCGTGAAACTCAACAACCACCTCCTTCTCGCAGCCGGCGTGCTCGGGACAACGGGGGCCTCGCTTTTGCGGATGCTGAATGCGGGCGCAGGGGGAGTGGTCACAAAATCGATCGGACCGGAACCCAAGAGCGGACATGCCGGACCCTGCGTTGCCGTGCTTGATGACGGGCTTTTAAATGCCATGGGTCTTCCCAACCCCTCGCAGGAATTTACCGGGGAGCTCGGCCCGCTTAACGGAAAACCGGTGATCGTGAGCATCTTTGGCGGGAACCCGGAGGAGTTCGCAGAGGTTGCCGGGTGGTTTAAGGGAAAGGCCGCCGGTTTCGAGCTCAACCTCTCCTGTCCGCACGCGGAAGGCTACGGGGCGGCAATCGGTGTGGACCCGGCCCTCGTCGAGGCATGCACCCGTGCAGTGAGCACGCTCGGAATGCCAACCTGGGTAAAACTTACGCCGAACGTGACCGATATCTCCATGATCGGGAAGGCGGCGGAGCGCGGCGGGGCATCGGCAATCGTGGCAATAAACACCGTAAAGGCGATGAGGATCTCGACTGCTCTCAGGCAGCCGGTCCTCGGGCACCGGTACGGGGGACTTTCCGGGAAAGCGGTCTTTCCCATTGCGGTGCGGTGCGTGTACGAACTTTACGAATCGTGCAAAATCCCCATTATCGGCTGCGGGGGGGTCTCGTCCGCCGATAATGTAATTGAGATGATGATGGCCGGGGCACAGGCAGTGGAGATCGGGAGCGCAGTGCAGCAGGACATCGAAGTCTTCGATATCATCGCAAAAGAGCTGTATGCGAAAAACGGTATAGCGCCGGAGGAGATCGTGGGGTGTGCCCATGGATGAAAAACTACCTGTACCGGTAACCATCACGGAGATCAAAACCGAATCGCCTTCGGTAAAGACCTTCTTTTTCGATAAGGGGTTCGACTTTACCGCAGGACAGTTTGCAATGGTCTGGGTGCCGAAAATCGACGAGATCCCGATGGCGCTCTCTGCCAAAAACAGCATCACGGTACAGAAAGTCGGCGATGCCACAGAAGCGATGTTTAACCTGGCACCCGGGGCACAGCTCGGGATCCGGGGGCCGCTCGGGAACGGGTTTACCAAAGGCGAGAAGATGCTTGCCATTGCCGGCGGTGTCGGGGCAGCGCCGCTCCTGCCGCTTGCCAGATCCGACTGCGTGATGACAATGCTTTTGGGTGCACGGACGGAAAACGAACTCCTCTTTATCGACCAGCTGGACGAGAGCACGGACGTGCTGATCGCCACCGACGACGGGAGCCTGGGCGTGCATGGGTTCGTGACCGACCTCTTTGAGGAAGTGAACCTTGCCGCGTACGACGGGATCGCGGTCTGCGGCCCGGAGCCGATGATGCGGGCAGTGCTCGGCCGGCTCGATGCAAAAGACTGCCTGGGAAAGACCGAGTTCTCGCTCCACCGGTACATGAAGTGCGGGATCGGCGTCTGCGGCTCGTGCTGTATCGACCCCGACGGTATCCGCGTCTGCCGTGACGGCCCGGTCTTTAACGGCGAACTCCTAAAGAAAACAGAATTCGGCCACTACATGCGGGACGCCTGCGGCAACAGGAAAAACATCTGAACCGGCGATCCGAGAGATCCCCCGACGGCTCTTTTTAAACTGGAAAAACAGGGCTCTGTAGAAATCATCTCCCCCTTCCCCAAACAGTATTTGAGAGGGTGATCCCCCTCTCTCCCACAAAGGGGGAGGCAGCCCAAGGGGGCAAGCCTCCTTGACTCCCGCAGAATAAAAATTTTTCAATTGTACTTCCCGTACACGGTTTTGCTCCACGGGGCGAGCCCCGACGAGGCGGCGAGCACCCGTGGTTCCATCCTAACAAAATTCATGATGATACGTAAGGTTTTCTACAGAGCCAAATACAGCGCGATTTTTAGTGTTACCGCAGATCCTGGGGCCGGGTCCCGTTCCCGGTAAACCGGAACCCGCCTTTCGGGACCCGGATCTCGAACCGGACACCCTGCCCGAATGTGCCGGTCTCGGTCATGGAGATCCCGGTGATCCCGAGGATCTCGGTGCTCAAAAAGAGGCCGTATCCCGTATTCCGCGTGTACTCGCGCCGGAAGATCTTCCCCTTTGCCTTGGGGTCGATACCGACACCATCGTCTTCGCACGAGATGACGAGATCCTGGTCCGCAATCCCGTAGGCAAACCGGATCCGGGTAGCATGTTCCCCGTGGGTCAGGGTATTTTCGATAAGGTTCGCAAAGACCCGCAGGAGCCCGGCATCCGCATATACCTCAACACCCCCGGGCTGGACATCGAGCGCAATACTCCCGAGGTTGATCCCCGCCGCCGCTTCGCGGATCACCGGGCCGATCTCCTGCCAGCGCGGTTCGGATTCCCCGATTGCCTGGTAATCGCGCGTGAACCGGATCTGTTTCTGGACCATCCGGAGAACATTGTCCATCTTTGCCAGGTACCCGGCAAGAACCGGATCCGATTCCGCTTCCCGGACAAGGGCAAGGTACATCATCATCGCGGAGATCTGGTTGAGGATATCGTGGCGGGTGACCCCGGAGAGCGTAGCGAATTTGCGGTTTGCAAGCCGGATTGCCGCTTCAAAGCGCTTGCGTTCCTGGATCTCGGCAAGGAGCTCCTCGTTCGAATGCATGAGCTGCTCGGTGCGTTCGTTCACCCTGCGTTCGAGATCTTCCTTTGCCTTCTCGATCACCTGCTCGGCCATCTTGCGGGCGGTGATGTCGATTGCAGAACAGATCGCAATACGGTCAGGTGTCGCGGATGCGGATACCAGGAACTGGCGGAGCGTCCCGTCGCGGGCCGTAAAGACCATTTCGGTATCCCCGGTCTTCTGCTCCCGGGTAAGCTGTCCCGTAAGCCGGTCACGGTCAGCGGCATTTGCAATAATGAGTGAAAGCGGCTGGCCGGCAAGGACTGTACGGTCGAGTTTGAGCATCTGCGCACACTTCCCGTTGCACTCGATGATCTGCAGGGTGTCGAGGCTGAACGTAAAGATCGCGGCCTGGGAATTCTCAAAGATGCAGTGGTATTTGCGCTCCTCTTCGCGAAGACCCCCGGCAAACGACGATGTCACAACGCCTATCGTGACAAACACGACATACCATGCCGTTGAGACCGCCACTGCCTGCGGGTCAAAGCCGCTGTACCCGTACACGAGGACTATGTACACCGAACTTAAAGCCAGCGTGAAGAGCACGCCCCGCTCCGGGTAGAAATAGATAAAGAGGATGATGGGGAGGAAATAGATGAACGGGAAGACCTCGTAGATCCCGACAGAGAGGGAATAGACGGTCGAGGCAAGGGCGATTGCGATCGTAAGGACGATCATGGCCGCCCGGTAGATCCGCTCTTTTTTGGCCGGGGACATTGCTGCGGTCATAGCCTTTTACCCCCGTCCTTTCCGGGATCGTCCTTTTCCTTTTTTGAGAGGAGGGCTTCACCGATTCTGCGGCGTTCGATGATCTCCTTTTTCAAATCCACATTCATCTGTTCGAGCCGGGCCGTCCGTTCGCGCACCTGCCGTTCGAGGTCTTCGAGTGTCTGGCGGATCTCCTCGTCGGCAACGGTTGCATCGGTTATGTCGACGACCGAGCAGAGCACGGCATCCTTCCCGATATAGAGGGGAGTCCAGACCGACCGGATAAGGCCGCCGTCTTTTTGCCGGAGGAGGCACTCGCACCGGGCACTCCCCTTTTTCTCCCGTGCTTCGTCCATGAACCGGTGCAGCGTTTCCGTATCGGCAATGATCTTATCCACCGGTTCGCCTTTGAGCTCGTTCCTGGAGAAAAGCAGGGCCTGTGCGCACTTCTGGTTGACGGCCCGGATCGTGAGCGTTGCGGGATCGATACAGCAGATCCCGTCCAGCGTGTTCTCCATGATGGAACGGATCCGTGCCTTTTCCTCGACAATGCCGTTTGCATAGGACGATGCAACTACGGCAAGGGTGACAAAGATGGCAAACCAGGCCGTCGAGATCGCGATCAGCGTGTGGTCCAGCCCTCCGAGGAAATACACGAGGACGATGAAGACAAGGCTCAGCCCGAGGGTAAAGAGCACGGCCCGTTTCGGGTAAAAATAGACGGCGCAGATTATGGGGAGGAGATACAGGAAGGCAAAGACCGCCGATACCCCGTGGGCCAGGGAAAAGACCGTGCCGCATATAGCGCTCGCGGACGCGATGGCAACGATCAGGAGACGCAGCACCCCTTCACGATCCCACGGCAACCCGCCCATTTTCCTCAAGTACTCCCCCGGAAAGACGACAGGTACATCCCTCCCGGTCTATATTCTAGAGTGAACCTGAACCCATATAAGGGTAGAGGAACCCGCTTTGCCCCGGGAAGATTAAGACGTGCATCAGCAAAAAGCAATACCAAAACAGCAGGCTTAAACCGGGACACAAAGGGTCACCGATCCGGCGCCGGGCACCGGTTGATACGGTCGAGCTCGTCGAGCTGGTTGATGTTGGTAAACGTCCTGAGATCGGGGTCCAGCCGGCGGAGGTCTTCGACCGGGATATAGCGGGTGTTGAGCGTCTGAACCATTGAGCGGAGCGAGAGAGAAGTGTGGCTTTCGAGATAAGAAAGCAGCGCATCCCTCCGGTACACCGCGTGGAGTGGCTCGAACATCCACTCGTTCCAGTTGGGGATCGCGGCATCGTACTCCCCGAGGGCATCGAAGAGATAGCGGACAACCTCCGGGTTGACAAACGGCATGTCGCAGGCGGCAACAAAGACCTGATCCCCGTGCACGGCAAGAGTTCCGGCGTGGAGCCCGCCAATGGGCCCGAGCCCCTGGCGGATATCGTAAGTACAGGAGATATTGCCGAGGTCTTTGAACCGGATGCACTGCTCGGGACTCCTGGCAACGATCACGATCTCGTCGGCAACACCGGACAGGGTTTCCACCAGCCGTTCGATGAAGGTCTTTCCCTCGCAGGTAAAGAAATATTTTTCGCGGCCGTTTGCCCGGCGCGCCTCGCCACCGGCAAGAATGACCGCGGACCGCATTAAGGGACTCCGCCGTTCGTGAGGGTTTCGCGGAACTTTATGAGGCTGACAATGCAGGCGTTCACGGGTGTCGGGATCTTGTGGAGGGCTCCTTTTGTCACGATAGCCCCGTTTAAGAAGTCGATCTCGGTTGGCCGGCCTCTTCCGAGGTCCTGGAGCATGGAAGAGTGGTGGCCGGCCGTTGCCGGCAATTGGGTATCGTGCAGGAACGCAAGGTATTCGTCTGCGGTCTTCCACGGAAGCGAGACACCTTCCGCTTCCACGACCAGAAATCCTTCCCTCACGATCGATTCCACGATCTTCCATGCCGCGGGATGGGCGAGTTTCCCGTAGGGGACTCCCATGATTGCGCCGAGCGGGTTGAGCGCACAGTTATACAGGGTCTTTCCCCAGAGGTCCGAGCGCACGGCGGGACTGCCTTCAACCCGGATCCCGGCCTCCTGCATGAGGGCGACCAGTCGCTTCACCGGTTCGTCAAGGCCCGCCGGGAACCTCCCGAGCTTTGCCATACCGCCATCGACCGAGACGTGAACGGCCGCATCGCCGGCCCATTCGAAACCGGTGATGATCATCCCGCCGATCACCCGGTCGGTATACCTGCCGATGATCTCCTCGTTTCCTATCCCGTTCTGGAGGCTGACCGTTTCGGTGTCCCTGATGGTTGTAGCAAACTCCCGGCAGATCGCATCGGTGTCCCTCGACTTGGAAGTAACGATCGCATAATCGAACCGGGCGTCCGCGGGGACGGTGTCCGAGACGCTGAACCGGTAGGTGTCTTCTCCCCAGATACCGGTGAGCGTAAACCCGCCGGCCCGTATGGCATCGGCGGTCTTTTTCCGTGCTACCGCATGGACTTCACAGACACGGGAGAGTTTTGCAGCGACAGAAAGCCCGACCGCTCCTGCTCCCAGCACGAGAACCTTCATAGCATGCACCTAAAAACGGACATATATTCTCCCGTATGGCAATTAGATATACCGATACTTCCGTCCCGCGTGCTTGGTTATCCCTGTTCCTGCTGCCGCCGGGCCTTCTTTTCCTTGTTCATGCCCTTTTTTTCCATACCAAGAAGCAGTTCCTTGATCTCCAGGGCCGGCGAAAATCCGCCGATACCGTGTGCTGCCACGATCCGGTGGCAGGGGACGACAAGCGGCGTGGGGTTGCGGGCCATGGCCTGCCCGACCGCTCGCGGGGAAGTGCCGATCATTGCCGCGATCTGGCCGTAGGTAGCGGTGCTCCCGTAGGGCACTTCGCGGACGGCCCGGTAGATCCGGGCCGAGGGGGTGTCGCCTTCGCAGGCAATCGAGGCAAGCCCGGAGAGGTCAGACAAGCGGCCGGCACAGTACTGCCGGATCGGGGCTGGCACCGGGCCGGAGAGACCGGTTGTCGAGAACCTGACCCGGTGGATGGTATCCCCGGCCCACCAGACGTGGACGTGCCAGAGTCCGAGCCGGCACGAGCCCCCAGTCACTTCCATGTTGTCACCAGCTCCCGGAACTTTGCATGATCGCATTCCACCATCTCATCCTGGATCCAGGCAGGAAGCGCTTGGTGCACCCTCTTTTCGAGGAACCGCTTCTCCCCGAACACCAGTACTCCGCGGTCTTCGGGTGTGCGCAGGACGCGCCCGAGCGCCTGGAGCGCCTTGTTGATCGCGGGAAGTGTGTAGCAGATGAACTCCCCTTCCTCGCCGTACCTGCGCCGGAAGTACTCGATCACCATCCTCCGCACCCGGGTAAAAGGCGCAAGCGGCAGGCCGACAACCATTGCCCCGGCAAGCATCTCGCCCCGGTAGTCGAGGCCCTCGCTCCACTTCCCCCCGCAGACCGCGAAGAGAATTCCCGACTCTCCCTGTGCGGGAAGCGAGAGGAACTCGTTGAGCGCGGCACTGGCATTTGCCGCATCCCGGGGCTCAATGTAGATCTTCCTGCGCCGCAGGCGGGACGAGACAAGCGACGCGTAGGTCTCAAGGATCTGGTAACTGGGGAAATAGACGGCCCGGTTGCTCTTCTGGGCTGCAAAGGCTTCGATATATTGTGCAACCTTTTCGGAGTTTTCGGTGCTCTGCCTCTGGGAGTAGGCGGTGGTGATATCGGTTGCGCAGCAGATGAGGCGGTTCTCTTTTGGGAATGCGTTGGGGAGAGCCATGGTCGCCACTTTCGCGTCGTTGAAGTACAGGCGCCGGAAGCTCTCGACCGGCGAGAGCGTTCCCGAGATCATGATGCAGCAGGCGTGCGTAGAGCAGATCTCGGTCAAGGGGGCTGACGGGTCGATGTTTCTGACTTCGAGCACGATCCCGTCCTCGGACTTCCTGTACACCGTGAGGTAGGCAGGGTTTCGGGAAGACTGCGAGAGCCGGTACAAAAAGTTCGTGAGCTTCTCGATCGCGGTCTCGCGGAACTCTCCCGATTTCTGGTTGCGGTCCCGGATGGACTCGGCAAGGCCCATGAGCTCGTCGACAATGTCTTCCATGTCCTTCCAGAGCGAGCCTTTGACAATCATCCGGTCGAAGATCGCCGGGTCGAACCAGTCCTCAGGCTCGGGGGAGTTTGCGAGACCGGAAATGAAGTCCGAGAGCCGGGGCAGGACGTGACGGACTGCGTCGGCTCCTTTGTACATCTTCTTCATGCCGATCAGTTCGCGGGTGGCCTGCTCCACGTCCTTGGAAGAGATCGCAATGCTCTCGATCGACTGGATCGCGTCCCCGCAGTTGTGCGCCTCGTCGATCAAGAGCATCACGTCCTGTGCCTCGACGTTGAGGTTCGCGTAGAGCTGCTCGCGGATCACCTGGTCGAAGAGGTGGTGGTAGTTGAGGATGATCACATCCGCGTTCTTTGCCGCGTGCATCACGAGCTCGTACGGGCAAACCTCGCCGGCAAACCCGGCCATCTCCTGGGGCCGGACCGGGTCGGCGAGCACCCGTTCGGCCTTCGACCGCACCGCTGCCGAAGGGACCATCTTGACACCCCCGGTGTCCCCGGGCACGAACTGGCGGCTCGCGATAAAATAGGGGCAGAGGAGCGGGTGCTCGCGGTCCATCCTGCGGATCTGCTGGACGATGAAGGGGTCTTTGATGGGGTTGGTGGCGCCCCGTTCAGCCCGGTCGCGCATGAGGGACGAGGAGAGGGCCTTGACCCCCTCGCAGCGCCGGTATACGTCCCCTTCGCCGCCGAGCAGGCACATGCTCTTTTTCCCGACGAGATACACGGTCTTTAAGGTCGGCTGCTTCTTTTTTACGAGTGCGAGTTCCCGGACAAACGTCGTGAGCTGGCTGACCGTCCGGACCGCTATCACAATCCGGCGGCCTTTTCGCTCGCTGAGGAGCGCGGCAACAACGCTCGACTTGCCGCTGCCGGTCGGGGCATCGATCATGCCGATCCCGCCTTCGCGGGCGACGGTGGCGGCAAATGCGAGCATCTCGCGCTGGTGCGGGCGGTACTCGCTGTATGGGAAGAAGGGATCGAAGCTGTCCATTACCGGGAATAGATTGGCGGCCGGATCTTTTATGGGTGTGGGGCGGGGCGAAAGTAGCCGATGGGGGGTGGGGGCCAGGGGCCTGCCTTACAGGAAAAATGACCGGGCCGGACTTTTTTGCCGGAGGGGTACCCCCATCCCCCCTTGCCCGGGCCGTCCGGCGTGGCGTGCCGGATTTTTGTCACATGTACATGTGATAATCGCATGTACATGCGAATATCGCATAATTATGTGACAACCGTATTGGGGATTTTTGATCCGAAGGGGGGAGGGGGTGGGGGTCCCTTGGCGTTTCCTTTTCGATCCTCAACCGCTATATTCCCGCACAACCCAACTGTTCTTCATGGCAGTCCACCCGATCGAGTTCCGGTACGGCACAGCGGAGATGCGCAGCGTCTGGGACGAAGAGAACCGGTTTTCCTGCGTTGTTGCCGCAGAGGTCGCACTCGCGCAGGCCGAAGCAGCGCACGGTCTTATCCCGCAGGCAGCGGCAGACGAGATCGCGCAGAATGCAAAGAAAGCCTCGCTTGCCCGGGCAAAGGAGATCGAAGCGGAGATCAGCCACGACATGATGGCGATCGTCAAGGCAGTCTCCGAGGTAACGGGGGAGTCCGGGCGGTGGGTGCACTATGGAGCTACCTCAAACGATATCCTCGACACGGCGACCGGCCTCCAGCTCGCGCAGGCTCTCGACCTGATCGATGCAAAACTGCGCCGGCTCCTTGGAGTGCTGCTCAAACGGGCCGGGGAGACGACAACGCTTGTCGCGGTGGGACGGACACACGGCCAGCAGGGTGTGCCCACCACCTACGGCCTCCGGTTTGCCATCTGGGCAAGCGAGGTAGGCAGGCATATCGAACGGCTCGAACAGCTGCGCCCCCGGGTCGCGGTCGGCCAGATGACCGGCGCGGTCGGGACACAAGCCGCGATCGGCCCAAAAGGCATGGCCGTCCAGAAGACCATGATGGAGATCCTCAAACTCTCTTCGGTCGATGTCTCCAACCAGGTCATCTCCCGGGACCGGTACGCGGAATATTTCATGTTCCTTGCAAACGTGGCAACAACGCTCGACAAGATCGGGGTCGAGATCCGCAGCCTCCAGCGCACCGAGATCGGGGAAGTAGAAGAAGCGTTTGGCGCAAAGCAGGTCGGGTCCTCCACGATGCCGCACAAGAGGAACCCCATCAAGTCCGAGCAGGTCTGCGGCCTGGCCCGGATCGTACGGGCGGCAGTCGAACCGGCGCTCATGAACAACACCCTCTGGGACGAGCGCGACCTCACGAACTCTTCCTGCGAGCGGGTGCTCTTCCCCGAGGCTTCGATCCTTGCCGACCACTGCATCCGGCTCATGACAACCGTGCTCGACAATCTCGTGATCAACCGGGCCGCCATCCGGCGCAACCTGGCATTCCTCCACGGGATCAACATGGCCGAGTCAGTGATGATCGACCTCACCCGCCGGGGCATGAACCGGCAGGACGCCCACGAGCGCATCCGGCTAGCAAGCATGCAGGCCCTTGCCGAAGGCCGTCCGCTTGCCGAAGTGCTGGGAAAAGATCCCGAGGTGATCCGGTTCTGTTCGCAGGCCGAGATCGCAGCCCTTTTGTCCCCGGATGCCTATATCGGAACCGCGGTCGAACAGGTCCAGGCAGTTATCGGAAAACTCCGGCCGCTGGCCTCATAACCGCTTCATTATTCCTCTTTTTGTTCATTTTGTGTTAATATCTGTCCGAACAATAATGACAGATTTATACGGTACTACAGTTAATTCACAGTAAGATGGATCGGGAATTCTCGCTGCGGGGCATGCGGTTCACGCAGACGGACATCGTACGGTTTTCTGTCATCGCATCGCTTACGCTCTGCGCGATCCTGATTGCAGCGGTCACCGTTTCAAGAAACGACGGCATCCTGTACGCCCAGCTCTTCTATTTCCCCATTCTCTATACAACCTATTTTTACCCGAAAAAGGGGATCGTCCTTTCGGGGATCTGCGGGATCGTCTACGAGTGCCTCGTCTACGTGACCTTCTTTCCCGACGCTGTTGCCCTCTGGTCTGCAACCGGGCAGGCGGTCCTCTTTATCTGCGTTGCTCTCGCGGTCGCGTATTTCACGAACCTGATCCGGATCTCCGAAGCCCGGTACCGCAGTATCTTCGAGAATTCGCTTCTCGGGATCGTACTCTTTGACAAGAACCGGTTTTCCATAACCATGGTCAACCAGCAGCTTGCCACCGTTCTTGGTTACACGACCGCCGAACTCTCGCAGATCTCCTTTGCCGACCTGTTCTATTCCCGCGAATACCAGCGGAAATTCTTCGAGAACCTCGGATCGGGCGAGGATATCAGGAACTTCGAGACCTGTTTTGCGACAAAGGCAAAAGAGCCGCACTGGGCAAACCTCTCGTGGAGCCGGATCGACGAGACGATCATCAGCTGTTCGGTTATCGATATCGATGCGGAAAAGCGTGCAAGAAAGGAAGCCGCCGACAGCTCCGCCCGGTACCGGCAGGTGACGGAGAGTTCCCCGACCGGCATCGTGATCACGGAGGGCACCACCATCCGTTTCGCCAACCCGGAATTTTCAAAGCTCACGGGATACGAACCGGATGAATGCGCAGGCAGGGACCTTCAGGAAAATATCCTGCCGGAAGACCGGGAGCGGTTCGCTGCATTTGCGGGCCGCTGGGCGGCAGCGGCACCGGCCGCCGACCGTGCCGAGTTCCGCCTCATAACAAAGAGCGGCGAGGTCCGGCGAGCCGTGCTCTACTTTACCCCGATCGTCCGGGACAACCATCCTGCCGGCCTCATCAACATCATCGACAACACCGAGTGGGAGGAATACCGCGAGAGGGTGGAGCAGACTAAGGAACGGCGGCGTGAAATGATGCGTGCGGTCGCCCACGAGCTCAGGACACCGCTCCAGCCGGTCCTCGGCTACCTCAACCTGCTCCTCCAGGACCCAAAGTCCTTTGGCGTTACCGACGAGACCCGGAAGATCCTCGAACAGTGCGCAAAGAGCGTGGACAGCGAGCGCCAGATCATCAACCACATGCTGGAACTCTCCGTGCTCGAAGAGGAGGAGACCGGGCTGGACTACTCGGTCTTTTCCGTAAAGGAGATGGTGACCTCGGTCATCGCTGCAGGGGGATATGCCCTCATGGCGGATATCGCCGTCGACATACCTGCCGGTATCACGTTCGAGGCAGACCGCCAGAAACTCTCGCGGGTTATCGATGTCCTGATCGCAAACGGTATCGCCTATTCCAAGCCCCAGAAAAAGATCTGGATCACGTACCGCAGTTCCCCCTCCCTTCCCTTCCACCGGCTCGCCGTTCAGGACAATGGCGTCGGGTTTACCGAGGCACAGTTCGATGAAGTATTCAAACCGGAGAACGAAGTCAGGGCCGCAGAAGGCGGCAGCGGCCCGGGCCTGTCGCTTGCCATCGCAAAGAAGTACGTCCAGCTGCACGGGGGATACATCAGCGTCGAAAGCATCGTGAACATCGGGAGCACGTTTACCATCCACATCCCGAAGATACGGCCGCCGGAAAAAGGAGACAAGAGGTGAATTCATTTGAAACTTAAGATCGTGGTCGTGGAGGACGACCAGCCCATCCTCGACCTTATGGGAATCCTGCTAAAAAAGATGGAATACAACCCGGTGCTTATCCAGAACGGACTGGACGCACTGACCTATGTCCGCTCCGAACCGCCCGCGCTTATCCTGCTCGATATCATGATGTCGCCCCTGTCGGGCTGGGAATTCCTCGAACGGCTGCGGAACGAGTACAACCTGCGGGAGACGCCGGTTATCCTCTTTACCGCTTCGCCGCTTGCAGAGGAGCGGGTAAAAGAGATCAACGATCCGCGGCTCGGTATTCTCCAGAAACCGGTCACTTATGATGAATTAAAGGCCAAGGTCGGGCAGTTTATCGCATAACGCCTTTTTTGGCCGGCATTTCCGGCATTCTTCCCCGTACCGGCCGTACTTTTTCCGGCTCGTCCGAAAGGACATACAGCATTATCTAGGTTGAACAACGATGGAAATGTAATAAAATCCGATCTCTTCCTTCCGTTTGAGGCTGCCATGATCTCGGTCCTGTATGTCGACGACGAATCCGCTCTCCTTGAAGTCACCAAGATATTCATGGAACGGGGCGGCGAATTTTCTGTCGACACTGCGACATCGGCAAAAGAGGCGGTCACAAAACTCAAAGGATCGCACTTTGACGCACTCATCTCCGATTACCAGATGCCGGAGATGGACGGCATCGAACTTCTAAAGTACCTCCGCCCGCGCTGCAATGGCATGCCGTTTATCCTCTTTACCGGCAAGGGCGGCGAAGAGATCGCAGGCGAAGCACTCAATGCCGGCGCGGACTACTATATCCAGAAAGGGGGGTCTCCCCGGACACAGTTTGCCGAACTCGAAACAAAGATCCGTTCGGCAGTTGCCCGACGCAAAAGCGAACAGGAGCTCCGGCGCTCTGAAGAGAACTTCCGGGCACTTATCGAAAATTTAAACGAGATCGTCTGGACTGCAGACCCCGAAGGTACGATCACGTATATCAGCCCAGGCATCAGCCGTCTTGGCTACGATCCGCGGGAGATAACCGGAAAGGACATCTCGCTCCTTGTCGCGGCCGAAGACATTCCCGAGGTCGCCCGACACCTTGCCGCGACAAAAGCGGGCATCACGGAACCCTGCGAGTTCAGGGTCCTGGACCGGACCGGGAAGACCCGTTGGATCCAGGTATCCTGCCGGTCAAGGACTGAAAACGGCAGTGTTACCGGCATCATGGGCACGCTCACCGAGATATCCGCGAAGAAAATGGAGGACGCGGACATCCGGGGAAAGGAACACCTCCACCGGCTCCTGATGGATACGGCTGCCGACGGGATTGTTGCGCTCGATCCCGATACCGGCAGCCCGACCGATTACAACAACGAAGCCTGCCGCATCCTCGGGTATACCCGCGATGATTTTGCAAAAAGCCGGGCCGCAGACTGGGAGGCCCCGGATGCCCCGCAGAAATTCTCACGGATCCTTAATGAGGTACCACAGACCGGGCGGAGCGTGTTTGAGACCCGGTTCCGTACCCGGGACGGGACGTTCCGGGATATCCACGGTACCGCACAGCGGATCGATGGCGGGATCCGGCAGTGGATTGGCGTCACATTCCGGGACGTCACAGACGAGAATACGTCAGCGCAGCGGCTGGTAGACAAGGCCGCCGAGTGCAGCGACCTGTACGAGGAAGTGCCTGTTGCCGGATTCACCCTTTCTTCCGCGGGAACCATTACTGCTGCCAACCGGGCCGGCATGACCCTGCTCGCCGGGAAACAGGAACGGCCCGTGGGAACCTCCCTGCGGGATTACATAACCGCAGACGGGCAGGCTGCGTTCGATGCAGCGCTGGTGGAACTGGCTGTATCGGGAGGTGTCCGGGGAAAGGTCTTTTCCCTTGACCTTCCGGGAAAAGCGGAAGTCATGGTACGGTTCGACGGGACCGCGATCCGCGATCCCGACGGGAGCCTGCGCCGGTTCTCCATAACGCTTGCCGATGTCTCTGCCCTTGTTGCCGAACGGGAAGCGGAGCAGACCGCGGCACGTACGGCAAAGGGAATCATTGCCGGTCTCCGGGACGGGGTAATTGCCTGCACCCCGGATCTTCTCGTAACGGAATGGAACGAGGCAATGGAGGATATCAGCGGTATTCCCGCAAAAGACGCGATTGGAAAACTGCTCGGAGAAGTACTGCCGTTTTCCGGGGAGATCCGGCCGGATTCGGCAGCCGGGCGCGCCCTTGCCGGGGAGATCGCGGTGATCCCGGACACGCCTTACGAGTACCGGGCCACGGGAAAGAACGGGTGGTGCAGGGTCGTCTTCTCCCCGGTACGGGACGATACCGGAACAATACGGGGGATTGCCGGCACCGTGCAGGAGGTTACGGCCCGTACGCAGGCTGCCCGTAGGATACGGGCACAAAACCGCCTGTATGCGATCGGCGAAGGAGTGCGATCCGCTGCTCTGGAGGCACGGCACCTGGAGGACTTCCTGAGAGAGACCTGCCGGCTCGCAGCCGGGACCGAAGGCGTCAGTCTGGCCTGGATAGGACTTTTCGACCATGCCGCCGGCATTCTCCGCCCGGTGGCATCTTTTGGGGATACCGGGGACCTGCCAAAAGAGGGGTTTACAATCGGCGATCACGACAGCGGCGCGGGACCAGCCGCGGATGCGATCCGCACGGGCAACACTGTTGCCGGTGAAGATCCCACGGGGCATGCACGCTCGCTTGCCGCAATCCCGTTCCGCCTCAACGGCGAGGTCGTGGGCGTCATTACTCTCGGCTCTGATGAACCGGACGCTTTTTTGAAAGCCGAAGACGACCAGTTTGCGCTCCTTGGCTCGGCACTCACCTCTGCCCTTGACCTTCTCGATAAAAAGACCCTCCGGCGCCATGCGGGAAAGGGCTCGCACGGAAGCTGGGAGCGGACCCGGTTCCTGGCCGAAGGACTCGAAACCGCATCGATTCCCTTTGCCGTAATCTTTCCTGACGGGACGACCGGGGCGGTAAACGCGGCGCTCTGCAGGTTCCTTGGTTACACCGAGGAGGAACTGCTCGCACTTCCCCTTACCGGGCTCTTTTCTCCAAAGGATGCGGCAGCGGATGCATGCCGGCATGTCCTTGCCACGCAGGTTCCCGGACGGTTTGAATCTGTCCTGCGTGCAAAGGACGGAACGGAAATCCCGGTCGGGGTCTTCTTGCAGTCAATGACCGACGAAACCGATGGCGGGCAGTGCGTCTCGGTCTTTATCACCGACCGCACCACGCAGGTTGCGGAGTTTGCACGGCTCACGCAGGAGAACGACCGCTCCCACGCGTTCCTTGAGACCTGCAACGCGCCGCTCCTGCTCGTGGGCGCACGCGGAAACGTTCTCCGGGCAAACCCGGCATCCTGTACGCTCTTTCTGCAGCAGGGACCCGGCTTCTCCCTAGCCCCGGAGAGCGGCAGCGGGGACCCGAGGTTTGTCGAGCTCATCCGGATATGTAACGAAACCGGGCAGGCACAAGGAATCCTGCGCCTTATCCGGGCAGACGGCTCTCCTTTCGATGCAGAAGCAGCCGCACGCCGGTTTGGCAACGGAAATGGCGAACCGTCCTATACGCTCGTGCTCCGGGAGATCGACAGCGCAGAAACCTCCCGAACAGCGCAAAACGACAGCCCCGAGCCGCTCCACGCGTTCCTTGACAGCCTGCCCTTCCCGGTCCGGAGAGTGCTCCCGGAGGGTGCAGGTATGGTTTTCAACCGGGCGTGGCTCGCGTTCACCGGCCGTTCTGCCGCAGCAGAGGAGGAGGAGGGCTGGCTGGACGGTATACACCCTGACGACCGACAGAAATACGGCACTGCCCTTTACGGCCACACGACCGGTGCGCCCGGACCTTTCGATTACCGCCTGCGTTCTGCGGGGGGCGGGTACCGTTGGGTCAGGGAAATCCGGTACCCGGATACCGGGGAGAACGGCACGGGCGGGGGCGTCACCTGTATCTGCCTTGACATTGACGGGCAGAAAAAAGAAGAGATCGCGCTCGCAGAGGAAAAAACGAGGTATGCAGCCGCGTTCGAACGGGCAGGCGAAGGCATTCTCTTTATCGAGAACGACCGTATCACCGGTGCAAATCCTGCAGCAGCGCGCCTCCTTGGCGTCCCGCCTGCGGATATTGCCGGTCATACCCTTTCGGATTATTCCCCGGCCGCCCAGCCGGACGGTACGGATTCCCCCAGGGCAATCCAGGACAACCTCTCCGCGGTATATAATGGGAAGTCAAGGGTGTTTCCCTGGACATTTTCAAGGCCCGACGGTACGGCGGCCAGGGCACGAATCACCCTTGTCGCCGTTCCGCTGCCGGGGATCCGGCAGGCATGTGCGGTGATCGAAGACACCTCACGCGAAGACCGGTCGGAGCAGGAGATCGCCCGGCTTGCTGCGTTCCCTGCCTTAAATCCCAACCCGGTCTTCGAAGTCCGGCCGGACCGGACCTTCAGTTATATGAACCCGGCCACGACAAACGTGCTCCTCTCTCTGGGTCTTCCCCCGGACCCGTCGGTATTTCTGCCCGGTGACTTCGACAAGGTCGTCCCGGCAGGTGCGGCAACATCACCGGTGCGGGCGTGCCGGGTCGTGCAGATCCGCGAGAGATACTTCCACGAGTCGATCTGCATGGTCCCCGGGCAGACCTCGGTCCGGGTTTACGCATACGACATCACCGATCGGGTGCATGCAACGGAAGCGCTTTCGTATGCCAACCACAAGCTGGGTATCCTCACGAGCATCACCCGGCACGACATCCAGAACAAACTGAGCGGTGTCTTCGGGTATCTCGACCTGCTCAGGGGGTCTCTGCGCGACCCGCAGCTGATCGGGTACCTCGATAAGGCGGAGACATCGGCAGAGGCGATCCGCCACCATATCGATTTCACCCGGGACTACGAATCCCTCGGGGGAACCGCACCGGTCTGGCAGGAGATCCGCCCCATACTTGCAGATGTGCGGTCCCGTTTCGATCTCGCCGAAATCGCCTTTGAGGATCCCGCACCCGGATTTGCCGTCTTTGCCGACCCGATGTTTGCCAAGGTACTCTACAACCTTGTCGACAACTCTCTGCGTCACGGCGTGCATGTCCGGCACATCAGGGTACACGGTAATCCCACCGATACCGGATGCCTCCTGACCTATGAAGACGATGGCGTAGGTATCCCGCAGGACAAAAAGGAACTCATATTCGAACGCGGCTTTACTACCTCATCGGGAGCGTCGCGGACATCCGGCCTCGGCCTGTTCCTGGTCCGGGACATCCTTGCAATTACCGGTATCACGATCCACGAGACCGGGGTATATGGGGAGGGCACGAGGTTTGCCATCGCCATTCCCCCGGGCAAGTGGCGGATGGATACGGCACAGTAAAGCGCTTTTTTCTATGCAGTCGGGGAGCAACCCGGACGATCTTACCGGCACGGAAAGGGAAACGGTACGACAACAGGAATAAGACAATAGTACAGGCCGTGTTCCCGAAATTTCACGGAAAAACGAGAGAAATAAAAAAAGTTTCAGATATACCGCGCCTTGAGCGAGAGCTTGCGCGGGGTATAGAGCGGACGGAACGGTTTGCCCGCGACCTCTGATTTGACCGCTGCAATAAGGGCATCCACGGTCATCTGTTCCTTGTGCGGCTTGTTCGGCTCAGATTTCCGGCGGATGGTGACGGTGAGCTTTTTGCTTGCCATCTCTTCGTCGCCGATAACAATCACGTAGGGAACCCAGTCCATTCCGGCTTCGCGGACTTTCTTGCCCACGCTCTCGTCGCGGTCGTCGAGATCGCAGCGAATGCTCTGGGCATTGATCGCATCGCAGATCTCTTTTGCATACGCAGTGTGGCGCTCGGTAACCGGCACGACCCGGACCTGGACCGGAGAGAGCCAGGTCGGCAGGGAGGGTACCTTCTGGGTCGAGATATTTTCGAGGATTGCACAGATCACTCGCTCGACACTGCCCGTCGGGGAGCAGTGGAGGATCGGCGGGTAGACCGGGGTGCCGTCTTCCTTATAGTACTTGATATTAAACCGGGTGGAGCTCTCGACATCGATCTGGACGGTCGGGTTCTCGATGGGCCGGTGCTGGCCGTCGATGGCCGCGAGGTCGATCTTTGCTTCCCAGTAGTGGACGCGCTCGGAAAGGACCTCGATGAGCATCGGGCAGTCGGACTCTTTGACGATCTTTTTCACCCATGCCTCGTTCTCATCGTAGAACTTCTTGGTGCACCGGAATGCGGCAACGAGCTTGGTCTCGAAGTCCCGGCCGGTCTGCCAGCCGATGGCGAGCTGCTCTTCAAAGCACTTCATTGCCTCGGGCATATCGGTACAGAGCGAGTGCATGTCGGGCATCGTAAAGGAGCGGAGCCGCTTTAACCCGATAACCTCGCCCTTCTGTTCATGCCGGAAGGAGTAGGTGGAGAGCTCGTACATCTTTAAGGGAAGAGTATTCTTGGAGATGTGCATGACCCGCATGATCGAGAACATGCCAAAGCATGCGGCAAACCGGAGCATCATGTTCCGGTTGTTGCTCTTGAACCGGTACTGCCGCTCGCCGAATTTGGCCGCGTGCTCGCAGATCGCCTTGTCGCCAAGGTCGTACATAACCGGGGTCTCGACCGGGGTCGCGCCGTACGGGAGCACGAGGGCAAGGACGTAATCGGCAAGGAGGTCGCGGACAAGCTTGCCTTTCGGCATCCAGCGCAGGCAGCCGACATCGCTGGCCGGCTCGTAGTCGACGAGCTCCTTTGACCGCATCAGTTCGACGTGGGCCGGTTCGCCGCCGGTGGGTTCTGCAACGCCCAGTTCCTTTTTCACCAGGCAGCCGAACGGCGTGTCGTCGAGATACTCATGGTAGTCATGGGTCTTCCCGTCAGGGGTCATGACAAACCAGTCGTGGGTCGCCTCTTTCTTGCCCTTCTTTTTCGAGACAAGTTCACCCTCTTCGCCACCGGGGACGATGGTCTTGGAGAGCTCGGAGAGCGGGTGGCCCTTGCAGGAGATCTTGAACGATTTGTACCAGCCGAACGGGGCGCGCTTTACCTTAAACCCTTCTTCGGTGAGGCCATCCTTGAGCGCATTTAAGGCCGGGATGGCGACATCGGCGGGTGCGAGGTCGCTTGAAAGGTGTGCATACGGGTAGATGACGATCTTGTCCGCATGAACCTGCCCGGCGGCGGTCTTTACTTCCTCGACCGCCTGGGCGACGACGCCCTCGATGTCTTCCTGGTCGACAGACTCAACAGCAGAGAATACCGTGAGCGCGTCTTCTTCGCGGTCAGCGAGAACGGCTCCCTCCTCTGCCATCTTCGTTTTCTTTTTGGCTTCGTATTCGATGTAATCCGAATGTATCAGAAGAAGTCGCATAGCTTCATCTCCAAACCGGAACGATTATTCGTATAAATTGGATCCTTAAGGTATATACCCTCATTGCCCCCGGAATCTTAAAAAAAAGAGCCGCTCACGGGCCGGAACTCAGGTCTTTTTCCGGTTCTCGTGATACCGCGAGAGGGTTGCCTGGTGCTGGTTGAGATATTTCGCATCGGCCTTCTTGTCGTACGGGTTTTCCGCCCGTTCGGTTGTGTAAAATACCAGCTGGCCGATCGGCATACCGGCGTAGACCTTGACCGGCCGGGCGTTCACGTTTGCCATCTCCAAGGTAATAGTCCCGGCAAACCCGGCATCGATCCATCCCCCGGTCTGGTGGAGCGTAACGCCGAGGCGGGCGATGCTTGACTTGCCCTCGATGGTTGCCACGATGTTGTCCGGGAGGCCGATGCATTCGAGGGTCTCGGCAAGGACGAACTGCCCCGGGTTCAGGGTAAAGGACTCTGCGTGCGTCTCGCCCACGTCAGCAGTCACACTCGACCGGTCGTACGGGTCGATTACCTGAGTCCCGGGCTCGTACCAGACAAAGTGGTTCCCGAGCCGGATATCGACAGAGTTTGGCTGGATGAGGGCCGGGTCGTACGGGTCGATTTTAATGTGGCCCCGGGCGATCCGGTCCCGAAGCTGCCAGTCGACAAGGATCATGCTAGCATACGCGTTTGTGCTGCCGGAAGATAACCCCTCCCCGTATCGGAAATCCGGTTTCACGGCCCTGCATTATCAGGCAGGTCTGTATAACAGAATTGCCCGGTCTTCCTGTACCGGCACAAGCAAATCTATCAGGATCGGACAGACACTATTCTTCCGGAGTATCCATATGACCGAAAATTCACGCGAGGACCTCAAAGAAAAAGTACTGGCGGTTAACGATCTGGTCGCCTACCAGCCCGGGACGGTCGCAAGCCGGATGATCGTCTTTAAAAAAGCCGGCACGATCACGGCATTTTCCTTCGATGCCGGGGAGGGGCTCTCGGAACATACCGCACCCTTCGATGCAGTACTTATGGTAACGGACGGGGCCACCGAAGTACAGATTGCCGGTACGCCCTTTACGGTAAAGGCCGGCGAGATGATCATCCTGCCGGCCAATAAGCCCCACGCGGTCTTCGCGCACGAGCGCTTCAGGATGCTGCTCACGATGATCCGGGAATAAATCCCGGGCCGTTCACGGTTTTTCCCGACGCGAGAAGATATACAGGATCTCGATGAGGGTCCGGTCTGCAAGCACCAGGAGCTCGATATTGAGGTTCATGCTCACGGGTTCGCCGTCTGCCTGCCGGATCTCCACGGGATAGGGCCAGCGGACGAGCGTTTCCCCCGCAGCACGGGTCTTTTCGATCAGCCCGGCCAGCTGGTCCCAGCTTGTACAGGTAATGGGAAGCGCCTCGCGGAGAGATTTACCGGTCACATCGTCGCGGCTGATTCCTGCCAGGCGTTCGAGCGTTGCGTTGACCCGACGGATCTTCCCGTCCGGATCGGTTGTCACGATACAATCGGTAACAAGATCGAACATCGATGTGACGATCCGCTGGATGGCAGTCGAACGTGCATACATCCGGTACTTGTTGATCGCCATCTCGATATTCGAGACCAGTTCCTTCTCGTTGAAGGGCTTGAGGAGGAAACTGTACGACTTGGTCTTGATAACCCGCGAAATTGTCAGGTCGTCGGAATATGCAGTCAGGAAAATAACCGGTATCTCGTAAAAGAGATTGATCTGGTCGGCGGTCTCGATCCCGTCCATCGGCCCTTGTAGCCGGATATCCATCAGGATCAGGTCGGGCCAGCGTTCTTTTGCGATGCGGAGGGCGTCGGGCCCATTTGCCGCCGTCCCGACGACCTCGTATCCCCTCCGCGAGAGGGTCTCTTCCAGTTCCATTGCGGTTACTGCTTCGTCTTCAACAATCAGGATCTTGTTCATGTTTTCCCTCCGTACAGGGAACTCTGGTACTTCTCTTCTGCCCATTTCCTGTCGGGACCTGTCATCATTTTTTCCCTCACCTGTTACCGGGCATCCGGCCGCTGCGGGTCGATCTTTGTCATCGTTACCACCATCTCGCTTACAATCTTTGCAATTTCCTTAAGACCCGGATCTTTTGCGTCGCCCGAGATCTGTGCGATCCTGCCCATCTGTGCAAGCAGCCCCTCGTAATTCTCATGGATGTCGTGCAGTTTCTGTTCGTACTTCTGTTCTTTGGAGATGTCCTTTAGGATCACGGCCACGAACCGAACCGTATCTCCCGAAACGAGCGGTACGCGGACAAGCGAATACGTCGCCTGCCGGTCCCCGGCAACAAGGGTCTTTTCCATCCGGCTGATCCGCCGCGTCTCGAAGACCTCCCGGTACATCCGGGGAGTGCCGAGGAACTCCTGCGGTGCAAGATCGAAGACCGTCCGATCTCCCTGGACGGCAAGATAGCCCATCCGGGAAAAGAACTGCTCGAGCGCGTTGTTGAAATAAACCAGGTGCATCCCGCTGTCGATGACAAAGACCGGGATATCGATGACATCGAGGATAGCCTTCTCGAACACTACCGGAGAGGGGGCATGTTCTGTCGGGGCACGGGGCCGGGCTGCCATCGGGACGGCCGGTGCGGCAGCCTGAGGGAGCGGTGCAGGGGGTACATGGGGGGCATCCTTCCCGCCACCCTGCCGTACGAGCCGGTGCTTGTACAGCGCAATCTCAATCGTAGAGTGGAGTTCCCGGTCCCTGAACGGTTTGATCAGGTACCCGTAGGGCTGTGTCTTCATCGCCCGCTCCAGCGTCTTTTCATCGGCGTGGGCTGTGAGGTAGACCACAGGGATCGGATACTGCTCCCCGATCTCCTCTGCTGCGGAGATCCCGTCCCGTTCCCCCTTGATACGGATATCCATCAGGATCAGGTCCGGCTGTTCGCTCGCGGCCATCTTCACGGCCTCGTCCGCCGTAGATACCGGGCCGACAACCGCATAGCCCATGTTGTGCAGGGCGTCTTCGAGGGTCATGGCAACGATGGTCTCGTCTTCGACGATCATTATCCGTTTCTCCGGCATGTTTAAGCCCCCTTTATGCTCTTTGGCTGCCCGGGCGGGAACCGCATGATAAATGCCGTACCGTGATCGGATCGGACTTTCACCGTCCCTTTGAGCTGGTCCTGGGCAAGCCTCGTAACGAGCTTGAGACCGAGGCTGGTTGTCCGGGAGATATCGAGATCCGGCGGCAGGCCCACACCATTATCGGATACGGTCAGTTCCAGAAAGCCCTCCGGATCCTTGTGGAGCCCGATATGGATCGTGCCGCTCTCGCGCCCGGTAAAAGCATATTTGAGGGAGTTTATCACGAGCTCGTTGATGATGAGGCTCGCCGGTACTGCCGTGTTCATGTCCAGGGGGATATCGTCGACGTCGACATCCATGGCTACCTTCACGTCCCGCTCGTCTGACATTAACAGGGTGTTTGCAAGGTTGGTAATGTGCCGCCGTGCACTGATGTTTGCGAGGTTCCCGGACTGGTACAGGCTCTCGTGGACAAGAGCCATCGTGATCACCCGGGTCTCGCATTCCCGCAGTGCATCCAATGCCTGGGGATTGGTAATCTGCCGGGACTGGAGACGGATGAGACCGGAGATGATCTGGAGGTTGTTTTTGACCCGGTGGTGGATCTCCATAATGAGGATTGATTTCTCCTCCAGGGAGGCCTTGAGCGTCTCCTCGTACTTTTTCCGTTCCGTAATATCCACGATAGTGCCGACATACCCGCTGGCAAATCCGTCTGCGTTCCGTCGGGCAAGTGCCCGGACAAGTATCCAGGCAATGGAGCCATCCTTGTGCAAGAGACGCTGTTCCGTGGTGAACTCGTCCCCTTTACTCAGGAAGGACTGCCACTCCTCCCCGACTGCTGCGCGGTCGTCAGGGTGGATCGCCGAAAGCCACCCCGAACCGGCAGCTTCATCGACGGTGATATCCATAATCCGGCACCACTGGTCGTTCACAAAGAAATACTGGCCCCGACTGTCGACGAGGAAGATCCCGACCGGGGCTATCTGCGCAAGGCTGCGGAACATATCTTCGCTCTCGTGGAGCGCGGTCTCCGCGAGGGTACGCTTGGTGATGTCCATGATGGTACCGATGATTCCCCGCTCGCCCTGGTAATCCACGGTTTTGCTGTAGAGTTCGAGCACGATCCGGGTACCGTCCTTTTTTATCCCGTTGACAATGTAATGGGCAGATTCTTCGCGGCCTTCCACTTTATTTACCCGGTGCGTCTCCACAAATTCTCGATCGCTGGGATCGATCAGGTTGCTGATGAACGGCCGGCCTATGATCTCCCCGGGGACATACCCGAAGATCTCGGCAAACCGCGGGTTGACGTATTCGAGGATCTCGTCGCGGAGTAAAAAGATTCCAACGAGGGAGTGTTCCACCGGGTTCTGGTAGATTTCAACGAGAGTGCGGTGGTGGATCGCGGCCCCGAGAATCTCCCCGGCGGTCATGAGTGCATCGATCTCGACCTGGGACCAAGTATGGCCCTCGGTCGCCTGCTCGATGGTCAGAACCCCCCACCAGTGCGACTCGGCCATGATGGGGATGTTAATGAGGGAAAGGTTCTGGTGCTTTTGTGCATATTCGTCAGATAAAAACGGCAGGTCCTTCACGGAAAGAAATGCCGGCTCCCCCCGCGACAACTTCCCGTATACTTCCGGGAAGAGTTCCTTATACGAGATATCCTGCACGTTTAACCGGTCGATCCGGGGATAAAACCCGGGCGCGGTCCATTCGAATGCCATACTGATGCGGACCTCCGGGGGGGTTTTTCCCGGTTGAACGCGGTTCTGGAAAAGACAGACACGGCCCGCCCCGGTGGCTTTTCCAAGGATTTCGATGACGGACGGGATCTCATCGCTCCAAGTCGAGCCGTGGAGCGGTTCTTTGAGGAACCGGTCGGCTGCGTAACTGACGGCTTCAAGAATCGCGGTCCGGTTGCGGAGCATCTCTTCCGACTGCCGGCGCTCGGTGATATCGCGGGAGATCCCAAAAAAGACCGTCTCGCCGTTCCATGTACCCCTGCGCACCTGGCATTCCACTTCGACTGCAATACCGCTTTTGGTAAAAAACGTGAGGGGACAGGTGTCCATTCCGCAGGACATCAGGTCTTCGATAACATCGGTAATCCGGCCCTTTGGTTCCGGCCCCCGCAGTTTCTGGATCGACTCCCCGATGAGATCTTCACGGGCGTACCCCAGTTTCCGTTCGATCGCCTTGTTTATCCCGATAATTTTCCCACTGGCATCGAGGATCAGCACCAGGTCGTCGATCGTATCAAAAAGGGTGTGGAGGTTCTCCTCTTCCCTCCGTATCCGTTCCTCGGCCCGCCTTTTTTCAAGCGCTGTTCCGACCTGCTGGCCGATTGCACGGAGCAGGGATTGTTCGTCCCCGGTAAAAGCATGGCGCTTTGTGGAACCCACGGTGATGGCGCCGATCACGGTTCCCCCGGAGGTGACCGGCACCGATGCAACAGAGACCAGGCCTCCCGGAAGGAGACCGGAAAGATCCCTGCCGGAAAGCTCATCGATAAACTGCGCCTCGTTTTTACAGATTGCCGAAAACGGTGGGGTGTCGAGCGGCAGTTTCCGGACATCGACCCCGGGCGAATGCGGGGCGTTTTTGCCGTACTCCAGCCGTGCCGTGCGATCCGCATAATCGATGAGGTACAGTCCTCCGCTCTCGAACCGGAGCGTTTCAAGGATGGTCTCTACGGTCTCCCGGATAAGGGCATCTGCATTTTTTGTTGTTTCCGATAAGGAGATGATCCGGTTGATGATGGCGAGCCGGCTTGCCTGTGCCGCAATCTCCTGTTCTGCATGTTTCCGCTTGGTGATGTCGACAATCGTAATCGCGGTAAGGTCCACATCGTCGATCCTGGTACGGCTCACCAGGATGTCGCGGCTGGTCCCGTCGGGGTTTTTAAGATTGATCTCGCGGACAGTACTATCAGTGGATTCATCAACCGGTTCCTGAATGAGAGAGATAAGGGGTTGCGGGAAAACATCGGCAATCCGGGTTTTTCCTTCTTTAATATCTGCAACCCCGAGCATCTCATGGCACCGGGGGTTCATCTCGCTGACAGTCCCGGCAGCCAGGTTAACCAGGCAGATCCCGTTCTCCGAGTGCCGGAACAGTTCGAGATGCTTTGTCTCGCTGACCCGGAAATCTGAAAAAAGCGAAGCGAGGACGACACTGAGACTGACGTAGACATAAAACTGCATGAACGGCGTCAGCATGTCCGGGATGCCAAACGCTCCCGCCGACCCAAACGAGATCACGAGATAGAAACAGCTGACCCCAAGGCTCAGCGGCACCGCGTGGCGGGGATACTTGAACGAGAGGATGATAATCGGGAAATAGAATATCTGGCTGATAATGACAAGGAATCCCTTTGTCAGGAAAAATGTTGCAATCTCGGCGAGGATGAACGTGACGATAAGCGTGCAGAGGACTACAGTCTGAACCCGGGAAAATCTCCTCTGCACCGGCGTCTCCACGTTACGCCTCCCGTACCTTCCTGCGGTACTGCAGGCCGGGAACCGCAATCTCGAAGCGGGCACCAGCCCCGGGCGTACCGGTCTCGGTAATCGTCATCCCGCTGATCTCGAGGATCTCCTGGACGAGGAAAAGACCCTTCCCCCCGCCAAACTGGATATTATGGGAGAACAGTCCTTTTTTTACCGGCTCCGGGATCCCCGTCCCGTTATCTTCGATGACAAGAACCCCGTGATCACCCTCCTCCCGGAAGGTGATTGTAATACGATCGACATGGCCGCCGTGACGGACGGCATTTTCAAAGAGGTGGCTGAAGACCTGTGAGAAGAGCGGGTCGGCAAAGATCTCGAGCGGCCCGGTCGTATTCTCCACAACGATATTTTTCAGCGGCACTGCATCGGTTGCGGACCGGACCAGGTGGCCGATATCCTGCCATTCTTCGGTCTTGTGCCCGATCCTGCTGTATTCGCCCTCGAACCGGATACGGTTCCGGATGTGCCGGACCAGGTCGCCGGCTTTTTTTACATATTCCTGATCGGGGGAGTTGGGGGGAAGGTCCTGCCCGATCAATTCGATATACCCGTTGATGGCAAGTGCCTTGTTGAAGATATCGTACTGGGTGATATGGTCGATAACGGTTGCCTTGAAAAGTTCGCGTTTGAGTTCCTGCTCGGCAAAAAACACCCGGTGTTTGTAGAGCGCAATCTCGATCGAGGTGTAGAGCTCGTTTTTCCGGAACGGTTTGATGAGATACCCGAACGGGTGTGTGGCAATCGCCTTGTCGACGGTCTTCGGGTCCGAGTGGGCAGTCAGGAAGATCACCGGTATCTTATAGAGGTGATAGATGTGATCTGCCGCACTAATCCCGTCGATATCGCCCTTGAGGCGGATATCCATTAAAATAAGATCGGGGCGTTTTTCGGCAGTCAGGGCGATGGCATCCTGCCCGGTCATAACCGGGCCGAGAACTTCGTACCCCATCTGTTGGAGAACAGACTCGATCTCCATTGCGATAACGACCTCGTCCTCAACGACAAGGATACGGCCGGTCATTAAAAAACCCCTCCTTTCTCATGACAAGACATCATCCTGACAGTCCCCCTTTAAAAAAGATCGCCGAAATGGTACGACACCAAGCCGGGGACACCAGCATTTAAGGCAGGTGATACCGGTATTCGGTGTCATGGTGCTCTGCAGATAATTTCTAACCATACTATATAGATGTAACTAAAATAATAATCAAAATAAACAAGGTACCGGGAGAAATTATTCTGTAAAATGCAGGGAAATGTCCTGCAAGGCGACAATGGATACTGTCGCATATATATTTTTCCCGTTATACGATAGGGACCACACCCGTTCAGTGCAGGTCCACCACGGCAAATGGTTTTCCCTGCTTTTTGGAAAATATTAATCAACCACTTAATCATTAAGTGATTTAGTACGTGATGCCCACGAAAGAGACTGTCCCGGACCTGCCGGACCTGTACCGCTGCTGGATGCGCATCTGGAACAAAATGAATGTCATGGAGAGCATCCCCTGCAGTTTCGGTGTAGACGATCCGCTCTGCCTCTCGGAGATCCATACGATCCAGGCTATTGGCGATACCCCGGACAACAATGTCCGGACCATTGCCGGGATCCTCGGCGTGACACCCTCGGCCGCATCGCAGGTGATAACAAAGCTCGCCCGGCGCGGACTCGTCCGCAAGGTCAGGGGCGTCAGGAATGAAAAGGAAGTTATCCTCGAACTGACCGGTACCGGCCGGACTGCGTATTCCTGTCATGCAGAGGTCCACCGGGAGATCTATGAACGTATTGCCGGCCGGATCGGCTCCCTGACAGAGAACGAGCGGGCCACCCTCGGGCGGGTCTTTTCTGCATTTGAAAACGTGTACGACGAACGCATCGCCGAACTGGCACCCGGGGCAACGGATACCCGGCACCCGGTAATGATTACAGGAGGAAAACAATGACAACAACGGATAAAACTGCACAACAGGAGATCGTGATCGGCGTTGGAAAAATGATGTGCGCCCATTGCGCAAAACGGGTGGAGACGGCCCTGAGCAGGCTGCCCGGTGTCTCGCGGGCCACCGTTACGCTGGAGAAAAAACAGGTGGCAGTCGTATTCGATCCTTCGATCACTTCACCGGAAGAGATGGAAAAAGCCATTACCGGTGCGGGTTACCAGTACCTTGGGATAGTAACGGGGGCATGATCTGTGCCGGAACCGGAGAAGAAGAAAGCGGAACTTAAGATCACGGGAATGCACTGCGCGACCTGCGCAGTAACCGTGGAAGAAGCACTTGCAGGAGTAAAGGACGTCGACAGTGCGCAGGTAAACTTCGGGACCGAGACCGCCCATGTGGAATTCGACCCGAAAAAGACGAGCCTTGCCACACTCGAAAAAGCGGTCCGGGACGCCGGTTACGATGTGACCAACCGTGAAGTTGTCATCAAAGTCGGGGGAATGATGTGTGCCACCTGCGTCCAGACCGTCGAAGCCGCACTACGGGCGCTCCCCGGTGTGATAACGGCAAACGTCAACCTCGCAAACGAGCGGGCATATGTTACCTACAACCCTTCGGTCACGACCGTCGCGGATATGAAAAAGGCGATCGAGGACGACGGTTACCAGTACCTCGGCATTGCAGGGGAGACAAGCGACGCCGAAGAGAAAGCGGCCCGCGATGCAGACCTCCACGACAAGTTCATGCGCTTTGTTGTCGGGTTTGCGGTAAGCATCCCGCTCATGATCCTCATGTGGGTGCCGCTCGGGATCCCGATGCAGACGCTCGCCTACGGGATGCTTATCGTCTCCACCCCGGTCTTTGCCTGGGTCGCGTACCCCATCTTTAAGGCCGCACTCACGGCGCTCAAAAACAAGACCCTCTCGATGGACGTCATGTACGCAATGGGCACGGGCGTCGCCTATGTCGCAAGCGTCATGGGCACGTTCTCGATCGTGCTGACGAGCGACTACATGTTCTACGATACCGCGATCATGCTCGCGGCGTTTCTGATGCTCGGACGATATCTCGAAGCCCGAGCAAAGGGCCGGACATCGGATGCGATCAAAAAACTTGCCGGCCTCCAGGCAAAAACCGCGACCGTGATCCGGGACGGAAAAGAGGTAGAGGTTGCAGCTGAAGACCTTGCCGTGGGCGATATTGTGGTAGTAAAGCCCGGCAACCGGATACCGGTCGACGGCGAGATCGTGGCCGGCGAAAGTTACGTGGACGAGTCGATGATCACCGGCGAACCCGTCCCGCCCCTGAAGGCAAAAGGAGACACTGTTGTCGGCGGCACCATCAGCACGAACGGTGTCATCTCGGTGAAAGCCGCAAAAGTCGGCAGGGACACGGTGCTCGCACAGATCGTCAAGCTTGTAGAGGATGCCCAGGGGTCAAAGCCGCCCGTACAGCGGATCGCCGATGTCGCGGTCACGTACTTTATCCCGGCAGTCCTCCTCATTGCATTCTCCGCCTTTGTGGTCTGGTACTTCCTCCTCGGCTCGTCGCTCCTCTTCGCGCTCACGACCTTAATCTCGGTCCTCGTGGTGGCCTGCCCGTGTGCCCTTGGCCTTGCAACGCCAACCGCAGTCACGGTCGGGATCGGCCGCGGGGCGGAACTGGGTATCCTGATCCGGAACGGCGAGGCGCTCGAAAAGGGGGAGAAGGTGACAACAGTCATCCTCGACAAGACCGGCACGCTCACGAAAGGAAAGCCGGAAGTGACCGATCTCGTTGCAGCGGGAGTGAGCGAGACCACGCTCCTCTCCCTTGCTGCAGCCGTTGAGAAGAACTCCGCCCACCCGCTTGCGCAGGCGGTGGTCCGGGCCGCAGAGGCAAAAGGTGTGACGCAGGAGACCGTGGAATCCTTCGACACGCTTGGCGGGAAGGGTGTTTCCGCAAAGGTGCTCGGCGAGGAGGTGCTGGTCGGCAACCGTACGCTCATGCAGGACCGGGGCGTTGTCGTCCCGCCGGAACTCGATACAAAGATCCGGGCTTTCGAGCAGGAAGGCAAGACCGCGGTCATCGTCGCTGCCGGCGGGCAGGCAGCCGGCGTTATCGCAATTGCGGATACCTTAAAAGAGACGAGTGCCGAAGCAGTCCGGCGCTTTAAGGAACACGGGATTGAAGTCGTCATTGTGACCGGGGATAACCGGCGCACGGCAGAGGCAATATCAGGAAAGGCCGGCATCGACAAGGTAATTGCCGAAGTCCTTCCCGACCGGAAGGCAGCGGAGGTCCGTGCCCTGCAGGAAAAGGGACAGGTTGTCGCCTTTGTGGGCGACGGGATCAACGATGCCCCGGCGCTTGCGCAGGCCGACATCGGGATCGCGATCGGAAGCGGGACAGATATCGCTATCGAGAGCGGAGAGATCGTGCTCGTGAAAAACGACCTGCTCGATGCGGTCGCAGCGCTCGAACTCTCGGGCAAAGTGATGAGCAGGATCCGGGGAAACATCTTCTGGGCATTTGCCTACAACTCCGCGCTCATCCCGGTGGGCGCCGGTGTCCTGTACCCGTTCTTCGGCTTTGTCTTCCGGCCGGAGCTCGCCGCCCTTGCCATGGCTGCAAGTTCGGTTACGGTCGTCACGCTTTCGCTCCTCCTCAAAGGGTATATACCGGAAGCAAAGAAGAGAACAGTATAAGGAGGTAAAACGATGGCAATCGATCCGATCTGCAAGATGACCGTCGATGAAAAGACGGCAAAGTTCACGAGCGAGTACAAGGGAAAGAAGTATTACTTCTGTGCACCGGGCTGCAAGAAGAAGTTCGACGCCGACCCGGCAAAGTACGCCTGAACGCGCCGGGTGGGGGGAGCCCACCAAACCGGGCGTCCTCCTCCGCGCGATCGCTCATATCTCCACAGATTTCCCTTTTTTAGGCCGTTTTCCCCATAACCTAGATATACCCGATACAGCAAATCATTTGCAATTTAGCATCAGTCACCGTCGTCCGGTCCCAGCCGGGACCGACAGAAGGCGTGCGTTATGGCGTTCTATCTCATCAGCCCCGATCTCTTCAACTGGCTCATCCTGCCGATCCTCATCTTTCTTGCCCAGGTCGCAAACGTCTGCATGGAAACGCTCCGGATCGTCTTTTTGTCCAAGGGCATGAAGTACCTCGCCCCGGTGATCGCGTTCTTCGAGATCATTATCTGGTTGCTCGCCATCGTCGGGGTACTCAACAACCTCTCCAATGTCTCGTACTTCCTTGCCTATGCCTTCGGGTTTGCCCTCGGGACGTACGTGGGCCTTGTCATCGAGGAGAAACTCTCGATCGGGATGGTGATCATGCGCATCATCACGACCGATGGCAGCGGCGAGGCGATCCAGCAGTTTTTGCAGGCGGAAAACTACGGCTCCACCATTCTTGACGCCAAAGGCGCCCGGGGCGGGGTAAAGATGATCATCTCGCTCGTCAACCGCGACGATCTCCCGCGGATCACCCGGCATATCGAGGAGACCAATCCCGGGGCATTCTTCTCGATCGAAGACGTGAAATACGTCAACCAGGGGGTTTTCCGGCCCAAAAAACAGAACCCCTTTACCGGCTTTATCCATTCGCTCGCCGGGCCCCGCAAGCGGTAAGCGCCGGACGGGAAATGTCCCTGCCGATAACACAACAAATCCTAAACGTTTTTTTGTATTCAGGGTAACCTTTACGCGATGCAGGTGCTGACCCGCATGATGTATCGCCGCGGGGTGTGTGTCCGGTCATGAAGACCAACATGCCCCTCTCAAAGCCCATCCGCAGGTATATAGCCGAGGCTGAACGCCTGCTCGATACCGAGATCACCCTCCTGCGTAAACCCGAGGCGGCACCGGCAGGGACGCTCATCGACGTCTATACTTACAACGTCGATAAGAACATCATCATCTTCCCTGCCAACTATATCGGTCTTTTAAAGGACTTCGTGATTGCAAAGCAGTGCACGTACCTGCTCGTCAAGGGTGCGGCGGCAGAAAAAGGAGGATACCTTGTCTGTTCGTTTAACCCGGACTCCGTGTACCGGGGAATGCGCCAGATCTACCTGGACGCCTTAAAAGACGAGGCAAAAAAGGACAAGAAACTCCCGGTAAACAAGCTCATCGAGATGCTGTTTATGCTCTACCGGCAGTTCCACGAGGACATCAGCGAGCTTCCCTGGAACCCGATAGTAAATGCCAGGGTCTACCACCGCATGGAGCAGCTCCGTAAGACCCAGCTCTATATCCTCCTAAAAGACGGCAAGAAGGACATGGACGAGATGTCGGACATGATGGAGATCATCCCCCGGAGGTACTTCGTGCTCGACAAGTCCATGTTCTATGCCCGGGACCTCTACCTCGCAAAGACGCTTCCCTCGGACAAGCTCATGCCGGTCGTCAACATCCCCCAGATGAAAAAGTTCGACCATCTCGAAGTGAAAGAGATGCTGACTACCCGCTGGACGCACACGGCATGGTACCAGTCCAAGGTCTTTGGCGACAACATGCTGGAGATCATGGAACGATACCTGCGGATCGACTGGAACGGCGAGATCACGCTGGATTATTTTGCCGATCTCTATAAATCCGGGGTCAACATGACCAACGCGCTCATTACCTACATGACGATGAAGGACTGGTTTATCTGGGAGAAGCCCAAACACCTGCTCAGTGCACTGGAAAAGTCGGATGCTTACGAGCAGGAGGCCTTAAAGAGGATCTTTGGGGACCTTATCGAAGACCAGAACGTAAAAGGGGGCAGATGATGGTATACGAAACACAGGAACAACCAGTCAGTTGTGGGGGGTAACGTACCGTGCCGGAAAGTCAGGCAACCCGCTTCCTGAAACGGGCGGAGAGCTATCTGAAACAGACGAAATACAAGGAGGCTCTTGCCTATGCGGGTCAGGCGGTCATTCTCGAACCAAAAAACGTGGCCAGCTATACCCTGCGGGCTGCAATAAAATCAGAGATGGGGGAGTACGCTGCAGCGGTCGCTGACTGCGATCTCGCGCTTGCGATCAATCCCAATTATGCGGACGCCCTTTCAAAAAAGGCGCTCGCCCTGTACCAGCTCGAACAGTACGTCCCGGCCCTTGCGGCAGCAACCCGGGCCGTCACCCTGAACGCAAACGATGCATCGGCATGGTATATCCGGGGGATCTGCCTTGAAGAGACCGGGAAGAGCGAAGAGGCCGAGATCGCCTACGCGAAATCGCTGGAACTCGAGATCATCCTGGACATCAAGGAAGAGAGCCGGCACGTCAGGAAATAACCGGCAGTTTCCCCCTTTTTTCATTTGTTCCGCTGTCCGGCAAAACAACCGGGCACCGCGATTGTCATCTGCGATACCCTTATTAAAAGCCAAACCAACCACATCGCATACCAAGGAGGTTGTCCAACAATGCTGTCAAAGACCATGGAAGATGCGCTGAACCGGCAGATCAACCGCGAACTGTATTCCTCGTATCTCTACCTGGGCATGTCTGCCTGGTTCGAGACCCAGAACTTAAAGGGGTTTGCCGGCTGGATGCTCGTGCAGTCCGGTGAAGAGCGGAACCATGCAATGAAGATCTACGATTACGTTGTTGCCCGGCAGGGAACGGTCCGGCTCGACGCGATCGAGGCCCCGAAGGCAAAATGGTCGTCCGCCGGCAAGATCTTCGAAGAGGTCTACGCCCACGAACAGAAGGTGACCGGCATGATCGATGCCCTCGTGGAGCTTGCACTAAAAGAAAAGGACCATGCAACGTTCGAGATGCTCCAGTGGTTTGTGAAAGAGCAGGTGGAAGAAGAAGCAAATGCCGTCACGATCTGCGAGAAGATCAAGACCGTTGGCGATGTGCCCGGCCACCTCTTCATGCTCGACCACGAACTGGGAAAGCGGAAATAAATACATATCCCTTTTATTATTTGCCATCTAACCATGGCACAAGTGCGGCAGGCTATGCTCTCGGTTCTTATCGTTGACGATGAAGAGGAAGTGCGCAACGTTACCCGGCTGTTCCTCGAACGGTTCGGTGACATGGAGGTAACGACTTCGTCTTCGGCAAAAGAGTCCCTGGCACTGCTTTCGAAAGGATCGTTCGATGCCATCATTGTCGATTACGATATGCCGGAGATCAACGGGATCGAGTTTTTAAAGATCCTCCGCTCCAAGGGTGACACCACCCCGGTGATCATCTTTACCGGGGTCGGGAGGGAATACGCGGCAATCGAGGCACTCAACAACGGCGCTAACTTCTTTTTGAAAAAAGGCGAGGAGATCCAGCCCCAGCTCCGCGAGATGGTGCACATGATCCGCCGTGCCGTTGAGGGAAAACTGGTGGGCAAAGGGCTTGGCAATGCCCAGAAAGTCCTGACCGACACGGTACAGTTCTTCAGGGACCCTGCATTTGCCCTCGACCGCGACGGCAGGGTGATCGCGTGGAATGCAGGGATCGCCGAACTCTCGGGAGTCCCGGCTTCGTCCATGGTCGGGAAAAAAGATTACGAATATGCGGTGCCCTTCCTCGGCCGCAAGGCCCCGATGCTCCCCGACATGGTCTTTGAGGAAGACCCGGTCATCCAGAAGAACAACTTTACGATCATTGAAAGGAACGCCGGTTCGGTAACGGCATGGACAAAAGCTCCCGGCCCCGACGGGGAAGAGCGTGTCCTCTGGATGAAGGCGGCCCCCTTAACCGACGGGCGCGGGATCTTTATCGGGATACTCGGGGCGGTCCGTGATATCACCCATACCCTCGGGCCGGACCTGCTCCGGAAACAGGCCGCGGCAAGTACCGGTGACGACAGTTCCCAAAAGGCAGAGACCCCGCAGGGGCAGGGAAAGATGTTCGACCGGCTCCTTGGCCGGGCCAAAGCATTCTACCTCGAAGGTCTCCGGCTTTACTACCGGGAGAACCGGTTCGAGGAGGCCATCACCGCGTTCGACCAGGCGCTGGAGGTCGATCCCTCGCATGCCTATGCATGGCACGACCGGGGCATCTGCTTGCGGGCACTGGAGAAGAACGAGGAGGCGGTCGAGTCCATTGCACGGGCACTCGAACTTGCCCCGACCGATGAGGAGATCCTCTTCTCGTGCGCAGAAACGCTCCAGAAAATCGGGATTTTACGGGACGATAACAAGGTCCTCGCGGCGGCAGTGGAAACCTATAACCGGCTGCTGGAAAAGAACCCCCAGAACGCGAGCGCATGGAACAACATGGGGATCTGCGTTCAGGAGATGGGACGGGACGATCTCTCGCGCCAGTATTTCGAGCGGGCACGCGAGATAAAACGGTCCAACAAGGACAAGTTCCGCCGGCGCAATCTCGACACGATAGTCTGAACCCGGATACGAACTCTTGAATACCAGAGGCGCCCAACCCCGGATCAGGGATAATCCGGTATGACAAGCAAAGTCTGGTTTGCCAGCCTCCGGGCGCGGTCGCCCGAGGACAGTACCGAGGCAAAGGTACGAAAGCTCTTCGATGCGGCGGGGCTCTCTTCCTGCATCCATAAGCAGGACAGGACCGCGATAAAACTCCACTTCGGCGAGAAAGGGAACGATTCCTACATCAGCCCGGTCTTTGTCCGGCAGGTCGTGGAGAAGGCAAAAGCCGCAGGTGCCCTGCCGTTTGTAACGGACACGAACACCCTGTACCTGGGGAGCCGTTCGAACGCGGTCGATCATATCACGACGGCAGTCCTCCACGGCTTCGACTACGCGGTGGTCGGGGCGCCCGTGATCATCGCCGACGGCTTGTGCGGAAAGAACACCGCACGGGTCGAAATCGGCAAGAACCATTTCAAAACGGTCACGATTGCAGGAGATATCGTTGCAGCGGACAGCATGATCGTCATGACGCATTTCAAGGGCCACGAGGTAGCCGGTTTTGGCGGGGCGATAAAAAACCTCGCCATGGGCTGCGCCCCGCCTGCGGGGAAGCGCGACCAGCACCAGGCAAAGCCCTATTCGATACGCGATCTCTGTATCGGCTGCGGGAAATGCACGCGGGTCTGCCCGAAATCGGCGATCACGCTTGTGGACAAGAAATCCGTCATCGACAAGAACCTCTGCATCGGTTGTTTCGAGTGCATGACCGTCTGCCCGTCCCGTGCCATCGATATCGACTGGGAGACCGAGATCCCGCTCTTTACCGAACGGATGGTCGAATACGCGTACGGTGCGGTGAAGGGAAAGGAAGGCCGGGTTGGCTATATCAGTTTCCTTACCCGGATCACGCCGGATTGCGACTGCGTGCCGTGGAGCGATGCATCGATCGTGCCGGACATCGGCATCCTTGCCTCCACCGATCCGGTTGCAATCGATGCGGCGGCCTGCGATCTCGTGAACAAACAGCCGGGCTTTAAGGAGTCCTTCCTCACCCACCACCACGAGCCGGGCGATGACAAGTTTGCCGGGATGCGGCCGAACACCGACGGCCCGCGTCAGCTCCGGTATGCCGAGGAACTTGGGCTCGGCACCCGCGATTACGAACTGATCCAGATATAACCCTTTTTTTCGCTGGTTATTCCACGAACCGTTCCTGCCAGACGTAGGTCTTTTCGGCGACAAGGCCGCAGCTCCCGAAATAGCCGGCAAGGAAAGCATCCTGTTTATCGACGAGCGTGGAGAGGTATGCGCTCCCCTGGCTTTTGAGCTGGGAGAGCAGCGCCTGCATCAGGAGCCGGCCGTATCCCCGGCCGCGGCTCGCCGGCCGGACATAAAAATTGTCGAGATACGCCCAGTGCGAGGACATGATCTTGCAGAAGAAAAAGCCGGCGATCTCCCCTCCCTCGTCCAGCACGAAAAGAAGGTTCTCTTTCGGTGCCGTAATCCACTCTTCGAGTTCCCGGTGCTCGTAGAACCGGATCGCAGGACTGACGCCAAAGGCCGGTTCGGCCGTGCCGAGCGCGAAGATCGCATCGGTATCGGCGGGAACGGCACGGCGGACGATGGCAGGCATGGATATGATACGGTAGGACTCCGGGGGATTGAAAGTTTCCCGTTGTTTTGCAGATCCCTGCTGGGGACCCTGGCGGCCGGAGTCATGGCTAATGTGGGGCAAGGGGGTAGGGGGTACCCCCTACCCCCCCTCCTTCTTTTTTTCATGAGGGGGTCACCCCCCCACCCATGGGCCGGGCAGGCAGGGGGGTACCCCCCTCCCCTCTCCGGCCCGCAACAGCCCCCTCCGCCAAAAATGATATGCCCCACGAATTTGTTTCTTCGTCGTGCTTCCACACGAAACAAGGGATCCGGTTATGGAAAAGCCGGCAGGTTTTCGCAGACAATGGGGGGAGGGGGTGCCCCCCACCCCCCTCCCCTCTTTTTTTCTCAAAGGGGGTCACCCACCCCACCATGCGGCAGGGTGGGTGGGGGGTACCCCCTCACGGTTCGCGGGAACTGCCGAAAGATCCCGGAAAAGATCCGGGAAAAACTGGAAAAGTTCTCCGCTCTTTTTTCCAAGTTCCTGCCGTATATAACCCGGTTGGATCAATGACAGTGTAAGGCCCGAAAATACGGGCAGGAGAACACATCATGACCCCACAGGTAACAACAGAACCAGCCCGCAACGGATTTACCACCCTCCCCCAGGCGGAGAAGGAGTGGTTTTTGATCCGGGTCCGGGAGCTGTCGCATACCACGACAAACAACCGTCCGACCCTGAGCAGCCGGACCGTTGTATAGGCTGAAGAATCTATTGCAACCGTTCGGTGAACAGTTTTTTACCCGACAGGGATCCCCCTGCCGGGTTTACCGGCATTTTTGGTTTCACTTTTTAAAAATCCGGATACGCGGGAATGATCACCTGCCCGTCCGATACCGTTATAGCCTCCTGTTCCAGATTACGCATACAGGAAGGGAATATGGCGGAAGATAAAATCGGGGCAAGGCTTCACGAACACGTTGATACGGTCATGACGTCATGCCCTCCTTCTGTTCCTGCCGATACCCCGAGGTTGCAGGTTCTCGAACGGTTTTCCCGCGAGAGCGACAAACCTGTACTGGTGACAGAAGCGGACGGATCGCTTGCCGGCGTCATCACACCACGGGATATCATCGCCACACTTACCCCGGATGCTGACGTCGGGGGCAGGCATCGCATCTCCGAACTTGACCGGTACCTGAAAAGTACTGCACAGAACGCCCGGGATCTCGTATCGGACGAACCGCTGACCCTCAAAAAAAGCGCAACGATTGGCGATGCGCTCCAGAAGATGGAGCAGTCACATTCCCCTACCCTCATTGTCGTGGATGAAGACGGGAGGGCCGTCGGCTGTGTTGCTCTTGCCCCGGTTATTGCATATCTTACCCGGTCCCCGTGACATCAGGGGAAGTTGTGTCATTTTTCAGATGAGTTAATCCTATTTTCAGGAAGAGCGGGGTCAGGAGCACCGTAACGAGGACGAGAAGGACCGTTGCGGTATAGATCTGCTGGGAAATTATCCCGGCGACAATGGCTGACTGGGCCAGTGCAAGGGTCAGGTCGCCCCGCGGGATCATGCCGATGCCAACGATAAAGGAATGAGCCCTGTTTTTGAAGAACGGGTACGATCCAAGAAAACCTCCGATTACTTTTGCCAGAATCGCAACGACAATGACGATCAGGGTGATCGGCGCGAACAGGTCGCTGTAGGGGATATTCATAAGCAGGCCTACATTTGCAAAGAAGAGGGTGATAAGGATACCAAAGGCCATGTTGTGGAGGCTGTCATGGATCTCATGATCCTCATGGATTCTTGTATTCAGGGTGATACCGGCAAAGAATGCGCCGACAACAACCGTCAGCCCCAGGCTCTGGGAAAAATATGCGGAAATGCAGGCAATGAGGAAGACGACGGTATAGGTCAGCGTATGGTTATGAACAGCCTGTGTGCGGTCATAAATGAACCGGAACAGCCGTTTCCCGATCGTTGCGATTACAAGGATGAAGAAAACTGCGATGATGAGGGGGAGGAAAAGGGTATACTGGCCCAGAAGAGACCCCTCGTTTTTTACCGATGACAGGATGGCAAAGATTATGATCCCGCATATTGCGCAGACCACGGCCCCACCCACAATGGTCATCCCGATATCCGTATTCAGCTGCCGCTCCTCGATGAGGGTCTGGGCTGATACGCCGATAGAGGTGAGCATGAACACAATGGCGATAAAGGTTGATTCTCCGGGAGGGAGGGCAAAGAATGTACCGAGTGCATATCCGATGACAAAGGGTATCACTGCGGCAGCAAGGCCGGTGACGATCATCCGCCCCCAGACCGAGCGGAATATCTTTTGGTTGATCTCCACACCCGTGATGAAGAGGAGGAGGATCACCCCCAGTGTTGAACAAAACTGGATAATCGGGGTGATCGCAACGAGGTTGAAAACGGAAGGACCGAGGAGGATTCCGGCAATAACCTCGCCAATCAGCGAAGGGTAGCCGGCATATGCCACAAGCTCGCCAAGGATCTTAGCCGTAATTAGAAGGATGAGGAAGCCGGCAAGTACATCCATTATACCGTATACAGGCAGAGATCCCTAAAAAAGGTAAGCCTTTCTTGAGCCAGGCTGAGAGTGGATGACCCTGATGCCCGAAATTAATAGTGCTTCAGAACAATCAGTGCCCGGTCAAATGAGGTAAAGATGGCCAGCAGGCCAATGCCTGCAAGAAGTATGGATAATATCAGATTCAGCGCCGAGATTTCCATAAGGATGTATGCAATTATTACCAGTAGTATTCCGGCTCCCGCGAATTTCCAGCTCATTGTTGTCTCTTGACCTACGCGATGAAATAGTTTCTTTGAGGGGAGGTGGTATTTAGATCACAAAAATGGGTGTTGATGATAAACTTTTGGCCAAAAATACGCTTGCACAAAATACAATATTCCAAGGGGGGATATCCACTTTCAGCTGTCGTCGTTCGACAAAGAGAGACGATACAGAGCTCGTTAATTAACAACTATCAGAATAACATTATGGGGTTGAAATGTATTTCCTCTATTGAGATTACAACATGATTTATTGCACTGATCCAAAATTTCAATCGCTTTTTACGATGTATAAATTGTCATATTGGAAAGTTCGAATCCTTTCGATGATGACTTCGTTTCCTGAGGAACAACGCATTATTAGGATAATTGAAGATAAAGCGAGAAAGCTCGCATCTGAAAAAAAGATGGATCTTGTTTTTTACATAATATTTCTGCGACATCGAGGTCCTGAAATTGCCTATGTTTCTCCACTTAATTGTGCAATAAATCAAATGATCGATATTAAACTAAATTCGATGTATATCCGCTCTTCAGAACGATTTTTACTCGTAATGACTTTTCATGAATATTGTCATTTTCTGTATTATCTCTTCACTCCTGAAATTAAGAACAAAATCGAGACGCTTTATTCTGAAAAGAAAATCCCTAATTGGCGCGGCAATGCAATTGAGGATTTTTGCGATTTGTTCGGTTACTATATCGTCGATAAGAGTACTGGTGATCCAGAGTTAGATCAATTTCTCGAAGAAGTGATCATCTTTACCAATCATGAATTATTGAATTCACGGATGCAGAAGGCCTCTAAGATGCCAGTCCATTATCATGATATGAATTGGAGACCTTTTTAATGGGAGTTTGAAAACAAAAAAAATATTGTAATGTATTAAAAGTCCGTCATTACCCGGAACTGATCGATCTCTTCGCGGTTGAGCTGCTCGATGAACTCGTTTGCCGCGTGCTCGATGTCCTTGCTCGCGGTAATGCCGCGACCGACAACGAGAATGTCCGCACCGGCCTTGAGGGCGTCCTTGACAACCTCGACCCGGATACCGCCGGCAGTTGCGCAGAGGAGCTTGCCGCCCGCCGCCTTCTTCATTGCCGGGATATCGCCCCATGCATAGGAGGTGTCCTCAGCGTCGATTGCACGGTGGAGCTCGACAATGTCGGGCTTGACTTTGAGCTTCTCGATGAGCTTGGCCGGGCTCTGCACGTTGAGCATATCGATGATCGAGTAGATGCCTACCTTGCGGGCCTCCGAGATTGCTTTCTCGATAGTCGAGATCGGGGCAAGACCCGAGACTACGACCGCATCGGCCGTTGCATCGGCTGCCATACGGGCTTCGAGGTTGCCGGTGTCGAGGATCTTCATGTCCGCGATGATGAACGCATTGGGGCGGAGCTTGCGGATCTCGCCGATAACGTTCAGGCCGAACTTCTTGATGAGCGGGGTTCCCGCCTCGATGATCACGTGGTCGTTCTGCGGAACTTCCTTTAAGACCTGGGCGACCTTGCCCATGTCCACGAGGTCCATCGCGACCTGGAGGTACGGCGGGTCCCAGAGGCGCTGAACCTTGAATCCCATGATACCGTGTGCTGCCCGGTCCTTCTCGTAGACAAGGGTCTTTTCATCGGGGAACTTGTCGAGCGCCCGGTGGAGGGCGAGCTTTGTCGCGCCGTAGTTGTACCGGTAGATCCGGTTGTAGTCCTTTGCCTCGGGGTGGACAAACGCTGATGCAAGAATAACGATATCCTCGATATCGACATCCTTGAACACGCCCTCCTCAAGGCTGTCCGCGACTGCCTTTGCAACTGCGGCCTGCACGGGGCCGAACATCTCGTTGACCTGCTCCATATCCTTTAAGGTCACCTTGGGGATGACGACCGTGGCCGGCTTTGTGAGCAGGTTGGGGCGGACAACCGCAAGGAGCGGGGTGTGCCCCATGGACAACTGCGATACCGCGTTTGCAAACGCGTTCCCGACCGGGCCTTCCTTATTGCCCAGCAGCAGGTCGATGTGCGCGAGTTCCGCGCCCTCGCCTATGAGTGCTTCACCTACAAGATACATGAAAATCTGCTATCTCCGTTTATGTATGTGACCGCCAACCATGATAAGATTACGCGGCGGTGCCCCGGGAGATCAGGCCCGGAGCGTGCCGGAGAAGACCTCCACCGCATGGCCCGCGAGAAGGACGCGGTCGCCGGAAAGCGTGACCCGCACGGTCCCACCCCGTTCCGAGCACTGGAACCCGGTCATGGTTGCCTTCCCGAGCTTCTCTCCCCAGTACGGCCCGAGGCAGCAGTGGGCGGATCCCGTTACCGGGTCCTCGGGGATCCCGACCGATGGCGCAAAGAACCGTGACACGAAGTCCACATCCGGGAGATCGGCGGGTGCGGTCACGATGATCCCCCGGGCGGGAAGCGTGGCAAGCACGGCGAGGTCCGGCTCGCAGTCGCAGACATCGGATGCAGTGGGCAGCTCCGCGAGGAGATCGAATTTGTTCTTCCCGGTAAAGACCGGGGCTGCCCCGAGTGCATGTTCGAGACCGGGAACGGTCGGGATCCCACAGGCCGGTTCGGCAGGGAAATCGAGTTCGATCCAGTCGCCGTCCTGTTTTGCGGTGAGCGTCCCCGAAAGGGTCGAAAACGAGAGGGTGGAACCCGGTGCTGCATGACCGGCCGACCAGAGCACGTGCGCCGATGCAAGGGTTGCATGCCCGCAAATCTCCACTTCCTTAACCGGGGTAAACCAGCGCAGGTTCCACTGTCCGGCGGACGGGCCCGGAAAAAGGAACGCCGTCTCGGAGTGTTTGAGCTCGGCAGCCACCTGCTGCATCCACCCGGGATCGGCCGGGCCGTTCATGATACAGACGCCGGCAGGGTTCCCCCGGAACGGGTGGCCGGTGAAGGCATCGACAACGTGCAGTTCGCAGCTCATAACTGTGGATTGGCAGGCCGGCCGATAAAGGATCCTACAAGAAAGACCCCGGGAAAAAGATACTGCCAGCAGGAAAGGTAAAACGGTTGCCGGGATGGGAGATCAATTATTAAAATTCTTTAATTATGACAATTGATTGTGTTTTATGAAATACTGCCCTACCTGCGGTAAAGAAGTGCAGTACGATGCGGCGGAGATCTGCCCGAACTGCGGCTGCCGGCTTCCGGAGATGCCGCAGCAGAAAAGAAACGGGCCCGACCGGGTTATTGTTCTCGCTCTCGCAGCGATTCTGATTATCCTTTGCCTAGTTGCGATCGGTATCTTCCTGCCCCAGTATTTACCCGCACAACATTCGATCGCGGGGACATTGTCAAACCCCGGGGTTTCCCTCCAGGATAATTCCCTGTCCGTAGGATGGAACAGCATGGCCGATTGGGCCAAATGGGAGATTTCCTCGAACTGGTCGGGCACGGAAACCGCCCATTGTTCGGTATACGGGCCGTCCATTCTCAAGGGCTATGACGGCTATGGTGCATACGGGGAATACGGCTCCGTTGTCCACCTCCAGGCGGGTTCCACGGAATCCAGTATCCAGCGGACATTCACCGATCCTGCCGGGAAAGGCTGGAACACCCTCACGCTGGTCGGAAGCCTGTCCGCGAGCGATGTTCATTCAGGAAGATGGCTGAAAATCGAAGTAAATGACAACGTTGTATTCGATGCGGATGCAACCCGGGTACCCCCGGGAGACGGCGTTGTCTTTGCCATCCCGGTGCATTTTACCCCTGCAACAACAGTAAAGGTAAAGATATCCAACGGCCAGAAACCTGCATGGGGCGGAAGTCCGTTCTTTATGGATTACTATTCCCTGCGGTTAAGCTCGGAAAATTACCCGAAATCCTGACCTTTTTTTATCCGCTGGATCCGGCAGAGCGCGAAAGAAAAGCGACTTTTTAGAAAACGTGGGGTTGGTGAGATTTGAACTCACGATCGACGGGTCTCTCCGACATGCGCATCAGTGCTCCAACGGGTCATCATCGAATCAACTCAGGAGACCCATTGTTCATCATCTGCGAGCACGCTAGAACGCAAAGACCGCTGGAGCCCGTCGCCATTCCGGGCTTGGCCACAACCCCGCCCGTCATGCACGTGTTGCCACAGCTGACTGTACAAAATCGTGCTGACGAAATTTAAGTGTTGTTACCGGACGCCGGATTTTCCCGTTGCGGGCAACCCTGCCGGCACAACGGTATTCCCCGGTGCATTCCTCAAACAACGACGGGGAACGCCGGGGCGGCACTAATGATATATGCTTTTCTCCCCCCATATTTTACGATGGCTCAGGGTATCAGTTATACGTGCGGCACCGCAGAGTACCCGCTGCTGGGGATGACCATCGGGGAAATGCTCGACGTGATCGCAACAAAATATCCGGACACCGAGGCCGTGGTCTCGGTCCACCAGAACATCCGCTGGACCTATAAGGAGTTCCGCGAGAAGGTCAACGAGGTCGGCCGCGCCCTCATGGGCCTCGGGGTAGAAAAGGGCGACCGGGTAGGCATCTGGGCGATGAACCATGCAGAGTGGATCGTTGTCCAGTTCGCCACCGCGAAGATCGGGGCGATCATGGTCAATATCAACCCCGCGTATCGTACCTACGAGCTTGAATATGCCTTGAAGCAGGCAGAGATCCAGACTCTGATCCTCCAGGGGCGGTTCAAGACCTCGGATTACGTAGGGATGTTCTACGAGGCCTGCCCAGAAGCCTACGAGCAGAAGGCGGGGAAGGTCTCAAGCGAGAAGTTCCCGTTCTTAAAAAACGTCGTCTTCATGGGCGACATCCCGTATAACGGCATGTTCACCTGGCCCGAGTTCATGAAAAAGGCCGACGAGATCTCGCAGGACGAAATCGTCGAGAGGGGCGAGTCGCTTTCGTTCGACGACCCGATCAATATCCAGTACACGAGCGGCACGACCGGGTTCCCGAAAGGCGTCGTCCTCACCCACCATGGGGTATTAAACAACGGCTACATCATCGGCTCCGGTATGGGTTTTACCGAGAAGGACCGGCTCTGCATCCCGGTCCCGTTCTACCACTGCTTCGGAATGGTCCTCTCCAATATGGCATCAGCTACCCACGGCTCGACCATGGTGCTCCCATGCCCCACCTTCGATGCCGAGCAGGTCCTAAAGACCATCGAGATGGAACGCTGCACCGCCGTCCACGGCGTCCCCACGATGTTCATTGCCGAGCTCTCCCTCCCGAGCTTCTCCAAATACAACCTCTCCACCTTACGGACGGGCATCATGGCCGGTTCCCCCTGCCCGATCGAAGTAATGAGGAAGGTCAGTAACCTCATGAACATGCGGGATATCGTGATCGTGTACGGCCAGACCGAGACCTCGCCGGGCGTCACGATGACCACCACCAAAGACCCGCTCGAACGCCGGGTCACGACCATAGGGAAAGCATTCCCGCACACGGAGCTCAAGATCGTTGACCCGAAGACCGGCCGGATCGTCCCGATGGGAGAAGTCGGCGAGGTCTGCGCCCGCGGTTACTGCGTGATGAAGTGTTATTACAACAACCCGGCCGCCACCCACGCAACGCTCGACAAAGACCACTGGAACCACACCGGCGATCTCGCCACCATGGACGACGAGGGCTATTTCAAGGTCGTGGGCCGGTTAAAGGACATGGTGATCCGGGGCGGGGAGAACATCTACCCGCGCGAGATCGAGGAGTTCCTCCACCACCACGAAAAGATCTCGGATGTGTACGTGGTCGGCGTGCCGGATGTGAAGTACGGCGAAGAACTCTGTGCCTGGGTCAAGGTCAAGGCAGGACAGGCGCTCACCGAGAGCGAGGTTAAAGAGTTCTGCAAGGGAAAGATCGCCCACTTCAAGATCCCCCGCTATGTCCTCTTTGTCGACGATTTCCCCATGAGCGTGACCGGCAAGATCCAGAAGTTTGCCATGCGGGAAGAGTCGATCAAAAAACTCGGTCTTGAATCCGCAGAAGGGATCAAGACCGCGTAAAACCCGGATCCTTCTTTTTTTAATCCTTGAGTGGGGCCTGAAAATTATTCTGATTCAGCAGGCCGCTCGTTTTTCCCCCGGGCAAGGGAGGCAAAGATCCCGATCACGCACATCACGGTAAAGATCATGAAAAGCCAGTGCAGGCTTTCGGTGAACTGCGGGTAATACTGCGGCGTGATCTCCACATCGCCGATAAAGATGGCAAAGACCATCATCGCAATACCCATCGAGAGCATCTGGCCGAGGAGACGGACCGTCCCGTTGATCCCCGAGGCTACACCGTAGTACCGTTTCTCGACCGCACTCATGATCGCGTTCGTGTTCGGCGAAGAGAAGAGGCCAAATCCGAGCCCGAGGATCATGAGCACGGCGACAATATACCAGAGCGGGGTCGCCGCGGTAAGGAACACGAAGAGGAAAAGCCCAAGGGCGGTAAGGCCCATACCGACCGACGAGATCACCTGCGAGTCGTACCGGTCCGAGAGCCGGCCGGCAAAAGGCGAGACGAGCATCTGGACAAACGGTGCGGCAACGATGATGAACCCGGCATGTTCGGCAGAAAAGCCCTTGGTGTACTGGAGGTCGAGGCTGAGCAGGAAGGCAATCGCGTACGTGGCGGCGTAGTTGATAAGGGCCGCAAGGCTGGAGAACGTGAAGATCCGGCTCTTTGAGAAGAGCTTCATGTCGAGAACCGGGCTGGCCTGCCGCAGCTCGAACCAGACAAAGAAGACAAGGAACCCGATACCGGCTGCCACGAGGGCACCCCCGTATATTGCCGGGAGAACGGAGAACCCGTACATGAGCGCCACGAGGCCGACACTGTAGATCAGCGATCCGGTAAGATCGAAGTGTTCGCCGGCGCACTCCGCCCATTCGCCTTTGAGTTTCCAGAGGACAAGGGCAATCGCACCGATGGCAATGGGTATATTGAGGTAAAAGATGGTCTGCCAGCCGAATATATCGGTAAGGATCCCGCCGGCAAACGGCCCGACCGTGAGGCCGAGGTACACTGATGTGATGTAGATGCCAAGAGCCTTCCCCCGCTCTCCCGGAGGATAGACTGCTGTCAGGATCGCAACCGAGGTCCCGAAGATCATGGCCGCGCCAATCCCCTGGAGGACACGGACCGCGATCATCTGCTGCTCGGTTGCAACGAGCGTCATCACGAACGATGCTGCCCCAAAGACCGCAAGGCCGCATAAAAAGATCTTTTTCCTCCCGTAGATATCCGCGATCTTCCCGAACGGTACAAGGAAAAGGGCCGATGCAAGGATGTATGCGGTCGCAACCCAGGAAAGGGCGATCGCGTCCATGTGGAACTGGGTGCCGATGGTCGGGAGGGCTATGTTTACCGCAGAACCGTCGAACGGCGTCAGGAACCCGGCAAGGATCGCAATCAAAAGGACGATACGTTTCTCGGTTTCCGTAACCGGTTTTGCCGGTGTCCGGCAGATCGCGGGACTCTGGGCTGCTGCATCGCCGTTCGCAGGTTCTCGGGACTGCATTTTTACCCTCGGTTCCGGGCAGGTACCGTAAAAATGGAGATTATGTCTGATTGCTTTAGAATACGCCGAACCAGGCCATGTACGAGGCAATCACCATTACGACGACAAGGACGATCAGGATCTTGTACCCGCACTTCTCGCAGATACCGAATGCCGAGGGGTGGCAGTCGTGACAGTATTCCGATTTGCAGATCCTGCAGGTTTTTGAGTGATTGTGTTCCGAATGCTTTTCACAGCACGTCATAGTGCAAAAGTTTGCCCGGGATAGGGTAAAGATGTGTCGGATATCATTCGGCGGGAAGGAGCCGTTACGGATCGATCAGGCCGGCGATGAGCCGGGCGGCCTGGTCGTGAGCCTCGCGGGTTGCCTCATGGTCGAGGTCAAGCGAGACGGTGATGATATCGCCCTCGCTGCACCCGTCAGGGAGAAGGACTGATGGTATGCTGAACCGGAGGAAATCCCGGTCGGGGAGCACCAGTACCGCAGAAGGATCCCCGATACGCTCGATAACGGCTTTCATGAAAAAAGGATCAGGCATCCTGTGCACGTTTCACAAGGTCTTTTGCAGCCCCTGCTGCGCCGGCAAGGACTTCGTGCTCGCCCGGTATCTCACGGTCGAGCATCAGGATGCGCCCGGCGCAGATCGTGGTCTCCACGGCCGCCCCGCCGCAGGCATACACGAGGTTCGAAGCCGCATTGTGGAGCGGGGTGTTGCAGGCCGTGCGGGCGGAGACAAGGATGAGATCGGCCGGGGCGCCGCTTACAAGGGTACCGGTGCCAAAGCCGAGCGCCTTTGCACCGTTTCTGGTCGCCATCGCAAGGGCAGCCGGGGCGGGAAGCACGGTCGGGTCGTTCCAGAAGAACTTCTGGAGGAGGGCGGCGATCTTCATCTCCTCGAACATGTCGAGGTTGTTGTTCGAGGCGCAGCCGTCGGTGCCGAGGCAGACGTTTGCCCCTGCTGCGGCAAGGGTCTGGTACGGGAGCGCCCGGTGGGTGGCAAGCTTCATGTTGCTTGCCGGGTTGTGGGATACCGAGACACCGCGTTTCCCGAGAAGCGCACATTCGCCATCGTCAAGCCAGCATCCGTGCGCTGCAATGGTCTTGGGGGTGAGCACACCGCAGGCATCGAGCAGGGCGGCCGGGCGCTTCCCGTGCTGTGCCACGCAGTCGTTTACCTCCTTTTCCGTCTCGGAGAGATGGATGTGGAGGGGGATATCCTGTGCCTTTGCAAACTCCGCACACCATTTCAGCCCTTCCGGCGAGACCGTATAGGGAGCGTGCGGCCCGGCAGCGGCCCGGATCCGCGGGTTGTTTAACCCTTTGATGTGCGCAACAAGGTCTTCGGTTGCTTTGCATTCGTGCTCCCGCTTTGCGGCATCGCCGAGGTCGATGAAACCATAGCAGAGCAGGGCCCGGATCCCGGCCTCGTCCACGGCCTTTGCCGCAGACTCCATGAAGAAGTACATGTCGTTAAAGGCAGTTGTCCCGGTCCGGATCATCTCCAGGCAGGCAAGTTTTGTCCCCCAGTACACGTCTTCTCCGGTGAGGTGGGCTTCGAGCGGCCAGATCTTCTGGCTAAGCCAGTCCTGCAGGATCATATCGTCTGCATAGCCCCGCAAAAGTGACATTGCCGCATGGGTGTGGGTGTTTGCAAGGCCGGGAAACGCAAGCGCCCCGTCGCCATCGATGATGAACTCCGCCTCGCCCCGGTGGCGCTTGCGGATGTCGTGGCCGATATCGGTGATGGTCTCGGATGCATCGATAAAAATGTCGACGGGTTTAGCGTCCGCAACCACATTGGTGATGAGCACGGACTTCTTCTTCCCGAATATATCAGTAGTCTGGTGGTTTTGTTCAGTCATGGCAAATCCTCATTCATCCCATCTTTTCTATAATCGCCCCGAGGGTGTCTTCGGTTCTCCGGCTGTTCTCTTTCGCGGTGGAGAGGATGTGATCGAAGCTGAGCACGTCCTTCCCGAGACCGTTTGCATAGTTGTCGATCGTGCAGAGCGCGGCAAAGTCCATTTTGAGCTCGCAGGCAAGCGTTGCTTCCGAGGCAACGGTCATGCCGACCACATCGGCAACCCGGGAAAGCGCCGCGACCTCGGCAACGGTCTCGATCCGGGGCCCCCGGGTCTGGACATAGACCCCGCCGAGCAGGGCATCGGGAACAGCCCGCGAGAGTTCCTCTGCGAATTCCCGCGGGAGCTCCGGCATCACGTGCTCGATCTTATGGTCGTGGATCGAAGGGATGTCGGTCACGCTCATATAATCGGTCGGGATCAGGACGGTGCCCGGCGGGATCTCTTTTTTGAGCGATCCTGACGACCCGAACGCAACGATCCGGTCCACCCCGGCAAGCGCTAATGCGGCAAGGTTTGCCCGGTAGTTGATCCGGTGCGGCGGGCGGCCGAACTGGTGGCGCATCAGCATCACGATGTCCCCGCTGAGGATCTCGGCGCCGCCAAACGGGGTCGCAACGGTCTCCTTTTTTAACTTCGGCAGGCTCGAAAAGAGCAGGCTCGTCCCGCCGATAATGCCAAGCATTCAGGCACGCCTCCCCTGCCCGGAAAAAGAGGGGGCGGCGTTTGCACGTTGGTTCTCCATGAAACCTTCTGTCAAGGGTACGTTGCCCCGGAACTAATACCTAGCGAAAGCCGGGGATTCCGACCAGCAAGTGTAAATTTTTCATGGTACCAATAACTGCGTATGGGCCTTTTCGATACGGTGAGCGACGCGAAGATCAAATCGGGAGACTGCACGGACATCTACTTTGTCCGGACCGAGGAAGTCCTCAAAAAAGAGGGGATCAATCCGCTTGTCTCGATGGAGGTTACCGCGGCAGCCCTTCCCGATACATGGGGTATCTTCTGCGGCCTTGCCGATGTACTCGCGCTCCTGGAAGGCGTGCCGGTAACGGTCGATGCCATGAAGGAGGGAACGCTCTTCTTTGCCGGCGAACCGGTGCTCCGGATCACCGGGCACTACCGGGACTTCTGCCGGTACGAGACGGCGATCCTCGGGTTCCTCTGCCACGCCTCGGGGATTGCATCGGCAACCGCCCATATCATGTGCGAGACGAAAGGACGGCCGGTGTACTCCTTTGGATCCCGCCGCCAGCACCCGTCCATTGCGATGATGATCGAACGGGCCGCATGGATCGGGGGTGCCGACGGGGTCTCGAACACCTGTGCCCCGCCGGGCATGCCGGTCGTCGGGACGATGCCGCACGCGATGGTGATGTGCTTTAAAACCCCGGAGGACGCATGGCGGGCCTTTGCCCGGGACGCCCCGAAGGCTGTGCCCCGGATCATGCTCTGCGATACCTACTGCGACGAGAAGGCGGAATCGCTCCATGCAGCGGAGTGCGGAGCGACCGCGGTCCGGCTCGATACGCCCCGGTCCCGGCGCGGGAACATGCGGGCGATCATCGACGAAGTCCGCTGGGAGCTCGACTCGCACGGCTATTCCCGGGTGCAGATCTTCCTCTCCGGGGGCGTGACAAAGGAGGACGTGATCGCGTACCGTGACTGCGTGGACGCATTTGGGATCGGCGGGGCAATAGCAAACGCACCCGTGGTCGACTTTGCCATGGATATCGTGGAGATCGAGGGAGTGCCAAAGGCAAAGAGGGGAAAGAAGAGCGGGGTAAAACAGGTCTGGGAACTTGTCTGCGGGAAGCACCGCACCCTGCCGACGGGCCAGGCAGCCCCGGCAAATGCCACCCCTCTCATCGTCCGGTACATCGATAACGGGAAGATCGTGCAGCAGTCCGAAATACCGGCGGCGCGGGGACGTGTCCTTGCATGGATCCGGCATGTTGCCGACGAGGCCGCGGCTCCGGAAACATCCGCAAAAAAAGAGAAAAAGAACGGCGCGAAAGGAAAAGCCGGGACAAAATCCCCGGCATAACCGGTCACTAGCGGGACCCTGTTTTCCCCTGACAGCGGCCCTTGTTTCCCCCAATTCTTTTAACCTATGCCGTTCTACAATGTTAGAGCGGGCCGGTAGATCAGTGGTAGATCGCTTCCTTGGCATGGAAGAGGCCGCGGGTTCAATTCCCGCCCGGTCCATGTTTTCCCCGTTTTTTAAGCATATTTTTATACTTCCCGACAAACGGTATGTCAGGAAACCATGCGTATCCGCGACCTGATCCTTCCCGAAGACCAGATCTTTTTTGCCCTCTTTAAGGACATGGCCGAAAAGATCAACGAGGCTTCGGGAACCTTAAACGAGATTACCCACGAGCTTCCCGGGGGAACGGAAAAAGCCCACAAAATCCGCCAGCTTGAGCACCTCGGTGACGAGACTACCCGCCAGATCTACGAACGCCTCAACGAGTCGCTGATTACCCCGCTCGAACCCGACGAGATCGCCCGGCTCGCTCCCGCATTTGACGATGTCCTTGACAAGCTCGACTGGGTGGCCCACCAGCTGGCAAATTACGGTCTCCCGCAGTCCAACGATGTCCTCAGAGAATACTCGTACCTGATCACCATGACCGCAAAAGAGATCGCGCTGGCGCTCGATGCCCTTGCCACCTTAAACCATCCCGACGACGTGCGCAGCCATGTGACCGAGATCAACCGGCTGTACAACCTCTCCGGGGAGCTTCTCTCCCGAGCGGTGATCGAACTGTTCAAAACCCAGGATCTTCTCCTGATCATCAAACTCAAGGATATCTACGAAGGCTTTGCCAAGGTAATGGAGAAGTGCAACGATGTGGGCCATGCTCTTTCTGACATCTCGATGAGCCATAAATGACCGGATTCGAGCCCCTGATCGTTTTCGGCATCGCGCTGGCGCTCGTGCTTAACTTCCTTAACGGCATGGCAGATGCTGCACAGGGGATTGCCACGGTAGTAGCGACCCGGGCGCTCTCCCCGTTCCGGGCGGTCCTCCTGACCGGGTTCTGTAACATGATCGGCCCCTTTATCTTTACCACGGCCGTTGCAGCTACGATCGGGACAGCGATTGTAAGCCCCGGGGCGCTCACCGCCCAGACCATCATCGTGGCGATGCTTGCCTCTACGGCACTGGTATTCTTTGCAACCCGGCTCGGCCTTCCCCTCTCAAGCAGCCATGCCCTCATCGGCGGGCTCATCGGAGCGGGCATTGCCGCATCCGGGATCGGGGCGGTGATCTGGCCGGGCGTTGGAGTTATCCTCGATACGTTTGCCTGGGCGCTTGTCGGGGCCGTTGTGGGGGCAGTCGCGATCGGGGCAATTGCCGCCACGTTCGAGGGAGACATCCGGCTGGCGGCCCTCATCGGCGCCATCTGCGGCGGGGCCCTTGCCGTCCCTCTTCTCATGCTCCTTGGCGTGCTCAAGATCACCGGGCTCCTCGCGGTCGTCCTCTTCATCTTTATCTCGCCGGTCCTTGGCGCATCGGTAGCTTTCCTCTTCGATGTGCTGGTCTCGCACCTGTTCCGGAATTCCCGCCAGGACCGGATGAAACGGATCTTTTCCCCCCTCCAGGTCGTTGCATGCTGCTTCCAGGCCGCAGGGCACGGGGCAAACGACGGGATGCACGCGGTCGGTGTGATCACCGCACTCCTCGTCTCTGCCGGGATCCTTTCCACGTTTGCCGTGCCCCTCTGGGTGCTCCTCTGCTCTGCTGCCGCTATCGGGATTGGCACCTGTTTTGGCGGATGGAAGATCGTGGACCGGATGGCAAAAGGGATCACGAAGATCCGGCCCTACCAGGGGTTCTGTGCGGGAACTGCCGGCAGCATGACGCTTGCCCTTGTGACAACGCACGGCATCCCGGTCTCGTCCAACCACGTGATAAGCGGCGCAATTGTAGGGGTTGGTGTGACCCGGGGGAAAAATGCGGTGCAGTGGAATGTCGTGCGCGAAATGATGATCGCATTTGTGGTCACGATCCCGCTTGCCGCTGCATGCGCGTGGGTGGGGTACCTGCTCTGTACGCTTGCTGCCACCCTGCTCCTGTGAGCACAATATTTCGCTATATTTTTAGGCTTTCTGCACTGATGAAGAGTAGGTTTGGAACATGGGGCTCCGGGAACTACTGATACCGCAGGACAAGGTATTTTTCGAGATGTTTGAGCGACAGGCGGCAACCGTGCGCGAGGCCGCCTACCAGCTGGTGGTCTTAAGCGAAGACTTCACGAACGTGAAAGAGAAACGCCACGCGATCGAGCTCCTGGAGCACCAGGGCGACCAGATCACCCACGGCATCTACGAGCAGCTCAACAGCACGTTTATCACACCGATCGACCCGGAGGAGATCTCGCGCCTTGCATCCACGCTCGACGACGTGCTGGACTACATCGACGGTTCCTCGGAGAAGATGCACTATTACGGTATCGAAAACACCGACTCCCACATGATCGAACTGGCAAAGCTGATCCACCTTTCCACCATCGAGATCGAAGGGGCGGTAAAAGGAATCCGCACGATAAAAGATCCCCGGTATATCGAAGAGCGGTGTATCGAGGTCAACCGGCTCGAAAACCTTGCAGATGACGTGCTCGCCCAGGCAGTGACCGACCTTTTCAAGACCACCGACGCAATTGCAATCATCAAGTACAAGGATATCTACGAGAACCTGGAGACTGCGACCGATTACTGCGAGGACGTGGCAAACGTGCTCTCGGATATCGCGATACGGCATTCGTGAGGTGGATGTATGCGCAGCCTGTCGGGAAGTGAAGGCCTGTGATCGAAGCACCCCTGATCCTTATTATCGCGATCATTATCGTAGCGCTCATCTTCGATTTCACGAATGGTTTCCACGATTCGGCCAACTCCATCTCGACGGTAGTTTCCACAAAGGTTCTCTCCCCGCGAAATGCCGTGATCTTTGCCGCGTGTTTTAATTTTCTTGCGGCATTCGGTTTTGGGGTTGCAGTCGCGGACACCATCAGTAATATCGTGGAGCTCAACGTGGTCGCGACTACCATTATCCCCTATATCGTGCTCGGGGCTCTCACCGGTGCCATCAGCTGGAACCTTATCACGTGGTACTTCGGCCTTCCCACATCCTCCTCCCATGCACTCATCGGGGGGCTGACCGGCGCAGGGATCTCCGCTGCCGGCATTGCTGCCATCAAATGGTCGACGGTGGGTAAAGTCGCACTCTTCATGGTGCTCTCGCCGCTGATCGGCCTTGTCTGCGGGTTTTTGTTCATGGCGGCACTTCTCTGGATCACCCGCAGCGCGAACAGGACAACAGCGGAAGGATATTTCAAACGGCTCCAGCTCTGTTCTGCGGCGGCATACAGTTTCAGCCACGGGACAAACGATGCCCAGAAAACCATGGGTATCATCCTTCCCCTCCTCTTTTCCATCGGATATTTCGGGACGAACGCCGCATCCGGTTCGCTTCCCGTTCCGTTCTGGCTGATCATACTCTGCTACACGACCATTGCCCTCGGAACCCTTGCGGGAGGGTGGCGGATCGTAAAGACCATGGGATATAAGATCACCAAGCTCCGCCCGGTCCACGGGTTTGCAGCGGAAACTGCCGGGGCTGCTACCATCCTCGGCGCATCCGCGGCCGGGATCCCGGTCAGTACCACGCATGTGATCTGCTCGTCCATCATGGGTGTCGGGACAACGATGGGGTCGAGTACGGTGAAATGGGGAATGGCCCGGAGCATTATGATTGCATGGATCCTCACGATACCGGTGAGCGCAGTTATCGGTTACGCTGCGTTTGCGGCGATTTGGGTATTTGTCGGGGCCTGAACGGTCTTTTTTTATCCCCCGGGTCAAGGATATGCCGGTCCGGCGGCATTGCAAAATTGCAGGGATGGGGGCTTGTGAATGTTTCACGGGGATCCCCGGTAAAACGTAAACGTTTCACAATTTCCCCCCAATGACCCCCCCATGAAGGCTCATGAATATTTTTCCAAAAAACACTGTTTTTACTCCGTAACATATGCGCATATTTCCCTGCGGAAGGGTAAGGGGGGTCCGTGGGGGAAAAACGTTTTGTCCGCACAACCGCGGCAAATTTTTGCCGGGCCGGGAACCCGTGGATCGGACAAAATGCCGTGGGGTAGTGCCGGGAGGAAAATCCTTTTGGATTACCTGCTCGGATTCTGATAATACCGGCAGTACTGCCGTATCACGCACCGTTCGCAAGCCGGCTTTTTTGCATCGCAGGTTGCCCGCCCGTGGGCGATGAAGACATCGGTAAGGTCGCCCCATTCCTTTTTCGGGAAGAGCGCCATGAGATCCTGTTCGATCTTTGCGACCTCGTCCGTATCGGAGAACCCAATTCTCTGTGCCAGCCGGCGCACATGGGTGTCCACCGCAATCCCGTGGTTCTGGCCAAAGCCGTGGTAGAGCACGATGTTTGCCGTCTTCCTGCCGACCCCGGGGATCGTGAGCAGGTCTTCCGTGGTCTGCGGCACCTCGCCGCCAAAGCGGTCGATCAGTGCCTGTGCGGCAGCGACGATATGCTTTGCCTTTGCATGGTAAAACCCGAGCCGGTGAATGATGGGCTCCACATCCGCGATCTCTGCCCTGGCAAGGGCCGCCGGTGTCGGGTAGGCGGTAAAAAGCGGTTTTTTTACCATCAGGACTGCCTTATCGGTCGTCTGGGCGGAGAGGATCGTGAGGATCATCACCTCGAACGGCGTGCCCCGGCAGACCGTGGTCGGAGACTCACGGGCATCGGGATAAGCGTCTACCAGAAGAGAATAGATACGGCGGGCATCCTGTCGGTTCATTATCATGGGGTAGGGCGGATTCGAACCGCCGTCAAAGCGTCCCAAACGCTCTAGGATGGACCAGGCTACCCTACTACCCCGCGTCTTACAGTATTGTTGCCAGCCGCTAAAAATACCTGCCGTTATGACGAAAAAAGTCAGAGAGGAAGGACCTTCTTCTTTGTATCGCTCACGACCGAACACCGGCAAGTACCGGAGAGAAGGGCATCGGCAAGGTTCTCCGGGTTCGTCCCATCGAGGACGACGAGCGGGATGTGGCTGCGTTCAACGACACGCGCCGCGATAATATCGAGGACATTGTGCGAACCGGCCCCGAGGCCGCCCTGCCCGACAATGGTTAAGAGTTCCTGCGGGGAGAGCGTTGCATGGTACGGCGTACCGGGATACTTTTTCGGATCCTTGTCGTAGATCCCGTCGACCGAGGTCACATTCACAAAGACATCGGCCCTGACCCGTTCCGCAAGCACGGCGGCGACCGCATCGGTGGTCTGGCCCGGGGTGATCCCGCCCATCACCACGATCTTTTTTGCCTCGGCAAACTTCTTTGCCTCCGAATGGCTCTCGGCCACCTTTGGATACGCAGCCTCGCCGAGCGCAGCGATGAGGAGCGTTGCGTTGAGCCGGGTCACGAGGATCCCGATCTCGTCTGCGGTTCCCTCGTCGATCCCGAGGTCACGGGCAACCCCGATATAGTCCCGGGCGCCGCCGCCCCCGCCGACTACGACAAAGAGCCGGTGTTTTGCCGCGATCCGTTCGAGCACCGGGATATATGCCTTTATCCGGTTCTCGTTGAGTTCCGGGATCAGAATCGAACCGCCGAGCGAGATAACGACCGTCTTCATTGCACTAGTTTTTGTACCGGATGCTCATATAGAGTTGTTCTAAGGAGGAACGCTATTATGCTGATGTGCCCGGTCTGCAAGAGTCACGATATCTTCCCGGTTGCCGGGGGATATATCGGCCAGGTCTATCTCTGCAAGAACTGCAAGTACCGCGGTTCGTTCGTGCTGGAAGTCGACGATCCCACCGGCCCCGAAAAAAAGAAGACCTCCGCGGAACAGGAACCGTAACGTAAGGTGAGAGGCATGCACGAGGCACGCCAGTACATAAAAAAAGAGAACAACGCCGTGCAGTGCACACTGTGCAGCCACCGGTGCAGGATCGCCGAAGGGAAACACGGGATCTGCGGTGTGCGGCGGAATACCGGGGGCACGCTGTATGCAGAGACCTACGGTCTCGTGAGTGCCGAGGCTGTCGACCCGCTCGAGAAAAAACCGCTCTACCATTTCCTGCCCGGAACATTATCCTATTCCCTTGGCGGAATCGGGTGCAATTTCAAATGCCGCCACTGCCAGAACTGGCAGATCTCGCAGGCCGACCTGGAAAATTCCCGTCTCATTCCCCTATCCCCGGAAGAGGGAGTTGCCCGGGCCATGGCCAACCGATGTGCGAGCATCTCGTGGACATATAACGAGCCGACCATCTGGCATGAGTACACCCTCGATATGGGCACGCTCGCCCGGTCCCGGGGCCTTGGCACCTGCTATGTCACAAACGGCTACATCACGGAGGAAGCGCTGCGGGAACTTGCCCCCATGCTCTCCGCATTCCGGGTGGATCTCAAGGCCTTCACCGATGACTTTTACCGGAAGATCTGCGGGGCGCACCTCCAGCCGGTGCTCGATGCCGCGGTGCTCGCTCGCGAACTGAAAATGCACATCGAGACCGTGACGCTCGTGATCCCCGGGCTTAACGACAGCAGGGAGGAGATCGATGCCCTGATCCGGTGGGTGATCGAAAACCTCGGGCCCGACACCCCAATGCACTTCTCCGCGTTCCATCCGGATTACCGGATGACAGACCGCGGCGGGACACCGGCCGCGCTCATCGAAAAGATATGCACCCGGGCAAAAGAACTCGGCCTCCACTATCCCTATTCAGGGAATGTGGGATACAGCAGGTTCGACAATACCTACTGCCCGGCCTGCGGATCGCTCCTCATCGAACGAAAGGGATTTTCCGCACGGATCGTGGGGCTCGACGACCGGCAGTGTACAAACTGCGGCGAAAAGATCGGGATCGTTCGCCATGTCGCATGATCCGGATCCACCCGAGACCCGGTTCCTTGCCGACCGGATGCTCGGCACCCTCACCCGCTACCTCAGGTTCATGGGATACGACACGGTCAGCGCAAACGGGTGGTCCCCGGGAGATTCCCGGGAAGACACCCGGCTGCTCGATCTGGCATGCCGCGAGAACCGGATCCTGCTGACCCGGGACCACGAACTCGCCCGAAGAGGCGGAACTCAGGCTGTCCTTATAGAGGCAGAGGATGTTATGGATCAGGTCGGACAGCTCATCGAACGAGGACTGGTTCAACGCCGGATTCTGATGAGCAGGTGCTCGCTCTGCAATACCGAACTATGCAGGGCTACCGATGAGGAGATTGCCTCAGCTTCCTATGCCCCGAGAGTGAAGGACGGGTATGTTTTTTTCTGGTGCAGCAGGTGCGGGAGACTGTACTGGAACGGCACCCACCAGCGGAGTCTCAGGGAACGGATCGAGACAGTCCCTTAAACTGCTCCATACCCCTGTGCGATACCCTTTTTATTACCCACTGAACACGCAACAACGCCGTATTTAATTCCGGTTTTTACCCTTTGGGAAATGACAGTCCGGTATAGTAAACCAGCCGGTTCAATACATCCCCTTTTCGGTACATAATTCGCCTGTCGGTATGCTGTGAATATATCTGTCGCGGCAGGGGAAGAGATGGCTCATACTTTATGGAGATATCATGAAGATAAAACTGGGAATATGTTCTATCATCCTGTTGCTGATGATGGTGCCGGTCTGCTTTGCAGATAGCTCCTCAACCAGCTCGACCAGCAGCACCAGCAGTACATCGTCCAGTACCTCAAGCACTACCAATGTAGACGATGCAGCGCTGGTGTATGTTTCGAATGTAACCCTCGACCCGGTCTCGTTTTTCCCGGGCGACACGGGTACGATTACCGTAACGCTCACGAACAGCGGCACTTCCGCTATCGGTCTCTCGCATCCGGATATCCTGAGTTCAAAACTGAATGTCAATAACGATGATGCCTGGGATACGATGAGTTACGTAGGGGCAGACTCGACGATTGACTATTCCATGATCGTCACGGCAAAACCCCCGGACGGGACCTACTATGCACTCTTCTCCATTGGATCAAAGAGTGGCAACTCCATCCACTACCCGGTAAAGATTATCGTGGATTCGGACCCGATTACCGCTGCTATCACCGATAAGCCGACATCGTTCTCTCCTGAAGCCGAGCAGAACGTAACGTTGACCATTATGAATACGCGGGACGGTGCCGTCAACAACGTTGTGATCACACCGGAAGGATCTGGAAGCGATGCCTACCCAAGCACCAAGCTTGTATCTACTCTCTCGGCAGGCAGTTCTACTGATGTGACATTCGGTATAACCCCCCACACAGCGTCAAACATGACGTTCCATGTCAGCTATGAGAATGGCAACAACCCCCATTCCGTCGATGTGGTGCTTCCGATAAACTTCGGCGCGGACAAGACCGCTGCAGTACCCGTGGTTAATAACGTGGTGCTCTCCTCCTCCGGAAGTACCTACGATCTCACCGGGGATATTACGAATGCCGGTGTCTCCGATGCAAAAGGGGTAGTCGTGACCGTTAGTTCCCCGGCAAAAGGAACCGGGACATACCCGGAATATGCTATCGGCAGCATCGCCTCTGACGACTCGAACAGTTTCGAGGTAACATTTACCACAACCGATCTGTCGTCAGTTCCGCTCCTCGTGACCTGGAAAGACAGCGATGGAAATGATTATAGTTTAACAAAGACCCTCGACCTCTCAACCAGTTCTGTCGGTGCTTCCACAGATTCATCTGACAGCAGCACAAAGACATCTTCCAGCTCCAGCATGGGAAGCGGACCGGGCGGCATGAGCGGGGGACCCGGTGGTATGAGCGGAGGTCCTGGCGGCAGCAGCAGTAACAGCGCAACATCGCTCCTTACCGGCAGCAAAGGCGGCGGGATCAGCTCGTTTATGCCGGTAATCATCGCCGCAATTATCCTTGTCGCAGGTATCGTGCTGTGGAAAAAGCGGAAATGGATCCTGTTAAAGATAAAAAAGCAGCAGTGAGGGATCGGACATGACCGATACCCCCATTATCCAGCTTGTCGACGTGACAAAGACCTATCACCTTGAGAGCGGAGACTTTACCGCCCTTAATCACGTCTCCCTCGATATCATGGAGAATGACTTTGTCGCCATCATGGGCCCCTCGGGCTCGGGAAAATCGACCATGATGAACCAGCTGGGTATCCTCGATGTACCGACATCGGGAACACTGTACATCGCAGGAAGGGATGTGGCAAAGATGACGCCTTTGGAGCGGACGCATATGCGCCGGGACACGATCGGGTACATCTTCCAGAAATTCTACCTGATCCCCCTTCTCTCTGCATACGAGAACGTGGAGTACCCGCTCATCCTGAAGTACAAAAAACATGATTCAACCGGGAGGGCCCATGACCTTCTTGAACAGGTGGGGATTGACAAGGATATGAGCGCTCACCGGCCCACCCAGTTATCGGGGGGACAACAGCAAAGGGTCGCCATAGCCCGGGCACTGGTTAACGACCCGAAGATCCTCCTTTGCGATGAACCGACCGGGAATCTCGACCGCAAAACTGGGTACCAGATCATGGATATTCTCTGTGACCTGCATAGTAAGGGCAAGACGGTTATCATCGTAACCCATGACCCGAAGATCGCCGAATACGCGCAGCGGACGATACGGCTCGAAGACGGGAGGATGGTGGAATCATGATCAAAGGCGACATCTTTTTCAGCCTCTCGGTACGGAGTGTGAAGCTGAACTTCACACGCTCGCTTTTAGCTGCGATCGGCATTGTGATCGGCGTTGTCGCCATCGCCTCGATGGGGATGCTGGGAACCAACATGCAGCTGGAAGTAAAGGACCAGCTCTCCGCGAGCGCGAACACGATCGTGATCTCGTCGGATTCCGTCCGTATGGGCCCGCCGGGTTCGACCCCCACATCGTCTTCGGATACCGGGATCTCCAAGACCGAGCTCAACAAGATCAAAACGGTGGTAGGCACCAACGGGACGGTGATTCCGATCTACTCGACCAACGCCGAGTTCACCCTCTCATCGGTGCCGGGCCGGGCGCAGGTCTATGGGATCGATCCCGATGACATCACAGAATTCCTGACCCTCAACCAGACCTACGGGAACACAAGCATTGAAAGTGTGAACGATGCACTTGTCGGGGCAAATATCGCCGAACAGTTTAACCTCAAGGTTGGTAGCAGGATCAAGATTGGTTCCTTCTCATCTACCTCGCGCCCTGAAGTAAAGGTCGTAGGGGTCCTGAAATCAAGGGGCACTACATCAGACGGTGTTTCCGCAGATAATGCAATCATCGTAAACAGCAAGTGGTACACCAACCAGTACGGCGGGAAGGACCAGTACGACCAGGTGAACGTGATCGTCAAAGACACGGACAATATCGCCGACATTGAGGAAGCGATCGATACCAAGCTAAATACCAACTCGAAGTCTCCTGCAGTACGGATCACCGATGCAACCTCACAGCTCGAAACCACCACATCGACGCTGAGCACGGTAACGACCTTTATCATGGCCATCGGCGGCATCTCGCTCCTTGTCGCGGCAGTGAGTATCTTTAACGTGATGATGATGTCGGTAAACGAACGGATCCAGGAGATCGGCATCCTGCTTTCCATCGGTACGGAACGCGGGGAGGTCCGCCGGATGTTCCTCTACGAGGCATTCATCTTAGGGCTCCTTGGTGCGGTCATCGGAGGGGTGAGCAGTATCCTCATCGGGTATTCGGTGGTGGACGCCATGATCGGCACAACGGCGTACTTCTTCGATTGGGAGAGTATCATGTACGTCCCGGCAGCGATGTTTGTGGGGATCGTAGTATGCGTGGTCTCGGGCCTGTACCCGGCATGGCGCGCTTCGAACATGGACCCAATCGATGCGCTGAGGAGCGAATAACTGCATCCTCAAATCCGCATCCATTCCCCTCATTTCCAAAAATTTCTCTTTTTTTGTGATATTCCAGGTAACCGCAATGATTGGATTACAGGGACTGCCGGACCCGGATATATTATACTTCCCGGTTTTACCCATATGCCAGCCGGTCCATAATTTCACAACCGCCATGCGGGCAATATAAAACCCCTGCTTACCACGGGCATGTATGGTGAGTACCCGACCGGGAAATCACCAGCGGAGGTGAGACGGGAAGACAGGGACCAGATGACAAAGGATCACTCTCCAGGAAACACCTGAAACGATCATAAGCCCCGTGACTCTGCACGAGGCAGGGGGTTTTTCGCCCTACAGGAATATTCGCGAATCCGGTAAAACCGCTTATTTCGCGGATACCAGACCACAGACAAGGAAGAGCACACGATCAGGAAAGGCACAAAGAAACCCCAAACCGTGATGGGGTGTTTAAGAAAACACGATAGCGATGAGACATTTATCACCCCGGGATGTGCAGCAGCTCCCGGGAAAAAGATCGGGAATTTACAAGCACCCGACTATGCGTCCCTGGGCCGGCATGGAGAGGATCCTGCAGGGCTGCCGATCCATGAATGCGAATGCGTGAGGGAACGAATTTCCCTCACCTGCCCTCTTTTATTCATTCATTTCTTTTTTTGTCGCACAAAAATTCCTGCAGATGAGTACCTTGTACCAGATGGTTCAATACATCCCTAAAGAGAGAAAGCCGTGTACGCGGTGGATATTCACATAATATATACGGGAACCATCGATGGGGGAATCGTAATGGTGATCAGATGCAACAGATCCAGAACTTCTTTTGGAGTCTCCTGCCGGTGCGCAAGAGGTGCAATATGAAAGAAATCTCCTGTGCCGGATATGGCATACTCCTTTGTCTTCTCCTTGTCGCACCGGCCTGTGCAGCAACAATTCCCTCCGTGGCATTTGTCTCGAACACGACAAGCGGGACTCTCCCGTTAAGTGTCCTTTTTGTTGATGAATCTGCAAATTCACCCACTGCCTGGGTCTGGTTGTTTGGCGATGGCGGAACCTCCACGCTCCAGAACCCTGCACATACCTATACTACCGCAGGGACCTATTCTGTCACTCTGACCGCATCCAATGCTGCAGGCAGCGCAACGGTTACAAAATCGGGATATATTTCCGTAACAAAGATCGGGACGACCCCGGTTGCCGCATTTGTAGCTAACCAGACCTCGGGAACACTGCCCTTTTCCGTCCAGTTTATGGATTCATCGACTAACTCCCCAACGACATGGCTCTGGTCGTTTGGCGACGGTGCATCTGCCACAAGCCAGAACCCCATCCATACGTACACCACTGCCGGCACCTATTCAGTTACTCTTACTGCCACGAACGATGCCGGTGCAACGACCACTTCCCAGACAGGGTATATCACGGTCACAAAAGAGGCCGCCCAACCTGTTGCGTCATTTCTTGCAACCGGGTCCTCGGGAGATATCCCACTGACCGTCCAGTTCTTCGATGCATCGTCAAACACACCCACATCGTGGGTCTGGTCCTTTGGTGATGGGGAATACTCGACAAGCCAGAACCCTGTCCATACCTATACGACTGCAGGAACCTATTCCGTGACCCTGACGGCCACTAACGATGCAGGCAGCGACACATCGATCGGAACTGATTACGTGGTTGCGGATCCCGCAAAACCCATTGCTTCGTTTACTGCCGATGTCTTGTCGGGAACTCTACCCCTCACGGTCAATTTCACCGATACCTCGGCAAATACGCCAGACACATGGTACTGGTCGTTTGGCGACGGGGATACCTCTTCCTACCAGAACGTGACCCATACCTATGAAAGCGCAGGCAGTTATTCGATTACCCTGACTGCCACAAACGACGAGGGCAGTAATACGACAACAAAATACGGGTTTATTTTGGTAAGTAAAGCGATCGGCATTCCTTCTGCATCCTTTACTGCCGACAGTACTACCGGTGCTGCACCCCATACCGTGCAGTTTACCGATTCATCGTCTAACACGCCAACGGCATGGGTATGGTCGTTTGGCGATGGCGAATCCTCGACCCTGCCAAACCCGTCCCATACCTACACCACTGCCGGCAGTTATACCGTCAGCCTCACGGCATCCAACACCGGGGGTACTAATACGGTTATCCAGAGCGGGTATATCACGGTCACTGGCGCCACAACCGTGACAGACACAGTTCCTTCCGCCACTGCTCCGGAACCACAGATCCCTGAGGCAACAGATACTCCTGCAGCAGAAACCACGTCCGCACCGGAAGGAGGATCGGGAAGCATCCTCCCGTATGCGGGTATTGTAGTTCTTGCTGCAATAGGAATCGTGGGATACCTGCTGATGAAACGTCCCCCGCGCAGGCCACATTCAACCGGCGGGCGGGATCTCTAAACACGGGCATCATTTTAGCGGCCCGAACCGATCCGGCTCTGCCGGCCAAGAGATCTCTCTTTTTCCCGAGGATTTTAGCCGGTCGCAGTCATTCACGTTCGGCAGGCCTGCCTGATCCGTATCCTGCCCGGTTTTTTAGATATTCAGGAAAACATACCCACGCGTTCTTATATACTACACCGGCAGGTTCAAATAATCCCTGGCGGTTTCAGGACATTACCCCGGCCATGCAGTGAATATAAGAGATACCAGTGGGGAAGAGAAAGGCGAATGTTCTCCCTAACACGGGGAATATGAAAACGATGACAAAACCTTCCCGCACAGGCATAACGGCTGCAGAACCGGCCGGGGGACAGCGCCCGATTAAGAAAAGGCTTGTCTCCCGAACCGCCGGTACAATCCCTTCCGGGGATCTCCGGCCTGCATCCTGCCGTGAAGGAACAATCGCACAACCAAGGTGAATTCCATGAAAAAGAGCATCACACTCATGCTGATCGCCTCTGCAATCCTGATCGCAGGCATCATGATTGCCGGGTGTACCAGCTCGACAAGCACGACCCAGTCGTCGGACAGCAGTGCTTCGTCCGCAACCCCGGCGGTTTCGGACAACAGCCAGTCTTCAGGACAGAACGCAGCAATGACACCGTCAGGCACTATGCCTGCCGGAGATCAGACCAACAGTACCGCACCCTCAGGCGCACCGGCTGGCGGCGAGATGAACGGAACTGCACCCTCCGGTACCCCGCCGGCAGGAGGCCCGGGCGGAGAACTGAACGGCACGGCCCCTTCGGGAACACCCCCCTCAGGAACACAGCCTTCCGGCACTCCTCCGGAAAACCAGTAATTCTTTTTTTAAAAAGAGTTTTTTAGGGAATCCACGGATAGAGACAGGGATAGCGTCCTGTCGGGAAAATAAAAGATCAGAGCTTTGCCATATCTGCGAGAAACTCGGCAACCGATCCGTAACGATCCTTCGGGTTCTTTTTAATGCACCGCGCAATGATTGCGTTAATCTCCGTTGCATGCGGTCCACCGGGTAACGCCGGCTCCGGCTCATCGTATAAGATCGCATGCGTAATCTCGCCCATCCCATCCCCGCCAAACGGGACATGTCCGGTCAGCATCTCGTAAAAGAGAACGCCGATCTGGTAGATATCTGTCCAGGGCCCGGGCTGCCCGTACAGGTTCGGTGCAAGCTGCTCCGGCGCGGCATATTCAAGAGAGAACCCGATCAGGCCGGACTGCCGGGTTCCCTGTGCCTTCGAGAGCCCCCAATCGGTAATTTTCGGCGTTCCGTCAGGCGCAAGGAGGACATTGCCGGGTTTGATATCCCGGTGGATGATCCCCCGCTCGTGTGCATACATCAGGCCTTCTGCCACGCCCCGGATAATCGAAACCGCTTTTACTTCGTCAATCGGGAATTTCATTTCGTCAAGCGAGTCCGGGACGTATTCCATCTCGATATACGGGCGGGGAAAGATGTTGGCCGCATAGATCTCAACGATATTTTTGTGGTGGAGGCCTTCCCAGACATTGAGTTCTTTGGTGAACTGCGATCCCGTCTCCTCGTCGAACCGTATCGGGACTTTCACCGCAACGTCACGGTTGTTCTTTTCATCGTATGCCTTGAACACCCGGGCCACCCCGCCCTCTGCGATATATTCCGCATTCGGGTATTTCTTTTCAAGGGCCGGAGGCAGCCGGGCACCGTACTCGTGCTCGGGCATGGCCGGCACTGCACCGGCAACAGGGTTCCTTTTTACCACGGTCGCGTTACGTTCCCCGGTATCCGGGAGATCTTCAGGAAGGGCGGCTTTCTTCCTCCGGCGCGAACGCTCGAAGAGGATGCCGCCGGCAACAGAGATAACAATGGCCACGGGAACGAGCCACCAGTACTGTGCAAGAAAACCTCCGATGGGGTTGGGGGGTTGCAGGCCTTCAGGCAGGTTTCCCTGGCCCTGCTGGGACCCGGTAAAGGGTTCGCCGGAACCGCCGGGGCCTGATGCTGACTGGAGATTACCCGGCTGTGTGGACTGGTCAACGGTCTGGTCTCCCCGCGGCTGCATCAGGTCGCCAAGACGGGTCGCATTGACCGGAACGGCCGACGTGAGAACCGTATAGGCTGACGGCAGGCTCATGAGCGGGGCTTGATCGATAACAGCAGCGCTGCCGGGCGATGTTCCTGAGGGAGCGTCAGCGGTATAGGGTGTATCTCCCACGCCGTTGCCATTCGTATCGGTAAACGATATCCCGGCCCAGTAATTCCCCAGCGGCCCCGAAAACGATTCTCCTTTGTACTGGTAATCCTGCCGGTTCGAACTCCAGGTATTCTGGGATCCCGAGCTGATGACATTGATGCTGTTGTTAAGGAGATTGAGAGAGAAGGTATTGGAGCGTGCGGTCCGGTCGAGGTTTATCCCGATATTGTTCCCGGCTATTGTATTGTCTGCGAAGATATTGTTCGATGCGCTTTTCACAGAAATCCCGATCTCGTGGCCGGTGGTGGTGGTGGCGCTGATACGGTTGTTGTTCGAGAGCACGGCAAGGCCCGTTGTGGCGTTCCCGAGAACAACAAGGTTATTTACCGTGATCCCGTCGGCAGAAAGGGTAAGGCCGGCATCAGATGCGTTCTCCGAGACAAGCACCGGGGGATTTGCGGTATCGAGCCCGCCGAACACGAGGGTTCGGTCGATGACCAGGTTCCCATAGTACGTCCCCGATGGAAGGAAGATGCTGTCGCCGCTTGAGGCATTGTTAATTACATCCTTGACCGATCCTGCCGATCCGGCCGGGTCGTACGTAGTGACTTTTGCCGCTGTCGGGAGCGCGAGCGCGAGAAGGGCAAGGAGAACAGCAAGGATAAACCAGTATTTGTTTCTCCGGGCCATCACCATCTCACATCCTCACTTACGGATCTTTTTGCGCACGACAAAGAAAAACCGTGCTTATGCATCTGCGATAAACAGGAACCGGGCAGCGTTCTCGCCCAGTGCAAGATCTATGACATCGCCGTTTTTTACCGACGTCTTGTGCATCGGTGCGATGAGATCGGAGTTAACATAGGTTCCCCCGGAACTTCCCCGGTCTTCGACCTGCCAGCCGGACGATGACCGGGAGAGCACGGCATGGGGTTTCGTGATCCTTGTTACCATGACATAATCGTCGGGGAGCACGATATCGGACTCTCCCGTCCGTGACGGGGTATCGGGATCCGTTCTCCCGATCGCGATATGGTCCTTTTTTAACAGGAACGTACGGCCCGCCCACGACCCACCGACAATGTGCAGGGCAGGCACTCCCTCCCCGGCCTCCTTTACCACAGCGGCACGGACGGTATCGAGTTTATCCTGAAGGCCGCCAAAACCGACGGGGATATTTACCCGGGAAAAGACCCCGAGGTTTTTGATGAGCATCTCAAGGCCGCCCTCTGCAAGGGAGAACTTCCAGACCGGGTGGATGCCCTTTACGGTCTCACGGCCGAACCCGGCCTCCTTTTTGACAAGGCCAATCCGGACGAGCTGGTCGATGTGCTTTTTCGTGTTCGCATAGCTCGTATCGATCCGGGATGCGATCTCGCTGATCTCTTTTGGATCCTTCTCGATGACCTTGAGGATTTTCAGCCTTACCGGGTTAGAGAGGACTTCGAGATACTCGGACAACTCCTGGATGAATTCCGGATCCGTTGCAACGCACACCGTTTTCTTGTCAGCCGTAACAGACACCCCCTTAAATCCATTTAGCCTGATGAAATGTGTCAGCAGGGACGCTCTACCATTACTATCTTTTGTGGTGATAAAAAGGGTTGGTTTTTTTCGGCCCGCAGTTTTTCCCTTCCCGGGAAAATAGTATGCGGGGAACCCCCTTTTCTCCCGGTGATGGATGATCCGTACCGGTTCAATATATCCCAAAACGGGAGCCGGGATGTACCGCAGCCATCTCACCAATATATTCGTCAACCGGTGAAGTCTCCCTTCAGAAAAGATATGGCCAGGGGCACCGGATCCGCTCCTATCCCTTCCAGGGGAACCTGCGATGATCCGGGCCCGGCTGCACACGAGGATGACCCGCCATGACTGACACAGAAAATACCGGAACCCTGCCGGACACCGGGAACAAAGTCACGACCCTGTCGGAAAAAACCCCGGCCAAATGGTATATCATTACCGCTGAAGAGACAAACGAGATCCTCATGGACCTTGCCCTGATCGAGCGGACAGTACAGGGTCCTGCCCGCGAACATGTCAGGATGGTTACAGAAATAATCAAACGGGTCGAGCGGCGCATGGCATGATGTCGGCGGATGTGATAAAGAAATATCCCGCAGAGATTATCCTCTGCGCGATCCTCTGCCTGTCGGCATTTTTAAATCTCTGGAATATCTGGAACGGAGGTTTCTCGAATGCGTATTATGCAGCCGCGGTGAAAAGTACGCTTGTAAACCCGGTTGCCGGGTTTTTTAATTCTCTTGACCCGGCGGGTTTTATCACCATCGATAAACCGCCGGTCGGCCTCTGGGTGCAGGCGGCTTTTGCTGCAGTTCTCGGGTTCTCCGGATGGGCGCTTATCCTCCCCCAGGCTCTTGCCGGTGTCGGTTCGGTTGCGCTCATCTATTTTATCGTCTCCCGCCCGTTCGGGAAACCGGCGGGGCTGGTTGCTGCATTTGCCCTTGCCGTGACCCCCATCTCGGTTGCCATAGCCCGGAACGGGACCATGGACATGCAGATGGTCTTTGTTGTCCTTCTCGCGGTCTGGGCTGCGCTCAAAGCCGCCCGCGAGCGGTCGCTTCCCTGGCTTCTTGGGGCAGTGGTCCTTGTCGGGATCGGGTTCAATATCAAGATGATCCAGGCATTCATTGTTGTCCCGGCCATTCTCCTTGTCTATATCCTCGCGACAACCGGTTTTTCGTGGAAGAAACGGATCCTCCATCTCGGACTTGCGGTTCTTGTACTTCTCGCAGTATCCCTCTCCTGGGCACTCGTGGTCGACAGTATCCCGGCAGACCAGCGCCCGTACGTTGGCGGCAGCGATGACAACACGGAACTGGGCCTTATCCTCAACTACAACGGCGCCCACCGTCTCGGAATAGGGGAAAGCGGGAATGGTCCTGGCAATGGCTCGCCCGGCTCTTCTGCGGGAGGACAGGATGCCAGGCTCTCTTCTTCGGGACCGGGCAGCGGCCCGGGTTCATCCGGCAGCACTTCTGCTCCACCGGGCGGATCATCGTTGGCAGGGCCGACAGGCCAGGGGAGTATAGGGGGCAGTTCCGGCATGCCTTCAGGCAATCCGGGCGGAATGGGCGGCGGAGGGATGAACGGCAGCAATCCGGGCATTCTCCGGCTCTTCCAGAACGATCTTGCCGGGGATATCGGCTGGCTCCTTGTATTCGCCCTCATCGGGGTTCTCGCATGGGCAAGGAAACCCCGTAACCTCTCCCTTAAGGGATTTGAAGAGGCCGGCTACTTTGGCGAGAAGGGGCTGACACTCCTTGCCATGCTGCTCTGGCTCGTTCCGGGACTGCTCTACTTCAGTTTCACCTCCGGGTTCTGGCACGACTACTATATCGCAACGCTCGCTCCCCCGCTCGCGGCACTTGTCGGGATCGGTGCGGCCGGCATGTACCATGAGTATCGTTCGGGCAACCGCACCGGGTGGCTTCTTGTCCTTGCGATCGTTGCCACCGGCCTCATCCAGGCATATTTCCTCGAACGGGTTTCGGGTCCTCTCGGTGCAATCGGGCCGGTCATCCTTGTTGCAACCCTCGGATGCGCCGGGCTCCTTGCGCTGGTAAAAGTACAAAAGACCGAAGTGCTGGAAAAACACCGGATGCACATCGCCGCTGTTGCCATTGCCGTTGTCTTCATCGCGCCGCTTGCCTGGTCCTGCACGCTGCTCCCGGGAGGAAACAGCGGAAACCTCCCCTCGGCAAGTCCCTCGGGAGGTTCCGGTGGAAGCATGGGCGGCGGCGGGCAGGGTGGAAGTATGTTCGGGGGCTCTTCACCGTCGGGGATGGCCGGACCCGGGAACACGGGCAACTTCGGTCCTGGCGGCAGTAGCACAGCCTCGGACGATGGCAGGATGCAGCAGGCGGACAGGGCAGGAAACAGCACCCGCTTTTCCGATCCCCGCACCACGGGCGGATCGGGTTCGGGAGCCGGTCCGTCGGGTATGTCCTCTATGGGCGGAATATCCGGTGACCGTACTGCCGGTGGATCCGGCATGACCGGGGGACCGGGGAGCACGGGCGGACCCGGGGAAAGCGGATCGACGAGCGCACTTGCAGATTACCTGCTCTCCCATACCACGAACGAGACCTGGATCCTTGCCGTTCCCAGTTCGCACCAGGGGGCCGATCTGATCATAACGACGGGAAAACCGGTTATGTGCCTGGGCGGGTTTGCCGGCAGCGACCAGGTCCTCAATGTCACCACACTCCAGGAATACATCCATGACGGGAAAGTCCGGTTCTTCCAGACCGGCGGCGAAGGCGGTGGCGGAGGTTCGGGAAGCGGAAACAGCGAACTTGCAAGCTGGGTAAGCACGCACTGCACAGCGGTCTCCCTGACCGAAGGGAACGATTCTGCGGGTATCGCGGTAAACCAGAGCAGCGCAAACGGGGCAGGATCCACCCTGTACGACTGCCTTGGTGCGGCGTGAAACACGAAAAGAAGAACGTTAAAAAAACAGGGGATGAACGGATATGGATAACGGGACTTTCGGATGCTGCCATTCGCGGATCGTCCCGTTCTTTTTTGTCGGGGTACTCTCATCGCTCGTGGACATCGGGCTGATGTATGCCGCGATGACGTACCTCGGGATCTGGTACCTGTACGCCGCGGCATTCTCGTACTGCTGCGGGATCGTAGTGAGTTATGCAGCAAACAAGTACCTCACCTTCCACGACAAGAGCAGGAAGACCGCAACCCAGTTTGCAACCTTTGCGACAATCTCGGTCTCCTGCCTTATCGTGAACCTCGGGATCGTGTGGCTGGCGGTCACCTTCCTTGCCATCCCGCCCCTGCCGGCCAAGATCATTGCAACCTGCTGCGCGTTCTTCTGGAACTACCACGGGCAGAGCAGGTTCACGTTCCGGAATGCTGGCTGATGGGGGAGGGGGCGACCCGGGCCCGGTCATGCCCAATCGCACAACAGGTCAGGGTGACCTCTTTTCATGATCGGTCGGTCCGACCGAATATCAGGTACGGTCGGGGCGACCGCCCCATCTCGTCTGAAATTCCAGAAGAAACGCTGGTCACAGAACTGGAACACAAGAGGCCACCCCGACCGGTTTTGAAATTGATCGGCCCGATCATTTTTTTTGCGGAATGCATGGTGGGGGGAGGGGGCGACCATTTTTTTTAACGGTCGGGGTCACACCCCCTACTTGTTTTCCAGAATTGCCGGATCGCGGGCCGATCTTTTCTGAGAATTCTCAGCAACCGATCCGCTTTTTTTCCGGAATCCTCAGCCCGCGATGCAATCTTTTTTTGAAATCCTCAGCAACCGATCCACTCTTTTTCCGGAATCCTCAGCTCGCGATGCGATCTTTTTTTGAAATTCTCAGCAGCGACCGTGAGCTTTTTTGAAAAAGCTCAGCTCCTGTATCAAGCATTTTTGGAAATCCTCAGCAACAGGATCAAGCTTTTCTGCAAATTCTCCGCATCGTAGCGGGATGTTTTTGTTGTACGGACATACACTCCAACAGGTCTTCGCCGGAGAATCTGTTGAATATTTGTGGGTCGGACATTTTGAGGTGGGTGTGGTGCCGATCTTTTCTGAGAATCCTTAGCTCGCCACCCGCACTTTTTTTGAAATTGCCAGCTCGCGAAGCGATCATTTTTTGCAATCCCGAGCAACCGATCCGAAGATTTTCCGGAATCCTAAACTCGTGTCTCACACTTTTTTTAGAATCTTCAGCAACTGGATCGAACATTTTTAAAAATCCTCAGCTCATGTTCCACACTTTTTTTAGAATCCTCAGTAACTCGATCACACTTTTTCCGGGATCTTCCGCTCGCGATCCGAAGTTTTCCGGAAAAGTGCAAAACGGAAAGATCATCCGGCTTACGAAACGGATCAGAAAGATGGGGGCTTCGCCCCCATACCCCCAGAAACGAGGAGTGCCGCCGCCCCCGGCAGGAAGCCCCCGCGGCGGATCAATTACCTAATACCCGTGACAGGTAATGTGCCCAGCGGGGCCCGATGAGGCGCCCGAGCGACTTCAAGCATCCGCGAGAAGAAGGCTACAACAGCACCATATTTTCATTAATGAAAATCATCAACACTGGCGAATTTTCTTTAAAAATCGGTAATTAGAACGTATTTCCATAGGGAGTGTGCTATTTTCATTTGTCGGAATAAGTTCATTTCCGGAAATATAAAATTCGACTGTTTCTCCCCCGGTATAATACATAACAAGAACACTCTTATTGGCGCTAAATGTGCCCATCCAGGTGTAATTTGGAGTGTTGTTATAATTCACGTGGGTAAAATTGCCTGCGCGGAGAAGAATATATTGATCGTTTAAAAGATTATTCCCTTCATTAAGATATTCGCCAGATATTGTATTCTCCTGTAGACAACCCGCAATATTCTGCAAACATCCCCCGATAAGAACAAACAATACTGAAAAAAGACCGAGCAGCAGACAAAATACTTTCCTTTGGGTCATGAATTGTAGCCTTATTGAATCATTGCCTTTTTATCCGGATAACCGAATATAGCTTCATCCTATTCCATCAATGGTATTTATTTTGATTAGTTTAATTTCTTAATTAAATTATACGAGTAACAAATACAAAACATAGTGTTTTATCGGAAATAGTCTCGCTGCATCCATAACGGAACAAGGAAGTGCCGGACCAGCACTGGCTCCACCGTGTCTGGGGCGGGTTTCTAAAATAGGACATATTTTCAAAAAAACGGCTAATTCAATTATTGGCCATCGTCACTGGTAATACAATTTTTTATAAAACCGGTCATTAAGTTTATCCTCTTCTTTAAGGGTGATGTTTTCATTGACCGGAATCAATACCTGCCCGCCCGGTGTAACCGTATATTCAATAATCATTCCATTGGCATAGTTCAGGGTAAGCAGGTTGTTATTATTTTTAAACGTGCCAAATTTTACAGCATCAAATGAATTATTATAATTCACATGAGTAAAGTTGCCTTCATTAAAGAGAAAATTGCTATTATTAAAAATAATGGATTCATTATTTTCTCCAAAGTTCCTTTCGCTTAAGTACTCACCGGATACTACAGTATTTCCCTGTAAGCATCCTGTGAAGAACACAAAAAAAATTAAAAGACATATCAAGATTCCAAGCTTTTTAATCTGATTCATGATCTTCATCCTTTTTATGAATTGAGGTAATCTTCAATTCCATGAAAGTGAGTTCAATATACTTCCTTGGTTTCATCCAACTTAATATTTATTCTATTCTTTTTAAACATTCAATTTAGTATAATTGTAAAATACAAAACACAATATTTTTATTAATAGTTTTCCTATATCCGATTGATAGTCCCAAAAAATCAGATATCCGGTACTGTCGTTTAAGATAAAAAAAGGGTATAGTACCATTTTAACTACCAACTCGTAAAGGAAATTACGAGGAAGAAATGGTAAAAATATCATGCCCAAAATGTAAGGCGAAAAAAGTTTACCTTCTTTCTAACGGCAAGAGAAAATGTTCTCAATGCAAGTATGAGTTTACCCCCCACCGGTTACCACTCCATTTAACGAGAGAACAGTGGAGAGAGATTATCCGTTGGTTCCTCCTGGAGCAGAGCAGTCAGAATATTGCAGTAAGGACAGGTTTTGAGAGGAGGAGAGTGTTACGCGCACTCACCATTATTCGGACAGCACTTACCAAAGATGTTCCGGAGATCTTTTCCGGTACTGTTGAAGTGGATGAGACATATCTCGGAGGTCAATGGAAAAACAAACGAAAAGCTCTGCGTGATCAAGGATCCAAACGAGGTCGAGGTACAACGAAACAACCGGTATTCGGAATCCTTTGTCGTCATGGTGCGGTCTGGGCTGAAGTGGTTGATGATGTCAGCGCTGAAACTCTTCAGCCACTTATCTCAAAGAAAGTTTCAACCGGTTCAACCATCTGTTCTGATACCTGGAAAGCCTATACCGGGATCGCTTCACGAGGGTATGTTCATCGTCTCGTCAATCATGGTGAACACCAATACTCTGACGGAAAAGGTAACCATATTAATGGTTTGGAAGGATTCTGGGGATACTTGAAACGAAAACTCGTATCCAAAGGTGGTGTTCGGAGAACAAAACTACCTCTTTATCTTGGAGAATACGTGTGGAGATACAATCACAGAACTGAAGATGAGAATGTTAAAATTAAACGTATCCTCAAGTTACTTGAACACGAAGTTAGTCGCTGAAATGTGACTATACCCTAAAAAAATAAAGAAATGGGTGCACCCTTCCTGAAAGCCGGATGACCCCATTTCCGCCCGAAGGCATAACATCCTCACCATTATAAGTAATGAAGTTTGTGTCCGTGCCTTTCGAGCGGAGCATAGAGATGGCTTGGAGGCAAAGAATGCGATTATCAATGACCGATGACGTTATCGTCACAATTGTTTTAGTATCTGCTCTGTTGAAATCCTAATCTAAAACAGATAGTACCGTCGACCGAAAGATCTAAGGAACAGCGTCTCCTTCTTTTGATGTGTGGTCAAAAAAGGAGGAGACAAGTAAGAAAAGGACGAGCCGGAATATCAGGTTTATCCAACTAGCGCAGTCCGTAGTCCGGTCAACGAGAATATCGCCGTATTCCTGCAAATATTCGAAGAAGATCTACACCCAGCACCAACATCTGGTCTTGCTCTTATTCAAGGACTATCGCAACCAGCATTACCGGGAATTTGTCGAGGATATCGGGGATATGGAAACGATCCGGGAGAGTCTGGGCCTCACCGATGTTCCTCATTTCACCACCCTACAAAAATTTCTCCGCCGGATTAAATCCCTGTATCTTCGGATCACCTTCAGAAAAACGGCAAACCTGTTCTACGCCGCAGACGAGGATATTTCCATAACTGCCATTGATTCGTCAGGGTTCACCAGCGGGTACTGTAGTCACTATTTTTCTGAACGTGCCGGGAAACTCCGAAAACAGTTCCTGAAAACATCGATCTCGGTTGATACTGACCTTCAGGTCATTACCGGGTTCGTGGTTTCGAACAGCCGGGTCCATGATATCCGCCATGCTGTGAAACTCATCAGACAATGTCACAAGCTCCGACCTTCTGATTGCTATGTCATGGACAGAGGGTACGACTCCAATGATCTCCACCGGCTTATCCGGGAAGACCTGCATGCCGATTCAATTATTTCTCCCAGATTCTGGATCAATGAGATCGTTGGCGGCACCTATCGAAAAGAGATGGTTTTGAGATCAAAGGATCCGAAATACCGTAGACGGCAACTGGTCGAGACCAAGTTCTCTGTTCTGAAAAGAAAGTTTGGAAGCGATCTCAAAGCCAGAATTTTCCGGATTCAGACCAAAGAAATCGCCTGCAAAATGATTGTCTGCAACCTCCACAGATTCTTACAGTTGGTTATCTGGAAGGTTTTCTACAGAGCACTTTTTTCCATTGTTTTTATTGGCAGCATTAGTGATAAACCCGATTTACCTTTCACTAAATGTTTATGAAATTATTTTGAGTTTTTCAGTTGTCGTTATCCTCTGGGGAACTGTTTTAGGAGCGGTGATTGGCCACATTACGCACTTAAGGATGACAAAGTGAAGAGGGGGCCAATGAATGCCCCCGGCAGGAAGCCCCCGCGGCGGATCAATTACCGGAAAGGTATGCATCGTTTGCCTGCTTGAGTAGGGGGGATGGCTGGAGATCAGAGCGCAACCGGGCGAATCTGGGAGACATACCGAGAAATGGGGTAGCAGATCAATGGAGAGGAATCTTTCATATCAGCAAAATTCCCGCCCACACTTCCAGCCACACCGCATAGATCCCAATCTGAATCAAAGTAAGCGGCACCCCGATCTTCGCAAACTCCCAGAAGGTCAGCGTCTCGCCCCGGGCCTCGGCCTGCTGGATGACGATCACGTTGCTCGCTGCACCAAGGATCGTGAGGTTTCCTGCAATCGTGCTCCCCGCAGCAAGCGCCATGAGCCGGGCGGTCTCGCCCCCGGCCTGGAGGATGAGCGGCTGGAAGAGGGCGACAAAAGGCACGTTCGAGATGAACTGGCTGACGACAACGCTCGTCGCAAGGATCGCGGGGACGGATGCGAGTCCGGTCCCGCCGGCAAAGGACTGGAAAAGACCGGTCTGCCAGACCGCGGCCATCAGGACAAACATTGCCGCAAAGAAGACGAGCGTGCACCAGTCGATGGCACGGACTACGGCAAACCGCTCGCCAGAGAAGAGGATAACCGGGAGCGCAGCGACAATGCCGATCAGCGGCAGCGGGACAGTGATCGCGCCGGTGAACAGGGATAACACAATGTTTGCACCGGCAAGAGCAACGAGGATCGCAAGCGAACATTTGACGATCCGGGTGAGCGCCGGATCGGAAGGCCGGGACTCCTGTACGGGTTCAGGGGTGCAGACCGGGGCTGCCTGCACGAGTTCCCTGCGGTAATACCAGCGGAGCACCAGCCACGCAACAGCGAGACAGACAAGGGTTGGGAGGAGCAGCCAGAGCGCAAACGTGACAAAAGGTGCAGCCACCCCGCCCCCGGTTGCAACGAGCAGGTTCTGGGGGTTCCCCACCGGGCTTGCAACGCTGCCGGTCGTGATCGCAAAGGCAAGGGCTAAAAGAAGCATCTTTTTTGGCAGTCGGGAGCCAGCCGCAAGACCGAGGACAAGGGGCGTCCCGATGATCGCGAGCGTATCGTTCATCAGGATCATCGAGAAGATCCCGAACCCGAAGATCACGAGAAAAAGGAGCTGGTCCGGCGTTTTAGCATGCCGGAAGAACCGGGCGGAGAGCTCGTCGAGATACCCGCTCCGGTACAGCGCCTCCCCGACCACAAACATCCCGAACAAAAAGACCATCACGCCGGCATTTATCGCGGCAAGGGCATCTGACGGGGAGATCTGGCCAAGGAGGAGGACGGCTGCCGCTCCCCCGAGCATGACCTGCCAGATCTTAAATGTGAACCTTCCCACCTGCCGCACGGCGATCAGGAGAAAAACCGCGGCGAGGACAACGATTGCGATATACGTGAAAAAGAGATTCTACACGAACGGTGATGAGGCTTGGCATCCACGGATCCTTAAAAGAATATCCGGAGGATGAGAGGGTTATGCCTTTTTTACCGTCCAGTGGAGGAGGACGCCGTCGTCCATCCGGGCGACCTCTGCAAGCGTGAGCCGGGCAAACTCGGTCTCTTTTATCCAGCCCGGGCCGTCCGCAGGGGTCGGGGCGTCTTTCCCGCCGATGACAATGCTTCCCACATAGGTATAGAACTCGTCAACGAGGCCGGCCCGCACGAGGCCGGCGATCAGTGTCCCGCCGCCCTCCGCCATCAGGCTCCGGATCCCCATAGCCCCTAGCTCGTCAAGGACGCGGGCAAGGTCGACTTCGGTTTCCCCGGCAACAATGACCGTCGCTTTCCCGCGCAGTGCAGCGACCCGGCCGGGATCGGCCCGGCCCGAGACCGCAACGACCCGCTGTCCGTCCCCCTTGTTGAGGATCGATGCCGTGAGCGGTGTCCGCGCCTTGCTGTCGATCACCACCCGGACCGGGTGCTCCGGGCGCCCCTCGTCCATGCGCTGCTTTTTGAGGTCCGGGCTTTTTACCGTGAGCGAAGGGTCGTCGGCGAGGACCGTGCCGATCCCGACCATCACGGCATCGCAGCCTGCCTTGAGCCGGTCGACCCGGGCAAAATCCTCCATCCCGGAGATCTTCACCTGGCGGCGCTCCCGGGTCGAGAGCTTCCCGTCCGCACTCATGGCCACGTTCACGATAACAACCGGACGCATACAGATCATCTTTGTGTTTCTTTTGGGTATTATACCCCGCCGGGAGGGCCCCGGGTGGGGCAGACCCTCTATAGCCGGGGGGCATTGGGAACCAATATATAAGAACAGGTGCAAAAGCAGGACTGACAATGGCAGTCATGTCAGCCCGCCAGCAGACAAAAAATCCCGGCAGGGATAACATGTTGCGCGGGGGGCTGATCGCACTTTTCGCCGTTCTCGTCACCCTTTCTGCCATCGCGGCATTCCCTCTCGGCCTGAGCGGCCTTGTCTCGCAGCTCTACTATATCCCCCTCATCTACGCAGTCTATGCCTATCCCCGACGGGGTGTAATCGTCTCGGCCATCTGCGCCTGCGCCTATGAAATTGCCGGCTACCTCTATTACTTCCCCGATCCCGCAAAACTGCTCGAAGTAACCGCCCAGGCAGTCATCCTTGTCGCAATCACCGCGCTTATCGGCATCCTGCTCGAACGGATCGGCCGCGAAAAAGAACAATACCACTCGGTTTTCGAATACTCGCAGCTCGGGATCGTGGTGTTCGACCGCGACGGGGGTACCATCCGGCGGTACAACCCCAAGTTCTCCGGCATGCTCCAGTTCTCCGCGGAGGAACTTGCGGCGATGACCTTTACCAGTCTCCTCTATTCCCCGGGCGACGTGGAACGGTTCCAGGACCGGATCGCAAAAGAGCCGGTGAGCAGCGATTTCGAGACCCGGTTAAAGACGCACAGCGGGGCACCCTTCTGGGTAAGCCTCTCCTGGAGCCCGCTCGACAAAAATACCACGAGCTGTACGGCAGTCAATATCAACTCGCGGAAACTCGCGGAAAAATCGGTCAACGAGACCATGACCCGGTACCGGCAGCTCACCGAGAACTCGCCCATCGGGATCCTGATCGTCCAGAAAGGAATCATACGGTACGTGAACCCAGCATTCGGCCGGTTCGTGGGCGTTTCCCAGATGGAGCTTTTGGGAAAAGAACTCTGCCTGTTTGCCGGGGACCACGAGCACCTTGCCTGCCAGGAGCGGATCGATGCCTGGGAGAAACAGCGGATCGGTTCTGCCGTGAGTGTTCTTGCGTTCCGGACCGCCTCGGGAGAACTACGCAGGACAGAGATCACCACCACACCCATCCGGCACCTCGGCCAGCCGGCAACGCTCGTTAACGTAATCGACACCTCGGAAAAACAGCGTCTCGAAGCAAAGATCGAACAGGACAACGAGCGCCGCCGGGGAATCCTCGCCACCGTTGCCCACGAACTCCGCACGCCCCTCCAGCCGATCATCGGGTACCTCGACCTCCTCCTTACCGATCCAAAGGAATGGGGGATCACGGACGAGACGCGGAAAGTCCTCGAACGCTGCCTGACGAGCGCCGACCGTGAGCGCCAGATCATCAACCGGATGCTCGACCTTTCCGTCCTCGACTCGGGAAAGATCCAGCTCGCGATTGCCCCGGTCTCCCTTGCCGCCATCGTCCGTTCTGTTATCGAGACAAGCGGCTATGCGTCGCACGCTTCGATTGCCGTGACGGTTCCTGAGGATATGGTTGTCCAGGCCGATTCGCCCCGGCTCTTTATCGTGATCGATTCGCTACTCTCGAACGCCGTACGCTACTCTTCCCCGCCGCGCCGGATCGCAATCACCGGAAGATCCGACAGCACCGATCCCTTCTGGCACCTTGCCATCAGCGACAATGGCGAAGGGATCCCGGCAGACTCGCTGGACTCGATCTTCGAGCCCTTCCAGCTCCCCGACGCCGGCCAGCTCTCCCGCAAGTTCGACCGGATCGGCCTCTCGCTTGCCATTGCAAAAAAGATCATGGATGCCCATGGCGGGGAGATCTCGGTCGAAAGTACGGTGGGCAGTGGCAGCACGTTCACCCTCCATCTCCCGAAAAATCCCCCGCAGAAGACCGGAGAAAAGGCGTAACCGGCTTTTCCCTTTTTTTCGGCTTTTTAGGTCCCCTTACTTTCCCGGGGCGGAAAATATCGGGATGAGCGTGCTTGCCTTTTCATCGGTGACAAAGAAGACAAGCGTATCGCCCGGCTGGAGTCGTTCTTCCGGTTCCGGCTGGGTGAACTTGAGGGTTCCGCGCCGGAACCCGAACTCCCGGATCCCGTAGCGCTCTTTTAAGTCCAGTTCCCCCACGGTCTTTCCATCGGCAGCCGATCCCGCCTCGACCTGCACGGTATGGATATGAGTCGCCTTAAAGAGCGTCTCGAAATTTTTCAGCTTATTATGCTGCTCGGGATCCGTGCACCGGGTAAAGAGGGCGTTGCCCATCTTCTTTGTCCGCTGGATGATCCGGTTGATCTCGTCTTCGGGGATCTGGTAACGGCGCAGTGCACGGGTGAAGATCTCGAGGGCAGCTTCGAACTCCTCGGAGATCACTTCGTCCGCACCGAGGTCGAGCAGGTGTTGTGCGTTCCTGACGTGCCGGGTCCGGGCGAGGATATGCACATCGGGCGAAAGCTGGCGTGCCGTGTGGATGATCCGCGGGATCGCCTCCTCCTCGGAGACCGCAACCACGAAGGTCTTTGCCTGCATTATCCCCGCATGCAGGAGCACTTCCTCCTGCACGGCATCGCCGAAGATGAAATTGGGGCGGTAATGGGAGCGCTCCTGGCGGATGATCTCGGGATTGATCTCGATCACCGTATAGGGGATGCCGGCAAGCGTTGCCGCACGTGCCACGCTCTTTCCGGTGATCCCATAACCGGCGATAATGATATGGTTGGAGATCGCTCCCCCGGGAGACATTTCTTCGGGCGAGAGGTTCTTTTCCCGCGCGATCCGGTTCGGGAACAGGCGGTAGAGCAGGTCGACCACGGTCGGCGACGCGAGCATGGCAAACGGCGTAAGGATCATGGTCACGATTGCGCCGGCAAGGAAGAGCTGGTAGACGGCCTCCTGGATCACCCCTGCATCGAGGCCGCTTTTTGCAAGCACAAAGGAGAACTCCCCGATCTGGGCAAGGGCAAGACCGCAGAAGACGCAGATCCGCATCGGCATGCCAAGGATGGCTGCGGAAAACGCGCCGGTGATGATCTTGACGACAATGATCCCGACGATAATGAGCGCCACGTACTCCCAGTTCGCGAGCACGGTCGCCGTATTAAGAAGCATCCCGATAGAAAGGAAGAAGATGGCGGCAAAGACATCGCGGAACGGTATGATGTGGCCGAGAGCGTCGATGTTATAATCGGATTCCCCGATGATCAGGCCGCCGATGAACGCCCCGAGCGTGAACGAGAGGCCGGCCTCGCTTGTCAGCCATGCGATCAGGATACAGATGCCGGCGATGGTAAAGAGGAAGAGCTCGCGGCTCCGCTCCTTTGCGACCCGGAAGAGGAACCGGGGGATCACCCAGTAGGCAAGGACGATGATAACGAGAATGATCAGCGCAATCTTGGTGAGCTGGAAGGGAACGGCGGAGAGGTTGATACCCCCTTCATTTCCCGAAAGGAGCGGGAGGGCGAGCATCATGGGGATGATAGCGAGATCCTGGAAGATGAGGATCCCGAGTAGTGTCCGGCCCTGGACCGTGTCGACCTCGCCTTTCTCCTGGAGGATCTTCATCACGATGGCTGTGCTTGAGAGCGAGACGATGAAACCGAAGATGAGCGCCTCGTTAAACGGCATATCAAAGGCAAGCGTGATCCCCGTGATCGCGACAATCGTTGTGCAGACCTGGACGATGCCGCCTATCAGCACCGCCCGCCACGAGCGCAGGATGGTCTGGAACGAAAATTCGAGGCCGATGGTAAAGAGCAAAAGGACGATACCGATCTCGCCGATCGTATCGATGACCGTCTGGTCGGTGATAAGGCCCAGGCCGAACGGGCCGACAACCATCCCGATGATGATGAAACTGACGATGCTCGGGAACCCGAATCGCAGGCCGACATAGAGTAAAAGGACGGCCAGAACAACGATACTGACGATCGCAAGCATGATCTCCATACGTGGACACCTTGTAGGATCAGATGAGGTATAGAGATTCAGCCATGGGGGATATTATAGGTTACGACGGTAGTGCTGTCGTAACCCGTTCTTTTCCGGATCCACCCGCTATACCGGTGAAGGGGAAGGCGACCCCCTGCCCACGGTACTTCCCGTGACCGCCTCAAAGCCGGTCTTTGAACCATAGAGAAGGAGAACATCCCCGGGGGATACGACAAGGTCCGGGGACGGGGCGGTGAGGGTCTCTTTCCCGCGCCGGACCGCGAGGATCGCAACGCTGTGCCGGTTCCAGGTGTCCAGTTCGCGCAGGGTCCTGCCCGCCGCCGGAGAACCTTCCGGGACGGTCACCTGCGAGATCCGGAGGTCGCCGAACAGTTTCTCCGGGTCCGCCGCCTCCCCGGCCGAAGCAGCATCGCCTTTCCTGAAGATCCGGTAGCCGTTCTTCCGGACAAGCCCGGTCAGGGCACGGATATCGTCTTTTGGCAGGCCGTATTTCGCAAGGATGCAGGAGAAGATCCGCACCGATGTCTCGAACTCCTCGGGGATCACCTCGTCGGCTCCGAGGTCGAGCAGGTGACGGGCGTCGCCGACATGGCGCGTGCGCACGACGATATGGATCTTCGGTGCCATCTCCCGGGCGAGGTGGACAATTGCCGGGACGGAGGTCTGTTCTGAGATGACCACCACGAGCGCCCGGGCCTGCGTAATGCCGGCATGTTCGAGGACTTCGCGCTGCGCAGCATCGCCAAACACGATCGTACCGCCGCTTCCCGCTTCCCGCTCCCTCTTTGTGACATCGGGGTCCATCTCCACGATTGCATAGGGAATGCCGAGGATCTCGGCGGCGCGGGCAACGCTCTTCCCGGTCATTCCGTAGCCCACGATAACGATATGGTCGCGGAGCTGCGGATTCGCATCCTTCCGGGATTTGCCGTCATCGTCAGGCTTTTTGATCCGCGTCGGGAAGAGCCGGTAGAGCAGGTTTGTTGCCGGGGCTGCGGCGTTCATGGTAAACGGGGTGAGCGCCATGGTGATGATCGCTGCTGCAAGGAAGAACTGGTAGGGCCCGGAACCAATCAGGTTCTCCTCGAGCCCGCTCTTTGCGAGCACAAAGGAGAACTCCCCGATCTGGGCGAGGGCAAGCCCGACATAGACCGAGACCCGGGCCGGCATTCCGAGGAGGGCGGAGGTGACCGAACCGGTCAGGATCTTGATTACCAGGATGATTGCGATGAGGCTGAATACGATCGTATACTGCGACAGGATAACGCTCGTATCCAGGAGCATGCCGATCGAGATGAAAAAGATGGCGGCAAAGATATCCCGGAACGGTATGATGGTGCTCGCGGCATCGATGCTGAACTCGGATTCGCCGATGATAAGGCCGGCCATGAACGCCCCGAGCGAGTACGAGAGCCCCGCGGCGTTTGTCAGCCATGCAACGGCAAAGCAGATACCCGCCACGGTAAAGATAAAGAGTTCCCGGTTCTTCTGCTGCGCCACGCGGTACATGACCCACGGCACCACCCAGTGAGCGGAGACTATCAGGATCGCAAGGATGGCGATTACTTTTATGACTTCGAAGGGGATGGATGCAGTGGAGATGCTGCTGCTGCCCATCAGGAACGGGGTGAGCAGGATCATCGGGATGACGGCGAGGTCCTGGAAGATGAGGATACCAAGGAGCGTCCGGCCCTGGACCGACTCTACCTCGCCCCGGTCCTGGAGGATCTTCATCACGATGGCGGTGCTGGAGAGCGAGACCAAAAACCCGAAAAAGATCGCTTCCTGGATCCTGATGCCGGTAAAGAAGTGCATGAACACTGCAGCGGCGATGACCGTGGTGCATACCTGCATGGCCCCGCCGAGCACGACCACGCGCCATGCCTTGAACAGCCGCTCGAAGGAGAATTCGAGGCCGATGGTAAAGAGCAGGAGAATGACCCCGATCTCCCCGATGGTCTCGATAGTGGACTGGTCGCTCACGATCGAGAGAGCGTAGGGACCGGCGAGCATGCCGATCACGAGGAAACAGACAATGCTCGGGATCTTAAAACGCTGCCCGAAGAAGAGGAGGAGGATCGTCAGGATCCCCAGACAGACAACGGCAAGTATGACATCCATAGCGGTTCAGTCCCGTTCCGGGACACACTTTTTTAGGATACTATTTTCCGCAGGATATATATTGCCCGCATCATATCCGGGGAATTGTCCGCTCAGACTGCCGATAATTGAACCGGGAAGTTCATACTATCGCGAAAAACGCCCCGTGGTTGGAATGATGCCCGCCGGGAGCGTACACTGTCTTCGTGCCAAAACAACTTTAAAAGAAAAATGCCCCAGCCCGGATTTGAACCGGGGACAACCAGATCTTCAGTCTGGCGCTCTCCCAGTCTGAGCTACTAGGGCAGGACTATAATGGTTGTCACTGGACATTAATAAATAATGTGCTTTCCCAAGGGCGCCCGCATACACTTAGGTAGCTCTTCTTTATCCCCTGCCATGCCAAGTAGTATATGAATGCCGCAGCCACCCCGGACGGATGATGAGAAGGGCCTTTCTTCTGCCATCGCCTCGAGAACCGCACATGTCGTCCACCTGACGCACAACGACCTCGATGCAGTAGGGGCCGATGCGATCCACCGTATGAAATACGGTAAAGACGGCGTATTTACGATCTGGAGTTCGGTCGGGAAATTTATTGCACTCTTCTCCTTTGTCGCGGCAACTCCCGGGAAAGGGGACACGCTCTCGATCTCCGACATCGGGTTCCAGAAAGGGGCGGATACGCTGGCACAGAAAGCGCAGAAAAACGGCTGGGTGATCGAGTGGCGGGACCACCACCGCTGGCGCGAGGAGGAGATGGCCGCGATCCGTACCTCTGTTTCGTTCCTCTGCGTCGATACCGAGGTCTGCGCAACCGGGATTGTTGCCCGCGACCTCATGCCGGGGAATGCAACGGCAGCGGAAGTCGCCCGTATTGTCTGCGATTACGATCTCTGGAAACATGCCGACCCCCGATCTGCGGTGCTCGGGCAGGTCCTCCAGAGAAAGAAGAACCGGGACCATGTCCGCGACTGCCTTACCAAAGGAATCTTCACCGATCCCGTGATCGAGGCTGAATACCGGGAGATCAAGGCCGAGATGGACGAGGCAATGGACAAGAGCCTCCACCACGCCACGTATGCCGGGAAGAAGTACCGGATCGTCTTTGCCCCGCTCTACGGCTACCCGAGCGAGACCGCCCACTATATCCGGAACAAGAAGAAGACCGATATCGAAGTGATCATCGGAAAGGACGGCAAGTTCTCCCTCCGTTCGGTCCCACCCATCAGTCACCTGATCGCCCGGGAGTTCGGCGGCGGCGGGCACCCCAATGCCGCGGGAGGGTCATTCTCCTTTACCGTGATCGAACGGTTCACCTGGTGGCTTTTCAAGAAAAGCAAACACTTCAACGACTTTGTCCGGATCGCAGAACAGTACTGACTGTTCCTTTCTTTTTATTCCCCTTTTCCAAAAGCCCAAGGCTTATATGTCCCCCGGGGAAACCGGGAGGAGTATGAGACTGAAGTACTCCTCGTTCTGTTTGTTCCTGATCGTCCTTGGCCTGTTAGCGGTACCGGCCCTCGCCTCCGCACCGGCCGGAGGATCCGGGTGGCTGACCGTCAACTGCAACGTTAACGGCGCAAGCGTGTACCTGGACGGCACCTACAAGGGAACGATCTCGGGAGGTTCCCTCGATATCGAGAACGGTGTCGATGCATCCACCTATAAAGTAACAAAAGACGGTTATTACGATGCCACTGGCAGCGTCAACTACGTGCCGGGCGGCGATGCAAACATGGAGATCACCGTCACCCTCGAAGCAAAACCGACCGGCAGCGGCAAGGGCTGGATCACCGTGTACTCCGATGTGAACGGTGCCTCGGTCTCCTTTAACGGCGTGACCAAGGGCACCATCTCGGGAGGCAGCTTCACGCTCGAAGTTTCCACGACCGGTACGCCCTATACCACCTACTCGGTCTCGAACTCCGGGTATTACACCTACACGGGATCCGTTACGATGCCCGCCGACGACCAGACCCTCTCCCTGTATCCCGAGCTCGTGCCCATACCGGTAACGGCGCCCACGACCGCAGCCACGACAACGCTCATTGGCGGCGACACCGGGTATTACCAGTTCCACTGCAATGTGAACGGTGCCTCTGTATACCTTGACGGGACAAACAAGGGTATCGTTTCAAACGGGGTCCTGACCGTTAGCGTCTATACCACGGGCACTCCCTACACCACCTATTCGGTGAGCAAGAGCGGGTACACCACCGTCTCCGGCACCCTGCCGTCCACCCCCTCCAAGGGACAGACGCAGGACATCTATGTCACTCTCTACGCATCCTCGTCCCCGGTAACGGAGACCGCCACCGTCCCGCCAGCCGGTTCCGGAACGGGTACCTATGCGATCTACTGCAATGTTGACGGAGCAAACGTCTACTTCGACGACTCCTTCCAGGGTACGATCTCAAACGGCGTACTCTACGACTCGGTCCCGGTGACCGGGACACCGTTTACCACCTACCGGGTCGAAAAGGACGGGTACGTGACCGCATCGGGCTCAATAGTCCAGCACCCGGCGGCCGGTGAGATCGTCTCCCTGAACGTCAACCTGGTAACGTCCACCGCAACGACCACGGTTCCCACCACAAAACCCTCCCCGCTGCCTGTGGCAGTTGTCCTCTTTGGCCTGATCGGGGCGGGAATGATCGCTGCTCTCGGCTCCCGCAGGTAACCTTCCCGGTACGGCCCGCCTCCCGGGCACCCCCTTTTTCTTTTTATCCGCCGTGATTTCAGACGGTAAATGCCCGTCCACAAACGAGCAACCCTATATATCCAAAAATGTAATGTAAACGCGACACCATATGAAATTCGGATACCTTGCAATCGGATTTCTCTGCGTCGTATGCCTGGCAGTGATGCCAGCCCAGGCATTTACGGCAAAGACCCTTACCATATCCCTCGACCAGAACGGCAACGCACAGGCTGACATGCAGTACGACCTCTCCTTTGCCGAGCAGGCCGCCATCTTCTTCCACGCAGCAGACCCGGCAACGCTGCTCCAGAACGCCCTCCAGGAGAACCTCAACCGTCCGGTGACTGTCGGGAAAGCCGACATGTCCTCTGCCGATGTAACCATCGGATCGTTTGCCGATGTCACCACGAATGCCGGGACCACCACCATGACGACACCCTCGTTCTCCTTTGCCGCTGCACAAAAAGCGATAAAGAACGAGTGGTATGCCCCTCTGATTTCGGCTGACTTCGCACCGCAGACAACCACTATCACCTTCCCCGACGGCTACCAGTCATCCTTTGCAGACCAGATCAGTATTCCGTCGGTTTCCCACCAGATCGCATAATTCCCCACCATATTCATCCATTTTTTCCGGTTCCCTCTCCCGGTTCTTCCGTTCACCGAAAGCAAATGCCATCATATAAGAACTTTTATCTGGAACCGCGCAAAGGGTTCTAATGTTGCCTATGGCTGCAGATGTTGTAACTGTTGAAAACGTCGCCAGTGTCAAGTGGGGATCGCTTGTCCTCCTGGGCGCACTTGCCGTGATATTCGGACTCCTCGTGGTACTCTTTCCGACCGTGTCGGCAACCGTGCTCATCGAACTGATCGGGATCCTGATCATCCTGCTCTCGTTCTCCGCACTCGTGCTCTCCGCGCTCTCACCGGGCGGCTGGAAGTCGTCGGCGCTCCTCGCGGTCCTTGCCATTATCGGGTTCTTTGTCGGGATTGCAACGATCATCCATCCCTTCGTGATGGGACAGGCTCTTGCCGTTATCGCCGGTATTGCCCTCTTCCTGGGCGGGCTTATCGGGCTTGTCGTTGCGGTCGGCGAAAAGACGATGATACACCGGGGCCTCTTTGCCCTCCAGGGTATCCTCGCCATCATCCTCGGGCTGATGATCTGCGTCCTCCCGCTTCTCGGTGTCGCCCTGATGGTGATCTGGGTCGGCGTGATCCTCGTGGTATACGGTATCATCGGGATTGCACTCGGGTACTGCATCCGCTCGCTGGATGCGGCATAACCCAACCTTTTTTTGGATTTTATTTCCTGCCGGCCAGGGATAGGTTTTCCCGGGAAGCCGATAACGAGGCGCTCCCGCTAAAAACAATGCCTGATCACGGGTCGCTGCATGACTGCGGTTTACTCCTGGCAGCGGCGGATAAGCATCAAAGGAAAAAGAAAGAGATCAAAAAAATCCGTTCAGCCCTAGTCGAGCGGGATCGTTTCGAGCTGGGAAACCAGCTCCCAGATCCGTGTCCGAGCATGGATGGGCATGTTGGGATCGTTGGAAATTTCATCGATTTTTGAGATTGCCTCGGCGGCGCGAAGGCCCATTGCCTTGGTGTTGTTGGAAAGCAGCGTCCGGGTCTCGTCAGCAACGCGCCGGATATTTCGGGGAATTGTGCTGTCCTCCTGGATGTGCTGCAGCATCAGGATACAGTTTTCCATTGTTTTTTCAGGATTTGCCATGGTATCACCTGCCGTGTACCTGTAGTTAATACGTAGAACTCGCATATATAAGTTGGATGTTGGATCAGACGGTGAGATGATGGCAGAGAGAAAGGACGACGAGATCATGGCCGAGTACCTCCTCAAAGGTGGTAAGATGCTCGAAAAGACCTGCCCGGTCTGCGGGTGCCCGATGTTCGAGTATAAGAAGAAAACGTTCTGCGTGGTCTGCGCCGAGAGAAAACAGGAGGCGGCAGTTCCATCAAAACCCGCCGCAGGCCCCGCAGTCTCACCTGCGCCCACACCGGCCCCGTCCGCGGAGGTCGCTCCGCTCTGCCAGCCCCGCCGTGTAATCCCCGAGGCGGAAATACTCTCAACAGAGATTGCCGCAACGATCCGCGTACTCTGCCAGCGCATAAAAACGGAAAACGATCCGGACCGCTGCCTCGCGCTTATGGATGCGGTGAAGATCGGGACCGAAGCGCTCGAAATTACCGGCCGGCTCTGATCCGTGCCGGTTCGCTCTTTTTTGCTTTTCTGGATCTTTTCAGCGATTCTGGTACGGGATACGGTACGTGGCGGCGGTTGGCTAATTTTGTGTCCGACCCCCTGCATTAATTTTGTATAAATTTTTGGACAATTATTTGGGAAATCTCATCTGAAAACCTGACAGTTTAACCGAAATTTTGTATCATTCCGTATTGCATCATGCAGGGGGTCGGACCTATAATTAGTGTCAGTACCGGGCAACATTACCAGCTCCTGGCTGGTCTGGGCAGAGTTCTGGCCACCACATTTTATCCCATAAAATTTTACAAATCCGTAAATCAGATCTGTAATTCACTGCTCCCAATACCATATCCTATTTTCTGGCCCGACCCCCTGCATCACCGGCAAGGATTTATCCGATCCGGTTCATTTTCCTGTACTGATAGTAAGCCAAGGCAGGCCCCGACAACGGATGCCGGATATGGGCCCGCCTGGCAGGAAACCGGTGAACCACATGGCGAAATTCAAACCACGAACGGGAACAAAGAGCGCATTCCATTACCTGAAACAGCCGGTTGCGGATATCGGGAAGTTCGACCGGATTGTCCAGTCCCTGATCCTGGGTAATCCCCTTGGCTGTACTTCGTACCGCTCGGCCCGGAAGAACCATCCCCCGATAGAAAAGGTCCGGGAGATGTACACGGCAAAGTTCGTGTACCTGAACGATAAGAAGAAGCGGATTGGCGCAGCGATCGAGATGTACGATTCGGTCGGGGGATACCAGACCGGGATTGCGGCGGTCATCTCGAACGTGGCAAACAACCTCTCCCATCGGGGCGCCGTGAAGCACCTGCCGGACGAAGACCTCTTCTCGGTTACGATCCGCTGCCATGATCCGGACGGTGAGGTGTACGCGCTGAACCTTGCCCGGGATCGGGTTACGGTTTCTTCGTATACGGATGAGGGGATTAAAAAGAAGGTGGAGGCGTGGGTGGATACGGTGCCGGAGTTGGGGTGAGCTTGGGTTTTCCTCTTTTTAAGGGGCGCTTGGATGTCTCGTCAGCCATTCTACCCGGGCAGATTATTTTTTAAAGAGGGGATAGGGAGTAATTTATACAGATAAGAGACACAGGTCAGAACGGTAAAAATCCCCATTATGTGTATTGAACAAGAGGTGGTCGACAGGAAAAACAAACTGTCGCAGATCAGCATTTTTTTAAGAATACTTTATTTGGGGAAAGGGTATATGTCTTAAAAATAAAAAGTTTTATGACATCAACATCATATTTTTTTGTCATATGATATTGCTGAATTAAAATACCTACTTTTTCTTCAGTTATTGCGTTTTCATCAAGTAATAACTCGTTAATCTCGTCATTAATCTTGGAAAGGCCGTTCAATAGTTTATTCATTTCAAATTCTGCAATAATACCACTAATACTACTAATAAAAACGAGAATTAAAAAAATTTGGACGCCCAAAACAAATACAAATTGTTCAATACTTCCCATTGAAAACAAATTTGGGATTATTCTAAATGAATCAAGCAATGCAAAAAAAGGCAAAACAACCACTAATAATAAGCCAATAATTGTTGCAACGATAACCATCCATACATTGTCTTTACGCTTTAAATCCTCACTATTAATTTTTAATATAAATGGAGATATTACAAAAAAAATGGAAGTAATAAGGGGGATGATGGGAAGGGGCTGTAGATTCAGATATGTTGAAGCAATTAATAAAAGAATCAGTGTCAAAGAATAAATAAACGCGATTCCAATAAACGGCGGTTTTAAAGATTTATTCAACCATTCATCAACTATCATTTTTTTCCCGTTTTCACTCGGTTGATCAGATTGAATGGGAGGGGCATATTTTCTTTGACGGAAATGATGTACCAGTGAGACAATCCCATATATCCACCAAAGAAACCAAAGAGAAAAAGATGCCGGAATCCAATAAATCACAAATATTTTTAAATAACCTGAAATAGTCCCCCATCCAAAAACAGCACATATTGATATAATCATTGTTACTGTGGTGTAAATTAGATTCTTTTTATCAATATTCTGAATTTGCTTTTGGGTATAATCTGAACAAAGATGAATTGACTCACGCAATTCTTTTAATTTTAAAATATGCTGTCCACAATGTGATATCTCCGAATCACGATTGCAGGATTGTGCTGACATAATATATACCCTAATGCATTAAGATGAAATACAATTTAGTTCCCATCAGATTGAGTTATATTCTTTCCTACAGATCTCAAAGATTTTCCCCCCGGTTTTCTCCCCAATCCCTTTCACTGCGACCAGCTCCTCAAGGGAAGCATTCGCAATCCCCTGTATCGTGCCGAAATGTGCGAGCAGCAGCCGGGCGTTCTTCATCCCAATCTCAGGGAACGCCGAGACCACATACTCCTGCTCCTCCTTTGCCGATGCAAACGACTTCCGGGGGTGGAACTTGCGCTCGCCCCGCTCGCCTTCCTCGCGCTTTGCGATCACAAAGAGCATCTGGGCGGTGTCCTGCTCGTCTCTTGTGTAGAGGAGCGTGATCCCCATGTCGATCGTGAGCGCCGCGAGAACCCCGCGAAGGGCGTTCGGGTTCATGTCCCGCTGCGTGAAGATGTCGCCGCCCTCAACGATCATGACCGGGCGGGGAACCGCTTCGGAGAGAGCCTTTGCCTGCCCGAGCAGGTCACGGTTGATCAGGGTATCCACAAAGTCGCGGGCTGTTTTTCGCTCGACAATGATCCGGTCTCCGATGGCATAGTCCCCGACCGGCAGGCGTTCGAGCCGTATCGCAGCCCCCATACCCGAGAGGATCTCGACCACTTTCGATGAGGTCTCGCGATCGTCGATATGGATCGCCGGCCCCTGTGGTGTGAACTCATCGATGAGGGCCTGATCGATGGCCACCGGTTTTGCGGGTTCAACCGAATGCCCGGCGAGCTCCCTCATGCTCTTCTGCATACGGCGCTCCTTGGACTGGCTCACGTAGCGGAAGACCTCATCGGAGGTTCCTTTCGTGACAAGGACAACGACCCTGCCTGCTGCCGACCGGCCGGTCCTCCCTTTGCGCTGGATGGAGCGGATCTCGGAAGGGACGGCCTCGTAGAAGATGACGAGATCGGTGGAGGGGACATCGAGCCCCTCTTCGCCAACCGACGTTGCAACGAGCACTTTGAACTCGCCGGCCTTGAACCGGGTAAGAGCCGCAATCTGCTTCTTCTGCGAGAGCCCTTTCTCCGCATCCTTGGTCGCCTGCCCCACGAACCGCTCGCAGGCGATCCCGTTCGCGTTTAAGAAATCGACCAGGAGCTGGACTGTATCGCGGAATGTGGCAAAGATAATGATCCGGCTTTCGGGATGGGTTTCGAGCTGTTCCCGGACAAGGTCGAGGACTACTGCCTGTTTGGGGTGCAGCTCGGTTGTCCAGTGCTGAGACTGATCGAAAAGCTCGCGGAAGACCGGGTCCTTGCTCAGCCGCTGGCTCGCCTTGCTCCCCCCGGCGCCCGAGCCTTCGGCAACGAGCTTTGCCACATACCCTTTGAGCACCTCGCTTCCCTGCGACTCGGCAAGGGTTACGGCATGTCGGAGCTTCATGAGCTCGGCATAGACCGAAGCCGCAGCATACCCGGCCTGGTCGCGGTTCTGGATACGCTGCTGGATCTGGGCGTTGATACCGGAGAGTTCCCGCATGGAGAGTTTCTCACGTTTCGGAACGGCAAACCCGACCGATGCAAGGAGTGCAAGCCGGTTCTCCAGCAGGGAGTTGATTGCGTGGATGGCGCTTTTTAGTTCGACGGGTAATGCGAGGCTGACTACCTCGATCTCCCGCTCGTGGACATAGGGCCGGACATCCGGGTCGTTTTCCGTCCGGTTCTCGACTTGCGTGATGCCGAGGTTTGTACAGACTTCCTGCACCTTTACCTGCGCCCCGCCGGGCGATGCGGTCATCGCAAGAATGAGGGGCTTGTCTGCGGTCGCCATGTAGCGCTGGGCAAGAAATACGTAGGCATAGTTCCCCACCGCCCGGTGGCACTCATCCACGATCATGAGCGTGACATCTTTTAAGGTGTAACGTCCCGCGATGAGATCGTTTTTCACTACCTGCGGTGTTGCAAAGACAACCTGCGAGCGTTCCCAGTCGGCGGTCCGCTCGTCCGGCGGGGCTTCACCGGTAAACATCGCAAACGGTGAGGCATCGGACCCGGCCGGGCTTGTGGCGAGAAGGAACTTCTCGAAGAAGCGGAGGTGCTGCTCCACGAGGGGTTTTGTCGGGGCAAGCATCAGGACCCGGCCTTTCTCGTTGTAGAGCCGCGAGGCCGCGACGATGAGGGCGACCGCAGTCTTCCCGAGACCGGTCGGCAGGATTACCATCGTGTTCGCATCCAGCGCCTTCATTGCAACCGCGAGCTGGTACTCCCGCGACTCGATGCTGTCGGGCCGGATGAGGGGATGGCTGATGCAGGACATATTGGCTGATGAGATTTTGTTTCGCCGGGTAATATAGGGAATTGTGGGGGGAACTTCATTCAGACCCGGGTTCCAAAATGTTTCATCACATCATGCCCCGATGCGATGCCTGCCGCCGCCCCGAAGGGCGCCCCGCGGCGGCCTCAATTACCTGTTTTCCCCCAGATAAAGGTAATCTGCCCAGCGAGGGCCCGACGAGGCGCCCGAGCGACCCCCGAAGGGGGTGGGAAGACTCGTTATTTCAGATCAGGACTAGACACGACAACAAACGAAAATCTGAAAACAGTCTAGGGACTATCAAAATTTACAAGAATACTGAATTAAAAAAATATGAAATCAGAAAAAGATTCTCTTATCCCAGTTCCGCGAACTTCTTCTCGCCCCGTACAAGCGCACCAAGCGTCTCCGGAATCGCATCGATGGCGATCCTGACCTGCTTCATGCTGTCCCGGTCACGGAGCGTGACGGTGTGCTGCTCTTTTGAATCGTAGTCGACCGTGATTGCAAACGGCGTCCCGATCTCATCCTGCCTGCGGTACCGGCGGCCGATGGCACCAGAGTCGTCGTACTCGGCAAGGATGCCACGCTTCTGGAGCGTGGTTGTGATCTCCTCTGCAATCGTGTCGAGGTCGTCGCGTGCCATGAGCGGGAAGACCGCGACCTGGACCGGTGCAACCTGCGGGGAGAACCGGAGCACCGTGCGCTTCTCGCCGTCCGCGGTGTCCTCATCGTAAGCCTGTTCGAGCACCGCATAGCACATCCGGTCGATACCATATGACGGCTCGATCACATGGGGCACGACCTCTTCGCCACGAACATCCACGACCTCGTCCCGCACCTCGAAGAGGTCGGCAGGGATATGGATCTTCTCGCTATCGACGGTCACATCGACACCATCCGAGGTCGGGTTTGCCTTCTCAAGCGCGGCAAAGATCGCCTTTGCCTTCTGGCGGTACTGCTTACCGAGCACACCCATGTTCGGGACGATCCGGCGGCGTTCGACCTTCTTTGGCTGGTCGTACTGGATGAAGACCGTCATCGAAGTACCGCTCTGCTTGGCATGGGCATTGAGGTCGTAGTTCGTCCGGTCGGCGATACCAACGGTCTCGACCCAGCCGAACCGCTCCGAATAGACCTCGGCATCCCAGCAGTCGGTTGCGTAGTGCGCCCGCTCGTCGGGGAGGTGCTGGCGGAACCGGAGCCGGTCCGGTTTTATACCGACCGTCACGAGCAGCTCGTGGGTAAGGGCCACGTAATAGGCAACGTACTCGTTTGCGATAACGCCCTTGTCCACTGCCTCCCTCATCGACATCTCAACAGCCGGCTCGCATTTCTGCTGGTGGACGTAGGTGAGGAGTGGCATCCGGTAATTTGCATACCGCCTGAACGCCGGGTGGCGGTTCTTCTCGGCCGGGTGGACAAAGATCTCGGCCTCTGCCTGGGTGAACTCACGGAGCCGGATCATACCCTGGCGGGGCGAGATCTCGTTCCGGTAGGACTTCCCAATTTGCACGGCACCGAACGGGAGCTTGTCGCGGTAGAATCGCAAGAGCCGGGTAAAGTCCACGAACATCCCCTGTGCTGTTTCAGGGCGAAGATAGCCGACCCGCTGGGAACCGGGGCCGATGGTCGTCTGGAACATGAGGTTAAAGTTATAGACCTCGACGTTTCCCAGCACCTCGCCACAGGCCGGGCACTTGCAGGATGCAATCGCTGCCGCAAGAGTCGCATTGTCCATGGTTGCAGCATTCGCAACCCCGCCGCCATCGGCAACGTGATCGGCCCGCAGGTATTCATTGCAGTGCGGGCACTGGCACATCTTGTCCGAGAAGCCCTTCACGTGCCCCGAAGCAATAAAAACGGCCTCCTGTGCGATCGTCGGGCACTCGATCTCGTAATAGCCTTCCTGGACTACGTAAAAATGCCGCCAGATATTCTCGATCCGCCGCTTCATCATGGCGCCGAGGGGGCCGTAATCGATAAAACCGGCCACCGCACCGTAACACTCCGAGGTAGGCCAGATAAAGCCCCGGCGTTTGGCAAGATCCATGACATTCTCAAAAACATCGCTCATGGTGATCACTGGGATATATGTCGTATACACGTTTGTACGACTCCCGACAAAAAGGCTCGTGTCCGGTACAGGCCGGTTCCCCGAAAGATGCCATGTTCGCGCGCTGGCAGGGGAGTTAACCGGATCCGATCGGGAACAGGGCCTTTTGGTACTGCTCAAAAATGATGGGTTGAGGAATGGCAATCCAGAACCAAATAAAAGGTTTCTGGTCAAAAGGAGCGTAAAGATAGGATTAAATAGTACACCGGGTATTGTATATCCTAATCCCAAGACGGGGTTTGCAATGACGGAAGAGAAACGGAAATCACAGCTGCTGGAACTCTTCAGCACCATGTCCGGCAAGACAAAGATTGTCGAGCCGATGAAAAACATTCATGGCACCCTTAGGGATAGCGATGCAATCGAACGCGAGGTCGCGCTGGTGATGCGTGAGATCATCGAACAGGGGATTTTCAAGACTTCGCTCAAGCCGATCCAGCTCGCAAAGCTCGTTACCTCATTCTACGCCGGCAAGAACGACACCGAGATCGCCCGCGAACTCGGCGACGAGAAATTGAGTAAGACTGTCGCACGTGCACGGGTAAGGCTCAAGCTCTTCAGGGAGCTCGACTTTAAGATGCCGTTTGACAAGATGAAGATGGAAGAGCTCCTCGAATCCGGGAAGACGATGAAAGAAGTCTCTGACGAACTCGGAGTCAGCCCGTCAACCCTGCGCGAATACCGGCACGTGATCGAGGAACAGGAAGACCCGACCATCGATCCGTATATCGCCCGCATCCGCGATGTGATGGAGGACCGGGACCTCTCCGAGCAGATGACCCGGAGCGCCCAGGTCGACAACCTTGGGGAATCCATCGATATCACCGAAGCAGAACTTATCGATGTCACCTGATGGTGACAGCCCGTTTTTCCTTTTTTATCCCGTAGTAGCCGCTCCAGCGGTAATGCCGGCAAGCCCGCAAAAAGTACATCCCTTCATACCCACAATCTGCATACATGCATCTTTCCTGGCTCGGGCATTCCTGCGTCATGCTCGACGGTTCGAAAAAAGTGCTGATCGACCCGTTTATCCGCGACGGCAGCGTGGCGGCGACAAACCCGGATATTGTCGCAGTCACCCACGGGCATGCGGATCATCTTGGCGAAACTGTTGCACTCAAAAGAAAAACGGTTGCGGTCGGTGAAGTGGCCCATTATCTCAGGGGGAGGGGCGTTCCGGCCGAGAGCATGAACATCGGCGGGACAATAGAACTCGACGGGGTGTCGTTTACCATGACACCGGCAGTCCATTCCTCACGGATCGAAGATGAATCAGGTTCGTTCGATGGCGGTGCTGCCGCAGGCTTTGTTATCAGGATGGATGGGGTCTCCGTGTACCATGCCGGGGACACGGCACTCTTCTCCGACATGAAACTGATCGGCGAGCTCTGCCACCCGGATATCGCGCTCATTCCCATCGGAGGGCGATACACCATGGGAACTGACGCTGCAATGATGGCGGCACAATTTATCGGCGCAAAGACAGTTGTCCCGATCCACTACAATACCTGGGACCGGATCGCGGCAGACCCGCTCCCGTTCAAAAAGGCCCTCGAACGGACTGCCGATATCTCGGTCAGGATCCTTAAACCCGGGGAAAGCATGGACTGTTCCCCGGTACAGTAATCTTTTTTTCACATATCCCGACCGCAGTAAAAATGTCGCTGCTCCTCGGGTGTAATCCAGGCAAAACTTCCTTGCGATCACACAATCCTGCTGACAAACCTTTTGTGCTTTCACGGGAAGATCCCGCAACGCTTTGGGGAAGTATTTAACGTTTCATAACGAACTCCCCTCCTGTCAAAATGAGGACGCACCACAGCAGGTCGCGCGGAGACCGTCACCAGAACCATTCGCCCCGCCATATCCGCGATGTTAACCTGAAAACCATTGCCTGGCATGCAATGGAAAAATACGGCTTTGTGCCCCGGTACCCTCCCGCGGTGATGGACCAGGTCGGCCTGATACAGGAACAGAAGTTCCAAAAAGTTCCCGACAATACCGAAGACCTGCGCAGCCTCCTGTGGTCTTCGATCGACAACCACGATTCCCGCGACCTCGACCAGCTGGAGTACTGCGAACGCAGGGCCGACGGGACGATCCTTGTCAGGGTCGCCATCGCCGATGTCGATTCGCTGGTCCACCGGCAGACACCGGCAGATGAGTACGCCGGCCACAACGGGACCACCATCTACACCGGTGTCCTCACATTCCCGATGCTGCCGGAGAAACTCTCCTACGGCATCACTTCGCTCCTGCCGGACCGGGACCGGCTTGCCGTTATCATCGAGTTCGTTGTCCGGCATGACGGCAGTTTCGTCCCGGAACGGGTCTTTCCTGCTCTTGTCCGCAACCGGGCAAAACTGGTATACGATGTAATCGGGGCATGGTTTGACGGGACCAACCCAGTGCCGGAGAGCGTCAGTTCCGTAGAGGGCCTGGAACCGCAGCTCCGGCTCCAGAACGAGGCTGCGGGACTGCTGCGGACGTACCGGAGAGCGCAGGGAGCGCTTGAGCTGGACACGGGCGAGGCGGAAGTGGTCATGGAGAACGATGAGGTACGCGGCCTTGTCGCCCATAAACACAACCCTGCCAGGGGCCTGATCGAGGAGTTCATGGTCGCAGCAAACGGGACCATGGTCGCAGAGCTCGGAAAAGCCGGTGTGCCCATGATACAACGGGTTGTCAGGACCCCGCGGGACTGGGCGGGGATGATGCTTGCTGCTGCTGCGGTCGGCGAAACCCTCCCCGAAGTTCCGGATGCCCGGGCACTCGCGCAGTTCCTTACAAAGCAGAAGGCAGTCGATCCCCTGCATTTCCCCGACCTGTCGCTAACGGTGGTCAAGCTCATGGGACCGGGCGAATACGTCCTGCTCGAACCCGGGGACACTCCCACGGGCCATTTCGCCCTTGCGGTTATCGATTACACGCATGCGACGGCACCAAACCGCCGGTACGTGGATATCATCAACCAGCGCCTGATAAAGGCGGTCTTCCACAACCGCCCAAGCCCGTACAGCCCCTCTGAACTGAACGAACGGGCCATCTGGCTTACCGACCGGGAAAAGGCGTCGAAGAAAGTGAAGAGGTTCATGAGGAAGTCGGTTGCCGCCATGCTCCTTGCCGACAGCATAGGCAAGACCTTCGATGCGCTGGTGACCGGGGCTGCGGAGAAGGGGACGTATGTCCGGCTCCTCGAACCTCCCGCAGAAGGCCGCGTGACCAAAGGTGAGAAAGGGCTTTTTGTCGGGCAGAAGGTCCGGGTCCGGCTTCTTGCAACCGACCCCTACAACGGGTTTATTGATTTCGAGTGTATCAGCAGGGAAAAGAGAGTATAATAGTTCACGGTACTTTTTTTCGGCTGCCCGTTTTTAAAAAAAAGATATATTTGGGGGTCGGGGATTAGAGGTCGCCTCCCCGCGACCACCGTCTCCCGCCACGCGATCCTCCGCGTACATGCAGGAGAACTGCAATAATGATGATCACGAGGATGACCCCTCCGATAAACAGGAGGGTCCATGATGACCCACTCCCTGACGGTGCTGCCGTGGTCTCGGTCACAACCGGGGTTACAGTATCCTGTCCACTTGTACTGTCAAGAGCACTGGCGGTGGCAGTCGGAATCGCTGTCTGGGTACCCGTTATTGCCGATGTTGCGACCGTGATGTAACCCGGCATCAGGGATACATTGCTCCCGCCGGAGTTAACTGCGGTAAGAGTGACTGAATACGTACCTCCTGTTGTATAGGTATGCGACGGGTTTTTCTCGGTATTGAAGGTCCCGTCACCAAACGCCCACTGCCACCCGGTAGGAGAGTTTGTTGAAGTATCGGTGAACAGGACCGTGAGTGGAGCGGTACCGGACCGGATATTGGCAGTAAATGATGCCACAGGTGGCGTTACAGCGTTAGCTACCGAGATATACGCGCTTCGGGTTGTGGTATTACTGCCGGCGGAATTCGAAGCACCGAGCGAGACTGCATAAGTCCCGAGCGAGGTGTAAGTGTATATCGGGTTCTGGAGCGTGGAAGTGCTGCCGTCACCGAAGGTCCAGTACCACCCGGTCGGGGTATTATTCGAGGTATCGGTGAACTGGACAACAAGGGGTTTTGGACCCGATGTGACATTCGAGGTAAACGAGGATATAGGCAGTGAAGCCTTCACGGTGATGTATCCAGACTGGGAGACCGTATCGCTTCCTGCAGAATTGGTAGCAGTGAGCGTGACCGTGTAGCTGCCCGGTGCCGTATAGGTGTGGGTTGGATTCGGGAGCGTGGAAGTGCCGCCATCGCCAAACGACCATGTCCATGCCGACGGCGAATTGGTCGAGGCGTCCATGAACTGGATATCAAGGGGCGAATTTCCCGAGGTCTTTGTAGATTTAAAGATTGCCGTTGGGGGATCGGTTGCCTTGCTAACCGTGATGTATGCACTCTTCGATACGGTATTGCTTCCCGCCGAGTTCGTGGCAGTCAGGGTAACCGTATACACTCCATCGGTAAGATAGGTGTGAATCGGATCCGGCCCGGTCGCTGTCCCACCGTCGCCAAACGACCAAACCCATGCGGTCGGAGAGTTAGTGGAGGTATCGATGAATTTTACCGAGAGCGGGGCCGTTCCCCCGGTAACATTAGCTGTAAAGGACACTGCGGGAACATCGGCCTGTTTTTTAGCGAGGATATATCCGTTTTTCGTAAGCGTATCCGACCCGTCGGCATTTTTCGCGATCAGGGTCACCGTGTAGGAACCCGCCGTGATGTACGTATGCACCGGGTTCTGGACATACGAGGTCCCGCCATCGCCAAACAGCCAGGTCCACCCGGTGGGAGTATTAAGGGATGAATCCATGAACTGGACCGAAAGAGGGGTGCCACCGTACGAGATATTCGCAATAAACGATGCAACCGGTTTATCCGCAGCTACAGGCCCTGTGATAACCAGCAGCAGGCAGAGCGCAAGGCCCCAAAAGAAAAGGGATCTGCTCTTCATACCGGCTCTCCTGCGATGTTTCTACCCGTGAACGCGAAGCGATAGGAAGACTGCATACGATCACACTTTATTGTATCATTGCTTTTTATCTGTCGTTATTAATGTTTGCCTGAAATTGGGGGAGCAGGGGTGTAAAAGTGTGTTACTACTACAACAGCTGTTTCATCACTCTTTTCGGTAAACAGCGGATTTGGCAAGATGTTTCCAGTAGGTATCGCAGGCGACAGTACAATACCCGCCAACGGCGATCTGATCCGGGTCAAACGATGAAAGGGCCAAAATTATGGTATCTTCGTCCGGATCGACAAGGGTAATCCGGTTAATTTCGTATTCCTCGGTAAGCGAGGACAGGTTCCCGGCCAGCGACGATCCAACCGCAACTTCCTTCTCGTATTCCAGAAGGGTCTCCAGGTCCTCGTTTGAGGCCGCGGGAACAAAAAAGAAAACATTTTTCCGGGCAAGGGCGGCTATGTCGCAGGGAACCGTCTTTTCTGCGATAAGGATATGCCCCCCGATCCCGGCATCCCGCATATTCCGCATTATTTTCCGGTAGGCAGCAGCCATCGCGTCTCCCCGTTCATCCTCATCGTGATAGTATGTATCGGTAATCCCCAGTTCTGACGGGGCAGGGAGGGCGCACCAGACATTTTTTTTCTGTACGGCAAGCATGGCGGCATCCGCTGCAAGAACCGTTCCTTCGCCATCGATCTCACCGGTGATCGTGTCCCATTTTTCGTTTAACCCCGTAAGGGATCCGACAACCCGATCGCGGCAGAAGAGCCCGCCAGCACAGGGTGCGGTGATCCCCGCCTCCAGCTGCGGCGTAAGGGAGAGATCGAGCATACAGCCTGTGAGATCTGCCGCCATTCCCCGGTGTTTTGCAATCCAGCCGGCAAGCGCGGTTACATCCGGGATGCCCGGTTCCGCGCCAAACGCCCGTGTCGGGAGCGGGACAAGCTTTGCCATGGTACAGGAATTATTACCTATCGAATGCTAAAAAGTACGTTAGAATGACAAAGCCACCGCTGCTGGTTACCTGCGGGCTCCCGTACACGAACGGGCCCTGCCATCTCGGGCATCTGCGAACGTACGTCCCCGCCGACTGTTACGTCCGCTATATGCGGCGGACGGGTGAAGAGGTCGTGTTTGTTTCCGGATCCGACAACCACGGGACGCCGATTGTCGTTTCTGCCGAAGAACAGGGAACTACTCCCCGGGCACTCTCTGAAAAGTATCACAAGCATTTTGACGAAACCTTCAAACGAATCGGGGTTATCTTCGACCATTTCGGCATGACCGACGATCCGGCAAACCACCACCGGACGCAGGAGATCATGAACCGGCTCGTCAAAAACGGCTATGTCTACAAGCAGGTCGTCCACCAGGCATACTGCCCGAAGTGCAAACGGTTCCTCCCGGACCGGTACGTGGAAGGCATTTGTCCCTACTGCGGCAAACAGGCCCGCGGCGACGAGTGCGACCAGGGCTGCGGCAAGCACCTCGAACCCGGCGAGATCAAGGACCCGGTCTGCAAGGTCTGCGGGACAAAGGCGGAGTTCCGCGACCAGGAGCACTATTTCTTCAAACTCTCCGCGTTTAAGGACTACCTGCTCCCTTATCTCGACAAGCTCAAGGGTACGAGCAATGCGAAGAACTATGCCATCGGCTGGATCAAGGAAGAACTCCATGACTGGTGTATCACCCGGACGCTTGAATGGGGCGTGAAGTTCCCGGGCCGCGACGACCTCGTGGTCTATGTCTGGGTCGATGCCCCCATAGGCTATATCGCGTTCACGGAGGAATGGGCGGCAAAGAACGGTAAGGACTGGAAGAGGTACTGGTGCGGGGATAACCGGGTGACGCATTTTATCGGCGGCGACATCATCTACCACCACTGCATCTTCTGGCCGGGGATCCTCCATGGCGCCGGGTATGGCGAACCCTATGCGGTCGTTGCAAGCGGGATGGTGAAAGTCGACGACCACAAGTTCTCGAAGTCCCGTGGCTACGTAGTCTGGACAAACGAGGACTATCTCGACAAGGGCCTTCCGGCCGATTACCTCCGCTATTACCTGCTGGCCTATACAAGCCACACAAAGGAGCTTAACTTCTCATGGAAAGTCTTTGGCGAGCGGATCAACAATGAGGTTGTCAACATCCTCGGCAATTTCCTGTACCGCACGCTCTATTTCGCGCACAAGGAGTTCGGGGGAGTCCCTGCAGGAACAGTCGATCCCGCCATCCTTGCCGAGATTGAAAAGTGCCAAAAGAGCGTGGACAACCAGATGCAGGTCTACGAGTTTAAAGGGGCAGTCGACACGGTGATGGCGCTCGCGGCGTTCGGGAACACCTACATCCAGACGAACGCACCGTGGAAACTGATCAAAACCGACCGGGCCGCGGCAGCTCAGGTAATAAAAAACAGCATTCAGATCGCAAAGGCCCTCTCGCTTCTTATCGAGCCGGTAATGCCCTCAAAGGCGCAGGAGTGCTGGGCACAGCTCGGGTATACCGACAAGGTTGCCGCCCACCGGGTCGATGAAGGAGTGGAGATCATGCCCGAACGGCAGATCCCGACCCCGGCCCCGCTGTTTGCACGGCTCGAAGAGAAGCAGATCGCAGAACTGGATGCCGTGCTCCAGAAGCGCGTCCGCGATGCCGATAAAAAAACGGAGAAGACACCAATGATATCGATCGACGATTTCAGTAAAGTGGAGATGAAGACCGGGAAAGTGCTTGCAGCAGAAGCCATCCCGAAATCAAGCAAGCTCTTAAAACTCCAGGTGGATGTCGGAGGTGAGACCAGGCAGATCGTGAGCGGAATTGCCCAGTTCTACAAACCGGAAGAACTGGTGGGAAAAGATGTTGTCGTGCTCACCAACCTGGCACCGGCAAAGATCTTCGGTGTCAAGAGCAACGGTATGATCCTTGCCGCAGGTGACAAGGCATCGCTTCTCATGCCGTTAAACCCGGTCGAGCCGGGAACAAAAATCCGGTAATTTTTTTAAGGTTGATTTTTCCCTTCGTTAAATCCCCGGAACCTTCCCTTTGGCACGAGGATCACGAACCGCAGCCCCTTCCCGGGCTCTCCCGTCTCGGTGATGGTGATCCCGGTAAAACCGAGGAGTTCGCGGGCTAAAAAGAGGCTTGCCGCATTTTCCCGGCTGTACCCGAACTCGAATATCTTCTCCTTTTCCTCTGCGGGAATACCGGTGCCGTTATCTTCGTACACAAGGGCAAGCGTATCCCCCTGCATATGAGTACTGAGGTGTATCTTTGAAAGGGATCTGCCATCCAGCCGGAACGAGAGGGAGAGAATACTTAAGAAGATACGCGGGAGGAGGGGATCGGCAAGGATCTCTACATCCCCGGTCCCGCAGGAAATCTCGACAGCGGTCTGCCCGGGCAGCATCCGGACTGCCTTGTCAAATACCTCGCTGACCGTCTGCCAGACCGGCGATATCATAGTACAGGGATCCTGGAGTCCCCGCTCGTAGGCAATCTGGTTCTTGATAGCTTCTACAGACCCGAGAGTCTTTGTGAAAAACGTCTCCATCTCATGAGGTGTTGCCTTGAGCTGGGCTCGTTCGAGATGGGTCATGATCACGGCGAGCTGGTCGAGGATATCACTCCGCGTGATACTAAAAAGGAGATCCCGTTTGAGTTTTATTGCTTCTTCGGTTACATCCTCGGCAATCCCGAGGAGGTAGCGCACCGATTTTGTGGAATCGGGGATTGGAACAATAATCATATGGATAACGCGATCCCCCCGGGATTTTGTTGTTACCTTCGAGTACTTGAGTTCCACCCGGGTGGCAAGCGCATCAGCATCCTCTTTTTTTATCCGGTCCGCCATCGGTGCAGGATAGAGTTCAGCGTCGGTCTTCCCGATCACGTCTCCTGCCGACCTCTCGAAGATCTCCTCACTCGCCCGGTTCCAGAAAATATATCTGCCGGTATCAGTTCGTTTCAGGAAAATTCCGACCGGCATCTGACTGATGAGATCTTTCTGGAATATCTCGTCATCCTTGAGAGACTTTGTTGCAGATTTTAAGGAATCGACCATTGAGTTGATCCCTTTTTCAAGGATCACGAACTCACGGGCACTTGTCGTGCCAATACGGTGATCGAAATCTCCGCCGGCAATAATATCAACGTCGTGGGCAATCTTTGCGATGGGGCGGGTCATTCTCCGGGAGAGGACATAGGCAAGCAGACACCCGACAAAGATAGCAAACGCCCCAAACACGAGGTGAATAAAGAGGAGGCGGTGAAGACCTTCCTGAAGGCGCATGTTGTTGTAGTGCAGTTCAACGATCCTGCTCAGGTCCGATCCGTACTGGGGGTTTTTGAGATCAACAAAAAGGTATCGCACGGTTTCATAACTGGCAGAATCGCTGATCTCCAGATTCTGTCGTGAAGCAATCACGGTCTGGAGATTTGCCTCAGTCCGGTTATCCGGGAGGCTGGCATCATCGGTACGGTGGCCGGTTACATCGTAGACATGGAATCCGTCAATATACGGGTTGACAGAGACGATCTCTGCAATATTCTTTTCATCGTCGAGTTTTGAATTGACATTCTTAAATGAGGGGGTAGAGTAACCGATTTCCATCACGTACCGGTGATCGGGGGTCGGTTCGTAGGCATATTTACGGTACTTCCCGGTACCCAGCAGCTCGTGCACAACACGGTCGGGGAAAAATCCTTCGGACATGCGGATCTTTGTCAGGTAATCATAGAAATAGGGAACCTTCTTAAAATCCTGTCCTATTTCCTGCGTATAACTCGAATAGACGATCACGCCGGACTCATTGATGACATAGACATCGTACTCATCGCCGAGGGTGGTTTTTACCCGGGAAAGATCCATTGCTTTCGGGTCATGGCCGGACCGGTTATATTCTGCGAAAAGGACATCGAATCCATGGAGCATGTTCTGGTTGAGCTGCGCATCCAGGATAGTTGTTGTTGTATCGGTCTGCCGTAATGCAGCGGTAATACCCTGCTCGGTCTGTATCTCCAGGTTTTGGGATTCCCGGTCAAAATTGTTCTTAAAGGTAACATAGTTATAAACGGTCATTAACCCGACAAGGCAGATGACCAGCAGTACCATCGAGATAAGGAGGGTATAGGAGAAGGAGCGGCTTTTATCAAAGCGGAAGGTCTTTGTTCCCAACGGTCATCCCTTTCTTTTGGTACCGGTTCCGGGCAGTGAATGATGAATGTTGAGGGATACCAGCCCTGGCACCGGTCTTTGCGTTTGATGCATCTGACTGGACTCAACGATAATGATTTGTATTTGGTCACGACAGACTAACCCGCAAAACGGTTCAGGTTGTAATTACCGCCAGTGATTCGCGGATGACGTTCTTTACTTCATCGTCAGCCTCGGATGCAAGGGCCGCTTCCAGTGCGATCCGCCCTTTTTCGCCCCCGATCGCGGAAAGGGCCCGTGCAGTCATCATTCTCACTACGCGGTTTTCATCATTTAACAGGATGATCAACGGTTCGACGGCGCGGGAATCACCCAGTTCTTTAAGGCCCTTTGCTGCCATGTACCGGACATGATCGCGGTCGTCCTTTAGTCCCTTTATAAGGGGTTGCAGGACCTCATCATCGGCAAGTTTCCCCAGGGCTTCGGCAGCCCGGTATCGTGCCTGCCACTTCGGCTCTTTTGCCATGGCATCGGTCAGGGGCCGGATCGCGGATTTCCCGGAATCCACGAGCGAGAGCATGGCCTGCTCACGCACAGTTTTCTCCGGATCGGCAAGCGCTTCTACAAGAGGCCGCAGGACAGCGGGATCGCCGGATTTTCCAAGAAGATAGACAGCATACCTCCGTAGTGTCGGGTCGGCGCTGGAATGAAAAGTATGCACCAGCATCTCGATACCCTGTGTTTCAAGATCCCCGGCTCCTTCGGGAGGAGTGGGTGGAATCGGTTTGTCAGTCATAGTATCCTCTCTTTATCCTATGTCTGGCGTCGGCTTATAAACACCACTGAACCAGTCCCGACTCCCGTTTCGAAGGAGTGTCTACTGCCTAAAACAAGAATGCGGCGATTACTTCGAAAAAAACCGCAGTATACGGTTTGTTTTTATATTTTCCTACGATATGGATCTTGCATGAAATACCGGGGTTTGGCACTGGTCCTGCTGCTTTGTATTGCAGCGATTATGGCAGCGGGCTGTACGGGGATTTCCCAAAGTTCACGCGCGAACCTGGCAACCGACACGGCACCCCTGCCGGCAGTTGCAGAAAAATCCGGGGGATCCTACAGCGGGGACAGCTGGTCGGGCAGCGTTGTCACTGCTGCTCCCACAATGTCCGGTACGGGAACTACACAGGCAGCTTCCGACCAGAAGATCATCCGGACTGCATCTATTGCGATCGAAGTCTCTGATGTAACGGCTGCTGCGGATGCGCTCAAAGGTCTTGCTGCAGGAAAAGGCGGGTACCTCTCCTCGACGAATATCCAGAAAACGAGTACTAACCGCTATTATGGTACCGTTGTTCTTCGCGTTCCTGCTGCCGCCTTTGACGATACGCTGGCCGGCATCAAGGGAATCGGAACGGTAAAATCCGTCTCGGCGCAGAGCAGCGATGTTACCGAGGAATACACCGATCTTGCCGCACAGAAGACATCCTACCAGAACCAGCTGGCACAGTATAGTGCCATTATGAAAAAAGCGGATAAGGTAGATGATGTCATTACGGTCCAGCAGCAGATCGACCGGGTCCAGACCGAACTCGACCGGCTCGAGGGACGGCTGAAATACCTCAATAACCGTATCGACTTGTCCACCATCACGGTAAACCTCCAGGAACCGGAGCCTGTCGGCGGAGAGTCCGGCCACAGTTTTGTCGCGGCAATCAATGAGGGGATTGGTGGGTTCCTTGGAATGATCGATGCGCTGATTATTCTCATTTTCACCATTATCCCGCTCCTTGTTATCGGCGGGGCAGCATACGGGATCTACCGGTGGAGAAAAGGGAAAAAACCGGCTGCACCGGTTTCAGCTGAACCGAAAAAGGAATAACCATTTTTTCTATCTGCCCGTTCTGGCAATTGGCCGGAGAAAACCCTAGTCCTGAAGAACCAGGCAATCAACATTCAATGGATGAAACCGTTTCAAGGATTTTCCAGGAAAATCTCCACTCAAAGATGCGAGGGGACAAAAAAATGGACTGGTTCCAGATAGATTCTATTTCGCAGTAGTTTTTGTTGCCGTAACGTTTGCCGTAGCACTTGCCGTGGTCGTTGCTGTACTATTCGCCGCAGCAGCGGTCGTTGTCACGGCAGCTGCAACATTCCCTCCGCTGACCACCGGCTCCTGTGCAACACCGGTAGTTGTATCCACGGAGAGCGTTACCATGCCCTTCGCTGCAGTGGAGGTCCCGGTAGTAAGCGACTTGCCATCTTTGTAGATCGTGACGGTAATCCCGTGAGTGGATCCATCCTGTTTCGAGAAGGACGCAGTAACGGTACCGGTTCCATTCACCACTTCCATGATACGTTCACCGGAGTTAGTGGCCTTGAAAGTTTCGTTCGATGTTCCATAGGTACCCGTCCATCCACCAAGATAGTCCACGTAGACATATACGCCGCTCTGCGGAACCGTAACCGGTGTCAGTGTTGCAGCAACGACACCGACAGCAGATCCTACTGAGGATGTGGTCTTTGCGGTCACCGTTGCCGTAGTAGTCGTGCCTGAAGCGCCCGACGAACTACTGCCCGAACTGTGGAAGAGGCTCGTGAGCAGCCCGGTCTTTGGCAGGACGACAACAACACCGACAACAACGACGAGAAGCACAATCACGATGCCTATCACAAGCAGGATCTTCTTTTTATTCGACGGCTTTTTGGGAGCGGAAGGTATTGGAGCGGAAGGTATTGGAGCGGAGGGCATGGACGCCGGGACCAGCGGGGTAGGGGGCAGGTCTTTTGGAGAGAAGAGTTTTGGCATGAACCGTTTCTTCTCCTTCTTTACTGGTGCAGGGGCTGTATGCGCTGCCGGCTGGGCCGGAGGTGCGGCGACTGGCGTTGGGGCCGGGTACGGCCGGGCGGGGGGCGCCTGCGGGGCGGTTCGCAGGGGGTCCCGCGGAACAGAGGTTGTCGACCTGTCGAACAGGGGCTCGACGGTCTGCATATCCCGCTCAATCGGACGACCTTTCTGTACAGAGGGGGCCGGGGAAACGGGGGCTGCTGCTACAGGAGCCGGGGCAGCAGCCGGCGGAACCTCGCCCGGCCTTACGATACGCGTCCCGCATTTGTTACAGAACATCGAACCTTCAGGAACCTTTGTGCCGCACTTGGTACAATACGTCCCAAGGATGGTTTCCTCCCGCGGTTCAGGAGCGGGTGCGGGAGCCGGCATGGACGCCGGCTGTTCGGCACGGGGCTGTACCGGAGAGGGATAACTCACCGGCGCACCGGCCGCATAGGTCTCATGCTGAGGGGGACGGTTCCGGGACAGGGCTGCGGATGTGTAACCGCCTTCCGGGAGCGCCTTGTCAGCCTCCTGTTCAAACGACGGGGCAAGGTGTGCCTGGATCAGCCGGGCCCATTCATCGCGTTCCTTTGCCCGGTTCCCTCCTCCTTCCCGGGAGAAGGTGAGCACCATCTGCCGTGCCCCGCCGGTCCTTGTGATAACCCCGAGCGAAAGTACCTGATCCCGGATCGCATTCTCTCCGGTTTCAACGGACTGGATCGTCGAGAGCGGGATCTCCTTTGGGGGCAGGACGCCCTTGATCCGGTCCACGAGGATAATGCGCCGTGTGGTCAGGATCCCCTCAAAGGAGATCGATTTTACATGGACTCCCTGAGTCCGGATAAGTATCTGTTCGTCGCCTTGTAACGCTGGATCGTCCATACTGTAAAACTTCCTCCCCCGTACAGGTTCGTTAGCGGGGGGATATCTGCCGCGAGATAGATATTTGCACCAATAAGAACATTACCTTTGTGGCCACGGAGTTAATGTGTCATCGTCATGGATTCCGGCAGGGCACCATGGCGTTCGAGCACGTCTTTTAAGGTTTTTGACGCAAGCATCTCCCTTATGATGACGGATGAAAGGGCAACCCCGCATTCTTTTGAGAGGGGATCATCGGAGGAACAGGTGGACAGTTCGCCGGACAATGCCCAGTCGAAGATCTCCTTGATGATATGATTCTGGATAAAGGTCAGCTCGGTCATCATCTGGGAACCCGGCATGCGTGCAGCCGCAAAGGTGAGCCGGATCACGTCTTCGAGAGGATGTGCCTCACCTTCCACGGAAAGCCGAAGAATACATGCAAACTCAAATTTTTCATTCTCAATCTTTTTGATTGCAGAATGTTCGATACTCAGCTGCTGTACTCTTCCTACAGGGATCATATGGATATGATGATCCACGTTAAGCATCGCAATAGTGCCTGATGGCATGAACAGTCCTTCTTTATTGGGGATGGGGCGGTCGCTGATAAAGTGTTTGTGTCATTATCACCCCAGGCGAGTTAGGCAATTCATCAGATATCCGGGCATACCGGTTTTCCCGACGAGAAACATTTTACCTTTCCATTATCAACCCTAGGGTATGCATGCCGGAGCAGGCGTTCTTTGTGTAATCCTTGCAGCGGTACTTGCGAGTTCAGGGTGCCTTTCCGCAATCTTTCCCGACCCGGTCACCCCGACTCCGACTGTCACTCCTGAACAGACGGTAATACCCACGGCAACCACCGCAACCGCGACAACCGCTGCCTCTGCATTGGCTCTCGAACCTGCCGATATGCCGGCAGACTATATTCTCAAGGAACGTACCGACCTTACCTACAGCGAGACCGACCAGGTGCTCCGCGACCAGGGATGGCGGGGGGGATACATGGTCGCCTATTACCGCATGAACAAGGCAAAGGACGACCTGACCGGGTTCAGGCAGGTTATCGGTCTTTACTCCCGGGAAAACATGAACCTTGTCTTTAATGTAAAAAAGGAGGCAGTCGTCACGGAAAACGACACCGGTGATACTCTCTACGAACTGCCCTGCCCGGTCCTGGGCGAGCATACCTATGCATTCAGGAAGCCTACAACCGATCCGTTCTCCTCGACCTATACGATCATGTTTACCAAAAAGAACGTGTACGAGGAACTAACCATGGGGGGAACGACGACGGACTTCGAGACCCTCAAGACCCTGGCGCAGGCTGCGGCAGACAAGATCCAGTAACCGGCGCGTTTATCTGACTAAAACTAAAATACCGGATATACAAAGGAACGGCGGTCACCTGCCCGTCAGGCCCATCCCGGGACTGCCGGTACCTTACAGGGAAGGATCCGATGGTATTTACCTGCCGACAGTGCGGAGAATGCTGTATGCACCTCGGAGACTACATTGTCATCGAGCGGCAGCTCGGGCCATTTGAATTTGCCTGCGAATCCGTGTCGACCGGTACGCCGTTTACCGCATGCATAGACGAGGACAAGCGGGAGATCTTTTCAGACCGTACGTTTCCCGATACACACCCGCACGCATGCCGGTTCCTCCGCCCCGATGGAAAATTATTGAGATGCACCATCCACCGCGACAGTCCGGCCCAGTGCAAGTTCTACCGGTGTGTGGTGATGCGGATCTCTGATCCTGACGGGAAGTTTTGCGGAACGGTCACCGGGACCCTCAACATGCATTCGGAAAACGCAACGCTCCGGGCACTCTGGGAGAGGGCAGAAAAAGAGATTCCCGAATCGTGCCCGGATGCAGAAGAACGCCGTGCGGAGTTCCTTATATCGCACGGCTACCGGGTCGAATAACGTATCCCAAGCGACAGGGAAAGGTACTGCCGTGAATCAGGTATAGTTTAAAAACGATAACCGCTATTACTAAAAAAGTAAGGGGTTTGGGAGATTTTTCCCTGATGCACATCCAGTTGCCGAAAAGGGGCATGACAAATAGGGTATTCCGGTATGACAGATCACGATTCCGGCGGATCTGCAGCTGAATTCTGCAGGAAAGGCCTGGAAGATGGCAGGGACGGGCGGCATGACGATGCACTGGTCTCGTTCGACCATGCCCTTTCTATAAACCCGGATTCGGCATCTGCATGGGCAGGGAAGGGTTTTGCCCTGGGTAAACTGGGGAGATACGAGGAAGAGCTAGAGTGCTGCGACAAGGCCCTCGCCTTCGACCCTGCCTGTACCGAAGCCTGGAATTACAAGGGATTTGCCCTCGGGAAACTCAAGCGGTTCGAAGAGAAGGCCGCCTGCTGCGACAGCGCGATTGCCCTCGATCCCAAAAATGCGGTTGCGTGGAACAATAAAGGTGTCGCCCTTGGGATGCTTGGAAGGTATTCCGAGGAGATCGAGTGCTGCGAGCGGGCAATCTCTTTACGGTCACGATACCTTTCGGCATGGGTGAACAAAGGGTATGCCCTCGGGAAACTGCGGCACTACGAGGAAGAGGTCGCCTGTTATGACCGGGCGTTAAAGATCTTTCCGTTTTATTTTTCTGCCCACCTCAACAAGGGGATCGCACGGATTAACCAGAGAAGGTACGAGGATGCGCTTCTCCCGCTTGAGAAGGCGCTTGCCCTCCAGCCCGATAATCCCCGTGCGCTCTACCGGAAAGGGAGTGCCCTCTCGATGCTCGGCAGGCACGAGGAAGCAGTCGCATGCCTCAGGGATTCCCTAAATTCAGATCCAACAAATGCCGATGCCTGGGTAGTATTGAGCAACTCGTGTTTTTCCTTGGGGAGGTTCCGGGAGTCGGGCAGGGCCTTTGATCAGGCATATTATATCGATATCAAGGATGTCCGGGGCGGGATCGCCCGGGGGTTTTCCCAGCTCAGGGAGAAACGGTTCGATGATGCACAGCGAACGTTCTCGGAAGTCCTGGAGATCTTGGGCCGGTAAGCCGTCGGCCTTTTTAAAAACCCCGCGTTATTTATGGCCCCGGTGCGAATACGGATTATATGGATGTTGAGGAGTATGCCCGCGTACATCTCGCAGCCGGCGAAGATGAAAATACCGTAATAAAAAACCTTGCCGGGCGGATAACTGAGATAAAACATTCCCGGGCTGAATATACCGAAGCTTTTGCACGGGCGGTCGTGCAGGAAGTCAAAAACACCAATGGGCTTACCGGGGACTTTTTTTCCTTTGAACCAGCGGGCGTAAAGATGGGGGAGTTCGGGGTAGGCTCCCGGGGAAAAGGCGACTTTTTTGCCCACCGCCAGATCGCCCGCATCATAGGAAAAACGTCTGCATCGGTTGGCGTGGACGAGATGGACGATGCCGGGGCGGTAAAAGCCGGCGGAGACTATATTGTCTGCACGGTCGATGGGATGCACTCCCGACTCTCCGATTACCCGTTTCTTGCCGGGTTCCATGTGACCCGGGCAACGCTCCGCGACCTCTACGTGATGGGGGCAAAGCCGGTGATGCTCTTTTCCGATATCCACGTAGCCGATGACGGGGACGTGGCAAAGATCTTCGATTACACGGCGGGTATCACCGCTGTCGGTGAGGCCATGGATATTCCGCTCGTGACCGGCTCGACACTGCGGATCGGCGGGGACATGGTGCTGGGCAGCCGGCTTACCGGTTGCGTGGGCTGTGTGGGTGTGGCCCGCCACCTGACCGCCCGGAAATCTACGCAGCCCGGAGATGCGATCCTGATGACCGAGGGTGCCGGCGGTGGGACGATTGCGACAGCGGCTATCTACTCCGGCTTCCCCGATGTTATTGAAGAGACGATCAACCTCAACTTCCTGACCACCTGCGAGAAGCTGATCAAGAGCCCGGTCTTTGACAAAATCCATGCAATGACCGATGTGACAAACGGCGGCCTTCGGGGCGACATCTTCGAGATGACCGAGACCGCAAAGTGCCGGATGGTCGTACGTGAGGAGGATGCACGGGCGCTTGTCAATCCCCGTGTGCAGAAGATGCTCGACGCCCTCCAGATCGATTTCCTCGGCGTCTCGCTCGATGCACTGCTCATTGTCGCACCCAAGGCTGACGCACAGGAACTTATCCGGGTCATCAATGCCACCGGTGTCGGCTGCCGGGAGATCGGGTACGTGGAGAAAGGAAAACCGGAATCGGTTCTCATATCCGACGGGAAAGAGACAGATTTCCAGCCCCGGTTCCGCGAATCGGCCTATACCCCGGTAAAAAAAGTTGTGGACACCGATGTACCGGCATTTGAGGAGATGCAGAAAGGCGTCCTTAAGGCATCCGAAGCGGCCATTGAAAAGAAGAAACGGGTGCTTGCGAAGCTGAAGAGAAAAGAGCGGACAGCCTGACACCCATTTTTCGATCAGATCTCTTCGGTAAGGATTTGGTAAAACTCTTCTGCAGCATTCCGCTCGATCCACGGGCGGTGGCCGCACTTTGGCAGGAGGACAAACCGGAAGTTTTTGAGGTTCTTTTCGAGGGGAACCTCGACACCTTCCGTCGGGTGGGGATCGTAATCCCCGTGGATTGCAAGCACCGGGCAGGCAATCTTCTGGCTCATGGCAAGCAGGATCTTTGCCCTCCGGAGTTCACAGGCTTCGTCCCAGACGCCCTTAAAGACATCGTACTGGCAGTAAAACGACGGGTTATCGACCGCAAACGCATCGCAGGTATCAGCCCGGGAGAGCAGGCCGCCCAGCCGTGCGAGGAGGAGATCACGATCGGTTCCGTCCTGAAGACCTTCCGGGTTTTCAAGGGCTGCCATCAGGTCCTGTGCCTGCCGGCGTTCTTCGGGTTTGAGACGGTCGAGCCGGGTTTTTGTGATCGCTTTTGCGTACTGGTCCTCGAACGGCGGGCATCCGATAAGGATCAGTTTTTTCACAAGCGCCGGGTAGCGGGCAGCAACCATCCAGGAGAGAAATGCCCCCCACGAGAAACCCACAAGGGTAACCGGAGGCATGCCGTCCTTTTCCAGGACCTGCATGAGCTCCCGCACCTGTCCGTCCAGGGTAGTCTCGGTCTGGAGCGGTTCGAGGATGCCCTTCACTGACGAAAGCTCGCGGGCAACGGCTGCCATCTCACCCGGGGCACCGGGTCCCCCGTGGACAACCGCAACAGGATAGGGGCCTGCACCCCATTTCCGCACCGGACTCATAATTGTATCCGGTTACGGCGTCTCGGTATAAATCATTCCCGGTAGGGATGGGTGAGTGTCGGGAATTACCGGGTCTTTCCCGCGTTTTTCATGAGCGCGAGCAGGCCGGCGAGAATCTGTGCAGGCGTCGGGGGATTGCCCGGGATCTTCAGATCGACCGGCAGTACCTTGTCCACACCCCCGACGACCGCGTAGGTCCCTTTATAGATCCCGCCATCGCAGGCATCGTTCCCGACCGCCACCACAAACTTCGGGGAGGGCATTGCCTCGTAGGTCTTTTTTACCGCAATCTCCATGTTGTGGGTGACTGCCCCGGTGACCAGTAAAACGTCAGCGTGCCTAGGGGAGGCAACGAACGCGATTCCGAAGCGTTCAACATCGTAGTAGGCATTCGAGAGGTTGTTTATCTCGATCTCGGCGGCATTGTCGCTGCCGGCATCGAGTTCGCGGATCGCAAGGCTGCGGCCGAACCGGGCATCAATCTCCCGTTTTATCTCCCTACCCAGCTTCTCAATCTCTTCGCTCCGTACCGGGTGCTCATCGGTTACCTTCCTTTTCACGAGACAGGAAAATGCATTGACCATACCCGTTCCTCACATATCCGTCCCAGCATAGGACAGGTTCATGCTCTTGTTGATCACCGGGAAGTCGGCGACAATGTTCCCCGGTACCGCGTGTTCGATGGCCAGCCAGTTGCAGTACGAGGCGGTCCTGACCTTGAACCGGTCGATCTTCCCGTCTTTCACCCGGACCCAGCAGAGGTTCTGGCCCCGGGCCGATTCAACGAGCGCCAGCGCGTGCCCGTCACGGATCGGTTCCGTGCTCCTTACCGGCCCTTCCGGAATTGCCGCAATAAGCCGTTCGATGAGGTCGAGTGAGTCGAGGAATTCCTGTGCCTTTACCGTGAACCGGGCGAGCACGTCACCATCGGCAAGCGGGGTATGGACCGGGACGAACCGATCGTATACGCCGTACGGGTGGTCGAGCCGGACGTCAACCCTGCCTCCCGATGCCCGGGCAACCGGCCCGGTGATGTTGAGCGGCCGTAGGAGTTCGCGCTTTACTACCCCGGTGGTCGAGAACCGGTCGATCACCGATGGCGTGGAAAGGACGATCGAGAGCCCGACTCGGAAGCGTTTTTTGAGCTGTGCGACGAATTCCGCAAGGTCTGCGAGCCGGTCGGCCGGGATGTCCCGGGTAACGCCCCCGATGCAGGTCATTCCCCGGAGGAACCGGGAACCGGAGAGGTCCGCGTTCTTCCGGAATACCTCCTCGCGGAGCACGGAAAACTGGCTTGAGCCCAGGGCAAATGCAACATCGGTGAGCATCCCGGCCTCATCGCCAAGGTGGGAGCAGCACCGCTCCAGCTCGCAGAGGATGGTTCGGAGGTACCAGGCCCGGTCCGGGACGGTGATCCCCGAGAGGCGCTCGACCGCCATGCAGAACGCGGTTGCGTTTGCCACGGACTCGTCGCCGCTCACAGCTTCTGCCATCCTCACGCAGTCCTGCGGCAATTTTCCCTCGGCAAGTTTCTCGATGCCACGGTGGGTGTAGAACATCCGGATTTCGAGATTGAATACCGTCTCGCCGATCACGCTGAACCGGAAGTGCCCGGGTTCTATGATCCCCGCATGGACCGGGCCTACAGCGACCTGGTACACGCCTTCTCCGGTCATGGCCTTGAACGGGTATTCGTCGGCAGCCGGGACATCGTCATTGGTCGTGACCGGTGCGTTGGTGAATGCCTTGTCGAGCGGGTGGAAATCCTTCGGGTAGGGCTCGTGGAGGAGGAGCCTGCGGGTATCGGATGCATCGGTAAACTCAATTCCGAACCCGTCCCGGCACTCCCGCTCCGGCCATGCAGCGGAGGGAAAGATCGCGGCAATGGAAGTTGCCTGACTACCGGTAACCGCCCGGACAAGGACAAGGATGCTCCCTTTCCTTTCAAGGACATAGAGGAGGGAATGCCTGCTCTCCGGTGAGAACCCTTCAACACAGAAAATGCTGATAAGGACGAACTTGCGCGCCGCAAGCTCGGGGATCGCCCGTTCAAAGCAGCTCTCGTCCACCGGAACGTACCATTCGCCACCGGGCCCCCGAGTGGCCCGGGCAGGGGCATCCCCTCCTAAAACTTCACGGATGGCTCTTAACGCTGCATCTTCACGCCGGGGAAGAGTTTCGGTCATACAAACATCAGCTCCGCAACGATCCGGTCAAGATACGCTGTGCCACCCATCGGGAAGAGGAATGCGAGCACAAGTATGGCTGCAAGCAGGATCACGATGGGGGCCTTCATGGTCAGCGGCGTGTGATAGGGCTCAAGATCCACGGGTTCGCCTTCCGGAGTGACCCGGGAGAACGAGCGGATCACAAAATAGCCGAGCGCCGCAGCGGCCACAAAGAGCAGGGCAAGGACGAGCACGAGCACCCACAGCGAGAGCGAGCCAAGCGAGAGCAGGATGAAGAACTTGGAGAAGAAGACCGCAAACGGCGGCATGCCGATAATGGCAAGGCCCCCGAGGATAATCCCCCATGCGGCAAGCGGCTGGAACCGGAACACGTCCCGGATCTCGTCGGGCGCATCTGCGGATAATTGGCTCTTGTACTGCCGGTGCAGGATGCCGGCCGAGAAGAAGAGCGAGGCCTTTGTGAACGCGTGGGCCATCACGTGGAAGAGCACCCAGAAGAGGGCGAACGGGGTTGCAACTGCAAGGCCGACAAGGCAGATGCCCATGTTCTCGATGCTCGAAAACGCGATCAGTTTCTTTAAGTTTTTCTCGGGAAGCATGGAGATCGCCGCTATGCCGATGGTACAGACCCCGAAGAAGAGGACGAGCAGGGCAGCGGTTGCTACCGCCGTGGTCCGGTGAACGATGGCAAAGACCCGGATGATCCCGTAGATGCCCACGTTTAAGAGTACCCCCGAGAGGACTGCGCTCACCGCGGACGGGGCTTTTGCATGGGCCTCGGGAAGCCACGTATGGAACGGGAAGATCCCCGACTTTGCGGCAAACCCGACAAAGACGAGGGCAAAGGCAGCGATCATCATGCCCGCAGGGAACGCGGGTGCCTGCTGGATCAGGATAGTCCAGTTAAGGGTGCCGGTGCCGGTTGCCGAGCGGGCGATCTCGAAGAGGAAGATGAGCCCGGCAAAGGCGATCAGCATCGAGACCGAGGCAACGAAGATGTACTTGAGGGCAGCGTCAATGTTCTCCTTTGCCGAGAGGATGGCGACAAGCATTGCGGAGATAATCGTGGTCATCTCGGCAAAGATCCAGAAGAGCGCGAGATTGTCCGAATAAAAGGCAAGGACGATGACCAGTTCGAGCAGGCACCATGCCCCGTAGAAGAGTTTGAGGCTCCCGGTTTCGAGCTCGTGGCTTATGATCAGGTTCTCCACGTATCCCCGGGCATAGATGGCGGCTAACAGGAAGATGGCCGTTGCCACGGCAACCTCGAAGAGGCCGAGGTGGTCCACAAAGAAGTAGCCGTTCCCGACGATAAGGATCCCGACCGGCACCTGCACGAAGAGGAGGATGTATCCCGTGATCGCCGCAAAGGCAGCGGCAAGGCCGATGGCAGCCGCATTCATCTGCCGGTGGGTGTGGCAGACAGCAATGCAGGCGATCGCAATGGCGGCGCAGAGCGCATAGGCGAGCAGGATCATGGCGATTCCTCCTGCTCTTCCCAGAGATAGAAGCGGTGGAGCCGGTTGTGGTATTCCTCAAGGGTCGAGTCGATCCCGATGGTGAGGATGGTGGTCAGGATCACGAGGATGATGAGGTCGATCACGATCAGGAATTCGATGATGAACGGGAGCTCGGTTGCAAAGAGGCCAAAGAGCAGGACACCGTTCTCCATCGAGAGGTAGCCGAGCACCTTGGTGATCGCCTTTTTCCGGGAGAAGGTGACCATCATGCCCATGAGGACAAGGGAGAGCCCGATGACTGCCCCGAAGAAGAAGAGGCTTCCCTTCGCCGGGGTGCCCGCAAGGACGTTCGAGAGCGCGATATAAATGGCGAGCATGAGCGCAATCGAGATCAGAAGCGAACTGGTCGGGCTAAGGTAGTGGAACTCGATATCCCGCTTTATCCGGATCTTCTCCTGCACTGCTGCGATGAAGTACGGGATGACGACGACCTTGGTGACAAGAGTCACAATTGCAATCCCGGCAAGGACTGCCGCACCCTCGCGCCAGAAGAGGGCCGTGGCGATAGCAACGAGCACCAGCGACTGGAGCGAGTAGACCCGTACAAGGGAGATGAGGTTCTTTGTCGTGATGATGTACGCGGCCGTGATGAGCACGCAGACAAAGAGGATCTTGATGACACCGTCAAAGAATGCGGGATCGGTCATGCGAACACCTCGATAATGACAATTAAGGTAGAGAAGAAGAACGCCATCATGAAGAGACCCGGCAGCCGGAAGAACCGCATCTTTGCCATCGAAGATTCAAAGAGGCCGATGACAAGGGAGAGCACGCAGCCTTTGAAAATGAAGATGACGAGTGCCGCGAGGATGGCAGCAGCGGAGAGCGTTGTTGCAATGCCCCACGGCACGATGAGGTTGATGAGGAGCGCCATAAGGAGCGTCTGTTTTATCGCTGCTGACAGTTCCATGAGTGCAAGGTTTTTCCCGGACTGTTCGAGGATCATGCCCTCGTGGATCATGGTCAGTTCGAGATGGGTCTCCGGGTTGTCGACCGGGATCCGTGAAGTCTCAACGATCAAAATGATGAAGAGCGAGATGGCAAGGAGGATCAGGATCGGCGTCTTGAGCGTCCCTGCAGAGACCGCGGCTGTCATCATGTCGAAGATGTTGAGTGACTTGAAGACAAAGGCGAGCGCGGCAAAGACCACGATGGTGGTGGGCTCGATAACTGCCGATACGCTCATCTCCCGGGAACTGCCCATGCCGCCAAAGGCGCTCCCTGCATCGAGGCCTAATAGCGCCATGAAGAACCGGGCCACCACGAGCAGGTACAAAAAGAGGATGATGTTTCCGATCCCGCCGTACGGCTCCGTGACATACACCAGCGGGACAAAGAGGGATGCGGTAAGGATTGCCGCCATGCAGGCAACCGGTGCAACCCTTGAAACCCACGATGCATGGGGCGAGTAGATCGTCTCTTTTTTGAGGAGCTTTGCGAGCGTGTAATAGGTCTGGAATACCGACGGTCCTTGCCTCCCCTGTGTCCACGCCTTGACTTTCTTTACGAGGCTCACAAAGAGCGGGGAGATGAGGACAACGACCACCGTGTTGAGGATGCAGTAGAGGACAAAGTCGGCGCTCATGCCACTACCCCCAGGAAAACGATGATCCCGATTACCGCGATAAAGACATAGAGCAGGTAGGAGTCAAGGCAGCCGTTCTGCATCCGTGCGACAATGGAAGCACCTTTCATCGCCGCCTGTCCTATCGGACGGTAGATATACTCCTCAAAGAACGCCACGAGCCGGATCTCTGCGGTCCCTTCGGCAAAGAGACAGTTGTACTTGTCGGAGTAGACTTTTGTGCTGGACTTTTTGGTGCGGTACACCGAGGCAAAGATGGTGACGATCGGCTCGGAGAAACCGTGGCCGGTGTATTCCGTGCTTGCCGGCTGCGATTTCGTCCCGCAGCCCCAGGTCTCGCTTATTCTTGTCTCACGGGATGCGGTGAAATACAGGACAAGGTAGGTGAGCCCTGCCATGGCGAGGAGCAGGACACTTACGAGAAGCAGGTCCGGGAAAGGGATGACATAGCCGGCGGCAAGAAAGATCTGGCAGGCAAAGACCCCGAGGATTACACAGGCTGCCGCAAGGACTGCCGGGCCAGCGAGCATCGAACGGGATACCTCATGGGCGTCTTTTGCCGCATCCGAGCGCGGCTGGGCGAGAAATACCGAGGAGAACGCCTTGACAAAGCAGGCAGCGGAGAGGGCGCTCGTCAGCGCAAAGAGGGCAAGGCAGATAAAAAGGAGGACCTTCAGGAACGGATCGACGACCGTGACCGACTGGAAGAACGCGATATAGAGCAGCAGTTCGCTGGCAAACCCGTTCAACGGCGGGAGAGCGGCAATTGCAATGGCACCGGTAAAGAAGAGCACCGAGGTGTACGGCATGTTTTTTGCAAGGCCGCCCATCTTCTCGATGTCACGGGTGCCGGTGGCATGCACCACCGACCCTGCGGTAAGGAAGAGCAGGCCTTTAAAGAGCGCATGGTTGAGGGAGTGGAAGAGCGCGGCAAGCAGGCTTATCGTTGCAAGGAGGGAAAGCCCCTCGCAGGAAAAGATCACGTAAAGGCCGATGCCGGTAAAGATGATGCCGATGTTCTCGATGCTCGAATAGGCAAGGAGCCCCTTGATGTCGTGGTCCTTGAAGGCATAGATTACACCAAGGACAGCCGAGGCAATCCCGAAGACGAGGATGAGCACGCCCCACCAGAGATCGGGGGAGAATACATCAAGAATGAACCGGAGGAGCCCGTATACCGCCACCTTGAGCATGACCGCCGACATGAGGGCCGAGACCGGCGAGGGGCTTGCCGGGTGGGCAAAGAAGAGCCACTTGTGGAACGGGATGATCCCGGCCTTGATGGCAAAACCGACAAAGAGGGCGAGGAACGCTGCCGTTGCAAGCGGTGCCGTATTCGGGGTGATGACAAGCGGAGCGATGGCAAACGAACCCGTGAGCACAAAGAGCGCGATGATGCCGAGCATCACAAAGAGGGTCGAGAGCTGGGTCATCACGAAGTAGTAGATGCCGGCCTTCGTGGTCCCGGCGTCTTTGTACTCGTACATCACGAGGATAAAGGAGACCGCGGCCATCAGTTCCCAGAAGAACAGGAACGAGAACGTGGTATGCGAGGCAACCACGAGCATCATGGCGAGCACAAAGAGGGCCATGCCCCCGCAGAGAATGTTCCTCCGGTTCCCGCCCTCCATGTGTTCGGTATATCCGGTTGCATAGACCGCCGTACATGCGGCAACCGTGCCGATCAACAGGAGGAAGAAGGCAGCGAGCCGGTCGATGAAGAACGAGATTTCTATGCCGGGGAATGCCTGCCAGGCCGTGATGGCAAGCGGAGTCCCCGTAATGAGGACATCAAGGCCGAGTACGGCGAGGAGCACGGAGGCTGCGGCAGTGCAGGCAAGGGAGAAGACCCGGATGCTGCGCCGGTCACTGCCGGCTCCTGCAAGGGGGACGACCAGCCCGAGAACGAAGACCGCGAGGATAAGGAAGAAGAGCAGTTCTATCATGCTGCATCACACCCTGCCGAAGGCCTGAACTACCGGATACGAAATCTCCGGTAACAGCCCGGCGTTTGATGATATTCCGGTCCTGTGTCCTGCACCCATTGCACACGCTCCTGCCATACCGTCAGTTGTTCTTTTCCGCATCCGCTGTTGACGGGTCGCGCTTCATCGGGCAGACATCGATTCCCTGCAGGTTGCCCATGACAAACCCGAACCGGTCCCGGATGGTCTTTGGCAGCGCAGGTTCCGGGATCGCATAAAAGCCCATGCTCCCGTAGAACTCCTGCAGCTCGACCTTGGAGTGCATGTACAGCGTTTCGTTCCTGCCGCACGCTTCGATCAGCTGCTTCATGATCGAGCGGGCATACCCCTTGAGGCGGTACTCGTCGAGTACGTACACCCCGTCCACTTCGAGACCGTCCGGGTGGCGCGAGCAGCGGGCAACACCGACAAGCTGGGTCCCTGAAAAGGCGGCAAAGAGCCGGTCGGTTGCGGCATCGGCCTTCTGCTGGTGGTAGTGGATCCAGAGTTCGTGTTCGGCACGGACAAGCTCGTGCGGCGACAGTTCCCGGACGGTGACCGGGCCGGCAACAGGAAGCGCAGCGGCGCGGACCGGGGTAAAGAAATGCCGCTGGATCTTCGAGAAGATGCGGGGCCGGAAGGTGACAAAGCCCCCGCTCTCTTCCCCTGCCAGGGCATACAGGGTCAGGAGGGTGGTATCTTCCCCCGGTACGGACGAATAGGTTCCACAGGTTGTTGCTGGCGTACTGTAATGCTCCTGCTGGTAGATGATGAAACCTTGCACGGTCCGGCCAAAAGGCTACGGTACCCGGGCGGGCTTTATGAGTCCTCCATTATTTTTTCTGATCCAGCATATAGGTTGAGGTAAAACCCGGGCTGATTAAGGCCCGGATTTCCTGAGTTGGTACGGGATCGTGCTGAAATTTCGGCCCTCGTTACTGCCGTACCGGTGTGGGTGAGGGATTTTTGTTGCCGGTATGTTCCTGCGCGCGATCGGGCGATCTCAAATTCATCCATGATTCAGGCTGCGTTGGTAAAAACAGCCCGGAATTCTGATTATATCCTCCATCCGGATAAATGGCAATATTTATGATGGCACGGGAGTGAGTCTCCATACGGGCGGCAGGGTGAGGACTGCCGCTTTTATTATGTGTGCATGAGGTATTGCTGATGATCGACAACCTGCTCTTAGGGAACTACAAGTTCCGGGAATCCGACTTTACGCCGAATATCGACCACTACCGCGAGCTTGTGAACGCACAACACCCGACGGTGCTCTGGATCGGATGTTCGGATTCGCGGCTGCAGACCGGCCATATTACCCAGGCAAAGGCCGGGGAACTTTTTATCCAGAGAAATATCGGCAATATCGTACCGATCCACGACTGGAACTTTGCGACCGTGCTCGAATACGCGGTCTCCCACCTCCACGTGAACGATGTGGTAATCTGCGGACATTCAAACTGCGGGGCGATCCGGGCGCTGGATCACGAGAGCACCGATTCGTATATTCCTCTCTGGCTCAACAACGCCCGCGAAGCACAGGTCCGGGTGGACAAAACAATCTCTCCGCCAGAGACCGTGCAGGAGAAGGAAGATCGTTACCGGCGTATCGAGCAGGAGAATGTCCGGCTCCAGATCGAGCACCTGCATACCTACCCGCTCTTAAAAAAGGCAGTGGCGGATGGGAAGGTGGCGGTCCACGGGCTCTATTACGATCTTGAGACCGGGGTCTTAAGCCGGATCTGCTAAAAAATGGTGCCCCTTACAGGCACTGTTCGATCTCGCTTTTGATCCGGTCGAGGGCGATCCTGCCGATCCGGGTGAGCCTGCCGTTCACGAGGATCATGGGAATAGGCGGGTAGTCCTTTTCGAGGATTGCGCGGATGTGGTCCGGCACGTTATCGTCGATGAGCGTGAGCCTGACATCTACTTTGTCACCGTAGGTCTCATTTAATACCGCACTGAGGGCATCGAAGGCTTTGGTGAGTCTTCCTGACGGGTGGCATTCGGAGAGGCCGCAGGTGCGGTCGGCATCGCAGGGAAACGGCGAACAGGATGAGTATTTCAGGCCGACAATCTCGACGGTTACGGGATCGCTCATGCATAACAGGTTGGCGGAGACGGTATTTTTAGTATTGGGATTGAGTCAGGACACCCGGGCGTTGGATGTGGGGGAGGGAGGGGTATGGGCCCTCCCCGTTTACCGACCCCCCCACCTCCCCTATTTTGTGCAGGACCCGGGGGGAGGGGGGTCCGGCAAAATAATTCCGGAGGGGTGGGTGGGGGGCTTCCTCAAATTTTCGGTGAGGGGGGGTACCCCCACCCCATCGCTCTGATACCCCACCCCCCTTGTCCGTGACCGGAGGGGTAGTCCCCTCCCCCCGTCTCACCGGACACTCCACACGAAGCACACCTTTCGGGACTGGAAACATGGGGGGGTGGTCCCCTGTTTTGTGCGGAACAGGGGGGGAGGGGGGCTGTTTGCGAAAAGGGAAAACTGAGGGGTGGGGGATTACCAAAATTCCGGAGGGCACCCCCCTGCCCGGGCCTTGAAGGGGTGGGGTGGGGGGTCATGGGGGGATCCTTTTTTAGAAAAACTGGTTAAAAGACTTGGACATTTTCAAAAAAATCCGGACTGGCAGAAACCAAAAGCGGAACAAGAATGTGGGGGCTGTCGCCCACACACCCCCACAAGAGAGGGGTGCCGCCGCCCCCGACGGGGCACCCCCGCGGCGGATCAATTACCTAAAAGAGAGAACTCAGGTAATCTGCCCAGCGAGAGCCCGACGAGGCGCCCGAGAGACTCCAAACAAAAACGAGAAGAGGGTGAAATTGCGGTGTGAGATCTGTTCAGGAAATCAGCTTACCCTGACACAAAAAAAGATCATCCGTTTAATGAAACTTCTCCGGCGGGAACCGGGCGGACACAGAGTTTCTTTTTATGGACATCCCGCATGACCCCATCGATCTTCCGTGAAGTCTCGGCAGTATAGTATGCTTCGCCACACTGCTCGCAGACATACGCAGGAACGTCTTTAATCACAACCACTTCGCCGCCGGCCCGGGCGATGAACTCAGTCGTTCCTGAAACAAGCCTGCCTTTACAGAGCGTGCAGGAGTCTGGGATCATAGTTTTTTTGCCGGGTCACTGAATGCCTGCTGTATCCGTTCGATGAAATCCCGGGCATCCATGACAATAGACTCCGCCTCTTCTTTTGTCATCGCACTGTCGATATTGTAATCCACGGTTTCCCGCCGCTCCTTTGCATGGGAAAGCGCCCGGCCATAGATCTCCTCAATGGCCCCCTTCTTTATGAATTCGAGTCCGAACTGGAGAATGAGTCCCTTATGCCCTTTCGGGTGGAGATTATGGCTGGACAAGAGCGCCCGGGCCGCATAGAACATCGCATAATATGCCCGGCTCACGGCATCGTTGTAATACCCGCCTTTGAGCAGGTATTCGGCGGCACCAAGGGTTTCCGCTGCGAGCGCGAGATCGCGGTCAGGCAACCGTAATCCCCTCTCTTCTCACATTCTGTAAAAAGGGTGTGGTGTCATCGACGAATTTTGCGTTGAGCACCTTAACCGAGAGGTACTCGCCCGTATCCACCATGACATCGAAGGCAAGGCCGGTCATCGCACGCCACCCTTCCTGCACGTCGCCGATCCAGAAAACGAGGAGATCGATATCGGAATCCGCCCCGGCATCGCCCCTCGCCACCGACCCGTAAAGGATAATCTGTCCGATATGGGGGGAGTAACGCTCCTTTGCCATCCGCACAAACTGCCGGATGACGCTGTCATACCGCTCCTGAACGGGCATCTTCGTATATGATCCTTCCGTCATTTGGCTTAAATACTTACGGGCGTTTCCGGGAGTCCGGCCGGCGCCCGGTTACTCCATCTTTTCGGCCATCGCCCGCTTGATCATATCCATCGCTTCTTCGATGATGTCCCGTGAATCCTCCCGCTCCATCCGGTAGAGTCGCTGTAAGGGGGGAAGGGCCCGGGGATCGCCGAGCATGCCAAGAGTCCATGCCGCTTTTACCCGCACCCGTGCATCGTCATCCCACAGGGTATCGATCAGCGGCTCTACGGCCCGGAGATCTCCCAGCCGGCCCAGCGCTTCCGCTGCATTCCACCGGATTCCTTCGTTGTCATCGGAGAGCTTTTCGAGGAGGATTTCGAGGGTGTTGGACGTGGGAGGTCACCTTCTTGGCGAGAGTTGATTCTATGTGGGGGAGGGGGTGAGATGAAGGTTTTCTCAGGTGATTGATGGTTACCGGAATTTGTTGATTTGAAGAAACGAGTGCTGTCGGAGCTGCGGAACGTTGCGATGGCTTCCGCCGCCCCCGACGGGGCGCCCCCGCGGCGGATCAGGGAGGGATCAACCGCACTCACCCCGCCGTGCCCCGAGAGGGGCCCTGAGGCGGGACGACATCGTAACTATTTTGCGTATTTGAATAATTTTATATAACTTCTTATGTCCTCTCATTAACGCTCTATAGTTTTAGCAGATCACAAAAATGTAGAGGATAATGAAATGAAACGGTGTGCAACGGAAATTCAAATTCCAAAGAAATGGTGGAATCACATGAAAGGATATAGTGAATCAGAAAAATTCTTGTATATTGAAGAAAAAGACCTTTGAAAATAACTATATGAATAATAGAAAAGATTATGCCGCGATACAAGGTTAACAATAATAACGGGAAGCATAATCAAAATGGAAAATTACTATTTTTTAGTTGACGATGATTTTCTCAATGCAGTAAATTCAGAATTTCGAAAGGATCTTATCAATGATATAGATATCTATGTTGCAGAATCTAAAATGGAAAGAGATCAATGCCGAAGTTATGTAATACTGTGTCCGTATTGCAATAATTTGGCTAGACTAACAACAGGAATCCATAAAAATGGAGATAAAGAAGTCTCACCATTTGTTTGTGCATTCTGCGGAGAAGCAACTCCATATCATAAAATTGTTTATAGCATTAAAAAGGCCCAGATCCTTTATGATTTAGCTGTTGAAAAAAATCAAATCAATAAACAAAATGCCCGAGTACTATTAGAACAAAGCATTGTCGTATTAGCTACTGGAATTGAGTTATATTTCAAGGAAATTTATATTTTAACAATGGATTTGAAATATGTAAAACCTGAATATTCGCTGCACTCAAAATTTAACAAAGATGTTAAAAATGATTTTTTAAATGTCGGAATAATGGTTTCGAAATTTAAAACGGATTTAAATATTGATATAACTAAACTTTTAGGGCATAGTAATCTCACTAAATTGAAAAATTTAATGTTAATGCGAAATGTCATTGTTCATAATAATGGGAATGTAGACGCTCCTTTTCTAAATAATATTCCTAAAGATGAAAAGAACAAGTATGATGTTGGCAAACCTGTTCCAATTACAGAACGCGATATTGCAGAATTTATTTCAACCACAGGCATTATTTTAGATAAGGTTGAGAGGAAATTTGATCAAATAATTTATCCGGAATTAAAAGATCGAATCATCACAAAATTTTCACATTTACAGCATTAAAAGTTGGAATAACTTAAATTTTAAGGATTGCACCTTTTTGATTAAATATCCGTAACCAGCAGGTAATAAAAAAATTAAATACACACATACTGATGACAATAAATGAACGTAACGCCTCGAACAGCAAAGCGAAATGAGTCAACCGGGATTCAAATTCTCGTCCGTGATATAATAAAGGCCGGGTCCCATTCTCAAGCAAATCTCTTATAAAAACACTTAAAAAAAAGGTTACACAAACCTCTCAAACCTCTCCTTCGTCGCCTTACATATCGGGCATATCCCCGGTGGCTGCTCCCGTGCGCAGAGATCCCCACTGACCGGTGTCGCCATCGATAAGCGGGAGAACGAACCGTACAGGGTGTATGTCTGAGAGACCTGTATTGTTATCGTAATGGATGGATTGCACCACTCGCATCAGTTTCACCCCGCACAGTACATACCTTAAATGATGGACGCGCCGGATCACAAGTACAGCGATCATGAAATCGGATCTTGTCGGACGTCTCCACAAAAAGTTCGAGGATTTTGTCCATGTACAGGATGGCCTTGAATTCTGGTTTGCCCGGGACTTAGAGGACCTTCTTGGTTATTCCAAATGGCGGAATTTTCTTAAAGTTGTTGAAAAAGCCCAAAATTCGTGTAAAAATTCAAATCACGCGATTTCAGACCATTTTGTTAGCGTCAACAAAATGGTTGCCCTGAATGGGCTTAAACCATCAGTCCCTTAAAAAGGGGATCGGGGAGAGGCTATCACACCGGCATTTCCTGTCAGGCATCTTTGCAGCGCCCGGTCACACAAACCTCTCGAACCTTTCCTTTGTCGCTTTACAAATCGGGCAAATACCCGGCGGTTGCTCGCGTGCACAGAGATACCCGCAGACCTTGCAGCGCCAGACCGGCAGGGGAAAGACCGGGCGCTCGGTTGTTGAAGCGACCTTGACCGCTCCTGCCTTCATACGCTCGGACCGTGGCGGGCGGCGCTCGGGGATCGGTGCGACCTTCTGCTTTCCCGATGCGATTGCCTCGTTCACGTACAGGGCGCAGTAGCAGGCCCCGTGTTCCTCAAGATCGACATCCCGGTAATCGCAGGGACAGACCACATCGAGATCCTGCTCCTTTATCCCGGAGGCGAGCCGGCATGGGCAGGCCCGGTACCCGTAGCGCTGCTCGTTCTTTAGGAGGCCGCGGATCAGGTTTTTCACAAACTCCCCATCCGGGTTCAGGCGGTACCCGTTCTTCTCCGCATCGGACTTGTAGGCCGCATACGCAGCCTCTATTGCCGCTTCGGTAATCCCGGGAACGTTCATGCCCCAAAAGCCTCCCGGATCTCCTGTTCGCGGAACCCAAGGATAGCGCGTTTGTCATCGATCACAATCGTGGGAAAACCTCCGTTCGGGCTCCACCGCTCGACAATCGCCAGCGCATCGTTTTGCTCCTTGCCTTCGAGCAGGTCGACATAATCGTAATCGAATGCAACGCCAAGCTCCTCTAAAAGTTCCTTTGCCTTATGACACCACTGGCAGGTCGAGAGCGCAAACAGCCGGACCTTTCCCTTGTCCTTCCCGTTCACATGGGTTGACATAAAAACACCTTCAATATGGGGAAATTGCCACCGTTAGTATATAATCATGAGGTTGCAGGACAATCCGACGGTTTTTTTAAGAACTGCCTTTCTGCTGCCGGGCGGAATACAGGATCGCCCGATCCTGGCAGCAACGACGGCCGGTACAGGGAGCAGGAAAAGAGCTGTTGTCCCGTGCATCAGCGTTAATAACTACTCCGGCACATAAGATATGGACACCATGAAGGCGGTTCTGGGATTTGAGGACGGGGACTTCGTAACCGGCGAGGGATTCGGGGTAGAGGGGGAATGCGCAGGAGAACTGGTCTTTAACACCCAGATGACCGGGTACATGGAATCCTTGACGGATCCCAGTTATTTCGGCCAGATCCTGATGTTTACGTTTCCCCTGATCGGCAACTACGGTGTCGATCCGCAAAACTTCCAGAATCCCCGCGTATGTGCGCTCGGATGTATCACCAAGGAAATCTGTGAAAAACCCGAACACCTCCCTTCCATCAGAACCTTTTTTGAAGAACAACACCTTCTCGGAATGACCGGCGTGGACACCCGTGCGCTGACCATCAAGGCCCGGGTGCACGGCACCATGCGGGCCGCGCTCGTTGTCGGAAGTGACGACGGCGCATATGCAGTCGCGCTCGCCAAAAAGAGCCCGACCATCTGCGATATCGTCCCGATCCCCGAAGTCTCCTGCAAAGAACCGTACCATATCCCCGGTACCGGGAAAAAGATTGCCGTCATCGACCTCGGGATAAAGAAGAACATGCTCACGAGCCTCTCCAAGAGGAACGGCGACCTCTACGTCTTCCCCTACAATGCAAAGGCAGACCTGGTCATGGCCTGCAAGCCGGACGCGCTCTTCATCAGCAACGGCCCGGGCGACCCCAAACAGGCGCCGGATGCGATCCGCTGCGTCAAAGACCTTCTGGGAGAGCTCCCCGTCTTTGGGATCTGCATGGGCAACCAGGTCTCGGCCCTTGCCCTTGGCGGCGACACCTACAAGCTCAAGTTCGGGCACCGCGGGGCAAACCAGCCGGTAAAGTACAAGGACGGGAGGATCTTCATCACCACCCAGAACCATGGGTTTGCAGTCGATGCGAATTCCCTTCCCGAGGGCTGTAAGGTCACCTACACAAATGTCAACGACGGCACCGTGGAAGGATTCGAGAACGAAGACCTGAAGCTCACGACAGTGCAGTTCCATCCCGAGGCACACGGCGGGCCGCGGGATACGGAGGCGCATTTCTTCGACGCACTCTTCCGGAGGCTTGCATAATGCCGAAGCGCACGGATATCAAGAAGGTTCTCCTCATCGGGTCGGGGCCGATCCAGATCGGGCAGGCAGCGGAGTTCGATTTCTCGGGATCGCAGGCCTGCCGCTCGCTCCGTGAAGAGGGGATCGAGGTAGTGCTGGTCAACTCAAACCCTGCAACGATCATGACCGATCCGGAGATGGCGGAGAGGATCTACATCGAGCCGCTCCGGGCGGAGATCATCGCAAAGATCATCGAGAAGGAGAAGCCCGACGGTATCCTCTCCGGTATGGGCGGCCAGACCGGCCTCAACCTCACCGCAGAGCTCGCCGAGATGGGGGCGCTCAAAGGCGTCGAGATCCTTGGCACGCCGCTCGAAGCGATCTACAAGGGTGAAGACCGGGAGAAGTTCCGGGACCTCATGAACGAGATCGGCGAGCCGGTCCCCAAGAGCATTGTGATAAATACCCTGAGCCAGATCGACGAGGCAATTGAAAAGATCGGCCTCCCTGCAGTCGTCCGCCCGGCGTACACCCTCGGCGGAGCCGGCGGCGGTATCGGCAGGACAAAGGAAGAGCTGACCCGGATCGTGGAACTCGGCCTCTCCCGCTCCCGTATCCACCAGGTGCTCATCGAACAGAGCGTGATGGGCTGGAAGGAGCTGGAGTTCGAGGTGATGCGGGACGCGACCGATACCTGTATCATCGTCTGCAGCATGGAAAACGTGGACCCCATGGGCATCCACACCGGGGAGAGCGTGGTCGTTGCCCCAATCCTGACGCTCCGCGACGACGAGTTCCAGATGATGAGGAGCGCGGCCATCCACATCATCCGCGCCCTCGACGTGCAGGGCGGCTGCAACATCCAGTTCGCGTTCAAGGACGGCGACTACCGGGTCATCGAGGTCAACCCCCGTGTCTCCCGTTCGTCTGCGCTTGCATCGAAAGCGACGGGTTACCCGATCGCACGGGTGGCGGCAAAGATCGCTGTCGGCCTCCACCTAGACGAGATCAAAAACTCGGTCACCGGCTGCACCGCGGCGTCCTTCGAACCGACCATCGACTATGTGGTCGTCAAGGTTCCCCGCTGGCCGTTCGACAAGTTCAAAGGGGCAGACCGAACGCTCACCACCTCGATGAAGAGCACCGGGGAGGTCATGGCGATCGGGCGCACGCTCGAAGAGGCCTTCATCAAGGCAAAGCGTTCGATCGACACCGATGTCCGGATCCATACGAGTCCGAGCGAGATCAGGATGATCCTCTCCCGGCCGACCGACGAGCGGTTCCACTGTCTCTTCGATGCATTCCGGCAGGACTTTTCCCTGGAAGAGATTGCGCACCTTACTTCGATTGTGCCGTTCTTTTTGGAAAAGATCAAAAACATCGTCGATCTCGAAAAGCGCCTCGCTGCAGGGGCAACCGATGCCGATATACGGCTTGCAAAGACCTTCGGGTACACCAACGCCGAGATCGCAGCAATCAGCGGGAAAGAGGTAACGGCGATTGAAGAACTGGCAGGCATCCCGGTGTATAAGATGGTGGACACCTGCGCTGCAGAATTCCCGGCGGTCACTCCTTACTTCTACTCCACGCACGACGCGACAAGCGAGATCGTAAAGGACGACCGTAAGAAGATCCTCATCCTCGGCTCGGGCCCGATCCGGATCGGCCAGGGCATCGAGTTCGATTACTGCACGGTGCACGCGGTAAAGGCGCTGCGGGAAGAGGGCGTGGAAGTCCATATCGTCAACAACAACCCCGAGACGGTCTCTACCGATTTCGATACCTCCGACCGGCTCTTCTTCGAGCCCATGCAGCTCGAGGATGTCACCAACATCCTCCGGACCGACTCTTACTATGGCGTGATGGTGCAGTTCGGCGGCCAGAACGCCGTCAACCTTGCCGTCCCCCTTGAAAAGGAGATGAAGCGCCTGGGCCTTTCGACAAAGATTCTCGGGACTACCCCGGATGCGATGGATATCGCCGAGGACCGCGACCGGTTCAGCGTGATGCTCACGAAACTCGGCATCCCGAGCCCGGCAAACAGCTCCGCATACTCGGAGGCAGAGGCAAAGGAGAAGGCCGAGAAGATCGGTTACCCGGTGCTTGTCCGCCCATCCTACGTGCTCGGGGGACGCGCGATGGAGATCGTCCACGACACGGCAGAGCTCGAAACCTACATGAAAGAGGCAGTCCGGGTCAGCCAGCACCACCCGGTGCTGATCGACTCGTACCTCCGTAATGCCGTGGAACTGGACGTGGACGCAGTCTGCGATGGCGAAGACGTGCTCATCGGCGGCATCATGGAGCACATCGAACAGGCCGGCATCCACTCGGGAGACTCGGCCTGCGTCATCCCCACCCAGTCCCTCTCAAAGGAGATCGTGGATACCGTCCGCGAGTACACCAAAAAGATCGCGCTCGGCCTCGGCGTTGTCGGTCTCGTCAATATCCAGATGGCCGTAAAAGACAACGTTGTCTATATCATCGAGGCCAACCCCCGGGCGAGCCGTACGGTCCCGTTCGTCTCGAAAGCAACCGGCCTCCCGATTGCAAAGATCGCGGCAAAAGTGATGATCGGGAAAAAGCTGCGCGACCTAGGATTCAAGGAGAGGACTATCAGGCACGTTGCGGTAAAAGAGGTGCTCCTGCCCTTTGCAAAGCTTGCCGGTGTCGATACCATGCTCGGGCCGGAGATGAAGAGTACCGGCGAGGTCATGGGGATCGACTACGACTTCGGTCTTGCCTTCTATAAGGCCTGCATCTCGGCCGACAACGAACTTCCGCTCAAGGGGAACGTCTTTATCTCGGTAAATATCGAGCAGAAAGACGAGGTCATCCCGATTGCACGGAAGCTGCGCGAGCTCGGCCTCACCCTCTACGGGACGGAAGGAACCGTGGACTACCTGTACGATGCCGGGGTCGAAGCGCACCTGGTCAGAAAAGTCCAGGAAGGTTCGCCAAACGTGCTCGACATGATGCACCACGGGGAGATCCGGCTCATCATCAATACCCCGCAGGACCGCCAGTCCCGTCAGGACCATTACCAGATCATGCGTGCGGCAGTCGATTTCGGGATCCCCTATATCACCACGATCCAGGCGGCGCGTGCGGCAGCGCTTGCGATCGATGCCATCAAGCGCGAAAAGATAACCCTCGAACCGATCAGTCACTATCTCGCATAATACCGTCGGGAAGGGACCGGTCTTCCTTTTCTTATTTCCCCAACCCTCCTGATGATATGGAGACAGGGCCGGCCGTTCACACGTATTTCAAGAGAATACTCTTAAATAGCGAGATAGCAAAAAATCATGCATGAAGAAATTTCTTGTTGTTCTTGTAGTCCTGTTTATCGGGATCCTGTTCGCGGGATGCACATCCCAGACCACGACCCCCGCAACACCGACAGAGACCGCTGTCCCGACGACTGTTGCAACTGCTGTCCCGACCGAGGTTCCGACCACCGTTGCAACCCCGAACGTAACGCCCAATGTAACCGCAACCGCTGTCCCGACGACTGTTGCAACGCCGGTTCCGGAAAAGATCATCACCTTCAAAGACTCTCTCACAGTAACACCCACGGGAACGATCTATATCCCGGTCGGTACGAAGATTGTCTTCTACAATGCAGACCCGCTCAAGCCCCACGGCGTTCAGCCGGTTGGGATCATGTCGCAGTCCGTCATCAAGACCGTAAACATTCCCTACAAGGGGTTCTATAACGTAACCTTCGACAAGAAGGGGACATACAACTACGGTACACTCTTCCAGCCGGACATTACCGGAGTGATTGTTGTAAGTTAAGGCGGCACTATACTTTGAGTTCAGGAGAGATTCTCCTGAACAACTTATTTTTGTTCTTTGTTTTCTATTATCAGGGTGTTTCTCTTGTTTTTTTAAATACACCCTTTGACATATATGGGGAAACATCCCATTCCTAATCAACGGAAGTATCCATTATGGGAAAAGGAACGATTATCCTTGCATATTCCGGGGGCCTTGACACCTCCATCTGTATCCCGTTCTTAAAGGAGCGGTACGATTACGACCGTGTCGTGACGGTAGCAGTCAACGTCGGCCAGCGCGACGAAGAGATCGATGTAGCGACAAAGAAGGGCAAAAAACTCGCCGACCGCCACTATACGATCGATGTCCGGGAAAAATTCGTCGCAAATCACATCTTCCCGGCGATCAAGGCGAACGGATCGTACGAGGGATACCCCATGGGCACCTCGCTTGCCCGGCCGCTCATAGCAGAGGAAGTGATAAAGGTCGCAAGAAAAGAGAAGGCTGCCGCTATTGCCCACGGGTGCACGGGGAAGGGAAACGACCAGCTCCGCTTTGATTTCATCATCCGCGCTGCAGGATTCGATGTGGTTGCCCCCATACGGGAGCAGAACCTGACCCGGGACTGGGAGATCGGGTACGCGAAAGACCATAACATCCCGGTGCCGGTGAAAAAGGACAAGCCGTGGAGCATGGACGAGAACTGCTGGAGCCGGAGCATCGAGGGCGGCAGGCTCGAAGAGCCGGACTTCCACCCACCTGAGGAGATCTATCTCTGGACGGTCTCGCCCGAGAAGGCACCGGCAAAGCCGGAGAAGATCACGCTTACGTTTGCAAAGGGAGTGCCGGTCGCAATCAACGGGAAGAAATTTTCGGGGATCGACCTTATCAACCGGCTCAACGTACTTGCCGGAAAGCACGGGATTGGCCGGAACGACATGATCGAGGACCGTATCCTCGGCCTCAAGGCACGGGAGAATTACGAGCACCCGGCGGCGACCGTGATCCTTGCCGCCCACCGCGACCTCGAAGGCCTCGTCCTCACCCGGTCGGAACTTGCATTCAAGCGGATGGTCGACGACAAGTGGTCCGAGCTTGCGTACAAGGGGCTTGTCTACGAACCGCTGTATGCAGCGCTCAACGCCTTTATCGACACGACCCAGGAGCGGGTGAACGGGAAAGTTGATCTCGAACTCTACAAGGGAAGCGTCAGGATCCTCGGCCGCAGTTCGCCGCAGGCGATCTACTCCGGCGACCTTGTCTCCTTTGACAGTTCGTCCATCGACCAGTGCGATGCAATCGGGGTGTCCCGGTATTTCGGCATCCAGGCCCGGCTCGTCCATGCGATGGCCACAAAGGCTGCAAAGAAGACCGGGAAAAAATAATTTTTTTACCGGTGTTCAACCGGCCCCGCATGCAGAATCCGGATTACTATCCCGTTTTCTATAAATCTCCCCTGCACGTGAGAAAAGAAACATATATCCAATGGCAATCAGATCGGATCATATGTGTGCTGGTTTTTTTTCCCGCTTTACCAAACCCACTCCCCATATCGTAGAAAGCCCGCAGCCACCCTCGATTGTGCACGGCGCCGGGATGCAGATCCCGGAATACAAGAATAAACCCTATTTTATCGTCGCCTCCGTGGAAATGGGAAATACTACCACGAAGTGCATCCTTACCGGGGTGAGCCTCGAGACCGGCAAGTCCTACGTGATCAACAAGACTGTGAGCATGAGCCGGGATATCCGGCCGCCCCGGCCCGGGGAAGAGGTCTTTGGTGAGACCCTTGACGGGACAAAACTCTCGCGGCAGGCCGTAACCGAGCTTGTCCGGGACACGCTCGTCCAGTGCCACCAGGAAGCGCATCTCGACATCGAGAAGGATCTCGATTTCGTTGTCCGCAGCACGGGAGTCGTTGCGGAGATGGATTCTCCCGACCAGGTCGGGGACTTTGTAATTGCCCTTGCAAATGGCTGCCTGGCAGCCGGTGTCCCGCCACGGAAGATGACTCCGCCCATGGCAAAGGCAAACCAGCCGGAAAAACTCCAGCCGTTCAGTTTTGCCGACAAGGTTGTCTTTGTCGGCGCGGTAGCCGGGGTCATCCCGCCTGTCGGCTCGACCGGGGTCGAGATGGTTGCAAACGAGATGGAGGGCGAACTTGCCATGGCCGGGATCAAGGAGGGCGCAAAATGGACCCCGGTCGATTTCCGGAACCCCTGCGTATCCATGGACTTCGGGACAACTCTTGATGGGAGGATCACAAGCGATGTGGCCCCCGATGCTCCCAGTCCCTTTGCAAAGACCATCGGGAACTTCTGCGGCCTTGCCGGGGCGATCCCCGATGCAATCGTGCGGGGGACAGGGCTTGTACAGGAGCGGACCGGGACAGCCCTCGATATCTTTGGCGAGCACAGTGTTATCGGGGGTTTTCTCTCGGGAAACAACCGTCGGGTTGTCGACGATTTCGTGGACCGCTGCCACGAGCACATTGATATCCGTATCGTACCGCCGGACCGGGACCGGTTCGGGCGGGTGCCGGTCAATGCGAAACTTGCCATCGAATCGCATGTCGCCATGATCGGGTGCGACTGCGGGGTAAACAGCAGCGATCTCGACAAGCTCTCCGCGATCGGCGCAGAGATCCACAAGGACTACAACCTCACGATGTTAAACGAGGTAGTCGACCGGGTCTGCGCGAAGATGGCCCTGCGGATGATCGATGTCGCGGTCAAAGAAAACCTCGTCCCGAAGAACTCCTCCATCGGCTTTACCGGAAGAGCGGCAATCTCTGGACGAAAGCCCGAGTATATCCTCGACGGGATTATCGAGAGAAACCTGTTCGATAATCCAAACGACCACCTCGTTTTTGTAGACGACGGCCTTGCGCGGGGCGCTTCCCTGATGGGGCGGTGCATGAACTCGCTTGGGAAACCCAAAAACCCCATCGGGGGAGTACGCGGCGGGCCCTGTATTATGAACCGGCGGATCAAAATAGGTAAGTAAGGGAGGAGCAACAATGCCGGACGAGACAAACACACCCCAAGAAACCGTGACGACAAATCAGGACGAAGAACTTTTTGACGTGATCATACCACCCGGTGTGCCGCGCAAGATTATCTTTGAGATCGCGTCAAAATTCGATGTCGAGGTGGTGGAGCGGCGACAGAAACTGTATTTTGCCAATATGGACGGCGACGAACGGGATCTTCTGGCGTTCCGCGCCAAACGCGACGTTGCCGAACAGGTTGAAACATATATGGTGCAGAAAGTACGGGAATTTATCGATTCTTAAAAAAGGGTTTACCCTGCACTATTCAGCGGTTTTATTGGTTTTTTACTTTTTTAAGAGACTTACCAGGAGTGCTTTCTGGGCATGGAGCCGGTTTTCCGCCTCGTCCCAGACAAGGCTCTGCGGGCCGTCGAGCACTTCGCCGGTGATCTCTTCGCCCCGGTGCGCCGGCAGGCAGTGGAGCACCCGGGCATCCGGGTCGGCATGTTTTACGAGCTCGTCGTTCACGGTATAGCCGTGGAAGGCACTAAGTCGCTTTTCCTTTTCTGCCTCGTCGCCCATCGAGATCCACGTATCGGTGACAATCACCTGTGCGTCCTTTACTGCCTCTTCGGGGGTCTTTGCAAGCGAGACCCGGCCGCCGAGACCCTGTGCCTGCCTGACAAGTTCTGGCGCAACCTCGTACCCCTTCGGGCTTGCCACGGTGACCTCCATGCCGGTCAGTGGAGTCGAGAGCACGAGCGAGTTGCAGACATTATTCCCGTCGCCCACCCACGCGATCCGGAGACCCCGGGTGTCGCCGAAGTGCTCCTTTATTGTCAGGATGTCGGCAAGGAGCTGGCAGGGATGCTCGTGGTCGGAAAGCCCGTTGATCACCGGCACGGTGGCATGAGTGGCAAGGTCCACGATGGTGCTGTGGTGGTAGGCACGGATCATGATGGCAGAGACATAGCGCGATGCTACCCGTGCGGTATCGCGGATCTCTTCACCCCTGCCGATCTGGAGGTCCTTTGCATTCAAAAAGAGCGCATGGCCGCCGAGTTCGTGCATGCCGACCTCGAACGAAATATGGGTACGGGTCGAGGACTTCTCGAAGATCATGGCAAGGGACATGCCTCGGAGGAGCTCGTGCGGGACGCCGGCACGCTTCTGGCGCTTAAGACGTTCGGCCCCGGTGAGGATCTCGTCGAGTTCCGTTTTGGTGATGTCCAGGATGGAGAGGAAATCTTTTTTCATGCTAGCTCCTTCATGTGGGCGATCCGACGGTCGAGCAGGGCCTGCGTCCCGATATCCCTGCGGTGGCGGACGCTTCCCGTAACGCCCGATGCCGCATGCTCCGCAATCGCTTCTGCCTCGGCAAGGGTCGGTGCTTTCCCGACAAAGGCAAGTGTCCGCGAAGTGAGGGTCTTTAACGCCCCCGCAGTCTCCTCAACGTTTGCGTAGTAGAGGATCGCCTTTCCGGTATCTCCCAGGGAGAGCGGCTTGTTTACCTGCGGTGCCGCCGGGTAACCTTCGGGAACAAGGTACTTGCAGACCGTTGCCGCAGGTTCGAAGGCTACCTTTGACGCGGAAAGGGATCCGTCAGTGATCGATGCCACGATCCCGGGGAAATCTGAGGCAAGGAGCGTGAGCACATTCATTGCTTCGGGATCTCCGAACCGGGCATTGAACTCGATTACTTTCGGGCCCTGTGCGGTGTTCATGAACTGGCCGTAGAGGATGCCCTTATAAGGGGACCCTTCCTTTGCCATTGCGGCAACAACGGAGATCATGATCGAGAGCGCGGCAGTGAGGTCCTTTTTTGTCACAAACGGCAGGAGGTGATCCGGCATCGAGTATGCGCCCATCCCTCCGGTGTTCGGGCCGGTATCGCCGTCAAATGCACGCTTGTGATCCTGCACGAGCGGCATGGGCACGATATGGGTCCCGTCGACAAATGCCTGGAGGGTGAATTCCTCGCCTTTTAACCGCTCTTCGAGGACAACGTCACCCTTGATCTCGCGGATATATTCAATGGCGCCGGCCGTATCGACCTGCTCGCCCATGATCCGGACGCCTTTCCCGCCGGTAAGACCGATGGGTTTGATGGCGAGATCCCCGTCATGGTCTTTTACAAACGTAACAGCCTCATCCGCATCGTGGAAGACCCGGTACTCCGGGTTCCCGCTGATATGATGGTGGGCCATGAGGTTCCGGCAGAACGCCTTATCGGTCTCGATCCGGGCTGCCGCCTTCGTGGGGCCGACACAGGCAATTCCCTCTTTTTCAAGCCGGTCGACAATGCCAGCTTCGAGCGGGCTCTCCGGGCCGATGACGGCATGGGTGACACCGGTCTTTTTTGCAAACACCGAGACTTTCTCAAGATCGGTCTCGCGGGCAATGCAGCACTCCTTTGCAATACGGGCAATACCCGGGTTCTTCTTTGCCATCACGGAGTAGATCGCGGTTTCGCTGTTGCGGGAGAGTGCAGCAGCTATGGCATGTTCCCGGCCACCCCCCCCGACAACGAGGATCTTCATATCCATCACATGGGCGCTATTGGTTAAAAATTGTTTACGCTTCCGACGATTGCTGTGGCGCGTTTTTTATAGGATCTCGCTCACTTTTACCAGGGGCAGGAGGGATATCCCCTCTTTTTTTAAGGTATCACTGGCCCCCTGTTCGCGGTCGACCACGGTAACGACCCGGTCTGCCGTTGCCCCGGCGGTTCTGAGCATAGTGATACCGTAGAGAGCCGAGCCGCCCGACGTCGTCACGTCTTCAACCAAAAGGACATTCTTTCCTGCAACGTTCCCGATGATGACATTCTTCTTGCCGTGGTCTTTTTCCTCGGCCCGGATGATGGCAAAGGGTTTTTTGGCGGCAAGGGAAACGGCGACCGCAAGAGGCACGCCGCCGACCGCTACGCCCGCCACGACATCGAACTCGTACCGCTGCGCGATCTCCCGTGCGATCTGCGCCAGGAAATCCGGGTGGGTTACCGCGGTCTTCACATCGACATAGTATTTGCTCTTTGCACCGGAGGCAAGGGTAAAGTCCCCGAACTCCAGCGCCTTATACTGAATCAACAGATCTGCAAGTGCGTTCATGCGAATTCACCACGGTTCTTTTTTGACTTTGATCCGGTACCCGATGATGTTGACCGAGCGGTGGAGGACCGGGGTCAGGATCAGGATCACCACCAGTACCTGCCAGGTGATATTTGCCAGGATCCATGCAGGGTCAAAGACAAGCGTCAGGACAAACGCCCCGATGACAAGGTCGAACTGGTCGGCAACCGGCCATGCATCTCCCCGGTCTTTCCCCAGCCGGCGCTTGAAGAAACTCTTGGCCATGTCCCCGAGCAGGGCGCCGAGGGCAAGGAGGGTGACCGAGAGAAGGGTATGCTGCGGGAGATTCCAGTGGTACGTATTTACCAGCCAGATCTGGAGACACCCGCAGAGGATCCCTGCCGCTACACCGCAGACAAGCCCGCGGTAGGTCTTGCCGTCCCCGAGGATCCGTTTACCATCCGAAAAGTTCCGGTTAAAATCTATCGGGGTTCCGCCGCCGCACAATGCAGCGACGGGATTTGGGACATACGCAGGAACCATAATCCAGAAAGCGGCAAGCAGTGTCGAGAGCAATGGTATTATGAATGACCCAGCACTAATAATGTAGCACTCCAATACCTCTAATAAAGAGCAGATAAAAAGATTAAAGTTACTCTAAAATCCTGTCAATACCAGTCATTGCTGCATCGGGTGGATATATGGAGATCAAAAAAACACGCAGCCTCTGCCCAGTCTGTGGGAAAGTCCTCGAGGCGGATATTGTTGAAGAAGAGGGAAAGATCTGGATCGTCCGGACCTGTCCGGAACACGGGAAATTCAGGTATATTTACTGGTCCGATCCGGCAATGTATTACCGGTTCCAGCAGTTCGATTCTGTCGGTCGCGGTGTGACCAATCCCCAGAACCCGGTAACATCGGACAATTGTCCTACGGCATGCGGTCTCTGCAGTAATCACCATTCGGGCACGCTGCTTGCAAATATCGATCTCACCAACCGGTGCAACCTCAACTGCGACTTCTGTTTCGCAAACGCCCGCGCCTGCGGTTTTGTGTACGAGCCCACCTTCGATGAGATTGTGAAGATGATGCAGGTGCTCCGGAACGAGAAGCCCGTCCCGGCGCCGGCCGTGCAGTTCTCCGGTGGCGAGCCGACCATGCGGGACGACCTCGTCGAGATCGTAAAGAAGGCGAAGGAACTGGGATTCCCGCAGGTCCAGATCGCAACAAACGGCGTGAAACTGGCAAACAACCCCGAACTCGCCCAGCAGCTCAAGGATGCCGGGCTTTCTACGGTGTACCTGCATTTCGACGGGGTTTCGGATGCTACCAACCCGTTTTTGAAGATCCACATCAAGGCTCTTGAAAACCTTACCAAAGCGGGAGTCGGCACGGTGCTTGTGCCAACCATCATCAAGGGCAGGAACGATCAGGAGGTCGGGCAGATCCTGAAATTTGCCGCTGACCATATCTCGATTGTCCGTGGCGTCAACTTCCAGCCGGTGGCGTTCACCGGTGCGGCAAAAGACGAGGATATTGACCGGGAACGGATCACGATCCCCGAACTGATCGGCAATATCGAAACGCAGACCGGCGGCATTTTAAAAACAAGCGACTTTTACCCGGTCCCCTGCGTGCTGCCCTTCTCCGACCTCGTGGAGGCGTACACGGGCCGGCCGCAGGTCCGGTTTACCGCCCACGAACACTGCGGTGCGGCAACGTACGTCTTTGTCACAAAAGACGGCATGACCCCGGTGACCCGGATGGTTGACGTGGAGAGCCTCTTTGCCGCGATCGAGCAGATGGCCGAGAAGCTCAAGAAAGGCGGCGCCATCAACAAGTACGCGGCGCTTCTCGAGGGAGTAAAAGAGCTCCACTCATCTTTTAAAAAAGGAGAGAAGGGGAGCACTGCCGAGTTTTGGAAACTGATTGGAAAAACCCTTGTCGGCCAGAACTTCGATGCGTTACGGGAATTCCACTGGAACGCGCTCTTTATCGGGACCATGCACTTCATGGACTGTTATAACTACGATGTCGAGCGCGTCCAGCGCTGCTGTATCCACTATGCAACACCGGACGGCAAGCTTATCCCGTTCTGTACCTACAACAGCGGCCCGGTGTACCGGGAAAAGATATGGAAAGAACACGCAAAACAGCAGCAGTAATTCCCCTTTTTTAAATCGGACCTTTTTTATTCCCCCGACGTGGCCGGATATGTGCCAGACGGGATACGGTATTTTTACTCCGTTATTCAAACGGCAGTTCCAGGGATTTTGCCTGCCGCATGGCGATCGACGCGATCGCCAGGTCCTGGATCGCAAGCCCGGTAGAATCAAAGACTGTGATCTCCCCGGGACGTTGTCGTCCCTTCCTGCCGGTTACGATTTCGCCGAGCGTTCCGGCGATCATGCCTGCCGTAAAGAGGCCGCAGCCGATCGGGACATTGATCTCCCCGGAGTGGACGGCCTGTGCCGGGTCATCGACAAAGACCCGGGCACGGCGCAGGATTGCCGGATCGAGTTCTTCTTTTCCCGGCGCATCGGCACCGATCGCGTTGATGTGCATACCCTCGTGGATCCACTCGTCCTTCACGAGGGGGCTGCGGGAAGGCGTGGTCGTGACCAGCACGTCGCAGTCGCAGGCAGCCTCGATAGAGACGCTCTTTGTATCGAATTCACGAAACCGTCCGGCAAAAGATTCGGCATGAGCCGGGTTCCGGCTCCAGACGCGTATCCCGGTGATAACAAGTTCCTGCGCGGTGGCCCGGACCTGTGCCTCGGCCTGCCGGCCGGTGCCGACGACACCGAGCACGCACTCCTTTTTCGGTGCCAGGTATTTTGCGGCAATGGCCCCGGCAGCCCCGGTCCGCATCTCCGTGAGCCGGGTTGCGTTCAGGATCGCAGTCGGCAGGCCGGTAGCTGTATCGAGAATTACCGTAAGTGCCATCACCGAGGGCAGGCCCTGTCGGGGGTTCTCCGGGTGGACATTTACGATCTTAACCCCTGCGATATCCTGGGTCGGCAGGTAGGCCGGCATAGTCCGGAAGTCCCCTGCGGGCAGGGTGACATACACCTTGGGCGGCATCTGGACAAGCCCGTTCCCGTGATCGGCAAACGCAGCCTCAACCGCTGCGTTGACCGCCGCAAGGCCGAGATTTTTCTCCGGTTCCGGATAGTACCGCATGAATGATTGATGCACGTACACGAATTTAGCAGTATGCCTACACGCAGGGAGAAAGGATTCCAGCGTGCCAGACTTTTTACAGAACGCCGGGCGTCCCTGCAGTTACTACAAAAAAAGAAAAACTTCCCTTATGCGTATTCCATTTCCTTGAGCGTCTTGTCGGCCAGGTCCTTCATCCGTGCCGATATCCGCGAAGACGAGGTATAATCGACGTCTTTCATTGCATTTGCGATCTCGTTTCCCAGCACAAAGATCGCATATTTGTGCTCGAGCTTGCTCTTGTGCAGCTGGGATGGGGTAATCTTGAGGGCATTGTACTGCGTAAACTTCAGGTCCGGGTTGACTTCCTCAAAATAGTCCTTGACCTCATAGAGCATCTTGTGAAGACTGATAAGTTCTTCCTTATGCATACTGCCACACCAAAGTGTTACATGGTGCGCACCATGCATAAATAAATTTGTGTAATCCCCATTTACGAGCTTATTTTCATCAACCGGATATTTAACGGCCTTTTTATAATTCCCTTAAAATCTTTTGCCGCTACGTATTCCACGCCTTTGTACACGAGCCGGTCGAGCAGTTTCTGGTCGACGCTGCGGTCGGTCACGATGCCGGTAACCGGGGTATCGAGCGTATCTACCGCCTTTTCCACCTCGTCTGACGTGGTCTCGCGGATCACCGCCATATCACTGTTAAGGAACCTTGCGATCTTCTTTCCCCGGACATCTTCCATATGGTCGCGGATCGTTACCGGGGTTTTTGCCGTGCCTCCCCGCGCCTTTTTCTGCCCGGCACCAGCAGAACGGTCATCCGTTTCCTGGTCCCCTTCGTCATGGGCCGGGGCCGCACGGACGGGCCGCCCGAGATCGGACGGGAGTTCGGCAGTGTTCTCGAAGTACTGGTCCCGGACATATTCGACCGGCACCTTGTTCCGGAGCGTTTTTATGACCTCTTTTCTCGTCATGTCCTCTACGCTCTTTCCCCGGGGGGAGAACGCGACAAAATCGATGTCAGCAACCTGCAAAAGTTCGCGCAGGATCAGTTCTCCGCCCCGGTCGCCGTCAAAGAACGCAGTCGTAGTCTTCTTCCCGCAGAGGTCGACGATCGACGCCGGGATGTTGGTACCCTCCACGGCAACGGCATTCTTGATGCCGAACCGGAGAAGGTTGAGCACGTCTGCCCGCCCTTCGACGATGATGATGGCGTCGGACTCCAGCACATTGGGGCCGGCCGGGAGTTTTTCTTCCCCGATCGTTCCGATCTTCTCGACCCGGATCGTCTGGCGGACATCGTCGAGGAGCTCATCGCTGTCGATAGCCCCGTCGTCGAAACGCTCGATGAGGATCTCCTTTGCCCTTTCAACGATCTTCTTGCGCTTGCTGACCCGGATGTCCTCGATGGACTCCACGGTCACGTGCGCAACGCAGGGACCCACACGGTCGATGGTCTCTAACGATGCTGCAAGGATCGCCGTCTCCGCCCGGTCAAGGGACGTGGAGATCAGGATATCCCCGGTGGTCTCGCCTTTCTTGCTTGTGATCTGTACATCGATCCTGCCAACTCTTCCCGTTCTCTGGAGGTCCCGCAGGTCGAGGTCTTCGCCGAGTAACCCTTCAGTCTGCCCGAAGATCGCGCCGACTACATCAGGTTTCTCGACCACCCCCTCTGCGCTGAGGCTGATGTGAATAAGGTACTTGGTAGTATCCGGTGAATACACGTAAACGCACCCCCATGTATCATGCGAATAATGATGTGCCTGATCATAGGTATAAATTATATATAACGTGTGGAATTACTTAAAGTGTAGGTTACTTACTCTTCCTGCTGGATCAGGAATCATTTACAAAACGAGCCGCCCGGCAACCTGATCGGGCGTAAGTCCGGATACGAGGATTTTTTTTACGGACGAGGTCTGGCCGGCAGCGATGCTTACCGAAGACCGGGGCACGCCAAGGACTGTGCTGACAAGAGCGATAATGGCCTTGTTGGCCTTTCCTTCCGTTGCGGGGGCGGCAACCCGGCACCCGATGGTCTTCCTCCACGGATTGTACCCTGCGGGAAAGAGATCGGATTTTGCGCCTGCGGAGACTTCGATGGCAATGAGCGTGCCGTTTTTGTCCGGGAAAAGAGCATCGGTCGGCGCAGGCATGAAAAGGACTTCCCTGTAGTGAAAGTGTCGCCCGGCGTAAACACACGCGGATCACGAGTGGCTGCTGCCGTTCTTCACCGGTGATTAAAACCCTTGCGCCGGGCGATGCCTGTCGCGCACCCGGGTTGTCCCATGGATCACTTCCAGGCATCTGCCACTCGATCACCCGGGGACCTATGGGTGCGCTTTTGTCGGCACGTGTATTCATCTGTTGTTCGTGGCACATTACCGTTTCGAAGGTACAGGCACCGGGGAATATCCCCTGCCGGCATACCACACGGGGGGAATCCGGGTAAACCCGCCATCCTCGTACACCACGGCACCGTCCCGGATCACGATACCGGGAAAGACCGCCTTAATCCCCTCGTATGGCGTCCACCCGCATTTGCTGTGCAGCAGGTCTGCTTCGATGGTTACGGCCTTTTTCGGGTAGATTGCAAAGTCGGCCCGGTCGCCGGGCACAAACCCTGTCGGCGGGATCCCGATCAGGGCGGCCGGTGCAGTCGAGGTCTTTTGTATGACATCAGGAAGCAGGAGGCGCTTTTCGAGCACCTCTGCCATCAGGAGCGGCACCATGGTCTCGACCCCCGGGACACCGGACGGGGCTAATGAAAATTCCTGCGCTTTTTCCGTCATCGTATGCGGAGCGTGGTCGGAGGCTATCACATCGATCCGGTCCCAGCAGGCAAACAGGGCTTTTCGCTCGCGCTCGCTTCGTACCGGGGGATTGACCTTAAACCGGGTATCGTTGTCGCGTACTTTTTCCCGAGAGAGGAAGAGGTGGTGAGGCGTAACCTCGACCGTTCCTTTTGCCGCTGCAATGGAAAGCGCCGAACTCATGTGGCAGAAGTGGAGCCGGCAGCCCGAGGTATTGCAGGCCTGGACGGCGAGCACGGCATCCCGTTCGCCTTCGGGCGACCGGAGCGTGTTGTGAGCCGCAAGATCGGCATCTGCTCCGGGCAGGACACTCTCTGCGTGGATGGTGGCAAGGCCCCCGAGAGCGTGGATACGCCCGAGCAGGAGGAAGAGATCGGGAGCGGAAAGCGCCTCGCCGTAGCTGGACGGGGCAAAGAAGGTCTCGCCAAAGGCCATCGCCCCGGCCTCCCACATCGCCTCTACCGGTGTCTGTGGTGTTACCGCGCTGTTGATGGCAAAACTGCATAACGAATGTGCCTGTGCATCGGCAACCCTTCGGGAAAAGGCAGCCGGGTCGGTAAGCGGGGGGACCGTGTTCGGCTGGTCGACAACGACCGTAACACCACCGGCAAGCGCACTCCTGCTTCCCGTCTCCCAGTCTTCTTTCGCCAACTGGCTCCCGCCCCGCATGTGGACGTGGACATCGACAGCACCCGGGAGGACTATCTGCCCCGTGCAGTCGATCACACGATCCGCCGGCATGGGTGCCCCGGCATGGACTACCCGGCCGTCCCGGATAGAGATGTCTGCCTTGCGTCCGTCAGGGAGCAGGACGTTTGCAAGCACGAGGTCGAGACGGGATTCCATGCAGATATGATCGGCACCGGAACATAATAGTCATGCTGCTCTGGCGGAATGCCTGCAGGCAACCGTTACCGTCATCATGCGGATACAATGTTTTTTCTCTCTGTACTTTCAATTACAGGTAATGCTGCCGGGACTGGCGCACAACAGCGGGATCCCCGTCATCCATACAGTCCCGTGCGGGAGGGGAAACCATGGATAAGATCATAAAAATTACCATTGGCCTGTTTATCGTTATCCTGATTGCTTTTGGTGCCGTCGTGACCTACAACAACTACATTGTCATGGAATACCGGAATTCGCTTACCAGCACCTATTCGTACAGCTGTACCTTTTCCACCGAGGATGTCCTCACCAATGTCACGTTCTTCTTACCGGTGCCCGAAGATATTAAGGGAAATTCCCCCATCATCACCGAGATCAGCAACCACAATGTAACCGGCATTCCCCATGACTGGTCTGCCACCCTCTATGGCACCGGGAAGACGACATACCTGAAGATATCGACACCTTCGCTTGGCCTCCCTCCCATCAACGGGAGCTCACAGACTGCGATCGTCATGCTCACGGTAACTGCACCCTCGCAGGGCCCGATCGATACCCGCACCCCCATCCAGAACGCAGCGGTATTCCGCCCGGTCCAGAGTATCCAGGATGAGAACTGCCCTGCGCTGAATGCAACCCCTGGGCAGACTTCCTGTTACCAGTACCTGACGAGCATTTACGCAGATTATACGGCTTCGCCCGGGGCAGTCGTGCGGATCAACGCCGGCCTCGATGCAAGGAATACCTGGAAGATCAGCGAGCCCGCATCAAATGCCTATAAAAACACTGTTGCGGTGGAACTGCATGGCGATAATCACGGGTGGGTAACCACAAGCGGGTGGCTGGAATCCGGCATCGGCTCGTACGATGTACCGGCTATCACTTCCTGATTTTTCCGGCAAATCTCATTTCCAGGTCCCTTCCTGAATTTCCCTTTTATTGTCACAGACAAAACGGGTACTGTACTTTATGACATCGGGAAAAAACCGGGCCGATATCCGCCCGGGCTGTACGGTCGATATTGTCCAGAAGGCTGACCAGCGGAGCGGGAAGCTGACCCGGGGTGTTGTACAGGAAATCCTGACAAACTCTTCATTCCACCCCCACGGGATCAAGGTCCGGCTCCGCGACGGTCGGGTGGGGCGGGTGGCGGCAGTTCTCGGCAGCGACACTTCTTAAAAAAGAATGGTAATTATCCCGGGCAAAATAAAATCATTCGGGAACAAGCGGTATTGCCGTTCTTATTTCCAGTCGCGGGTGACGACCGTGCTGCCTTCCTCTTTTTTGTGCCCGATCTCCTTTTTGAAGGCTGCAAGGATCTCCGGGGTTACCAGGGAACCGGTCATCACGTAAAGCGAGGTCTTGTGCGTCTTCTCATCAGTCTCGTACGTCACCACAAAGTCCTCGTGATTTGCAAGCGCAGAGTACACCATCTCGGGCAGGGTGTCGACAAGGGAGGTCTTGTCGCGTATGCGGTGTTTTTTTACCAGTGTCATAAGGGAGTGTATCCCTGCACGACCCGATAAGGTCTCTCCCTGTTTTTACCGGAAGTGACGGGAACTGGATTAAATAACGCGGCTCTCCAGGTGATCGGTCGGTCCGGCCAATTGTTATCGCAGCGGGGGGGAGGGGGGCTGGTAAAAAAATTCTGGAGGGGTGGGTAGGGGGCATCTGCCATTTTTGTGGGGAGGGGGGTACCCCCACCCCTTCATGCGATCACCCCACCCCCCCACTTCTTTGCCGGAGGGGTGGGGGCCCCTCCCCCTCTCGCCGGACGCTCCACGCGAAACACACATTTTGGGACGGGAAGCATGGGGGGGTGGTCCCCTGTTTTATGCAGAACTGGGGGGTGGGGATCCGTTCACGAAAAAATAAAACCGGGGGGAGGGGTGGGGGGTCATGGGTCGGGTTTTTTAAAAAATCCTCATGCCCGCGATCTGATACTGGCATCGCGAAAGCCATTTGAAAAAAAAGGCAGTAAACCGATACTGCGGGTTTATGCGAGGGATGGGAGTCGAACCCATGAATCCCTGCGGAACTGGATCTTAAGTCCAGCCGAGTTGGCCACTTTCGTACCCTCGCCCACATTATCTTACGGTGCACATTGAACATGGAGGCGCACGCGCTCTATAGTATTTGCCGTGTACAATAAAAAAATCGTGGCCGGATCCTGACAGGATCAGTTGCCACGTATTATAAACAACCCTGATGCCATACTAGATCCGGCGAAAGCATGGCGGCATTCACATATTCCGGCTGGGTTGAGCTGGACGGCAGGAAACTCGCACCTGCCGAAATCGAGAAGATCTGTACGACAATACCGAACGAGGCAAAAAAATTCGGCGGAGAATTTTTTCTCTCCTTTGATTCCTGCCATGCCCGCGACCATTTCGGGATCATGCCAGGCCCGGGGCCCAAAGGCGCGCTGGTCTGCAATGATAAAACGATAACAACGATCGATCCGGACCCGGCGCCCTGCACGCTCGAAGAAGCGATCGTGACCGCCGTAAAACTCCGGAGCGACGAGGGCGTTGTCGCACTCTCGGGAGGCGTTGATTCAAGCCTTGTTGCGGCTCTTGCCGGGCGGGAGTGCGTGGCAGTCGGCCTCGAAGACTCCCACGACCTCGCACAGGCAGAGCATGCCGCAGAACTGCTCAACCTTTCCTGCACGATCGTTGTCATCGAGCCGGACGAGATCGAGGAAGCCCTCCCGAAAGTCGTCAAAGTCATTCCGAAAAAGGACCCGGTGAACACCGGGATCGCGGTCACCCAGTACTTCATCTCCAAGTGGGCCGGGGCAAAAGGCTACCGGCGTATCATTGCCGGGCAGGGAGCAGACGAACTCTTCGGCGGCTATGCCCGGTACCTGTCATCGCAGAACCTCGAAGACGACCTTGCCCGCGATGTAGCAGGTCTCGAACTCCAGGCACAAAGGGACCAGGCCGTCGCAGCCTTAAACGGCACGTATCTCTCCATGCCCTACATGGATGTCCGTGTCGTGCGCGCCGCCCGCGCAATCTCGGCAGGCGAAAAGGTTCGTGACGGGCAGAGGAAGATCCCCCTCCGCGAAGTTGCCGGCCGGCACATCCCGGAAGAGCTTGCCGGCTACGGCAAGAAGGCCATGCAGTACGGGAGCGGGGTCTGGGGAGTACTACAAAAACTTGCCCGTAAAAATGGTTATAAAACGTCCATGCAAGATTACATAGACCACATCGGACGGGGAAATCATGGTCAGTGAAAAAGACGTGGAACATATCGGGGAACTCGCCGATATCGGGATCGATGCCGCGGAACTTGCCACCTTTACCGGCCAGTTCAATGCCATCGTTGAATATTTTGACGTGCTGGATAAGGTTCACGGGGACGATGCAGGAGCCCGGGATCTCTATAATATCCTCAGGGAAGACGAGGCCGAGCCCTCGCTCCCGCGGGACGTGGCATTACAAAATGCCGGTGCCAGTGAAGACGGGTTTATCAAAGCACCGCGGGTGATGTAGTGAGCGCGCTTCGCTTCGAACCCGACGACAAGTACAACGCCTTCCTTAAGATATGCAATCAACCTGAAGGCGGGAACGGGAAACTCTCCGGGATACCCGTCGCCGTTAAGGACAACATCTCCACACAGGGAATAGAGACCACCTGTGCATCGAAGATCCTCAAAGGATATATTCCCCCGTACGATGCCCATGCGGTTTCACTTTTAAAATCCGCAGGTGCAGCCATTGCCGGCAAGACCAACATGGACGAGTTCGGGATGGGGACGAGCACCGAGAACTCGGCGTTCGGACCCACGTTAAATCCCCGCGACACCGGGCGGGTGCCCGGCGGGTCCTCGGGAGGCAGCGCCGCAGCGGTTGCCTCCGGCATGGTCCGGATGGCACTCGGGACCGATACCGGAGGCTCAATCCGCTGTCCGGCCTCGTTCTGCGGGATCGTGGGATTAAAACCGACCTATGGTCGGGTCTCCCGGTACGGCCTTATCGCCTACGCAAACTCGCTTGAGACCATCGGTCCGATGGCGGCAAACGTTTCCGATGTTTCGCTCCTGATGTCGGTGATCGCCGGCCACGACCGGCACGATGCCACCTCGCAGAACCGGCCCTACACCCATACCCCGTCAGCAGATATCAAAGGTACCCGGATCGGCATCCCGCAGGAGTACTTCGGGGCAGGCGTTGACCCGGCCGTTGCCGCAGTTGTCAAGAAGGCGATCGGCCGACTCGAAGAGCTCGGGGCGGTCACCGTCCCGTGCAGCATCCCCTCGATGGAATACGCCCTTGCCGCCTACTATGTGATCTGCACGAGTGAGGCAAGCTCCAACCTTGCCCGGTTCGACGGCGTGCGCTACGGCCCTGCAGTCGAGATCAAGAAGTCCTGGCATGCCGCGTTCCAGGATGCCCGCCGCGAAGGCTTCGGCCCCGAGGTCCGGCGCAGGATCATGCTCGGGACCTTTGCCCTCTCATCAGGTTACTACGGCAAGTACTATGCAAAGGCGCAGATTGCCCGGGAAAACATCAGGAAGGATTTTGCCCGGCTCTTTGCCGATGTCGATGTCCTCTGCGGGCCGACCATGCCCACGATCGCCTTTAAGCTGGGCGAGAAGAGCGATCCGCTCTCCATGTACCTCTCCGATATCCTCACCGTGCCGGTCAACCTCGCCGGCATCCCGGCAATCTCGGTGCCCTGCGGAACCGTGCAGGAGATGCCGGTCGGCCTCCAGATCATGGGGCGGCCCTTCGAGGACGAGCGCGTGATCGATGTTGCCTATGCCTACGAGCAGGGGGGACAGCCATGACCGGGCCCGAACAAGAAACACAGGTGGTAGTCGGCCTCGAAGTCCACTGCCAGCTCGACACGAAGAGCAAGCTCTTCTGCGGCTGCTCGACCGATTACCGGAACGACGGGCCCAACACCCACGTCTGCCCGATCTGCCTCGGTCTGCCCGGCACGATGCCGATGGTGAACAAAAAGGTGATCGAGTACGCAATGAAGGTCGCAAAGGCCCTCAACTGCGAGATTGCCGAGGAGTCGGAGTTCGCGCGGAAGAACTACTTCTACCCCGACCTCAACAAGGCCTACCAGATCACCCAGTACGACAAGCCGCTTGCCCTTGGCGGATACGTGGAGATCGAAGGCGACGACGGGAAGGAGCGAAAGATCCAGCTCACCCGTATCCATGTGGAAGAAGACCCGGGCCGGCTCGTGTACATGGGAAACGCCGAGCGCGGGCGGTACTCCCTCGTGGACTACAATCGTGCGGGCATTCCCTTAATCGAGATCGTCTCGGAGCCGGACATGCGCTCGCCCAAGGAAGCGCGGAAGTTCTTAAACAAGCTCCGGGCAACGCTCGAATACCTCGGCGTCTTTGACTCCGACAAGGAAGGCTCGCTCCGTGTCGATGCCAACATCTCGATAAAGGGGAGCGAGCGTGTCGAGGTCAAAAACATCACCTCGTACAAGGGTGTCGAAAAGGCGCTCACGTTTGAAGTAACAAGACAGAAGAACCTCCTCAGGAGGGGCCTCAAGGTTGACCGCGAGACCCGGCACTATCTCGAAGCCCGGGGCATCACCCAGTCAGCCCGTTCAAAGGAGATGGAGAACGACTACCGCTACTTCCCCGAGCCCGACCTCCGTCCCCTCCGGGTAAAGTCCTGGGTCAAGGACATCGCCCTTCCCGAGCTGCCCGATGCCCGGCGCGAGCGCTTTGTCGCCCAGTACGGCTGTTCCTTAAACCACGCCCGGACGCTTACCGGCGAACTCAAAACGGCCAACTTCTTTGAAGCCGTTGTTGCCAAAAACAAGGACTGCTGTTCACTCGCCGCAACCTGGATCGCGGATACGCTCACCGGCGAGCTCAATTACCGCGACATGGGAATTGACGGAGTCGACCCGGCAAAGTTTGCCGGCCTTGTTACGTTCTTAAAGGACGGGACCATCACCGACAAGAGCGGTGTCGAGGTTTTGCGGGTGATGCTCGACGAGCAGCACAAGGGCGAGACCGTCGAGACCCCCGAAGCCATCGTAAAAAGGCTCAACTTAGGAAAAACCGCAGGGGACGACGGCGCTATCCATGCGGCAATAAAAGAGGCCATTGCTGAGAACCCGAAGGCCATCGAGGATTACCGCGCCGGAAAGAAAGGGGCGATGAACTTCCTTGTGGGGCAGGTCATGAAGAAGACCCGGGGCCGGGCCGATCCCGGGGAACTCAACAAACTCATGGAAACTGCCTTAAAGAGCCTGGAGTGACCACACCGTGCACCTGATCGTTGCGGAAAAGAACATCTCGGCCCGGCGGATTGCGCAGATCCTCAGTGAGGGGAAAAAGATCGCCGAATCAAAGGACGCCGGGGTCTCCACCTACAGCTTCGGGGACACGACGACCGTGGGACTGCGCGGCCACGTGGTCGAGGTCGATTTTGTGCCCGGTTACGAGAACTGGCGCAGCGAGACCTACACCCCCCGCAGCCTGATCGATGCAAAGACCGTCAAGGTGCCGACGGAAAAAAGGATCGTCGCGCTCCTCCAGAAACTATCCCGCCACGCCGACCGTGTCACGATCGCCACCGATTTCGATACCGAAGGGGAGCTTATCGGGAAAGAGGCGTACGAGCTTGTCCGTGCCGTCAACAAGAAGGTAACGATCGACCGTGCCCGGTTCTCGGCCATCACCCCGCAGGAGATCAAAACCGCATTTGCGAACACTACCGATCTCGACTTTGCGCTCGCCTCCGCAGGCGAAGCCCGGCAGGCAATCGATCTCATGTGGGGCGCATCGCTCACCCGGTTCATCTCGCTTGCGGCACGTCGCGGAGGGAACAATATCCTCTCGGTGGGCCGGGTCCAAAGCCCGACGCTCTCCATGATCGTGGACCGGGAAAAGGAGATCGAGAAGTTCGTCCCGGAGAAGTACTGGCAGCTGGGCCTTGTCACCGAAAAGGCCGGGGAACAGATCGAGGCCCGGCACACGAACGGGCGTTTTAAGGACCAGAAAGCGGCAGAGCTTGCAAGGGACAGGACAAAGGAACCGCTTGTCGTCACCGAGATAAAGGAGGGGACCAAGCAGGACCGCTCCCCTTCGCCGTTCGATACCACGACCTACATCGTTGCCGCTGCCCGGCTCGGCTTTTCCGCGGCAAACGCGATGCGGCTCGCAGAAGAGCTCTACATGAACGGGTACATCTCGTACCCGAGGACCGATAACACGGTCTACCCGGCCTCGCTCGACTTAAACGGCGTGCTTGCCACGATCAAGAATTCGCCGTTTAAAAAAGACGTAGAGTGGACGATTGCCCACCGCCGGGCCGAACCAACCCGGGGGAAGAAGTCCTCGACCGACCACCCGCCAATCCACCCGACCGGCGCCGGGACACGGGAAGTTCTCGGGGACGACGCATTCCGGATCTACGAGCTTGTCCTCCGCCGGTTCCTGGCCACCCTCTCCCCCGATGCGCTCTGGAAGACCCTGAAAGTCAACTTCGAGGCGGGCGGTGAGCCCTACACCGTCACGGGAGGGCAGCTCCTCGAACCGGGCTGGCATGCGGTTTATCCCTTCTCGGAGGCAAAGGAGACGATCCTCCCCGGGTTTGTTGTCGGGGAAAAACTGCCGATCCGCAAGGTCAACCTCGACGAGAAGGAGACCATGCCCCCGGCCCGGTACACCCAGAGCAAGCTCATCCAGCGGATGGAGGAGCTGGGCCTCGGGACAAAGAGCACCCGGCACGAGGTCATAGCCCGGCTTGTCTCGCGCAAATATGTCGAGGGCAACCCCCTGCGCCCGACCCTTGTCGGCCGGGTGGTGACCGAGGCGCTCGAACACAACGCCGATACGATCACAAAGCCCGACATGACCCAGACAATCGAATCGCACATGCAGCAGATAAAGGAGAGCAAGCGCACCCGCGATGACGTGATCCACGAGTCACGGGGCCTGCTGCACAAGGCGTTCGACCAGCTCGAAGCCAACGAACAGGTGATCGGCGACGATATCCGGAACCGGACCGCAGAGGAACTCAACCTCGGCACCTGCCCGGTCTGCGGCACGGGAACGCTTGCCATCAAGCACCTGCGGGGCTCGACCCAGTTCATCGGCTGCTCGCATTACCCCGAGTGCACGTTCAACATCGGCCTTCCCGTCACCATGTGGGGCTGGGCAGTCAGGACCGACGATATCTGCGACAAGCACCACCTCCATTTCGTCCGGCTCGTACGGAAAGGCGCCCGGCCCTGGGATATCGGGTGCCCGCTCTGTCACCATATCACCTCAAACGTCGAATCGCTCACCGAACTTCCTTCAATGAACGAGGCGCTCCTGGAAAAGGCCCGCTCAAAGCACATCTATACCGTTGCCGACATCGCAAAGAGCGAACCCGAAAAACTCACACAGCAGCTCGGGCTTGCCCCTGACGCAGCGCAGAAACTTAAAACCGAAGCGGTAGCCATGCTCGAAACGCTCCGGAAGCGCTCCGAGTGCCGCAAGTTCATGCGAAACCACCTGATCCCGAGAAAGGGCAGGAGCTCGGCAAAGATCATGGCGGCCCTAAAAGAGGCCGGGGTCACCGACCTTGCCGGTCTTTCAAAGGCAAGCCCGTCCACGCTCCAGAAAGCGGGTATCGGCGAGAAGGAGGCTGCGGATATCCTTTCCGAGGCCCGGATCACCTACAACGGGCAGCTCTTAAAAGAGACCGGCATCCCCGCCGTCAGCCTGAAAAAATACCTTGCCGCAGGGATCTCCGGGCCCGAGGAGTTCTGTACGACCGCCCCGGAGAAACTCGCCGGCAAGGCAGGCATGAGCGCTGCGACCGTGAACCGCCATATCGCGCTTGTCTGCGAATACCTCCACCGCCCGGTGCCCGGGGGACTGGCGGCAAAACCGGTAAAAAAGGCTGCAGCGCCCAAAAAACCATCGGTGCCAAAGCAAAAAAAGGTGTTAAAGGAACTGCTCACCCTGAAAGGAATGACCCCGAAGGTTGCCCGCGCCTTTGCGGATGCTGGGATCGTCAGGACCGGGGACCTCCTCGGGGCAGACCCCTCAAATGTCGCCGGCCGGACCGGTACTGACCGGGCGCTCGTGAACGATTTCCAGAAACAGCTCAAAAAGAGACAGGAAATTATCCAGATCTGATTTTTTTATTTGAGCGCAAGCCCGATGGCGACCCGGAGGTCGTTGTCGTCGAACGGCTTGACGATAAAGCCGTCCGGTTTTGTCTCCCGCGCCCGTTCGAGCGTCTCCCCTTCCGAGTGGGACGTAACGTAGATTACCGGGATATTAAAGCCCTTTTTGATCATCTTTGCCGTCTCGATCCCATCGATCTCGCCCCGGATATTGATATCCATCAAAACGAGGTTCGGCTTGTGTTTTACCACGAGCTCCATTGCCTCGGCTCCCGAGACCGCCCGGCCGCAGACCTGGTAGCCGAGGTTGTTCAAACGCCACTGCGCTACCTTTGCGATGATATCGTCATCTTCCACAAGTAAAATCGAGCGGTCAGACATGGTCCATCATTTTCCTATCTTTATAGTAATGAGATATATCATTTGGTCATCACTCTTTTGGTTCGTCTCTTTTGTCCTTTACAAACCGGAAAGCCCCGTTCGGAATCTGCATCTCGAACCGGGCCCCGGCCCCGGGTTTTCCGGTCTCGCGGATGGCGATCCCGGTAATAGCGAGGATCTCCCGGGTCAGGAACAGGCCCATGCCTGTGTTCTTCCCGATACCCCGCTCGAAAATGGTTTCCTTGTCTTTTTTTGGGATACCCACGCCGTCGTCCTCGCAGATGAGGGTGAGGCCCACATCCGAGATCTGGTAATAGAACCGGATCGTCGTGAGGTGCTCCCCGTACCGGATCGCGTTATCGATGAGGTTGTAGAATACCTTTTCAAGCAGCGGATCGGCATAGACCTCGGTGCTTTCGATGTCCTCGGTAATGGTTATCCCGGCGCCGGCAAAGTTTACGCGGGTCCGCCCGAGGATCTCTTTTATGTTCTGCCAGGTGGGTGCGTTTACCCCCACCGACTGATACTCCCGGGTAAACTCGATCTGGCGCTGGATGACCCGGGTAAGATCCTTGATCTGCCCGAGCAGCTCTTCGCGTTCGGCGGGATCTTTTGTTGCCCGGGCCATGTCCACGCAGCCCAACAGGGCCGTGATCGTGTTGAGGATATCGTGCCGGGTGATGTTATTGAGGAGATTGAGCTTCCGGTTTGCGAGCCGTATCGCCTCCTCGGCACGCTTGCGGTCGGTGAAATCGCGAAGTACGCCATTAACCCCGGTTGTCTTCCCGTACACGTCCATGCTGATGGTGCTCTTTGCCTCGACCCAGTGGATAAATCCCCACTTATCCATCATGCGGAGGGTGGTGTCCAGGGGGATGCATTCAGCGATCTGCCGCTGGAATTCGAGGACTGCACGGGTGCGGTCCCGCGTATAAACGAAACGCGAGAAGTCCTGCCCGACGAGCTCTTCGACGAGATACCCGTACCGGTTGATGGACGGTGTCACATACTGCATTTTCCCGCCCGTATCGATGGTAAAGAGGATATCGGACGTGTTCTCGGCAAGGTCACGGAACCGGGCCTCGGACGAGAGGAGCTCGGCATTGGCCTTCCCGATATCCCCGAGCATCGCATTGATCTCGCGGGCGAGCTCGGCAAGTTCGTCGCTGCCTTCGAGGGTCACCCGCGTGGGGCGGTCACTGCCGGTGCCGATATGGCGTACCTGCGAGATCAGGGTCTTGATCCGCGAGAGGATCGCCCGGTCCAGGAAAAAGATCATCACGAACCCAAAAAGCATCTCGGTAAAGAGGAGGATCAGGATGAACTGGTAGATGGTGCTGATCCCTTCCATGTAGAGGGCGCGAGGCTCGGTCATCTTAACGACGAGCGCCGGTTCTCCGTAGATGTCGTCCAGCAGGGCATACCCGGCCACCGTATCCGCGCTCTCCGGCCGTATGATATAGGACGGCGATACTGTGGTTTCACCAGAAAAACCGAGGGTGGAGAGGTTGGCCTGTTCAACCGGCACGATCTCGACGGCAGAATCCATCCGTCCCGTCATCCCCTGCACCCCGCTGCTGTCGAGGTACTGCCCCATGATCACGACACCCCGGGCCGGGCCGGAAAAGTCCGTGCGGACAACAGGGTGAGAGCTCACGAGAGCCGGGCCTTCGGGAAGCATCAGGATACCGGTGGTATCCGCCCGGGGGTCGTCTGCCGCAAGGAGCGGGCTGCCCGGCCGGATCGCATCGAGCAGCGCAGGGCTTACCGGGACGAGCGTCCGGTTTGCTGCATCGTACGACCCGGCATACACGATCCCCCCGGTCCGGTTGGCAATGACAAGGAAACTGATGCGCAGGCTGGCAAATGCGTCGGCGTTGATGTTCCGCTGCACGTAATCCGGCCGTTCGCCTGCGACAAAATCGTACGTATCGTCCCAGGGCGCCCAGTCGCTTGCCAGTGCCGAGAGCGATTTCTCGTTGTTCGTGACAAGGGAGACCGTCTGCATCAGGTCGTTTGTCATGTACTCCCTTTCAAGCGACTGGTAGTTGGTAAGAAGGATCGCTGCAACAAAAAAGCCGGTAAGAGCGACGGCAAGGATCAGGAATGTGATAAGAACAACAAGCGTCTTTTTCTGGAGATCCATGCAGGCTCACAGGTAATCGTTTGTTGATTCAGGATCTATATAAATTAATGGTATTTGTACCGGATCCGAATTATCCCCAAATCGGGTTTTTTTCACACGATGGAGCACGATTTTCCCAGATCTCCCATGAGCAGGGAAGGGTGCAGAAAAACCGGTGGGGTCAGGAGGTATGCCCGGCGGGCGGGACAACGTACCGGTTTATTGGGAGTGACGACACATGTACTGGGTGATACTGACATGAAGTGGAAAGACTGGGTGCACGTGACAAAACTCGATCCCGACAAGCAGCTTAAACCCGGCGATATCGATGCGATTGCCACGAGCGGCACCGACGCCCTGATGCTCTCGGGGACGCTCAACGTGACAAAGGAGAACTTGGAGGCCCTCCAGAAGCAGATCGCAGCGTACGACCTCCCCCTCGTGATGGAGCCGGCAGGCCCCGAAGCGGTTCTCATCAACGGGATCGATTACGTCTTTGTGCCCAGCGTGATGAACACGACCGACGTGCAGTGGATTGTCGGCAAGCACCGTGCCTGGGTGCAGCAGCAGAACGGGCGCATCCCCTGGGACATGGTCGTCCCCGAGGCATATATCGTTTTAAACCCCGCCTCATCGGTGGGCAAAGTGACAAAGGCGGTCTGCGATCTCAAAGGCCCCGAGGTTGCGGCATACACTTCGGTTGCCGACCGGTACTTCCACTTCCCGGTCGTCTATATCGAATACTCGGGGACCTACGGCAACCCGGAGATCGTGAAGGCTGCCTCCGAGGCGCTCGACGAGTCAATCCTCTACTATGGCGGCGGGATCAACTCGGCAGAGAAGGCCGCGGAGATGGGGAAATACGCGGATACGATCGTGGTCGGGAACGCGGTCTACGACCTTGGTGCTGCCGTCCTCAAGGCCACCGTGGACGCGGTCCAGTAACCCTTTTTTATGCCCGAGATCGACATCGTGCTCGTTGCCCCCATCTACGAGGGAAACGTGGGGTTTGCGGCACGGGTGATGAAGAACTTCGGGTTTACCCGGATGGTGCTCGTCGACCCCTGCAAACTCGGGGACGAGGCGAAAGCCCGGGCCTCGCATGCGCAGGATGTCTTAAAAAACGCCGAGGTCTGTACGATAGAGGATGTGTTTGCCCGGAGCAGCATCGTGATCGCAACGACCGGCCAGGTGAGCAAGTCGGTCTGCACCCCGATGAGGATGCCGTTTTATTCGCCCCGCGAACTCCGGGAGAAGATCGGGGATGCTGAGGGGCGGATCTCGATCCTCTTCGGGCGGGAGAACTGGGGGCTCAATAACGAAGAGGTGAAACGCAGCGATATCATCTGCACGATCCCGACTTCAGACGAGTACCCGATCATGAACCTCTCGCACGCTGTCGGCATCGTCTGCTACGAGCTCGCAAACCTGCCCCTGCCGCAGTACCGTCTTGCCTCGCCTTACGAGATGGGGCACCTGTACCGGCATATCGACCGGTTCCTCGACTCGGTTCACCACCCGGCGTTCAAGCGCGAGAATACGATGATCATGATCCGCCGGATCCTCGGGAGGGCCTGCCTCACCACCCGGGAGGCAAGCACCGTGCATGGCTTACTGCGCCGGACCGAATGGCACGTTGACCCCGATGCGCTCGAACGGGAAAAAGAGGAGATGCGCCGGCACAAGAACCCGCAGGAAGAACCGGATGCGGCCCCTGATTCTGACAAAGAATCGTGACCGATCCTGTCCGGCACGAATTCCCTTTGCCGGCATCTGCGTTCCTTTTTTGGGCTGTACCCGGACCCCGTTTGTCACCTCCACAAGCCTTATGATTCCCGTGTGCCCACATGCGCATAGGAAAAAAGGGAAATTCCATGAAGGTAACAATCGACCGGATGCAGTGCGTTGCTTGCGGTTCCTGCTGGGATACGTGCCCGACGCTCTTTGTGCAGAATGCTGACGATTCGTTCTCCCAGATCGTGCCGGAGTACCAGGAGAACAACGACCTTTCGGCAAGCATCGACCTTCCCGATAACATCGGTTGTGCACGCGATGCCGCCGACCTCTGCCCGTCGGCCATCATCGCCATCAGGGAATAAGCAGCCCCGGGCCATCGCCGCACGGGAATTGCCGCTTTGACCCGGATACCAACGGGGATCCGGGTCGGAGACGGCACTTATTCCCGGGTTACGACATTCCCTTCCGGCTCTTCAGGAACGGCAGGCCGGATTCCAAGGATGCTGTAAAAAAAGAACCGTTTTCGGCCACGGCTGCCGCCTGCAGGCATCGGTTCGATGCGCTGTGCAGGAGTGGGAGTGGCCGGGTGTCCGCCCTTACTTTTTCTGTTGTTCGAGGAGCGTGCGGATCCTGCGGAGTTCGTCGAGGATCAAAAGGCTTGTCCCAATCGGTGAACGTTGCGGTTCGGCGACAGCGGGTGCACCCTGCCGGCCCGTCCCGGTTGCGTCACCGGATCCGTTGTTGCAGGCATGGACGGCATTGCGCAGCAGTTCGCGGAGTTCCTCGGCGTGCTCGATTGCCTCGATGCGGATCTCGGGGGTTCCCTGACCGGAATACCCGGCGGTCTGGACCGCGATGCTCGATATATTGAGCGAGCGCATGACCGGGCCCTGCCGGAGATCGAGGTTGGTGATCCGGTTGTACGGGACGATGCCGGTTGTCCTGAACCAGACGCCGCGGCGCCAGCGGAGTTCGTCACCGTGGAGTTCGTAGAACATGGACGCATAATACAGCTTTGTCCAGGTGAAAAACAGGCCGGTTGCGAGGATGAGCAGGCCAATGATTGCGATGCCGGTATACCCGTCTATGGCCCCGGTAAGGGCCATGGGCAGGATACATACGACAACGATGAAGGCGAGAAAGAGGAGGAAGTCGACGATAAACCACTTGACAAGCGATTCGGAAGGCTTGAAGGGCACATTGCGGGGAAAAAGTTCTGCATCTGCCATGATTATCTGAATCAATATACCGTGAGATATCTATGAAAACGTATCGGGCATTATTCCGGGACTGGTTTCGGGGCCGGCATCGCTACATACCCGCGGCCCATCGCCAATGACCGGCCCGCTCACAAAAACCGAACACCAAAGGGGGTAGTCCCCCCTTTTTCGCAGACCCCCACCTCCCCCCTTTTGTGAATGACCCGGGGGGAGGGGGGCCGGTATGAAAAAATCCGGGCAGGTAGGTGGGGGGCCTCCTGAATTTTTTTGATGGGGAGGGTACCCCCACCCCTTTCATGCGACACCCCACCCCCCTTGATCGTAACCGGAGGGGTAGTCCCCCCTCCCCCGCTCGCCGGACGCTCCACGCGAAGCACAGGTTATGGAACTGGAATAGGGGTGGGGTGGTCCCCTGTTTTATGCGGAACAGGGGGGGTGGGGGTCTGTTCACGAAAATGGAAAACTGAGGGGAGGGGGGTAGGTCTTAATGGTACTAAGGGGGGTGGGGGCTGGTGCTGAAGGGGAGGGGTATACCCCTAATTTTTGAGATTATGATTGGATAGTCCTATGTATGATAACTCCCCCCAGAGATTTTATAAAAATTTGTGCCATATAATCGAAAATGATTTAGTTCAAAAACGAGGGTAATACCATAATTTGACAACCATGTTGTGATATATATAAGGGTTATAAAAAACTGAAGATTCATAAACACAGTAATCCAATAGCCAATTTAATGAAGGAAGGAAATCCCTTTACACCAGATTACCCAGTTTCTCCCGATTTGTTTGTTGGCCGGACTGATCATTTATCTTCGGTACAGACATTATTACGAGAAACTTCCTTCGGCGCACAACGATATATATTTGTGACTGGTGAACGAGGTATTGGAAAGACTTCTTTTGCATCTTATTGTTGTGAAATGGCACAGAAAAAGTGCGGGTATTTATCCGTATATGTTTCGGGTAGCAATGCACATACGATTGAAGAAATTACCCGGTTAATTTTCGAAGGCATCCTAAAAGAAACAAGTAAAAGTTCGTGGTTTGATCGAATAAAGGGTCTTTTTGGAGATAATGTTGCACAAATTGATTTATTTGGGGTTGCTCTTGAATTCAGACCGCCCCCGGATAAATTGAAAGGACTGACGGGACGTTTTTCAGAAGCAATCTCAGAAATATACAATAGTATTCAACCAGAGCAAAAAGGAATATTTATTATTTTAGATGATTTGGACGGATTAACAAAAACTTCAGATTTCGCACTTTGGTTTAAAAGTTTTGTAGATTCAACCGCAATTCATTTTAAAAATTTACCTTTGTGTATTATGATAATTGGTGTTCCTGAAGTTAGGAAGGAATTAAGTGATCATCAACCGTCAATATTAAGAATTTTTCAAGTTGTTGAAATTGAAAAATTATCGAATGAAGAGGTTTCTGATTTTTTCATTAAAACCTTTAAAACCAAAGAGATATCTATCGAAGCGCCTGCTTTGAAGAGTATGGTCCTTTTTTCAAGCGGGCTTCCGAATATTATGCAAGAGATTGGCTCATCAGTATTTAGAGTAATTGAAAAACCTATCCTCACGCTTAAAGAAGTTCATAGGGGGTTATCTGATGCTACAGATATCATCGGTAAAAAATACTTACATCCCAAAGTGTATGACACTTTAAGAAGTCCAAGATATTTCTCTATTTTAAGTAAAATATCTGCAGTTGAATTCCATGCACCCTTTAAAAAATCAGATGTAGAGAAAAATCTCACTGATGCGGAAAGAAAAATTTTTCATAATTTCTTAAGAAAAATGAAAGAACTGGGAGTAATTGTTCCTGTGCATGAACTAGGAAGCGGATACTATCGATATGTAAATCATTTGTATCCAGTATATATCGACATTAAAAGTCAAGAGCAGAAAACTCAAGAGTTAAAGTGAAATTGATATTTAATTTTGCTTCCAAATTTTCCGCTATTTTTTCGATTGTCCCACCCATCCCAACACTGATAGGAAGGCCAGAATTCTGCAAAGATTTCTTTAATCAATATTGCACTTCCTTGCCCCGCCGTGCCCCGAGAGGGGCCCTGAGGCGCGGAGCCATCGCTACGCTATCAGAGAAAAGCAGAAAATACACAGTTCTTTTAGAAGGAAAACTTCCCTAAAACAAAGCGACGCCCAGGTCGGAATTCGAATCCGAGTCGATTGCGTGACAGGCAATCATGATAGGCCGCTACACTACCTGGGCATTTGGTACAGTTTATCCCGCCTCCCGGATTCGGACCGGGGACATCGCGGTAGCCGCGCAGTTGCCGAAACCGGCAAACCATACTACAGCCGCGCACTCTACCAGGCTGAGTTAAGGCGGGGCACTGCCTAATAAGATAGGGCCAGTTTCCTATTAAACATATCGTAAGAAAAGCCTGTTTTCCGGGGAAGATCCGGCAGAAAAAAGCGTGGTGCAGGGTTTCTTTAAATAATCCGGGCTCATATGAATTACCATGGCTCGCAAGGATTTTGCGGGGGATCGTTTTCTTCACCGATAGCCGTGCGAAGAATGACGTGACCGTTTTTGATACGACACTCCGCGACGGGGAACAAACCCCGGGGATTGCCTTCACATTCGAACAAAAGATCGAGATTGCCCGTCAGCTGTCTGACATCGGCGTGCATACCATCGAGGCAGGATTCCCTGCGTCATCGGCCGCCGAGAAAGAGACTGTTGCCGCGATCAAAAAACTCGGGTTAACCGCGAACGTCTGCGGGCTCGCCCGCTCGGTCAAAGCCGACGTCGATGCCTGTATCGACTGCGACGTGGACATGATCCACGTGTTCATCCCGACCTCGGACATCCAGCGGGAGAACACGATCAACAAGACCCGCGAACAGGTGCTTTCGATCACCGGCGATATCGTCCGCTACGTCCGCGACCACGTGGACATGTGCATGTTCTCGCCGATGGACGCTACCCGGACGGACGAGGACTACCTCGTCAAGGTCTGCCAGACGGCAGCCGAAGCCGGCGCCACGATCATCAACATCCCGGACACGGTCGGGGTCATCTCGCCGTCGGGGATGAAGAGGCTCATGGGCCGGCTCGCCCGCGAGGTAAACTGTCCGCTCGACGTCCACTGCCACAACGACTTCGGTCTTGCTGTGGCAAACACCATTGCCGCAGTCGAAGCCGGCGCCTCGCAGGTGCAGGTGACGGTGAACGGACTCGGCGAGAGGGCCGGGAACGCGGACCTCGCCCAGACCGTGATGATCATGGAGTCGATCTACGGGATCCACACCGGGATCAAAAAGGAGCGGCTCGTCGAGACCTCACGACTCGTCTCCCGGTTCTCGGGGCTCGCCATCCCGCCCATCCAGCCGGTTGTTGGCGAGAACGTCTTCTCGCACGAGAGCGGCATCCACACGCAGGGCGTCCTTAAGTGCTCCGACACGTTCGAGCCCGGCATCATGACCCCCGAGATGGTGGGCCACCGCCGCAGGCTGACGCTGGGTAAGCACGTAGGCAGGCACGCGGTCCGGCAGATGCTTGTCGATGCCCACATCGATCCCGACGACACCCAGCTCGACATCATTGTCGAGAAGGTCAAGGCAATTGCAAGCAAGGGCAAGCGCGTCACCGAGGCGGACCTCTACGAGATCGCTGAGAGCGTCATGGGCATCCCGGCCGGGAAAAAGATGCTCCAGCTCGAAGACATCGCCATCATGACCGGCAACCACGCGATCCCGACCGCAAGCGTCCGGGCTCAGGTGAACGGCACCGAGCACGTCTTTTCGAGCGTGGGTAACGGCCCCGTCGATGCCGCCTTAAAGGCAATCGTCGGGATCATCCCGTCCCGGATCCAGCTGACCGAGTTCAACATCGAGGCGATCAGCGGAGGTTCGGACGCAATGTGCCACGTGACCATCGCCGTCGAAGACGAGCACGGGCACGTGTACGACGCGAGCGGGAGCGGGGACGACATTGTCCTCGCCTCGGTCGATGCACTCGTGAACGCGATCAACCTCACAAGCAGGGATTAACTTCCCCTTTTTAGCGCCGGTGTACCGGCGATCTCATTTCGGAACATTTTTTTATTTTTCCCTCTTTTTCCTATGAGCTGCGAATGAACCTCCACGACGTCAGACTTTTGCCCGACGCCCTCAGGTTCACTCTGGGGATGTCACGGGAGACCCGCCCGTATTTTGTCTCCTGTGAAGTGACCCTGCGGTGCAATCTCCGCTGTGAATTCTGCAATATTCCCTCGTTTAACGCGGTGCAAAACGAAGCCCCTGCCGAGCAGATGCTCTCCCGCCTCCGCGAAGCCCATGCCATGGGCTGCCGGATGATCTCCTTTACCGGGGGAGAACCGCTCATGCGCTCCGATATCGACACCCTTGCCGAGGGGTGCAGGGAACAGGGCTACTTCACCGGCCTTGTCACAAACGGTCTCCTGCTCGGCGACCACATCAATGCGGAGTGGCTCCATCGCCTCGATGCACCAGCCGTCAGTTTCCTCGCCGATGAGGAGTCCTTCAACCGGACCCGGCGCCACCCCCGGGCCTATGCCCGGATCGCGGGAAATATCCGCGAGGCTGTCGATGCCGGGCTCTCGCCCGTCCTCTTTGCCACCCTCACCCGCGACACCTTCTGCCATGCGGAAAAGACCGCACAGTTCGCCCATGACCTCGGCCTTAAGGTCTTTTTTTCCCTTGTCCAGCGGGCACCCCGGGAAGAGTTCGATACCATCGATTACGCAGCCCTCAAGATCGCCGATACAGAAGATGCCCTCAACGCCCTTGCCCGGCTCAACAACGAGTACGGGTGTGTCCGGTTCGACAGCGATTTCGAGCGGATGCAGGCAAACGGGGGATTCAACGACACCATCGACTGCCTTGCGGCACAGACGGTCATGACCTTCAAACCCGATGGCAGCGTCTGCCTGCCCTGCCCCCACTATTCCCTGCTTTCGATACCGCCCGAAATGCCCCTCGCCGCTCACTGGTCCGGGGAGCAGGCAACCCGTATCCGCAGGGCAAAAGGCACCCTGCCGTTCTGCCGGGACTGCCAGCAGATCTGCATGCACTTCCCGTCTCTCTACGGCCACCCGGTCAGGGCTGTCCGCTGGCTGGTAAAAACGGCATTATAGGAAAGAAAAACCAAAAAGGCACTTTTTAAGCCTGAAAAAAGTTATGCGGCATTCGGGGCGGTCTTGCCCTCGAGTGCGGACTTGATCTGGGTCTGGAGCTGCTCGAATTTCCCCTGCAGCATCTTCTCCTGCTTCTCCAGGGACTTTACCCGGAGTTCGAGGGTCTCGACCTTCTCGGTGAGCTTCGTGTTCACGTAGTCCTTCTTTTTCTGGACCATGATCGTCCCGATGCTCATGTACATGGGGGTGTCTTCGGTTGCATCGGCGATCTCTTCCTGCGCACGCTTGGCCTCGCGTACTGCCATCTCGTACTGGGTCTTCTGCTGGAGGATCGTCTGGAGCTGCTGCTGGATCTGCTGGAGCATCGCAAACTGGTTCTGGACTTTCGGGGAAATGTTCTGCATGATCTCGTCTTCCGTATCTGATTTCGCCTGCTACCGATAAAAATGATTCCAAAAACGCCCTGCCGCAGGAACCGGGGAGAAAATCAGGCAATATCCTGCATCTCATCAGCCACGTTCACGAGACGGAGGAACATGTTGAGCGCCGCACGGAGAGCCGCAAGATCCTCTGCCTCGACAACGAGGACAAGCGTTTCCCCTTCCAGCCGGCAGTGCGTCCTGGACCGGGGGTTTACCTCCTCGGCAAGCTCCGGGAGAAGCGAGCAGTAGATCCGTTCCGCATGGGGTGTCGTAAACCGGAACTCGGCTGTATGGGGAAACACGGTACAGTCACTTCGTAACGGTACGTAGGAGAACAGGGATATTAAAAATGAGCGGCCGGGAGAGCCCCCGCGGCAATATTACCTGGCCTTGAGCTCTTTTATCGCTGCGCCGCGTTCCTTAAAGAGGATGCGGTGGCCGCAGTAGGGACACCGGACGTTAACGTCGATCTCCACTTTCTGCTTGCACCGGGCGCACTTGTAGGTACTTGCCATTGTGATATCCGCTTACTGGGTCTTCTCTTTTAAAGCTGCTTCCGACTCTGCTGCTGCAGCGCTGCTCGTGCGGTCGATGGCGCGGAGCGCTACACGGAGGGTCGGGGTCTCGGGCTGGTATGCGCCGCCGGCAAACTTGTAGCCGCACTTCCGGCATTCCCAGATACCGGTACCTGCACGGCGGACCGAGATATTATCGCACTTCGGGCAGCGGTGGGCCGCACGGGAGATCTTTTCCATCTCTGCGACTCGCTTCCTGACAAAGCGTCCGTACCTGCAGCCGAAACGACCGGCACTGCCGGTCACTCTTCCTTTTGCTGAATTTTCCGAGCTTGCCATGATAAACTATCCACCAAATGGTCTTCCTATATTTGTCGTCACAATTAATATACTTGATTGAGGACCTTGACCTGTCCTTCGCCTTTGGAAATCTTGTTTATGAGATCGTAGAACTCGCCCTGGATGCCGGCCGGGATCCGGACCACGCAGACCCAGGACCCGTCCTTCTGCCACTCGTCTTTCTCCATGGTGCTCGCCGAGGCGATGTCACCATAGGCCCGCGCGGCAAAATCGGGAGGGATCCTGATTGCGAGCCGGAGTTCCTCAAAGCGTATCGGGAGGAGGGGACGCAGCGCCTTCATAGTCTCCTTGACCTGCTCGTCGACGTGCTTAAAGGGGTCGATGTTGACCCGCGCCTCTTCCATGGCCATTTCGATCCTTTGCGGCGGGTGCGGGTGACCGGTCTGGGGGTTGACCGCATTCCGGGCAATGAACGTGATGACCTGGCGGCGCTTCTCCTCGGTCATCTGCTTGCGCTGTTCGGCGGTGAGATGGATCTCGCCCTTCTCGATGATCTTCTTTGCGACCGTTGCAAAATCGGTCGTGTGGAAGACCTTCATAAGGGCTTCCTCGGATGCGCGGGTGCCTCGTGAGGAGTTCCCGAAGATATCGAGAGCCGCGACTACGTCCTCCATGTTGAGGTTCTCGCCCTGCCGCACTCTCGCGGCAAGATGGGGGTCTACGAGGACTTCGAACTTTTCACCGTAGCTTTCGAGCCGTGCGACCACTGCGTTCTCTAACGAGATCATACGAGGTCACTGCTTGAACTTCTCAACGTACGATGCAACCTCTTCCTTTGGCATCTTCTTGAATGTCGCATCGTCTTTTCCGACGATACCGATCTCGACGGTGGTTGCATCGAACTTGCCCTCGGTTGCCGAGTGCAGGGCCTTAAGGCCCAGAAGGATGGCGTCGCCGATGGCGAGGTCCGGAGTGTATTCTTCCTCGAAGACCTTCATTGCCGCCGGCCTGCCGATCCCGATACCGGTTGCCTTGTACTCAAGGAGCGTGCCGGAGGGGTCGGTCTCAAAGAGCCGGCACTCGCCGTCACTGACACCGGCAATCAAAAGCGCTGTGCCGTACGGGCGGATGCCGCCGTACTGGGTGAGAGTCTGCATGTGGTCGCAGAGCTTCTTTGCCAGCGCCTCGACTTCGATCTGCTCGTCGTAGGAGACCCGGTTGATCTGGCATTCGACCCGTGCACGGTCGACAAGGGCACGTGCATCGCCTACAAGGCCCGAGGAGGCTACCCCGATGTGGTCGTCAATCTTGAAGATTTTCTCGATCGAGGACGCTTCGAGCAGCTTTGAGCTGACGCGCTTGTCGACAATGAGCACGATCCCGTCTTTTGCCTTGATCCCTACTGCGGTCGTGCCGCGTTTTACTGCTTCCCGGGCATATTCCACCTGGTACAGCCTTCCGTCCGGTGAAAAAACGGTAATTGCCCGGTCATATCCCATCTGGTATTGTGGTTGCATGCAAAATCTCCAGATCTTCTGTTGTCAGATACAATCGGCGTGTATTTTTAAATCCCTTTTCAATCACATCAACCTTATGCCCGCGCCGGGCCACGATTGCGACCGGGGCACCGCCGAACTGGTATTCCGGTTCTGTAAGAGCAGCGCCGTCCGCGGCAGGAGATTCCGGCCCGGGCGGCAGGGGACTGGCATCGTCATAACCGGGTAACGGGCCTTCAGCAGGGGCCGGTTCAGCATGCACTTTTTCCTGGAAGGCCGCAATCCGTTCGCGGAGGGATTCTACCGTCCCCGAGACTGCAAGGATCCGGAGGGCAACCGGGATCTCCCGACAGGCGCCGAGCGTAGAGAGCGCAATCATCAGTTCCCTTTCTGTGCCCCGGCGGCAGCGGAACAGGGCGCACCCGCTCTCGATCCCGATAACCGAGGGCTGCATTGCCGCAGCAACAAGATCGCCAAAGAGCGAAACCACAGCCTCGTACATCGCGTAATAGAGGTCTTTTGGATCGACCTGCACGCCATCAGGATCGATCCGGGCGAGCACGTACCTCCGCTTCTCCCGAAGCGTGGGGGGTCGGACTGCCATGTCAGATCACCCGCACGGGATTCTCTTCCGGTGCCGTCACCCGGGCTACGCCGGCAAGCGCAGCCTGCACGCCGGTCTCGTCCATGCCAAAGAGCGAACACAATCCCGTCATTTCACGTACAGCCCGCATCCCGAGCACGGACCGGGCCGAAGAGGAGATCGTGAGGGGGAATTCGAACCGGCGTTCGAGCACCATCACATCAAGATACCGGTGGATTGCTTTCTGCCGCTGGTGACCCCGGCCAAAGATGACCGGCGCAAGGTCGATGTCGACAGCCGTGTTGTTGTCGGCTGCAATCTTTGCCGTCACGTGGTCGAACGCGTGCTTGTCGGCTGCATAAATTCCCCGCAGGATGTGAACGCCCCGCGTATTCGCAACGGTCCGGATAAACCCGTTATCCCCGACCTGCACGGAGACTATCGTGCCCGTACCCCGGCACTTCTTTGCCCGGTTCTGGACATCCTTTGCAGGAACGCCGCTTACGTAGATCCCGGGGACCACATCGATACCGCAGACCGAATGCGCCTGCGCATCGAGGGCTACGATACTGTCAAAACCAAGCGACCGTGCTTCGAGTGCGAGCCGGCGGACGGATGAATCACCGACTGGATACGGGACAACACAGGCATCGGTGATCTTCATGGAGATACCATTGCCATAAAAAAAGATAAGATTATTTGCCCTGGTTGGCGTTGGAGCGGATGCTCGGGCGGGTCTTCTCGGTTCCCTTGCCCCGGGTCCGCATGCCGCGGCCCTTACGGCCGGCGGAGGTCTTGCCGCGCTCGGCACGGCCGCGGTGGGTGGGGTTTGCCATCCATGCGAGCTGCTTATCGCTCGTGATCGACGGGTGGTGACCGTCAACGAGAATGACCTCGTAGTACTTCAGCTTGCCGTCCTGGCCTACCCAGTAGGAGTTGAGGACTTCCATGTTCGGGTAACGGCGGGACGCACGCTCTTCAGCGATCCGCTGGATGCTCTTGCCTGCAGTGAGCTTGTTCTTGCCCATGCGTGCTGACCGGCGGGCCCGGACATACCGGGATGCACGGCGGCCGCCGCGGCGTACCTGGACACGGACAACTGCAATGCCCTGCTTGGCCTTGTAGCCGAGCGAGCGGGCGCGGTCGATACGGGTCGGGCGTTCGATGCGGACAACGCTGCCTTCGCGGCGCCATACCTGCATCCGGTCCCAGAGCAGTGCTTTTACGTCGGACTTGTCAGGTCTTGCCCATGCTTCCCTGACATATGCATACATTGATTTTACCATGTGTTATTGACACCTCAAGGTTCAGCCGGTAAGGCTACATTCCTTTGAACGGGACGAATCCCGCGGTTCTATAGAATTGGATGGAGGAGGTAATAAAGGGAGAGGGCAATTTTCAGTGGAAAAATTCAAACGGGACAGAGCTCGTTTTCTGGATCATGATGTGTCGATGCGATGTCTGCTGCCGCACCCGGCAGGAAGCCCCGCGGAGGTTTGATTACCCATACAGATGAGAAATTTCGGTAATGGGTAGCGCAAAACCCGACGAGGCGTTTTAGAGCGTAGGAAATCGTTACGGGGGTGCCCAGCGGCGGGGCGAAGCCCCAAGAGCGTCCCCATTCTCTGAAATTCACTCCCCCTTCTTCTTCTCGACAACGTGAATACCCTCAATCCTCGTTACCGGGTACTGGCCGTGCTCGTCCTTTTCCGCGGACTTGACCATGTCCCAGACGGTAAGAAGCGCAACCGAAACACCGGTCAGGGCCTCCATCTCTACCCCGGTCTTGCCGGTCGATTTCGTAGTAACGGTTGCCTCGATATACCCGTCGCCCTCGGCAAAATCCACGGTGATTGCCCCGAGCAGGATCGTGTGGCACATCGGGATGATCCGGGGCGTATCCTTGACCGCGATGGTGGCGGCGACCCGGGCCGTGGCGAGCACGTTCCCTTTAATGACCGTTCCCTCGCGGATCGCGGCAAGGGTTGCGGGGCGCAGGTAGATCCGCCCCTTTGCCACTGCCTCGCGCACTACGTCCTTTTTCGCGCTGATATCCACCATCTGTGCCTTACCATCGGAAATATGGGTAAACTCCACCATGTTACGGTTCTCTCCTGTACAACTCTTCCGGGATATAGTGCACGAGATCGGATGCAAGCATCCCCGCGCCTTTTACTGCCGCCACCCGCTCCCCGGCCTTACCGGTAACGTACGCTGCAATGCAGGCCGCCTCGAACGCCGGCAGGTGGCAGAGGAGCGCTCCCGTAACCCCGGCGAGCACGTCTCCCGTGCCGCCAACGCTCATGGCCGTGTCGCCGGTCCGGTTAAACCTGATCCGTGCACCGTCCGTGATCACATCCACCGGCCCCTTGAGGAGGAGGGTAGCGCCAAGATCCTTTGCCGCTGCCCGGGCAGCCTGTGCCCTCCCGCAGGCATCGGCCGCATCGGCAGGAAGCCGGTGTCCGCCCCCAATCCGGGCAAACTCACCGGCATGGGGGGTGTATACGGTCTCTTCGGCCGCCTTCGGGAGCGGGAGCCGAAGGGCGTCGGCATCGAAGACCGCCTTTTTGCAGTGCGGGGCGATGGCACGGATAACCTCATGGCTCTCTGTCCCGAGCCCGTTCCCGCAGACAACCGCATCCGCTTTTTCTGCAAGCGCAATGAGCCGCTCTGTGTGTTCCTCACCGATCCGGTCGCCTTCAAGGCGCTCGTAGATAAGGTCGGGCACCGGTTCGAAGACCGGCGATGCGATCCTGACGATATCCGCCCCGGCCCGTAGCGCCCCGAGGCCGGCGAGGTACGGTGCGCCCTGGTACGGCCCGCCGCCGATCACGAGCACCGTACCCCCGTCGCCCTTGTGGCGTGTCTGCTTCCATGAGGGAATCAGCGAGAGGTCCCCGGGCCCGGTGCAGATCTCCGCCTCAATCGGGATGCCGATATCGATGATCTCCGATCCCTGTTCCTTGGGGCGGTGGAATGCGCAGATCCGGTCGGCCCGCATTCCCGGGGAGGGAATGTCGGCTGCCACAATCTTTGCCTGCGATGCATTCGCCATCGCGATGCAGGTGGCGAGGGGTTCCCGGGGCGTCCCCGAGATCCCTGTCCCGAGCAGGGCATCGATAATCACATCGGCCTTCCCAAAAAGCGGGGCAAGGGTGCGCAGGTCGTCGGTCGATACAAATGGCTGAAGCGCGACCCGGGCGCCCTTGAGGGCTCCGAGCTGCCGGGCAGAGGACGGACTACGCTCACCGTGATCGAGATAGCAGACCGTGGTGTCCACCCCCCGCTGGAGGTACCGGGCCGCCGCCATGCCGTCGCCCCCGTTGTTCCCCCGACCGCACAAGACAAGCACGGTTTTGGGGCCGTATTCGAGCACAGCCTCGGCAAGCGCCCTGCCTGCGCTCTCCATGAGCTGGAGCCCGGAGACACCGAGCGCCTGTGCATTTGCATCGATCGCACGCATCCGTTCAGGGGTGACAAGCCCTGTCTCGGCAAACTCCTCCGCACATACTGTCAGGTCGGGCCGCATGATGCCACACTTCATCAATTAAGACCTCCATAGTAAATAGACAATGGGTTTTTCTGATGATGTGAAGGCAGCAGCCGAGCAGATCGCGGCTGCGCACGAGATAACCATCATCTCACACATCGATGCAGACGGAATTTCCTGCGAGGCGATCCTCTCGCAGGCCATCTCCCGGCAGGGCATTCCCGTCAGGTCCGTTTTTGTCCGCCAGCTCGAACCGCTCACCATGCCGCAAGTGCCGGACGACGATTCCTTCAAGATCTTCTCCGATCTCGGCGCCGGCCAGCAGAACCTCCTTGCGGCAAAGGGCCTCAAAGAGAAAGACGCACTGATAGTAGACCATCACGTCAGCCAGCCCGGCGAGATCGCGTACCAGCAGGTCAACTGCCTGCCTTATGGTTACGAGAAGATGAGCGCTGCCGGGGTCTCCTATCTCATCGCAAAAGAGCTCGACGATGCAAATATCGACCTTGCAAAGATCGCGGTGATCGGGAACGTCGGGGACATGATGGCCCGGGAGACCTGCGGTCTTATCGGGCCGGCACGGGAGCTCATCGTCGAGGACGGGGTCCGGCACAAATCGGTGAAGGTCTGCAAAAAAGACCTCAACTGCTACGGCACCGCCACCCGCCCGGTGTACCTCTCGCTTGCCTATAACGACGACCCGTTTGTGAAGGGGATCAGCAACAACCCCGAGGGAGCCAAGCAGTTCTTAAAGAAACTCGGGATCCGGCAGCAGACCCCGGACGGGCGCTGGTATGTCTGGGAGGAGCTCTCGGACGACGACCGCCGCACGATCATTTCGGCGCTTGCCGAGCAGCTGATCGCAAACGGCGAGAGCGTGGACCGGCTCCTTGCGGAAACCTACCGCTTCCCCGACGAGATCCCGAGAACCCCGCTCCGGAATGCCCAGGAATACGCAACGGTCTTAAATGCCTGCGGCCGGTGGACCAAGCCCGCAGTCGGAAGCGCGATTCTCCGGGGCGACCGGGGGCAGGCCTACCGCGAGGCGGAGCACATGCTCGGGAACCACCGGGCAATCATCCGCAACCTCCTGGAGTATATCCTCGAAACCGGCGTTGCCGAACTTGAAAACGTCCAGTACATCGATGTCGGGGGGAAGTACCCGGACACCATCGTCGGGATCGGGGCGGGGATGGCACTGTCCAAGCTCAACGCGAACAAGCCCATCTTAATCCTCTGCGAGGTGCCCGAGGACAAGAACCTCTTGAAAGTCTCGATGAGGACCACCGAGAGGGTGATTGCCCGGGGCGTCGACCTCCAGCAGGCAGTAAGCGAGGCATCGGCAGAGTACGGCGGCAGCGGCGGGGGCCACAAGATAGCAGCCGGAGCATTTATCCCGAAAACCGCAGAACAGGAGTTTGTCAACCGTGTCAACAGGATACTCGGAGAACAGTTCGCTCGCACGGGTGCAGGCAATAGCTGATTACCAGTTCGGGAGCGGATGCGGCACTGCGCTCTTCCCTGAGGGTTGCGAATTCCTGCTCTCGACAACCGGGAGAATCCGCCAGATCCTCTATCAGGGCACCCGCCTTGCAACCGTCCGTGCCTCGGACGGCAGGCTTACGCTCGGGATAGAGGGGGCAAAGAGGCTCCTTGCCGCCATTCCCACGCCGGGCTACCGGGTCGTGATCCGCGAGGACGTGGCAGAGTTTGTCGAACAGGGCAAGAACGCGTTTGCAAAGCATGTGGTCGCTGCCGACCAAGAGATCCGCGCGGGGGACGAGGTGCTCGTGGTTGCAGAAGGAGACCGGCTCATTGCCTGCGGATTAGCGCTCCTTTCGGGTTCGGAAATGCTTGCATTTAATTACGGTGGAGCCGTAAGAGTACGGCAGGGGAGTGCAAAGAATGCTTCCGGGAAATATCAATCCGCGCCAGATGAAGGCGATGATGAAGAAGCTCGGCATGCAGGTCGAGCAGATTGAAGACGTCCAGAGTATTGTGATAAAGACCCCGAAGGGGAACTGGGTTTTCGATGGCGCCGAAGTAACGGCAATGACCATGCAGGGCGTTACGACCTACCAGGTCACGGGAAATCCCCGCTTTGAGGAAGCGGCAGTAGAGATCCCCGATGAGGACGTGACCATGGTCGCCGAGCAGGCACAGGTCACAAAAGAGAAGGCAAAGGAAGCGCTTGTTGCCACAAAGGGCGACATTGCCGAAGCGATTGTAAAACTCTCTTCCCCATGATCGAGACCGGGGACCGGGTCCTTTTAGTCGGCGCAGGCCGGGAATTTTTTGTCCGCGCCGGCCCGGGGAAACTCTCGACCGACAAGGGCCAGCTCGACCTTGAGCCTCTTGTCGGGGCAACACCGGGCGACGTTTTTACCACCCATATGGGGCAGGAGTTCGTGCTCCGGCTCCCGCGGCCCACCGACTTTTTCGTGCACGGCAAGCGCTCCGGAGCCCCGATGCTCCCCAAAGACATCGGTCTTGTGATTGCCTTTACCGGCATGAACAAGAACGACGAGGTGCTCGATGCGGGAACGGGAAGCGGGGTTGCAGCGATCTACTTTGGCGGGATTGCAGCGCACGTGAAGACCTACGAGGTCCGGCCCGATTTCTCGGCCCTCGCAGCAAAGAACATCAAAGAGGCAAAGCTCGACAATGTGGAAGCCGTTGCCGCCGATGTGCTCACCGCAGAGGGCACCTACGATGTGATCCACCTCGACCTGCAGATCGAGACGGCACACGTGGAGTTTGCCTACAACCACCTCCGGGCCGGGGGATACATGGCCTGCTACACGCCATTTTTGGAACAGATGGCGATCGTGGTCGATGCAGCGCAGGCCCGGTTCCCCGAAGTTCACACTCACGAGCTCATCGAACGGGAGATGACCCGGTCAAAGCGGGGGACCCGGCCGTCTACGAGTGTCAGTCATTCGGGGTATATCACGATTGCGAGGAAGTAGGGCCCTCTTTTTTAGATGCGGAAACGATGCCTGCCACTAGCCGGAATTGATCCGGAAATAACGGGCAGGGCCGGGAAAAAAACCGGCAAAATTATTTTCGCACGAAAAAAAGGTGTGAAGTACGTACCCGGTATCCGGGTAATTACCCGGATACCGGGTACGTACTAAACTGTCCGGATTTTTCTCCGGCGTAACTTTTCCGGCCGATCCGGATTTTTTTCAAAAAAGATCGATCGGCCGAGCCGGCAAAATATTTTCGCGGCCAAAAAAGATCCCGTTTTTTCTTTTCGCTCAGAGAAAAGTACCGGGCCAGCTTGGAAAATTCCTGCACCCGGTTTTCCAACTTCTTTGCGCTTTATACCGCGTCCGGAACCATCCATGATCAGTGCATGTGGAAGGAATGAACCATGACCGCAGCAACAACCGCAACCAAAAATGTCACGCAGGCAATGCAGAAGATCCCCCTTGTCATCCATGTTGCAGGGATCCTGCTCCTTGTCGCGGTCACGGTCTGGTGCGGTCCCGTCGCCTCTGCTCTCCTGTAAGGCAAGACCAAAAAAGAAAGGAAACGTGAGCGGGTTTAGAGGAACGTAAGAGGGTTGAGCTCCGCAGCAGGACTGGCATGCCCCTTGATCCTTTTTATCAGCGACAGTTCGGCAGTAAGGCCGAGCTCCTTTGCATAGGTTTCGGCTAGGGCGAGCTTATCCGAGGTATCCGCGAACTTATCCGGATAGAGGTCTGCCATGGCAAGATAGAGCAGCGATTCGGAAATGAAGCACTGCGCCATCCCCCACTTCGAACCGATCTGGCAGTAGATGGAAAATGCATTACTGTACTTCGCATCGATATCCTTTGGCAGCGGCCGGCCGAACTTCTGGCAGGCAATCCGTGCAAGCTCGCACTCCCCCACGAGCGCATGGGCGAAGCGGCTGATGCTGCGGATGCGCTGCGCTGCCGCCTTTGCCTCCTCGTACAGGCCGGCGGCCCGGGCAAGGTAGGGGTCGGCTGCGGCTGCATCAGGGGCAGCAAATGCATACGCCCGCATCAGCTCTGCAAGCTCCGGGATCAGGCGCACCCTGCCCCAGAACATGCCGTCCTCGTAGACTGCCTCTGCCGCCACGTAACTCTCGCGGGCTTTGTCGTATTCGCCGGTGAGCCGGAAGAGCGTCCCGGTCCTCCGCCAGATATCCGCCCGGATCTCCTCGGTATCCGGGTCATGGCGGGAAGGGTCGGCCTCGGCAGCCTTCTTTGCGGCAAGCGTGAGCCGGGCCGGGGCAAGTGCAGGAGCTGTTGCGCCGCAGATCAGTTCCACCTCGGCAGCGCCGAGCAGGTTCTTTGCCTGCGCAAACAGCGGGGCCACAGATCTCCTTGCATCGGCAAGGAACGCGTCCTTTGCACCGGCAAGATCGTTTTTGTGGAGAAGGACGCTTCCCTTCGAGATCCGGGCGGCGGACAGGATCGCATCCGGGTCGAGGTTCTGCGTGCGGGCAAGGCCGACGCCGTGCTCGAACGTTGCCGCGGATGCATCGTACAGGTCGAGCACCTGGAAAAACTGCGCATACCAGAAGAAGAACCGGGCTTCGTGTTCCTTCGGTGGTGCGGTTGCCACGAACCGGAGAAAGTCCCGGGCGAGAGACCCGTCGATATCGCTTGCCGGCACTTTTCCGGTAAAGATATCCGCATAGATCCCTTCGAGGTAGTCGCCAATCGCTCCCGAGTTCCCGAGCAGCGAAGAGAACGTGCCGTACGCCTCTTCGACCGCATGGCTCCGTTCCGTGCGTTCGCCGATGGCCGAGATCACCCGGGGCTGGACGTTTTCGGGTTTTCCTTCCCCGGCGCTGCGCGAAATCTCGCCAAGGAGGATCTTAAGGTCAAGGAGGCCGCCTGCCGGATTCTCCCGGCAGCGGACAAGAATGTACCGGTTAAAGAGCCACGACCGGCGGATGAAATAGTAGGGGTTGGTACGCTCGTTTCCCGCCCGTGCCACGATCCCGAGGCCGATGAGGACTTCGAGACGTTTCCGGAGCGCAGATTCGGAGATTGCGTGCTCCTTTTTCCCGTCATCCTGCCCGGTATCGTTGACCCGAACGAGGATCCGGGGGATCTTCTGCGGGCCATCGTACAGGGCAAGCAGCGTCCCGCGTCCCGCTGCCGAGAGTCCGGGCTCTTCTGCAACAATTTTTCCAAAGGTCTCCCGGTCCGGGTACATGGTTACTCCAAGGATGGTGCGACAGGAAGTAAAAAGATTCGGATATCTTCCCGGGCATCCCGGACCCGTGGAAAAAACCGCACTCTTTTTTTCCATCTTCGGGCCCCTTATATCGCACCCTCCCCAACATCATGATCAGGCCAGGAAAACTCCTGGACACAAACAATAGCCAGCAGGGACAAGAAACGTCCTCACAGGAATCTATCGGACAGGCCCTTTACAGGAAACAAAAGGGTACTGCCGGTTTCACCACAACGAACGACAAACAGGATCGGCCAAAAACCACCCTGGAACGGCCGGTTCCTGTTGTCAATCCAGTCACCTCATCATACAACGGTCCTTTTTGGCAGGAAGGACCGGCGGTTACGGAACGGGGAGAGATGGCAAGGATAAACACACCCTCTCATACAAGGATCAGGCCTCCTCCAATCCACCCCCATACCCCAGGAAAAACGACTCCCCGTTCCCACGACCGGGCTGCATCTTTTCTAAAAAACCTTCACGGAACCAGTGAAAGATAGGTACATTAGGTTTTAGCGGCATACCTATCACCAGCATACGCTTCGGGAGGGCTTGTAACGCACCACATCATATCCATCGGGGATTTTGACCGCAGCGCGATCGATCGGCTGCTGGACCATGCGGTACAGATCGGGAAGAACAAATACGATAAAAACGCCCTTAACGGCAAAATCCTTGCCGTCCTCTTTTTTGAACCAAGCACCCGGACCAGGATGTCCTTTGAATCCGCAATGGCACGCCTCGGCGGTTCGTCCATATCGGTGAGCAGTGTCGAGGCCTGCTCGATGGCAAAGGGCGAGACCCTGGCAGATACGGTCCGGGTGGTGAGCGGGTACGCAGACGCAATCGTGATCCGCCACCCGAAAGAGGGAGCCGCCCGTCTTGCCGCAGAGTTTGCCACGGTGCCGGTGATAAATGCCGGGGACGGCGCCGGCCAACACCCCTCCCAGACGCTCCTCGACCTGTACACGATCCGGCAGTCGATGAAGATCGACGGGATCGATGTTGCGCTCGTCGGCGACCTGCGCTACGGGAGAACCGCCCACTCGCTTGCCTCCGCACTCTCCCTCTACGGCGTCAGGCTCCACACGGTCTCTCCCCCGGGTCTCGAACTTCCGCCGGGTCTCGTGACCTACCTGACCGGGAAAGGGATGGAGATCGTTGTGCACGAAACCCTCGAAGAGGTGGTAAACGACCTCGACGTCCTGTACGTGACCCGGGTCCAGCGCGAACGCTTCCCCGACCCGGCCTCGTACTTCAACGTGGCCTCCAGCTACCGGATCACCCCCGAACTGCTCGCGGGAGCAAAGAAGAACTTAATCGTCCTGCACCCGCTCCCCCGGGTGGACGAGATCGACCCGCGGCTCGATACAACACCCCATGCAAAATATTTCGAACAGTCGAAAAACGGGGTGCCGGTGAGAATGGCGATGCTCCTGGACGTGATGCAATGAAGCACATCGCAACAACGACCGATGCAGGGGAAGACGTAGGAGAAGGCCTCCTGATCCGGCGGATCAAGAACGGCACCGTGATTGACCACATCGATGCCGGGGAGGCATTAAACGTAGTAAAGATTCTCGGGATCGCAGGGACAACGCAGGAGTCTCTTTCGATTGCCACCAATGTCCCGAGCAAGAACAAGGGGAAAAAAGACATCGTCAAGATCTCCAACCGGGAACTCTCAAAAGAGGAAGTAGACCGGATCGCGCTCATCTCCCCGAACGCAACGATCAATATCGTGCGGAACTTCAAGGTCTGCGAGAAAGAGGGAGTCGAAGTCCCGACCATGATTGTCGGGAGCGTGCGGTGCCCGAACCCCGGCTGTATCACCCGGACAAACGAGCCGATCAAGAGCAGGTTTGCCGTGCTCCCGAACGGCAAGGGCCTGCGCTGCCTCTACTGTGACTCGGTGATAACAAAAGACATCACCAGTTACATTATCTGATTTTTATTCCCTGAATTTCGGGAGTATTTTTTTCTATCGCCAAAAGGGAATTTCCCGGAGGAATTACTTCTGCTCCGGGGGATGCATCAGGTGCCCGTGGGAATCGATCTCCCCGCGCCAGATACGGGTAGAGGAGATCCAGCGCCCGTCCTCCGCGAGAACGCAGGTAATCTGGTGGATGTCCACCTTGCGCAGCTTCTTCTCCCGGCGCATCCTGTTGATCTCGACAGCGACGGGAAGGGTCTCTTCGGAGACGACAATCGCATCGAAGTCCGCGTCGAGCGCCGACCCGAACCGGTCGCTTAAGGGTTCGAGCTCCCAGCGGGTTGCGTACTTCTTTTCCGAAGCAACGGCGACTACCCCTTCGGCGATGAACCGCTCCAGGTCTGCTTTCCGCTCGGCAAACGGGTGGATCGGGTGAACCTTGCGGCTCGCAAAGGCATCGGTTGTGAGCCCGATCACGACCTCGCCGTCGGGCCCCGCAAGCGCGAACGAGCGGGTCAAAAGGCGCTTGTGGCCGTCGTGCAGCGGGTCGAACGTGCCCCCTACCATAACCTTCATACTCTCTGTACCTTAAGTTCCTATGGTATTATGGGTATGGATGGGAAGATTGCAGGGACACCGCTCTGGTGTGCCCCCAATGCAACCGTTGTCGGGAAGGTTACCGTGGGATCCGACGTGGGCATCTGGTTCGGGGCCGTGATCCGGGCCGACAAGGACCGGATTACTATCGGCGACCGCTCGAATATCCAGGACAACTGCGTTGTCCACACAAGCGCCGGGTTCCCGACCACGCTCGGGTGCGATGTCTCCGTAGGCCACGGGGCGATCCTCCACGGCTGCACGATCAGGGACCGGGTGCTTGTCGGCATGGGGGCGATTGTCCTCAATGGTGCTGTGGTAGGCGAAGACACCATCATCGGCGCCGGGGCAGTGGTTACCGAGGGTATGCAGGTTCCGCCGGGCTCGGTCGTGCTCGGCGTCCCGGGCAAGGCGATCAAACAGACAACACCGGCTCAGCGCGAACATATCGTGCAGAACGCAGCCTCCTACGTGAAACTCGCCGGGGAATATACCCATGAGTGAGGTTGTTGTCATAGGCGGCGGCGTTGCCGGGATCCAGGCAGCGCTCGACCTCGCAAACCACGGGGTCACAGTACACCTCGTGGAGCGCGAGCCGACCATCGGCGGACATATGGCACAGCTCGACAAGACGTTCCCGACAAACGACTGCTCGATGTGCATCCTCTCCCCGAAGATGGTGGACGTCCAGAGGCACCCAAACATCCGCATCCACACCCTTTCCGAGGTAAAAAGTGTCGCGGGAACGCCCGGGCACTTTGCCGTCACCATCCTCCGACACCCCCGCTATATCGATATGGACACCTGCACCGGCTGCGGGGACTGCGTGCAGATCTGCCCCGTTGAAGTCTACAGCCGGTTCGATGCCGGTGTTGGAGTCAGGAAGGCGATCTACAAGCCCCACCCGCAGGCAGTTCCCGACCGGGTGGTAAAGGACAAGGAGCACTGCATCGAGTGCGGGCTCTGCTACGACGCCTGCGGCCCGCAGGCAATCCTCCACGATGAAGCGGAAACCGAGATGACGGTAGAAGCAGCGGCGATCATCGTTGCCACCGGTTACGACGTCTTCGATGCAAAAAAGAAGCCGGTCTTCGGGTACCTCCGGAACCCCGATGTCATCACCAGCCTCGAACTCGAACGGATGATCAATGCCGGAGGCCCGACCGGGGGGCAGGTCCGGCGTTTGAGCACCGGCAAAGAGCCAAAAAGCATCATCTTTATCCAGTGTGTCGGCTCCCGGGACATGCCCTTAAACCGCCCCTACTGTTCCTGCGTCTGCTGCATGCAGGCAATAAAAAATGCGATGCTCATCAAAGAGAAGCACCCCGAGATCGAGGTCACGATCTTCTATATGGACGTCCGGGCCTACGGGAAGGGCTACGAGGAGTATTACGAACGGGCAAAATCCGTTGGCGTGAAGTTCCTGCGGGGGATGCCTCCTGAGGTGCAGGCTGACGGGCGCGGCATGCGGTTCGTAGTCGAGAACACCGAGACCGGTGAAGTGCAGACCCTCCGCCCGGAGCTCGTGGTGCTCTCCGTGGGAATCGAACCGACAACCGCAACCGCCGCCCTCGCGGAAAAACTGGGCATAACGCTCGAAGAGACCGGGTTTTACCGGTCTGCCCACGACGCGCTCGATACGATAGGCACGGTCCGGCCCGGCATCTACATTGCCGGTACAGCCATTGCGCCAAAAGACATTCCCGACAGCGTTGCCTCGGGGGAATCCGCTGCCATGCGGGCGTTTGCCGATACCCGGAAACCGGCACCACGGGCGCGGTCGAAATGAAGGAGATCCAGACCCTCTGGTGGGACGATGAGCTCGGCGGCCTCCGGTTCATCGACCAGACCCTGCTCCCGGAGAAGTACGCAATCGTCCGCTGCACCGGTGTGGACCGGCTCGTTACCGCGATAAAACGGCTCGAAGTCCGGGGGGCGCCGGCACTCGGCGTTGCCGGGGGGTACGGTGTTGCCCTTGCTGCGGCAAACTGCCCGGAATCGTCCTACCCTGCGTTTGTAAAGAAGGTCACCCGGGATGCCCTGATGATCCGGGAGAGCCGGCCGACCGCGGTAAACCTGAGCTGGGGCGTTGACCGGGTGCTCGCCCGGGTGCAGGCCGCCTCCGGCGTTGCGGATGCGAAGGCAGCAGCCCTTGCCGAAGCAAAGGCAATCGCTGCCGAGGACACCCGGTGCTGCCATGCCCTCGGCAGTTTCGGGGCAGATCTCCTGCCGGACGAGTGCACCGTGCTCACCCACTGCAATGCCGGGGCGCTCGCCTGTTCTACGTGGGGGACAGCGCTCGGCGTGATCCGCTCGGCCGTTGCCGCAGGAAAAAACGTAAAGGTGATCGCCTGCGAGACCCGGCCGCTCCTCCAGGGTGCCCGGCTTACCGCGTGGGAACTCGCCCGGGACGGGATCGACGTTACGGTCGTCACCGACTCGATGGCGGCCCATATCATGCGGACCGGCAAAATCGACGCCGTGATTGTCGGCGCCGACCGGATCACAAAAGACGCGGTCTTCAACAAGATCGGCACCTATATGCACGCTGTCTGCGCACACTATCACGGCATTCCCTTCTACGTCGCCGCCCCGATCTCGACTTTCGATGCGACGCGGCTGGAAAAGGACGTCGTTATCGAGGAACGGGGCCGCGAGGAGATCGCTCTTGTCGGGAACCGCACGCTACTCCCTGATGGCGTCCCGGTTAGGAATTTTGCCTTCGATGCAACACCGATGGACCTCGTGCGGGCGATCGTCACCGAACAGGGTGTGGTCGTCCCGCCGTTTGACATAAACGAGCTCGTCGCGCGAAGCACGACATACTAACTAACACACCTTCGGACCGGTATTATCCATGGAACTCGACCTGACAACCTGGCACAGTCTTGTTTTTATTGTCGGAGAAGCAGCCATCCTCATCTTTCTCGGGGCGCTCCTTGTCTCCTTTATCCTTGTCGTCATCTCGCTCTACTCGATAAAAAAAGGCAAGCTCTACTTCCCGCGATTAATCCGGGCCGGCATGGTGCTTCTCGAAGGCAACATGAAAGCGTTCTTCCGGCTCTTGGGGCTCGAAGACCGGGACATGCTTACGTTCATCATCAAGATCCACAATACGATGAACGCTGCTGCCTTCTCCGAAATCCCCCTTGCCGACCGTGCAGTCTTTTTCCCCCAGTGCCTGCGCTCCGCAAAGTGCCCGGCGCACCTGACTCCCGAGGGGCTCAAGTGTATTGACTGCGGGCAGTGCACGGTGGGGCAGGCGAGGATTCTCTTAGAAAAGCTGGGATACCGGGTCTTTGTCATCCCCGGCTCGTCGTTTATCAAGAGGATGGTAAAAAAATACAAGCCGAAGGCGATCATCGGCGTCGGTTGCCTGACCGAGGTAAAAGAGGGTATCGATATGGCCGACAAGATCGGCCTTGTTGCAATGGGCGTCGTGACGTTAAAAGAAGGGTGCGTGGAGACGCTCGTGAGCTGGCAGGACGTGTACGAAGTTGCGGTCCTCGGTCTTGACCCCGCATCAATTCCCGAGGACCTTCATCGTCTTGCCGATTAACTTCCCGCTTTTTATCCTGCCGTGGACGGTGATCGTACTCCCGCTTTCAACGTCCCCTACGTGGACGTCGGGCCGGATCATGACGTTTCCCCCGGCGTTTACCGAATAGACCGCACAGTGGTCGAGCAGGGTGACGTCACCGGCCGCGACAAGCGGGCCTTTTACCCGGCAGTGGCTCCCGATGATTGCGCTGCCGCATTCAATATCGAGGGCAACGCTCGATTTTGCGCCCAGTTCAAGCCGGCCGGAAACGACGAGCCGTCCCCAGAAATGGGTCCGGGGAGGCACGATAAAATCGCCGTCGATTTTGACATTTCCCTCGTAATATGCCCCTTTCGGTGCGTAATACGTGCTGCCGTTCCGGATGACGCCTGCCATAATTCCTAAAATAGATGAGACATGGCTATGGCGATAAACTTTCTTGTGGATCGATCCTTTTAGAGAAGGATTGCCGAGAGGGTGAACACCACGAGGGAGGCAAACATCCCGTACTTGAGGAATGTCGTTGCTTCTGTGGCTTTGAGGGCGGCAGGATCGCTGCACGGGAGCGCCCGGGCTGCTGCCGCAAGGATGACGAGGTCGACGATGGCAATCCCGGGAAGGTACCACAGGCCCCACCATGCGTACGGGACAGCGCTTGCCGCGACTGCAGCAACGGCAAAGACAAACGCGAGAATTGCGGATTTTTTCACCCCGATCCGGATCGGCAGGGTATCCGCTCCCCCGGCCCGGTCGCCCTCGATATCCTCGGCATCTTTTAAGATCTCCCGGGAGAGCATGGCAAGGAACGTGATGGCAGCGACCGGGAGCATGTGACAGAAGCCGGTCCACCCGGCAAACGCCCCGCCGAAGAGAAAGATACTTGCCGAGAGGTAAGAGACCGCAGCATTCCCGAAGAACGGTGTGCTCTTGAGCCACGCTGCGTACAGGACAAGGAGGGCGGAGTTCACGATGGCTATTGCAAGGCAGAGCGGGGTGGTAGCAATGCTGATGACGATACCCAGCACAAACAGGACGACCGCGTACGCGAGGGCTGCATCCCGGGTGACAGCTCCCGACGGGATGGGGCGTTTTGGGCGGTTGATTTTGTCGATCTCCGCATCGTAATAGTCGTTGATGACATTTCCCGCAGCGGTCACCAGCATGACGACGACCATGAGCAGGATGACACTAAAAACGAGCGTACCGGTGGCGATGAGATACGCAACTATGGCGGCAAGGCCGGCAACGACCGAGTTTGCCGGGCGGATGATCGAGAGAAAACCTGCTGGCCGCATGTACCGGAGTACCTATCAAACCCGTCTCTTATTAACCTCGCGACAGGTGAGGTGGCTGCCAGCGGGTAGAGAGCTGACGGACGGGACTGCCAGATGCAGGAAAAACGGGGACACTACGGGCGAGGGGGGATTTGAACCCCCGACCATTAGCTTAGGAGGCTAACGCTCTATCCGGACTAAGCCACTCGCCCGCTCTCTTACCAATTGAGGGGGAATATGTATAAGTTTTGCGCGCTCGAATCTCTCACCCGCAATGGATCTTACCGAGGCAACGGAAGGAAAGACGACGTTTTTTGTTCCGGTCCAGGATGCCGACGGGCAGTTCCCGCCGGGGACTGCACCGATCTTTTTTAACCGCCGTATGGAGATCAACCGGGACGCAACGATCCTCCTCCTCTCCCTCCTCAAGCCTTCGGATTACGTGGACGCCATGGGGGCTACCGGTGTCCGGGGCCTCCGGGTGGCAAACGAGACCGGGGTCCCGGTCACCATCAACGACAAGGACCCGGAGGCGATCCCGCTGATACAGGAGAACGTTGCCCGTCTCGGCCTTCCCGTGAACGTTACCTGCCGGGATGCCTGCTCGCTCCTTTTCGATCAGTCGTTCGACGCAGTAGACCTCGATCCGTACGGATCGCCGGCACCGTTTACTGATGCCGGGATACGGGGCTGCCGGCGTTTCCTCCTTGTCACCGCAACCGATACCGCACCGCTCTGCGGGGCACACCTCCACGCCGGCATCCGCCGGTATTTTGCCCGCCCGGCAAACACGATGTACCACGCCGAGGTTGGCCTGCGGGTACTTCTTGCATTTATCGTACGTGAGACCGTGAAATACGACCGGGGTGTAGAACCGCTCTTCTGCTTTGCCCGGGAACACTTTGTCCGGCTCCACCTCCGGCTCACCCGGGGGCCAAAGGCGGCCGACCGGACAATCGAACGTCTTGGTTTCGTGCTCCAGTGCCCGTCCTGCGCCTACCGCGAGGAACACCCGGGGATGTTTCCCCCGTCCGGCACCTGCCCGCACTGCGGAAAGTCGCTTTTCCCGGTCGGGCCGCTTTTCCTCGGGAAAACCGCAAGCGACGAGATGCTCGCACAGATGCAGGAGCTGCTTCCCTCCCTCGAACTCGGGACAAAAAAGGAACTTGCAAAAATCCTCGAAACCTGCCGGGAGGAATTGCCCACCTCGACATTCTACGACTACCATATGCTCGCCCAGAAACTAGCCACCTCGCCGCCCAAAATAGAGGATGTGCTCGAACGGCTCCGTTCGGCCGGGTATGCAGCGAGCAGGACACATCTCTCCGGGACCGGGCTCAAGACCGATGCACCGCTTACGGTACTGAACGATTGTATCAGAAGTCCGGGGAAGTAACCGTTTTTCCCTCTTGTGCCCGGGAAAAATCCTGATAATTCCGGCAAAATGCCGGGTTTTCCCTACCCTCGAAAAAAGAGTATCAGTGCTCGATGATGATCGAGAGGATATCGCCGTCGATAAGATTATGGGAGATCCCGACCCTTTGTCCGCCGTGTTTGACGGAATCGCCCCAGACCCGGGCGTAACGGAACCGGCGCACGAAATCCCGGTGGAGCTTGGTACAGACATCCTCGACCGTACTCCCGGTCCTGACGATAAGCGGGACATCCATGTCGGCTTCCTCGTTCTGGGGTTTTAAGTAGACCCTCATGAACCCGAGGCAGTCGTAGATCGCGTCCTTGAGCTCCTCCATGTGGTAACCGGAATGGGCGGAGATCATGATCGGCGAAGCACCGAACCGCTCTTTTATGGAGCGCTCAATCTCCTGACACTCCGCCTTGTCGATGAGGTCCACTTTGTTCACCGCGATAAATGCCGGGACATAGACACGGTTCCCCTGCACTGCATCGATGAAGTCCTCCTGGGTGGCGTTCCCGCGGATAAGAACGTCGGCGTTCATCATCTTGCTCTCGGAGAGGATCGTCCGGACTTCCTCGATATCGAGATCGAGAGCGCCGACCGCCGAGAGCCGGATACCGCCGACCATGGACTTCTTGATGGTGATATCGGGTTTGGGGACGTTGATCCGTATCCCGGCGTTGTAGAGTTCCTTTAAGAGCACGTTGACGTGCTGGCCGTTGAATACATCGACGAGGATGATGATGATGTCGGCGCTCCGCACGACACCGATAACCTCTTTTCCCCGGCCCTTGCCCATTGCTGCGCCGGCGATAAGGCCCGGGATATCGAGAAGCTGGATCTTGGCGCCTTTGTGTTCGAGGGCGCCGGGCACGACCGTGAGCGTGGTAAAGGCGTATGCCCCGACTTCGCTGTTGGTACCGGTGAGCTTATTGAGGAGCGTGCTTTTACCCGTGGACGGGAACCCGACGAGCACGGCGGACGCATCGCCCGACTTCTTGACCGAGTAGCCTTCGCCGCCCCCGCCGGACTTCATTGCCCGGTTGACTGCTTCATCACGGAGCTTTGCGATCTTTGCCTTGATCCGCCCGATGTGCTTGGAGGTAGCCTTGTTGTACGGAGTTTTTGTGAGCTCCGCTTCCAGCTCGGCTATCTGCTCTTCAAGACTACCAGCCATTTCTCATATTATTCGATGCCCGTTCGGGATATAGTTATTTATGGAAACGACCCGAACTTCAGCCGGATTCACCGGGCAGGTACGGGCCACAACGACCCGCACCGCACCCGGCCCGGTCATTCAGGGAGTGCGACAGGACCTGGCAGGACCCGGGTGAGACCCGGTCCCCTTTCGCGCCCTCCCCCGCGACGGTCATGGCGGCAGGGCGGTGGCATCTGGCAACCTTTAAGTAACTCCATCGCACATGGTATTAGGCAATTAACGCTGCTATAGTGTAGACCGGCCAATCATGCGAGCCTCTCACGCTCGCGACAGGGGTTCGAATCCCCTTAGCAGCACTCCTTTTTCCGATGGGCGAATGCTCAAAAATTCCGCACAAACTAAAATACAGTCGGTATATCTACCGAGATATTCCCGATGTTCACTTAAAAAAAGAGGATTGCATTCATCGGTTTATTACAATTTTCTTTCCCTGATTACATCATGGTTTTCTGAAACACAAACATCGCTTCTTCATTTTTGGGATCTTTTACCCGGATGATATGAAAGCCACACTTATCCACATAGAAGTGGATATTCCTCATCAGACACGGGGGTGTTTCCGTGGTCCAGGTCTTTGTCTGCGGGTACCTCTTTTCTATCTCCAGCCAGGCCTGGTAACCTATCCCTTTATCGAGGCATTTTGAATCGATGAATAATAGTGTCAGGATATTGCTGTTGTCACCATTAATTATGAGAACCGCACCCCCCACCATCTTACCGTCCATGTAAAAACACAGGGGCGTTTCTTCGGGCTTTTCAAATATGCCATCGATAGAAGGGAGTTCCTGGGCATGATCGTCAGCGTCACCATTTTTTGGAAGATCCTCCATGGTAGTAGCAAAAGATCTCTCCATCATGTTTTTTGCTTCGTTAAAATTATCGGCAGTCATCGGGACTATAGTAATTTCGCTCATTAAATGCACCTTAAGGTATACATCAGATTGATTTTGTACCATCGACATGCAAAACCAGATAATCAGACTGCAAATTCCGGAGAAATAAAAGAAGGTCTCCGGGCGGTCATCCGTTCAGTCGTTTTTACTGTTTATTGCATAATCATTCTGACCTGTTCCTCAAATCGGTTATGTTTCCCCAACAATCCAAATTCAACCGGTGAGCAAACGCTACCTGAACTCTGACTCAAAACCGCATCTGATAATATCAGGGAATGATGCGAAGATCCTCTCCTGAAATGGTCCATTCGGCATCTAACTTAATGGCAGGTGAATATTATTTTGTATTTTTACTTTAATCCTTTGATTACGGTCGGATTTGGGATTCTTGTCATAATAATTCAAAAAAATCCTATCGGTTTTTTAAAAAATTGTTCTGTCACACTACTTTCAGGTACCCAAAAATATAGGTCGGGTTCATTGTTAGGGTTCGGGAAAGAGATCCCATCATTGCGATTCCTCCCCCTCCTCGCTTATGCTCGGAGTCGCTCGGGCGCCTCGTCGGGCCCTCGCTGGGCAAGGACTTTGATCGAGATTTTAGGACCCCGGTAAGTGCGTAGCGCAAAACCCGACGAGGCGTTTTGCGCGTCAGACATCGCTATAATTTTCCCAGACGGTGTTGGATTAGGCAACCCCACCTCATGGAAGAGATGTTTTTTACCGGTTCTGCCGGGTAGCAAGGATCACGTACCCGCCATCCGAAGTCTGGATGACCTTTTCTATCGTATCCGGGCGGACATCGGTTATCACAGTCTCCCATTCCCTGCTGCCATCGGCCCGTACCTTCAGGGCATGGGCCACGTCGCCGCCATACGCCCCGGTGTCCCGGTATGCAGATCCCTCCTTTGCCGGGGAAAAACCCGCCGAGAAATACCCTCCGTCAGCGGTCGGGATCACGATCCGGCTTACCGCAACGAGATCCTGCCTGTCGGTGATCGTCCCGTTCCTCCCGAATGTCACGACTTCGGGCCGGATTACAATAGAGCTGTTCCCATCGGTGTGCTGCGCGGGAATAATCGCCCTGACCCGGCCGCCGCTGACATCCCATTGTGCCGGGTACCACAGTACCGCCGGTTCTCCTTCGGCAATCCAGTCAACAGAACCGTTCTCCCGGATATGGAGAAACGCGGTCCGGTGGGCGAGCCCGCCACCCTCCGCCGGGCCCTGCGCATCGATATAGTACCCGGCGCCGCCTTCTCCGGCGACAATCGACCATGCACTCTCCGGCCCGTACGCACCGTACCCGCGCTGCCAGAGGATTGTCCCGTTCCGGGCGATCAGCGTTACCGCAGCCTGCTCCGCGGTCCTGTATGGCGCAACGCATTCGGTGACCGGGATCTTCTTGTCCCCCGCTTCGAGCACTGTTTCACGGCACCCGGGTGTCTCGACTGTCTCGTTTGCGAGCGGGGCCCGGGTGGATACCGTGCCATTCTCGCTGTATACAGCCACCGAGCCGGAGGGATACCGGACCAACAGGCGACCGGCCGCAGCGACCCCGCCATCAGGTGCCGGAGCAAGCGAAAAGACACCCGTCATCCCCGTGTTAGTAACGCCCGCCAGATTCCCGTCAGGATCGAATATCCCTACCTGCCCATCATGGGTTGCGGCGCTCAGGTTCCCGTCACCGGTCCGGATGAGTGCAGTAAGTTCCCCGTGGAGGGCCGGGCAGGGGATTTCGGCGATGACCGTCCCGCCCCGGGAGAGCCGGATGAGCTCTGGCGTAGTGCTCCGGTATCTTCCCGTCGCATTCCCCGCCGCGATTATGAGGTCACCGGTTCCCGTCTCGATGATATCGGAAGCCACATCGTCGTAACCGGTATCAATGGTCCTGCTCCATGCCTCAGTACCATCCGGGTGCAGGGCAATCACGATAATATCGTGGTTCGGGACATAGTCGCCGCAGCCGCAGGACAGGACGAACAGGATGAGGATCGCTGACATTACCGCGAGCGGGGAATACGGAATAGCACGCATAAGGCGATCAGCCGGGATCTATGATCCGACAGATATGAAACTGTTTTTATTTTGCTGCAATGGTTACTGAACCGGCAGACACCGGATTTCTTATAGCCTTACTAGTCCGGACCTGGGGGCAGCCAGTCCCCATACTCTACCCCCCACCCCCCTTCCACTTTCCCAAAAGGGGAGGGGTGCCCTCCGGAATTTCAGCTACCCCCCTCCCCCCGGTTTTCTGTTTTTTATGAACAGACCCCCACCTCCCCTGTTCTGTACAAAACAGGGGACCACCCCTCCCTGCTTCCAGTCCCGGAAGGTGTGTTTCGCGTGGAGTGTCCGACTGGCGAGGGGGGATACCCCACCCCTCCGCTAAAGAACAAGGGGGGTGGGGTCTCGCATGAAAGGGTGGGGGTACCCCCCTCACCACCAAAATGGTGGATACCCCCCTGCCCCCCGTTCATTATTTTTCGTGCAGGCCCCCCACCCCCCGTCCCCTCCCGGTTTTTGTATCACGGTTTTTCCTGTCGTACCTGAAACGATCCTTGTCGTGCCGGCGGTTACTTTCCCGCAGGGAGCAGTTCCTCGGGCAGATTACGTCCCGGGAAGGCTCACGCGGAAAACTCCCCGGAACCCGGGCAGTTCCCGCAGGCCGGTAAAAAAGGAAGAGACCAAAAAGAGCAAAAGCGGACGGTAAAAAAAGATTATGCACCCGTTACCGGTGAGGAGGTCTGGTTATCCGCATTCACCGGTGTATCGGTCACATCCGGTATCGTTGCAAGGAGATCGATGGTCCCGTAGGGCAAGGTCGTGGACTCGTTTTTGATGGCAACACCATTGGAATAGACCGTAACGGTCAGCCGGTCCCCGGACCCGTCGTTCTTGCTGACCGTTGCCGTGACAATTCCGTTATTCCGCAGGATCGGGTAGAACTGGTCGCCGGTATTTGGCTTTACCTGTTTGGTTCCCGTAAGCGGCAGCTGGTTGCCGGGAACCCCGACCGCTCCCGAATAATACTGGTCGTAGATTATCTCGACCCAGACCCCGGACTGCGGGATGAGTTTTGGCGTGGGAGTGGGAACGGGTGTCGCGGTCGGGACCGGCGTGGCCGTCGGGACCGGTGTCGGGGTAGGCGTCGGGGTAAACATACCCATGATCCCTTCGGAGCTTTGTCCGCCTTTGATAAGAACCGCACCGAGAAGGACGGCGACGATAACCGCTGCCGCCGCAATTGCGATGTACATCGTCCTTTTCCCACCGGACGGCGACGGGGACTCCTGGTTGCCCGTTGCCTGCGGAGGGGCATCCGGTGCTCCGCTCTCCTTTCGTAAATCGAGCACGATCTTCTTTGCCCGCTTTGCATGCTCGTATCCCGGGTCGATTGCAAGCGCCTTTTCTATGGACCGGAGCGCCTCGTCGTATTTGCCCAGCTGGACAAGGGCGAGCCCCCGGTTGTTCCAGACCTCCGCCATGGCCGGATCGATGGCGCCCGCTTTGTCGAATGCGGCGACAGCGCGCCGATACTCCCCCTTCTCGAACAGGGCGACACCTTCGGAGAACCATTTCTGAGCGTCATCCATGATAATATACAAAAAACCTTCCCGGCATATAGCGGTTCCTGATTTCTGCATGCCGCAGCGCTTCCCGACAGTAAAAATGCAGGATCCCGGCCCTTAAACCAATACTTTCATAAGGTCAGACACTTAGTTCATCTCATGGTTCCTGAGGAGACCCTCATCTCGGTACGGATCCCGACCAGCCTTGTCGAGAAGCTGGATGCGATCGCGCTGCGGAATTATACCAGCCGCGAGGAAGTCATCACCGATGCCTGTGCATATTATTGCCAGTTCCACGACATGAAGGACGAGCGGTTCCCGGAAACGATGCGCAGCGTATTTTTCAACCTTGCCCGTCACGACGAGGAATTCCGGACACTGCTCCGCCAGGTGGTAAAGGATAACCCGGCGGTCGACCAGAACAATTCAAAATAACCGGTATTTTAAAAATCTCCCCGGGACCCGGCCCGGATGGCCGGGGCGTTCCCCCCCTGTAAATTACCATGTCCGCCTGCTCTTTACTGTTCAGATACAGCCTTATTCTCCTTGCCACCTGTCTCCTTCTTCCCGCCGTTACCGCAGATACCGCACCACTCTGGACCGTGCAGGCACCTGCCGGGGACGAATTTTCCACGGTTGCCATGTCCGGGGACGGATCGATCGTTGTCGGAGGCGGCGACCGGCTGGTCGCGGTTACGGGCACCGGGGAAAAACTCTGGTCCGGCTGGTCCGGGAGCGAACTCTGCATCAGCAGGGACGGCAGGTACCTTGTCACGTCCCAGGGAAACACAGTCAGGCTTTTTTCCCGGGAGGGAATCATGCTCTGGGACCAGTCGATTGGCACCACGGTTACTGCCATCGACATAACCCCGGATGCCGCCATTGTTGCTGCCGGCGGGGGATCCTACGTGCAGTCCTGGTACAATTCCGGTGTCGGTCTCGGGACGAATAAAACGGAGACGGTGCAGGATCTCAAAATCTCCCCGGCAAAAGACCAGATTGTGGTCGGTACCACAAAGGCCCTGCGCGGGTTCAACCTGAGTTATGTCCCGTTCTGGGAGGACGAGGATGTTGCTCCCTCTGCGGTAGCGATCTCGGGAGACGGGAACAGTATCGTAGTCCCGAACGGCAACCATCTCCGGATGTATCATGGCAGCGGAACCCTGCTCTGGGACCGTTCGTTTTCGGGCGGCAGTATCCTCGCGCTTGCATACTCCACGGACGGTTCGACCATCGTTGCCGGACGGGAAGATGGTTCGGTCATTGCAGTGGACCGCGCCGGCAACCTCCTCTGGAAGGCAACGGCCGGCCAGTGGGTGACCAGCGTTGCTGTTTCGGACAACGGCTCTGTCATCGCAACCGGGAGCATCGATCGCCAGGTCCGGGTATTCAGCCGGGCGGGAGTCCTGCTCGGGAACGGTACAACAGAGAATGCAGTTACTTCGCGGTCGGTTGCGGTGAGCGGGGAAGGAGCGCTGATTGTGGCCGCGGACAGCGCCCGGATCTATGCGTTCGCACCGGCGCAGTTTGCGGCAAACGCGACCGTTTCGCAGACAACGGCGACAGTACCGGAAACCCCGGTTACCGTAACGACCGCTGTAGTGCGGAATACGGCAAACCCGACAACTGCCCGGACCGCTTCCGATGCAGGGCAGGTTCTTACGGCAACCACGGCACCTGCGTCAGTGGGGACCAGCGTCCCGGCAGATCTCCCATGGATCCTCGTCCCGGTCGCATTTTTCCTTATTGCGCTTGCAGGGAAACGGAAAACCTGAGAAACCGTTGTCGGGGGATACCCTTAAACGCCGTCCCCTCAAAAAATGGATCCGGTGAATCTGTTATGGCCAAGGTTACTGTCGGCCCGATGTCGTACATGAATGTAATGCCCACCGTCCTCGTGGGCGCGAACGTGAAAGGAAAACCCAACTACATGGCCGTTGCATGGGCTACGGTTGCCTGCATGGCGCCGCCGATGGTCTGCGTTGCGCTCAACAAGGAGCGGTACACGGTGCAGGGCATCGAGGAGAACCGAACATTCTCCGTGAACATCCCGTCCGCCGCACAGGTGGTCGAGGCCGATCACTGCGGCCTTGTCTCCGGGAAAAAAACTGACAAGTCAACGGTCTTTGCCACCAGGTACGGCAAGCTCAAAACGGCTCCGCTTGCCGATGAATGCCCGGTCAACATCGAATGCAAATTGTTTACCGCGGTGGACTGCGGGAGCCACCGGCTCTACATCGGCGAGGTCGCCGAGATCCATGCGGAGAAGTCCTGTCTCACCGACGGGAAACCTGACATCGCAAAGGTCCAGCCCATTGTCTACGCACAGGCCACCTATTACGGTGTGGGTAAAGAGATTGCAAAGGCGTTCTCTGCCGGTAAAAAATACCAGAAAAGATAATTCTGTATTCTTTCTCAAAACCTTTTTTCGCTTGCTGACGGAGATTTGGTTCTCCCGTTCCCTGTGGATCGGTTATTTCCGGGCTCGTTACCGGTCAATCCGCCAGACCATCAGTGCCAGGAACATCTCGTTCTCAAACCGGCAGTTCCCGTCGACCGCAGTCATTTTGTAATACGCCCGGATCTTCCGTTTCGCGGCATCGGTCACGTGCTGGTCGTGGCTGAGGATATCGATCGCATGGTCCGCAGCTTCGGACCACGGAAGGTCCTCGGCCCATTTCCGGCCGGTGATCTTTATTGCCGGCCGATGGCCTTTCAGGTACAGGTACATGAAGGGAAAGACCATGCCCATGGCCGACCGACGGGGGCCCGGCGACCTGCTGATGTTCTTTAGGAGATCCTGCGTCACCGGGGCTCCGGTGCCGGGCAGGGAACCGATATAGAAACAGTGCTTTTTCGAGCAGGCCATCATCCGCTCGAACGTCTCTGCATCCTTGATCGCCGGTGTCATGGAACCAATAACGAGGTCGAACTTCCCCCGGAGCCCGAGTTCGTCGATGTCTGCGTTCCACCACGAGCACTCGATCGTTTTCACCGGCAGGTCTTCCTTTTCTGCTACCTCCCGGAGCCGGGCGAGCATGCCGGAGGAGATGTCGACGCCGGTCACCTCAGCCCCGGCCCGGGCGAGGGGGAGCGAAAGGGAGCCCGGCCCGCATCCGATATCGAGAATTTTTGCACCCTTGACGCGGACGCCGTTTTCTTCCAAGAACCCGATGTTGTCCTGGCTGCGCTTCCGGCTTTTCGGGGAATGGATCTTCTTTGCAAAATCGCCTGACCGTTTGTTCCAGAACGTGGCAAGTTCTGTCTCGGTCATCTGCTCCGACAGGGGATTTGAGGTCTGCCAGCAGTTCGTCCAGTACTTCAGGTTCGCACCCTGCTGGTCCTGCATGTCTTTTTTCATGTTCGTTCCCTTCTTACCGGTTGGTGTCATGGGTGTATGAGGGAGGTACCGGTATAATTCCGTTTGACAATTCCCTTTATTAAACGCAGCAGGTTTATTTTTAAACCAGACCGGCCCCGTGCATACCGAAGGTAAAAAGTGCCGGCTCAGCAGTTCACATGCAGGATTGCAACAAAAGACCGGGTCTCCTCTGCCATCATATCGATTACCACGGGAGTCGGACGGATCACGGCCTGTAACTGCACCAGGATCTCGCGGGCTTCGCACGTAACCGGCAGGCCGCCGTACTGACCGGTCCCGATATAGACTATCTCCGGGCACTCTGCGGCGATAAACCTGAGTTCGTCACCAATAAGCGGAGTGTGGCCATAGGTCTTTTTGAATTTCTTTGCCGCCTTTTTCGGCCGTTTTGTCACGCTCCGATCGGCATGTACGATCACATCGTGGTCGTATCTGACCCGGTCAATCTCCACCCAGCCGTTTCTGGTCTTAATGGTCCTCTCACCGGACAAGCGGTATTTTCCCGAAAGCATTTGGAGCTTTCCGACGGATGAGACAATAGGACGCTATAGCCCTACGGGATCCGGTGAAGACCTAGTAAGGAGAAGAAAAATGAGAGAAACACCTGACGCTGCCGGGTCACTTACTTGCTCACCCGGCGGAACCGGAGCGAGTTGATCCAGCCAAAGACCCCGGTTGCCCGCCTTTCGGGAAAGACGCCTTCTGCAACCGACTTGACCTCCTCGATCGAATAGAATGCCCGGGGGTGGAACTGCTTGACGATGGCGACAACGTTGTTGAGATCCTTTCTCTTGATGATGGTAAAAACCATTTTAACCGGCCCGGTCTTTCCTTCCCCGTTCATCACGGTTACCCCGTAATCATGGGCCCGGAGGTACCGGATGAGATCCGAGGGCTCCTCCTTGGTGATGATCCGGACACTGGTAAGGCCAAGGGAGAGTTTCTCCTCGATCGCCATCCCAATAAATGTCCCGGTGGCAAACCCCGCCCCGTAAGCGATGTAGCAGACGACATTCGTGAGGTTATTCATGACCTGGCCTATGGCCACAAGCCAGATGATCACCTCGAAAAAACCGATAACCGATGGGAGGTACTTGATCCCCTTGGACATGAAGATGACCCTGACGGTATCCATGCTCATATCGCAGATGCGGGCGCCGAAGATCAGGAGGGGCACTACTACGTACGTGAACAGGCCCGAGGAAAAGAATGGTTCGACCATGATACCGTCACTCCTTTATCGGGAGTATACCCGTACCTGTATTTCTCCGTGAGCGTATCAATAATTGGCCCGTGGCAGCAAAAGAGACAGTAACACCCGGTATTCAGGCAGGAACGCCAGTATCCAAGCGGATTTTTATCAGAAGCGGGAAACCGTCGGGATTTTACCAGCAAAACATTTATCTGATGGGACAGAGGAAATGCAGAGATAATCATATGCCGGAGGTGCATGCCCGATGCTCGCAGACCATATCTACCTGTCCCTGGTGATCCCGCAGGGTGAGCGGTTCATCCTGGCAGCTGGCCTTTTAGTCCTGGCCCTGATCATCTCGTACCTGATGGTAAAGGCTATCCTCCTCTCTGCGGAGACCGAATCGGATTCGTAACCGGTTGCAGTACCCTCTTTTTGGTCTAAAAAAGTTCAGACGTAAGCCCGGAGCCGGCGGATATAGGCCCGGGCCCAGAAGTACGCTACAACACTCCCGAGGATATCGCCGACAACCATCCCCCACCAGATCCCGTGCTCCCCGTAGCCCAGTGCAATCCCGAGAAGCCAGGCAAAGAGTGCGATGAAGACCAGTTCGCGCAGGGCTGTTATCGCAAGCGAGGTCAGGCCCTTGCCCACACCCTGGAAGATCGAGCCCGACATCATGCCCGGCGGAACGAACGGGTAAAAGAGGCACATGAGCCCGATAAAGGCGGCAATCGTCGGGGCAAGGTATGCCGTCTCCGGCGAATAGGTAAAGACCGTGGCAATCTGCGATGAAAAAACCCACGTGATCGCGCTCGTGCACAGGGCGATTGCGAGTCCGAACAGGATCGAGAAGTGGTGGATGACCGGCAGCTTGTCGTAGTGACGGCCCCCGTATGCCGCTCCGGAGACCGAGACAACAGCCATTGCAATACCGACGAGCGGGATGATGGCAAACATTACCAGGCGCCAGCCGGCGGTGTAGACCGCAACCGCATCGGTTCCTGCGGTCATCACGAGCATACCGTTTATCAGGATGGCAAGGATCGACATCATAAAAAACTCCGTGCTCGCCGGGAGCCCTACGCCGAGGATCCCGCGGATTGTTGCATGGTCCCAGGAAAAACCCTTCCACGAGAGCGAAACGTAGGTGTCCTTTCTGACAAAGAACCAGTACAGGAGCACGACAGCTACCATGACCTGCGAGACGATCATACCCCATGCAGCACCGGCGATACCCATGCCCGCCCAGTAAATCAGGATCGGGTCGAGGATCATGTTGAGGACGGACGATGCGCCAAAGACGTACATGGTCCGCTTCATATCCCCCTCGGCACGGAGGATGGAGGCGAGCATGCTCGTGACAAGGATGAGGATCGTCCCTGCAAAGACGATATTACCGTAGTCGAGGGCAAGACCCAGGGTATCCCCCGCGCCAAACAGCATCAGGATTGGATCGGCAAAGAAGAGCAGGAGTACGGTCGTGACAACCGAGATCGCCACCATCAGGAGAAGTGAGTGGACGGCGGCCCTGTTTGCACCGGCATGGTCCCCGGCCCCAATCCTTCGTGCGATAAGCGATGTGGCCCCGGCCCCAAGACCGTTCCCGAGGCCGACAAGCACCATAAAGAGGGGCGTAACAAAACCAACTGCGGCAAGCGCGTCCGCTCCCAGGCCGGCGACCCAGATTGCATTGACGAGATTGTACGTGGACATCAGGAGCATGACGACGATCATGGGCCCTGATAGTTTCACGATCGCCTTTTTGGGGTCTCCGGTCAGCAGGGCAACGCCAAGGGTTGCAGGGCCGTTAAGGGGGCTTTTATTGTCTGAGGGGAGTTCGTGTTCGTCCGGCATTTAGTCCGCCTCCATTTTCTCTAACGTATCGCGGCAGGTCAGGGCGACAGATTCTGCCAGGAGGGAAAACTTCTCACGATCAGCCGGGGAAAGGCGTGAACAGGCAAGTTCTTCCCATTCACGGTCGATCCGAAGGAGTTCCGGGGCTATTGCTTCGCCTTTTTTGGTGAGAAAGAGCCGGACGGCCCGCCGGTTCCCGGGATCGGTGATACGACGAACGTAACCTGCCCCGACAAGTTTTGCAACGCTCCGGGCAACGGCTCCCTTATCGATATGGAGGTGCCGGGCCAGCGTGTCCTGCATTATATTCTGCCGTACAACGAGGGTGATGAGGACCGGGAACTGGCCGGCGGAAAGTCCGAAGGGGCGGAGCCGCTCGTTGAGGAGTACAAACTGTGTCCTGCTGATGATCGAGATCATGGCCCCGAGCGGCAGGCGGGGCGTGCAGGGTTCTGTAATATCTGGCACCTTATCTCATGCGCAGAGAACAGGGATAAAGGTTGTCACGGCAACAATTTAAAAGAGGGATGCTGAAAATCCCGATCTTTGCCCAAGCGATCAGATGTATTCCCTTAATTTGCGGGCAAGGGTGAGTTTCTGTTTGATCTCGTTCTCTTTATCTGCCCGGATAGCATCGGCGATCTGATCGATAGGGCGGGAAAGGCGGACCACGTTCTGGGGCCTGCCAATGGATTCGGTCTTCTCCAGTCGCGTCACGATCCAGTCCCGTTCCTTGAGGTACTGGAGCGCAATGCTTACTTCGGGCTGCCGCAGGTCTGCCCCGCGCTCGATATCACGAGAGGTCGCCTCAGGGGCATTTGCAAGATAAACGAGGACTTTTGAAACGGTCCGGGGGATCCCGATGCCGATGAGGAGTTTAACAAACGCTTCTTCCTTCTCGGTGAAAACCTGAACTTTCCTGCCGGACAATTGTATCGTCTCTCCTTAACAAACAAACTGTGTAAATTACACGTTACACCGGGAGCGGTATAAGTATTGTGATATAATGACGCCGGGGGATTCAGGATATCCGCACAATCTTTACCTGGATCTTGTCGCCCTGCTTTTTGATCTCCACATTGATCTGCTTGTCTTTGTAGGCAACCTTGTGGATGCCATACTTGCCAGAAGCAATAAGTTTCTGGAGTTTTGCCATGTCGGCCCGGGGCATGCGCCGGAAATCGTCATCCACATAGACAATCGTTGTCATCGCTCATGTTCTCCTGGCGCCACGACCGGGTGACGCCCGTAAATTTACCATTAAACCCCGCAAGCGTATCAACTTTCCCGCGGTACAGGCAGTATTTCTGCCGGTTCCCCGTATTCATCCCCGGTTTGTGGATTAAGCGGCATATGGGGGGTTTTTTGAGGGAAGCATTAAATACCGTATCCCTTCATATCCCTATGTGATACTAGTATGAGCAGGGAGAAGATCAAGGTTCCAGGTAATGTGTATGAAGAGCTTGTTGCTCTTGAGCACGAAATACACTTTACGCTGGACACAACAGACACGGTAAAAAAGGCAGAAGACCGTGGATACATGGCAGCGGCAAACTGGATCCGGCAGAATGAAAATGCATACAAGGTGGGATTCTCCTGGGGATTTGAACCCATGGCAGAGGAAACCCAGCCGATGATCCGCGACGTACCGGAGAGGAGCGAACCGGTTCAGCGGAGGACGGTCACCCACCCCCCGCCAATCCAGGCAACCCGGCCGGATCCGCAGCCCATCCGCTCCCCGGTAAGGAAAACAACCGGCAAGTCCTCGTCAGGAAACAGCACCGGGATTATTGCCGGGATCAAGAAGTGGATTGACAAATATTTCTGATCTTTCTCCATCCTTTTTCCGGCTGCCGTTATAGGGGAGCCATTTTTCACGATCTTCGCGGTAACCTGTGGTTATCCCTGCACTGACGGGTTATCCGGATTGCAGCATCCGGTATGCAGATGATACGGCACAAAGGCTCATCTGGGACTGCCAGAAAATACTATACCGGGAATTACGATCGTTATGGCACGCGACCTCACAGAGAAGGACATCGACATCCTCAAAAAACTCGCCCCGGAATGCGGGGATCTCACCTGCGGGGGATCCGGGCATATGTTCCACGCAATCCTGCCGCCGGTCTCGAACCACTTTGCAGAGAATGCGGATGATTTTGCCGAACGGATCGGCCGGCTTTCAGACGAGGAACTTTCCTATATCACGGAGAAGATCTTTACCGGCGAAGAGGGGCTCAGATGCGTAGCGGTGGAAGACGCCGAAGCGCTGGTGAAACTCATCCACGACCGGATCTCGCCGGAAATGGCCAAAAAGGTGATCGCAGCCTACGAGTCCGGCGGCGAATGCGAGCGCTAAACCGGGATAACCGGTTATTATTCGTATGACAGACGATACGGCATCCCTGGTTGCAGCACTGGACTCCCCGACAGTAAAAACCCGGAGGGAGGCAGTTCTCCGGCTGGGGAAATCCGGTAGTCCCGATGCAGTCGGGCCGCTCATCCGGATGCTCTCCGACAGGCACCATGCCGTCCGTACCGAAGCTGCGGCAGCACTCGGGAAGCTGGACGACGACCAGGCAGTCCCGGCCCTCATCGAGGCCCTTACCGACAGCGATCCGGATGTGCGGGCCGGGGCAGTCTCTTCTCTCGGGCGGCTGAAAGACAGGCGGGCAACCCTCCCCCTCGCCCGCTGCCTGGAAGATACGGACGACCGGATCCGGGCAGGGGCAGCAGATGTTCTCGGGAAACTGGGCGATCCCCGTGCTGCCGTGCCGCTTGAACGGGTTGCCCGAAACGACCCGTTCTCCAATGTCAGGGATGCAGCAGAGCGGGCCCTTGCACGGATCCGGAAAAAAACCTGAACCCGTTTTACTGCTCTGATCCCCGCGATATTTTTGGTATTGTCGACATACGCGGGACTCAAATACCAGTACTGCCCATTGTGGAATACGGGGAATACGATGCCGGGAATCATCGAAGCCGACGACCTGACCAAGGCTTATAACGACACGGTTGCTGTAAACCACATCCGGTTCTCGGTGCAAAAGGGTGAGGTCTTCGGGATGCTCGGGCCAAACGGCGCCGGGAAAACAACGACCATGCGGATGATCGAGTGCATTTCTCCCCGGACTTCGGGGACGCTTACGGTCTTTGGTCTCGACCCGGACAAAAATCCCGCAGAGATCAAGCAGAAGATCGGTGTAGTCCCGCAGGAATCAAACCTCGACCCGGACTTCTCGTGCGAGGGAAACCTGCTCATCTATGCCCGGTATTTCGACATTCCACCGGAAGAAGCCAAAAAACGGGCGGAGTCGCTCCTTTCGTTTGTTGCGCTCACGGAGAAACGGGATGTCTCCGTCGACAAGCTCTCCGGGGGCATGAAGCGACGGCTCATCCTCGCCCGGGCGCTCATCAATACTCCCGATCTCCTCATCCTCGACGAGCCCACGATCGGTCTCGACCCCCAGGCCCGGCACCTGATCTGGGAGCGGCTCCGCCACCTCAGGGCCGAAGGAAAAACCATCGTGCTTACGACCCATTACCTGGACGAGGCTGCCCGGCTCTGCGACCGGCTCGTGATCATGGACAACGGGGTGTTCCTCGCCGAGGGCTCTCCCACCGGGCTTGTGCAGGAATATGCGGGGAGCGGGATCGTGGAAGCGGATAACACGCCCGAAGTCGTTGCCTGCCTTACCGGTGCCGGCATTCCCTATGAGATCGCCGGCGACCAGGTACAGGTTACCACAGGAGATCCGCGGGAAGTGGCAAAAATCCTGCTCGACCGGTGCCATACCAGCCGGGTGATCACCCGCCCGGCAACGCTCGAAGACGTATTTTTAAAACTGACCGGGAGGAACCTGCGTGAGTAATATGCCGTCTCTTCTCTCGTTTCCCCGGGTCAGCCGGCGTGCAGTCACGGTCTGGAGGCGCAACCTCGACGTTTTCTGCAAGACCTGGAAGGTGAACTTCTTCCCGCCTTTCATCGAGGCCCTGCTGTACCTCTTTGCCATCGGGCTCGGGATTGGCTCCTACGTAGGGATGATGGACGGCGTGCCGTATGTTGTTTATATCGCACCAGCGATCCTCGCCATCTCTGCGATGAACTCCGCGTTTTTTGAGTGCACCTACGGTTCGTACGTGAGGATGTATTACCAGAAAAGCTTCGATGCGATCATTGCAACGCCGCTCTCGATTGAGGACGTGATCGCCGGCGAACTCCTCTGGGGCGCAACCAGAAGTGTCATCTCGGTCTCGATCATGCTCCCGGTGCTTGTCGCGTTCGGCGTTGTCTCGCTCCCGTTCTCGCTCCTTGCCGTCCCGCTCGCGTTTGTTGCCGGGCTCCTGTTTGCCGGGATTGCGATGTGCTTTACCGCGGTCACCCCGGGTATCGACACGCTCAATTACCCGTCGTTTCTTTTCATCACGCCTATGATGCTCTTTTCCGGGACATTCTTCCCGCTCTCGGTCATGCCCGAAGCCCTTCAGTACATTGCTCTGGCGGTCTTTCCCCTCACCCACCTGGTACTGCTCATGCGGATGGCAACGCTGGCTACAGTCGGGCCCCTCGTCCTGCCCAGTATCCTCTGGATCCTTGCCGCAACCGTGTTCTTCTGGGCGGTCTCCATCAACCTGATGCGGCGCCGGCTGATTGTATAAACCGGGTTACCGGGCGCCGGCCCGTCCCTTCTTTCTTACCAGTACCGGGTATCCCGCCGCAGCATCAAGAGATCCCTTTGAAGCGGTCGTCTCGCTTATTCCGAACAGTAATTCAACGCCAACAGCCCGAAGCGCTGCATCGAGCTCCCCGACTTCACATTCCAGGTCCCCGAGAGAAAAATCCTTCTTTAGTTCGCAGAGAAGGATCCCGATCTCCTCCCGGAGCGATGGCGGGGCAAGATCGGAGAGACTCCCCGTCCCCAGCTCATGGAAACTGATTGCCGTCCGGTACACTTCGATATAAGTGACAAGGTCGCGGTAGAGCTCTTCCCGGTACGCCCGGCTGCCCTCAAGATCCGGTGCTGCAAGTTCCTGAGTGGTGCGGTCGTACTCTTTACAGAATTCCTCCGGCAGGGTCACTCCTGCTGCAACTGCTTCCCTCAATGCGGCACGCAGGGGATACTGCTCGAAATATAGGGCGCCGGCCCGGTAGCGCCCGAAACTGCTGCGCTCCCCGGCGTGGCTGCGGGTTTCTGAAACGGCTGTACCATAGCGGTGCAGGCGGGACCGGATATCGTTGTATACAGGATCCATGGGAATACTCGGGGAGGGTTCTTATGAGCCGGGTAAAACGGGATTATCTGGCTGAAAAGGAAAATTCCTCCAGATATTGCCGGGCGTCCCATATATACCTTTGACATCCCCGATACGGCGGAAGTGCCGGTGAGCAGATCAAAAGAAATACTATCGATCACGCGAAAACAGGTGAAGATATCGCTATGAAGAACTTCCGCCAGCTGGTTTTTTTCTATCTCATCACTCTTGCCGGCCTTCTCTGGGCGGTATTTCTCCTCATGGATTCGGACTGGCTCTTCCCGGCGCTTGCGATGGCCGGGCTTATCATCGCCACCAATATTATCGTCCTTGTCCTCTGGTTCAAAAGCTAGCCGGGCACCCGGGTTACCCTGAACACGACCAGTACTTCGCCTTCCACGGTTTCCTGAACGACTTCCTTACATGAATAGCCATACCGATCGAACTGGCCGCAGACCTCCGCGATACCGGTGAGCGCAGAGACAAGGAGTAGGATCCGTCCCTCGGGTGTAAGAACTCCTCCGACACCATCGGCAAACCGCTCTATCACGTCCCTGCCGGTCGCCCCTCCATCAAGTGCATACTCCAGCCAGTCGTCGATCCGCTCCTCCGGTTGTGTCGGGAGATACGGAGGGTTGAAGAGGATCAGATCGAAGCTGCCCCGCAGGCCGGAGAAGAGGTCGCACCGGATTACATCGACACCCTGCTCCCGAGCACAGAACACTGCATGCGGGTTGATGTCGGTAGCTACGATATCGCAGTCCTGCACGAGCGCCGCCGCGATCCGGCCGGAACCGGTCCCGATCTCGAGCACCCGGTCGCCAGACCGTACTTCCGCTTGTGCCGCACGGAGCAGCAGGAGGGTATCGGCCTCGGGCTGGTACACCTGTGCAGGATCGTAGGACATAGGTACTGATGGTGGGGCAAATGAGGGGAAAAAGGATCGCCCGTAACGACGGCAGGAGAAAGGACAATGGCGCAAAAATGACCCGGTTATAATAAACTCACCGGCAGTGTATAAGGGGAAAATGCAGTATTGTTGCCGCTTTCGTCCCGTACCCAGGAACCGCAGGAAAATTGTTCAGGAATAATGAAGGCAAAACGGGATCTCAAGGGTTCCAGAGAATTGGAAAACCCAAAAAAATCCGGATTATTTCCGACGAAGAGATCGTAAAATATCCAGAAAAATCCAGAAATTATTCGAAATTTGCTATCGTTGCAAAATCTTCCAGGTACAGTTCTTCCGGCCTGCTTTTGAGGATCTCCTCGGGAAGTGCGGCTATCACCCGTTCCGTCCATTCAGGGTCAAGGATTCCTGACGACCCCTTGAGGCAGTTCCTCACGGTCTTTCTCCGGTGGGTAAAGAGCGCAAGGACTACCGAGGCATACCGTTTATTGTCGTTTACCCAGAAGATCGGCGGGCGGGGCACGACCTTTACCACCATCGAGTGGACCTGGGGTTTTGGTGAGAAACAGGTGGGCGGGAGGGTAAAGCACTTCTGGACGGTCGCATAGGTCTGGACCATGACCGAAAGCCGCCCGCAGTCCTTTGTACCGGCCTTTGCTGCCATACGCTCCGCAAACTCCTGCTGGTACATCAGGACTGCAACCGTAAACCCGGTCTCCAGAAGCCGGAAGGTGATCTTCGAGGACGCAGAATAGGGGAGGTTCGAGACCACCATCTCAAAAGGAGGGAGCGGGCACTTCGTAGCATCCCCATGCGTAACGGTCAGCCGCCCGTCGGCGATCTCGGAGGCGAAACGTTCGGCCAGCTCGTCGCAGAGCATCCCGTCCAGTTCCACCGCGTGGACCGTCGCCCCCCGGTCGAGCAGGGCCCGGGTCAGGGCACCGTTACCCGGCCCGATCTCGAGGACGACCTTTCCTTTGACATCCTCGGTATCCGCGATCCTCCCGATCGCGTTCTTGTCGATGAGGAAGTGCTGGTCGTGGCGGGCTTTCATTTCGTGGTGAAGAGGTGGTACTTGACGTCCTTGTCCTGGAGCTCTTCGAGGATCCGCGCCTCGATCATCTTCTCCGGGTGGGGGAGCGACTTGATCCGGGTGGAAATGTCAACAAAGCTCTCGAAGGGCTTACGGTTCCGGGATTCAAGCACCTCCCACATCAGTTTCTTCCCGATGCCCGGGAGGAGATGGAGCATGTGGAGCTTGGGCGTGATCGAGATCGCCCTGTTAAAGAACGTAACAAAGTCCGGTTCGCGTTCCTTTACAATCTGCTCGACCATAAAGGGCAGCTCGCCTTTGGCGGTTGGCGTCAGCTCGTCGTAGCTGATCCTGCGTTTCACGCGCTCGATCTTATCCCGCTCGGAATCGCCGATATAGACCTTGTCGTGGAGGTTGATCACAACGTTAGGTTTCGGGATCAGTTCGAGAAGCTTGAACTGCTCTACTCCGATTGCCTGAACGACCGGCTCACGCTTGAACTGGGGTCGCGGATCGTCCATGTGCCCTTTCATGAGCACGTCCAGTACGATCGCGTTGACCTCTTTTTTCTCGGCCTTCATGATGTGCACCTCAGAAGTGCGCCATGACCAGGTCGATAATATTGTCGATCTCTGCCGGTTCGAGCGTGTACCGCTCTTTTGCAAAGATCGCCCGAACCTCGTCGCGGCTCTTGGGCATGATATTTGCAATGCGGTAGGCGATCTCCGGCTTCATCTTCTCAAGCTTTAAGAGCTTGTCCACGAGTTCCTTGGACTTCTCGGGCGTGGTTTTAGAAAGCTGATTGGCATGATCCATGCTGCGCCGGAATTCATATGACATCTCCTTTTCCGCAGCTATCCGTTCTGCTTCCACGCCTAAAAGAGCTGCGCGGAGCTCGGGAAGTGTAACCTTCTCTTCGCTAAGTATAGCCTTTACTTTCATGCCAATCACCTAAACAATGGAATTACTTTTGTGCTTTTAGATGTTGCGGTCTGGCAATAACGGTCTTTTCCGCATTGCCATCGCGAATGGAGAGCATCCATGCACGGCCGCGTTTGCCGATTACCGTGCCGGTAAGGCCGTGGAACCTGCGGTGGGGCATCCCCTTCTGGACGCTCGTGTTCACCACGATGTGAACCTTGTCCCCGACCTCGAACTGCTGGATCACGGAGGTGACCGGCGGCAGCCCGCGCTGTCTTAATTCCTTCTTGAACTTGTACCTTGTCTTCTTTCTGGGTCCGTTGTGGTGTGCCATAGTTATTCTCCCTCCTGTGGTCCTTCTACCTGCACGACATCCAGGCTGGTGACGTGTGCGGGCCGCTTCAGGATCTCGGCAAGACTCGGGATGGTCCTTCCCTGATCGCCTGATATGAGTTCTTTGATGTAGAGGCCGGCTTCGCCGAGGACTTCAAGGATGAACTTTCCGTCCTGTTCCCCCACGCACTCAATACCGAGGACTTTACGCTCCCGGATCTTATCTGCTCTCCGGTGGGCGACCCGTTCGGGCGTGCGCTGATGTATTGTGACGCCCGATAAGGCTTTCAGGGCATTTGCAAGCGTTTCCGCTGAAATCTGCCCCTCAACCTCGACCAGGATCCTGTATTTTTTATGCGCTTTACTTGATTTAAGGGTTTCCACCTCCGCACGGTCGCTCCAGTGCGAAAGCGCAACCGAGACGCGGCCATTGGCCGATTCGTTTATCGCCGCTTCGAGGGCGGAAAGCTCTACGCTCCGCTTTTTCGGGGCATCGACTTCGAGAATGAACGGACGACCGGTGCCGATGCAGCGGGCATCGATATCCTCCCTGCCCGCCCCGTGCAGCACGGCATTCTCCGCTGAGAACGCTTCCATGACCGGCCGACCGATCAGTTCCTCCACCGAGTCCGCATACTGCTTGCCGGTATAGTTGCACTTCTCGCAGCCGGCCCCGCGGCAGGCCCGACAGGGCCAGTGGGTCTGCGGGATGCCCCGCTCGAACTTCTGGTATCTCCCGTAGAAGAAGATTGCATTGACCAGGACTTCCACGTCCCCGGTTGACGGATCCAAGAGGACAGTGACATCGGGTTTCTTGAAATCAACCGTTTTGCCCGTGATGGCAGAGACGGCTTTACCCACCTCCCGGTTCACCTCGGACTTGAACGGCTCCGGGTCGGTGAGGGCGAGGTCGCTCCAGACCATCTCCTCGTTCTCGGCAACAAGGGGCGGGACCCGGCAGCCCACAAGGAAGGTAGCATATTCGTATCCTTCGAGCGCTTTTGCGACCTTCTGTGCCCATTCCGGGACTGCATCGAAGAAGTTGCCGCAGATCCAGCAGGTGCCGGCAGGCTTCTCGTAGGGGATATTCAGTTCAAGCGCCCGGGCGATCCGGAGCCCCCGGCCCCGCTCGTCGTTCGTGAGCCCGTGCGAGCGCTTCCCGAAGAACCGCCCGAGGCAGTGGTCGCAGCATTCGCCATAGGCAAGGATCTTTTCTACCTGTTCGTTTAGTGCCATCCGTTCTTCCTCCGGTCAATCTCGTTTGAGATGACGGTGATCGTGTGGTCGGCGTGCAGGCAGACCGGCCCTACCGAATACCGGGGGGCGTCTTTTATGAGCGCCTCCTCGGCTTCCGTAAAGTTCTGGTGGTCGGAGAGCAAAAACGCCTCCGGCATCTCCTGCACGGTCCGTATATCGGTCCCCTTCTCGTCGAGCACCGCGAATGGGTGTTCGGCAAGAAGCCGGTCAAGCCCGCCGTTTCTCACAAACACCCCCGGTGCCGCCTCGCGGAATTCGCTCCCGCAGGGAATTGCAAGCGCCTTTTTGATGAGCGCCCCCGCACTCCGTTCATCGGGCGAGAGCGAACGGATTCCGTCGCCCTTGAAAAGCACCGTCTTTGGCCCTTTCGGTCCCCCGAGAAGGATTAGGAAACACTCCGCATCCCTCCGCAGGTCGTGCGAGAGGAAGAGCGTGGCGTTCACGCACCGGCAGAGCACGTCCATACGTCCTGCCCCGGGGAGATCGTTTAAGGAAAAGTCCCCGTCCGTGCGGGCAAGGTGCCCGACAACCGCAAACGAGGCCATCTTACTGCATTCCCGAGAAGCGCTTCATTAAGCGCTGCATATTGAATTTCCCGCCGCTCCCCATGCCTTTGAGGCCCTTGAGGGTCTTGTGCATCATCTTGTAATATTTCAGAAGTTCCCGCACTTCCTCGGGAGCGCCGCCGGCGCCCCGGGCGATCCGCTGCATCCGGGAACTGTTGATGATACCCGGGTCGTCGAGTTCCTTGGGGGTCATCGAGTCCATGATGATCCTGTACCGGACCATCTTCGTGCTCGTTACGTCGTAGACTCCCTCGGGAAGGTTCATGTTCCCCATCGGGAGCATGTTCATGATCTGCTTTAACGGGCCCATCTTGTTCAAGGCTTCGAGCTGCTTGTACATGTCGCGGAGGGTGAAGTTGCCCTTCATCATCGCTTCCATGTCCACCTCTTCACCCAGCTGGGCTTCCTGGACCTTTTCGTAGAGCGCCTGGAGGTCGCCCATCCCGAGGAGCCGGGAGATGAAACCGTTTGCATCGAAGCGTTCGAGGTTCTCGATCGTCTCGCCTGCACCGATAAAGACGATCCCGCTCTTTGTCTCGGCAACGGCCGAAAGGGCGCCGCCGCCTTTTGCGGTCCCGTCCATTTTCGTGATGATCACGCCGTCGATCCCGATCGCTTCGTGGAACCGGCGCGCCTGCTCGCTTGCCTGCTGGCCGAGCGCAGCATCGATCACGAGCCAGCGGTGGTTTGCTTTGGTGATCTTGTTTAAGTCGATGATCTCCTGGATGAGATCGGGTTCGAGAGCATGGCGCCCCTGGGTATCGACAATGATGACTTCCTGATCCTTGAGGGCGACCAGTCCTTCGGTGGTGATTTTACGGGCATCGGTGGCCTTCGGGTCGCCATAGCAGGGCACGTTCACCTTCGCACAGAGGGTGGAGATCTGGTCGTAGGCACCGGGCCGGAAGGTATCCGCACAGATGACACCGACCTTCATGCCCTTCTTCTGGAAGTATCGGGCGATCTTTGCCGTGGTGGTGGTCTTGCCGCTCCCCTGGAGCCCGGCCATCAAAATAACCTGTGGTTCGAGTTTTAAATCGGAAGTCGCGTATACGAGCCGGACGAGCTCCTGGTACACGATCCGGAGCACGTGCTCCCGCACATTGGTGTTTTTCGGGACTTCCTCGTCAAGCGAGCGGGTGCGGATGGCTTTTGAGAGCTCCATCACGAGCTTGACGTTCACGTCTGCCGCAAGGAGCGCCCGCTGGAGGTTTTTCACCAGTTCGTCAACCGCTGCACGGTCGACAACGGCCTTGCCGGCGAGCTTTTTTAAGGCGTCCTTGAGCGAGTTGGAAAGCGTGTCCATCATGGTTATTTAGCTCCCGAGAAGTTCCTCGACCACCGCATCGGGGTCAAAGGGCATGATGTCCTCATAGGCCTGGCCGGTCCCCAAGAAGAGCAGGGGTTTTCCGATTGTATGGGCAATCGAGATCGCCGCCCCGCCCCGGGAGTCCATGTCGGCCTTGGTGAGCACGATGGCATCGGCACCGACGGTCTTGTCGAACTCTGCTGCCCGGACAACCGCGTCGTTTCCTGCCACCGCCTCGTCAACGTACACGATGAGGTCGGGCTTCATCACGCGCCGGATCTTGTCGAGCTGGCTCATGAGGTTGGACTTGGTGTGGAACCTGCCTGCGGTATCCGCAAGCACCACATCGGTCTTGTGGGCAATGGCGTACTGCACGGTATCGAAGAGCACGGCCGAGGGGTCGGCACCGGTCTGATGCTCGATCACCTTGATGCCGAGCCGTTCGGCATGCACGCCGATCTGCTCGATGGCGCCGGCCCGGAACGTGTCGCCGGCACCGATCACGACCGAGAAGCCCTCTTTCTTGAGATAGGCTCCGATCTTTGCAACGGTCGTGGTCTTTCCCGTGCCGTTGACACCGGTAAAGAGGATTTTCACCGGCCGCTCGTGGCTCTTGATATATGCGGTCAGGTCAAAGCCCTTGCCGAGCACGTTCAGGAGTGCGGACTTTAAGGCCCCGACAACGAGCGCATCGACCGACTCCCCGATCTTGCGGTGCTTCCCGACAAGGCTCTTTTTTACATCCGCGATGATCGCATCGGTCACCGGGAGGGCGACGTCGCTCTCAAGAAGCGTCATCTCCAGCTCTTCGAGCGCTTCAGCGACGTCCTTTTCAGAGACCACGAGCTCGCGGTCGATGATCAGGAGCCTGACCTTGTCGGTAAAGGTGGGGCCTGCCTGTGCAGGAGCCGCACCGGCCGGGGCAGGTGCGGGAGCCCCCTCTTTTTGCCCGGACGCTGCCGGTGCCTGGGCTGTTGCTGCCGCCCCGATGCTGCCGCCAAGCCGGTTCCGTGCGACGGCCAATCGTTCCTTAAGCCCGGAAAACATGTAAATGAATGTCCTTACAGGGGGTTATTCTTCGTCCTCGTCGTGATCGTGCTTGTGATCGTGGGTATGGACATGGCCGGCCGGGGCACCGGCTGCTGCCTGCGCCTGTGCATAGCCCTGTTCGAGGCGCTTTGCTATCTCGTTCATCTGGTTGCGGAGCTTGTCGAGCGCCTCTGCAACCTTCTTCTGGGATGCTTCGAGCTCGGTGATCCGGTCTTTTAAGTATTCGACCGCTGCCGCATTGGGCTTCTCAACGATCACGTCCGAGCCGATATTGAGGAGAACCTTGTCGGGCTCGACAATCTTTGCCCGGACGCTCGCCCCGCCGCCGACCTGGAGGAGGACCGTGCCGTCCCCGCCTTCCACGAGGGCCTGGAGCGACTCGATGGCGGCAAGCGCCTCCATCCGGCCGTTATCCATGAGCTCGAGCTGGTTTGCGAAGACCTCGGCCTGCTGGCCGTATTCCTTTAAGTAATACTGAAGCGTCTCGGCTTCACGCTGATCCATGGGTTGTGCTGCTGCCATGTAGTACCCCGGTAATGTCACAGATCATTGGATCTGGCTCTTGATATGTTTGTCCGTTTACGTGCATAAATACCCGGCCGCTGGATGAGCGGATCCGGAACTTCGGGGAAGGTGCAAAAAAAGGAGAAAATCCTCACAACTGGATAATCCGGCCCCCTTCGACCAGCGGGTAGGAATCGGTGATATTGAGATATGCCGGGCGCTGCGAAGGTACGGTCCCGTTGATGAATACCCCGATATGGTAATACTTGTGGGCGTCCGGCGGGACGGGTAGTTCGCTCTCGTAGTCGTGCCAGAGGGAAACGAACGTGTCCCGGGGCACGGAGAGGCGCGAACCGATAACGGCCGGGTCTTCGAGGTACACGTTCCGGTCATCGAGCCCGATAATTACCATGTAGTGACCGGTGCCCCAGGTATCCTCCCAGCTCTTGTTCGCGTCCCGGAACCGCTGCCCGTCGATGATGACCGGGACGCCCTGTTCGAGCGAGGCCCGTACCTCATCGAGCGTTACGTTCTCGCGCCATTGTGCAGAGAAGCCGAGTTTCTCCGAGGCATTGACCATGTCCCAGGGGTACGTCCCGTGGGAGGGAGTCGTGTTGAGCATCTCGATCAGGTTTGCTTCTACTGCAGAGAGCCCGTAATAGCCCAGCACGGCCTTAAACGATCCCGCCCCGCAGGACCAGGTCTGGGACTGCATGACATCGGGGACACCGGTGAGCATGACGGCATCCGCACCGGGGCCCGGGGCACCGGATGACGGGAGCGGCGGGTTGAGGACCACCATGATCCCCGCCGCGAGCAGGACTATAATGACAACGGCAAGAAAAAGGCCGGCATGAGAATGTTCCATGTCCTACTGTTGGATGAAGGGACATATGAGAGTTGCAGGAATGGTTTTTGTCCGGATGAGGGACAAAAACGCAATCCTCATCATATCATGGAAAAAACTCCATTTATGAGCGAACCCGCCACAGGCACAGCCCGATCCGGGTATACCCTGCTGATTTTGTCGATCTCGCTTGCCACGTTCATGGCCGCGCTTGACGGCACGATTGTAAACATCGCCCTCCCGACCATCTCGGAGGCGTTCAATGTCTCGACAACGACCGTGAGCTGGGTGGCTACCGCCTACCTGCTCGTGATGGCCGGCTGCGTGCTCGTCTTTGGGAAAGTCTCGGATATCATCGGATTCAAACGCGTGTTTCTGGTCGGGTTTGTCATCTTCACCCTCGGCTCGTTTGCCTGCGGGCTCCTGCCCGATCTCTTAAACTCCCTCAATATCCTGATCGCATCCCGGATGTTCCAGGCAATCGGCGGGGCGATGATCACCGCGATCGGGCCGGCGATGGTCACGGCATTCATCCCGATGGACCAGAAGGGAAAGGCCATGGGGATCGTGATGACCCTTGCTGCCCTCGGGACGGCGCTGGGCCCCAGCATCGGCGGGGTGCTCGTCCAGTACCTGTCGTGGCACTGGATCTTCTTCATCAACGTGCCGATCGGGATCTTCGCGGTCCTTTTGGGGGCAAAAGTAATCCCCATGTCCGGGAGCGGAGGGACCCTGGCCGGCTTCGACCGGACCGGCGCCCTGCTCGCCTTTACCGGCCTTGCCTCCCTGCTCTTTGTGGTCTCGGAAGGTGAGAGCATGGGCTGGACCTCTCCGATCATCCTCGGGCTCTCGGTGCTTACAATCCTCCTGCTCTCCGCGTTCGTGTTGCAGGAATGCCGGGCGGGCGATCCGCTCCTCGACCTCTCGCTTTTTAAGGACAAAAATTTCCTTGCCATAAACCTCCTGCTCTCGCTCGTCTTTTTCAGCTACGCGGGGATCAACTACCTCCTGCCGTTCTACTTAAAATACATCCGCGGCATCGACACCTCGACTGCGGGGCTCGTCCTGACGGCGCTCTCGGTTGCGATGATGATCGCCGGGTTCCTCTCCGGGCTGCTCTTTAACCGGGTGGGCCCGAAAAGGCTCTGTATCGCAGCAGGGCTCCTCCTTGTCGCGGGCTACTTCTGCATTATGCGGCTCCATGTGGATACGGCTCTCGTGTACGTGGTTGCCTGCCTGGTGTTGATCGGTCTCGGCCTCGGGTTCATGGTCACGCCTGCCTCGAACCTCATCATGAACGCGGTGGCAAAAACAAAGCAGGGGATGGTCTCCAGCCTCACGAGCCTCGAACGGTTCGCCCCCCTGACACTCGGAATCGCCGTCTTCAACATGATCTTTTTGTGGGGGGTCACGACGATCGCCGCAAACCACGAGGTAACCCACCTGTCGCCGGTTGATATGCAGAAAACCGTGATCTCGGCGGGCTTTGACCTTGCATTCCTCGGCTCGTTTGTGCTGGGGATTGTGATCCTTATTCTTGCGCTGGTCATCCGGCAGGAGATTCATCCGGATAATCTCGGGAAGGGGGATGAGATCGGGCCGGGGATGATCTGACCGTGCCTGAACTTCCAGCAGCAGCCCCGGGGGAGAAGACCGGGACCATCCCGGTGAGCGGCGGGAACGTCTGGTACCGGATCTGCGGTGCCGGCCGTCCGGGGATCCCCCTGCTCGTGCTCCACGGCGGCCCGGGCGCACCGCACGATTACCTGACCCCGCTTGCAGCGCTGGCCGACACCAGGCCGGTGGTCTTCTACGACCAGCTGGGCTGCGGGAACTCGGACAGGGTAGCGGGCACCTCGCTTCTTACCGTAGAGCGCTTCGCACACGAACTTGGGGAGGTCCGGGCCGCCCTCGGTCTTGAACGAGTGTTCATCCTCGGCCAGTCCTGGGGGAGTATGCTTGCGGTGGACTATATGCTCACGCAGAAGCCCGCCGCGGTGCAGGGCCTTGTCCTCTCCGGCCCCTGTCTCTCCGCGTTGCGCTGGGGTGCCGACCAGCGGGCGTACGTGGAGCAACTTCCCGAACCGTCCCGCAGGGCAATCCTCGACAACGAAGCTGCCGGGACCTACACGGCACCGGAATACCAGGACGCACTCATGGAGTACTACCGGCTCCATGTCTGCCGGCTCGATCCCTGGCCCGATCTCCTCATGAGGACATTCGACCGGCTGGCAGCGGACGTATACGGGTACATGTGGGGCCCGAGCGAGTTTACCATCACCGGGACGCTCGGCACGTACGACCGGGTGGCCCGGTTAAAGGAGATAGCAGTCCCCGTCCTTTTCACCTGCGGGGAGTACGACGAAGCCACCCCAAAGGCGACGGCGTGGTACCGGGACAACCTGCCCGGCTCGGAGATGATCGTGTTCGAAGGCGCTTCCCACGAGCACCACCTGGAGAAGAGGGAGGAGTACCTTGCGGCGGTCCGGGCTTTTCTTGACCGGGCGGGGAGACGGGGATAGGTGCACGTGGGGAAATAATGGTTAGATCCACTTTCATAGCTCCGGATCCCAACATGGGGGGGAGGGGGGTGCCCCCCACCCCCCCATCTTCTTTTTTTACAAAAGGGGGTACCCTCCCCCATCATCAGCCCAAAAACAACACCCCCTCTCAAAAATGATGACCCTGCCACATCGGGTTTTTCAGTCGGGGTTGCAAGTGAAATACCGGATCGGATTTTGGGGAGAATGTGCAGTTTTCACAGGTTTGGGGGGGGAGGGGGTGCCCCCTACCCCCCCTCCCTCTTTTTTTCCAAAAGGGGGGCACCCTCCCCCCATGTGCCGGGCCCGGTGGGGGTACCCCCAGGAGATAGATATACTACATCTGTCCCTGTTGTGTTCCCTGCATCGACCCCTCCGTTGGCAATTACCGTCGGGCCAGTCTTTCCCCCCTCCGCCAGAGAAACCGGCGCAGCCTCCCTCATCTCAGTGGATTCCTCTCTCCACTCACGAAAATCAGCGCATTCTGATTTATCAGAAAAGTTATAATTACCATGAATGCGCAGATCCCTTTACTGAAGACGTATGGGGAAAAAACAGGAAATTCAGGTAAACGGCGATCTCGAAACCACAGTATGCAAATGCGGGCCGGATGCTACATGCAGGCTGGAGGCGGTCCTGTCAATTGACGAGCGGGGCCAGATGGTCCTCCCCAAGGACGTGCGTGAAAAGATGGGAATAACCAGCGGTGACAAGTTCGCACTCGTCAGCTGGGGAAAAAACGGGAAGATCTGCTGCCTTGCCCTCACCAAAGTCGAAAATCTCAGCGGACAGGTGAAAAATCTCCTGGAACCGATGATCCAGGGACAGGAATAACGCCCGGCCCTCAGGTAACCACAGGAGAGAACACGACATGCCCGCCTTCGACCCCTCGCTCCTCGGGATCTTCCTCTTCGGCCTTATCGCCGGCATCTGCCCGTGCAACAGCGTCCTCTGCCTCGGCCTCATCGGGTACCTCACAAGCGGGAATACAAAACTCCCCCTCTCCGCCATACTCAGGCTTGTCCTCGCGTTTACTCTCGGCACCATCCTCGTCCTCCTCCCGCTCGGCCTTGTTGCCGGGTTCCTCGGCCACTACCTCCTCTTCTTAAACAGCACCATTGCCTGGTGCATCGGAGGCGTCCTCCTCATCCTCATGGGTTTCCAGCTCCTCCACCTCTACAAACCGCCCATAAAAAGCATCTTCTATAGGCTCCGGGCCCCGGTCTCCTACACGGTCACCGGCGCCTTCCTTCTCGGCCTCTCCTTCGGGGCGATCACCATAGGGAGGGGAGCGCCCATGCTCATCGTTGTCCTCACCTACATCGCCCTTTACCAAACCGCGGTGCAGGGTGTCTTCACCATCCTTGTCTACGCTATCGGCATGAGCATCCCGCTCATCGTCATCAGCTCGGTCGGCGGGGCGGTGGGAAAGAAGATCAAGGAGAAGGCAAATGTCAGCGGGGAGGTTGCCGACCGGGTGATCGGGATCGCGATCATTGTGATCGGGATTTACTTCCTGTACCTGGCGTTCGGGTAAGGCCCGATGGGACCATCAGGGACCGCGAAGGTAAGGTATACGGTACGGCGAACCGCTGAACCAGAGAACAACAGAAATTCCGAAACTCCCGGTGAGGTTCACCGGAATTTACGGAAAAAAAGAATTTACTCTTTAACCGGTGAAACACCGGAGATCTTGATGTAGCGCCGGGCAAGCTTGTGCTTGCTCCCGATGACCGCAAACGTGCGTTCCTGCGCCTGCTTCTCGTTGGGTGCTGCAATAACCTTCGTGTAGGGCATCCAGTCTTCGCCCATCAGGAAAGTGCCTTTCACTTCATACTTCTGCTCTGCTGCCATGATACTCACTCCAGAAATCCAAATACGTCCTCGACCCTGCCGAGTTCGAACCCGCTCGTTGCGTTGCCGGCCATGTATCCCGTATCGTTCACGAGAAGGCCGGTCCCCACAAGGCCGCTGCCCATGTTGATCGTCCCGGTCCCCACGGGGATTTTCGCGATCTCTTCTAACCGTGCGAGCTCCTGCGCAGTAGCCCGCGGGTGGACAATCACGCCCTTATTGGTCGCAACACCGGCCATGCCGACCGTCCGCACGCCCCCAAACGTCAGCGGGACAACCTCCACTTCGAGGAATGCGCCGATCTCCTCGGCGATCTTCTCGGGAAGGTCCGGGTGGACCACGGCAAAGGTATCGTTTGCCATGATCACGTTCCCCGCCGCGTTCATCGTGTCGGAAAGGAGCATGACCTTGCGGTGCTTCTTTAGGACCGCAAGTTCGGTCTCGGTAGCAAGCCCCGAGACCACGAGGCCCCGGTTGTTGCCTGCAACAAGCGAGCCCACGATCGAGCTGCCCTGGATCGTGGTCACTACGAGTTCTGCGCCGAGCCCCTCGCAGATCGCGTTCCGGAACTCTTCCGGCGCCTCCGGTGGGATCACCGCAATGTCGCCTGCTACCCGGGCAAAAACCCCGATATTGGGGTCCCCGGCAAAGGTGGTCGTTCGCTCCATATTCTTACGATTCCGGGGCAAGTTCCGCCTGGACCTGCCCGTCCTCCATCTTCATGGCGCGGATCCGGATCTTTGATGGCGGCTTTGAGCTGCCCCGGCTCCACACCTTCTCGTTGATGGTCTTGTCAAGCTTGACGTTCTCCGTCTTCATGTGCTTGGCAAGGTACCGGCGGATATCCTTGATAGCGCCGTTCGCCCGCTTCCACCGGGGCATCCTGCGTGCGTCCCGGAGCGGAATAATGTAGATGTGTTCCTGCAACTGGTCTGCCATGATCTCACACCTTCAGCGTGCTTCTGCGCCAGTTGCGTCTCTTCGGGTGCGAAACTACCGCCCGTTTTGTCCTGATCATCGCCCACTGGGGCACGCGCCGGTTCTGGTCGCATGCTTTCGCGAGGCGGATCTTCCTGCCTTTGCTGAGCTTGCTCATAATTAGCTTCTCCTTAATTGTTGTCCGGTTTTCTTCCTACCACAAGGGACTGCTCGTGGTGCGGGGGAAACAGGGCGGCCGGATCTGCGCCGCGGGCACGGATCGCCGCCCTGATCTCTGACTCGTAATCGCCGTTTGGGATCGTCCCGGTCTCCCCGTACTCGACAAGGAAGAACCGGTCCACCAGCCGGTCGATCTCGGATCGCATATAGCCGAGAAGCGGGCGCACGTAACTGCTCCCGCTCCTGCCGCAGATGCTCTGCACCTGCGACCTCGTCAGCATCGGGACCCGGTCGTCGAACCGTGTCCCGTCGCCGACAACGGCATATTCACCGGCAAGGGTCTCGATGGCGGTCTGGTGGATGCGGTTGATGGCATCGTTCGGATACCCGCACGCAATCACCATTTCTGCCATCTCATCAGCCATTGCCGGGGGAAATACCCGTTTTATCAACGGAAACCCCAGCGCCTGCGCGGCATGTTCTATTGAAGGGATTAAGCGGGCGCGGTCGAACACAAACGTGTTGAGCTCGACCTCGTAATACGTACCCAGCATTACTGCTGCAAGGGAACTATCCTTCCCGCCGCTGTAAAGCACTCCTGCTTTCATCACTTTCTGGTGATCGAGTAATCCCTTTTTGCCGGCGCAAGCTGCCGGAGCAGATCCTTTAACTGTGCATCGGTGATCTTCTGCTTGAGACGCCCGCTCTGGGCAAGCATCACAAGCTGCTGTTCCACGGCGCCGGCGAATTCCGGCTTTGTGAGCTTGATGGTGTTGAGGCGCTCCCGGGCATCGGGCTCGAGAACCTGCATGAGCACCATCTGCATCTGCTGCTTGAGACGCTGCTGCTGTTCGAGTTCCTCCTGCATGGCTGCCTGCTGGCCGGCCTGCTGCTGGAGTTGTGCCATCCTGCGTTTCCGGATTTCACTCAGCTCATCGTCTCCCATGGAAATGTCACCTGATAATTACTCTTCGGCTTTCTTGCCTTCAGACTTCTCTTTATGGCCTTCGGCCTTTTCAGCCTTTTTGCCTTCGCCCTTCTTTGCTGTAGGCTTCTTCTCGCCCTTTGCATCGTCGGACTTGGCGGCCTTCTGGCCCTTGCCCTTCTTGCCTGCTTCGGCCTTCTTGGGCTCCTCGGCAACCGGCTTTACCCTTTTTGGGACCGGTGCCGGCGGGTGGGCGAGCACTTCCTTTGCCATGTTGTCCAGGAAAGACATGCCGGCAGGGGAAACCTTCCGTCCGGTCTTGTCGTGGATAATAAGGCCTGCAGCTTCGAGCTGCTGGAGAGCTTTTCTAAGAATCGAGCCGCTGCCCTTCCGGAAAGCATTCGGTTTCGAGCCGCGGTTCTTACTTCCGCCATAGAAACTCCGCATCCGTTCGACACCCAGGGGGCCGTCGACGTAGACGCGTCTCAGCACTGCTGCTGCCCGGGTAAACCACCAGTCGGGGTCCTCGGGCGGCATCTCCTTATGTACCCCGGTCTTTGCAAAAGCAGCCCATGCCGGCGGCTTGATCTCCTGCCGCTTCTTGAGCTCTTCGGCAACCGACCTTATCAGGTGGTCGGCCGGGACATCATATACGGTTGTCATGACTAGTCCTCACTGTTCTTAAAATAAACAACAGTCTTAACTTATTGGGTAGCGAGGTTTTTATATATTTCTAGGTCGGGATTCCGACGCTGCCGGGGCTAAAACCGGCGAGAAAAACAGTTAATTTTTCCCTTTTTTGCCGCTTTGGGCAAGAACCATGGTCTTTCCCCGGACACTCACGAGCTCGGCCTTTGCAGCAGCAGCCACGGCTTCCGGGTCTACTTCGGTGTTCTGGAGCCACTTGACCTTGATGGTCTTGCGCTTCTTGAGCTGGGCAACGATCTCCTCGACCGTTGCTTCCGTACAGCCCTGCTTTCCTATCCAGACCGTAGGCTTGAGGTCCTGCATTGCGGGATCATTCTTTGTCGTCATGTCGTTTCTCCACCCGGTACCGGGTTGTTTTTTTGCAGGACAGGCAGGTGACCGCCACGTGGCCCGGGTGCACCCGGACCCTCATGTTTGCCCCGGGCACGAGGTACCGGTAGCAGTGGTGGCAGTACCGGCGCTGGAACTCGGTATCGATCCGGACCCGCTCGCGCATCGCGATCTTTCGCGCAATCTCCACGTACCGGTCGCTGTACTCGGGGTGCTCGGGAAAGATCCGTTCGGCCTCGCGAAATAGCACCGCAATGCGCTCGCGGGCGAGCGGTTTTCCCGGGGGGATGCGGCGTTTGTCCTTCATAGTCGGTAATGCCTGTCCTTACAGGGATGTCATACTATTGCCGCCCGGGATATTAAAGGGACGCGGACGGCCGAAACGGGAAATTTTAAAAAAAAATATCACGCCTTACATCCTGACCCGGACGTTCCGGCCCTCGATGGTGAGCCGGTCCTCGCAGAAGAGGCGGACCGCCTCGGGGAGCGCGATGTGCTCCTGGATCAGGATGCGGTTTGCAAGCGTATCCTCGTCGTCGTCGTCCATTACCCGGACACAGCGCTGGAGGATGATCGGGCCGCCGTCGAGGCTCTCGTCCACGAAGTGCACGGTGCACCCTGCCACCTTGACCCCGTGCTCCAGCGCCTGCCGTTGCGCGTGGAGGCCGGTGAAACTGGGAAGCAGCGCCGGGTGGATGTTTACCATCTTCCCGGCATATTCCCGGACAATTGCCGAACCAAGGATCCGCATGTACCCGGCGAGCACCACGAGGTCGGGCTTTGTCTCTTTGAGCGCTGCAAGGAGCGCCTGTTCGTAGCGTTCCCGGGTTTCGTACGCACCGTAATCGACGACGACCACCGGGATCTTCGCGACAGTTGCCCGCTCGATTGCATAGGCCTTCGGGTTATCGGTGACAAGCGCCACGCATTGTGCAGGGATTCTCCCGCGCTCAAGCGCCCCGATGATGGCCTGGAAGTTCGATCCCCGTCCCGATGCAACGACAACTATCCGCTTTGTCATGGTACCTCACTTCTCTGCTTCGCGATCGTCCCTGTCTGCCGGTTCCGGGCGCACAACGCACTTGATCTTCACGATCCGCCGCCCGTGCATCTGCATCACCACGAGCGTGATCCTGCCGGCCTCGATCTCCACCTTCTCGCCCGGGTGCTGGGGGATATGGCCGAGCCGGTCAATTAAGAGGCCGCCCACGGTCTCGTAGGCTTCGCTTGTCGGAAGACCGATCTCCAGATCCTCGTTGATATCGTCGACCCACATCTGGGCGTCGAGGAGGTAGACCCCTTCGGCGATCTTCTGGACCTCCGGTTCCTCCTTGTCGTACTCGTCCCGGAGGTCGCCCACGATCTCTTCGAGGATATCCTCGACGGTCACGATCCCGACAAAACTGCTGTACTCGTCGATCACGATCGCAATTTGCACCCGGTGGACCTGGAGCTCCTTTAACAGGTCGTCGATCTTCTTTGTCTCGGGGACAAAAGTCGGGTCGTACATGATCTCTTTTATCGAGATGTCCTTCCTTTTCGACGCCATCGCGGAGAAGACATCCTTTACGTTGAGGACGCCGGTGATGTTATCGAGCTGCTCGTGGTAGACCGGGATCCGGGAGAAACCGGTCTCGTTAAAGATCCGGATGGCCTCGGGGATGGCCGTGGTATCCTCCATGGCGATCACGTCCACGCGGGGCGTCATGATCTCGCGGGCGGTCGTGTCCCCGAATTCGAGCACCGAGTAGAGCATCTCCTTTTCGTCCTGTTCGATCGTGCCCTCTTCTTTCCCCACATCGATCCATTCCTTGATCTCTTCCTCAGTCACCGCGGGTTCGGCCGTATCCTTTCCCATACCGCGCGAAGGGTAAACCTTCTGGATGGCCCAGATGAGCGGTGAAAGAACGCGGGACAGGCCAAGGATGACGGGTGCCACCGCCCGGGGATAGGTATCCGAGGCGCGGGACGCATAGATCTTGGGGCCGATCTCGCCAAACATCAGGAGCACGACCGTGACCACCCCTGTCGCAATCCCGACACCGATACTCCCGAAAACACTGATCGCGATCGCGGTCGCAATCGCGGCAGCGGCGATATTGACGACGGTGTTCCCGATTAAGATGGTGATCAGGAAGTGGTCCGGGTTCTCCTTGAGTTTTGCGAGCGCCGCAGCTCCGGGACGGTTATCGTTGACGAGTGTCCTGACCTTCGCTTTCGTGATCGAGATCAGCGCAACTTCCGAACTCGAAAAAAAGGCGGAAAGGAGGATGCAGATAATAAAGAGCAGAAGATAAAAAAAGTCCTCAATCATCCTCTTTCACGCCGTGTAAAAACACGCCAGTACCTTGGTTCATAGTCTGTCTTACATCCAAACTATGGGGGACGTGATTTAATAAAACCAACGGACTGCGGCAGGCGGCAGCTCACGGGGCCATGCATTCGCGCATGAACGCGTTGTCCCGGGAAAGCACGGCGATCTTTTCAGAAGAGGTTACCGGCCGGCTGAAGTTGAGGTCGTCGATCTCGAGCATCAGCCCGCCGTTATAACGGCGTTCGCGGAGCGCTTCGAGGATCCGCCCGATGACCGGGCTCCTGTCGAGAGGGAAATGGAGTCTCCCCTGCTCCATCCGGCTGATGTGGACGTTTGCGAGCCGGTCGCCGCAGAGATCGATATACTGCATCACGGTCTCCTCCGAGGCTGCAAGGGCATGGGAGGTGTCGAGCGTGAACTTCAGCCAGGGCTCGCGGTCGAGCACCTCGCGCATCCGCTCCGGTGTGCAGATCAGGGAGTTAACCGCGGGCTCCATGTTCTCGATTGCGACCGTTACCGAATCCTTTGTCGCCGCATCGCGGAGCGTCCCGATGTAATGGTCGAACCGTGCAAAATCCGCATCGCCCGGAGGACGTTTGGCCGTCCTCCGGCCCGGGTGAACGGTGAGCACGGTCGCCCCGAGCTCCTGCGCCATCTCAAGGGACCGGACCGCCCACGCAACCGAGACCTCCGCAACATCGGGGTTGATCGAGCAGGGGTTCAGATCGAGGACCGGGGTATGGACGGTGAGCGTATGGATCCCGGGATGCACCTCTTTTGCGGCGATCACTTCCGCGGCAGGCAGGTCGCGGAGCCAGAAGTGCGGGGTCTCCAGCCAGTACTCGACGCCGTCGAGGCCCGATCTTGCGGCAAACGAGAAAATCTCTTCTGTGGTGTACTCGTGGAAGAACATACTCGAAATGCCATACGCCGTCATGATACTACTAATTGATAAACGGCGTGCAGCATAATATTTCCTTCATGGACTGGTTCTACCGCGACGAGCCCGAAAAAGAGCCGGAGACGGCCGGGGCCCCGGCCGTTTCAGACGCCCCGCTCACGGTAGCCGAGGTCTCCGCGGTCATCGAAAACCTCCTCGACGATTCCCGGCTCCAGGACATAAAAGTGCTCGGCGAGATCACGAATTACAAGCACCACGCCCGGGGCCACCGCTACTTCTCCCTCTCTGAAAAAGGCGGGGGGAGCACGGCTGCGGTGATCAAGTGCGTGATGTGGCGGTCGGACGCGGACCGGCTTGCCTTCGAACCGGAGGACGGGATGGAGGTGACGGTCACCGGTTCGGTCCGGGTCTATGCGCCGCACGGCTCCTACCAGCTGCAGGTGCAGTTGATGGCCCGGGGCGGGCTCGGGGAGAAGTACCTGCTCGTGGAGAAGTGGAAAAAGGAGCTCGCAGCCGAGGGCTGTTTTGCAACGGAACGGAAACGGGAGCTCCCGGCATTTCCCGCACGGGTGGGGGTCGTCACCTCAGAGACAGGCGCGGTGATCCACGATATCCGGACCGTGATTGCGCGGAGATACCCGGTGGAGATCGTTATCTCCCCGACTGCCGTGCAGGGCGAGACCGCTCATGTTGAGATCGCCCGGGCGATTGAACGGGTCGCGGGACACGTGGATGTGGTGATCGTTGCCCGGGGCGGCGGGAGTTTCGAGGACCTCTTCCCCTTCAACCACCCGGAAGTCGTGCGGGCGATTGCGGCCTGCCCGGTGCCGGTGGTATCGGCGGTCGGCCACGAGGTGGACGTGACGCTTGCAGACCTTGCGGCAGATATCCGGGCGCCCACCCCGTCCGCTGCGGCAGAGCTCGTGGTGCCGGACAGAAAAGACCTCCGGCTCGCGCTCCGCGACCTGCGCTGCCAGCTGGGAAATGCCCTGCTTGCAAAGGTTTCGCGGGCGCAGGATGACCTCGACGGCCTCAAAGACCGGCTCCGCCCGCAGCGTTTCGCAAAAAAGATCGAAGAGAAACGGCAGGCCACGGCCGATCTCGCAGACCGGCTGGAGCGGGCGTTTGCCACCCGGTGCGAGCGCGAACGGCTGGTGCTCACGGGATTACAGACTGCTCTTATAGGGAGGAGCCCGAAAGCGCTCCTTGCCCGGGGTTACTGTGTTGCAGAAAAAGACGGCGTGCTTGTCACATCCGTGGATGCCCTCAAAACAGAAGACCGGCTCTCCCTGCGGTTTATCGACGGCAGGAGCCGGGTGATCGTGGAGCGTGTGGACCATGACGGAAACGTATGAAGAAAAGATCGAACAGCTGCGGCAGATTATAGCGAAAATCGAAGACGGATCGACAAGCCTTGACGAGAGCATGAAGCTCTACGAGCAGGGTGCGGCACTCGTAAAACAGTGCGAGACCCTGCTTGCAGAGGCCGAAGAGAAGATCACGACGCTCAGCCGGGACGCGTAACCGTCAGGGTCACGGTCATTTCGGCGCCTGATTTGAGCGCGTCGATCAATGCCCTCGGCAGGGTTACTGCCACCCGATCGGAGCAGATCCCGATCGTCCGCCCGCAGGTAAACGTGCTCCGCCGCCAGACCATGTCGGTTGGGTGGTTGAGTAAAAGGCTGGCAGCACCCCGCGACCGGATCACGGCCTCGACCCCGCCGGCCAAAAGCCGGGTCACGAGCACCGCATCGTCGTGGGCGAGGCACTCCTTAAATTCCCTTGAGAGCCCGGCGCAGCCTTTGTCGGCACCAACACCGATGATGCAGTTGCCGTTCTCGGTCAGGTGCTCCTCGCAGGTCACCTCGAATGTGGTCGGGTGCGTACCGAGGACGAGCGGGTGGCCCCGGCAACGAATCGTTTCCTGCGCCTCCATGTTTTATCATGTGGGGGTGCCATTCATATTTTAATGTTTATCACCGTTTTGTGCCCTGTGTGCAACGAGGAGACCGAGCACGAGGTCATTTCCGAGTCCCGCGACCGCCTCGTCCGCTGCACCGTATGCGGGCACCACCACCATATCCCAAAAGAAAAAGAGCAAAAACCCCTTGTTGTAAAGACCATCATCTCCCGCGAGCACGAATCCATCACCGGCAGCATCGAGTTCGATCCCGATGACGAGTGCTCCGTGGGCGACCACCTCGTGGCCGAGTACGGGGACGATGCCTACGGAGTTGAGATCACCGCTATCGAATGCGGGGACAAGCGTCTCCAGCGGGCAAAGGTGAAGGATATCACAACGCTCTGGACCCGGACCATCGACCGGGTGGTCGTGAAGATCTCGATCCACGACGGGAGAAAGACCATCCCGCTCTACAAGGAGTGTGACGGGGAGGAAGAGTTTGTCGTGGGCGGGAAGTACATCGTGGACAACAAGAGGTTTGTCATCTCCCACATCAAGCTGCGCGACGGGCCCCTGATGAGAAAAGATACCTGGAAGACCGTGGCGCACCGGATAAAGCGGATCTACGGCGTAAAAGGGTAAGGGGCACTGCCCGATAACCTGTTTTTCGGCACGGTACTTTTTTCCCGCCCGTACCCGGACACCCCGGGAAACGGGATCTTTTTTGTATATCTTAAAGCGGTTGTTTCAGGTTCTCCATGAGATCGGGTCGGGACTATTTTTGTGCCCGACCCCCTCATCCAGCCCGGTTCATTTTCGTACATAAGCGGGATGCAAAAACAGGATTGCGCCAGTGTCGTTTTACCCCGGTAAAACAGTATAATGAGATTCTCACCGGTCACTGGATGGGAGGGACACACCCGCCCCCGCCCGTACACTAATTTTAGGTCCGACCCCCTGCATATCAGGATACCTTTAGAGCAAAATGACAGCCATTTTACGAAGATAAAACCGGAGAAAATACCGGAAACGGTGATGTAGGGGGTCGGACATTAAAATAGAAAATATCAAGGGACGGTGCGGGTTCGTACAGGGAACGAGACCGGGCTGTACACCTACCAAAAACTGCTGGATCGGCTACCCGCCGGTTCAGAGACCAGTGTCCCTCTCCCGCAAATCGATTTAAAAAGAGAGTTTGTCCCGATGCTGGATCAGGACGAGGCCTTATTGAGGGAGGTCACCGTTACATCAACCGACGGATACGAGAAATCAAGAGTGATATCGTCGGCGGTCTTGTTGGTTATCTCGCCAAGGCGCATGTAATAATCGCTCGTGGAGTTGCTGTATGCGGCTTCAGGATTCGATGAAACCCCGAGAGCAAGAACACTCCCCACACGGAGCGCTGTAAAATTGACACTGTGCGCTTCGAGCTGTTCTGCCGTCCAGACCTGCGTCATGGGCTTGCTTTCCGTCAAGGGAATTGTTTTCTGGCCGTTTACCCTCATCCCGACAATCCCGTTGCTGATCGCATCGTATTCGTTCGCAAACAGGGCGAACTGGGTGGACCAGCCGGTTCCTTCGCTGTACACCTGGACCGGGTATACCGACGATGCCGCAGACTGGTTCGCGGTTACGGTAAGCTGCTTTGAGTATAAGATATTCGAACCGGAACCAAGCGCCTGTTTATACACCTGGGCATCGGTGGTAACAAGGGGGTTGCCATGTGCATCGTTAAGGGTATAATCCACGACCGCGACATCGCCCGGTTTCACAACCGCAAGCGATGAGATCCAGCTCGATCCCATAGCGGAGATCACCATCATTGCGGCGACGACGACACAGAGGCCGACCGCAAGCACTTTTATCCAGAGCTTTTTTGATTTTTCTTCCTGCTTTTTCGTGCCCATTCCTACAATCCTCCTTATTATGTCCATGCCGAACGGTCATAAACTATTCTGATAGCCTGCGATCCGGACAGGTGACGGGACGGGCATAGGGAACCTGCGGCAGGCAGGGTTACCTGCCATAATACGATCTTTTATAAATAATAAATACTAACTACAGGTTATCTCATCCGTACCGGATGGGAATACCACAAGAAAGGAGGGACAAATATGGCATGGAGAAGGTATCCGTTTGAATCAATGTGGCAGGAGATGGAAGATATGCGAGCGAAAAGGGCAGAACGAAGAAAAATCCAAAGGCTACTACATGAGGGAACGGATGTACGGGTCGATGCAGCGCATGGTCCTGCTCCCGACAGAAGTATCCCAGGACAATGCAAAGGCCAGCTTTAAAAACGGCGTGCTGGAAGTCCACCTCAAACGCACCACCGCCGCACCGGCCTCAAAGATCGAGATAGAATAAAGGACGTTTTCCTCCACCCGCTCTTTTTTTTACCGATTCCTTTAAAGTAATACGCGCCGGAACCTGTACTGATGGACAAGAAAAAGGTCAAGGACTACATGACCTATGATGTCGTCAGCGTCGATCTTCACGGCACGGTTGAGTCGGTGATCGCGAAGATCCAGCAGACCAAGCACGACGGGTTTCCCGTTGTGGACGGCGATAAAGTCGTCGGGTACATTGCTGCACGCGACCTTCTCTTTGTAAAGGCCGGTGAGACGATAGAGCAGGCGATGTCCGGGGAACTGATTGTTGCCGATCCCGAGATGGACATCTCCGATGCGGCGCGGGTGATCTTCCGGAGGGGGATCCAGAAACTCCCCGTAGTTGACGAAAAAAACCACCTCCTCGGGATCATCTCGAACTCCGATGTGATCCGTTCCCAGATCGAACACGTCTCCCCGGAGAAAGTGTTCAATTTCATGACGACCTTAAAGAAACTCTATGGTGTCGACCCGACCCTTAACCGGGGCATCGTGCCTATCAAGGACCTCCTCCCTACCCAGTCCAAGATCTACGAGGATGAACTGGAAGGGCGGATCTACGAGATCAAAAAAGGCCTTGCCGAACCCATCATTGTCGTGAGACGCCCGGGGAGGACGATCCTCGTGGACGGCCATCACCGGGCGATTGCGGCAAAACGCCTCGGGATCACTGCGCTCGATGCCTATATCATCGAAATAAACGATGACATCGAACTCGGGATGGAGCGGACGGCAAACACGATGAACTTAAAAACGCTCGACGACGTGCAGGTGCTGGACTATGCCCGGCACCCGCTCGTTGCAATCACGCAGCGGCTGGTAAAACGGCCGTAAAAATTATTTTACGATCCCTCGCACCGGAGATCGAACTTATCGTTTAAGATGTGCTCTTTTACCACGGTATCGTCGCAGACAACAACCTCGGGCCAGACCCGGGTCTTTGAGTGGACGATGACCCGGTCACGCAGGACGACCCGGGGACCGATCACCGTATCGTTCTCAATGCTGCACCCTTCGCCGACATGGGTGTCGTTGTCGATGATGCTTCCGGAGATTGTGGTGTTGGGCCCGATCACGGCCCGGTTGTACAGGGACGACGAGAAGATCTTTGCATTGTTCCGGATAATACAGCGCTCACCGATGCTGGTATAGGGGCCGATTAAAACGTTATTTCCTATTGTTGTCCCGGAACCGATCGCCACCGGCCCGATGACGCGGGTGTTCTTCCCGAGCGTAATGGAGTCGCCCAGCTGCACCGGCCCCTGGACATGGGCCCCGTGCATGGAGAGGTCGCCGATGATATCCGTTGTCATGATATCCTGGAGTTTCCACCGTTCTGCCTGGCGGAGCGAGTGGGGGCTGCCGACATCGGTCCAGTTCCCGCGGGCAAGCCATCCCTTGAGGGTCTTCCCATCCTCCATTAAGTGCGGGAAGAGGTCGCGGGCAAAATCGAACTTCTTTCCTGCGGGAATATAGTCGAAGACCTCGGGCTTGCAGACGTACATCCCCGTGCTTGCGAGATTCGAGAAGATCTCTCCCGGGGCAGGCTTCTCCTTGAACCTTTTAATCTCGTAGTTGACATCGATCTCGGCGATACCGTACTCCCCGGGATCGTCGATCGAGATGAGACCGATGGAGGTAATGGCCTTCTCGGTCCGGTGGAACCGGTAGAATTCGAGGACATTGAGGTCGGTGACATGATCTCCCCCGACCACGAGGAAATCCTGCCCGTCGAGGTACTTCTTTGCATTCCGGACACTGCCGGCCGTCCCGAGCTTGGTCTTCTCGTGGACGTACGTGATGTCGACACCAAAAAGCGAGCCGTCGCCGAGGGCGTTCTCGATATCCTGCCCCTTGTACCCGAGCGTCATGACCACTTCGCGGAACCCCAGGTTGGAGAGATGGGATACCAGGTGCTGGATTGACGGGCGGTTGACAATCGGGATACAGGGCTTCGGGCGTTCGAATGTGAGGGGGCGGAGGCGCGTACCTTCTCCCCCACACATGATACACACCTTCATGAGTGGTAATCTTGGCGCTGAATTGTTTTAAGTATAGTGCCTGTATACCTATGGGATAACGAGGGAACGCGTATGGGATCCGATACAAACCGCGAACTTGAGGTAACCAGCGGCACCGTCCAGTGCCTTCCGGAAAAACGGGAGCCGGTCGACCACTGCCGGCTCTGTATTCACTGCAGGGAATTCAAAATTAAGGGGAAATACGTGAAGTCTCCCTCGCTTGCCTACTGCGTAAAATGCCAAGTGACCGGCGAGGTCGATCTCTCGCAGGTGCAGGCGGTCCGGTGCGCAGACCGACAGGGCGAAGGGTTCCACAATATTGCAGATATCATCGGGTGATCGCAGATACCCGGGTCTATCGGCAGTTACCGGATCAGTGCAACGATGGCATCCATGTCAACGTGCTGCTCGTAGATATCTGCAAGATCGTCGTACGGGTCGCTGCCGGCTGCACCGATCGGGGTATAGGGAAGTCCTTTTTTTGTATACAAGTATGAAAGGAGGGCATTGACCGCCGGGGGGTTTAAAAAGAGCCCGTGCATGTAGGTCCCGAAGACAAGACCGTCCGGGCTGACTCTCCCGTCGCCACAAAATGCCTCGCGGTCCGTACCCTCGCCTGTGACACCCATATGGATCTCGTACCCGGTCACGCTGCCCATCGCTGATAGGATCGGCGGTACCGGGCAGGCTTCGCGTTGTACCTGGGTGGTGTTCTTGGAATACGAGGCAAACCGCGTGACGCAGTCGAGGAGGCCAAGGCCCGGGTAGGTTCCTGCCGCCGATTCGAAGCCGTCGTCGACCAGGGTTGTTCCGAGCATCTGGTAGCCCCCGCAGATGCCAATCACCGGTATCCCCCGGTCCCGGGCTTCGGCGATCCTCTGGTCCATCCCTGATTTTTTGAGCGCGGCGAGATCGTCGATCGTATTCTTGGTACCGGGAACGATGACGGCATCGTAGCCGTCAAGGGCTGCGTTGCAGGGGATGTACTCGACAGATGCGTACTGTTCGAGGAGTTCGAAATCCGTGAAGTTCGCGATATGGGGCAGGCGGATCACGGCAATCCTGACCGGGAAATTCCTTTGGGATTTATCGCCTATCGAGAGGGAGTCCTCGCTCGGGAGCGGCAGGGAAAAATACGGGACAATGCCAAAGACCGGAAGACCCGTGATCTCTTCGATCTGTTGTATTCCCGGGGCAAAGATTGCGGGATCGCCGCAGAACTTGTTGATGATGATCCCTTTTACAAGCGGCCGGACGGTCTCCGGCAGGAGCTGTATGGTGCCGTAGATCTGGGCAAAGACGCCGCCCCGCTCGATATCGGCGACAAGGATGAGGGGGATTCTAAGCTGTTCGGCAAGCAGGGTATTTGCGATGTCGCGATCGTAGAGGTTGATCTCCGCCGCTCCCCCGGCCCCTTCGACCACGACCTGGCCGTACTCAGCTTCAAGCCTTCGGAAGGCTGCGACCGCTTCGTCAAGGAGGCGAGGTGTTTCCTTATAGTATTCTCCGATCGGGACATCCTTGTAAGGGTGACCGAACAGGACAACCTGCGAGACGCAGTCTCCTTTTGGCTTGAGGAGAACCGGGTTCATGTCCGTTGCCGGGGCAAGCCGGGCTGCCCATGCCTGCATGGCCTGTGCCATCCCGATCTCTCCCCCGTCTGCGGTGACAAATGAATTGAGGCTCATGTTCTGGGACTTGAACGGGGCCACCCGGAAGCCGCGGCGGAGCAGGCACCGGCAGAGTGCGGCAACGGTCACGCTCTTTCCCACGTGGGACGAGGTCCCGAGAACCATGAGCGACATTGGTAAAAGTCATTGGACGTGCCGCACATAAAACAGATTCGTGCCAGAATTGCGTTCAAACCGTCCATACTGGATGTTAAACCGCCCGGACAATGCCAAGTAATAAATAACCAGAACTTAAAAATAGCTGTAATGATTGGTGGCATTTGCCCGACGTGTGGACTTCCTAAGGAATTGTGTATCTGTGAGGAGGTAGCAAAGGAACAGCAGCGGATCAATGTAAAAGTGAACAAGCGCCGGTACGGGAAAGAAGTGACCGTGATAGAGGGGCTTGATCCAACCGATATTGATCTCGAAGACCTTTCAAAATTCATGAAAGGGAAACTTGCCTGTGGCGGTACGGTGAAAGGCAATTCCATTGAATTGCAGGGAAATCACCGCGACCGGGTAAAAGAGCTCCTCTCCCTTAAGGGGTACAGCACGGAAAATATTTCCTGATGATTATCCTTTTTTTTAACCTGACATCAGCCGTTCAGGATTTCCTGTCGTTTGCGTGGATCGGGTATATCCCGGAGACTGCATCCGGGCAGTGTACCAGTTCAAAAAAGCGGGCAGAAGTGCTCCGATACCCGAATGCATAAAAAAAGATCAGATAAAGAACCGGAACACGAACCAGGATATGACGAGCATAATCGCGGAATACTTCAGGCCCGCAATAACCCGTCCCTCACCCATCTGGCCGGCGCAGAGTCCCGAGAAGAACCCCTGGATCATCGCCGCGTGGCAGAACAGGCGCTTGTAGGCCGGAAGATCGATCCGGGTCATGAACTTGCTGCTCGCAGCAGTCACCTGCGCCGCTGCTCCCGCGGTAGCCATCGTGCTCAGGAATGTACTGACAAGGATGGCAATGACAAACATGAACACCGCCCATGAGACAAGCACGATGATCACGTAGATCAGCATATTGTTGCGGCGTTCCTGGGCAAGGTTCACCGTCTCGAATGTATCGCTTGCCGCAGCCCGCAGAACTTCGCTGATATCGCCGCCGGCCTTGCTCGCCTTTGCGATCAGGTCTACGCTCCGGTCGGCAAGCGGGGTCCCGAGGGTCTTCCCGAACCGGTACATCCCTTCGACAAAACCAACACCCCATGACATCTCGTTGTCCAGTTTCCGGATATGGGGCGAGAGGGCGCCATACTCTGCACCGGCAACCAGGTGGACGGCATTCGGCAGGGTCATACCGGAATCGTTCATACCGGCAAGATCGCGGAAGAAGTTCGGGAGCGCTTCCTCCAGGCTTTTTATCCGGCTCTGCTCCCGCATATCCAGTATTGCCACCGGGACAATAGAGATCAGGATTGCAAGAACGGCAAAATCATCGATCACGGTGGAGGTGAAGAGAACCTTGATGCCGTACATCCTCACCATCGAGATAAATCCTCCGATAAAGACGATCAGTGAGAGGGGGATACATACGATGAGGATATTCTCCGGTTTCTCGGTCAGGACGCGGAACGGGTGCTTGAAGAACCGGCCCATCCCTTCGCGGCTTTTCCGTTCGGACTCAAGTCTGGCGGAAATGGTGACAAGCTCGTCCTCTGCGGCGTCCATCTCTGCCCGGGAAAGAGGCTGACCGGGGAGGGGCTTTGCGTCCTTTTTCTGACCCAGTAATCCCGAAAAAGTATCTTTGATCGCCATATCAGGTCTCCGGGGTCATGGAACTGATCATAATGATAAACATCGACGTGCCAAAGGGGATCATCATATAGATGATGATGTAGAGAAAGATGGGCTTGGAATCACCGCCCAGGACGGACATGATGGACTGGAGGATGATCAGGAACAGCGTCCCGGCTACCATTGCGGTTACATAGGCTTCGGCGATGAGCGCAAGGGTATCCAGGAACAGCTTCTGGGTCTGGCGGTTCTCCAGGGCGTACTGATTTGCCTTGGTGCGGAAATAATCCGTGAGGTTCCCTCCGCTGGAGATACTGGCCATGGCACCCTGCAGGAATTCTTTCATGCGGTGGGATGGCGTGCTTGCCGAGACGATCCTGAGCGCATCGATCAGGTCTTTCCCGAAGATATCGATCTCGCGGGCGATATACCGGGCCTCTACCGCGCTTTCCCCGTAGATCGGGCTGTCGCCCAGCAGGCGGAAGATCTCGGCCGGGGTGATACCGGCAGTGGACATGGAAGTGATGTAGTTGATGGCGTACGGGAGGGTTGCATCGATATTCCTGCGCCGGTTCCCGGCTACAACAGATGGGTAGGCCAGAAAGACCACATAGGTCATGCCCCCGAAAACCAGGAGCGAGAAGATAACCACGAAAACGGTCCCGAGGACGAGGCCGTACTGGTTGAGGAAGAGCATCGCTGACGGAACTTCGCCTTTGTACTTGATGAGGTTGGGGAGTTTTAAGACCCAGGTGAGCAGGCCAAGGAAGACGGCGGATACCAGCCCGACGATGATGGAACTGATGACGGCAGTAGAGATGTACACCTCAAACGGGGTTTTGAGCCTGGCGGAGATCAGGTCGTTTCTGAGCTGGAGATAATCCTCCCTCCGTGCCTTCATCCGCATGCCAAGAAGGTTGAAACAGAACCGTTCGAAACTATTCATACAGATCCTTCCTTACCCGCTCGATGACGACTTCCGGCTCGCGGTAATACGAGATCAGGATCTTTGCGACATCCTTGTAATGGCGGATCTTCTTGATCCGCATCCATTCGAGGACTTCCTGCCGGCGTTTGAGCTCTTCCCGCATCCGGTTCTCGTTCCAGCCCCGGGCTTCCATGATCTCTTCGAGGATATAGGACTTCCCGGAGTAAGCGATCTCGTCCGTTGCCGATTTCCAGCGGAACACCTCGTTTGTGATCAGTTCGTTGGTCCGGGGATCGATATCGAGGATCTCGACGATCTGCTTGTTTCGGCGGATCCGTTTTCCGCCCATCCGGGCCTGTACCTGGATACTGACGATATCGAGAGCAGAGAGCATGTTCCGCGGGACGTCCATCGGCGGGTTCTCGATACGGTGCACGACGCTTGCAACCGAGTCTGCGTGGATGGTCGAATACGTGACGTGCCCGGTGCTCATTGCCTGGAAGAGCGTCTGGCATTCCTTGCCACGGACTTCACCCACGATGATGTATTCCGGCCGCTGACGCATGGCTGCACGCAGGAGTTCGTACATGTTGATCTCCCCGCGCCCGGCGGTATCGAACGAGTCCCGGGTAACGCTCGGGATCCAGTTGGGGTGGGGGAGTTTTACTTCCCGGGTATCTTCAAGGCTGACGATCTTTGCCATCGGAGGGATAAACAGGGAGATCGCGTTCAGCGACGTGGTCTTTCCTGATGCGGTTCCCCCGGCAAAGATCGCCGATTTGCCGTTCTCGACAGCGAGCCAGATGTAGGCCAGGGAAAGCGGGGCGAACGTGTGCCATTCAATGAGGTCGGTCGGGGTGATCGGTTCGTCTTTGAATTTACGGATGGTAAAGGTCGAACCGTGGGCGGTAACTTCCTGCCCGAGCGTCATCTGGATACGCGACCCGTCGCCCATGGTTGCATCGAGGATCGGCTCGGCAATGGAGATGTACTTGCCGGCACGCTGGGCGAGTTTTGTCACAAACGAATCGAGTTCCTCGGCATTGTGGTACATCAATGTCGTCTTCATCGATTCGTAACTTGAATGGAATGCGAAAATCGGGGTATTCACGCCATCACACGAGATATCCTCGATATACTTGTCGTGCATGATCGCATCTATCAGGCCGTCGCCGAGGAAATCCTTGTGCATGTTATAGAGAATCTTCTCGCGCTGGACCGGGCTGAGCTTGATACCGTAATCTGCAAGAATATCGTCTACGGATGTACGGAGCTGGCGCCGTGCTTCTTCTTTTGAGATATCTTTTGTGTTGATATCGAGGGTTTCGAAGAGGCGTTCCTTGAGTTCGGTTAAGAGATCTTTTTCGGGTTCGGTAAGAACTGGCTCGATAACCTGATAGGTGTATTCGTGGGTGGCATGGTCGTAGATCACCCGCACGTATGCGTATGGTTCGTTGACCGGGTACATTTCCATTTCTTCGATTCCCGGTGTTAATTCAAACGAGAGATCCACCAGGGGGCCGTGGATCTTTGCATCGTACTCTTCGGGAGCCGAACGGATGACGCTAAAGAGAGACGACAGGCCGGTTTTTTTGGCCGGTGCTTTTTTGAGGGTATCCTGTTCCAGCGCAAGTTCGGATTCGAGATCCTTGAACCCGGCTGTCGAAAACTCGCGCTTCCAGATATCGGCAAGCTCCGGAGGCAGGGACCCGGTACCCGTGCTTTCGAAGGCGTTAAAGCTTCCACGGAGTTTGATCTCGTCAATCTGGAATGTGGCGCCCTTGGGGAGGATCAGGCCGGAAAGTTCTGATATCTGGTTGACGGAGATTACTTTGTCGTCAGTTTCCTGTTCTGCCTTTGAAGCTTTGGCAATTTCCGCATTCCGTGCAGATTTTCTCTTTTTAAAAAACGATGAGGTTTCGTGTTCGCGGGGATCCTGATCGATAATTTCAACTGCAGGTTCCTGCGGTAAAGGCGCTGGCGGGGGAACCGGTGGTTTTTCCTCTTCCTTTAAGGGGGAGACCTGTTGGGATGCAGTTCCCGATTGTGCAAGGAACTTCCCCAGAAACTCCCGTACGTCACTGCCGGACAATTCCTGATCCCGGGTTTCTTCCTTCGGGGCCTCGGCCGGAAGTTCTTCAAAGAGTGCATCGTCATCGGAGAGGCCGTTTTCAGAATCCGGGCGAACGTTCTCGCCCGGCGCATCCTGTTTCTCCGGCAGGCTCTCCGGAACCGCCGCCGGAGACCCGAGACCCAGTTTTTTTATAAGTTCTGAAAAATCCCCGGTTTTCGGAGAATCTTCCTCTTCCTGCCCGGCAGTTTCCTCTGGTGTGGGTGTGGCAGGAGCGGCCGGCTTCTCTTCAGATGTACAGGCACCACGAATTTTTTTTAAAAGAGCGCTGATATCTGTTTGTTTTTCCTCATCCTGTGACGTCAACCCAAACAGCCTCCCCTTGGATATGTACCAGTATTTTTATAAAACATCCTTTTATCTTTGACTATATCTATCCTCTGGATTGAATCCGGCAGGCATGTACACCAGATCCGGGTGTCCCGGAGATTCAAACAGCACTCCCTCCTTCACTCTGGAGGCTTTTAACAAGGACACGCAACAGTCCCAGCTGGACATCCGCTTGTGCGATAATACAGATGAAGAGATCGCCGCAGGGGGCAATGATCACTTTCCTTTCCGCGGTCTCAAGGATCAGCTGCTCGGCCTGACCCATATGCATATCTTCGGCAATCCGCGACCCGGCCCGGAGAAAGTCTTCCGCCCGTGCTGCCACATGCTCGAAATCGCCTTCTCCCAGCGACCTGACAGGAAATCCTTCATAAAATGCAGAGACGGCAATGACACCCGGCTGGGAGGCAATCTTTGCGAGCATGGCTTCATCGAGAGGAGTGGGCGATTGTCGGGGAAGAACAGGATTTTCCACGGCGGGCATTTCATCATTCCCCGGGTTTGTTTCAGGTTCAATGAGCAGACCACCTTCAGTACATAACGCCAGCGCTTCGGCAAAATCGCTGGAGCCGTATGCTCTCATAATGATATTCTGCTGGGCACCACTGGCTCCTGCTTCCACTTCCCGCATAAGAAACTGTACTGCCGGTTTTCCTTTGCAGATTCCCTGCGGGTTCCTGAAATACGCAGCTACCAGTTCCCCGCTGCGGGTGAGGAGAAAACCCCGTCCGCTTCCGGAATCGATCTCGATGGCCCCGGTAAAGACCATCAGGGCCTGGAGCATCCCTTCCTTATGGGGATTAATAAGAACACGTCCCCCGGTACCTGCAGGCAGTTTCATAAAAAACCCGGATGAAGAAGAAGGTTATAATGCCGCAACAATGCGTTCCTTGTTCTTCTTGAGTTCGTAGCGGATCCGACCGATATTTGCCGTTGTATCTGCAACAAGTGCAATCAATTCGTCCGCTGACAGAGGAGCAAGGATAATCGGACCTTTTTCAAGTTCAACGAGCATCTGGGAAAGTTCGCCTTTTCCCAGGGTATTTCCCATGGCCTCCGATGTCCCAAGGCCCGTTGAAGCCATGGCACCCAGTGCCTCGATATCCACTTTTCCCGATACTGCACTTTCAATCACAAAACCGTCTCTTCCTACGACAACTGCAGCCGATACACCTTCTACCCTTAAAAACTCCTCTAACAACGGCTTGAGCATTTCTTCACCACTATTAAATGACTCATTCTTGTTCTTTTCTTATTAAAATGTTGGTTTTTATATATGAACCCTTAAGCAGGATTTACCGGTAAAGGAGTTGTTGGTATGTGAGTATGATTTAAGCGGGAACGTGCAGGGATTTTCGGGATACCCCGGTTTATAAAAAAAGAAACTATATAGTCAAATGCAACCATTAGAGTGATTATGCAACTTCCCCGCGGAACATTCCGGGAGATCAAAAAGAACCAGAGAGCCGCAGATGTTCTGGAGGAACTGGAACGGGGCCGGTTTTCCGGGATCTGCAGCATCTCCTGCCGGGATGAAATAAGCACGCTGGTGATGAAATCGGGGAAATGTATCCTGGCAGAGTATGGCTCATGGAAAGGAGAAGCTGCGCTGGAAAACCTGCTGTATGCATTTTCAGAAGAAGGAATCGATGCGGCCCTCTCGTCCCTTGATGAGGCGCAGATCCAGTTATCCCTGGAATTCAACAAAGGAGAACGCATACACCGGTCCGGCCCCGCTGCACCGGCCATGAATAAAACGCCCTCCCATATCTCCCCGGTATACGGAGCAGGGATCCAAAAAGACAAACCCTCTCCCCCGGTCCACCGTACACCTGCAAGCGAACGGCCGGCTGCATTACTGTCTCATCCCCCGGAGAAAGTCCACCGGCCGCTTGCCAGTCCGAAAAATCCCATAAGGGAACCACCGGTATCGATACGGACACCTCCCCAAAAACCAGACGGGCAGGCAAAAAAGGAGAGCGTTTCTGCCCAGACTGCTGCAGAAAGCGATCTGGATACTTTCGATTCCATGAATCTTGACGAAGTAACCGGAAAATTCAGGGAAGAATGCAAAACCATGGTAAAGAACCTCCATCTGGAACACCTGATGGACCGTGAATGAATTACGGGGGCAGTAGTATTTCCCTGATTCCAGGTATCGACAATAATCTCTTGTACCTTGCCGCAGGTATCGGGATTATTGGCGTGATTATAGCGATAGTCATTCTAATCAAGTCCCGGGCGGCAGAACGGGAAAAAATACTAAAGATCGTACCGAAATCATTCCGCACCCCACCATCGATCGGACAAACTCCGCAGAAGTTCCGGAAATCAACCGTAACAAATGTTGCAGCACCGGCCCGTTCTCCCGCACAGGAAGATACGGATTGTCTCCATGACAGGGCCAGCCTCCACGCGAGCCTTGCGGCACTTGCCAAAAAATACTCCCTTGTGGAGGCCACGCTTGCAACCGCAGACGGACTCCTGCTCGCTTCCTCAATCGAATCCCCGACAGCAGAAGAGATTGCCCGGTTTTGCCGCAACCATACCGATCCTTCACACGTACAACCTGAGGGGATCCGGATCTATGATATAGAGCATAAAGGGTCGTCTCTTGTCATGATAACCAAAACAACCGGGCCGGTTACCGACGGGCAGGAACCGGCTCTTGTGCAGGAGGCAAAAGATATTTTAAAGTGGTGGATATAACACGGATATGAAAGACATAAATAAAATATTTCCTTATACCTATATCAAGGTAAATTATAATTAGGCTGACAGGTGCTGGATGGTCAAGGTTTACACAATTGCATCCGGGAAGGGCGGTACCGGAAAAACCACCGTTTCCGTCAATCTGGGGACAATGCTCGCCAAGCTGGGGAAAGAAACCTACCTGATGGATGCAGATATCGGCATGGCAAATGTCGGCCTGATCCTCGGGCTCCAGGATGCACCTGTCACCCTGCATGAAATCCTTGCCGGGAAGAATAATATTGACGAAGGTATCTATAACGGGCCGGCAGGACTCAAGGTTATCCCGAGCGGTATCTCACTCCAGGGATTCCAGCAGGCCGATCCGGATAAGATACGGGATGTCCTTTCGGAGATCATAAAACGGTGCGAATTTTTATTGATCGATGCACCTGCCGGCATCAGCAAGGATGGTGTCGTCCCGCTTGCGGTTGCCGATGAAGTTATCCTTGTGGTCAACCCCGAGTTGTCCTCCATCGTGGATGCCCTGAAAACCAAAATCCTCACGGAAGTTGTGGGAGGGCATGTCCTTGGAACCATTGTCAACCGCGTGGATCCGGACAAGAGCGAGGTTATCGCAAAGAAAATGGAAAAGGTCCTCGGGGTAAAAGTCATAGGGATAATCCCCGAGGACGCGAACGTGCGGAGGGCGGCGGCAAGCCGGGCACCAATTGTTATCAAATTCCCGGATTCCATTGCATCGAAAGCAATAAAGAAGATCGCCTCGGACCTGATCGGTGTCGCCTATACCGAGGATGCTGCACAGGCAAAACCCCGTGAAGGATTTATCGAACGGTTCTCAAAAGCACTCTTTAAAAAGAAATCGGAAAAATAATCTGCTTTTTTTACGGGTGAAATTCCATCAGGATACGAAAGCACCCGATCAGATCTTTTCTGCCATCTTGATTTCAGTTGGCGTTTTTTCCCGGATATGGACGGATACACCGATCATCTCGTTTTTATCATCCTTGACCGGACGTGCGGTCAGAGCAACATACCGTTTCTTGTTGGAAAGCGAGACAAGCACGGTATTGAGTTCATAATTGACGACAATCCTGTCGTGGATAACATCCAGTGCCGGGTCGCTGATCCGTTCGCCGGTCTGTTTGTTTACGAGGATCAGGACGTTTTTAAGCGGTTTTACCAGAGCCTCTTTTTCCGGGACATCGAGCAATCGGCAGGCATAGGGATTTAAAAAAATAATTCTTCCCCGGATATCGGTAATGATCACCGATTCGAGCGCTGCCATGATCTTCTTCATATCCCAGAGAGCAGCCTTGTCGTAAAACCGTTTCCGCATATTGTGGTTATACAGGGCAATCTCGATATTCGAGACTACTTCGTTCGCGTTAAATGGTTTGATGATGAAACCGTAAGGTTCTGCCACTTTTGCCCGCGAAAGGATGGTATCGTCGCACTGGCCGGTCAAAAAGATTACCGGGATACGGAAGATCGAATAGATATACCGTGCCGCGGTAATGCCGTCAAGAACCCCGGCGAGATTGATATCCATGAGAACGAGATCCGGCATGAATTCGGCCGCCCTCATGATTGCGTCCTCCCCGGTAACGGCCTTGCCGACAACACCATAGCCCTTTTTTTCCAGGATCACGCTGATGAGATTGGAGATAATTTCGTCGTCTTCTACGATCTGGATGGTAACAATGCCCGGCATGGTGTTCACAGCGATAAACGGAATAATCCCGGTTTAACAATAGGAAATGAGATTATTTAAATATAGATTCTTGAATCGCAGAGGCAGAAACAATACCTGATTTTCTAAACCCGATTGATAATACCCGAATTATATCTGACAAAGAAAAGTTCGGGTCATCCGGCTTCTTCTCTCCCCGAAACGGTATTTCGCGGGAAAACTGGGTTTTGTGGCCAGACCCAACGTATTTTTGGGAATGCCCGCTCATCGCGTATGATGGTATACTCAATGAATAACGAGAACTTAAAAAAAGGGGATTCCGGACTTTTCCCCTCATTAGGAAAAAACAGGGACCGGGATTTATGCAGCTTTGTTGGTGACGGTAAAGACGCAGTACTCGTCGCCTTTTGAACGGCACTTTATCTCGCGGCACTGGACTTTAATCCCGAATGCCCCTTCGATAATACCTGCAAGGAGGCCCGCGGTACAGTAACAGACATTTTTTCCCGTAGAACCGAATGCTTCGGATTCAACGGTGTGTTCGAGCGTGATCGTCTTCTCTTTTTTCTCTTCGTTCCATTCGCTCTTTACGAGCCTGAACCAGCCCATCTGGGAATAGAACGTAAATGCCATGTCGGAGAGCACATTGGGCTGGGTGATGCCCATCTTCTTGTAGTGCTCGACATTTTCTTTCCCCATGTCCATATAGGCCCGGTAGTTCACTCCTCCCGCAGGCAGTTCTCCCATGGTCTTTTTGAGCGAGTTCATCATGGACGTAAAGACAAACCTCGGCATCATGACCACGGGATCGTCGATCAGCTTGATCGTCCCTTCAACGGGCCGGTGATCGATAAACTCCGTGATGGCTGAATCTCCCTTGACCACAGACTGTGCCTTGAATTTCCAGCTGGGATCCACCTGATCGATAACAAATTCACAGCAGTCATCACCATTTGCGACGCACTTGCGTTCAAGGCAGTACCAGTTCTTGCCGGTCACTGCCATCATCACTCCCTCGATCCATCCCTGATGAACGCCACAGACCGGCATCTTCCAGTCCTTGAGGATCTCCGATTCGAAGGTACGTTTTGTACGGAGGATGATCCGCTTTTCGCTCTGCTCCACAAGTTCGAACGGGGCCCCCCATCCCTGCTGGTGCTGGAGCTTGAAGACCAGCATCAAAAATTCTGCCGGTGACAACTCCATGCCGGACTTTTTCAGCAGGTTGTACAGGCCAAGGGAGCCCATCCCCACGGACCGGAAGAGCTTGCGTACCGCCTTGACTGCCAGTTTTTTATTGAGGTGGCTCTCGTACATGTCGTAGATAGCCTTGATAAGGTAGTTGGGGTTGCTTGCAGTCTTAACGCCAAAAACAGAGTATGTCCCTTCAAGAGTATTGAGTTCAATATACGGGGTGATATCCTTCTCCCCTTTGATAAGCGCCTCGAAATCCTCGCGTCCAATCTTCATAAGCGATAAATCTGCTATAATATAATTAAAGGATTTCGTCTTGTTCTTCAGCCAGATACCGTCGGTAAACAAGAAAAACCCGAAGCTGTTGGGATCGTTATGACCGGTTTAGAGGTCCAGCACGTGAACGGGTGCCGCATCATCGAATGAGATCTGAAAATGAGTTACCTGCTGGGCCCGGTCCTGGACAAGACAGGTATACTCCCCGTGCATTATCCGAAAACTCGCCTCGCCGTTTCCCGTCGTAATATCGCTCCCCACGATCTTGCCGTCTTTTCTGATCGAAACGCGGACACCGTTTAAGGGTTGTTTTTCCCGGCGGACCTTTAAGGTGACCACACCGATCCCCTCGCTTCTCCTGCCAATCTCCGGGACGGTATACGTGATATTCTTCCGGATATGGGATTTTTCGAATATCCGGCACCCCATAGCAAGGGATTCTATAATATCTTCCCGTACATCGCAGAGAACATAGTTCCGGCCGGATCGGATGTGGACGACTGCCTTGTCCCCGAACAGCGCTCCTTCGGGATCCAGGCAGATCGCACCTTCCGGTTCGCCGTTGTGGAACGCAAGGTAAAAACTGCTTTTTCCATCCTTTGCTACTGCAAGCGCATTCAGGTGACGGGATGACGCAAAGGTGAGAAGATCCGCAAGGGAATATGTACCGAGGTATTTCGATCCTTTAAGGATTGTTTCCAGGAGTTCCGGTAATTCCATTCAGGTCATCTCACGCGAAAGATTTCGGGAATTGGAAAGTACTCTTATGTTCCCGCAGTATATCCATAATACCATTGACATATACTTCAATAAACCTATTATATATTTACGAAATTATCCCCTCGCGATATCTTTTATAGATTGCTCCTAGTACGATTCCACTATTTTCCGTCGGTAAGATGCATAACAAGTGCTCTTGTCCATCACCGGTAATCGCCATGCATAAGTTATAGGAACTCTAACGTAGCTGGTATCTATGATATTTTACCCGCTCGCCATCTCCGCTGTTGCGGTTCTTGCCACCCTGATCTATGCCTCGTACCGTGATATCAGGGACCGCCGCGTGCCATTTAAAACGTGGTATCCTATGCTTGTCGTAGGTATATCGGCTGCTATTGTCCTTTTTTACCAGCAAACCGGAAACTTCAGCCTGATCGCAGGATATCTTGCCCTGATCGCAAGTTTCTTTTTCGCCGATTATATCGACAACCGCGATCCGGAGACGCCATTTAACTTTGCGTATCTGGCAGTCGTTCTTGCCCTGCCCCTGTTCTCATGGTTTATCATACCCTATTTCTACGGTACAAAAACCATTGAATTCCAGCTGCTTCCCTGGTATGCACTCTTTGCCGGGCTTCTTTCCTATATCGCCTACCGGGAATACAAGAAAAAACCAGCCCGGAAACTCAAGGCCAAACAGCTGAAAAAGGAGGCCTTTGGGGAGGCCAATGTTGAAGAAGTACTGAGCCGCTGGTACTTTGTCCTGATCGTAATCATCCTTGCAATTGCCGCATTCTATATGATCGGGGGCGGAGACTGGGGCGTTTCAGGATTATATATCGCCCTTGCTGCGATCTTCTGCGGTGTCTTCTATGTATTCGGTCAGATGCACCTTTTCGGAGGAGCAGATGCATGGGCCCTCATCTTTATCGCGTTCTGCCTCCCTACATTTCCGGTCACGCCGCTGCTGAACACACCGCCCCTCGGGTTCCTTTCGTTCTCGGTGTTGATCAACGCCCTGATCCTCAACCTTATTGCACCTGTCGGGATATTCCTGATAAATATCGCAAAAGGAAATCGTGCCCCGCTCCAGTACATGTTCTTCGGGTTCCCGGTCAAAGGAGAGAAGATCCAGGAATCATGGGGCTTTGTGATGGAGGACTTCACCACGAAAAACGGCAAAGTGGAGCGGAAATTCATCGGGTTCTGGGACTCCCTGCGCCGGATGCGTTCTGACGAAGGGCGGGTGTACACCAAGGACCTCCGCGAACATCCCGAAGAATACGAAAAGGAACTTGCCACCTACAAAAAAGCCGGTACGGTCTGGATCTCCTATGCGGTCCCGTTCATTGTCCCGATCACCGCCGGTCTCATAACGGCAATATGCTTCGGCGACTTCCTGCTCGCGATCACCACTACACTGGCCGGTGTCCTCTGATATGCTTTCCCTGAAATTTTCCGAAGGCGGACTCATCCCGGTGATCGTGCAGGACAAAGAAACGCATGAAGTCCTCATGATGGCATATGCAAACGAAGAGGCGGTCAACCTTACGCAGTCGACCGGATTTGCCCACTACTACAGCAGGAGCCGGAAAAAACTCTGGAAAAAAGGAGAAGAGAGCGGCCATTTCCAGAAAGTGGAAAGGATACTGGTGGATTGCGATGAGGACTGTCTCATCTATGAAGTCGAGCAGACCGGTGCTGCCTGCCATACCGGTTACCGGACCTGCTTTTACCGGACTCTCGATGGCGAGACCATCGGGAAAAAGGTATTTGATCCTGAAAAAGTCTATAAAAAGACCGGTAACTGAACCGGGCAGTCAGAGAAACATTCTAAAAAACTGCCAAGATGACACGAGATCCCATCCATGAACGATAATCCCGATACGCTGGAAGCAACTCACCGGTTGAAGGCACAGACAGCACACCTGTCGGTGATCTCCAACACCGGGCTTGTGCTGATGAAATTTGCTGTCGGTTTCGCACTCGGCTCGGTCAGTATCATCTCTGAGGCGATCCATTCGTCCATGGACCTGCTCGCTGCGGTCATCGCCTTTTTTTCCGTGAAAAAATCGGCGGAGCCCCCGGATGCCGGCCACTCGTTCGGACATGGGAAATTCGAAGATATATCCGGACTCGTCGAAGCGGTGCTTATCTTAGTTGCAGCGCTTGTCATCATCATTGAAGCGGCATTAAGGCTCATATCCGGGGACTGGCAGGAATTTGACCAGACGTTCCTGTTTGCGGGTATCGCAGTGATGGGAATCTCGGTACTTGCCAACTGGTATGTCTCGTCCCGGCTCATGAAAGTGGCACGCATGACCGAGTCTATTGCCCTTGAAAGCGATGCCTGGCACCTGCGGACGGATATCTACACTTCGCTCGGGGTTTTTGTCGGCCTTGTCCTGATCCATTTCACCGGTCTTGTGATCCTCGACCCGCTCATCGCCATAGGTGTCGGACTGGTGATCCTGAACGTATCGGTGGATCTCCTGAAACGATCGTTTGCCGATCTCATCGATCATTCCCTGCCGGAGAAGGACGAGAAACGGATCATCGACATCATCTGCGCCCATGCAAGCGAGTACGCCGGGTTCCACGGCCTGCGGACTCGTCGCTCCGGACCGGAAATCTTTATCGAATTCCATCTTGTCGTTCCCGGTGAAGTTTCTGTCACCCAGTCCCACGATCTCGCAGATCACCTCGAAGCCGACCTGCTTGTAGAATACCCCCGGGCAAATGTCACTATCCACATCGAGCCCTGTACACGGGGTTGTACCCGCTGCGGGTCGTTCTGTACGGTTTTAAAAAAGAAAGATCTGGAGAATAAATAGAATCGTCGCGGGATTTTTTGGATCCTGCATCCCGGCAAACATCCGTCGATATCTGTTTCGCAGACCCGGGATTCTCTTTAAGAAGTTTAGTTCCTGAAAAAAACAGGGAGTGGATCAGCTGGATCTTCCCTGCTGGCGTTTTGGCTGTTCCCGCACTTCCTCGACGATATAATTGATAACGTTCTCGGAGATATCCCCGGAATATTCACCGGCCCTACGGATGCTCTCGACAATGTATCCCAGGGAGATCGCAACAATAGTCTCCTGCTTGAGGGTCATGTTGCTGATATCCCCGCAAATTCGTTCAAGCGCGGAGATGGATTCGATGGTCTTGTGTGCCTCACGCATATCCGCGTTGAAAAACGAGATGATGCTCTTGTTAAAGATATCCATCGAGAGGGCATTGGCCTTTTTGATATCTGTGAGGACCTTTTTGTCGATCTCTGCATCGATGATCGGTTGGGCATTTTCGGCAATTCTTACCGCATGATCGCCGATCCGCTCGATGATCCGGCTGATGAGATGGTAATACATTGCCATACCAGCCGAAATCCCCATTCTCCGGGAAAGGGAGGGGTTCTGCATGATCATATTGGTCTGCCGGGCGATCAGCCAGTTTAAGCGGTCGGAATCCATGTCCCGGTTGATCACATCGAGCGCAAGGGCGTTGTTATGGGTTTCAAGGGCAGTAATGGCATCCCCGTGCATATTCTTCACAATGACAAACATCCGCTTTATGGTGTTGTCAAACGGCATCTCCGCCGGGTTGAGGAGATCCTTTATCATAATGAGCGTATCGGTCTCTTCCGCAACTTCCTGGCCGATCGTCATCTGGGTAAAATCCCGGACAACGCTCCTGACAAATGGCGGGAACCGCTGTTTTGACGTGAGACGGATCGCGGTAAACCCGGTAATATATGCTCCAATCAGGATCCGGAACAGGAATGACGGGTCCGTAATCTGACCGGTATCGATCTCTTTAATGCGCTGGATCGGTTCGTCCGTTGTCTTTTTCGAAACGATAAGCGTCCCGTCCGGCTGGACGATAAGTCCCACCGGATCGTTTTTCTTGATACGCATCTCGGATATCCACTCTTTGGGCAGGGTAACGACATACGATGAGCCACCCGTCATCTGCACACGGCGTATTTCCATAGTCTGGCCTCTCCCGTAATCTTCCTAATATGATGTTATTGTATATCTCTATTTACCTCTTTATAGCATATATACCTGTATATTCTATGTCGAAAAACTGTATATTTGCTCGGGGAGATGTCATGATCGAACACCATGAAAAGTAAACGGAGTTCCTACGTATTCGTGACCGTGTGCCTTGCGGCACTCCTTCTGGTATCGCTTCTTGCAGCAGGTTGTACAGACACTTCAAAGTCGACAACCCCGGCAACAACCGCTCCCGCAACTGCGGTAAATACACCGGCAGCAACCGCTGCAGCAACAGCAGCCTCCACTGCAGCTGCCACACCGGCAGCAACTTCTTCCGGACAGAAACAGACCATCACCATAAGCGGTTCGACAACTGTCCTGCCCATCGTTCAGAAAGCAGCCGACCAGTATATGGCAACACACTCCAACGCAGATATCCAGGTTTCTGGTGGCGGGTCGGGTGTCGGTATCCAGGCAATCGGCGCAAAAACCGTTGACATCGGGATGAGCTCCCGAGAAGTGACATCAGCCGAGAAAACAAAGTACCCCGACTTTGACATCATTACCGTTGCACATGACGGCATTGCCGTTATCGTGAACCCACAGAACGAGATCCAGTATATCACTCCCGATCAGGTAAAGAACATCTACCTTGGCAAGGTCACCAAGTGGACCGAGATCAGCGGTGCAAATGTTCCCAACACCAACAATGCGATCGTACTTGTCGGCCGTGACAGCGCGTCCGGTACCCGCTCCTACTTCGATGAATCCGTTCTCCTGAAAGCTACCCCGAGCAGCAAGATGCTCGAAAAGAACTCGAACGGCGCCGTTACCCAGACTATTGCCCAGACCCCTGGTGCAATCGGCTATGTCTCCATCGGGTATGTCTCATCCGATGTAAAGGCAGTACCGATCTGGTACAATGCCGACAAGATCATCACCCCGAGCGCGGCAACCGTCAAAGACAAGTCCTACCCGCTCTCCCGTGACCTCTACATTATCACCAACGGCCAGCCCTCCGGCCTCACCAAGGATTTCATTGATTACATCTTAAGTGCCGACGGCCAGAAGATCGTTGCCGATGAGGGATACGTCCCGATCACGGCATAATCTTTAAAAAAATCCTTTATTTTTATTCCAGACGTGAGGCGACAGACATGGATCTTTTAACTAAATACAGGACAGCTGCCACCGGCAGCGCTGCCCGGTTCTTCAGGCTTAAGGAACAGGCAGTCAGGTCTGTCTTCTTCTGCACAGCCCTCTTTGCCGTTGTAGTTATCTCGTTTATTCTGCTCTTTTTGCTTCGGGACGGTTACTCCATCTTTGAGACCGTGGGAATCCCGGCATTCCTCTTCGGGATGTCGTGGACACCGACTGCCATGGAACCGGCATACGGGATTTTCCCCTTAATTGTCGGCACTATCTTTGTAACATTCGGCGCCATGGTTTTTGCCGTCCCGCTTTCCCTCGGCTGTGCCATCTATATATCGGAGATTGCGTCTCCCCGCGTTAAAAGCATCCTGAAACCGGCAACAGAACTGCTTGCCGGCATCCCCTCGGTCGTGTACGGGTTTTTCGGCCTGATCGTTCTTACCACGCTCATCCGCGAAATATTCAACCTCCCGACCGGGGAGACCTGGCTTGCCGGGTCGATCCTCCTTGGGATCATGGCCCTCCCCACGATCATCAGCGTCTCGGAAGATGCGATCAGTTCCGTCCCGCATGAGTTCCGCGAAGGATCCCTTGCGGTCGGAGCAACCAAGTGGGAGACGATCAGCCGGGTCATCGTCCCGGCTGCCCTCTCGGGAATTGCCGCGGCCATCATCCTTGGGATCGGACGGGCAATTGGCGAGACGATGGCGGTCCTGATGGTTACCGGGAACGCAGCGATCCTGCCGGACCCCATCTGGAACGTGCTCTCGCCGATCCGTACCCTTACCGGTACGCTCGGTATCGAGATGGGCGAAGTGTCCATCGGCAGCGATCATTACCATGCACTCTTCGGGGTAGCCGTTGTCCTTCTCATCATAACGCTGATCGTAAACCTGAGTGCGGTCCGGATCCTCAACTACCTCAACGAAGGCAGAACCGCCCCAAAAGCATCCAAAAAATCCCTCCTTTCACCCCGTGCAGCAGATAAGCTTCGTACGATCCTTACCTACGTACTTGCAGTTGCTGGGGTGATCATCCTGTGCGTTATCGCACCCCTCTGGATTGCACTTCCCCTGATTGCAGCCGCTCTCCTGTGGTACTTCTACGGGAGGCAGAGGATCACCCGGTACCAGTCGGAAAAGATCGCCTTTGGCCTGCTTGTCACGGCATCGGTGATCGTGATTGCAATCCTTGTGTTCATCCTCCAGGACATCGTCATCAACGGGCTGCCGGCCTTAAGCTGGGAATTCCTGACCCAGCCCCCCTCTGACCTTGGACGGGCCGGCGGGATCTTCCCGGCCATTATCGGGACCTTGTATCTCGTCTGCGGCGCGATCCTGATAGCTCTCCCCATCGGTGTCGGGGCTGCCGTGTATCTCGTTGAATATACCCGGGAAGGTCCCATCACCCGGCTGATCCGGACCGGTGTCGATCTTCTCAACGGGACGCCGTCGATCGTCTTTGGCCTCTTTGCTTTCTCGTTTATCGTCATCTATCTCAACGTCGGCGTCTCGCTCCTTGCCGGGCAGATAACCCTCGCCCTGATGGTGCTCCCTACCATCATCCGCACTACCGAAGAATCGCTTAAAAGTATCCCGCAGTCACTCCGTGAAGGCAGCCTCGCTCTCGGCGCAACCCGCTGGCAGACCATAAAAAGCGTGGTCCTCCCGCCGGCGGTGCCGGGTATCATTACGGGAGCCATCCTCTCTCTCGGGAGAGCGGCCGGTGAGACCGCCCCGATCATGTTTACCGCGGTCGTCTTCTCGTCCCGCTTCCTGCCAACCTCACTCTTCCAGCCGGTCATGGCCCTGCCCTACCACCTCTTCATCCTTGCAACAAACATCCCGGGGGCTTCGGTGAACAAGTACGGCACGGCGCTCGTCCTGCTCATCTTTGTCGTCGGCATCTACTCGGTTGCTATCCTTGTCAGGAACCACTATGCAAAAAAGATACGGGGGTAACGCATGTCAGAATCCATCATCTCTACCAAAAACCTGAATCTCTGGTACAATGAAAAGCACGCTCTCCAGGATATCACCATGGAGATCGAACCGAAAAAGACGACAGCGCTCATCGGTCCTTCGGGATGCGGGAAGTCCACGCTGCTCCGGTGTTTCAACCGGATGAACGATCTCATCAACCAGGTAAAAATCGAAGGGGAACTCTGCCTCGACGGCTGCAACATCCTCTCCAACGATACCGATGTCGTGGCCCTGCGCAAGCGGGTCGGCATGGTCTTCCAGCGCCCGAACCCCTTCCCCAAATCCATTTACGAGAACATCGCCTACGGCCCCCGGGTCCACGGGATAAACGACCGGAAGGAACTGGATGCAATCGTCGAGAAAAGTCTTAAGCACGCAGCACTCTGGGAGGAGGTCTGCGACCGGCTCCATGAATCCGCTCTCGGACTCTCGGGAGGCCAGCAGCAGCGGCTCTGTATCGCCCGGACCCTTGCCGTCGAACCAGAGGTTATCCTCATGGACGAACCCTGTTCGGCACTCGACCCGATTGCAACCGCCAAGATTGAAAACCTCATTGAGATGCTCAAAGAGGATTACACGGTAATCATCGTTACCCACAACATGCAGCAGGCGGCCCGGGTGAGCGACTATACCGGCTTTATGTATCTCGGGAAGCTCATCGAGTACGACAGTACGACTACCATCTTCGAACACCCGAAACAGGACCTGACCGAGAACTACATCACCGGCAGGTTCGGGTGAGGGATATTATGACAGACAAATTCCATTCGGAACTCAAGGAATTAAAAAAAGGCGTCTCGGACATGGCATGGTTTGCCTTTTCGATGCTTACAGATTCCCAGAAGGCCTTCATCAACCAGGACGAGGCGCTTGCGGCAGCGGTGATCGCCAGGAAAGACCAGATCCGGGAACAGATGGTTACCCTTGAAGAGACCTGTTACCAGCTCATTGCACTCAACCAGCCGGTAGCAAAAGATATGCGGGTCATTGCCTGCTCGCTCAAGGTGATAGCGGCATCGGAACGGATTGGCCGGTACGGGAAATCCACCGCGAAGATCGTAAAGGAGATCGCCGGCAAACCCCATATCGCAAACATGATGAGCCTGCCGCTCATGTCGGAGTACGTTCTTGCGATGATCGACGATGCTCTTACCGCGTATGATACGGAAAATCTCCGGAAGATCGATGGTTTTTCCGCACGGGACGATGCTATCGATGCCCTGCGCCACTCGATCTTCCGCGAATCGATCACGTACATGATGGAGAACCCAAAGACCATCACCCAGGCAACATACTACATCATCATTGCCCGGTATCTCGAACGATGCGCAGACCATGCCTGCAAGATCGCAGAGAACGTCCAGTACATGGAGACCGGGGAACGTATTGAGATCAAATAACTTTTCTTTTTGCTCTGGCTGCACATCCCCGTTTTATTCGGTCTGTCCTATTCCAGTCACCACTTTTTTGTACCATCTCTCCCTTCGGGAACGCCGAACTTCCCGGTTTTGATATAGAGAAAATATTTATTGTATATAGATTAAGTATAAAATATGTGTTTAAACATCACGACAGTCATGGAGCAGGATACCCCCGTTGCTGCCCGGGCCGTCTGCAGCGATTCCACCAATACCGATACCTTTTCGGACAACCCTGACCGGTTCACCGATAATAAAGGGCGATCGTATATCGCAGTCAGGATCTGCGAGCTTGACCGGTTTTGTTTAAAATAACCCTCAATAGCGTAGCGGACATTCCAACAAGAAAGATATCAATCCCGATCGGTTAGAGCTATTGCATACTATATATTTTCTATAAGAAAATATGATGTGATACCGGGACGCATGTGTGCATGTCGATCCTGCAATGAAAGTCCGCACACGCTCCTTTGTGATCCTTGTCACGGTCCTCGTCCTCTTCCTTGCCATGCTCGGGTTTGTTACCCAGTACCTGATCCTGGGATCGTTCCAGTCCCTAGAAAACCGGGAGATGACTGCAAACATCCAGCGGGTCGTTGCCGATCTCGACGACCAGAAACAATCACTTTCCCTGACCTGCAGGGACTGGGCCGGACGAAAAGATCTCTTCACAACAGCGGACAGTCCCGACAAAGGACAGGCGCAGGAAATCCGGACCGGGGATCTTGCCCCCGGGGCTGCTGATATCGATTACATTCTTGCCTACAACGCAACCGGTGAACTGGTATATTATGAGGATGTCGACCATTCGGAAAACGACTCTTTATCGGTGCGTACTTCTCTTGACCGCATTATACGGGACAGTATTCTTCCCCCGGGGATGTCCCTTGGCATCTCCGGGAGAGGCGGCTTATCGGTGATCGATGGAACGCCGGTCCTGCTGACCGGGTGTACAATCCCGGGCGCCAATTCAACGGAACCAGCTCGGGGAACATTGGTGATTGCCCGCATGATCACCGGAGAACGGATCAACAGGCTGGAAAACAACCTACAGATCCCCGCGGTATCCATACACAGGTTTGACGGTAATGCCAGTACTTCAACCCCGGATTCACAAACCCTCGATATGGAAAAAGGACACATCGTCACCTCGCCTCAAAACGATACGCAGATGCTGGGCCAGACCATGATTACGGGGATCGAGAACAAGCCGGCATTTCTTCTCTTAAAAGTCACCACCGACCGGCCGGTCTACCAGCAGGTCCAGGCATCCATTATCATTGTCGCCATCGCCATCGTCATCCTTGGCGCCCTGATCATTCTCTCGGTCCAGTACCTGATGCAGCGGTTCGCACTGGACCCGCTCGCCACGCTCGACCGCAATATAAAAGCAATCGGGTCCTCGGGCGAACTCTCCCGCCGGGTGCCCGTCTCCGGTGATGAGGAAGTCGTCTCGCTCACACGCTCGCTCAACCGGATGCTCGAAGTAATAGGACACCAGAAAGACAAACTGGCAGCTGCCCGACAGGAACTTGCCCTGCGCAATCATGAACTCGAAGAACTCAACCGCAAGGCAAACCTGTACCTCGATATCTATCTCGATGTGCTTACCTATGAGATCCTGAACGCCAACATGGGCCTTACAGGATACGCAGAATATCTCAGGGATACCGCACAGGGCGACGAACGAATCCTGCTCGACCATATCAGCGAACTGGCCAACAAAAGCAGCGGAGTTATCCGCAATGTCGAGACGATCAGCAGGATCTATAAAAACCCCCAGACATTAGTACCGGTCAGCCTGTCTGCGATCGCAAAGAAAGAAGCAGATGCCCGCCCGGGCACCAGGATCGATATTTCCGGCGGCGACTATTCCGTGATGGCAAACGATATGCTCGGTGTTATCTTTGACAATCTCTTCTCCAACAGCATAAAGTTCGGCGGTAAAAACGTAGAGATCACAGTCACAGCACGACTAATCGAAAACGGGATGCTGGAGGTATCCGTTGCGGATAACGGGCCCGGGATTGACGATACCGCAAAGCCGCTCGTATTCGACCGGTTTGTCAAGGGCTCAAAGACGCGGGGCAGTTACGGTCTCGGGCTCCACATCGTAAAGATGCTTGTCGAGAGTTACCGCGGTACAATCCGGGCGGACGACCGTGTTGCCGGCAACCCTACGCTAGGAGTGGCAATCCGGTTCACTCTCCACATTGCGCCGGATACTCCTCGGGGAGACCCGCGATGAACCCAGAGAGTGTCCGGGACAGATCTCTGACACTCTATAGTTTATAGAGATATCACAACAGGTTATATTTTATGTCGATAAAAACTATATCCCTCGAAGACGACAACAAGAGTGTACAGTCCGGGAATAACCCCGTATCCGGGCAGTTGGTTCTCATGAGCACTCACACGTCCAAACCGTGACCGCTGTCCCCCGGGCTGTCCAGCAATCCACAATCAGTTCCTAAAAAAACCGGGCTCCTGCCGTACGGAGCCCGGTATTATCACCAATCCTCAGGTCCTCCCTGCTATGAGCGGGGTTACCGGTAAAAATAAAGCGGTCAGTTGTTCGACCAGCGCGGGCATTTTCCTGATTACTTGTTAACGATAATTGTTCCCTTAATCGCGGCATTATCCGCGCAATGGTAGGTATACGTTCCGGCTATGGTGAACGTAAATTGGTACCGGTGGTTGGTTACCAGTAAGGGAGAGGTAAACGCATCCGGCGTCCCGGTATCTGAGGTAACGATATGGTTGCCGATATCGGTATTGATCCACGTAACCGTTACCCCCCGATCTATTACCAGCACCTGGGGGTTAACGCTCGCACTCCCGATAAGGATCGTGGTTTTTGGGGAGTATACCAATGTCGGCTGAGGGGACTGCGACGATGTTGTGTCCGTGCAGCCCGAAACCAGCACCATGGCTGCGCACAGGAAAAAGACGCCAAGGAGAAGTATGAGAGGGCCGGATCGAACATGCATATTTTATCATTTGATAAACATCATTAAAAAAATCACGGGTTCGTACCATTCCCTGAACCCCGGGCCTATACCGGAAAAAATTCGGTCATTCGGTTTTTTTAAAATGTACCGATGATGCGCGGCGCTAAAGGGAAAAAACTACTTCCTGCCTGCCGGCTCCCATGACAGAAGTGGTCGGGAAGGTATAGTGCAACTGGAGATCCCTCGCAGCCTGGGGGACGATATAGACAAGGTCTGCCATACCGGTACTTTCCGGCCCGGCATCATATGCCACCTTCGACCCGATGCCGGTCGAATAGTAGTATGTGCCATCTGCACCGGCCAGGACAAAGTCCCCGGCCGGTATGCCGTAACTGGTGCCGGTAGCAAAATTTTGCACGCTTACGGTTACGGTGCAGAACCTGCCCGAGTTGATAGTATTGTCACCCATCCGTACCTGCGTGACCATCACCTGGAGATCCCCAAAGCGTGCGGGCTCGTTTACCGCATATACCGGGACCGGTGTGGCAGATGCACCGGTTTTTATTGCTTCGGACATGTTTTTACCGGTCGCAACGGAGAGGTGGAGCGCCGGGACAACCACGTACACAATTGCAAGGATAACGAGCATGATCACCGTAGCGGCAGCAACATATTTTATCGGGGCATAGGTGTGTACCTCCACCGGCAGGGGCGAACCGCACCGGATACAATGGGTATAGATAGCCGGGTTTCTTGTTTTACACTTCGGGCATATCTTCGCTGCCATGATCTCCCTCCCAAAAACACCACTGTCCCTGGTTTTTTACACGCAAGGACAGGCACCATCCCCCGCAGCGACCGGAGTCAGTCTCCCGATAGGGGTAATGTTAAACGTAGTGTGTTTAACCGCTCTCCTTAATGGAGTTTTCTTTTTTATAAAAAACCTCAATACTGTGTTTAATAATGACGGAGGGCAATATCCGGTTATGCCACTTTTTCCATGGTCTGACGATCTGAGCGTGAAGGTTACGTTAATCGACGACCAGCACAAGAAACTCATCGCGCTGATCAACTCCCTTCACGATGCAATGCGTGCCGGCGAAGGAAAACAGGTACTGGAAAAGACCTTAAAAGAACTGGCAGATTATACGGTCTACCACTTCCAGACCGAAGAAAAATACATGCAGCAGTTCCATTACCCGACTTATCTCCAGCACAAGGCGCAGCACGATGCGTTTGTAAAGAAAGTCGCCGATTTCCAGAAGGAATACGAGGCCGGGCGTCTCGGGATTTCCCTCGACCTGATGAAATTCCTGCGGGACTGGGTGGAGAACCACATCAAGTCTACCGACAAAAACTATTCGGTCCTGTTCCTGAAAAACGGGTTGAAATAACGCGGTTGTTTCCCCGCATTTTGCCCGGGACCGACCGGGCATTCATTCTTTTTACCGTATCATTTTTTAGGTACCCGTTCCCGCCTTGTATACCGTAATAAAAAAGAGTCGGGTTTGAGGTGTCCTCATACTGCCGCCGGCAGATAGTGGACAACAAGCTGGAGAATCGCGATAATGATGTTAAGGAACAGTGTCCAGTCAAACATAGTCTCGCTCACCTCCCTTTTGGTGTATGAAGTATCCTTCCACCGGACTATAGATAATGCTGGCTATGAGTGAAAATTATTTTTCAGTTATCACGGCAGATCGGGTCATGAGAACAAAGCGACGCTGCGATCGGTAAAAAAAACGGTCCCATCGGTTCCCCGGGCCGGCACAAACCTATTTCACGATCCGGTATCCATGCATCGTAAAGGAGCCGGGCCCTGCCCCTCCAGCCCAGGACCGGCCTTTTATGGAAGTGACAGCAATGCACCATCCACAGGATCCGGGCATGGACAAAAAACGGCCGCTCCGTCATGCAACCATTCCCCATGAAGGAAAAAAACCAAAGCCCGCCGAGATGTTTGCCTCGTGGCTCCAGCCGGTTGTCGATTGCTCGCCGATCCCGCAGTTCGTTATCGGCAGGGACCACTGCATCAGGTTCTGGAACAAGGCGCTCGAACGGTATTCCGGCCTTTCGGCTGCGGAGATGGTCGGGACCAGCCGCCAGTGGCAGGCATTTTACCGACAGGAACGCCCCACTCTTGCCGACGTACTCCTTGAGGGAAAGACCGAAGAGATCGCCCAGCTGTACGACGGCAGGTACAACAGGTCGGTACTCATTGAGGAGGCATGGGAGGCAACGGACTTCTTCCCCCAGATCGGCAAAAAAGGCACGTGGCTCCATTTCACGGCAGCACTGATCCGGGACGCGACCGGGGAAGTTCTTGGGGCGGTGGAAACGCTCGAAGACATCACCGATCTTATGAAAGCCGAGGAGCTGATCGCGTACATGACCGAGATGGCTATGCGGATCACCCAGCCGGTCGGGATCATCCGGGAGAACCTGCTGGATATCGCCCGGCTCACCCGCGAGGGAAAACTGGTCCCTGAGGAGATCGCGATGCTCCTCGATACCCAGGTGCGCAATGCGGCGCAGATCCAGGCAAACGTTGAGGAGTTCCAGAAGTCTGCCGTGGAGAAACACCAGGAGATCCCGGAAGCCTACCGCAAGTTCCTTTCCGGGTGATCCCGCGTGCCGGCTATTGTAAATGCAGACGAGCTTGCACAGAAGCGGATCTTTTTAGTGCTTGCCACTCCCGGGAGCATTCGGCAGTGCAATATCGACCTGATCCGCGAGATTGCGGAGAACGGGTTCCATACGATCGTTATCACGACGAATTTCCCGTACAGCATTCTCACCAAGCTCTACCAGGAGCAGGGGATCGATCCCGGGAAAGTTTCGTTTATCGATGCGGTGACCAAAAACTCGGTCGGTTCTGCCCGGAATATCCCGGGGGTTGTCCGGTTTGTCAACCACCCGTCAGATCTCACCGAGATGGGTATTGCGGTGACCGAGGTCTTAAAGGAGCTCTCGGGGAAAAAGGTCTGTATCCTGTACGATTCCATCAGTACGATGCTCATCTACCTCTCGTCGTCCAACATTTCCCGGTTCATCCACTTTGTAACGAACAAGCTTCGGCTCACGGATGTCACGGGTATCTTCCTTGCGGTGGAGAAGGGGCTCGACCCGATGCTGATGACCCAGATCACGACCTTTGTGGACTCCGTGATCGATACCGGGTGAGTTCCCGGTTTTTGAGGGAACCCCGGGAGGAGACATTCCCCGTTCCCTTCCGGCCCGGATCGTTTTTTCATACGCTGAGCCATGCCCGCACACGGGTTCGATCGCTATTTTATCATCCGACCCCCTGCATGTCGTTTTGCCTCTTTTTACCGGAATTTATCGTCATAAAAATGACGAAATTTTGCGCCAGATTATAACAGGGCATGTAGGGGGTCGGACCAATAATTAGGCAGAATGATCACACGCAGCCATGTTCATTGTTCCAATATTCCAGCTGGGTTTTTGTGAGAAATTATGACGAAAGCGGAGATTGAGCGGTGTTGATCTGACAGGGAAATCACGTGCAAAATATGGGATATCTGCTGCAGGGGGTCGGGCAGTCACAAAAAAGATTTACGATGCGATTAAAAAATCTGAAAGCTGCTTTTTAGGGACCTGCAGGTTTTTTAGCAGAGGGGGTTTCTACTGGTTAGTATGCCCGGACCCTGCAGCGATTCCTTTACCGAACGTTTGAAAACAATCGAAGATCTCGTTGGCCTGGGCCTTGACGCGGAGCGAACCCGCACCATCCTTGCACTGATGGAGATCAAACCCCCCGATGCCGCGACACTTGCCGGTGTGAAGTTGTACAGCGAGTACCTCCCGAAAGCTGCAGAAAAACCATTTACCGATGAGCAGAGGTATCTCCAGTTCCTCTGGGACTCGCTCGAACATGCGCCTCTTGCCCCGGCCACGAACTTTGCCTTCCCCTTCCGGCGCATCATCGCAAAACGTCTCTTTTTGCAGTGCGGGAAGAACTTCTGTGCCGAAGCGATCCGGTTCAACTTTGGCCAGAACATTTCGGCCGGCAATGACGTCTTTATCAACGCGGGTACCTATATCGATGCAAAAGGCGGCGTGACCCTCGGCAATTCAGTGGGTATCGGGGAATGGGTCCGCATCTTTACCCACACGCACTCGGAGTCGGACCATGCAGAGCGGACCTATGCCCCGGTGGTGATCTGTGACTATACAAAAGTCTACTCGGGAGCGATGATCCTGCCGGGTGTCACGATCGGCGAGCAGGCCATCGTTGCCGGGGGTGCGGTGGTGACAAAGGACGTGCCTCCCAATGCAGTTGCAGCGGGTATCCCGGCCCAGGTCACCCGGCAGCGGAGGAACGAGGGCAGGAGCAAGGAGCAGCTCAACCATATCTGGTTGTATAACGGGGCCTTCCAGGACGAGTAACCGGGTGTCTGCGGCATATCTGGTTCTGTGAAACCAACGCTGGAATGTACAAGGGATAGAGAGGATGCCCCTTCCCCAAATTGTATAGAAAAACCCGGTTTTCCCACAATTTTTTCTGACCGAGTAAAGAAATCCCAAAAATCTGTAGTGCCAACTGAGCAAATTCAGCGTATCAGCATCTTCATTTTTTCCGCCCTTACCCTTATAAACCCCAGCGCCGTATAGTATTCCTATCAACGATCTGATCCATCGTTGAAATTGAATAAAAGAGCATACCATATGAGAGGAGCAATATTTTATGATACTGGTACCAGATACGAGCGTCCTTATTGACGGACGCATAACATCGATGATAAAGGCCGGTGAATACAAAGGAGCAACAATAATCGTCCCTGAAGCGGTCATCGCGGAACTCGAGGCCCAGGCAAACAACGGACGAGAAATAGGGTTCTCGGGCCTGAATGAATTGCAGTCGCTCTGCAAGATGGCCGAGGAAAAAACGATAGAACTCAAATTCTCCGGTGTCAGACCGTCGCTCGAACAGGTCAAGCTCGCAAGCGGCGGCGAAATCGATTCGATGATCAGGGGAATCGCCATTGAAAATTCTGCACGGTTCATAACAAGCGATAACGTGCAGGCCGAGGTGGCACGGGCAAAAGGGCTCGACGTCATCTACCTAAAACCGCAGGTCACGGATTTTGTCCCGCTCGGGATCGACCAGTTCTTCGACGAGCACACCATTGCCGTCTATCTTAAGGAACGCGTAGCCCCGATGGCCAAAAAGGGCTCCATAAACGACATGAAACTCGTGAAGATCCGCGACCAGCCGACAAGCGAGTACGAGCTGCGGAACCTTGCGCAGGAGATCCTCGAACGGGCAAAACGCGACCCGGACGGATTTATCGAAGTCGAGAAACGGGGCGTCACGGTCGTCCAGATCGGCTCGATGCGCATCGCAATAGCGAGAAGGCCGTTCTCGGACGGTATGGAGATCACCGCGGTCCGTCCCATTGTCGACGTAACGCTCGACAATTACGTAAAGTCCGATGTCATCAAGAAGAGGATCGTCTCCGAGAACCGCGGGCTCATCATCGCCGGTTCGCCCGGCGCAGGCAAGACCACGCTCGCGCAGGGGATCGCAACTTTCCTTTCCGATAACGGATTCGTGGTCAAGACCATGGAGGCTCCCCGCGAGCTCCAGGTGCCCGACCAGATCACCCAGTACACGATGCTCGACGGGAGCATGGCAAACACTGCCGACGTCCTCCTGCTCGTGCGCCCGGATTTCGTCATCTTCGACGAACTCCGGAAGAACGAGGACTTCGAGGTCTTCTCCGACATGCGCCTTGCCGGCCTCGGGATGGTCGGCGTGATCCACGCAAACAGCGTCCAGGACGCACTCCAACGCTTCTCGGACCGGGTGGACTTCTCCGTCCTCTCGCAGGTGGTCAACACCATCGTATTCCTGGATAAGGGCGTGATTACGAAGATCTTCGATGTCGGTTTCACCATCAAGGTGCCCGAGGGCATGGCAAACGAGATGCACATCCGCCCCGTGACCACCGTCACCGACTCCGAGACCGGTAACCTCGTGCTCGATATCTTCCGGTACGACGGCCAGACGATCGTCATGCCGGTGATGGAAGGCACGGTTTCCCCGACAGTCTCCACACCCTCGCTCCGGGTCCCGCAGGTCACCAATGTCGGCCAGCCGGTCTCGCCGGTCAACAAACCGGGCAGTTCGCTCGCAAACATCCCCGACGCGACTCCCAAAAAGGAGAGCGACGACCGGCCCGGCTGGAAGCTCACGGAAAAGGAGATCCAGCGCGAGATCGGACGGTATACCGACGGCGAAGTGGACGTCCAGATGATCAGCGACACCAAAGCCGTGGTCTACATCGACGACAAGGATGTCCCGGCCGCGATCGGCAAGGGCGGCAAGAACGTCTCGGCAATCGTCAACAAGATCGGCATCGGTATCGACATCAAGCCGCGGACCGACCTTGACCGGCAGCAGGCCCAGCCGCAGAAGCCGGAAGCAGAGTTCTCCGCCGGTACCGGGATTAAGATCCAGACCGACAAGAAGCAGCTCGTAATCATCGCACCCGAGCAGTCCGGCAAGATTGTCGATGTCTTTGCTGGCAAGGAATACCTCTTCACGGCAACGGTAAACGATACAGGCGAGATCAGCCTTGCAAAGAACTCGAGCATTGCGCAGGAGATGATCCGGCGCTACCAGAATAACGAGAACATCAAGCTGCGGCCGGTGTGAGCGTCCTTTAGAATTATTACTCATGCGATACCCATTATATGAGGAGAAGGTGAAGGGATTTTGAGCGAATTCGATCTGGGAAAATTCGAGGAAGAGGCCCACGAACGATGGCTCCATGCGTTCGAGGCCAATCCCTCAGATAAGGAAAAATTCTACATTACCGTCGCGTTCCCGTACCCGAGCGGCGCCATGCACGTAGGCCACGGCCGTACCTATATCGTGCCCGATGTGATCGCACGGTTCTGGCGGATGCGGGGCAGGCAGGTGCTTTTCCCGATGGCGTTCCACGTCACGGGTGCACCGGTCGTCGGGATCTCGAAGAGGATAGCAAGAAAAGACGAGAAGACGATCCGGCTCTACCGCGACCTGTACAAGGTCCCGCAGAACGTACTCGAAGGGTTTACCGATCCGCTCACCATCGTCAAGCATTTTGCGGCCGAGTACCAGCGCGTGATGACCTCCTGCGGTCTCTCGATTGACTGGCGCAGGCGCTTTATCACGGTCGACCCGACCTACAGCAAGTTCGTCGAGTGGCAGTGGAAGCACCTGTACGAGGCAGGCCACGTGATCAAGGGCGTCCACCCGGTCCGGTACTGTACGGTCGACGATAACCCGGTCGGCGACCACGACCTTCTCGAAGGGGACAAGGCAGAAGTGATCAAGTTCACGCTCGTCATGTTCCATTACGGCGATGCGCTCATCCCCACCGCCACCCTCCGGCCCGAGACGATCCACGGGGTCACGAACCTCTGGGCAAACCCGAACGTCACCTACGTAAAAGCCCTCGTGGACGGCAAGGCTTGGATCATCTCAAAAGATGCTGCAGAAAAACTCGTCCTCCAGGACCACACGGTCGAGATAAAAGAAGATGTGCCCGGCAAGGATCTCGTAGACAAGACCGTGAGCCACCCGCTCTGCGGTACCGTCCCGATCCTCCCCGCAGACTTTGTCGATCCCGACATGGCGACCGGCATGGTCATGAGCGTTCCCGCCCACGCACCGTTCGACTACATTGCGCTCCGCGACCTCCAGCAGCAGGGGAAGTATACGCAGATCAACCCTGTCCCTCTCATCTCGGTCGAGGGCTACGGCAAGGTCCCGGCGCAGGACGCCGTGGAACGGGCAGGGATCAAGCACCAGATGGACAGCCGGATGGATACCCTCACGCAGGAGATCTACTCTGCGGAGTTCTCGAAGGGAAAACTCTTTTCCCAGTTCGGCGGCAAGCCGGTCAAAATCGCCCGCGAAGAGATGGCGCAGGAGATGCTCGACAAGTACGGCTCAGTCGTCATGTACGAGTTCGACCAGCGCCCCGTTGTCTGCCGCTGCGGCAACAAGGTCAAGGTGAAGATCCTCCATGACCAGTGGTTCCTGAAGTACAGCGACCCGGCCTGGAAGGCGCAGGTGAGCGACCACTTAAAGGACATGGCGCTCGTGCCCCCCGAGGTCCGCGCCGAGTTCGACCGGACGGTCGGCTGGCTCAAGGACTGGGCCTGCACCCGCCGTGTCGGGCTTGGCACCCGGTTCCCGTGGGACACCAAGCAGCTCATCGAGCCGCTCTCGGACTCGACCGTGTACATGGCGTATTACACCATCGCCCACAGGATCCGCGAGATGGACCCGAAGATCCTCACCCCAGAGGTCTTCGACTACATCTTCCTCGGCAAGAAGTCCCCGGACTTACCAGAGAAGAAGAAGCTCGACGCAATGCGGGAGGAGTTCCTGTACTGGTACCCGTACGACTTCCGGTTCTCGGCAAAGGATCTTATCTCCAACCACCTCACCTTCCAGATCTTCCACCACGTGACGATCTTCCCGAAGGACAAGCTCCCGAAGGGGATGGTTGTCTTTGGCATGGGTCTCCTGAATGGCGCAAAGATGTCCTCTTCGAAGGGGAATGTCTTCCTGCTCGAAGATGCGGTAAACGAGTTCGGTGCCGATACGGTCAGGATGTTCTTGACCGGCAGTGCCGAGCCTTGGCAGGACTTTGACTGGAGAAACGAGCTCGTTCTCTCCACGAAAAAGCAGATCGAGCGGTTCTATGCGACCATCATGGAGCTCAAAGAGGTCAAAGGCGAACCGCAGGATATCGACCGCTGGCTCACCAGCCGGCTCCAGGAGCATGTCGCAAAGATGACGGCGGCACTGGACAACTTCCAGACCCGGCAGGCGCTCCAGGAAGCATCGTTCGGGATCGAGACCGACCTGAAGTGGTACCGCCGCAGGCTGCCCGAAAGCTGTGCCGGCAGCAGCGAGCTTGCCACCCTCTGTTCGGTCTGGACCCGGCTCCTTTCGCCGTTCATCCCGTTCACCACCGAGCACCTGTGGAGGGAACTGGGCAACAAGGACCTCGTTTCCTTTGCCGAGTGGCCGGTTGCGGACAGGAAACTGATCAACACGAAGATCGAGCTCTCCGAAGAGCTCCTTGCCCGGACGGTCGAGGATGTCGAGTCGATCAAGAAGCTGATCCAGATCACCCCGAAGTCGATCACTATTGTGCTCGCTCCCTCGTGGAAGTACGAGGTATTCCGGACGATTGCAAAGGCGAGCGACCGGAACACGGTGATAAAAGAGATCATGAAGGACGATGCGATGAAGAAGCGGGGGAAAGAGGCCACCGATGCGGCAAAGCAGTGCACAACGCTCATCCACCGCCTGCCCCCGCAGATCGTGGAACCGCTCGCAGAGGAGCCCTTAAACGAGCGTGCGGTCTTTGAATCAGCAAAGGCTTTCCTCGAACGCGAGTTCGGCGTCCCGGTCCACATTGCCGAAGCAGAATCGAGCGGCCATGCAAAGGGCGCAACCGCCCTGCCGTTCAAGCCGGCGATCGTGATCGAGTAAATTTTTCTTTTTTTTTTCCAGTCTTTAACAATCCCGATCTGTTCTCCTGCCTGCATCTCTCCAGATTTCCTTTTGCATGGCGGGTCTGGTTTGCATATTCCTATTTAATCGTACATCCATTTTTTCCCGTCAGACCGGGGCTGTTGCCTTTCAGATAACCCGGCTGCACGGGATAGTACTGCCGGCAGCAGCCGTGCAGGATTATACTAGTGCCCGTTTCCTTTCGGGAGACACTTACCATGAAAGAGAAATACTGGTATCTTGTTGCGATTGTAGTTCTGCTGCTCGCTGTTATGTGTGCAGGATGCTCCTCGTCAAAAACCGGGGATGCAGGAAAAACCACGCCGGCTGATGCCGGCACCTCGTCTTCAGCGGCGGTGACCACGGCTGCTGCCCCGGCAAATGCTTGTCCGGCAGTCACCGCTGCAACATCATGGACCGGCAAATGGGCAAGCTGGTCCAACAATGACGAGTGTTTTGACGGGAGACAATACTTCTACCCGCCAACAGAAGATAACCCCGAACCCTGGGCCGGGCAGTATGCAGGGCAGGAAGAATTTCCGGTTACCTTTACCCAGACCGGGTGCGACGTAACCGGGTCGATCACCGTGGGACAGAGCGGCACTGAAGTAGCCCCCTACGGATGCCCGATTTCCCTGACAGGAAAAGTCGACAGTACGGGGGCCGTATCGGGAACCTGGAAGGCCTATTGCGACATTGCATTCTACGGTACGGAAAAATCCCTGGATTCCGGGACCTTCAACCTCAACATGGAACCCGGCGGCTCTACGTTCATCGGCACCTTCGGGACAAGCGACACCGAGGTAACGACATATAAAACCACATCGTGCCCTTCCGCGAACAGCAACTGGGCGGGAAAGAGGGCGTAAACAGGGGAGGCAGGTGAGACTATCGTGAAATCCTTGTATATGCGAATCGGTCTTGTAATCCTTGTTGTCTTGTGTGCAGTCTGTTCGGGCTGTACCTCCCAATCGCCAACCGCCGAGACGGGAACTTCCGTGCAGGGAACACAATCTGCAACAACGGTTGCAGCAACCGGAACAGTGGCTGCTGCTTCCCCGTCCCTGAAGGTGGGTTCCGTCACGAGCTCGACTTCGGTTTTCGGGACAAACTACCAGTGGATGGAATACCAGATGACGACCAGTGCAGAGGGGACGGAGATGATTACCACGACAAAAACCGAGCGTTCCATGGGAGACTATAAGGGAACGCCGGCCGTCCATCTCAAAGTGACCATGACTTCATCCGGCGGGGTAAACAGCATCTACGATGTCTACTACGATACCGCAATGAAAAATGTCCTCGGCGGCACGATGACCGTTGCCGTAAACGGTCAGACCATCACGCAGGATGTGCCTGCATCGCAGCTCCAGAACCAGCAGGGTGCAGATTTCAATGGAGAGTTCGCCCTTACCTATGACGGGACAGAGGCGGTTACCGTACCCGCCGGGACCTATCCGGTTGCGAACAAGTATACTGCAACGGTAAACAATGCCGGTGTTACGTACTGGTCGGTGCCCGGGATCCCGGTACCAGTTAAATGGACCTCCGGTTCATCCGAGGGTTCGAGCACTGCCGAACTGGTGGGCTGGGGATAACAGCAATCTTTTTTCGATACAACCTTTTTGGATTACCATATTCCGATTCACCAAAACACAGTCTTTTCTAAGAACAGACAACAGGGCTACGGGAATGCTGCACAGCCCGCTTCTGCCCTTCAGGATTGTTCGGGATTTGTGCAAAAACGTTCAGGATACATGGAGAGGCTGCTCACCGGACACAGCGGATTCCGGGACAGGAGATCCTGTTTTTGTCATGCCTCGTCGGCTCTGCAGTCCAAGGGCGGCCTGCCGGAGATATGCCTCGATGAGATCGAGCCGGGCTATGGTGTCGCCTTTGCGGAGAAAGATGATAACAACCCCCAGCGGAACCTCCCGCACAATAAGCCCCATGAGGTAGATATTCCCGGTATTGAGGGACATCTCTATCCTGTCGGCCACGGTCTTTGAGAGCATCCGCGCAAAGATATAATGGAAGCTGCCGGGAATTTTCGTGAGATGCCGGCTCATCAGCGCGTGCGTTGCGACAGTCAGGACAAAGTTTTCGGGCGGCTCGACAATGCACCCAACAGGATCCCGCCCGGCAATATGGGAAAAGATCTCGCGATCCTTATCCCCAAGAAAGCACCGGACGGTGACGGCCAGGGTCGGGACGTGAAACGAGTTAACAAGAACAACGGCATCCGGGAGAATCTCACGAACACCCCGTCCGATGACCTCGTAGATATCGGCGTCCTCGGGAAGTTCGGCAAATTCATACGCCTTGACCGAAAGAAAACTGATGTCAGCGATATACCGGTCGATTCCTGCAAGCTCTCTCTGTATATCGGTCGTATCTTTTCCAATACCCAGGTATTCACCGGGCTGCCCATCAGGTTCAAACAACGCGACATAGGTCCACCGGTTCCAGCGCACATCGCCGGACGGCCCGATGACACGGAATTCCAGGGACTTGGCCGGGCATGCAGGTGTCAGGTTACGCCAGCTCATCCTTACCGGAGCCTGATCGTCTTTGTGGACACAGGATAGTACCGAGTTCCCCGGTATGCACCCGGGATCTTTCCGCACGTACTGGCAATATGCCGGATTTGCACTGATCACCGTTCCATCAGGTTTGAACCGGACAATAAATTCGCCGGAATCTTCGACAATACCGTGGAAGGGGATCCTGACCGGATCCTCATGAAGACTGCGTTCTGGGGAGGGAAGATCCTTAAGGATAACAAGATAACCGCCGCTCCTGTTGTCAAGGACAACAGGGATCTCGATTACCTGCAGGTGGCAAAGGGAGGCTTTTCCCGGGACAACAACTGCTATTTTATCCTCTCCTGCCATGCTGCTGCTGTCGGGGGCCCGGGGGTGGGGAAGTGCAGAAAGGACAGGGTTCCCGACATCCCAGGGTTTTTTGCCGATAAGTGTTTCATTTTGGACGTTGAGGAGCGAAATCATCCTGCTGTTGATCCGGAGAATCTGGAGTTCGTCATCAAGGATCATCATGCATTCCGGAAGCTCTTCAAAGATCGAAGAGAACGGTACCCGGGGAAGCAGTCGGTATACCTTGGCAGTCCCGGCACACTTCATCCGTACCTGGCCGGATATATGCAGCAGATCGAGATACTTGGCGACAAGGTTCCGGTTCATCTTTAATTTGGATGCAAGAGCAGAGATTGTTCGCCCTTCGGGATGCCACATCAGCTCCTTTTTGATGAGATCGACCCTCTCCTGATCCAGAACGCCGGGCTCCATAATCTGCGTAGGATTTTTTTTTAAAAGGGTTAAGGATTGTGAAATTGTCATCCGACGATAAAAAGAACAGGATTTGAAATATTCACGCCGAAATGGGGATACTGGAAAAACACAGCGTCTTTTGCAGGGAGCCGGGGGCTGATCATTCACCGGCAGGTCCGCGTAAACCGCCATTTCGAGCGGCTTCACACGTACCGTCCGGTCGGGTTAGAGAGATCGATCCTGATATCTTCTTTTGGCTCATTCCACAGTCTCCACCCGGTACCCGTGCGCCGCAAGGATCGCACGGACCCGCTCCACCCATGCCGGATCGCCTGCAGGGGCTGCCGGGCAGGGCAGGGGTTTTACTTTCTCGTTCCAGACCCGGGCGAGGACCGGGTCGGAGGTCTGGATATCCACCCTTCCGACCATTCGTCCCACCGGCGCGCCTTTGGCATTGGAAATTACCATGTGGTAACAGCGGAACTCCCGGCAGATCCGCGGCCGGGTTGCGTGGACGGCGCAGACATGAACCGGCCCTTTCGGATCCTTGCGCAGGAAGATGCAACCCTCATGCGATTCGGGCAGGCCGCCGGAAAAATCCTCATCGATCTCTTCAGCAAATTCCGGCGCAACATGCACCGGGAATACTTCTCCCGACAGGGTATTTTTGCAATAATAATCACTCTCCGAGAGCTGCCGCTCGATACCGATATACCTGCCAAGACTCCTGCAGCATTTCCCGCAATGATCGCAGACAAATTCTGCCATAGGTCAGGACCAAAAAAAGACCGGTTAAAAAAGACCTGAGGGGTTATGCCCCTTCCACACTCTTTGCCCTTTTCACCCGTTCCTTGGTGGAGAATCCCGTCACCGCATCGAGGAACTTCCGGAAGCGCTTGTTTGTATCGATGATGACCTCGTCACTTACCGAGGTATCGGATTCTGTATCAATAAGGACGGTCTTTCCGCCGGCGCCGCATACCGCTTCCAGCCGCTTAATCGCACCGTAGCTGATCCGGTAGGACTTCCCGGTCTTCTCGGGTTCGACACCGAAACAGTTCTTCAGTTCCGCGACCAGCCGTTCCTCAAGGTCCTTGGTCAGTCCGCGCTTGATGGGGTACTCCTGCATACTCTTTTTTTAGGTTGTGCGTGTATGTTAACTTAATGACGGCAGATGCTTCCAATGATCTCAAAATTTTTTCTAAACCCCTTTCAAGCGAGGGCACGGCAGTGCTCATGGGGTTTCCCGGGAGCGGACTTGTCGGCACCATCGCCCTCCAGTATATGGTCGACCAGCTGGAGTTCGACCTTGTCGGCACCATGACCTCGCGGTATTTCCCGCCGCTTGCCATGATGAATAAGGGCGTGATCAACGACCCGGTCCGGATGTATGTGAAAAACGATATCGCCGCGATCGTGGCCGATATCCCCATCCACCCGATGATCTGTTACGAAATCTCCAACGGCATCCTCGACTGGCTTGAACCCTTCAAACCAAAAGAGGTCTTAACCATTGCCGGGATCGTCACCAACGAGCCAGAGAAACGGGTTTTTGGTGTCGCAACAACGCCTGAGGCATTAAAACGGATCGAGGAGCACACGCTCGTCCTTCCCATCGGGAGTATTTCGGGAATCGCTTCAAGCATCCTTACCGGCTGCAAGATCCGTGGGATCCCGGCCTACGGTCTTCTTGGCGAGACCGTCAATGCACCCGACCCCCGTTCGTCGGCTGCGACCATCGAGGTGCTCAATAAGATGTACAACCTCGGCCTCGATGTCAAGCCCCTCCTGGAACAAGCCGAAGAGATCGAACAGAGCATGCACAAGCTCTCGGAAGAAGTCCAGCAGTCCGCGGATACGACACCGAAAAAAGACCTGCCGATGTACGGGTGACCTGACCATGAGATGCGCTGCATTAACCAGTATTTCACCGGAAGTGATCCGGGACCTGCGGTCGGGACGGCCGCGGACCATCGAACTTCAGAGCACGCATAATATCGTGACCCTTGCCGATGTGGAACCGGGCCCGGATGTCCATATCTTCATGACTTCGATCGACACCGAGGACTTGAGCCCCGGAGACTCCGGCATCTGCGTCTTTTTGATCTCTTCGGCAATCTCGATGAAACGGATCGTTGAGTATTCTCAAGGGTCTTATTATGAGGAACGGGAACGGATGTCCGCACGGATCCAGGTAAAATACTGCGCTTCCTCCGTGGTAAAAGAGGTCTTCCATGAGGGGATCTGTTCCCCGACTCAGGTGGAAGTACTCAAATCGTCCTGCTACCACGCGGGATAATCAGTATCCTTTTTTCTCATTCTTCTTTTGAGAAAGCGTTGTTTCCCGGATGAGGGCAGTTTCAAGTAAAAAAATATTTTTAAAAGTTTCAGACAGTCCTGCGGAGCACGAGTGCGGCAAGGCCGACTGCACCAATAATCACAAGCCCTTCAACCGGAGATGCTTTTGTCGTTGTCGTTTTAGGCCACGATGTCGGAACCTTGACCGTGGTGACCTTTAACGAGGTTTTTACTGTTGTTGGCGTTGAGGTCGGTACGGTTGTTGCCGTTGCCGTCACCGCAGAAGAGAGATCGGCGACAATGGTCGTATTGCCGCCATATGTCACCTTGACTGATTTTGACCACGTGGAATATCCGTCAAGCGTTAGTTTAACAGTATGGGTACCTACAGCCAGTCCCGGGAGGATACAGGGCGATGTTCCCTTGTAGGTGGAATCCACATAGACACTAGCACCTGACGGGGATGAGGTGAGATCGATGGTTCCTACCTTATCGGTCGTAACCACAAAGGACAGTCCGCACTTTTCGGCGCCGGTTGAGTCTTTAACGCAGATCTGATAGGTATCCGGGGTTTCGCTCGTCAGATCAAACGTACCGGTAACAGAAGTCGCTGTTATAGTGCCAAGGCTCGCGGTGAGATTGCTGTAATCAGAATTGAAAAGGTACAGGCTGGAGACAGACGACAGGCCGGTGCCCGCGACCGTAACTCCAACACTCGATGTATTCGCCTGTGCTGTGGCAGGAGATACCGATGATAGAGTCATACTGCTCTGAACAGTAAAGCTGGAATATCGTGTATAACTCCCGTCCTGATTGGTCACGACAACGTCCCATGTTCCGGCAGCTGCACCGTACAGGGGAAAATTACAGGTGAGTGTCGAGGTACTGCTTCCCGGGGATGGGATTGTCGCAGTGATGTTGCTCTGCCCGGATTTCATGAGTACTACTGATCCGAGGCTGGAGGTCAGGTTGAAGTTTGATCCGGTAATCACGACATTAGTGAGCGTACCGCTGTTATAGCCCGAGGAAGGACTAATACTGGTAATTGAGGGGTCTGCAGCAACAGGTGTGGCAAGAGCAAGGAGCAGGAGGACCCCTGCCAGACATGCCAAAAGATACCAATGGTTCATAATATTTCCCTCATCGTATTTCATAATAAATCATCTGATATAATCCTGTGAAATAATAGGATCATACCCGGGCGGATTACCTGAACCGTACCAGGCATAATAATCCCACCACAGGATCCTCCTAAAATGGGAGTTACCGGGAGGGTCTTTATCCACCACTGTTCCAGAGCGCAATGATGAAAACCACGAATACTCGTATAGGGCCTCAAGGACACAGATTAATTAGCCCGGAACACGAACATAATTGGCGTATTTTCCCAGGGGCTTGTGGCTTAGCCTGGACATAGCGCCGGGCTTCTAACCCGGATGTCGGGGGTTCGAATCCCCCCAAGCCCGTTTTCTCTTTTAGCGGGAATTATTACCCTGAGGGTTTCTTTGAAATTACCCTGTTTGAAAGATATAAAAAGAAAAAAGAATGTCAAAGGTTTACTGGTTTTCAGCCGGCTGAACTGCGGGCTCTTCTTCGCCGGTCTTCTGGAGAATCTGGACATCGGCGATATTGTGCTGCCTCTGGGCCAGCTTCTTTGCCTTGAAGATGTTCTTGCCGTTTTTACCGATTGCAATGCCCCGGTCCTCGTCGCTCACATCGATTGTGGCGGAACGTGCATCGTCTTCACCAGAAAAAACGATACTCGTAACCTTTGCCGGTAAAAAACAGTTCTTTAAAAACTGCTCGGGGTTGCTGTTGTATTCCACAACCTCGATCTTCTTTCCCATGACATCTGAAGCCTTTTTGATCGAGGCACCCTTCTTCCCGATCGCAAGCCCCATATCCCCGGGGTTGACGACAAAGATCAGCCGTTCGTTCCTGTCATCGACAACGCAGTCGCGGCTTCCCGCGCCGGTCAGCGATTCGAACTGGGAGATCAGGCGCATGCAGTCTTCAGTCAGTTTGACTTCGACCATATCATGCCGTCCTCTTGAGGGAAAGGATATCTGATTCGCCGGGGCTTGCAATGGCAAGCGCGCTCACCATGAACGGCTTACCGCAGGCTTTGCCGAGGGCAACGCTCGACCCGTCGAACGTGTGGATGAAGATGTTTTCATACCCCGCAAGCTGGGATTTAAAGTTCTCCGGGCAGTTTGCCGCGATGACGATCATCTGGGCCTTGCCCTCTTTTACGCATTTTTCCGTGTTGTTCTGGCCGAGGATGACATTCCCGGTCTTGATTGCTCTTCTTAAGGAAGCATTAAAATCCATCTGCAATTCTCCTAAAATTGTATATGATTTTTTTTCAATCCACTTAATTCTCTCGTTGTCTGACGGCCACGAGCCTTACATCCCCGGTGCCGAGCTGGATCGGCTGGCCGACGATGACGTTCTCGGTCACACCGCTTAACTCATCGGTCTCGTTTGCGACCGCGGCATCGAGCAGGTGGTTGACCGTCACTTCGAATGCCGCACGGGAGAGAACACTCTCCTTCTCACCGGCAATCCCATGACGCCCGATCTGCTTGACCTCGCCTTCCATGCACATCATGTCCGCAACGAGCATGAGATGACGGACATCAACGAGGATACCCTGTTCGTTCAAGGTCGACTGCGCCTCGTGGATGATCGCATTCCTGGCTGCCTCGACCCCGAGGACCTGGGAGATCTCGCTGATGTTGTTGGTGCGGGTACGGGTCGTATCCACACCGGCAACGTCAAATACATCCTTTAGGTTGGAGCCTTCAGTATAAAGTATATACTCTCCGCCCTCTTTTCTCACGACGACCCGTGCAATATCGTCAATGCCCTGCACGATCACATTACGCACATGTTCGGCAAGCTGGAAGAGGTTCTGGTAACTCTCCCGGTCCTTGGGGGTAAAGAGGATAACCGCCTTTGCCTCGTCGACATCGCTCTCGAAGTCGCGGTAATGCCGGCGATCGCGGATCTTCTTTGGCGCGACGTCCATGATCTCCGCAGGGGCGATCTTACGCTTCTCGCACACCTTTGTGTTGAGGTGAACGACGACCTGCATGTTTTCCATATCGGTCGTGATATCACCGAACTCATGGAGCGGGGCGGCTTCAATCTGCCAGCTGACTTCCCTTGCCTTGTCCCGGTCAATTCCGTACTCGGGTTCGAGGTATACGGTCATCGTCGGGGTGCTGGGCTCTTTCCGGGCATCCATAATTTCGATGAGACGGGGCAGACCCAGCGTTACGTTGATTTCTGCGACACCAGCGTAGTGGAAGGTACGCATGGTCATCTGTGTACCGGGTTCCCCAATCGATTGTGCAGCGATGACACCGACTGCCTCGCAGGCCTCGATACGGGTCGAGAGGTATTCCTTGTTGACCCGTTCAAGGATCTCCTTGAACTGGGCATCGGTGATCTCTTTCCCGTCAAGGAACGTGCGCAGTTGTTCCTTTGTTTTTTGCAGGAGTGCCGCGGCCTCGATCTTCTTTTCGTACTTTTCCGCGATCATGTTATACCTCCTCTTTTAAGACTGCCTCGACGATACCCTTGACATCGACCGGGTCACCGAACGCGCTCTTTGTCGGGTCGGTGCTGTCCTCGCCGTACTGGAACTGGATAATTCTGCCGCCGGTTGTCCTGACTGTGCCGTCGTACGCAACCTTGAGGTCCTGCAAAGCGTTAATCATACGCCGCTGGAGATACCCGCTCTGGGATGTACGGACTGCAGTATCCACGAGACCTTCACGGCCACCGATAGCGTGGAAGAAGAACTCGGTCGGGTTCAAGCCGCCCTTGTAACTGTGCGCAATGAACCCGTGCGCATCGGCACCGCGATCGCCCTTCTTGAAATGCGGGAGCGTACGGTCGTCATAACCACGGACGATACGCTCACCACGGACGGACTGCTGGCCGATACAACCTGCCATCTGGGTCAGGTTCAGCATCGACCCGCGGGCCCCGGAGACCGCCATCACGACGGCGCTGTTCCCGAGACCTAAGTGTCGGCCTGCAATCTGACCGGTCTGGTCTCGGGCTTTCCCGAGTACCTGCATGATCTGCATTTCAAGGGTCTCTTCAACGGTACGTCCTGGCATGGGCTCGAGCTGGCCGTCCTCGTAGATCTTGATCCTGCGGTTTACATCGAGCGCGGCGTTCTTTAAGACATCGTCGATCTGGCCGTACTCGGTCTTGGTGAGATCTTCATCGTCGATACCGAACGAGAAGCCGTCGATCATAATACCGCGGATGGAGAGCTTTGTGACCTGATCGATGAACTCGGCCGCACGCTTCATGCCGTACTGGCGGATGATCCGGTTGACGATCTGGCCGTCGAATGCACCGATTGCTTTCTTATCGATAGTACCCGATTCGAGTTTCCCGTCGATGATCCTGACATATGCATCACGCTCGCAGAGCTCCTTTTTGCAGGTATCGCAGTTCTGGCAGGAACTTGCCTTAAAGACCATGTTAAGGGCAGTCGGGAGGATCTGGGAGAAGACCTGCTTGTTGCTCCAGTACTCGACACCGTTTTCTGTCTTGCCGGCAGGAGGCATGTGCTCGATTTTTACCGGTTTTAACAGGTACAGGGTCTCTTCCTTGTTGAACCACCGCACAAGGTGGGTCAGCATGAAGATACCGGAGATGTGGTCGTGGATGCCGCCGATGATCGGGCCGCCGAACCTTGGGGAAAGGATGTTTTCCTGCACGGAGCAGAGCATCGAGGCCTCCGCACGGGCCTCTTCGGTCTGCGGGACGTGCATGTTCATTTCATCCCCATCGAAGTCGGCGTTATATGGCGGGCAGACTGCCGGGTTAAGACGGAAGGTCCGGCCTTCCATGACCTTGACCCGGTGAGACATGATGCTCATCCGGTGCAGCGAGGGCTGCCGGTTGAAGAGCACGACATCGCCGTCGCGGAGCTGGCGTTCGACAGTATAGCCAGGCTCGATCATGTCGGCAACGGTTTCAAGGTTGTCGGCACCGAGGCGCAGGCGGCGGTTGTCCGGCCGGATCACGTAGTTTGCCCCACAGGGCGCACCGACGTTCGGACGGACCGGGCCGGTTCTGACAATCTGCCGGAGTTCCTCGATATTATAGGGAGTTACCCGGACCGGCACGGTCATCTCGTTTGCAACCGCGCGAGGAACGCCGACCTCGGATACCGAGAGGTTGGGGTCGGGAGAGATAACGGTACGGGACGAGAAGTTCACACGCTTCCCGGAGAGGGACCCACGGAACCGCCCGTCTTTACCTTTCAGGCGCTGGGAGAGCGTCTTTAACGGCCTGCCGCTGCGGTGGCGGGCCGGCGGGCACCCGGCAACTTCGTTGTCCAGGTACGTTGTCACGTGGTACTGTAACAGTTCCCAGAGATCTTCGATGATAAGCTGGGGTGCTCCTGCATCCTGGTTCTCTTTGAACCGCTGGTTGATACGGATAATATCCACGAGCTTGTGGGTGAGGTCGTCTTCCGACCGCTGGCCGTTTTCAAGGATGATGGACGGCCGCATCGTGACCGGCGGGACCGGGAGTACAGTGAGGATCGTCCACTCGGGGCGGGCAACCTTCGGGTTGATCCCGAGCGGGATGAGATCCTCGTCCGGGATCTTCTCAAGCCGCGCGCGGATGTCGGCCGGGGTGAGCTTGTGCTCGACTTTTTTGCCCTCTTCGACCATCACTTCAGAGAATGTGGTGGGTTTCTCGAAGTTGATCTTGAGCTGCTGTTCGCCGCAGTACGGGCAGACGCGCTCCTTTTTCACATCCTTTTCCGAGATCTGGTCGCCGGTTGAGTCTTCATCGGTACCAACGACTTTCTCGATCTCGTCCGGGGAAAGCAGCACCCGGCCGCATGAACGGCAGGTGACACGGAGAAGTTTCCGGATAAGCCGGGTATACCCGACATGGATCACCGGCTTTGCAAGCTCGATATGCCCGAAATGTCCCGGGCAGTCGCTTGCCTTCTGGTCGCATGTCTTGCACCGCAGCCCCGGGTCGATGACGCCGAGGTTTAAGTCCATGAGACCCTGCGGGTACGGGAAGCCGTCATCATCGTAGGTGTCCGCCCAGATGATCTTCCTGACACTCATCTCCCGGATCTCCTTGGGGGAGAGCAGGCCGAACTCGATTTTTCCAATTCTCTTTGGGCTTGGCATGACTGTCTGGCACCTCCTTATACAACGTCCTCTAATCTCAGGCGGGGTGCAATTCCCATGCTCTTCATCTCATCCAGGAGGAGCTTGAATGCGTAGCTCATCTCGACCGGGTAGATATCGGTCTCGTTGCCGCAGGCAAGACACCGGGTCATGTTGCGCTTGCGGTCGAGCATTGCAACCATCCCGCACCGGGCGCAGACATACTCCTGGACTTTATCCGATTCATCGAGCAGCCGCTCCTTTAATGCCATGGCGGCGCCGTGGCCGATCATGACATCACGCTCCATCTCACCGAACCGGAGACCTCCTTCACGGGCACGGCCTTCGGTCGGCTGACGGGTAAGCACCTGCACCGGTCCGCGGGACCGGGCGTGCATCTTGGAACTGACCATGTGGTACAGTTTCTGGTAGTAAATCACACCGATGTAGATATCGGCCTTGAATGCCTTGCCGGTATAGCCATCGTACATCACTTCACGGCCGGTATGGGAATAGCCGAGTTTCTTGAGCGATGCGCGAAGATCCGCCTCGCTCTCACCGCCAAAGGCAGTCGCGTTGATCCGACGGCCTTCGAGTGACCCGACCTTGCCACCGATCATCTCAAGCATGTGCCCGATAGTCATACGACTCGGAATGGCGTGGGGGTTGATCACAAGGTCGGGTGAAAGGCCTGCCTCGGTAAAGGGCATATCTTCCTGAGGGACGATCAGGCCGACAACCCCTTTCTGACCGTGACGGGATGCGAACTTGTCGCCGATCTCCGGGACACGGAGGTCACGGGTGCGCACTTTCACGAGGCGCGAACTGTTCTCGCCTTCGGTGATGATGACCGTGTCGACGATACCGTGCTCGTTGCTGCGCATGGTGACCGAGGTGTCGCGGCGCTTCTCTTCCGCGATGAGTTCGCCGGTCGGTTCTTCAAGGAACCGGGGCGGAGAGGTCTTCCCGATCAGTACGTCCTTTTCTGCGACAATCGTCTCGGGGTTGATCACACCGTCCTCATCGAGGTTCTTGTACGACTCCGCACCGTGGGCACCGCTGACTTCCTCGTCCGGGACTTCGATCCGGTCGATCTGGCCGCCGGGGTACCGGCGTTCCTCGCCCTCATAGGTCCTGAAGAAGTGCGAACGTCCGAGGCCGCGGTCGATCGAGGCTTTGTTGAAGATGAGCGCATCTTCAATGTTGTAGCCTTCGTACGAGAGAATGGCGACAACAAAGTTCTGGCCTGCAGGCCGGTCGTCCGATCCGATCAGTTCGGATGTCTGGGTGTGGGTGAGCGGTTTCTGCACGTAATGGAGCAGGTGGCCACGGGTATCGGGCCGCAGTTTCATGTTTGCCGCGCCAAACCCGAGCGCCTGCTTGACCATCCCGGCGCCCATCGTGACACGCGGACTTGCATTGTGCTCCGGGAACGGGACATGCGCTGCACCGATACCGAGGATAAGCGAGGGGTCGATCTCGAGATGGGTGTGCTCGGGCGTGATATCCTCGGGATTCATCGCGATGTAGAGGTCTTCTTCTTCCTCTGCATCCACGAACTCGATCATCCCGTGCTTCACGAAATAAGAGAAGTCGATCTCCTTTTTCGCGAGCTTTTTGATCTCGTCCTCGGTGATAAGGGGCTTTCCGTCCTTTAAGACTATTAAGGGGCGGCGGGCGCGGCCCCGGTCTGTCAGGAGAACTACATCGCCGTTGAACTCCTTGTAGGATACATTGACCTCCGTGGAGATCGCACCCTGCCGGCGCATTGCGCGGATATTTTCCACAAGAGACTTCGGATCGTCGATAAGGCCGACAAGTGCCCCGTCAACGAAAACGCGTGACTTCTTCATCTGACCTCACCCCGGATCTGTTCCACGTTTAAAGTATGGAGGATGCGCATGATCTCTTCTTCGTCATCAACGCCCTTGCTGATCTCGACCATCTGTGCGAAATTCTTCACCAGACCGCAGTTCGGTCCTTCTGGAGTCTCGCTCGGGCAGATCCGGCCCCACTGGGTCGGGTGCAGGTCACGGGCCTCGAAGTGGGGCTGTGAGCGCGAGAGCGGCGAGATCACACGGCGCAGGTGTGATAGAACGGCCATGTGATCGACACGGTCGAGGAGCTGGGAAACCCCGGTCCTGCCGCCCACCCAGTTACCGGTAGCAAGCGGGTGGAGGAGACGCTCGGTGAGTACATCGGCGCGGACGGCCGTCGCAATCGAAAGGTCGCGGTGCCGCATGCTTGCACGTTCGAGCTGGTACTTGATATCACGGGTCAGCCGGTTTAAGGAGATCCGGAAGAGATCCTCCATAAGGTCACCGGCGAGTTTGAGCCTTTTATTTGAGTAGTGATCTTTATCGTCGATCCGGCGCTTGTTTAAGACAAGATCGAAACAGGCCTCTGCCATGCGGCCGAGGAAATGCGCCTTTGCCATCCTGACCGAGGCGACAGCTTCCTCGTAACCTTCGTCGCCTTCCTTGAGCGTTGTCGGCATCGCGTAGTTGAGGTGCGGGAGCAGGTAGTTGTCGAGCACGAACTCTGCACGCTTCTTCTGGTAATCGCGTGTCTGGTTGGGCGCGAGTTTCTTACCCACATACATGACGCCGTCTTCGACCGAATCGCATTCGCTCTCCTCGAGGTTCTGCATCATGAACGTGAGGATATCTTCATCGGTCGAGACTGCGTTTACGACCTCCTGGTCGTTAGTCATCCCAAGAGCCCGCATCAGGTCGACGAACTTTAAGTGCCCGGCAACGGACGGGAAAGACACTTCGAGGAGGTTTTTCTTGTTGCGTTCGACAACAACAAGCGCGCGGTAACCGCGGAACTGCGAGAATACTTTTGCAACATAGATCCGCTCGTTATACCGTTCGGTATACTCGGTCATGATCTTGTTGGAGGCAAGATCCTCTAATGTCATGAGCACGCGCTCGGTCCCGTTCACGATGAAATATGCGCCCGGGTCGAATGCATCCTCACCGTGGGAGACTCTTTCCTCATCGCTCATGCCGTACAGGTTGCAGGCGACCGAGCCGACCATGATCGGCAGCTGCCCGATAGTGGTTGTAATCGGGTCCTGCCGGTCCTCGCCATGCACGAGCGTCAGGCCCAGCTGGATCGGGGCTGCATACGTAAGGTTGCGCAGGCGCGCTTCGCTTGGGTATAACTCTGCCTGAGAACCGTCGGCTTCGCGGACGAGCGGCTTTTTTACCTCGATGCTGCCGAGTTCGACCCAGACCGGTTCATTATTCTTGCCCCGGTTCTCGATGTCGGTCTCGATAATCTTCTGTTCGTTGACCACTTTCTGGAGATTTTCCGTCAGGAAATAGTTAAAGGAGTCAAGCTGGTGGCGCGCAACATGCTCCCGTGAAAAGTATGCCCTCGATAGAACGCTTCTGTCAATCAGATAGACCGCCCCCGGCCTTTATTTCTTGGGTCTCCTGATCACGAGCCGGTAGGCCTCGGCCCTTCCGGCTGTGTGGCTCTTCCGGATAATCCGAATCACATCATCGACCTTGGCGTCGATGGCTTTTACAGCGGGATCGTCATGATAGATTTTAGGTAACTGGTCGGTTGTAATATGGTAGCGGGAGAGCAGCGCTGAAACCTCCTCCTCGCTCATAAGCTGGTGATCCGGCACCATTACATGTGCTAACACATTCAGTTTGGTGCTCAATGAAAAACCCCCATAATGTTGAAACGATTGCCTCTCAGATGCATCACCGCAAAAAATCCACGATTGGATCGTGGTAACGGGCCCGGAGGGATTTGAACCCCCGACCACCTGGTTAAAAGCCAGGCGCTCTACCGAACTGAGCTACGAACCCTGTATAAGTAAGATGTACAGCATTATTACAACGCCAAAAAACTATATAAACGTTACCCAGACTGCAGTAATTTTACGCTGATGGCCCGGCAGGAGGTGCGGTCTTTGCAAACAGGTCCCGGAGCTCCCGGATCCGCCGCTCGGACAAAGCTATCTTGTCTTCAAGAGCACGCACGGCAGCCATCTCTTCAGGTGATGGTGCGCGCCCGGCACGGTCCCGCCCGGCCGATGCCCGAAGAACCGTAAGCAGGTTACGGTCAACTTCGATACTCCTGCGCAGCGTACCGTACTCAGCGATAACCGCGGGATCGATGCCGTTTTCTTTTGCAAGAAGCGACTCCTCTTTTATATCGTTTCTCCGGGAAAAAATCCGCTGGATCGATTCGAGCAGTTGCGTCGGGTTGACCGGTTTTGAGACGAAATCGTCAATGCTCAGGCTGTGTTCCTCTGCCTCGGCAGGAGTGATCTTCTTTGCGGAGAACATGAGCACCGGGACATCCTTTGTGGTCGGGTTTTCCTTGATTTTCTCTAAAGTCTCCCAGCCGTCCACGGGTTCCATCATGATATCGAGGAGGATCAGATCAGGTTTTACCGATTCAAGGATTTTTAAGCATTCGTCACCGCCATGAGCCGGGATAGGCGTATACCCCTTGCGTGACAGGATTGCGGCAAGACCGTCCACGATAAACGGGCTGTCGTCAACGATTAAAATTGTCGTGTCCATCAGGGAGGCTCCCGGGTACGGCCTGCGGTGTCGGGGCCTGCATATGCTGCACTCCCCGTATAATATGCTGCGGAACTATTCAAAGCTATAACCAATTGTGCAAGTCACGGCTGTTTTATGCAAGTTTCCCGGACAGTTCGGTTTTCAGCTGTTGGAGGCGGGCTTCCTGGAACTTGAGGTTGGTGTCCATTGTCTTTAAGGCGCGGGAGATATCGTCGCTCACACGAACCTTTGAATCATTGAAGTTATAGGTAGTTTCAAGGATCTTCATGAGGCGCTTGTTGACATCGATGCCTTTAGAAAGCCGGGCATATTCGCTGACGAGTTCCTCATCTGCCCCGGACTGCGCCGCTTTATCGATATCGGCCCGGATATTCTGTCTGCGGCTGAGCACATGTTCGATCGCATCGTACAGTTCGCGGTGGGTGATAGGCTTGAGCACGTAATCTTCAATATAGGGGCCGTACTCTTGTGCCTCTGTCGGGGTAAGCTGCTTTGCAGTAAGCATAAGCACCGGAACATCTTTTGTGGCCGGATTTTCCTTGATTTTCTCTAAAGTCTCCCACCCGTCCATAGGCTCCATCATGATATCGAGAAGAATAAGATCCGGCGTAACTGTCTTTAGGATCTCCAGGCATTCCTCTCCGCCATAAGCAGCTACCGTCCGGTATCCGCCTCGCTCAAGCATCGTCACAAAGACATCCACGATAAACGGACTGTCATCGACAACAAGAATCGTATACACCGTTACATCACCCGTCCTATTTCTACAGCGACTGCATTGATCCGGGAGAAGACATCCTCCTGCCGTGCAGTACTTTTAAGGACCGCCGCAATAAGAAAATTCTCCCCTGCACCTATAACCATCATGGTTGATCCGGCTGCACGTATCGTGACCTCTGACAGGTTTTTCATGTCAAGGAGGCGCCCTACTGATTCGGCAGATGCAAAAAGAGTTGCAGAGAGCGCTCCAAACCAGGGCTCGTTGAATTTCCGGTCAAAATATTTCCCGGCGATAATGCCATCCCTTGAGACAAGAGCACAGCCAGCCACACCGTCTATGTCCCGTATCTGTTCGATAAAGGCTGTACTTTTCTCCGCAAACATTCCTAAAGGGCTCCCCGGGATGCTCTATCTGCTCTCATTCATAATTCCTGATAACACCATATATACATATCTTTTTTTATTTTTTTACAGGATTCGACAGGACCAGTTTACCAGTTACCCGAAATATCGGCCGGAATACAAAAAGGATTAAATATTCGGGCCTTTTCTCGGGATCGGGTTCCCGGGAAATTTCCAGGGATCAAAGAATTCATCAATAACAAAATAAGTAAGCCCTTGTTTATCTGCAGGATGCCCGTTCCGGGAAAAATAAGAAATGGGCTCTGTAGAAATCATTTCCCCTTCACCAAACAGTATTTGCGAGGGAGACCCTCTCTTCCCCAGTGGGGGAGGCCACCCACGGATGACGAAGCCCCCTTGACCCCCCCCGCCGAATAAAAATTTTTCAATTAAGCTTCCCGTGCACGGGTTTGCTCCACGGGGCGAGCCCCGACGAGGCGGCGAGCACCCGTGGTCCCCTCTCGAACAAAATTCAGGATCTCACTTACGGTTTTCTACAGAGCCAAGAAATGGTTTTTTAGAGAAGATCGTCAACAGGTGTATCTTACAGAATTGCTTGGATAATAGAACGATACCGGGTTTTTTACCAAAATCTTCCCCAAAAAAAACATACAATATCACTACCAGAAAACAATGCTCGAGTTCGTCTTTTTTATAAAGTCATGTGCCTGGCCGGGCATGTCCTCCGAATACATTTTATTGTATATTGACATTATTAGTACAATCGGGATATATTAAACAGGAACCGGCCATGATGGGAGGATTAAAAGGCCCCGGAGGCCGGTCAGTCAGGGTCAGACAGACATGGTACTCGAAAGTTACATGGTCGTTTTATTCGGTGCAGTGATCGTTGTCCAGCAGTTCATCATGTACCTGATGTACGTTCGAATCCGCCAGCTTTTACGGGAGATCGATTCGATCGAGGGAAAGATGAAGATCACCGATCACGAACTCGACAACCTGATCCAGAAAGTCGAAGAATTCAAGCAGACAGGAATGTAAACAGGATTATGGCCAAATGCCACGGGTTTTGAGTAAAATTTATTCCTTTATCCTTTGTGAGATTAGCAAAACGAGACTCTGGGACTATTCGTATCCCTTAAGGAAAAACAGGAGATTTCCTATAATTCCAGCGACTATCAATACATACTTTTAAGATTACTTACCGTCATGCCGTTAGTGATCTTGCTGCCATACAGCAACTGGACTGCCTTAATATCGATCGCACTTAAGTTGGCGTTGGTGTTGGGCTCTGAATAGAACATACTGTCGCGATAACTCATGGTTTCTCCCGGTAACCCCATGTAATACAGCAGACCCCGCAGTGTGTAATGAGCACGTTTGTTCCCGGTGAGATCGTCATTTACATAGACATTATCCGATGAACTTGTCTGATACGCGATCGTACGGTAAATCGAACAGAGGGTACCTGCATCGTCCCGGTTGATTGTCTGCTGGCCATTGATGGAATTATACGAAGAATCTGATGCAAGGGATTCCAGAGCAACACCAGGTAGGAAATGGATGACGATATTACCTTGATTCCCTTGGGAGGGGTTAGACGAGAGCTGGACGGTTGATGACAGATCCATATTGAACTGTCGGATAAATGCTGTGAGAGTGGCAATATCGCCATCATCGTAGGAATTTGCGACAGATACCTTTACGTTTGTTCCGTTGAGCTTGTCGATCTTGGTATTATCAGAATTGAATGCGATATTGATCAGGTGCTGGTATATTTGAGAAGATGTGTACGCTACCGGCGTCGCAGTTGCCTTTGTAGTGGCTTTGGTTGTTGCCTTTGCTGTAACGGTATTTGTTGCTTTTACGGTGGCCTTGGTTGTTGCCTTTGTTGCAACGGTGGTAGTTGCTTTTACGGTGACTTTTGTGGTCACTTTTACAACAGGCGTAGGCGTTCCGTGGACAGCAGATGTATTTATGGACGTGGTGTTAAGTGACGGCCCCTGGAATGCGGTCACAGTATCCAGGAGGGCAATACCTGCTGCCACGCACAGGATTATCAGTACTGCCGTTATGAGCGTTTTATGTTTCATTCTGAACGTACCCTACATTCGATCTTAACCCTGAAAAACATTCCTGAATGCAGAATTATGTTCAAGGAAATAAGTTCGCCCGTTAATGTTATTTAATCCCGAAAACATTTTTACCGGGGCTGGACTCGTGTTTTTAAGCATCGCAGGGGTTTTTTCTACGAGAAAACCAGAATGCCGAAAAATACTTGTATTTTGGCATCAGAAGGGCTGCCTCCGGCCTCTCCCGTATTGCGCTAACAGCGTATGGGCTGTTCCGTAACTTTTGTGCGTGCATTGCGGCATGTACTCTTGTTACACATAGGGAGTGTTCCCTCTTTTCCTGCAACACACCAACAGAAAATAAGGGGGAATTAAAATGTATCTTAAAAAGTATTCTCTCACGAAAGATGGTAAAAAATATTTTCAGTTCCCCTTGCAGGAAGAGACCAGTATTCCGGCCAGCAGGCCGAGTGCTGCTGCACCCACGGCAATCAGGGAATCCGGGACGGGTTTACTGGAAAATGCGAGGACGATCATCCCGATAACGGCAATAACGACGATAATCCCAAGGATGATGAGGGCGTGTTTGAGATAGGATTTCTCTTCGTGGGATTTTGCGCTTTCCAGCAGCCGGCAGATCTCCTGTGCTTCCGCAAGCGAGGTTGTGGCAGGGTCTTTTCCAACAGATTTCAAGGTATCTACTATCTTCTGGACTTCTGCACTGGTCATCTGGGAAGAGGAGGGCTTTACTGTGCCGGATGCCGTTGTTTCCCCGACAACGGGCGCGGTTTCAGGAGATACGCCGATCATAGTAACAACATACACCTTTACCATATATCTTATTTTCCCGGGTTCTCTTAACCGTATAATCTGAAGATCCACGTACCCAGATATATTCCCAAAAAGAGGGTTTTTTCCACGGGCAAGCCGAGAGTTTTTTACCACGTGTATTCCGGCAACAGGTTTATCTCTGATTAAACAGGAGATTATTTTTATTATGAAATACCTGCCGGTTCTTTTGGGAATTACTCTCCTGCTGGTCTGTGTACTGCCGCCTGCTGCAGCATTCCAGGCAAAGACGCTGTCCATCACGGTAAGCGAAACTGGCGATGCACAGGTCGATTTTACGTACCAGCTCAACTGGCTGGAACAGGCAGCGGTCTTTACCAAAATGGTGGATCCCGGCCAGCAGCTCAAGAAAGCTATTGAAGACAATTTCCGTGCGACCGTGAACGTGAATTCGGTAAGCAACGATGAGACAAATCTCCAAGTCAATTCGTTTGCTTCAGTGAAAAAGACACCTTCGGGGGTTACTTATACAACACCGCAGCTGTCCTTTAAAAATGCTGAAAACGTAGTCCGGCAGTACTGGTTTGCCCCCCTAATCTCCCCGGATTTTTCACCCGATACCACACAGGTGATCTTCCCGGATGGCTACACACAGGAATATTCAGATGAGATAGCCATTCCTTCCATCACCCATACCGTATCCTAAACAAATTCTTTTTTTTCCGCTGCAGCCCGGGCGGGTAAATAGCGTTTTTGATTTTGAGAGCCGGTAAAATGGTAACCGGGAACGTATGCTCTTTTCCGGTACGCTCAAATTACCTTGCCGGATACTATCTATCAGCGATGCGGTTACGACCAGGAAAATACAGGGTTCGTTTGGTAATTTACATCTATTCAATGGACCCGATGAGATACCCGACAAAAAGTCCCGCTGCGGCAAAGCCGAGTACAAGGAGACCGTCGGGAATTTCCCTACCTGAGGCGAGCAGTATGATCGCTCCTCCGGCCGCTGTGAGGATGATGATCCCCAGAAGGATCCGGATTCGGGCAAGGGTGAAAATGATCTGATCCTCTTGAAGCGTGGACGTGATACCATGGGCTGCAGCAGTCTCCGCTGCGGATGCAAACGAGACCCAGGCCGGATCCGCACCGAGCGCACGTACGAGGCAGTCCATGCGCACCAAGTTTCGGGATAACGGACCCGGTGGAGGGAGGGATTTCATACGGGCGGGTACGATCTGTCTGCTCCGCACCGGCCTGTGGCCGTACAAACGCAGTTCCCACAGGTAGAGCAGGATCGCGGCAAGGATAAGGATAGCAGCCACCATGCCGTACTGGTCGACACTTTTTACCGCGAGATTAGTCAGCGGAATTTTAAAGAGGTAACAGAGCACAACCGCTCCGCATAATATGCCAAGAATTATCTCTGTACATCTGAGAACCAGTCCAGTGGCCCGGATATGGTGTTTTGCCCGGTCAAGTACCGTTTTTCGCTTCCAGTAGAGGACAGCTCCTGCAATACAGAGGGCAACCAAAATCCACTCGGCAGGATTGAAAAGGTCGGTCTCCAGGAGGTACACGATAAAATCCGGAGGTGCCGGCGTGTGCACAGATGTAGTGCCAAGAGCAGGGTACAGCCATGTTGCCAGGTCGGTCCACATGGAATCGAGGATCTGGTGCGAAAGGATGCCCGTATCCAGTGCGATAACGACCGGATTACCGTAGAATTTCCAGGCAATGATCCCGACTACGAGGAGGATTACAAAGATCCAGAGGTTATGGAAAAAGAACCTGCCATATCCTATAGAGGGGATAATGAGGTAACCGAGCGGCTTGTCGATGAGGTCCGGCAAGACCGCGCCGAGCGCACAGGGTATCACCCACCTGCGATCGTCAAGGAGTTCAGCGATCAGGAGACCCAGGACAATACCTGCAACAAGGTGGAAGAAAAAGAACATATCCTGCATTTCACGGTACGGTGTATTCCTTAATAAGGGCTGTCACTGCCGCGTGTTAAAGGGTACGGAATTGTTTTTAGATCTCGAGGGGTCTCTTTTCCGGGAGAAAGGAGGGGTACTATCCTCCCGGTTTACCGATTGAAAAATCACGACTGGATCCAATAGTGAGATTACCGAACAACAGAATTATAATGAAAAATAATTGTAACCGATCCGTATTTGGATCAGGAACCCCATTCTTTTTTGGCGCAAAAACTACAATATAACGGGTGTACATAAATGAGTGAGAATATTTACAAACATTCATCAGCCAGGTGACTAATGGAGCACTACGGAACAAATACTATCGGCGACGGAGCACAGATTTTTGAACCAGTTTTCATCGGTTTCCCGTCACGGGATTTTCTCGGAAAGGAAAAGTTTCCCGGTGCCGTGATTGGAAAGAATGCCATCCTGCGGACCGGGACTGTGATCTATTGTACGGTGACCATTGGGGATAACTTCTCAACCGGCCACAATGTCATCATTCGGGAAAAGACCACTATCGGCGACAATACTGCAATCGGAACCGCAACGATCATTGAAGGAACAACAAAAATCGGCAGTAATGTCCGGATCCAGAGCATGGTGTTTATCCCCACGAATACCGAGATTGGGGACAATGTTTTTATTGGGCCAAATTCGGTTCTCACCAACGACCGTTACCCCCCGTTTGGCAGACCGGCACTGATCGGGCCGGTGCTTGAGGATAATACCACTATCGGCGCTAATGTCACGATTCTGCCAGGTGTCCGCATCCATGAAGGGGCGGCGGTTGCTGCAGGTTCCGTTGTAACAAAAGCCGTACCGACAGGAGTTCTTGCAATCGGTGCACCTGCACGGTTCCGCGAACTCCCAAAAGAGATGAGACGATCATGATGCATATCCCTATAGCCCAGCCACGGGCGGACACAGATGAAATTGATGCGGTTACCCGGGTTCTCCGGTCCGGCATGTTTGCCCAGGGACCGGTTGTTGCAGAATTTGAAAAGAAATTCGCCAGGTATTGCGGGGTCAGGAATGCCATCGCGGTAAACAGCGGTACGGCAGCGCTCCATGCTGCGGTTGCCTCTGCCGGCATCGGCCCGGGAGACGAAGTGATCGTCCCCACTTTCTCCTTTATTGCAACCGCGAGCTGTGTTTCCCTGTGCGGGGCGCAGCCGGTCTTTGCCGATGTCGATCCTGCATATTTCACCCTTGATCCCGAGGCAGTACGGAAATTGTTTAGTCCACGAACAAAGGCTGTCATCGGTGTCCACCTCTTTGGCCAGCCATTCGATATCGATCCCCTGCGGGAGATGTGTTCCGATCATGATGCACTCCTGATAGAAGATGCTGCCCAGGCACACGGATCGATCTACAAGGGAAAGAAAGTCGGGGGATTTGGGGCAGCGGGGTGCTTCTCGTTCTATCCTACAAAGAACATGACCACCGGGGAAGGCGGCATGGTGACAACAGACAATAACGAATATGCAGCGAAGATCCGCAGGTTTATTAACCATGGCCAGAGCGAGAAATATCTCCATACCTCACTGGGATATAATTACCGTATGACCGATATCGGAGGAGCCATCGGCGTGGCGCAGCTTGCAAAACTTGACGGATTCAACAAACGCCGGCTGCACAATGCCGATTATTTTGACCGCCACTTAAAGGCAAAGGGACTGGTATTACCGGCGCGGAGAAAGGACTGCACCCATGTCTTCCACCAGTATGTTGTCCGGGTGACAAAAGACTGCTCCCTATCCCGCGAACAGTTGATGGAGGCCTTAAAGGAGAAAGGTATCGGCACAGCGGTACATTACCCTATTCCCATCCACCGCCAGCCGGTCTACAAACCGGTTACCGCAAACACACGATGTCCTGTTGCAGAGGAGCTTGCCGAGCAGGTGATGAGCCTGCCCGTCCACCCACAGGTAACCGACGAACAACTAAAATATATCTGCGATACGCTCAATGGGATGATTTGATATGGATGTCGGTGTTATCGGGGTCGGTGCTATGGGCAAGAACCATGCCCGGGTCTATTCGGAATTAAAAAACGTGGATAACCTCTACCTCTTCGATCTGAATACCAAAGCCGCTGAAGAACTGGGAAAGAAATTCGATGCCCACGTTGCAGGATCGATGAAAGAATTATTAGATGCCTGCGACGCGGTGAGTCTTTGCGTCCCGACACCATACCATTTCAAGGTATCAGGCGAGGTGATCAAACACCATATCCCGCTCCTGATAGAAAAACCGATCTGCCTTACTACAGAGGAGGCGACTGCACTCGTACGTAGCATTCCGGAGGATCTTGTTGTCGGTGTCGGCCATATCGAACGGTTCAATGCGATCATTCCGGAACTTGCACAGATTGTCCGTCATCCCTGTTACGTAGAGATTTGCCGTCACAACCCGGGTTCGGCACGGGTTACCGGCAGCACCGTAGTGGAGGACCTGATGATTCACGATATCGATCTTGTTTTCAGCCTTATTCCGGCAAAATCATGGTCGGTGCAGAGTGCGGGCAATGCAGATGTCGCTGCTGCCCTCTTTACCATTAACGACAACCCGGTCTATCTCTCCGCGAGCCGCAAGGCATCCAAAAAGGTCCGGTCTATCCTTATTGAAGAGGAGACATTTACCGTTGAAGGCGATTTCATGCACCAGGAGATTTATATTCACCGTAAACCCGGGAAGATCAGTTTCGAAGATGCCCGGTATACCCAGGACAGTGTTATGGAAAAGGTACTGGTAAACCAGGTCGAACCGTTAAAGAGGGAACTGTCCACCTTTTTGGACTGTGCCGGATCCGGGAAAAAATTCCCGGTCACACCGGAGCAGGGTCTCTTCAACCTCCAGGTCTGCGAAAAGATTACGAGCAGTTTTCCTAAAGCTGTATAAGCATGTCGTCACACGTATCCCAAAAGATTGCAGAGCGGGGAGCAATTAAAAAGATCGGGGTTGTCGGAATGGGGTATGTAGGTATCCCTGCCGCGATGCTCTTTGCCGATGTTGTGCAGTTCGAAAAAGTCTATGGTTTCCAGCGGGAATCGGCAACCTCAGGATACAAGATCGAAATGCTCAACCGGGGCGAAAGCCCCTTAAAAGGCGAGGAGCCCGGGTTAGAGGATCTGATCGAAAAGGTGGTTGATGCCGGGAAGTTTGAGTGTACCTCGGATTTTTCAAGGATCGCAGAACTCGATGCAGTGACGCTCTCCATCCAGACGCCGTTTTTGAACAAGAGGGATCTCCTCCCGAATTTTTCCGCCTTAAAAGAAGGATTAAAAAATGTGGGCCGGTACCTTCGGCCGGGGATGCTTGTTGTCCTCGAATCGACTGTTACCCCGGGTACTACGGCAGGATTTGCCCGGGAGATTCTTGAAAAGGAGTCTGGCCTTACTGCCGGAACCGATTTTGCCCTGGCCCATGCCCCGGAACGCGTGATGGTCGGGCGTCTCCTCAGAAACCTCCGGGAACACGACCGTATTGTCGGAGGAATTGACGAGGCAAGTACCCTCCGGGCAACGGAGTTGTATTCTCCCATCCTTACGACGGGGAAGGTTATTCCGATGAGTGCCACCGCAGCGGAAGTAACAAAAACCACGGAGAATACGTTCCGGGATCTCCAGATCGCTGCCATGAACGAGCTGGCGCTGTACTGTGAAGCAATGGGCATTAATGTATACGATGTCCGTACCGGTGTGGACAGCCTCAAAGGGGAGGGGATCACCCGGGCCATGTTATGGCCGGGAGCCGGTGTTGGCGGGCACTGCCTGACAAAAGATACCTATCATCTCGAACGGGGTGTGCAGGTCCTGGGAAAGGATCTTCTCGATTACCCGGCCGGAGAACCTTCGCTCTATGTGCTTGCCCGGCATGTCAACGATTTCATGCCCGTCCACATGCTCAACCTTACCCGCCAGGGACTAAAACGTGTCGGAAAACAGCTTTCCGGTGCAAGAATCGCACTGCTTGGCTGGGCATTTATCGCAAACTCCGATGACGCCCGCGACCCGCCATCGGAACCATTCAGAGAGCAGGCAATCACCGCAGGAGCAAGGGTTGTTGTGCACGATCCCTGGGTCCGGTCTGTCCCGGGGGTTGAGATCGAACACGATCTTTCCAGGGTTTTATCCCAGGCAGACGCGGTTGTTATCTTCACCGGCCATTCCCAGTACCGTTCCCTCGATCCGCTCACGGTCAAAAAGCTCTGCGAAACTTCCCGTCCGGTGATTGTTGACGGGAGGAACGTGATCGATCCCGATGCATTCATCCGGAACGGATTTGTCTACAAGGGAATCGGACGAGGGGACAAGAACGGACACCCGCTGGCAGAATAAGGCGATTCTCTTTTTTCGATCCCCGGGATAAGAGTGGGCACCGCCCTCACTCATCGTTATGCATTTTTAGTCACACTACAAGCACAAAGGAGTTCCGGCCCCGATCGTACTATGGATCATAATGAAACAACACCGGCTCATCGGGGTTCAGGAAGGTTGTATTTCTCCAGGAAACCTGAACGGTACTCCATGCCCGGGATCTACCTGGCCCGATAGGGGATCATAGAATACGGGCCCTACGATATACGATGCATTTTTTGTCGCGGCTGTTGTCCGTTATGAGGTCCCGCTCATGACCGCTGATATGAAGCCGGCAGCAAACAGACGCATGCCAGGTGATCGCGTTCGTTTAAAAAACGCCGAAAGGTAGTGTTTCCCAGAACTACATGCGGACCTGTTCAGAGGATACCCGCCGAATATAAAAAAAAAGAATCCGATGGGGAGTTACCCCCGCCATCCTGCCGGCCGGTTTTATCCGGACCGTTTTCGTTGTCAATGTACTCCAGCGTCTCCGGCAGCACGAGATACCGGTACCAGGTGTGAGCATTTCTCCGCACCCAGATCTCCTTTCGGATATCCGGACTGATCGTGAGGGCCCGGAGTTCTTTTATGACGGTCCTGCACGAATACGCGATATTTACGAGGTTGAAATCCAGGTATTTGGGACGCCGGACGGTGACAATGCTTGCCGTCCCTCCTTTGCTTACGACAAAGTGGAACGGGAACATACCCGGTGGCTCCAGCGCAAAGACCATAAATTCCTGTCCTGCAGCCCATTCCCGTGCTTCGGCTATCGACTGTTCGGGCGGGTTTTTGCCGGTCACGGTGGATCGCCCCCGCTTTTTCCGGACCCGGCCACCGGCTTTGCTGCATCAGAATCAAGCCCGGGGCTGTCCGGCGGTACGGCTGACGGGTCCCTTTGTCGGGATTCAGTCAGATGTCCGACATGCTGTACTGCCGCCGGTGTCGATCCCCCCGGGACCTTCCGGCAGCTGCCTGTTTTCGGGACGGTAACGCAGAGGAGTGTTGCCCGGTATATTCTTCTCTGCTCACCGTTCCGTCTTTTCTGTGTGGTTTTTTCCATTTGTTTTCATCTCCTGCCACCGGCCTGGGATACACGGGAAATTTTGTACAGAGCTCCCGCTCGCTATACAGAAGTATCAGCAGAAGCCTGCCTCGCACATGCCCGTCGTATCCCGGGCCGTGTGGCATATACCTGTTGGCAGGCCCTGGAGAAGTGCTTTGATTATGAAATGAAAAATACGGAAATCCGGGCAAGTATTGCCGCCCGTAATGGAATACGGGCGCAAATCTCCGGTATTTTTTGGGAACAAAAATGTTCCTTCCCACGGTCCAACAGGGGGAGCGTCGTGTCGGCAGGATCCTTTCGTGGATTTCCCGCTGGGGAGCCCCGCTTCATAAAAAAGGGGACCGGCCAGAGACGCGCCTCATCCGACCGGTACGCACCCGGACTCGGGGCGATGCGAACCGCGAGGGGGGGAGACATGGCTCCTCCGTACAGCGCCTGCCAAAAAAAATCAAAAAAAAGTTCAGGCCAGAAACGGCACATTACCTGAGGAACTTAAAGATCGGATCCATGTGCGCATAGCCAAGAAGACAGCCGGCTGTACGCTGTTGGGACTGGTCCCCGCCATACACTACAAACGAGCGTTTTGGATCATTGCCGGACAATGTGTTCCAGTATGTAATCTCTCTAAAATAATCGCTGTTTACCGTTCTTCCGGATTTTATTTCCACGGGAATGAGATCTTTTCCCTGGTATTCGATGATGCAGTCTATCTCATGCCCGTGCTGATCGCGCCAAAAATACAATGAGGATTCGTTCCCGTGATTGAACCGGCATTTTAAGAATTCCGTGATGATCAGCGATTCAAATAGGCCGCCTTTGAGCGAATGGCTGCGAATCGTGTCTGCATCGCGTATCCCGGCAAGGTGGGCTGCGAGACCGGGATCCGTGAAATACAGTTTTGGCATCTTTATCATCCGCTTGTTGAAATTTTTAACATGCGGCATGATCCGGATAATAATTGATGATGTTTCCAGAAGGGACAGCCATTCTTTTGCGGTATTGTGAGTAATCCCGCAATCCTGGGCAAGGGACGAATAATTCACGACCTGCCCGTTCCTGAACGCACACATCTTCATGAAATTCTGGAAGGCCGAAAGGTTCTGAACCTGTTTTAACAAATGGAGGTCGCGCTCAAGATAGGTCTGGATATAGGACGAATAGAAATCCGCCGGTTCGATTGTTGATGTATACACCCGGGGATAAAAACCCCGGTAGATGATATCCTCGTAGCTCCCGACCGGTATTTTTTCCTGGATAAGTTCATGCATGGACAGGGGCAGTAACCGGATAATCCCGACACGGCCGGCAAGGGATTGTGAGATATTTTCCATGAGTAAAAAATTTTGCGAGCCGGTCAGGATGAACTGCCCGGGCCGGTTCTGGGCGTCCAGGATACCCTGGAGATAGGAAAAGAGTTCCGGGACGCGCTGGACCTCATCCAGGATCGCACCGGTGCGTTCGTACTGTAAGAGGAAAGACCGGGGATCTTCCTGTGCAAATGCGCGCGTATCGGGGTCTTCCAGAAGGACATAGGGTTTTTCGGGAAATACTTTCCTGACCAAGGTGGTTTTTCCGGACTGCCGGGGCCCGATGACTGATACCGCCGGGAATCCCCAGGCAAGATCCCCAAGCTTTTTTTCTGCTTCCCGTTTGATCATAGGATTTGCCGCCGACAAACATGGACCGATTGTAAACCGGATTCTCAATTTGTCCATTCACTATCGGATGGAGAGGTAATAAAACCATCCACCAGGCTATTGTTCCGCGAAACGGAGAAACGCCATGGTTCCTCCCGGTATATTCGGTGTGAAAACCGGGCCCTGATCAAAGGCGGACATCCTTGGGGGATGCTTCACTCCCTCAAAGCAGGTTTTAAAAAAAATAACCGGATCATCGACGAATCCCCAATAGGCCAGGATACTTCTCCCGGACAATTGAGCAGCAGGGCCACAGATTCGTCATCAATAAAATCATACAGGGACCGGTCCGAACCTTCCCACGGGTGCGGGCATTTGTCGGCGGTGACAATACGGATCTCCGGGACATTCGGAGACCGGGGATTCTTTTCCAGTCTTTCCTCCGGTGAGTTCGTAATATGCTGCACCCACGAAGCTTCTCGTAATCCCCGTATTCGCTTTTTTAACCGGGTGGAGACCAGGTTTGCCATAGTACGGGTCTCACCAGGTGAGGGGTTGATCGTCCATGGCTGCACTTCGGGAAATGTTTAGTGAGCGCAATCCCCGGGTGGCGGAATAACTTAAAATACCCATCGGGAATTCCCGTACGACTGTTCTGGCGAGTATCTCTTTTTTTAGCGGCGGCAAAGCGTACCAAGTTCATTTTCAATTTCTGCGGCAAACAGGAAAAAATCCCCGATATTTTCCTGTAACAGGGAAAACGCCAGTGCATCATCGATAGTACCGTACCGATGGACAACAATATTACGGAATCCCCTCATTGCATGGATCTTGTCCTGCATGGTTGCAGTAATAATTTTCCTGTCCACAAGATGCTGGAAAATATCCTCGTCTTCACCCGGTATCCCAAGGTCAAGGTCCGTGTTTATGATTGCACAGATATCGAATACATCTTCGATCGCAAACTCAATTCTTTTATAGATGCCGTCTTTTACCAGACCCAGGTTCCCAAACTCGCCTGCAGTTTTTGGCAGGTGTTCCTGTACGATTTGGACACCCTCCCGAATCTCTTTTATCTTGACGCGGATCACGGTTTCCCGCAAGGGCTTCTTTTTCATCGGAGAGCATCCTGACCGGTATAATCATACAACCGGTGTTTGAAATCTTCAAAATCCCGAAGTGTTTCCGTGGCTTTTTCATATAAAAACCGCAAATTCCGGACAAAAACCGGTTTTCCCTTCAGTACTTCGACCCGAACATACAGGGGGAGATCCTGGAAGATCTGGACATCATAATCAGTACCAGGAAGACTGGAAAGGACAGAATGGCGGAACCGCGCAGCTTCGGTGTGTCTGCCCTCATAATACACACAGAGATCGATATCCGATTCTTTTGTCATCCGGTTTTCTGCAGCGGATCCATAGAGTATGATGAACCGGACATGTTCAAATCCCCGCGTCTGCTGCATATGGCGGACCGCAACAGCTACACGCTCGGATATTCCTGATGACGGAATGACTGACGTTGCCGGGACTGGCATAATTCTGATTTCCTCCGGGAGGATAGTCTCCCGCATTACTTTAACATTTCTCTAAAAAAATAAGGGCAACGTATCTGGTTAACTCATCAAGGGGTTATGACTATCATCCATTTCCCCTTTTGTGTCACTCCTGTCCCACGGTCTGGCTCAAATGGGGGTACCCGTGATCAAACGTTTCTCATATCGAGCTTGTCGTTGTCGATCCCGTTTTGTGATCGAAATGATGGGCTCTTTAGGAACAACGGACGGATAAATCATGGAGCCGTACCGATTCTATCTCTCTTGAAGGGAGGGGGGAATAGGGAATACATGATATATTTACCAGTGACCGGTCATTTTGTTCTGGCAGGGTGTGATGCGCTGCTTGAGGGAACAGGAATAACGGTAGTATCACTCTATTTAGCAGATTCCTGGCGCCCTATGAAGATCGTTGCCATTTTCCAAGGCTGACAGGTTTCTTTAATAAACCAGAGATGACGGGGATTCTCCCCCGCCATCCTGCCGGCCGGCTTCATTCGGGCCGTTTTCATTCTCTAGGTATTCCAGTGTTTCCGGCAGCACAAGATACCGGTACCAGGTATGTGCATTTCTCCGCACCCAGATCTCCCTGCGGATATCCGGACTGATCGTGAGGGCCCGTAGTTCTTTTATGACGGTCCTGCACGAGTACGCGATATTTACGAGGTTGAAATCCAGGTATTTGGGACGCCGAACGGTGACAATGCTTGCCGTCCCTCCTTTGCTTACGACAAAGTGGAACGGGAACATACCCGGTGGCTCCAGCGCAAAGACCATAAATTCCTGTCCTGCGGCCCATTCCCGTGCTTCGGCAATCGACCGTTCGGGAGGGTTTTTGCCGGTCACGGTGGATCGCCCCCGCGTTTTCCGGACCCGGCCACCGGCTTTGCTGCATCAGAATCAAGCCCGGGGCTGTCCGGCGGTACGGCTGACGGGTCCCTTTGTCGGGATTCAGTCAGATGTCCGACATGCTGTACTGCCGCCGGTGTC